>Ga0207879_100003_pt1 | contig 1444869 bp, 1531 predicted proteins | sample LinPmetageLP24_FD_184045 | JGI IMG/M metagenome (GOLD analysis project Ga0207879, IMG submission 184045) | Marine viral communities from the Pacific Ocean - LP-24 (SPAdes) | ecosystem: Environmental > Aquatic > Marine > Oceanic | place: Pacific Ocean | collected 2009-08-30
AGCAGCAGTAGAAGCAGCAGCAGGAGAAGCAGCAGCAGGAGAAGCAGCAGCAGGAGAAGCAGCAGCAGGAGAAGCAGCAGCAGGAGAAGCAGCAGTTGGAGAGGGCGAGGAAGAGAAACTTGCAGGAGGTGAGCACCACTTTCCTGGAATGACTTTCATGTCTTCGGCTTTGCAGACGACATTAAGTCAAATACATGCCAATCTTTAGCTAACCTAGAAATAGAGAAGGAACTCGTCGGTGCTTTCGGAACAGCCGTCGCACTCGAAGGAGTAAGTATTCGACCTTTTGGGTTTCATCGGCTATGACTGACCAAAACAGGGCGATATCAAGCAAGATACCCTCTTCACCAAATCAGTAAGCCCGCTTCGTTCCTAATTCCGCATAGAGTCTGACAGGAAACCAGGCTATTGGTGCTTTTGAGTTTGAGTTTCAATCACAAGCCGCTGATGAACTCACCGGTGAGTGACAATCAAGATACCTCATTGTTCTCTTCGCTAATTTACTTTCAAGTCACTGAGAACAAGACACCTGCCGCACCACCAGCTGGCTTTGTGGCTATCGAGCCCAGCTCATTCCAAGTTGCCCTTGGCGTAAGCAAGGGAGCGGGATTGACTTTATCCAAGATTGACTATGTCTTTGATGGCACCAGTACGTAGCCCCTTAGTACCACCAAGTACCCTGCTAATCCCATGTCTCAGACGCAGCACTTGCCGCGATGGACTTGACACAAGCAAAGGTTGGAAAGCTCTGCGCAGATACTGGCTCCTTCGTCATCGAGGAGACACTTGGCGAGCTTGAATTTGAAGCCGAGGAGAATGAAGTTACTCTGAACCTCAACAAGGCCGTCACTGCTGAGGGCGAGTGGGGTATGTCATGGCTCATATCTAGAACCTTGCGACTATACTGATCGAACAACAGGAATCTTCCTACCGGCTGCCGCCGCTGGAGCTGTTGCCGAAGGCGAGGCTGCAGCAGGTGGAGCTAAGAACGAAACTGCTGCTGGTGAAGCCATTGCAGGCGGAGTCAAAAAGAACGAAACCGCCATCGCTGAACCAGCCGCGAAGCCAGCTGAGAAAGCCGCCGGTGGTGAGGCTGCAGCAGGCAACGCGGATGTGGCAACAAATCTTCAAGCTCTGATCGATCAGCTTCGCAGTGGAAGAGCATCTGTTCCAGGTTTCGTTGCAGTTGCGAGACGCTGAAATGCCTAATCTCAGTTTCTCTTGTTCGTTTGTGTGTATTGCATGTCTATTGAGTTTGAAGGAGGTTGGAAAGGGAGTTTATAACTGAGGTAGAGAAAATATTCTGGAATTGATAATTATCATCAAAGCGTACCACTTTGAGGTCCAGAAATTTCGCCTCAACCATTACCTCTTGGATGGTGATCAACTTGGAATGGCAAATTTGCTGTGCACGTATAACTGTAGGAATGGCTCATAACACCCACTCTTGACATCTAACATCACGCAAAAATCTCAGAGTCTCGAGGTGGGAAGGAGTGCGAAAACCGGCATGACTTATGAAGGCATGGTAAATGGAAAAGGGGCTCGGTTAGCGGGTTCGGGTATGTCACGAAAAATAGGGGTACGGGTAAGGAGATTTTAGCCTCGGCAACTATTACCCCGCCAAACCTTCTCAAGACCGCTCCCCACTTTCCCCAGCTTTACCAAACCTTCTCAAGATGACCTTCTATCAATCCATACGCGAAAGTCAATCCCTATATCATCGTGCAAAGATACGCTTCTACAATGGCCCCAGAAGCTCCTTGGAAAGCGATTGCCCAGCGCAAACGCGCTGAACTCCAATCTCGAATTCCTTCTGCATGGCTATTGAAGTCTCCTCCATCCCAAGATGTCCTTGATGTCCGCTCGATTCCACAGACCTGCAGCATCCTTACCTCACACGAACTTTCACTAACCTCTTCCCACGATGCCACCTCCCTGGCAGAAGCTATTCGCTCTCGCTCGCTCACCGCCGAAGAAGTAACAATTGCATTCTGTAAACGCGCAGCCATAGCTCAACAAGTCTGCAACTGTCTCACAGAGATATTCTTCGACGATGCCATTGCTCGCGCAAAATTTCTTGACGGAGAATACAAACGAACGGGAAAGCTAGTTGGACCACTGCACGGTGTGCCGATATCGTTGAAAGATTCGTTCAAGGTCAAGGGTTATGATGCATCTATCGGAATTGCGAGCTTAGTTGGGAAGCCGGCGACAGAGAACTCTTTGCTGGTCGACATACTATTGGAACTGGGCGCTATTCTCTATTGTAAGACGAATGTTCCTCAAACGCTGTCGGCTCTCGACTCGGATAATAATGTTTTCGGACGGGTGTTGAATCCTAGGAATAGGAAGGTTACAGCCGGAGGAAGCTCTGGTGGAGAGGGAGCATTGATTGGAATGCGCGGGAGCGTCCTGGGAGTCGGCACAGATATCGGAGGCAGTATACGTATTCCGGCTATGTGTAACGGACTGTATGGTATCAAGCCAAGCGCAGAGCGAATTCCGTACGTGGGGCAAGAGAGTGGTGCGAGAGAAGGAGCTAGTAAGATTGGCTTGACCGCGAGCGCTGGACCCATCGCTGTCAGTATGCGAGACTGCGAATTGCTTCTTAAAGCCGTATCTGATGCTAAGCCCTGGGATCGAGATCCAAGTCTTGCATATGGGTCATGGAACGAGCAAGGAACTATCCAAGAGAAGCCACTCTTGGGCGTCATACGGACAGATAATGTTGTGGCGCCCCTTCCTCCTGTAGCGAAAGTCCTCGACGAAGCAGTTGCCGCACTCCGCGCCTCAGGTGTAGAAGTGATCGAAATTTCTGCACCAGCTTTCCAGAAGACGCAGTCCCTCGCCAATAAGTTCTTTGGTATTGAGGGTGGAAACACTGTGTTTGACTTGCTCGAATCGACGGGAGAACCACTGATCAATTGGTTGAGCACCCGCATGCGAAGAGGTAAACATATGCCAACAGATCGTTTGATGGACATTCAAGCGCAGAGAACAGAGCTGGAAACCGAGATGTTAAAAATTTGGCGGGATCCGAAGACAGGGAGGCAGGTGGATGCAATTATTTGTCCTGTGGCGCCACATCCCGTGCCACCGATTGATCGCTGGAATGGTGTCGGATACACAAGTAGTTTCGTGCTGATGGATTATCCTGCTGGCACTTTGCCTGTAAGGGATTTCACAGAGAATGATCTCAAGGGCGAGATCGGAAATGGCAAATCTTTGAATCCGTGGGATAAGGTGAACCAAGAACTCTGTAAGTTTCGTCGATAAATCTGCGATTTCAAGTTCATGGTGTCTAACTGACATATCAGGGGACGAGAAAACCATCGATCGAAAGGTGTATCTCAATACCAAGCTATCTGTGCAAGTGATAGTGCCGAGACAGCAAGAGAGAAGGTTATATCAGGCGATGGCATATATCGATAACATTTTGCAAAATCAGGATGGTGGATCTCGAGCGAAGTTGTAAATCTATCAAAATACTAATGGCCCAGATGCTAAGTCAATGGCGAAAAAGTAGCATACTTTCCGATCTGCTCTATTCTGATTCATGCATGCTTACCCAACATGTTCACGGGCCTTATTTGCAGCACTCTGTAGTCTATTGTCTGGCATGAAGTCTTTCGAACTTAGGGATATCGCCAACGAGCAGCCGCGCCGTGCCGTTTGAACCTGGCACTCTGGCCCCATTCTACCGTACATTGAAGGCCCCACTTTTACTCACTTCGCTGTCCGGGACATCAACCAACATCACCACATTTCTCAGCTAATTTCCCGATCCTCTCAGAGTCCAGTCCTGAGAAGGCAACCTCCCTTTCATATCCGACGGCGAACTTGTCACTAAGCACACATTTCCTCCCCCCTTTCTCCCAAGTCCACGCCAGGCATCCCTTCTCTTTGGCGCACAAAATCATGCAAGCGATCTCGTCTGTGGTCTCAAAACGCGGATGCTGGTCGTTGATATTGCCCACATATTCCCAAGCTTCACGAACATCAACAGGACTCCCACTTCCATCTAATCCTCTCTCGCTCTCTCCGACATTCCGAGTCTGCGCTTCAGACTTCGGACTCATCCTCACCAAATTCTTCCCTTGAAATCCCCAAACATCCCACCATCTAAGAATCCTACTCATACCCCTCACATCCCCGAAGATCTCCCAAGTCTGTTGCATCTCTTCAACACCCATCTTATGAAACCCAACAAACGTAACACAAGCCCTCCGCTCGCTAATTTTCGTTCGTCGTGCGCTCTCGCCGTTGAAGTGAAGCCCGTATTCTTCGTTGACATATATTCCGTGCTGCATTGCTAGTTCAGTGATGTTGAGGTCGCCGAACGGGGAGGTGAGACTGTTAATCTTTGCTTGCGTGAGGAGCTTGGAGGTCTTGGTTTGGGATTTGGACTTGATGGTGTTGGGAGAGGGGAGGATGGTATGTAGAGCAGCGGCGGAAAACATAGTCCCTGATCCACCCTGAGCGAAGCGACAACTGTGGGCACTTATCGCGAGGCCGATTTAGTGTGCTTTATGAGAGGAGAGAGTGGAGAGAATGGATAAGAAGGAGGGTGTATGTGAGTAAGGATCGTTGTCTATGAGAAGGTACCAGGATTTGGAAGGAAGCTTTTGCAAGCCGATTTCAAGAGCTGGGATATTCTATATTAACAGTAAGCTTGTATCTTTGCATGTTTCATATCACCACTCTTAGGTATTTGTCAGATGGAGGCCGAAGGTTGGTGGGTAGGAGCGAACAGCGTACTTCTATAATATCCAATCCCCAGCCCGTCCTTAGGACGTCTTCCGGCAAAGCATTCGGCGTCTCTTCAACGGCCTTCCTGAACTCCTTATACATAATAATCCTCTTCTCGCTCCCACCTATGCCCTTCACTTTCAACAAGCCTTCCAAAACATCAACAATCTCGATACTGACCCCCGTCAACGGTTCCCCTCCGGGATAATCACCTGCAATATCCACATTCTCAGCATCCCACCCCTGACCAAGCGTGTCAAGCTTCGCTTTCAATCGATCTCGTGTCGCATAGCCGGTCTTGATAATCATTCCTACATCACTGGCAGCAACAGGGAATGTTCCTGGTGCGTGTTCATGCCTACCATGCTCACCAAAAGCACCTTTGGCGCAGTACTTGACGTTCCCGGTATGCTAGCGGATGAGTAGAATGAGAGGATTGTCATACGAGAGAGAGAAATAGAGTGCAAGAATCGAGAGCAAAACAGCTATGCTCAGCCGCAGACGGAGGTTAGCTCGTGGGAGCATATTGACGCGTCCATCACTTGACTGCCTCGAACCGAAACCTCAATTTCGACGAGGAAGGAGACAAGAGGTCAAGAATGATGGGAAGGAAGACGAGTGAGGTTAAAATAACCTTCGTGACACGAAACTCGAAAGCACAGATCTGATGAACGAAAGGGAAATGAAACAGCCCAGGCGCCAGCCATCATGTGACGTTGTGCTGTGCCAGCAGCGTGGTAGCGCTGTTATGAATAAACCTATTCCTGGATTGGTGAAGACAAATGAAATTTCGTGGATCGTTGGACGTGAAATCTGCATAAGAAATTTCCTTAAGAGGCTCGTAGGTTTCCTCCTAGGGATAATATGTGGCTAGCGTAGAGGACGATCACGAGCTTTCACGTTGATCTTTACACACATCACTTGAGCCTTGGCTTCATGTCAACAGTGGAACAACCTCAATTGTGGAGATGCTGCAATTTGAATTATGGAACTTTAGCAAACAAAACTGGATTCGCCGAAGACTTGATCGTCTTCAAAGCATTTCATGAAAGTATGGTTCTCGTTAGAGTTGCCAGTATATCAAGAATTCATGGCCTGACAGGGAATATCACGAGCTCAAACCACGCGCACAGCCCAGACTCGCAACCTTGATATGACTCTGTGTCGTTCCAGCGCGTTTCAATATTTCATTTGCATTCAAATAGTATATGGGTAATTTGGAGTTTTTCTCGCCTTGCATTAACAGTTTTGTGTGAACGGTGCTACTAGACCTGACTCTCCGTACTCGCGCAGGTCCGACATCAGGCGGTGCCATATCTACCATTTGCTTAATATCACAATAGAACGGAAGAAAGCATCGTTCAAAGTTTGATGTCTTGAAATCCAAGATGTGCACTTCAATGAGCTCGAAACGATATAAGTTGGCCTACGAGTAGAAGGCTATGGAAGGGTGTACACTTAGTCTTGCGCGCTAGGCCGGCACAGGGCCGCAAGCCCTGGCTGATAGGGCAGAGTTTAGCGAGACGGCCCCTGAAAGACAACTTCGCCTCTGCTGATTTGTTTACATATACGGAAAGGTGGTGCGTCAAAGCACTTTCACTGTAACTTGATTGCGACCAAATCATGCGTAAGGTCAGGTTCACCTTAGAGAGGCAAGATAATTCAGACACCTGTAGTACTATTCGTCTGTGTAAAGATTCGTATTTGATCGATCATTGTGAAGTATATTTACATGAAGAATATTTCCAGAAAGTTCCCAGTGCGGTAATGACTGTTTTCTCACACGCACCAATCTTCTCACACGCACCAATCTTCTCGCAAGCCCCAGAAGATCGTTATATCGACTTCTCCCCCGTTGAATCAAGTCCTCCGCTCATCCCATGACATCTCAATCTCAACATCACCATCCTCCCTTCTCCTTCTCCCGCAACCACCACTTCTCTCCTCAACCCTCAGCCTCGCCCATCATCTAGTAGTCGCTATCGCTGCAGGACGAGTCGCTATCAGAATCATGGTTGCGCTGCTTCAAGCTCCTTCGGACATTCTTCTTGTAGTACTTCTTCTTGCACTGGTTCTTAGGGATGCACTGCTTCTTCTTGTGGCTCCAGGACTTGTCCTTGCCGCACTTGTGGAGGTTGCGCTCTTCAATTGGAGCGGCAGCTTCGAGAGCTGAGCCTGGTGCGGGCTCAGGGTTGGCTGCTGGTGCGGCTGTGACACCGAGGGTGATGAGGAAGACGGCGAAGAGCTTGGAGAGTTGCATTTTGATTGTTGGGTGGTGGTTATTTGTGTTTGTGGGGTTGAAGTGAAGTGAATGTGAAGTGTTGCTTGAAGCGGGAGATTGTTTCCTCTGATTGCTGAGTGGAAGAGGAAGATATGATCCTGATGATGAGGAGGGAGATTGATTTCAGGTGGGAGTACAGAGGGCTTATATACAATTTCTGGGGTCTTTGATCTTCTATATCTTGTCGGTAACATTCACTATGTCCTTTGCAGACTTTTGCGGTGAAGCCATACATGGCCCTATGGATGAACTAGAGATAGCTAGCTGCATGTGAGGGGACTACGAGATTTTCGGGGAAGCACGAGCACTTTCTCAATGAAGTATGGACTCAGGTACTCATACCCCGTGGAACACCAATCAAATTACATCTAAGATGGTAAAGTTTGACTTTTATTGCCAATGTCGTGCTGTTTCCTAAGTTGTGACTATGAACTGAAGCGTGATCATCTGTAGTGAGGAGTGATTTGCTGCTCCGTGCACTTACTAATGGCATGCAGAGTATACTAAAGTCAGATTCAGACAGAGTTTGAGATCGTTTATAAGCTAGGAACTCTTGCTTCTTGCTACGCTCGTATCCTGGATAAGTTCCAAGACCCGACCGTGAAAACTGGGGCAGACTTTTGGCTATCTCACCTTTCCAATATTCATCTCAGCGAAGGTCAACAACCACCAGACTTACTTCGCAATACCGATGTGATATTTCATTGCTAGATTTTGAGCATCATTTCATCAACTTCGAGTCATAGAAATCAACAGGAACTTCCCGCTTTCCGTCCCCATGACTTTCTAAAGCCATGACCCCTCCTGCCCTGAGGCTCCGTGTGGACCTTGGCATGTACCGGGGGCAAGCCTCAACATCACAAGCGCGCGGGGAATTTCTACAACACGTTACCATCGCTCCGAGTGCCGCAGTAGCTTGGGCTACGGAGACTTTGATCCGACTTGACCTTATACTAGCCATGTAATTGGCATGGAACTTCTGACTTGAGAGATGGGTACTCCGGTTACCGGTTGCACGTATCGCATTGTTGATGGACAAAATGACGCTGGGTTGTCTAGTGCTAGGTGGGGAGGGGGGATGATAGGATTACATCCAATGCGTCGATCTTTTAAGGTTAAAGTTTGTCGTGTTCCTGACATGACATGATCTGATCTGTGTGTAAGCTTAATTGGGATGGTGAACTAGGCATTTTGAATTGGGGATTAGTGTCTTGGTGGGAGCTACTCGAGCTATGATGTGAGGGTCGCGTGCATCTCGAGCCTCCAAAAATGTGTTGTTTACTTGACTGAAGGATCTATGAATATAGGAGGCCTGTATAGAGAGGAGCAGTAGAAGCTTGATTGGCAATATTCCCAGATCGAACCAATTCATCATGAACATCTGTCTTGGTGTAAACTTTATTTAGTGCTTTACGAAATGCGAGAAAGATTATACACCAATTGTAAATCTGAGGGAGATATCTTGATCTTTAGTCAAATAGGCTGATTACTGATAGATCAACACAAATCTTAGAATGGAAGCAGCCCCGGGAGCCTTCCCGCTTTGAAGGCCGCAGACACGATAAATTAGATCTCGCATCGGAGGCTCGGCACCTGGAAACCAAAAAAAGTGTATAATTGCATGCGAGAAAGAAATTCAAATACGAAAGCGGAATACGGCAACCGAAGTCAAAATCGAGGCTTTGTCGGATAGTCTTCTCTGCAAGCTCTAGCTGCAGTTCTGGCACTGAACACTGCACATTGGCTTTTTGGGTCCTCAAACAATGCCAGTAGACACATGCACGGGCAGCCTGAGAATATTCTCGCTCTTGAAGCTCTCCTTGATTTTTGTATTCGATATGAGAAAGTATTATGCCTAGATTGTAAAAATCAATGCCGAGGACAGTGTCGTTAAGACAGATGCTGAGAGTACGGAAGTCGGACAGCGAGGAATGACTTGATATGCAGCTTGTGGAACGAGTAGAGAAGCCCAAAATTGGACTATCATTGCGCAACTCTCCATTATCCATCTTTACAAACTCAACGAAACCTGCCTGTCAACCAATCTATCAGGGATCCTATGCAGTGACCCCGCAGATCTCCTACCTCCTGGCTCCGTAGCTAGGCGTGATCATCATTGAACGTCCTGGGAATGAGCCGCGTCTCTTATCGAAGACCAAATACCACTCCAGGCATCGCAGATCAAATCATAGAGAGACTATCACTACCAACAAGAACTTTCTTGGAAGTTTATGCATATTCCACAGCTGGTAGCCAAGGAAGTCGATCTAGCTTCTCTTCACCAAGACACGGGATAATCAAGCGTATAGATGCACATCCTCGCTCACTTAACCACTTACGGATATTCATGTTGTAGAGCCCACGGGATATTCATCAGATCATTCCCTAGCGTGAAGTCTATCCAAGCTGGACACGATATGACCCTGACTTGCTTCAACTCGATGTTGTGGCTCAGCTCTTGATTTTGATCTTGGGCTGGTTGAGGTTCCTTCAATTGGATCAACCCACTCGCTCTCTCTCTTACCTCTCTCTGAGGCTTCATATGCCCAGAGGCAGGTATTCATAGATGGCCATCCAATTTATAAACACACAGACACTTGTCGTCCCGTTCAGATCAGTGTCCTTCACCAAATCTACACACGCACGTCGTATTACAAATACAGTAACATGCCACAGAGACCACTCTCGGACCCTGTCCGTGCAGTATTACAATCAGCATTTCCCCTCCCTTGCGAACAAAGATCAAGAACTCTGATAGGGAATTTCCGTGGAAGTGCTACACTTGAGTTCAGTCTATGTCACCACGCAGGATTTAGAACGCTTTAGTTCCCGCTTGGCATGCACTTTAAACAGACGACAAAAACTCAAGAAATCCCCGGTGGGGGGCTCGGGCTACCTTGGCGCCGTAGTGTGCTACTTGTGCGTCGTGCGCAGAAGGGGAGATGAGGCATTTTGCAGCCGCAAGGGAATTGATGAAGGACGGGAGGACTGCTTATCGTTCCTTGCCTTCTGACTTTGTGGCATTGCGGAGAGTGAGGCGGGATGGCGAGGGATCAAGGCAGATTGGTGATCTGGAAAGAGGAGGAGGATTTTGACTTTGGACTTGTATTTGGACTTGGTCCTGATGAATAGGATAAATGCTAAACCAGTAAAATCAGCTCACCCAAGCCCCTAAAACAAGTCGCCAGATCACGGTCACGGCTCGAAGAATCATCTGCATCTGTATCTTCCGTTCTACTCCGCCATACCTCCTCCATAATCCTGAGCGCGTAGCGATTTGAACTGAATAGTGCAGGCGGATGCAAACCTTCGACGAAGTCCCGGAAATGTCTTTTTTGCGATTGATCCGCGAGACACCCTGCTACGCAGAAAGGCCAGATCATGGTCCTTACTAAAGCAGGTGGTGATAGATATGAGAGTAAGTCGATGATTCGACGCACGTGGTAGCAAACTTCGACATTTTTGTGCTGCCAGCCAGAGACGACGATGGAGACATAAATGAATGCTGCGTGTGCCCAGATCTGTGTGGCGATGACGCTCTGGGAAGTTGATGCTGTTGAAAGATTGTCGTATCCCTCTGTGAAGACGTCAAGTAATCCAACTTGCTGCCTCTTCTGAGTGGCAGGCGTTTTCTCAAGCAGTGTGAGCTGCCCCTCCAGAGCATCTTTGATCACCGTCCCACGGCGCACCAACTCTATCATATCCAAACTCGCCAGCCTGTTACACTGCTGCTTCCAAGTATCCAGCACAGCAATCTCTCCAATCTGCAAAACAACCCAATTCTGACATCCTACCACAGCTTCAAGATTAACAAGTGGCTCCTGGTCTCCGACCTTGTGAAGAAGACCCTGATGATAAGCATACAATCTCGGCTCCTCCTGCAATGCCGTACTCGCAATAACATCATCCATAATCAACACACTAGCCGCAAAGCTCAACGCAGCCTGTTCAGCACTCTGCACACCGCCAGCACCCATCGACGCCTTGAATCCCGTCGAAGATCCCAAATGTCTCATCACAGCGCTGAATTTCAGACTCGCTGGTTTGGGGTTCACAGCGCTGGGAATCTGGCTGTCAAGCAAGTGCTTGAAAAGGGCGATGGCGCCGCTGAGATGAGCTTGCCAGTTATCGAAGCCTGAAAAGGTGATCTCGAAATGTTGGACTTGGAGGATGCTGCCTAGGACGCGGACAGAGCCATGGATGTGTTCTGTACAGGCCGCCTGGGGCCCGTCGATTACTTGGAGGGCTTCGCGCAGGACGCCGAACGCGTCTATTGTCTGGGTGAGTGGTGTATCTGGATATAGGTTGTTGTGCGAATGTGGGTGAGGATGTGATGTTGGGTTTGAATGGAGTGATCCACCTTGCGAATCCTGTGCGAGGGAGAAGAGATACGAGCTCTGATAAAGGTAGGCGGCTTGGTGGACGGGGCTGCTGAGCATCATTTCTAGGATCCATGATCGGCCGCCGGAGAGAGGAGAAGGGTTGTAGAAGGGGAAGAGGAAGGGATGGATTTGTTCGAGGTAGAATGTGAAGAGGATGGTGTCGGTTCTGCTGAAGGGGATACTTGTGTTCTTGGGGCTGTCTTTGCGTGTGAGATCGCAACTGGGCCCGCGTTGCTGAGGGAGGGGAGTTGCGGATGACTCGAGATGGGGCTGAAACGATTCTTGATTGGATGGTTGTTGAAATGTCCTTAGTATGTTGCATCTCGTGACATCAAGAGGTGGTGTAAGTACTTGACGAGTCGGCATCGCCTGAGCCCACCCATCCAGCACCATTTCGCTATCGCCATTCTGGTATTCAGGGATTGAGGCCCAACGGCGGCGTTGAGCATTCTCTTTAATCTCAAATTTCAATTTCCGTGACATTTCCTCTTGCTTCGACCCACCATCCATCCACTCTGGCTTCTCTTTCTCATAGTAGCAAGCATGGCCGATGAGGAGAGAAGAGCAGACGCCGCAAACAGGCTGTTTCTCATCGCATTTCTTGCGACGGAGACGGCAAGTCCAACAGCCGCTGAAACTTTTCATTGCTTTGGAGAGGGCTGACAAGGCTTCTCTGAAGTCGTGGATAAATATGTGAGAGGGATTGTTGATGGAGGAAATTTCAAGATTCGCTTGTTGTACTTTGTCAGCAAGTCGGATCTAAACAAGGCAATTGATCCTCCCTCAAAGGTGTCATCAATAGCTCTGAATAGTGATCGAAAGTGACAGGAGAAGCATTGGTAGGCATATGAGAGTACGAAACTCGAGTGAGAGAGGGCATAGAATTAAACGAAAACATATTCAAATGAGAGGCACAAGATGGTAACCAAAGATAGAAGCAAATAATGCAAATGACCGAGTTGGCCGGTTGAAGGAAGGGCAATCTGCCGAACTACTAATCAGATCGAAGACAACTTCTGCTAAATGGATCGACTGACAGCTTGTATATTATGAAACAGATACAGATACGATAAGTTGCGAACAATAACTCGACCTCACGTCCAGGTCAACAATCTGTAAGAACCTCTCGAGCAGAAAGTCACGCCCGGATCACATGACCCTCCCTCATCTCCTGCTCTGCTGTCACGACGACACAACCCCTGATTTCTCCTCTCCCTCTCTTATCCCTCAACCCACAAGAAGTTCCAGACCAAAAGATCATCACTCCCCAGGACACACAGCCCAGACACCCATCAAAATATCCCCACTAAGTGAAACCCAATCCTGGTATGACATCACAGCCGAGCTTTTCCCGACTGCAAAAATAGAAGCAGAAGGTGCGACCACTTCCCGACGGAAAAACACATCCTCCACATCCCGAGTTTCGAGACCGCAGAATTCGCTTAGCGGGGATAGGGATTTTGATAGGGTTAGGGATAGGAGAGTTTGGGAGGGATGGATTAGGGATGATCTGGGATGGTTGGAAGGGAGGACAGGACAGGGAGAGGAAAGGGTGAAGGGGGAAGGGGGAATGTTTACGCGTGGCTCTAATTCAGGAGTCGAGAGTGAGGGGGATTGGTTGGGAAAGGGAAAAGGGAGGTTAAGCTTTCCATTCATCGGTTTGACTTCCCTCGTCGGCTCAATGATAATTGGATATGGATGAATTGTCTGAGGGATGAAGAAAGATCTGTTGATAATGACATCGGATACAGTCGAGGGGAGTCAGGTGAAACAACATTCAGATTCTTCTTCGAATGAGATATTTTATTTGTATTTTCTGAGTCAGGCGAGTTTATGTTTTGGGTGGCTAGACTACTGGGAGGAGAATAGTGAAGGCCCGATACAATTGCGACATTTTCGGAAGGGAGATTTGAGCACAAGGAGACAAGAGATATGCAGGTCTAAGGAGACGAGGATTAAGAGTCAAGACCACAACAGGGAGTTTGTGGAAGTGATCGGCTGCCGGGGTCCTCAATTCAAGATGAGGAAGTGCTGAGATGGGGTTAGGTGGCGATCAATTAAACTATGATTTTTGGGTAGGAGTGGTTCTGATGGAGAGAGTGGATGAATGAGTGCCGGAGCCGCGGTTGGAAGTTGAGTTTTCGGTGGCCGAATATATACCTTTCTTGGGTGGTATGATCGGCCTTTGGTTTGGTCGGACAAGGTGAGACAGGTAAAAGCACAGAAGATGGTGAGATCAACGTTTTGAAAGAGGGACTTTGAGCATCTCATCGGCCAAAGAGTTTGACGGTCAGGAAGCTCGCGACAGATAGAGAAAAGTATATCCTCTTTCCCAGACGGTCGAAACGAACTCCGAGGAACAGCTTTTGAACAGCTTTCTGCATCGATTAGATAACCTCTAAGCTCGCAGGATCATCAATCGAAAGCTGCCGAGGTCTTGGGCTGAGGAGAACTCTTCTTGACCATTGCTGAAGCTGAATGCTGCAGTGATGTTCCTGGTTCGGGAGGTCGGCATATAAACTTACAAAGTCAAAGAGAGTTCTTCGGCAAGGCTGCTTGCCAATCGTGCATCGGAGGAGGAGCTTCCCATGATGAGATCATATCATAGCTTTTTGAGTTTTTGCTTGCTGGTCTTGAAGGGAATGCGCGCGAATCATGCCCAAGCCGAGGAAGTGAAATTCAAAAGCATACCTTTTGAGGCTGGTACTGAACATCTGAGAGCAAAGCCAAGAAGTGCCATGGCAGACTGACACTTGTTGAAAAGCAGAACTGCCGGTACATTCCAAAGACTCGAGAAGTGGACTTGAGGGAAAAGCGTTGCGTGCTCAACCCACCACTATCACCAGTCTAGACTTTCACATCTCACACTTCGCCTCCAAAGACGAAGAGAAACACATCATAGCATGAAGAGACCAGGCTTTGGCGTGCAGAGCCTTCTCAACTTTTCTATTTTAGCAAGCGGGATTGCGAATCGTAAGGCTGACTTTTCTCTTCCTGGTAGAGGAGGATGCGGCAGTGAAGCCGCACGCCGTTGAGGGAAGAGGCGTCCTTCAGCTCTGCCGGGATAAGATCCGGAGCAGAAGCTTGATGAGGCTCGGGACCGATGTTTTGAACTTTGGAGGCGACGATTACTTTAGTCTGTTTAGTCTGCTTTGGTTGGCTGGTTGGCGTTGGTGAGCACTTTGCATGATGTGGAGTGATCTGAGTTGATGAACTTGAGGCTGTTTTATGCCGTGGTTCTGGATGTTGAATCCCTGGTTTGCAGCGTTGCTAGACGGTAGGGCAGATGGTGGGACGCGGAGAGGTCAAGCTTTGGGAAAAGTCTGGGTTCTGTACCTCTGGACTGCGAGGTTTGGATGTTCATGCAGGGGATCGGAGGGTTTCGTGAGGATCTTGAGGGAAGATCTGTCGTCTGATTTTTATGAGAGCTGGATGTCGTGAAACAGAAGAGGTTCGGCTGTCGGCAGATAGATGAAGGCTTTTTGGTTTGATTCTGATGTGTGACATGAGAGAGACTTCTCTCTCGGTCCCGACTTTTACTTCATTCCGATGAAGCTTGACCCTCGCAACTTCGCAAGATCGTACCGTGGACATACTTTGGACTTGGAAATTCTGCAATCAAAGATGAAGCCATATCAACAAGCCCCTATCCTCAATCTCCTTTGTTTATCATCGGAGGATTTCCCTCATCACGATGCTTAAATTATGCAATTCTCCTCCGTGCCCACAGCCCCGTCCGTCCAACTACGGCGGGACTTCCCATCTCTAAATTTTCAAAAGGGAGGTCGACTTGAGGTGACATGACTTGAAACGTGAAACAAAAAGTGGTGATGTTCATGATGCTATTTTGGTGGGCGTCCACCATGAAAAGAGTTTGATGTCCACCTCAAGTCACGCTTGATGGGGCAAGGCGCTAGAAGGTTGAGAGAAGAGATGAAGAAGACTCCACTTCCCGACTGCTCTTGGCAGGAGAATGTGCTAAGTCAGCAGCTCGATCCCTCGATTGTCCAATCATGAGACGACGGAGTTTGGCTGAACGTCGGGCATTGAAAGATCCGCTTCATTCGACGCTTCATCGATTGGACGAGACTCTCCTTTGGTCTGTTCCCCTTGTTCCCCTTGTTGTCCTGGATGTGTCTGGATCTTTGAGTTTGGCTGGTAGAGCTGGTCCTTGCCACGCGGCGGATCATGTCTCCAGGAATGAAATGCGAGGATAAGCAGCTGTGAATGGCCGGTTCGCTCCACTTCTCGTCCTTGTCCTGCTTGTCCCTGCTTTTGCTGGGGGGCAGTGCTCTAGCCAGTGCATGACCGAAGAGGCGTCTCGAAAATACAGCCAGTCGAAGCAGCCAATAGGACTTCTCAAACTGACCGCGGGAGCTCCGACTGTCCGACGGGGCTCATTCAACTTGGATTCCACCTTTCAAACGTCCGCTGCCTCTTGTAGCCAGCTGCTCGCACCCATTTGAACCGCCGTCTGTTCCTCCAACTCCTCTCTCACTCACGACTGAATCCTCTCTCACTCAACTCTAGCCACTTATTTCGCATCAAGATCAACGACATAAACAAACCGAAAGCAAATCATTTGATTGAATTGCTTGTCATCTCATACCTACTTACTTACTTACTTTATCGCTCCGCCTCATCCTCGCATTCCCAAAAAGCCACTTGTTTGGAATACGAAGCCGAGGGCCGCATCGCTTTTTCGCTGCTGCGGACGGATTCAAGACCTCGCTAAGCTGCCCATCGGCCTCTGAGCATTGGCGCTTCCGCAGGGCCACGCGTCCCCTTGTCGAGCCTGACAAGTCTCATCAGGCACCCAGATCCCTCTTCTCCCCTCCACTGCCTCAATCACTCTCACTCGATTTCTCGCTTCCCAAACATCTTCACTTCACCCTCATCAACTTCACGCTATCGAAGAAACAATCTTCGACAACTGATCAAACCATCTCGCCATCTCCAATCTTCAACTACCACAGGCAGCAATGTCAACCCAATCACAACAGTCGACCTCGATGTCGCATACCAACTCACAGGCTTCTTGCCACGACCCCTTAGACTCACTGGTGGACTTCTCCGAGTACGATAAATTGTCCTATCAATCACCGTCCATCTCGCCATCAGCAAACAAGAGTCAATTCACATCCAGAGCCGTCTCGAACACACCTGCTACCCTCCCATCAAGCAGTCAACCGGATCTCAGCGGTCCAAGTCACAACTATGGGATGTACAAACAACAAACCGGCATCCCTCAAGGAGCCGTCGCCAGTACTTTGGCTGTCAACCAGATGAACCAGTACAACGGATATGCGGATGGATATCTATCGGGGTACAACGGCACTGATGAGTTCGACTTCGGAACTGCTCCAAATCAGACTGGATTTCCCGATATGGATATGGACTTCGATTCGCCAAAGCAGGAACCAGCTTTCTTCTACCCAGAAGCATCACCAGAGTTCATCAACCCTCAATCAACTATCTCCACTCCAGCCGTTCTACCAACCCAGTCGAGTAACGTCGGTCGTCTCTGGCCTGGTATGCATCAACAACAAGCTGCTCTTGCCAAGGCTCAAGCCCAACAGAAGCAACAGCAACAAATCATCCAACAGCAACGACAAAACGCAATGGTCGGACAACAGAAGCAACCTCAACGTGCCCGTGGATCAACTGTCACTGATCCTATTGTTGAGGAGAAAATCTCGCAATTGCTCAACTCGATGAGACACAGTAGTGTTGGAAGCGATGAGACCTCGAACAATGGCAACAACATGTCCCACGTCCAGCGTGCACGAAAGGATGAGGAGGATATGGATGAGGACGAGAGACTCCTTGCTAGCGAGGAGGGAAAGAAGCTCAGCAGCAAGGAGCGAAGACAACTCCGAAACAAGGTTTCCGCCCGCGCTTTCCGATCAAGAAGGAAGGGTAAGAATAACCACCACCAGACAGATACATGAACAATTGCTAACTCGTCATAGAATACATTGGCCAACTTGAAGGCGAGATCGCTGTCAAGGTCAACGAGAACACGGATCTTCGAAACCAGAACAGAGCTTTGATGGAGGAGAACACCCGTCTTTCGGATCTCACTCGCATGCTCCTTTCATCACCATCATTCTCTGGCTTCCTCGATACTCTTGCATCGAACCCAGCCGCTGCTCAAACCGCACAAGCTGTTCAGCAACAACCCCAACAGGTCGAGCAACAACAACCTCAACAACGGGTGCGCAAGGACATCAACCCATACGCAGCCCAACAACAGCAAATGCAGCAACAACACATCGGCATGACCATGATCCCAGAACAAACAATGGACTTCTCCATGCTTGATCTCAATGGCACATACTCCTACCAGCCACAAGTCTTCTCCGTCCTTAGCCTCCCTGAGACCATCCTCGACTCGGAGACCTTGTCCGGAAAGAGCTCCTCCTTCACCCCATCCATCAGCGATGCCGAGAAGGTCGAGCTCCCCAAGATCGAGCGCATGCCCGTCTCCGAGCCAGAGAAGGCCGAGCTCTCCGTCGTCGTAGACGAGGAGTTCGATGCCGACCCAGCATTTGCTCTGTACTCTGCCCCAGTCCCTGCCACCACTGTCTCAGAACCCAAGCAAGAACTCGACATCAGCTTTCTTGCCAACCTTTCCATCAAGCCATCGCAATACGAACTCGTTAGCAAGACAGACGATGCCGCCTCTGACGCTGCCTTACGGCGCGTCGAGAGACTTGCGAGGGACATGGATGCCTGTGTTGAGAGACTGATGTCCTTGACCATGCACCTGTAGTTTCTCCAGTCTTCTTGTCTTTGCTTTGCTTGCTTGCTGCGATTTAGCGTGGGATACTTCTAGTGCCGTCTTCACTGATGCAGCACATCGGCGTTCTATGACCTTGTCATCATCACATACTCTACTTGCCACTTGTGCTTGTATTCTGTTTTCATTTGTTCTTGTTCATGGGGAAGGAAAGGGACTGTAAGAAGGAAGGGTTGAATGTTATGAAAGTGTTCTTTGCTTTGGGACGGGAACGGGAAATGGAATGGATTTTGGGCTTTGGAGCGAGCGACTCAGACGGGCAACAGAAGTTAACTATCTTCGACGTCTCATCAGTTTTTTTTTATCTTTACTTGTTTGATCCCCCTTGCCTTTCTATCGCGCACATATTATAGAACACCTCACACTCAACTTTGAGATTACTTGAATCTCAAATCAGAACATCAACAATCAAAGAATACCAAAAAAAAAACTTTATAAATTGTCACATCTTCTCTTCCAACGTGTTCAAGACCTCGCTTTCATGTGATACATTCAATTCAGCGAAGCCTCATTAATACCTCGGTCAGCCTCCCGGCTCTTGACGAGCACAGGTAGTCATGAGGGCGTCTACTCCAATCTAGATCTACTCTGTATTCATTACGCTGTTTCTATTTTAATACCTCCCATAATCTAACAATCTAACAATCTAATCAACGACCCCTCTCAGCCTCCGCGCCCCCCTCATCTCCGCTCACCATGCAATCTAAACAATCAATATCATGCAAATCAGGTGCTGTGCCTGCTGTGCCAGGCGGAAGCGAGGCGCTACGACCAACCCCTGAACACCTACTCAACTAGGTTGGCAGGTTAATTAATCAATCAACAACACGAGACGAGGTTTGCTATGAGAGGATGAGAGGCTGCGAGGGAAAGGGATTGCAAATTGAAAAGATAAATGGCTAAGAAAGTCTTTCTTTTTTGTTGCACTTCGCAAGTCGAACAATCTATTGTTTCCCCTATCTTAAAGTGAGTGGTTCATTGTACTGTTTGTTGAGTCTTCTGTGCTTACCTACCATGTGAGGGAACGTACCGTACGTACCCCGCGAGCTGAGGAGCTTGGGAATGGAAGGGGGGAAATGACCTACTTAAACGTGCCAGAGTGATATTTTAACGAAAGCAATGAGGAGAGAGAATGAGAGCAGATTTCTGTTGCATATCGCAAGCTGGGCAATCTATTCCCTCCTCCAGTTAATACCTAAATGGACATCAAGTATTGATTTTGTTTGATTGTCAAGTTATGCCACTGGTATGCCGCTCTCGCCGCTCTCGCCGCTCCCTCACGACTCCCTAATCGGGCAAGCGAAGTTCTCCCTGGGAGGGCAAACGACCTAAAGAGGAAGACTAGTAATAAAAAGTAACGAGAAGAAGAGCAGAAAGGAGACTCTGTTGCATATCGCATTTTAGGCAATCTATTACCTTGCTTTTTGCGGAAAGTATTGTCTTTACGAAAGAGGAAATTACCTACCTACCTACCAAGTGAAGACCTAGATACCCCGCGACTTTGGAGGAGCAGTGTCCCACCTACCTACTGTATGCGAGCAGAAGAAATGGCAGGCAAAGAACACCAAAATTGTAGGGTAAGAGGGTTTCTGTTGCATATCGCAAACTAGGTAATCTATTTTACTTCTTGATTTCACTGGTCCCTTACGTCAAGTCTTGCGAAGGTCCCTTGATACTTTATTCGAGTCCTAGCTTGCGGTAGGTGTGGATGTTCCCCTCCCTCTGCCCCTTCTCCACCAACGAAGCGAGGAAACAAATACCTCAAGAGAAGGATACTTTAACACTATGAGAAGAGAGAGAGATAATCATTTTGTTGCATATCGCATTTCAATTAATCTATTTCTCCCGTATACTTAGCTTTATCAATTGGCGTTTGGTGAGATTTGAATTGCCGTTCACGGAATGCGAGGCCAAGGAGAGCATGGGTTCAAGTTGAGCAATTCCATTACCTATCGCAATTGATTGGTCAAGCAAAGGAACAGAGAAGAAGGAAACAAAAGAAAGAACTAATTGAGAAGGAGAAAAGCGCTTCTGTTGCATATCGCATTCGAATTAATCTATTTCTCCCCGTATTGCGAACCTAGAATATTGGTTTACAATCTCCAAAGACGGAAGGAGCGAGTGGAGTAGCTGGTTACCCCTCCTTCTCAAATAGACAGCTTCTCACAAGCCACAACAACACCCAAGTGGTCGGGCTCTCGCACTCACATCATCTCAGTCTGGTCAGAAGTTTCGATTTGTATGGGTCCATCAGGATTTGGATTCCGAGTATTCGAACCTGGCTACTGCACAGAAGAAGATAGGAAGACAAGAAAGAACTGGTGCTGCGCCTCATATGTACCTCCACTCGCCTCGTCTCTCGTCTGCGCTCGTCGTCTGTCGCTTCGCTTCCCGAATAGGGGAGGCGAGGGAGTGCTGACATCACCTCCACCCAATAAGTCGGATCGAGTTCAGCTAGTACAGGACGAACGGTACGCTTTCCGCTTTGAGATGTGTTACATTTGAGAGCTCATATGGGATTCAATTGATCGATTGTCCGTCATGGGACTCTTGGCGCCGCCTTGTGAAAACGACTTTTCAAGCTTCTAAGTCCTTGAAAATCTGGGACTCAAGCACGAAGCAATAAGACGAGAGCCTAGGTCGGGCGGTCCGGTCCATCACTACTTACTGATATTTTTTGGAGGAAGTGCTCTACATGGTACGTGACTAAGTGCAAACGAACAGCCTCCGAATAGAATAAACATTCAATCAACATGCTCAAAGGTCCGTCAACTACCTTCTCGCGTACAAGTGATTTCTAACCGATCCTTCTCTCAAGTAATATTTCACCTCTTTATTCTCTTCCATCAGGCGGCACCAGCCTCTTCGGCATCCTTCTTGAAATACACATACCCCTTCCCCTTGACGAACGTAGCATGCCACGGAACCCCCTCTCTCCCGTCCACACCAGTGCCACCCTGCTCTGCCAAGTGCACGTAGAACTCTCCATGCGCATCACCATCGAGAGCGGCTCCTTTCAACTTGCCGTCCGGGAAACGCTCATCTGCATAGAAGAATCTGAAATGGCAAAGTTAGCATCATCCAAGCAACATCCTCATCCTCACTCCACTCCAACATGAGCACAGATACATTCTCTCGTAAAGCCCTCGTCCATCCGGTCGAACATGGTGACACAGGCACCTTCTTTGGGAAGCCACGCAAAGAAAGCCACACTCACCGATACCCTTTCTCCTTCATCAACCCATCCACCGTCCCAATCCAATACGCCGTCGCCGCCTTTCCCGCACCCCCCGTCAACATCATCGGCCACGGCACAATCTCCACATTACATTTATTCCCCGTGTAGATAAACACGCCTTTCACCTTCCCTCCCTCGCCGTCTCCCATCCCATCCCAAGCCTTCACAGCCTCCTGCGCAGCAACATACGGACTTATCGTGTTCACATTGAAATCTCCAGCCAAGCCTTCGGCTGGGATGGATAGCACATTGGTGGTTGAAGGCGGAGGAGTGAATGCTCCGGCGTTGTAGATTACGACGCTTGGGGGAGTGGAGAAGTGGGTTTGGACGGAGGCGAAGAGGGAGGGGATGCTGGAGGGGTGGGAGAAGTCGGCGAGGAGGGAGAGGTGCCCGTTGGGGAGGAGGGTGTTGGTTCCGTGGCGGGAGGCGAGGGCGATGGAATAGTTGCATTTGGAGAAGTGGGAGGCTAGAGAGGCGCCGACTGTGAGGGGATATTGTAAGTGATGAGTCTATCTTTGCGTGTTTCATTGATGGGGGGAAGGAGGGATGAAGATGCTTTGATGTTCTGGAAGTTCTGGAGGTTATGGCCAAAGTGTGAAGGATGTGCAAGGGAATGGAGAGCAGTGTGATGCGTCCGGACGCGACGGAAGGAAGGCTGGGAAAGACACTGCTTACTTCTTGGACCGGCGCCGAGAATGAGTACGGCTGGTTTGGTTGCCATGTTTGGGAATGATTCTGGTGTTCGGAAACGAGATGAGGTTCCACAGGACAGAAGCTGACGATGCAAGTTGAAAAAGCAGACCAGTGAATAGATTTGAGATGTCGGCTAACATAGAGGTAAGTACGCAGCTCTTATATATACAATCAAAAGTCCACATGTAGACAATGCGTGTCCCTTCAACTTCGACCCATCGGCGGTTCTTACCAATCTTCTCCAACCTACCTCACCGTCTCACCCGTACCCATCTCTCAAGCTTTGAAATCATGTTAATCTCCTCATATCGTAACCTCCGACTTGAGATCCATCCGACTTGATAGGCAGATTTCCTGCGTCTCGCGATTGCGAATCGTAAGTGAAGTCAAGGTTGATATTTAGAGGACCCACAAGCCGCGCGCGATGGTAAGCGAGGCAGGTGAGTGGACTCTTGGTCGGTATGCAGGTGTATGGAAGCCGCGCGCGAGGTTCATCTTAGCAGGAGAACAAGATGTTGGGGTGAAGTATCTTCCGAGATTGTGGTATTTATTTGATAGTGGAAGCCGTGTTCCTTAGATGCGGATCTAAGCTACTCGTTTTCGGTGTACTTTTGAATGCGGACTTCGGCACTTCCTGGATACGGGGTGGTTTTTAAACATGAATTTATCAGCTGTACACACTTCTGGCTTTCGAACGACTCTCAAAGTGCAATTATATGTGCGATGAATAGAGCAGACCTACCCTTCTCTTGTCAAACTTGCTTCGATGATTCCACATCATGTCCCCAAGTACCTTTGCTCTTCCCCGCTTGTGGTACTTGTACCTCTTTCTCATCCCTCCTCTTAGCCTGAGGATCCAATTTATTCATCATTGTTGGCTGTCTCACAATTTCTGGTTCTGGAGAACATACTACGACACCCACGTACCATCAAGCATAATGTCTGATTCTTCAAATCCAATAATGGACAGCAGCAGCCCCAAGATCCAAAGGACACCTGTGTATTTCCTCGGCATCGGCGGTCCGAACTTATTTGATAATACTGGTAAGTATGAACTTTATAATTCAAGCTTGATGACAAGTCCGGATACTCGATACTGGGAAGATAATTAGAGATATACCATTTCCCGATTCCCGGCATCTCAACATGAGCTAACTGACATCCACCACCATAGATCACCCAGCCTCCCACCAACTGTCTCTCGTCGGGCATGAAATTAGTGCTCTCACCAGCCCCCAGCCCAAAGCCCGAAGCTGTCCTCGTCATCTCCGCACACTGGCAAGCCCCTAGTACTAAACCAGCCATACACAAACTCCAAATCAACACTTCACCCAACGCACCCCTCATCTATGATTTCCACGGCTTCCCACAGCGTTATTACGAATTTAAGTATCCGAATTGCGGAGATCCAAAGATTGCAGAGAGGGTGGCCAAAATGCTGGAGGTGGATTTGGGAAGGGGACAAGTGAACATTGAGAGGGTTGAAAGGGGGTTGGATCACGGTGTTTGGGTTGGATTTGGAGCTGGTATGTGAAACCCTTCTTCCTATCCATGCTCTCAGACACGAACTTATCCTTCTCTCATGTCAAGTAACAAGAACTGACAAGCAGGTAATTACAGCATTTGATCCCAAGGCCAATCCGCTCAATATCCCCATCATCCAACTCTCGCTCTACAACAATGAAGACCTAGAAATGCACTACGAGTTGTGCGCTGCTCTTACTCCTCTTCGTGCGGAAGGAATTGTTATCTTTGGAGCGGGGATGGCAGTTCATAATCTGCAGGACTATAGACGGAATCGTGGAAGCAAGGAGGTAATACCGTGAGTCCGACGCTGTCCTGTTTGCCGTCCGGATTCCAGCTTCGGCCTGGTATATTGATTATAAGGCGTCAATGTTATACACCTCAGGTACACCCCTATATTCGATGAGGTACTCAAAGAAGCAGCTACCTCGTCTCCATCAGAGCGGAAGGCGAAGATGGTAGCTTACTCGAGCGTGATGATGCGCGTAAGGCTCATCCGACCTTTGAACATATCTTACCACTTTGTATGTCCTTCTGTTTCTTTCTACTCCTTGCATTTGGCGAGATAAGACATATTATTCTTGCAAAGGGTGGAATTATCTCAAGCGAGCTTCCCAACTTTCCGTTCTGTTATTATAAATGTAGTCGTGTTGTGAAAAAATGACATGCTGATATATTTTTCATGTAGATATCGCTGCAGGCGCGGCGGGCGAAGACGTAGGTGAGAGAATCTGGACTATGCATGAGGGTTCTTTGAGCTGGGCTCAATATAGGTTCGGCCTTGTGGCATGATATTAACACGGGTGACAATGACGTTGTCAGACTACAGCTCTCTTTTTTAGAAATTGAACAGCTTCCTCGCATTTCCCTCCCAAGCTTCTTCTTTCACACTCTCCCCATCCAACCCGAATACGCCCTCTGTACACTCAAACCCACCCTCCATCCTTGCCACTAAACCTTTCACCGCTTCACTTGGCGTAAATGGGAAATCGCTCCCAAACAACAACCGGCTCCTCGCCTTTTCCCTTCCACCTAGCATCCTCACCAACCCAAAAATCTGATCTGGAAATGGCACACCAGCAAGATCGAAGAAAAACCTTTCTTGCAGCAGGGCTTTGAAATTCTGCGAGTTGTCATCCCTCCCATGCACAATCGCATCGAATGCTCCAATCCGATCGATAATTGGTGGCAAAGTACATCCGCAATGTGACATGATGAACCTGATGTTCGGGAATTTGGTGAGCGAGCCCGAGAGTAGGAGGTTGGCTACCGTGCGTGTCTCGTCAAACATAAATTCCATTGTCGGGCGTGGGTAAGGAAGCACGTTCACGACTTCCACCTTACTGCTTCCTGTAGACGGATCTGAGATGACGAGATTGCAAGATGTTGGATGTAAGAACACAATTGCGTTCCTCTCGTTGAGCTTTGCCATTACGGGATCTAGAGATGGGTCGCCGAGGTAGATGCCGTGAGCATTGGACATGAGCGCAAACCCGACGGCACCGAGGACGTCAAGTGCGTGATCGATCTCCCTTAGAGATTCTTCGATAGAAGGAAGAGGTAAAGAAGCGAAGAACCGGAAGTTGTCAGGGTGCGAAGCAAATATGGAAGACAATTCCTCGTTCGTTTCGCGTGTGATTTGGACGGCGTCTTCGGACTTGCCCGGGCTGAGAAACGTGCCTGGTGAGGTGATACTCAAGATTGAAATACTGATGTCGTGGGCTTTCATCAAGGAAAGGTGAGATTCTGTTGACCATGGCTAAGAACAGTGAGTGAACAGTCAGAATTTTGAAACAAGCACCCCATTTTGGACGAGACGAACTCGGGAAGGGGAATTGAGCATACTGGTATTGCAGGCATGCCATCTGGAGCTTGATGCCCATTTTCTATCAGACGTTGTCTGTATTTTGGTGGAACAGCGTGACAGTGAACATCAATCTTCGCCATATTGGTGTGAAATTCTTGGTCAAAGTTGATGTTGTTGTACCGAGGTGTTGTGTTGTCGTTTGAGTGCGGGGTAGTTATGGCGGGGTTGAGAAGGGGAAGACCGGAGCTAGGAAAGCTCCTGCCTTGTGTAACAGTGGAAGTCCGACGATGTACGAAATCCGTACTTAGACCATGGACTCATGACCACGATAGCGTGCATTCAAATCCCCTTGGAAGTTGCCGCTCTGAGTCGTTGAGCATCCACAAGTCCCTCGTTCGCAAGTCAGTATGACATGTAGATACGACACCGACATATGTAAAACAGTCTTGCCAGAGGAGAATTTGACAGACCATGCCTATCCATCAGCGCCATGAACGGTAGATTATCTAGGAGATAGCTTATCATACAGATTTTGGAGTAAATCTAGGGAAGAAGAGAAATTCGCTTATTGAGTGGAAAGAGAAACTGTCGTGTTCAACGCGAATGTTCAACGTGTAGCTAGAATTCTGCCCAACAGTAGAAAGTAAAAAGATTTTGACTAAAATTTCTTTTCAGATGGCATTTCTTCTTCCTTGCTCTTATCAGTCTAAAATACTCATCTTGTTCCGTCATCACTCTTTGTCTGTGTTCAGACATGTCTTCGTTATTCGGTTGGGGCACAAGTGAGCAATCAGCTTACAGACACAGTATACTGATTATCTATCAAAGGAAGAGAGCACCTTTCTTCTAATTGTAAGGTAAGGTCGTGGACTTTGTAGATTGTATGTCTACCTATTACTCTATTTGTTTACTCTCGTCCAGCCTCCCGCTTAGCCAGGTCAGGGGCTAAGCGAATTTATATATATATACCCTTGTACCACACTGACTGCGGCCGCCTCGGAGATTTTGAACCAAACAAAAGGAAGACACTGGCTTTTCAATAGGCCAATCATATACTCTAGGCGATGATAGAGGAATCTGATGCTCGTTAGATATTTGACCATTGAATCGAGCATGCCATGCATTCTCCCATGCGACGGCACACTGGGAATTCCTTGCAAGTAAAACCACGGGGAATCTCCAATGTCAGAACAATGCGCTGATTCAATCCCTAGGCTTTCCTTGTGGTTCTGTCATCTGTTAACCAGGGTAAGTGCAGTATCGGAGTCTACCCCGCTGCCAAAGTCCCTGTCCCAGCGTCGGCTATCTTAGACATCTTGTGAGATGTCTCTCAACTCTGACGGATCTGAGGACCCTTGCTATCTACCGAGAATACCTCGGAGATTTCATTCCTGGTACTATGAATCATCTTAGTCTGGAACAGAATGTGCCAAATTTCCGACGTGCTCGCAAGACCATCTCAAAGTGGGCAACATCGTCGTTCCGGCACAAGGGACTGTAAGCAGCCATGATGGAAACGGAATAAGTTCTGCGGCTCCCAGAAGCTTTCAACTGATCTTTCTTTTTCCCCCGTCGCATAAGCAAGCATCAGGGAATGAGATTTTCGGTTCATGCAGGCTCGGGAAGGTGAAAACAGGTTTACCATCAGCTACTCGACCCGAAAGTGCAAGAACTCTAATCAGATCTTTAGAACAAGGTTACACCTTCGAACATCTGGTCCCTTGATCCTGAAGGAGCGGGTTTAGCTCATGTTCTACACGATTCAGACAACCGCAAAGGCAGCAAAGCACGTCCATTCCCACAACTGCCGCCGCTCAGACATTCAGCACAGATGTCTGATTCCCCTCCACCGCACGAACGGCCCGATACCTAGCAAACGCCTCATCCTACACATCCCCAGGCAGAAATAAACTCTGGATCTTTGACACCTTGGTCTCGGCTGGTTGTCTCGGACGTTGCGCGCCCGCTTCTACCCCAGATCCTAGCATGGCGTCGTCGCGTGGAATTGCAGAACAAAATCAAACTCTATTTCATCGACACTTGTCAAATTTGCCACACATGGATGTTGCGCCACACTTGTACGTCCATACATATTTGGCAGGCTGGCAGGGTAAGACTACTGACATGGTCGACAAGTATGATAAGTGATAGTCAAAAAAAGGAACGCATTTTGCGAGCCGAACCTTACCAGTCTCATCGCTAACAGGACCCACCCTGAAAAGGAGACGACAACCATCCCAGTTTGAGACCCGTCTTCTCGAACAAGAGATGACGAACTCGCCACGCCTCTCTATAACGGTAAAGCACAGATAGACTCATGCACGTACCTGGTTGTATCTATCCGTGTGCAAATCATAGCATGAACGCCTTAGTTGCGACTTTTGGAGCCTCATCTCCCATCGGTTGCCCTACCTCGCTCCACAAGCCGAACATCTCAATGCGGAAGAAATCTAGAAGTTTTTCCCTCGCATTTTACCCCTCATGCTCACCTGGATCATCCATCGCCCACCGCGCAACCGGACATCCCCCATATCAGCCTCTACGATTGGTACCTGTACTACCGTCTTGCCCTCCCCGCACCACCACATCAGATCACACCCACTCGAAAACAATAATGGAACAACTGCCTGAACCTACCCAAGCAACGAAATCAGCACTCCGCAAAAGCGTTTCCGAACCCCACACTGCAACGTAGCAGATAAATTGCGCAATGCACAGAATACCACCACAAGACCCCGGAATCTTGTCCTGGGGAGAGCTGGCGAACTGGAAGGGAGGAACCCGCCAAGGCTTGTATTTAGGCACTTGCCTGTCTGCGATTCCCCTGCTCTTTAACAATCTTTGTCAGATCTGACGAGTAACTAACTAACGGACTACTTACTTTCTCGGAAGGATTACGCCGAGAGCTTAATGGCTAGGGTTAGGGATTCTTCGAGACTTCCATGAACCACTTGCTCGAGCGTAGTGAAGATGTGAAAAACTGCGACACAAACGTGGTTTTTGTTTGTCATAGCCTAATGTGTGGGAACGTGTATCTAATATACCAAATCTCGAATTGCCTGTTGATTTGATTTCCGGCACTCCCCTTCTATTCTGATAATGCCAACAACGCCTGGAAAACTCGCTTGCTCTGCTTGTGCCTGCCCAACCAACCCCTGAATTTGATGACCCCGTGATGCCCGCAATATTTTTCCTTCTCCCACCAGCACCTTGGCTCCCTTTCCTGCCCGTGATGCTACAGTATGTACAGATTCGTCCCCAGCTTGGTTCGTGGTGAAACCAAGGGTCCGTCCCGATGCATTCCCACCAAATCTCCCAGGCCCAACCTTCATGACCAACCAGACAAAGAAAAATGTGAGGTGTACGACGTCCCTTCGTCTGTCTGTCTTCATTCCTTCTTGAACACAATGTAAATCAAATGATGTTCGTGATGGCCATGCGCTCGTTGCCCCTGCTTCTCTCCTGGCTTCCTTGACCTGCCCCTGATCCACCACCACGACTGCCAGACCCGGGCTGTGGGTAGAGAGGTTGTGCATATCCGCCTTGCTCCCTAGCCAACACTCCAACAAGATATTCCACCCTCTCCCATCCTCCCCAGTCTCTCGCTTCCAAGTCCGTCAACACAGTCGTACCCTCAGGTCCGCCCAATAACGTAGGACTTATTCCAACTTTTCCTCCCAATGCACTACCCGCAATGTTCATGCCCGTCTCGCTGCCAGCCCATACCCAACTGTTCTCTGTGCCTGCTTGCAAGTCCCCCGACACGTATGCCATGAGTTCTTCGTCCAGTTCTCGTTCTCCCCGATATCCTGGGCTTCCGATCAGGCATCCACCACGGCGCTTTTCGATCAGGGTACCAATAAAGAATGCCAAATTGCGTCCACATGCAACATTGACGTCTCGTAACGTGCCGATATTCGCTGCAGCTCTAATACAAGTAAGTGCTGCGTCGAAGTGGCCACCATAGAGTAAAAACAAGGTGCAGCGCCAGATGTGAGTACAAGTCATAGCGTTTGCGGTAGGTCCAAACGGCGGAATTGACGGATTAGACGGCGTCGAGGAAGCCATAGCCCGGGCGAAAAGATTTGTAGAGTCGAGTGCTGCGCGTATGCATTGCTCAATCGCATTAGCTCGTACTTCTGGAGGGCAGGAAGTCGTTAAGTTGTGGCGATGGAGTATTAAACGTGCATTCATCAGATGGCAGACAGGGGCTAACATCCGCGGGTCCAGAGGTTCTTGCGCGGTGATTTGACAAGCAGGAGGAAATGATGCCATACAAGCGCTGAAATGGGTATCGAAAGTAGCCAAAGTCGAAGGGGAAATGATGGGCGATTTGAGCGTTTTGATGAGCTGCGAAACAGCACGGACAACGTGAATGATGGGTAGGATGAAATTCGTTAGTGGAGAGACACCGTTAGGTACCATCATGCCTGCGTCGTGAATGTAATGATCGTCAATTGCGGCAGGGAGACTGATATCGCAGTCTGCATCTTCAATCAGGAGAGGGCGTCCGAGCTCTAGTGACATGTGCCGGTCCCAAACGTAGATCCCCCACCATACTCGACGTCGCATTTCACCCTCAATCATCGGCCATGGTCCCGTCTCGTTGTGTAGCCCGATGTCCTGAGAGATGCGAACTGCGGAAGCTAACCATGTCCATGCCGCAGATTTTAAATTTATTTCCGTGAGAAATATACTCACCAGAATAGCTGATCTTGCGTGGTCAATCACCTAAAGTGTAGAAAGTCGGAGTCAGCTCACTGTTTTCGTATGGTTCCGAAAGGAATGTGATTGCCAGGAGAGCACAGCAGGTAAGTAGACGCCACAGAAGCAGTGCTCAATACCAAACAACAGGGAAGAACACTATTCCAGGCCAAACTTACGAATTCGTCATTCCAGGTATCTATCAACATCCGAGATATTTCAATATACTCTTTTCCCTTGTGAGGACGATGGATGCTCACGTCCGAGCTGAAAAGCACTCCCACGGCTAAGACTGAGAAGAACAGTGAGCTCCAGACCGGTGGTACGCCATGCAAACTGCCGGCTTTGTAGACGGCCTCGTATTCCTGCTCGAATGTGGGCCAATGCAGGATCGGAATGAGCATATGTACTGACGCATAGTAAGAACCAAGCAAGTGATCGCAGATTGCCTTTGGTGGCAGGTCTGGACGAGGAGGATTGAAGTGTGCCTGCGACCCTATCTGACGGTAAGGTGCAGGTGGCTTGAATATACCCCGGCCAAAGTTTCGGATGTTTGAACGCACCCGCGAGAGATCTTGAGGGGGGGGTGGCCGTCCTTTTCTCTTCGGATTTGACCCGATCTCGGGCAGTTGGAGTGGCATTTGTTGAGGAGCGTCATTGTCAATGTCCATCTGGCCTTCTCTAACATTCAACATTGATCGCAAGTGCGTGTTCTCCCGTTTGACTTGTGCGATCTGCTTCTCCAAATCCTGCACTTGCTTTATAGATGACATGCGCCGATTCGTCTCCTTTGTGAATTGGCACTTCACATTCCGGCTCGAACATTCGGAACAACTTGTGGTCTCTGTTGCATCGCATTTGACTTTTCGTTCCCTGCATGCGTCACAGCTTGGATCCTTTCTCCTCTGACGATAGGCTCTCTTCGCCTGCAGATTCGCAGCCGACATCTGCCCACCCGATGCGCCCGGAGTGCCACTTGACGATCCTGTAGAAGCCATGGAATCCATTCCAGGAGGTCCTGGGGAGGTTGTCGCTGAGTGGTATGGATTTTGGAAAGAACTATGACCCATCGATCCTCCTGAGGGCAAATTCATATGCTGCTGTGGATTCTGCCCACTCATAGGTCGTGGAGAAGCTCCCATAAGCCCTCCGTCGTATGGTCCTGAGGTCCTTGGGGATGCTGCGGAAGAGACCGAGGAGGAGTCGTAGGAGGTAGTGGAAGGTATTGGAGATCTTGAATAAGTATTCTGTGTTGACCCCGCCATCTTGTGGGCGCGAAATCGGGTCTTTTATCCAGATGGACCTAGCCGTTGTCGATAGTCTGAGATAGAGGACCGAGGGAGTGGAAGTTTATTCAAAGTTCCAGCCTCATTACGAGATTTTACACGCTTGCCAACAATAATCGAAGAGAGCAGAACCAGCAACACACGCAACTCCGATGAGGGGAGTCCTAAAAGGCTCAGAGAACACGATAACCAGACTTTTGGGTAAGATAGGAGATAGGACCATTAACCAGACAATTCTGTAGTTTTCCTGCCCCCAGAATATGATGGCTGCAAGACACGCCGCCGGGCTGCAGTCTAGTGCAACGTCAGGGCTGCTATGTTCCGACGCAGGTCTGCAGCGTGGCCTGCCTTGGATGTTTTCCCCACTCTTCCCCCAAAAAAACACAGGTACCAGAATCGGCAGCTGATCCGTACTGGAAAGAATTGACAGTCTGTGATAGGCCTGGTCAGCTAGGTGCTTAGAGAGAACCTATCGTTGGTTGCGGAAGAAGTGCCTGTGTATGGTGTGAGGAGCATGTTGGCGCGGCAGAAAGATGTTGAGAGAGAGAAATGCCGACAGTGAGTGATGAGGATTTAAAGCAGTAGGATTTTCACTGGTGCGGGTTGGAGGAGGGTATATGACGGGAGCAAGCATTGGCCTCCGCTTTAAGGCTGATTGGGAGATCTGGAGTAGTAAAGTGCCAAGAGTAGCATTACAAGCATTTGAAGCAGATGTTTGCGAGACGGTCGTCAGCCCCGAACTCCTGTCTATCTACAACTGAGCACCCTGGTCGATCTGCTCAGAAAGTAGCGATGGCGTTGCCGCTGCTGCTGAATGGACCCTTGCTCTGTACGTTATTCCGCCATTTTCGACAGGGGAGTATGGTGCGTCAAAGGCGAAGAAAAGATGTTACAACGCCCCTTTAGTCAGAGACAGGGGACATCGCTTCTTCGGAACTACTTCAGAACTTCCTTTTGGGGGCACAAGGCAATTTGCAGACTTGCAATATGAATGCCGAGTCGGCAGAGACCTCTTCCAGACAGCGGGGCATGATATGCATTGCTCACAGGTACTTGTGAATTCAGAAGCAAGCAACTCGGTAGGAGCAGCCGACTAGGAGCAGCTCAAAGGCAGGGAATCGCCACATAGATTAAAAGACGTACCAGGAAGTTTGCTTGTCTGCAAGATGTGCGCTGAATCTCAAGATTTTACAGTGACCTTTCGTGACTACTTGCAGATTGTTCGGAAAGTGGCGTATGAGGCGCTCCTGCGAAGTTCACTGCAGACGTCCACCTGAAATCAATCCTCTTCTGGAAGTCTACCGTCGGGTTCGGCCCGTTGATAGGAGAAAGGGGGCTCAACGGTTCGGGCGTAGCGTTTGTCGAGTTGAACAATGACTTCTCGGGGAGAAGACCTTGCTGTGTGGTACTGTGGAATGAGTTCTGGAGAGATCCTGCCTCTACTCTCGTACGCAAAAAGCTGAAGTGACTGTCTTTGTCTCGTCTGTACGTCAGGATATGCAGCAGCACGTGTACAGCCCTGCGTAGTTGTCTTCGAAAGTTGCGGCAGTGGTGAGCATGCAATTGAGCAGGAGGAAATATGCATCCCAGTATTAAGGAGCCACTGGCAATGGAGGGAAACTTGTTGACAACGGTAGCGTACTCCGCAAGGAAATTTAATTGGCGATGCCGTGTTGATTCCTGGTTGCAGGAGTGATTGCTGGTACAGGAATTCGGAGAAATGGTCGTAAATGGTACAAGAGGTGGTACTTGCGATCCTTGTTGACTGCTAGATAACCTGGGAGGCGATGTTACCACAGGTCAGGGGGGGGGGGGGTTCGGAGGACGTCTCGACGCCTGGGACGCATGATAATATTATATGCAAGGTTGCCTTGGAGTGCATCTGCGTCTTTTCCTTCGGCAGGACCCTGACAAGGCGAAGCCGTTATTGACATGGGACAAGACCCATCTCATAAGGGTTTTAGATATGGCTGTCTCATCCGATTATTCCCTTCCCCTCCTGCCTGCGCTGTCACGAAGAGGGGCGGCCAGACCGAGCCCGCAGAGATTCCCTGTGCCCATTAGGGAAGTAGATAAACGTTTCCTGGCGTTTCATGTTTTTGGGTTTTCATCTAACGTCCTGCTGGGCGACACTTCCGCCCTGCTTTCCCAGTTAGTCGTGGATGAGGAGTAGCGATCTACCTAAATGGTGTCCGAAGCGCTGGAAGGGTTTTTCCAGTGCCATCCCCAAGAAGAGGCGGATCGGCTGGAGCTAGTGATGGTAAAAAGGAGAGTAGCAGCAAAAGGAAGGTCCAGTAAATCTTAGCGGCGACGTCGTAACCTTATTTCGTCATTTGCCGAACCCATGGGAAAGTTGGGAGGTGATCCAGCATCTTTTCGGCTTGTTTCAAGGACCCATCTAGAAAACAGCCCATGGCATGTTCCGCACGGGATGATGAGATGCTCTGCGGCAAGATGCCACACAGGAGCATGGGGCGGGGATGCGGACGGGAAGGTTGTTGTGGCTTAGATGAGACGGGGGTTAGAGGACCCTGGGTTCATACGCAGGACAGAGCTATTCGGATACCGGGCGTGTAAGGATACAGAAACGCTGAGCGCCAGCCAACAGAACTTCGAGAATCGGAAGACGGCCAGGTAAGGTTCAAGAGGAACAAGGACATCGGGCAGCTGACGGAGGCAACGCCCGCCAGGATGGTGCGCCGGTTCTCTGGACAAGTGCGGTGACTAAGCTTCGTTGGCGTATGGGAGGGAATGCCAACGGCACTCAAGCCTGCCTGCTAACGTGCCAGCTTTCTTTTCTTCTTAGCTTCTTGAGCTTGTCGAGAGATAAGTTAGATTCGGAGGAGTGCCTGACCTAGGTATCAGGGAGCATCTTTTCTAATTGAAAAATTAGCACTTTCGTTATTATTTTTCAAGTTTGCCGCCGCCAGGAAGACTCCCAGACCTGCCAACTACTAGTTAGTTGCTACCATTTGCCTGTTACCAGCCTGCTTGTCGCAAGCGGACCCTCTCACGCTAAGGTCGGCCTGCTGGCACACGCTGCAGATGCCATCCCAGACCGCGAGCCGACTGCCGCGAGCCTGTCAGAGATCGCCTGGTTCCTGGGGTTGCTTCCCATGCTTCCCATGCAGTGTCACCACAAGCGATATCATATTATATCGTCTTCTGTGTCCACGGTACCACAGCCTTGAGACTGTGGAAAACCCGCCTATTTTACCGCATGGCACGCTATATATTGAGAATGGCCATCTGCTCAGTGCACGAGGCTAATTTTCATCTGATATTACTGTTCTTTTAATTCCTTTTGAAGTGCGTAGTTCGTCTTTGTCTTGGATTGTAATAGCCGATAAGCCCTGGAACAGTGGGGGATGGCGAAGTGGTCCACCTTCGATTCCACCTAGGAATCCCCCCACCGGACCCTCACATGGCGTGTGTTCTTTCTCCGAAGCAAAGTGAAAAATAAATCTGGGGACGACACGCGTGCTCCAAACCTAGTTGAGCTTCAGTAATAATATCAGCATCTTACTAGTACTGTAGTCGCTGTTGCCGACAATTATTGCCGGCACCCTGGGCCAGAGATCCACCGTGCTATTATTCCCGCATGTTTCCCTCTTTTTGCTCTCGTAGGGGCTATAAATCCTCGGATGAACGCCTGCCGGTCGTGCATGTCTTTCTAGAAGAGAATTCGTTAGGAAACGGGCATTTAACGCATGATACCGAAGTGCACAAGTCCAAGGAGGCGCCGTCATGTTTCAGGCTTCGGTCTAGGGCCCGCAGGTCGTGACAGGTGCAACGGTGCCTATACTGCATGCTTCGCAACAGAAGAAACAGTACAGACATGTATAATTGACAGATATACTCGATCATACCTCTCTGCCTCTGGTTTTAATATAGTTAACGAACCACAAGTATATGTTGCATCCTCCTAGGATGCTTGTTGTGAAGCTGCAACATAGCTGTGGTTAAGCGAACTGTCATGCAGCCGGACCGATATGTGAAGATCAGCAAGTTTCTTGTTTCCAACATTTCCAGATCTCTAAAGACTCATATCCATGTCTTGTTAAGGTTCGTTCTACTGCAACAGTAGAATGATGCCATGCACCGTGACCCGATTGAGAGGCTTAGGAGCGATGCCTAAACCTTTCGGGAACACTACGCTAAGTCGGCCTTATCCGCTTCTGGTTGGGGCTTCAGAAACGATCCACCGAGGAGGAGGCAGGCCTTCCACAACCTGGTTCCGACGGCCGCAGTGTCGTTAGGGGGCTCTAAAGAGGATATCAAGGCGACAGGGCAGGCCTCCTCTGCCAGAAGGTTTTCAACGCATGGGAAATCTCCAACACAAAACGCTGATCGAAACTTTATTCCGCTTAGACTATGATTCTTCGGGTAGAGATGAGCTGACTGAGAGTTGAGTCAGATGGAGGAAAGAAACTCAAGTTGCCGAAAATGAGTGAATGCTATAGTCAACGGCATCCAGTAAAAGTCCTCGAAAGTGCAAAGGCTTTTGTGTCAGCATATCTATGACACATGCAATTGAAATGTGATTCATGGTCGGGACACTTCAAGTGTAGGTTGACGGCGTTGGGCGCGGTTGGAAGAAAAAGTTGAGATTGCTGATCTGGTGGTCGATGAGCTGTCACAGATAAAAAAGTTTTGGCCCAGAATCTAGAGACACGTGGAGGGTTAATCAGTTCCATGTCAGGTTCGATCCGCGCGACGGGGCGTTAGAGCTACAATCTCTATTCGTCGCTAGCGAAATAGGTTCGGAAACTTCGCCATAGCTTTTGGTAAGTGGTCCGTACACCTCGGTTTTGATGTCGCCTCTTCACAAACAACCCCGCTACTTGCTCTGTAAACAGCGTGCCTGTGGGGGTGACAATAGGCTCGGCATGCTCTGCACAGCCACGGCTGGCGTGGAATCGGTTCTGAGAAGAATCTAAGATGCTTCTCCTGGAATCCCGGAGGTGCTGTGAACCGTATCGCCAAAAGAAAACTGAGCTAGTCCAACGAGGAGCGTCGGTATGCCCATGAGCATTGCTTTATCCTGGCTTCTGGGATTTCTGTGAGCTCTGTGGCTTAATCCATGCGTGAAAGGTGGCTTGCCGAGTAACAGAACCCGGATCATGGGAATTTCATATGGAAATTTGATGCTTCGCAGGAAAAAGAACACGCTGCAAGGAACTTCCCAGCAGGGCGAAATGTCACTTCGACAGCGGAAATCTCCAGGGGTTCAGTCCCCACTTTCGTCGATCCCAGTGTCGACTAGAGCGGGAGTCCCCTGTACCCCCAAGTCATATCTGAAACGAATTGACTTATCACATCTGAACTGGATTTGTCCCGCTGTGGTTCTAGTTGGATTTACCCTGTGGAAGGCTAGAACAAGCAGCGGGAAGATATCCGAAAGTAAACACCTCGGAACTTGACCGATGTAGATTTTCCTTCATAATCCTGATGCGAGCACGCATCTGCATAGCAATTGAGAGGCGATCTGATCCGCTTGGGTTGGACCTTGTAGAGTATTCGTTGTTGAACAAGATAGCGGATCTGATATTGCCTATATTCAACGCCTCATACATCTTCGGAGAATCACTTTGCTCTAGGTTATCCACTCCTTGTTGAAGCCCAGCAGCAGACTGGAATTGCCCTTGGTCTTCGGGGTCGAACGGGGTCATTCTCCGTGATCCTTCGGTCGCAAATATCGGGCTGCAGGACAGACAGCTCCCAGAATAAACTCAACTCAGGATTGTGCGACTCGAAACAACGGAGATCCTCCTGTAGATCCGATTCGCAAACATTGCTGAAGCTGCATCGGATGTGGGCCAGAAAAGGAAGCTGTCGACTAGAGACGGCACGAGGACCCCTCAGGCGTGATTGATCTGCCATCATTTGCCTCGGATACAGAACTGTAGGAGTCAATGTCGCCGTCACTCCCCGTGAGCCTGAAGCACCGAGATTGAGAAGCAGCATATGTGGACTCCAGGGCAGTCATTTTGAGGCATGGAGCTGTCAACAATGCAATATTTGATCTTGCGCGTCGTTACTTTAGAAGTTTTGCAGATGGAACTCTGAACCTGTCGGAGAACGGCGATGTCCCTTTCACCGCCTCGGCAGAATAATATTTCTTTCGAATTTGGTCGTCATCTGAATTTTGCGTGAAGAGAATTCACTGAAGTGGGTGTCTCCATGACAATTCACCGGGATCAGTCCGATGTAGACTACCATACGAGTCAATATAACGGTATTTGCATTTCGAATTATTCTTTACAGTCAATTGATCAGGTATTATTTTCTCTACTGTTCCTGCAGTGCCACAAATTTTCCTTTGAGTAACGACACGACTTCCCAACTTACAGCAGTCAAGATCTGGCACAGTTAGAGACAGTTCATTTGAAGGCAAAAGCTTCGAAGAAGACACCAGATATTTCATCCAAGTATCATATCTCACCTTGCGATCGACCGCTGGGTCACGAACCTCCTGGGCTCCAACCCCTCCCCTCCTCAAAATGACGGAGGCTGCAATTCAGCAATGTCTCCATGACCTACCGAAGTGCGAACACCATCTTCACATTGAAGGCTCCTTGTCACCAAGCCTCCTTTTCAGACTCGCAGATACCAACAAGATCTCCCTGCCAGCCATCGAGACAGACCCCTCATTCGCATCCCCAGAAGCTCTCGAAGGCCGATATACTCGCTTTACCTCCCTCAATGACTTCCTCCATTATTACTACATTGGTATGTCCGTGCTGATCACCACCGCCGACTTCGAATCTCTTGCCTATGAGTACTTCGCCCGGGCGCACAACGATGGAGTCCATCACGCCGAGATCTTCTTCGACCCCCAGGCCCACACATCGCGGGGTATCGCATACGAGACTGTAGTGGCAGGACTGGGCATGGCGCAGAAGCGTGCAGAGAAGGACTTTGGGTTGACATCGAAGCTGATTCTGTGCTTCTTACGCCATCTTCCAGCCAGCGATGCGAAGGATACATATCAAGCAGCAGAGGCCCTCGGTCACTTCTCCAGTGGTGTCGTGGCTGGTATTGGGCTTGACAGCAGTGAAGTTGGATTCCCACCGGAGATATTCAAAGAGGTCTACGAGTCTGCGAGCAAAGCTGGAATTCGGAGGACAGCCCACGCCGGTGAGGAGGGCGATTCTACGTACATCTCGCGGGCTCTGGACCTGTGCAGCACAGAGAGAATTGATCACGGGATTCGGCTGGTCGATGATGAGGCTCTATTAAAGAGAGTGGCCAAGGACAAAACTCTAGTTACGATGTGCCCCTTGAGCAACGTCAGGCTCAGGTGTGTGACCAAAGTTGCGGAATTGCCCATCAGAAAATTCTTGACGGAGGGTGTGCGTTTCAGCATCAATAGTGATGATCCAGCTTATTTCGGTGGATACATATTGGACAACTATATCGCGGTTCAGGAAGCTTTCCGTTTGAACTTAAAAGAGTGGAAGTTCATTGCTGACGGGGCCATTGAAGGAAGCTGGTGCGATGGCGAAAGGAAGCAGGTCCTGCTTGAAAAGGTTGAGCAATGGGCTGAAAGTTATAAAGGCACTCTGTGAGAGTGCTACGTGACAATGCCACTACACTGTACTATTGTACTAGACTGCATTTTACAGGAGTTATATATCGCATGGCTCTTCAGGCTACTGGTCAAAATAGTTATTAGATATTATTCCTCCATAATATACGCGACCATCTAGCTGGTTGCTTCAAACGTATCTATATGAAAAGTACTTGGTAGGAATTCTTGCTGGTTCGCGCGTATCATTGTGAAGGCTGGTGAGAATCTATCTATCTATACCTTGCCTTCCGCCCGTAATGATACAGCGATCATGGAAGCCGAGCCGCTCTTCTTCAATCGTACCGTCCCTTGTGCAAACTCACTGGTGTGATATACATCCTCTGGTTATCGTAAGTGACTATCCCGCCTCACATGTCGGTGCTGACTTGAATTTGTTCATTGCAATGACACTTCGGCTCGTCAAGAAGGTAATGCCCTCCATACCTAACACCAAGGCCATCGTGTTATAACGGCGGTCTCGCGCCATTATGATATCTGATGGTGAAGCAAATATCCAAACTTCAGTAGTATACAGACTGCCCGTTTATGTCTACTCAGGTAGTCAGTCTAGCTCCCTCCAAAACGCTCCAATTGCTTAGGGTGCCAATTCCGCTAATTCAAGAATATTCGTGGAAGGCGCGATGACGGTGATTCATCTACATCACGGAAGAGCATCAGTTCCACATACCAGGCACTTATCTGTCGATTGATAGTCTGTAGATTGGTCGAACAGCATCATTCGCATTTGATGCGGCAAACTGAGAAGAAGTGTCGCTTAATCGCTTCGCCCCACCTTTTCCTCCCGAATCACAACAAAGGCGTAATATAGAACTTTGAGTGACTGAAGCGTGGCTAGTAGAGCGTCACGAGCAATCGATGAAGCGAAACGATCACTACTATAATTGGGAGATATACGTGCGCTTCATAATTTCATGGTCTCTTAGATCCAGGTATCATACCGGTAGTCCGGTTAGTGGTAGCTCGTGGTAGCGTGTATCGTCTGGAAACCACAGCAGGAACCACCCAGCCAGTTCAGATCACGATGCGCTACGGTACGGTGGTCAGTTCAGATACCAATTGCACTGTCCCAATTTCTTAAGCAACTCTTCTGATCCCCTTGTGCTAAGACTTTCCTACCACACACAAATATTTTTTATCCCCAAGCGCTCACCCAAGATTCAAATGAGAAAACTCCTTGTATTCGATCAGCACAAGCCAAAGCATCCTTATCTAAAGCAAGCATACCTCCTGAATCACCAAGACCAAGCATTCCCCAGTCTCGATACCACCACAATGCCTCACGCCTCTGGCTACCAGCACTCTGACATTCTCCTCTCTAAAAAGCCTTGGGATCAAATGTCTCCCTGCCAAATAGCACAGCTTAAGAAAGCACGTCAAGAGAAGAATCAATACGAGGGAGTCTTTCATGCTGGTACCCCAAGCAGTTCAGAGCCACTTAGCAATGTCGTTCCTGCTTCACGATATAAACGAGCTACTAAGCGACAGCGAGCAAGATTGAGCGATCCCTTGGCAGGCATGTCTCAAGGTGGCCCAAATGTTACAGCGTCTCGCAATGATCAGCGAATTTCGACAAAAAAGCCAACGATTAAAGAAATGGCGATCCCTCACCCGAAAACCGCCAACCCCGCTGAGATTACCTCTTCGGTCGGCACATGTGCTCCTACCAGCAGTGGCCCAGTCTCCAGCAAAGGTACTCTGTCAAAATCAGAGAAGTCTTCGGCCCCTTTACAAGGTCAAGCTGAAAATTCGACCCAAGATATGGAGGGCACTGGCTCTCAAAGTTCGGCCAGACAAGCACCAACGTCTCCCACATCACTCGCGGCAGCGAACGACTCGTCTCATGATATTTCCCACACAACTAAGACCGGTGAGCTTCCGGAAGCTGCCGGCATGGTTTCAATGTTATCACAGGATACTGTGAGCTTGTATGACGACAATGAGTATCTCATATCATATCCTACAGCGATAGACGTTGACTTGGCAAATTTCAACTTTTCAGTCTCATCAGTAACCTCCGAAATTGCTGATCATCCAACGCTAACAAAAGGAACCAAAAGGAAGGCTGACGTCGAGGCCGCCGACATCGATGCGAACCAAGGGGAGACCAAGAAGATGCGACCAAATCTTGATGGCCAAAATTGCGGACAGATGCCGGTCCGGCTGCTTAATACTACAACCACTTCTAATGTCAAAAAGACTTACCAGAGTCCATATCTACCGACCTATAACAGGCAATTTGTACCACCCATTGCAGCCTTGCTCGCAGGTGGTCAGAATCATTTCTCAGGCACGCAGCCATCCTTTGGGACTTTTGGGCCTGCCCCTCAAACCACTAAGCCTGCTCAATCTCCAACCCCAGCTGTGAATCTAGAAGGGGTAGTTTCTCTTGGATTTCTACATGTGGCACAAACTGTTCAACACATCAACCAGGGCAACGTTACGTACAACATTGGAAAAATGACCAATGTACAGAACCAGTACAGCGGCCAAATACCACAGCCCCCGAATCATCAACATCAGCGGAACAACTTTCAGCAACCTATGACACCTCAGGTCCATAATCCAAGCACTTCTGAAAAGGTGGGTTCTGACGATACCTTCAAGGACTTCCCTGATTATGCTCCTTATCACTCTGATCTATCGTCCTTGCTACCGAATGTCGGTATGATTCCCAACAATACAAATCTTGCTTTCAATGATTCTCCTGGTTCTCCAAATCATTTTCAGGGAATGGACGGACACTTCTCAAATCGCCTGCAGCAAGTCCAAAGCCTACAACCAACGAGCTCGGTCAACGCCTCCAACATTCCTGAGTGCGGCGTTGATAAAGCTGCGAGATCTTCGACCATACAGCGGCATATGGCCCCTGTTCAGGACATGGCTACTACCTACGATACAACGCCTACCATCCCTCCGTATGAAGTCTATCCAGGATATTCGGGCAACCTCCCGAATGACATGTCTGCTCTTCCTGGTGATATGGCTATACCTCCTTTCGACATGGTTGCGCATCCTGTCAAGCTAGCTGCGGGATTCTCGATTCAGGACACTCCTCAAGAGCACAAAGAACCGCATGTCCCTGGAAGCGAGCTCGGTCCAGATTTCAAAGAGCCTATCAGCCCCAGCAGCCAAGTGCCCGACTATTCTTCGACCCACAACCCAAGGGATATGCCTTACCACGTATGGCAGCAAGGCAAGGATCTCTTACACTCAACCTATCATAGTCTCAAGACGCTTAGCCTATTCTCCGTACAAAGCTTTACACGGACACGACGTTTCGACCCTGAAGAGCTTAAATGGCTAGAGGAACGAGCTAAAGAGGGGAAGCAAAGGCATTCTTCTGAATTGGAACCAGTCTCCCTCGAAGATTTCACCTACCAATTCCGTCAACGATACTGCTGGGCTCCAGACTCCGACCTGAAGTGGAGACTCAACGATACCCTTCTAAATCTACAAGGGAAGCCGGGCTATTACCGAGTCGGTCGCTGCGCGAACATGCAGCCATGGATCGTCAATCGTCACTGGCAGACGGTCTATTTAGAAATGCGCCCAGGAATCTCTGATCTGATGGCCTTGGACCATGCTTATTGGCTCGATTGGAGCGACAGGTGGAAGTTGTCTGTTGTTAACAAGAGTAAAGCAGATCGAGAATGGGCTATTGAGAATTATGAAGACTGGATAAAGAACAGAACAGAACCCTAAAACCGTGAATTGATTGATGATGGCCACTAGACCTGGTATTTGTTCTTCGCTACGAGGTTTTCCTTTCTTTTCTTATGTTTGTATACATTTTGTTCGAAGCATAGTTTATAGTAGAAGCTGGTATCAGGTGTAGGTTCGGGCCGGTACAGCAGGTTCAGAACAGCAGTAGTTTAGTATCGTAGCGTAATTAATATTCAGATTACCAAACAGATCATTTTGATATTATGCCGTAACGGCACGTTCCAGGTCAATTCCGTTTGGAGTTCTTTCGCCAAGATCCTGCGGAAGTGTTATCGAGGAGAATCCAGAGTCACATCGAATGACTCGCTTTGGCGACGGAAGTCCTGCAATGGTTCGCGGAGTTGTCCGTGATCAAATACATCAAATTATTGAGGTTTAAACCGAGAGTGGCCTTGGAAGCTGAAGATGCTCCTAATGTTGATGTTGGCAGGTTTTGGTATTTGTCTCTTCTTGAAGCATACATGCCTCCTTTTTACTTTGCTTCGATACACTTGGAAATCTTTGCCCTCTGCCCCTCTGCCCCCCTGCCCCGCATAGATCCACACCACAATCAATTTTCGGAATTTCTAGCTTCAATATGTACCCAGATTAGCATATCTTTTACAAATCAGCAGCAAGTCAGCTGTTCCAGGCGTTTGTGGTTTAGTGGTAAAATCCATCGTTGCCATGAGACTCTCTTATGAGTGATCATAAGTTGGAGTTCCAGTGTCGATGGGCCCCGGGTTCGATTCCCGGCGAACGCACTAATCTTTTTGGCTTTATTATTAGGATTTTTTTTTTGGTAACAGCTCGAGATGATATTGCAAATATTTATCTGCCTTGAAAAGCGTTGACTCGGAACAGCGAACAGGCTTTCCTTTTTTAGATAAATCTGGAATACTTGTTTTACAACTAGATTCAATAGATGAACGAGAAGCGAGTTCTCGGAACTCTGTTATACTGACAGGCTGGCAAAAGCTGGTGCTTAGATTTTCCGGTCCAGCAAGAGCTTGAACCGGCATAGGAACATCATGAAAATAACAAGTACCATAAGTCGCAAAGCGATTACAATTTCATTTTTGATGCTTCAGAAATTCTTTTGATATATTTGGAGCCTTTATAATATTCTTCAGACACTTTATGATTTTAAGCTCGCGTAGGAAAATTCTTCGAGAAGAAATTTCCAATGTGGGTCATCCCGCAAACAAGACTATATAGGAAATTGTCCGACGGCAAAAACTGTAGCTCCGCATTGAAAACAAAGAATTGGACCAAAAGGAGATAATACACAATGAATGAGAAGACGATCGTTTGGAACATTACGAAGTGAGTAGTGTATTATGCAGATTAATAGTCAATGCGGCCGTTGGTGCAGAGAAATTCCCAAGGTGGTCCTAATGAGCTTCTCCATTGTACAAAAGGAGAATCTACAAAAATATGAGAAGCTCCAGGTATACACCTGGGGCCATGAACTCAAGAGAAACCTCTCTGACGGGGAGTCGAACCCCGATCTCCCGCGCTTTGTCTGTTATGACAAGCGGAAATCATGACCGTTAGACCATCAAAGATGAAGCTGTTGTAAGCTGATTGGACGAAAGAGGCTTACTTGGTTACATAGAGCAGATAAAACTTTGCAAGCTATGTGGTTTTTCTTGTGGGGCAAAAAGCGTCTTGACAAAAAGCGGTGAACAAGGGAGGCGGAAGTAGGTAGCCGAGATTCTCTACGTTCTCCCTGCCATCCAAAGCTGCAAATCTAGAGATAATAATGCCAGCATTGCACATTCGATCGCATTGAGATGAGTATATACCAGGATTGTCAGTATGAAGTGTGGAAGTCATTTATTAGACAGAGTCCTGCTTCGGGTGGGGCGTTTAAGTCGACCCGCGGTTCGGAGAATTTTAAGCGAGACTGTAAACAAACACCAGGATTAGAGTATTTGCTCCGCCTGATTGATTCGAAGAGGAGACACAAATAGCAGTCTATTCCGTTATATCAATAGAGTTTTCGACTACGATCTCAGGGTGAAGTCCACGTTTTAGAGGATACTCACAAGCTACTCACCAGCGATGACCGCGAACTCAACAACTTGTTTTTATTCTCATCATCTCATGAGGATATACGTAGGCATGGTTCGTAATGTGTTTTTCCTCTACTTAAATTCGTAGTCTCATATTAATATAACATGGAAGATAATGGCGAACCTTTGGAGTTAACGATACATTACCAGTAGCAGGTGTCCGCCTAGGAGCCAAGTTCGAGGCTGCGTCTGTGCTATGATTTTGATTACCTCGATTCCTTGGGATCGTGCATCGATTTGAGCAGCGTAGACTTGAACATGAACTCCGCAAGATACTGTAGTGCATTCACTCCGTATAAATTATAGTAATTCGCCTCCGTAGGAACGTTCCCGAAACTAGGTCGTTTCATACAAATGTGAATGCCTCATTGTAAGATGCCTGACTTGGACTTTCGACAAAGATTCGAGCACAAAAGGAGCGAGCACGATAGGAGCTTGGAGCTTGAGACCCGGAGAGCGAATATCGTCCACCAGTTCTGACTTTCTCTGCATTTACGGCTGAAAGAACCTAGGTTCGATACCCATTGCTCAACATCCAGAATTTGCACGTCGACATCTTGGAAAGGGAAGCACTGCTTGCAAGCTCGAAACAGCGACCAGCCCGGCCTCCCAGTCATCCAATACCAACATTCACCCTCTCACCCACCGAAGCAAAACTCATATCTCCTTCTCGACGCCGACCACTCCTCGAAATGTGCAATTACGCAACCCTCACCTTCACACACTGCAACTGCCAAGAGGTATCCCTCGAAAAGCAATGCACGCACGCCAGACAAAGTGGGATGAACTGTCTCTATCGACCACAATATGATTTCGGCCCGGGCGTCGAGGCCAGCAGTCCAAGCAACCGGGCACGAAAGAGAGCCAGAAGAGAGAGTGAGGGAAGAGGAAAGAAATATAGGCTGGTACAAGGAGAGTGCGAGTGGTGCAATGGAGATTACTGGGGATATCCCGAATAGGTTGGAGTACTGATTGCCTATGGAGCGCTGGGGCTCGGAGGAAGGTGGACATTGAATACTCTTGCAAAATGTGTGGAGGTTTTTGCACTTGCGGGCTACATCTGAGGTATGAAGGACATGGGGAGCAAGTAGGTTCTTTTCGTCGAAGACAACTTTCACGGACTTGAAGGAGCCCAACGACATCTCCAGCTTCATGGGCACCTGCGAGACCCCGCAACCTTAGACTCATGTAGGCTAAAGACTACAGCTGGGTACATGTCAGCCACTCAAATCTGGCGTTGCACCCAACAACGGAAGCAAAATCAGACTCACCTAAATTGTTCATGTAACCTCATACCATCACAAATATCTTCCACCAAGCATCCATCATGCAATCTCAACCATCCAACTCGGTCTGGATATATTAGCCTCCCAGGCGACACTCTCAACCACTCTCCCTTCCCGGCACTCATACTCTGTCCCCCACCCTATCTTATCATATCTTTTAGAGCGCACCCCGCGAAGCCGTGGCCATTTTTAAAGACACCGTAGACCCGTACCACAGCCGGTGTTCTCATCCGAACTATTTACGACTCGCCAACCACCACATCAACTAGCAACGCAGCCCCTGGATTCCACATTCGTCACACGCTACTATTCAAGCCATGAGATCCACTGCAAAATGGCTGGAAGACTCCGGAGCCATTGTTAACAATACATCTGAGGGTAGATAGCGATATGTAGGCCATTCTTGCACAGAGAGGTTGCAGGCAGTGAAGGCCGGGACGTGGATGTTCGTTTGCAGCCAGCCGGAATAGGTACAGAACCGAGTGAATGACTCATGCCAATCGCAATAACAGAGTGCGTTATGAAGTCATTCAAATAAGATATTGTGAGAAGGAACATGGGCTTGGGACAAAGTAAGAAGTAATTAATAGCCGGTTCTGTTTGGGCAACTATGAGAAAACTCACTGGCGTAACCAGAAGACGTGGAAAATAGCTGAAGAAGCACACGATCCCATGCAAAGGCTCAGCTGACGCCGCAATCCAGTACGGGATAGCTATCCCAGTCAGCCGTGTAAATTACCAATCTAAGGAGGCACAAGTGTCGATCTGAATGTCCATTTACAAGCCACTCATATCACCGGAAGCACATGTCATAAACCAAGATAGCCCTTCAACGTTATCAAAACACATCTCAAAATTCTCAATTTCCATTCCATTCCTATCATTGATCCGCCTAAACACCTTCCTACCAATGCAGTGATGCATGATTTATGCTCGCTCTGGAGCGCACGCACGCTAAATTTTACGAAGAAAACAGCCTCCTCCCACCCTTGCTTGCTTGCTCTTGCTGAAGAAACGAGCCTGACATATGAAACCATATGACAGGACAAGACAGTAATTATTAACACAAAAGGGACAAATTTGGTTGTTTGATCGACGAGATCTGGTATCTGGGTGAGGTATGGTAGGTAGGTAATGCCTCCGCTTCCTCGAGAAGGGAGGCGTAGAGAAAGCTCAAGAAATTACGTATGCAAAGAGGTGATGGGGCAGATCCAAGTATTTAGTAACACGTACGCTAGGTGTGTAGTGACAAGGTGTATAGACAGGAAAGCAGTCGGTATATGACGGGAAGTAGCATGAGTTTGAGTGACAGTCAATATTGCCAAGGAGTGTGTCGATTGTGTCATCATTGGCCGTAAGCGGCCCAAGTCCGGTGTGCGTCTTGCAGGACTACAATCTGATTAGCTAAGATCGAAGCAAGTTATGTCGAAGAAGCTTACTGTTCAAAATCCTCCCCTGACCAGCACGATCCTCACAAGCGACCTGCAATCCACCGCCCTCAACGAAGTCCAAAACAACACTGTTCGGCAGCTCCTGCATCTCTACATCCGGGATGGAAGGTGTTCTGAACTCGCTTAAGTGAAAGCGGCGAGTGGCCCCTGCATTGGATTTATCCCGTCCATTTCCATGAGAGCTCAGGGCAGGTGAGATGATGAGGAACCCTTGTGAATCAAGAAGCATCGATCTTCGCTTCCAGAGCAAGCTGTCGGGAAACTGAACGTTCACGTCGCCAATATCGACATTGTTAGATGACATAGAGTTGTTGGAAGGGTATGATGAAGTCATTGACCGAGCATCACTGTTGTGGAGAGGCTCTGACTCTTCTCGAACGGTTGGGGAGATTGCATGTGCAATGGTTTTGCGGCTTGCCGATATCCCAGAAGACATCCGTCGCATCATACGGCTTGCTCTGTTTGATTTCTTCTCAGCCTTCTCATCACCAGTCGATGATGTCGAGCCAGCTGTGGGAGGCGGAGAAAGGGACTGTGAAGGATCCCGACTAGAGGTTGACACACGACTGCTGATAGACATAGGTCGTTGATGTGCTGGAGAGGCATGAACTGATGGTGGGCGTGACGATGATCTTCCTGATGGGGATGGTGCTGCTGTCTCGATAGTGACTGATCGTCGACGTTCAGAAAAGGAGGAACGTCGATCGCTGATCAGGTCCTTGATGATGGTTATCGAAGACCTCCTTTCCTTCGTCGTTGTTGCCTTAGAAGAGGTTGAAAGGCGTCTCTCCTTCGAAAGTCGCCGTTCTTGAATTGTCTCTTTCGGTGGCTGTACAATCGCTTTTTGATGATCTATCACTAGCGGTGATTGTTTCAAGTCCAGAGGAGCGTACTCCGAAGGATCTTTGCCAAATTCTGATTTTGAAGGAAATGGCTGAGAAGGATCTCGTATGATCCTCGCCGTCACGGAAATGGATTCGGGACGAGATCGAGTGGGCAAGTTGGTTGGAACCCCTCCTGAAGTGAAAGCATCCAGCCTGTTTCTCACAGAACCAGATCTATCCCGCGGCTTGATGGTTTCTGGCGACGACTCCGGGGAGTTTGATGGTGAGTTCCTCGTCAACGAGTTCGCTCTCTCCGCAATAGATGGCGACTTACCACGCACACTTCCTTTCCGCACTGAGAAGAAAGCGGGCGATGACCCTGGTGGAGGGCCTGTCGTTCCAGTAGGTGTTGCGCCAGGCGCCAAACTTTGCAACTTTTCTAGTGCCTTGATCCTTTGCGAAATGCCAGAACCCAGGTTAACTTTCTTAGCCAGGGGTTTACTTGGCTGCTGATTAATGCGATTCAAATATGCTGCACCAGCAGACACAGATCTCGACGGTGGGCGGTCAGCGGAGGGTGGCTCCAAAGTATCCGATTTCTCCTTCCGCAAAGGTGTTGAGAATACTCGTGAAAATCTGCTTTGCTCGCCCTGTCTCTTCTTTGGACTTGGGAAAACAGGGCTAACAGGCGACTTAGAGACAGATATTGGTTGGGCCTCTTGCACCACTGCTGAAGAGAGCTCTTCCATAAGATCATCGTCTGAGGAGAAATTGGCCTCGGAGTTGGTGCGGCTTCGTCCAACGTTTTCGAGGTCAGTCCGAATGGGCTCGACAAGTCCTTTTCGTCTCAGTCTCTTAGAGTGGATGTCCTGATTCTCGTCGCCAGTTGAGAATGTACTACCAACAGGTGACTTCTCAGATGCAGGAATTTCCGCATCATGAACCGCCCCGGAAAATTCTCGACTTGGTAATTCATTTCTTTCATCCGGGTCCTGAACATTGAATCGTGACGTAGGAATTTTCATGATCCTTGACGGTGAGAGCGGCTCATCCTCTCTTTCTGGTACAGGCTCAGCTGTTGCCTTCTGAGCTTGACTGCGCGTCACTTCCTGGGGGGATCTAAGAGGCGAGCTGACTTCAATTTCTGGAGTACTTGACGCCGAAACAACAACTTCACTTTGCTGAATCGCCGGTTCTACTGTTTCCTGTATTGACTGAGCTTCTGGCGTGGATTGCTCTCCTGCGATCTCCTTCTCCTCTACTACCGGTGCGACAAGTGCTGGAGTCTCGGTCCACGTCTGTAAAGGATTGTACACCGTAGGCGAAAGCTGTTCAAGCTGTTCTTCCGCAGGTCCCAAAGACGTCGTAAGAGCGTTGCTGTTAGCAGTTGGCGTGGTATCCTCGCTTTTGGAAGCGACTTCTTCCACTTCACTTTCCACATGCGGCTCTCCTATAATAGGCTGCTTGAGGCTATTATGAACGGTCTCATCAGTGGATTCCGATATCGACGAGGCCCTGGTCGACTCGGCCTTCTCCGAGGGACCCACAGGGGATACCGGATAAGAATCTGATCGTGTTGCATCCGATTCGTCTGTCCTCAAAGTTGAGCTGGCATCAAATGCGATCCCTGAATCATCCGCCTTCGCAAGCATATCCAGCGTGGATAAATTATCATCAACATCCTTCCGTACTTCGTTTGACATTGTGTCGTCCTGGCTAGTTGGGCTCGCCAGAGTCTTTGGCAATTCCTCGGATACGGGTTCACTAGGCTTCACGGCTTCTATTTTCTTCTTATTTCGAAGTTGCATCGCTTTCATCAACCGCGCCTTCTCCGGGGTTATGATAGGCTGTCTAGGGCCCGTACTGGAGCTAGGTGATGTCAAAGTAGGCGATGTCAACGATTCTGAGCCTGTATTTGGCCGTCCGCCACTGGTGTGCGGCCGTGTTTGTACATTCTGCGTCGGCGAAAGCATTGAATCTGGCATGGGAGGTGGTGATATTGTCATCGTAGGAGGCTCTGCAGGGTGGACCGACTTCGATCTGTCTTTCTCTTTCTTGGAACCCCTAGAAAACAGTTTCAATCCTGCCGGGAGTGTCGAAACTGGACGATAATATGATGCTGCTCCAGAAGTATGCGGTCGTCCTCCAACATCCAGTGATGGCCGTGGCCCTAATTTGACCTTAGGTCGTCCGTTCGAGCCGTACGACGACAAGGTGTAGAGATCGGGTCGCGTAGACTGCGAAGATTTCCGTCGTTCTGTCGGAGAGTATGGCCTGGTATCGTGTCCTTGCGAATCCTTTAAAGGGGAAGCATATGAACCAGCTTCAGTGACCACAGAATTGAAGCTAGTGGATGGTGGAAGACCACTTGGTAGATCTGGTTGCAGTGTAGACTCTGGCAGGGGTGCTTGTGTCCCCGAGAGGGAAGTTGTTGTTTTCGCGGTAGGGGGTCGCTCTTCTGGCACTGTTGATTGTCTCTTTGCTCGGGTTTCTTCCTCAGCATCTTCCGCTATTTCCATCAATCGTCTCCGCCGTAAGGAACTCGTAGATGAAGATGTGGATCCGGACGCGGTATGTAGAGAGCATGCGGCAGAGAGGGTCGTGTCTCGCAGTTCCTTCGCAGTGGTGATGGGGAATACAGTGTCATGGGGAGAAAATCGTTCTGTGACCGCATTGAAGTGTACGGTAACTCGAGCTACGGAAATGTTTAATTAGACCAAGGATTGTTTGTTTCACCCTTAGATAAAGACTCACCTTGTATCAATCTAGAGCATTCCTCCGGTACATATTTAATGACCACGTTCCTCCTCCTATACCGCAGAAATCCAAACAATGGAGAAGGCTCCTCGAACTGTGCAATCGCGTTTCGAATTTCTACTATTCCGCCATTTCCTCGACCAGACAATTCGACCTCGTCCCTTGAAGCATATTTGAGGAGGAACCTGTGAGTTATATTTGTAAGTATTTGGTTGTTCAGTGCACTGCGCCCGTCGCAGCTTTAGAGCTTACCATCCTCCCGGTTCTGCTACCGCTGCATCATGGGCCTCTTTGATCTTCGGATCGTCCAATCCATTCAGCGACATTGCCCTGCGATTGTGTTCTACCGTGGAATATCGTGTTGCTTTCGTTCGATCTTAAGGCCGCTAGTATCTCTGGATTCGAGTTCAGGGGTAAGCTGAGGCCGGAACATTGATACGGCGAATGGAATCCAGCTCCTCTGCCGTTGGCAGACTCTGGACGTGAGATATCCAAAACAAAGGACTGTGGTTCCGTGAAAGGGTGGGGAGACGACCGTTGTCTGTCTAATGTGCGTTGCTGCAGATTTCAACGGTGAAGATGCTCCGGATCACTTTTTGTTTTGTTCCCCTGGAAAAAGGAACCCCAATTGTCCAGTGGTCGGGGTTAGCGTGACGCAGGGGCGGCCCTTTAATTAGGTGGGTTGGGCTGCTAGCCGATGTGATGGAGACGACGCCTCGTTTGTTGACGCCGACGGCAGCCAGCGCGAATATATTGATTTCGATGGTGTTTTCCACAAGAGATGGACAGATCTGGAGGTGAGTTTGGTGATGTTCTGCATAAGAGTCCGTTCGTTTCATTGATTCATGCACAGCGTGTTCTCAGAGGATGCAACACTCGGCCCTATCAACCGCTTTGACCTCCCACCCTTCCTTCAAAGCGCACAGATCTCACCTTCCAAATGGCTCCTCAGACCAATAGGAGAGGTGTCTTGAGGCTTCTGGACTTTCGATCTATCTCGGCCCCTGTTGATTGGCAGCATTTAGATCATGTGAAGAAGTACCGTTGCATGTTTATGGTTCGGACGATAGATTGCATGTTGGAACATCAAGGCTTAAGACTTCAAAACAAGGCCACAATCCGGGGTTAACTTACTGAAATGAACGTTAATTCAACAGCGGAGCCGAAGCATCGCTTGAAAGATCACGATATCTGCCAACTCACAAGATAAGATTCAAACTTTACGGCATTCACAGCATCGATATGCAGCATTTGCACGGCAATCTCACATGAACCGAAAGAAGTATCACAGTAGAGCCTTAATTGGGCATCAGACGATCTTTGAGGAAGAATCTTCATGATACCAAAACAAAGTATTGACAACTCATGCAGCATCGAACTTTAACGGATATCCAAGCATGCTCCCTGACCAAGCTTCTAGAGCCACGTCGTCTTTGAAGTAGCACATCTGACAAGGAATTCCATCTCACCTTTAATCACCATCCTCCGAATCCTCCACCTCCCCATCTCGCACGACTAGCATACCCATGTGCTGCCTCGCTATGGCTCATCCATTTTGACTCGGGATCAAGACGTTTATCGCGTGGTTTGGAGCAAACCTTGATTCCCTCAAAGTAGCAGTCTTTCACATAGTCACATTTGAAATATCCACATAGTGCATTGCCCTTTTCGCTAAAGGTGATTGAGCGAACTGCTCTGTCTGCATTGACTTGAATTTCGCCTTCTCCAGTCTCATGACCACGCCATCGGTATCTCCATGTTGGTCTTCGTGCTGTTGGCTGTTCGTCGGAACGTAGATGGAAAACCTCCTCTGAATATTTTCCTGTATCATCTCTGGCAGATCGAGGATAGATGTCCATCTGTAAATCGCCATCGTTGTCGAGGTCCTCCTGCTTGCGCTTCTTCGATTTTTCCGATTCCATCTCAGACTTTGGAACCCTCGATGGTCTCTCGAATCTCATGATACCCTCTATGGCATTGAAATCGAATGCACCATATAATTGTCGTTTACCATTGCGGATCTCGAGATATATGTCTAATGTCAAGGAATGGCCGCCCCATTGCTCTTCAATATCACGACATCTAATCTCATAAGACCCTCGGACATCCCAAGAATTGGTAGCAGATTGTTTCGAAGCCGACGCCTCCTTTTCCACTCCTGGCGGGGTGTCATAAGCTGGCAAGGCACTTTTCCTAGCTGTTTGTTTCGGCCTAAATCCTTCTGGTCTGGGTGTATGACCTAGCCGCAACGGCGATCTCATTCTTGGAATGGCTTTCTTCGAAGCTGGAGGTTTAGTTTCCGGCTTGGCTTTGGATAATGGTGTAGTATTGACCTTTCTATTGAGACTAGACGAAGATGCTCCCTCTGCTGGTCTCACGGTAGACTTGGCGTCCTTCTTCGTCATGGCTGCTGGCTTAGGGCTTTGCTGAGGTTTCTCTTTCTCGGCAGAGAATGTCTGCTTCGATCTCACGACTTCTCGCTCAATATCTCTCATCTGGTTCCAGACAGCGTCCCTCGTACGTCCAATCACAACCCAGCGATCTGGACTAGGGTTCTTGTTTGTGGTCCATGGGGCATCAACAGATACGGATTCGAGTCCCATAGCTTCTGCCGCATCAGCTATAGCCAGACGCTCATCAGCTCCAATTTTGAGCACCACAATATCCATATTCGCTGGTCGACCAGAACCGCCTTTGGGAAACGCCTCGCTCAGGTACTTGTTCGGATCCGTCTTAGCCTTTTTCTCGACAGATTTGCTGGCCCATGAGTCACTTCTGGCAGCAATGTTCTTCTTCTTAAAATCCTTGTTCAACTCAGTCTCGACGCTTTTGATCTCCGGTTGAATTTTCTTCTTGGCTTCTCGTATTCGAAGTTGTAGATCAGCAATTGCTCCCGTCTGATTGAGGCCTCGAAAAGCACATTGTGCTTTCCAGTAAGCCAATGGCTTCTTCTCGATCTCTTTAGGAGTAACACTGGCTTTGGTAGTCTTGGGTGGAATGAGCTTTTCCGCATGAGCGTCGTAGCGATATCCATCCTTGTAGAGACCCTCGCCGGAGCAAGTATACTTGACAGACTTATAGGTATGTTCCAGAGGAGGAATCACAATCGGATGAAGATCTCCCATTGTGACGGACCCAATTGAGTGATATCGGTCGATGTGCCCTGTTGAAATACTTTATACAAATATGAGTTTTGGCGTACAGACAGACTTTTTTGCCTTAGATCTCGCCGTCGGGCAATCACATAATTCTCCTCCGGTTAAGTCTGGTGTTGAGCTGATAGACTGAGGATGTCGCGTTAAAGTTCGAGTTTGAAGTTTGAAGAAGACGATCTTCCCGAACCTCTCGCGAGATCACGAGACTCCTCCACAGAGCCAAGTCCTTAGCGTAGAGCAGGGGTGGACCAAAAAAGTTGTCGACTTCCAAGCTCAAAGGGGACACCCGATTCAGAGCATCAACACTCACGTCCATCAACTCCTTACGCCCTAATAGCTCCTCTCACCTCCCCCTAGTTCTTTTCACGTAATCCATCGCTATGGTCGAATTAGTAGAAGTCGAGGATGAGTCCTTCGAGACCAAGCAAGCTGGACCATCTGACGAGGACGACTACTACACCGATACTGGTTCGTCCACCAGCTTATTACATTGCATGCCGTCTACTAACATCCATCGCAGACTCCGAGATCTCATCCGATGACGAAGACAATGTCGCCGACGAAGAATCATTTGCAGAACGACTCCTTGCCCTACGAGATATGGTTCCTCCAACTACACGATCCTACATCTCCAACAAGGTCGAGACAACTACAAGTTGGATCAAGTCAGGTCTTATGTTCAGTGGCAAGACCTTGTGGGTTGTGAGTACAAGTGCGCTGTTACTAGGTGTACCGTGGGCGCTGGCTTTCGCAGAGGAGCAGCAGATGGTCGAGATGGAGAAGGAGATGAGAATGCGTGAGGCGGGTGAAGGAGTGAGCTACAATCCCACATACAGCCTCATCTGCAAGATACTAATATTCGAAAGCTTCTTTCTGGCTCCGCTGCCGGCAACTTGAACGCTCAGCTCGGTGCGCAACAATCGCAACCAGCTTTGTAATAACGGGACGGGTCATAATCGATGGGGATTCATGGCAAGCTAGGTAGGCATCCATCTCCTTCCTCTACCTTGCCCCTTGCTATGATGATAAATTTTGAGAGATTCAAATTCAGACGGCTCCGGCCTATGTCGACTTCTCAACTGTTACACATTCCCTGAGCACAGCACATTTGCCACTCGGATTCCTTCTGCCATCTTCGTCGCTGTACGCAAGCTAACTGCAAGCCTCAGACATGAACCGAATGGACGCATGAAACGATTGTATTGTATATCAACGTGTGTATTGATGGAAGGACGGAAGGCTGCATATCAAGAGGGTATGATTTCGAGGCTTTAAGTCTGTTTTGTAATTATAGATCTCTCCTCACGAACAATATAATGTTCTATGAAGGCATTAGTGCAAGGAAATCCAACCGAGTACTGTCAATCTACTAGCTCATTTATTGTGAAATTTTCTGACTTTGTGCAACATTTCGTCCAATCTTGAAAGAAGAAAGTCCCGTCAAAGATTCTCGGGGTCACGCACGACCTTGTTTCATCACACCCAATCCAATTCAATCCGCCCCATTCCGAGCCCTGTGGCCAAGGCATGCAAGGCTACGACTTCCCTTTTCTACCTCTTAGATAAATCAACAATCTCGTCAACCACCATCCTGCACAACAAGTCATGGAAACAAGGGCTTTCTGATTTGATACACCCAAGATGCCTCTCTCATTCTCACGTCGAGTGTCTCTTCTGCCCAGGAGTTTTGTGGCCGATAAATCAAGGAGGAGAACAACAACTTAGTATGTTTTTCCTCAGTGTACAAATGATGTCATAAAAGGAGAACATATTCTTTTGTGAATGAGTATCTGAAGATTTCAGAAATGATTCCAATGCGAGTTCGAGATACTAGTGCTGACATTATTTTTACCAGTCCGCTCGCGAATAGCTCCCGTAAGAAGGATAGACGGTGAGTAAATACACCCCTTGATAGCTTTCCTCTCCTTCCATCCCAACTTCGAACTCTCATTTTCGCACCAGCAATCATTGTCTACTATCTTCTTGGATACATTACTAATAATGACACAGATGGCCTCTCGTTCTCCGTTTCTGGAAGGGTTCCATCCACGGCAGTGAGTCTTCCCCACTTCAGAACTCAGTTCCCGCTCTGACATGAATTCCAGCAATTCTCTTTCCAGTCTTCGTCCACTCGGTCCTTGCTGCATTCGTGGTCTATGTAAACCAGCATATCAACAGCGACTTCAACTTACCAAGCAGCATCGTAAGTCCTTCAGAAATCTACCCCGCTACTCCTTCATGTTTCCCGATCCTTTACCTCAACCAAGCCCTTCACTTCAATTTTTTCCCCTCATTTTAATTTCGGAGCTTCATGAGTCGGAATCTCACACAAGACCTGGAAAAGCACAAAACTAAAAATATCTTCAGATCCCCTCCCTCTCGATTGTAGTCGGTCTCATGCTCGTTTTCCGCAATCAAACAGCCTATTCGCGCTTCTGGGGAGGGCGCTGCCATCTCAACACAGTGACAACCTCGATCCGTTGTCTCTCAAGGCAAATACTCGTCCTAGTCCCGGCCCCCTCAACGTTCGGACTCCAACTCCACTCCGTTGTCTCCAACGACTCCCTCCTTCCCAAGAATTACCCACCGAGCACGAGAGCATCTAAAGAACCCTCTTTCTCAGCTTCCAGGACCTCGCTTGGGCTCGGAGCGGGAAATGGAAGTACAGGTACAGATACGAATGCTGAGGGTACGGTAACATTAGCGAGAGCGGATGAGCTGAAGACTATTGAGACAGTTAAGATTCTCATTGCTATGTTGTATACCATCAAAAATCATCTACGTGCTGAATGGGGTGTGGCCCTTAGCCCTGGGACAATGCTTGGACCGGATGGACAGGAGAGTACAGGCGATGAGTACAAAGACTTGTTACCGCCTGGCCTTAAGGGGTATGAGCATCGTGGGTTGGGACTAACGCTCGAGCTGGCGACCTTTGTGGAGAAATTCATTGCGATGGGTGTCAAGAAGTGAGTTATTCCTACGTTGACTTCGCACCAGACCCCGTCTCATATCGAGTTCTGAGGGCAAAGAGGATTCAGAAATCGAGTGACAGTGATATTGGATCTTGTGCTAACAATTTCGAAGGGAATGGTTTCATAACGCAGCATCCGCCTCAATGCTCTCATCCCTCAACGCTCTCACATCCGCATATGGAAGCATGGAAGTGATTCGACTCGTTCCAATTCCAGTTGCACATTTGTAAGTCTATTTCTACCATCCACTGCTCGAAGAAAGTCATACTTACTTGATCAAATAGAATCCACCACAAGCAAACCCTCGCCCTCTTTTGCGGTATACTTCCCTTTGCAATGGCTTCCGAGATGGACTGGTGGGCTGTCCCACTCGTAGCCTTCGTAGCCTTCACACTGTAAGTGCCGAACATACTTCTCCCTGTCTTCAATTCGTTTCTTGCAATCCCCCAGATCCCCAATCTGTCCCTATCTGCCCCTGAGATGACGTTCCGAACCCCTTCCTTCGTCTGACAGAGCCCTAGCTACGGGATAGAAGGCATAGCCCAAACCTACGAAGACCCCTTCGGCATCGAAAAGATCGACATCAACATGGACGACATCGTCGAAGACGCCCGCAAAGAAGTAGAAGTCATGCTCACCGCCTGGCAAACTCAAGGTCCCTCTTCCACCTCATCCTCAGCAAACGCAAATAACTACAATGGCTCGATCTTCCGCCCTCGCGTAGGCGGATTTCTGGACACGCCTCGCTCTGTCGAGGAGTATGATGATGCGAGTCTAGCTCCTGGTCCCAGTCTGAATACGCCCGGAAATCCGAATCTAGGGGCAAGTAACTTCTACGCCAGCGAAAGCAGATCCAGAAGTCAAGTTCGCTTTGTCGTCAATCCGGCTCCTGCTACATCTCCAGGCGCGAGACGTGAAGATAGTGGATTTAGCGCTTATACGGACGATGAGCCTGTGGAGATTAAACATAGGGCTTCGAGGTTGTCGATGGCTGTTAGTCCTGGTTCTAGCACGCCTGAGGCTGAGGGTGGAGCAAGTGGAGGAAGGAAGGCAAGTGGGTATTTTGAGGGAGTGTGAGATCCAGTGGATGATATACATTGCTTCGGGGGCAGTGAGAGCGTAACAGAGAAATTGGAATTTGGCATTTTCGGTACTGCATTGTATTGCATTGCGTTGGGTTGCATGTTATGGCATAGAATTGAGAAAGGGGTTGGGATTGTCTGGCATTGTTTACTTTATTTTCTTTCGAAGCGAGCGAGCGAGAGGCATTGGATTCGGAGTTCTCTCGCTTTTCTGTTTTATTCTTTTACCTGGCCTTTTTATACTTGGGTAGCACATTGAATTAAGGATCCATACATGTCCGTAGTCAACAACTAAGTATATTAGTCTTGATAGCATCCATTCCCTGCCTGTCATGGACGGCACTGAAAGTCAAAATAGTGTTGAACGTCTACCATTTCCCCGATCGGTTCCTCAGTCATACAGAACATCAGAATCTTCAGACATGGAAAAGCTATTGACGCCGTTTGAAATCTACCGGTACTAATGTCATGGAACGACCGGGAGAGGAAATGTTTGCTTTGGGTCAACCACACAACGCAAAATAAACGCCTCGACGAACAAAGGAGATAGTCGGATCGATCTCGAACTCACGAACAACCTTGATTCACTGGATTCCAAAATTAAAATTTTCAAGCTAAATTGCTTTGCAGCAATTTTCAATTTAGCTCCAGCCTTGCACGTGAGCCCGTATTGCCAATTTGCCGTCCCGCGTGGCACCTTCAACTTCTTTCGCGCCATCTCTCCAGCCTTCCTCTACACCACCTTGCTCTTGTACTTCACATCTCACCACACAATTTCAACTCAGAGCTTGCTAAAGACAGTATCTTTGCACACTTGTTGCATTCGCTTTGCCTCATTACGATCTGCGACGACACTGCAAAATTACCCCACCATACCTCTCTCTCGACGACAGCTCGACACGCCGCGTCAACCCAGCAAAACTCTCACCTCTACTACCATGCGATACTATACATTGACATAGAGCACGATGCCTTCCAACATTGAGCGCAAAGCTCGTCGCATAGCGCAAACGCGCCTCACATTCGAGCCAGTGAGCAGTTCGCCAGCGCCAACTATGTCGCCAGCCCGCGTTCGGTACGAACCAGTTGGCAAGAGAATCACGCCAGCTTCAAGTTTGCAGCTGGGTACGAACGACGAAGATGAGAATAGTGAGACTCAAGTTCTGGGATCTGCTGCGAGAAAGAACGGAGCTTTGAAGGTCGACACGGCAAGCGGTGGGAGGAAGAAGAACATTGCCAAAACATTGTTCAAGACAGTGCCCACTCCAGCAAAGTCCTCCCAACATGGAAGGGATAATTCTGCCGGTATGTACTTTTTCCTTGAAAGTTCAAGACTCTTTTTTCTTTGCAGCAAACCGCTGCCACGGTGTACAATTACATGTACCTCCTACTAACTGTGTCATAGAAACCCTGCAAAATGCTTCCGACAGCGACGATGACATCCGACCTTCTCGAGGCGTACGGCGAAGCTCTGGTTTTCTATCCGCCGAGAAGAAGAAAGGATCCATAAGTGGCTTAGATGGTGCAGACTCGTCCGATGGGTTCTCCGTACAAGAGGCACATATCACACCGTCGAAGAAAAACAAGACTAGGCCTACTCGTGGGCGGAGCACGAAAGAATCTGAGGTTATTACGTTGGATAGTGAAAGCGAGCCAGAACAGTTCCAGCCAAAACCTACGCGCTCACGCAATAATGGAGAATCATCAAAGAAGCCTGCGGGAGTAATGACGCCGAAGAATGCCAGACGTTCAAAACACGTTGAATTATCTGAAGATGAGATACAACTGCCGGTACATACAAACGGGAAAGGAAAGCCAAAGTCCGCTGTAAGATCACAGAATAAAAAGCCCCCATTTGTCGAGATTGACAGCGAGGTGGATGAAGATCCTATCGTTTCCTCACCAAAGAGGTCACAGCGGCCACTCCATAGACCTATTCCAACTTCAGATTCCGAAGAAGAAGACGAAGATGTGCGATCCTCTCCCGTCAAACGTCGCCAAAGGCCCAGAGTTATACAGGATGGCGATGAAGATGATAAAGAGCCTATTATCTCTCCCTTGAAGCGAACTAGGCAAGTCGTTGAATCAGAAGATTCCGAAGATATTATCGCTTCTCCGATGAAGCGGCGCCGTCCCGCTGTGAGGCAAGATAGCGACAGCGATGATCTGCCGTCACTCATCGAAATATCCAGGCGCAAAGGAAAAGGCAAAGAGCGAGTGAGATCTCCGAGCGATCCTCCGGAGACTCCGATGAGAACGAGGCAAGCGACAGCTCGACGGCACCGCACTGCTAAAGAGAAGACAATGGAATTGTTAAAACGTAGGCGAGCGGGCGAGAATATTGAGGAGCTCACCGAATCGGAATCAGACGAAGAGGAAGACGAGGATGATTTTCAAAAGCTAGACGAATTCGACGATGAAGAGGAGAGCCCTGAACAACAGAAGAAGTCCTCTAAATCGAGATCTAAAGTGAAGCGCCAACGAGGAGACAGCAGTGATGAGGAGGCTGGAGAGTCGGATTTTGTCATCGAGGACAATGAAGGTCCTCTTGGGGTACCAGATTATGCATCCTTAATGCCGCTTGAGTTTACACAAGCCGCTCATAAGCCGCTAAAGGAACACTTCAGGGATGTGGTTGAATGGATGATTCAAAACAAGTTGAATCCAGGGTTTACATGGAACGACCCTGTTTATAACCAGGCCTTCCAGAAACTGTAAGAGATCCTAATTCTCTTAACGTGTCACGGATTCTAATAATTATTTCTAGGGATAACGAGTACCTCGGATTTGCAGACAGCAAGTTCGTCTCCACGCAATGGACTGCTGAATTTAACAGAGCTGTCTACGCAAGACCTACGATCCTAATCACCAAATTAGCTCCTGGCGAAGGTGTCGATGTCCTAGGCGAAGCTAAATGTGAGCCTTGCAATCACCGGAACCACCACCCTTCCTTTGCTATCCAATTTACTGGTAAGGCTTACCATAAAGCCACGCTGGAGGAGATCGAGAGCGAGAGCGAAGACGAGGATGATGATGATGATTCGGACAAAGCTTCCGTGAACAGCAAGGGCCAGGCATTGCCTCCCACCGATAAGATATGGATGTCTGGAAGGTATGCTTTCCATCTCTAACCATTAGCACTTTCGTGCACATCCTGCAAAGTGTCATTGAATTGGCTCATCTAGCTATCTGGGCAATAGATCGGAGCTGCAGCTAACCCGAATCTCACAGCGTCTGCAAGCAAAATGCCGAACAGGCGCACACTCTCATCCATTGGCGTTGGCATCTCAACGATTGGGTTGTGAGTAACCTCGAGCAGCAAGGTTATCTGCGACCATCAAAGCTGGCAGCTCGCGAAAAGCTGACCACAAATAAAAGAATGAAGTAAGAATATATCCTTGTGCCCGAGTAACTTTTATTTGCTGATCATTTCCCTCAGGCTCGCAAACAAAGTCGTTGATGATTGGGAGGCAGACAAGACGATCAAAAATCTATATCATGACTTCAAGGCTCAGCTTGAGACGGCCAGAGAGCTCAAGGCGCAGGCACGCGGTGGTTGGAAGTGATCACATTCTACTTCGGAAATTCATCTCACCTTCATGATTACGGAAGCGAAGAATTTGGCTTCTGCTAAGAATGGATTGACGGCTGGATACGGATTTAGAGAGTACTGTTGGGATACCCTTTCCTTTCTCGATCACATTCTTTCGCGATGAAGACGGCGGAACATGCTGCGCTGTAAGTTCCTCAGTGCCTCTGCTCTTTTTCGCAGCGAATCAATCTAGAACATCCACTGATAGCTTTTGTAGCACGTTCTCGAGACCTGCCGCGGGGACGATACTGAATGAGCCATCTCTCCCCGATGCAGCAGAAGAGATTTCCAAGTTATGATGTCTACAGATGGAACTGGTTGATCAATTCTATGACACGATGCGGATTTGCACAGCATGCTGTGGTAGGAGGATCATTTCCAAAGAGACTTGCCCTGCAAATGTTGCAAACCACCCGGATCACTCAATCGATCAAAAAAAAAATCTCGAAGTCTTGAAACTTCACAGGTTCCCTTCGTACCCAGAATTTAACACTGAAACCTCGGATGTGAATTTCTTTGATAGGCCCTCTTGTAACATAAAACAATGCGGTGACCCTAACAATCCCTCACATCTATCCCAATCCAGTCACCGCGACGCTTCTTCCGGCTGTAGCATCCTCTATTCGGTATGCATTCCCCAGTCTTGGCTACCGAGAACCCCGACCGCGAATAGAAACATGTGCATTGTGCATGCAGGCGGAGAGGGCGAGAAAATTGCACCGGTGCGTGTTGGGCGACGGACCGAGGTTGTGGGATGTTCCGTCTTACGACGTGCAGGGCTTGGGGGAAGGAGAGCAGAGGTTTATTTGAACGTCTATCGAGCTGGCAGAACGTTGACCTGACTTTAGCGTCGTCTGTTCATATTTTGAAAATTCGGATTGCTTCCCGGGCAGAGTCAATTCCATCTGCGATTATTTGGAACCCGGTGAGTCCTGCCTGATATTGTGAGGTGGTTGTTCTTGAGCTTATCCCTGGGGTAATCTAGCTAGGTAGGTAATCGAGGGGAAGAAAAGATAAGGAACGAACGGATCAGCTGATACCATACGATCTAGTGTAGTAGAGCGTGAAGCTGAGAAGAGAGGCGAGGGCTTTGATTTTAAGGCTCGAATTTGATTTGGGGAATTCGAATTTTGTCAAAGGGGCTTGAGATTTGATCGGTTCGAGGATATCAAGTTACTTGAAAAATCGCGATAGAAGCTCAAACGAGCAATCAGGCAAGATGAAGGGATTTGATTTGGAGAAACAGTTGCTCTTCGTGAGTTTGACCTTCTTATTGTTCCGTCCTCGCTTCTGCTATCCTATATGGAGATATTTTTCTAGAGTTGTGACTGGTGTATGGAGAGTCTGGCGAGTCTGGGGAGTCTGGAGATGCGGGGTGGGTTGATTGACGGGTGACGACGAGCGAGAATCGCGGGGGAAGAGACTTGGGATATGAATTGACAATCGATGGACCAACCGACTGACTGTTGTGGACAGTATGGAGCATACCACCATGATCCCGTCAACGTAGGAATTCACATGGTCTGCGTACCCATCCTACTCCTAACGGGCTTCCAATTCGTACGTCCTCCCTTCCCTTCCCCTCCCCTCCCCTCCCCTCGCCTACCTACCCTCCCTCTATTCATCCATTGACCTACCTCTCCCTCGCCCGTTCAATTCCACCCATAATACTCACCCTCGCCTCATCTCTAGGGATCCAACACGCCCTCCCTCCCACAAACTCCCAAATTCCTCGCCCTCCGCTCCCTCCCCCTTAACCTCGCCACCCTCGCAGCGATCACCTACTCCGGGCTATACATCACCCTCGAGCCCGTCGCTGGATTGGCTGTCACCCCGTTGATCATGGGCGGTGCTGCATTGGCGAACAAGGCGACTGCCAAGTGGGGTGGGAAGGCGACGAAGATTAGTGTGCTGGTGCATGCTGTTAGTTGGATTGCGCAGTTTGTTGGGCATGGGAAGTTTGAGGGGAGGGCGCCGGCGCTTTTGGTGAGTTGCTTCTCTTTTCTTTTTCTCCTACTTGTGAATGAAGGGCTTTGATGGGAGGGAGGGAGGAGCTTGTTGGTCTGGACTCGTGACATGTGGCTTGTTGTTGTGCTTTTCCAATCTGAAGAAAGGGATGGGTTAAGTTGAAGCGACGGACGGATGTGGGTTGATGCGGGGTTGATGCAATAGTGAAATGGCGACAGTGGAGATGAGAGGATATGTTTCGAGGTGTTACGAGATGACATGAGAGACTGAGTGAGTGGCAATGGCTGACTTTGCTCTCCAGGATAATCTCGTGCAAGCACTCTTCCTGGCGCCGCTTTTTGTATGGATGGAGGTGTTATTCAAGCTCGGCTACAGGCCTGAATTGAGGAAGAGGTTGGAGGAGGGGGTGAGAAAGGAGTTGAGGAGGCTGGCTGTTGCTAAGGAGGAGAAGAGGTTGAGAGACGCGGAGGCGAATGCTGGGGAGAAGAAGGGAGAGATGTAAACTTCATGAGTGGAGCTGGATAGTGAGAGTGAGGGAGTTTGATGCTTTATTGGATGTAATGAAAGGGAGATTTTTGGCAGTAGAGGCTTGAAAGAAGATGGGATGGAGAAGATGTGAGGAGATTTGCTTCGCCCCTGCTTGATGATAGTTTGATAAGGTGCGGTTACTTGCTAGGATGAATTATAAACGATTGCGAATGCAGCCAGGCTGAAAATTGATGTAAAGATCATTTGCGTTGCATTTAAATAGGGAGAACATGGTTGAACGAGTGCTTTCCACGCGAACCATCTGAAATGGAGATCGCTTTTGCAATAAAAGGTTCATAAATCGAAAAGATAAGCCAATAGAGGAGGACGAACTGCCTTCCTCTTGGCACCCATCAATACCAGCCTAACGAATTGTACACGTTTCACTGGAAGTTGAATTTGCATTGAAAGTGCGCAGAGGAAGACGTTTCCTTCAAGGAAGTGTTATGCTTCTTTTTAGCGAAGCAGCGAACTCGAACAAGGAGCAGCGAAGTACTCGATCTTGCTTATTTCGGGATTCAGACGAGTAAGGAACAATGCACCTACTTATTAATGTCTCGGTAAACATTCCGGTCGTTGAATTTGACTTCAGGGCCCCAGAAATATTGACCACGATCCCCCGGAATGAACCACTAGCTCGCTGTCAACATTTGGGTCTTCGGCTCGTCCTCGGCGGCAGAAGCAGACAAGCTTCGAACTCCCCATTCCTCGAAGACTAAATACTCAATATTATGACATCATCTATCGATGCTTAAATCGGGATCATTTCCCATCGGAAGAAATGCTCCTCGAAGTTTATCTATTTCATCTCATCCCCCCCTCATTTCGGCACCGCCACAAGACGCCCTCGCTTCCCCACAAACCACTCTGCCAGTCAGGAACAGGTGGCGCATGCGACGCAGCTAAAGGACGCCGCCTCGTCAGCCATCATAACCCAAACATCATTCCAAAGGAAAAGGTCTAGACTCTACGCTAGATTCCCTTGGTCGATGAAATTGAACGCGGGTCGCGATTCCCGAGGTTGCAGAGATCATCGAGAGCTTCATGAAGTCATCATCGATCGAGATTCGTTCGAGATGGAAATTGCAGGGCGGAAGAGGATTGCCTGCCGCTGTCATGAATGGCAGGCCTTCTTGGTTGCAGATGGACGCATGGGTGTCGTGTGGTTATTCATAAGGAGCTGAAACTCAAAATCATGCTTGCTTTTAGGTCAGAGTTGCTACAACAAATGTGTGATGTAAATCTATGTTTGTACCCGCAAAACAGTCTGTCGATGATGATGATGATGATGATGATGGCTGCTGGGAACACAGAGTGGATGTCTCACATGCACGGATCAGCGCAAGGGTAAGCAATACCGTACGTCAGAGCTTCATGGGAATCCCGAATGCCATGAATATCTCGGCACAACACAACCACCAAACCTCTTCCACCAACTCCCAAGATGAAAATTTGAAGATAAAAATCCAGACACGAAGCTTGACGGCTATCTGCCCCTGAATCGTGACTCGCATATCCTAGGTAGTCACCCGTGATCCGGATGATCAATATTCAGATGTAATAGTTCCCTGTCGCTAAGCCTGGAAGAGCGGAAGACAGGGTCAAGGATGAAAAGCGGCACTGGGGAGAGTTTCCCTTGGCCATGAACAGTGGAGAGAGCCACAGTTTGGGGAGCTTGGGAGCTTGGGACACGAATTGAACGAAGTGGCGTCTCAAGGAACCAATAAGAAGTTCATAGCAACGTGGGAATGAAGGAGACGAGGATGAATGTGAAGCTCTAGCTTTGTTATGACGTCGACAAATATTCGCGTCAAGCTAGCCGAAAGACAACGCCCCTGGCAACCAAACAGCTGCGAAGGAAGGGTAGAGTAGCCAGAAGGAGAGCAGCAAGCAAGAAAAATTGCGTGTCTCTGTGACAAGAACGGCCAGAAAGGGGCTGATCTCATCTCATTTCTGTGATCTCACAAGCCAGAAGCCACCCTGTCTACCGGTTCTGCGCTGCTCTGCTCTGCCAACCAAGCCAGTAGTACTGTCATACCAAGCTGGAAGGGAAAGCACTACTCACCAGCCAGCCAGCCAGGGTCATCGAGCAAACACAAAGACCTCTCCCTCCCCGCAGAGCTGCGTCTTTCCTCCCTTTCTTCCCAAAACCATACATCAAGATACCCAAACCACCATCCATTTCCGCACTCGCATCCATCCAAACATCAATTCTCTATCCATCGAAGCTCAATCGACTCTTCGAATCTACACACATCGTCTGCGAGCACCAATCAGCTCCAAACTCGCTCCCATTCCATTTCTCTTTAATTCAGTGATACCCAGCAGTCGCATTTTAATCAATCATGTCGTCCACAGGCGTCAACAGACCGACTAATGTAAAGGTCAAGGAGGAGGATGTCAACAGAAAGCTCCAGATTTATGGCATTGCTACCGGTAAGTTGCTCGAATGCGCATGCTGATCGTAAAACTGACAGTCTACGAAGCTTTCCAAAATGGCAAAGTTCCATCCGTAAGTCTACCATTCTTTCGAGCCCTCAATAGCGCATACTAAGTCACAATTACAGAACGAGCAAATCGATATCGCTCTCAACAGTTTCCTAAAGTCTCGCCCTATGGCCAACCCTTCCAAGAAACTTTCTTCCGAGGGACGCGCCTTGGTTGCCGACTTCCGCGACGTTGTGGAGCAGGCCAAATATATGCTTCTTACCAAGAACGAGGGCAATGTCCTGCAGGATTTCATCTGGGAGTCTCAGAAGATCAGCGGAGGAAACGCTGCAGTTCCAGGCGCTCCAGTCGACAAGGACACTGCCAAGCAACATGGAAATGAGGCTTTGGAGGGCCTTCGTACCCTCGGCACGTTGATCATCTCTAACGGTCAATTCCGCAAGCTTTGTGAGTACTTCCGATTCTGAGTGCATTGGCGCATTCTAACAACCTACAGTGAACGATGCTACAATCATCATCCGCGATATTGCTGGTGACGCTGCTTCCAATGCCGCCAACAAGATTAACCCTAATGAGGATGATCTGGCTCAAATCGATAAGCCAGCTGATGACAACACCTGGCACGATGTCCCCGACATGTCTGCGGGCAACATTAAGAAGCAGGTCAAGTCTACGTACAACAAGCAAACCCCTCTCCAACAGGAGGATCTGAAGGCCGCTGCTGGTGACGCCAGCCAGGGCGCTCACCCAGATGGCTCCCGTGACCCAGCCGACACTGCAGCTCTCACTCAACGCGACCAGCAACAAGGTACCAGCTCCGGACTCAATGCCGATCAAGGTGTCCAGAATGCTGCGTCTACTCTCAAGCAACGCGCTTCCGAGAACGTTCCCGAGGAAACCAAGGAGAAGGGTCGCAAGACTCGTGAGCAAACCAAGAACTACTTGAGCAAGAAGATGCCACAAGAGCGACGTGAACAAACTATCTGGCGTCTCAAGAAGCTTGTTGTTGAGTGCCAAGGTCATCCAGATTACATGCAGGCCATTGAGACTCTTCTCAACCTCGCCGAGACTTATGCTGGTCACGCAAACACTCTTGGTAACCAGGCCACCGGAACCGTCAAGGGTGCTCACGGCGACGATTCCTTGAAGAAGGCTGAAGCTGATCTTCTCCTCTTGATCCAACGTTGGGCAAATGGCACATCCACTGACCATCTCTTCGACTCCATCAACAACATCTACCGTGATGCTGATCAGGACCCCGAGCTGAAGTCGTGGTTCAAGAACATCAACGCATACGTCCGAAAGTGCCTCAAGCAACAAGGCTACATCCTTGAAGATGCTGCCACTGAGGAGTGGAATGCATTGTATGACCGTGGAAACTTCCTTCTCCGAGATCGTTACCGCAACCACACCGACCGTGTTGTGGACGAAGTCAAGTTCTTGGCCGATCAGTTCGATAAGGATCCCGTCAACAAGCGTTTCGCTGAGTCCATTCAGAAGCTCTTCAACGATTTGGGCAATGATGAGAATGGCAAGCCGACCTTCAAGCCTCATTTGGTCAAGGATCTCACCGATGTCATCATCCCTGGCGTCTTTGAGTCTGTCCGTTACGTGCCAGTTCCCAGAATCGAGTACTCTGATCCCATGATGGATGCTGTTATCGAGAATTTGGTCATTGAGAGTGACAACTTGATGCCAAATGTCCTCGAGATTGCTAACGGTAAGTCCTCCAATCCTTGAAGAAGTACAGACCCTAACAAATTTCTAGACAACTACTTCAGATGGGGCCGCAAGAAGGTTGCCAACAAGAGCGCGCACAGCATCATGCTCTCTGTTGCTGGTGTTCAGATGGATCTCCGTGATGTCTCATTCCACATCAAGAAGAAGCAGGGATTCCCATCTCTCACCGATACCGGTGTCGCTGATATCTTTCTTGGTGGCACTGGTCTCAGCTTCAAAATGAAGATGTCAACTGCTGAGAAGAAGGATCGTCAGAACTTCTTCAAGGTTGACAAGGTCGATGTTGACGTCAAGAACTTCAACATCAAGCTGAAGCAATCCAAGCACAAGGTTCTGTTCGCCATCGGAAAGCCAATGATGCTGAAGGTCATGCGCCCAGCTCTGCAAAAGGCTCTGGAGAAGGTCATCAAAGACAAGTTCAACGAGTTCGATGCCATGGCATACAAGGTCAAGGTCGAGGCCGATCGTGCTATCGAAGAGGTTAGTAGTTCCAATATAATATCTGATGACTTTTCTGACAACATTCAGGCCAAGGAGGATCCTGAGAACGCCCCCAACATCTATCAACGCTACGTCAATGCTCTGCAGAAGCAGATTTTGCAAGGAAAGCAGAAGGCGGAGGCTGTTGCCGCCGATAAGAAGGTGAACGTTGCCATGACCCAACACGACTCTATCTTCCCCAACATCAAGTTGCCAGGTGGTATCTCTTCCAAGGCTACCGAGTACAAGGAGCTTGGCCAGAAGGGTGACACTTGGCACTCTCCTATCTTCAAGTTGGGTTCTGCTTCTGCGTCCACCGATGTTCCCAAGGCTCCAAATGTCACTCGTAAGGAGCACTCGGTCACAAGCGGTGGTGTTCGTGGTCCACAAAACGTCGGCAACACTGGGTCCACGACAAACCAGCTTCATGATCCATCTGCTCAAGCTGCTGGAACGTCCACTGGCTCTTCGTTCGGAAACCAAGTTGATCAGGCACTTAATCCATCTGTGAACGGCAGCGGTATCAACAGCTCCGGCATCAACAGCTCCACTACCAATGGTAACGGCTACACCAATGGAAAGGTCGCCAATGGTAACACCACTCTCGGCCAGAACAACCCAGTCCTTTCCGGAAGCGTCTAATTGGCTTGTTTGTGTGGGCTCTGGACTGGCTGTTCTTTATTTCATGAGGATTTGATGCTTTGATGATACCACTACCGCGTATACCAGTAGTAAAAAGTTCTGGTGATAGGGAGGATATTTCTTTACGTCTTTGCGATGCGATTGCATTTCATGACTACCCTGTGTAATTAGTCTTCTTTGGGGAACACCCTTTTTACAGCGAGGTGTGATGGACCGATAGGGGTTCGGGTAGCAATGGCAGGAGGAAAATGCTCATCTCGAGCAAGACAGCGACTTAACATAATTAATTCTCTATGTTTGTACGAAGGATAATAGCGGCAATGAAAACCTTCAGCGATGATATGATCATGTCTTTGCTTCGTGAGTGTGGTTGATACTTTCTCTCAAATGGTATTTATTCCGCCCAAAGAATAGTTGGCTAGGAGAAAGGCTATACAGCCTTCGTTATGGCGCTCGAGACTCACAATGGGCCTGAGACTCTGCCTGTGTTTACCCCTCGCTTATTAGATTGACACGCTTGGAAAACAGTTCCAACCTCAGATAAAGGGACTATCGATATTCGTTACTACGACCAGTAAAAGAAAACTCATCAAGCAGATTGAGTACACATGTCGTTACCTCACTCACCCCTTTATTATTTCGTTACACTTATGCCAATATACCTGACTTCGGGTCCAGAAGTTAGGTTGAGAACGTCATCGCGTATCGCTCCTTAATCATCTGCTTCTTGGCTTCCGAGCGAGGCGTCGAGATGCATGTGAATGGTTTGGGGGAGAGTTCGATTCCGGGCTGGAGGGTTCGGGAATCAACAGTCCGTCAGTCAAGTCATGTCAAGTCAAGTCAATCTGATCTGATCTGATCCCAGGACTGACCAAAAGTCGTTGAAAGATAATAATGCATGAATGGATGAAAATGCCTTCCTTACCTTCGAAAACGAATCCAAATCATAATTGCCTGTCCCTGAACTGTCTTTTTGGAAGTCGAAACCCCATAATAGGTTCATGGTGTTCAGAGCGATTGTTCGGCGGGCGAGGGATTCACCTGGACAGATTCGTCGGCCGGCGCCGAAGGGGAAGGTCTTGCGAAAGCTCGCGAGTTCAGTCTCGGAAATGTCGCTTTTTGTGCCGAATTCGTTGCCTATGAAGCGTTCTGGATCGAATGTTTCTGGGTTGTCGAAGAGCGCTGGATCGTGGTAGAGACCATGGACGTTCATGAAGATGATAGAGTCGCGGGGAATGCGATACCTTTTGAAAGAGATGTCGGTGGTAGCGACGTGTGGGAGCCCGACTGGGAGGATGGAGCAAAAGCGGAAGGCTTCGTCGATGAGAGCGCGTATGTAGGGCGTGTGGGCGAAATCTTCAATGTCTGGAAGTCGGCCTGGACCGACGATTCGGTCGATTTCGGCTTGCGCGGTGGATTGGACGATGGGATTGGCGAGTAGGGAGAGGATGAGGGATTGAAGGAAGGAGGAGCTGGTTTCGACACCGGCGTCCAGGATCATGGTTCCTAGGCCGATGATGTCGTCTCGTGACAATTTGAGATCTTGTTGGGAGAGGATGAGAGATTCGATGTAGGAGCCTGTTTGCGTATTGTTCTTGATGTCGAGCTCGCATCTTGCGTGGAGAGAGGTGTACAGTTCATCACGAATCGTACGTGTGCTGTCCGCGAACCGTTTCCAGTATGCCCATCGCTGGGGAACGTATTGTAGGGGCCAGAAAATATCGACTGGTGGGTGGGCGCCGGGATCGAGACCTTCATTCAAGAGCTTGACACTGCGGAAGTAGGTCTTTGGGTGTAGAGGACCATCTTTCGTGATTCGTAGTCCGTAGAGAAGACTCGTTAAGACGGACAGAGTCGTCCGTCCGATGTGGTCGTACACGTGTGTCGGATCCTCGAGGAGATCATGCATAAGGTGTAAGCTCTCGAGCTTTTGAGCGCGGAGTTGAGGGGGTAATCGGTCTTTGCTGAGGAAGGAGGAGGTGATGAGTTTGCGACCGTGCTTCCAGATCCTGTTCTCGGGGTTTTCAAGGGCGAGGAGAGACCCGTTTGTGGCGCGCTGGACGAGGATGGAATATGGACGGGCGCTGGTTTGAGTGCTTTTCGTGTCGAGAATTTCTTTTATGGCGGAGGGGGATGAGAGGACGATGATGGTACGAGTGAAGACTTTGAGGGAGAAGATCTCTCCGTATTGGCGTGCCCATTGTGTGAACCTGTCGTGAGCGTGAGTAACGAAGAAGCAATATCTGAGCTGACCGAGCATTTCAAAAGGATGAGATCTTGAAGTTATGGTACTCACTTAATGTGAGGGAAACTGGTAGGAAAGTCGAGTGCATTCCCCAGCATGAAGGTCGATTTTGGACCTGGGGGAATATCGGGTTCTCTACTGCCAATGTTCCGGAACTTGAATATAATGAGTGCTAAGAGCGTCACCAGAGAAGCCACTATAGCTTCAATGGGATACTGTGAGCTCATCATGTGTTCGAACGATTGCAATTGAAAGGCTGGACCAGACATGTTGGTATGCTTGTCTGTGTTTTTGAGAGAGATCTGCCGTGTTGAAGAGGCTGTAGAAAAGATAGAAGTAACGAAAGTGCTTGACTTCTTAGACTTTAAGTATGCAAGCCTCATGCCATCTTTTGCCGGCAAGGCTTTGAACTTTCATAATATTCTCCGGTAAGGATGGGTTGTACAAGAGCACTCGCTGAACTTGGTATCTCACCGGAAGACATCTGTCTAGGCCGGCAGTACTGGTCTAGACAATCTGTTGGTTCCTGTTGTGTTCAGAGTGTGACAAGATTCCGCTGTCTATGCATCGGGTCGTACAGTTATATGCACTTCATTTGGCAGGGTGCATATGTGATGCGCACAAGGCTGCAAAGGTCAGTGACTGACCTATGGATGCAAGGCATCCGACGCGATGTCGAGCATCTGATTGCGTATTATTTTCTATCATATGAAAGAGATGTCGTAGCTTGCAGATCAACGTGGGGTTGATTCTGTGCAAGAGGCAGATCTTATCTGAGAATTCCAAATGATAGTGGCCTCTCATCTTGTTGTTTTTCCCACGGCTTATTGTTTGTCTCGTACCCAATGAATGATTTCGTATAGACCATTTCATATTGAAAGTCTAAACATCTGATATGATCGACTGGACTTTGTTAGTCCGCTTGAGGAGGAAAAAGCTGGAAGTTCAAGTTGATCTAGAGTTTATACTCAAGAAAGTCGAAGGAAAAAGAAGTCTGGCTTCCTCTCAACATCAATCGTGGAAGAATCACGCCATCACGTGCTCATACCCCTGTCCGAATTTGCGGGCTAAAAATTTATGAGCTTCTCGACTTTGGCCCAAGCAACGTTCCCCTTTCTGCATCTCATCTCCTCTCCCTCTTCCTTTCTCTCCAATACACATAATAATGCCGGCGTTTTCTCGAACACTCACTCCCTTCCTGCGGACAGCTAGGTCTGCGCTGCAGCAAGGCAATTCCGTGAGCCCGTTGCAACATGCTCTGCGACGTAGAGATGGAGGTGCTTCGGTGTTGAATGCGGCGAGATCATATGCAACTGCGTTCGAGCGGACGAAGCCTCATGTCAATATTGGTAAGTCCAAACCTCTCGAGATATGCTGGACATCCTGGCTAATGTTATGCAGGTACAATTGGCCATGTTGATCACGGAAAGGTAGGACAACCCAGACTCAAGGAAAAGGAGGCAAATTCTATATCATCGACTGACAATTGGGTTTCATACAGACAACCCTCACAGCTGCCATTACCAAGCGTCAAGCCGAAAAGGGACTTGCCAGTTTCCTCGATTATGGCTCCATTGACAAAGCCCCCGAAGAGCGAAAGCGTGGTATCACCATCTCCACTGCACACATCGAGTACTCGACCGACGCACGCCACTACTCGCACGTTGACTGTCCCGGTCACGCCGATTACATCAAGAACATGATCACAGGAGCTGCCAACATGGATGGAGCCGTCATTGTGGTCGCTGCCTCAGATGGACAGATGCCCCAAACACGAGAGCATCTGCTCCTAGCCCGCCAGGTCGGTGTCCAGAAGATCGTTGTCTTCGTCAACAAAGTCGATGCTCTGGAGGACCCTGAGATGTTGGAGTTGGTCGAGATGGAGATGCGTGAGCTTCTCAACACATACGGTTTCGAGGGTGACGAGACACCAATTATCCTTGGTTCCGCTCTCTGCGCGCTCGATGGCCGGCGCCCGGAGATTGGAGAGTCTAAGATCGATGAGCTTCTCGCAGCAGTCGATTCCTGGATCCCAACCCCTGTCCGTGATCTTGACAAGCCTTTCCTCATGTCCGTCGAAGACGTCTTCTCCATCCCCGGTCGTGGAACTGTCGCATCTGGCCGTGTCGAGCGTGGAACTCTGAAGCGCGATCAGGAAGTAGAGCTCGTTGGCAAGGGAGACGTACCTATCAAGACAAAGGTCACTGATATCGAGACCTTCAAGAAGTCCTGCGAGGAGTCCCGCGCCGGTGACAACTCCGGTCTTCTCCTTCGTGGTATTAAGCGCGAGGATGTCCGTCGTGGAATGGTCATCGTACAGCCCGGAACTACCAAGCCACACAAGGAGTTCTTGGTTTCCATGTACGTTTTGACCAAGGAAGAAGGTGGTCGCCACACTGGTTTCCACCAGAACTACAGACCGCAAATTTTCTTGCGAACAGCTGATGAGGCGGCTGCGCTTTTCTGGCCCGAAGGAACAGAAGATGCGGACTCGAAGATGGTTATGCCCGGTGATAATGTCGAGATGAGATGTGAGATTCATCAGCCTGTTGCTGTGGAGGTCGGACAGAGATTCAATGTTCGTGAGGGTGGACGAACTGTCGCTACTGGACTGGTTACGCGGATCATCAAGTAAAAGAAACGCCGACGCTTGGGACTCGATAATTGGGATGGCATGTGTGTATGATTGTCTGTGGTGGAGAATTGAAGATGAAGAAGCTTCTTTGTATAACCTTGCTTTACAGGGACTTGGGCGGAATGGATGAATGGCTGGGGGACCGGGGGAAGGAGTTTCCTTTGCTCATGGCATGGCTGGCTCGTGAGATCATGTTGGACTTCTCCCAAACCGACCGCCATTGTATATCAGATCAGATCAGATCACCTACTCACCCTCTTCTCCTCTCTTCGGAACTTATGTCTTCTTAGAAACTACCTACTGTATCATAGAAGGCGTGGAACTTGTCGGAATATGAAAAGCTATTATACATACCAGACCGTTCGTCTTAATTATTGATAATTTTGTAATGAATCTATAACCGTTGCATGCTAGTGATCTCTTTGGAGATTTGGTGCATTTATGTAGCACATCAAAATTGCAAGTAGAATTCATAGAAATAGCATTGGTGCGTATTGTATGAGCTAGTCCCAAATAAACTAGAAACAGATAAATCATCAACCCAAAAGATTTGAGGGCATTAAAACATCTCGCAACGTGCGCCGAACTGCTTGCAATAGAGACCCCCAAGGTCTTGTTATGAGACCTTGACATACGCTTCACATCCTCCCTACACTTCGCCATAAGTCCTAATGAAGCATATCGAGATACTAAGTCGAGATGATGTATCCTCGTACCTAGGTGGGGGAATCGAGAGCCGTGAGCAGTCAGTCGAGATGACTGACTGGCTACGCGAGCACAGCGATCGACTCGGGATCCCCCGGACAAATGGTACATTGCAATGCTCCGGATAGCAGATACATGCTATGCCAGCATCATCAAACTGGCATACATGGGCTAAAACCAAAAGGTAAATGCTTCCATCAGCAAGGTCGAAAAGAAGTCGTCGATCACATGAGCACCGCATCCCCGAGCTGCTGCGAAGTAGCTGATTCGCAGTTCTCTCTCTCTAAATGTCTGCTCACCATAATCGACGCCGGTGCTCCGGCGCCTTGCTACCTCCTTATCGTGAGCGGACGATTATGTGTCGGAGCAGTTTATAGTCATACTCAGGACTCATTCATCTTTTTCAGCCAAAGTGGTAGGAAGAGAGGTGATGATTGTGAGCTGCAATTCGGACGAAAAAAGTGCAAGTGTGCTTTCAACCTTCTGCGGCCAGGATGGCGGCAGCCTATTCTTCCATAAGAAAGCCGAAAATTTCGAATATCTGTGAATGTGTCAGCGTGTAACTCATGGTAAGATGATATGCCGGCAGTTGTGGCTTCAGTGTGCATGAAGTATAGGCGGTGCAAGGACTGAAACAGATTCTTACTTTATGGTTACCGAGCGGAACGGAGTCTTTCGAGAGACAACAGAACACTTCAAGAATTTGATTCTTCAACGTGTCAGCCAACCATGTTACAAGAATTTGGGGAGAGGATCCGGATGCAGCAGGATGAAAAGTTTGGTGTTTAATGCGAATTGAAAATGGTTTCATACCTCTCATCGATCAAGTTCGAAGGATCATCGTCGTCGTCTCTCAGAATACTTACGATACTTAAGATACGTGTCTCAATGTTGTCAGAAGAGTCAAGGAACTCATCTTCGACAATGGAATCCTCCTCGATGGCACGATCAATTCTATAGCTGTGGTAAAGCTGATAGGCCAAAGTCAAGATTGTGTCCCAAATATCGTTGCCGGAACTCAAGGGGTCTAGAAGTGCCGTGCTGGGCATGGAGTCGAAAGACAATCCACTCTTCTCTAGCATTGTACAACTTGATAATAGAACCTCACCAGCTCCTTCCAAACCATTCATCAGTACTATTGTATTCTTCTTCGTATTGTAACGGCATTCTCTCCAAGGTATTGTTGATCGATATGTCTCTTTGCATGGTCTCTTCGCTTGAAATGTCTGTTCGTTCGCCCGACGCTCCAAGAGCAAGTAGCGATTGAGCAGTGGTAGAAGTACTGAGGCTTATCAACCCGAAGGATACTATGCTTGGCGATATGATGACGATCCATGTCTCTTTGCGCAGCAAACCTGATGTTGCAGGTCGGGACTTGGCATTGTAAAGGTCGCTGATGTTGCTTGATGTGTTTGCTTGAGCTTATGGTTAGCAGTCTTCATCGAGGAAACGTATGTTCACTTACTTGAGCTCCCCCAGCCGCATGAAAGGAGCTCGATGGGGAAATTGTGGACATCGCAAACGATTTGACATTGAACCTTGTAGTTCGTTGCGAGTAGGAGTGTGGTCCATGTCGTCTGTGGGCTGGGGGTTTGAGGTGCATCATCGTTGGTATCATCAAGAGGCATTGATGTGTCATGAGGAGGTGCATCATCGTTGAATGAAGGAGAACGGGACAAGGCTCTAGAATCCACAGGTACGAAATTGTTGTCATCGTCGTACCCATGTTCGGAGCGAGGCTTGTAATGATACTTCAGTAGATCCGGAGTCGAGCCGTCGTAGAGACTCGAGAAATACGTAATATCATGTTGACTGAAGAAGGGTAAGGGTGAGTCGGAGAGGTTCTGATTACTACCTAATTGCCAATCATGTTGTCTCGATATGTGTTGAAAGCGGAGACTCGCGCTCCGCTACGCTGGGAAGGCTGCTTAGATCCCAAGGACCTGTGCTCGAATGACGGGCACTCAGTGAGGCCAATCTCTGTGCAAAGTGCGATGGCGGAGAATGATCAACAATGGGCAGATGGCCTACATATAAGCTTCTGGCAGAAAAGGGGAACTAGCGAGACTGAAGCGAGAGAGAGGCCTTCTCGGTATGGTAAGGCTGTTCAGCTGTATCATGCATGTCACCGATTGGGCCACATGCAAGCTTCTGGTAGAGGATGAAATTGGCAAGACTGAAGCGAGGGGCCCTCTTGGTGTGCGTAAGGCTGTCGAGCTCCATGCATGTCGCCAATTGGGCGCAGATCGCAACAGGAAGGCCTCTCAACCGTTATTTCTTGCGCCACTATGTAGCTACTGCAATGCATGTCTTGATCATTGGAGGGGCCGACTTTGTCAAATTGAAGGCAACCTGAGGATGCAGGCAAAGCCAAATGTGCATGCTAAAACTTGACGCATTCTGTTCGTCATGGCGCAAAGGCGGTTACCCAATGTCTGGACAATTCTTTAGGTAGGCCCGCTCATCTCTGTATGTACAACTCAAGATGATCTGCAGCGCGTGTAAGAACACATAATTCATGATGAGGAAGTTTCGATTCCGAACATGGGTGAAAGATATGCCATGTTTGTGTCCTAAAATTTGAGTTGGGATTGGAGGTTCATGAGCTGTAAACACTGTCTGTAATCAACTAACCCAGGAGAGAAACAAGACCTTGCGCTCTCGGTATACACTTTTGCCGTGCCTGATATACAAGATAGTATCAAGTGACCCTATCTGTAATAGTGGTTTCTTAAGATCTTGAGCCACAACGCCTCGGCATGATCATATCAAAGTCGAGAGGCTGTTCCTGACCCCAAGTCTGCATCTTGCTGAACACATTCTGCACCTTCTTCACCGCATTCATCCTCTCGATCTCCACAACCTCCTCCACACTCTGAGCAGCCATAATATCACCCCCATAGGGATGAAACGGGTATTGCTCAGCATCACACTTCGTCCATTTTCCATCGATAAGCTCACGTCCCTTGCCTCCCTTGACAGGATGCGGTGGCACTTTGCCTTGCCTCAGATAATCTCTAATCTTACCAATGCTACATTTAGAGACGGCGGCGATACTACAATGACCCATAGAGTGTTGCTCGACGAGACCTGCATCGACGAACTTGCGAGCCATCTTAACGCCAGCTGCTAGAGGTGTGACAGGATCTGCGGTGTTGCTGATGAACAGGAGGGGAAATGATGTTTTGATCGGATCGGCTTTGTGTGATGGGTGGTCGTCCCATCGCATTGGTGGATCGACGGCTTTGACTGGGTATGCGTCACAAGAGATCATGATCGTCATCCAGACATCTGCCCAGGACGATTCGTTTGCCATCTTCTCGAAGGTTTCTTGGAGTTCGGGGAGAGAATCGTTGAACTGCCTTTGGTTAATATTTTGGTGCCTCTACCACTGTGGAATTCAATGAAGTTGAGCACTTACTGGATATCTCTTGTCGCTACACATGATGGCGATTTGAGCTTCGTTAGGGAAGAGTTCTGCTGGCAAAGTTGCAGCACAGAATGGCTCTGGCTCGGGTAAGGCGACAATTTGTCCTAGGATCTCATCTTCGCCGCGTGACAGCATGTCAAATATCCAGGCAACGGCCGAGAATCCAACATTTGGATTATACAAGACCGAAAATAGGATCATCCTGATATGGCTGTTGGTGATGATAAATGGCTGCTTCGACATCGGGTGGATCAGCGTAACTGGATTCTCCTTGATCCTTTCTATCACAGCTTGGAACCGATCTTCAATATCTGAGACTACATCGCCAGACCTGTATAATGCACAACCTCCTTCTGCTTTGTGGCAGTAGTAGGAGAACGAGGTGGAAATTTTGTCCGCATCTTGAATGCTACCCCGCCAAACAGGGGAAACATAATGATCAGCGTCGACCACACCATCTTCCAAGTATTAGCACGATATCACAAAACATCCCTCCAGGAACCTTACCGAGGATAACGCGACCAACTCGATTCGGAAACATGGCTGCAAATGTGGCTCCAAGTAGTGTCTAACGCCTCCGATCAGTAAAGAATATGTAGAGGTGATGCACGAAAGGATACAAACCCCGTAAGAAAAACCCCAATAGACCAGCTTTCCCTTCGTGTCCAAGCTGGCTGTTGGTGGATCCGCAGCCTCGTCCTCGCGAGATTGAAGTTCCCCAACTTCGTCTTCATCCGAGTCTCCGATGCGTGCTCTCCACTCGTCCCAGGCATCGACTATGCTCAACATATCATGAGCAACGCTCGGCGTATGAACATATTTGAGAATACTGTTGTTGCCGTACACAGCATCCTTCTCCCCGCAAAGCTTAGCGATAGTTCTTGCTCTGGTATCCAGCTTCTCCAAAGTGTCCGCGCTTGAGTTTACATTTCCGATATCTCTTCCGGCTGTTTGCCACATGGTTCTGTGGAAGTTTCCTCGAATGTAGTCTTCACTACTAGCCTCGGATGGATCACTGCTTGAGCCATCTAAGGGGTAGGCGAAGCAGTCGGCTCGAGGGGTCGTGGCACCTATTCCACGTGGATCAAAGCCAATAATGTCTTGCTCCTCTCCAACGATTTCCTGAAGCATCGTGCCTGCCATGAGGGCAAATTGTGCACCAGAGCCGCCTGGACCACCTGGGTTGAGGATCAATGGGGAAGTAGATGCCTTTTGTGCACTTGAATGTTTTCCTGGGACCAGAACCAAAGCGATATGGACCTTGGGATTGTCTGCTGAAGCATTCAATGGACGATTGTAGTCCATAGGTACAGTCAGCCTTGCACAGCGCATGTCTCCGAAGAAACATGGCTCCCATTCGAGCTTTTCACTCGGGGCAATCTAGTGGAAATCAGCACCGGACATTGAATTTGGACATTTGACAACGAACGGTATCGAAGCTCGAGTGCCCTTCCTGGGCCCCCTCCACGATATCATGACCACGCCAACTCAACTGGCTGGGAATGAGAGTCCATGATTTCCACAGACATCCGAAGAGTAACAAGTACACAATGTTTTTAAAGCCTTGCCATCTGACCGATCTCAGATGAGCCTTGCAAAGGGTATGAGGTTCCTGGCTGGAAAAGTTGATTTCGTCGTCGATAAGGCCAGCTTTCTCGTCCAAGCGTTCTTTCTCATATTCCTGTCGATCCATGACGAGTTGCTCCGGCATGACAGTTCTCAAGTATGGAACTTTTGATATGTCGATTGCACTTGTGTTCGTTTCAGCTTACTCCTCGAAACCTCATATAAGAAGACGTGATGAGAGCAAAGAAGCTCAGAATATATATAAAACTACCGTTCAAGCTGTAGTGAGGAGAAGGAAGCAACTTAAGTGCAGCCTGATGTGAAGTCGGGTCATATCTTTCACCGATATGCACCTCATCGTAAACGCCTTGATGCGGCGCTTGGAGGCAGCTGTGCCTCGAATCCTCCCCCGCGTATGTTGACATGGATTATGATTGGCCGAGTCACATGTCTGTACAGTATTACTAAGCGAGCTTCGCCGTATTCGTACTCGCAGAACTCATTGACCGCCGATCAAGATGTCGACGTCTTTTGTATCGAGGTTTGCTGTAGACCAAAGACGTCCTTGGATGGCTCACCTCCTTGCTGTTCTCTCTACGAAAGGGATTTCTCAGCTGCGATCTCACCTGTATGTTGGCAAATCAAGTAGGCAAACCTTGCAACTGCCGATTGGAAACACCGAGGTAGGTCGGGTCCGAGGAGTATAATCCAATTCAGGGCATCAATACAAGGGTACTGACCGCGTACGCGGGGTTACCTCCTGCCCTCGCGTTGTTCGCATCACTGTTTCCACAGCAGACGGCTTGCGCTTCTTATTTATTGCGATGTGTCTCTTGTCAGTTTGCTACAGACACAACCATCACTAATTCCCTAGGTCACCATGGCGGACTCTCAGCCTTCTCGAACACAATATCCCAAGAAACCCTTCTTTCAACGACTGAAGTACTTCCTCCGCATTCATCTTATTAGGACTCTGACAAAGATATACTTCCGGGTATTAAATCTGCCCGTTGTTCGCGACAATTCGATTCAGCCTACCTTCACGAAAGTCTACCCTGGCCAACCAACTCTCACAAACCGAGTCTTCATACCAAAATCATACAAGCCTGACGATGCCCTTCTGCCTCTCTTCCTCGATATACACGGTGGTGGCTTTGCTTTAATGGCACCTTGGAGTGATGACAAATTTTGTTCCGAGTTTGCAAACAAGAATCAAGTCTTGGTTGTTTCCATAGATTATCCAAAGTCACCAGCACATCCATACCCGGCCGGCGTGCAAGCCGTGACCGATATTGTCAAGGCGATACTGGAGGACGAGGCATTGCCCTTTGATAAACGAAAAGTTGCGATTGGAGGCTTCAGTGCAGGAGCGAACCTGTCACTTGCTGTCAGTCAAGACGAAGGACTCCAGAAAAAGCTCGGAGGCGTTGTAGCGTATTATCCCCCAACCAATTGGACCACTAACATCGAGGAGAAACTCGCGACAAGACCAAAGGATGCACCGCCGGATATACTAGAAGGTATGGGTCCTGCCTTCGATTGGGCCTACCTTCCCCCGGGAACAAATCTGGAAGACCCGCAGCTCAGTGTTGCATTTGCTCCCAGAGATAAATTACCCCGGAAAGTGTACATTATTGGCTGCGAACTAGATCTGCTTTGTGGGGATGCTGAAGTCATGGCCCAGAGATTGGCAAACATTGGCACCGGTCAGAAAGTCGGCACAAAAGACGTCTGGGAGCAGAATGGGGTGAAATGGGAGAAAGTCTTGGGAGAAGAACATGGCATGTGGATATCTGGGGTTCGGGGATTTTTGCTAACCCGATCTTAGGCTTTGATGTTACCCCAGCTTCTGGTGCGAAGAAGGTTAGGATCATGAAGCGGAGGGAGAAGATGCACAATGATGTCGCCGAATGGCTCTTCAGAGAGGTGTATCTTTGATTCATCGTGGATGGCATCATGACGGGGGGTTTTGCCTGGCGAAGTTCGATGAAGACGGCCCTTACTTCGCCGATGTCTTGCCTTACGAACACTATACTGTTGTAGTGGTCGGGATCTATTCAAGCACGATAATTCGGCGTGTATTGTCACTGTTTGGCAGGACTTGTGACTTTAAGTTATGTCTTTGCCTCCTAGCGTTCTTTTGCTTCTCGTCTCAACTTGCGTACCAACAGTGTTTGAAGGAAGACTGGTTATGATTGCAAGATTGCCCCTGTTTGAGTCAGTCTGCTTGTTCTTGAATATGAGCTCGCATATTCCCTGTCAGACTTTCATGAACCTAGACTACACCCTATCAGAATACTTCCACAGCTTTGAAAGGCCCAGAAAAGCCCCTTTGCCCCGAAAATAAGCACTCCATCTGAAATCGGCAATAAATCTCGAGATATCCAGCAAGTTTTACACCCTGTAAATTTTTTTTATCAAGAGGAAGCCTATTGGAAAAGAAAGCTTTATAAAGGCCCCGTCGGCCCACAGTTTTGTACTTCTCAACAAAAGCAGGGCTCGATAGTCTGACTACTCTGGAGTCGAAACATGAAGGGGCATTGTTTCCTGCCGCGAAATGTTGTCGAGACAAACATCGTTCATAACGGGGGTCTCGAGCGCCTCCACGTGATGGCGTGATGGTGCCCCTCTTTAACTGTTGCCAAGTGGTCTTGACTGCTGCTGAAGCATTTCCAAGAAAGGTCAACCAGATCTCCAAGCAATTTCTCCAGAATTTCCCCATGGGCAGCTTTCCCTACCCCAAAGTCTCAGCGATACATCTGAGCAAATACTAAGCAATCCAAGAAGAACTTGAGATCGCCGAGATACAACTTGTGCAAATTTATGACTGCTGAGTGGTGGTTTCGAAGTCGTAGCCAAGTCTTGGGAGACGTTGGCAAAACCTGTGCATCGCAAGGCAGTTTTCACTCATCGACATTTCCTTTCGTGCCCCACTTTGCGAGTAGTGTCTAAATATGGAGCATTTATCGAAACGGGATTATTCAATTGGTCAATTCTTTGTTTGTTTTCGCCGCTGAGGTCGTCGGCTGGCTTAGTCGAGGAAGTTCGAGGCGACGCTGAGACCTCTTGCAGGAGTCACACCAATGAGGATCCCGCCAAGAATATTGGCAGTTACAGAGCCTCTTTTTTGCACGCATTTGCAGGCGATGCCAAACATCGCCGCGACCTCGGTTCAGCAGCCAAGTCTATTTTCGAAGGCTTAAAATCAGTGCTGAGACCTTCGATCTACCCTTCGTGACTTCGTCCCTCTCCCCTGGCTGGTATCGATCGTATCACTTGGCGTTTCTTAAACATTGGCATTTTGGTACTTCTCCGACAGTCCAAAGTCAGCTTAACCTTATCCGATATGTTCAGGGCCAAGATCTATCCTCTCGTGGCAGTCCTGGGCAAATTGATGGGGGTGGGTCCGGCCGTGCAACAGAACGGGGATTTTGAATTCGGGACTAGTGCCGGTCAGGCCCTCCTCCATGCTTTCATATATAACGAGAGTCTTCCATGCCATCTCAAGCATTTTGGATCTGCAGCTGCGCTCAATTCTTTTCATTTCGTACCCAGTCATTATCAGAAGCTTGACGCTCTCTATCTCTCTATCCTTTCATATAATCCTTTAATCTTGTCTTCCATCCAAGCGTCAGTTCAACAACATCAACAAACAAAACATCAGCAATCATGCATTCGAATTACCTTCTCGCCGTCGCTTTCTTCTCTGCACGCCTCCATGCCCTTCCTCTCAACATCAATCTCGGAGCCTATTCGCCTGCCTTGGTAGTCGGTGATGGAGAAATTTCTTTCGGTGGTAAGCAAGACGTATCAAATCTGATGAACGCTCTCGAAGGTGCCGCTGTTGCAGGAGGAGCTGCCGCCGCTGCTCAACCGGCCGCCGCCGCTGCTTCTCCTGCTCAGGCAGCGCCAGCAGCGGCCGCGGTCGTCCAACCCGCCGATGCTTCGACGATCCAATCTGTTCCTCTCGAGCAAGCCGCCCAGGTCACTTCCCTCCAGGGCATGGGCAAGGAGATCGCTCCTCGTGTCGTTCAACTTCACCAGGCCGCTGCGAAGAGGGACCTCCAAGGATTCAACGCCGCTTTAAATTATGCAACTGGTGCCCTGAAAACTGGTCCTGAGGTTCAACTCGGTACTGGTGAGGGTGGATCAGGTGTTGGTATCATCCAGAAGGCTGGTGGAACCCCTTCTGCTGCTACACCTCAAGCTGCAAGACGGAATGTGGCGGAGAGAGATTTGTTCTCGCCAAAGATGAAGACTACTGTCACGACTATGTTTGTTCGCGGAGGCTCTTTGCCAGCATCTGGTATGTCTATTTATCAGACTTGATAAGGACTTGACTAACATTCATACAGCACGCAGCGAAGACTCCTCTGTTGAGAAGCGCGAGCCAGTCGTACCAACCGAGAAGCGTGAGCCATCGCAATCAACAATCGACGGTGTCAACCTCAACATGGCCGAAGGACAAGTCGCCGAACTGACCTTTGTCGAGACCCGAGAGGTGGACGAAGATGATGAGGAATGATTATGTGCGAGCAATGATGTGACGAGGATAGGACGGGAAGGCTAGGACAGACTATTTACTAAAAAGGGATCTTTGGGATATATACACTTCTTTTGTAACGCTTATTATCACGCGGTATTATAACCTTCTGAGCATGCATTTTATCATTCCCTTTCTTTCTCTTCACTTGGGCGTTTTTAGGTGTTCGTTTCCTACTGTTACTGGTAAATAATGTGGTTGTAAGAGAGGAATATAGACAGGGTTCGTATGCTTTTAGATCTAGAGGTGTGAATATCATGGGATGCCCTCAATATCAATAATATCGATCTCTTCCCAAACTTCACTCCACTCAAATTTCCGCCTCACCAATTCTCTTTTTCGACTCCCTGTCACTTCTTCCTTTCACCGACGTTGCACTCGCTTATTCCTCCACTTTCGCCCAGCACGCCCAGGCCCTGTCAGATGAAACAAGCCTCCATGGCGGTAGACCAGGGCACCCCAAACGACCCACTTCATGCAGTCCGGGAACACTAACCTCTCAAGTCAAGCAAGTCGAAGCAACGCAGCCAGCGGGGTGGAGGGTAGGACATGGACTCGTTTGAGACCTTTCGCTACTGAGCTGAAATCTTGCCAAGATGTCTGAAGGGTCACGAATGATGGCGGATCGTCGTGCTTGTGTATGATGCTCGAGAACCTCGGGAAGCCCGGCGAAAGGTTCGACGAATGCTTTATCTTTTCGGTCTCTCGATTTGTCACTTTTCCGTGGGGACTATGATGAGATGAGTTTGTTCGGTATGGGAAAGTCCCGGAACTTATGTTTGTACCTTACTCATTGTTCAAAACTTGTAGATAGCAAAGGCAGATCATGACTTCCTTTTCAGCCCCACGATTCGCACCATTCGAACTCTCACTTGGCATTGCGTACTCTTCTCCCTCAGAATCGCCGAGATATGGGGATAGGCTCACTTGGCCGCCTGAAGTCAGAGACATTCAGACAGAGGACAGAAAGCTGGTACAGCTTGGCTGTGGGGTTTCATTGGAAGTCCGAGGAGAGAAAGGGAGACCGAACGCTGAGTCGGTTGACTGTGCGAGGGACGGAAGGGCGGTAACGAGGAGACACTTGGCATGTATATGCGATCGGGTGGCCAAGAGATAGTACGGATGTTTGGTTCCTTCTGTGCTTGGTTTGACGTAGGCCTTGTATGAAGTATTGGAATTTCGGTTGTGGGGCAGGTTGGGATTTGAGAGTTGAGTTGGGAGAAAATGGAATTGGCATTACTTGGAAAATGTCATATACATGATACTTGAATCAGTTATGAGATGGTCAAGAAGCTAAGAAGTCCTGGCAGTATGGCTGGCTGGCAAGTCCGAAGAGCTCGCAGTTCAACAGAATAGGATTCTAAATACGTACTTTTGCTTTGTTCTGTTTTGATCCTCGGGCTATAGAAACTTCTTCTCAACCACGAGTGCCCTGCCAGCTTTGCTGTAAAGCGGACAGGCTTCCACCTCTTTCACCCACAGTGCCCATGGTCTATCCTGCGACGCTTCATTCATTTTCAAGGATGCACTTACTTGGTCCTCGTTCAGATACCGCATGTCTTCCATCACAGAAGAAGAATTTGCTGAATTAGCACCGATATTCATGGAAGCGTTCCGGATAAGGAGAGCATTTGTCTGAATACCCGCATTTACATGAGTATATATCGCGCGGTAAACAGCCTGCTTGATACTCGCTCCAATGGCGGTGAAGCCATGGCATGTCATGAGAACCTAGTCACGACAATTGTCAACTCTATTTTGTTATTTAAGTATGGGTTTAGGCACTTTGGGCAGAGAGAAGGTCTCGGCAGCGGTATGATAGAGAAAGTGTGGATTTAGGTTGAGCCCATGTTTCGTACGGGAAAGAAACCTAGAAAAATGGTGTTGTATCGAATCTGAACTTACGACGTTGTGGTCCTGACTTGTAGAACCTTCTTTGGAAAATCTTGATGCCAGACTGGAGCCGAAGGTTTGCGTGTTGACGAGCATGTCTTGTCGATTGCCGGGTTGGTAGAGGGGTGTTATGTCGAAGGTTGGGACGTGTGTTCCTGAGCAATTGTAAGTTGATAATCTATTGCTATGATCTAGTAATCAATACCTAGGAAGCCAGCTATGTGAAAACTAGGTTTCATTGGAACGCCGCTCATGGTGTAAGGGAGGACAGCATCGGAATGACTGTGTACAACACTGTTGATGTTGGGGAACTTTTTGTAGATCTCGCTGTGAATGAAGCGTTCTTGATAACCTTTCTTAGAACTTGGATCAACTATACATAAATTAGCAGTGCAACTCCTCTTTTGGAAACAAAAGACATGCTGACTCGATTCATGGAGGAGAACGAAACGGCAGATCCTTCTCTGCCTTTCACTAATTATCTCACAGAAGAAAGTTTTCTTACCAGGGGAAGCATCCGAAACAAAGTACGGAATCAGATCAGACTGAGATGATACTAGAGCAGGCGCTCTGTCTCCAGACATGATGAATACATGAGGCTTTTCCGGATGTCGGAGAGAAACGTGGCCGTAGGCGTCGACGACATTGTGATAGTGCAGGATGTTATTTGCGAGGACGAGAGTTTCGAGCTACTCACAATCAGTATGATGTATCAACGATTGGTACACTTGTTATAAAGGATTTAGGTGCGTGTAGATTTGAAAATATTCCAAGTTGCTCAATGAGGAGCAGAATTACCCCGCATGTCCACATAGAGGACTGTGGAAATTGCTTACTTCTTTTCTCAGTGCAGTATATCCTGGTCCCGTAGAATCCATTCTGTTTAATGACTGTCTCTTATTGAATGGGTCACAGAAAAATCAAGTCGTGCTTGTACCACACCAATTTTTGGTGTTCCTAGACTCGTTGACGAGATGTAAGTGGAACGGAACCAATCAGCCGAGGCAACCCCTCGAGTCCTCATAACATTCCAGCCGTTCCCATCTACTCAATTATCTGCAAGATTTACTTCGCTCACTATAACTTCGGGACCGACGTAATCTCAATAATATATCCTCAAATCCTCGGGAAAGCTCAATATAGGCTAACGGCGAATTGCGACGATGCCATCAAAAACGACCCATTTGGGCGTTCACACCAAACTCTGTTTCAACGGACGATCGCCCAGAAGGAGAAGGTGCCTCAATTCTACCAACCTGATACAGAAGGCACGTACAAACTGCACTTGATGTGCATGCTACAAGCCGTGAGGATGCACAACATTAAATCGGATGTCAAGTCCCCTATCTCACGACTCCAGAGCGGGAGTTCCTGGAGATCGTTGTTGGATACTCGCCTGCCATTCGACTGCCGATCAGGGCCAGGGGTTAAGCATCTTCTTAGCCTCTTCTGGATCCGTCCTTTAATCCCGTCGTGGACCAATTGAAGAGCCGAGTGGCTTTCAACTACCGCGGTCGTGAGTTGTTCGCCTTCTGTCTTTGGAAGTTTGGAAGGAATGGTTGCCAACGAAGTCGTGCACGAGGGGACGGATCGCTTCTTATCTACACCAAGCTTTGGGATGCGCGGAAGACAAGGGATGGAATGGGAGAAGCTTAAATATGGCCTCGATCCCTTTGTTTCTTGGCCAGGAATATCTAGATATTCATTTTTGGTCTTTTCTCATTCATCATGACTTTCTCTGTTCCATTCCTGGCTCTCGTAGCCTTGCCAGCCGTGTTGGCGTTGGGAACTCCGAAGACTTGTGCCAATCCACAATTGAGCTGTGGAACGTCGACTTCTACTGACTTGTGCTGCTTCAATTCTCCAGGAGGGCAAATGCTCCAGACTCAATTCTGGGATACAGATCCAGTGACAGGTGAGCACCGGGTGTGGTCTCCTCGTAAACCTCTTAACTCATGTCTATAGGACCTACAACAAGCTGGACAGTGCATGGACTATGGCCAGATCATTGCGATGGGACTTTTGATGCCAACTGTGACTCTACTCGGTATTTGTCATCGTCGAAGGATTTGTGAGCCATCCACTGACTTCAATACAGAGAATACACAGGCATCACCGGAATCCTTCAAAGTTTCGGCAAGACTGACCTTCTCTCATACATGCAAACGTACTGGAAGGACTATTCTGGAGACGACGAGACTTTCTGGGAGCATGAATGGGGCAAGCATGGCACTTGCATCAGTACCCTCAAGCCAAGTTGCTACACTGGCTACACTTCAAAGCAAGAAATTGTGGATTACTTCCAAAAAGCAGTCGATCTCTTCAAGACCCTTGACAGCTACACAGTATGTTCCTCTCGAGTTACCGAATACTTCCAAAACACAACTGATCCTTCACAGTTCCTCAAGAATGCGAATATCGTCCCATCAACCACGGCTACATACACCTCCGCAGCAATTCAAGCTGCACTGAAGGCAGGATTTGGCTACGCTGTGACAATCCAATGCTCGTCCGGTGCTCTCAATGAGATCTGGTACTCCTACGATGTGCGCGGCTCAGTCCAAACCGGCACGTTCGTCCCCGCTGCTCCCGTTGGCCAGACGGGTTCCTGTCCCTCGACAGGCATCAAGTATCTTCCGAAGGGATCTGGATCGGGTACACCAACTACGACAGGCTCCGGATCCACTCCAACTGGAGGGTCCTTCTCTGGCACAGGCTACCTCAATGCCGTCACCGGAGGAGCCGCAAAAGGATGTATCATTAGTGCTGGAACTTGGTATGCAAGCGGTACTTGTGCCACAATCACCGCTACTGCTTCGGGCTCGGGCTTCACTTTGAAGTCTTCCAAGGGCAATTGTGGGATTGTGTCTTCGTCTTTCACTTGTGCTTCGGGTGTTACTGCTACTGTATTCACTGTAAGTGCTTGAAAACGAGAGGAGTATTTGATAGCGGAGTGTACTGACAAGGATATAGGCGAGTGGTGGAAAGTTGGCGTACAATGGAGCGACTACATTCTATGCTGCGGCGGTACCGGCAGGCTCTACACAGCAAGCTGTCTACACAAATTCGAAGGCTGTGAGTGTGACATTTCAATGGGCCAGTGCGTAGGCTCGAGGAAGTAGGTTTTGAGAACGAAGAGCGGACAAGACACAGAGCTGGGGGCAGAAATCGGGTGAAGACATGCTTTAAATCAGTGGCGATATGTAGAGGACTATCTCAATGCATATGCTGCCTCTGCACGAGATCTAGTAGCAAGTACAAGATGATCCCAATGCCTGCCAGTACTTCAACATTCATCAGCCCGGACCGGTCTCCCTACCCTCCTCGAGCCTCTAATCAGCTTCTCCATCTCCTCTCGATCTTCTTTCATCCGATGTTCCGCGTTAGCTCGCTCCCTTCAAATGCCTCAGTGCATACACTTCCTTCTCATCTCCTTATTCAAGGCCTCCGACTCGTGACGCTCGCTATACAAATTACCTAACATGCGGAATAACGTGAGATCTCCCTCTGCATTCCTGATCGCCCACGGGCTTCAGCTTTTTACCCTTTGGACCCGCGAGACTTGGAAGTCAACATAGGGTAAGTGTTGAGGAAAGGCAGGAAGGTAATCCAGGAGGGGCGGATAGGGAGGATGTTTGTTGCAAGCAGATAATTGTACACTGTACTGAAAAATGCTGGGACAATTGAAACGAAGCTGTTGGTACACATGTAGCAGATCAGGGACTGTCCCGGATGATCAGCATGAAGACTAGGGACAGGATGGCGGTCATCAGTCGGAAGATTCCCAATTCATCATTTTGATTGTCCAGGATAAGTTCATGACATTGAGAATGTCTTGATACTATAATCGTTAGGGTTAAGAGCCCGTTGGGGGTTGGCTGGAATACGGGATCCGGAATGATGATGCTGTTGAGAAACCGAGCTTTTGAATGTCTCAAGTGGATTGGAGAACATTGAAATCACCGCTGGATATGAAAACCCGAGATCCAAATGCTCGAAAAATCATTGTCAAGGTGAGGGAGGGTTTGAACCAGGAAGGCACCACTTTACGCGACTTCCGCCAAGCAAAACGCGTCTCACCAGGGCTTCCAAGTCAACACCTACCCAACTTTTCGTTTGTAAACCACCATCCCATTGTCGCAAAACAAACACAGGACTTTGAAAATGCCGCGCAAATCTAAGAACGAGGATATCCACGAAGAGGAGAATGAAGAGGAGGAAGAGGAAGAGCTGGCAGACGAGCCTCCTTCTATTGAGCCTTACACGGTCTTGGGCATCGAGAAGAGCGCGACAGCCGACGAGATCAAGTCTGCGTACCGCAAAGCAGCTTTGAAGCATCATCCAGGTATGCGCGCATCATGACCAGACATATTTGACGCTTTCCATATGTCCCACGATACACGTAGAACATTGCTGACTTTCACAATAGACAAGGCCGCACCTCACCTCAAAGATGAAGCCCACACCAAATTCCAAGAAGTCGCCTTCGCATACGCCGTCCTCTCCGATCCCATCCGCAGAAAGCGCTATGATACCACCGGATCCACCTCCGAGTCTATGGACGCCGACGGCGATTTTAGCTGGTCCGACTTCTACTCTGAGCAATTCCGCGACGTGGTCACCGAGGACGCAATCGAGCGCTTCGCAAAAGCATACAAGAACTCAGACGAGGAGAGAGATGACGTTGTCAAGGCATACGAGAAGTTCAAGGGGTCATGGAGAGGAATCTACGAGTCTGTCATGCTGAGTGATCCGCTGGAGGACGAGGACCGCTTCAGAAGCTATATCGATGCTGCGATTGCGAGTGGTGATGTAAAGGGATTCAAGATCTATACGGAGGAGAGCGAGAAGGATAAGCAGAAGCGGATGAAGCGGGCGAGACTTGAGGCAGAGAAGGAAGCTAAGGAGGCAGAGGTCGAGTCGAAGAAGATTGAGGGCAAGAAGAAGGCGAAGAAGGATGGGCTGGGGGACCTGGCGGCACTAATTCAGAGAAGACAGGTTAATGCTGGGAGCTCATTTCTGGATAGTCTGGAGGCCAAGTACAAGGCGCAGGAAAAGGAGAAGAAGCCCAAGGGCAAGAAGGGAAAGAAGAGAGTCTCGGACGAGGACGAGGACGATGATGATGATGAGCCCTCTGAGGAGGCGTTCCAAGCTGCGGCGAAGAAGTTGAAGACTGGCAAGGCGGAGAGTGAGGGTCGGAAAAGCAAGCGTGCGAAGCATTGATCAGGCTTATGATTTGCATTTATGGAGTCTGGATCGGAATGGGAGGCGTTCTAGGTTATCAGTATATAGGATAGGGAAATGATGACTTTATAATTCCGCATCTGGATTGTTCTAGATTTGGTTTTCGACAATTAGACATTGTGAATCAGGAAATACTTCAATACAAGAATGCATCCTACTACGAGCTGTCCTGATGACGAAGGCCTCTTCTCCCTTGAGGTCGTGAACTTCTTCGACTTGACACGGAAATCGATATCCGGTGGCCTTTGGACTCTCGACGCCTTGTTGAGGATATCTATCAATTCAGGACATTTGTCCCTAAGGGTCTAAATTTTGATCTCAGAACCTCGATACCTTGACAAAGATATCACTTTTTCTGGACAGTTGGCCGGAAGTGTGTAGTCGGAGATCTAAGGACCTCGATACCTGACCAAAGACATTATTTTTGAGGACAATCGGCCTCAAGGGTATAATTATTAATCTCAGAACCTTGAGACTAAAGCCTTTAGCAGCGCCTTGAACCATACGGCGGAGGAAGTCTCAGGCTCAATATCACGGACCCAAAGCACCCTTCAAGCAGAACAAGCCATCCACGTGATATTGCGTACACCCAAAATCTCACGCGTCAATTCTCGTCGCGTCACCTCGACAATACACCAAACACGACAACGACATCACTGCTTATCGCCAGCTGCGCACATCGCTCGAGATCTACGTATCAATCATGCCATGACATCCGTTCCCAACAATATCTATCCGGATTACTGCCACAGCTTGTCGCCGACGATCGGGAAATGGTGTCCGCTGCTGGCGACGGATGTGCATCGGTTGAGGACCGTGGGGATGTTCTGTGATGGTACGTAAGCCTCTACTGCTTCTTCGATACCATCTACTTCCCTTTACACTTCTACCATGTGTTCTCGCTTGCAAAGATGCTATGGAATATACACTGACATGCTACGGCGAGCAGAACGAGCACTCTACCATTTCGACAACCACCCGGTAAAATGGGTGCGCATTACTGGTGTTGTCGTCGCGGTCGATGAGTTTAAGGGCAAGAGAGTCTTTACTGTTGATGATAGCAGTGGGATGTGTATTGAGTGTACCGCTATTGCGCCTCCTCCTCCGCCAAGTGAGAAAGATAAGCCGATTATGCCATCGCATTTGAATCAGATTGCGTCACTTATGGTTGTTCGGAATACTGGTATTTCCAACGCTGCGGGGGGTGGGAAAATGCGGGAGAAGAAGGTAGGGGAGAAGGGGAAGGAGAGGGAAAAGACAGTGGGGGCGAAGGAGAAGGGAGGAGGGAAGGTAGTACCTTCTGTTCAATGCCCAGCTGTCCCGTGGGACGAAGTCGATGTTGGGACGGTGGTGAAGGTTAAGGGGAGGGTTAACAATTGGTGGGATACGATACAGATAGAGGTTATCAAGATCGAGGTTTTGGGATGTACGGATCAGGAAGTGAGGTGCTGGAATGAGGTGTTGGCTTTCAAGAGGGATGTATTAAGTAAGCCGTGGGTTGTTAGTCAAGAAGAGGAGGAGAGGTGTAGGAGGGGAAGGGAGAAGGAATTGAGATGTGCTAGGAAAGGAAGTGGTCGCAAGGTGGTTGAGGATACGGATAAGGAGGATAGAGAGAGGAGGAAGAGGAAGGAGGCTGAGAGGACCGAGGTGGAGAGGAGAGAGGAAGATGCGAAGTGTAGGAAAGCCAAAGAAGAGGAGAGATTGAAAGCGAAGGCGAAAGCGAGGACTTATCCTTCGATGGCTGTTTTGAAGGCGGCGAAAGGAAAATATGATGCTCTGGGGATTTGATACCTGTGGGATTCGGATGCACCGGGAACCGTTGATGACTTCACGACATTACGACTGACGTTTTTGAGTACGCTGTATATAATCTATCGACTTGGATACATCAACGGACATCCTGAGATAGACAATGTCGTGAACACGCCTAGGGACCTTGCGGCTTGCCCTCGTGCCCTCTTGCTCTTCTCGATACATTCTCAGTGCATCGACAGGAGAATAACAACCTATTTATACGTCCAAAGACAGAATCATGACCAACATCGATATCAATTCGCTTTGTTGACATGCTCATCCGAGGCTACATCACAACTCGTTCCTGCCAAGTCCAATCTCGGGGCATTTGAGAATGTGGATTTCTTGCCAAGTTTAAAACTGGGATTTTGCCGGGGCTTTTTCCTCAGGGGGTCATCATGATCGCTGTGGCAGTTGGAATCCAAATCCACTCTGATCCCGACAGGTCCACCCGGACATATTTGACTTTCTCAACCTCTCGAATTCCATCAAGCTCTCTTTGAAGCTTTCAACCGCCGGACCGTCTCGCTATCGGTCCCGAAGCATTCAATTCGAGAGAGAAATGGCTCAAAGCTGTAGAAGAGAAGTGTTGAGCCGGAGACTTGGCTTATCGGCTGTGTCCAGATTTCAGATTTTCTTGTTCTCGATGTTCGTCCACTTAAGCTCCCTGGTTTGTCGGCGCTACTGTACACCAAGAGTGGCTGTGCAGACTTGGGACTGGGATTGTGTTGCAGCGCGGGGTGATACGTCAGCGGGTCGTCGGATGCCAGCGTGCAGCGCATGCAGGTGCTGCTGCTGTTGGCCATAGCTTCTACGAATCATGAACCACTATGAGAAGCTAGGAATTTGGCTTGAGTGGAAGTTTTGATGAGGTGTTTGAGGAATTTTGATCGGAGGAGAGGTACAAACAGGCCACGAGGAATTGACGATACTTATCGACAGCGAAGGAACCGAAGGTTGGGTATTTTGCGTTCCTGTACAACAGGATAAGCTCACGGGCAACCCCTGGATAATATGTATGTCTCACAAACATAGAAAGATAGATGCAGGTGCCGTAACTGTTGGTTAGTAAGCCCCGATGAAGAGCATGAAACGGACAGACAAAACTTCTGGAACTAGAGTACCGGACAGTAAAAGCTGAAATCAAGGTTATTCTGCTGTTGACGACATGCTTGTAGAGCTGAACCTTGAAATCCCTATATCTCACTCCAATCCGTGAACCTTTTCTCCCATACAAAGCACTTTCTTGCCTTGATCTCTGGTTCTTTTAGTAACATCAGTCTGGCATGCTACAGTGGAAAACTTCACCAACCCCCTTCTCATCTTAATTGCCCTTTCTCGAGCTTCAATTGGGATTGATATGAGTGGTTGACTGCTCCTGCCAGCAAGCAAGAACAAGCAAGCAACGTCAGAACTGTATCATATCAAACAGATCCGCGCCAGAGCTAAAGAAGAAAGACACGAGATCCGCCCTCTTCCTCTTCCCATTTCCCCCGCCAGCCAAATCAGACTCCTCGCGCTTACCGTCAGACTTCAGTTGTCAACACATCCATCCGCTCCGCCAAAATATCCATACCGCCTTCCTTGGCTCTAATCGAACTCTCCATCGTTACGATTTCATCTCACGTCGTACCTTCACCGTCGCCGTTGTACAGCTTGAGTCTCGTGCGCCCTACGGTCCCCTACTTCTTGGTCTTTTTGCCCAGCTGCACAATTCTCGAGTCCGATTGTTTCAATTGGCTCTTTGTTTGATCTTCCCGAGTCGCTTGCTCGGTAGGTTGGACGATTTCCTGCCACTCCACTTATCGAAGGAGGCGCAGCAGCTCACACATCACATCGTCAGGTTGCCCGACCCAAATCACCCTTTCAACCTCTCGCACCACGACAACAACGCCCGCCCGCCTGCCCACCCACGCACCACCAAGAAAGAAAGCATTTCGCAAAAACGACGGAAAGGTAGCCCAAGCCAGCCAAACCTAGAACAAGAATCCACTTGAGGACTGCCAAGATGGTGTGTAAGTTGCTCCTCCTTCCCTTGTCCGTCTTCTCCATAGCCCAGTCAATGGCCACTCGCACGTTCTCTATTGCCCTTGGCAGGTCAAATTGCGCCTAGTATGCCCGGACCAGGGCCCAGCTCTTTTTCCGCCAGTACCTCCTCTCCGCTCTGCTCTTCCACACCTGCACTGCAGCTGCACCACTTCTTCCTTCCCATACAATACGCTGGCACTTCCCCAGCTTCGTTTTGTTACAATACCCCTCACGAGAAAGAACGTACGGTATCCTCTGCAGTGCAGTCAGACCGTCGCGAGAGCTTGATGCCGGCGCAAACATATTGAACATCGACCTTCCCACTCCTCGACATTCCTTTCGTCATTGTTCCATCCAAAAACAAGAACCAGAAGCAGACAAGACCAGCACCGCCCATTGGCCAAGACACACACAGAAAAAACTTTCTTTGAGGACAGGACAGATTCTTGGGCTGACTTCGAACGTTGTATTTCAATGATATACAGCTTCATCGCAACAATTCCGCAAAGAACTGCAGCGCGCGAAGACTGCGGGTAAAGGCACAAACACCGATATGCCAAACGCACCGAACGGCACGGCGACGGAGACCACGGGTCTGGTGAGCGGACGAGAGAATGGTGACGCCAATCGCAGAAAGAGCTCGTTGACGGCGTTCTTCGAGTTCTTTGCGCACAAGAACCATACGGCGGGATTGGACAGTGAGAACAAGTTCGTGAGGATTCCTGCACAAGTCGTGCAAGCTACTAAAGTGACATTGTACAGCAACTATGTCAATATCCTTCTGGTCTTCGTACCGTTGGGTATAGTTGCTGGCGCAATGGGCTGGAATCCCACAACTGTTTTCATTCTCAACTTCTTTGCCATCGTACCGCTCGCCGCCGTCCTCTCGTTTGCCACTGAAGAGATATCTATGAAGCTCGGTCAGACAATGGGTGGTCTTTTGAACGCAACGTTCGGAAATGCTGTTGAGCTGATTGTACGTATGGTCTAACTGGAAATCCACCGCTTTCTAACCGACGTATAGGTCAGTGTCGTGGCATTGAAGGATAATCAGATTCGAATTGTGCAATCTAGTATGTTGGGAAGTATTCTCTCCAATATGCTCCTTGTACTCGGATGCTGCTTTTTAGCAGGTGGCATTCACAATACTAGGACCGGAACCGCACAGGGTATTGAGCAAGACTTCAACTCGACCGTCGCTTCTACAATGTCTTCCTTGATGACAGTTGCAGCTGCTTCTCTCATCATTCCAGCTACAGTAAGTCCATCTTGCCAAGTTGAGTTGAAAGTCCTGTTTTAACAATTGGACAGCTATTTGCTGCGATGGCAAACTCGAAGGAAAATGCTGAGAAGAACATTATCATCCTGTCCCATGGAACCGCGATTATTCTCCTCATCCTGTACGTTATGTACCTCTTCTTCCAACTTCGCACCCACGCCATCCTCTTCGATGCAGAACAGCCAGAGGGCGAAGATGGAGAGGAGGAGGAGGAGCCACAATTGAGTCCTTGGGCAGCTGGTGGTGTTCTCTTGGTTGTTACCATTGCAGTAGCGGTATGCGCCGAGTACCTTGTCGGATCCATCGATTCTCTCGTCGAGACGGCACATATTTCAAAGACCTTCATCGGACTCATTCTCCTCCCCATTGTCGGAAACGCTGCCGAGCACGTCACTGCTATAGTGGTCGCATTGAAGGACAAGATGGATTTGGCTATGGGAGTTGCAATTGGTAGCTCCATGCAAATCGCCCTTCTCGTCACTCCGGCGCTGGTCCTTCTCGGATGGGCCATCGACGTTCCCATGACTCTCCACTTTGAGCTATTCGAGACTGTTGTCTTCTTCTTGAGTGTCCTTGTCGTCACTTATGTCATTCAAGATGGGAAAAGTAATTATCTTGAAGGAGCGATGGTATGTTTTATTCTACAGGTTCGAAAGGGAGAGCAGTACTGACTTTTATAGCTCCTTGGGCTCTATATCATAATCGCTCTTGCGTTCTTGGTATACCCCGACGATGCAACTGGTGATAAACAAGTCAACCCCGAGAACGCAAATATCGTAGCCCGCTCATTCTGGGCTGTGGCCAGTTCCGCTGGGTTCTAAGCTTCCGAATACGTTATGGAGGCCGAGTATGGAGACGAGCCAAGTCAACTCCACTATGTGTTTATTTTCGCGGGGTTGTGGGTGTGGGTGTGGGTGGTAATGGCGACAAAGAAGCGTCTGTCATTGTACATATGCGGAAAGAGAGGCAGACAAAGTCATGGAGTAAATTCCGAACTTGAAAGTGGGAGGAAGGAAATAATTATTGATCACAAACGCTGCTTTTCCTTTGGGAGTTCGACCTGGAATTTGAAGGGGACGCCATTGGAGAGTTTGGATATTGTATGATTATTTGGGGCACATGTGGTGTGGTGGGCTACTTACTTGTCCCGTTCCGATCTAAGCATGTGTAGTTTTTTCATTTGTATATTTTGCTGTTGCTGTTGGGTTCGGCTGTTTTGTGTCAAGCGAATACCAAACAAAGTATGTGATGGGAAAAGGGGGTGGACGCTTGTGCTTGGAAGTGTAGTGGGCGATAGGTCTGGTTTAATCCGATGAATTCAAAAAAACTATGTTCCCTCCAAACTTCCACTGCCAAAATACAGCTGCTTTCTACTTCCTGGCATGCATGCATGCATGAGACTAAAATTTCAACTCTGTAGTCGGTTCGCGACTGCTTTCTGATCAAAAGGGGATATGAGTTATCATAGGGGGAGGAATGGTTTGTATGTAGAGTTATCTGGGTGTGACTTTCCGGTCGGTGTCTGTCTGTCTTGAGAGAGAGATGAGCAGACAGATAGGTAGGTGGGTTGGATGGGTGACAGAAACGCCATGGCAGAGGATGGATTGATGAATGTAGTCATCTGACAGTGGCTACGGAGGAGTAGCAATCAATTAAGAATCGCAATACAAGATTATGTCACATTTGACTCTGTTCCACGTTCACTTAATTGTAGTTTGGTTTATTCCTCTGTAGGTTTTAATGATTTACATTATTCACTGCAACTGCCTCCTCATAGCAAAGCAATGCGAAACGAAGACACAGAGAAGAAGAAGCAAAGTGAGATTATGAGCGAGTAAAGAAGTTAACTTTCAAGTTGCGAAACACTTCTCCTCAGCACTCAAAGACCCTCGTTCCTAATGTCCTTCCTGGCGACGAAGGCCGTAAACCAAGCGACTTCAAATCCGCCCCAAAAGTCAATCTAACACGTCTCTCCATCTACATTTGCAAAGGAAGTTCAAATCATTAGAACTCCCTAGTGCTAAATGTGACGAAGAGAAAAAGAAAAACAGACATCCAAAACGCCAAACCCATCCATCTAAAATACCCATCTCACTACCCTTTCTTCTTAGCCCATTCGTCCGTATGCGATGTCGATGTCGATGTCGATTTCCGATTCGGTGCCGGTGCTGTAGGTTAGTAGGAATTATGAACTACGCTAATTCATTCTCGTGTCTCGTTGCTCATTAGTATTCGTTGTTGCTTGCTTATTTCGGTGAAAGATGGAGAGGTTAAGCTCCACCAAGTCCTACACGCGTGAACAGTCAGTGAACATTCTCTTCGGAGACTCGATGCGTGGCTTTTGTTAAGCCAAGAGAGGGGATAAGTAACTCACCAGCAGCAAGCGCTAGATACCACGTCCTACTCGCACCTCCATCCAACCAACTGACGTCAAAAGTGTCCTGGGAAAAGAACTGCCACGCGGCTTGTGGATTAATCAAGGCGAGATTGGCGTACAAGACACCTTTCCATCCGCCCTCAACAGCATCCGCTCTCCCATTCGAGAAAAACGTATCCCACTCTTGCTGAACGAACGTTCTCGTCCTCGTCAACGCCGAGCTGGGCAAAAGAGGCAACATATGAATTCCCTGGATGTATTCAATATTGGTGCCGAAATACGTCGTATGATCAACCTTATTCTCGAAGAGGATACCAGCGACTTTGTTACCGATGAAGTTAGCAGGCTGGATAGTGTTGTCGGATGTGTACAGATAGTAATTCTGTAGAGAGCGAGCTGTGATGGCGAGTTGTAGGTTCCCACGAGCTTCGAGATTTGCATCGCCGATTGTGCGACCCCACATCTTGAGGGCGTAGGCGGACATGCTGTCTTCCGAGGAGGATTCTTGGTCTTTTCCGTCGAAGGATTCGTAGAGACCTTTGGCCCAGCTATGGCCGTGGTACCAGTCGAAGTTGCGGGAAACTGGGAAATAGGAGTCTGAAGCGGAAGGATTGGCAATGTCGCGGACCAGAGCGTTGACCCAGGCTTTATTTTCTGGGAGCCAAGTTGGGTCGAGATAGCCGATTATTGATGCGGCGTAGATGAAGTATCCGTAGCTGGTAGGGAGGTCAGTATTTGTTGTCCTTGTTTGTGCTTGAACTTGGTTGGAGATTAAGCGAAGGGTAGGGGCACGAACTGGAAATGATGGTCGTTGTAGTAGGTGTTTCCGAAATCTACGCCTGCATTACCGGTGACGTATGATGCGGTTGACACGATTCCACCCCACGCAGTCTCATATACGAGTGGGAAAGACTGGGTGTTGGATGTGAATCTCGCGAATGCTTCCTTCAGGTTGCCGAGACCAGCCTGAGCGAGAGCCTTGTCACCAATGAGATCGTGAAGGGTATACACGATCCCAGCAAACTTGGCAAGCGCCTATCGTCCATGTCAATATATTTCTTTTCGAGGGTGTTAATAAACATACCTTTCCACTGTAATACATAGAGTCGAGATTCGACTGAGCATTCATATCCTGCGAAACTTCGCTCGCAGCAGTCGATTGAATAGCAGCAATGGCAGAGGACGAGAGTGTTATTCTCTCAACGCCAGCCTGCGGACTCCAAGGAGCAAATCCCATAGTGGTAGGAAGGATTTCTTCCAAAGTCCATGAATCAGCGGTGATAGCTGTTGCTATGCCCTTGGTGGTTGTGGCCAATTGGACATTTGTCATTTGGGAGGAAGTTCGAGGAGCCATGGATTGGATGTGATGTGGAAGTGCAAACATGGCTAGAGTGGTGTTGGTAAGTCCGCCCTTTGAGAACGATAGCGTGTAAGCAGCTGCTGAGCCATTTGTGCTTCCCGAGATAGTCGCACTTGTAGCGTAGGCTCCACAGGCAGCATCGTACAAAGACTCTGCATTGCCAGGGTTCTTCGCTATCTGAATGACTCCATGGAAGTTGGATGTCGCTTGCGCAAGACCGTTGTTCACAACTGTAAATTGAAGACCTGCTCCATTTTTTGAATAGGCGTACAGAAGCCAAGTCTTGCCATCTTCGAGAAGAATAGTGTACTTGGTCACACCTGGCTTTGGGTTCGTTGAGGATTTGGTCAGCGAACGGAAGAAGACCCCAGTTTGCAAGATGGGAGTGCCGCCATTGAAAATTCCAGTTACAAAACCCATTCCTTGAACGAGGGGGAATGTAATAACTGGAGCTGCTCCGGTACTTGGCGACAAGTTGACGTTTGCAGAGAATGCGGCAAGCGAATCCATTGAAATTGCAGTGGATGCTCCAAGCTCATTTGCCGACAGAGCTAGAGACTGAATGCCAATTGGATTGATGAAATACTGCACAGGATTTGCAGCTGGGTCAGGCCCATAGACTTTTTGATTAGAGTCTATATGTGCGATGGTCATCCCCCAACTCCCTGCTGCTCCGTTTCCTTTAGACCAAGCGACCGAATAAGGATTAGTCCAAGTTGCAGCAGTCTGGCTTCCAAGGAAGAAGTTGGAATAGAACTTATTCGTGCCGACTGGAGCTGACTGTGGCTGTATTCCAGTTCTGGGAACAGGATGATCGATTCTTCTTCCAAGTACAGAAGGTGGCGCATCTGTAGCTACCGGTTGGAATATGTTTTGAGAAGGTATGCCGGGCTCTACTGAACTTGTGACGGACGTGACTGGAGCTGTCGGCGAGATTGTGGTAGTGGGCGCAGAAATCGAGGTACTGATAATGGGTGCGGAAGTTCCAACTCCAGTGGTGTTCAGACTTGTAATGATTGTTCCCGATGTGTTTGGGTTGGTTGTACTGAGAGTCGGCAGGATTTGAGCAGTACCAGAACTAGCTGAAGAAGTAACAACTGGGACACTGGGTGTTACTGTCGAGGTGCTGACCGATTCGAAGAACATTCCTCCAGTTGTGATCGGAGTGGTCGGGACCAGCACGAGACTTTGGGTCTCAGGTGTGGCAGAGCTCCCTGGGGTTAAAGTTCGAGTTGGTAGTGATGGAGGATTATTGTTCGCTCCCGCGGTAACTGTGACAGTCGCAGTAACAGTAACGATATCAGTTATCGTAACCACGGGCTGCTGATTGTCGATTTGTCTCCTGGAAGGAGGCGCTGCAGTAACTGCAATCGCCCCCAGTATAGTTAGCCATACTGATGCTCTCATATTTGTGGAAATGTACAGAAAGAAAGGGCGAAATGGTGCGGAATCAAGGGGGAAAGATGGCCGCAGCAATATGTTTGATAGCTCTCCAGATCACCGTTTGTAAATCCAAATATCACGGAGAGTGTGTGACGGAGGATTAGATATTATCGTTGTAACGCAACTGGTGAGTATGTTTGGTAGCGAAAATTGCGATCGTGTACTAATCAGAGATCGTGAAGTGATGAACCGCAAGATGATTTATTCGGGACGGAGGTCGTAAGGAAGTGAGGTAGTGAGGTAGTGAGATAGTGAGGAAGAATTGGAGTTAGTGGGGAGAATGTGGAATGTGGAATGATTCAAAAATGACTCGAGAAATTCGGTCCGTCTCGCAACAGACAAGAATTGTCTGAGAATTTTGCGTTTGAGATTCTTCATTGATTCTTCACATGCTCTTTACTTAAGAGATGCCAGATCCTTAGATCAAAACATTGTACTGGAATGAGAAAGGTCGCAATTGCGGACCGCCGGCGAGCGCCAACACCACGTTGGCGCATCACTTACGTTTTTGAAGGAACTTATCAGTCCAGATACAGCATGAAGCTCAAGCTATCTCGAACGCGAAGGGACCAGAGTTGTGAATTTGGTTCTCTCGAAGATAGTGGCCGTCCCGTGGCTTCGTCTGAATTCCACTAGCACCAGTCACGAAAGTATCGTCTCGGGGAATTTAAAATTAATGATCTGCTGAAGAGATGTTAGCATGCCGCTATCTTCGGATCGTGCCTTTAGGTCAGCGCGTTGTCTGGGAAATAGCCCGCTGCGAATGTTGGCTAGGCCATTTGGCCTCTAGCTCTGGCGTCTCTAGGCCGACTTGAGGCCAAGATAGGGACGCAGATGTCATGTTGCATAGCAACGCTAGCTTGCTGTCGAGGAATCGTGCCAAATTGCCAGGTGAACATCAGGCGGGTGAGCCTAACGTGATCTTAAGAGATCTTGTTCGGAGCTTTGAGGTTTGGGAAGGCGTGTCGTGCAGTGAGACATCGAGCGCGCGTGGCTTACTGAATAACCCAGGGGCCTGCTGGTCGAGGTTCGGAGTCACTTCCGAAGGTTATAGGTTATTGGATGGTTTGTTGATGATATAGGAAATAGTTGGATGAAGATATTTCTAGGTTTGAGATACCAACTGCCATGAATTAGTTGAGTGACGTGTGGACTTTTCGCCTAATCGAGCGCGAAGCAAAAGAGGAAGCGACAGTCAACAGTCTCGCGATCAGGAGAAGCTGTTGATGAGAAAAGCTACACAATAGAAACAGTGAATGGTATAATTTATGCAACCAACAGGGACCTTCGGTCCTTTTGCATTGAATCGAGAAGGACAAACATCTTGAAGTGACACACTGAATTGAGTAGTTTAGGTCGCTTCAACTCCCAGCTTTCCTGGCCAGCTTTCCTACCTTTCAATGTTTCACAAACTTTGAAGAAACGCCTAACAGATAGTGTAGAAACCTGAAGCTAGCTTTGGCGCAGGCTTCATCCGGTCCCAGGTTCCGGGATGTTGCATGCCTAGACCTACAGTGCGCGTAGTCGCACAACATAGTGAGGGAACATGGCTGACTGTCACAGGATCGCACAAAATATACACATGTGACAGTATGACAGAAAGAAACAGTTTTCGGTTCCATGCGTGCCCTAACTTCTTTGTGATATCTGTCGAAGCACTTTCCCTCCCAAGAGTCTCGGTCTGGTGAAAAATTGAGAGATGTGTCTGTAGCTGCGGAACGGCCTGACGTGGCTTTAAACTGCCGCCTATCGATAATCGATCCGAAGTTCTGGGTTGAAGATAAGACAGACAGTTGGCATGGAATCAATAATAACCTAGTTGCAACATGCGACGCGAAATTGAAAGATGGTAGAATGACATGAGGAACCAGTAGTTTCTTGTAGGGAAACAAGTTCGAATCAACTCTTGCTAGGCTCGCGAAATCAGTCGTGCAATACGTAAGGAAGGGCTGATCTGCATGTAGATGATGCGAGCCAAACTGTATGGGTCTGCATGAGATTGATATTTTGGATGATAGAAATAGGGGCTCACTTACCTCTGGGCACAAACAATAGTCCCTACAAAAGTCAGCCCCTAAATCCTCGTCCTTTCACATCTGCTTCTGATTCTTTCTGCTAAGATACGTAAAGCTTGTTCCACACATCACACATCACATATCACCCATCCTCATCTTCGAAATCAAAAATCCCTCCTTTCTTTACAGAAGATTTGAGTCGCATAGCGAAACCCAACTGTCCCAATACCACAGAATGGTCGACCTTTAGGGAGAGGTCGTATCCATCTGTAAAGTAGCCCGTAGCCCATTCGCCATAGCTCAAGAATCCCCCCACTTGATCGGGCTCATGCTCGATCTGATGATGGACATATTCAAGATTCATTTCGACATCGTCGTTATAGCTTGGGGACGAATATGTAAGGTCCCATTTCAAACCATCTGCCTTTAGATCTAGCACGATACCGAACATTTCGTGAGACGCGTTCTTGAACAGTAGTGTCCCTTGTCCTTTGACAGGTATACTAACATGGGCTAAGTTGTCTACATCCGCAAGATGGAAAGAGTTGTTCACTTTCCAGCCTTCCACGTGGTGGAGCTTGTAAGTAAGAGGTCTCAATCCAGAGAAGTCGATCGAGCAGGGCTTGTCAATCTCCAGCTCCCGTCGCCTGCGAAAAGCCCCGAGGCCCATCATAACTTGCTGATCTGATTCGATTACGTATATTTCGGTCATTCTTAGCGGAAGGTTTTCCGTGCCGGGATGAAGCTCTTGTGAGTTGGCTCGCATGTACTGGCCCGTGGATCTGTGGTCCTTATGTAGAGTCAACTCTGAAAGCCATATCCCGATGGGAGGGCCTCCACCGATTCGCAAGCAGTTCAGACCAGCCCAGCGGAAGTTTCCAGACCTGTCTCCGACCATGGAAAAGGGGAGTTTCCGCCTTATTTCAGGAGACACCATAAGTCTAATACGCAGGCCAAGATTTGTCACTTCGTAAGCCATATTATGTGCTTCCGTATCAGCCACGATATCTCCACATAAGCTAAACATGTCAGGAGATCTTGCAAATGGTCCCTCCATACTTTGAAAATGACCATCTCCAACCCAAGCAAAGATCGAATGGTCGATTGATGTTTTGATGATCTCGATTTGCAACTTGGTTGAACAGTAAAGTCAGCTTGCCCATGTACAGGAATACTTGAAAGTAGATTATGAACGTCACGTTACCCTACGGAAAGCTTGGACCGCTCCTTCACCATATAGCATTGGCATAGAAACATAGAAAAGACCGAGAAGAGAATAGGCTCTGTCTTCGCCCCTTGTGGTACATCTTCTCGATGCCCAAGACATAATTTGAGCTATGCTGCAGTCCATGATTGCTTCCCCGTAATCGAGAAGAACTTCTGAAGGTATACCAGTTTGCGCCTCAATGATATCGATAAATGTAATTTTAGTCCCAATTCTTAGCCAAAGTCGATCAAAGAATATGAGGCTTGACGGTGCAATAAGCTCCTGTAGGGTCCTGATGAAGACTTTAGTATGTGTTTCTTGTCATTGACTCATTGTCTTGGGATCTTGGGATAGAGAACAAAGGACATGATCCCAGAATTCCAGATCTTGGACTCTTTCAAGGCAGGAAGTTACGAACCACCCCCTGGTAAACCATCGAGTCCCGCCAAGCTGACTGAGATCAGAGCCATGTTCGATATCCTCCGAGTACGCGTAACACTCAGCTGCCTTTCGATACCACCTAAACATCGAATTAATTGCTTCCGATAATTCAGCACTATTCGTCTTGTCGATGCAGCAAGTATCGATCCAGGCGTATTCGTAACCATCCTTCAATGCCTGGGCACAGCATCGTTCAATCTTATGATACCCTGATCTATTTTTAATATCCAATTCGAGCATCTGAGCCTGTGCATCCCGAAAGTCAAGTTTCTGATTGACCGGAGTCTGAAGACTGAGCATATCTTGGAAAGAGACCTCTTCGTCGCCCCATGTATGTGACAGAATTGCGTACGGAGGAACGTCATCTCCCATGAAAGAGTGCAGCGCCAAGGTGGAAGTATCCAGCAGCCACATGTCGATATGATGAATGAGCCAGAAAGCGAAGCCAAACTTAGCAAATTCCGTTGTCCAAAGTAAGGCTGGCAGCCTGATTAGGTTGCTGGTGTTTACCGCAAAAATGCGCGTTCGGCACTTCTACCTACACGCAGGTGCCAATCGTGCCACCTGAAATAGCCGAGGGCGCCCCAAACAACCTCCACACCATGAAAACACCACAATCGCAACAGAAATAGAAGACAAAAGTGCGAAAACAAGAGAATTGGAATTATGATCGAAGGAATCAGACCGCAGTTCTTCCAATTGATGACAACATTCCATGCAAATCAACCGTTGAATTTCGGCCCTCACTTTTGCAAGGCATATTTGGTGAAGGTGGCTCCGAGGCTCGGCCAGCCCGTTATCATCTGTTCTGAACGGTCGAAAGGAAGTCTTCGACACGAAAAAATGAAGCTCGAAGTACTACAATCAGCAGCTCATTATCAGTTTATAGATCTGACCTGCTTCGGAATTAAGATATAGAAGCATACTGCAAGCTAAAGAGGGAGGATCTAGCCCCCAAAAGCCTGCATGACGCCCAGATAATAGACGAGCCGAGGGCGCTTCTCAGTCCAGTCAAATCGATTCGTAGTCACAATAACTCTTTTGGGCCGGATACTTGCGGTAAGCAGCCGCAGTGCTGTCGCTCGTGGTGGGGTCTCAGAGACCATGAGGAGCTCTTGTGCTCTTAATCATCAAGCCCACTCAGCAGCCTCAAAAACAACTGGGACAAGCGTCAACGTCAGCTGAGTCTGAGGTCCCTAGAATATGCCATGTCCCAACCTGGAGATCCACATTTAAGCAGTCCGAAGTCTCTAAGATTTTGCGATTACAGGCTGCCAACGTCCCCTGCTCGGTGCGGTGGTGTAGCTACGGTCCAGCCGCTTCACGTATCATCGCTACCGTCTGAAATCCCAACAACCACGTTCGACCTCTGTCACCCCGCAATCATAGCCCCCGGATATCAGTCCCCATGGTTTCACTCTCGAGTGAATCAGTTCAGAAGCTGGCATTGCTTCGCTTCCGAGCAACTGGTACCGGTGTCAAGATTGTCACGTTCTTCCAGTCATATGCGTAAGTTCTCCCTCCCCAAGCGGCTTCCTAGAAAGTCGAGACTCTTAAAATTATATAACACCAGAAGTACTTCAGAGAAACTGAAAACAAATAAATGTTAACTTTTCTGCATTGTAGCTACAATCCCCATGATCCCCTCGAACCCTGTCGATTTGAGGCTCTATGCCGGCTCAAGTCGATAGCCGAGTTCAGTTCCTCGATACCCGAGAACGTACCGCCTTCACCAGACGGAAAGGATATCGCAACGACCTTAAGCTTGTTGAATGACTGGTAAGAAGATTTGCCATCACTCTTTCCCCCAACATTACTTAGTAAAAAGCGAGCTTCTACTCATGATACACCCCCAGCTCGGCAAACTTCCTACGAAAACAACCACTAACCCACCCACCAGGCTCCTCGTTTCAAGCGAGATTCTCGACGAGATACAGACCCTCAACCCGGAAGACCTCTCACCTATCGGAGCCCGAATGGTCGATTTCCTCTCCCAAGTAATGCAACCGCACACCTCGATCGACTCGCTCCTCCCCTCCAAACTCAACAAACCCTCCTCATCAGCAGCACAACTCCAGAAAGACAAAGTACAGATCGTACTTGACTGGTTCGAAGACTGCAATGCCTGGATCCTCGACATCAAGAACGATCTTGAGCAAAGTTGGTTGAGAGAAGATGTGCAAAATGATATCCCGCTGCCGGAGATCTACACTCCTCTGAACACATTCCTGTTTGCTCCAGCGGTGCATTTCATCCAATGGCTCCTATATTACTGGCGAAGAAACGCAACAATGAAGTATGCACTCCCATTCGAACAAACGGCAATCGCGCCGTATACCCCAAACTATCTAGTTCCGTTCCGGCAATACTGCCAGAACCCTCACCTCACTCCCTCCGCACAAGCGCTCCGGTTCTGGAAAGCATCTCGGTATCCAGTAAGAGGAAGCTGGGGATCAGCTGACATTCATGATACAGTGTGTAATCTGCTCGAGGAGAACATCCAGATCGCGCATCAAAGGATCTTCAATCACGGAGTCATGATAAATGCGCAGCTGTCGCAGGCACAGCTCGCGTCAAGCGTGTGCGGCTACTCATCTTCATCCTCGAGTCCAGAGCCCCCGACTCCACGACTTCAGTCGCGATTGTTGCAATCTGGAGATGAGCAGAACTCGTTCTCACTACCTCTTTCGCTTTCTTCTGCGTCCAGCGACGGGGAGACATTAACGTATACGTGCACGCTGTGCAGTAGTCCCAGCTATTTCACACTTGCGAAGGATCTGAAGAGACATGTTGAGAGTATACATTCGCGGCCGAAATTCTATTGCGAGGTGGAGAGTTGCAGTCGATCGAAAGGGAAAGGCAGACCTTTCAACCGCGTGGACAATTTGGTTCGTCATATCAGGAGTAGACATGGGAAGCAGGTCGATAGGTATAGCTTCAAGGATGTAAGGGACGGTTCGCTCTGAGTTACCTTTGGAGTTTCGTTGGGATGTTCGTGTCATGATTGATCATGGAGTTGGGGCTTGGCTGTAGACTGTATTGCGTAATTTGGAGTATCGGTTCTGCTTGGGAAAATGAAGGCCATGGGTATTCGTGTTACAGGTTACTGGTACGATTTTGACGATCATATATGTCAGAGCCTGGATTGTATGACACTTGACAAGTTGCAATGTATTGCGATGTTGAGTGAAGTCACAACCTACAGCTCCTCTCGAGGTAATGCAAGAAGTCGTGTACCAATTTCATTCTGCCAAACAAGGTCTGCACTTCGCTGGCATTTCGATACTTCGGGACGACATCTGATCTGGACTTAGTCCTCCTCGTCACTGTCATCCGAATCCAAGCTTCTCACAATCCTCTTGACCTTAGGATTCAGTCTCAAATAGACCTCCATACACCTCTCCGCCTCATACTGTTGCTGATAACTCGAAACTCTCGGCCCACTAACCCTGATTCCAAACCACTCCAAGCTCTCAGGCATACGATCACCCCAGTAATCGACTTGCCTGTCATCAAAAGGCACTAGAGACGCAGCTTGTGATGCCTCCCATATCTCTGCGGTATAGAGCATCAGCGGAATGTCCAGATATCTGTATGATCCCGAAGTCAGTAAAGCTGGTAAAGTATATCTGACGGGTGAGCTAACCTGAGTTGCTCGAAAGCCTTCAAACTCCCCATAAAGTTCTGGATATTCCAAGGAATAGGGTTCCACTCCGCGGCTGCAATGATGGTGATATCAATGACCAGTCGCTTCAAAGTCTTGCGGATCGAGTAGAATGCAGACTTCAGGACATTGCAATCAAGATACTGCTGTACACCATCGTCGTACACCAATTCACACTCGAGGTCTTCGAGTTGTGGCGTCGCGGCGAGGAAAGTCTTCAGAATGTGCTCGTGTATGACCCCATGTCTGAGAGTCAGCTTTTTGATGTTCGAGTTGGTGGCTAGTTTGCCGCGCCAGAAGGTTCCTGGTGAGCAGAACGCCAGTGAGAGGGACCTAAGTCGTATCAGTAAGTCTCTCCCTGATCACAATATCTATGAGTTGAATCCAGTGACCGATTGAGCCTGTATACAGTTACAAGGGAGTTAGAAACGTACTCAAGCTTCTGAAACTTCAAGAGATCGGGAACAGGATGATAAGCATCAAAGATGTCTTCCTCATGATGCTCCTGAATGGTCCTCACAGGAATTCGATCTTCACGATCGACCGAGAACCTAAGACGCCGGATATTCGGATGTCGATGGCAACTGATGTCAGAAGCTAAGCGCAGAGCTTCAAATACCAAGCTCCCGATGGCAGAAGTATCGCGCAAGCGTATGTCGATGTCATTTAAGCCAGTCAGCCGCAAGAGAAGTAGGCCCACGATGACGTCCAGTCTGCCTTTGTAGAAGCCATCAATCCAGTGGTTGTGCTGGGCGGATGGAAGGAGTAGCTCAATGCTCTTCTTGCAGGCTTCGATGTGCTCGTCATTGAATCCGCATTCTCGTGCTTGGTATGCATCCCACTAGAATTCGAGGTATCAAAACTTGCTCTGTATGTCTCAAGATTGTGTGAGGACTTACGAATAGCCCATAATCGGGTGAAGGCAACAATAGCTTGACCTTCTTGAAGTATCCTGCCCTTCTCGGGTTTTGAAGAATCGACCTCAGAAGTAAATACGGCTGCTGTTGGACGAAGTACCCGGTGGGTAGGTCAGTTCGATGCTTTCGCTTACTCCTCGTATATGGTCGGATATCTCCAATTTTCAGATTTCTATGTCGTCTGTTAGAATGAGGACATACGTCCATCCACAAAAGACCGCTTACCTCAGTAGTGGCGGTCCGGCAGAGGGCTTTGGAACCCAGCTGAAGTAGGAGTAAAGTGATGGTTCTACGGCTTTGTTGAATGCCTTATTAATAAGGCTCAGCATGAGGAAGTCCTTTTGGACGAAGCCGTATGAGAAGATAATGTCCCAGATTTCATTGGGGACATTGAGATATGGGGGTGGGCGAGACGCCATGGGTTGGAGAGGTACGTGGTGGAGCGCTGAAGTCTGGGCTTTGAAAGTACTGAGGAGAATCTGGGACTTTGAAAAGTTATTACAGGCAGTTTTCGTTATGGCCAAGTCCATACCTGTGTTGCCGTAATTGACGACAAAGTCCAAAAACAATATGGCGTTCCAAAGTGAGCAAAAGCTTAAAGGAATGAGTGGTAAGTACGTTTGCAGGAAGGCTCTTTCCAAATCAATAAAACTATGAAATACTCCGAGACTCCAATCAATAATCCGCATCTAGAATTTATCTAATGATTATATATGTGTGCCATCCCCTAAGATCGTGAAGTGATGATATGGACTGAGTGACTCAACCAGAAGAGTCAGGCCGCTGTAGCTCCCCACAAACGAGGCGGATTCAGGGGTTTGCCGCCGCTATGTGGCTGGGGAGACGTGCATTCAGAAACACCACAACACAGCCTCCGCTGTGAGGAACACGAGCTGTGCTAAAGTCTACATGGAACCACTTCGTATTCTGAGCTTGTTCTTGCATTGCATTACATGACCATGACGTATGATCCCATTCAAATGCTGGATTTGGAAGTACTCCGCTATGTCTGTGGGCTATGGTCCCCTCTCCGGTTTCTATTGTCTAGCTCTGTTGGTGATGAACTTGCTGCACTGTTAAACTCGGAGAGCTTACAAGTTGTTACATCATGAACATGTAGTTCTAATGATCTGATCTTACAATTGGAAGCATTAATTAAGAGTCCCAGGGCTCGGAACAATCAAGTTGTCATTTTCTCAAAGGACGCTAAACAATCAAACCTGGGGAGGGACCACACGGATGGAAGCCATCACAATAAGCTTAAAAGCTAGCGGTACAGCAGACCTTGAAGCATACTTCTGGTCAAGCTGGACATAGATTTTCTCAGTTCTGTTGGAGCCGGAGGAACATGGCTTGAAAGACAAAATGCTAAATGATCCATCGAGTAGGATTTCATTAAAGTTAAAGTAATTCAATGCTGTTCACCGCCGTTCCACCACTTGTACTCCGTAACAAAATGTCTCTGCACGGAAGCATCGTAGACTTCCACGAAACTCAATACTTAACCTTATTTTCAATTGCTCCATCTGATGAGTGACCAATCCGGACTTAGCTTCGGCGGAACACACTGTAAAGTTATTAGCCAAACCGTAAACTTCCTCTGAAGCTGTTCATCAAAGTCTCTTTGATGGTCCTGGCAAAACTTAGAGTACCGCGAACCCTGTTCCCCTTGTTGTGAGACGATTTGGCTCTCACCCTCGAGAGCTTGCTATCTATTAAGACTCCGCCGCCGCGAACTTTTGAAATCTAAATTCCGCGCAATGTATCGTGGACTTTGGATATCATCGAATCCGGACTATGGGAAAAGGAGGTAGGAAGCCCATGAACTCGCCTGTACTTTATAATTAACAGCTCGGCCGCGGCACATCAACTGACATACTGAGGCCATCAAGATGTCTAAAGGTACAGGAAAGCAGCTAGGGGCAGTGCTCTTAGCATCGCTCATTCCGCTGCTGGTCTTGACCATCGCGATTTATTTTGGCAACAAGCATTCCTTTGTTGACATTCCCTCCACCGAGTCGAGAATGGAAGAGCCGGCCTCGGCTGAATTGGCGGGGCAGCTGCAACTGCCATCAGCGAACCCCACCATCGACACCATCTTCCAAAAAGACAAACCAAAACAACCCCTCCAAGCCCAACTCCTCCACCACCAACAACCCTCAATTCCACCTCATCACCACCACGCCTTCAACATGGCGACCCACGAACAGCTCCCCTCCACCTCCTCCCGAGCACCCCTCGACCCAACAATAACCAACACCACAATCCGCATCGGCACGCGGCGGTCCGCCCTTGCCATCGTGCAAGCCGAAATGGTCGTGGCAGCGCTCAAGAAAGCGCACCCAGAGAATACCTACGAGATTCACGCCATGGCCACAATGGGCGACAAGAACCAAGTAACAGCCTTACACGAATTCGGCGCAAAGAGTCTCTGGACGCATGAATTGGAGGCGCAGTTGCTGGATGGGGATCTCGATTTCATCGTGCATTGCTTGAAGGATATGCCGACGCAGCTGCCGAATAAGTGTGTTATTGGGTGTATTATGGAGAGGGAGGATCCGAGGGATTGCGTTATTATGAAGAAGGGGTTGGAGTATAAGACTTTGTTGGATTTGCCGGAGGGGGCGGTGGTGGGAACGAGTAGTGTGAGACGCAGTGCGCAGATCAAGAAGGCGTATCCGCATTTGAAGTTTAAGGATGTCAGGGGGAATCTGGGAACGAGGTTGGGGAAGCTGGATGCGGAGGACGGGGAGTATTCGTGCTTGATTCTGGCTGTGGCTGGAGTGGTGAGGATGGATTGGACGGAGAGGATTACGCAGTACTTGGATTCGACGACACTGGGTGGGGGAATGTTACATGCTGTTGGTCAGGGAGCGCTTGCAATTGAGGTTCGGGAGGGAGATAAGAAGATCATGAAGGTTCTGGAGGTCTTGTCAAATGAGGCTGCGACTCTGTCGGGTATTGCTGAGAGGAGTCTGATGCGTACTCTGGAGGGAGGTTGCAGTGTACCGATTGGTGTTGAGACCACATGGATCGAGAGAGGCAAGCTGTTGATGAAGGCTATCGTGGTCAGTCTGGATGGAACACAGAGCGTAGCTGCAGAGCGCTTAGATGAGATCCTCAACGAGAAGGATGCAGATGAGTTTGGCTGGAAGCTGGCGCAGGAGCTGGTAGAGAAGGGAGCTGCCAAGATCCTGGAACAGATCAATCTCAACAGACCCATCATCAAGGAAGCAGGAGGAGCCTAGCATAGATAGACGCTGCTATTACGATTGAGCTTTATGTATAATACATAGAATGGCTGGCGAGGCGTGTAGGGCATGGAAAAAGTGCGCATATTTAGCTCATCTCCATCCAACATTCCACCCCAGTGCTGCTCCCTTGTCCTGCTCGAACGCCGTTGTTCACTGTTGAAGTTTGAGTGAGACCTCTATGTGCATTACCAATTGATTCCATTCGATCAAGCATCCTCAGTGAACTCTTTGTATGCCTTTGCATCCATCAACTCCTCTAGACCCTTGATTCCCGCCTCGCCCACCTCGACCTTCGCAACCCATCCTCCAGACGACCCCTCGTCCTCTGGTCCCTTATTGATAGTTCCAGGCTTCTCCTCCAGCAGGTCATTGACAGCGGTGATCGTGCAGGTAATAGGCGCATTGATGTCCGAAGCCGACTTTACTGACTCCACTGCTCCGATCGCATCTCCAGCTTCGACCTCCATTGGCGTCGTTGGGAGCTCGACGTAGACGACATCACCGAGAGCATGTGCAGCATAGTCCGAGATGCCAATGACTCCCGTCTTGCCATCCTCGGAAATTTCAACCCATTCGTGATCCTTGGTGTATCGCTTTGCTTGTGCTGTAGAGACGTCATATCAGTACTTGATCATGCTACCTCTTCCCGAGGTTCAACGATATGCCCTTACAAACTGGAGTAGCGGAGAATGCTCGCCCTTGGAATTGGGAGGATCGCCATGGTGCTGCACTTCTGCGAGATGCGGCGGATAGGTGGAAGGCCACTGGCCGTAGAGATCGTGTAATTGATGCCATGGTTGCTGTGAAATGGAAGTGTGGTGAGGTCTGTCTCCACGAGCTTCAATAAAATGTTAGGAACTGCGCCTTCTCGAAGCAGGCCTGGCCTGGGTTCGGTTCAATTGACTAAAGCGGCGTTGGGTTGAAACTCTCCTGCAGAGCATTCAAGTAAGTAGGAAATCTTTGTGCACGCAAGTCTTTGTGAACAGGTGAATTGGCCCAACAAATCTATATAGTATTCAATTTTTGAGTTCAGCCAAACAACTTCAACAAGCACTTTTGGAAGATAATGTGATCTGGTATTAGATGTTTCTTTGGTGCCGCTCTTGCAAACAACACACCTGCAGCCTTGGCGAAAACATCCCACCTTAAAGGATGAGAGACCAGGGTCATGGTTTGGAAAGACCATCGATATTATTGACTTGTTGATGTTGATATTGGGCTTGACAACGAGCCGCCCCTCCAAACAATCTCTCTTTAAAATCATGGTCATGCACTTACTTACGAAAGGAGAAAAATTGCTGCTGAAGGTTTGATACGCATTTTCCTTGCTTCTCGTCCTGGACCACTCATCGCGTCAAGTCAGCTTCCCATACGCGTGCCTTAGCCTCAAGCGCCGGCAACGTTCAGGCAGGTCGCGAGAAAGACTCCGTCAGGGGTCCCACCTAGGTGTGAATAGTCTCAATTCGACCCAAACCGTACCTCAAAGCCCTGCAGTCGCGGCTCCACCTCCACAGATTCCGTATTGCCTTGCACAAGTTACGAATGACACGCGCTACTTATGTATTCGTCAACACTGCACTCTTGATCACGATTGTCCAGCTGTCCTTCCCTCCACCACCAACTTACCTCACCTCACCCTAGATTCCTCCGCTAGCCCTGCACTCAAGACATCCCAAATACCCCTCACAAAACCGACAATCTGGATTCCTCGACGTTATCGGCGGACAGCCCGTCTCAATTCTACGACGCCGCTGACAAAATGGAGTCAGAAGGGTATGACCCACGGGCAGAAAGCCAGGGCCAGGACGATACAATGGGCGGCACCGAAGAAGCACATACCCCTACAAGACGACATATACAGTCCCAATCCGCCGACTTCCCATCTTCACACCAACAGCAAACATATTCAGGTCCTCCTACACCGGACGTCGACCCCACCGGCAACGGCAGATATCCCACCCCGCCAACGTCCTTCGCGCCATCAATCTCCCGTCCAAACTCAGGCCTGTCTGGTAACGGGGGATACAGCAACATGCAATCCTCATACCAAGACCAGAACGCCCGCGGGACGTCGACAGACCAAAGTCGGAACAAGAACAGTGTCGTCATCAAGGTTGGCATGGTGGGAGACGCACAGATTGGCAAGACTTCGCTCATGGTCAAATACGTGGAGGGTAGCTGGGACGAGGATTACATTCAGACGCTCGGAGTCAATTTCATGGAGAAGACGATTTCGATACGCAATACCGAGATTACGTTTTCCATTTGGGATCTAGGTGGACAGAGGGAGTTTGTTAATATGCTGCCGCTGGTATGCAATGACGCAGTCGCTATCCTGTTCATGTTCGACTTGACGAGGAAGAGCACTCTGAATAGTATCAAGGAGTGGTACCGACAGGGAAGAGGTTTCAATAAGACTGCGATCCCTTTCTTGGTTGGTACGAAGTACGACCACTTTGTGAACTTTCCCCGAGAAGACCAAGAAGAGATCTCAAATCAGGTACGCTCTCAGCATTGACATTCTTAACAAGTACCCAGCTAACAATTTTCCAGGCTCGCAGATTCGCAAAAGCAATGAGAGCAAGTCTGATCTTCAGCAGTACAAGTCACAGCATAAACGTGCAAAAGGTACACCTCTTTCCCCTGGATCCTCAATCCCTTCCCTTCTGGCCCCACCTCACCTCGAAATTCCCATCTAACAATCCCTCCATAGATCTTCAAAATCGTCCTCTCCAAAGCCTTCGACCTAAAATGCACAATCCCCGAAATAGAGAACGTCGGCGAACCGCTCCTCCTCTACCAACAAGTCTAACGTCAGCCTCATTCCGCACCGACTCTGCTCGTATCGCCTCCCACACTCTTCTAGACACCACCACATACTCGCGAACGAGCGGTGCCCAAACCCAAACTCTGAACCAACCACATAATAATCTTGCACGATCCCCACGGAATACACACCACACACTATACAAGACTTCAAACGAAACGAGAGACCTTCTACAACCTGTCCACGAAATTACGCATCTCCACGCAAATTTGACTGAGTAACAAAAACAAACAACCACACATGACTGACCGACTGATCGATTCACCAAATCACACTAAATGAATTTCACGAGCACGAGTACGAGCGAAAGGGAGCCAGATAGGGAGAGAAAAGGAAGAATCTATGACATGAGAGCAAGGGCATGGCATGGCATGGCGCGTGGGATGGATGGATCGGTGGGTGGCATTTTTTCTCTAGTCGCACGAGCAAACGCGATCGCGACTTGCATTTTCCTGTAATTTGTTGTGCGATGCTATTCGATGCGCCTCTTTTTCGGAAAGGAATGGCTGGCTGGCGAGACATGGCGCGCGAGAATATGGAATGGAAACGGAGTAAACAGACGAGATTTTGATTGCTAATTGCCGAGTCACTCTGTATGAAAACCTTTTTGCCGCAAACTCTCACAAGCACTCATCTTGTTATCATCTCATGCTGGTTAGTAATGAAGTGATTGTGTGAAACCCATTAGACGGGCAGTGATGACCTCTAACTATACAAGTGACGGCACAACAGCCAGGGCGGCGGGCCCCATGAATCCATATGCCCAACAATTGTGCTTCTGCACTTTCCTTGTCAAAGAATGACGATGAAACATGACCCCCCTCATCTCTCAAGACAGTATACCCCGCCTATTCTCCTACCTCTACGACAACAATTGCCCGTTCTTCTCCTTCGTTGAAGTTGTGAGCTTACTCCAAAGCCCTGACATATCGTTTTGGACAACACCCGGACTTCGCGGATCCTCCTCACTTCGAAAGTCTTCAGATTTCTGCACAGAGGTATCGTGACCAGTAGCAGCAGAAGACTCCTGGTCTTTGCCCTTTTTCTTGCTCGGCTTCTCCAACTCACGACTCTTCTGTGCTTTCTCTCGCTTGCCACGATTGGCAGCAAGAACCTGCTCAAGAGAATGCTGAGCTGAACCAGACCTGACTGGTACGGGCTTGTTTCCACTGCTCGTGGAGACGGGAAATTGAGTAATGGCTTTCCGATGCTGTTTGTGGCGTCTTCTCTTCCGGCGAACGATGTCAGGATTGGCAGGATCCTCGGTGCTGCCTCCAGAGTTTGTCTCGCCACTCCCACTGGCGCTTTCGCTACTAATATCATCAGTGGACTTGTCCATTTCCTCGGCACGTAGCTTGTCATGATAGATGGGTCTTTGCGTTGCTTGACTGTCTTCACTATTGATGGCAAGTGCATTTTCCGCGACATGGTGAAAAAGAACTGGCGGAGTTGGGCAACTGACGAGACGGTGTTGTCTTAATTTCCCATCATCTTTTTTGCTGCGATCCATGTTATAGCTCGTGCTTCGATGACGACTGGGAGAGCTTGGTGGTGTGTTCTCATCTTCGGAGCACTCGGCTAAAGTATGTTGTTGAATACGAGGCTTATTGACTTGGAGCAGCTCGGTGGGGAGACTGGTCCGGATGCGATCAGTCAGCTCATGCTGCTGTGCCTTCCTTTCCTCCTTCTCGTAGTATTCAAGGATAGCTTTGTCCACAGGGCAATCAGTAAAGTCGTGAACGTAAGAGAGCTCCTGAGACGGAGGCTCATCCTCTGATGCAGGCACAGTATCGCAGTCTACCAGACGATGTTCTTCCACCACGCTGGATGGCGACGATTCGACAACCATAGTTTCACACTCTGCAATCGTGTGTTGCGAGTGACCAGAGGCTTCTCTCTCTGCAGGCGATTTTTCCTCGACTGTAACACATTCTACGATCATGTGTTCCCGAGGGCCGGCGGACTTGCCTTGCTCTGAGGATGGATTCTCAATTGTAGTACAGTCTACGAGGGTATGCTCGATGTGAATTTCGCGATTATTGGCGTCGTCTTCGACCTCGATGGCGTCCCTCTTTACAAGCGTATATTGCTGAGAGAGCGGCTCCATACTTTCCCGGGTAGTGCTGGTCTCTTCGGAGATTGTTTCTTGCTTAGTAGACGAAAACTTGCCAAACATCCCACCTGTGACGACTCGAAATCAGTATGCTAGCTAGAATGGAACAGATCCGCGAGAACCTACCTTTTTTGTTGGCTTTACCTGTCTTGGTAGCAGGCTTCTCAACCGGTGGTTCATCTTGGTACTGAGTAACCAGGATCTTGGGAGCACTTTTCGAGAGTGCCTTCTTCTTGGCCTGGCGTTGAGATTCGAGCTCTCGTGCAGTTGGACGCTTCTTTTCATCGATCTTGCATTTGTGGTGATCAGAATTCGATTTTGTTGCGGCGGGGCTGGTAACACTCTTCTTCCGCAGCTTCTTAGGTGGTTCTGGAGCTTGACTGGTTTCCACAGTAGCGTGGTCCGAAACTAGATGAGGACCATTATATACCATAGACTGAGTTGGCGTAGGTTGAGTCTTGACGAGCCCATGCTGCTCATCCTTAAGGTATTTTGGATTGTATCGCATCCTCACATCCCCCTCTCGAGCTCGTATTTCACGATCGTTTTGGATCTGCGTACACGACGGACATATCATTCCCAGGGCGATATCGGATGCGCAATTACCCTTGATACCATAAGTCCCACGGATCTGGGCCCTCTGAATGCCGGTGATAACTCCTGAGTACCACCATAAGTGTTAGTGACGTGGGACTGCGAAGTTCAAAAAGAAAAAATTTTGTAGAGTGACGATTTGTGTTCTCACCTGAAATGGGCGCAGAGAGACAGCTCGCCAGACCGCACCACGCCCAACATGGAGTGTTACAACCGTCCTTGGCCTTCCAATTCGAGTCGGATGCGTCCTTGCCTCGAGTTATCTGTTTTAGACGCCAATGGGTCTTTCCATATAAGGCGCAGGGTACCCAGACTCCTAAGCAACAGGTACTTTATAGCAAAGTCAGTACCAGTGTAGACTGTAGTCCTTGAATGTAACCGTGGGAGAACTGGCTCGGGTAGGACACACCCAATATCACCACGTGGTTCGACACAGAACTGGCTCATCCAGTCATTGTAAGGCTGTCCTTCGTTGCCACCATCTATCTGCGGATGTGCTGATCGTGGAAGTGTGGCAGTGTAAGCACTCATCACCTGCCGATGGGCCATTGGGTATGATGGTGCCGAAGAAGCCTGTGTGAGTGCAAGGCTGACAACTGAGTCTCGGTGTATGGGAGTTGCTGCTTGAGCTTGTGATGTTTGGGATAAGTCGTTGTTTAGCAGAGCCATATGAATAGTGTCTGAAGGATTGGAGTTCTGTTGATTGTCAGGGAGTAATCAAATGCCATTGGAAGAGACTGCTTACCTGGGCAATGAGTGAGGAATGGTTCTGTAGAGCTAGGAACTCTGACATACGAATTGGTTACATATAAAGCACCAGGGCTAGGATTGTACTCACGATGTAATGCGTCCTAGAGATCCTGTGATGCTGGTGACTGTCAAAATGATATTGTAGTTGGTGATGTTAGGGGTTCAGAGGTGCTAGAATACGAGAGTAATGATGTGCACAAATGTTCATCGCGCCTACTTGTCAACCCAAAATGTTCGAGTCCAAAATGGAAAGAGCAACATAGCCATTGGGAGTAGGCGAAATGGCACGCAACGAGGATCCGTCTCCCGAGATGAAGATGCACTTTTGGACATTTACATTATATTTACAATAAGGAAAATCTGCCCGAGTTGACCCCATTCGCTCATCCGAAATACTTCACGATATTATGACTAGAAGTTGTGACCTCTACTTCTTCTCAGGCTAGAAGCTTGTCAGCACAGCGGAACCCCCTGAAAGAGGTGAAGCTATGAGAACATTCAAGTATGATGAGATTGAGGGAAATAGCTTTCAATGAATCTAGGTTATACCTGGGGTCTGTTAGGATCGACAGTGCCCTTGACTTTGGCAGTGTCAGGTCCACCCTCTGCCTTCTTGCTTTTGCTGGGATCGTTGCCAATATCGGTGGAGTGCTTGGTATCGGTGTTGCTGAGCCCTTCCTGTTTTGCGCTCTGGGAGTTCTTGTCACCAGTGGGCTTTGATGGAGCAGCCTAAACTTGTCAGCCCGGTCCAATCGTCATCTCTAAGTCAACTCACGTCAGTGTCGGCCTCGGAATCCGACTCTCCAGCCTTGGTACCCTTCTTGCTCTCAATTCTCTTCTTGTTGTCTCCCTTTGCATCTGGGAAAGACTTCTTCGTGTTCTTGTCGTCCGACGAATCTTCCTCGTCGTCGGAAGTTTCGGGCGTGTTTGTATCCTTCTTATCATCCTCACTGTCGGACTCCTCTGACTTGTCACTGTCGACAGCCTTCTCCTCGGCGTCATCAAACTTCTCCTCGGCTTCTGGCTCATCCTTGGACTCATCCTTGGATTCCTCTTCAGCCTCATCCTTGTGCTCCTCTTCGTGCTCTTTGCCGTGGCCACCGTGATCTCCGTGGCCGTGAGAGGTATCTGGGCTATTCGACAAGATCCACCAGCAGGCCGGAGCGGTTACCGCGACAGCTCCAGCAGCCCTTAATGACGTCGTTAGCAAATTCAAGACGATTGTAGCAATTGTACAGCTGCCTACCAGATTGCGTCACCTCCAGCCTTCGCAGACTCATGACCTCCGCTGGCATAACCTCTTCGAGCGATTTGGCGGAAAATTTGAGGTCTCGAAGCTGTTGGTCTGGCAGCTCGAATACACGAGCGCAACATGGAAACCCTTGAGAATGCCATTGCTTTGAAATGACTGAACAGTTAAGTCCAGAGATGTGGTCTATATATATTGTCAGTCTGCGCTTCCGGATACAATTGTTGGCAGAGACGTACACTTGCAATTGGGTGGAAAAGAAACTGGAGAAATCAGATGGCTGGAAGGAATCGGGATCGGATGCCAGGAACAAGCTAGGTAGCTTTCTGTGAATGATGTATGATCACGTGTCAAGACTAAGCTCCGCCGAACCCCGCCAAAAATCAACATGGGGCATGGATCGTGTTGGAGATGGACAAGTACTGTTCTCATCTGTCTCCAAGCAACTCAAATTATTCCCGTACAAACTCACCACATCTTGTTCCTGCACACGACCTTTGGAATGAATTACTGTGCGCATATACAGTGTGAGTTCCAATAATCAAGGCAGAACTGGCATCCAACAGAAGCCTGCAGCTCAGTCACCTTCCAGACACCTTCAGGCAGAGAGCTCCATTCACTAACTACCAAATTCTAGAATCTTGCCCTACTCATTCACGTCTCCCAAACAAACCACCCACAAATACATGGTCACGGCCTCCTGGTCTTCCTCGATCTGACCCCTTTTCGATTTTACCCTTTTCTGCCTTGACGACTCAGACACACTGCCATCATGTCGGCCGTACAGGTGAACCAGAACCCCACTTCGCAAACAGTTGCCCAACTGTTACCTAAACTCCACGATGCCGATCCAGACTACCGGTTTATGTCATTGAATGATCTATGCCAGGTCCTCACTATTGCGAAGCCGGATTTTCTGCACAATGATTACAATACTGCCGCGCGAGCTGTTGATGGGATTCTGAAGACGTTGGATGATCAAAATGGGGAAGTCCAGAATTTGGCTATCAAATGGTACAGCGTAGAATCTTGGGTTGAAGTGAGGCTCCTGGCTAACATTTCAAAGTCTCGGTCCGCTTGTAACGAAGATTCCAATGAGCATCCTGCCGCCTTTGGTCGAGAAATTATCCCTCCTCAACACCGAGAACTCGGTCGACAATTCTATTCCTGCGATGGCTCTTCGAACAGTAGTCACAACTCTACCACGACCCATGAGCGGTGTTGCGCCTACGAAGGAGGTTACCGAATCCTATCAGGCACTCAGCAGAGTTCTGATACCCAGGCTCCTTGGACGTGTGGTCATAAAGCAAACATCGAAGACCAATATGAAGCTTCCAACCGCACCAGCCGGCATGTTGGATCTGGAATCGAGTAAGGACATAGACCCAGAAGCAGTGGATGTTCTGATCGAGGTCGTCAGATGTTACGGGCCTATGTTACAGCAAGCTGAAGTTGAGGCTCTTCAAGCTCTTCTGGTTGCTATTCTGGAGACTGAAAGAGCAAGCTCGGTAGTCAAAAAGCGAACAGTCGTTGCAGTTTCCATCTTGGCACTTTACCTGACCGACGATGGCTTGAGCGGCTTTATCTCTCAGTTGATTGAAAGCCTGAGAAATCCACATCTCACGCTTGTTCAACGACGACTATATATCACAATTCTCGGATCTATGGCCAGATCCATTTCGTCAAGATTTGGTCCATATCTTAAGACCCTTGCTCCGTTCGTCTTATCTGCCCTTAGTCAACAGGAGCTAGACGATCAAAAGGAGAACTCTGCCGAGGATGGAGAGCCTGACCCAGAGACAGATGATGTTCGCGAGGCAGCATTGATTGCGCTGGACGGATTTTTGTCTTCTTGCGGTGGAGAGATGCGTGCTTACACCGAGGAAACAATATCCGCCCTTCTCCGATTCCTCAAGTACGATCCAAACTACAACGATGATGATGACGAGGAAATGGGTGGTACTCAGCCAGATGAAGATGATATGGATGATTTCGACGATGACGACGATTTCGAGGCCGAAGCTGGATTTGATGATGATGATGACGACGACGCAAGCTGGAAGGTTCGACGATGCGCCGCAAAGGCTCTCTACACACTCATCTCGACCCGTGGAAGTGGTGATCTACTTGACGATGGCACTTTGTACTCACAGGTTGCACCCGTTCTTGTGCAGAGATTCTCGGAGCGGGAAGAAAATGTACGTCTGGAGGTCATCTCAACACTTGCCTCGCTGGTCCGCAAGACCGGAGAAGGCATTCTGGTGTCTTTCGCCGTTGACGATGGTTCTGATTACGTCAATCACCCGCCACAAGGCCGAAAACGTAGGAGAGAAAGTAGCACGACCAACTTCGATACCAAGGGCTTGCTCTCAATGTCCGCTGGTCTTATTTCACCGACGATCGAGCCTGTTCCAGCGTCCGGACCTCGCGCTGACTTGGCTCGCTTGAGCCCGGTACTAATCAAAACAACAACTAAGCTTCTCAAGGGCAATTCGATCCCAACAAAGCAGGCTTTGATCAACTTGTTGGATGATGTGGTCTCTGTTCAAAACGGTGGCTTATCGGAATACTTCGGCCAGATTGTGGAACCTTTGATCGATGCCGTGAAGACGACCTCGGGTTCAACAAGCTCTTCCACCATGATCAGCAGTGGTGGGGCTGCTTCAGCAACAGCTAACACTCTACGAGTCGCAGCGCTCCATTTGATTGGTGACATCGCATCAACACACTCTTCCAGTGTTTTGCAACCTTATCTGCCGAAGCTCATACCTGGTGTTGTATCAGCTGTGAACGACAAGTACTACAAAATTTCCAGCGAGGCTATTGGTACTGTTGAACAGCTGGTCAAGGCGCTCACCCCTCCACGGTCAAAATTAGCACACCAGAAGTACCAGTCAGATCTTCAGCAACTCTTCAAGGTCATTGTCAGCCGTGTGTCTGCAAACGACGCAGATTTGGAGGTTCGGCAACGCGCGATACAGGCTCTTGGAATTCTACTTGCACGTACTGCAAGCCCAGAAGGCTCAGCTCTGCTCTCTGCCTCTGATCGTACAACTGCACTAGATCTTTTGAACGAGAGACTGAAAAACGAGACCACTCGACTCGCCGCTGTGCACGCAATTGATACTGTCGCTGCTTTGACTACCAGCAAGGATCAACTACAGCCAAAATGGATCAGAGAGGTATCACTCGAACTCTCAGCTCAGCTTCGAAAGGCCAATCGCTCTCTGAGAGGTGCTAGTCTTGCGGCGTTAAAAAACTTGGTAGTTGCACCAGCTACCAGAAGTGCACTCGATGCAGCCACGATTCAAGGCCTCGTCAGCGCACTATTGCCACTTCTCACGACATCAGATCTTCATCTCCTTGGTCCTGCGCTCCTGGTTCTCTCGGCTTTGGTCGCTGACAGCCCAGAGCTCGTTGTCACAGACCAACTTAATGCTGGCCTCTGCGAGCTACTGACTGCGCCATTAGGCGGAGCAGTTCTCGAGGCAGTTTTGACCTTAGTCACGAACATCGGTCAAAAGGGTGCTGGCCAAAAGCTCATGGCTGGACTTTTGCAAAATGTAAGCATCAACGGAGATCCAGCTGTTGTTGGAAAGGTTATCGGAACGCTCTTGGTCTACGGAGGTCCCTCCGTCGGTGTCAACATCGACAACTTCTTGCAAGAAGTCGTCAACCCAGAGTCTGATGACGCTCGAAGATGCCTCGCACTTGCTGTACTCGGTGAAGCTGGACTGCGGATGGGATCAAAGTCTCCGCTTCAGCCATCGACCTTTACTGGACAGTTCAAAACTTCCTCTGATAAAGTACCCCTCGCCGCTGCAGTCGCTCTCGGACGTGCAGGTGCAGGTAACACTGCGGTCTATCTACCGGAAATTCTGGCGATAATGGACAAGGGTGGAAATGCCCAGTATCTGCTGCTGCATTCCATCAAGGAAATTCTTCAGCAAGCCAGCCAAAACTCGCTGGATATCAGCAGCTACACGAAGGCAATCTGGGGTCGCTTATTGAAGGCCTCTCAATCCGAGGACAACAAGGCCGTTGGAGCAGAGTGCATTGGAAGAGTTGCTATCATCGACCCAAAGACCTACATGCCAGAGCTGAAGGTAAGTTTCCGTACTCCTGAAGATGTGTGGCGTTACTAATAGCTTTAGGCATACCTAGCCAATTCTTCCTCCGCAGTTCGAGCAATGGCTATCCAAGCAATCCGATACACACTGGCTGAGAATGATGAGATCTTCGATACTGTCCTGCACTCGGTTCTCATCGAGATGCTTACTATCATGCTTCGTGATACGGAACTTGAGAACCGCCGCCTTGCGCTCACGACTCTCAACTCTGCTGCTCATAACAAGCCTGATCTCATAATTCCAAATCTTGGTCTGCTCATTCCACTTGTCATGCACGAGTCACATATCAACGCTGCTCTGATCCGAGAAGTCAATATGGGTCCTTTCAAGCATAAGATTGACGATGGCCTTGAAGTCCGAAAGGTATGTTTGTCCAGTCCTTCACGTAGATCACAATTGACTTCTCAACAGAGCGCCTACGAAACCCTCTACTCTCTAATGGAAACCGCCTTCTCCCGAATAAACATCGTAGACTTCTACGACCGCATCATCGCTGGTCTGCAAGACGAGCACGACATCCGCTCCCTTTGCAACCTGATGCTCACCAAATTCATCGTCCTCGATCCAGATGAGACAGCTCGGCGTCTCGACGCCATCGCTACCTGCTACCGCCAAATAATCTCTATTAAGCTCAAGGATAATGCCGTCAAGCAAGAGCTTGAAAAGCAGGAAGAGGCAGTCAAGAGCTGCTTGCGTGTCTCGCTTTTGCTTCACGCTTCTATCCCCGGTGCGAGCAGTGTCGGTGGTCCACAGACTGGTCAACATCAGATCTGGCATACTTATTGGGAGTGGATTGAGAAGGACTACGAGAATTCGTTGAAGGCTCTACGGCAAGAGGGCAAGGAGTCTTCCTATTGAGTGGTCTGACGGGCTAGCCTTTGGGTCGGAACGACAGCTCATTGCTGAGTGCAGGAAAGGCAGTCAGATTTGGGATTATGATGGATGATGATACAAATGAACAAAGCATGCGGAAAGAGAGCATCGAGACTCCCGCGTATGGCTGACAAGATTGCGTTGGGTTGGGAGGGAGGTCATCTCATCCATAGCTTGCGTAGCATAGTTTGCGAGAATTCTTGTTCGGATTTCTGCGCTACAAGCACAAATAAAAATAAAAATAAGAAATGGATGCCAATGACCTGGAGCGCCTTCTAGCATACTCGGGAGTGACCTCGATTCGTTTTGAAAGATTTCATACATTATTTCGAGATCTAAGCCGAGCTTGACTATTTCATAGAGTATCTGTAGTTACTGCATGTACACGTAGACTAGTTGAGGGCCACGACTAGACGAGCAATTGTTCATGTTGAGAGTTATAATCGCTTTGCTTCTTCTTCTTCTTCTTCTTCTTTTCCTTATTACTGACATACATATGTACTTGAACCATTTCCCTCGTTCCTTTCTTTCCTCCCTGCCTCCTCCCTCTCTCCTCCCTGTCTCCTCCCTGCTTCCTTCTTCACTTCTCCTTCAAAATATCAACAAAGAACGAAGTGGGGATCTTCAAAAAGCATACGCATAGCAAAGCAAATCCTTCAAACCCGCAACCCATGCATAAAACGCCCAGGAATCTTTTCAAGTCGAGTCTCGTAAAGCGTGTGCGTGTGCGTGTTTGTGTGTTGTTCCCAAATTTCCCTTCCAAGCGCCGAAAGATTTCTTGAACGAATGAATGATTAACGTGAGTGTGGGGGTATCGGTAGGTAGGTTATTAAACGATTGTATGAAGTGAAGATGTCTGATCCGGATTGTGCTGTAGAGGGTTGTGTATTAGGGTGATGGAGAACCAGATGTGATGCAATCGGCGTGAAGAGAAGCTCTGGGGACGTATTGGTGAACAGCTCACTGATCAATCAAGGATCAAAACCCGCCGCCACTCCCGGAGCTGGTCCTTCCAGATCCACTGCCTCGACTGTATTTCTGATCCGACCCGTCTCGTTGACTAAATTCCCGAAATACTTCCTCGCGACCTCACTCTCGCCTCTAATCTTGCGAGTCTCTTCTCGCTTACTACCCAGTTGCTCGACCGAGCGCTGCAACCCAACTCTCAGATTATCGGCTGGGAAACGAAGGACTTTTCGGACAGAGGATGATATGCGAGTGGAATTTGAGTGCACGTAGTCGATCTCGGCAAGCTGCGTGCTGATCTTGGTGCTGAGGCGTTGTGGAAGTGAGTGTGGGATTTGTAGTAGGATGTAGTAGGTCGCTGCGACGGCTGTGGCGACAATACCTGGTAGGATCAAGTGACGGAGGTTGTTATTTCCGACGACCTTGACTGCTCCCATGGCACCGTCAACCCAGCCGAAGCCACCGACCATGCGACCTCCTACAGCCGTAGCGACGGTAAGAGCCATTCCTGTGCCAGCCATCTTCTCCTGGCGCTGCAAGATAGTGTGCCAGTCGAAGAAGTCCCAAAGTTCTGTCTCGATCTCTATTTGCCGGGCTAGCACGTCACGTTTGCGGCGGAACATGACATCGCTGCGGAAGCTGAGGTCGGTGTACTCATCTCCGAGATGCAGGAGACCAAGTTGTTTGATGGAACTGACGCCTTCGACTGTCTTCTGGCGAGCGTGCTCTTCGCAAATTGTGACTGAGGCGGAGATCTGAGATAGCATGGCTTCTTTGATATCGTCGGCATATTGGAAGACGTTGAGAAGACCTGGGTAAGGAACGCCAAGCTCCTCATCTGCGGCTTGAGATATCGAGGCTGTAAGAGTTGACCGGGTATGATCATATATTTCTTGACATGTCGCCTCGATGGTTCGGTCAATATCGTCGCTGACTTCGGCCTTGGCCTTCTTCGATGCCTCCAATAGTGGTTCCAGGTCGTCCAATTCCTTAGTCACTCGGTCGAGTTCTGATTGTGCCACCTCCTGGTTGACCGTGGCCAGTGTCTGAACATCTCCAAGAACATTCAGCAGGTAGGTCTTGGCTGGGGCCAACTTCGAACGTGCTCGCTTCTCGAGAACAAATCGTCTGAGGGATTGTTCGAGATCCTCAAAATCTCGAATCTTCTCCTTATCTTTTCCTTTACCCTTTGGATCTGAATCATCGAAATCAGGCCCGTCTCCACCTCCACTTGAGCTGCCACTTGAGCCACCCCCATTTCCTCCAGGTGGAGTTGGTGCTGTTGGGATAGCGTTACTCGACACGAAATGTACCAGTTCAGCTGACTCCTTGAATGTCCGTGGGCTAAGACCGTGAACTTGCTCCAGGATCATCTTTTGACACCTGTTTTTGTCCTTAATATTGTCATATCCGTTGACAACGATGAAGATGTAGGCCTTTTCTGCTGCCGCCGCCCAAATGAACTCCTTTGCTGTCATGGTGAAGTGGTTTGCGGCGGAAACAACGAACACAACAACATCGATTTCTTCCTGTCGAGCAAATACTGCGGTAGTCTTCGTCGTATCGAGATTCAGGCCAGGCGCATCGATGATGGAAATATCCACAACACCGTTGTTGAGAAGTGATTCATCAATTGAGCGAGCGTCCTTAACATAGACTTTACACTGAGTGTAGGTCTCATGATCGGTAACGATCTTCTCCAAGTCAGGCAGCGTGAAGACGTCATATGTGCTCTCGTCGTGTCGGTTGTAGATCATGTCCTTATGGATTGCGTGAACTTCCTCCACTCCACCATTCTCCCTCGCATCCAAGACTTCGCAAAATATACTCGTACACGGTTGCTGATCCTCTGGTAGAATCTTTCTCCTTAAAAGGGCATTACAAAACGTCGACTTTCCAGCATTCAGATCTCCAGTAACCAAAACTTTACTTGATGTATCCTCTATCCGCTCTCGAAGGTTCAGTAAGTGCTTGATACTTGAACTGATCTTCCCATCCAGCAATGAAGCTATCGAGTTTTTCTCCAGCGAATGTACCAGCTCGGTCTGATGTAGAGCCCCCAGCTTCAAGTCCAATTTCAATATCGAGAACTCCTGGGCGATCTGTGGCGTAATGAGTCGCGGTTCTGGTACTAGTCGTAGTTCTGCCTCCTTGCTCGATTCTGCGTCCGTAGGATCTGCTCCAAAAGTCTGGGATCTCCTTGCAAGTCCTGGCCGAGGCGGCGCAATTTCTTTGGAACCAGGTCCCGTAGTTTGTGTGTGGACAAGACCTGGCCGTGGATCTTGTGGGCGGGGTTGTGCTGCTTGTGCGCGTTGAACTGAAGGATATGTTGCTGGCCATGACGCATTCATCTCCTGTAGAGACTTCAGAGTCTCGACCATCCTATTTATTGACCTCGCCAGAGTGACTCGATGCTTATTATACCATAATTGATGTATGGCATTGGCTTGCACCCTTCTGTCCGCATCGGCCGATTCTCCCATCCCCCTCGGTACAGGCGAATGCATAGGCGTAGGCCTATCCTCAGCCAAAGTAGGATTCCACGTTGGCGCTCCGTTGAAGCTATCCCCAGCTATGCTTCCTCCATACCCCGAGTCATTGTCCAAGAGTGCCTGCAGACGTGCAGCGCTTTCTGATGTAGATCCGGACCCAACCGTCATGTACTGAGGTCGATTCGACGATTGTCGCCTGTCGTTGCTCGAACTTGATTCTTCTTGTGGGCTGGCCTTGCCCTTACCGTTCTTGTATTCCTGGCTCATCGTGGCGGTAGTGAACCATTCGTATGTTTTGCGTAGAATGTTTGCTTGTTGTGGTCTGGTGTAATGATTCAAGGAGGCGATAATTCCGCTGCCAATCTTTTAGCGTAGACTGATTCACGTGCCGACCCTTGTAACTTTTGGTTTGCTGCGTTTAGCCTTCATGTTGGTGGATAGCATATTTCTAAGGGTTTTTGAAAAATTAACTGAAGTCAATTTAATTCTGCTCAGGTTTCTACTGTATCTTTCACTGTGTCTGCAACATTTTAATTAAGTCGTCGTGAAGACGTACTGTAATCCACTAGGAAGATTACTTAGAGCCAAGCCTTTGCGATTGCGAGAACAATGACGACGCGGCGATAGGCACCACAATCCATATCAGCTACCAAATCATCCAAAACAACACACAAACTTCATCCACCATGAATGTAGGATATTTGGATCCTGCGCACAAGTAATTTCGCTAACATCACTTGCAGATCGTCGAATGGGCTTTCGGGAAGAGGATCACGCCCGCCGAAAGATTGCGAAAACACCAGCGATCTCTCGAGAAGACACAAAGGGAACTGGATCGCGAACGAGTCAAGCTTGAGAACCAGGAGAAGAAGTTGATCCAGGAGATTAAGAAGAGCGCGAAGAATGGGCAGATGGGAGCATGCAAGATCCAGGCAAAGGATTTGGTGCGAACGAGGAGATATATTGAGAAGTTCTATTCTATGAGGACACAACTGCAGGCTATTTCTCTGAGGATTCAGGTATGTGATGCGAAAGGGTCTGTGAGGTGTGGCTATACTTATCTACTTCTACAGACGGTCCGCACGAACGAGCAAATGATGCAGGCTATGAAGGGTGCGACTGGTGTACTGGGCAACATGAATCGAAGCATGAACCTGCCAGCTCTACAGCGGATAGCGATGGAGTTTGAGAAGGAGAATGATATTATGGACCAAAGACAGGAGATGATGGACGATGCAATCGACGATGTTACAGGGCTTGAAGACGAAGCTGAGGGAGAAGAGGTAGTGGAACAGGTGTTAGAAGAGATTGGCATTGATCTCAAGAATGCTGTAAGTATTACGCTGTCCTTCATGCATGGCACATTACTGATTGGATCTGCAGATGGGAGAGACTCCTTCAGGCCTCCAGAGCACTACGGTTCCGGAAGGACGAGTTGCACAGGCTATTGGCGGCGGTCCTGGCGGTGGAGGTGATCCAGGAGATAATGATCTCCAGGCCAGACTGGACAGCTTGAGGAGATAATTTTGTGGTAGCGAGTTATACTGGCGTTTCCTCATATCGAGTGCAGGAGTTCGGGACCCAATTTACTTTCTTCGTCAATAACTCTTTCTGTTCTTGATCATATTCCGGCCGAACGGCGGTCATATTCTGTCACCCTGTCCAAGCAGACAGGTAACTGTCGACCGTTGCGTACGGTCGAGTGTCAAACGGCCAGGTATTTGATGTGTGTGCCTTTATAAACATTCCCGTGAAGTTGAGTCCTTGGCTATCAACTCATTATGCTGCATTTCTAGAGACTTTTCAAATGTTTACCCCTAAATGTTTACCCCTCTATTGTCCTGCTCATAACAATGCCATCGCTCCGGACCAAAACATCCCACCCCTCCATCCCCTCCATCCAACCAGCGTGCCGGAGCCGACGGTGTACTGTACGGTAGGCCGATCTTTCTGACAATTGCCCCCCTGAAAGTCGAGTGTGGGGAAGTCTTCCACTAGAAGCTTGCTGGATACAGTATTGAATTGGACATGCATTGCACAGCCTACCAGGCCAGACCAGAACAGAAGAGACCAGATTCTTTTCTGTGCTTCTGCTTCTCATTGCTGACACCTCACCTTACTTCTCTCCTCCTCCATCCTCTTGCCGGAAGTTTAGTGTCTACCTAGGTAATTCTCACAACCATTCGCTATTCGCGCCAAACAATCCTTTAAATCCGGACTGGGCTACTACGACATACTGTGCCTCTGGACCCCTCGTTGCCATACAAAGCCCGAACCCAGAGCCAACAGCCCTCAGCCCCTGCTATCATCATCCACTGAACCGATCTGTATCTTTGTGCAAACCCAAGAACTTTGGAATCCACGCAAACGCTTCTCTACAACCAAGAAATTCAGGCCGGCAATATCCCAAGATCTACGTGCCTTATACCCACAAGTGCCAACATACCTGGAAACAAGTGCCGTAGGTTAAACCAACGGCATTCCGGCACCTCCAACCGTTTCCCCAGCCCAAAGAACCACTTTCTTGATCCCTGGATCAGATCTTGAACCCCGTCTTGAGCCTCAGACGACAGATTCCCAAGCACAGACGTGAGTTCTTCTATATCTGTTTCATTCCGTGGGCGCGTGCTGCAAGCAACGGTTGTTTGTTTGTACTCTGTACCCCACATTGCACGTCGTCATAGCGAGTCGAGGCTAACGAACCAGCCCAGCCTACCCACCTCACCTGCCGACCCCTTCACTCTACAACCAACTTCCTCACAACACAATAACCAGAAACCTCTTTGCATTCGCACATATTCAAGGAATTGACGTAACCACAAGGTCTAGCTTTTGCAGACAGTCGACCGAATCATATCACATTCCGGGTCTTCCAGTCCACTCAGTCCTGCCTATATCCAACACACCTACGAGCCTACCAATTCTCTCACTTGCCCCTTGCACGCTCTTCAGTCTCCGTACGAGACGCATATTCAGAAGTCACCAAAGTGGCAGGTAGCAAGCGGAGGAGCTTTTCCTCCCAGGGAGGTCTGCTAAACAGAATGTTTGGCAGCTCTGGGTCCCCGCCCAAGGAAGGTGGAGTGCCAGCGACTCAAGCAGAAACCGTCGTTCCGATCACAATGGACTCTACAAACGCGCAGAAACCTGGGGAGGACAGTACAGCTGGCGAGAAGCGCAGTGGTAATGGAAGCCCACCAGGTCGTCAAGCCGCAGAGACAGGCGCGACAGTTGAGAAGAAGCGCAGGAGTAGTGGGGTGGGAGGAAAGGCCAGCTCTTTGTTAGCCAGTGCCAAAAACTCTCTACATTTTGACAAGAGCCCCAATTCCGCCGGTTTCATGCGAAGTCAGGAACCAAATACTCAGACGCCTCTTCAGAAGCTCGGAAAGCAGGATCCGGCGCTTAGCGTTCCTCAAGGTCAACATAACAATTCCGCCGGAGAGTCCGTACCTGGTCCTAGGTCTACATTCACGGTTGGTGTTTGGGAAGACAAGAACAAGAAATGTCGCCGTACTATGGAAGATACACACGCGTTTCTCTACAACTTCTTACATACCCCAGCCCCAGCATTGGGCCCTGATGCGCCGAGTACGAAGTCGAAGTCCAATGAGGAGCTGGTTCAGAACGAGTCGACCCCAAGTCTTGTTCCTACAACTTCTTCAGCTGAGATGATGGAAACCGACAATGGCTACTTTGCCATCTTTGATGGTCATGCTGGTACATTTGCGGCAGATTGGTGCGGAAAGAAGCTTCACATTATCTTGGAGGAGACGATACGAAAGAACCCAAATACGCCAATCCCAGAACTCCTCGATCAGACTTTCACGATTGTTGACGCACAATTGGAGAAGCTGCCTCTCAAGAACAGTGGATGTACTGCGGTCACTGCGGTTCTCCGCTGGGAAGACAGGATACCAAACGCCCAATCCGCGACCGGCTCTACTGCCATCGCACCAGCAACTGCAGCTGCAGTCCAGGCTCAAAACGATGCTTCAAAGGGCGACGAGAAATCTGGAGATAGCGGAGTTGACATGAGCAAGTCTCCACCGCAAGCCACATCATCGGTCGTGGTTAATGCTCCTGGGACCAACGAGGCCACCCATGCTAGGCTCCGGACAACCGCTTCGCGTCAACGTGTCTTGTACACTGCAAATGTCGGAGATGCGCGAATTGTTCTATGTAGAAATGGCAAGGCTCTAAGATTGTCGTACGATCACAAGGGTAGTGACGAGAACGAAGGAAAGCGAGTTGCTAACGCTGGAGGTCTTATCCTCAACAACCGAGTCAACGGTGTTCTCGCTGTTACTCGTGCTTTGGGAGATTCGTACATGAAGGATCTCGTGACTGGCCATCCTTACACCACGGAAACCGTCATCCAACCAGACCTCGATGAGTTTATCATCCTTGCTTGTGATGGCGTAAGTAAAAGCCAAAAAATTCCAGGATCAAATGCTAACGTTTTTGTAGCTGTGGGACGTTTGCTCTGACCAGGAAGCCGTAGACTTGGTCCGCGGTCAACAAGATCCTGTTGCTGCAGCCAAGCAACTTGTCGACCACGCCCTTGCTCGTTTCAGTACTGACAACCTATCTTGCATGATCGTTCGCTTCAATAAGTCAGCCCTCTTGACCACGACCAAAGAGCCATCTTCCGCCATCGGCGTAGAAGGAGATCCAAATTCAGTATCTGGTAAGATCTCCGAAACGGAAAAGATTGTCGGTGACGCACGAAGAAAGGTCCAAGAAGACGGTGTCCCAGGCATCGGTATAAGCGGTAGCAATAGCGGAAAAGGTCACGATCCAGTCGCCATTCCAGACTCTGACGAGACTGCCAAGCGAATGAACATGGAGAAGGTGGTTGAAGAGGAGCCGGGTCTCGTCGAAGGTGACGCCCTAGAGATGGACCCGAAGGGCGCTGAGGCAGCAAGTCCCGAGACGAGGAAAACTCTGCAATTGCCTGAAGGAGCACCAAAATGATGCCGTTTTGCTTTGTGAATGTGGAATGGTGCTGGGTTAGAGTACGGACTATGGATGTTTTCTTGCTTCAATCGGTTATACAGGTACACATGGCATGAGTTTTTCAAGCGAATGCGCAAACGACTTCTCCTCTTGTTCTTTCTCGGCTGGCTGGATGGATGGGTGAGAGGGGTTCATATCATGTCATGCGCGGTGTGCGGTGTGAGTTTTTAGAGCGTGGTGGGATGGGATAGGATGGGGTGCCTAGCATTATGATATGTGGTTGACGAATCATGAATGGAGTGATGAGAGGATGGACAGGAGGGATTAAGAGAGAATACGATACATACATGCACCTTCTGTATTTATGTATAAATAAAATGGTAGGAGTCATCGACTGCGATCGGCTCCTCTCTTGCTTACTACCTGCTTCATAGATGTCGCGTGCTTCGTTTTCTGGGGTAAACGCAACTTCAGCATCCGGAACTGTAATGTAATTGGGGACAACCAGGACGAAGGGAAGGCGTACAAAGCCGATCGACAAACCTCATATGATACTTCGTAGTAAGTACTGCAACTCACCTACACAAACCCTGCAGATATGCCAGGTACATCTTGAATCTCCGCAAACTGTCCGAAGTTCGGACACCAACAATGAGCTTAAAAACAAAGTACCAGCAGTCGACCTCCCCGTAACGATTAGTTTGTGGAGACAGTGCTGCGAAGAAATCGGCGTTACGATATGCTTTGTGGAGATGGGGCTTGCGGATGTTTTCACACGGAAGTGGAGATTTCTCGAGGGAGGTGGACGGCCCGACTCGTCGGGACCGGGACTGAGGTTATCGGTCCCGAGGATTAGAGTGCATTGCTGCATGAACACTTCCATATTTCTCGGTCGAATTGAAGACAGTATTCATGGATTGTCATTCTTAGTAACGGTAGTCTTTTGCTTTTGAATCCTTGGTTTAAGATGGGTTTGATTCCTAGCATGTAACAGAAGCATGACATAAAACCAGAATCTTTATCAGTCGTATAGCACATAGCTTGAGGTATGGTTCGCGGTTAGTTTTAGTCCTTTGCGGAGTACCAAGCTAAGTAAGTAGTACCGCTTCTACCGCAATCCCGGAGGCTTCCCCATGCAATGTTTCCACACTTCCATGCATCCAAGCGAGGTCCGGCGACGCGTACGTCAACTTAACTTCAACAGATCGACATTCATGAACCAACTTCGCAAGATTTGCAGGACGGCGACAACGACGACTCAGGTAACCCCACAGTCCACTTGACGGAGCTGATCCTCATCATGTCTCTTTGCCATCGTGACGCTGTGGCTCTTGAAGACCAAAGCGGAGATGGCAAAGCTTGGTAAGATGTTTTGATGCTGGGTATAGCTCGGACGAGGGGACAATGTCATGTATATAGCCATGCATCCTGCCATCAAGTTCCCACTCTCTTCTCCTTTTCCCCACCAGCTCAGCTCAGGTCTCAACATTCCTTACTCAGTGCTTCGTTGCTTTCCGCCTTCGTCATCTCTATCCATTGAGATCCTCAAAGCAAGATGCGATACTCACTAGTTGCCATTTCAACCACAGCGCTCGCTGCTGGCGCCTACGCTGTCACTATCAACGATGTCTGTACAACGGCCTACGTGCAATCCACCTTACCAGCCGATGGCTTTGTTCGAGGCCTGACATTTGACTCGAATTCGGTCACAGCCAGTCCTGTATTCAACGCCTCTGTCAGCGGCGAAAACATGTTCCCAGATGCGACCCTCGACTTTTGTAATGTTACATTTGCGTACACCCACGATGGGACACGCGACAAAGTGAACCTCAACTACTGGCTTCCAGCACCAGAGAACTTCAAGAACCGCTACCTTTCTACAGGTGGAGGTGGGCTAGCGATTAATTCGGGAACGGCTATTTCCGGATCACTTCCAGGCGGTGTCCAGTATGGTGCTGTGTCAGGACTGACTGATGGTGGATTTGGAAGTTTTACTACACAATTTGATGCTGTCACACTTCTTGCCAACGGTACTTTGAACTGGCCTGCGGTGTACATGTTCGGCTATCAAGCTCATCATGAACTGGCTTTGATCGGAAAAGAGTTCACCAAGAACTTCTTCAACATGTCCAGTGACGCGATTCCGAGCACCAACTCGTCCACCAGTTTGTCTAAGCGAGCCAGCTTCAGCTCAAACTCGACGAAGCTGTACTCATACTATCAAGGCTGCTCTGAAGGTGGACGTGAAGGATGGAGTCAAGTACAGAGATTTGCCGACCAATTCGATGGCGCAGTCATTGGTGCTCCGGCTTTCCGTTACGGCCAGCAACAAGTCAACCATCTTCACTCGAACGTCGTCGAGCAGACAGTGGGATACTTCCCTCCTCCATGCGAGTTTGAAGCCATTGTCAACGCCACAATCACAGCATGTGATGGCATGGATGGCAAAGTCGACGGTGTCGTATCCCGCACAGACCTGTGCAAGCTGAATTACAACATCAATGTCACGATCGGAACGCCTTACTACTGTGCTGCCGTCACAGGCTCCACAGGAAGTTTCGGCAAACGCCAATCTCGACCTGTGACTGCAACTCCAGAACAAAATGGCACTGTCAGCGCTAAGGCCGTTGAGGTCGCGTCAACGATTATTGATGGGCTGAAGACCTTAGATGGAAAGCAAGCGTACCTGTCTTACCAGCCCTCGGCTTCTTTCGACGACGGCTCCACTGCGTTCGACTCTGATACCAATACCTGGGGAGTCAGTATCTCCGGCTTGGGAGGAGAGTGGGTTACTCGCTATCTCGAACTCCTAGATACTTCGACTCTGACCTCGATCGAGGGCATGACTTACGATACTCTACGCAATTTGATGTACGAAGGCTGGCAACGCTACGAGGATGTCCTCCAGACCACTTGGCCTGATTTGTCACCTTTCAATGCTGCTGGTGGGAAGGTCATCCATTTCCATGGGGAGTCGGATAACTCCATCCCTGCCGCATCTTCGGTCCGCTACCACGACTCGGTTCGCCAGATTATGTACCCCGAGTTGAGCTACAACGAGTCTGTCTCTGCTCTGAATGATTGGTACAGGCTGTATCTCGTTCCTGGAGCTGCTCATTGTAAGTCACATTCCAAGCTCCTGTTCACTCAAACCCCCCGGATTTGGCAGCTACTGATTTCCAACCTAGGCTCTCCCGACGCAGCACAGCCCAACGGACCTTTCCCACAGACTAACCTGGCCGTCATGATTGAATGGGTTGAGAACGGTGTCGTACCAACAACGCTCAACGCCACTCATCTTGCAGGCGACAACATTGGAGCCAATGCACAGGTATGCGCGTGGCCCCTGCGACCTACCTGGGCTGGTAATAATAGCACGATGAGCTGTGAGTATGATCAAGCCAGTATTGACTCTTGGTTATATACTTTGGATGCTTGGTCAAAGCCACTTTACTAGATAGAAAAAAAACTTCGTGTATATAGTACTGAACATTTGGAAGTGTTGGAGCTTGACGGCTGAATTGTGAATCATGAGTTCTAATGCAGGCCGAGGTTTCTTCGAACCTGCGAATTAATGTATATAAGAACACCAGAATTCCAAAAAGGCTATCTTCCAATTCATGGCCGCGAGCATTTCTCAAGCATCTCTTTCTCCCCCTCGCAGCTGACAAGCACTAACATTTCTGTTTACCTCCCCACGCTAAGCGAGGTCGACTGCCAACCAAGCGCCTGTTTGTTGTGGAAATTCTCATGTCACGTGCCATTGTTTATTTAGGCAGCATCTTCCAAGGAACCTTTTCTATGCGGAAGTATAGACCTACGTGACTCATCCACTTTATATAATTCTAAAGTTGGAAAAGCTCCATCATATAAAATGACCTATAAATTGACACTTCTCGGCTATTCGCGCCCTGCGTACTTTTACTCGCCAACTTGTCTTTAGGATGCCTCCAAAGTCCACAACTCCATCAACCACATGTAAACATGACTCACTCTGTTACACAGGCACATCCCACGCCCACTCCTTAGGCTACACACGTCCCAATCTCAAGCAGAGACTCGCAGCCGCTCACCCCAGTGGCGTCTTCACCCCCAAACCCAAATCAACATCTCAACTTCCCCAAGCCGAAGCCGACGATGAGGACGAGAAAGAGAGCAAAATCTACCCCGCACCACTCGTTCTCCCCTCCTCAGAAATATCACTCTACCCCCGCGAAGGAGGCCAATCACTCCGTTCCTGGATGAGGAATAGTCGTGTGAATAGGATCACTGAGGAGAGGAAGACGATTTATATTAGTTTACCGCCGGGGGTTGGTGAGGGGGTGGGGTTTATGAGAGGATGGAGTGTGCCGAAGGGGGAAGCGAAAGAGAAGGGAAAAGGGAAAGCGAAAGCGAAAGCTGGGAGGGAAGCGGGATTGGAATTGGGGTTGGATTATGAGCTTGTGGCGAAGTATGTGGGGGTTTTCTATCATGGGTTGGATGTCAAGGTTTTGCCTGAGGGGTGGTTCTCGTGGATTCGGGACGGGGAGGAGGAGGTGGCTGGTGGTAAGGGAAAGGGAAAGGGAAAGTCGAAGGCAAAAGCAAAGCCCAGGGTGCAAGATTTAGATGACGAATATGATCCCAAAATTGGACTTCGTTCTAAAGACAGCGCTGAGTACACGGTTATTCGCTCACGACCAACGCCAAATTATCCATACTCCAACCAGTTGAACCTGAACGATATTCTAGACTTCGCAATTGCCAGTCTACCAGGCGATGCATGTGCGCTGCTTATGCTTCTCGAGCATGATCTCTATGAAGATGAGGAAGATGAATTCGTATGTGGAAGAGCGTATGGAGGAAGTCGCGTCGCTGTCGTGAGTGGTGCGCGATACTGGCCCGGCCTCGATGAGGAAGAGAACGTGGAGAGAGTGCATGGATGGCCGGCTTCGCATTGCGAAGCGCATCTTGAGACATTTCTCGACGAAGAGGGAGGTATGAAAAAGAACAAGATGAAGACGGCAAAAAATGCAGCGGCGGATCCCGGAGCGAGTGCAAGTAAACAGGCTGAGAAGAAAACGCCCCTCGGCCGAGCACTAGAAGTCTACACTCCTCCCACAACACAGAAAGCCCTTACACTTCTCCACCTCGCTCGTCTAGCTCGGACGGCGTCACATGAATTTGGCCACTGCTTTGGCATAGGGCATTGCACATACTACGCCTGTATCATGCAAGGCAGCGCAAGTCTAGCTGAAGACGCGAGACAGCCGCCGTATCTCTGTCCGGTAGATGAGGCGAAGGTTTTGAGAGCTACAGGGAAAGGTGTGGTGAATGAGAGGCGGATGGAGGAATGGAGAAGGAAGAGATTGGTTGTCATGAGGGAGTTCTGTAGGGGTGTGGTGGATGAGTGGGGGGAAGATGGGAAGGGAAGTATGTTTGAGTGTTTGGAGGAGTGGGTTTCCGGACTGCTTGAGGTTGAAGAAGAGAGGAAAGAGGAGGAGAACAGAGAGGTTGAGCGTGTGATTATTGACTTGACAATGGATGATTGAAACCACGCGCCGCTGATATTGGATTGACGGAAAAGATTGCAAGAAGAATGTCGCATTTTCGTAAAACACAGACGGTGGCAAAAGTAATTAGTAAATCGACGATAATGGGCAGTGGCTAACTGCAAACCCGAGCCTGTCAAGCAGCTGACAGTCCAAACAATGAGAGCGAGAGTATGAAATCGATCGGGACGTGATCCGTCGAGCTGGCATATCTGTTGGAGACTTCCCAAATTGCACAAGATCCGTTTGTGCTACAATATCATACGTAGGTCCAAATATTGTATAGCGTGCTCACCAAACGGAAGAGCCAAGTTGCCATAACTCAAAGATCGTGCCTTTTTAGTCTGCGTTGCCCATCAGATTCTACCCTACTTCCACAGTCAATGTCCTCCTGCCCATCGTGCCATGTCTGCAAGGCTCCCAATTCATCGACAAATCTGCCTCTCTCCGGCTGCTGGCTGGCGGCGTTGCTTGTACAGATATGTTATACACTCTTTTCAACGCCAGGCCCATATGATACACTCAAATTGTCTCTGCACAATGTTAGCGGGGGGTAAGCAACCAGCTAATCAAGCCGCATACAATTCAGCAATAATGTCAATCGTTCGCCATCTAATCCTCCCCATTCTCATCCTTCCACTTCTTCAGATATGCCGCTCCACTCACTGCCCCTTTCGGATCTCCCTCGAAGCGCCCCTGCGTCCTCTTCATGTTCTTCGTAACGAACGGCGTGAGCTGTAACAGACAGTTAGCTACTTCCAAGGCTCCTGCAAACGCACTCCGTACCTTGAAATCTTTCAGGTCTTGCGGCACAACATATGTCCTGACTCTATCCCAATCGATGATATATCCTCCGTGCTTCGTATGCGTACCCATGGGTCCTGTTCCAGTTCCCTTGTAGTATCCCTTATTGGTCGCCTTCGTTGTGAGCGCAAGGCGCTTTAAGCGCTTTGCGAGAGCTTGAGTGGGCTTCATAATTATTGCTGAAGTTCAATGTTAGTCCAATCTCGAAGGTTGGACATGGAAGTCCTCGAGCTTCAAGCTGCGCTAGCGGCCGCTCCACCAAAAAAGTTTCCCGATAAGAATTTCAAGCCTCGATATCCCCACGTCGGAACACAAGAATTCGAAATCCGCAGATATGGCAGGACGACAATCGCACGGCAGAGCGCCGGATAAGAAGCCCAAGGCGGCGAAGAATAATTCGAAAAAGAGATCCCTCGATGCCTTCGCAATTGCCTCGCACGAAAATCCAGATAGAATGAAGGTCCGCCAAAGTCGACTCGGTGCGCAGGAAGGTGGGAGTTCACGACCGAACAAGAATAAAAGGCGGCGAGATGAAGACGATGAGGATGAGGAGGAGGAGGAGGAAGAAGAGGATTTGAGTACGAAGAAGCGGAAAGTCCAAAAAGGGAGATTTGACGAGCTAGATGTGGACGAGGGCAGTGATAGCGAGGGCAACGAGTGGAAGATGGGACAGGTGGACAGTGATGATGACAGCGATCTCGATAGTGACGAAGCGTTCGGAGAAAGTGACGAGGAGAGATTTGAAGGGTTTGCTTTCAGTGGAGGGCAAGACAAGAAGAAGAAGAAAGCGAAAAGAGACCGAGACGTGAACTTGGACGAGGAGGATGAAGAGGACTCAGACTCTGAACTCGAGGAGGGTGATCTCGGAGACGATGCAGTGGATATGGCGACATACCTTGACATGGTCGACGCTGAAGAAGCTGAGGAGCGGGAAGCTGCGAAAAGCAAAGGCCAGAAGCGCGAAAAGGATACCGACGAGGATATGTTTGGATCAGAATCTGAGGATGATAGTGAGGAGAGCGACGAAGATCAATCCTCGGAATTTTCGAGCGACGAGGACGACGACGCCCTGAATCCCGAAAAGATCGCCGCTCTCGATCAAATGATTGAGAGCATCCCCCAGGATGGTGACTACAGAGAGGCTGCTGCGAAGCGGAGGAACGACTACAACATAACTTCCAACGCAATATCTATGTCCGGTCTGCCGTCGAGTAAGAAGAAGAAGACATCGCAAGATGTAGTCGTGACAGATCCAACTGTCAACGAGGCTAAGACATCCAAAAAGAAATTTGCTCCTTCCAAAGTCCCTTTGGAGAAGCGTCAGCAAGACCGCCTTGACCGAAGTGCTGCATATGAGAAGAGTAAGGAAACATTGGATAGATGGACCGACACTGTCAAGCATAATCGTCGAGCGGATCATCTTATGTTCCCTCTGCAAGATAACGAGATTGCTTCGGCACATTCCAACAAATCTCTCCTGCCAGCAAATCTTTCTAAGCCATTCAACGAGTTGGAAGCTACAATCCAAAGCATTCTTGAAGAAAGTGGTCTTGCCACCGCCGACGGAAAGGACGACGAGGACAAAATTCGCGAATTCGAAGAGCTCGAAACAAAGAAAATGTCCCTCGAGGAAGTGAAAGAACGAAGAGACCAGCTTCGGATGGCACGAGAACTTATGTTCCGTGAAGAAGCCAAGGCCAAACGGATCAAGAAGATCAAGAGCAAGTCCTATCGTAAAGTTCACCGCAAGCAGCGAGAAAAGCAAGATCGTCTAGAAAAAGAAGCGCTGCTAGAAGGTGGTTTCGAGCCGTCTGAGGATGAAATGGAGAAGCAAGATCGAAGACGTGCTGAGGAGCGTATGGGTGCCAAGCACAGGGAGAGCAAGTGGGCCAAGGCAATGAAAGGTACTGGCCGAGCTGCTTGGGATGAAGATGCCAGGTCTGGTATCACTGAGATGGCTCGCAGAGAGGAGGAACTCAGAAAAAGGGTCGAGGGAAGAGCTGTGAGGAAGGAGTTCGAGAACGATTCAGATGAATCGTTAAACGACTCTGACGATGACTCGAATGAGGACGACGACTCTGGCACACGAAAGCGTCTTTTGCAGAATCTAAACGGCTTAGGAGACTCAGACTTGATGGATGAGTCCCTCCCTGGAGCTAGACTGGCAAACATGGACTTCATGCGAAAAGCCGATGCAGCTCGGAGGAAGCAGAACAATGCTGCAGCCGAGGAGCTTCGAAGAGAACTCGCTGGGGAAGAGACTCCAAGTGAAGAGGAAGATGGTGATATTGGCCGAAGAATCTTTGGCCCTGGTAGCCATGCCACTTCACAGAAGAAGGCCGCCAAGCTGGATGAGTTTGAAGAACGAGTGGACTCGGATGACGAGGATTCGCTCGATCGTCCGGTAAACGGAACTGATAAGACACTAATCAAGACTTCCACCCCAGCTTCAAAAACATCGAGTCAACCTTTGTCTAAGTCAATACCGAAAAGCAAGCCAGAACGGCAGACAGAAGGCGGAGCCTGGTCGAAAATTACCTCTAAGTCCTCCGTTGTCGGTGAAGCAGAAGCCAAACGCCGGCGCCATAAGAAGAACGATGCCATTGATGTCGAAGAGCTTGACCTCAGCCAAGCAGCGCTCGTGGCCAGCAAGCCCAAGCCCGCAAAGAAATCTTCCAAGAAGGGCAAGAAGTCTACAGTTCTAAATGACGCACTCTCCGATTCTGACTCCGACTCTGAGAATGAAGACGATAGCGGCCCATATCTGCCATTTGCACTCCGCGATCAAGATCTGATCAAGAGAGCTTTTGCCGGTGCGGATGTGGTGGGTGAGTTCGAAGTCGAGAAGAAGCAGACTATTGAGGATGAAGAGGACAAAGTCGTCGACAATACACTACCTGGGTGGGGTAGCTGGGTTGGTGAGGGCGTGAGTAAAAAGGAAAACGCCAAAAACAAGGGGAGGTTCTTGACCAAGGTCGACGGAATCAAAGCGGATAAAAGAAAAGACGCGAAGTTGGACAAGGTCATTATTAATGAGAAGCGGGTCAAGAAGGTAGGCCCTCCTTGTAAGACTTTCGATTGAGCCAAAGACTGACGATTTCAGAACTCCAAATACCTCGCCACATCGCTGCCACATACTTTCGAGACACAGCAACAATATGAACGAGCGCTTAGACTTCCGATCGGACCTCAGTGGTCAACGAAGGAAACATTCCAAGATGCCACCAAGCCAAGGGTCCTGGTTAAACAGGGGATTATTGCGCCCATGTCAAAGCCTCTCTTTTAAATCTACAGAAATGTGGATATGTATGTGGCATTGTACCTGGTCGACTGGCGTCATTCAGGACGGCATTTCTGTACATTTATACCATCGTCAGCATATGGAACCATTCCTCAAAAAGAGAATAAAGATCACGATTCTGGCCAGCGATTGTCAGTTCATACCAAACTCACCCGTGCATATAAAGAAATATTCCTGATGCGATGGCATACTCATCCATAAATTGTTAAGAGTGTCTTCGATAAATGACCTTGTGCGACGAATGACTAGACGGCACAAGAAGAGGGTTTTTCCACTAAGCGCGGAGGATATTCAGGGGGCTTCGCTAACGAGGTAAACAAGGAACAAATCACAGAAAACAAGACCACTTCCATAACAGTGCACGTTGAATGCCGCCTCTGACAACCACTATCATTGAAGCCATTGCCCTTTGGACCTCTCACCTAATTCTACCAAAGTAGCCGGAAACCCACTGATAGCAATTTTCACTGGGACTTCGGCCAGCTGCACGGCCAACACATGATGTGCCGCCCCAGACTGTGAACAATCCACCTCGAAATCTAGGCGGAATTTTTCTGTCATGTCCTCTTCAACAAACATCTGTGCCGGTTCTATCGTAACTCCGCATCTGTTCTTGACAAGCCGCCAACGACTGTGTGCCAAGCTGCCGATATATGGGACCTCTGTTCTATGGACGGTAGTATGCCAGAAGGATGATATCTTATTGGACAATAGAAAGGTCAATGACTCGCTCTTGTGCTGGAGTCGGCTTCTGATAGAGCCGCAGAATACTTTCGCTCCCGCTTCAGGGTTCTTCCTAGGGTCTGGTTCGAAATAGAACATATTAGCTATCAGGATATGGCTAATATGCTGGATGCTTAGTAAGCCCTCTTTTGTCGTCCACAATTCGACGAGTTGTAATAGATGGTCGACCTCGTCCTCATCATCGATGTCGACATATCCTCCGTTCCTCCCCTTGACAGCGGGGTTGAGTCGATACAGTCTCGCTTGAATGTCAGCAGGACTTGTTCGCACAAGATCGTCCCAATTGCTTTCGGTGTTCATCTGCCGATCGAACATCTTGAGTAAAGGGGTAAATGCCCCGTAGCGGAGTGCTGTAAGGATCTTGGGTTTGGTCTTTACCTGTCGGCCAGTTCCAAGTGATAGCAAAATGTCCAGTGAGGTGCCACCATCAGGCCACAGATTCTCTTTTTCTTCGAGTGCCACTTTGGCAGGACAGTTGGCATATACCGCCCCATCTACATAGTCTGCGCTTGTAGCAGATTTGAAGAAAGGTGGGAGAAAAAAAGGTGCCGCGGAAGTGGCGAGGCCAGCTTCCCAAATTCGCATATCATCTGCTGCTTGGTCCTCTCTCTCAAACCTTTCCCAATTACCTTTCGGTCGATTGTAATTGGCAATGAGATATTCTGAGCCACCTTCGTCCTTTGCTGTGGTGACTACAACGCGAGTGTTGCTTTGGGCTCCCCTCGAGATAGCTGGAGCAAACAAGATAGTCTCTTTTCCGAAAAAGTGCGACAGGGCGTCTTTCAACGGTTCAGACGAGTATTTGCTGCCATACTTCCCTAGAAGCATAAGAAGTTTTGTCCCCACGTCAAAAACGGCTCTAGAGTGTCGGAATGTCCGTGTAGCTGCGTCTTGAAAGAATTTGATCATTGCTTCGTATGATCTATCCTCAGCCCGAGCCATCACCAGTGCAAGAGCCACGATTCCACCTGTGGTTGTAATTAATCGGAAGGCACATCTATGAGTGACTCGGTGACTTACCCGTGCTGGTTCCCGCCACTAGGTCGAACACATCACCGGTATCGATGCTCAGGCCAATCTCATTTTCCAAAGCTCGAAGCAACACCAGCTCCACAATCCCTCGAATGCCCCCACCGTCCATTGTCAAAATTCTTACCCCTGCGCACCTGGGTTTCAGTCGAATTTGATGGTGTAGGTGCTTTTGACCATGGGTTCCACAGAGGATACATCCTTTCATGTCAAACGCAGACTCGAACAATTTCGATTCATTTGCCAGTTCCTGCACGCAACGGGGACAGTACGAATGGCCACACGATAGTACATGGTCCGGTACAGATTGAATGCACGCTAAGCATGTCTTGTTGGTTTGTAGTGTTGTCCACAGTCCGTGATATTTCCCGTTTTGAGTCCCAAATGCATTCCTCCTTAGTCTGATGGCCTGAGAAATTCCGAGACTCGGTATATTGACCAATGTTCTGTGAAACAGATCAAAAATACACCGCTTGATTCTGGTACACCATGCGTTTTGATCGTCAAGAGTCCACGACCGCCGGGGCAAGAACTCCCCCCATTCTTGTCGTGTTTTCTTATTTCCATGTTTGTTTGGCTCGGGCGAGTATACATGTAGTTTGTGGTTGTGCCTGCCTTTCACAGTGCAGTGCATCAGCACCTCATTGCTGTCAGAGAAAGTCTGAGCACAAGTTTCGTATTCAGCAAGATACTTCAATAGACCTTCAGTCCAGGATTTTTCAAGATCGTGGTCGAACAATTCTATCATGTCGACAGCTGCTGCAAGAATCTGTCAGATCTTTGAGTTGTACAGAGAATGTGATGATAACCAACAGTCTGGGAACACATTTTGACACCTTTGGGCGTACACATAGCACATAGAAGCTATCGCGGAAACAACCATATCTTCTGTTACCGATGAAGCTGTTGTTGGTGATTCCAACGCAATCCGAAGAAAGTTTGCCACATGATCAGGTATGTTGTGAGGTGTAGGATTGCCCCTTCGAGCGGCGTGATAAAAGTCCAGTGGATCTTCAGAAGATCTGAAATGGTCTAAAGTTCGAATCAAGATATGGTTGAACATGGCCACGTTGTAATGTGCGAACGTGCCAGACCGCTTTCGGCGCCCCTTGTCTGCTGCTGATACAAGCACGCGTCGCAGCTCTGTCAGAGAGTTATGAACTTCCACAGGCCTCGATGGCCTTCCAGAAAGTTGACCCGCCTTGATAATGACGTCCTTATGCGGGATAGAACAGCATCGTATATCTTGGAACAGCGCGTTGAAAAGTCCCTCATTCGTTTCGATATGATGACGCTGCTGCACGGTTCTGTTATGGTCTTTAACGAAAGCTTTGAGCACCGCAGAAGCTCTTGAGCCTTCCCACAAGTTGCCGCCCAAGCTATGAAGGTAGGTTCTCTCTAGCATCTCATTTGTGTACGGCACTTCCGAATCTTCTTTGTTCCGAACGATGATTAGTGTCTTTCTAGAAGGTTGGTTGTAGGATTTCTTCACGGCGGCAGATGCCCATTCCAATACGCGAATCAGATCCGGCCTGAATGTCTGATCATGTGTGGTGACATATACAATGACATCGCTGATGGCATACAGGACTCTAGCATAAAACAAGTCGATGCCACTTTTCTTATTATTGCTGTAGCATTGGGCAGTTATTGGGTCCTTCTTGACTCCTATATGGTCCTTGGGCTGGACCATCTTTTGAGCATTGGTGGTAGCATCATCCGCGTTAAATCCCTCACAGTCCGCGAAAAGCAAAGGGTAATGGTCTGTCCCGGCTGAATCTTTCGGTATCATCACCGGAAGCGGGTTGTCTGGCTTGGGTAAAGGCAGCGTTTCTGTTGTACTTGCATCGTCTAAGTATAGATGTACTCCGAATGTTGTCGAATCTCTTTTGTCCTCAATACTAGCAGACCGAGTGACGGGCAGAGACGACCCGATGTGTCTTGAGCAACGGACCAGGCTGGACTGGGTCGTTGCATCAGTAGCAAAGCAGCATGCACATTGAGGGTGTTCGATCATACCAAGCAGCAGCATTGCTCTCACTATGGTCGATTTTCCAGCTGAAGTGTCTCCGATGAAGGAAACGAAAGAAGGGAAGTGATTCCGGGTATCTCGACTGCCTGTCCTTTGGGGATCGCAAAGGCGAATGAAGCGATCGTATTGCCACAGCTCGGGCTCCTCATCTCCAAGTTTCACAGAAAACCATCTTGCGGATTGATCCTCTTCATGTAAGCGTCTCAGCACTTCCTTACTTGTTTCTGAGCGAGTAACAATATCGACGAACATCGACGGCAATGGATCAACAATTTGATGTTTGCATCGATCTTCAGGATCGTCTCGGTCGACGTGTTTCTGCCAGCATGTTTCATGTTCCGTACATACTTCCGCGAGACAATCACTAATTGTACAAGAGACGCAGTAAACACGCTCTTGCGGGCAAAGAGAGCAACTTCTTGCACGTCCAAGACGTTTTTCGAGCGAGGCCTGGGTTCGACAGTCACGCCACGATCTCTATCTGGTCTGTCAGCTAGACATGTCTTTACAAGGTTAAATGGCAGGGTTTCTGCGAACTCACGTGGCCTTGATATGTTTTTTCCGACATTAATTGTCTCCGCCGTAGCTCTAGGTGTGCGGCTCGAAGTGTCCTCCCGTGGCCAATCTAGCGTGACAACCGCAACCCTTGTGATTCCTGCTTCGTAAAGAATCAGAACTCTGTGGTGAGGCGTTCCAACTGCGCGACGGAATTTGCTTTCTAATGGTTGTTCGGGCGAACAGTAACAAAGCTACACCGTGATGACTGCCACTTTCTCTATAGTGCCTACCTCGCGGTGAGAAGTCAAACAGGGCGAATGCTCTTCGACTTATTGAGAAGGGGCATCCTGCAGCCTTCTTCAGTGAATCACTATTTGGCGAACGCCCAATTGTCTAGGCGAGCAACCACAGGCTGACTCCAACACAGCCTGGTTTGAGGGGCGCGATAAGTAGATACACAATGATTGGCTAATTTCCAGATTTGTATGATGATTTCCCTGCTGTGACTTCCACATGATGGCAGAACCATGTCTCACTTCGCTGGCTGCCAATCGAAGACTCACCAATAACTTCGCGAGTATCATGACGCCGCTGGCTGCGTGGACTGGCTCGAAGTTGGAAACCACCTCCGGAGTGTCGAGCTAAGGGGGCTCACATTGAAACTGGCATTAAGCGGATAATTTAATGGGGGTAATTGACCACATTTTCAGAATGTGATCTAGATCTTCTGACGACCAGTCTAATACTACCCTCAGCTTTGATCGTGGAACATATAGGAAACGATTTGGTCCCATTAATGAAGTTAGCATTTTCAGGCTCAAATTTAAATCTAGAAGTAACTCCTTTCATGTGGTACGAGACATGTTAGACTTCATGATTGTAGCTCTGGACAGACGAGGACAATGAATACTGTCCAGTATTGGTATCGGTATTGCAATGCCTAATGATACAGCTGAGCTTACACAGCTGATCTGTTTCCCAGTTCGGTAGCTCTGACCAGTTCTTGCATTTCTGTGGCCCGCAAATGATTATCAAAAAGGTCGTTCGGACACTCACTGCGTCCTGCCACACAGTGGACCGTCCCTTTCATGACAAGTAAAATTAACATTGTCACGACGAAGGTATATCCAATACCTGCGATACAGTCAACTAATTGGTAACTATAATGGAGGTGTTAGACTGTCTGTTTAAAGGTGTGATCCATGTTGCATACCCGAATCGTTGACCCCGAGTGTATTCGCCTTCATGTGGAATCCTGGAATGGCCGTCCAGCCCAATCGTGGTTTGACTTGTGATCATAACGTTAGATGCGTCACTATTGATAGTATAATCAAAACGTACCGTGCAAATAGAGCTGTAAGACACATTCCAACGACTCCAGCTCCCGCATGAAGCAGGAATATTTGCAAAGGGTCGTTTTTGAGAAGAATCAGCGCTGGCTTTCGTAACGTCCATACACAGATATACGACACAAGGCCGAAGACTACCGCACTCCATACTGGGACCTGTTTATTGTTAAAATCTCTTTTTGATAGTGGGTCTGCAGGAGGAATGAATACATATCCGGCCCCAGGGGTAATGGCAACAAGACCTGCGAGAGCACCATCACAAAAGTATATCGTGGACATGCTGTCGAATGGGTCTCCTGCGTAACCCGGAGTGCTTCGTGCGATTTTCTTGTCAAGCCATATCAATAAGAGAGCCATTGTGCCCCCTGAGCACGCCGCAACATGTGTTGATGTCCAAGCAGAGACCGACCGGAGATTGCCCCCGAGTGCCGATCCTCCATCTACCAGAAAAGTTTATGATTAACATTCTTTTCAAGAACCCAGTAGGAAGCGATTGATGAAAATTAGCTTACTGAAGCCTGCCCAACCAAACCATAATAATGCTGTCCCAAGAACAACATAGTTCATACTATATACTTGAGATCTCTCTGGTACCCTAGTTACTGTGTGGGGTTGAGGTAGCCCATCCGCAATAGGTTCAGGTGCTGGCAGACCAACGGCAGGATGTTCGGCTTCGGAGTCTGACTGGTCCTCGCCAATTGATGACCCAACAATTAACTGAACATCCCCATCTTGGGTATACCCATCCTGCGGCGGACTTTGGGGCTCATCAACTGGATGTCGAGGAGTTGAAGAATAGTGTCTGGCGAGAAAGGCATGTACGACGTTAGTCCGGATGACTTCCACGAAGGCTCTTCTGACATGTCTGACGCCGTCACCCACGGACATGCATCTTTCAAAGGAGCAGAAAATGGCAAACGTAGCAACCGTTGTTCCGGAAACGATATGAACGGGCGTTCCTCCCGCAAAGTCCATGACCCCAAGTTTCTTGGACCAGCCTTCTATATCCCATGACCATCTTGCAACTGGATAGTATACCAGTACCGACCATATGGAGATGAAAACCAAGAAGCGAGCAGGACGAGCCCTTTGCATGGTGCCGCCACAAACTATTGCAGCACTTACTTGTCAGTTTGCTTTCGATAAGTTGTCATGGCAGACGTACGTGAAAGACGCAAACATTCCTTCATATATCACATAAACCAACTCTGGTATTGATGGGCTATTGACACCATCGCCTATACCAATAGGACGAGCAGTAACATCAAAGAGACCAAAGGCTCTGCTCTCCCCTCCCCACCAATTTGTTGATAAACTCGACCGCGTAAACGTCAGGGCGTAGCCCCATAGGGCCCACTGCAAACTGTTAACATTGTGCGAATTTTATTTAACGCCAGTGATGACTTTAAGTAGACTAACCTGTAGGCCAATAAAGGCGGCCGTAATGAGAGGAAGTCGGAACAAGGTCATGGCAAAAGATCTGTTACCTATACCCGCGTAGATGAGCGACAGGGCCGGGATCATGATGAAAACGAGAGCGGAAGAGACCATCATCCAAACGATGTCGGACCCCTATGTGTATTTTGAGCGCTTTGTTGCATGTGAGAGTTGATCTACAAGCTTACCTGGTAGTAGTTTTCCGGATGGCTAAGGACATCTTTATATGCTGTAGTAACCTGAGAAAAGTTTACCGACGCAGCAGGTCTATACAATGTTACAGATGCCATGGTTGATTCTCGATGAACATTGCTCTGGGGCGAAGAAAACATAAACAAAGCACGAAAAGGAGTGAGAAGGAAACGTACTGAGAATGCGAAGATAGCAGCACTAAACATAAAGCTGTCAGGCACAGCCCCGTGTGTCTGCACGACCCTATCCCACCACTCCTCGTTGGCTGGGACAAAAAGCCTCAGTGGCAACTCCAATAATTGAATATTCTCTGTGGACGCGGCAGGAGTATCACGCTGAGACGCTGAGAATCTCAATGGAGCCTGTGGCTTGCCCAGCTGAATATGTGTGACCCCCACAGAGGCGCTTGGCCAACCAGAACCAATAGAAGGAGGCTGGGATATTTCGGTGAGCACATTGAACATCTCCTGGGCTTCGAACCTTATCAGTGGCTCCTATCTTGACGGTCACCGGGCGCTCCAGCAATGAGAGCCTTGGAAAACGCCGGCGTATGCTGAGTGCTCTCAGTATCATACACACGAGCAACCCGCCCCGACCATGACTTGAAAACAAGAACAGCCAGGCTTTCTCACCCAGAAACAGATTCGGAGCAGGGATGTCCACAGCTTTTTCAATAATCCACCCAATGAAGTGAACATTCGGTTTGTACCCTGTGACGCAGTTCGTGTTGTTATATGCGACTCAAGGGCTCGAACTCGAATTTCGGTCGTGGTCCGATGCGGCGAACTGAAGGCTACCTAGCCTTTCACCGACTCGCGACTATTGCAGAGTCACTATCATCTGAAGCCCAATAATGAGCGGAAGCATGACCCAGATCGTCGACCCTTTACTTGTGGTGATTGAGAGTGACACCGGTTGCGATCGCTTGTCATGCGGCTCAGAACATCAAGCAAAGATGCTGGAAAGGTCACAGAGACTCTTTTCGCTACTGCTCCATCCCAAAAACGACCGACAGAGCACTCTGATTATAGATTTAAGGCAGTTTTTCAGCAACGACGTCTCGGGCTACTTCGACCCAGCAGTTGCTGTTACTCTGCTCCGCAATCTGGGAAGAGTGGATGCCGGCGTTGATGGCATGGGCGTCGAGGAGTATTCGAGGTACTGTAATGCTATATGGTGCTTCCGGGTAGACCCTTTCAGGATCCACGTGCCCAGGCGAATCTGGGCAGAAAGGCGAAAGCGTTCAGCTGGCGGATATCGAACAGAGCGGTATAGTGTCGTAAAGAACTCGACTCCATACCCATTGCCGCTTGACCCGAAAGAAGACAAATCAGGTACTTCCCTCTGGTGCTGGAATCAACCACTCCATGTCTCACGAGAATCGGCCCAAAGACTTGCCAATATCAGCCTTGTCCTCGGGTGGGATCAGGTTTTTCAGAGAGAAATAAAGGTGCTGGTCTGGGACTGGACAGGTTCCGCCAGCACACAAGCAGATCTGGGAACGCCTTTAGAATGTCTGCAGGACCATGGTCCACAAGGAATGGATGGTATGTCATAATCGATCATCAGAGTCCAAATTTGCTGCTTGGAGGCGAAGCTGACTTCAACAGCCAGGAGAAGGAAAGAGCTGGAACATATCAAAGCCTTTTTCGAAGACTACATTGCACAATCAGCAACTCCAAAGGATGTACGCAAAAACATCCGTAACAGAATCGACGATAAAATCGAGCATGGCAACATATACTTGTGGATGAAATCTGTACAGGCTGTGTGCTGGAAACCCGAATGGGGTGACATCGCGCAATGGTGGGAGCTCAATACCATTTCTAGTACGTCTCCGGTCCGGGTGCAAACAACCCTTTCAGTCGCGACACAGAATTCGCCAGCAGAGAGACAACACAATCGCCCACTATCCCCAGGTGGTGATATACTTGAGGTTCTTTACCAGTTTTGCACTGGAGCAGAGAAGAAAAAGTCGTTCGTGGTGTCCATGCTGCAAAAGGCCAACGACTGGATAGGCCAGGAACAGGAAAGAGTCGCAAAGGATTTGATGGCTTGGAGAACAACACAAGTTAATGATTGGGCAATGTCGATTTCGCCAGTGGCAAACGGGAGAAGCCAACAATCACACAGCCCAAGGAGTCCATCCTTACCGGCAAGCATCGACCCATTGGTAGAGAGTGATTTCCAAGCTCTAGGTGTCGAGAAAGAAAAGGATACAATAATGACGGAGGCGAAAGGCAACAATAATTCGTCAAGCACTCGAGGGAAAGATGCTCTGTTCATCAATGTTAGCAGCCGAGACATGCCGGATTCGTCAACAACAAGGCAATTTGGCGGAATAGAAAGCTTTTCGTCGTCAAAGTCAAATAGTGTGGAATGGAGAAATGGCGGAGAAGGACGAAACGATGTTGTTCGAGACTTGGAAGATTGCCAAACTTCAAAAAGGCAAATGAAAAATGAAAAATTCTTAGAATAAAGTGTAGCTTATATAGTAAAAGCAAGAAAGGGAGCCAACAGCTGCTTTGAGCTCTGGGGCATCACGGCATGATATATGCTTCTGCGGCGTTGGTCATAAATACGTAACAAAAATAAAGCGGTCAGCCGTCAGCTGAGCCTGGCCAAGCCCATAGTGTCGAGATGTACAAAGTGCAAAGATATGACAGCGTATCGTAGCCCTGTGCAAGGACATGCTGGTATTGTTTGATCTGCTCCAGCTGTGAGTAACTGCACTTTGGTAGGGCGGAATCGGTATTGGAATAGCGACTCACGTCCCCCCACAAAACATGCACGTTGTACAACACTGCTCTTTGGCAATTACTACTCATCGGGTAGATCTCTGATCCTCAGTTGGTGCATTCAAGATGCAGAAATCTCAGCGCCTCAAACAAAGTCACAAAAATCCATCAGATACACGCAGCACTGAGAGGATTATATATCTCACTAGCCCGAACGAGTTGGGGTACAGCAAAGAATAAACACTGTCTAAATTATTTGACCACAAAGCCTATGTAAACATATACAGACATCTCCAACTAGGAAGTTTTGATCTGATTGACGACAAAAGAATTTTGAGTCGCAAACAACAAGCAGCCGGGTACCAAACAGAAAGTCAAAAAAACTAGCACAGCAATGTAGCAACATTCAGAAGACGGTTGACCGGCTAGACCTCGTAGACGGGCCAGGTTGAAGCATCACCTATCAGGCATAAGCCCGGGTAGCACACGCTGGCACCTGCAGGAGCGGGCTTTGCGCTGTCACTAACCTCAAGATTCTCATTCTCATCCTCATTCTTCTGAGCATGAAATGGTAATCCTGCGAGTTCTTTGAGTGTTGTTTACTGTATGACCAATCTATGAGATTATCTCGGTCATTGTTGCACCCATGAGTAGCCTATCAGATCACGAGGACGAGCTGAGTGGTCGCAACTCCATGAGAAGGCTGAGTCTTATTCGAGACGAAGAATCATCCACTTCGCGTCACAGATCCAATGTTGAAGATGTAGATGGCAAGGTGCTTGTGGAAATCGGTAGCTCCAGTCCACCTGACGGGTATGACAGTGCCACTGGCCAAGATCAGCGACTTTCGTCGATCAGAGTTGCTGGATTTGATTTGACGACTACCGGAGGATCCATCCACGAGGGAAAAGGTATGTTATTCGGACGATTCTCTCCTTCTGCATTGATGCTAGTTGCTGGAGACAAACCTTTAACCAGACTTTTGCAGAGTCTTTTCAGCCAGGCGCGCTGCCATCGTGGTGTCCTACTTGCGGGAAGAAGAACGAGTATCAATTGACCCCACCACTTTCACTGAACCTTACGGAGCATCTAGAGCGTGCTGAGCAGTTTGGAGAGAATCTCATGGCGTCTTTCAATGGCAACATCCCCAAGTCGAGGAATTCTTATCCTGCGGTACGTACCAATTCGGGATCTCTTGAGTTCCCGCCACAGTCTCGAAGTCTGCTTCTTCCTCGGTATTCGTGCGTTAATTCCCTCAGGTCCGGAATCTATTCATTAGTTGGGAACACGACAACTTAGGAGTTGTTTCGGAAATCCAACTCCTCAAGAAATTCTTTATTGAGAAACTCAACTTCCAGGATTATTGGGCTACGGATTGTATACTACCTGGACGAACTATGGATGACAGCGAAGCAGCTAGCGATGCGTTGTCGTTGTCTATCAAGAACTTTCGCCAGGGTGCGGGAGAGAACGATCTCTTGATTGTATATTATGCTGGACATGGAATTTTGAAGGAAGACAGGAGATGCTATTGGGGAGCGTAAGCAGCATTCTGGAATTCCCAATAATATCAGCCATTTCTCACACTATTTTAGACATCAAGGTAAGGACAAACGGGGAATCGATTGTCCTTCTCCAGAGATAGCCTGGGGTCGCGAGCAGGAGAAGCTGGAACAATTCGAGACAAGAGACGTACTCATCATTCTTGACTGTTGCTACGCAGCAACATCAGCAATGAGGACCTCACGACAAAGCACCAAAGAAGTCTTAGCCGCTTCAGGGATTTCGCGAGAAACCTTGGGGGTGGGTGGGTACTCCTTTACGCGGAGACTTATCCAGTCGATGGATGTGCTGGTCACAAATGGGCCCTTCACAGTTCCTATGCTGTACAATCAGGTCCTCAAGTCCAAGATCAACGTCGATTTCCCTGACATAAAATGGACAGTACAAGAAATTCGTTTCTACCAACGAACCCCGATCTATATTCCTCTAAGCCAAAACGGCAAAAGCATCACTCTTTGTCGATTCGTCGATCCGGCCCTGGCAGCTCCTGAGCAGGGGAAGAACATCGCAGAATACAACACTCGGATTCTGATGGAGGGTCCTTTCATCACTATGACTTTTGCATTAGAAGCTCAAGTAGAACCGTCAAGTCAAGTTCTAAGCAAGTGGTTGCTTTCGCTCCTTCCGCTAGAAATCAAACGCTTGACGGGAGTCAAACTTGTTGGGGTTTTTGAGCACCAATCAATGTTTATCGTTGCGACTATGCCTCTGGCTCTGTGGACATTGCTTCCGAAGCGACCAGCATACAATTATGTCGAATTGGTTAATTCTGAGAATCTCCTTTTGGTCTCGGAAAAAGGGGATTTCTCGTTAACGGTAAGCACACCGTACCCCCTTCAGTGGACTAGACGCCAACTTCGGCGTATGTTGGGCATATCTCCACTGCTCGATATACAGCTGATGCGCTCCTTGCACGACGGCCGGTACAGGTGGCAACCCGAGCTCGGGGGAACGCACTGCTTTGGCCAGGAGGATTTAGCCATGCTGCTCAATATTATGAGCTATGAAGGGAACAAATTGCATGATGTAATGGAAGTCAAGCCATTCTCGAAGCTCTGTACTGCCATGTGGTATCTTCGTGTGGTACCAGACCGAATAAGCAATCGCACTCCTTCTGGTGTAGTAGAAAGGAATCTGGTCAGCAATACTTTCAATGTGAAGGAAACCTGGATTGTAAAGGATGCCCTGCCTTATCCGGCAGCAGTCACTGATACTGGGGAGGACCCCATCAGGTGCTGGAATCAACAGGGGCGCGAGTCCCAGGAAACGTCTTACCGACTCGCCAACATAGCTTTTGTTCTTGGTTGGAAGGAAGTGTTCGCAGAGGGACTGAAGACCGTTGTGTGGAACTGGACAGGAACAGGGCCAGTAGCCATGGACCCAATTGCATGCCTTGAGGTTCCTTCGTCGGACCCCCATGAAAGCAATGGTTTACCAAGTACGTATTGCAAGGCAGGAGTGGGTTCCAAAGCGTGAAGCCTGACATTCCGCAGACATACGACTGTACGAAATGAAACAGATCAGATACTGGTTCAAAGGCTTCATCAAAAATCCCAAGACTCCAAAGCGAATAAAGGCGTACGTTCAAGAGAGAATTGATGTCGACCAGTCCCGCGAAGCCATATATGCTTGGATCAAGTCGGTCGAAACAGGGTGTCTCGGAACGAGGTCTTCAGCTGATCAGAACCGGGTACAACCAAGAATTGCGTCGAATACCTCCGAAAAATCGCAGAAGACTTCCAAGGCGAACAGCAAACAACACCATCGCGGTGGGCCTTCAATCACGGGCTCCAGCTTTCGAAGATTTGTCTACGAAAAGGCAAGCCAAGTACCGGAAGAAGAATCGAAATGCGTTGAAAATATGCTGTCGGAGGCGGACGCATTTATTCAGAATCGACAGCGCCAACTCGTGGAAGAAGTGCTAAAGTGGAGAGCAGCACAAGTCGCAGAATGGGAGAGGTTATTAGAAGGGACAAACCTTGTTGATAATGTTTAAGTGCTGGACGGGACCGCCCATGTGGAATACAGTGGAGGACGTTCCGTCTCAAAATTCAAGATTCCACAGAGGAATCATGTGAGTGCAGGAAAAATAAAGCTTTTGAAGGTCACTGAATGTGCCATCTTGAGCGAGATGTAAGGGGAGCAGCTCATGTGTATTTATCTGTGGGGCGCCGGCCGCAGTCAGCTCCAAGATTGCCGAGTTGCGTCGCGTTGTGACTGCGCCTGCGCCACTGCGAGGATGATTCATACCGAACGCTCTTGACATAAAACAATTTCATCTCTGCCTATATTTACTGGATCAGTCTCACGAAAGGCGAAATACACCTCTATGACTTAAGAGCACAATGCTTTCATTACCAGTTGATATCCAAGTCATTGTTCTACCTCTATTATCGTCAACTTCTCTCATCGCACTTTCTCAAACGAATCGATACTTCCGAGACCTCATCCAACCCGACAAGAGGCAATTCGTCAATCGCTTGCTAGAATTAGAGTGCCTGCCTGAATATGGAGGAGAGGTGACGATCAACGAAAATGCCAAAATAATTATCGCTTCGGAGTCGACGGCATATGCTTGTACTTGGTGTCTTAAAATCGTCCCTCATACACGATTTGACAACCATGCACTTCTTCGTCTTCGCTTCCGGAAGCCACCTCCTAAGTCGAGAGCTGCACGAAAGCTTTGTGGCTGGGTGAGTGGTGATGCGAAGGCACGGGGACTGAAAAGACAAGCCGACCTCAAAAACGATACGCTGAGGAACTGGATGCGGCAGATCGACCAGTCTTGCAGTGTTGCCGAATGGACGTCGCTCTATCACATTGGTAGCTGTCGTCATCGACGCTTCTGCAACGAGTGTAAATTTGCTACCGGATTCTGGTCCCGCAATGTAGGCGTTCGAAGTGGTTGGAGACGTAATCATAGGAGCTCAAATGTTGGTACAGGCCAGGTCCCGGTCATAAAGGGGCGGCAGCGAAGATGTCACGACTCTACAGAACGGTATTTTTGGGGTCTGTTCCCAATAGCCGACGATTCTCGGTATTCGTGGCGATGGAAGATCTATCGCGAGGATAACTGCGACTGGTGGACGCTGTGGTGGATTCGCTGTCCTGAGTGTGCCGTGTGGCAGGAGAGAGCAGCTTTCAGGAAAGGTTCTGGGTATGGAGTCAAGTCAACACCAGCGGACCCCGATATGTTTCGGCAAGATGGCTGGGATGGACCACATTTCGAGAACTGGCGCTGTCACCAGTGCTTTGCAGCGGCTTTTGGTGAGAAAGAGCTAGAGAAGGAGCTACTTGCGTTCTGGAAGGAAAAGGTCGGCTATGAATTGAGCCAGTTCAGATCTCTCCTGCCCAGTAGCTTTTACGTTGTCGACAGCATCGAACAGCAAACTGGGAAGAAATATTCATGGGAGAAGATCGTGAAGATGGATAGTGTCTCATCGCAGTCGTTGAGAAAAATTCCATCTGGCAGGGACCTGGCGGAAGCAGACGATGAGCAGAGGCGCCTTTATTATAAGATTTTGAAGCGATGGTTCGATACCCTAAACGCGCCCGAAGAAGTTTTAGGCGGGTTGATGGACCGATCTTGGTTCAGACCATGGATAGTCGGTTACGAGATTCTGGAGAAGAGAATAGAGGAGCTGGAAACGTGCACGAACATTCTTGAAGCAGATCCAAACAAGCTTGTCAGCTTCGCGCTCAGGGGCAAAAAGGTCGCGGTATGAGGAAGGCTTAGGAGAGCGAGACGCAAAGAGGTACTTGTCTACTCTGAGTGGTGAGAGCACGCCTGTCTGACAAGTAGCCTCTTCAAATTAGCGCGCATAAATTGTTCGGACCCCAAGTGTCTACTTACTGGAATTTCCTGGGATTAATGCGACTAACACTAGATCTTAATGGCGATTCGTAGACCAGAAAGAGGTTCTTTGACACAAAGAATGATATAAGTCTCGAGAGTAGTCGGTGGGTTGAGCACTCAAGTTGAGTCTTTTACTGGTCCATATGCATTCTGAGAGACATATATGTCTCAATGTCCGGATCATCATTCAGTAGAAGTTTGCTGTAGACCTCCTGAAAACGTTCTTGAATGACGGATGGCGAGCTAGTAAATCGTCGAATTTGAACGAGCCGCACAGTTATTCATTTGCACAAGTATTTGCCTTCAAATCGAGCCTATGCTGTCATGAAATTGTCGATAGATTATCTCCTCGTCAAACGTTCTAGTATTTACATTCGGCCTTGTCATATGACTAGACGCACGCCCGGTGACGTACCGGAGTCGCAATCATGGTATAGACCTGGCACCCACTACTCCCAGTCAACCGATATTTGACAGATGACAGCAAGTTTCCTTTACTGAACCTCTTTTCCAAGAAGGTCGAGTGTATAGACGATTACCATGCACAACTATCTACAAATGGTGCCCGTTCAACAGTGTCGAAAACGATTAGTCTAAGAAATCCTTCGGAAGAGTCTTTCCTGTCGCGCCCGCGTCACCTACAGTACACAGCATCTCGGGAACACCGACGTCCAGAAATGTCAAGGACCGAGTAGCGACCTTCATTAAGAATAAATGAAAGCTGAGCCCTAAGACTTTCATTTTCATTTGAAAGGCTTGGGGGCACAGACACATTGGTGATCCGGTTACATGCTAAGCCCACTCTTCCCAAACACAATGAGACCGTCTGAATTGCGGCATACGCCAAACCTTAATTTAAGCACATTCCTCTCTGAATCGAGCATAGCTTGAAGCGTCACCATGCTACTGGAGCTTTTTGTACTTGGTAAATCTTTTCGTCCGGAGAGCATCAAGCTTGCCAAAAGCTCACGCGAGTCAGGGAATTCGATATCACAACCTTGTAACGGAGGCGGAGAAGCCGCTGTCAGGACGTTAAGGACGAATGGGCATCAGAACCGTGGAAACAGATCACTCAAAGCGGTGCAATGAGAACCGAGCATTCTGAAGCTTGGATTTGCAGGTCTTGGCCTGCCATTGAACCCCACAATTTAAACTCCAGCCCTACGCCTATCCGGATGCGACTGAGATTCATGCAGAGGGTGTTTTGCTCGCTTCATATATTGAGACACGAGCCCTGTCAATTAGGAGCCATGGTACGGAGGTAATCTCAGTCTTTTCAGATCCCCTCTTACTTCAATCCGCTCTCACAAACTCTCAGTTTCTGTCTAAACTCTTTTCTCGTCATTCCTTCACCGGCCGGTGCAACTTAGCCACCTTCATACTTCTTAAACTATGTTACAGCGTTGATCACTTACTTTCGAAAGCCTAATTGCTCTTTACTTTCTTCATTCCACTCGAGCCAGGCAGAGGTGGCTTCCTTCAAACCCTACAACTCACTTCAAGATGGTCAGTCATTTCCCGACCTTGATTCCACAACTGTAGGCAGGAGACCGTTGGTAGTATCATGTCCGGCTCCCGGTTCAGCCTCTTCATCACATTCCAAATAATTATCAATGAACTCTCCTCTCATTGGAGAATTTCGTTGATCGAGTCTCAAACTACAGGACGATCGCTTTTCTATAGCATGTTTCTACAATCTGAAGCCCGCTCACCAAGTCCAGGTTAACCAAACTCGGCCGTACTCGAATTCTCCAGTATCGCCATTACAGACCCCAGTTGATGGCCAGAGGAACATGGCGGCAGCTTTCTCCCCGGTGGAGCAAAATGTCTATTCTGATGAGAAGATCGTCATGGTAGGGCCAATGGGGACGGGTATGGAGGTCGTGGAGCCGAACAGAAGACCATCGCACGCGCCGGAAGTTGTTCTAGCTGCTGCTCCAATTCCGCCTCATGCTCCCCCAGGATACGCGGACACGGAACTTCCTTCTCGACCAGAGCCGAAACCCTTCTGGAAGAGACACATGCTATGGATCGTAGCGATTCTGGGGCTAGGGATTCTCGTGATTGGCGTGGTGGTTGGGGTTATTGGGCACATGGAAAACAAATCGACGCGGACGAGTAATTCACAAGTGTCGGTAGTCAAAGCCATTACCAACAACACGATGAATAGTGTTGCCAGCTCCGGCTTGTTCTTGAATGACGGGACAACGTGGAATACCCACGTCATCTGGCAGAACTCTACCGGCGGATTAAACCTCCAGATCAGTTTGGACGGGCAAACATTCCAGCCCGAGCAACCAGTCAAGCTGAGCATCCAACCCAAGATCGGATCTCCTCTTTCAGCCACAACGGAGGTTGATTCTACCACTGGAGTCGTAATGCTCAACATTTTCTACGTATCGGGCGTGAACAACATCACGATGTCTGCAGTCACCTGCTCTCCAAATTCCGACAAATGCAACACTATTGCCAACTGCTATCTCCCGACTCAAATTGCACCTAGCAATTTTACCGGACTTGCAGCAGTAAATGTGAACAAAGCTCAGGATTGGCGCGTATACTACCACGATGAAGACGGCTACATTTCAGAGCTGCAAGGAGACAACTCGGGATTCAACCTAGGAAAGCCCATCGGTGGCTCTGGTTTGAACGCCTCATCTATCGCAGCAGTCAACGTCAACTCAACGACCAATAATATCAATATCTTCTACGTCGATGGTTTGACTCGAGCTCTCTTTAAGATGCAGTTCACAGCCGATGCTTGGACAAAACGTAAGAATTTCCCACCCACCGCTTCTCAGATCAACACACTAATATTTGCTCTTAGCATCAATCGTCTCTGCCGATCTCATTGCTTCCTGGAATCCCAGATCTGGACTTGGTGCTGCCTACACGGAAACTCAAGATCAGCTTCATGTCTACTACACAGGACTCGATGCAGGTATCTATGAATTCCTTGGGTCCGGCGCCTCACAAACAACAAATACTTCGTGGGCGGCGCAACCTGGCCACAATCACCTTTGGGCAGCAGCTGATTTTGTTGGCGCTCCAATCACCGCTGTAGGATGGGAAGACCAAGCACGATTCTATCAGGTTAAGGAAGGAGATCTTGCAGAGGGCTCTCTCAGTAACACGACATGGACCGAAGCTTTCATCGACAACAACGGTCGAACTAGTTAGAGTATCTTGGGCGGATGCCAGCGAGCGGAGCTTTCATTCTGGGGAGTTGGTAGCTTGGAGTCTTTTGGGATGGACCATAATTTCATTTCTACTGTATATGTAGTCCTGGGGACGCCTAGCCTACACATACTTCTGTACATAGGTCATTGGTACAAATGGGCAATACAATTCATCACGCGGGGCAGTTTCATGCCCGCCCAATCAAGAAGTTTTCGCTTCTTGAACAAGGGCAATGTGTGACGTGAGGGTACCAATTGACGTGCCCATAGTCGTAAAGATATCTCCCTGTACGCCTCACTAGTGATAATATCTTAAGTTAAGATGAAACGTGCTCTCATAGTTGTGACTAAACTATAGCATGATATGTTATGATCTTCTTCGCTTCGCTGTTTCCATCACCGCTTCCAAGCGGCTATTTCTGGCAGATGCGAAGATGATAGTCGATAGAGTTCAGAGACACGCATAGCATGAATCGAGTTCTTGTGTTCATATAGAACGTCATGCCTCTTCCCAGCAGCAGATGTCTGTCATTTCAAGAATTTCTTCAATCTGCCTTGCCGCATGCTGTTAAGCTTAGGATTGGCTTGTAAGATCCTGTCAGAAAAGGGGCACGTCTGAGAAGCTCTTTCTCGCTCCACGTAAGAAGTTACAAGATTGTTGTGCCTAAGGTCTTTCCTTTACAATGCACCTCCGATCTCAACTTGTCACAAAAAGAATAAGCGCGGTTTTCCTCCAGGTAAGGTAAACATGGCTCGCTAATCCTGAGCCGAAATTGCTTGGCATGTTCACCCCGCACTGCCCCTTGGTGAACACTTCACTATGAGACAAAAACATCTCAGAATCTACGAAGGGACAGTCTACGCTTTTCACAGATGGACCAAATGACCTCGAATGCTCCAAGATATCAAACTCACCAAGCTACTCCAGCAGACGCGGAATACGTCTTTTCTCTCGCCACGCGTGTTCAAGCAGCTCTCACCGCATCAGGCAGCCTTCAAGAACTCACTCCATCAACTTTGGAAACAATCCGAGCTTCGATACACAAGGAAGAGATTCTGATATTCACTTACACCGATGCCACTTCATCAACTCGGTTAACTCCCATTGGAAGTGTGACAATTTCTCCTTTCTCGCCCTCATCTGGACATGGCAGCGTTTCTTGGGGCATCGACGAAGTTGGTGGGAAGACTTGGTACCTCCATTCCTTGATGCTGGAGCCTACAATACAGGGTAATGGACTCGGCAAGATTTTCCTGGAAGAGACTCTGAAGCTTTCAGGGAAACGAAATGGCGCGGGGACACTGGTGCTTGATTGCTGGGCAGGAAATCAAAAGTTAAAAAGATTCTATGAAGAGGTTGGATTTGGGCTCGTTGGTATGTTTCCAGAGGAAGGATACGAAATAGCTGTGTTCAAAGTACAATTGGGAGCTTGCTGAAGTGACGTTGTGTAATCAATTTCTCCTCTAAGACCAAAGGCATATGGCAAGTACATGTTGTTTGAGAACTCTTCTATGTGGAGGGAGCACCAGGAGCAGTCTCGACCTTGAAGGCCCAAACAGCACCTTCGAACTCTTTCCTTCGCGCAATGATGACCTCAATATCATGCGTCGGCTTTTTAGAGTTCTCTCCCAGTTGCTGCACTTTGAAAGGCGGTGGCTTAATCAATCCACCATCCCTCATCTTGACATCAAATCCATAGATCATCATCGCCACAAAGCTTGCAATTTCCGAGAATGCCAGATGCCGACCAGGACAGAGATGTTTACCACCACCAAAAGGGAACAAGCCTTGAGTTTGAGCCTTTCTTTGCTCTCGACTCAATTGTTTCTTCTGGAGGAATCGTCGCCCGTTGAAGACACCCGCATCGCCACCCCAAATACGCTCAGACTCGTGCAGAGCGCCGCCAGGAATTTGAATGACCCCTCCTTTCTTGAGCTCATATCTGTCCTTAATAATCACGTCTTCCATCACAACGCGGACTGGAGTTGCGTTGACGCACATTCGGAGTGTTTCGTGATAACAAGACACCAGAAGAGGGCAATCTTCTTCAAGCGAGGAGATATCCAGAGTGAGTACGACCCGTCTACCAAGAATTGTTCTAGTAACGATTTTGGAAACTTCTTCTCGAATATCAGCAGTGAGGATCGGATCGGCGAGGATATTGCAGAGCATAAAGAAGGAGTTTGGAACGGTGTTGGTAAGCGCTGCGAAACAGATCGTTATCTCAAACCCTGCCAAATCGTTGTTGGTGAACTCTTCAACACGTGCAGCTCGGGCTCGTCCTGCAATGAAAGCATTGGCATGCTTGTCTAGACCCTTGTTGTAGTAGTCTTCGAAGGCAGGCGTCAGGGTTTTCCGAGCATTCCATGCTTTTCTCGCTGTTATAGACGGGAAGAAGTCGAGGAAGAGCATGGGCAGACCCTCCTCGAATTCCCTTTTAATGTCAGCATAGCAATCTCGATAAATTGATTAGCTCCTCACCAAATGTGCTTGACAAATTCCAGATTTTTGCGGATTGGGTTGTCGGGACCGTAAAAGGAGTCTGCAAGTGCTATTGTATATACCACTTTCATCCAATCGAAAAGACTTCGAGTCTGCGGTGAGGCATCAATGTCGTTGAAATATTGAGCCAAGGTTTTCACAACCCTTCCCTTAGTTTCGATCAGATGTGGCCCCAGCTGAAGCGCGTTATACATTTCATGATGAATCGTCCGCATGTACCGATTATCTGCACCATTATGGGCGACGATGTCCTTGATTTCCTGCCTCGCTCCCAGTGCTCGATTGGTGAACGCAATGTGGAATGGATAGAACGAGACAGACTTCGTATTTCCCAGAATTGCTTGTATGTACTGCGGGGTGTTGACAACATATATGTTTGTTGAGAATATCTTCAGAGTGAAAACTGGCCAGTCCATGTACTTGAGACTTGGCGCCATCAGATAAGTGCCTTCTACAACCAATCTTGCAGGATACTTACCTCAATGATTTGAGATGGTCGCCCTTATACCGAACCATACCGATAATGTGCCAAATAGAAGAAATGGCTAAGACGGGAGGCTCCCGAGCGTTGATAGTAGCGCTGGTGAGTTTTCGGTGTATCAGGAAAATGATCAGAACCATCGACTGGAGCAGTACCAAATGCAAAATTGTCGACGCTTTCCAACTTGGAATGATGTCGATACTTTGAGACAACATCTCTTGGAGGTTTTACTTATTTAGTACTGCGATGGGAAATTTGCGCTGATGTACTTCTGATGTTTGAATTTGAGATCGAGCAATTCATCAAATGATGTTGATATCTTCTCTCAGGACAAACGAGATCTTCCACCAACAGTTTATTTCTCCATTACAGTATTGTCTCTGAAAACTTATCATCTGGATAAAGTGCAAATTCCAGCCATCTACCGTCTGCTTGCTTTTGGTCTCAGCAAGATAGGACTGCATATGCAAGTTGTTCTAGCGTTGGTGATACGCAAGCATATCCAGAATGAGAGTAGCCGACCTCTGAACATAGAGAGTTATTCCAGCCTGGATCTCTAGACTTCATGAATAGTTGGCCGATGGCAAGCCCATCGAGCGTGAGTGATGTGTTGTCTCTTGATGTTGAGCAACTGTTGCCGTAGAGGCATCGCTTAGCGAATAGGAGAAGCGGGATAAACGAATGTATCCGCAATGTCGCTGCAGACTCGATGCAGCTTCGACGACTTGCATGCATGAACTTGCGGAAGATGTGCACTTCTTGAACTTCGGGTGCATGAGTGACCACATTCATGAAAGGGGTGGGTCGGATAATGGGCCTGGTTGAGGTGATCGGGCCTCTGGATTTGCCGATTCTGGGATGGAAGACCGCTCTGAGACATACGACCGAACGGAATTGTGCAATTACCACACCACAATAATGAACATATATAAGAAAGTGCACATGCATGGTAATGGATTCAGTTGCGGTTGCGAAGTTGGTCGCTAAAGTAGATCGAAGCTGGGCATGAATGCTTCGGCCAAGCAGGTTCAGCCGGGTAATGTAATCGATTCGCGCCTTTCAAATGCATGATTGAGACAGATAGGATGAGAAAAGCAATCTAACTACGACTTTAGGTGCGCCACATATTGAAAGTATTCATACATCATTCTGTGGCGAATATTTGTCCACGGTTCTCCGGCTACTGGTTTTCAACGAAGTGTCAACGTCTATCTCCTAAAATTGTGATTACAATCAGTAATCGAGCTATTGACTTTTCTGTGAAAGATCCTGGAATTGAAGCGTAGCCGTTGAAAAGACTTACTCTCGCGAGTTCGATATGCTTTCGCCTTCGCCAATTTCGACGAGCACCGTCATGCAACAGAGCTTGAAATATGCACAAAAGTGGACTTTTCCTTTCCCTCTTTTTCTTCTTTCTTTCAGATAACAAGAGGCCAAGTAAACCAATAGAAGATGCAGTACTTATCTCTGCCTGTGTTGTCCATTGTTAAGTGCTTCTTATTGCTCTCGATCGCTTCCCACAGAGAGTATCCCTAACAAACACTTCACGAGATCGTGCCAAATAGGACAACTCAAGATGAAGTACGCTTTAGTATTTCTCTTAGTAGTATCATTATTCCTCGTCAGGAAAGCCATTCGAAAGCAAAAGCTCTCACGCCGCATATCAGAGCGAGGTTGTGCACTGCCACCCTCCACACCCAATACTCTCCTCGGCCTACTCCAAATAATACAATTACTTCAAGCACTGCGAGCAAATCGTTTCCTCAATTACGTCCAAGGACTCTTTGAGAAGCATGGACATACATTCACCTACAATACCTTCGGCACCCAATCGATCTGGACAACGGAACCAGAGAATATCCGCGCCTGTCTTTCCACCCAAGCACAAGACTTCGAAGTCGGCGCCGCCCGACACAAAGTCATAAGCCCCCTCGTAGGCCATAGCATCCTCACAAGCGATGGTAAGAAATGGTCCCAACATCGAGCATTACTCCGTCCGAACTTTATGAAAGCACAACTCGTCCACCTCGATATCTTCGAGAAACATTTCTGCAACCTGGTCACGTGTATACCGAAAGACAACTCGACATTTGATCTGAGAGAGCTGCTGCAGAAGTTGACAATGGATATCAGTACGGAGTTTCTGCTGGGATGTCCGACAGATTCGCTTGTGCTGCATGCGGAGGGGAAGAGCGACGAGTTTGCGACGACATGGGATGAAGCGATGGGTTGGATCGCTCTTCGTGCGCACCTTGGTGCGCTGATGGATTGGATTCCACATCCTTCGTTCTTCAGAGCTTGTAGGACTATCCATGAGTATGCTGATGGTCTGGTGAGTTCGGCTCTGGCGTCGCGAGACAGCAAAATGGAGGAGGGTGAGCAGCGATACATCTTCCTCCACGAGCTCGCGAAGGAAGTCAAGGATCCTATCCAGCTTCGAGATCATGTCCTTAGTATACTCACTGCAGGGAGAGATACTACTGCGGAGCTTTTGTCATGCACTGTGAACATTTTGGCTGCGAGACCTGACGTTCTTCATCTGTTACGCGCAGAGATAGGTCAGTTGGGAGGAGAGAAGCCAACGTGTGAGACGTTGAAGAGTATGATTTACCTCAGAAATGTCTTCTTTGAAGGTATTTTGTATTTCACTTGGTTAATGAATGTTTACAAGGCCTCGCTGACTTTGGTCGCGTCAGTCCTCCGACTCTATCCAGTAGGCCCAGTCAATGCTCGCGTAGCCAGAAAAGACACAACTCTTCCAGTCGGTGGCGGTCCACACGGTACACAACCTATCATGATCCAGAAAGGGCAACAGGTTCTCTACTGTGTGTACGGTATGCATCGCCGTAAAGACCTTTACGGTGTAGATGCAGAAGATTTTCGTCCTGAGCGGTGGGAACAACGACGCCAAGGATGGGATTTCTTGCCGTTTAATGGAGGTGCTAGACAGTGTCTTGGTCGTAAGCTCAATTTCTAATACTTCTGTAATTATGGATGTCGGTATAAGCAGCGTAATGGAACTTGGACTGATGTCTCTTCAGAAAACTTTGCTATGATGGAAGCTTCGTATATTCTTGTCCGCCTGCTCCAAGAATATGACGACATCCAGCCCAGGGACGTGAGACCGTGGCAGGAGCATCTTGGACTGATTCTTTCAAACTTACATGGAACAATTGTAGGCCTGATTAAGAAGACTTGAGAGTGTTCTGGAGGAAGTTTGAAGTAGCTACGTCTTTCTCAATGACATCTAGATCGTGGCTGGTTTAACGTGAGAGCAATTGGTGATGAAGCTGTTCGGCACGTTCGGGTATCACATTAATATAATGGAACAATTAAGCACCCAAACAATTCTGATACATCAAGAATCATAGGGTCTGTTATGCCAAGCATCGCGTGAAATCAAACCCAGGCCACCATCAATCCCTCTCCCAATCTCGCCAAAACTCAGGGGCTCGCTTACCCCAGACAAAATAAAGTCAAGGTTGCACGATGCGAATGCAGAAACCACAGCAAAACGAATGCAATTACTTCTCAGCAGTATCTAAGCCTTCTTCTTCACAACCAATAACACCCCCTTCGGACTCCCCCTAATAATCTCCTTCCCCTCCTCCACCCCAGCCTCCCTCAACAACCTCTCGATCTCCCTCCTCATCCTCTTCACCACATCCCCCTCGGTCCCAACCGCCTCGTTATTCGCCTCCCTCCACCTCTGCACCGGACTCGCCGTCCCCATAACCTTCTCCATCATATCCAAATCCATCGTCAGCGCGCCCCCAGCAAAGAACTCCTCGGCATCATTCTCCCCCGTCCCCCATTCCATCCTCACGAAACCCGCTTCGTCGAATTCATCCACGGGCGTGTCAAGCGTCCATGGAAGTGGCAACTCGCTATAAAGGTTGCGAGTAAGCCAATTCCCCGGTTCAAAGAAAGGCTGCAAGTCTCGCTCCTCAAGATCCATGAGCGCAGCATTCAAAGCCTCGGAATTAGGCACCGAGGGATGAATACTCAGCTGTCCAGTCGTCCAAAGCGCGACTGTCCCGCCTGGTTTAAGGACACGAGCTGCACGCGGCCAGAAAGCGGACATGTCGAACCAATGCGCTGCCGTTGATGCTGTGAGGAGATCGATACTGGCGTCTTCGACTGGGGGTGTGAGATGCCAGCCTAGGTCTTCGGCGGTGGAGATCTCGAAGCGGATGGGCGAGGATGAGGCGGTTGTGCCGCCTAGAGCGCGGGCGTTGTTTATCATGCCTTCTGATGGGTCGAGGCCGGTTACTTGATTGAAGTGTGGTGCGAGAGCGCGGGCTGTGATTCCTGGGCCACAGCCGACGTCTAGGAGGGTAGTAAGTTGGCCACCGGTAGAGGTATGTTGCTTAAGAACTTTTTCGTAGAGTTTGGGGTGGTAGGAGGGGCGGGCTTGGGCGTAGGATTTGCCTTGGTCTCTGGTGTAGGACGTGAAGGTCTTTTCGCTAGACGTGGATGTTTGTGGTGTTGACATCTTGACGGTGGAAGCTGGTAGCGGCTTGGGCGTGGATGATCGAGCTGTTAAAACTGATTTATTTACGTCCGGTTTTTCTTCGCTTTGAGCAAAGGTATTGATTGTTCTTGGAAGTGTTTACTATCTACTGCACCTTACAGACCACTCAATTTTCAGCCAGAGCGTGAGTTGTTCGCAAAGGGAGGAGAGTAGCTAGGAAGAGTGAGCGTATTTGTATTTGTAGAGTTGAGGAAAGTTGTTGCCTGCAAGTTGGTCAATAATACAGCGGGACTTGTCTCCACTTTTGTCCTTACTCCGGAAGCTGGTGCCGAACAGCTCAGGCCATGCAAGGTTGTGATTCGATTGATATTCTGGTGTCTGTGAAGAGGTGCTGGGGTGCCAAGACGATGATTGGATGAGATTCAGCAGCATGCGCCGCGATATTCTGCTGGAAAGCTTTGGATGGGGGTTCAGTGCAGGATAAGTCCGGTTATCAAGAAATCAACCCTTGTTTGCACTTTCTTTCTGCAAAGTATACTGTAGAAGATAGCCTTTATATAATGGTTTCTTAAACGAAGTGGACCGGCGGTTTATACGATCAAAGACCGATCGAGGCGTGGACTTTTGCTGGGCACTGAAATTGAGCCGGGGCGCGGACTTTATAGAATTCTCCGGAAACAGAGATCAATTTGTTCGAAGCTCGACTCACCAGAGTTCTGATCATGAAGTCAATTTCGTGTTGACTTGTATTTGTCAAGTGCTATATCATTACATTCTTCATTATTACGTCGGCTTCTGAGCATACACCACATATCTGCGATCTTCTATCAGCATTACCAGTCGAAAGGTAGAGGACAAATACTTACATGGGCCAGAATGCATGGACTTTTGTATCCTTCATCTCTTTCCGTACATCGACTAAGAAGATCTCAACTTCCTCCTTCGTCCAATTGAACACCCGAGTAAACAAAGCCATTGAGAAACCTTCAAGTGAAGGCGCCATGTTCTCCAAAGACCATGCTCCTGCACCATAATTAGCGAAACATCTTGTATCAATTATGATAGTAATGAGAGACTCATCAGGAGTGAAGATTATGGATATAGCAACAAAACATCTTACCAATCTCCTTCATCTTCTTCTCCTTCGGCCACCTATTCTGCGGCCACGTGAATTTCTGCTCAACGACATTCACGAACCCAGCTTTCTCAAGCTGCTCCTTGTACTTCTTCGCACTATCAATTGGCCTCCCAATCGTCCTCGTCCCATCAAGAATGAGACCAGCCCATTTCTTGAGCGCTGAATCCTCTGGCATGGTATCATCCACGAACTCAACCGGGAAGCAGATATCCGCCATTTCGATATATCCGCCTGGTGTCATGTGTCTACCACTCCATCAATACCCAAAATCTAGATTTCGAACCATCCCATACAATTGGAATTAATCCACCAAGGTTTTCCTTGATAGAATAGAAAGAAAAAAAGAAAAGCTCACCGAAAACTCTGCTCAAAAAACCTCCCCCAATCCGCAAAACTACTCGTCATCATCCTCGCATACACGAAATCAAAACCCTCCCCCTCCTTAAACGTCCACTCCTCCTCCAGATCGTCGACCTGGAAACTCACGTTCGGGGGCACGAAACCGGGTTGGATGGGACTGAGGTCGAGACCTAGGACTGTGGCTGCAGGGTGCGTGTCGGCGAAGTCGATAGCCCAGATTCCGGTGCCGGTTCCCGCGTCTAGGACGCGATGGAGGGTGGGGGGGAGCGGACATCTTGTGGTGGTTAGTATAGAGTGTGATGTTTTTTCGATTCCAAATTATGAAGTGTTTATCAAGTAGGGCATGAATGACGAGTTGGATAGGCGGGATTGAAGGCAGCTTGATGTGATACAAGCACTTACAGATGCAATTTTCCATCAAATGTCAATGTGAAAAGATGATGCTGTAAATCCAGCCGGTCTTGCTCGGGGACATCGTTCGGACCTAGATATTTCCCGTCTTTGTAGGCGTGGTACCGACGTCCGTTTTCGTGGCGATGGGCGAGGATACTGCTGTTTATTGAGACGGTTGAAGATAGATCGTCGATGTCGTCGTCGCCGAGGGAGGAATCCGCGTCGTTGATGTCTTGAGGGTTGGTGTTGGTGTTGGTGTTGGCCATGGCGGGGTAATTTGGAGGTATAGCGGGGTAGATACGGACGGTTGCTTGAATGATGGGATAGGTATTTTGATGTTCTGACGGAATGGGAAATAGAGGGATGTACGGGATTGTGGATAGTATTTTAGAAGTTATGTATCCTACAATATTAAATCCAGCTGCCACGTTTATCTCCCTGCAACGTGGTACGTAGCATCTCATCCCATCTCATCCCATCACATCATCCATCGCCCATCCATCCAACCGTAGCAATTCTTAGATAGATCAGCACCTCATTGACCTCGTACAGGACCGAATTCGTACAGTCCATGCACAACGAGCGAGTAGAACAGCCTGAATCTTGTTGGTTTTGTACCTCGATCAATGAGATGCAGCGATATCCGAGAAGATAAGCTGATCTCATGTACGTTTTGACAGGGTACGGCCGCACGGACGAGGGAAGGCGGCGGGTTGGCGACCAGTGATATGTTATGGGGTTTGGCGCTGAGAAGCCTGGAGTTCAAGCGCTGGGCTGTCTGGGAGATGGAGACGGTGCGCTGAAACTTAGTGGTTGGACCCTGTGTTTGGTTCGCTTACTGGACGTACTGTTGAGACCCCGCAGCCTCAAGCTCGTGGGGTTGGGTTACTTAAAGGTGGGAGGATATGAGAGGGAACACAAATGGCAATCTATTTGATACTTCACTTTTACCTTGGGTAGGAGGCATGGAGAGAAGTATAGAGTGCAGCAAGGAGGGAAATATCGGGAGAGGAGATAGTGGGGGTGAAAGATGAAGAATGAGCTCGAGATAGGATGAGCAGGAAAGTTAACCACAATCTAAACGCAACCGAATTCTTCCTGAGAAGAGCGATCAAGATGTTAACAATGAATTTGATTACATATTATATGTTTTGTTTTGTTTATTTCTGCAGAGCGCCCCTTTACAGATCTTCTTTCCCAGCTTCCCAGCTTCTCGCTCCCCGATGAGCATGTTCCCGCAATCTCGCCCAGGAGCGTGTGTACTCCCACGTAACAGGTAACGTTCCTGATACTGCCGAGATCCCGTCCCAAGCCGATGGGCTGATGGTCGCCTTCTGTTTCGCGGGTGCTTTACTCGAGGTGTAGATAATCGCCTAGATACCAGCCGAGATGCAGATAGGCGCCTGCAGGGCGTTGTACATCGTAAGGGCCCGGGGTTCTTTTGGTAGGTGGGAGGTACTGGACTTCTGGGCAACTTGTCTTCGTGCCTAAGATGTCGTATAGTTCGGAGATCGAGATATGACATTCTTGTGTTCGGAGTTAAAAGACGATATCTGGAGAATGTTTCTCGACTTCCGGTGTCTCTTCAGCCGATTCTCGATCGATCTGTCCTCCCAAGTAATTCATCATGAACCTCTCTCCACGAGATACAAGCTGGTTTGGAGAAATTACGTTTCGGTGCCCATGACGAGAAGTGAATATCTTCATTCCAAGCAGGACTTGCCATTGTCTCTGCCTCGTCTTCTGTAAAAGTCATCCGTTTCCACTCACGCTGCGCGGGGTACTGCTCTCCCATCGGATAGCCAATCTTCCTAGAGCAGACAATGGTCATGTCGTTTTCTGGTTCTTTGTAATGATGTAAGATCCAGATGAGCTTCCATCGGCCGTCTTCTGGTATCGTTCCATCTGGTAGCCGGTTCGCTTCTTCTAGATTCACGATGAACGATGCTCGTGTTGCCAAGCGAGCTTGCTGGCGTGTTGGGTCGCGATGAGCCGTGGTGCGGAGAATGGTGAGTGCTTCTTCCCGGATAGTTTTGTCGCGGCAGAACATAGCTGTGTCGTAAAGCGGCTTCTCGATGCTGTCGGGGAAGTTGAAGACTGGAGAACTTGTGTTCCAAAGCTTGAGATTTGAGCGATTGATATGCCGGGAGAGTGAGACTATCTGGGTAAAGGATGGCAGGAATTGATCATGTTCAGTTTGCTTGGTGAAGAAAGCTCCGGCAAGCGATATCTCAGCATTTAAGATTTGTATCTGAAGGAGAGCTACCTCCGATTGTGTGAGAGGATCTGACGAATCCATGGCTTTAGTGAGGATCGGTGCGAATGCCTTAATCCATCTTCTGATATCCTTCAAGTACTGATCGCGATCTGCTACAAGATCCATGGGTACGTAGCATGGATCCATCAATTCTCCTGGACTGTCCACAGTATAAGGATGCCTCAAGTCTTGCTTGAGCATAATATTGCGAGCGTACGACTCATCCACTAGATGAAACGTGCGTCGCATGATAAGTTGCTGAAATCTTCTTGCCTCTTCTAAAATGCTGAACCGAGTTGGCATGTTCTGTACTGTGACTGCTCCCTCTCGTCTTCGTTTCATATGGCGGGGTAAATCCTTGATACCCCACCGGATTGCATGATAGAGCTCGATACGTCCATACTCGTGGAAGATCTCGTCGTCAACAATGCTAGAGTTGGGAGATGAAAGCCCGGTGTTCTGGGCATCCTTGTTGTCTGACCATTGCTGGAGAAGCGAATAACCATTTTGACCTTGATTGAGAGCAGTTGTAGGCGACTTGAGCAAAAGTTCGATGCAGTAAATGACAAGGCAGGCCAGTAGAGCATTCCTCAGTGACGATGGATGTTGAGGAACAGGTACAATCTGTTGCATGCCGACTATCGCTCGATCGTATGATGCCAAGGCGAATGTTTGGTGTCGGTTTGCTATTTCCATGTTTGCTTTTCTCTCAGAAGCTGGACCAGCAGTGGCAAAGTAACCTTGCTTGATGGATTTGTTGAAAGCTCCGATGGCCACCACGGCTCGTAGAACGAAGGGTTCATGGTAACACGCCTGAAGCAGAGTGTAACTCCAAGCCGAAGACTTGTTGTATCTAGAAAGCTCTAGACATGCTTCTTCTTGATAGACTCGGAAGTAGTGGGCCTCATCCTGGTTCACGAAATGCAAAATCTCGGAAGGCTGCGCCTGATGAAGCTGATCTGTCTCCTGTGGTAGGAGTGGACGTCGGGAATTTGGTTGTGTTCGTTTCCAGACACATGGTCGCTGGATTCGGGAACACAACGTGCAGACCGGAAGTCGCTCGTCACATTTCACTCTGCGGGCCCTACAATGTGGTTTGCCCTTGTCAGCCACAAGGAATCCACACAGCGTAGCAGCAATATGCCGCAATTGTGCTCAAGATGTCCTGACGATGCCCGACATCCCACCTAAGGTACTGTACAGAGGGAGATACAGAGATACGGCACGCGACAGTACAGAATAGCACAACATACTAACTACAGCATATCACGTACCTGCACGTCAAACAGCCGTTCCTAGACTTTGGAGCCGACTTCCGTTTACCTTGCTTCAGCATCCCGCACTGCCGATGAGCGGGAGGAGTGTATCACTTCCCCGAGAAACCAAAGCTCCCAACAAGAAGAGGTACATGAACAAGCTGGCTCAGTGGCGCAAAAACGTGGGTGAAGGCCGGCATAGGTATGGGGAGACGTGGAGATATGAGTCTTAGGACGAGATGTGATCATGCAAGAATAGAATATTCGCAGTCCAGGTGACTGACAAGAGCCTCAGCTTCCAACAGCCCTCAATGCACCCCACGCAAGTCAAAGGAACTGTCTGGAGAAGAAGAGTTTGACATTGCATGAGAAGAGAGCGAAGTCCACGATGTGCCGTTGACGGGTTGAAGGCTGACAGTCATTGGAGCTGGACCGCAGCAGCCGTGCATGGGACTTGCATACTGTACAATACAGTAGTACCACCAGCCAGAACCACATGTGGGAACCTTTACGCCTCTGGATCCTCTGGGCTCTGGGCTCTGGCGTCTCGACTCCTCACCACGGCCAGTCAAATTACGCGACCCACTTCACCGCTTTCCAGATTCGCAGGGCTCTGCTTATCGGGTCCCACTTTCAACGTGTGGCTTGGCAGAAGGCAGAGGAAGTGGCGAATCAGATCGGCACAGACAGGGATGCAAATCTCGGAGGGTCGGCAACAATCGATATCAGACAGACACAAGACAAGAGAAGGGAGGAGATTTTGTCGCGTCGAGATCCATGGATGGGATGGGATGGGATGGTTGGGACGAGACGAGACGAGATGAGATGAGCCCAATGCAAATGGATGAGAAGAAGGAAACATAGTATTGCCTGTCAACCAAGGAAGGGATAATAGAAATTGAGTAGAGGTCAGTTCATATATCAAATTATCCCAGATCATTACTTCCAAGGTCCTCTCCATTTCAAGATCTTCTCCACCTTATCAATCTCTTGCCATATCTTGAACAACATCAAGAGTTCGCCCAGCTCGTGCAAGAACACCAAGAAACGCAACTGCATGCGCTAAAAACTACAATAATCATAGCGCAGCCGCCGTTATTGGTACAGCCCACACTCGTTTATTTGGGCGAGAACCAGAACCCAGCATCTCGACACTTTTCCCCCCAATTATATTCCGTCATCGAGGCTTGGGACTCTTTCAAAGCTGGGCAATTTTCTCGGCTTTGCTTGGCTTTTCAACTTTTCTTCACCCGTCAAGAGGCTTGGCCTACAATCCCGCTGACCATAAAGATTCACGTTAGTCCCAACCTAACCTGCCAAAGTCCAATCGAGGCCCTCACATCCTTTTTTCGAGAGTTCAACCATCTCGACCTTCTTTTCCTCCCCACCTCCCCGCGCTCTCCATGAGCAGGACCCCTAAATATCTCCTTTCCCCCACGACCACCTACGAAACCCTTCGAACATTCCTATCCTTACGAGGACCTTCCGATCATTACATTGACAGTGCAATCGCTGCACCGAGGCCTCGAGCTGGCCAAGATACCAAGAATCTTGTTGAATTGGAGCGGCGACTGGGCGCAACCAGCTTCTGAATGCTCCGACACCACGCAATACTTCTGACCGAATCGACAGACTGGGGAATTGGGAAGGGCATACAGCTTGGTTGAGGCAGACACGCGTGAAAAGATCTGCTGTTGGCATCTGCTGTTGTGATCCCAGAATCATAGCTTATCGCGGTCGCAACGAGAAGTTCTCAAGGCAAGAAATCCAAGCATCACCAAGAGACACCAAGCTCTTAACTCACCATGGCGTGGGATCATCTTTCGATCAATCGACCGCATCTGGTCTACATCATCCTCGGCGGCTTCACGTCGCTGTTCATGCTGTGTTCATCGTTCATCAAGGAACGACTATACATAGGTGAAGCAACTGTCGCCACCATCTGCGGGATCATTTTTGGCCCGCATGCTGCCAATCTGATCGACCCTGGAACATGGGGAAACACCGATCAAATCACCCTCGAGTTCTCTCGAATTGTCCTCGTCGTCCAATGTTTCGCCGTCGGTGTCGAACTGCCCAAATACTACATGGAGAAGCATTGGAGGAGTGTGGTGTTCTTACTGCTGCCGGTTATGACATTTGGCTGGTTGATAACTAGCTTGTTTATATGGTGGATGGTTCTGCCACTCACATGGCTTGAGGCTCTGGTCTGCGCGGCTTGTGTAACTGCAACAGACCCCGTGCTGGCCAGTTCCGTGGTTGGAAAGGGAAAATTCGCCAAACGGATCCCTAAACATTTGCGAGATCTCCTGTCAGCCGAGTCAGGATGTAACGATGGAATGGCATTTCCCTTCGTATACCTTGCTCTCTATCTGGTTGAGTACAAACCGGACTCCGAAAAGGTGGCCTTTCACTGGATCGTCATCTCCGTGCTCTACGAATGTGTGTTTGGCGCATTCTATGGCTTCATGATTGGCTACATTGGTAGACATGGCATCAAGTATGCTGAGAAGCATGACCTTGTGGACAGAGAGAGTTTCCTCGTGTTCTATTTCGTCCTCGCACTGTTCTGCGCTGGTTCTGGTAGTATTCTGGGAGTTGATGATCTCCTTGTCGGCTTTGCTGCTGGAGTAGGCTTTTCTAACGATGGTTGGTTTACTCAAAAGACCGAAGAGTCACACGTCTCCAACGTTATTGATCTACTCATCAATTTGGCTTACTTCGTCTACTTGGGCACTATCATTCCTTGGGAGCAATACAACAATGCGGCTCTGGGCTTGACCCCTTGGAGACTGGTTGTCATCGCACTATTCGTCATTTTCTTCCGCAGAATACCTATCATGTTGGCATTGAAACCACTGATTCCGGACATCAAGAGTTGGCGAGAAGCTCTTTTTGCTGGTCACTTTGGTCCAATCGGTGTCGGTGCCATATTTGTTGCTATTTTAGCCCGAGCTGAACTAGAGACGACAACTACTACGCCATTGGCAGAATACCCCGATCCCGAGGCTCATAATTACATGGTTGTTGCGCTTGTATGGCCAATCACTACTTTCCTGGTCATCTCCTCGATCATTGTTCACGGCTCTTCCATCGCAGTTTTCACACTAGGCAAGCATATCAACACATTGCATCTGACCATGTCTTATACGACAGACGTGGACGGTCCTGGATGGCTCAACAGACTTCCTCGTATTGCGACTACGTCAAGATCACAAGCAAAGTCTACAGTATCCGAGACTGATGCTGACGAAATGAAGATGGATAACTTCCCTCCTGGAGTCCTACCGCCTATTGGAATGCCAAGAGAGTTCCTTCGTCGCCAGAAAGAAGAAGACAATCCAGCTAATAGTCGAGCTTCTTCTCTCATCCCTCGCCGCCGGAAGAAGAAGTGGGATGATGGTCTTGGTCCTGGAGGCCCCATCAGCCAGTCGGCCATTTTCCCTGTCCGACGCAGCCAGAGTGAGCATCTGAGCGAGAACACATCCGATACTTTGACACCGGGTGGAAATTCTCCAGATGCTGAAAAGGATATGGACAATGAAAAGAATGAACGTGACCTTGGTGAAGTTCAACATGATCCTGAGATGGAACAGATTATGTCCAGAGACTCTGATGAGACGGGAAAGTACCATGGATCCAGAGCCGAGCACGAGCCAGACCGACGTGAGATCTTCCGAGAAGGTGACGATGTTATCATTGAAGATGAAGATGGCGAGGTTGTTGATACCAAGATCGACTCGCATACTCGAAAGGAAAGACAAGAGGCTGCAGAAAAGGCTGTGAAGGAGACCAAAGAAGATATCGAGTCCTCTGGCCTGGGTTACAAGAATTTGAGAAAGAAGTTGGGCGTTTGGAGGCACAAAAATGAACCAGAAGATGAAGAAGGTGGACCAAAGGGTGCAAAGGCACCACCTAAGAAGAGAGGTCCAGCATTAGCATACCAATTTGGAAACACAGTAAGTGGTCCATTCTACAGGATCAATTCTGTACTAACTCGTTGCCCAGATTATTGTCGAAGATGAAGACGGAGAAGTTGTCAAGACTTACGAGATCCCTTCAAGCAAGCCGAAAACAGGCGGAGAAGGAAGTACAGGCGGTGCTGTCCGGAAGGAGCTCAATCGAATGGGCACATGGACAGGTATAACCAAGAAGCCAGGTGATGCCCAAAAGGCCGGGGAATCCTCACGACCCGAAATGCATCATAACGAATCCGTCCTCGGTAGATTAGGCAACTGGGGCTTTAAAGGACCCAACACCGAAGAAAGCCCCGACAAAGGCAAAACCACCGAGAGCAACGGAGACGACGACGACGACCGCCACATCCGCTTCACCATTGGTGGAGCAGGTCGCCGTCTCACCAAAGACGATTTCCTCAAGGAAATCCAGTCACTCGATCCTAAAGCCCGCGCCGCCATCGTAGACGGCAGCGACGCCCCAGCAGCAATGAAAGATCTCGCCCGTAAAGACGCCTCCGCCGATAGTCCTGGCAGCAGCCGTCTCTTCACCGCTAAAGCTCCACAGATGGCTTCTGGCAAGGGCGCCGCTAAGTCCGTGGGTGCTGAAATGGCGCGTAGACGTGGTGCTCCCATCGAAGAGGACGATGAGATGAGGGAGAGTGGTAGCGAGAGCGAATCCGATCGCCAGAAACGCCGTGCAAAATCAGTTGCTGAGCAAGGCGGTAACAAAGCCTCTCAACCGAAAGCAACACGCCGTGTTTCCCATGCGGATAGTACCGGTGAAACACAAGCGGAGAGACGGAGGAGAGAACAGGCTTTGAAGGGCGTGGATTCTGTTACGCCTGCGCAGAGGGGTAGAGAGCGCTCGAGAGACGAGGAGAAGGGTGAGGATGATGATGGCAGAGGGGGAGGTGAGACTGCGGCAGAGAGGAGGAGGAGAGAGGCTGCGCTGGGGCTGGATAGGGGAACGGGCGATGGAGAGGATAGTGATGATGATGATACGCCGAGGGTGCCGCCGCCTGTGGCGAGGAGTAGAGGGATTCGATTTGCGCAGAGTCCGGTTAGAGGAGAGAAGAAGTAAGCCTCGATGGTACCGAGTGGGTGAGAGGAGGTCTGGGAAGAGACTGAGAAGTCGACATTTGTGTGAAGAGAATGTTTGAATTGGTAATGGACAAGCAAGCTTTGTAGCGTCGCATAGCATGGCATTGCGCGGTGTTGGTATACATACATGTTTGCATGTCGACGTTCTGTGTAGATAATCTGGGCAAATGGTACAATATCTAAATTGTCACTTGAGTCACATTGGATATTATTTATAACGCGGTGACTTGCGAGCTTGTTGATTGAGCCTCGCTTAGATGCCGACGTTAAGAATCCTCGTCTTTTGATTCTTGCTTGTTAAAGTGCGAGTAGTCCCACGAAAACTGCATACATAACCTTCACTTCTCATCTCATCTCCGTCCATCAACCACCCTCGCATTCCGTCCCCTCTCACGCATGCGGCCAAACACAACGACCGTAAGGTTACCCTTCTCTCACCATCATCCCGGAAAGACATCACATACACCCACTTCTCTCTCACTCTCACACCCTTCCACATCCACTCACCATCTCACTCAAGACAGATCCCACACCTTCGGTCCAGGCATGATGTATGGCGGTGGGTTAGACGCCCATTTGTTGTACCTGATACCCGGATCATCTGCTTTGTATATCCCGGGGATCTTAACTAGTGGTCCAGGTGTACCGCCTCCAGGGCCTTCGATATTGAGCTCGTAGCATTCAACTATGAAAAAGAAGACGGCAAAGTCAGCATGTGATCTTCCAGTTAACCAAAGGGTGTCTTTTCCGGGATATCATGACCAGCTCAGGAGCTTTTCATAAGAGACCTCGACACGTCCCAGACCATTCGAATCACCGATCGAGCCAGTACAGCGAGCAAACAACACCTCGAGTCGAATCCAGGTCCAAACCTCGAATCACAAACCAATCAAAAACAAAGAAAAGGAAGAAAAGAGAAAGAAAAAAGAGCAACCTACTGTAAAACTGCGCCCTCCCCTTCTCCGCCTCATGTAGCCCAATATGCTCCACCCTAACCAGATACTCTCCAGGCGGGATATTTCCCGGCACCGTAACCTCGATGCGATCTTTCTGCCACAAACACCAGTTGCCGTCTTGGCCGGGACTGCCCTTGCACACACCACTCTCCCAGAGCTTGAACCAGTCGCCGGAGCCATCATAGCTGGAGATGGGCGTGCTGGAGGGGGACTTGGACATGTAGACGAAGCCGGGGCCGGGGTGTTCGATGAACTCGTTGTTGAAGAGCTTGAAACCGATCTTGTCGCCGGCGGTGATGGTGTAGGGTTTTGAGACGGAACCGGCCTTGGCGCCCTTGTTGCAGCGGAGGTCCGGGGAGGTGAGGAGTTCGGAGGGGAAGGCGGGGTTGTAGGAATTGCTGTTCTTGCGGGTGTACGCGTATCTAAGTTGGGAGTTGTCAGTTTAAATAGGATGTTGTGTTTGGTAGAGGTGGTGAACCGGGATGGGAACGAATGAGGAAGTACGTACTCGCCGCCGATGGATTTCCCGTTCACGATTAGGCGGTTGAAAATGTAGTGACCTTCAACAATAAAGGGAACTGCCACCAGGGCGAGGATAGATCGAGTCTTCATCGTACAGGGTTCGAGGGTTGGGGGAAGTGAGATGACTTCCTGCTTTCTCTCGACATACACGAAGCTGAAGAAGACCGCCATACTTATACTTCTACATCATTCTTGTGCAGTGGTCCCCCCATATTCAGTTTCTCATAATATCACTGGTACGTTCGATTGCATTACTTTGGCGAACACAGCCTGAGTCGGAAATAGTAATACTACACACAATATCCATCCAGGTCAGCAGTCTTCTCGTCAATTCTCGCTTCCAAGTACTAAATTCCCTGAACACCAATTACCAAACACAAAAAGAAAGTCAGTAACGACAAGGAGTGCTCAAAACAGTTCTTGGCCACTATGAAGAACCCTTCTAGAAATATTACTACTGGTCCCTGAATGAGGCTGAAAGCTGGTTAATAAACAGGGGCTCCCGCCAAGATGTGGGGACCCCGCGTATTCCCATCTACCGGTGTCATGCGCTTGGTTTGCTTACCATTATTTGGCGGTAGTTGGAAATTGAGAATGACCTAGTGTTGTATTTCAGCGTCGTGGGTTATGGATGGAGGACACACGGACGAATCGGTAGTTGTGCTTGGTGAGTGCCAAGGTAGATAGGAGAGCTCGGTAGTTGTGCGGGATGAGGAGATTGGATGGGAGGTTGAGGGGTGGTGGAATAAGGCATGCGAAGATGACGTTAGTGGTGGACATAATGATATTGTTGGACGTGAGAATTTGAAAAGCTGGCTTCGTGATGTGGTCTTGTAAGACTACGACTTAAGATCAGAATTTGGAAGCTGGGCTTGAAGAATTTGGCGAAGCGAGAGTCTCAGAGATTAGAAATCAAACGATAGATGCTGTTCATCACGAAAGTCATCGTTGTTACAGAGAGTAATCACGTTATCGCTACCCTATCTTTTTTCTAAAAATTTAAGCACCTTTCTTGTGCTCGCAGCCTGGTCTTCATTACTACCCCTCTGTGCTTTCTAGGCAAAAGGCCTCGCTTACATTATTTTGAAAGACATCGTCAACTTCATCTCCCTCGAACAGCAGCCCATGTTTCTGCTCTCAAAACGCCCAATGCGAAAATGCGTCCCCAGATACAGCTCTTGTTTGATGAAGCCTCATGTGGCTCAAGCGGGCGTGTTTTTCAATGATGCAGTGTCGCATCCGTTCAGCAAATCATACCAGGCGATGTGTCAGTGATTTCAAGTAACTCAGTTATGTCCTAACATCAGTTCTCAATGTAAGCGGAGCTTTTTTAAGAGGCCAATTTTCTTACGCTATATTCTGATATTTTTCAACAGTATACTATGGGATTACAGGCGCAGCAAATTACCACATGTCTTTAAAAGTTTCGAAAAGGCTCTCGCTTGTTAATCGCCCCCCCCCCCTTGCTTACGGGCAATATTCTGGCAAGGGTGGTGATATTGCATCCATTGGGTGGAAGCAAGGGACTCTGGTGCTTGCGGACTGTGATTTTGTGTGGTATATCAGCTTCAGCTTCTGAACGCTGGAAGTTGGAACAAGCTTGATACTTGGGGATCTTAAATGTTATCGCTGCTGGTCGCTAAGCGAGGCCTTGGAAGCAATATCGCAGGCATGATCGTAAAATTGTTGAGTTATGCATTCGATCGGTACCTGCAAGAAGGCCTCGAGAATGTTGCTTGCTGACTCCGAGGACATGAATGTAGCATTTCTAGGGACGACTCGCTCCTTGCGAACTTCAAAATCTCCCGACTTATCGCAAAATTATCCGATGACGATAATTCTGGCACAGTTTCGAGTCGTCGCTTTTTGATCCTCAGAAGAGTTTTGAGCAGAATTTACCTATTCGAAGGTCCGCTTCCTTTATGGTCTAGTGAGCACGGGGATATTTGAATCACTAGGCTACAATGAGTTAACAAGCTTGCACGAACCAAGCTTGTTGGGCTGTTGAGAAAATTGCTTAGTTGCAGTTCTGGGCACACGGCTCTCAACCACCGATCTGGCTTGAAAGAATCGCTTTTCGTAAGCATCAAAAGAATTCTCGTCTGCCACTCTGGTTCACATGCTGTGTCTCGGAGTGCCAATCGATAACACGAGGTAAATCGTCATCCAACCAATCATACGGAGTCGCAAAACTCCCAAACATTCTGCCCAGCGATTGAAATGACCAACAATTCCTTCTTCAAAGGAGACATTCCAACCATTCCTGATGAGGACAGTGCAAGCCGCCCCCAGCGCACAGTCGGGCCTGAGCCACACTATTTTAAGTAATTACCCCACAAACTACGGGGGAATTCCAAGTGGGAAAGGCGATGGTGGCGCGATCCGTCCAAGGAAAGACGCGCTATTTCGTCGCGTCCCTCCAGTGCGTCACCTTGGCATTGTGCCCCGAAATTAAGTAATAAATACGAGGCCTGAACGTCGACGATCGAGGACTTCTTTTCTTTCCCTTTCCCCAAATTTCTCTCTGCCATTTTTCTGTCCTCGGTATATTCACGCTCGTTCAACAGCTTCAATCATCACTTCGTCTGTCGCTTCTATACTGCAGATATATCTTCTTCTTGCATACTCCCTTGATCTACCGAGACCATCTATCCTTATATTTTTGATATGAAGACTTCAACCATTCTTCTTGCTCTGTTGAGCATTGCATCTGCCGAGCTCGTCGTCCGTCAAGACGCAAACACTACGACAACTCCCGCCGCAACAATCACCAGCGTCGATACTTCACCACAAGCCACCTGTCTCGCAGCATGCAATCCTGCCGATGTCAACTGCCGCGCAGCCGTAAGTCCAGACCCTCCTGAAACCTTTAGTCCCTCAAACCTCAAAGTTGCTTGAAGATTTACAAGCTGCTGTTCTATGCTAACTTTCCCAAAGTGCGTTGGTGGAGCCCATCCAAACTCGGTCCAAGTCAACCAAACTTACACTTGTATCTCCGCATGCCCAGTAGGTGATGGAAGCAAGTCCCAAACCGACCAATACAACACATGCGTTGCCAACTGTATCACTTCCTACTACCTCGCCAGCACTGTCGGACCTGTCTCTGTTGGAACCGGAACGACCAGCGTGAGCGCGCAGACGACTGGCAGCGGTTCGAATAGCCAGTCAATTGGGGGAAGTGGGTCTCAAACTACTGGTAGTGGTGCTCAGTCAACTGGTGAGTTTTGGACTGATATTGTATCTGAGGATGAGACATGGAGCTGATAGTCAACTGCAGGATCCGACGGAACTGCCGCTGGCACTGCTGCCCCAACATCAACAACAAATGCTGCCAGCGGCCCTATTCTCGTGTCCGCTGGAGGTATCGCCGGTCTGTTCCTGGCCTTCTTCGCGTTGTAAGCGCGGGGTGGGGAGAGATCGGGGTGATTGTTTGGCGAAGCTTATTCTATAATGAGTACTGAGTGGGTCTCGTAATCTAATGTTCTATGATGACGAGATAATGCGATTGGAGATCAGGGGATTCTGGGTATCATAATTTCTTCTATCTATTACTGGTTGGAAGTAATCGACTTCTCTCGTTCAATTGCCTATCGCATATTTCTAGCAGATTTCTTTTTTCTTGCTCAGTAATCGCAGACGCAGGCATCGCAATGTTCATGCCGAAAAGCCATCGTTTGCGACTCAGCTTTGTTTGCTTTTTTTAAGCGAGCCACCTCCTATCTTTCGATGACGAGGCAAAAGTATGAGAAGCGAGTTTGTATTTCGGTTGTCTTTCCCTGCGCGAACTGCATTTGCAGTTGAGTCTCAGATCAAGTATTCAAAATAATGAAATCTTTCCATTTCTGTTTGATGCCTTCTTCCTTCCACTGGCCTTTTCTGTCATACCCAACAGTCCACTAGTCTCAGCTATCGTCACAAGACACAGGACTGGCAATGCGTCGATTCCTATGGATGGTTTTTATATTATGCCTCATGCGCAACTATGTTCTCATCTTGAATTGAGTCCTTCCCCGGCTCCAACACGATTGAGCCGGCCTCGTTATTGCAGAGCGGCTTCAGTTGCATCGTGTGCTGAAAGAAGCTGCTAACACACACAGGCCTTAATCTGCACAGTCCATGAAGCAGTCCTCAGATCGACAACAGACAAATCTCATATGGCCGCCGGGCGCTAAACTGATGCCTTCCTTATCCAAATCCCCATCCACTTCGCTTACCCAGCCCGAAAGCCCCACAAAAATCGACCGCCTTCATATAACGAAATAACACAAACCTCAGCTCGCAAAACCCCGCATACGTCCTTCGTAAGTTGTATCTGCTCTCCTCAATCGGTATAATCACTAGCAATTGCACAGCCGGCGCCCGACGATAAAAATCGCCACTACCGCAAACCTCCACCCCGGCGCCCGACGGTAAAAATCGCCAATCCTGCGTACGAAAAGTAAATCCCCACTTCAGCGAGGGTTTCTTTCTACCTGCACCCAGTGCAGGGTGTTCTTTTGTCTTTTCCTCCAACTCTTCCATCAATTGTTCTTAAGGTGCGTTGGTAGTTTGTTTCCCATTCGTTCTGACGATGCATGGCATTTGTTTACGTGGATGTTGATGTTCTGCTAAGCGAGAATTTGGACTACCTCGTCTCGCCATGTCATGTCTGCAAACAGGAAATGCCGCGACTTTGAATCGGCCATGAAGCAGTGTGCTCAATAGATAGACTCAGACTCAGCCATCAGGGATGGGATAGATAAAATCAAGGTGCCCAAATTTTTTAGCACACGCTCCCGCTTACCAGTTGGGTACGAAATATTAGCGCTAGGACTCAGTCCGAATTATTACAACGAATATTGTTAGGGTGGTGTACAGGACAATGGTTCTGTCCTTTGGTATAGGGCATAGAATTCGGACTAGTACTCCTAGAATATAGTATGGTGTGGAACAGAGCCTCCCAGCCCGGGGTAAGATCAAAGGACGAAGCGCCTTTTCCAAACTGGTATAATTTCCATGGTGACCAAGGGATCCCGCCACTTCGTCAAACTGGCTTGACCCACGAAAAACTTCGCCGCTGGGGTAATAGGAAGGCACAGTGAAGTGGAAAGACTTCTGGGTACAGCACTTCGTACTTGCCGAGGTCGACGATAGGCCACTGGACTGAAATCAAGAGGGAAGCGACTGGGCACGGACCAAACAGCAACAAGTAAGGAATAAGAAAGCATGCAAGCAGCTCTTCCCAGTGAGAGGCTTTTTTCTCCGCTGTAAGCGCTTGAAATTGATTCGCAATTGCGTCTTGAACTTAGCACCGGGATCGGACTTGAAGCCTCTCTTGATCGTCTAAGCAACCTGCTTCTGCGTTCCAAGCACCTTCCTCGCCCCTTGCTTCTGAGCGAACTTCTCATCCAACAACAGTGCGGAGGGAAATTGTAAGCGATGCGATTCGAAAGAAGCTGCTGAAATTGGTGATAAGGGAAAGAGCTTCAAAGCGAGTTTACATAACTTGAACAGATACACTGGGTTGAATGGCCAACGGAAAAGGGCAACTGTGCATCGCCTGGACAGTGACTGCACGTCGATATCGCGAGACCAACACTTCCCGCTGTTGTTGGTCTTGGTACTTGTCTATGCCTCCATATTGTCCTTCCCAATGATTTGGACCTTTATGACTTCAAAGCAGTCGAGGCGAATCGTATCCAAGGAGAAAACTTCCCATCCCAAAGAAAATCGAGGAACAATCGGAGTCTACCCCAATCGGAGTCCTTCCCTCAAATCACATTTTTGCACGACCTCTGAAACCTCTCAAAGTTTGGGCTGCGTTTACTCCAATGGCGTTCTTCCTGGTTCTCGCCATCTTCCTGGCTCTCTCTTCCTTGTGCTTCGCGACTTACCGAGCCTTCTACCACCCGCTCTCCAAGTTTCCTGGACCGAGATTATGGGCAATTAGCCAACTTCCCCAGACTTACTACCTTTTCCGGGGCAGACTTCCGTTCAAGATTCTTGAACTCCATAACCGTTATGGACCAGTTGTTCGCCTAGCACCTAACGAACTATCATTCACCACCACTGACGCATGGAATGACATTTATGCAAAGCCAACCAAAAGATCACAGCTTCATAAAGAACACATGTTTCTTCCACCTTCGACTGGAGTGAGTGGGATAATTTTCGAGACTGATGATGCCGAACACAGTAGACTGAGGCATGTTGAACGCTCCACAGAGAGCTTTCCAACTGCTAACTTGCCATAGACGAGTATTTTCGCACGCGTTCTGCGACAAGAGTCTGCGAGATCAGGAAGTTACTGTGGTCAAATATGTCGATCAGCTGGTGATCAAGTTACAAGAGCACACAATGGAGCCCCTTGACATGTGTAAATGGTTCAACCTTGTCTGCTTCGATATTATCGGAGATCTGATGTTCAGCGATTCGTTTGAATCCCTTCACAGCCCCGATTTACGTGTTGGTCCCTCTGCCGGGCGCACAGACTCCGCTAATCAGTTCTTTAGCAATGGATCCAGATACTCTACGACTGGGTTGCCGGAGCAGCTCTCCTTGGTATGGCTCAGAAGTTGTGGCCACTTACGGATATCGTCAAGTGGTTCGTTCCGAAGGACATGAGAGATGCTGAAGTCTCTCATCGCATCATGACGCAAGAGAGACTTGAGAAGCGCCTCGGATCTCCAAATGCTTCCTATGTAGATTTGTACGTAATATCTCTCATAGCGACTCCAGTTCCAGAGGTTAGCTAACATGTATAGAATATCTAACATCGAACCGTTCCTATCGAATGGCAAGTTGAGTTCTGCTGAACTCCTTGAGTCCTGTCGAGTCATGCTTGTTGGAGGTGCAGAAACAATGGCAACTGTTGTCTCGGGGATGCTATACCATCTGCTTAGTAACCCAAGCGCCCTCTCGACCCTCAAATCAGAAATTCGATTAGAGTTCAAAATCACGGATGAGATCAATGCAAACGCTGTACAGAAGATCACGTTTCTGTCTGCAGTCATCAAAGAATCATTGCGTATGTCTCCTCCCTTGCCAGGCAATCTCCGACGTATTACACCACCAGAGGGCTGTGTTATTGGAGGGCAATTCGTCCCTGGAGACATCAGCGTCGGTGTTCACATATATGCTTCTAACCTGTCTGATCAAAACTTCAATAGACCTACGGAGTTCCGTCCTGAACGATGGCTTTCAAAAGTCACAGAAGAATTCCAAACTGATGATCGCCAAGCAATGCAACCAGTAAGTCTTTGAACTATCTTCGATCTGCAATCTGCAGCATCCTGATCTGTGATTAGTTTTCCATTGGTCCACGGAACTGTATTGCGAAGAATTTTGCTTTGATGGAAATGCAAATCATACTTGCGAAATTGGTCTTCAAATTCGACCTTGAGCTGGCGGAGGAAAGCAGATCCTGGTTGAAGGAGGTGAAGGTGTTTGGTTTTGTGCAAAAGCCAAAGTTGATGGTCAAGCTGGCAGCAGTTTGATTATCACGAGTGTTATCAGACGATGTGTGAAAACAGGAGCATGACGTAGTTGCTAAATATATAGTGCGAACGCTGAAATGGAAACTCTGATACCTTTGTGACAACAACTGTACCCTGATCATGGATGCCATGGTTGGATTCTAGATCAGCCTGAAGTGATTTCCATTCTTGTGGTATTGTTGACATTGAAGCTTGCCGACTTCGATCCTTTAGCGAGCTGATGGTGGGGTCAGTCTTGGCAAAACGCGTGCCAGAAATCTCTCTACGCGCAACGCGTCTCACTGAAATTTGTCCACCTCAAGAAGCGCAAGCAACCACAATATTCACAGCACCAAACGTCACAACTTTCCAGTATGGCTGAAGCAACCAATGCCGAGATCCAGGAGCGCTTCGAGTCAGCAGGTGGCAATCTAGAGGATGATGTGTTGGCGGAATTGCAGTCAATTATGCGCCTGCACTCGATTGACGTGGAGGAGCTCTGGTATAAATGGGAATCATACAGTATGAAGATGGGCTTGGACGATATGAAATTGAATATCGAGACTGCGAGGGCCCTCAAGAAAGACGTGCAAGATGGATTAGAACGCGACAATCGATCGAAGCAACATCTGCAATCGAACAAGCGGGCAGCTGCCACGCCTCGAAGCGCCGCGACCAATGGCGATGTATTTGGAATGTGAGGAAATATCTATCATTGAGTAGACTATAGCTGATCAGTATAGACTGGATGGACTTGTACCAAATACTCCACGAACCGGATCCGCGAACAGAACCAGTGCTGCCAGACGCAAGTTCGAAACTCCCTCGATATCGAGAGTCAAGGCAGAGCCAGCCAGCAGCCCTCCGGAGTTCAAGACGCCTTACAAGCCAGGAGAGCATACAGGCGCTGCGTATGTGCAAACTAAATACTACAGAAATACATGCTAATAACTATTCAGAGTCTCCTTTCACGATCGAAAGAATGCAGGACAAGCAGTCGAAGTTCTCAACGATCATATCAAAGTACCAGAGCCTCCAATGGCACCCTTCGCAGAACCACGCATCAAGCTCATAGCAAATTCGGATATGAAGAAACTATCTTACAAGCCCATGGCCATGAAGTCCTCAGAGGCATCCGAGATTCTGGACGACAAAATCGACGAGTTCATGCAATTGATCCAGGCACACCACAAGCTGGATGACTCTGACTTTGGAAGTGCTGCAAGCCAGAGCACCAATGAGATCGTGGCAGTGGGAAGAGTAGCTTCAGATTCGTTAGTAGGCAAGCTGAATGCTTCATCCTTGGTATTAGAGACCTCTCGAAGAATGGGAGCGGGATTACGAATACCTCTGAAGGTCGATTCTCTCCCCGGATACCAATTCTTTCCGGGCCAAATAGTCGCGATGAAAGGAATCAATGCTTCAGGGGACAATTTCACCGTCAGGGAAATCCTGGAGGCTCCATTGCTACCTGGTGCTGCTTCGACACCAGCTGGACTAGAGGCACATATTCAGAGGTTGAGAGGAGGCCCCGATGCCATGGATTCTGATTCGGATCCAGCACCGCTGAGCATTCTACTGGGAGCTGGTCCATACACAGCAGATGATAATTTGGACTTTGAGCCTCTCCATGCTCTTTGTAACCAAGCAGCAGATTCATATGCAGACGCGCTCATATTGACTGGACCTTTCCTAGATATCGACCACCCTCTGATCGCCACAGGGGACTTCGACCTTCCAGAAGAAGCCATGAGTGAGCCGGATACTGTTACCATGTCAACCGTATTTAAATACCTGATTTCACCAGCGTTCATCCAGCTCGTAGCGGCAAACCCACACATCACAATCCTACTCATTCCCTCGGTCAAAGACGTAATCAATAAACACGTCTCCTGGCCACAAGAACCCTTCCCTAGGAAGGACCTTGGCCTCCCGAAATCAGTCAAGATAATCGGAAACCCTATGACCCTTTCCCTCAATGAGATCGCGGTCGGTGTTTCTTCGCAGGATATTCTGACGGAGCTAAGATCTTCTGAGGTGATCGGAGGCAAGCCAAAGGAATCTTCTTTGCTGGCTAGATTGCCGACATATCTGATCGAGCAGAGGAATTTCTTCCCACTATTCCCTCCTGTTGACAGAGAGAGCTTGCCGAAAACGGGAACAGCGAGTGGCATTCCTGCGGGTGCTATGCTGGATACGAGCTATTTGAAATTGGGAGAGATGATTAACGTCAGGCCTGACATTCTGATTGTGCCCAGTGCATTGCCTCCTTTTGCAAAAGTAAGACTTCTTTTTTGCCTGTTGACTGACTGCCAAATGCTAACTCCAACAGGTCGTGGAAGGTGTTCTTGTAGTCAATCCGGGATATCTATCGAAACGCAAAGCAGCAGGAACTTACACGAAGATGACTATCCTTCCTGCTTCTTTATCGAATGAGGACAGAGGTTCCTCGGTTCTTGCTCATAAAGTTTTCGAGAGGGCGCGTGTGGATATTATCAGGATATGATTTGGATGACCGGGATGTAATTAAGATTTGGGCAAACGGAGGTCACGGCGTTGGGCTGGGAATGATGGATGGAGTAATGAGCATTGAACGTGAGCATGGCGAACATAACTCTGTTGATTAGATATCAGTGCTACCTCGAGTCTACTCTTCTTCGCTTGTCGCTTTCATATCGGTCTCCATCCCTCGAGGTACTCCGCTTCCTGCGATACCTATCCTCCCTATCTCGTCTCGGCGATCTAGATCTTGACCTTGACTTGTCTCTCCCAGGCCGGTATGTATCTACATCTCTCGGCCGATCGCGCTCGCGCTCGCCTCCATCTCGCATTGCTCTTGGTCCTTCAGGTGCGCCAGTCACTTTCTTTCGATCAGCAACCGGCATGCTATTCGCACCACTGGCACCTGGTCCAGCCCGGTCTCGATCTCGATCAGGCATGAACCGCTCATCACCATTGAAGTCCATGCCTCCCTTCCGCGGTCTGTCGTCGAATTGTCCCCATCGTCCAGTGTCCTCGCTCTTGAGGTCTTTGTATTTCGTAGCTCCCTTCTTTCCTAATTTGGTCATATCTCGCATCTGCAATGCTTGAGGTAGTAATTCGCGATTGACGTCGTCTGCAAATCTCGAACCCATGATATCCCTCTGTCCCAAGCCTTGCGCTTCAGCATCGTCTTGGTAGAAAGCACCTTTGTGATAGTACTTCTGCATGAATCCCATCTTGCCCTTTCCATCTTTCTCCTCTTTTTGTTTCGCAATAAATTCATCGTCTTCTCGTTTCCTCTCTTCTTCCGTCAAGTTTTTCCTCCGCTCTACTTCCTCCAACTCCCTTTCTCGCTCTTCAATTGCTTCTCTTTCTCTCTTGATCCTCTTCAACTCTCGTAATTTCCACGCTGCGTATTCTGCATCTGGATCAAGCCCATCCTCGTCATCAACCTCATCGTCCGCCTCCTCGTCATCCCAATTCTTCTTGCCTGCTGCTCGCGCAGCGATATCTTTCCTAATTTGCTCCTCCACAATCTCATCTGCAGCCTCTTTCTTCCTCTTCTCCTCCTCTGCCGCAATCTCGTCTTCGGTCCTTGTATCCACTGGTTTGTTCCCTGCAATCGCATTCCGCTTATCCTTCTTAATAAAAGTCGGCCGCATCAAGACTCTCCTCGGCGCCTCCTCCTCACTACTCTCCTCATCCTCACTCCCACTCTCCTCTTCACTCCCCTCCTCACTACCCTCCGATTCCTCTTCCGTAACAAACCCTTCTTCCTCTTTCGCCTTTAAAGCTTTCTCCTCTTCGATTCGCGCAGCTTCTTTTGCGGCGGCAATCTTCCGCCGCTCGTTGAGATCGACTTTGCTGAGATTGCTGGTGATTCCACCAGCTGTGGAGGCTTTGGGCGGCGCAGGAATCTTGGATTGTATGGAGGTCTCGTCCTCGCTGGCGTCGGAGTCTGAGGAATCGGCTTCTTCGACTACCTTGCCTGGTCTGTGGCGAGGCGCCTGGACGGGGTTTGCGGTCATGCGTTTGGGTGGCATGGTTGCGATTGTGTTGAAGTTTGGGAGAAGATTTGGTGATCGAGGGGAGCTTTGAGAGGCATAAATTTGAGGTTCATTGGCAAGGCTGAGAGCTAGGACTGTCTCGGTTAGTTCCCGCATATGCAGGGGCAGGGGTGCAACATAAATTTGGGACGAGGCGGAAAGATTGGGGAGGGGGAAAGCGCCAAAATCAGATAAATTCATATTTATATGTGGTATGTAAATGCCTGTAGACGGGCTCTGATCAATCACAAATTCGCTGAAGCCTGACAAGGAGAATTGAAAGTATTAGCGTTCGCATGTCCAACGATTCAAATTTTTACCATAAAAGTCATGTATCGAAAGCCCAACAACGTTTGCAGGTATGTAGCCATTTTCTGCCATTTTCTGCCATTTTCTGCCATTTTCGCATCTTTTTGAATAGATCCATATGCTGTCCGGAACCTTTCCCAAGTCTATGGTATCAAAGTCGAGTGTAGAATCAAAGTCACCAAGCCAGAACGCCACCCAGATATGCAATCATAACCTCGTTGCTCATAGGATCTCGTCCTCGTCCTCGCCAGCTGGCAAAGGTATCGACTTTGCCGTCTCGACATCCTCCATGGCGATATTCTCAGGCGTAGGGGCACGTTTGACTTCATCAACCTCCTCCATCTCCTCAGCATCCTGCCATTCTTCGTTCTCCTTCTCCTTCTCCAAAGCAAGGGCCTCTTCTCTTGCCTTCTCCGCAAGCATCTTCTTGTTCAGCTCTTCCCAATTCTTGGCTCTTTCTTGGACAGTCCTGGCTCGATCTTTACTCTTCTCAATCTTGATTTCCTTCTTGTCGATGACCGCCTCAGCACGGTCCAGACCCTTCTCCTGCCGCCGCTTCGCCTTCGCGCTCAGAACTGACTTCCTGCCATTTTTGGACTTCTTTGAGATTCCGGCGCCTTGGTGGATCGCTAGAACAGACGCCCGTTGGTTCTTTGTCGCGGGAGGAGGTTTGAGATCTTTCAGCGATTTGTCTAGGTCGATTCCTGGGGAGGACGCCCGTTTGGCTGCACGCGAATGCACCGAAGTGACTAGAGCATTATTAGAAACATCTGCTGGTCAATACTGGATTATCCGATACGTACCACCCTTCTTCTTTTGTGGCGCTGTCTTCGCCATTGTCTGCTGAAGAGGTTGTTCTGGAATGTGGGGTTGCGATGATGGAAATTCTCGAGAGGTTCTCGGCAAAATTTGGTCTGACCGCATTCCCGTCCCGCCGCCTCACATGCTTGCTTGACGATCTCTAAATCCTTCCACGCGACCTCTTCTTTGTACCAACTTCTCTCCCTCAAACTCCAAATCACAACTTTGCAAAGCCAACATTCCGAGCTATAAGTTTCAGTTTGCTGTGTCCTCGTTGGGTCCATATGCATTATCATGAGTTCATACGACCCGCGATTACAGGATCTGTTCGATGGTGATCCGGACCTTTACGAAGATTACCACCAGGACTACAAGCAAGGCATTATTCAACCATCTACTCGCGCAGGAGTCATCATACCTTTGATACTCTGCTGTATTCCAATCATCTACCATATACTCTCGATTCTCGACTACGACGTCCTGCCCCTCCCAGAGCTTCTGTGGAAAATACTGGTCTACGCAACGCCTTCACGCCTACTCGATGCGATTGAATCCTACCAAAATCCACTCCGAATCAAAAACCCGGCGTTGAGGGATATCCCGAGAACTCATGCAGAAAAGAGTGAAGTTATGCGGCGTGTACTTGGCTTGGACCAACCGGGGGGCATAATAGAGTCTGTTGCGCAAGCAGGGAGGAGAAGGTTGTCCACACTCCCAGGAATCAATCTGAGCGCACATGGGGATGGAAGACCAGCGGGGTTGGGAAATTGGGATAACTCCTGTTATCAAAACAGCGTCCTCCAAGGGCTGGCGTCGCTGGACACGTTGACAGGATATCTCACGAGCCCTACGATCGAGGATCCGATGGAAGGGTTCGAGAAGCCGGATATGAAGATGGCAGAGGCTTTGAGAGAGCTGATTGAGACGTTGAATGATCCCTCAAATAATGGGAGGCGGATTTGGACACCCGCCACACTGAAGAACATGAGCAGCTGGCAACAGCAAGATGCACAAGAGTACTTTTCGAAAGTGCTTGATGAGATAGACAAGGAGGTGGGAAAGGTGGCAAAGTTGATGCAGACATCTCAGGGATTCGAGTCGGACGACTTTGGAGGAGCAAGTCAGGAATCTTCACCAGTCTCCACATTCCGGAATCCATTGGAAGGCTTGATAGCACAACGAGTTGGGTGCATGAAATGCGGATATTCGGAAGGGCTCTCCATGATACCTTTCAACTGTTTGACCGTACCTCTCACAAGATCGTGGGAATGTGACGTCTCGGAATGTCTGGACGAGTACACGACACTGGAGCAGATTGAGGGTGTTGAATGTGGCAAGTGTACGCTGCTGAAATACCAAAGACTGCTTCGGATTCTTGTCGACAAGCAGAAGTCGCCCGTATCAGACGAACAGACTCACACGCAAGTAGTCGATAGGCTGGCAGCCATAGAGGCCGCATTGGAAGAGGACGACTACGAAGAGAAGACTCTGGCCAAGAAACTCAACATTATTTCCAAGAACCGGGTATCGTCTACAAAATCGCGACAGGCGGTCATTGCACGACCTCCCAAATCGCTAGTGATCCACTTCAATCGAAGTATTTTCGATGAAATGACAGGCGAGTTGAAAAAGAATCTCTCTCATGTCAAATTCCCGAGAGTCTTAAATCTTGGACCATGGTGCCTAGGAAGCTCGGGTTTGACTGAAAATGTGACGACCGAAGAATGGTTGTTAAACCCAGATAAGCCAATGATTGCGAGTAGCAAAAGGCCATCAAGACTTGCTGGTCCCCTCTACGAGCTTCGAGCCGTAGTGACGCATTTTGGGAGGCATGAAAATGGTCACTATGTGTGCTACAAGAAGTTCCCCATCCTGGACACGGAGGCCATGGAAGACGACGAGAAACCCCTACGCAAAGAGCAGTGGTGGAGACTGAGTGATGATGATGTTACGAAAGTAAGCGAGGACACCGTCCTCGGTCAGGGAGGTGTATTCATGTTGTTCTACGACCTCATTGAACCTGGCACTATCAAAACGACAGAAAGCGACATACCAGAGAAGGTCGAGGTCGCCCACAAGGTGGAAGCACCAGCGGCCATCACATCAAGCACTGAAGTCACACACGACCCCATACTGCCGGACGTATCTACAGCAACAGGAACTCCTCTGCCCGATACAGATGACGAAGAGCTCTTCCAAAGCGACGACCAGGACTCACTTCCTCCAGCCCGAGAGGAGAGCATTGCGACAAGCGTCTCGGAGTACGACGATGAAGAGGGTCCGGATCAACAGGCCGAGAATTACCGACCTACGAAAGCAATTGTGGTTCCGCCTTATATCAACAAGGCGGGTAATAACCCCGCAAATGGAGAGCAGAAGATAATATCGCCAGGTGGTTCCCTTGTCATGGTATGACGTGCGATGCCGGGTAAATGTGCTGCTGGAATATGGTATTTGGGTTTGTTTGAAAGTATGCATAGCCAGGCGTTCTGGGGATTGGTATTAGGTGCCGCAGGCTGGCGAGCTTGTATTGTTATCGAACATAGCTGATGGGAACATCCCACGATATTCAGTATTACATCCAATGTTTTCCTACGAAGTTCTAGTCCTTTTCCAGCACCGCGAGTAGTCTGTCAATTGTTCCTTGAGGTATTTCAAGTCATCGGTGTATTATTATCAGATATCTGATTACTGTCGTGGTTGAACAAACTTCACAAATACGTGGGCGTCCAGGCAAACAGATTTGCAGCAGGCAGCCTTACTTCGCAAACGGCGCGTGATGCAAACATGGTAGCCCTAGAATTCGGAGATGAAATGTACTATCAAAGGAAGTATATGCAATTGAATCCAGAAGTATGATAAAACCTTGGGCTGAACAATTCTTGGATTGAGTTGCTGCTTTCGTCCGGAATGTTGACATGACTCTGCTGATCTATACAAACTTCCCAAAAAAGTTTAAAACTCGCAAAGAGTTCAAGCGGCACGAACAATCGAACTACGAGCTGTACGAGAGCAGGCCAAGGAAAATGATTGAGTTTGGCCATGTTTGCCAAGAAAGCCCTCGAGAAAAAGCAAGAATGGAAATTGTAACAAAACAAGCCCGGGTTGCAGGAACAGACATGCAAGCTGTAGGCACAATCTGAAAGTGTGGTAATACAAGTATACAATGATCTGATGTGTAGAAGATCCAGCCTGCAGCCTGCAAGTCACCGAAGTATGAGCTGATTATCGACCTTGTTGTAAAGGCGGCATGGCCAATGTGTGTAGAGCGGCGATCAATTCGCGCCAGCCAAGACAAGCGAGGACAAAGGTAATTTCATCGACCAAAGTAAACCCCTCTGCCCAGACAACACCAAGGATCTAGGGATAGAATCACCACTCACAGGTCACAACTTCACAAGCCAGTAGTACAAGTACAAGAAATACGCCTTTGCGATGTCTTGAAGTCTGAGTGCGCCCAGAACCACGGCCTACGAAGGCTGGAGGTCATCAGGGGGGCTTCATATTCTCTTTATTTCTTTGCATTCCGGCATCGCGGCTGGGCAACGCAGCAGCACAAAGGGGGCGGCAAGGCTCTTACCGTGTGCAGACAGTTGTTCGGCCTTGTCATTATTCGCAGCCTCGGGCCCAAGGACTTGGGGGCGTGTTCGGAGACGAACAGCTGTTATGCTAAGGCAAGGCGATGGCGAGTCCCCAAGGAGGCTGACCGCATCCAAGGCATACGTGACTGTCTGCCAAAGATTGCCAATGCTTGCCTTGCTGGGTTGTCCAATGGAAGCGAGTTTGTCTCTTCTTGTCCTATGGGAACAAGGCCCCGTCGGGACTAAAAATGAAACTCATCCAGAGCCAAGCAAAAGCCCAGCACGGCAAGCCGGCCGCAGCGTGCTCGCTCCCAGGCATTCCAACAGACATAACAACCCCATCGTCGCTCTCTTTTTTTCTTTGCTCGTGGCAGTAATGATCCTGCGTTGTGTCCCCGTCGTATACCAGTAGCTACTCACGAACCAGTATTCGCAAGATGGGGCTGTGTTACTGGAAAGGAGCTCTGTTGCACACAGTCCTTCTATCAATTTTCGCAATCCAGAAATCGGCTGCTGCTCTAGTGTTCACAAATCCCTCGTTAGCAGGCCTGACTGCCGGTGCCCCAGTTAATCTCACATGGAGTGGCGCATCCGGAACAACCACGGTAACACTTCAGAATGGAACGGCGAATGATCTCGAAACGGTGACTGTCATTGCTTGTAAGTTGTATCTATCTATGATATATCTCTATAAATTGGCTGACATGAGACTCAGCCGATATCTCGGAATCATTTTTAGAATGGAGCCCATACCCCTTTACACCAACCGGCTCCTATGTCGTTCGTCTCAAAGACACATCAGGACAGACGGCTACCTCTCGCCAGTTCACAATCCTGCCGGCTGGGACCAAGGCATCCTCCTCGAGCGGACTTCAACTTACGATGGCTTCATTCGAGGGTGTCAAAGCCGGCTCGCCAATTAACATCACATGGTCTGGTACCACGGGGACGCCAACCTTGATCTTACAGAACGGAACCGAGAATAGTATCAACGATGTAGAGACTATTGCTAGTACGTCTGCTTTATCTTCCCACTATACATCGCCGCTGACCAGTTTCATAGCGGACGTACAAAATTCCTTCTTTGTCTGGACCCCACCCGCCACCATTCCATCAGACGACTACGTCTTGCTTCTCAAAGACGACTCATCAGAAGACATCGCCTATTCCAACGTCTTCAGACTACTCGCTCCAGGCGAGACCCTTCCAGTAGTCACAGCCGTCGACCCCAACCTCGGCGCCGCCTCAACACCAGAAGAAGAAGAACAAGAAAAACCTTACCGCCCCGCCCCTTCTCATCCCAACATCAGCCTTGCTGCCAAGATAGGCGTAGCAGTCGGCTCAATAGTCCTGACCCTCCTGGTCATCGGCATCGTCATCTTCTACAGGAGAAGACACAAGAACCCAATGGAGAGGCGGTCGATGAGCGAGAGCTCGGATCAGTTTTTGCATGATAGGAGGAAGGCGTCAGCGGAGATGGGGTATGCTGAGCCGACGAGGCCGAGGCCGGCAGAGTTAGGTGATAGGGGAAGGCGACTGGATCGTCGGTCGAGGGAGATGAGTTCTGAGAGCTGGCGATGAATTTGCGGAGATACGGTTCAAATTCTTGTAACGATATTTTATGCTGCATTGTCGGAGTTGGTTTGGGATCGGACGGCGTTGGGAGCATCATTCGCATCTGATTTGAGCGGAGCAGGATATGGATTATGGTTGGAAAGCGTGCTTAGAAAGAAGAAGAGGCCTTCTGATACCCAGCCAGAAGCAACAAATTGGCGTGAGAAGATAATAAATGTATACCCATTCGAACAGGTCTAAAATCTAGTCAGGCGTACTGAGAGAATCCACAACTACCGCCTCACTTTCAAACACATATTCCTCCTGTACACTCTCAGACCTGGTGGACGCATATTCTGGCTCGTATTCGTACTCCCGATCTCCGCTGTCCTCTGTATCACTTCCTCACACATATCCAACATCGAATGCGTGCGCGCTGCCATGGAAATTTGAAGGCAAGGGTGCTGATGCCATGTTACTTTGCCAACATAGAAATCTTACTTCGTCGACTATTTCCTCCTCATCCATGCCTTCAAACCTTCTTAAGAGAGCCCTATGCCCTTGGCGACGACCTATGGTGTATCCAGCGCAGAAAATGATGGCGATAGTAACGACAGCGACGATAATTATGGTTATGTCGATATTGTTTGGAACTGATATTTCGTTTGTGATTCTTTTGAGTAGCATGGTAGCTTGTTCGGGAATCGCTGTGATCTGGTCGGACGTGGAGTTTGATGTCGGAGCCATTGTGGTTTGTGTGCCAAATTTTGGATGTCTTCGGTCGAAAAGAGTTTGAATGTCGACCTCTGAGTATATTTGAATGCCGTTCATGTTCTTTCTTTCTTTGAATGTTGGTCTCCGTAAATATTCTTGAACTTGGGGAAAATGCAGCCTGTAATTCAATTTTGGGTGAGTACTTCGTGATATGGCTCGGAGCTAGTGTTTAGTGTTTAAGGCTAATCGGACATAACCACACTTGAGCTCTCAAAGATTCTCTGGAAGACAGTTCTGAGAGTTGGACTAATAACCCGAAAAATCTGTCGTTCTTCTTCAATAGACTAGTATGCACCCATACATCCACAATCGCTCTGCAAAGTTACCCAAGCACTTTGTCCCAACTCGCCCTCCGGAATTGCTTCGCTCACTATCCCAAATAGGTCACTACCCCCCACCATCCGTCTCACAAGTTGGTTTTCGAAACCCAATATTCCTCAACTCATCTTTCATATTCACAAAAAGTGAATCTCGCTCATCGGCATCACTCTCACTCGTGTCCAGCACGCAAGCTTCCTCCACTCCACAATTCTTGTAGACCTCTCTGATCTCTGACAAGGCACAATTTTCTGCGCTTTTCTGATCAATCTTTACCTCAAAGCTGACTCCTGTCTCTTGCGACATATTGGTGCTGGGAAATGCAGAGCTTGGATGTGATGTGACATTAGGTCTTCGACTTGGCTTTCTGTGAGAGTGGAATTGCTGTCGTTCCTTGTAATTGCGTGCGAGATCTTTGTCTGTGTAACCCAGGCAAATGAAGAAGAGGAAATATGTGCCGAGAACAGAGAAGATGAACATTGCGACGTAGTAGATGATCCTGGCGTGTATCGCATTTTTGGGAAGCAAGTCAGTCAAGTAGTCTTCCGTTCTCATTCGGATTGTCGTCGTAGATGCAGGTTTCGGGTGATGACTGTCAAGTCATAGCAAGGCATTCAGAGTTTTTCAATATCTTGGTTCTATGCTTATGTGATACTTAAGTTCTAGATCGTGGTGAGATCAGCTCGAGTCTAGCTAGAAGATATCTTATCACTCAGTCTCCAAGTAGGCGTTAGCGAGCAACTAGGTTACCAAGCTTCCATAGACAAATATCGCGTAGAGCTACTTACAAATCTAGCAATTATCATATCACATCTTCAATCATAGTTGCATGCTTTGATCTATTGTTAAATATTGCAATGAAGTCTTTTCTTTTTTGTAGGTTCTGGTATCTTCGTTAAGCGAGAACAGGTAAATAGAAGCGTGAAAGTGGGGCTCAAGGCTGTCACATCTCAAGATACGGGACTTAGAGGTACTTAGATCTTTGTTCTGATTGTATCTGACTATATACAAGGAACCACCAGAGTAGGTCGTTATCTTCTCGATAAAAAACTACCGAAACTTCCTATTAACAAACAATACGAATCATATCACAAGGGAATCGAATCACAAGAAAATTGCAACAAGGAAAGTGGATCATTTAAGATGCTTTGAAAATTGTTTCATTAATTTCATTAATATCTTTAGAGTCTTTTGTCCTGTTTTGCTCAGCTGTGTGATCAGATCATCTAGTGTCGTCTGTTGGAGTGACATTTGCTCAACACGGAATATTTGTCTCACCATACTATCTGGAATCAGAGATCAGTTGATCCAGGCCATGTATAATCGGCACAGCTATTACCTGACCGATGTTCTGAAGTGCTCTTCAGGACACTTTTAGGGCTCACTGAGGATCTTCCCTAGCATCTCTCTAAAATGATCACCTAGAGCACTTCAAGATCCTTTCTTAGATGTCCTTCCAGAATCTTTCTGTAGAGCTCTCAAAGTTGTTCTCCTGTCTGCTCTCCAAACCATTTTCCTAGGGCTTACTGAGAGATTCTCTCGGAATCTCACTAGGATGATGCTTTAGGACTCTATGATATGGGTTCCCTAGTATTCAGAAGTTCCGCCAAGGAACTTCGGCCAGGTGCTGAAGGTCATCAGCAGCCATCTCTGGGGAAGAACCATACCCCGCAGCCTCATGAGATGCCGCAGTCACTCTCAGATCATCCGAATTCATTCTCCGTTTCACACTCGTGGCTCTTATGGGCATATGGACATCGGGAAAGGTGACCTTTGCAGTGATTATTATAGGCGCTGGACTTGACCGTGAGCAGGATAACTCACGATTCAATTCCTCGGCAGCCAGAGATCTTAAACGCAACCTAATTCTTTCGAGGAGTTTATGAGGTCTACGAGGTCTCGGATGCTTGCGATGGTCTTTGATGCGACCTGAACGGATGCTCTCCGACTGATTGACGTGGTCCAGCCATCGTGCATTAACACATATGTAATGATCATAGTCAAATGGCTCCTCGCAGGCTATCCTATCAAAAGCCGACTTTACACGAGACGAATTCTCTCGAAAGAGCGGTCGGGGAGATTTTGGCGAGTATTCTGAGTCCCTGCGTGGATGTTTCGATAACCCGCAGGCAGATTCTTGTTCTGACAGATAGTGCGGATTTGAGCACTCAACTAGGACTTTGGGTTTGTCCTTCCGGACGAAGAAATGAGGCACAGGCATCGTGATGGATGGAAGGGTAGCTAGATACGTAGACGCAGTGACTGCTGACGGATCGAGAGTACTAGAGGAAAACTGGAGGAAAAGAAACCTCTACACAATTGCCGAAATTCGGGAAATCGAAGGTCACTTCTTTCAAGTTCATCTTATTATACTCGACATGAATATTGTTTAAGTTATCATGAGATAATGCGAGCGTGGAAACAACATACAAGATGTTCATTATGTTCTGTCTTGGGCCTGAACAGGTTGTTCAAACAACCATATTCTGTTTTACCATGTATCTGCTGTTTCCATTTCTGTCACCACCGTGAGTCGAAGCTATGAAGGTACTTAGATACCGTTTCTCTAAATAAACTCATAGTCCGAGTGAAAAGACATGAGAAGTCAGAAGAGGCTCGTCTTCGAGCGTTGTTATGCTAACATGGGCAAACACCTGTGAGGACCAGGGCCAAATGCGAATGGCGACATGTTCCGCTACATCGAACAGTCATAAGGGTCAGAAGTTGGTCCCAGAGATTTACTGTGCTGCAATACATGTACTGATGCAGAAATTACAAGAAAATGCCAGCGATCGCGCTGTCCTTGGGGGTGGTCGAGTTGTCCACAATGACGCGAATCTTCAGGAATGCAGCCCCTCGTAGTGATACTGTCTCGTTTGTACCGCTGTTCATTTATTACAGTCCAAAGCAAAATGGATGCTGTTTATTCTCATTCGATAATCTCTAGTGGGTAAGTCCTTGATACCTGTGGCTGTGCATTTGATCACACCTTGGAGGCAGAATTTGATCGGGCGCAGTGCCTGCAGCTTGGGCCGCAGCCCAAGCCACCAACATGAGGCAGAGATACAAGATGAGGCGGAACACACAATGATAACACCTGCGATAACACCCCAGGATCTTAATCGTCTGAACACTCGTGCAACTCCTTCAACCAAGCGCAACGTAATAATTAATCCATGGACGACTCGATTAAGCAGGCGGCAGAAGGCTGGACAGGACCGGAAGATTCCACATTTGATTATGGCCTTCTGTCAACGGAAGCTCAGGGAATTGCCAAGATTACGAGCAACAAACGTGGATGGGAAGTTACAGAGAGCAATGCCGAAAATAATTCTCATCAACCATCCACGCAGGCTGAGATTCATAAAGGTATGGAAGTCATCCTCAGGTAAGAATACAAAGCTTACACAAAGGCATTTAAGGTCACACCGGCGTATCGAAGCTCATGACAGGGAAACGTCTTCGATACGAGGCACCCGTGCTCCAGGCTCAGAGTCTTACCCTTCATCAAGTCTTGTGTTCCAAAACCGGAATTCATATCCATCATCACTCGAACCGCTTTTATCTGGACTGTCCGAAACTCTTCGCTGGGGATAGCAAGGCTAACAGTCTCCGAGGGAAGAAAGAAGTTTCCAACTTCTTCCAGTATCTCGAATCTCATCCGGAAATTATATTTGTCGTCTTCAAACAGTACAGCTGCGACACCTACTACGATGGCCTCCGAATAGGATTCGAACCGATAGTAGTTCCAAAATTCCCTTCGAATTTGCTTGCCCAGCTCAAAACGTACTTTTTCCGCCTCGAGACCGATGGTGAAGTGGCCAGCAAGACGACTGAGTTCATCAGGATCGTGAGCAAGGACTTGGCAACAGTCCTGGATGAGCTTGCACCGACAGATGGAGGAAATAGAGCCTTGGCCTCTAAGGAGACAGGTTTCGATTTCGATGGCTCTTTGCTATCTAGCACCTTTCTTGATGCTGAAAGCTACCCTCATTTGAGACCACCGTACACTCGTTTCTACAATTTACGGCATTCGATGCCTGATATATTAGCCGAGACAAAAATATCTTCGACCAGTCGCGAAAACCTTGCGCTGCTATTTGAATGTATCAGACACATGTGTAGCACGGACTGGACAACTGCAGATATGATGTTTGGAGAGGGACAGATAAGCAAGAAGCATTTATCCAAGCTTTTTGACTCTGGTGACATTCTGGTTCAGAAGAACAAGGGACAGCCAATCGCGTACCAGTTGCAGTCATTTGGTGTAGATCATTCAGACAGCTCGATAAAACTTCATTGTATCTCATGGTCGTACGATGAGGTATTCAAGCAGGAAAGCAGAACGCATACGATTCAATGGCCGTCCAAGACCGATACGCTTGCCATCACAGAGTTGGATATCTTCCCGCTGCGTTATGATCGTTCCGGTCTAGAAGAGAGGCTACGAGTGCGCGGTCGGCAATTCTGGGAATGCCGAAAGAGAGCTTTCGTGGGGTACGAATCGCCAAATCCAAGGTTTGAAATGCAGAGCGTAAGTAGGATCAAGATACAATAGCAACCCGTACTAAATTATTACAGGCTAATACGCGCTACATGATCGATACTGCAATGTATAAGCAGTTGGATGCAGGAGATACAGAACGGCCAGAACCGGAGAATGACCTCGATCAACAGACAATGGAGTCTGAAAAGCCGCCAGCTGATCCTTTCATATTGCTTCTACCAGCTACAATTCGAGGATACGGGCTACATGACAAGAAATGGAGTAAGTCGATCCCATTCAGGTTCAAACCTACGCGACAGCCTTGAAGAGTGTACCCGTCGAATAGTCGGCGGCAAACACCAGCTACTTCAATACACCATATATTCCCTGAGCAAGCAACTTCAACAAGCGCAAGAAATATTCAGGTACTGACGATGTTTTACTTAGGGTTCCTACTCGTAGAGCAAATACGCCCAATTGTGTGGAACAAAGATGCGTTTGACAACCATCTCGTCTTAAAACCGTCAAAGAAAGATCTTATCAAAGCTCTTGTCAAGGTACACATTGCCAATAATAACTCTATGAACACTGATATAATTGATGGCAAAGGCAAGGGGCTGATCATCCTACTACATGGAGGACCAGGTACTGGCAAAACGTTGACGGCAGAATCTGTTGCTGAATTTGCTGAGCGCCCACTCTATCGAGTGACGTGTGGAGACATTGGTACGGATCCCGAAGCTGTGGAAAAGTACCTTGACTCTGTTCTATACATCACAACCGCCTGGGGATGCGTTGTTCTTCTCGATGAGGCCGATATTTTCCTCGAAGAACGCACACAAAGTGATTTGCAGCGCAATGCGCTTGTGTCTGTCTTTCTCCGAGTCTTGGAATACTACGAAGGAATTCTCATATTGACTACAAACCGAGTTGGCACTTTCGACGAAGCTTTCAAATCACGCGTACAGCTTGCTTTACATTATCCACCATTAGAAGAGTTAGGTCGATGGGAAATATGGAACAACTTCATAAATGCCTTAAAAGACGATGGCGAGAGTATCAACTTCAACGAGTTGCAGGTCAAACGAGACATATTAGCTAAGCATAAGCTAAATGGGAGACAAATAAGGAATACGATCAACACAGCTCGGCAGGTTGCAAAGTATAAGGGAGAAATGTTGACTTTCAGTCACATTGATCAAGCAATCGAAGTTGTGAACGAGTTCGAAGAATATGTGGTCAATACTCATGGGCACACGGATGACGAATATGCGAGATCCTCCGGAGCCAGGTACTGAAGCTTGATAATTGTTATGTATCTGTCCTGAGCGATGGACCTATTCGTTACTATTTCGCATCATGGTTACTTTCGATTTTAGTCTTCCAATATACGCGCAAGTTGACATGCAGTCATAGGAGGTCGAGTTGGTGAATACTTGGATTGGTCCACAATAGCAGCCATACCAGTAGTCAACACGTACGACTACAGGCCGTTCTACCTGGGACTGTGTTCTAAATCGAATATCTAGTCTCAACTCCTGCTCTACGAGATATCTGGCAATGACCGGGGGAACAGTCGAAAATGACGATTTTTCAAGGCATAGACTCGGTCTCTTCCACAAGCTGCCTCGTCGGTCATGTCTTTAGAAATGGTGGAGTTCTTAAGCAGTTTTAGTCGCTGCTTCTTAGGCTGTTGTAAGTTGTTAAAGTATTTCGAAATTAGAGTCTGGGAGAGCCTCACATGGTGCTGCTGCGAAATGTGTCCAGTTCTTTGCTGAGATGAGCCAGGGTGGTTCCCATTAAAGTCTGTGGGGTGGAGACCGGTCGACTCCTGCCGGGAATCGAATAGCTCTTGTTGAGCATCGGGGTAGGGTTCGAGTCGCTCTCGATTGTCTTTAGATCCGTATGATGCTTGCTGAGCATTTGGTCCGCTTGGCTCCGGAATTTGCTGAGCTGCTTGTTGTTGCATTGCCATTTGCTGGGCCATTATGAGTTGCTGCTGATGCTAGACATGTTAGCTTGATCAAGGACATAGAACAGGGTATTGGGAAAGATTCTCACTTGGTGCTGCTGTTGTTGCTGTTGAGCTTGCAGATGCTGGGGTAGATTAACAGGACGAGCCATAGGGTTCCCCCGCATCGCATGGAACTGGGCTTGTGTCATCTGATTCATCCTATTTGGAAGTCCCATTGGCACACCGCTGTACTGTTGAGCCAACATGGCTTGTCGCTGGGCTTGTTGTTGACGTTGTCTTGCTATCAACTGCTGTTGTTGTATGTATAATTGAGGTTTGGTTACAACTGAAGAAGATGTGGTCAGCGTCGGTCTATTAAAACTGCTAAGGCAATTGGAAATACTTACACCTGGCTGGAGCTGAAGCAGCCTGATTATCAGCTTGTTGTTGTTGCTGTTGCCGGGCATTGTAGTTATGCATTAGCTGCTGCGTTCTCTGCTGCTGTCGCTGCTGTTGCACTGCCTCTTGAGTGCTCATCGCTGGATTCTTTTGAACACTTATCATTGGGACGCCCTGCATCGCAGCCAATTGTGATTCCCGATGCTTCTGTGCCTGCTTCTGTGCCTGCTGCTGGGCTTGAAGCATCCGCAATTGCTGCGGGGTACTTTGACACTATCAGCTTATCCCCAGACTTTGCAAAGACGCTACTAACGCAAGTCTATTATTATTTTGTAAAGCTTTGTGTCTCAATTCATTTTGATTCATGTTCATGCCGTTGCCTCCGGCGGAGTTTCTTGTCATCAGTCGCAGGTACTCCTGCGGCGTCATATTAACATCGTTTCTCAGCACCCGCAGCATTTGTTGTTGCTGCTGCTGCTTGAATGGAAGGCTGGTCCGTGTGCTGTCGTTTGTCCCTACTGGCTGCTGTACAATGGTGCATGGCGGAGCTTCATGGCGCTGTCTCGAGCGCTGGTCGAGATACCCAAGGCTCCGGTTTCGTTGCTGTTCTATAGATTCTTTGTTCTTAGCAGCTTGTTGAGCTTGCGTTAGAAGCTGCTGTGAAGGGCTTGTCTGTGTGCGGTCCTGGTATACTAGGCCAGTAGTGATCTCCCGGCCGGGCCGCAGGAAGTCGTTTACGGGAAAGGTTGTTGCTCCGCTTGGAACTCCATTCAAGCCTGGCTGCACTGGCTGGATAATTCGTGGTTCGGGATGGTCAAGGCCAAAATGTCCAGGAGTGTTGCTGTTGACTATATTGCCCAACATCGCGGGCAGGGGCACTACATGGTTCGAGAGAGCCTCAATGTACTTTGGGGAAGATGGATCCGACGACGGAAATTGGCTGAACGGTCTGAGAGACGCAGGTATTTGTTTCGGCTTGGTGGAATTAGAGGACGAGTGTAAGCTGTAAACGTGCGGATCTCGCACTGGCTTGCTAATCCTTCCACCTGGTGTTACAGACCGTCCTGGCGAAAGCAGTTGTCTGCGATTACTACCATCCCGATGTGCGACCGGGCCCCCAAGACCTTTTCCCATATTCTCGGTTTCCTTGTATCTGGGTTTGTACGCAGAGATCATGGTCGTGATGGCGCAGACCTACAGCCCAGGCATCCTTCAGGACGCATAGATACTGGCGGATCGCAATACTAAAGCTCGGAAGGGGAGATGCACGTTGGCGATTACTGCATGTTTGGGCACATGAAAAAGATCGTGAGAGCATCCGCGAAGGTGTGTGATGTGCTTCTGAGTTCAAGGTCGATGATTGCCATAATTATTGGTTTTGCGACCATGATGTGGGTTGAGTCTGTTTGGACTGCGCCATGCAGGGCTTTCAACCAGTACTAGACAACCTTGAGAGGATGAATATGCAGCACCGCCACAGCCAAATATCACGAGTACACATTGCTGATCTTGACTGCAAACAGGTCCTCTGACTATCCTCATGTCCGATCCGATAACCTGTTGCTTTCCCGCCGGCAGCAGAGAATTAAAAAGCTTAAGACTCGACACATGTATCATGGGTGAGCTTACAAGACCTGGTCCATCCCTCCCGATACATGGAAGTAAGACATCATGGTTCCAAGCCTCTTCTGGGCCGCAAGGGTGAGATTAAATGGATGAGCCTTCTACTGATTGACTTTCCTGAACACTAACTGAAAGGAATCTCCAGTCCTCGGAATATAGCGCACGAAGCCTACCTCGATGCAATTACCGACCTAGGAAAAAGTGGTCCGGGCAGAGAAGGATTGCAGAAGCTTGTAGAGGGATATACCACGGTGGAGGAAGTGATGAGTGTTGTCGAACGAGCAAAACAGAAATACGAGTCGATGTCTTCTGAGACGGATGTTCGACATTGGCTTCGGTTGGCCTCGACCAGAATCATGCATTACGGGACAGTCTTCGATGTGTTGTCACAGCATCATCCTGAATATGTAGCTCTGGTCTGGGGTTCTGTAAAGTTTGTGTTGATGGTAGGTGAATATTTCGTTCCCTTCACTTAAAGTTGGCATCTGCATTCGAGTATTTTGTCTTCATGTTGATCTTTTTGGAATCTGCCTTCGTAATTTGTGATGCGACGCGAGACCGTCAAAACTTCACAATCACTGGTCGCAGTTTTCATTAAGAGTACAGGCGAGCGTCTTAACATGGTACTATAGGGAATCATTGAGCATGCAAACCTCGTATCCCGGTTCTCCCAAGCTATCGCAGAGATCGGAGAGGCCCTCTGGCAGACGAACCAGAGCGCGGAATTATACCAATTCGACCATATGAAGGAAGCCATTTCTCGACTGTATGCTCATATATTATTGTTCTTCCAGAAAGCAGTGAAGTGGTATAGCAGGAGCTCAACGGGAAGGGCGCTATCGTCAATCTTCAAGCCATTCGAGCTTGACCACAAGGAAACCGTTGACGAGATCAGACTTTGTTCCCGAACTATCCATAATATTGCGAGTGTGGCTAGTCGAGCAGAGCTCCGGGGAATCAACGACAAGCTTAAGGAGCAGCACGTACAAGATCTGGAGAGAGATGCAAAACTCCATGAAATTCAAACACAATTGAAGGACTTGAAAGAGAGCTGGCATACATCAAATACTCAGATGATGAAAATTGCTACCAGTGAGCTTTTTCTTCTCACGTCGCCCTTATTATAAGGCTCTACGTACTCACACTGACTTGTTAGGTCATAAAGCAGCCACCGAGACCATACATGTCGAAGTGCTCAAGATCAACCCACATCTACAGAGTATCCAGTTCCACAACATCGTACAAGCCGTGAAGCCTCATCAGGACCCGGAGATGGTACTTGCTAAGGTCCAATCGCTTACCAAGCGCAGACAACACGCAGGATGGCGGTCCAGAGACTTGAAAACTCTGTTGGACTCCCTCCACACCTGGATCTCAAGCGAAAGGTCTGCATTGTTCCTGGTTAACGTCGCTCTCCGCGCCGACGGCAAAGCGAAGGAGTTCGCCATCGACGTCATCAGATTCTTACGGGACATGTCTTGTGGAGTATGTTGGAGCCTTTCTGTGCCTTCATTGCCCACATCGCCAAAAAAACCTACTCTCCTGGTCGACATGCTCAAGAATCTCGTTTTCCAAGTTCTTATCCACAACCCCGCTGTCTTGAACGACTTCCCAGCGGAGCTAGACGCGGCTAAGTTTCTGTCAATCCATACTGAAGCAGAATGGAGCTCTCTACTAGCGAAGCTCCTGCTGCGGATGCCGAAAAGCTTCTTGGTGATTGAAGCACAAGATATTCTTTTGTTGCATAAAGAAAATTCTGATTGGCCTGGGAGGTTCTTTCAAACGTTTCAGACGTTGGTGGATGATGCAGAAAGTTCCGGGAAAATACTGAAGATCTTGATATTGGGGTATGGTTCTCGAGCATCGTCATTACAAGGACTGTCACAAAGCAGTAATCGCATTGTGTCGTCAATTCAGCAACCGATTGCTGCGACTCGCCGAATGAGGAAATTACGTGGGACTTCTAGACAGAAATCAAACAGCTGGAGGCAGCTGAGAGCTGGGTACTAGAGATATGACTAGCTCACTAGAGGTGTTCAAGTTGGCCTGTATAAACTGGATATGAGGAGAGCTGAGTCCAGGATGAACAAGAATCTTTCTGTTTCCTCGTGGACAGGCACAAGGTAAATTGTTGCTCCACGTGAGTTTGCTTCCTCTTTGGGACTAGCCCTTAGAGAGAGGGCACACATAGCTCGAGCCTCCTCTTCCTCCTCTTGATTCTGCGCCCACGAATAATACTACGAATATTACCACTTGCGTCACCCTCACTACGTGATATCACGAGTACAGAGTGATACCAACGTAAAGCGTATTAGCTCGGCGCTAGGGACTTACTGGTTGTACAAGATCTCATTTGCCAATATATTGATACATCAACTAGAATATATCTGTGCATCATGAACATGATAGTTCTGAGTGCAGAAGTGAACGAGTCCGTGAATTCTGCCTTGATCGAGATAGCTGCAGGGAGAGCTGAGCAGGCATGGCTATAATGGGACGGCTGGCCAGGAATGGGCCCACTAAGTCAACAGAAATAACACCTCATTCAAAGGATAACACTGGTCACGGAAGTTTCAACAGCTACGAGGTTGTCAATCTGGCGATGTGCCCCTCACGTGCTCCCGAACGTGCTGTTTACTACCGAGAGCTAGCTAAGCGAGAGCCATCTGCCTGTGTTCTCCATTGATCAACCAGCGAAGCGATGCTTAGGGACTGTATCCTGGTAAAAGTTTGATCACACGGAGGCGCTAAACCTAGTCTTCCACCAGAGACGGTCAAAGCAGAACTACTCGCACGACAACAACCCAGAGAGAGGAGGATGTAGGCCAAAGCGTCTTGCTCAGTGTTTATCTACTACCCTCTATTATGCGTCATTCCACGTTCAACCCAAGAGAACCTATGACCACCATCACCAATCAGACCCAAATTCCAGTCATAATTTCTCTCCACCATTCCCTGTCTCGAAAGTAACAGCTTAATCAACACCATTCCACTCGCTGTCTTCCTCATCACCCTCGCTACTTTCCTCACTCTCCTCCACATCCTTGCGATTATCAACCTCATATCCATCTACATCAACTCCTTTGACAGCAGCTACCTGAGAATGGTTACGGGTAGGAGAAACTGCGCTCGAATTGCTTCTAGCATCGCCGTCCTTCTTTCGTGCAGAACCGTGCTTGGGGTCACTGGACTTCGGACTCCCGCGCAAGATCTGCTCCTCGACTTCACGCTGCTATACCCAAACATCAGCTCAGCTCAGCACATCGAAACCCCTCTTCTTCTTAGCAACTTAGACACTCACCTCCAAAACCTCCCTCCACCCCTCCAACCTCTCGACCTCCTTCCCCCACCACCTCACCAGTCCCTTCAACCTCTCAACCCTCTCCCCCTTCTCATTACCCTTCTTCAAACCCCTCTCCCAAGCCTCCCTCTTCAACTGCACCCCCCACCCAACAACCAACCACATATTTACCGCCACAAACAGCGCCCTAGAGAAAAAGATCCCAGATGGACAGCGCATGATCTTCTCGTAGCCGATGAGGGAGATGATTTCTTTGTTGAGATGCGTGAGGATGTAGGAGAGGGGGAGGGCGAGGAGGAAATTGTATAGGACTGTGTGTGAGAAGGAGTGGTCAGTGGCTTGTTTTTTTGGGGTGGGGAGAAGTGAAGGGGGAGGAGGAGGAGGAGGAGGAGAGAGGGGAAAGGAAAGGAAAGGAAAGGAAAGAAAAGAAAAGAAAAGAGAGGAGGGGATAAGGGGAGAACCACGTACTCAGTACGAAACCGGGATTCTCAAAGCTGAAGAAGCCTGCTTTCTTGAATGTGGTTCTCTGCAGTGCAGGAGCTTCAATCGCGTCTTCACCATCATGGCCGAGATCGAGATCGAAATTGACGTCGACTTTTTGAGACCCCATGATCTTCTGTACCTGTAGCTTGTTCAGGACTCGCCGTTGCTATTGAATCTCTCCAGCTGAGTAACAACGAAGGGTACGAGTACTTGATCTCTGCTTCGCAATAAATTGTTGCGAGGTTTCGGTGCGCTGCCGAGATTGACGAGCTTAATGGAAAAAGAAACGAGGTTGAAGATGGCGTGAGGGGGAAAAAAAACTCGACGAGAATGGGCAGATTTGAGGTAGGTGCGGCTACGGAGCAATGATGGAGCTATGGGATTCACTTTGTTGATTCAATAGCCAAATTCAGCCTTGCCGATAACAAATCGCGCGTATGCGACAAAACCAGAAGGTGACAACAAAGCTTATTGATTAACTCTCGATAAGAGAAAATACACAGTAGACTAACAAGCATTCTCGATGAGACGAGACCTTCCAATTCAATAATACAAATGAAGCATGTAGACGATAACATAAGGATACCCACTTTAAGTATTCGTTTCCTTCCTAGTCCAACAACACCAAATAAACTTAAACACGCGCAAGCTGCGATATCACCTGATTTCTTCGCCTGTATCAGTAGAGTCAATCGCATTCATAGTCTGTTCCGCCCACATGCTGTACTCAGCACCTGTGACAACCTCACTGATGTCGCGAATCACAGTATCCGTACTCTCTTCAGAGGCCCATCGCCGAGGGCTGTCAGCTCCATCCATCCCATGCAATGCCTTTCTGATTCTATCAGACATAGTCCCCTCTTCTTTCCTCGAATCCGTACTAGACCTTCCGTACTGTACAGAACGCTTGGAGGAAGTGCTGGTGGTGTGGTTAAACGAATTGGTTCTAGAGGGCATTTTTGTGAGGATCTCAAGTTGCTTCTCGGCTATTTCTGCTCGAGTCTTCCAGCTTTGCAGATCTCGTTTAGTTTCTCTCAACTCTTCGCTAAGAGTGCCGGTTTCGAGATTCCCACGAGTGTTAAGTTGATGTCTCAGGTGTTGGATCTCATCAACCTTCTCAGACAGTTGACGCTGGAGACTTCTCACTTGATTGTACAGCAAGGAGCTACTTCGACCTGAAGGAGGGCTTGTGATTTGTTTGACAGAAGTAAGCTCTCCCGCATCTGTATGACCGGTCCTCGGTGGGCGCGTCAAATTCAAATGATGCGCTACAGGAAGCGGATCCGGATGAGGAAGTACTCGTCCAATATTTGTAGGAGCTTTGGGGCCATCGAACATCGGTAGGGTAGATGCGGCTTCATTGTCGTGAGACACCACGGCTGGCTTCAGTTGTACATGATCCAATTCGCTATAAATTTTGTCTCTTGTTTCGGCAAGCTCTTTTCCAGCTCCACGTTCGAGTCGAATTGTCTTGGAAGATGATGTAGATGATTCTTTCACACGTACTTCGGCTTCTGAAAAACAATGCAAGTTGAAGCGAGCTGGCGGTGTCATTGTTGTGGAGACGATGTCCTGAGATCTGGGCGCTTTCTGCCCGTCAACTGCTGCTCCGTCGAGATCGCAGCTGTCTTTGTTGAGATTAGTGGTCGGGCCAGATGTACCTCGTGTTGGTGAAGCATCGACATTCTTTTGAACCGACCGGAGAGACACAGCATATGGATTTGAGGCTTTGGTTGGCGATGGAGTCGATCGAGGACTTTTGGCGGCTCGTGCAACAGGTCGTAGTGGGGTCGAGTCGTAAAGGGAGTCTCTCAAAATTCGCTTTGGGGTCGGCTTTCTGACGGGACTGGACTTCGGATCCAAAAGAGAACGTACTTCGCCAGTAGCGGCAGTTTGATTTGATTGGGGAGTCTTCTCGGACTTTTGGGATCTAGTTGGTGATGCAGCATTTGTAGTGTATGGAGATACGACGCTGTCCTTTGGAGTTCCAACACCAGGCCGCGTCTCAGCAGCTGCCCGCTTAGGAGTCTTCACAGGCGACTTCGATGGAGATGTTGTGGATGAAACAAATACAGTAGATTGTGGCTTTCTTTGATTGAATTTTGCTACAAGAGCCGATATCTTGCTAGGGCTGCCAATTGATTTTGCTGCATTTCGATCAGGAATTCGCTCATGGCTGGACATCATAGGCACAGTCGCCCTGCGGACTGAGGTTGTATAATGCTCCGTAGGAACTTGCATTGCTGTCCTCGGGATCACAACTTCTGGTAGGTATATTGCTTTTTGGGGGTCTGAAGCCGATGCACTGATCTCAATACCGGCAACCGTCGAATCATATTTGTCTGCAACAACTGCCACTACTTTTGTTTGGCTGGTGGACCAATCAGCTGCTTCCTCGGATTTCGAACTCTCGGAAACAGTTGTCTGGGTAGCAGTTTCGATAATCATGCCGGGTTTGCTGCCGTCATCGTTGACTTTTGGAGGCTCATCCACCTGCAGACTCGTAACAGTAGTGGATGTCTCCACAAGTATAGTGGGATGTGTGGTGTGAACTTCGCCAGCTGGGCTTGGATTGTTGTCGTTAGCATCCAGATCTGGCGGCTTATCCATCAAGTCGTCTTCGGCATCCACATCTAGAGCCTGAGCCAGCACAGCCAAGGAAGCGTCGTCTTCTTCCCTGGAAACTCTCGACAATGGATCCCTTGATATTCTTGACAAATCAAGCAAGTTCTTCTTCCGCTTGGGATCCTCATACAATGATCTCGATACTCGTCGTGGAGAGCGACTGCGTCCTCGTGGTAGAAGTCCCGGCTCGCTGCCTCCTATCCTGCGTGGGCTACTTGAATGATCCTCGGGACAATGAGGTGATGGTCTAGAGAACGTGATTTGCGGTTTCGCAGGCAATGAAGCTGGAGGACATGACTCTGAGCTTGCTTCTAAATGCTTGAAAGGTAGTAGAGGTGACTCTTCTTGCTCCCTAGCCTGGACTGCACCCTTCTCAGCAGCCATTCTCACTTTTAGATTATGCCACCGATCAGCGAGCAATGCTTTCTCCTCATCATGCAACTTCTTCTCGGAGCTTGATATGGTTTTCTTGCCGTGGTTGTATGACTTCCACCTATCTTTCCAGATCGCGACACTGGCCTTGAAAGCTCCAAGCTCTGCACGAAGGGTGTCTGGAGTGCGTGGTGTATGTTCGGGAATTCCTTGATTATCACTGTCTAGCTGCTGTGTAGACAGGAATTGTGGGGTTTCGATGGCTGACTGTTTTTGATCTGCTTCAATGTCTATGGCTAGTTGAGTCAGGTCGTCGAAACTATGCTGTTCCTGATTAGTCGAAGATGTACTGTCTCCCGTCGTGGCTACAGTACTTTGGACAGACTGCTCCCTGCTAGGATGCCTTTGCCGGGACTCATCCAATGTCTCCAGTCTGGCCACAATGGCCCGTAAGTTCGCCTTCGCTGCTTGCTCAGATGCGTCTTGCTCAGATGCGTCAAGGTTTTGGCTCCCCTGCTTGTATGTGGTGTCTTCCACGCCAGTTGCTAGCCCTGCAGGTCGTGCCTTGCACTTTGCTAGCAATGCGTTCTGATCTGAGACAAGCTGCAGCTTTTCCGTGCGCAGGTTTTGTCGCTCCTGATCTGAAGCTTTTAGCGCGACTTCGAGAGTGTCGATATCTACGTCAGAGAATTGTTCGTTCTTGGCGATCTCGTCGTGAAATATGTTAGAAGTACTTTCCTGAACCTCAGGATGATTTGGCGAGGCAATATGAGGTTCCCGAGACTGAACAGACTGTGTTCTTACTTTCTTATTCTCAATCGCCGCATTTCCTACTTTGATGGCCTCATGTCGAGCCTCCAGTATTGCCAGATTGCTTTCGGATGCTGCCTTGTCCGCCTTTATAGCTTCATAACGAGCCTCAAGAATTGCTTGTTCAGCATCCAGCTCCGCCTTGAACCGTTGCAACTCATGCTTGCTCTTACCAGTCTGAAGGACCTTTCTCTTCGTGTCGAGAGCTATCCAGTCTGCCACAAACTCTTTGAGTTCGGCATCATAGTCTCGAGGTCTCGGCATTTCAGTCTTTTTAGGACCTCCCTTCTCTTGCCGCTTCTTGGACTTGCTTCTTTCGATAGAAACTGGAGACTGTTTTTGTAGTTTTGCGTGACCTCCAGGACTTCGTATATGCTTGCCTTTCCCACTGGAGCTGGAGGACTCCTTGGAACCTTTGACCTTCTTTCTCGAACTTTTGGATGGACTAGAATTCGAGAATGTAGGAGTAGACATGGAGTGTAGTTGCTGCTTAGTGTCGTGGCTAAAACGATCGTCTGACTTCGGCGATTCTGCTCTGACAGCTGCTGGAGCAATCGGGCGAGGATTCTTGTTCTCTTTATGCAAGGATTTTAGGTCTACTGATTCCTCCCACCGAGTGGGAAGTGGAATCATATTGGGCGGGAACTCCTTATCATCCGACGATGTCGAAGGGCTGTATATGTCATCTTTTAAGGGGCTCGAAGCGAGCCGGAGCGAGCCTGAAGTGCACGGGGGATTTGGACAGTCTGATGCGATGGTTGCTGGTTGATCGTCTGCTGTGCTCGAAACCCTGATGGGCGATTCTGGCTGCTCTTCTTTGATCGTATCTTCGGCAGTAGGAGAAAGAATGCTCAACGACCGACCTCCAGATAGCCGGTGACTTGACAAGGGCTTGTTCTTGGATCTTTGCTTCTTGACCACTAGCATCTCCCCATGAGGAGATGCCGAATAACCAGCTTCAGTTTCAACATGATTGTGTATACCTAATTGTGTCAACATCATGGACAAAACATGAATTCATTCAAGAAGACTTACGTCGCGTCGGCGTAGGTGAAATGCTTCTCTCCAGTCTCCTCATTGATGATCTGAACTGGTCCCAGTCAGGAGGCTTTCGAAGAGCGAACGACTCAGAGGCCGAAGGTCTGAGCATCGGTTGTCTTGGCCCTCTGACAGCTACGCTCTTCGTCGTGACCACGACCTTCAGAGCACTCAAATTTCTCATGTGACGAACTACATCTCGCCAATGAGTAATAAGCATTTCAGTAATGCTATTGGCGACCTTGATCTTGTCCACATGGGTGTTGAACGCAGTGCCTTCGTCTCCAGTTCTGCTCTTCTTGTGCTTCTCTTTGCGAGATTTGGGCAGACTTATAGGAAGAAGGACCAATCCTCCTTGGGGATTGGCAATACGCATGGTGTAATCCTCCAGCAAGTCTCCTAGAAGCAGCGGTCCGAACACAATTCCTAGTGGTCCATATCCCATAAGGTCAGCTGTAGGTAGTGGCCGTCCCCGATCATCTTCCCTTGGTGCAATCTCTGCTGCTCGTCCAATCATACTGAGAAGTCCAAACACGGCACATATCAATTCACGTCGGTATTGAGATCTCAATGTTGCAATTGAGAGGGCGATAAGTCTTGCTCGTACTTTACTTTGTTTCGTCCTAGTCAATTCCGGGTCGCTGCGCAGTTGAGTTTGAATTGAGATGAAGACACTAAAAAGGTGCAATGAACCTGTAATTCCCCCCGGTAGCCCAGAAAGAAACTTCTTGAAAGCAGACGCGACATCGTGGACGTCACATCTGATATGATCTGGTAGTGTGGGACATCGTACGGTTCCTGAAACAACCTGTCCATCCTCATCCATGGACCCGTAGTGATTGTACAAAGCTGCGACGACATTCTGGGAACCTGGCACACGAAAGACTCCTCGAGTAGAAGGTGCTACGAAATATCAGTAAGCGCTATATGGCGACAGAACCAAACTTACCATGTTGAACAAGATATTGCGCCGTCGCACGAAAGCATGTTGGTACCGCCAAACTGCCCGCCGCATATTCTGTCGGCAGATACAAGAGACTCGATCCGCACAGACGAACAAGTTCTTGTAAGTCCTTGTCCTTCAACTTGTCCCTCTTTGCCTTCAATCGTAAAGACAGATCACTGATACTTCGTCTGTGCTTTACGTGTTTTTCGGGTTTCAACCTTACGCTGTTGGATGAGGAGGTCTTCCTGAGGATCTTACGAGAGAACCAGCTTCCTTGTTTCGTATAGGAGTTGATCAGATCATCCTGTCACACCACATTAGCGATGGCTGATTGTAGTACTAGGCAAACCCACATTGAACCCATCGTACTCTTCTGGGTCCACTTGTCGCACACCGTGCTGTAACATCACCCATTAGCAGGTAAACTTCCTTGTGATCGCGAATTTCGTACCTTTCTCGCTAAGCGATTGTATTCCTGAACAAATACGGTCCGATCATCAATATCGTCGTGGTCAGACAGGACGTCTCCGCTCGATGATGTCCATGTATTGCTTGTTCGGATCGCTCTCCGCGCCCTGCCTTCAGGATGTCCATCGCCTTGCTCATCGGATCGTTGCTGTAGGTTATCACTACCATCAAGCCCTACAAAAGAGACGCCGGTGAAGGAAGATCGGTGTCTTGGATCTTTGGGCTCGGTCAACAAGCCTGCCGCGATGTTCATGTCGTCGAAGATGGTAGGTTGTTGAGCCATTGATAATGCTGCTGATGATGAGCGAGAAATAAGACCAGCGTTATTTGATTGCTTTTTGGTGCATTGTGGTGTACGGAGGAGAATCACTGATAATTTGTAGCGTTGAGTGTGCAGTGAAAGTTTTGGTTTCTGTTTGTCAACATAGGCCTGGCGTGGTTCTCGAACGCACCTGCGAAACTTGGAAAGGACGCGCTCATGTCACTCTGCTCCTTCCTAACCCACGACTTTTCATTCTCATACCCAAGGTGGTCGAGTGGTGATGTGAATCTGTATTTTTGTTTATGCTCCGCCCCCTCTCCATTACAATGTACCTATATCCCCGTGTAGAAAAGATGGGAATCCCGCATCGAGAAAACAAAATGGTATTATGGACGAGAGGACCAAGGAAATCTAGTAAAACCTTGCATCATGATGTGCCAAATCTCACCCCGTACGCCATTTCGCTATGCAACGCCATTCATGCCCCTGCCCCTAGAATCCTACCAAGCCTGACCCATTTTCCGCTCATTCATCGGTCTCCCCATAGAGAAGGACGTATTTGAAGATATCCGACAGAGAAATGACCCCCCTCAAACGATTCTCGTCGTCGATGACAACCAGCCGATGGACTCTAGATTTACGAATAGTGTCGAATATCGAATCAAGCCTGTCCTCTTCGCTACAAGTATATATCCCAGCAAAGTCTTCGGCTCTCTTCAACAACGCCTCTCCGACACTCGTTGTAAGCTCATCGTATGCACCGCCTTTGATGATTGTGATAACATCAACAGCCTCGAAAACGTTGAGAACACGCCTGTTCTCATCCACAATTGGGACGCTAGAGATGCTGTATTTCACCATCATGTGTATGACGTCGATGACGGATGTATCCATGGTAGCCGTCTGCAGGTCGCCGTATGTGCCGAGACCGATTTCCGAGACACTCTTCTTGAGGTATTCTGTCTCAACAACATTGACAGCTATGAATTTCAGCAGTCTGTATTGCGTGATCACGCTGACTACCATCTCCCGACCAGTCTCATCGTCGATATCAACAAGGGGAATCCTCCTAGCTCGAGTCTTCAGCATCTGCCGGCATGCTTCGTAGAGAGGGCGTGCAGGATGGACCGATAGTGTCTCGAGAGGAGAAACACCAATAGCCTTCTCGATATCTGTAACCATTCAACATAATGCTCGGGTCATGAATGTACCTGCTGCCTTACCTCTCAAGCTGCTCAGCCGGAATTGGTCTATCTGGCTGAGAGCGTCTGGATTCTGCCAGTAATATTGAACAACATTTATGTAGTCTGACGTCGTGAGGAGACCGGCGAAGGTCGAAGTATGTGAGTCCCAGAGAGGGGCAGAGACGATTCCTGGCAAGGAATCAGTAGAAGTCGAAGTGGCAGACAGAGAGCACTGACCATTTTGGAGGAGGATCGTTAAACTCTTCTTGACGAGCAAGTCTGTATTGAGGATGATGAGGCGGAAAGAGAGGGGAAGAACATCATAACTCGTCCGAATCTTCAGGAACTCGCGGATTGCGTTCTGTGGTTTGAAACTTTGTCAGCCTCGCAGGGTCCTCGCAGTTCCTTTCTTCATCCATCCACGCAGGTCCAAGAGCAGAACAACCCCGCGCCAACTCCCCAAATCCCCATCCCACTCCCACGCACGCGGGCGCAGGATCTGGGGCTCACGAAACGAGGGCACAAGCAAGACGGGAAGCGGGGGCACCTACCAATCCCTTCAACTGGTCCTGATCAACAGCGGTCACCGGCTTATCCTGCATCGCGCGATTCTGGCCTCGGGGAAGAAGAAAAGTCGAAGGTTGAGCAATCAGCGCTGGCTCGTGACCAAATCTAGCGACGTTTGTTGGCGCAGCCGCCGGCCGTGTGTCTTCAGCCGTATCAGACATGGATAATCGTGGGTGACATCTAGAAGCGTGGGAAGTTGCGATGGGTGAGGCTCCTCTTCAGCAATGGAAGAAGATAATTGAAGAGGATATTAAATAAAAAGTGAATGGGGAATATTTGAGGATGAGTATTGGATGTAGATCTGTCTGTCTACCTTATCGAAAGCGAGGCCTTTTTCTGGAGAGATGCAGCGGATGGGATGGGGTTGAGGGAGAGGATCGACGTGGGGTTGAACTTCACGTGGGAGAGTGGGACAAGGAGTTGGGAAGGAGTTTAGTGGCGTTCATACGTTTTCCCGGGCCGAGTAACCTTAGAGCAGACTCGACTGGGCGAAACAGAGGAGAGCAAAGCTTCAAGTCGTGCCGAGCCGATTTGTTGTTTTTACCCGATGGTTGGGATGGCATCGAGGCTAGGTAGCATGGAACGGCCTAAATCGTAGTTGTCATAGATACAGACTTGTGAATCCCTTTCAATGAAGAATGTCATCATGTATTCTTTTGAGTTCCCCTGCCATTGATAAATATCTAGGATCGTGATTATGACCAATCCTCGGTAGTACAGGCAATGCTCTCTTATCTGATCTGTTTACCCGCTATCGTGGATATCTCTGCAAGAAAAAAATCGCTGGTACCCCACATCAATCTCCTGTTCATGTGGGACTGCTATCGATTTGTTTGTTTACTTTCAGAAGTCAAATCGAACAGTGCAGGTTCATCCCAGCCGAAATTTGTCTCGGTAGAGTGCATTATACTAGAAAGATCTTTCCATCCTCGCAGGATCAGATTTCAAGTTCTTAGCATTATTTCTGTATCAAATCAAAAATAGCAAGTTTGGATACGGTGCTGGCATAACAGCTTGCATCGAGGCAGGATAAAAGTGTCCACCTCGATATCGGAGTATGTCGAGGTCGTTCTACAGCCACAAGAGCCTCATACTTGATCAGAGAGCCAAGGGGCTTGTTTTTGTAAATGAGAGCGTCTGAAGTCATCTCGGAAAATTGTGAGACAGCAAACGAGAGTTGTGCTACCATGGTAGGATTAAAGATGTTATATTGCTTTCTTTTCCGAACTATCACTAGGCTTCAGCCCAGCTCTCAACACTCAACGAGTACCTTGGTACATGTGGCTGATGGCTTTTTACACCACCGTGCAGCCTGTTTCAGGATTCAAAGTAGCAAAGGAATGTCTCTTGACTCTTAGAAGAGACATATAGGGTCTTCTGATACATCATATGAATATGCATGTGATGCGTGGTAACGGCTGCAGGGGATACGAGAAAGAGGGGGAGGGAGGTGGAGGGTTGGAATTCAGAGAATAGGCGAGTGATGAGGCTTTGCCTTGGCTGGGCTGGGCTGGCGCTGGGTCTTGCCGTGCGTTCACCTGCCTGCTCGTGCTGGTGCTGCTGCTGCTGCTTCCTTGGCGCCTGCCGCGCCGACGTAGCACCCTGACCTGAACCCGACTGAGAGAACGAGCTATCTCCAGACCTGACCAGAACCTCTCCCAGATCATATCCGACTGGCCCAGGCAAGCTCGACCCTCTGCCATCCACGTCGTCCTCATCGCCTTCTTCACTCTTTCCACATCTCGATTTTTTGTGTTTCTTTTGCTGTGAATGGACCCTTGAGCCTCCCATCGGATCAAGTCCACGCTTTCGACCTGACACATCCTGTTGACTTTGCTTTGTCCACCCACCAGCCAGCTCACATTCCGCCAAAACAATTGACCTCGACTAAGATACACCACCAGTCCTGCGGGACCAAGCTTTGGAGATGGGTGCTTGCGGATCTTCATGCTGCGGAAGTATGTAGACTCTCATGCAAGGAACGAAGGGAGCTTCGAGCGTGTGCTGACGGTACACAGGCAAATCTCGCGATGGTCTCTACGAACCAGTCTTGGCCGAGAGCGAACGAGAGGCTGTGGCAGACCTCTTACAATATCTAGAGAATGTACGGAGCGCTCCCCTCGTTATTCATGAATCGATGCTGATAATACTAGCGCGGCGAGACAGACTTCTTCTCCGGCGAACCTCTACGAGCTTTGAGTACCTTGGTCTTCTCAGATAATGTGGACCTACAACGGAGCGCAAGCTTGACATTTGCGGAGATTACAGAGCGAGGTATGTTAGACACAAGTGAGGCAGACTCAAGCAGTTCAAGCTGGGCTGTCCGGTTCTGCTGTTTGGATGAGCGCGTACGACTGGAAGAGCGCTCTTTTGATGCTTTACATTGGACGAAAGCAACGAGCTGATCACTAACAATACTACAGATGTTCGTGAAGTTGACCGTGATACCCTGGAGCCAATCCTCTTCCTACTTCAGAGCCCCGATATCGAGGTTCAAAGAGCCGCCAGCGCCGCATTGGGAAATCTTGCTGTTAATAGTGAGTGATGCTCACAAGGATTTAGATACCTTCTTAACATTGTGTAGCCGAGAATAAAGTTGCCATCGTACTCCTTGGTGGACTCACTCCTCTTATCCGCCAAATGATGTCGCCGAATGTAGAGGTTCAATGCAATGCGGTTGGATGCATCACGAACCTAGCGACCCACGAGGACAATAAGGCAAAGATTGCCCGGTCGGGAGCATTAGGTCCACTCACCCGTTTGGCAAAATCGAAGGACATGCGGGTGCAGAGAAACGCTACTGGAGCTCTGCTGAATATGACACACTCTGGTAGGTTTATCTCCGACTTACAACAAGTCAAAGGCTAATATTTCCAAGACGAGAACAGACAGCAGCTGGTGAACGCCGGAGCTATTCCTGTGCTTGTTCAACTCCTCTCCTCTACAGACGTCGACGTCCAATACTACTGCACCACCGCACTCAGCAACATCGCTGTCGATGCGAACAATCGGAAGAAGTTGGCACAAAATGAGAACAGACTTGTACAATCCTTGGTGGCTTTGATGGATTCTTCTTCGCCAAAGGTACAATGCCAGGCCGCTCTGGCTCTTCGAAATTTGGCATCCGACGAAAAATACCAGCTTGAAATTGTTCGAGCTCGAGGTCTTGCCCCGCTACTCCGACTTCTGCAATCTTCATACCTACCTTTAATTCTGTCTGCCGTCGCCTGTATCCGCAACATCTCGATCCACCCACTCAACGAATCTCCCATCATAGATGCCGGCTTTCTGAAGCCACTGGTCGACCTGTTGGGATCCACCGATAATGAGGAAATTCAATGCCATGCAATTTCTACTCTACGAAACTTGGCCGCCAGTTCTGACCGCAATAAGGCCTTGGTTCTGGAAGCTGGTGCTGTACAGAAGTGCAAGCAACTTGTCCTTGATGTGCCCCTTAGTGTACAGTCTGAGATGACAGCGGCAATCGCCGTCCTTGCTCTCAGTGACGAGCTGAAGACCCATCTCTTGAATTTGGGTGTGTTTGATGTGCTCATCCCATTGACTGATTCCCAAAGCATTGAAGTGCAAGGCAACAGTGCTGCAGCTTTGGGAAATTTGTCTTCGAAAGGTATGAATACTACATTGATATGAAAAGCACTTGCTGACATGTTCTTCAGTGGGCGATTATTCCATCTTCATACAGGACTGGACAGAGCCAAACGGAGGTATCCATGGATACTTGAAGCGTTTCCTCGCTAGTGGAGATGCCACTTTCCAACATATTGCGATCTGGACTCTTCTCCAACTCCTTGAATCTGAGGATAAGAAATTGATAAACCTTATTGGAAAGTCAGAGGAGATCGTACAGATGATTAAGACGATTGCTGATACTCAGATTGAATCCGATGATGAGGCCGAAGAGGATGGAGAAGGGGAGGTTGTTCAGCTTGCTCAGCGATCCCTCCAACTTCTTGGGCAAAACAAGCCATCCCATATCGAAGGTTGAACCATACCAAATGTTCCGTATAGAATTTCTGCTTTGTTCTGCATTTTGGCTGGAAGGGCGAGGTGTTTGGCGCATTTAATGAGGGCATACTTTAGTAGCGAGCATTGACGGAGCTGAGGCGAGGGCGAGGGCGAGGGCGAGGCTCTTTTCAGGTCGATGGCAGAATGAGATAATCCGGCCATCCTTTTCGCACACTTTTCATTCGACCTTTACTCCTGCTTGTCGCGGTCCATACAGGGACTTTTGGGGCTTATTCCATGTAATTAGATAGGACTTTTATGATATCCACCACAGCTTCGAATTCAAAATGTATCATTCGATTTTGATCTTTCGAACGCGTGGCTCTCCCAAGGCTGTGATTTACATCAGTCCTACATTCCCAAACGCCTTCCTTGCTCCTGCAAATGCTCAACCTGTCTAAGCCGAATGTACTGTACATTGTACAACGAGGTAAAATTATTACTGTACAGCCTCTAATCCATTTTCTATCCACTTCCTCTCCCTCCATGGGAATACCTTAGCTACCACTTTGCCCTTGATCAAAGCCATAGGCATTGGACCAAAATGTCTCGAATCTCGAGAATAAGGTAAGTTGTCACCCACGACCCAACAATGGCCTTCTGGGACCTATTCATCTTGTAAGCCAAGGACCAACAGATAGCAAAATATCACATGAGAAACTCAAAGCTAAATGTCCAAAAATCCAAAGACGAAATGGAGACCTAGAAATCCAGAGAAATTACCACATACCATAACCATCCCCTCCCCCACGCCCGGCGTATCCCTAACCACACAATCCCCCTCCAATCCCACAACCCTCTTAATGACCCTCTCCCCCGGCTGCACCACCGAATCGAAACTCACCACATCACCAACTACTACCCCGCGGCCCCGTCGATACCGCTTGTCGATCAGCACGATATCACCCAGGACCTCGAGAGTGGGTAGCATGGACGCTCCAGACGTGGGCACAAGTGAGAAACCATAGGAGACGAAGACGTGGGCTATGAAGATCGTTTTGATGGTTGTGGAGAGCAGGCGGATGGGGTGGCCTGCGAACCGCGTTTTGAGGTTGGTGAGGATTGCGGGCATGGCATTCTGATTTTGCTATATGTGTGTAGATGTATCTGATTGATATGTACCCTTGTTCACTCCAAGATGAGCTGTAATGAGAAGGGTTGATATTGTTGTCGAGATCACGAGACGAGGCTGAGTGAAGCTCGGATGAAGCTGGAGCTCGAAATGTTTTCCTCGGCTGAGAGCTCCGCGCGAGCTTGTCCCAACCTCAACGACAGCTTGTATTTTCTTCGTTACCGAGAAGCAGAATTCAATCTGCCATAATACCGACAAAATGCGAAGCTCAAGATGTGTATTCAGCTCAGCTGCAGCTCTACACCGCGTGTTCGTTGCACCAATTGAGCTGCAATCCAAATTGCAAGTCCAAGTTCGCCAACTGTCCTTCAGAGCAGCATCAACACCATCCCCACGATCACAACCACGGTCCCAACCACACACACAATGTAGTGCCCAGCTTCAACAGAGGAGATATGTCTCCCTCCACGTCGCCGAAAAGTCCCGCCTTCCCCGCGACGACGAAATAAAAGCCTACTCTGTAACACTTGTTGATGAGAATGGAAAATTGACCGACCCCCGCCCAACATCCAGCATCCTCTCCACCCTCGACCGCAAAACCACCTCCCTCGTCGTAATCGTTCCAGGCTCCCCGGGCGTTCCCCCCATCTGCAAGATCCTCAACAAACAAGCGATGCGACTCGCGGAGAAAGCCAAACTCAAAGCAGCGAAAGGGACGGGTGTAACGCAGAAGACGATGGAGTTGAATTGGGCGATTGGGAAGGGCGATTTGGGGCATCGGATGGGGAAGTTGGGGGGGTGGTTGGAGAGGGGGTGGAGGGTTGAGGTTGTTATTGCGGGGAAGAAGAAGGGGAGGAAGGCGACGGAGGAGGAGGCGAGGGAGCTGTTGGGGGCGATAAGGGGCGTCATGGCGGAGATGGGGGGGAGAGAGATGAAGCCGGTGGAGGGGAAGGTTTTGGGGACGTTGACGATGTTCTTGGAGGGGAAGCAGCAGCAGCAGCAGCAGCAGGGGAAGAAGGCAAAGAAAGGGGGAAGTGATGCTGCGGTTGGGGTGCAAGGGGAGGGAAGCCAAGGGCATTTGGGTGAAGGGAGTGGAAATGTGGATGTTGATGATAGTCGGGAGGTATCTCAAAGCTTGAAGTCGGTTGAAAAGGGAGAGGGATCTAAAGCTACTGGATCATGAGAGTGTGGGAGAAGATGTATATGCAATTCCAAAAGGTATCGTTAGCAGCGATATGAGTGGTGGAAAGTAGGGTTTGCAAAATTAGGGCTGTCAGAATAGACTGATTTAACATACCATATACCACTTAGAGGTGTTAAGAAGCACGCATATATAGTCCCAATAGATACTCTAGCAAAGCCTGATAGTCCGGCTGGGGCTGGAATGCTTCCATAAGGAACCGAGCACATTTTGCACGTTAAGGAACCAGCATAATACACTGACTACAATTCCTTACCACGCATTGCAAGATTCGGTAAATGCACGCCAGATAAAGTCGAACTTGAATCGAGAATCAAGTGTAAATACACAGCCAAACCCCCTCAAAGTACAAAACCCTCCAACACCTCCCTCGTCCTCTTTCCCACCTCATGATGTCTATTCTCTTCCCAAACCTGCCCTCCCTCCCCAAACTGATTACTCAGATGCCCCAAAAAGAACTCCAGATTCTTATCCGCCTGCGGGAACGCATCCTTAAACGTATCGTAGATCTCTTTGACAGGCGGTTTCTTCTCCGCGTTCTGGATCTTATCTTGAAAGAGCGAGAGGTACTTTTTATTATGCGCGAGATCGGCGGCTGTATCTAATCTCCAGTCTTGCTCGAGATGGCCGACTATGATTTTTGAGGGGTGGAGAGATTCCACGAGGTTGAGTGTGCTTTGCCAGGCGTGGAGGATTTGGGGAGTTTCGATTTCTTCAGCCCTATTTAGGATTTAGCTTAGTGACTCCCTTCATAAAACTCACACCATCCCCAAGATTGGTAAGAAAAATAGAAAACTCACCAGATATGCGTACTCCTCCCATACATCGCATCACCAACAATGATCGTCTTCTCACTCGGCAACCAAAACAAAGTATGATCCACGGAATCGCCCTGCACGGGACCCAACAACATGATAGGACTACTCTCGTTGCCTTCTAGCAGGATGAAACTGTAGGGGTAGGGATCGGGTTTGCGTGGGTCCGAGGGGACATCTTTGCCGTAGATGGTGGGCCAGAATTTCACTTTCTCGTCGTATTCCCGGTCGATTCCTGCGCGGACGTAGGGTGCTGCGTAGAATTTTGCACCTGGGTGGGCGGAGAGGATGGGGTTGGCGGAGAAGTAGTGGTCTGGGGGGAGGGGGATGATTTAGATGGGTTTGAGTTGTGAGGAAGACTTGAGATTTGGAAAATTGGATCTGAGACACGGCAGGTTGAACTTACCAGGGTGATGATGAGTTACGAAGACGGCTTTGAGTGGGATGTCAGTGGTCTTTGAGATCCATGATACGACTGAATTGGCATCGGGGATGAGGAAGGGAGGATCGATTAGAATTGCGGATTTGGCGCCTACGATCAGGGTGGTGACACTTGACAGACCCTTCTCTGAGGAGGAGTGGATGTGTGTTTGAAGAGGCTGAGGTGCCATTGTGAAGTCTTTGGGGTTCAAGTACAAAAGGTTTTAAAGAATATGAAGTTGCGTAGAAAGCAAGAGATGCGAAGATTTGACAAAGGATGAGCAGAAGCAGCTACCTGATATACTAGAAAGAGATCTTGCCGTACTTACTACCGCGACATGCTAGCCTAGGAACGATTCCGCAGTTACTGACAAATGACAAGTCTGGCTGAAATGAGGCCATTCCCGTGTTGCGAGTAGTGAGATGGTGGGGTACAAGAGGGGCAGGGGGATTTGCGAGATGCGGGGTGATAGAAACTACCATGAACTACGGCAGTGCATCCGACAACGAGCAGTGTTGAAGGGAGGGATCGTGTCATAAAGCCAAATCGGAACGATGACTTGCACTGCTAACGTGAGGAGAGTGGAGGAGAAGGAAAGTAGGGCGCTAAGCTAATATTGGAAAAGGAAAGATAGACACTTGAGGAAGGTTGAAGCTGAATATAAACGAAGGTATGTGCTGAGAAGGTCGTCGAGGAAAATGAACGTATAGGATAGCTTTGAGCGATTTCTCAATGCTTCAATGATCCGGAATCAACTTTTTCTCCATGTACAAGTATGAAAGAAGGTCGAAGACAGAGATCGAGAAGTAGAACTATCTACGATGAAATCCTAATCGCTCGAATAGAAAGAGTCATCTTTCATGAATGCGACACGAGGAATAACGGAGTTTACATTGTTTTATCCTCAGAACGAAATGAGGAAAAAATTTCAACTAAGCTGTCAGAAAATATGAAGTGTAGAAATACAAGGTAAACTTGCTTTCGGTTGACGAGATGATGTTGTGCTTGTAGCCATTGGCACGTGTTTCGACAGGGGTTCGTCCTCCGAAGCCCAATCCAGAAATCTTTCAGCCTCACCCTTCAATTCTTCAATTGCGACCAGATATTCAAAGGCATTCTTCCGGACAAAAGTATTGTTTCTTCACAATACTTCTTCCTAGAAGAGATAGATTTGCGACCATAGTTTCCAATCCCAACCTTCACTGCTCAACAATACCGAGTCGTACTCGACGTGAGTCACTTTCGTCAAATCTCGAAACCCCACGCTGCGCTTGAACAGTCCGTTCCAAAAAGCAACTACGATTTATCCAGACGCTGTGCCGAACAACAACCAAAGCGAATACAAAGCAACCGTCAATCCTGGGATGTCCCCGTAAAGACACTTCATACTTCAGTCGACAATCCAAAATATGCCGTCTTCAGATCCTCCTACCGTCGCGGAGACCACTCCGTCATCAGACTCTCCTGCAGCGTCACAGGTACAAGAGAAACCACAAAGGAAGAATGGAGAGGTGAAGCCAGTGACTGCGCCAGATGCGCCTGCGACGGGAGAGACGAAGTTGTCTAATGCGGAGCTGAAGAAGCAGGCAAAAGCAGAGAAAGCAGCTCGGCGACAGCAAGCATTAGCAGAGAAGCAGAGTGGTGCGCCTCAAGTCACAATAGCAGCAGTGCCAGGACCACAGCAGAAAACCGAGCAACAGAAGGGTGCCAAAGGGCAGCACAAGAGAGGCGCTTCAACCTCAGTAGATGTGCGGAGTCTACCTGTCAGAGGGGCACCAGCTGTTCCTGCTATCCCTGCGCAACCCAAAAAAGAAGACAAGACAGTCGAGTTCTTCAGACATCTATATAAGCAGAGGACGAGTACGATTGCGGGCGCAAGTAAGGAGGTTCATCCTGCGGTGTTGGCTCTGGGGCTACAAATGAGCAATTATACAATTTGTGGGAGTTGCGCAAGACTTGTCGCGACTCTGCAAGCTTTCAAAAGAGTAAGTCCTGCGTGGACGATATTACCTATAGGGCAAAAATACTGACTACTTAAGGTTATTGAAACATATACCACCCCCCGGGGTACTTCCTTGACGCGGCATCTTACATCACACGTCCTTTCACCTCAGATCGAGTATCTGTCTTCCTGTCGGCCGATGTCAATATCCATGGGAAACGCCATTCGGTGGCTGAAGCTTGAAGTATCGAAAGTCGACATCAGTACTCCAGATTCCGAGGCGAAGGAGAACCTATGCGACGCTATCGACAGATTTATTCAGGAGCGAGTCACGTTTGCTGATCAGGTCATTGCTACCAGTGCAGCGGACAAGATCAGAGACGGTGATGTGATTATGACATTTGCAAAAAGCAGCATTGTTCAGCGATCTTTAGTTGAGGCGCATAATGCTGGGAAGAAATTTAGAGTCATCGTGGTGGACTCGCGACCATTACATGAGGGGAAGCATATGGCAGCGGCGTTGGTAACGTTGGGGCTAGAGGTCAAATATTGCCTGATCAATGGGCTCAGCCACAACATTCAGGATGTCACGAAGGTGATGCTCGGAGCTCATGCGATGTTGAGCAATGGCCGTCTATATTCGAGAGTAGGAACCGCTCTTGTTGCTATGGAAGCCAACGATGCAGACAAGCCAGTCCTGGTACTTTGCGAGACCATCAAGTTTACGGAAAGAGTGGCTTTGGACTCGATAGTTCACAACGAGATAGCTCCAGCAGACGAGCTCGTGATATCAGGTGGAGCTCTTGAGAAATGGGGAGACGTCAAGAAGCTTCAACTGTGCAATCCGATGTACGATGTCACTCCGGCTGAGTACATTCAGATGATAGTCACGGAGTCAGGGAACGTACCGCCAACTTCAGTTCCGGTGCTGCATAGATTGGGCAATGAGAGCCAGGGCTAGGGAATGACACTCCGAGTATTTGCATGGACTTTAGACATTAGTTACCTAATCTGGGGGACCTGGTCCAGTGTTTGATAGTGTAGTTCAACTGTCCCAAGGTACAATTCATGTTTACCAGTACTTAGCCTCCGGTCCTTGACTAATGAAACCTTTGATTCTCGATGACTTCAATTGCAAATTGAACAATACTTCAGCACCTGGCCGTGATGACCCGCCATGCTATACCTCTCCCTCCTTGACTTTGTACAGGTTCTCCATCCCAAACTCCCCCAGCATCATCACACCACTCTACGATTCCGACTCTGCTGCCTCCCTCTCTGCCCTCCTCGCTCTCTTCTCCAAAAGACTCGTCCTCCTAGCTCCCAAAATTGCCTGTTGTCTCTGCTCAACGCCCGTCAACCACCATCCGAAGCTTCCTCCAATGCCCGCAAACGCAGGGTACGCCCACAGCGATTCCTTGTTGAAGAATGGACGCATTTCGAGACCAAGTTGCCAGAATCGAGTTGCAAGGCCTGTTCGCGCGTGTACAATTAGCTTCTTGTTCCATTATAGAGGCTGGTCGTGGAGGGGTTCATAGGAGGGAGACCATACCGAAGCCAGCCCAGAAGAGGACCTTGTGGACCATTTTGAGAGCTCGCTTTGCGTGTAGAATGTGATTGGTGTGCGGAAGAGCCGCTGAACAGGTATTGAGGCTTGCGAGCTGTGTGATGGGTTGCTGGTTGCTCAATTGCTTGCTCACATTCAATCGTGAGGTTGAGATGAAGCTCCCGGCATCGAGCCGCTAAGAAACCGCAGGGGTGCTGTTTCACGTGACGCGCGCGACCCTTGCTCGGAATTCTATTGAAACCAGACCCCTTCAACGCGATCCATTGGACCTCCATTCCACCACATGAGTCCAATCGCAAGATCTTAAGGATCTAATACTGGGCAATGGCAGCCGCGATGGCCTACAGCAAAGATGCTGCCGCGAGCAGCAGTACGGGACCCGTGAGGAAGAAGCTCAAGACCTCAGACATCCCGCTGTCCTCTGCGACGCGACTTTCAATCGATGAGCTTGCGCACAAGTTCAAGAAGAAGGGAGGCTACGACTCATTGCGCAAGCAGGTTTGGGAGGATCTGGAGAAGACTGTGGGTTCATGTCTGCTTTTGAAATGGCTAGGAGACTAATGCGATTTGTTCATAGGAATTCGAGAAAGAGTTCACGGAATCCCTACTCAAAGTTGCCGAAGACGAAATCGAGAAGAACCCATCACAGCTCCTGAAGTTGGAACGTGGCAAGGCAGCAGCTTTGATCGAGGGTGCAGTCGATCGAGCGGGCGTCTACCAGACCGCAGAAGCACGAATCGATGCCTTGATCGATGCACATATCGAGGATATTGAGACGGGAATCAGAGCGCTGAGAAGAGAGGATGTGGGAGAGGAAACTGCTGCTGCTGAGCACGCTCGAGGTGGCAAGACAGATGAGCAGTATGCCGAGGATGCAGCGAACAGAAGAGAGGCTAGGGAGAGAGTTAGGCAGGAAGCACGGGCGAAGGAGTTGGCTATCATTGATGAGAAGCGGAGAGAGGAGAGAGCCAAACGAAAGGAGCAGGAGAAGAAAGAAGAGGCCGAGCAGGAGAGGCGGAGAGCTGAGAGAGAGGCTAGGCGCAAGGCTGAGAGAGAAAGGGAGGAAGAAAAGGAGAGAGAGCGGGATCGTGATCGTGATCGTGACCGTGATCGCGATCGTGAGCGGGACAGAGATAGGGATCGCGATAGAGACAGGGACCGTGGACGAGACCGTGATCGAGACAGGGACCGCGACCGAGATGATCGATACAAGCGATACGATGAGCCTCTCGTCCGTCGAGACTCGACCAGAGAGGCCAAGGAATCTTCTGCCAAGCCAGAGTTGTCGAAAGAGGAGATCGATCGCCTCGAGCAAGAAGCACTGAACGACCTGTTGAAGGAAGGCAAGAAACTTTCACAGCGTTCAAGACACCAGCTAGAAGTCGAAATCGACGAGAGTCTAGCACCGCCTCCCAAGAAAGCTACTCCAGCTTCTGCCATCAATCCTATTTCTCGAGATTCGCCAGTCAAATCCGACGTTAAGAAACCCGTTGCGCCTCCGACTGGACCGAAAGCAGACGCATTCAAGACGCCACACCTACCCAGTGACAGATCTGAAGATAGGAGAAGGAGCCGCAGCCGTGATCGAGCATCCAGGAGATCTAGCCGGAGCCGGAGTCGACGACGCCATGATAGCAGAGATAGGGATTCCCGTCCTCGCCGAAGAGATAGTCGAGAGGATAGGCGACGACGTTCCAGAGATCGCAGCTATTCTCCGGATAGACGTAGGAGCTACCGAGGTGATAGCCGGAACCGTGAGAAGCGCGATCGAGACCGAAGCCGTGACCGAGTAAGACCTGCTAGCCCTCCCCCAAGAGATTCAGACCTGGAGAAATGGAAAGTTGCTGAAGCCAAGAAGCGTGAAGAACAGGCCAAGGCATACAAGATAGCCCAGGAGGAAGCCCGGAAGAATGGCCTGCCAGTTCCCGGATGGTCCGACCGGCCCAAGAGAGAAGATGATGACTCTCGGATAACCAGTCCTGTATCGGCCCGAAAGAGAGACAGTTCTCGTGATCGCGATCGAGCTTCTCGTGCTAGGAGCAGGTCAAGGTCTGCAGGTGGTCGACGCGGAAGTCGCCTTGAGAGATCTACTAGTCCTGTCAACATCGATCGTTATGTCCCTGGAGCGGCAAGTCGAAGCACTCGTCGCGAGAGTACTGTGAAACGAGAGAGAAGTCGTAGTCGGGACAGGGATCGTGACAAGGATAGAGACTCCCGTCGGTCTCGTGATGAGGATAAGTCTCGTAGACGAAGCCGATCGAGAAGCAGAAGTCGTCGACGGGATAGGGACAGGGATCGGGAAAGGACGAGGGCTAGATCACGAAGTAGAAGTCCGTATGCGAAGAGAGATAGGAGGGATAGAAGTAGGAGTCGTGATAGGGACAGAGATAGGAGACGTGACAGATCCAGAAGTAGGGATCGGGATCGTGATCGTGATAGGAAGCGAAGTGATCGCAGCCGCAGTCGCGGCAGCAGAAGAGAGTCTTCCAGGCGGGATTAGAGTCTGCTGGGAGTGTACGATATGTTACGATAGGCGATAGTGCCGTTCTCTCTGGTCAGCGACGTATGATCACTTATTTGATCTACTACATTTGACAATCAAGTTGTATTATGATACCACAAGTCATGATCATCGTTGCAATCAAAAGGTTCATTAGAGCATATGTAAGTGCGTTCATTCATTCTGTCTTTCCTCTTTCGTTGTCTCTCCGTCTGCACCAGAGTGTTATCTTTCCTCGCCTTGTTTCCTTCTCCCTCTTTTTCTTCCTCTTTTCCTTCTTGTTTCGTTTTCGCTCTGCGAGTAGCCGTCGTATCTTTTCTTCATTACTAGGCAGACCACTCGCCTCCAATTCACCATTCTTATCATCGTACCATGTTAAACTCCTTCCCTTCATAGGCAAATTAGCCTCCAGAAAATCTGCCATGACATCGATGCATCGCCCCTCGTTTAGCCCTTGCCCTCCCTTTGATTTCTGCCATTGTCCTTGAAAGCCCAAGGAATTCAAAGTCCGACCCATCCCCTTCTCAAGCCGACAAGGCACCACCTCCTCGTCCTCTGCGTGGCCTAGAAAAATCGGTGGCTTGACCACCAGCTTCTCTCTCTTCTTTGTTACCAGATTCTCATTCCAGACATCATTCGTACCATCTTCTCTCTCCTCCTCAAACTCTTCTTCCAGCTCTTCATACTCCTCAACCTCACCAGTCTCCATCCCCAAGATCCTCTCCAACTGACCTTGAATCTTCTCCCTATTATCGTAGCATTCTCCCACGACACTCTGAATCTCATCTCGAAAAGGCATCCATCCGTCCAACCCAACAAAAGCCCCCAAATCCTGTCCACCAATCAACATGGCAGTCAGTGCTGTCGCGGCACCTTGGCCTATTCCTCCAAGAACGATGTTCTCCATGCCGACGATCTCGGCTTCTCTCATAATGATATTCGCGATATCGCAGATACTATCTCTCACCCCAGCACGCATAATTTCCTTCTCATCTGAGTTTGACTTCTCGAAACCTTGATGTTTAAACCATTGCAGCATAACTTTCCGTCCATGTACCACTACAGCCGGAGCGCTACCACTATGCTCAAAATACTCTCTGTGAGTTGAGCAGTAAGCAAAGCGAGCAATCGGGAAAACAAAACGCATAGTTGGGAAAATCTCAGCGAGGGTTTGGCTTGTGCGAGATTTGTGGTTGCTGAAAATGCTTTTGGCGAGGTCGCTTCCTCCGGAGTTGATGTCATGGAGGAAGATGAATGTATGTTTGTGGTCTGAGCCACGGTGTGGGATGATGGTTGATTTTGTGCTGTGGAAGGGGATGGTCTTGTTTAGTGTGTCTATGGACGAGATTGGATTTTGCTTGCTCGGTGCGGTTTCTTTTGGCGTTGCTGAGCGAGGGGAGTCTTTCTGGTGGTCCTTTGGTTTGGGTGATGAGTTGTTGGTTTTATTGCATTGAATTATGAATTGATGCGTCGCTCGCTCCATTATGTCGCTGTTTTTCTGATGATGGTGATGATGATGATGATGATGATGATGATGATGATGATGGTGATGATCGGCAGTTTCGTTGAGATGACCCGGAGGAAGATTTATCGTCCTTATTTGCTGCGGTATCTGGTCCTCTGATTATACTGATTGCCCGTTTAGGCAAGGAATTGAGTGACCAAGTCATGGTTGCTGAAATATGGTGATTGGTATACATTTTGGTAGGGATATGTGGAATACGAGTATGGATGATGGATGAAGAAGATAATTGAGTTGATTGTGCATTTTCAACTTATAGTTTGTACATTTCATTCTGGACTGGTGGGAAATGGGCTAGCTATTGCGCTGGTCTAAGTTGAAATGACGATGCTCAAAGTTTGGTACGATCATTCTGGCTTCTTAGACTACAAGGCACTATCATAATACATCTAGCGCTAACCCAACAAATCTAGATAACAGCTTCAAGAAGACGCTCAATCTGGTGGATTCATGGATCTTAAGCTCTTTTCAGACCGTATGCATCACGTTCAATTCTCCCTCCGGTTGGTAATGCGCCAATGTTTATTCTTGGCGACTCCCCCTTTCTTAAGCGAGAGATATTAATCTCTGTGCTTGTCAGACAACACCGTTACACCATAGGCTCGACGATGAGACGAGTAACTAATTGTGTAGTCACTCACTATAGATTCTGCGATCTTCAGCCCTTACTCAATTGTTAATTTGTGCGCATCTGCAGATGCCAAGCATTCCAGAAAGATAGCCTCTACTGTGAATATGTCATTTCGACAGCGCGACCTAGCGAATAGTTCGGTCCCACTTTTCTCACTATCCTGACAAAGCAATTCTTACAGCACTACGGTTTTGGTACAGGTATGCTTTGTTGGTGACTCACCTAATGGAGATGGTTTAATCGGGAATGACCATTTCATTGGCTCACCCACAATGCACATTGTACTCTTTCAGTTGTGCTCAAAGAGTTCGTCTCCCACAGAAATACAACATAATGCCTTTGCCTCAGAAACAGCCTGGTCATGATCGTCGCCAGAAAACCAGAGTGAAGTGATCCTCATTTTGGCAATGGGTCTCGTATTGTGTCTAGTCAGAGAGCCACAACCACAGAACAGCAAGCAGCTCATTAGCGAACAAGGTTTTCTTGCGATTTGAAGTATGGTAATAATGCGGAAAGAACAGTAAACAGAGTTTTGGGATTATCATTTTCTGCGCTGACTCCGGCGCAAATTCTGGGTTTCGTGGTTACACTTACAAAATTTCGCAAGCATATTCAGCAAAGCAATCGTTGGTTTAGTAGTGCTTAAATATTTCTTTGGTGATTTGTTCCGATGATAGCAAGATGTATTACCAATATCCATGCGAGAAGCTTATATGCAGCAGCTTTTCTCTCACTATCTCAAGCTCTCCCGAGATGATACCTCATGTGTCCGCATCAGTGATGCGACAAGCATTCGACCTGTATTGAGACCCCTGCCTGTTCGATATTCATATAACAGCGGGGCACTTGTGGCAACAGCTCATGTCTGTAGCCTATTTATTCTCCCGAAGTATCCCATACTCTTGGTTGGTTGCCCGTATCGTTTTTTTCTAGATCAGCTCCCTCGGTTTTCACACATCTTTACACAGATCAGTGCTGACTTCTTTGTAGTTTACGAATTTCACAATTCTTAAAAATGCCACCAAATCCCATATATAGAGATGACCCAGAGACCCGCTGGGAAGAGATGATTCGCAAGCTGCAAATAATCGGAAGTCTCGCCGTCAGCACATATGACGGGATTGAACGAATCTTCCAAGGGGAAGTACAGAGAAGAGTGGATGCGAGTAATCTCACTCCCAGAGCAGACGTCATCGTTGATGACACACCGATGTCAGCTTGGCAAAAGTTGTGCAGCAGGATAATGATGGTAGGTACAGTCTGGATCAATACTTACTATGAGACAATACAGATGCTCAGAGATGAAGTGGATCGGAGGGTAGCAATTCGCTACCATCCTTACTCGAATACTATCGAACAATCCCCTAGAACGGATAAGCAACCACCGAAATCCTCGAAATCGGAGTGCAGCTCTCATGAACCCCAGATCTACTCACCAAGACCCACTGCCAAATATCGAGTGCCCAGCTGGTTTGAGAACTCAACCTCGACCCCAAAGGAGCAGACAAAATTGGAGCGGTATCCACACATGGCGCCCTCACTGTTCTCGGATGGCGTCCAGAGCGACATATGGTCTTGGTCTGTCGAGGATGATGGCGTAGATGCCACCGATTGGGGCTGTTGGATGATGGAGGCATTGGAGAAAGGAGCACACCGGGCTTCGGCTTCTATGCAATCTCCAAACCAGACTCCAAGACTCTCTGACACAAGAGTATTAGCTACCAGCTCACGTCGAATAGCTGCCACGCTTCCCTCGATAGCGTCGATTCTGAAAGGAATCAAAGGATTCGAGACCAATACTCCTCGAAGTAGATCCTTGACAAGTTCAACTGCGGTGAGAGATCCTTGGTCGGCGCAGAGTACGGTTCGTTCTTGAGAGTCAGGATGAAGAAGTAATCGAATCGTCGAACGTGGAAGGTGGATAAGGTGAGTCAGCTGCGACTTCCAGATTGGGGAGAGAGAGGAGTGTGTAAAACTACAGGGAGGTAAACCTGATCTTTTAGCGCGCATTGTTTTCTGCTTAGACTCGTTGCTGCTACTTTCAGAATCAAAGCGAATACCAAAATAATTGAGTTGTATACAGATGGAAACGTTTTAAAGAAGAAGTTACATTTCGAGAAAATGCTGTGATAAACTCGGATACTCTATAAAATGCTAGTGATATTGTGAGACCCGCCCCTACTTCATTTGTTTCGTCACCCGATCAAAGATTCCCTGAAGTGTTTTTCTTTCCATCTTTTCCTCGTCCCGCTCTGCCCGGCACACAGACAATTCCTCCAGAGTCCTCTTCAATTCTGTTCTCAGCCTCTCATTCTCTAGAGCGAGTTCCTCTTCACGCTGAGTGGAAGCCCGCACGGTCAACATGGCATTCTTCTGGATTTTTCTCGAGCTAGTGCCCTGCTCGCTGTAGTCATTAATCTCCTCTCCATCCATAACTTCAGCGAATTTCCGCTTTTGTTTGCCTTTCCCCTTATCTGTAACAGCAGGAGTTCCACGATCAGATGTGACGATAGGTTCCTGACCCTCGGGTTTTCTTGAGCTATCTGTCCTGGAAATTCTCAACAGGTCTGGAGACACAGACCGGCCAAGAGAATGCTTGAGAAGCTTGTGTCTTACAAGTACTCCTTTTGTTGCGGATCTGTATGGACATCCTTCCACAGAGCAGATGAAAGGGCGAGTGTGCTGGTTTACGTGTGTTCTAGTGGAATTGGTATGAATCAGCCATTTCTTGCTGCGGGACAACAGAAAGCGAGAATGAAGTTAGGAATCACATACTGCCAATCTGAACGAGTTCTGAAAGTTTTCTCGTTGCTGCATCCGAAACTAACGCATATGTAATGTCCTTCGGCATTTCGAGGGGGATTTTCTGGCTGCTGTGGTGCTACCATTGACCCTCGTGAGGGTTGCTCTAGGAACTGTCGCTGTGAGATGCTAGGACCCGCGGCAGCTGGAAGTGATGGATCCGGACGTTGATTATGATTGTCGGAATTTTCCTGTTGGCTGGGACTTGAAGTCTCTACTTGGAGGTCCTCGGTGGGGTTGTTCAACATGACCTGACCGGACCCCTCGACGCGATTCCCGTTACTTGAAGAGCATCCCATGTTTGGATCAATATCCACCAATGGACCGATAGCCTCCACTAACGAATTTGGATCGAAGAGGCCTTCCCCATATAGTTCCCCAGCCAAGTCGTTGTATACATTGTAGACGGTATGATCCATATGGAAACCGCTGCTTGGTTCGACTTCACTTCCAATATTGCCCAGAAATTGACCGTAATCTGAGGAACTGAGTCCCTGATCAGCATTGAGAGGGAGAACTGTTATCTCATGTTAGTTCTTAAAGCCTTCTATACGAATCAATTTCACTCACAATGAGAGAATTGCCATGCCTGTTCTTCGCCGAATGGATCCTCGAGATAATCGTTGAGGTGATTAGTGTCGGTCCAGGGAACAACATACATCCAACAGACCCCCCATAATACCATCAGCGATGGCCATATTGCCCACGGCATCGTTGTGCATCTCGGCCGACGACGATTTGGAAAGCTTCCTCTACCGCAATTCTTCAAGAACTGTAGTAGCCTTAGCACAGGCAATACAAGATCTCGAAGATATTGCCATCGAACGATCAATGTATTGAGCAATTCTAAACAGACTGTCAACTCGTGTTTTCAAACGCGGCAGAAGACAAGAGAGTTCTACCAAAGATGATAAAAATAATATTTTGAAGCCATCGATCGCGGCCTGGAAGTTGAGATCGTTGGGACTGATAGATTTGGTTGTACCCTTGGTACCAGTGATCTGCGTACCATTGATCTGCGTACCATTGATCTGCGCACCATTCATTTTCGCACCATTCATCTTCGTATATCAGATCTTCGTACATGTGTCCTCCGTACCAGTGCTCTGAGTACTGGGAGTGCTCTGAGTACTGGCATTGCTCTGAGTACTGGTAGTGCTCTGAGTACGATTGAGCTTCATATGTGGGTTCTTGATCCATTGTGGTTGGCAATTTCAATATACTGTTTCGTGAGCGCTGAAATTGTTCAATAATGCCGGGTAGTTTTGCAGATAATATCACTAACGGGATCGGAACAGATCTTATATTTCATTCCAAACCTCGAGAGACTTGCAAATTTTGCACGTCACTTCAATGCACTGCACTGTATGTAGTGCAAAAAGTCGACTGCTAGAAGTCGGGCGTCTTCGTTTTTGCATTGCATATGCGAGGCTAACAAGCTGGCGAATGAGCGCTAGATTCCACTTGGTGAGCACTTCGAGCGTAGGGCTGCGCAACCGCCGTATAGTATTTCCCGCATCTGTGATGAGGCAGTGCTCGCGAGACACGTTGCCACTTGTCAGCACGTGATTGGGAATGGGTGCCTTCCGATGTTGCTGGAAAAGGCAAAAGCACAGGATCAACCAATGGGGCCTCAAGACTGGAATATGTTGAGTCTCAAGCCCCAATCGTGTATCTCACTTTGGAGTCGCTTGCAGACACATATATGAGCCTTGGAAATATTCTCTTGCTTTGAAGCGGGGTATCTAAGCACATAGGTTCCTGAACGTGCTTCTTCAATCAGAAACACCATAGCCTGTTGATCCCATCTCATAAAGTCTAGACACCGCTCTCCCAACGGCGAAGCCCACATCCGTCTCCCCAGCACCACCAGTTGCTAATGAGGCTTCTCTCAGGCCTGTAGCAGACCATTCCGTCTCCCCATCGATGAATGTACTCATCATACTCGAGCTACTGCCTCCCTCTCCCTTCACGCTCATCTGTCGACCCAACTCCTCTTTCAGTTGTCCGCTGACACGTACCTTCTTCGGCACGATGTTCGAGAATACCTCGAATAGCGGTACGCTTGATAGACAGACGATCCGGGTCTTTGTCTCGTAAGCGAGATCTACGAGTGTGATGAACCGCCGCACGAAATCTAGTTCGTCTGATGCGAACTTCCGGAGACCTGTGAGATATAATACGTTTGTCGCTTTACATAGCGCATAATAGTCCGCTGACCCCAGGAAGTTCTGACACAAGTCCTCAAAAGTGCTGCTCACTACCAAACTTTTCGACTCAGATTCCGCAGCCATAACCTTTAGCTGCCTGCTCATCATGACAGGAATGACCTTTTCCTTCATTTCAACATCCCCAATCGCTTCCTTTAAATTCGCCTCAAAGAATTTCTCGTCAGTAAAAAACACATCCATCCTTCCCTCCCCACCCCCACTCATCCTATAATCCTCCCTCCCCTCCACCTCCCAAACCTCACAATACCTCCTCAGTTCCCCCACAAATGGCAAAAACAACTCCCTATTCAGCCCCCTCTCATACAAATCCTCGGGCGGCCTATTACTCGTACTAACCATCACCCCACCACTTTCCCAAATCGCTCCAAACAATCTCTTCAAAATCAACGCATCGGCAATATCCGTCACTTGGAACTCATCGAAACATAACACCTGGCTTTCAGCCCGGACGTCGCGTCCGACTTGAAGGAGAGGATCTCCGGAGAATGTTGGGGAAGATCGTGCCGTGTGGAGGCGAGAATGGATGTCCATCATGAATTCGTGGAAGTGGATGCGTCGGTGGGTTATGCATGACGGGAGGGTGGAGGCGAAGAGGTCAGCGAGGCGGGATTTGCCTGTTCCGACGGAGCCGTAGATGTAGAGTCCTTTTAAGGGAGGTTGAGAGTTGTATCTTGATATTGAGTTTGAGGTTGAGAGGTGGTGGTTGTAGAGGTCGGTTTGGAGGGTGTTTAGGCGGGTCACTAGGGCGAGTTGGCTGGGGTTTGGGGTTAGACGTTGCCGGGTGAGGAGGGTGGTGTAGGCTGTTTTGAGGCTGGGTTGGGACATTTGGGTGAGGGGGTGAGAGGTTCCGGGGGACTTCTCATGGTTTGCTTGTGGTTTGAGGCAGTGGGGAAGTGAGGGAGAAGTGTTGTCGTCGTCGATGATACAAGCGTCATCGCTTCGGAAGCGAATTCATGCCAAGCACTAAGCCTGTTACGGAAGCGAGTTTGTTGACACGCCCCTAAGTTTGACGTTGGGAAACTGCAGAAACTGTGCTTGAGAGTCCTCTTTTTTAAAGAGCAGTGCTTGAGTGAATGCTCAGGCTGTATCTTTCTCTCACATTGTTTTTGTGCTACGTCCTCGCGCTGAGTATCGGCTGTCACAGTGCTTTGTTGACGCAAATGTTCAGCTTGCACCATGGATATACTGGAGGCTCAAGTCCCACAACCACATCGTGTTTCAATGCGCCAAAAGAAAGATTGCTGGGATTTGATCGCATTACTAGAGACTCTGGATTATCGTATCATAGTAATCTTACAAGTACACGTTTTTTTTATACCGCATCTGCGTCCTCTGCAGTTTAAAGCTGACAGCTATTTTCACACATGAATCCACTGTCACGTCATGGACAACTACACTCTTCCAATAACTCACACCACCATTTCTGCTAGCCATCATACGCCCTTCTAACTTCCCCTAGGTGACCACAAAGAGTCTAGCCTGCCAAGAGCTGCTCCGAAGTACTCTGTGTTCATGTGACCTAGGTCATCCCTCTCACCAGCATAGTTCATGTTGTGGCCAACTGGGCGAAGACATGGATGATTGACCGAATAAGCGCGCTTCGGATCATCGATGAATGGGTCTCAATCTGACAGTACATATGCCAGCGTCTCGTATTTCTCGGGTTCGTTGTGCTCCAAATCATGTAACCGCTCTACGACTCCATCTTTGGCGTACAAACAGGCGTGCATGAATGGCTGTACTGTATTTTCCAAGAAGGCTATACTGTTTTTCCACGTCCTGTCTAGAGTAAGCCGTTTCCGAGAGACCAGCCTAACACAAACCGGAGGAAAAGCGTCTTCTTCATTCCTCGCAATGTCCTCAAGATCTGCCCTCTTGCTGGAGATATCCTTTTCAATTGGCGTAGTATCGGTAGAAACCAGGATAATACCTGCTTGTTCGTGCATATAAACCACACACGGAATTCACCAATCTGCTCATCGGCGCGTGATATCACGAAATCGTAATTTTCTTCTTCTCGGATGAGTGTAAGAGATTCGAGACTGGTAAGGCTATAGGGATCCACGGCGTTAGGATTATGATACTCAGTATTGAGATACTCGTCTATCTCTTCATCCACAATGATATGCTTGAGAGCCTCTCGCTCGTTGGGAAGAAGGGCCTGAAAGAATATACTGGATGGCTCCACGTCTTCAAGGCAAGGTGAGAAATTACCTACGCCAACGTACAGCTGATCGACTTCCATATCAAAGTATACGATGGCCGGAGACGAGACAGTGGCGAAGCAGAGCCTGTAGTAGCGTAGAGCGACTAATCAAGACTCCTGGGAAACCTGTAATGCGGCAGGCAGTGGGGGTCAAGAGCAGCAGAGCCCCGAGTCGGCGTTGTAGATTATCTCTACGATCCGTCAAGTAGGGAGACTGTAGCGCCAGACCATAAGTCGCGGCTCAGGGGGCAACTTTCGGAAGATGGTAAAGTCGCGGTTCTCGTCATCAATCTTGTTGTGGTAGGTGTCTTCTACCATTCTCCTGATATGGTAAGGAATTGACAAGAGGTGAGGTGTGCGCCTGTCTTTGTGGTGGATATGTACATATCGTCGCTCCCCGGTGTATCTGGCCAGTCAGGCTCGAAGACTGGTATTGGGTTATGGTTTGGTGCCTTTCCTGCTAGCACAGGTTTGATGGAAGCGGCCATGGTGTTGTATGGGCTCCTTTTTGCTGTTGGTCTGTAAGCCTTTAATAAACGAGAAGTCATGGAAGCTGAATGGTGGAATGGCGTCCAGGCATTGGATTAGGTAGATCAGAGGACAAGTGCTGATGCGGATCTGAGCAATGAGATGTGACAGTATGGGCTCGTGGCGTGACAAGTACCGAGTCGCTTGGACGCGTTGAACTTCGTATGCTTCGTTGTGAGGCTTGAGTTTCGTCAAGTGGAAGGGGTAATGAGAGGCGACTGAAGCTCCAATAGTCGTGCGATGGTAGAGATGACGAATCGAAAGGTGGCTATAAGGAAGTTCCGGTGATAGTAGAAGGATACGGAAGCTCCGCTGGCCGTTGACGTTTGGCCGCGTTCGTGTTGACGGCAGAAACAACACGCGAAGCTCGCGATCCCAAACCAGCCAGTCAAACCACATGGCACGCAAAGTCCTGACGCCTTCATCTAGCCAAATAGGCAGATTTTTTCCAAGCAGCGTACGAAGTTAGAATGATAGACCGTGATCATTAACTTGCATCCCAAACTTGGACTGACTAAGAACGCTCGCCAGTTGGAGAAGTGGTAGTATCACTCCAGCCGCTACGCCAATACGAATCGAATCGGACAATGGTTTCGCCCTTGGGCTCAGCCACCCAGTCTTCAGTTATCGGAACTGAAGGCGGGCCTGGGTTTTGCCGTTTTTGCCAATTCTTGAGGATTTGTTTTGTTTTTGTAACTTTTTCTAGTTGTTTCAGGGAAATGTTGGGTTAAGCGAGGAACACCACTTCAGCGATCGAGTGCGAGTGCAAAGTACACAGCAATTGACTTCTCCCACGGTAAAGGTATAGACAGATACTGTCGCAGGACGAGGGACATCGTAGTAGAATTAGAAGGTCCCCTCGTGCAAGGGAGGAAGATGGAGCCCTGTGTTATAGCATAAGCAAAGCATGATAATTTTTAAATTCATCTAGGCATATGCTGCTTCTGACAGCACTGTTTTAATTGGAAATATAGGGCCGTAGCGATTATGTAGCACAATGTTGCCGCAGGACCAAAAATTCAAAATGGAATCGCAGAACGGACAGATATTCCAAAGCGCGTTACTAAATCGACAAGCTTAGAAGAAATAGCAACAAAATCAAGGAACAATCGCAGATACTAGCAAACAGGACCTAGCTTTTCATTCTGAAGCACAGACCCTGCTTGATTGTATGTCGTCTGCTTCTGCACATCGGTCAGTAGCGTCGACTGACTCCAAGAAGTTAACTTTTTGTGTGCTATGCCGCCATGGTATTCCTGCCAATAACTCCTAACTCCAGTTGCTATGCTTTGCATACAATTCCAGCCCGTAGATGCTCTATCAGAATGGCTTGGCAACCTTCCTGCTCTCACTAGCACCAGTCTCGGGATCCTTGTACTCCTTCCAGCTGACCGGATACATCGCATTGCCAGCCTCACTGGTAGCCATGATAACACCCAAGTTATTCGTCGCAGTCGAGAGATAGTAATTCGATTGATCGCCCAAGGAGATCTGAAACCAGGTCAGCTCGTATGCACACTATCCAAAAGAAGCAACATACCACTACCGCCCTGACAATGTCTCCCGGTCTGAAGCTCTCAAAGATCTTAACCTTATCCTTCTCCGTAGCTCTAACATCTTGCACACGAATTACTCCCTGCCACTCTCCATCTAGTACCGTCTCTCCGACAACCAATATGGCAACCGTAGCTTGTCTCGGCGCAATCCTCGTCACTCGACACAGCACCGTACTGTTGACCTCTGGCAAGATCTCTGCCTTTCCCTTCTTTCCCTCTTCTACAGCGCTCGCAGATATATTCCTCTCAATTGAAAGCGTCGGGAGAGCTACAGGCGCCGCAGGGGTAATCTTTGTCAGACGTTTCTGAGGACCTGTGGGCTTTGGAGGGGTAGTCTTCGAGATGGGACCAAGGATCGAGGCGTACAGATTGGAATTGTGGACGTGTATGCCTGGACCTGGCAGATATTCGCTCGTAGAACCTATTAGCTGGCCAGGCACGGCGATGGACATTGTTTGGGCCATTGTGGGTGTGTAGTTCGGTATTCTCTGCGGGCGTGTTGACTTGAGGTTAGAAAATACATTTTCGGCAGGTCAGCCGAGTGGGGCTGTCAGCCACAGGAAGCAAGCCCGCTCGATGCAATGCTTCCGACGACCCCATCCCAGCCTATGTGCCCAGCCAAATCTGGTAACTCCAACCCCTCACTGGACCGAACAACTGGAGCCCCTTCATGCTCACTCGCTCCATCTGTTCGCCCGAATCCAATGCAGTCCAGTCCTCCCCGGCCCATGTCGTTGGACGAGCCCGTTGAACCCAATTGAAAGCTGTACCCCGCGAGTGCCCCGCTCTCGAGGAGCACCTGTGCAGGCCACAAGAAGAGGGGAGGTGAGGTCCGGAGCTATGGGCTGACTACTATAAGTTGCACGTCTTGTGCCATCGCAAGCACCAGCTTGCAACTCATTCTCGTATCTACGGCATCAACAGAGATCGAGCTTCTGTCCCTACTCTAATTGCCCCTCCTATCGCAATCATGTCTGCCAAGCACTTCATCAACGATCCCACCCACCTAGTGGACACAGCTCTCCATGCTCTCACAATCACAAACCCCTCTGTTGCCCTCGATGCCGAAAATAAGATTATATACCGACGGCCCGGCCATGCTCCTCAAGTATCTATAATTTCAGGTGGAGGCAGTGGCCATGAACCCAGTTTCGGAGGCTTTGTTGGAGAGGGATTGTTATCTGCTGGTGTTGCAGGCACGATCTTTGCCTCGCCCAGTGCGGAGCAGATCCGGAAAGCTATCATGTCAAGAGTGGATGGAGAGAAGGGAATCTTGGTCACGGTCATGAACTATACGGGAGATGTCCTGAACTTTGGCATGGGAGTTGAGAAGGCTAAAGCAGCGGGCTTGAACGTCAAGATGTTGGTTGTGGGTGACGATGTTGGCGTTGGAAAAGCTGCTGCTGGGAAGGTTGGCAGACGAGGTATTGCTGGTACGGTTCTTGTTCATAAGATTTCTGGTGCTTTGGCTGCGACAGGTGCTAGTCTCGAGGATGTCTACAAAGTTGCGAAGTTGACTTCGGACAATCTCGTCAGTGTTGGAGCTAGCTTGGACCATGTTCATGTTCCAGGAAGAGCAGCTCCTGATCCAAATTCGAAGGAGAATTTAGCTGCTGAAGAGGTCGAAATTGGAATGGGTATCCACAATGAAGCTGGAAGTGAGAGAGCTAAAGTTGATCTCCCTGAATTGGTTAAGAGGATGTTGGCTCAGATGCTGGACTCCAAAGACAAGGACCGAGCATTTCTCAATGTCAACTCGAATGAGATCGTCCTATTGGTCAACAATCTCGGAAGTGTCAGTGTCCTCGAGCTGGGAGGCATCACTGCTGAAGTTGTGGGTCAATTGGAGAAGTCTTACAATATCAAGCCTGTTCGTATCCTCGCTGGAACTTACATGACGAGTTTGAACGGTCTTGGATTCAGTATCTCTATCCTGAATGTTGTCAATACCGATATCGGCGGACCAAGCATGCTTCAGTTGCTCGATGCACCTTGCGAAGCTGCCGGCTGGACAGCGCCCATCCGGAAGGAGACTTGGGAAGCGAAGTCGACTCAGACGAGAGAAGGAAAAGACGCCGAAGCGGAAGAGCTCAAGCCCAGTGGACTGAAGCTTGATCCGGAGGTCACGAAGACTACTCTCACTAATGGTCTACAGCGGCTCATTGCTGCTGAGCCTGATGTCACAAAATACGATACCGTCGTTGGAGACGGCGATTGTGGTATTGGATTGAAGCGTGGTGCAGAAGGTAAACATTTCCTAGATCCTCCTTAAATTTCTGACAGAAAGAATGATATACTAACATCCACCAGCTGTCCTCAAGCTGATCTCATCTACCAAACTCTCGGGCGATCCCGTGCTAGACCTCTCCAAGATCGTCCAAGTTGTCGAAACAAACATGGACGGCACATCAGGCGCCCTCTACGCCATCTTCCTCAACTCTCTCGTCCACGCCCTTAGACAACAAGGCTCCGGCGCCGCAAACGAGAAAGTCTGGGCCGCAGCCCTCCAAGACGCCTCCAGATCTCTTGGAACGTATACACCCGCTCAGCCTGGCGACAGGACTCTTGTCGATGCGCTGCACCCATTCATCGAGACGCTTGTTTCGTCCGGAGATTTAAAGAAGGCGGCTGAGGCGTCGAGGAAGGGCGCAGAGGGCACGAAGGGTATGAAGGCTAGTCTTGGAAGGACGGTCTATATTGGAGGTACGGGCTTTGAGCAGGTACCGGATCCGGGTGCTTGGGGCTTGAGTGAGTTCTTCCTTGGGCTTGCGGGGGTTAAGGGTGGTGAAGATGGATACGAGATGGTTTGAGTGGGCCCCAAGGGCCTGGAGGGTTTGTGTAATGGAAGTAATTTCAGACTTTAATGGCAGCTGCATGCGTACAATATATCCTATTTGCAGCTTGTCCTGAGATATTCAACTCGGAATTGTGATAATGGCTGTCAATATCCTCAGGCACTTTTGACTTCGAAAGCTGGTAGTATGGAATAGCTGGATGATGTCTAATGGCTTCTTCATTTGTGAAAATTCCATCTCTAGGTAAGCACGATTATCACGCTGAGCATTGATTCTCTCATGATGGCCCCACCCATTTCGTACCATCAACCATCCAAGCAAAAGATTCAAAGCAGCCCGATCCATTCCTATCGGCATATGCAGCCACTTTTCGACGCCATGTGTGTAAGATTCAAATCTCCAGAGAACACCGCCATTTGATGCTGGCCGGCTTGCTTGCCTGCCTGTTTGCATTCCTGCCCCTGCTTGGCCCATCCATAAATGCACCCGTCCAGCCGCCAATCCATCTAGCCGTAAAGAAGTGAAATAGTGAAGAGCGCTCAACTGAGTAGGACGAGGATGACGGAGTCGCCTCTCAGGAACCTGTAGAATCGACATGTCAGCAAATAGTTCTCCTCACATGCTCTTAGCTTCTCTCCAGGCTCAACAGCACTTCAGCAGCTCATCAACCCTCCAAGCCTCAGCCATTCTCCGCTCTTCTCCCTCCACGTCCTCGTCACTAGCCAGGCTTAATCCTACACCCTCTAACCAAGTCCCAATACACAGAGCCATAACCAGAACAGAAAAGTAACCACACTCACATCTTACTAATAAACCTATCCTTATTAACCGGTCTCCCCTTCTTCCCACTGCTGTTCCGCGGCGTCTCCGTCCACATCTCCTTCACGTTCTCCAGCACCATATTGCAATGCCTATCGAACGCCTTGACGCGCGCCAGCAGCTTGCGGTTGTTGCGGCATGAGATCAGGACTTGGGTGTGCGAGCGCACGGCAGTTTGGAGGATTGAGAGGGGGCCGGAGGTGAACTCGTGTTCTTCGAGTTGCGCGATTTCGAACTCGCTGTTAGGAGAGTGTTAGTAGATGGTTGTAGGTAGAGGTATGGGGGTGAGGAGTGCGGTTGATGTATGCGCGGAGGGGAGGGGGTGAGAACGTACGTGAGTTCTTGACGCGGCTTGGCGAGGAGTTCTCTGGTTGCGTATTAGCTTGTATATCTTGACGACAGATTCCTGGGACTAACTGAATCTTTGCGTCCGCCATGTCGTGTGGATTTGTTGGGGTGTAAACGGTTTGGAATCTTGCGCTGCCTCGCGATTCTGCTGTCGTTGGAAGCTCGAAATTCACGATTGCGCTTGTGTGTATTGGGCTTAGCGCGGGAACTTTAATTTTGGTGGAGGCAGGTGCAAAGCCGAGCAGGAAAAGTAAACCCGAGGTCGAATTGATCGCTGCATGTAGCTTGTACCCGACTACTCCGCATTCCTTTAGTTTGTACACTACCTCTATTGCGTCTTTATCTTTTCCTGGGGTTTTGAGCTTTCACTTGTTTCTTTTTCTTGATGTTTGCGAGGTCTTTGACAAGAGGAGCTGGGACGGCGGCGTGCTGTAGCTCGAAACGGATCATTATGCCTCTGCGAGCGAAGATTACGAATCCTGCCATTGCGGGAAGAGCACAGGTGAGGATGCGATGAGGGATTATTTGGTTTACGTGTTAATGAGTAGCAGATGTCGACATCCTCGTCGCGGCAAGATCAGTCGAAAACAGAAGCTACACAAGTCATCAAGGAATTGCCAGGGGACGAGCCGGAGGATGTTCTCTTCGACACCCTGTTCGGCGTGAGGACAATTGAGCTCAACCGGCCGAAGGCTCTGCACTCTCTCAATGGATCGATGATTAGGAAGATTGTGCCTAGGCTGCAGGAATGGGCGAAGTCGGATATGGCGAATGTGGTTGTCATTAAAGGATCTGGTCCGAAAGCTTTCTGTGCTGGCGGAGATGTGAAGCATCTTGCAGAGGACAACACGAAAGGGGAAGAGGGACAGCAAAGGTCCACAGATTACTTTGCTCTGGAATACAAGCTGGATCACCTTATTGCGACATATTCGAAGCCGTATGTGGCATTTATGGATGGTATTACGATGGGTGGAGGAGTTGGATTGAGCATACACGCCCCGTTCCGGATAGCGACCGAGAGGACGGTTTTCGCCATGCCAGAGACAACAATTGGATTCTTCCCAGATGTTGGAGCCTCGTTCTTTTTGCCCCGCATGCCAGGAGGTGTCGGTACATATCTTGCTCTTACGAGTGAGAGGTTGAAGGGTGTTAATGCCTTCTATGCTGGAGTTGCGACACACTACATTCACTCGACATCTCTGCCTGCACTGGAACGACGGTTGGCTGAACTCCGATTCAAGGACTACGAGGGACTCCAAGAACGACTTGCACTAATCGATTCAACCATCGAGGAGTTCTGCACCGGTCTTCCACACGACGAGCCAATGCTCATCCAAGGAAAGCTGAGAAATGCCATCGATCGAGTTTTCACCAAGACTAGTGTTCCTGATGTCATTGCTGCGCTTGAGGCCGAGCAAGAAGGAGAGCTGAAGGAGTGGGCTGAAAAGACCCTCGCCACCATTCACCAGCGGTCGCCTACCAGTGTATATGTCACACTCCGACAAATGCAGCTCGGTCGCAAATGGTCCATCAGCGAAACCTTCCTCCGGGAACACCAAATGGCAGGGAAGTTCATGCGCCACCCAGATTTCACTGAGGGTGTGAGTGCTCTGCTCATCCGAAAGGACGGCAAGCCAGTGTGGCAGCCTGCTTCGCTTGAGGATGTGAAGCCTGAGGACAACATCGCGGATCCATTTTTCCAGGTCGAGGGTGCAGAGCGGATGAGCTTGTTGAATGATCGCGACTACAGGGAATACCCGAACCGAGCGCTAGGACTGCCTCAGGATGCTGAGGTGGAAGAGCTTGTGAAGAAGACACCGGCTTCAAGGAAAGCTATCATCAATCAATTCGTCAAGTCGAGGAAGGGCAAACAGGGTGTGAAGGAAGTCGTCGAAGAAGTATTGGCGAGAAAGACAAAAGTCGATACGAACAATAAGGCTGTATGGCTCGCTAATGGTGAAGAGGCTTGAAATGGATGTTTGGGAAATGTGGCGAAAAGTGGGAGGGTTGTATGATATCAGTGTGTGGGATGTAAGGGATACCGGATGATGCGGCAACTGTTGATAGATGACGGTCGCAAACAAAATAATCGGACATGTTGAGACGAGACACTGTATAGAGTCATGTGATTTCAAAGGAGTGTCTGGCAGCCTGATGTGTGGGTTGAGTCATTAAATGAGCGCGGTAAATCCGAGAACTTCTTCTGGTAAAAGTATAAAAGGGAGCCTTACCCCGCTCGTAAACTGGATGAACTTTTCTGACTTGGTGTGTTGTCTGTCCGATTTTTGAGATATCCTTTTGGCAGCCTGATCCTAAACTTCTTGAAGCCTGAGGCCAATACTTTCGTCAAGTTCCGCGCCAAGAGTTGTACTAGTGTTGAAGCTCGACCCGCGTCGATTATTGGCTCTTTGCAAAGCTTCAATCAACAGAACCATTCAACATCACGACAACACCTCAGTACACTTCTACAATTCCTACTCACTTCATCTTTTACAGCCGAACAGAATTCGTGGTGATACTTATAGTTTCACTCTCGGAATCGGACTTCATTAATTTTCACTGTCGATTTTAGCGCATCATTCCACGCGTAGAAACCTCGCGAATTTGACGCGAGTATGGTAGCCACCGCAATTATTGTTCCTTGATCCGAGATACTTCGACCACTTCATACCTGCTCCATGCATCTTCGATTTTGACAATCATAATCCTGGAACTGTTCGACCTCAGAAAGCCTCCAGCTTAGGCATTGCGAGGACCCTGCCTTCGCAATGTCTACACCGACTGGGCAACAGCCGGGCTTTGCTCCATGGCAACCTTCGCAGGCCCAGACACCTCCAGTGGCCCAAAACAATGCGGAGAATGAAGATGGAGTCTGCATCAGACCCATGAGACGTGAGTGTGGTATTTCGGAAACACGGGAGGGGTAAAATACTAATCGTGTCTTCGCCGTACAGTCAAAGTCCTCTACACCTTCGACGACCAGAACAAGACCAATTGCTTGGCTCGATGGCCCCACGTCCTCCAGATACAAACCGTTGCCATGGACGAGACGACATCGATAGGAGTCATTGAGTTGAAGACATGTATAGACGCCATTGTGCAGTGCAGCCCTGAGCTCGTGGCCAGGTTGGGCCAGGATTACACCGTCTATGCTTACGACTACTCTGAATACGACAACCCGCTTGTCGGACAAGGAATGCTATCAAGAGCACTCTCCACAGCTTCCCCAACACCTGATGCCCCTGCGAATCAATCGAGGCAACTTATTACGGGAAGAGTCTGCAAGAATATTCTGGGCATTTTCACGAATGGTGTGAAGGAGACTCTGGAGGTCAAGTTGAGACTGGTGCCCGTTCCTACGATGCTACAGGGGGAATATGTCAATACGATGGAGAAGTACAGAGAGATGAGCAAGGGCATGCCGACTGGTTTTGACACCAACGAGTGGAATTCCTTCATGCAGTCGAATCCTGGCCTTGGACAAGTGGCGCAGAAACTCTCCCCGGCGCCGACCATAAACAACAATCTTCGTGATGGAATGAGTATGGAGGTTATGAACCAGTTACTCAGTCCGCATCTCCAGCAGCCACCTATGCAGGATCCATTCAATCAGCCAAGCCAGATGAACCAGACCTCCTTCAATAACCAAGCACCTTCCCAGCCGAACGCCACGACCATGAATGCAGAGAATTCTGGAAATGAAAGCAGGGGTACGACGACAGCAGCAGAAAAGGCAAAGAAGACCTCGCGACCTTCTTCACGAGTATCTGTCAAGAGGCCTAGAGCGAGGAAGTCCAAGGCAACTGCCGCTTCAGCTGGAGGCAACACTTCTGGATATGAGGAGGGGACCGATGGGGATGATGGACCAATTACCAAGAAGCGTGCTAAGGTAACGAAGACTGATTGGAACGGCAATGCAACCTTGGGCATGACGCCAGATTCTCTTCGAGTGGCTGCTGGAACTTCAGGATCGCTGCGGCTCTTCCGACCTATCGCTGCTTACCCAGGGGGAGGCGGCCCTGATTCTAGCCATCTCCAGGATGGCCCTAGAGCACCGACACCAGTTCCTCATCTACCGAACCAACACGTACCCCGAGATCAAGCTCCCCAAAGTTCTCTGCGACGTGACTCTTTCACAGAACTACCCCAACTGCCTCCTCCGCAACACGTGTCTCCCTCCCCGTCAGTACAGAAGCCAGAGGACCAAGTCAGAACCTCCATCGAATCGGCGCAGCCTTCTCCCGAACGGAACTTCAGCCCTGCCGATACGCCACCTGACATTGGGTCATCGCCTCCAGTTATGAGAACTAGACCGCCGTCTGTCATTCGCTCAAGTCCGCCGTGTCCATCCAGCCCTGTATTGCCGCAGATGCCTAGAACAGACTCGGGCTTTATGAGTGGATCACTGGAGGAGCTCTTTGGTGAAGACGATGATCTAGTGGGGCTAAACAATGTAGAAGGCGTTGTTACTTCACATCAACAAAATGGGAACCGACCAGCTGCTGGACAAGCCCAATCTCCCCCTGACCAGGGAAGCGATTGGGATTTCATCATGCAAATCCCGGGTCCACCAGAATTGCTGCCTAGCAGAATGCCCATTATAGAGTTGCCAACACAGGTAGAGGCTAGAGCTAGAGCAGCGATCAACCGAGCTGGAAGTGTAATGTCTGAAGATGGACAGGTCCTCCCTCCGTTGAAGAAAAGTAAACGACCTCCACTTCGACGGACCATGAGCCAGTCGGACATCAAACCCACACAATTTCAGCCCCAGAAGTCTTCACTTGGTCCCAAATCTCCTCAGATTATTCCTCCTCAACCTGAAGAGCAGTCTCAACAGCATTCCCAATCTCAGCCTCCGCCTGAGACTCGACAGCCCAGCCATAGCAGACAGCCAAGTCAAAATAGAACTTCACAGCCTCCGGGTAATGCTCCAAGCTCAGCTTCGAATGCCGTTCCACCAAGTGTGCCAGCTGGTATTCCTACACCCACCTCTTCGTTCTCCCAGCTAGCTGTTCAGGCTCCTTCACCTGTTCCTACGCAAGAGCCAGCAACTACTCCCGCGCCTGCCGCCCCGGCTCCTCAATCGAGACCAGCTTCTAGGTCTGGTATGAAAGCACGAACAGCTTCTATGGGCTCTCTCACTCTTCCGCAAGTTCCGGCCAGTGATCCGGTTCTCCCTCCTTCCAGTTTGCAGCGATCTCAAACATGGTCAGAGACACCACATCCAGCTTCTGAGGCTCCTATGCCACCCATGTATATGCAAGGACAAATGCAGATGCCGCAACAGATGCCTGGAATAAACTATAATCGGCCTCCTCCACCTTATAGTCGAACGCTGACTGCGAAGAAAGCTTCAATTAAGCAGAAGCTTGAACTCGCAATTGCAAATGGCGAGATGCCTCCTTTCTGTGCAAACTGTGGCGCGATTGATACTCCAACTTGGCGCAAAGCTTGGTCTCAGGATTTGCCAGGCGTACCAGGCTATTACGAGTACTCTGACGATCCAGGTGCTGTCACTACGATCATCGTCTTGACTCGTGATGCCGATGGAAAGCCTACTTCTCATAAAATCATCAAGAAGTTTCTTGGTCCTAAAGAGGACCAAAGAGACTATGATGAGTTTCTCTTGTGCAATCGTAAGTTTTGTCGAATATGATATAAGTCATAGTGCTAATCAATGCAGCTTGTGGTATTTGGATGTCTAAATACAAGACTCAACGTCCTGAGGACAAATGGGATAACAACGGACCACAAGAGAGACCTCGAGGAGAGAAGAAGCGAACGACGCAGCGCCTGGCTAAGCCTAGAAAGCCAGCGGGATCAAATCCTATGCCGCCGACTTCCGAGGCTTACTTTCCGCAATCAGATGCGAATTTCCCAGCTTCTGAGGCGAACTTTCCAATGTCCGAAGCTAACTTTGCAATGTCCGAAGCACCAGCTCCGCCAGAGGGCGTCTCCCCAGGCGACACGTCTGGAATGCAGCAAGAATCCATATCCGCCGAGCAATCTCAGCGACAGCGATCCACCAGTGCTCAGCCCAAGAAGCGGTTGAATGCCATGACATCCGATGCCGCTTCTGCAGCTTTGAGACGTGCTATTCAGTCCAGTCCTGCCAGATGGGCTGGGACCCAGCATAGCCCGATTGAGCTTGAGGAGCAAGAAGATATGGGCTCAACTCGACGACTACTATTCCCATCACCTAGAAAAGACGCCTCGCCCAAGGTGCTTGGAGAAGTCGTCACCAATGTCGTGCAGATTGGCACCGAATTCCGTTCACCAAAGGAGAGCATGGTCGAAATTGAAGGCCAGAACAAGGAGAATTATCCGCCTGCGATTGAGGAGGATGACGTGGATGCAGAGTTCTTGCAGCTTTTCGAGGCGGAAATTTCGAAAAGTGGGATGCAACGGCCATCCACGCCAACCCAGAAATCACCGACCCAAAATCCTTTCAAGACACCCACTCGTCCAACCCCAAGCCATCGACCTATCACTCGGAGTGTGACGAGATCAGCTCGATCGGCTAGATCAAATAGATCAGCAAAGTCTCCGAGCCAACTTCTTACATTCGCACAAACTCCTTCACGGACTCCCGGATCAATTGCTCGACGTCTGTTGTCGCCACGACAAAATTATGGCGTCTTCGAGTCGCCTTTCACTGCTACGTTGAACCAGATGATGTCTGAGGCCAACAACCAAACCTCGCCCATTCGAGGCAGCGACGGTATGGAGCTTGACTTCGGCGGTCTACCCGAGCTACCCCAGCTTGGAAATGGGCACATTCATGGTGATCTAAACTTCAGCTTGGAAGACTTCTTCTCCACTGATGTCCCAATGCCTTCTTCCCCACCTAGATTAGGCAACTATCAGATTTACGAAGATCCGATCACGACCATGCAGAATATGAACAATCTTGACTGGAGCGATTTCGGTAAATTTGCTTCCGAGAAAGTCGCTACAGATGAGGAAGTCAAGATCAAGGACGAGCCAGGAAAGTCTCCCACGAAGCTACTAGCGAAGGAAACAGAGGTTGCGGAAAAGCCGGCGGAGGCTGAGTGATTATGTATCACGAGTCCTAGAGCATTCCTGTTGTCCTGCTCATTTTCCTTTCGTTTCGACTCTTTGTGTTTGTTTGCACAGCGTGGTGTTCAGGGTATGGATGTCTGGATACAGAGACATGGTTCATTGCATTGGTATATGGAGTCTTGTTCAGCATTTTGGGGGCATGCATTTCGAGCTGGGGTCGAGAGTGGCTACAAGGCTAGAAAGCTAGAGGCGAGAGCTGTGGATATGTATCGCAAACGAGACTACAGAATCATGATACCGTGAATATAATGTTTGAGTATCAATCTTCACTGGCATGATCGATGAGTGACAGAAAATTTCTTCTTTAGGTGATGCTCGTGTTTTGTGACTGCACGACCTACTAATTGCTGAGCTCTTTCACGAGGCAACTTCTTGACAAGGCAGTCCCCACGGAACCGCTTTGATAGTTCATCGTTACCCGTTCCGTCCCACCTCCAAATTGTCATCGACATCATCAATACATTCATGCAACCGTAAAATCTCGTTCCATGCCATTCCTCGTCTCCGTGAACCCCTAGCAATTCCCCAGCGCCATACGTGAAAACTGTGCTCGACATTCTCCCCACCGTGCCCAAGCCCTTATGTCGAGTAAAATATCTCTTTATACCGGTGCGTGGCCTCGACTACGGCTTTGTAGACTTCGAAATCAACTAGAGAACGTAGAGCATATCAGCACCAGTATCCCAAGTACACCAAGCATCTGGTCTACTTCTCCACCATCATTGTATCTCCAAATCCCACTCTCTAAATCCAGCGCAAGAGCTACAAGCCCAGAAGGCGCAAGAGAAGGACGAAGATCAGGCACGGAGAAACTCACACTCCCTTCCCATATCAACAGCCATCAACACCTTAACACTCAAATCCTGGTTCACCTTCCCAACAATCTCCACCGCATGGCCAACCGTCATATGCGCATCGCGGTTCAGGTGTGCGGTCACAGGGCCGTCGCTGTCGATCGTGGCTTGCTCGCCGCGCAGCTGCGTTACTTTGCCGGTGATGCGGATGGTGCGGTTGGTGAAGGAGTCGAGGTAGTTGGAGGTTATGCGCGGGGTGGAGATGGGTTCTGCCATTTTTGTGTTTGATTTTTCGAGGGATTGTATTTGCGAGGAGGAAAGGCGTGGCCAAGATTCGACAGAGGTTGGATGGGGGTTTGTGGTGAGTTTGTGGTGAGTTTGTGGTGGGGTTATTTAGGGTGTACTGTTGGAGGGTCGAAGTTGTTTGAGAACCGCGAGGAACACGAAACTGTCGCATGGGCGCGTGGGCACGTGAGCCGGTGGGCACCTGCCTACACTTGCGTGCAAATCGGAGAAGTACGTACGCTAAAATCTGCAAAGATGCTATTGTTCCCAAACTATGAAGAAGCTAGTTTGCCTACCGTTTTACTATCTATCCGAATAAGTAATAAGTATTTGACCGGCCTTTGTGAATATCCAATTCCACGTACCTTTCCGCTTCAATTTAAGCTCGGCTGCTAGACCCACTTTATTTTTGATATCAGAAAATTCCCGTCCAGGGTCACAACTTCAAATGAGCGTAAGATATTCTACAGACCAAAGCATCTCCCATCACACTTTCATATACATTCAAGACACGCCTCGATTCCAGCAGGTATGTACATCCAATTTGTCGTCTCATAACTGAAGATGAAAATATCATTTCTCAATCTACATGCGTATCTCTATTAAATGCTCTCTAAATGCCTTGCAACTTAGCCACATAAGCAATTCAGCTGACAATCAATCCAGAATTCAGTACACAATTTCTCCTCTAAAAATGAAGTCCCAAGAAGCCGCTTTCCGTGATGCTCGCAAGCCGCAGCCAAAGCCAAAAATCCAACAGCCAGTTGTCAAAGCAGCACCCAACAAGATCGCCAAGAACGCAGCACGAAATGAGCGCAGAAAGGCAGCTAGGAAGGTGAAGAGCATGCTGAAGGAGAGCGGTGCTGCTGTCAACAGCAAGAAATCAGTGCCGGCTAAGGCAGAGGCCGCGTCAGGTGATGAGAGTGAGGATGGAGGCGTCAAGTTGGATGAGGAGATGGAGTGAAGAGGGAAGTCGGAGGCGAACGGAGCATTTTGTGAGTGAGGCTGTTCCGCTTGGTAGTTTTGAAGTTGCTGATTGGCTCCAGGTCGCTCATTGATGTTCTTCTTTTTTATTCCTTGTCAAATGACATGATTTGAGGCTCCGTCATGGCCTCTGCGCTGTACATATCAGGGCATAGCGAGGCGTTTGGATGGGGTGGGAACGGAAAAGTTCTAGATTCTATTTTGCTAAATTTGCTGTCGATCCATTCAGGCTTGTCTCCTTCTCATCGTGCAGATTATCTATGCTCTGCTCTTTCGATTCTTGCGCATCCTCTGAATATTGCCCCAAATATTATTTCCGCGTTTCAATTGTATTACTGAGCTTGAGATTTACAGAGACAGATCAGAGAGAGATCAGAGAGTGGACTGGACCGACATTCGAGGTTGAGGTCGCCGCAAACCAATAAGCGGGATGGAAAACTTGCAAACGGATTCCTAGCCCTCCATTGGTCAACAACACAATGCCTCACCCTCCTCAATCCAGCACCCCGCATCTCTCGCTCCCACAATTGGACAATGCCATTGTTACATTGCATGTAAGGCGGATACATGTCAAGTACTCTCAGACCACTGGAGTCTACATTGAATGCAGCATCCCTAAGGTGTGGGATGAACACTTGTCGTTGATTCGATTGATAAGGATGGAGAGTCTGCTCGGTGTCTGATGGGAGGCTGCAGAATCAATGTTGGAACAGTCGATCTTGAATTGGTGTGGGGGAGGTGCAGATATTCCTTGTGAGGAGGAGGCCTCGTTGTAGGTCAGCGGGTTTCGAGGTTCTGATGATGCTGCGAGCCGTGAGCGGAACCTGTATGGTCTGGAAGGAGATGGAGACATGCAGAACCATGAGAAGAAGCCGAGTACGTTTGATGATATAGGGCGACGACCCAGGGCCAAAGATGATGCCACGCATGTTACTATCTCTCAACATTCGAGGATTCTTTCATGGGTGATCTCTCACTGCTGAGGAAGAGGCTTCATCGAATTGGGATCTTAGAGTCTAAATTTGGGTCGCTCGCACAGAAGTTGAAGAGAACGGGAGCATTTGGGTCTGGAAGCCTCTTGCCAGTAGGTTTCTCAGAGCATACAACAATAGAATCGATCCACTGACATGCTATTGTGATAGAGGTCTGAATTTATCATGTCGAATCACGAGAACAAGCAGTTTCGATTCAAGGACAACGACGGTGAAAGCACGAATGGAAGTGACCACGGACCTTCCGACCGCAACAGGAATGGAAAGAAGGAAAAGAAGGGAAAGGGCAAGGAGCCTCATTACCAGCATCCGCCGGAAGGGACGATTCAGAATGGCTTGAACCATGAACTTCCCATGACTGACATGATTCGTGCTGTCGATCTCGCCCGCCGCTACATGGCCGTAGTCGACGACATGTACGATCAACTTTCGCATGATATACAGGACGCTGTTCGGAATCGAGAGAAAGTCGTCAAGCTGGAAGTTGAGGGTCGTCTTAAAAAGGAACAGATCGAAGCGCACCAGGATACCATCGATCGAATACTCGAGAGAAGCGGGAAGAAAGACGAGAACTTGGAGCAGAAGAAAAAAGAAATTGCGAAAGCCGAGGAAGAACTGGAGAGGAGGAGAGCTGAAGTCAACAACCTGAAGGCACGCGAAGAAAAGAAGGCCAAGGACGCTGAATTGGAGAGAATTCGTGTGCATGACGCCCAATTGAAGAAGCGAAGTGAATCATTGGAAAGCGAGTTCAAAGAGCGCAAGGACAAGCTTGAGAAGGAGCTCAAGAAGAAAATGACAGATCTGGAAGCCGAGAACAAGCGTCTCTCGAGTCAATTGAAGGAATCAAATGGCAAGATTGTCTCCTATAAAGCAACAATTGCGTCCCAGAAAGAAGACCTTGAGGAGAAGGAGCAGCTCAAGAGAATCTTCAAAGAAGAAGCTACCAAGGCTCACAATGAATTGAAGAATATGCATGACGATTTCGGACTGGTCAGCAATACACCGGAATTCTTGTAAGCCCGCCTTTCCTTTCCGGTGCGTAATATGTAACGCAAAATAACCATGAACAGCCAGAAGGGATTTGGCGAGATCGCCGGTCAAGTCCATGCAATCTCAACAAAGTTTTGTGGTACATTGGACCCGAAGGTATGCTCTAAGCCATTAATTCCCTTCTCCTAGCTGATTGTCGTATCATCAGGACTGGACATCAATTCATGAGAAGCTCAAGAGCCTGGATCTGTGCTCTGCCTCGATCCCGATTTCTGACAGCGAAGATTCAAAGTTGCTTCGGATGGCACACACCAGGCGCATAATCTCGTACCATCTCAGCACTCTCGTTCTCAAGCCCTTTTCATCAGACACCACGTTCCAATACGAGCGACGACATGCCGTCAATCTGCTTGACCAAGCTACTCGCGGTCTCGAGAGGTCTAGTAGTGATAGACGGGCAGCTGTGATTTTCAAATCCCTCGCAATTCGTGGTCTTCGCACATCAAGTCAGCTTCAGACGGCGTCACCGCCTACTTCTACACGCGCAAATGCTTTCATTCAAGCTGTGAAGCCTATTTTATTTCTCCTGGCCCCTCAAGCACAATATGGAAGCCTGGAGGATGACCTGCGCACTTTGGCAGAATCTGCTATTTTGCTTTGGGACGCTGCTCAAAATGATGAATTCCTAGAGATCAGCGCCTCATTGGATCTCGATCCAGCACTACGAGAGAAGTGGCGTTCTCCGCTCTTTGACGCTGACTCCAATTCCGCTGATCGTATTGTCACTTCATCGACCCGCCCCCGAGTCTACACTCTCTTCCCCAGCATCTCCACGAAAGTATTTGCCGCCGGTCCAGAATTGAGTGTCAAGATCCCAGGAAGCTTCGAGAACTCCAAAGCCGATCCGCAAATTCAAGAGCTTATCATTCACCATGGAATTGGCATGTGCGAGTCTTCAACTCTTGTTGTGAGGGGTAAAGAGGAGCAGCAAGACATTGAGGAGGAATTGAAGGAGGAGAAGTTGAGGAAAGAGCTAGAGGCAACACAGAAGGCGTTGTCCGAGCGAAGTAAGATGAAGTTGCAGAGGAATGGATCTATTACTAGCCTTCCATCTCCCAGTGCGGAATGGGATATGGCTAGGGGAAATAAGAAGCTACCTGAGGATTAGAGCAAATTGAAAGGAGGACCTCGAGCAATTCACTGGCGATGTGACGATGTAATGACTATGAACTGCCACGACGCTGGAAATATTATACTTATTTGGGTCGAATATTACTTCAGGGGCTGAAAAATAATAAATGAGTGTATGTCTTCCAAGAGAAAATCTGCTTTTCCGGAATTTCAGCAGAGGCGCAAAGGAGAGGCGCAAATTCAGATGTGCCTTGAATCTTCGAAGCCTCCTCATTATGTGACAACTTGTGATTGGGTCAATTTGACAGATTGGTATACTCACCAGAATAGATTCCCACTCGAAAGAAGATATTTATACCATACAGTTGGACGCAGACCAAGCAACCACTCGCTTGATTACCTAGGTATTCGCTTCTCGCTTCACCGACGTCATCGAATTGTTACTGATGTACCGTCTTTGTGATTCCAAACTCCAATATCCACCCTAGAGATCCGACTCAAAATTCGCCATGTCCGATAACAAGAAACGAAAGAGAGCCAGAGACAAAAGCATAAGTCCACCACCCCTCCGCCGAAAACTCAACCAGGCGCCCGACCCCGCCACCTCAAGCGCACCCTCAAAAACTCAATCATCAATCCCTACACCACCCAAAAGAAACTTGCACATCATAAGCTGGAACGTAAACGGGATCTCACACCTCCTCCCAGCAAAACAAAAATCCATCAAATCATTCTTTGCCCCTCCTTCCCCTCAAGCACATCAGTCGGACGCCGACCCAGACTTAGACACGTCGGCTAGCAAGTCACCACTTCGCACTTTTCTAAAGCGCCATGACTTCCCAGCGCTTTTGTGTCTCCAAGAAGTCAAAATCGCACCAAAAGACGAAACGACACGGAAAGCGGTAGAAAAAGCTGCGAATGCAGGAGAAGGACCGAACTATAAAGCGTATTTCGAGTTGCCGAGGGATAAGTACAATGCGAGGGGGTGGGGAGGGAAAGTCTATGGTGTTTGTACGCTTGTGAGATACGACTTAGATAGCTTGAGTAGGGGGGATGTCAAGACGCAGGGGGTAGATTGGGATCAAGAAGGTCGAGTGCTCAATACTGAGTTTGAGGGGTGGAAGTTGGTGGTGATCAATGGGTATTGGCCGAATGGGACGATGAATCCGTGGAAAGATAGTGAGACGGGTGTTGTGAAGGGGACGAGGCATGATATGAAGAGGAATTTTCATTCCCTCATGCTTGAGGAGGTTAAGGGTTATGAGAGGATGGGACGGGATGTGGTGCTGGTGGGTGATATGAATGTTGCGCGTTCATCTATTGATGGATATCCGGGGATCAGACTTGGTGCTGAACATGTACATAATAGGAGGGATTTTCATGAGAAGTTCTTTGAGAGGGGTGATGGGATGAGAGGGGTTGATACTTGGAGGGAGATACATAAGGAGAAGAAGGGATATTCGTATCATGGCGAGAGAGCTGAAGAATGGGGAACGAGTTGTGATAGAGTGGATTTGGGGATTGTGAGTAGTGGTCTTGTGAAGAGGGGTGGGTTAGTGGGGGCCGAGATTTGGGAAAGTGTTTTGGAAAGAGGAGAAAGTGATCATGTGCCTATCGGAGTAGTCCTTGATATGGAGGTAAAGTCAAGTAGATAGATACTCTTCACTTGATACCAGTCACCATGTCTTTGCAAGAGATGATTCCAAAGATAAGTCGTGAAATCGGGAATTTGTGGGTGACATTGAAATATCATCAAAAGCTACCAGAATTTTATCTGTCTCTGAAAAAAGTCATCCATCTCACTTGATGCCTCGGAAATACAATATAGACCAGATATTCAGACCCTGAGTCCGAGACTGGTCGCCATCTTCCACAGATGTAAGTCATTTTCGGGTAGTCACATCAACATCCAGGATCTGGCTCCGAGTGAATCTGCCCATCTCAGAATTTTATAAGCTGCTGTTGAAACTCATTTCTGACAACGTTGGTGTCAATGCCTTCGAAGTTTCTTCCGAAATTCAGTGGCGTGAGGTACAATATCACGCCAGTAAGCGGGTCAATAGGCTCGAAATGGCCACATGCCGCGGCTCTTAACATGCATCAAAGCACTTTTGAATCGGCATTTTAGACTGTTTCATTATTCTCATTGCCTCAATCCTAGTTAAAGACCTTCAAAGAAGTCTTATTCCGAAGGAAAAAAATAAAAGACTGATGCAAAGATTCTTGTGCGCGCTCTAATGATCATGCTTGCTCGACCAATTCCAAATATGACAGAATCCCAAGTGCTTTCCAAGCTAACGAAAATGTAATATTCAAGCAACTCAAATCATCTCGCCAATCTTCGCCTTCGCGATTTGACTGTTGGTGAGCCTGCCCATGACAACACTGCCTTCATGTTCAGTCCAAAAGTAATCTCCACGGCACTGATATCAACCACTCGAGTTCCTCTGATCTCCAATCTCTCAGCTTCAAGCTCTACCTTGTATTTTTTTAACAAGGAAGATAGCTATGCCGGAATTCGCACCGAAGCACTTGGCAGTATCCCGGGCGAGCTTCAACCGAAGTTCAAGTAAAATAGGAGCACCGGGACCATTGATTATTTGATCATGTTCGCTTGCTTGCTTGAGGCGCTCCATGTATGCGAGAGGATTCGAAGACTGGAGAGACGTTGATCGAGAGTAAGTGGGATGCTGTATTTGGGGTCAACGAGAAAGTACTGCTTGAGAGCTGTTTGGACTGCTTCACGTAGAAGTCCAGATTCATCTTGGCGCTGCCGCAGTTGCTCGAAGATCGTCTCCATCGGGTAGGATGCGAGGCGGAAGCTCCATCCCTCAGCTGGTTAGAGAAGTTCATCTAGCCGGGGTAGTTCGTCGGAGGGCTCAACTGCAAGGAGTATTAGCTTCTGGTCTGAGATTGATGACGACGATTGGCAGAGAGGTTGAAAGAGAATCGTTGCACAGAGTTGTAGCTTACGAGGGTATGCCGGGAATGGGTAGTGAAATTTTGACTGCACTGCCATGTCCACATGATCAGCTGAGATAGGCCAGAACTGTGGTCCAGCACAAAGCGTACAGAGACAATTAAACTCGAACCGCATTTTGAGTCTATCTCTTTTATCCCGGTGAGCCTCTCCGGTCCAATGTGCCCTAACCACACCCATGAATTCCCAATCATATATTTGGCATCGTGCTGCCGAATCCATGTAGGCATCGTAGGCCACGGTAAGCTCCTCTCCTCTCCAGACATTTTTGACGGCTCGAAGCTGTAATTCTGACTTTTTGTACACCCAAATACAATTTGGCTCACACGAATAATTGACTTTGAGGTAAAGGAGTCGAAGCAAGTAGCAGTGTTGATGTAGCACTCTAAGCAATATTAGCCACCGATCTTCTGTAGAGCCTCGCTCGAATAGATGGAACCGGAGCGGACTTGACTTACCCTCATGTTCAGTGTGCCCGTCGATATTTATCTTCGGGTGACCAACATCCACTCCCTGACTGAGAGTCTGCTGACCACGTAAGGATGTACTCCTCTTGTAAAGATCTAGGACTTCCATACCGTAAGGTATACCTTCTTCGTTTTTCCCCGATGGCCATAGCCATCGATGTCTACTATTCATAAGTTCAAGATCGGCGTCGGTATACTAATCCACCAGTCCGCAGTCCCGTATGAATTTGATGACGTCGGGTGCGTGAGGAGTATTCTCATCTTTGTAACTTCTGATCCTCTGGTAAATATTTGAAGGCTTGAAATGCTGGCTCGTAGGTCTCTCCGGATGCACGCAAGCAGAGTAGACGAATGATGGCACGAAATGCCGCGCTTTCGCACTGTTGAGGTCTGTGAAGCCAACTCTCAACCATTCTATTGAGGACAGCACATTCAGCTTGGTGGTGCTTGGTGTAGACTTTGTTCTTGCATTTCTGTGCACAGTGGTATGTTAGCAACTTGAGGACGAGGAAATGGAAAGAATAACAGTGAGGAGAGACCAACCTCGTTGCGATAATACAAGAAATTACACATGTCGTATGCTACCATCTGCTGCGGAACGGTGTTGCCGTTGCCGTCTACTGTGCTGTAACAGAAACCATCCACATCGCCCCCGTCTCGCTGTGTGGCCAGACCATTGTCGCAGGTTGATTTGATGTAGTCTACCTTTACCTGTCAATTCAAATATGTGTCAGCCTTCTTGTGCAGCTACCCAAAGAGTGTTCCTATCCACCCGTGCAGGAAATTCGTCTTGGGTAATCGAAGTGGGGCGGGACCCGCGATCGATGGTAGCCGTGGGAGAGATGACCTACGATATTGAACCCAAGCTTTGAGATACGCGCAACGAGCTTTCCTGCTTTAATAGTGACTGGAGTATGTAGTCCCTTGCCGGTGCCCTTAACCCGAGAGTCGATAGAATGAAGCTCGATAGAATCAGAGCGGTTTCCGTGCTTCAAAGCTATTCGAGGGATTTAATAGGCGTCAATTGCGCCTAATATAGATGGGCTTCCCATTGATAACGTCTAAGACCCTTATATAGGCCTTATTAATCGATCATCTGAGGAAGAAAGGTTCCGGAGTGAGATTTGAGTGAGGAGGAGGTGGGGTGGAGATCGGATGAAATTTTGGTTCTAGGAGGGCTGAAGTTTTTCACTAGCGCGCCGAGAAATCATGCCTCTCGAGATGAAGGAATCAAACTGCGTAGCTTACTCATAGAATTTACTTATTGGCTCGAAATGGTTGCAAGTTTCTAGAAGTCGGCCATTGTATGCAAAGGTCAGTCGGTGTGCACAAGACGTCTTCACCACTTGAAAAGTTCTACACTACCTACAAGACCTTTACCCGAATAGCTTCGAATCTAGTTTCATTAATGCTTAGGATATGCTTAGGATTCTTACTCTCGAATACTAGGGGAATAATGACAATGATGTTGTTATGGATATGGGGAGACAAGAAGAGACTCAAATATCTGGAAAATGGTTAAGCGAGGTCAACAAAACTTGAAAGGGGTAGCGAGATGACTACGCTACTTTTACGATCCATGACTGTAGGCTGCAGGCATGAGAAGACGGGACAGCAGATTCCAAAGTCGTACTTCTGCAGCCTTTGAACTAGATTCTACATACATGAACATTCAAATTGTTCAGACATATCTCAACAAGGACGGAGAAGAGATCGCATTGTAATAGTAGTGCCTGTCTCTTTTGTTATGGAAGCATTAGGCCAGTTCGCGAAATATTTTCATAAGACACCAACACCTTTGGATGGTGTATCTCTATAAATCAAGCTAGACAAATGATGCTCTTATGCTTCGACGTTCTTGATGCATAACTCAGGCATTGCTTTGATTTCTACGTAGATTCATCTACCCAGTTCCTAGAACCACCACCTCTCCCCTCATTGGATATCGAACATGTAAAACAAAGGATGGTTCACAGACCTCGGTATTCTTAAGTAGCGTTTCTCGCACAACATGAAGATTCTATCCTTTGACCTCATCTTACTTGCGATGTAATTTGACAAGAACCCTTCTGGCCCTAGAGCTTCAGGGCATTAGTTCCCTGAACCCCACCAACAGCCCGCTAGATATCCACCATGCCTCACTAATTTCCCGCGACAAACTTAAATTCAACCTTCGCTCCTTCAAGATCCGACATCATCTTCACATCGAAACAAGACTTGCGAACACTGCGCTTATCGAGACTCCACAGTTCATCGTATGATGTTGTGAGCTCCCAAGATGCCAATACCTTGAGCAGATCCATAAAGCTTGGGCTGGCCTCTTTCCTTATGGCTGCGGGTATCATGCAGTACCCGAAGGATCATCATCAACGTCAAACCGCTCACTATGACGAGGCTCTTCGTATTCAAAGCTTCGCCTCAGACTTCTCCTTTCATCCAAAATAGCCAGAGGTCCTCTATCTCGGCTGGAAATATCCACAGCTCCTAGCAATGAGGTACAGGATCTAAACGTGACCCGAGCACATTCCCTTACCAGAACCCGATTCGAACATCATCCCACCGTCGCACAACACCATGCGCCACAAGCTGAATTGGAACATTTCAATACGGCGTTTATTGACCGATTGGTCCACAACACTGCAATCAATTCTGCCAAGATTCGTATCAAAGCACAACAGGGCAGTAAGATTCTGCATGCGGCTAAAGCGCTGTGTATTGTGCCTTCCGTATGCAGGTGCTGCGCTGTTATCTCTACTTCCCTGCCCTGCTTTTGAACACCAAGGCGGCTCGTGGCGGCTGTCCATCTGCAACCTTAACCTCAAGTCGACGGTGAGTTTGCTTGATAAGGGTCTAGCTATTCGTTCTTTGCTTCATGTTTTGTTTTTCCGATTTTCTCTCGTTATCGGACGACATGATGCCCTTATCGTGAACGATTGAATAATTTTTGCCCTGCGAATCTCTCCACATGCTGCGTCGCATGTTGTCGTCTGCCCGCCTGTCGTTTTCTCCGTTCGCTCGCTGCTATTTGAGCTACTCAGACCAGACGTAAGTTGAGAGACATCGTGAGTCTGGTATCGTGTGAATCACCGCGCGCACGACATCGATGTCTTTCTGCGGTTGAGAGAAATTCGTTATCGGCAGCGACCTACCTCCATACGCTCGTTTATCTGCTTGTCATTATTGATCGAGAACAACCCCAACTCCAACCTGCATTCCACGCGCCGACCTCGCAATCGAGAAAGCAAGCTTTGCCATGGTTCAACTACTGAGGGGCTTGGCCTTGGTATGGCTTTGTTTGCTCCAGCTCACCACGGCTATTGATGTGGATTGGGAGAGCACAGGTACAGTACCTTTTTTAAGACAAGCCAACCTAAATTTCCATGGAGAAGCAGGAGTATCATAACTAATGTGTTGCATTCTAGACTCTATCAAAGCAGCCGCCAAAATCGTCGCAGCAGACACGCGCCGCTATTTCGTCGGCAAGCAAGAAGACGGCAAGATAGGTGTGACTCTACTTCCTGCGCCATACTACTGGTGGGAAGCTGGCGCGATGATGGGTTCACTGATCGATTATTGGCATTATACGGGCGATACGACATACAACAACTTTGTTATCGAAATTCTGCAATCACAAGTTGGTCCCCACAATGATTTCATGCCGCCAGAACAGCGCTCCTCGCTAGGGAACGACGATCAAGCTTTCTGGGCAATAGCTGCCATGTCCGCTGCCGAGTACAAATTTCCAAATCCACCGGATCCAGACCAGCCTGGCTGGTTGTCTCTCGTACAAGCGGTCTTCAATGAACAAGTTGCGCGTTGGGACACGAGTCTTTGTAATGGTGGTCTTCGGTGGCAGATCTACGAAGTCACGGGCTACGATCTCAAGAATACGATTTCGAACGGCTGTTTATTCAATATTGCGGCGAGACTGGCACGGTATACTGGAGACAAGAAATACGCAGATTGGGCTGTCAAAGTATGGGATTGGATGGAGAGGATCGGTCTCATCAGCACGAGTTTCGACGTTTTCGACAATTCCGAGGCACAGAAAAATAATTGTTCCAGGCTGGATAGGAATCAGTGGACATATAACGCGGGCACAATGCTCATGGGTGCCGCAACTATGTTCAACTACGTACGTACTCGCCAGCTGTCACTTGTCTCACCTTTCGAGTCAAAAAGTCCAATTACATACTAATATCTTCCAGACTGACGGCTCCGAACTCTGGAGGAATCGCACGGAAGGTCTCCTCGGCTCCGTGGCATCCGATTTCTTCCCAGGAGGCATCATGAAAGAAATTTGCGAACTGCACGAAGTTTGCAACCCAGATCAAAAGTCCTTCAAAGCATATCTCTCGCGATGGATGGCAGCTTCAACCAAAATGGCACCGTTCACCTACAATACCTCGTACCCCCTCTTACTATCTTCAGCCACTGCAGCGGCAGAGCAATGTGCAGGAGGTGAGAACGGCACGCTATGTGGGATCAAATGGTGGTTGAACGGGACTTGGGACGGCTCGGACGGGCCTGGCCAGCAGATGTGTGCTTTGGAAACTATTCAGAGTGTCTTGATCCGCCATGTTGATGCGCCAGTCACGGCAGACGGAGGTGGTACTAGCCAGGGAAATCCAGACGCAGGCTTCAACCAGAGCGCCGTTCCACCCGGACTGCGACATACTCCTGCTACAGAGGGAGAAAAGATCGGTGCGTGGTTCCTGACTGCTGTGATGATAATCGCCGTGGTTGGCATGTGGGTATTCATGAGCACGAGCCTAGGAGAATGGGGTGGCAGTTCACTAGCTGGCAAGAAAGCGCCCTCTACAAGTCCCAGCACCGGTTTCTGGTACGGCATGACTAGAAAGGGAGGTAAAGGCAAGGAAAAGGAGAAGGTCGACCCAGTCCCGGAAGTTCTTGACTTGAACGAGAGCAGGAGGAGTACGATGACAGAGAATCCAAGTCGGAGAAACACCATGACGAGCAATCCGAATCTGAGCTCGACGTCTGTGCTGGAAGGTACGCCGATTAGCATGAGCAAGAAAGGGAGCAAGGGCATACTGTCGCCGATTATGGAGCAGAAGGGCTTTGCGGATAGTAAGGCGAGTCTGCCGATTTACAGGGGTGGTGATGAGAAGACGTGAATTCGTCGGGAGAATATGAAGAACACGATTAGACAGCTTCGGAATATGAATGGCTTCCAGGTTTCGAAATGAGAGTCCTTGCTGAAAGAAGGGAGGAAGATTATGGACAAGCAGGCAGACACGGGACCCGCTTTGAGACGGCGAAAGGATACCCGGTCAGACTCAGAAGAAGTTTTTGAAGCCATGGAGAAGAGCATATTGCTAAGAGCTTTTGCTGTATAGAAGGATCTGGTGGTATAGAATGCATTCTGCATTGAGAGAGGGCAGCGTCTGCAAGATGACGAAGCCTCAATAATAATGAAGTAATATGAAGCACTTTTCGACTGCCTATCCAGTTTGTGAATTACATGTTTGCAAAATACCCCAATCAAGTATACCAGGGCTTGAGGATCTAATTCAACAAAAGGAACGTAAATGTAGGACCTGCACGAAGTCCATGTGAGTGAAAGGAATGGACGGACGCTAGACCTCGTTAAACTTCGTATCAAAAATCATTGTGGCAATCATCTAGGCGTACATCTCTCATAAATCATAACCAAGTCTTCAAACCCTCTGGATGTTCATCTCTATCTTCTCTATGAACCACCACCACCACCACCACCACCACCACCACCACCACCCTCCCCAAGCTCCAACCTCCTAAACATCCCCACATGCCCAATCCCCTCCTCATCCCATCTCCCCATTCCCTCATCCCTCTCAAACCCCCACTTCGCCCAAACCCTCTCAACCTGTTCCTGCGCATGCACACACACCAGTCCCTTCCAGACCGGCACCTCCCCCGTAACCTCCGCTGCTATCTTATCCATTCCCATCGCCGAGATCGAAGGATTGAAATACGTAGGATTCTCGAGAAGCCAGGTTAGTGCTCCGCTGACTAGCATCTTGGCTATGCCTGATCCGCGGAATTCTTTGAGGAGCGCGAGGCGCCCGAGTTTGATGTAGGGTTCACGGCCGTCGTGGAAGGTGGTCGGGCGGTCGTGGATGTAAGGGGGTGGGTCAGGAGGGTTGGAGGTGGAGGTGGAAGGGGAGGTGGAAGGGGAGGTTTCGAGGGCGTCGGCGGTGTATTTGGAGCCTGGTTCTGGGTGAGGGGGGTGCGGGAAGGGGACGAGGCGGATTGTGCCGATGGGGGTTGAGCGGGTGATGCTTTTTTTGCGGGTTATGATTTCGCCGGTGGAGGAGGTGACTTCGGGGTCTGTGACGGTGTTTATGGAGGCGTAGATGACCCTGGGAGGTTGAGTTAGTATGTATGTTTTGTGGAAAGGATGTGAAGGAGGAAGACTGGAAAGTAATATAGGAGAGGAGGGATGGGCAAGTACCAATGGCATGCTCGATGGTCGTCTGAATCGAATTCGTTCTCTATGGGTACGCCTTGTTCTTCTACGAAAACTTGCTCTCGCACTTCCATGGCATCGAGGAAGGTTTTGGGAATATTGTCTGGCTGTGAAGAGGATCGGTTCTTGGAGTCGTAGCCGGAGAGGTTCGAGGGCCCAAGGAAGGTTATGAATGGTGTGCCCATTTTGAAAGATTTTGCTTGTAGATTGGGAGATGATGTGCCGTGTTTTGAGGGGGTGTGTATGCTGCTGATGTTCTGTAGTCCTCAACAAAGTGTTCAGATCTGCGTCCGCGTCTTCTTACAGAGGACTGAGTCTCTCCAATACCGGGTGATGATTCGCTCGTAGTGCTGCGGAATCTGTTGGTCGAATATACGAAGTGTTTATGACTGCATAAGAGATCTCTGATAGAAATGGAAAGATGTCAAGATAGTTGGAGGTGGAAAGGGCGTGGTTGACTTTGGAGATTGAATTAGTTATTCTTCGGACTCTGTGAGTTTGTGTAGCAATATCAACCATTCAAGTCAACTTGCCTGTACCTGGACCTGCAATGTGCTTGGTTATTTTACCGATTCATTGCGTGGCAGATGACAGGACGTTGTTTCGTGACCGATGTCGATCCTCGATTTCGAGGGTTTGGAGCGGCGAATTGATGGCGTTCTCCGTAAATCTTCACCCCGCCATATCACATCACACCAAGCTTGGGGCTCGTCTCTTCTCCACTAGCACCTGCCCAGGTGCACCAAGCTCAAAAAGGCAGCCTTTAAATAGCTCCCGTGTCGCCTTGAAATTCCGGCACCTACAGATTTTGGCCCGCAACCGACTCGAGCAAAGTGTCCTTTTGGCTTGAGCAAGGATAGCTTTGGCATCAGTCCAATTCCTATTATTTTTGCGATCTGGCGCTTGAAAGTTGTGGACAGATCTATGTGGGCATTTTAACGTCCATATAACCTTTGTCCTCCACCTTTCCAACGCAGTTTACTGCTCTCACTCTTTTGGCAGTCTCACAACCAAACCCCTCCAACCACCCAACATGGTTTCGTTACGACTTCCCTCGAATAACATGTTATCGTCGCCTTTCCTTTCAATATTATGCCTCTTCTACTTCTTCAGCTCTACCGCACTGGCTGCGTCCGCCGTATTGGGAGTGGATCTGGGCACCGAATACATCAAAGCAGCTCTAGTCAAGCCAGGAATTCCACTCGACATTGTCCTCACGAAAGACTCCCGACGAAAAGAAACATCGGCAGTGGCATTCAAGCCTGCAAAGAACATCAAGAGTGGAGACTTCCCCGAACGAGTTTATGGCTCCGACGCAGTAGCATTAGCTGCTAGATTTCCTGGCGATGTATACCCAAACCTCAAGAGACTCTTAGGTCTTGCGACGGACAATTCAGTGGTACAAGAATATGCATTGAGGCATCCTGCATTGAAATTGGAGGCGGATAAGACAAGAGGGACAGCTGCATTTCGAAGCGGCGCGTTTGCGGCGGACGAGGAGCCATGGACGGTCGAGGAAATACTGGCAATGGAGCTTCAGAGCATACAAAAGAACGCCGAGGCTCTAGCAGGAAAGGGAAGCAGTGTCAGGGATCTGGTCATTACGGTTCCTCCATTCTTTTCGGCAGAGGAGAAGAGAGCTGTGATTCTGGCGGCAGATTTGGCTGGTCTCAGAGTTTTGGAATTGATCAGTGACGGCTTGGCAGTCGGTGTTAACTATGCCACATCCCGGACCTTCAAGAGTGTAAACGAAGGAGGAAAGCCAGAGTACCACATGGTCTTCGACATGGGAGCTGGATCGACTAAGGCATCAATCTTGAAGTTCCAGGGCCGAACTGTGAAGGATGTTGGAAAGTTCAACAAGACGATCCAAGAGGTGCAGGTCGTGGGCAGTGGGTGGGATAGAACACTTGGTGGCGATGCGCTCAATGCCGTCATTGTGGATGATATGATTGCGCAATTTGTTGCTTCTCCAGCAGCTAAGAGCGTTGCGCCAACTGTCGAGGCAGTCCAAGGTCATGGTCGCGCAGCAGCAAAGCTATGGAAGGAGGCAGAAAGGTTGAGACAAATTCTCAGCGCCAATCAAAACACCCAATCAGGATTCGAGGGTCTCTACGAGGACATTGACTTCCGATACAAGATTACCCGCGAGGCTTTCGAGAAGTTGACCGAGTCTCATGCTGCGCGTGTCGGCGCAACAATGCAAAAGGCTTTGGACATCGCTGGACTCGAAATCTCAGACATCGACTCGGTTATTCTCCACGGCGGAGCTATTCGGACCCCATTTGTTCAGAAGGAGCTTGAGAAATTCATTGGAAACCCAGACAAGATCCGCACCAACGTCAACTCAGATGAGGCAGCTGTGTTTGGAGCCGGATTTAGAGGTGCTGGGTTGAGCCCGTCTTTCAGAGTCAAGGAGATTCGCGCCGCTGAAGGAGCCGCTTATGCCGCTGGTGTCAAATGGACCAATATTTACGAGAAGCCACAACATCAAAGACTTTGGCAACCAACCTCCTTCCTCGGAGCTGTCAAGCAGTACTCGTTCAAGAACCAGCACGATCCATTCACGCTTGAATTTTACCAGCATGTCGGATCTGCCGAGAATGTTTCACCTGGCAGCGCGGAGAAGGTTCTACTAACTCTTACGACGCAGAACTTGACCGAGTCGGTAATTCAACTCAAGGAGAAGTTCAGCTGTACCGATGGAGATATTAATGTCAAGTTGAGCACTCGCCTGTCACCCACTAATGGTGAGCTTGAAGTCCTCAAGCTTGTCGTTGACTGTGAGGTTCAGAATAATGCCGAAGAAAAGGAAAGCATGGTCGATAGCGTCAAGGGACTCTTCGGCTTTGGCAAGAAGGATCAAGCTCCGCTATCTGCGGAAGAGGAAGCTGCCGATTCAAGCTCCAGTACGTCTGAGTCCGCCGAAGCCTCCAGCAGCACATCGACAAGTTCTTCATCCTCCGCAGCATCGTCGTCCTCATCTGCAAAGGACGCCAAACCAACCATTACCAAGCGAATGGAAGTAATTCCTCTGAAATATACCAAAGTCCGTGGAGGACTCCCCCAGTTGCCAACATCTGAGGTTACTCGAATGAAGGAGCGCCTCGCATCGTTCGCCGATTCCGATCGATCCCGCGGACTTCGGGAGGAATCTCTGAACCAGCTGGAAGGCTTCACTTACAAGGCTCGCGATCTCCTAGAAGACGAGGAATTTATCGCTGCTTCTACGAGCGAGGAGAGAGCGAGCTTGGAGGCCAAGGCCAAAGCTGCAAGTGACTGGATTTACTCCGGCGGTGCAGAGGCCAGCCGTGATGAGCTCAAGTCAAAGCTCAAGGAGATGAAGGACATTGTCACACCGATTGAGCTCCGCAAATCAGAGGCTGTGGCACGACCAGCAGCCCTAAAGGCACTCCAAGAAGCCTTGAACCAGACGCAAACAGTCATTAAGGGTATCACAGAGCAGATCGCTAATGACACCAAGAATCACGAGGCTTTCAGTTCTTCTAAGTCAGCTGCGGCGTCGGCGAAGGTCACACCATCCCCCATTGTGGATGACTTTGCGGATCTCGAGGACGACGAGTCTTCGGCCACGACCTCGGCTCCCATCGAAGAAGAGACCTTGGCACCACCTACATACAGAGAGGCGGATTTAATTGTCCCACAAGAACTTTACGACACCGTCTCTGCATGGCTGGCCGAGAAATTACCACAACAGGAGAAGCTCGGCCCTACGGACGATCCTATTCTTCTGTCGAAGGACCTAACAGCCAAGGCGAAACAACTTACCGACAACCACGTAGAGCTCATCCTGAAGAGCATGAAACAGCCCTACAAGTCAAGTCGACCGACCTCAAAGAAGGCCAAGAAGCCAAAGGCGAAGAAGACCAAGAAGAGCGGATCGTCGAAGACTGGGTCATCTGAGAAGGCCGAGAAGACACTCGACTTCAACGAGAAGGGCCAGCCTTCTTTCAAGATCGGCGAGGATGGCGAGATGCCAACTGAAGAGGAGATTATGAACTTCATCAAGAAGAGTCAAGCCGAGACCGCTGCGAAGGAAGCAGCCGACGGTACGGCCAAGGAGGACACCGAAGAGGGCAAGGTGCACGATGAGTTGTGATATAGACATTTGGAGTATTTAGCATTTGCAGCGAACGTTGTAAAATACAACTCGATTCCCATTTTGCTTTGATTCTTCTTTCTCCTCCCATATCCGGTATGCCGGTATACTTCCGTTTCGCCAGATATAACCAGATCGAGTGATCGCCAGCATTGCAGGTGTCCCCTTCAGTTCATGTCATATTACACTGAAACGATATGGCCTCCAATGCTTTGCGTCGATCGATTCTGCATTCTCCACGCATAAATTGTTTCTGCAGCAATAGTTTGGGTAACAATGCGGAGGCGTTCATGCCGCGCTGCCGCACATGCATGTTTTGTTTACCCGACCCTCCTCTTCGTCGGTCGGGGAATATGCCCTCCAGAACTACCAGAGCTCGTCTACTGACAATGCGATATTCCAAGTAAAGAATTCCCAGCTGTTGTTTGGCAAGCCATTACCACGAATTGTATGTTTCAATCACACGGGAGCGAGGGAAACAAGGAATTGTGAATGCACCTGCATATCTCGAACGCATATTGCCTGCGAAGCTGAAAGTAAATACCCGATGATCTAGACTCGCATATCAGGGTAGGCACTCATCTCTCTCCTAGCCAATCGCTAGTACGTCTCGACAACTACCTCATCACTTCCCCATCTGTAACGGAGCTGACAATCAGATGTAGAGGAGCCGCATAAGGGCTGGCTGTCCAGTACGGCGCACCTGTTCATTCGAAGCATCCAATGATCTCTCAAAGAATGCATACCATCCGGCAACCCTCCCGGATATGAGATCATGGGGGAATGGCTTGCAGGGCTGAATCACAGTGGGGGTAACGACAGAACTGTACTTGACCCAAGCTCCGGAAGCGAAGAAGGAGAAGCAGACATTGATATACCAGCACAGTAATATCACAGGGCTGACGAAGGACCCAATGGCATCGCCACGATCATTACGTGTGAATCACACTCAGCTCACGTTATCTGTCAGTTCGCATGCTCTGCATACCCTGCGGCTGACAGCTTTCACTTCATTCTGGAACCGAGTCCCCGAGCCAATCAGAAATTGCTATCGATGATGCAAAAGCCATACTGAACGGCTGAACTGTACCTGCGTATTCTACAATACTGTTCTGCATATGCATGATTGTGATTGCCTCGCATAAAAGATTTTCCACACCGCAATTGCAACGCCTGATTGGTCTATTGCTTGCCGTTTCATGAGCCTGGAATTTCAGCCAGTTGTGTCGAGCTTCCGTTTTCAGGGCAACAGCCTCGCAGTGACGGTACGAAGAATGAGAAATTGTTGGTGTTGATCGTAAAGACTTACAGATCACGGCAGATGATTTCCTGAATCGTTGAGTTTGCGCTCTGACACAGACGCATCTTCCCATGTCGCAACTAGAGATAGGCAGCTTTGAGAAACGAAGGTTTCCTAGTCAAAGGTTTCCACTATTAGCCTCGTCAACCTTGGACGGTGCGAGTCTGGATAACATCAGACTAGTAGAGGTGTCAAGACATAAGCAAGCAATGCGACACTTTGAAAGGCCAACCAAGACCTGCCATGCGCGGACAGTATCAGACGAAGCGGCAGCCACGCGCAGTACAGTAAACATCATCTTAATCCCTGATAAGCCTCCTAGTTGGCAAACAATTCGGAGGCGAGGCTGATCGGCAACACTGGCCATCAGGTTTTTTCGCTTCCAAGAACCAACTCTATACGCGACAGGCACACCACTTAAACCTTACATCCCTAAATCGCAAGGACCGGCTATTGGACAATCCAGTGCTTCTCCCCACACTACCACCTTTCACAGCGTCTCGACTCCCGCTATCGCGGTACGCTCAAACACTGCAAGTGTTGAGAGTTTGGGGTGCGAGGCAGCTTAGCGAGGCGGAGCCTGCTCTCGTTCATGCAAATCCACAGTGGCGGGCCACCACCCTGGCCCCAGCAGTTCATCCGCACAGACACCTCCACAGCAGCTCAGCGACTCACAGGGATACCGACAAGCAAAGCAGGTGGCTGTCTATTTTCAGCTCCCCGGACAATCCAACCGCAACTGAGCAGGAAGCGGCATGGCATGCCTCAACATCGATCCCTCCGCATTCCTTCTCCCCTTGCACACGGCACCCAGTACACAACAACATACCTGCATGCGTACATACCTACCCAAGCTTTCCTTATCAAGCAGTCCTCGCGATTCATATATAAGCGTGTTAGCCCAATGCATTTATCCACGGGCACCATGCAGTCCTACTATTTCTACCCCAGCTTTCATTCTCCTTTCATTTCAGATTTGGAGCATCCCGCTTTTACATCTCTAGCTCAAGCAAAAAGCTATTGCTCATATATGGCGAGCTGTAGCTAAAGGTGACGGTCAGCTCAAGCTTGATCAGACAGAGTTATCCCATGCACCGAAGATGGACAATACAAGAGGAGGAGAACGAGACGGGGCCGTCAACCGCACAATGGATACCGCCCACAAAAGTAGCAGAGACGAGCCTTTCATGGACACAATAGAGATAGAGCCAGCGCCTCCATCGCCTGTCCAAGCTACGAGCGCGCACTCCAACTCACATTCAAGAGGGCTCTCAGAATCACAAAATCTGTTACCAAACAGTCCAAAGAACTTCTTCCAGTACTCGACGACGACGAAAGAGTTTCGGTTTGATAGGCCGATTGGGGAGCCGAATTTCGGGGGCACGGGTGGGATTAGAGGTGGCTTCGGAGGGAGAGACAGTCCTGTTTGGAGTGGAGTACCACAAACGCTCAGGAGGAGTAGGAGGGAGTGGTGGAGAGGAGTTGTGGTTGATGTTCTGGCTGTTTCGGCGTCAATGCCTTTCTTTGCGCTTGCTGGAGCTTTAATCTGGGTTGATGGGGAGAGAGTTGAGGATGGCAAGAATAATGTTCTTGAGCAGTGTATAAAAGGCGTGAGCATGATGACAATTTTCTAGCATGGTAAAGTTGAGGCTAACTTGAATAGGCGGCTACTTTGTTCCCTCTATGTTTCTCGGTTGTGGTTGGCAGAGCAATGATCAATGTCGCATCTTGGAAGCTAGAGCAAGGAGCTTCTCTTGGTTCTCTTGAGCGACTGGTAGGGAGTCGAACCGTGGGAGGCACAATCATCACGCAAGCCAGGTTGCGATCCATCACCTTAATCAGTTTTGGATTGGTGTTCCTATGGCTGTTGTCCCCTCTTGGATCGCAGTCAATACTTCGAATACTTGATACTTCATCAGAATCCTCTACATCGGAATCGGAAGTTGCATACAGTAATTCAAGACAAGCCAGTCAAGCCAGCAGTCCAAACTTCAACTCTTGGTTTTCAGCTTTTGCTGCCATGTTTACCTCGGCTTTACTTACACCAGATGAAGCAAAGAATAGCTCGATGGATATCTGGGGAAACGTCAGGATACCTCTCTTCTCTAGCCTTTTGAATATCGGTCCAGACGAGAATGGGTGGCGACAGATCCCCAAAGCCGATTCCTCCCCCACATATGCTTCTTTATTCGGTATTCCGATTGCAAATTTGCCTAATGGGAACACAACTTTTAATATTGAGTCAACCTATATGGAACTCGATTGTTCCAATATCACGTCACAGGTCGTCCGCGGCCCTAATTTCTTCACCAATCCCGGTTTGATATCTACGATCGGGCCTTTTAATTCGAGTCAAAATGTTTCAGCGACTACGACATGGGCAATGGGATATGTGGGCGAGGATGTTACCTCGATACTACCGAATGCATCGATCCAAAGTCTCGACAGCTTACCGTCAGAGACAGCATCCAAAGCATTTCTTCCTGGGCTTTTCCTGTACCAGGACTTCACCGGTCGCAAGAACGTCACATCCGTTTATTGTGTCCCATCACAAGTCTATGTTGAGTCGACGGTTCGTTGTGGCAAATCCTCCTCAAGCACACCAGCCGATTGTGCTGTCACAGCACAGCGACTTTCCCTTCTACCACACATGCCCACCACATTGACCTCCTTCTCAATACTCTCGATATTCTTGAGCCTCACTTCTCTCCTTCCCTCCACAATGCCTTCAGCAAACAACATCGACCTCATGCATAACTACCTCGTCAACCCCTTCTCGAACGCTTATATCCAATCCACAAGGACCGTCTCACAGACCCCTACCTCCTCCACCAACACCGACCCAAACTCAAACGAGAGTCGTCTACTTTCCGTTCCCCTCGAAGATATCAGCCACCGGCTCAGCCAAATAATCAACATTTTCCTCTACGGCACTCTCCCCAACGCCACATCTTACCTCAAACACGACACAACCACTAGCCCAACATTCATAACAGCCAACACATCCATGCTCCTCTCCGCGCAAATATCCGCTTTACCACCCACCATCACCGTCCCCTCCAAACTTCTCACCATTATCCCGGTATTCACCATCTCCTGGGTCTGGACCTCCCTGTTCCTCTTCAGCACCCTCGCTATGCTCCTGTCAGCACTTTTTTCCGCGCTCCTCTCGCGGCAGACTCTCACGCGGGATTATCTGAGCTATGTATCGAGTTTGTGTAGAGAGAGCCAGTATGTAACGTTTCCTGCTGGCGGAGTGGGGATGGATGGACTGAACAGGAGTCGATTGTGTCGGAATGTGAGGATTAAGCTGGGAGATATGGGCGATGTGGAGGGTGGATGTGAGGTTGGGACAGGAGTGGCGGTCAGGGTTGGGAGGCTTGGGATTGGGAGCGAGGATGTTGTGGGAGAGTTGGATAGAAGGAAATTGTACTTGTGAAGGGATTTCAGAGGAAGCAGTGATGTTTTACATAGATAGAGATAGAATTTTACTTAATACTATACAATTTGCACCCTTCTTGTACCGCGTATTTCTGCTCAATGTTTGCTTTACAAGAGTGACAGGCCAATGTTTTCATTCACCAACGATTTCCCTCGCTTAATTTCAGGCACGAAACTTCAGTGTCAAGGCGCTGGACAAGCACTCGGTTTAGCGGTAAACTACACCGCACTTAACTGGATTTTTGTGAACGCTCGCTATTTTTCAGGGCTGCTCTCCAAGTAAGATACCTATCACCAGGAGGTCTTGCGAATCAAGCACCTCCTTGACCCATTCATCAACATCAAATCAAAATACTACTATCGAGAGTTGAGCGACTGACCATCTTCTAAACGTACTCTCTAGGAACAATTTACTCAGCAAAGTGGTCTCTTAAGAAAGTTTCGGACTGCGAGATCCTGAAGCTCAGAGTAGTAAAATGGCAATTCTCCCAAACGGCGACAGGCCAAGAGGTTGCACAGCGGAGGGTACTTTCGAGATATCACTATCGAGAGGAATTGTTGAATAAATGTTATACGAGATCTAACAGAATATGCGTGGTCATGCATGCCGGGTACGTGAGAACCATCTGTCTGGAAAGACTTGGTCTCAGGTACCGGCACCATGAACCTAAATATGTTTGTCGATGTGCATCTAAATGCAATTTGGCGTCCACTTAATCTTTATATCCTCCCATATAATAGCTTTCGGACCGATACCTAGTCTGAGTATGAACCATCAGACTCAGAATCCTCCATCTTAGTATCATGCTCATCGGTGCTGCTCTCAGATTCTGAGTCATCGCAGAAATCTCTCTCAGCCTTCTTGTCCTTGGAAGTCTTGCTTTTAATATCTCCCTTGTTTTCTTTGTCCCGTCAGCTTCCGTTTATACGTGGCGGAATTGTTAGAACGGACCTTTGCGAACCCGACCAAACAGCTTGGCCATCTCGAGGCGTGTTAATTTTGGCTTCATCACTTGGTCTACCATCTCAAGCTTCGAGGTTTGCACTAGAATATATCAGAAATGCTTTGGAAGCTTTCGTAGTCTGTAGAATACATACTTTCGAGGATTCTATCATCGACCGAGTTGGCGATGATCAGTCTGGTAAAGTGGGTTTCCTTGGTTTGTCCAATGCGATAGACCCGACAGAATGCTTGTCTCTCGCTAGAGGACGTTAGTAAAAAGTTTGAAGATCGGAAATGAAAGGTACATACGCGCATGCATTCCACCACAAGTCACTGTGGATAAGTTAGCAGATGTATCATCGATATAGGGCTTGGGGGACCTAAGTTGAAACCACGCGGTTCGCAAACTCCAAGTTTAAACCCTCTCCAGCGGTCTTAAGCGTCGCAACCATGACTTTGATTGAAGCATTAGAGCGGAAAGCCGTTGTGGCTTTTTGACGAGCAGTCGTCGACATATCTCCCTGCGTGGAAGTAAGTAAGAGACGCCAAGCAATTTTGAGAACTATGCTTCTTACCGTGAAATACACAAAGCCAGTATTGTTTCGCTCGAGGACTCGGCCGACGATTGCAGTGAAGGTTCTCCATTGCGTGAAGATGATGATCTTGTCGGAAGGTGCCGTTGTCATCCATTCCTTGATCTGGTCTTCGAGTCCCTTCAACTTGGTGCTTGGGGGCATTTCCGACGTGCCGGCATCGAAGTCCATCAGCCATGGCATCGGGGAATGAAGAGGCATGGTTCCTAAATAGTCCATTCCCTTTGGCTTTAGTTTCTTCTTCGTCTTCTTTTCTGCCTTTTTGTCAAGGTTCTTGTCGGCACTTTTCTGGCCCTTGCTATCAGACTTCTCGGACTTCGAATTTGGTGACTTTGTCTTCTTCTTAGGCTTCAGTTGTGCTGGTGTTTTCAAGGATGTGACATCAAATGTGGCGCCGCATATTGGACATTCTGGTTCCTTCAAAAGGTTAGCACAATGTGTTGAAGGAATTAAGTATGGCTGTTCTCCTACCGGTTTTCCTTGGCCATCATCCACCAGGGTTTGCTCTTCGATGCAAGTTTTGCAAAAGCGGTGCTTACAAAAAGGGATGATCCGAGTGTCCTGAGCAAGGTCATAGCATTTACGGCAAACATCGCCATCTGGTCGATCCTCGCTATACTCAGTAAATCCACGCTTCTTCTGCTCAAGCAAGACACCGATACCTGGAGATCATCAGTGCACTGCAGGCTTGAAGATTGATGGGACCTACGTCGGATAACCAAATTCTTGGGGTCATTCAGATCGAGAAGCTTCTGGTAGATTTCTTGCAATTCTGGCACGTCGAAAGTTTCCTATTCGCCTTAAACAGAGCACCAGTATCTGAACATAGTGTAGACTGACCTGTATATCTTGTTCCACAAGAAGGGGATGAGCCGTCATCCTGAAGAGAGGTCAGTTATATTCCAAAATGAGAAGAGCCTCGAGACTCACTGGCGGAGACGTGTGATGCCGATGAGCATGTCCTTGACCTTTTCATCTTGCTTCTGCTCTTCTCCGTCTTCAATGGCTGGCTTCTCTTCTTCTGGGTCTTCAAACAAAATTCTTGGCACCTGATCACAGTCACCACCAGTCTCGCCATCTTCATTCTGGCCGTCTATTGTTTCGATGAGCTCCTTGATGAACTTGCCCTCCATTGCTTCGTAGAGAATCTTTTCCACTGGCGAAAATTCAAATTTGGGGTCCTTGGTGTGCGCTCTAGGTAGATCAACGAGCGGCCTACCCATGAACTTGTCCTGCATTGTTCGGCTGATGGTTTCCACAGGTCAGTCAATCGACCAAAGATGATCAAAGAACGAAATCACTTGCCTGAGAAGCAGTCTTGCAAGAACCTTGTCCAGTCTCTCCATATTTTCTGGCTTCTATGTTGTGTCAGTAGAACTCAAGTAGCCGACGAATAACAAGATTGCTTGCCTTATCCACATTGCAGAATTTTGCTCTGAACCTGGTGCCTTGTCAGTCTTTCGTTGGAAAAATGTGGTGGAACGAGACTCACATTTTGAAGCTCTTAGCATCTGGCTCCCGGAAGAACCGAAAGTACGGATACAATTCTGAAAATCATCAGCTGGCTTCATATACATCAGTCTCCAAGGATATGCCTACCTTCGTAGCTGTTCATGATTGGTGTCTACGCGGATTAATTGAATGACTTGCCAGACTGGACTGGAAAGACTTACTCCACTAAGAGCCCACCTATGTTTGCCTTTCAAAGCATTCACAGCGTAAGAGATTCTAGTATCATGATTCTTGATTTTATGCTTTTTGACTTCAGTGAAATTTCCTATTGTGGGAAAATCGAGCACTTACAGCCTCGTCGATCACGATCTGCAGCGATTCTGTCAGCTTCTGATATTATATGTAGGAAACTGGGGTGTATCAGAGTCGTGGAATGTAAAAAGGAACCCTTACTCTGTACCATTGCACCTGGTGTAGTGCACCAGCAGTACCCGTATTGGCCTGAATCCACATTTCAACTGCTGCAGAATCATTCTCGGCCGCTTCAAAATCTTTGCCACTCTGTCGATCAACTCCCTTTAAGCTCGATTGGAGGTGCTTGTCGGGAAATGGACAGCTTCTTGACACTTCACCGTATGACGCCAGTACGATGTCGTTATCAGTAATTCGACGAGAGCTTTTCTTTGAATCATAGATCGCAACGCCTCGGAAGATTCTGTCCGAGGTATGCTTATCGATCTCGGACTCCCATTGGGATAACTTCACAAGAGTCAGTGATATTCCTGGTTATGTGAGAAAGTCCATACCAGCGATGGCCCAGCAATGATCAATGTGCTTCTCTGGTGTCTTGGCTCATTCTGCCCCTTTGGTCTTCCGGTTGGTAAATTAATTACCATGGTCTGGCTGGTCAATTAAAGCATGAAGCATGATGATCGGGATATCTTACAGCCAATGACTGAACCGTCTTTCCTAAACCCTGTTCCAACGTCAGTCTCAATCCCAAACATAAGGGGATCGATAGCTCTTACCATCGAATCCGCTAGAATTCCACCTTTACAATCGTCGCTTGACTCCTCTCTTCCGAGCATCCAATCAACTCCAATGACTTGGTGATTGAGAAGTCCTAAAGTGTCAGAATTGAGAAGGTGACCGAAGAATGATGGGTATAGTTACCGCTGTTCATTCCATTTAGCATCCACACTCCATCTTGTCCTTTCATCTTTCTGCCAAAGTTCTTCACTGCAGCCTCTAGGGCGTCCAATTGTGATCGATTGGTCTTTGCATCACTGGTTGCTGGACAATTTGCCAACATTTTGCGAAACTGTTGACCCCAGCCGGCAGCTTTGATTTGGGTGGCCTTTTCTTGAGCATTCCCTGTTTGGAGAGCATCGACTGCGGTGGAGCCCCTCAGCAGATTCATGAAAGTAGTCGTTTCGCCCACTGCATTGGCCTGGAGATTCAGTTGTCGGGCAGAATCACCCCGTCTATCTGTGTCCTTAGGTCTAGCTTGCAGGGACCTCTGCTTCTTCCCTTTGGCATGCTGATCATTTGGTGTGATTTTCTGGCGCTTTGGGATATGGTAGGCTGCCATTGTATCTAGCTTCGAATGTCCGGAGGAATCGCAACCTTGAAGGACTGGCTGACTCGTTGAGCTGACGCTCGAGTCCCTATCGCTCAAGGTGTTGTTAGTAAAGTATGCAAGGACTCAAGTTTTACCTACGGACTGAACTAAACTCACTTGTCTGGACCTTCATGAAGCTGCTTTCTCTTCTGAGCTATCTCGCAGCTAGGAGACTTCTCTTCAAGACGAGGACATTGGGCATGGGGATTGCCGGTAAGCAATGCCGAATCTTTAATGTACTGTCGAGGAGAAATTCCTCTGCTACTATCGCCACACAACGATGCAGGATGCAAATCGGTTGAGATAACTTGGTTGTCGAAGAGACCTTCGCCAGTTTGTTCCTCCTTCTTGATCTTTTCGCACATGGGATCTGCCGAATCAACAGGGTCATTCACAGCTGTGTCATCATTGTGACCAGTGTTTTCTTGTTTGATAAAAGAATTGACCGGGGCAATCTTGGAGGCTGTGTCCCGGATACCGGTCATTATATGGGACGACGTCATCTTCTGGTCTTGAGTGGTATCGTTGTCGATATCGTTGCTGATATCTTCACCCATACTTTGCTCCATGGCGTCACTCGCGCCAGCAATTGGTGACTTCTGCTCACGTTGGAACTTGCTTAGGGAGTCGAGTATTGAGTTGACACCTTGTTGATCATGTTCCAACTCACTGACGGTCTTGTCATGAGTACTGTCCAACTCAACATCGGCGGCACAGTTATGGACCATTTCCTTGTGGTGGATCTGGGTGGTGTCGTCTGTGGGTTGATTTGAGGTTTGCTCAGTTGCTTGGCGGCCATCTTGAGTACACAGTTCAACACCTGAGGTCAAGTGTTCCGCTGGCTCCGTCATGACCACATCTTGTGAGGACTCTGTGGCAGACTCTGTGCTATGTTCCGGTGTTGTTTCGATGGGTACACTCTCAAGGGAAGTTACTGCTCCAGAGTCTGTCATGCCGCCCTGGTTAGATACGGCGGGGATTTGATCTTGCGATGTATCCATATTGTTCTCCATTGTGGGAAGTGGTCTGCTTAGGTGAACTAGAAACCAATAGTGAAGATCGTTAGCCTTGGAATATCATTCAGTACTGCAAAAGATCTCAACAAGCTGAAAAGCCAAACTTAGGAAGGGTGAGCACGATTGAAGTGAGCAGGTGGAATTGATACCAGATTTCCTGTCTAAAATAATTGAGGCCATCTTCGCAGGTGAATTGAAGGTGAGTGGTAGATGATGGTGAGAAGTTCATGGGAAGCAAGCAAGCTGAAAGAGAGAGTTTTGATATCACAAGGTGAGGCTATGGATCAAGTAGAATACGTACCTTGGATGCTGCCATCTAACTACAGACCATGTTTGCACCTGAGAAGTATCGAGAACCTGATGAGCGAAATTGGGTGTGGTGAGCGCAGATTCCTCTAGCAGAGAGGAGCTTGCTAAAGGGCTAGTGCTGTATGCGGTAGATAAAATTTGCAGTGGAAGAGCGTGCTTGGAGGGTATGAAGAGGGGGTGATGTTGAAGAGGCTGAATGATATTGAGGTTGAAGAGAAGAGCAAACTAGTTGAGGGAGCCAGGTGATGGTTCTGTAGAACGAAGCGTTTACTAGCGTTGAGGCGAGAAGAAGGGAAAGAATTACAATGATTCTTTGAAGAAGTGAGTCTGTGAAGAGAAGGGTGAAACAATCAAGGCTCCTCTAAAGGATGTATAACCAGCGCCTGAGATAAATCTTGTCCCGTGAATTTTGTCATATTAAGACTCCCATGTGACCCCATTATACAAGGTTTAGTAGCCCGAGACTGCTGCGAGCAAGCCTTTTGATCGACTTTCTTAAGCAGACATCGTGAAATATATAGATACGTGACTTCTAGTTTGTTGACTTCGCTTGGGTTACCTTGCACTCCGGGTGGTTCTGGAAAGATTCAAATAGCTGGATCATACAGCAACTAGGCAACAGCTAAGGCTGCCTCCTCTGATACACTTGTTCGAAACATGCACAAGATTCAAGAGCTAACAGGCACGCTGCGGTTTCCGCAAAGCTACGTGACCCGCCAAGGAGTTGTTCACGAAGACCGGGAAAGAAGTTGAGTAAATGGGTAGTTCTTCATTCAAGCTTGTCGGTAGACATCTCCACCGACTTAGTCATGTAAATCCCATGATTATCCGTTCCGTCTGCGATTCCGACACTTGGCCCGATCTCCACAGTCGTGTGAGATCCCAAGTCTTCAGCGTCATGAGTCTTCACACCGAAATCATCGTGGAAGGATGCTGTCCTCGAGCTCAATCTTTCGCTTCCATTTTCATTTCCAACTCGCCGCTCGCTTAACTCAACCAAGCTCATCGTTGAACTATTTTTTTCTGCTCGAGTTCTTGGATGCCCAGATGGCGTCCGATTTGTTATTGGGTGTGTATTTGTAACATTTGTCTCTCCGAAAGTCATCTTCAGAGTCGGAAAGAAGTATTCGAGCAAGGAGCGGCAAGCTGGTAGACACGCACAAATTATGCCAACGCTTTGCTCCAGATGCGAGTAAACAACAACGGGAGCTTGATCATCTAAGCGTACAAATCAGCTAGGTTCGTTCATTGACTTTGTTTATGAGCTAAGACTTACATGACAAATCGCTTGAATGATCAAGTTGTATTAGTGATGGAAGGCGCATGAAGCTACAAACGAGTGCGATAGATCCAACTGAAAACATAATCATCAAATTCGCCTTTTTCTTCCAAGCAAGTTTGAGTTTCCAGACAGTCGGAATAGGAATTGCCAGAATCAAGACGCTTTGGAATATGCTGAAGACTGCCGCTGCCTCCAAAGTAGCATAGCCATTGATGCATTGAACAGGAGCGACTTTATACATCCAATTGGTCCAATAACCATAGAGGGGCACCTAGAATAATTTGTCAGATCTTCTGCCACCTGACAGGAATATCTCACCTTACACATTGAAAGGCCAGCGCCAATAAAATGGAGAAGTTGGACAGGGAGACGAACAGTCCACTAATCCAAATTGCCTGACGAAGTCGGTGGCCCGGAAAAATACGTAGGAAAAACAGCAACAATGACAGCTTTGTCGATGTAATAGATATGAGGTAAAATAGTTCGACAACGTAAAAGAATTTCCTTCCCGTGATGATTTGCTCGGTACTCAGCCAGTAGGTATGTTGGCCAAAGCCATTCAACACTAAGCCCAACGAAGTGCCAACTAGACAGCGACCAAATTAGCAATGTGCATCAGAAAGAAAGAAATGAATATGACTGGACGCCAGATTTTGAGGCAAAGATGACCTTAGGAACACCTACCATCAACAAAATAGGCTGCTGCAGAAGCCAATATCATCCAATCATCTGCGCCGAGCCCAACATCCAACAGAACCCTCGCCACAATCCGACCTCCTATAAAACATGCTGTGAGGAACGGCACAATATAATCCATTTTGAGAACATCTTCCAGTCGTGTCTTGTCGCTTTCGATTGAGCATGATACGGCTGAGTATCTCTGTAATTCCAGGAGTTCGGGAATCGTGCTACATGCTGAATAGGCGCACGTCGAAACTGCAGACGTCAAATCGGCACTGGTACAAATGCAAGTCGTGTTGGAAGTTGAACCGCAGTACTGGGGAACATGAGTCGACAGGCATGAAAGCTGAGCCACCGGTCAGTTGAACATTCGAGGTGACGATACACCAGCTTGTTGGCACGTACTGAGCAATTCGGCGCAGCTGCGATATTGTCTCTTTCAAGGAGAAATCCAGAAGCCAAGCTTCCCTCACTCCCAAAACATGTAATAAACAAACATAAAATAACGATCAAACACATCTTTACTCTGCTGATCTGAAAGAGTGTCGGCCCCGACACGGGAGGCAAGACGAAAGAATTGCAGAGTTCACAAAGAACAAAAGCTTGAGCAATATGTAAGACATTTTGTTGGGCGATGGCATCACTTTAGTTGAAGATCGTGGCTATCGTCAAACGCAAAATGGAAAGCTTCTTCTCCACTGTATGGGAAGAGCTAAATTTCCGGAACATCGGATCTTGGTATGAGCCCAGATTTCAGTTGGCATCCGAGGTGGCTCAGGCCAGTCACTGGGTAGCGCGGCTCAAAAGGAGACAGATAAGATCGTACGAGTCGCGAATGTTGAAAGACATGTTGATACATATCTATCACTCACGAAAACCTCAAGAAAAGCCTACCTTTCGAATCGTATCAGCAGACCAGTGTCTGCTAATACCAGTTGCCTTATTGGCCACAGCGTCGTATCAATTATGCGAACCTAAGAATATCGAGGCGTAACTCGATGGCATTTCTCCGGTGCTGTTGATTTTGGAATCATCGATCGCCCTGACTCGACAGAAAAACTCAAAAAATAAACAGCCACACCTCTGATTATTCTCTCATGATCTAACAGCAGACCAAGAGCTCTGCTGCGTGGAGTTATAAGCAGCAAGAATAAGAAAGCAAGATACTCAGATGTTGCTCGACGATGGTTGTTCTGTTCCTCGTATTCTTTCCAAGAGTTAGAGTGTCGTCGTCACCGCCAGTCATTGGACTTGGATTTAACCTTTCGTCTCATCTTGGCCATTCTTCGGGTCCCTCCCCTTGGACCTATCCACCGTGCTGGTAAAAACTCGGACACAGATGCCGAGTTCTCCACCGCTGAGCAAACCTAATGCACAGCAGCGGGCCGTTGCGAAAACGTCCACCGGACAGATTAAACTAATCTCGATAAGGTAGGAAAATCTTGAATACCTGCTCGCTCCTGTATCAGATAAAGCTTTTGGAAGTTCTAGGCTAGATGGAATGGTTTGGTAACGAAGTCCTTTTCACATTTTCGCTGGTACCAAGTATCGTCTGGGTCCGGGGAGACCGAAAAGTGCAGGCTTTGGCTTCACGCGGTTGTCCATACATGTCGAGCCGAGTCAGCTTTCGAGTTTCTTTGAAGTCCAGATTGCGAGTTTCTCTGTAAGTTCACAGTTGCCTTTTTGGTCCAGTACCACGATTCAAGCTTTCATGATCCTACTCATAGGATTTATATTGACCTCTGATTCATTATTGTTCCCATTTTGTAACCTCTTTCTTCACATCTACATCAGAGCAGCGAGGTACCGCGGATGATACCCCACCAATCCCATATCTGTCTTCAAAAACGCATTCAAAAGCACACTTCCCGATAGCAGAAGCCAACATACCACCCAACAGTAGCCAAGCCAGGGATGCCACGCCTGATTTCCATCTTTTATATCTTCCCCTCTCGATTTCCTTGCAACAGAATTCGTCTTGTAAAACCGTATGACTACATCTTCCAATATAATTCCAGCAGCCTGCAACAGGAAATAGACGAGCCAACACCAAAATCGATCGTACATCGTCGCATACGGCGATGTGAGTGTTGGGTACGCAAGACCAGCAGCTGCATACCCATGATACAATGCCGAGAATAGGAACGTGAGTACCGCAGTGGTGATAGACGACATCGTTGTATGTCGAGGAATGCCGAGCACCTTCAGGATGAACTGGGTGTATCCGGAGAGAACCTAGTTTGTGAGCTCCGACTACAAAATCGAGAAAATGAGGTAGGCATCAGACCTTTCGAGTTCCTTGATGCCAAAATGAACCCCAAAAGTATCGTAGGGTGGTTGTTTTTCGGATGTCTCCGAAGTAGGGAGGCCAGTCCCGCACTCTTGTAAATGAGAGTACCAAGCTAGACCAATTGAAGACGTACCTCTGGTTCATCCAGTCCGGAAGCCACAGCGAGTAGTGACAATCCTTGATAATTAAGGCTGTTCGCAAAACATGATTGAATTCCAATGGCGAAGACCATAAGAATCCGCTCTTGAAGAGTTATGGTCGGAGGTAGCGGTGCGTAGCGATGATGTCGTGTGCCTATGTACGCCGAGCAGAACATCAAAATCACGGACCCCATCATGAGATCCATAGCTTGTCGGAAGATGAAATGCCTTCTCGACTCATTCTTTCTCCCATTTGGAACACCTTTCACCTGAAAGTTCCAGCCAACTCCTCGCATGTTCGCCATCAGAGTCGCCGCCCATCTGAGCTTCTTCCACCCAAATCCTCTCATGTACGTTGCTTCACGAGGGTGGCCCATTCTCCAGTATGTTTTCTCTGGAATTGTGAATAGAATATTGGATACCACATTGAGACATATGGACCATAGCATGGCTCGGCAGTACCGCGTGCTGGGATCCGTGGGGAAGGATTGTTGTTCAGCGAGGTAGAGGAGAATGCTAATGATGAGGGCGAAGATGACACCCCTGCCATAAATCGGTGGACTCCAGAGAGCGATCAGACTTAAAGTAGCAACGGCGAGGTAGACACATATTGCGGTCGCCATGGCATTGGCGCTGAACCTGCTGCTATGTTTAGCGAGGATGGATGCGCCGGAGTGTAGCCCTTACCACGTTGACCCTCCATCGATATACATATCAGTCATCGTTCGAGGGGAATATACTGATGATTAGTGGAAGAAAGACTTTCTCTCGCGAAGTTTATTACTTCGGAAATCAACAACCTTGCTGGAGACTTTGCCGCCTGATAAATGCGACGTGTGGTGTGAGCGTCTCCTGACACGTGCTCAGGAGGTTCCGTGACTTGTACTCTAATGGGCAATGGCCAAAACCAATAGTCTGACAATGTCAGTGACCAAAATACGTCCCTTACTCTGGTAGATCGACTACGAGCGGGTCATACTTGTAAAGTGTCTCATTTCTGGTGTTCACATCGCGAGCGAGCTGACGCTTACCAATTTCAGGAGGAACAACTCGCTTGCTGGTAAACATTTACCAGTGTATTTCGGGGACTCGCTTGCAGTGCATTTCGAAGCCTTGGCTCGACCCTTTAGGGCAGACTACGCCTAAATGCCAGCCAGTCAGCGCGCAAAGCAATTCCTTCGCCCACGGCGTCAGCGTACTACGAAGGTAGTGCACCTCAACCAGACCCCAAATTTATACTCGGTTTCAATATTTCTTCATCGCGACAATCTTAGTGGAACAAGAAAATGATCGATTCTATATTGCGCCATACCCATGAGCGTGAATGTTCCGTCCCAAGACCAATGACCATGCGTGAAGCCAAAGAACTTCCCGATCCAAGTACAAAATACAATGTCTCTCACAGTTCATCATGATCACCTGCCTCACCATTCACCTGTCTGAACCGATAGACCTTCGCCGAATGCCTCTCGACGAGAACATCCCACTGTCCCCTCGGCTCAACAACACCCACTTTCTTGCCGAACAGCCTTTCATCGCCCTTCTCCAATCCTTCCTTGTACGACACCTCGCTGGCGTTATACCAATTCAACTTCTTCAGTACTTCACTTCTCGACGCCTGATCTTCAGCATCAAGAATAGCCTGCGCATTAGCATCGCTCATGCGATCAGCCCACAGGTCGAAAACCTCCCAAGATTCCTTGACTTGGGGCGCTGAACCACCGGGTCCGGAAGGTGTAAAGATCTCCTTGAGCGATGCGCTCATCTCGACATCTTCATTGGCAGCGTTGAGGAGAATGACGACTTGGTCGCCGTTTTCAAGCTTTCCGCTCCAGATGTGTGTCTCGCCGATATCATATTCGTCTTTTGGTACGCTAGTGTTACGAGCGACTCTAGTAGCTGAACGGCCATGAGGATCTTGAGAGAGTGCGATGATGGCGGGGTTGTTGACGATGGAGAGGGTTTGTGGTGACATGATTCGTAGGTCGTTGCCGAGCATGAGGGGCGATTTGAGAGCAGCCCAGAGTGCGAAGTGGGCTTTGTACTCTTCATCGGTCATGCCTCCTTGGCCGACCTCGAGCATGTCAAGATCACTCCACCCTCCTGGAATACTGCGATCGGCGAAAGGCGCAACCTTATTGAGGATGAACAAGACAGAGCAGTGGGTTCCTGGAGCTATGCAGAATGGGTCGGCGGGGTTATTGGTGTCGCAGGCGCAGAGAGCGTCTGGACGTGAGAAGGAGTCATAGATATCTCCTGACATGCGCCATGCGTTTGCAATGGACATTCCCCACTGTTCGGAGTTAGCTTAAGATCCATTTTGAGGTATATGATGAGGAATACGTGCCGTGTGAACATAGTCTTCGCCCCAATTGCAGAGACTCAAGGCGATATTGCGGCCAGTAGCTTTGAGCGCATCGGCCATAACCTTGAAGCGATTGAATGAGATCTGTGGTGTGCCCATTCGGCCCATATGGAAACAGTTGTCGTATTTCAAGAAATCCACGCCCCAGTTGGCGAAGTTCTCGGCATCTTTGGTTTCATGATCGAGTGATCCAGCTGGAAAGATATCAGTACAACGCGGCACCTTGATTTAGATGTGAGATACTGACCAAATCTCGCGCAAGTCATCTCTCCCGCACTGGAGTACATGCCAAATTTGAAGCCAACGCTGTGTAGCTCGTCTGAGACATGCTTCATACCACGAGGAAACTTCTCTTTATCAGCGTTGACGTAACCGTCATCGCCTCGAGGAGACTGCCAGCAGTCGTCCAGAACAACATGGTCATAGCCTAGATCTTGAAGACCCAAATCGATGAGCTTCTTCGAGGTGCTGAGGAGCAAGTCTTCGGAGACGTTGCAAGCGAGAGAATTCCAGTTATTCCATCCCATAGGAGGGGTAATGGCGAGGCCATTGCTCACAGCCTGAGCCACATGGAAGAGCGAGACGGCGGCAGGAACGACGGAAGATGAGCGGACCATGTTGACGATGTTCTTTTCTTTGTTTCTCTCATCTTGAAGAAGGACTTCTCTCTCTTACTTTTATATTTTGCTTCGACTAGATCGTCACTTGCGTGAAGCATGCTCGCGCTAAGTGAGGGGCAGGACTTAGAGGCGGAAAGCCAAGACTTCTGCCCCTAGCTTGCATTAGGGTCTTGGTGTGGAGGGAATGCCCCCCTTTTCCATTTCCGCGAGAATTCCGCCGCTAGTATTTGTGGAGGACCTCCCCGAGGTGGATTTCTATAACGCCACATGCCTTGTTGACCTGATGCATGGCGTTCTTGAACCTGGAGAATTGCTGACGGTTTTGCGGGGTTTGACTCACCAGTGCATGACGGAAAGCTGTAGGAGCGGGATTGAAAAGCGCCTTCAGAGCGGATTGATAACTGACACGATGTCGGCATTTATTGATGTATGCGTGTGTTTTCTTCAAGAAAATTGAAGGTTGATAATCCATTTCATCTTCAAGCACTGAGCTCCTTACTTTCAAAGAAAAAGCCTGAAGATTCATTCAATTCAACAACGATGTCGGGTCCTCTCATCACAGCAACGACACAAGCTGTCTTCCTAGGATCCTTGTCCAATGTCCTCGCTCAAGCTTTCTCAGCATATGAATCACAGGTATGGCCAAGGATCTCGATACCCCCGTCTTGATGGTCCGAACTAATAGCGAAAACTTGCAGAAGCTCTTCAATTTCGATGTCGTTGATACTCTGCGCTGTGCGATTCTAGGAGCAGTTGTGACACCACCAAACTTCATGTGGCAAAACTTTCTCGAGAGAAAGTTTCCTTCAAAGAAGGCTAAAGTCTCTCAAGAGTCGTCGAAGAAACAGGACTTGATTGAAGAAAGTGAAGGCCGGCTAAGCAAGTCGAATACGATTGCAAAGTTCTTCCTCGACCAAACAATCGGTTGCTGGATAAACACCTTGGCGTTCCTCCTTCTTTTTGGCTTCTTGAAAGGGAAGGGTGCGCTGGAGATTGAAAATGAGGTGAAAACCGTAGGTTGCTTCCTGCCTTGGACAAATTCACCAAGTCTGACAGATTGTAGGGGTTCTGGTCCATGGTCCTATCGTCGTATCGATTTTGGCCTCTCGTGACGTTGACAAATTTGATTTTAGTCCCTCCGAATCAGCGTATGTTGGTTGGAAATCTGGCTGGACTGGCGTGGGGTATATTCGTCAATTTGGTAATGGTGGGGTGAAAGCTTGTTGTTCTGCATGCTAGATCCGATAGGGGCATCCAGTCATGTTCCTCAAGCCGTCCCACAGATGATTTGTTGGTGAACTTCAGTACATTACGCATAGAATTAGATGTTCGTATACTATGAACCTCAATTTGATCCAATTTTGACAAATTCAAAGGTCAAAGCCTTGAGTGAGGCCTGCCAAAGTCCACAGTGGACTTTGAACATCAGGTTCCTTCTCTTCCACCTCTTTGGCAAACTCGACCAGAAACCTCAACATCCAGCGATCAAGTACGAAACTCGTGTCCATAGACTTCCTGCATGTATCGTGAAAAGCCCTCAGTCTATTCATAGCTCTGCTAAGCGTCGACCAGTATTGTTTCAGGTGAAGAAGAATGCCGAAATTTCGTTCTAGCCTGGCACGTGAGATGCCGATGCGGTTCTCATCAGATGAAAACAGGAGGGTGTGGATCTGCACAGTTGATGCGATGACAAGCACATGTGCCACCATTGTGTAAAGTACATCAGAGTTAGGTGTTTCGAAGGCGCGATAGATCATTTCGCAGAGATTGGCAGCGTGGTCCTTGCATTTCTCTGCGTAAAGACCAGCCGAGGGAATCGAGCTGTAAGGCTCAACGTGAAGAAACTGATAGAATAGAAGCTGCCCAAAGTGGTAGTACCCCAGATAGACTGCGGCAAAATATCTTCCAAGGCCATGGGATGCGAACCATGCGAAATTTTCTGGCGTATCTCTCATGATGTCGGGCAGAGCTTGGTACCAGTCATCCAGCCGCTTACTCAGCTGTTCAACAGCTTCTTCCAACTGAACACCTTCGAGATGTTCCTGCACGCATTTTTCGTTGAAGTTATTGATGGCAAGTAATATCCGGTTCAGTTTGATCATCTCAGCAAGGATAGGTGAAGAGCGATCGGAACCCGGGGATACGAGTGGCATGTTACTCCCGAGAGCAAGATACTGTAATTCATCTGTTGGTAGCGGGATGTCGAGATTGGGCATGAGTTTCGGAAGCTTAACGGCAGTCGAGGACCAGACGTCAACCATGCAGAGTGACGACAGGACTGCAAAGTCAGCGAGTGAAGCTTTAGCATACAGAGCTTACTGACCGCGAATGTTGATCTCATGCTCGAGAGGGCTGGATGGCACACGATTCGGCAAGTCCAAGAGTTGAGCCCTAGGTCATAAGGAAACATTAGCTTTAAGGTGGCGGAGTTCCAAAGGCTCATGATTGCACGATCTTGCACACATCGGGGAGACTTGGGCAACTGTCAGAACTTACATCCTACATGCAATACCATAGTACACATTCTCCGTCACGTCATCTCCATCTGCGATGTACGCCGCTCCGAGAAGTACACAGGCTTGCACTGTCGTGAGAGATGCTCTACTGATCTGTAGTAGCCTCTCTGCCCTAGGTATGAACGCAGCTCCACGTTCAGAAGGCGGGCTCCCACCAAAGAAGGGGTCGGTCGAGAATCTGGAAATGTCAGAGGTGCTACACGATATACAGGAAGCTATCAACTTCTCTACGAACCTCGCAGACAGGGCGAATATTGGATACAACAAGACATTCTCTACTCGTTCTTCTGCCACCGCAGCCAGGAAACTCGGAGGATGAAACAAAGTATGGAACTGATTGTGAATGTAGTCGAAATACAACTGCACGAGCTCGAGCCTCAGAGCGAGCGGGGGGTACTCACTGTCCGCACCTTGAATACCATCTTGAGCATCAAGATGATTTTCAAGCTGACGGCTCTCGGAGACCAGCGCTGACTGGTGATAGTAACCTCCCACAGGCGGTTTCTGGACGCATTTGATACGTCGAGCGATGCAATGCGTGCAGTCTCGCTCGCCTTCGACGATCTTACATTTACGACGACGGCTCCTGCATTATGGTTGTCAGAGGTGGATATACTCCAGATTACAGAAGGGCTACTTACCGGCACGCTTCGCAGGCTGTTGGCTTCCTCATTGCCACTCGGACTGCCTTTGGTCATATGAAGAAGGTGAATTATGCACAAGCCGGTTCAATGGCCAATACGAGTCATACAGAAGTTTTCCGACACTTTTCCACTCCCAAGATTGTACCCTTGAAGTTGCGATCCCGGGGTGTGGAGTTTAGGTTGCTGTGCTAGCATCCGAGGATGTGGTGATCAGGAGAGATGAGGGGAAAGGAGGAAAACAAGCCCGCCGCTAACTTGTTCGCCAAGTCCGGTCTCCAGAATCGGGTTCTCGGCAACCTCGCTGGCGAAGCTGAAATTCTCGCTTCCCAGTCATTTCTTGAGAACTTTCCAACATATGGTCTTGGTAGATCTTGGTGCGTTTGCGACTCAAAGGCTCTGTATATCGACGATCCGAACTGCTGCTCATTTTGAGTCCCCAAACAGGAAACCGTTTGTCAGTTCTAGTGATGTCGTAAGACAATACCGTTGACCTTAATCGGGCCTGTTCTGGTACTCTTTCAAAGTATCAAGTTCACTGCGAGGTCTCTGAATCCTGAAGTTGTGACACGAACTTGCAATGGCTAACATTTCTGTATGCCGGCCCAACACCAATTCCAACATTCATCCCGACCTTTCCAAGAGTCACATGAAGATGTGAGCTGCTGAGCAGAACTCGGACTGGTTTCAAGCAATTGTGATATTGACAGCCTGCATCAAACGGGCAGTTGTCCTACTTTAGGAGCTTGGCCGCTATTTTGGCTCTCTAAAACGATTCCAGAAAGCCATCCCGCTTTTCGGGCAGGACTAGCGCTTGTGGTCGCCCCATGGGGCGGAGATGTTTTCCACCTTAATCCGCCACGCGGTACACCCCGCAGATTCCAATTCGTAGCCCAAAATTCTTTACCTCAATAGAGGAGGACTTGGCTATTGATGAACGTCTGGCTTATCCATTCATGGGTTCTATATAAGGGGTGCTGGCTTGCCCACAATTTCGATGTCTCCTCATCAGCTGCAGTTCTCTCTGCTTTGAACACATTGGTGGCCCAGACACTTGACAGCCATACTTCCAAGCACCAGCATCATGGCCTCATCAACTCCTCCTCCAGCTCTTTCCGAGCCAAAGGCTCCTTTACCAACGACCACTGGGGCAGACACAATCGGCAATTCAGCCGAAGAAGCGACTCATGCCATCCAACTCGAGCGAGACCTGTCGTTGAGAGACACATTCAAGCTCTATCCGAGGGCCATCATGTTCTCTTTTGTCATATCACTCGCCGTCATCATGGAAGGCTACGATACCAACCTTATGGGCAACTTCTACCCTTACCCCTCCTTCAAGAATCGCTTCGGTGATCAAGTTGATCCTGAAGGCGGCATGCTAGTATCCGCAAAATGGCAGACAATCATTGGAAACTCTACACAGGTACGCATAGCCCAGTCATCTAAATGAGAGGTTCTTGCTGACATTATCAACTCATAGGTTGGGTCGATCCTCGGTCTCTTCCTCAACGGTATAATCTCTGAACGATTCGGTTACAGAATGACCATGATCTACACCATGATTGCTCTGATCGGTACAATCTTCATCCCCTTCTTCTCGAATAGCTTGGAGATGTTTGTTGCGGGCGGTATCTTGCAAGGAAGTGAGTACTGAGAAAACCCTCTCCAATGTTTACTATCACGTGACCTGGACTTTTCTACCTAAAGACACAAAACTTTCTTCAGACATAATAGCTAACAGTCAATTGAACCAAGTCCCCTGGGGTGTGTTCCAAACGCTTGCAGTGACTTATGCCGCTGACATTTGCCCAACCTCCCTTCGAGCTTATATGACTTCGTGGATCAACATGTGTTGGGTCATTGGCCAACTGATCTCATCCGGCATGCTTCGAGGACTCCTCAACCGTACGGATGAGTGGGGCTATAAAATTCCCTTTGCAATTCAATGGGTATGGCCAATTCCAATCATGATTGGCACATTCCTCGCCCCAGAGTCACCCTGGTGGCTCGTACGGAAAGGCCGTCTCGAAGAAGCCAAGAATGCCCTGCTTTCCCTCACAAGTCGAAACTCCGGCATCGAATTCGACGTCGATGCCCAAGTGTCTATGATGGAAGTCACGAACCAGTTCGAAATCGAATCTAGCTCTGGTGCACACTACTGGGACTGCTTCCGAGGTACGGATCGCCGCCGAACGGAAATCGCTTCGATGGTCTGGCTCACACAAGCTTTCTGTGGCATTCCGTTTATGAGCTTCAGCACACAATTTTATTTGCGAGCTGGCCTCAATAATGAGGATGCATACAGTATGAACATTGGACAGACTGGTCTGGGTTTTGTTGGATGCTTGATCGCATGGTGGTTGATGACTAAATGCGGACGCCGAACACTTTACGTGTGGGGTCTTAGCGCCATGTTTGTTTTGTTGATGGTCATTGGATTCTGCGGCCTCAAATCGAATGCTGGTTCGGCATGGGCAGCTGGCTCTCTCCTCCTCGTCTTCCTCTTCGTCTTCCAGCTGTCTGTTGGACCGACTTGCTACTCATTGGTAGCAGAAATCCCATCAACCCGGCTCCGCATCAAGACCGTCGCTCTCGCCAGAGCATTCTACAACGCAGGCGGGTTTATCAACAACGCATTGATGCCACAGATGATGGGACTGAACGATTGGAACTGGGGAGCGAAAGCTGGTTTCTTTTGGGCTGGAATCGATGCGTTGTTCTTGATCTGGGTGTTTTTCCGCTTACCCGAGCCCAAGGGACTTACCTATTCTGAGCTAGACCTCCTCTTCGAGCATGGTGTCGGAGCTAGAGGATTCTCACAGAGTGCTGCCGATCTTTTGAAGCCGGCGTTGCAGGATGTTGGGACTGTTGATGAGAAGGTCACAGCAGTTCATGTCGAGTAGAGATGGGAATAACTTGGCCTAGCACAAGTCTCTGTCGTCTACGAACACAAATATAGATATTAGCAGCACATGGATGATCAAATGAATGCAAACCATGAAGCAGCTTGTGACATTACGGAGTACATGAAAAGTGTGCGATTTGGCAAATGTTCATCCTCATCCGAGTCGACTGGCGGGAAGAAATCATGCTATCTGGTGGAATTAATTATGAATGCAGAGTAAGGCAGACAACCTTTTGGACTTGTCTAATCATGCAGTTGCATGGAAGTAGCTGCTCAAGAATAATGGGATAGATGCAGTATCGATCCAAGTATGATGCGCCTTGTAAGTTACGTGATGTAAATACCTGCTTCACATAGCTTATGTGTTGACGAGGGCCGAATACAGACCGGCAAAGACCATACTAGTATCTCCAATGACCTAGCACACATCACGTCAAATTCAAATGATCTTATGGCTGCCTCCATAGACCGAGAAGGCACGGACGAGTCCTACACTGAATAAGGCCGTTGAAGCCCCAATAGGCAATTCAAAAATGCTCAAGCCCCTATATTCGACGCAGTCATCTTTTCGCTGCACCACTCGCTTGTTATACCGAGAAGTCTAGGAGAGGGATAGTGGGAAGGCTGATATTTTGCGGCCCTTACATGCTTACGGGCTGTTCAGTGTGAGAAGGAAGTAAGAACCGATGTTGATTCGATTCCGTCTCCGATGATCAGCGGGGATAACGAGAAAATGCATACCGTACTTAGAGGTTTCATCGAAGCTTATTCGAGTGTTCTGCAGGCACATATGATTGCTACTTTGACCGTTTCTCTCGAAGTTTTCCGGAACATTCCATAGGGCTGAATAGATCTGGCGATTGATTCGTGATCATTCGATATGTCGTCTGCCGGGCTCAGCACTGATGAACCTCGGATTCGGCTTACCACACAGCTGTAGTCAGCATCTGTAATTTGGTGGAAATGCCGAATTGCTTGCTCCTCTCGGATGGCTTCTGATCCACTGTGGCTCTTATGTTGTGGAGACATACGTGGCTGTCAGCAAACTTTCTGAGACAGACGGTGGGCCCTCTCTCGATAAAATGGATACCCAACCGACATACGCGAAAGCCTATCAATTCCCCTGTGTCGTAACGAAGTCAACAATTGTCATTGGAGGACTACCCGATACAAGGAGTAGCGAGGATCCTGAAAACAATCCCACAGTAATCTCAACCCAGTACCCGCCAGGCTATTGTGCATCGTTGGGCGACTCTTTTGGTCCAGATTGAAGCGTTGAATTGAGGATGAGAAGATTGAGTTGCCTATTTTATGATTAGGGAATGGCAGGATGCTGACATGGGAGAAGGATGCTGCGCGTGCTTCCACTCCCGGACTTTCCATAAACCTCAACTTCTTCTTCTCTTCAAATCGTTCTTCCATCTTGCTATCATCTGTTTCTGGTTGCTCATTTTGCTCTCTGAGTTGACCAATTTGTTCCTTCCAAACATCTCCAGACACAGTACATTTTTGATATCTTAGACTTCTATTTCGTGATGCCTGCGAAGCAGATCACCAAGTCAGGACGCCTCAGGGTCATCATAGTAGGAGGGTCCATTGCAGGGCTGACGCTGGCACATTGTGAGTTGCTCAGTACCAAGAGAAACCCTCGAGAGAAGCCACTCATTTTGAACATTGCTCCGTGAAAGGTGTATGCGAGCGAGGATTGACTAACTTCCATGAACACCTCAGGTCTACACCACAGCGAAATCGATTTCGTGGTCCTAGAAGCTCGCAAGGAGATCGCACCTCAAGTCGGAGCATCAATCATCATTCTTCCCAATGGAGCTCGGATCCTCGATCAGTTGGGCCTGTTCCAAGCCATAGCTTCAGTGGTAGAACCACTGGAGCTTGGGCGGACTTGGACAGCTGGAGGAAAATTGATTTATGAAAACGATGGTCCACTTCTAGTTGAGAAACGGTCAGCTTTCTCTTGCTAAGTTCACGGGATGATACTGATATCTACGCAGAACAGGGTACCCGGCTTCCTTCCTCCAGCGTCGCGACCTCCTGAAAGCGCTTTCCGATGCAATTCCCGACAAGACAAGAATTTACTTGTCAAAAAAAGTGTCTAAAGTTGATCATATGGACACAGAAGTAGTCGTAAGCTGTGAGGATGGATCGACTTACTCGGGCGATATCGTCGTTGGAGCCGATGGTGTTCATAGCACAGTGAGAAGCTTGATGCAAGACCATATCGATCGGTCAAGCCCTGGCAGGACCGAGAAAGACAGGAAAGGGTTGTCGGCCGAGTACAATTGCATCTTCGGTCTCGGCAAGCCAATCCCTGGGGTGATTCCAGGACAGACACATAGGACGTATGCCGAAGGCCTATCAACGCTGTCCTTTGTAGGAGAAGGAGGACGAATGTACTGGTTCCTCTTCACCAAGCTCGACAAAAGATATTTCGGCCAGGAAATTCCGAAATATACCAAAGCTGACATGGAGAAGGCAGCGAAGGCATTTCTGAAGGTGCACATGACCGAGTCTATCACCTGGGACCGGATCTGGGAGACAAGAACTTTTGCGAACATGACATGTGTCGAAGAGAGCAAGAATGAAACCTGGACAGCTGATCGATTTGTGTGCCTTGGAGATGCTATACACAAGGTATACCAAATGATAATCGTAGGGAACGCAGGCTTCAGCTGACATTTTCAAGATGACGCCAAATTTGGGTGCTGGAGGAAATGCAGCGAGTAAGTGTCGGCTGTGCGTAAGCCATCCGTTGATTTTGTGCTGACCAGAACGTGTAGTTGAGAGCGCTGCAGCACTTGCGAACAGTTTAGCGACCCTTCCGAAGCATACACTGTCGTTGCAGCAGATTCGTTATGCCTTGCAGGCATTCCATCACAAGAGACAAGAACGGGTAAATCATACCTGTGATACTGCCAATGAATTGACACGACTGGAAGCCATGTCGAGCCTTGGAAACAAGTTAACGGCGCTATACGTAATTCCTGCCTTGGGAGACTTCCTCACAGATTTGACATGCGACGCAATGGTGGGAGCAGAAATGCTCAACTCACTTCCTGCGCCTGCACAATCACTGACTGCAACGATGCCCTGGAACCCCAATTCTGGTCTTGGTAAACATGAGAGCAAATGGAAGCGAGCTTTGCGGGCCCTGCCCATCTTACTGGCTCTTTATGCAGCGAGTCGAACAATGGGTGCAGCCATCGAGGGTCTGAAGTTCGACTATTCTTTGGGTCCAGCAGCACAAATCAACCTTGGGCATGGGATCATAGCACCTCTCATTACGAAATATTTTGGTAGCGCAGGGTTTGACGCATTCTTGACAAAATTTGTTGTCTGCTTCACGCCTTACATTGGAGACTGGGATCCGACCGCGAGAGCGCACGGCTATGGCTTTCTATCGGACTTGGTAGCCATCCAGACCATTTGGTATATCGAGGGACTGCGACGAGGAAACATCTTCACGGCTTCACACTTGCTGTAAGCATATTTTCCAACGTATCAAGCATCAAAGACTGACTCATCTTCAGGCCAACCATTTTCGGCATCATGTACCAAGTCCGAGGCATTGGGTTCATCGCGCCAATATACTGCTTTCTACACTACATTCAGTCCCCTCTAGAGAACTACGCCGCCGCAGACAACAGAATGCTCCAGATTGGCGGTGTCAAGACGATCATTCCCACCATCGTGCTCACATACATCATTCCTACTATAGGGATGTTCTTTGCGCCAGGTATCGGGAACCGCCAATGGATCAACGGCGTCTTTTGGCAGCCGTTTCCAGTCTACGGTGCCATTTTACAACGCATCCTTCCTCTCTTCGTGAAAGATACAACGAAAGAAGATCGTGTCCAGAATCCTGAAGCAGACATGCCCTACCTACGGGCAGCCTACGGATTTTCAGCTGCAGTGGGGACATTTACATATCTCTATCTACATGCTGCATCTCCAGTATCTATTGGACACTTGTTCTTTGATAACCTTCGTGATCCGACTGCAGCCCTTCCACTTATCAGAGGAGCATTGAAGGTCCTGCGATATGACCAGATCTGCGCCTTCTCCGCCACCACCATCTGGACGCTACTTAGCTTCAAGGACTTGAAGCAGGCCGGTAAACTACAAGCGGGATGGGGACATATTCTGGGTGTCTTTGCAGCCATGAATGTGGCTGTTGGACCTGGTGCGGCGCTTTCAGTGATGTGGGCATGGCGCGAGGAACGGCTGGCTAAGAGGCAAAATTTGGGCAAGAAGAATCAATAGATTTGCTGCTCGGGCGATTGGAGTACTCAAGGATGAATCGATGGAGAATGGAAGACTAAGTATAGGGTCGCATTTGAGTAAGCTCGAGGAGGTAGAGGATGTAGGTTGGTTGATGAAGTGTTGTCATCGCCCACCTCTTCCGCGCTGATCAAGCAGTGATCTGCAGTCACGAGAGTAATTCGTACCTTAACATGTGGCGCCTTCCATAGACATTAAAATCAGGAACTTTTCGAATGATAGGATACGGCGAACCTTTGGAGATTCTGACAGTTCTATGCATAGTGAGGTGCCATACTTTATGGATACACTTCCTCGGCGTTACCCTGATCGGAGGATGCTTCTACGGTGTGCTAACCACGGGGTTTTGCGGGGTCAAGGGCTCTGTATCTTAGCGACAGGCGCCCTGCGGCATCCATAAACTAGGGGCGGTGCCCCGGAAAGACAGTTCGAGGGTTCGTAAAAGCAACCCCTTTTCTGGGCGAGGTATGCCAAATGCATTACCAACAGCATAGTAACTAGAATTAGTGCAGACCTACAGTATGATTACAGTCATAGAGTACTACATCTAAAATGTATGCCAAAGACCTTTCATGTCTTTGAACTCTCCTCTCGAGGCGAGATCACTTTGCTTGTTTCTCCAAACTCCTACAACCCAGCCACGTCGAATGCTGCCCAGCTCACTGCAAACGCAATACAAATACATACCAGATACATGAAAATAAGTGAGGGAGGGTTATTATGTCGAGTAAAGCAGCATACGATTCGCCGCACCACAGAACTGTGTCACATTTCCCCTGCAGAACATCTTTGAAGACTCCGAGATGGGTGCGTGTTGACAATCTCCAAAGGTCGCGGAAAGGATGCCAAGCCCAAAGCTGGCTTCTCAGCTCCACACAAACATAACGGCGCAAGAGATGCCAATATTTGTGCACACTTCTCGCTTAAAGCCAAACCTCGTGATTGAGGAAAAGGGGCTCGGTAGAGAGTCATGTGATTTTAAGAGGGATGTTGTGAAACCTAGCCCACAGACAGCCTCCGTCTCGTCGCCATTCTTGGCGTTAGAGACTCACCACGAAGTTCAATGCGTTCGTCCCAACACCACCAAGAGACTGTGTCAAAGTTGAGAATTGGGATGGCAGGTTGGCGATCTTAAGTTGATCCACCCCGCATCACAGCAGTTTGATATAATCGGCAGAATCGACTTCGTCTCATCCACGGATTCAACACTTGGAAGTATGTCATGGACCGTCACAGCATGGTGGATCATGAATTTTACAGTATCATCGTTTCTTGGATCCAATTATCGCATTCCATAAGTAAGGTCCGTCCTCCATCATTTGCATTATTCGTTCCATCCCATCTCATTCTATCACTACAAACAAGTTCTGCGAACTTTTTCCATTCTCTTAGATACTTCTTTGTTTACACCGCGAGCCGGTCTTTACCTAATATCACCCTTCGATAAGAAACAACTCCCCCGTTTACACAACAAACCCACTCTTTCAAACACTCGCCAAAATGCAGTTCAAAGCTCTCCTCCTTTTCACCTTCACTGCCATGACGGCAACCGCTGCAACTGTCCCAGTCAGCGCCAGACAAGCCGGCGCCGACTTCGGTGACTGCACTCCCACCATCGACTTCCAACTCGGTCGTGCCGGACGCAAGGCCGACGAGGGCACCTTCTTGCCCACCGATGCCCTCGTCGCTGAGGGTCAACAAGACGCCCTGAACCCCAACATCATCACCAACCGTGTTTGCGATCAACTCACCAACGTCTGCAATGCCAACGATGCCGCTGTCTCTCTTTGCGAGGATGCTCAGGCACAGGTCGCTGCTGCCGGCACGAAGGATGCTTCCACAGCTGCCCTGTTCAACTCTGCGCTCGGATTTTAAGCTGTTGCTTCTGCGTGGAGCTTGGGAGACTACGGAAAGACGGGCGTATGCATGAGGAATAGAAACTTCTGGACTTATGGGAAGGTTTGGGCGGACGAATGATGCTGGGGTTAGGAATAGAAACTTATCAAAGAGTCAGTTTATATGCATGACTTTCTAAATAACCAGTGCTGGCCTCGTAAGCTCGTGAAGCTTCATGAGCGTGCAAAGTGCTCCCAAGTATGAACCTGCAAGACCACTTAAGTACCTTCCGCGATATATGAGAAGCTTCCAGCTTGTAAATGATGATCCAGTACACGCGAAGAAAGCGTTATCAAGCCGAAGCATTTGAAAGGTTTTCATTTCATGTAAGCGCTACTTTGTCAAGAGAAGAAGCACCACGTGAATTGGCCGAATATTTACTCATTGTCAGCCTAGCCTTTTCATCTCTAGGCAACCCCTCAGGACAAGCATCGAAGGATTACATAGAGTATGACTTGTGCCAATTAGCTTTCATCTTGCTACATTTTCAGCAACGACCACAGCCAGAAAATTGAAACCCCGCAGTCACAGCATATCACGGTGCTCACTCGGCGTCAACAAAAGGCAGCGGACGCAGCAGATTTCGAGAACCATACCCTAGCGAACAAACGCGCCAAACCAAAACCACGTCCGCTCAAAACATTCAGATCTTTCCCACGGCTACCAGCAGAGATCCGAGTCAGGATTTGGATGTTTGTGTGCTTCGAACCTCGAAACGCGGATATTGGCGTCCGCTGACGTGGCTTTGTCATCTCCAAGTTTTCTCCAGCAACTTCGTCACCAAGTAGTTCTAAGAAAATTTCGTTGTTCTCTTCCTTCTCCCAGATATGACCTCCGCCAGTATTGAACGTCAACCAGGAAACGCGGGCGGAAGCACTCAAGTGGTACCAACTTGAGTTCGGGCATGAAGTGGACGATCGAAGCTTCACTGTCACCTTTCCACCAAAGACATACATCGACTGGAAGGTTGATAGACTCTGCTGGATGGACTGGGGAGATTTTGCAGTTGGTGACTATTATAGCTGGCGGGAGTCTTGGCGTCGAACCTTCGCGGCTGACTTGTACCAAGTGTGCAAGACCCAGAAACTACGCTCCTTGACCTTGAACGCTGGGCTTAAGACGCCTGCCTTGCAAGGGACACTGAAGTCTCTTCTGACTAAACTATCCTTTCTCGAAGATCTCACCTTCATGTTCGAGCCAAGATATGCTGGGCCTCCTTGGAAGAACGGCACTCTTGAGCTCAAAATTTCAATAAGAGAGTGAACGAAGGGCCGAGTTTGGCAGATATCGATGCGTTCAAAAGGCAGTTGAAGAAAGTCTCGATGAGGTGGATCTGGAATACATACCGGTCGTGGGGTACATGGCGCTGTTGAAAAAGCCTGGGTGGGGATACGAGCTGGCGGAGCGTTTTGGCGAAGACTCGGATCGAGTGATGAGAGTTCTGACGATGACTCGGATTCAAGTGGAGGGGGTTGCTGAGCGGACTGTCAGGTCGGGGATCAAAACCTCCTCAGCAAAGGAGGGATGACTTACTCATGATGTTTGATTTTGCTGAGGCATTCTGGTTTCTTTTTGCGAGATAGCTCTTACTTAGCATTCGAGTGGAAACTTGTGTCTGCATGTAGGGTAATTGGTACGCTTTCCACATAAGGATTTGCTTGGAGTCGGATTCAGATAGGCCAGGAAAACATTGGTTACACGGATGAGGCATACATACTATCAACACGATTTGCACTGAGTTCTTGAACAGAACAAACCAATCCTCTTCGTCGTGATGGCTCACTTATGCACCCGAGTTCTTGATGGCGGACGAGTAGTGAAGTATCATCTTGAGGAGAAGTGAAACAACAATTCTAGAGTTTTGCATATAGTATAACTAATTAGAGGTCATCTCGTATCAGAGAATTTTATGTCGGCATAAAATACAGCTTCTTGTTCACTGAAACTACAAAGAACAGGGAAGTGCATTCAGCGGTTGAAAAACGGGAAGGGGATTTGAATTTGGCAGCCTAGAATCAAAGCAGGCGACCCTGGGAATGATTCCGGGAGAATCATTTCAAAAGTAATCGTAATCGAAGGAGAATATTGGAAAACCTTGCCAGGAAACTCATTTCAAATAGATACCGTCCAGAGAGGCATGGAGGCCCGTTGCAGAGACCTTATGCTTGAATTTGTATTCCAAAGAATTTCAGAGACTTATAATAAATGGACAACCATGGAAATAAGTTCAGCAAAGTGCGTAAACAAAACATCATAATCTTGTGCATATTTCCCTATTAAACCGGGAATGTTGAAATGTTGAAGTGGACCCTTCGACTGACCCCGCGTCATCCATTTTAGGGGATCTGCACATGTGGCTGGTGCAGCCAAGAAACCAAGGAATAGCAAGCCACCGCCACGATGATATGACATCGAACATCCTTTCGAATCTCCTTGTTTGCAATTCCGGTACTTCCAATCGCATCCAATCGTCACCAACATTAACAGCGGGGCAATTGCTGCCAATCCCCAGAGTTATAATATCGATATTTGTAGCCTCATTGCTCCGCGAGATCTGAGGATCTGCCCAGGGTTGGCGATGTGGGATCGAGAATCACTACCCCCTTGGCTTAGCTCAAAGCTGCTCAGTGGACGTAAATCAGCTCCCATGACCGGCAGAACCAGATTTCCCCCTCCTTCATGTGAATCCCATCTCCAAAGGTGTGGCATTTGACAATACTTGGCAGAATAGTGTATAATCTACCGTGTCAGGATCAAAATAGCCCAATGGTTGTGCGTTTTCTGACAGCAATGGCGCCATTTACTACTGCAGCATTACCGCATTATACTGAATATCGAGCTGTCCAAGGTCCTTAGTACGACTACCGAAGAGCTCTTTTGCGCCTTGGTGAACAGGTGACAGGGACTGAGAGCTTGCTATCCACTCGAGCTTACGCCACACACGACATCATAGCTGCTCAGCTACCCCTCATGAGCACTAGCTCTTTGTTCTCGGTTTGGCTCTGTATATTTTATATATTCTCCTTTTTCCACTTTCTGAAATTCATAACTTCTTTCCTCTTTGATTGTATTGTTAGGGATTCAGTCTTAGAGAAACAAACATATTCCTTTTCTTTAATTACTGATACCCAATTCGCAACCATGGAGAAAATCAAGAACATGCTGTAAGTCCCCCTCTTTTGTACGTTTACTACCAATTCTTCGATATACATATTGGCTGGTTGGAACAAACTGTCCAAAACTCTACCAATCCGTGAGATGGCCTCTGAGCCGATTCTCGCCCGCGATGGGTTGAGGCAAAAGGCATCGGCACTGGCATCGTTGTAATTCCACTTTCACTCGCGATATTCCAACTTACCCGCTGAACTGGCAGCGATGCGAATTGAAGATGCTGAATTGTTTTCTACAGTAAACCTGGCAAGTCTCAAGATGATGAGGCTTTGTATGGTACAGAGCAATCGACAAAGCATACAGGAGGCCTCACTGGTGAGGGAAGCCACCTCGGAGGCACTTCAAACACTTCAAACACGACGAATCCTATTTCTACCAGCGGTCAACATGACGCAGGCGTGGGAAACACATCGACTAGCTTAGGTGGCCAGCATGTTCCAGGTAGTACCGGTTTGGGAACTACTAGCCAAACAAATCAAACCGGGCATCACTCAGGCCAGGGCAGCCACTTGGCCGGCGCCACTTCAAGCGGTCCGACTCACACCACAGGTGTCACAACGACAACCACAACACAAACTCATACTGGTCAATCGCACAGCGCAAGAGATGCAGGATTAGCTGGAGCTACTGCTGGCGGTGCAGGACTTGCCGGACAGTAAGTAAATTTTATCTCAAGCGAAACAAGTTCTAATGCGGTTTTAGTGAAAGCCACGGACAGCATTCGGGATATGGCGCATCTGGAACCACAAGTGGCCCTCACACATCTGACTTAGCAAACCGCGCAGATTCTAGAGTCGATTCGGACAATTCAAGATATCCTACCCAATCTGGTCCACAAACCAATGCACCACATGGTGGATTAGGAAACGCACAGATCGGTGGGGGATCGGGATCAATTGGTCAGTCTGCCCTATCAAGCCTGACTGGAGATTCGTCTGCTTCGGCTGTGCGCTCTGGAATTACAGAAACCGGCTCGACACCACGGCATGTTCCTGGCGAGTGGATTGACGAGACTGACACCTCCCGTTATGCAGGGACCGGTCCGCCAAATACCAACACAGGATCGGGCAGTCACTTGGGACGAGATACTGCAGCACTTGGTACGGCAGGAGTTGTTGGATCTGGAGTTCACAGCCGAAATGATAATGATCGGGGTCTCGGCTCCACAACGGGGTCGTCTAACTTGGCTCACACATCTCAAAGTGGCCCTGGTGCTGCTTACAGTGGATCTCAGCAAGGAACACACACTTCAACAGATCATCATTTAGGTAGAGATGCTGCTCTGGTTGGAGGTACAGGCGCTGTAGGATCTGGCATTCACAGCCACCAAGATCGTGGTCGAGACTCTGGTTACACTGGATTGGGTCAGACAAGTACTCAGCACACTGGATCTCATGGAGTAAGTCATTCATCAATGCCCTGACGCTGTTTGGGCAAATTTTCGATCTTATGCTAACTTTAAAGCCTCACTCCACTGATACTGCCAATCTACTCGACCCCTCTGTCAGCACTCGAGGTACGACTGGACACGAAAGTGCTCACCATCATTCGCCAACTCGAGGAGGTGGTGCCGAAGAGGCAGATCACCACCATGGTCGAAACACTGCCATTGGGGCCGGAAGTGCTGCAACTGCCGGCCTTGTTGCCCAGTATGGTTCTGAAATATTAATATAAGGCCATTCGAATGCTAATACACTCGCGTAGTCAACATGGTCAATATCAAAATGAGCGAGGTACTGGAGTTGGCACAACTGGCAGCTCAGGCGTCGGTCATAGTTCTGGTCTTGACTCAACTCGGGGAGCGGGTGTTGGATCCACGGCTGGAATGCCTCAATCCGGTACTGGTCCAGCACCACACACTGTCGGACCCCATTCAAAGGACTGGCAAAATATGGCCGACCCAAGAATAAACCCAAACAATGCCGCAGGACAAGCGGCACAAGCCCAGACAGGAACTCATTCCACAGCCGACTCAAGCGGACACCACTATGGCAGAGACGCCGCAATTGGTGCCGGTACAGTAGGAGCAGCCGGTCTCGCTGGCAGGTAAGTGTACTGTGGTCAACAGCTTGTAGGAGTACTAATTTTGTTGTAGCCAATACCAGAAGCATCAACCCGGATCAGAAGGTGCCTCGAATACCACCGGCACCCATCAAAGTTCGTCCGGTTTAACATCTGGACCTGCACCGAACACCGCGGGACCACATTCCTCAGATATGTTGAATAAGTTGGATCCTCGCGTAACTGCAAACCCGACTGTTGCCCAGGGAAATCCCCAAGCTCAGTCCGTCCTAAGCCAAAGTGACAAGTCTCACGCAGCCACTGGAGGTTACGCTGCCCAACCATCTTCTGCACCCCAGCAAGACTACAATTACGGAAAAGACGCCGGGATCGCTGGTGGAGCGACATCAGCTTTTGTAGGGCATCACCAGGGCCAAAGCGCCGACCCAAGCAGAGCACATGGCACTTCAACGACCGCCCAAGATCCTTATTCTGCTGGTTCTACTCAACGATCGGCCGTGGATCCTACCTCAGACCACTCTAAAGATCACCATTACGGTCGAGACGCCGCAGTTGCGGGTGGTGTAGGCACGGCAGCCTATGCCGCTGGTAGACATCATAATCAGAGCGAAAGCACCGATCCAAGCAGAGTACATGGCGCTTCGACAACTACTCAAGATCCTTATTCTACGAGCTCCACCCAGCGATCAGCAGTTGACCCTGCTATGGATCGTTCCAAGGACCACCATTATGGACGCGATGCTGCTGTAGCTGGTGGCGCTGCAGGTGTCGGAGGTGCTGCTTATGAAGCAGACAAGCACCATCGAGAGAAGGAACTCGCCAAAGCACAGAAGGAGGCCGAGAAAGAACACAAGCACGACATGAAGCAAGCCGAAAAGGACCATAAGCATGATGTGAAGCGTGCCGAGAAGCATGCTGAGAAGGAACATAAGCATCATGAGAAGGAGGCAGAGAAGGATGATAAGCATCATGAGAAGAAGAAGGGTGGCCTTTTGTCATTCCTCCGTAAGTTTCCATTGCATCTGAGTATCCCTCCAGTAAGCTAATTGAAATAGATCGCGATAAGAGTAAGAAGTATTCTGCTGAGGAGGAAGCTGAGTTTGACCGCCAAGAGCGCGAGCATAATGCCTCTCAATCACACACTGGCCGTAACGCGACTTTGGGTGGTGCAGCAGTTGCCGGCGCAGGAGCCTATGCCGCCGACAAACATCACGATGCCAACACCAACAAATCCCTTCCAACTGCTCCCGGCAATCATGGTGTTGGGACGGGAGAGGGCACTCAAAATGCCCTAGCTGGTCACGGTCACACCTCTGGCGCCCATCATGACGACGCTACTCACGGTACTCCACTTCCAGAGAAACCTACTGGAAGGGATATCGGCGACAAGCTGCATGGCGTCGAGCGCAACCGTGGTGTTACCGGAGCTACTGGCTTCCCAGATCAACCAGGCTTTGGTGACGGAACCACTGGCCATCAACATTCAGTGTCTGAGGCCACAACCGATCAACAGGGCCACCCAGTTGGATCTGGTGTTGCTGGAGCAGGTTATGGATCGCATCAAGCCGGCCGCGAATTCCCTCTCGGACATTCCAAGCACGATTCTGGCTACACCGACAAAAATTCACCTACCCACGCTTTATCCCAACACCAATCTGGTCACCATACCGGCCGTGATGCTGCGGCTATTGGAGGTGCTGGCCTTGTCGGCGAGCACGAGTATCGCAAGCGTGAAGGCACGGCTGGCCATCAGTCCGGCTTGACTGGTTCCCAAGGGCAATCTGGTCTCGCTGGAAACCAAAGCTCCGGTGGATACCAAAGTGTTCTTGACCCTAGCCGTCAGACTGGCACTTCCACCGGTCAACAGGACTACCGCCAACATGATACCACTTCAGGGTATCAGACCGGCCGTGAGACTGGTGGACTTGGTTCCACAGGCCAGCAAGACTATCGTCAACACGACACAAGTTCAGGTTACCAAACTGGTCGTGAGACAAGCGGAATCGGTTCCAGCGGTCAACATCATGACACGAGCACAGGATCTTCCGGATTGATGGGGTCCAAGACTTCTGATCTCAGCGGCAGGAACAGATTGCACAAGGATCCTCCCGCAAGCCACCCTGCAGCCCAGGCTTACTCTGGAGGCAATGACGGTGGAGCTCATGTTCCTGCAAGCGGAGCGGATAGAGAACGTCTTGTTGAGCAGGGCAAGGGCAATCTTGACCGTGATACCGGTGTTGCGAATGCGCCCGGTGCTAATACCAGTACCAACTATTAAATTGGGGTATTGTATTGAAGCTTGTATATTATTTTGCCTTTACTATTATGTTTAGGGGCTTGTTCATGGGATCGGACTGGTGTATAGCAACATGCTATGAAATGTAATGAGTATACGAAAATGCAACGGTTCTGATTGAAGTTCTGCCTTTCCAACTCCAAGTCAATATCTCCCATATCTTCTCTCCCTCATTCCACTCGGTAAGTGCCCCTCGGTCACATATTCCACGATCCTGGCACCCAGTGAGCTCCCCCTAGCCCTACCCCGTCCATGATACCTATGCCTTTTAGACTCGTGCACATGAACTCTTTGCCCCAGTTCCCCCAAACTCGTTGCTCTCGGACGCTCATACACATAACTAGGCGATAAACTCCTGTGTCGTCTCGGAATTCCGACTCTGATGATCGCTGGATGATGTGAGTGTCGTCCGTCATGAATCCTCCTCCATCCAGAATCATAGACCTCTCTAATCGGGCTTTGTAGTCTGACGTGGTGGGCATGACCCTGATGGATCTCTGGCTCAGGAGCTGGTGATGACGTTTCTTCATCTTCAGTTTCCGAACCGGGAGCACCATCTTCTCCTGAAGTAAGAGAAATAGCCGATTCGGTGTCAAGATCGTTGTGACGGCCAGTAATTTGGTCCTTATCACAGTATATTGTTCCTTCATCTGCTCGTTGTTTCATCGATAGTTCATCGATTTCTTGCTGAAGTGCTCTTTTTCTGGCTTCTTCCAGCAGGGCTCGAGCATCGTCCCTCTCTTTCCTGAGTGCGTCTAGCTGGGCTTTGTTGAACATATCTCTTCGGCCATCTTCCTCGCGATCTGACCGCCAGAGACTAGATGATCGTCTTGGTATGTCTTGGTCAGACGCCGTCTGTTGAGACTTTTCATACTGTCTTCTTGATGAACTGCGTCGAGAGCGGCCAGCAGCGGCAGCAGATCCGTGTTCCCTGTAGCGTTGGTCTCTTCCATCGTCCCCTATCTTTGCAGTGTGCGGAGATGCATGTCGTGTGTCATTCGCTGAGTAAATATCTAAGCTGGATGCCAGACTGTGATCCCTTGGCGACGTCGAAGTGCGCTCTTGGTGGGAATGATTATGATACCGACGGTGATGGAACGAAAATCTGTGGCCATTTGGAGTGGAATGTTGGTAATCGTCGTTCGTTGGACGTGGACTTGTTGGCCTGCCTCGTGTTTCGCCTGAATTATAATCATGAGAGGCATGTTCAGGCTTGCATTTACAGTAACCCTTGCAAGTGCAGTTATGATCAGGTTGGTCACGCTCAGTTGGCTCTGGATGTGAGTTTTCGGGTTGACATTTGCAGTTTGCTTTACAATCGCAGTGATTGTTACTTCGTCCACAACCCTTCAGTAGTGAAATTGAGCCTCCTGGTGGTTTATTCCCGGAGTAACCGAGCCGTGGACTCTCAGGACGACAGTGGCAGCCTCTTGCAGGGCTCTGGCGAGACTCTGGATGACAGTGGCAACTAACTGAAGGATCATGCTCTTGGTGGCAGTTGCATGGCTTGTGGCGGATTTCATGCTCGAGGTTATCAAGCTTTTCTCGAAGTTCCAAATTGGCCAATTTCCTTTGCATCTCCTCCAAAATGTCGTTCTTCTTTGCGAGCACTTCTTTCTCCTTATTTCGTCGTTCCTTCTCTGCCCGGTTCTTTTCCTCGTAGAATTTTATATTGCCCGATAGTCGAACCACGATCGGGCCCTTTTCGGCTACCTATATTTTTTTTGTAAGTAAAGGCTTGCTATGAGTTTCAATTCGCGATAATTACCTCCACTTCGGCTTCTTGTTGCAATGCACGTGTGGGATACTTTGGATAGCTATAGACTTCTGTAGCACATCCCCATAGGCAGAAAGCTACCCTGTCAGCTGCAAGTGGGTAGCCGAAGTCTTTCTTTACTCTCACTTCTGGCGGCTTGGAGGGACTTATCAAGCCTATACGGTCTCTGGGATTCCACCCCAGTTCGCGTAGACGAGTGGTAACCACAAAATCGAAGTGGAAGAGGTGCTGCACCGCTTCATACTGTTTCTTCTGCACGTCGTTTCCAACAAATTTGTCGAGCTCCGAGACATGGAAGAGACGAGTAACGATGATCGTCTGGGAGAAGCTCTCGTAGATTTCGGGTAACCAGAGATGGGCAGAGGCCTCGGTTTGCCAGAACCAGTGAGCGCAATTGTCATACTTTTTAACCTTGACAGCTGGATCGGAGTCGATCTCCCGGGACCTTTCGGTGTATCCGATCTCTCTGAAGAGACAGGAGTCCTTCTTTAAGATTTTTGGTTCCAGAAACTTGTAGCAACCGTGTTTGTGACTATGTGGTGATCGGACTTGAAAGTGGTGATGGCGATGATGCTTCGCTACAGAAGCTACTCCAGGCCAGGCATAATCCTCTCTGTGGTCACATTTGACGTCTATCATAATTAATCAGCAAACTTACCAGCACCTTCCACTTACTTCAAAAGTTAGAACGTACAAGGCTCATAATTCACTCCTCGTCGCCAACTTTCAGTGTGTCGATCATAGGTCAGTGTGTTGTCTCTCTGAACCGCTACCTCAGTGGTTGGAGAAACTACCGAGTTCGGGTTCATCGCAAGTCCTAACTTGTATGTGGCACTCTTCTTGTCCTCATCCTTTACGCCGAGAGCAGAGAATTTATCCCCGATAGGGCGTATGTCGTGTTTTTCTGAATCCCGGTACAAGTACTTCAGTGATATGGAGTCAAATATTTTCTCGTGCTTTCTTCTGTAACTACTCAAATCGTCAATCAACCATCCGACCAGTAGAGTTATGAATGTTGTACCCTTTTTCGAAGGCATGAATCTTAACTTGCAAAGTGAAAGTAGCGATGATTCGATACTGGTCCTCTCGGTGACCATCTTTCCGTATTTGGTCTTCATTGAAGCGTTCAATACGTATGAAAGGATTGACTACGCTCACTTGGTAAAATTAATTCTCTGAATGTGATTTATGTGGCATGTATTCAGGGTGACAGCAAGGAGGAGTGACGGAACAGGGTATTGGAAGAAAGGATGAAGCTTACCGGAAGTATGAGCACCTCGTCCACCACCAACATTCTCTTCGAGATCGATATAACGGATATTAGACTCGGGCATGATTGCGATGTGAACAAATTCTTTAGATATTGCTGTAGACCTTGATAATTGGAAGTGTTCGTGCGTCAATTTCCCCGCCCATACTGTAGCATTAAAACCCTGTCAGTAACTTAAATCGAGCCGAAGGTAGAGCCAAAAAGTGATGATGGGCTGATCGCCACTTATTCACTCAACACATTTTACCAAATAAATATTGTGAAGCCAAGTCCACTATTTGAGTTTCGGCGTTCCCTGGTTGGGTGTTACTGCTCGGTGTGGTGGCGTGACCAGAGCCACAGCATGATTCAGTATGTTGTGCAACCAGTGCCTTCTGCACTTCCATCCCCCAAAAAAATCACGTCCAAGTATCACATACAGATACTTCAGATGTTCTGCTTCGTTCTAGAAAAATATCAGGAGCAGGTGAAACCCTGATATGCCCACAAAAATTGTTCATGTCCTGCTCTTGTGCCAGTTTCAGCTTTCAGATTTTCGATCAGAGAAAAGTCAGAAATTCCGGAAGTCTGAGTGGAAGGTCCAGCTATAGCTTGAAGTGCATTAAGTTGCCGAAATATCCTTTACTTTTTATATTCTTCTAACGTAGGTTGTGGTGCTTTAATGTGGAGGAAAGCACCAAAAGTTTGGATGCATATGGCCAGCGAGAAGCTTGAACAAAACATAAAGTCAGAAAAGTGTCAGGCCACAAACACCGGAACATCGTATCAATATAAGACATGCATAAGTAAAGTGGCTTTATCTCATTGTTTAAGAAGAATGTCTCCTTGTAGTGGCTTGTATTTTTGCTTTTTATTGCCCCAAAAGCCACTGGCCAGGCATCATGATATGTGCTACAGCCCTCCTGTGATCAATTCGCCACCCGGACTCCATGACATCTGCAAGTTCCGGATCAAGAGCACAGAAATGCCCACGACGTATCTAGTATGAAAACAATTCAGGATATTGATATGCGAAATTCGACGTCCTCCTTGACTCCTTTTTGTCCGCTGTCTCGCTTAGACTGTCTGCCATACAGAACATCCATGTCTCGCAGCCAGTGGAATAAACACGATCCGCAGCCAGATCTTGCTCCAAAAGAGTTCAACTCAATCAATCTACAGCTTTGACTCCCTTCATCGAACATGACATCGAATGTGAAACCTTGCTCCAAGAGCAAATTGTCCATTACCCCTCCACTGCCTTTCCCCACTTCCGCCATAATTTCGGCATGGATTCGCAGTATCTTCTGCGTGGTAATATAGACTATCTCATCGATTCTCTCCGGTGCTTTGCTGCTGAGAAAAGATGGTTTATGCCACTTATACTGCGAAACAGCAGTAATTCTCCCTTCTGGCGGAGCACAGAAAACCCGGAACTCTTTGGCAGTATCCATCTTATCGTTATACGGCAAGAAGACTAGTTCGACAAATCCACCGTTCTTGTCTTTCTGTCGTATCATTGCATTCGTAGCTCTATGGCTTGTGGTCAAACGTAGAATGATATGCTCCGCAGACTTCAGCGGTGCAGTGCCTTTGACGCCGTCTTTCGGCGAGCATTCGTCTAGACGGAGGAAGAAGCCGTCGGGTGGAAAAGATAGCGATTCAAATGCGAATTTCAGGTCGGCAAGTTCCTCTGCGTAGAGCCGGTTGAGCTCGCGTGTGTGTAATGAGGCTTGTGAGGCGTCGAGAATGAGTTGTGTCTGTGGTGGTGTGAGGATTATGTGCTGTATGGATGTCGGTGGGATGGTTTGAGAACGGGTGATGAGCGGAAGCCAGCGAAGAAATGATTGGGGTGTTTCTGAAGGTATTGGTAGACCTGGGGCTTCGAGTTCTGTGTGGAAATTGCTGTTGTAGGAATCTGGATTCGAATCCACATCCTCGGAGCGGATCTTGACGATTTTCATCGTTGCTGAGGCTCTCGAAAATGGACTTCTGCGTGATTACAGTGCAATCGAGACCTCAAGATCCGATTTGTATTCTTTGGGTCGCCTTTAGCGAGCCTTTGTCAAGCCCTTCCCAATTCGGTGTGACTCATGAAATCACGTGTGGTCCATTTCGCTATTAGCGAGATTGTTTTGATATGATGCGAGGAAGTGCGGCAGGTATACAGTAGAGCCTAGCGATGATTATACCTGGGGAAAACTCTGCAGGTTTTACGGTTGAATCAAGGCATAGATGACTGGGAAACCTTCCCTCCAAGTTCGCTATTCCAATCGCATGTCTCTGCATATGCATTGTACTTTGGTCCGGCTATTCCTCCAATGATAGACCACGATTTCAGCCTCTCGTACTTTTGCTTCGAGATATCGATGGCAAGGCTGTGCTCTGTGGCCTACATATATCTAGGGTATGCCTCCTCTCCTCGATCAATTTCTGGGTACATCCTGTTCTCTCGGTACCCGCTTCACATTCCATTATCAAAGCCGTGCTCATTCGAGTTGCTCGATTTACTACGTCAGCAGCTAGTCGCCAGTCTGGAAGTATGACCAATGTTTCTCTCTTGGGCAGAGTTGCTACCATGAACCAGCAGCCCCCTGGTACCAATCCGCGTTCAGGTCTATCAAAGGCCGAGTGGGAGATCCGTCGCTCGCAGATCACCCATCTATATCGAGATGAAAACTTGAAGCTGAAAGAAGTTATGGCAATCATGAAGCAAACAGGCTTCGTTGCAACGTAGGCTTTTCGAAAGTCGTTCCGAATCATTGGTTCTGATCTTACTTTAGAGAGAGAATGTACAAAGATCGGATGAAGAAGTGGGGACTCGCCAAATACATCAAAGAACATGAGGCTGTTGCGATTCTCCGGATGACTTCTGAGAGGGCCGCTCAAGGGAAGACGACTTCGATTGTGCTGAACAACCAAACTGTTGACCTCGATCGCTTTCTTCGACATGCCAAACGAAAGGGCCTGAGAAGCACCAGGGATGCTGCCGAAGTATTGCCATCCTACATTTCGTGCAAGACGCCACCACCTCAGCGTGTGCCTGAATCGCTCGTCGAAGACCAACCTTCGGACTTCGCAACTCAGGAGCTGCCAAGGACTCCCTCAGTTTCATCGATATCAGCATCCTTGGTTTCAGCTCAGTGGCCGAGTGAAGGAGAATCCGATGAAGCTGACAGTGAGTGGAGTGGTACATCAACACCGCTAGTTGACGATGTTGTTCCACGCATCGACCAGAGCATACTTTCCTTGTACCCAGCTTTCATGAATCTGTATCGCTCTCCCTCTCCACTCAAAATATTGTACATACCAGAGGAGTTGTTCCGCAACATCAAGTCCTACTACTCAGGTTCTTTCGAGAACGGACACTGGATCAATGAGGAGTGCGGCAATGGTGCTCTTTACAAAGTCTCTAACCTCCCAGATTCTGATCGCAGAAATGAATTTCTGGGTTATTGCTACATGGCAGCCGATCTTAGGGCGCGAGGCTCGTTTGTGGAGTTCCGTCGCGTGGTGTCCAAAGCATTCGGACTCGTCGAGAATATTCTTCGGAGCAATCATCCTCGAACACTTGATCGTCTGTTTGAGTCATTCCTCTATCTCGTCAATAATGGCCTGCTAGAAGTTGCGTTACTACTTCGTGATTACATCCGAGACTTGGCCCGCCACAATACCTCGACGGTGCAGCCGTACGGTCGAGTTTTTCGACTCATCGGCACACTTGATGACAACTCGCTAGGCCAGACAATAGCTCGGTCGTGGAAATGCAACAACGACGCGCTGGATGATGGGCTTGGCCAGTTCAGCGATCCCGGTCTTCTTGCACGACTCAATTATATTCAGAATGTACATGGGGCTAGGGACTCCTTAGAGGAAGAGCGACTTCTCCGAGAAATGATACAAAATTGCGAGACCTCATCACCAAAGCCAGAAATACAGATCCCAACGATCATGTTCTCTTTAGGTCAGAGCATGTTATCTCAGGGTCGATATTCGGACGCTGAGAACCTAGGCCTGGAAATTATGACAAGAGCTCGCAAGGAGCCACGCATTACTCTGAACTCCAGAGTCGATGCCATGGTTCTTGCAGCCAGAGCTCAGTACCATCAATGCAAGACGGAACTGGCTGGGAGCAACTTGCGAAGTGCTATCTGTCTTCTTGTTGACGAATGGGGCAAGACGGGTCCCTTGGCCATACGTTACATGAATACCTTGGAAGGATGGTTGCGCGAATGGGGTCGAGAGAATGATGCGGACGACTTGAAGGTGGCGATTGACTATGTGATTGGACTGGATGAGACGGACATGGAGCAGGCTCGGGGTGATAAGCTCTCCAGCTGATGAATCCTTCAAGCCTCATTTGGATAAAATGCTACCAATGACGACTATCAGACAATTAGCATGCTTTCTAAGTACAAAGTGGGGTCCTTTGATGAGGCGTTTGGTTTCTTATCATTACTCGTTCACGCCCTCTTCTCGTTTCTCAAGCGAAAGTAAACAAATCCAATTTGGCACTTCGCTTGCTACCGGCTTCATTAGCAGAGATTTCGATTCGCCATTTAACAGCCACGGATTACTGTTTGAAGCAGTTCGTCTTTGAACAACGCAGAGTACAGAAGAGTGGGCCAGATATAGGTATTAATATTTGTACCTCCTCTTTTCTAAACTAATCACAAGGCCAATGCCTAAGTACACTTATACAATGCTACTGCTGCATTTCCATTCATCTGATCCGATATCCAAGAACTCCCGCTATATATCATCCCAAAACTGGCAAAAATGCAAACCAAAATTCGTAGAACCAAGGGTATTTGAAGGAAAAAATCTCATCTCGTCTCGCTTCCGAGCTCCGAACAAGAGAACTGCCACCACGAAATCAAGCCAACTCATGCCGCTGCCTTGCATCCATCTCATAATGCTGCGGTTGGCTATTCAACTCCTGTGCATAGCCTGGGCTACCATTGACATCCGAGCCCGGAGCTTCAGACATCAACGCCGCATACGGCTTGTGATCGCCTCTATACTCGCCCTGGTAGGCAGTGTCGACGTGACCTCCTGCGACAGGGCTGGGGGCGTTGGTAGGAAGTTCGGAGGCTGCTGTGCGGCGCTTGCGGCGGCGCATGTAGAAGATAAGACCGACGATGAGAGCGACGCCGGCGAGGCCACCGACAACGCCACCGACTACGCCGCCGATGATGGAGGTTTTCTTGACGGAATCGGATGCGCCTGTGTTGGTGGGACTTGGGGACGATGTTGAAGATGAGGATGTGGCTGCTGATTTTTAGCTTGGGGTCTTTTTAGGTGTAGATTATGACCACTTACTATTGGTGAAATGGGTGACTGAGAACAAGTCTTTGAGAGTTGGGGATGCCCAGGTTGATGGCTCGCGTGAACTGAAAGTTGGTTAGCGACCTGTCACTGATATACGAGTGTCCTGTGACTTACTTCGAGGCATAGTAGTTCTTCACTGGATCAGATTGCTCATAGGCTGCGGCATCGGCGTCATATTGCCCAGACCAGGTCAAGGTCGTCATATCGAAGATTGCAAGGCCCTGTGAGAACTGGTCCCTGGTAGAAAAAGTCACTTGATCCAATGTAGGTGCCGCATTCGTTGCTTCATCTTGCAACGTATCGACACCTCCAATGACCAGCATTTGCCGCTTTCCGACAGTCTCGCAAGTGTGGCCGTGTCTGGGCTTGGCAGGTGCGTAAGGAACCTTGATCCACTGGAAGGCTGGCAGAGTAAGAATGTACATCTCGTCGTATGGTAGGGCTTGATTTCCTAAGCGGCCTGCCCATCCGGCATAGACGAAACTGTATAATTGTCAGTATTGTGATAGTTGATTCTTCAGCCACTGCAACTCACATCTCATAGGTACCGTTGGTTGAATTCGCACCAGTTGCGCAAAATTCGATGCGTCCATTAGGAAAATTGCCGCTAGCTGTCTGGTTGAAGAATGTGCCAGTCGCCGGGTCATAGAGAGTCAACGTGCTAAATGGCTGAATGTTTTCTGCAGCGGAATAGAAGTTGCGCCTAGATATATCACCACTGAGGATGATATAGACACCCTTGGGTCCAAAAAATGGGATATAGTGCACCATGCCTCGTTCAGCGGTTCCGTTGAAATTGTATCCAGCAGCGCTCGAATTCGTAAAAGTCCCGGTCGTCATATTGTACTGAACAATTCCGGGAATTGGTATCTGGTCGGTAACGTTCACATTTTCTGGCACTGTCCTGGAATTCTCATAGCCTCCAATGTTGATCGCAGAATCTCCACCAAAAGCTGACAATCCTTGGTAAGGTCTTGTCAACCCCGCGCTCACAATAGCATCTGTAGCAGCGGTATCTTCGCTCCATGTTCCTCCACCTTGACCGTCTAACTTGAAAGACCACATTCCTAAGGGATACCCTGAGTCCTCAGGGTTGTTGAATCGCGCAGCAGCTCCAGTAAAACCCACTTGGAGAGTACCTTCCTTCTCGTTATACCACAATGTGCCGTCGTCTAGATATGGAACTCCGCTCGGTTTCGAAAATGAGTTAATTACTACGGAGGAATTCGTCCACGATTTGGACATGTCGATTGATAATGTTGTCGTCGAGTGGAGGATCTGGAGAGAGCCTCCCTGTTGGTAGGAAAACGCGCCTCCATCTATGTATAAATAGTTGCCAGCAACGACGGCTATGTATTGTTAGCATTACTTCCAATTGAAATCCTGGCCGAGCAGTATAATTAGTATTCTTACATGAATGATACCCTCTCCGCAGAAATATGTTAGCAGCGACGACACCTGGCTGCTGCCTCTCTTCTATCCTCCCATCTTTGCTTTGCTCATTTCGCGCCGCAGTCAGGAAAGTCTTCTCGCTTGCAACACTTGAAAGGCATGAAGCCCACACAAGACCTAACGATAGTAGACCTCTCATTGAGGGCGAGTATGTACCCGTGACGTAAGGAAAGACAGTCAAAATGGAGATATGAAGGGACGAATACTGAGACAGAGAGAGTGAGGGATGAGACTCACGGTCAGCGACAGGAAGAGTGAGAAATGGAATGGCACGAGAGAGCAGAGCGACTGGGAGCTGGCGCTGACAAGCTGTGCCGCACTGCTGCTGCATCCTTCCTGTTTCAGGGCATATGCTTGTCAATCTTCAGCGTTGAACAAGCCCCTGCTCCAGCCCGTACCAGCCCGTGGCGGTGTTGTTTGCGGGAGGCGGCTAAGGTACCGCTAATGCATCTTGAGGCTCTTTCCTCCAGTTTCCTCCACTCAGCGTGCTTGCTCTGAAAATAAGTCGCAAAGCCCCGTCCCAAGTCCTAGGTTGATGCATGAGCCCCCTCCGATCCAACCACTGACAGGCTTGACTGCTCCCTGTGTCCAAGCGACCCCTGTTTCGCTTGCAGAATCTCTCTAGGTATTTTACGTGAAAACCGAAATTGGGGGCTGTCATCGCCATTTCCAGCCTGTCACAATTAAGCTTCAAATCCTTGAAGGACGGCGACCTGTTTTCCCGACGGCTCGCTCCTTGAGCCCAATAAAAGCTGGTCGCCAAGGAGGCATTCCTTCTATTTATTCGACGCTGAACGTTGAACGTTCATCGTTCTCTTTAGACTTTTGGGCTTCTAAATCACATATGGAGGATGTACATTTCCTTGTAGCTCATTGCTGGCGAGAAGAAGTTGTTCCAACCGAAACAGTGTTCAGGTTTCTCTCACTGGCATTTGGCTCTGACTCGCATCAAGCTTAAGCGATGCCGTTAATCAATCTCCACACGTTGATCGATATCTTTGGGTCTTCAGATAACTACCTAGTCTACGAGCTCTAACAAGTCGTTCTGTATTTCTACGTTGTGTATTTCTACGTTGTGTATTTCTACGTTGTGTATTTCTACGTTGTGTATTTCTACGTTGTGTATTTCTACGTTGTGTATTTTATGTATCTTCCCTATCAGATGCTGATTGAGCATAATCTGTTGCTATCATTGGAAAGAGATGCTTCGATATTTATGATCCCTAAAAATTTCTCCAAACCCTGAGAGCAAGATGTCTTTCCTTCGATGGATGTGCCAGAGGGACCAAATATCCCGTGGATATGGGCAAATTATCAGGTCTCATCGAGTCTTATCGAACAAACAGGTTATACTTAAGGAAGGAGCGCGCCTCGAAGTTCGGACTGGTGTCGCTTATTGGCTTTCTTTCCTTTCTCTCCACAACTTCTCTGCAAACCCTGGGACAGAGATCACACTGTCCATCGATCCCAGTGTTTCTTTCACTTAGAAGTGCGACGAGTGACCGACTTATTCTCTGTCCAACGCCTCGATTTTGAGCTACACACGACTCTCCTTGTCTTCTGGTACTAAGGTTCAGCCACTTTTCCGGAACGCTATCTTTAACGGCACGGAAATCGAAAGAGGCGATTTCGTCAACCCAAAATCCTCAACCGGACATTGATTTGGCAGCGAATTATCATGCCTCATCGAATCCTAAGGTTTTGCTCGAGGTTCAAATTCTCTTGTCTTACTTAACAGCTCTTTCGGCTTTACGCCTTCCGCAGATTTCCACAACAGAAGTCACCACTTCTCAGTTTACAAATCACGGCCTTTGTTTGAAAGTTCTCAGCTGAACCAACAACTTTCGATAGGAGTTACAAACCAGGGTGGGTTCTGCACACTTGATTGACTCGTTGGTTACGCTGAGCCTCTAGCTGGGATGGCATACACAGAAATATTGAAAACATGGATGGTCAATTTAGATATGTCAATAGAGAAAACCGTCTCGGGCTCTTTTCAAATTGCTCTTATCGAACGCTCTTTCTACTTCGTTATGGGACTAAGTGCGACTGTTAACTACTTAGGGGTTCGCTCTATACAAGGGACCTGCCCCTCCATTCAGATATTTGGCCGGGTGTGCTTATCTTTATAATGCACTGAAACTCATCTTCAATCGCAAAATGGGACGAGATCGATTCACTGTATCTCTCGGACACTTTACCTTCCACTTTCGAGGTACTGGCCATATCTGGGCACAGGGGTGATCGCCTAACGTACTGAAAATCTTTCGATGCCTCAGCATCTACAAAGCATAAGTATGGTGCAGTGCAATACTAAGTGGTGGATTTGTTAATTGTACTCCCTACCGCTTCCGAACTATCGATATCACCATCGGCAAATGTGAAGCAGTAAGTAAAGTCGAAAGAATCGCTAGCTTCTCCCAGCCCAGATCTGCTCAAGTAGATTCTCCCCCCAACCATATAACATGCAAAAGCAAAGAAGATCTGTGTCACCGCTGCGAAATCAAAAGCCACCAGCAGCTATCGATAATTCAGCAGCCAGCGCCACTTCGATGCTTCTTCGACTTTCGCTTACCATCCGCGTCAGACCCTACGCCCCTCTTTCGAGACTGCTGAACCGCTGCAAGGGACTTCATCGCTTGATCAAGTCCCTCATCCAGGTCTCTCTGCGCCTCCTCAGCAGCTTCTTCACGCTCTGATAATTCCTTCTCACGAGCCTTCAGCCTCGCCAAATTATCCTGGTATACAGCCTCCCTCTCGAAAGATATCCTACCCCTCTCCGTAAGATTCGCAACCCAGGTTCTGAGTTCTTCCTCCCAGCCCTCTGCTCTCGCCTCCCTTCCCTTATATCGTTCTCTCGGACCTGGACATGCCGCTCGCACTCATAGACGCGGCGCTCACGGGTTTCAACTTGCTTCTCTCGTTCGGTGAGTTTATTTGCCTGGAAAGAGATGCCTTGTTCGAAGACGCGCTTTTCTTGTTGTAGCGAGTCCCACTAGTTGGTAATGGCGGCTTCTTTGGTCGTGAAAGATGCTTGTTTAGCGGTGAAGTTTGGCGCGCTCGGTTTCGAAGGATTGTCAGGCAATGCGTTGAAGCTCTTTGGCTGCTTAGAGGGTTTCTGGGGTGATGGATTCGTCGTCTTGGGATCCATTAGCTTGGGGATTGAGAATGTGAATCGGTGCGGATACTTGAGAAGACGGTAAAGTGTTTTGAGACTTTGAAGACGGCTCGAACGTGGGAGGTGGAATATGCACCCCATGACTGGGCTGTCTCGGATAGGCAAATGTTCGTGAGGAAACATTGCTAGATGATGGACCTGCGATCGGATACCCACTGCAATGTTCATTGCTGCGAGTTTTCTCCGGTGCAATTTCAGTTCCCCGAGCGTCTCTCTTTGCAACTGGTGACACTGACTCGGTCTTGCACACGCCCAAAGACGTATGTACTTCGGGATCACCCCTCCTGCCGATTGTCTCGACAATCTTTGCAACATTCTCAATCCAGGCAGCTTTTGTCGCCTTCAAGCTTAGAGCAAGGGTGCGGTATTCCCAACGAAAGAAGATGCTGTCATTCCTGATAGCGAACGGAGTGCAAAGCCCATCCACTTGCCAGAGCAAAGCCCAAAACTTGACTCCTTCATTTGGCTTGAAGTTGAGTTCAGCGACAACGAGGACGAGTATGGTGTCTTTGTCCCAAGGAATAACATTTGCAGGTGAGGTAGTTCCCATGGTCTTGCGGCCATGTTTCCCATAGGCTTTGTTCTTCGTGCTGTACTCATCATGAGGGACGGAGGGAGGCGCGTATCCCACAATAAGATACTGGCGGTTGCTATCTGTAGGAGGAAGCTGTTCGGCCGCGGTAAATCCTTTAGTCTGTCTGAATATATGACGTTGGCCGACATTGTTCGAAATCACTGAATTGTAGGATGCCTGAATCGGTGCTCGAGCGGTAATGAGTTGGTGTATCCCTCTGTTCTCCATGCCATCTTCCACTGCCCAGCCATTGAGATTGACGGCAATCTTCTTGATCTGAGACGCTGGTTTGGCAGCTTTGGGAGCACGGTAAGGACGTTTGCGGTTTGCCATACTGCCACTGGAGACAGTGTCGCAGATTCTTTGCAAGATTGCTGACGATGATCTGCTGCCAACAAAGTCGTCAGTTGAAGCCACCACTGTGAAGAGGCTTGGGAGGAGGCAGGAGCAGGCTGATGGCAATGGTGAGGCTGTGCAGACGAAGCTGAAATATACCACTTCACTGATCCCTGTTTAGAATAGTAATTCAGTAATGTCGAGCGCGAAACTAATTAATTAGTCCCTCGGACTTTGTCGAATTGAGCGGAGAATCGAGGGACGCGAGATTGCCTGCTTGACTGAAGGAGAGACGCGGATGGGGTTGGTCTTCGCTAGCTCTTGTTGTGGAAATAGATGCCGAACGATGGCTGCTGAGAAGACATGCTTCGAAGTACACAAAGCGAATCGACTTTATGGTACCAGCGAGCAGTCACTCGCTAAGCATTTTGATATTGGCCAAAGGAAGGAACGACACGGCATACAGTACTTGTAGCGCAGTGAATGTTGAGAACAATGTTCAGGGCTTTCGCATTATGCTGATGACTTACTAACTGGCTTTGACTTTATTCAATAGGCCGTAGTTCGCTTCAGAGATGGCCGTGTAAACAATCGAGCGTCTCCGGATTGATAAGTGAAATTGAATTGAGACAGACAAGTAGCATCCGGTTGCTTGGACCCTCCGCCAATCCATGGAGGTGCTAAATATACCTCTGCCATCTTCACCAGCGAATCCAAGTTGTTTCCTGACAGGCTTTCTTTCCACAATGGTGAGAACACGGAGAGTGTCAGCAATCCAGAGAGGAAAGCGAAAAGCAGAAAAGTAGAATTACACAAAGTGCTGAGAAACAAGAGGCAGAAATAACCGGAGCAAAAGAGCGAGGATTTGACCAAGTGCCAGCGTGCCTTCTGTCTGCGAACTCCCAGTAAGAATCTGCATAGCTGCCCTTCAGCCTCTGCCGATTACCATACTTCGAGGCATATCAAAATTACAGGACGAAACAGCCAGACTGTAATCGTTACTTGGAACTGCTGGTCCTCTGGATGAGCAGGCTAAGCTTTTCGATTCGCGGATAGCCGTGTGCATACTTGCTTAAAGCAACACGATGACCAACAGACCATTTGCTACTAGACTTCTAGCCGCCAAGAGAACCCTTTCGATAGCACAGGCATAAAGAATTAACTGCAATAACAATCTACATCTGGGTAAATTTACTACCGGGTAGGTATACATTGTGCATCCAAAAGCAATGGGCACTTCTCACTCGAGAAAACATTGGGAAGATTTAACAGACGTGTATCACTTGCGGAGGAATGAATAGATAGAGTGAATGTTTCCATTCGATTTTGACCACCCCGCCGCCTTCAGAATCTATTGACCATGCATGCGTAAAAGACCGAAGAAAGAAGGATCCCAACGAAGATGAAGAGCAGCAAGTCAGAGGAAAACAGAGGAAATTGCCTTGGTAATAAAGTACAGCAGTGACTAGGGTTACCCAACCCAGATCACCGCGAGTTGCTCAACACCATAGCAATGGATGTCTGTAACAACTTCCGCCTGCCGCAACACCCTCTCAACGACCGCCCGTCAAATGACCTCCGCTCCATTACCAGCTTCCACCACTCCCCCGACACAGTCTATACTACAGTTGTCATCCTCTACTTGAAAGCCTTTCCGAACATCAGGACCTGCATTTGATCGTAGATGGACAAGACACCGGCACCGGCCACACCACGGAGAATGTTGGCACCAGCACCCTTGAAGAGAGACTTGAAACCCTCCTTGGCGATAATCTGGCGACCAGCATCCATGGAAGACTTGTACTTGACGGCCTCACCAGAAGTCATCATCATACGACGACGGATGGTGTCGAGAGGGTAGGAAGCGATACCGGCACCAGTGGTGACAGTCCATCCGAGAAGGAAGGAGGCAAGGAAATTACCCTCAAGAGGTCCGACGAGAAGGACAGGCTTGATGGAATCGTACATTCCGAAGTAGAGACCACGGTAAACGACGATACCAGCGACGGATGGACCGAAACCACGGTAGAGACCGGCGATACCATCGGAAGCGAGGGTCTTCTTGTAGACATCTACCAGGCCGTTGAATTGACGCTCACCACCAGTCTTTGCGTTCTTGTTATCGTTGGCAAGACGGGTACGGGCGTAATCGAGGGAGTAGACGAAGAGGAGGGAAGTGGCACCAGCAGCCTGTAATATATTAGCGATGTTTGGCTGATGAAGGACAGGGGAAACTTACACCACCGGAAGCCAAGTTACCAGCCATCCACTTAGCATATCCATCACGCTCCTTCTTGAAAGCGAACATAGACTTGTAGGTGTCACGGAACGCGAAGTTAAGAGCTTGTGTTGGGAAATAACGGATGACGTTGGCAGTGTTTCCTCTCCAGAGAGAAGCAACACCTTCCTGTGCAGTGGTACGCTTGAAGCACTCGGCGATACCATCGTACTTGCGGTCAAGACGGCCAGTCTTCAACATCTCATCCTATAAAATAGCGAATTAGTCACCGCACAAGCTACATGGTCAAATATCGGGATTGATGGGGTTGTGTCAAGAAAGGCATTCGAAGATCGATGGCCAAAACATTTGCTTTTTGATTTCTTGGCACCATTTCTGCACGTCCCAAAGCGGATATCCGGCAAGGATGTAGATATTTGGGCTGGGAGATCATAATAAATGTGAACGTACCTGGTTCTGGATCAACAGCTTAACACGCTCGATAGGAGCAGCAGCGGTCTTCGAGACGGCGGCGGAAACACCACCCACTGTTATCGCGGATTAGTTGATATCCTTGAAGAGCCATTCCAGCCAAGCGCCAACACATGTAAATCCATCATCGACCATTGTTTCAATGGCGATAATGATTTTTCCGGCTCGAGGAGGAAAACGTACTCAAGAAATCGATAACGAAGGGAGGACTGTCGAAGAAAAGGTCAGCTTGGGTTCGTAGACGATGATTGGTATTGAATCAGAATTTGACCCGAGACCATTGAGCGACAGAGAAGCTCCCAGGACAACAGCAGATCATCCAGCACATCTTAATATCACTGTCCGATACCAATTGAGCTCCATTGAGGTCGCATGGCGATGGCAGAAGATGTGTTGATGGATGGTGGTCGCGCTGCCAATTGACCCGGGAGTTGACGTCGAAGGGGAAGAGGAAACAGGATAAAACTTACACGCCCATGACGGACTCCTTCTTTGGGGGTTCGTTGCTCATGATGAAGACTGGAGATCGACTGATCAAAGGACTGAGGGGAGATGTTGGATGGAGTGGAAAAGAATGGTATGAGAGGATGGAAGTGGATGGAGGATTGACCTTCGAGAATTTATGTTCGGGGAAAGGGTTCCAGGAGGACAGAGCTTGAAAAATTAGAGAGGCGAGACGGGGCTAGTGTCGCTAGGACCCGAGATTGACCGAAGATGCCTGAGGAAGCGAGGCTGGGGAAATAAATAGATATCTCAAGGCGCATTCTTTTCTCCCGTTGCTTTAATTCTATATTATTTTGGAAAATTATCTAAGTGGATAACAGGCCTTTCAATTATCACTTGATTTGGTTTCGCTTTATTTGTGTTGTTTCTCATCTGCGTGCACTGCTTCAACTTTGTTACTTTCGGCCAGTCCTTGCAGCTGGTGGATCGGGTCAAATCTCTCGGCCGGCCTGGCTGGAAAGGGTGAGCGGAAAAGGGGAGCAAACGTTCAAAACAAACCCGGAAAAATTCTTGGGGTCTTTGTTTATGATTCTGCATAATGACTTCATATCTAGATGCTTTGGACTTCTGTTCTTTTGTGTTCGAGCCTCGATTTTGTCAATCGCTTCTCCATTTTGAACCATATTATTAACCAAGTCCAACTTCAAAGCTTCGCTGATAAGCTCGCCGATTTAGTATGACATGGACAGGTTTTGTCCCTTCAGCATGAATATGCATCTGTCTAAGCCTTTTCCTTTCGTAGTTCAAGTGTATCAAATCCATGAAATAAGCACGAATGCAGAGCTGTTGAATCGGACCTACATGTTTCCATCGTCCTGACCGTCTGTTTCTGAGAGGGGAGAACATATATTCAGACCCCGAAAGTCTTGAATATATCACAGCCGGAAAGGAAGTAAGAAAAAACATGATCATCGTTCAGCCCTCGAGAAAGTGTCGTGCTTGTTTGGTGAAGTTCTGAGCTCTTTATGAGGGCATTGCGAAGCTGCTGCCGAAGAAATTCGACGACTCTCGGTATGTAGTAGTTAGGAGAATAAAAAAAAATCACGACTAGCTTCCTATGCAAAATATTTGCTTCAATTATTAGGAGATCTTTCCACTCGTTGGAGTTCTTCTCTCGAAATGTTGCTACAGAGGGAAAACAGGCTCCTGTTCTAATGGTAGTTCGGCTGGGTGCATGAACTGTGATCGCATGAAATGTTTGCGTAGAATGTCAAAATTATTCACACCAATATGTAGCCATGATTGAAATTGAAAGCTATGCAGAATATAACGAGCATCAAGATCACATAGATAAGTCTGATAATTTTCGAAAAAAGTGAAAATGCAGCACCCATGATCCGAGATTCCGTTATCGAGATCTTGATAATGCCTGCCATAGCAACCGCGCTAAGAAACCCCAAGGTAAACAACCGCAGTGACCACAAGCACATCCGAACCACCAAGAGTCTCTACAACCTACGAGTCTCCAAAATCCCCATTCCTTTCTCCCACATATCCATACAACCAGATATGGATCCGAATTTCAAATTCCCTGGATCGCCAGGGACACCTCTATTCCAAGTATCTCCAGAACGCGTCAACCAACAGCGAGCATCTACTATTTTCGACGATTCGCCTTCTGGGAGCCCACACCGACATTCGAGGGAGAGCAGTGTGCATGAGAAAGTTGCTGCATTCAACTCGCTGGCTTTCCAAGGGAAGCAACTTGAGAGAAAGGCAAATGATGCGGCGTTGAAGCGCGCGATGCTGGGGCGGGAGGAGGCAGAGAGTGAGATGAGGAGATATAGAGAAGAGACACAAGCGCTGCGGAGGCAGGTGGAGGAGGGTAAGGAGAGAGAACGCAGAGTTGGTGAGAGACTGGAGAATGTTATGGTAAGTGCTCTGTGGCTTCCGGCGTATTTGTGGGCTGTCATTGATTGTCTTAGGAAAACTATGGCCGTGCCAAAGAAACACACGCGCATACGCAGACACTATGGGAGAAAGAGATCCGGAGAGCGCGCAAAGAGTCGTTCAAGTCACAATCAGCGGTCGTGAAGCTACAAGAGGAACTAAAGTCGGCGCGCAATGCGATGAAGATGGCACAAGCGGATTTGGAGCAAGAGAAGGAGCGCAGTATGAAGCGCGAACAGGAAGCTTTCGCAGCGAGATACCAGCTCGTGGGAGTCCAAGAAGAAGTATGTCAGGTTCAGGAGCAACTGAAACTGGTGGAACAAGAGCGTGATGCCTTAAGAACTATTGCACAAAACGAGGAGATCGCCAGGATCGCAGCTGAGGGAAGAATACCGCTACCTACACTGAAGGAAGACGATGAATTTGCCAGCCCGAAGAAGGGGCGCAAATCCTTGGACATGATCACAATTACCTCGTCTGCTGCGAGCGAGGAGGAGCTAGACAACCTGCGTATGCTCATGGAATGGGAGCAGCAGAGAGCAAACAGGGCACACGACAGAGTGGAGTTTTTGGAGTTGGAATGCCGCATGAACTGCTGCATCTCCAAAGCTGCACAGAAAGAACTTGCTGCATCTGCCTCAGCTCCTCCTCAGCAGGAGAAGATCCAGATCGGCCGATCTAGCACTGTCTTCATCCCATCTGAAGGCATCTTTAGAACTGCATCTCCTGCACCAGAGGAATCTCCATGGATATCGCCAGCGAAAAAGACTATTCCTCATCCTATACACGAAGAACCCCGATCCTTCGCACGAACTCCTTCCTGTGAGCCTCCGGCAGCCGCTCTCATTTCTGACACCAGAACCTCCCTCCTCTCTCTTTTCGACGCACCTCAAAGTCCAGCGCACACCGAAGACGGTGATAATGACACAACCATAACCCAAATACCTCAAGATATTCCTGAGACAGAAGAGGAGAGTCCTGTGAAGCACTCAATGGTACCGACCTTCCACACAATCAGTACCACGACACGAATCCCTCTCGCCAACCCACCAGATCTCACCCCACCAACTATCCTCCCAGCAGCTCTCAATCCGGCATTGAGCCCTACCATGTCCCGCGAAGAAGCTCTTGCAATGATTCGCGAGCGGAGAGGTCGAGCACGAAGTCTAGCACAAGGCACAATGACACCTAGGAAGCAGATGGTAGAGGGTGCCGGGTCAAGACGAGATATCAGCGCACCGGCGATCAGAAGTGGTGGAGTTAGAGGCAGAAGCCAGGCTCGATCATAACGTGTATACTGTATATGGATGTCAGTGAAGGAAGGCTCGATAAGCTTCGGTCTGTGTTTCGTTTCGAGCGAGCGATTGATGATGGGTTGGATATGGTATGAATATCGATGGCGGTTGCTTTTCTTTTCGCGGGCAGCATCGCACCTGGCGTTTCTGCTTCATAAAATTAGGACGGTACCCAGGCCAGGTGTTTGACTGTCTTTTGATTTTATTCTCTCCGATCAGGGGTTCATGGATACTTTTATAGTGTAATCAGGTTTAGAAAGAATGTTGATTTATTGTCTCCGTAGCGCTCTTCACTTGGATTGTGCCAACATCGTGCCTTCCTTCGCTGCCACAGAAAACTCTACGTCCCATTCGGCTCTTCAACTTTCTTCCAATTCTACCCTTCCCAATTAATGCCTTGAACTAGGATTTGTGCTTTTTAAAGAATTAACATTCATCACGTGGAAACGTGGGAACTTTGTATCGGGACTTCGCGTCTTCACAACGCGTCAAACACCCCAGAAACTTCAAGACAAGAACGACAAATACATCTCCCAACGCCGAACCTCAATCCCAAAACAACACACATACACTGACAGTCTTCGCCTCCTCTATTTCCGCGCCCTCCACTTGACGAACCTCAATTGCACGGTCGCCACGAGATCAGATCCTTAGAATCCGTACGACATTTCCCCAACATCACGAACTAGGCATCACAGCAGCAAGCATGCCACCCAAACCCTTCAATCCCCCAAGACCAACATCCAACGCCCAATTACCAGGCGCAAAATCCCGCGGTCGTCCAAAAGGCTCTACGAACAACCCGTCAGCCTCCACAACAACAAAACGTAAGTCCACAAACACCCTCGACAAACCCTCGAAGCCCAAATCCGCAGCAGCCACTTCCAAGTCCAAAGATAAGGAAAAGGATCGCACAAGTGGTTTCGCGAGACCACGAGTCTCGAATGCGAGCACAGTATTAGATATCGCCAGCGGCGACGAAGACGAAGCAGAAGATGACGAAGAGGAAGACATAGAGATGGGCGAGGGACCGGACGGTGCAGAAAACGACGACGACGACGATCCATTCTCAAGCCAACCTCTACCACCCACACGCAAGAACAAGAACTCCACCCCTCAGCAAGAAGACAGCGCAAGTCTAATATCGAATCGGCAAACGTCCATCCCGCCAGACCTCATCAATGTGCTCCTCCACGGCTTCTTCCAGCATGATAATACGCGCATGAGTAAGGATGCTAATGCGGCTGTGGGGAGGTATATTGAGACTTTTGTTAGGGAGGGATTGACGAGGGCGGATTATTGGAAGAAGCATGGGTGGGAGGAGGGGGGTTTGAATGGGAATTTGGAGGGTGGTGAGGTGGGGGGAGAGGATGGTGCATATTTGGAAGTGGAGGATTTGGAGAGGTTGGCGCCGCAGTTGATTTTGGACTTTTGAGGGAGGTGTATGTGTATGGGTAGAGTATCTATCATATGTGGGATACTTTACGGCGTTTAGTGGAGGGGAAAGGAGTTTGGTGGTCGGGTCTGGTGGTTCCCATGTCGGAATCTCTTTCGGATAGTAGCAAGATGCAATTGTCTAAAGTACAATTCCAGGTCCTATCTGCCCACAATTATGTTCCTTATTTCAGTGTTTGACATGTCCATAATCCAGTCTGTACCCACTGCTTTGTAGAACGCAGTGAGTGGTAGCCAACTTCACTACTTAAGCAGCTCGTGCTCATGCCAGGATCAGGCTCGGCATCACAAATGATCATGGACGTTAAGTACAGCTTGACATTCAACATACTTAATGAATATTGGCATTGTCGCCAGCTAAGTAAGCGGACTTTCTCAAGACATTCATATCTATCTAGCCATCATATCTCGTCCAAGAAAAGCACTAGCCACAAGCGAAAATCAACAAAACGAAGGAACATTGAAGTAGTATGCATAATCATCTATTGGATTCATATCTTTCCCAGAAACCGAACCCACAAGTGCCTTATCCGCGTCATCAAGAATCGCGCTTTCACTATACATAAAAGGTTTTCCCCCCCATCATCCCCAAGCATTCATCTCCAATCCTAAACCACACACAACCTCGAATTAAGACATACATCGTCACCGTCGCGGCCTAACGCATACATATATACGGCCTCTCTCCTCGTATCCAACTCTCCATACACCCCAAGCGAAGATAAACAGAAAAAGCATGTCTCAGTAATAGGTCTATGACTAGACTTCTCTACAAGAACATCGCAACGGCAACGGCGAACAGACCACCAAGGCCCATAGCATCACCAGCGCGGACGTGGTGAGCTGCTGAGCCGGAAGTGGTGGCTTGTGGTGCGGAGGTGCCTGATCCTGATGGAGAGGTGGTTCCAGTTCCAGAGCCGGTCTCGGTTCCGGTGCTTGTGGTGGTGTTGGAGGAGCCGCCTGAGACGGCGGTACCTGGGAGGTTGACGGTGGATTTTGCGGCGAGGGCGGAGTAGGCGGCGAGTGTGCGTGTGGAGTTTGCGGCGGTGCTGGTTGGGATGTTAGTCGAGTCACTTTTGAGGACTGTTTTTCTCTCCTCCTTGATTGGAAGAAATTGGGAAATGCTGGAGTTGGACTTACTTCTCGTTGATAACCATGGTCATTCCGTTCTGGCAATGCTTTCCTTGCGAGCAGTACAGCCACATTGGGGTGGTGTTCTTGACCATGACGGTGTATGTTGGGGTGGTGGTTGAGCTGGCTGATACGGGCATGAAGCCGGAGTAGATGCCTGTAACGTTGGAGTTTGCGGCGATCGGCTGGCATGGTGCGTCGAAGGTGGATTGTGTGACGGTGTGGTTGTTGGGCGCGAATTGGAATTGGACCATATCTCCTACTGCAGCCTTGATGTTGTTGGGGTAGAAAGCTAGGGAGCCGTTCATTGATCCGACGCGGACGACATGGACGGTGACACCTGCTTGAGCTGTAGATTCTGTTAGTGTCTAATTCTATAGATGAAATCTGGTGTTGTTCTCTAGGAAGACATACCAAGGGCAGAGCCAATGCTAAGGGCCGAAAGGACGAAAGATGTGAATTGCATATTGAAGATTTAAGAAGATCCGGATCTCTAAATAACGAATGTGTGCTGATTGACGGTGTTGATGATGATTTGCAAGAAATAAAGGCGTCTAGCGCTCGTGTCGTACTGGCCGACAATTAAAGATAGTGAGTGTATGGGGGTGGAATACAAAAATTTAAAAGAATAGAGATGAGAGAATAAAATAAAACAGAATGAAGAGCGGACGGATTGGAGGTAGATGGGGAAGAAAGTATTCGAGAGAAGGACCGGGCTTCTTTGGGACGGGGGGCATCGCAAGGCATAAATAAGGAACCCGCAACCCGCTTGAATGATCTCCGATGGGACTGACCCTTGCTGTTCCAGCTCTCGGGCCAGAGAAGTGAGTAAAGGGAGACATTGAAGCAGGCTTGCCAGCTTGTGCCAGCCTTGGTGATGTCGGACTGGGCTGGCTGGCGAAACGTGTTTGGTCGTGGCTCAAACAGAAAGACGGATTGTACGGAGGAAGCGCTTAGACTTGGACATTGGATGGCACTCGGCGCTGGGTCGAACAGACTTCTTGGCGGCCATTCAAGCGCGCAGAAAGATGAAGCTATACAGGAAATTCGCCTACCAAACAAACAATTGACGCGCTCGCATCGCCTTCCTTACACTTTTCGGATACTACTTGAATATTTGATTATTGAAGTTAACGATAATTATTTCCTTCAACACTGTACTCACCTTCCCAATGAAATTTTCTTCAATGGCCGTGCATGCGCTCACTGACCTGACCGGAACGACCTCGATGCGGCCAAGCGAGGACGATGAAGCACGGAAGCGTCTCAGTCGCGACGCCTGCAAAACCATGCGAGTTTCAGCGACGGGGGTTGCAACCCCCGTGACTGTGACATCCGATGGCAGCGGGCAGGCCTTTTTTGACTTTGTCAAATTGTGACAGGCCAACATCGGAGCAGTCAAGGAAAAAAATGGGGTGAAAATCCCAAGCCCAGCCCCGTTTCGAGATTTGAAGCCGCTTGTTGTTGCTGGCGGATGCGCGGTGAGGTTCAAAGAAAGTTTCGGCTTGGCGAAAGGGGTGAGAGGTGGGTCAATTTAGAAATAGGGTTATTAATGATCCACAACTGAGGCTTGGCCATTGGAGTTCATGGGCGACGGGGAGCATGTTGAAGCTTTTGATCTGTCGCAGGAGGTTTTGCAGTTGGGCCTTAGGATTAAGCTTAAGGATTTCAGAGCTGATCACTGAGGATCTGGTGGATGATGAAGGTCTTGGAGAAACATCTGGGCAGAGAAGGAGCAGCAATTTCGGAAACGACCATGCCGAAGAGCATCTCTCCTGCTCTCCTGCTCTCCTCTGTTACGTCCTCACGAACATGCCAGATCATCCCTTTCTTCGCTTCTCTCGAAGTCACGACCAGTGAACAATCTTCGCGGCATCACAAAGTGGTTAATGTATCCAAAAGCTTGGCCTGACGATATCCTCCGCCAGACGGGCGCAACATTCCGAACTCACCTCAAGAATCGAGCAGGCAAGAATAGTGTAATGAGTCCCTGCAAAGATCTCGGAAGCTTTTACTTTTATTTTGACATTCCATCATCCCATCTCCAGTCAAATTCCCTCAAAACCTCTCCCCCAGATCTCCAATCTGCTCATCCGAACTCTTTTAGGTCCTAGCCAGCTGCAGGTCAACAAAAAGGCTACGCTCGCACTGCACTGCACATCACATCAGATCTTTATATTTCCCAGCCGATGCAGCTATCTAGCAAGCTTTCCTTCCTGCATATTTCTATTCATAGCACCGCAACCTTCCAGTTCTCTGGATTAGGTTCACTCACATGCACGTTTATTTATCTCGCCTCCCTACCTCCCGGGTTCGCTTGCTTTTCCCTACAAGCAGGGCTCGAGGCGAGATCCATTCCGAAAGCAGGTCCAACAGTCCAACCGGCTGATATGGACCACAGCCGATATAAATTAAACATTTCTCCCATCCCGTTTCCTCTGCACCACTTACTCCAGCTCTCTTCATCAGCCGATATCCTTAATTAATATCCAGTGTTCTGTTTATCCAATTCCATCCTCTTTTCCTTTCTCTTTCCCGCAAGCAATGAAAACTTCAATATATTTGTCTTTGCTTTCCTGGCTAATGGATAAATAAGTGATATCGGAGCGAATGGGGCCGCTATCCGAAGTTCTTCTTTTTGGTATTCAAGTGGATGGGGTGGACGTATGATTGAGAGAAGGGGAGGAGACTCGCCACTGCGAATGTTACTCTGCTTGCAAAGACCTGGAGATCAACGTGCATCAGGCGATGCATCGTCGATGCAGAGTGGTATTGGGAAGGCCCGAAGCTTTTGAAGAGTATGCTATTCCTGTCTTTGCTTCCTAGTCTTCCCCAGTCTAGCAAGCATTGGAGCATGGGAAGGGTCCAAAGAGGAGCATGAGAAGATGCGGGGGAGCACTCCTTGTGGCATACATGCGTCTAGATTCAGTTGGGCATCTGATGAGAATACGAGTGGAGATTGCAGTGCTCACTTTCTGGAGTCAGTGTTCAGTGTGAGGTAGGTCGATGGCTGGCATATAGCCAGTTTAGAAGGAGATTATCTGTCCATTCTTGCTTCTGTCCTGATCTCCTGTTCCTGCATCTTTGCTTGTTTGCCTCCCTGCGTCCTTTTGCCTCCGCGAAGTCAAGGTTGTTGCCTCCGAGGTTGATTCATAAAGAGGGTGTGGATCCCCTTTGCTCTATTATTCTACCATCATTTCTGTCGATCTCAAAATATCAAAAGTCAATCAAATATTTCATCACCAAGGAAGCCATTACTGAACATCTGGTCTCCAAACATTGCAAAGCATCTTTTTCAAATTCACATCAAGACACCCACTTCCAAGATGCAGTTCCTCTCAACACTCCTCTCCATCACGGCCCTGCTCCTTCCACTCGTCTCAGCAGATGCCTGTGTAGCCGGCGGTCCAACAGGTCAAGTCACATATGCCAAAGGCTGCTGTCTCTACCAATCTGGCACCTGGTATATCTCCCTCTTCATCTCCGTCTTCCTACTTCCTTCTATACAATGAAATATGAAGCTAAAGGTTGGTCCCAGGTATCAATTCTACGATAACCAAGCCATCTGCGTGATGGCCGAAGGCAAGAGCCCAGCCTGGAAACGCTGCGTCGGCAGTATCCCCTACTCGAAACTCGACACGACATGTATCCCAGGTGATGGTGGACCAGGTCTCTCCAATCCGACGACAACGCTTAGCACGGTAACGGGAAGGATTACTTTGACTGCTGCTGCTTAGATGGGTGTATAGACGGAGGGTGTGGTGGTTTGAATGAGTTGTAGTGAATGAGAAGGGGAATTCTGAGCTGGTGGATGTGTAAATACTGTAGGCGAGGATCCGGTGGCAGGGATGTATATTCATAGTAGCAAAAAGGTGGCAGCAGAAAGAATGAATCATTTGGCACTTTTCAACTTCACGACACTGATATCGCTTCTGTTCCTGTCGATAGGCATTACTTTGATCGCTATCTTTCCATTAAGCATACCTCTTACAGAAAGGAAGGTTTTCTAGTTCCAAAGCAATATCCATAAACCCGACCTTTTCCCACCTACCTATCTAAATATATACAGTTCTCCGAACCAAGCAAGCACAAGCACTCCAGCCAATTTTGTAGTCCATACACATACACATACCCATCCATTCCCTTCCCACCTTCCATTCAAGCATAATTCAAAATCTGTCTATTTCAGGCCAGAAGAGCTCTACTTTCCAGCAGGAGCTTTTCGTGGCTGTCTACCCTCCTGAGCACGCTTACACAGCTTCTTGACCGGTCCCTTCTTCTCCCATCCAGGCTCCCTCTTCACCATCCCAATCTTAGGGTATTTTGGATTATTAGCAAAGAAATCGACCCTACATCCAACAGATTAGTCTCCAACTTAACTCCCAAAACACAAACACCTCCAAAGAAGGTAGAACAAAGCACCAACTCACCAATGCTTCAACGCATTATACGCCTCAACCTTCGCCTTTCTCCTCTCCTGCTCCTTCAACGCCTTCAATTGCCCACTAGTGTACTGCATATCAACCTCTTTGTCATCAATCGGCATGAACATCTCCTCCACACCTCTCAAATCCGGGTTCCCATCTTCCTCAAAGCAGTTAGTGACGAATGCGCGGCTGGCGTCTTTGCCTGCGAAGAAGTGATAGCTGCCGCCTGGTCCGTAGTGTCGTCCTCCGGCGGTGACGTCGTAGATGGTTCCGTTGATGGCGAGGTAGATGGGCTTGGTTGGGTCGCTGCCATCGTAGGCTTTGAGGTCGGAGTCTGTGAGTGCTTGCGGACCGGCCTGGAATGATAAATCCAATTAGCATTGTGTCTAAAGAAGCAATGATATACGATCAATGGATGCCAAAAGGGACAAAGTAGACAAATGAATCGGTAAAGAAGACAACTCACAATCAGACTCTTAATTCCCCCAACACTCGCCCAACCCGGCCTCTTAACACCCCACGTAAAGCTCTCCCTCGTAACGAAATAGCTCAGCGCGCTGCTAGCTAGCAATAGGAAGACAATCGTGCGTGCTACATCCGTCAAGCTAAAAGCGCTGTCTTCTGCTTTGGCGCGCGCTGCGAGGGTAGCTTTCTCGACTCTCTCGTTGGCTTTGGCTACAGGAGCGTCCTTTCTACGCTGGCGGGTTGTTTCTGCGGAGGACATCGTGGCTCTTTGGTGTTTGTGTTGAGGCGATTTGAAGTTCAATTGATGAGAGGGGGAGGAAAGAGAGAGGGGAAGAACAGCAGAGTAGTGTGATGTGCTGCTATGGGATGTGGTTTAGGTGGTGTTATTTACATTAGCCTCGGCCTCGTCACTTAGCCTCGCGGAGTGTGGGGTTGAGAGGAGATCAGAGGAGCCAGTGGGATGTGACGAATTGCTAAGTTGGAGAGGATGGCTTGGCTGGACTTTTATACTATGAGAGTACGATGTACGATACGACGGAATGCGAGTCTGCGTTTGAAAATGATGGTGGAAGTTCGCTTTGTACAAGGTAGAATCATCTGGTGAGGCTGAGGCAGCTTCAGCCGCTTCCATTTCCTCGTCCAATCTTCGCATCCTGAGATGCTGCTCTGTCAAAGATCCAATCTCATAGGGATCCTCTTTCTCGGTGTCTGTGATTCTCGTGTCTTTGATTCGATGATGTCAATGGTGTCCAGCATAGTAGAGCCATCCACTCTGATCAAATCTCATCAACATCTATCACAATATCACATTACAGTCGAGCACTTGGTATGCAGTTGCGAAGCAGTTCGATTTTGATATGCTACACCGTAAAATCAAATCCCATGCCCATTGCAAATGCCCAACCCATTCCCGTTCGCTCTAGCCCATGTACGGTTCGTTATCGAAAGAAGGGTGGTTGGTCATGACATCGGAGAAACAGAAAAGAGAAGTCCTCTATTCCGCAGCAGCGACCGCACGAGCTGTTTCTATGTTAGCATCCGGTTCGGAGTCGTAGCCATAGCCATAGCAGTTCCAGGCTGCTGTCCTTTCACACCAGGTCGTTCCGTGGAACACGTACTGTAGATCTGCAACTTGCTGTGTCCGACAATCTTCTTGATCTGTCCCTTCTCCTCCAAATCCGCCAAACATCTCCGTGCGAGCGATCCGTTGATCTTTAGTCTGTCGACGAGGGTGGCGACTGTGATGAGACGGTACGATTGGACATCCTTGTAGAGCTTGTCTGAGGTAGCCTTGTCGAGGATAACGGCATGTTGGGCCTTGTCCTTAACTGTATAATGGTTAAAATTTGCGTATGTCGAATTTGCAGATGTACTGACCCTTTCCCTTGGACCACTAGATGACTGTTAGCATAATCTCTCAGAATTGGATCTAAAGCTGAAGCTCTCGGAACTTCGATATCTTTCAACTTCGGACCCGGGAATCGATTAAAATCCGTACCTTCTTCTTCTGCTTCTTTGCTCCGGTGTTTGCGGGCGCTGATAAATAGTCAGTACGAGGTTATTCGCAAGTCGAGGGAATCCTTTATGGTGAGGGGTCGGGAGGCTGCGGTGGTGGACTGCGCGAGCCGCAGAAAAACAATAGCCGTAGTTCAATGTACCGCGATAATTTGAGGACATTGAAAGGGGGTACATACCCATTTTGACTGATTCGATGTGTTGTCGTGGGAATCCGAATGTCGTAAATCCGTATTGCGAAATCTTCAAAATTCAACGTTGGCGAACAAGTTCGCTAAGGCGCCTAGTTGCATTTCACGTGACCTTTCTCTTCGGCAAGGGCTATGGGAGTCTCCACCGTTCGCTTATTGATTGGTGGTGGTCTTTAGCGTATTCACACTCCGAATTTCTGAAGAACCATTCAAGCGAGGAAATATTCCAACGACGACAACTCCGACAACTTCACACCACAACAAGTCAGCCATCGCCAACATGTCTGACAACGAGGAAATCGAGGTCGAGGCCGTCTCTGGCTACCAGGTTCTGCCCAAGGAGGTCACTGCTGAGATTGGTACAATCAAGCTGGTACGCAATTCCCCCAAGGAGCATCTCAGATAACTTCAGTCCCAGGAACGCTCAATAGCTAACTATTCTATCAATACAGTTCAACAAATGGTCATACGAAGATGTGGAGATCAGAGATATCTCTTTGACGTAAGGAGTCTTTTTCTGATACAATTGGAAAGCAGCGCAGGGGAGGGAGTTGGGAGCAAAAGCGCATCTTCGGGATTGGGATATTGGACGACCAACGAAGTTCTGGCTAACACGATATCCTACAGCGATTACATCCAGATCCGCGCCCCAGTCTACATCTCCCATTCCGCCGGTCGATATGCCCAGAAGAGATTCAGAAAGGCACAGTGCCCAATCATCGAGCGTCTCACCAACTCCTTGATGATGAACGGTCGCAACAACGGAAAGAAGCTTATGGCTGTCCGCATTGTCGCCCACGCCTTCGAGATCGTACGTTGAGCCCATACAGAAAACTGCGGGGAAAGGCGAAATACTAATACATTCAACCTGCAGATCCACATCATGACCGACCAGAACCCCATCCAAGTTGCTGTTGACGCCATTGTCAACTGCGGACCCCGCGAAGACTCTACCCGTATCGGTTCAGCTGGTACCGTCCGTCGTCAAGCCGTCGATGTCTCCCCTCTCCGCCGTGTCAACCAAGCCATCGCCCTCCTCACAATCGGTGCCCGCGAGGCCGCCTTCCGAAACGTCAAGTCAGTTGCTGAGTGCTTGGCTGAGGAGTTGATCAACGCAGCAAAGGGAAGCAGCAACTCGTACGCCATCAAGAAGAAGGACGAGTTGGAGCGTGTCGCCAAAAGCAATCGGTAAAGGGTTTTTGTGTTTTGCATGGCATGGGATGGTTTTTCGATTTGCTTACGGCTGGGGGATCATGACTTGGCAGCATTCTTTGTCACATAGATGCTAGGAATAATGCTGAGCACCTCTAAAATCAACTGGGGATCTGGACACAGTGAACGGTTTGATAAGAAATTGAAAACGATATCAAGAACTTATAGGGCATTTCAGGGGGCCTTCTGATCGTGTTTGGCATTGGAGAAGTCTCCTAAGCTTTTGGTCCATGCTGCTTACATGCTTGTACGCTTGGGTACTTGTCTGCTTACCGAGGATCGCTCTGCAGAATGGGTGAATTTAGACTCTGCTCGGAATAGCGACTCATGTACAACGTTCACCTATCAAGCGTTATACTTTCAAAGTGAGGAAGGCCAAATATACCGGCAGTGCAATCACCTCTTGCGTATGGCGGATGTATTCATTCTGTTTTCCCTTCCCTGCTTTTACTCAGTGCTTCTTTCTTTTAGTCTGCCATCTCCGATGCTTTCCTTCTACCACCATTGCTCGTCTTATGTATTCCATGTTGATTCTCTGTCTGATCTGATGAATCTGCCGGAGTGCCACTCCTCTTGCCTCTCTTGAATGAATACAGTTCTCTGGTGGGGTCGTTCTTTGCCAAGCTCTCCCAGAAGTTATTCCAGGCCACCCTTCGCTCACGGCAACGAACAGTTTCTGTACTTTTCCCGATTGAACCACACATCAAGCGGAATCGTTTCGCAAAGCACTCATATCAACGGTTCTTTGGTACCCAAGCACTCTCAAATATACGCCTCGCTTTCTTACCTTCTTCATTAATCTCTTCGATGACCTGCAGCGTTGTCCGCTTTTTGCCAGAATTCGACTTTGGCTTCTTAGCCCCAGATCTTTGCTGCTCCCCCCAGGTAGCAAAACCTTTCTCTTGACATTTTCTTTGTGCCGTCAAGTACGTGTAAACGTTTCGCAACTGGTCTTCTGTTAGAGTTGGCTCCGGCAGTGTTGTAATCAAGTTCTTTATGTCATTGATCGCGCTCTGTTGTGGGCGTCTTAAGGCATCGCAGCCTTTTGCGATATAGGTTATTAGGTTGGTGAGGGCGAGGTAGACCTGTGATTCTCGAAGCAGTTCCTGTAGGCGTCGTACCTCGCGGCGTTTGGCTTTCACTCGGGTCAACCTGTGCTATGTCAAATCAGCGTTCGTTTGTCATATATTTGAAGAGCTTCAACATAGCGGCCTACCACTGCTCCGATGACTTCTGTAATTGTTTCCTCACTGAGTTCGTCTCCATATGCGAATTTGTACAGTCCTGTCAGGCCGCTGCCATCGACATAGGGATTTTGCTTCACCACCATGTGCATCACTCTTCTAACTTGAGCAAGGAATCGCCTATCCTGGCTGATCTCAAAAGCACAGGTGTACTGGTCGATTGTCTCGGCGGCATCAATAGTATCGTTGATATTTGATGTCGATTTCGGTGGGACAGCAATAGGTGGACCTAGTTCCATACGCGCGTTGTAAACTCAGCTGCCGCTCGAGCCACGCCTCTCCTTTTACTCTTTCTAGACTTCTCGTTGCCTTGCGAGCTGTTGACAGTCTGTTCAGGCGTGACCTCAGCTGGCGCAGGGCTGGAGTCGCTTGGTATTATGATCGGATTGCTCTTCTCATCTCCCTTCTCAGCAATGGCATTGGATACTGATCGCGTCATATAGCCTTCATCCGCTGGAATGGTTGGTGACGAGGAGGATGCCATCATGGAATGTGGAAGAATAGATGATATCTGTCTATGATGTTTGGAAGCAAGTGATTTGCAAAGAGCAAGAGTTGGTACTCCGCGGCGTGGAACCTCGGGCCACGACAAGTCTCCTCCGCGCCTTCCATCTCGTTGAGCAAGTGAAGTGGAATCATATTCGCGAGACCCTCTGACATCCACTTTGAAGGAGGGCGCAACCAGTACTCATCAACCACTTGAAAGTTCCGAAAATGGAAGCTTCTTTCGGGGGATGCCATCATGGCCCTCCGAAATGGCGTTAATATCTGGAAAGCCTGGTGGCCTTGGACTACACCATTGCGCCAAAGATAGAGAATAACTCTGAAAGGGTCATGTAAGGTATCTCGTGGTCTCAAGCTTCACAGCGTAAATCGAGCATGGGCCCTGCCGGATGTATGTTGTCTGGTATATTATTGTGCCGAATGGCCTGCGCCAGCTACATCTTGTAGGAGGAAAAGAATCTAATCAATTCTCAACGGTTCATCGAGGGTATGTAGAATATCCCCAATTGACATTCTTCTCCCGCATCTGGTCTACACATTTTCGCTCTCTGTTAAATTAATATGGTCAAGTGCATCCTATTTTCGCCTCAAAGTAAACAGCCAGTCTCTTTAACGAGCACCTGGCGGCAAACTCTAATTCCTCATCAACCCAACCAAACACGCAATAGTAAAATATAGCAACCAAACCGAATTCGTGAGGATATTAAGCATTTAACTCCAGCTCAATCAATTTACAGTAAGTCTATGATTCTCTTCAACTTTCTCTCGTAGGACTCAACATGCCATCACTTTCCTAATCATCAGAACACCCTTCCTCCCAGGTCCCATGTCCTCGACACACCCTCCGTACACTTCATCATCAGCCTTATTCCCAGCTCTCATTATCAACAGCACTGACTGTCAAGTCATCGAGTCCAGCACCACAAAACAACTACTTCGACTCTCCCCTGATAAATGATCTCCATCACACCCAATCACACATTCCCTGTCTGCCGTCTGCCGTCTACCGTCTGCCATCTACCAGTTGCCATTTCCCAGTACTCACTCTTCACTTGCCTAACCTCTCCCCGATACCAGCCCTTGAGACACAACTCATACCCCATCCCCACACCCTTACCTCACATCAAGCTCCAAAATCAAAGTATGGGACCGAATCACAACCTAGTACTCGCTAGACAGACGGACTTGGTGGAGAGCATTTGCGACAAGCAACAGAAGGGAAGTCGAATAAGTGAAAAGCAACGGTGAGGAAGTTGGGGAGAGCTGGGCTTAATCTAGTTGGTGTTTGCGTCGTTTGTTGTTATTGAATCAATAGACTGTGGGTTTGTGCTTGTACTAGGCTGGTCGCTGGCTGGACGGGAGGGATGTGATGGTGACGCAGGCTTGACTTTGCTCGTAAGTGTAAATGGCTAATGGGTAAGAGGTGAGACCGAAACCGCATTTGCAATGAACACTTTTAATATGCATTGCTCCTCACCCACGCTGGCTACAGACCGGGTTGCACAGAACGTTAAGAGATACCCATAAATCACGTGTTGAGTGTTCCATACAACAGCACAAGCAACGAGCAGATCAAATACAATAAAATAAATAGAGTTTTATGATAGTATATGATAGCAATTCAAAACAGCGATACTGAACCTACCTAAATCCGCTGATTTCCGGGGTTCAAAGTCTCATATTTACGCACGTGACAATACTCGCTTGCTCGCCCAGCCATCACATCGCGGCATTCCATCGCCATGAATTGTCCGCGCTCAGACTGAGGCAGAGACATGTCTTCCCCTCCAACACTGCACTTCCAGAAATGAAAATACTACCTCACTCACCGTCCCGTCCACACAAAGTGGATTTGAGGGACATTTCTCGGCTTTTGCCGAAGCCTCTGATTTTGATCGTCGATGGGGAGAGAGCCCGTGTCATCGCAAGGATCGAGACATCGAAGACATCGAAAGACGAAACGATTGGATGATTGAGATAGCAGAGAGGATAGAAGATGAGGGGAGAATAGAGCAGAACAGAGTGGTATCAGGTGTAAAAAACATCACGATGAGCGGTAGTTGCAAACTATAAAGTTCAGGCGTGAGGATCGTATGATGTTTGGGTGATGACTGGAATGCGCCCCAAGCCCTATTCAAGCGAATGATCTTGTCTCACGATTTCCCCTCATTTCATCTGAAATAGAGTCTCTCTCGTAGACAGACACTCCCGGACCAGGCTGCCCGGACACAGTTTTACGTCCTTTCGTGATGGGTGATGTCCGCAGATGCAGTTTGTCTTTGCACATGCAGAAGACCTCAAATTGCATAGATGGTGAGATAAGCCATAGCGAGCAGCTCACGAATCGCATCTTCTACCTCCACACCTGTACCGGACTCTTCTCCCAAATTGACCAATAGACCTTCGACCCCTCCCCATCTGCTCATGACGGAAGGCTCTCCGTGCTCAGGGCCGTCACCCAAGGCTGTCATGCATCTGAGGCGTTCATTTAGTGGGAAAAAAGAAGCAGACCGCCGCTTTTGCTCTGTCTCATCTCTTGAAATCGGTTGGAATGAGCATGGGCTGGTTAAGCGGAGATATGGCTGCGGAAGAGGGGTGAGGAGGACCCTGGCTTTGGCGTGCATCTGCGTCTCTGGCTCGGGAGGTTACATTGTGGCTGGCCAGTTGGGTATGGATACAGATCTTTCAGGGAAGGAAAACAGGTTTCTGGACTGGCGATCTTGAGTCCTCTTCGATCGTAAGTTCGCGGCGCTTTGGCAGACGACCCTGAGGATATGGCCAAGGCTAGGTAGGTAGTTGAATCTATTGAGATAATCTCAGAACTCCCAACTCCTGAAAATTTTGCGATGAGGATTGGTGGTCATAGATAAATTCTTGCTGATTGTAGGAGAATTTCGAACATTGTATATCGTGAACATGTGCCATAAAACCTGTTCTGAAATATTCGCGATGCCCAGAAGAAGGGAATGCCATACAGATCGTCGAAGGCTGGAACTGGCTTATTCTTTTGCTTTGCGGTATGAGTCTCACACTAGACGATCTCGTACCGTGCGAGTGTGGGATTGATAGGTACGCGCTGTGCGTTTTGATGGGAGGGCGTGTGGTGGTGGTATGTTGTCTGGATAGGCGGCAAGGCCATTAGGCGGGCATGCGTTGACCCTTGGAGGGCACATGTGTGCTCCAGGAGAGGTGTGGTATAGGCTTCCATGGCTTCTGGATGCAGTACTTCGTACCGATGTGTTGAGTGTGGGTTCTTTAGCCGATCCTGAAGGCCATGGGTGCCCCTCTGCATCACAAAGAACTGGGAGCGTCAAGCTGTCATTGCGCTAGCGCATGGAGCATCTCCAGCTTGACTTTTTGCGGCAGGACCATTTTGCAACTGCAGAATGAGCAAACCAGAATCTCAAAGTCGGAGGTCCGATATCGACGACCCTGCCGAGGTGTATGTCTGTCTCTCTGATTGAGTGGACATCAGTCGCAGCCACCCATCTCGCTTGAGTCTTGACTCTTAAGTAATGTCTGACACTCCGAAGAACAGACACGCTTAGAAGCCTGCGACCTGCAATGTGACGACACGGCGTATATTGGAGCCCAGAAAAGGAATTTCCTTCCCCTGGAGGCTGAGACTTCAGCAATCTTCCATTGGAGGGGGCCTAATAGAAGCTTAGACGATTTGTAGAACGAGCGCAAATACACAAACACGAGAAACCCCCCAAAAAATTGCCGACCAAATTTCAACATTATATCTCCTTCTGGAGCCCCTAGTCTTTGGACTTCAGCCGGGGTAGGAGGTATAGCGATTATCAACCAAGAGTGATAGCATAGGTATGGCGTTGATGGTAATTGACACAAAGTATCTGGGGAAATCGGAAACGTGGAAACCCACGAGCTTCACAATCAACGTGTGATGGATAAGGCTCGGGGGAATGAGATTAGAATGCACTCCTCCACATTCAGATCAGGTTTTGGGAATTTTGATCCTGCATACTAAGTTATATATGCCAGCAATCTACGATCACTTTCCAATTTGGGAAGGTCAAATTCCCCTCTTCTTTCCCGTCTTGTGTCTGTAGATCTCAGAGCACGGAAGAATAATAGGTCCATTCGGAGTCTACCTTTAAAGCTCAAGGTTGGGATATTCTGACGATCGTTCTCTTAATCAGCGGAAACAGCAGAAGTAAATACGCGAGGAGGGTTTGATTTGTCGGTGAAGGCAGCAGATTTACATGGTCGACTTTGCCTCTGTCTTCTGCAGAGTGTCTCTGGGCAATTTAACGATTCATGTTGGATTTTACTGACCGATTTCCTCGACCGGTGCCTTCTCACATCTCCACTTGTCCTAGGGCAAGATCCTGCATCATCTCAACCATCCACGAATGTTTGCCAGTAAACAGTATTGACTTCCGGACGTACCTTCGGCAGAGTAGGGCTCGCTATTATCGATTCGTATTTCCCTAATCTTGACACAACCCCGCGGTACGAGGTTTGTACATCCAGGCAGAATAGGAAGAATATTGTTGAAGTTGCGTCTGGATATCTTGGCGGGCGTTACTCCCCTGGCATACTTCAGAGGAGTCGTGGCCGATTCCGCGCTCTAGGGGGGGAGGTCAATCATCTCTGCTTCCAGCGGCTTGAGTCGCCACCCAGAAAATTCTACCCATCCAATCCACTCTCATGCCGTGGAAGGCTGTCTATTCTCCACAGTCACAAGAAAATAAACGAATATTTCCGGACAAGAAACTCCATGCTCGGTAATTTTTTTGGGTTGTTCTCGCATCTTTTTTCCAGAGCGGCCAGTTACACGAACTCGAACACAAAGTAAAGAGCTCTTCCCTGTCCCCGGAGCACAAACTCCGGACAGCCAGAAAGCACGTTCATTCAATGATTGGATCGCCACCAAGGATGGGAATTTTCAAAATCCCATGTTGCGCATTCCCCACTTGCGGCGATCCTCGCACTACCTGATGTCAGTGGTGTGAGACTGACGGCACGCTGGGAGGGGGGGAAAGGTGAAGGGGGGACAAGACAACAGACATGTCTTTCTCCCCTGTAGGCTGCTTTATCAAGTAAGTGCCACGTTTGGGACTCTCTTGCCCTGACTTTCGGGCTTAGCTGGTCTAGACAGTGAGCCTTCTGCCGTTTGAAGGACAATCTTTACCGTAGAGGATGTCTTTGGGAGGGGTATAATTACATCGATCGTGAGCTGTCATGAGGGAACTGGTTGTATGGAATGAGCACTCGTAATACGTTGTCAGAGGAAAAGCTGGAAAGCGACGATGCCCACTCGCATGCCCAGTAGATTCAGCATTGAGTAGTAATATCGACAGATTCTCTATTGTTCACCTCGCCTAGATCCAACCAAGCTACGTCCGTACATGGTGACAGTATATGCCGGATTGACAGTGGCGAAAGTCTGTCTTTCTTCTTGAACAAGTGGATTGCACAAGACATGAGTCGGGATTTGGACCCGTACTTGGGATTTGGATGATGGTGTGGTTTTATTTCCGCAATGCGCCAATGCCAGTCAGTGATAACAGTGCCGCCTTACGAGTGAAGCTTCAGTACCCTGCCATCCAGGCCCATCCTCTCCACAGCTGCAAGCCACCGCCAATGGATACCCTACAAGGCGCTTCCCCTCGCTGCGCTCCTACCACCACAACCCTACCTCAGATGCGCAGTGCAGCGTCATTTCCTGCTTCAAGCTCCTGCGGGATGTTTTAGCATTGTCATCTTATCTTCGTCCTCGTCGATTTCTCGGAATCAGGGGTTCTGGGAAACAAGAGGTTTAACGTCATCTCTGATCTTTGTCCTATGTTCCTCATTCTTGCAACGTTCGCATCTACGGTCTACCTATCTCGGACAGCTGTAACTTGAGCCCAGCGAAACCAATCAAGCACCAAAGCAGCAAACGACTACTCACCTAACGTAAATTTACTTGAGAAAGAAGGGCCTGTTGGCCAACTTAACCGCGACATTATTGCTCTGCTCTGCTCTGCTCCGGTAACATTTACCAATCCTGCTGGATCTCGATCTCATACAGCGACTCGCGCCTACTTAGTGGGACGACTAGCCAGGGAGTGGCAGCGGAAACCTTCCTAGTCGACGAACCGTCAAACTCTAACTTTCCCATCTTCGTTGAAAAGTACCTTTCCCCGCCGACCTCACAAGCATAGAAGTGCAGAAGCTATTTCGGACTTCTTTGTGCAGTCTGCATTCCCCTCTCCCACAGTCCGACAACAAATAACAACACCAAGAACACAACAAAAGAAAACAATTCTTGTGGCGTTCATTGTCCATTGCCACTATCCTGCCTGCAGAAGAAACAACACGCCGTCCGCCATTTTCTGTGGTCGAGACTACGCTTTTAGGTGTCCAGAACTGCAATTGAACGGTAGAGGTAAGGAAAGCTCCGCATCAATGACGCAAATCTCAATACACAAAAAGACAAGTAGAGTATGGCTAAAACGAATGCATCACCAGGCTTCCACTGCTTGACATCGACCCATACTGTCCTCATTGCGACACTTGCGGGCCAGAATTGCACCTGCCATAAGTTTCACTTTCCAAACGTTGTGAAGAACGGACCCCGCAAACGCTTCGGCATTGGAGCTCATTCCTGCGCCAGAGGACGTCACATTCCACCCAGACCCTGAATAATATACCCGACGAAGCCGAATTGCAAAAGAGGAACAGACCACTCAGACCCCTCCTACTTGAGCAAGTTGCGACAGAGCCAGAGCCACTTTCCGTTCTGGAGGCTAGAACTTTCTGGGACTACCAGGACCGAGGTAGAGTGTGCTTTTCGAGTTTAGACTGTAGTGGCCGTAGGAAAGCACAATCAACACACATACCATTGAATCGTGCTTCAATATCCTTGTGCTATCTCAACATTTCTGCGACTTCAATCAGCAAGCACCACAATGGAGTATCCTACGAATTACAATTATGCTGGCAACCCATGGAGCGGCAGTGCATTTATGAACAATCAGGTCCTCACCCCAGGCTTCGATTCCGAGTTTGAATTCAGCCAATTGTTGAATTTCTCCCCCGCCGTTGGAAACTCACAAAACGCCATGCCCAACATGCCAGTCAACATGCAACCCACCATCCAAAATATGCCAGGCGAATTCGTCGATGATTCCGAGTTTCCTTTCCCAACCCTTCCAGAAAGTACTTCCCTGCCAACTTCGGCTTCGGGGAACACATTGGCACCAGCAGATTTATCCATCACCTCTATCCCGACACACGGATATGCGGTCGCGGGTGAGTCTCAATCAGTAGACCCACAGGTACATGATGGAGTGAAAAGACAAACACACGACGAAACAACTCAATCAGCAGGCCAGAAGAGGACCAAGCCTAATACTGATGCTGGAGAAGAGCCCAAACCCAAGAGACGTCGAGGTGCTAGAAAGAAGATTCGGACCGCCGAAGAACTAGCAAAGAAGAGAGAAAACCACCTTCAGCGAAACCGAGACGCAGCACAGAAATGCCGTCAGAAAAAGAAGCAAACCGAAGCGGAGAAAAAAGAGCAGATGGTCAGGGAACGCCAGGATAATCATATCGCATGGAACAATATCGCCCGAGTTGAGGAAGAATTGGAATCATTCCGCAACCTTGCTTTCGACATAGAAAGTAGCTGTGACTCCGATGATCATAAAGCGATAGCCAGAGAAAGCTTGAACAAAGTTTCGATTTTAGTTGCCCAGCTCCAGGACCGGGTTGACATGTGCAACCAGAGGCGAGCCGGAATCAGTGAGGGACTTGTTATGACACGATCATTTACCGGCTACGTCCAGCAGGATTCTATCCAAAACGGCCCTGAGTCTGTGCAAGATGCTCACAGCCCAGCTATGTCAGCTCAAACGTCGACCTACCTTCCTGGCCACGGGCGAACCAACTCTCACGCTACCTCGACCGTCAGCGTTGGTGACCTGCCAAGTGCACAGCGAAACGGGATGGGAAGCCGGCCAATGTCTCGAGACATGTCGTACTCTGAAAACCCGCACAAGATCAACACAGATTTCGCAAATGGTGCCAACATGTCTCGAAATGGGTCGACTCCAGGAAATTCTGATTCCGCGATTGGTTCCAACAGCCCTCCGGAAGGTGTCAAGAAAGACATGGCAATTGACGATGAGGGTATTGGGAATCCGATCTACCGCAACAACGAACCTCTTCCTTCGTTGGATGCTGGCCTTGATTTTGCATACCTAGCTCAAGTGCAATTCAGCGGTCAAGAGCAGGTCAATTAGTCGTGTCGAACAGCTTTGCGAAGAGATTTACACCACGATTGTTTTCTTTCGCCAAAAAGGATCCGATGACATTATTGCCTGGTGCGAGGAATGGATGCTGTGGAGCGGTGGACGAGGCGAAAGCTACAATGTATCTCTGTTAGCGAAAAAGCAAAAGCAAAAGCAAGAGCAGATCAGATCCTGACCAGCATATGTATACATACCAATAAGGCCGGTCTACTTGCAGAGTCTCTGATGATGGCCAAAAGTACTGTATGATTTTGCTGTACAAAATTGACCGAGTAATAAACGCGGATATCGCAGGGCACGGACGAGTATGCGAGTGCTAATTTTGGGGACTGTCGCCGGAGTTGTCTTTGTTGTTTTGCGTTCGCTCGTAGCAATGTATGACGTTAAAATGCTTGATCGTCCATGTGAGATGTTTGTTCCGCGTGGTGATGAATGTGATTCTATAGGTTGTCATCAAAGTTTTCTAGAATGAAGAATGATGCTGGTTTGTAGTAATGGTAGAATTGGTTGTGGTGGTGTGGCTGTGGACCTTGTGAGGCGAAAAGCGTGACGTGATGGATTTAGAGTTGGGTAGACTTGACGACATGACATTTCTGACATCCCAATCCAATCCGAATATTACATGACCAGATCCATTTAGTATAGTCTCCTCTTCTCGTCCCTCTTTTGCCACACCTGCTGAGATTGAATTTCGAAGGTATCCCTTGGCTTTGGAGAAAGGTGCGTGCATGGAGGTGTGTTTTGATAAAAGCTGATGAATGGCAAAGGTGTCAAGTGAGTTGACCTGCCTCTTCCTCTTCCTCTGTCTCCGAATGCTTTGGCTCCTTGGACAGGGTCTGGGAGCAAAAGACAGTCAAGATGGGTCGATGTGTGCTCTGGTATTTGCGGCGCCGTGTTGTTCGGAAGTCCAGGGAAGTCTTGAGCGCTGAAGGTAAACTCTGAAGAGGGAGAGAAGAACAATCGACATCCTACCGAAGAGGCATTGCCTTCAGTAGCCAGCGGACCAGATTCGAAGTGAAAAACCTCTGAGATTCAGAACGTATCTCATTTGATCGGCATGGGATGCTGTTGGGGGTTGCCTGCTCTCTTCTCCTCGCTCTCCCTACCGTCTTTGAATTTTTGCCTCTAAGACTTCTCGCTCTCGAACTATGCGTCGGTGTTGCAGCGACTGTTGTCTCCATGACTATCTGTTGTCATCGTAGATCGGTCGCTTGAGTGGAACTTTGGAGGCTTGTCTTGAATGAGCTGTTGAGCATAGGGTGGTACATCGAGGTCGTGTTTGGAATGTTGTATTCCGAGAGAAGCTTCCCGTGTGAAATTTCTCTTAATACGCCATGGTCTGTGGGCAGCCTGCCCTGAGGAGCGAGGATGGAGTCCTCTCAGAGGGGCGAATGAAAACTCTTTGAAGGTACCAGGGCACGTATCAATATTCGTGATGAGATACTGACCGGTCATCACTCTTCGGGGAAACGGTAGCGGAATTGGAATGGATTCCAAGGGTGTATTGCACCGAGAAATCCTATTGCTATCGACTAGAAAGCGCGATGAACGGCATCTAGTATTGCTTGTCTCGCCGACGAGTCCTGGCTGATAGGAAAGAGATATTTCGTTCTTTTCGTCGTACTTCAACACCGAATTTGTCCTTTGGAAGAGCGCGACGGAAGAAATTGAAGGTCGTTTGGCGCGCGACGCTTGTTATGCAGTGCTGAGAGTTGTGAAGCGTTCTTTTCGGACTTGACTCGTAAAGACTAGCGAAAGATTGTGAAAGTGAGCAGGATCTCTGGCGGAGAAGAAGATATTTTGGCTTTCCATCGGGCCTATCTTGCCGTGTGGTGAAAACAGTTTCACACCCAAACATGGGCTACAGAGGCCATTCCTCGTCGTTCAAGGTCCATCGTCCAGCTCGAGCGAAGTCATCGAGTGGGAGTTGCTGTATCTTCGTAGTAGAAAGATACATATTAGAGGTGATACCGCGGAAAGGGAGAAAAAGAGGGGTTGCTCCAGTATAAGAACGACATAAGAAAGCCAGGCCACAATTACAGCATTGCGTCTGTGGCAACGCAGCCAGCAGCGCCATGCATGACATACCTATATAAAACACCAACGCTCGCATATCTTACTTACTACATCATTGGAGAGGACAAAGAAACCGCGTGACGTGATCCAATAAGATAGGTTTCAAGCCATCCCAAGGCGGACATGGCAGGGATGAATTCCACGATGATGTAAGTTATTTGCTCTCGCTTAAAAGTTACACGAAGCCTCTTTAATTATGCGGATGATTGAACCGTTCAAATGGAAACGTACTTGTTGATAAGGACGGACCCGACCGACGGTTCATTCCCGGTCACAGAACGAGGAGTAACGGATGCGAGGCCCGACGAATTGATGCTGCTTCTCTGGATAGGGGAGGGAACTGTTGATGGGACATTGTGCGCAAGAGATTTGATGGAAAGAGATATTCGCGGTAGAGCTAATAGCTGGACCGATGTTCTGGGCTGTCATCCTTGTCAGTTGGGAAATGAAAAGTCATTGAGCTGATGGACTTGCGGGTTGGTTGGAAGTCCGATTTTATATCTGCTAAATGCTGAAAATGAAGAACGAATCCTCTATAAATGTCTCGTCGTATCCGGGTAGATGTTGACCTTGGACGCTGTGACCAGGCGCAGTTTTGTCCTGCATTTGATGGGGGAGATAGACGGATGTATCTTAGAGGAGCTGAAGCTGCCACTGGGCGTTAGTACTAAGTGACCCTCGACGACGGACCGACTGGCGAGCCCACTGCCATGTCTGAAGCTAGGCAGTACAATTGCGACAAAACTGTTTCTCCCGAGCAGTATATCCTCATAGGCAGTACAATTGCGACACAACTGTTTCTCCCGAGTAGTACATCCTCACTGTTTGAGGACATTGTATTGTTGGTCTGTATGGAGGCAAGGATATCTGACAGTGGAGAGTGTCGAGGTGGATTTGGTGGATAGACTTCGCCGCCGATCAATGACGAAATCGACGAGATAAAAAACTGGGCTAAAGCGAGAGACCATCGTAGCCGGCATTCTGTCAAGCAAGGCATGACGGATGTGCGAAAGGAAGAGAGTTTGAAAACCTGCAACATATCCACCGAATGGGACCACCAAGCCAGAACCTCGTCGCTGCCTTTGCCATCTAGACAAAGAAAAGTTGGGATGTTTACAAGTCCCACTCCCCGTTTCCGTTCCCGAAAATGAGGCGAGAGAGCCGATCCGAAGACAGCTCTTGGCGAGAGAGCGAGCCATATTCCAATTCGCAACAGCGAACTCCACAATGATCAGTAATATACAGCCAGTCAGATCATATCGAGGTCGCGATGTTGATTATTCCGGCCGTAAGAAAGTAGCCCTGATGTCCAGAATGCTGACAGTAATGACCAATCAGGACTCCGCTGAGCTGCAGCCAAATTGCCTTGCGATTACTACGCACGTATAGACTGCTACCTGACCTGATATCATATTTGATAGAGTTTGCCTTGAAGTAGGCTATTGCTGTTGGGTCTTCGCCTGTGACTCGATATTCTGTTTATTTCATTGGACATCATTGAAACTCGGGATCTGCAAGCGAAAATATCGCACTCGAAGCACTTGCTCTGCATGTCGACAAATTGGTGAGTCGAACGAGCCCGGGGCTGTATTTGCTAAGTGATCCGTAATCGCAAAGCGACAATGAGGAGACCGAGACTATGACTCTGCTGATGGTGGAGGCAAAATAAGCCGCAATTGATGTAAGCGCATGAAATCGCAGGAAGTTACTTTGCGGCATATAAATATCAATACAGTCCAGGAAATGTGTAGCAACGATACTCCGATTGCATTTACTCGGCAATCCTGTCCATAGCTGAATCAAAATGACAAATTCACTTGAACCCGCCTCCACGGAGGAAAGTAACGTCGCTGACATTGACACATTCATGTCTCGAAGCTACGACTTCGTAATCATCGGAGGAGGAACAGCAGGCCTGGTTGTAGCAACTCGTCTTTCTGAAAATCCCAGCCTTCAAATAGCAGTTCTCGAAGCCGGGAAAGCGAAATTGAACGACTTCCGCATCAAGGTGCCAGCTTTGGCACCAAGCATGCTAGGAAATCCCGAGTATGATTGGAGATTCAAGACAATTCCGCAGGTAAGGAGGCGCAGAAAATACAAGAAGAAAGATCATATATTAACAAACTGGGCAGGAGCATCTTGATGGCCGTGTCGACGACCAGAATCGAGGTAAAGTCTTAGGAGGATCAAGTGCAATCAACTACATGATGGCAACCTACTCCTCGACCGAAGCTCTCGACATTTGGGAGAAACTCGGTAACAAAGGATGGGCTGCCAAAGATCTCCGTCCTTACTTGCACAAATTCCAAACTTGGAATCGACCGTCTGAGGAAATAGAAGAGTTCTTCGAGCTTGACAGGACAACGAATGAAAGCTCTTTGGATGGAAGCCATGGTCCGATTCAAACCAGCATCTACAAGCACCTGGGTCCACTGGAAAGGGACTTTGTGAAGGCCTTCAAGGCATTGGAACGTCATCCAGGGTCCACTGATCCTGTCAACGGTGTCTCGAAAGGGGCGTACCCAATCACCGCGACGGTTGACCCCAGAACTGCGGAAAGGAGTTATGCAGTGACTGGATACTACCTTCCAGCTTCCAGTCGTAGCAATCTCCATGTCTTGACCGAAGCTCATGTTACAAGAATCCTCTTCGATGGTGACCGCACTTCTGGAGTGGCGTTCATCCATACCAATCAAGCCTACAGCATCTCTGCGGAGCAAGAAGTGATCCTTAGCGCAGGCGCGATCCAGTCACCACAAATACTCGAGCTCTCGGGAATTGGCCCAGCACACATTCTTGAGCAGCATGGCATCAAGCCTGTCGCAGTTAATGAGAATGTCGGTGAGAATCTGCAGGACCATATCATGACCATTTTACCGTTTCCCCCCACCCAGCCGGATCTTTCAATCTTTTCGAATCCGGCACTGGTGAAGCAAGCCCTGGAAGAACATGCGAAGACTGCATCGGGCCCGCTCTCGAAATTCATCGGGACGAGTGCGTTCGTATCTCTGGCGGACATTTTGTCTGTGACGAAGAGCGAACAAGATGTCAATAGCTTTGTCCGAAACCACTTTCCTGACGTTGCCGCACTCTCGATTCAGCAAGATTTGATCCGGACATTACTCGAGGGACCAGAAGGAGCGTCCACACAGTTTCTGATCCTTCCCAGCTACCTTCGTCCTCCATCAGCAAACAATGAAGGAGGCCATACTCTCGTAATAGGCCTGATGCATCCTTTCTCAAGAGGCAACATCCATATCAGCTCCCCAGATCCTCTGGCTGCACCGCTCATCGATCCCAGGTACTTCTCACAACCTATAGACCGAGACATCCTGGCTCGGTCTCTCATGTATGCTGAGGAAGCCATTCATACAGCGCCATTGTCGAACCATGTCGCAGAATATGAGAGGCGGTTCCCCAGAAGCGGCAACGTGGAGACTAATTTAGAGGCTGCAAGAGATCACCTCAAGAAATGGGCAAAAACGACGTATCATCCTGTAGGTACTTGTGCAATGTTGCCACTGCAGGAAGGCGGCGTGGTTGACAATAAGCTGAGAGTTTATGGTGTGACGGGTTTGAGAGTTGTTGATGCTTCGATATTTCCACTAATACCGCAAGGTAATCCGCAGACCTTGGTCTATGCCGTTGCAGAAAAAGCGTCGGATCTCATCAAGTCGACTCTGTGGACATAAAATAGTAATTATGCTCTCCCATCAACCACGTTGTGGCGTTGGCCGAATTCTCGCCGGCATCTGCAAGTTTCAGTAATTTGCAGTAGCTAATTTCCGTCAGCTTTCAAGCGATGCAATCGGACCTTCAGTCGGAGATGCCATTTGAGCTTCGCTCGTCTGTAACATTAATAGGCCGGAGAAAAAGCTCCTTGTAGAAAGTCAACATGGTGTCGCTAAAGGTAAGTTTTTCCAGTTGATCGGCAGTAACATCCTAGCCAATCAGCGCTGGTGTTCAAGTATTTCCGACTGTACACAGAACGCGACCCAAGATCGATCGAGACCCGTTCAAAAGAACTTGATTTCCAGCCCACAAAGATTAGCTTTGGTGTGAATTTGATTTACAAGAGGTATACATGGCCCATGGAGCTCTCAGATACGGAACCTATCGTACACTTCTGACCTTAGGCACCAGATCGCTCTGATGCTCACTCAATATCTGCTCCAGCGCTCCTTTCTCAATAATCACTCTTCCAAGCTCCAGTAAATCCTTTACATCAACATCCTCTACCAACTGAACTCTTCCTTCTTCACCAGCCGGGGCCAGAGCCGTGGCTAGGTTCTCCCTGAAGTCATTTGTGATCAAAAGTGTCCTCCCATCCTCTCGGCCCCAGTGATTATGCGAAAAGATATGCTTGATGAATTGAGTTTTCGGGTACTCGATGTCCATCCCATTCTCACAGATGATCAACTCCCCTCTCCTGTAACGCCAGCTCAATGCCGTCCTCCATGCCAAATCGTACATCTTCCTCGGTAGTCCCGTAGCGAAATCGCGAGGATGCGGTCCGAATGACTTTCCTCCACCCTTCAGCATAGGCGATTGCGCTGTGCCTAAACGGGCTCTTCCACTACCTTTCTGTGGTCTGATTTTGCGGTGAGATCCATGGACTTCGTATCGCGTCTTTACGCTTGCTGTCCCTTGCCGAGTTGCATCGCCCTCGAAGACAACGGCTCGGTGGAGGATGTCTCGACGTAGGGGGAGATGTAGATGCTTGCTATTGTAGGATTCGAATCGTACGGGCTCCATGGTAGGGAATTTGTAGATGGTTGTGAGAACAGTTGGGTCTGTGATCGTTAGAATTTGGTCCTTACATCAGGTGGACCACATCGTACCTGGGAGGGAATATGTCGGATCTGTTGCAGTCTCGAGGAATGAAGGATTGAATTCTTGTGTGAGGTTCGCCGGCATTGCAGCCTCTGTTGCCATTGACCTCGAGAATCGTAGGGCCAGGCATTGCTGTTGATTCAGTTGGTAAAGGTATTACTGCTTTCTGCGGAGTATACTTTACTGTGAGAGGATCTTTCACGCCCGACGGACACGTTCTTATACTTCTGAGGCTCCTTGAGAAGCTCTGCAAGCCTTTGGACGTCATTGTTGATATAATCAGATCAATCGTCATCCCATCCCGAACAGGAGTTGAGCAAACAAGGTTGGCAAAAATTCTCGGAGCGCAAGAACATTTCGCCGCGGCTGAGCTTCTAGCGACAAAATTAACGGACTTCAACACCAGATACCACAGCAACAATGTCGAGCTGTCAGAAGGCCGTAAGGCCATTGGCAAGATGCCTTCATGTTTCCCATCCTTCAAGTCACTCTGCAAGAGTCATTCGGACTCTTACGAGCTCTTCCCGGACGAATGAAGAAGCTACCACCGAAACGGTCCCCTTTAAACCCATATTCGATCCAGCAACTGTCACCAATCCACGGCAGGAGAAGAAGTTGATGCAGAGTGGCGTCACTCCAATTGGATCTAGAAGGCGTCGTGCAGCATTGAAGACCTCCGACAATATCCCTTTCGAGCAGCTGCCATATCAATGTTTTCAGGAGGCTCGAAAAGTGCTGGCTGCAGACCGGGAAGAGAAATTGAAGCTGATTGCCACGGAACGATTACGAATTTCGAACCTAGTAGCTACGGATGCTTCGAATATTCGGGGAGGCGAGGCAACGAAACAGAAGAGGCTGGAGAGCATGAGGAGGCATTTGGAATATCTGAAGATACAAGCAGATATCAATGATCCTATGATCAAGAAACGATTCGAGGATGGAGAAGGTATGCACAGCCAAGATTCAATCTGGAAATATACATCTGCTAATGGTTTCCGCAGGAGACATGAACAAACCCATCTACCGATACCTGGCGGACAAGAAGTGGCGCCAGTACCAACGAAAGATTATTGTCCAGCGTATAAATCAATTCGCAATAGTTCCCGATGTTTTACCTTACTTTGAACCGACCGCAGATGTCAAAATGGCATTTAGAGATCGAAATGTTCAGCCTGGAGAGTTCATCGATTCTCGAGTTAGCGAAGTTCCAGCACGGTTAAAAGTGCAAGTCTTTGACAAGGGCGTAAGACGTGTCACTGTTGCTGTGGTCGATTCGGACGTGCCGCTTGTGGAGAAGGATAACTTTATGTCGCGATGCCATTACTTGGCTACAAATATTCGTCTCTCTCCAGTAGAGTCCTCAATACCTCTTTCCATGGCCACGGAAGCGCAGCTGGTCCTACCATGGCTACCTCCATTTGCGCAAAAGGGGTCCCCATACCATCGATACTCAGTCTTCGTTATCGAACAAAAGCCTGACCAGATCCTGGATGTTGCCGAGATGAAGGATGCAGTCAAACGCGACAAATTTCACTTGAAAAGCTTTGTTGACAAGCACCAACTCAAGCCAATTGGAATGAGCATCTTCCGCAGCTTGTGGGACGAAGGAACAGCTGGTGTGATGAGTCGAGCAGGTATTGAGGGCGCGGACATAGAGTTCAAGAGGAAGAAGGTCATTGCGCTCAAGCCAAAGCAGAAGGCGAGAGGTTGGGAAGCGCGTCACTCTGGTGGAAAGTACTTGTCGCTCCAGAGGTGATGATTTTGTATAAGAGTATACCAATTGTACCATATTGTAACATGGATGCAGAAAGTCTCTGCCTTCCACTCCAGAATTTAGCTGCTGCCATGTTTTCTGTAATTTGCTTGCTTGTCCTTTAAACATTATCTCGGCTTTTGCGACTCTAATACGTGGACCGAAATTTGGTTAGAGGCTGTCATTCAGTCCATTTTTTTCTGCGAATACTCCCAGTGAGGCCTATAGAGAGGCTCTCATGCTGCGTCTTCCAATCTGTGTATTCAATACCGTACAGCAAGACTTGGGTAACATGACCATCACTTGGTTCTCAACCGCTTGCAAGTGGAAAATACGTACTTCGAGCTATGCAGTATCATTCCAGTGGTCGTGTCCTTCTTCTCTTGTGAGATATAGAACGGCTATTCGGACAAGTCCATGGGTATACCTCGCCTTGGACGAATAGTCTAGAGGCAATCAGGGGATCCATATGATGGAGGCGCTCGTAATATTATCAGTAGTAGCCCATTTACATGTCGTAGACCAGAAAGAATGCTTTATTATTGACTACTTAGGTCTACGTCTGTATGTCCAAAAGTTCAGATAGTCCTTCCAATGTTGACATTCTTCCATCGCAGATACATATACCTCCTTCGTTTTACATTTTATTTCTTGATGCCTCAAAAGCCTCCAAGCCATGCCCAAATTACTCCCACTGGCACAACGGCAGATAATAGTCCCCATATCAGTAGTCCTCTTATCGTTGAAAGTCCGCTCGATTCTTTGATCGTGAATTGCAGCTTCACAGTCACAGATGCAGGTGGCGGGGCAATGGAAGTCGGTAGAGCTGGCTGATTAGAGTTGGGTGTAGGTTCAGGTACAGCTATGATGGTAGTCGTGATAATGGAAGCAGGTGACATGACGGTGCTGATAACATTTTTGGTGGTGACGGTCACAACTCCTTCCAGCACTGTGGCCGTGGAATCTTGTTCTTTTGTAGCTATCTCTGATATCGACAATACGGCAACACCATCACTGACTGTAAATGTCGTTATAGGTACAGCTGGGTGCTGATTAGGATGAGCGATATTTGCCATTTTTGGTGACGCCGTGTTTGTCGATTTCCAGCCCCCTCTTCTGCCGAGTCCAGGTCCGGGTACAGCTAAAACGGGTGCCGCTTCTGTGCCATTTGATACCGCGACTGTGGCTTGGACATATATCTTAGAGGTGTGTTTTCTTGTGCCAAAAGTAACAAGAAGCACAACGGCAACGATCATTAAGATAACCATCAAGCTCGCAGCTCCAACAACGACAAATGCAAGCCACTTCTTGAACCCACTCTTTCGTTCAAGAAGCGGAGGGCTTGGTGGCGGCGTAGGCACCTGGGGGCCAAGATTTAGAGGCCTGGCTGTCATTATCTGTGGTCGCTCGCCGGGAGCTAGATGCGGTGGATTTATTTCGAGGGATCCTCGTCGGGAGGTGCTATCTGTGTAAGTTGATTCCTGTGAGATGGGCCGGGGCTGATTCGGGATTTGGAGGCTGTCGCGAAAGTTGGCTGAGCCCACTGGTCTCAGTGGAACTGGTTCTCGGATGGGAGTTTGAGAATCTGAGCACGACATGTTTACGACGTTGGCGGACGGGTATTATGAGGAGATCGAAGACCTCGTAGAAACGAAGGAAGTGGTGGATTTGTAGTAAGAGCAAAGAAACAAGAATTGCGTTGGTGATTCACTAGAGGTTCTCAGTGAAATATTGGTCTTCGAAGTGACTGCCTGGCTTGTGACTTGGTCACCGCTCTGCGAGTTAATTCCATTCGTTTCAAGCACCTCAACGCTGCCATCGAAGAGGCGCATTCAGAGAATCTTCTTCGGGCTGCATTGACACTATATAAATAGGAAATGACTCCAAATTAACTGTCGAAGCCAGACAACGACCTACACAGTCAGCCTGTCTTCGAGTCATCCATGAATCGAAATTCTACCTTGCTTCTGATTCCCAGGATGTTCGGCATGTCGCCCTCAGAGCTTCTGAGAGAGAGCCAAATTTGGTGAAGCCGAGTACTACTTGCCGAAAACATCTGTCCATGCTGGATTTACGGTTCCCCTCGAGTTGTACTTGAAAGCATACCACAAGACGCAAACAACAACATTCGTCAGGAAGAAGCACAACGATACCCAACCCTCAAAATCAATGGCACCTTGTTTGGCAATGGAAGTATTGAGATGCTGTGCAATCACAGATGGTGCTGAAGCTGTTTGTTCAATGAGCAAGACTCTTGCAACAGCAGGCCAGCGGCGACAGGTCCATGATAGCGAGTGCCACATGGCGGCGTAAATGGCCGCAACTATGTACCACACGACGGCCATTGTACTTGCTGCTTCCAACCATGATGGCACGGGTGGAATTCTAGACTTGGTACATTCAGCATTAGTGCATTCCTTCCTCTTCTGTCTTATTCCTCCTGAGAGGACACAAGCTACAATGAAGAACCCCGCTCCTGCTTTAAACAGTGTGTTGCGAACCCGTCTCGGCTTTTGTTGCTCGGGAAGGCGTCCTGCCCCCTTTAGCGCTAGCCCTACAGGTAGAGAATAAGGAATTCAGCAGTTTCCTCGTCTACGCATATCTGAGGATTATGCGACGTGTTTCTGGAAGATGTTTGCGCATTCAAGAGGGGAGATAACGGGCTACCCGAGATACGTACAGAAAAGTCCGACAATCATGGCGGAGATAGTAACTGCTAGGGAGATTGAAAGTAAGATCGTTCTGGCAAACAGTACGATATTCTGGACCAAAGCTGATTGGGACATTTTTTCAGACCCTGCGTACCACAAGACCTCAATTGCCCAGATGAGTAGGCCAAGGTGGACAAGAATTGCCGTCAAGAAGAGGATTGAGTCAATTAGATCCAGATTCTGTGACAGTTTCTTGAATCTTTGGTCATCCGAACTTTGTGCTATCTGTAAACCTGGTCCTAGAAGCTCTTGAGCTGGTACTCCTGTTGATTGGGACATCCGTGAGGGAAATGATATCAACTCTACCACGACAAACGACACAGCGAACATCAATCCCCATGACTTTGTCCACCAAATCCCGGAGAAGGAGGCAAGCTTGATAGTTGCTGGAAGTGGACCCATAACGAAGAACAACCATCGAGGCCACGCCCGACCTGAAGCTGCCTGAGTCGTATCTTGGCCTCCACTAGTCCTAAGCTCCGATCTTGACAGAACGACCATTTGACTCGCGCCTACGAGACTGGTCTGAACATGGATGCGTACATTTGTCAATCGAATACGTGCAGATATAGCATCAGCCAGAACCAGGGTCGGGGAACTTGAGAGGTAGAATCGGTAGCGACTCGGGGAGCCGCATATTTTTTGAGCCATGGAATTGATCGCTAGACATAATAAAATCCAAAGAATGACATGCCATGTCACCGGAGACTCGACAGCGACCGGCAAGGCCTGGCGGTAGCTGTCTGAAATTTATGTTAGTACCTGAATATAGATGTGATAGGTAGTCCAACATGAAATCGACTCACCTGGCATCGCATCTTCACCTTCTAACATATTGTGCTAGCAGACAGATCGCTTTGCAATCTTGGAATGTAGAAGAGACTGAGGGCATGATGGTGGAGAAGATGTATGTTGGAGACTGTAATGCTGGAACTTGGAAGGCTGAGCATGTACAGTAGCGCTGATGAAATGATCGGCCACGCATGGCTGAGCCGTTGAGGGAACCGAGCCACTCATCAGACTGTCTGTATATAAAGACTGAATTTTCATCGAGCCTGCCCCCAGACGAATAAACACCCAGTCCCGTGTAGTGATCGAAACCTATTTTGCGAAAGGAAGGCAACCTATGCTTAAGAAGAGAAGGAATATATGGGTTCACGTGATCTAGAACGTGACATTCATGGTTGGAAATGAATGGTCGTTGCATTCAAGGCTGCCTTCTTTCATACTGGAGGCACTAGCAGTACTACATAAGGAGATATCACAGTACATCTGGTAAGTCGCTCCTCAATATGTATACTTGAAAATCGCCGAAGCAGCGCAGGTAAGTATAGCACGGAGATTGAAGAAAGCCTCCACTGCGGCGATGGAGGTCTGATCTATTTCACAAACTCCATACCACATAATCTACAATAGAAAATTTCGGGGAAAACATAGGTATAGCAATGCTAGACAGAGTCATACGGCGCTGTATGAAATCCACTATTCCTACAGTAGCCTCTACAAGGCATCAGAATCAACATGCCAATCATGAGCCAAATACAAGCCAAATACAAGCTAAAACCTCAATCCGGAGCATCAAAGTCAAACTTCACTTCTCTCCAGAAGCCTAAGGCACCCCACGCACCCAGCTGGCTCTATCTTGTTTAGTGGCGAGACAGTCAAAAAGTCATACGATTCGGGCTCACCCGAGTCTCGCTTAAGCCCACCCTCTCTCTTGAACGAGCACGCGAGCAGCCTTGGAACACAAGCAAAGCCTTTGCCTACCAGTATATAATTGTCTCCTCATTCCCCAGAGTTCCTAACGAAATCCTAATTATCTCGTATTCATTTCTCCACTTTCCCCAGATTCCCGTCTTTTTGCCACGTGCCTGCTCCCGAACGACTCTCGCCTCGTTGTTTTGTTCCCCACCTCGCTCCTCGCTTGCCTCTCTCACTCCACATTCAATCCTCTCTACCACTCATTCACTCGGTCCAAAATGCCCTTCAACTACCACACCGGCACGACAATTCTCCCACAACGCACCATCGACGTCGTTGGCTTCGGTAAAGTCGCCATCGTGACCGGCTGCGCATCAGGTGTCGGTCTAGCAACAGCCCAAGTCTTCCTCAGCCATCAATATGAAGTCCTCGGAGTCGATATCATGGACATGGAGTACTCCAAGATCGACCAGCGGGATCAGGGCAGGTTCCATTTTCACAGGTGTGATCTGACCGAGGAGGGCGAGTGTGATGAGGTGGTTAGAATTTGTGTTGCGAAGTTTGGGTAAGTTGTACTCTAACCCACCTGCTCATGATATCCTGTCGTCTACATGATTTCAATATTACCTTAGGCTTCCGTTTTCATATCTACTAGAAAGCAAATTTTGACATCAATAGCACCAAAATCGACGTCTTAGCAAACGTAGCAGGGGTAATGGACGCCTTCGAAGCAATCGACGTTTATAGCGACGCCGAATGGTCACGCATCATGAGCGTGAATCTCACAGTACCAACACGCATGATCCGAGCCGTTATTCCTTTCATGAAAGCCAAGAAGAACGGTTCGATCATCAATGTAGCAAGTAAAGCTGCTGTCAGTGGTGCGGCAGCAGGTCTGGCATACACGACCTCTAAGCACGGTTTGTTGGGCGTGACGAAGCACACTGCGTGGAGATTTAGAGATGAGGGGATCAGATGTAATGCTGTGTTGCCTGGAAGTAAGCTTCTCTTCTTTGTTTTACTTGCTGCCAAATCCTATCTTTTGCCCTTGAACTCAGATGCTTTGATTAGAAGGATTCTAACAAGGCTCATCTAGCAATGGAAACAAACATCAAAGCCTTCGAGCAGAATGACCATTTTGATGAAGCTGGCTTCGCCGCTCTTCGGTAAGATTGCCCCTCCCATCCCGGATTGGCGACAAAGAATTGTAGAGAGAAGAGACTGACACCCCCAAATAGTCCAATCTGGGAGCTGCACAATCCAGTCGGCGAGACACCAAGTATAACATCGACGGAAGTAGCGAACGTGATACTCTTCCTTGCTAGCGACGGTGCTCGGGCAATCAATGGCGTTGCGTTGCCTATTGACAAGGCCTGGGGAGTGATTTGAACCAGAGAACAGGAGCACCTGGTGCGCAGCGTGGTATTAGCCATGGAGTTTTGGGGTTGCTGGAACATGTTTTGCGAGTTTACATTATATCACTATCTAACGTTCCAATCACATTTTCTTGCGATTCTCATTTCTACACATCATGAATAGAAGAGACACCCCAACGGTCCTCCCTCAAAGAACCCCCTATCTCCCTCCCAAGCCTTAACAACCCACTCCCTCCCCCTCTCCACCACACCCTCAACCTGTTCCTCCGTCCCCCAGCCCTGAACCCTCGATCCCCAACAAATCAAATGCGTACCAACGTGCACCGCAGTCTTGAACGCCACCTCTTCATCGATCTTTCCATACCCCTGCATAAACGCTTCAATAAGCCAGACACCTGCCTCAATATCCTTGAAATGCTTCAGCTCGAAGAGCTCTGCGAACATTTGACCGAGATCATAGGCCGGGGAGGCGACTTGGCTCATCTCCCAGTCGGTGATGTAGACCGTCGTAGCGGATGAGGCGTCCGAAATGGGCCCATCTGGGAGGAGGACACTATTTTTCTGGTCAGTCTCTTTGCAAAGCGATCTTAAACCTCCTCGAGAATGGGTACAAGATGAAAGGGCAGACAGAAGAGACTCACTTTCCACTCCAGAAATCCCCATGAATAAGCACCATCCCCTCACTCTCCATATCCTTCCTCCTCTGTTCTCTAACCTTTTCGAAGACCTTCTTGCTGCCCTCCAAGATTCCTGGGAAGCTCTCTACAGTCTGGACCAACGTATCATAATTGATAGTGAACTTCAAATCTCGCATCGCCATATTACCCTTCATAGCTTCCACTAACCCTTTCTGCTCATCGGCCTGAGCCCAGGAGTGGAAGCTATTAGTCCAGAGACCGAGGGCGTGGCCTAGACGTTGGCATTGTGGGTGGGTGAGAGAAGAGGCGTGTTTGAGGACGTAGCTTTTGAGGTCCAGGGAGGAGGGGAGATCGCTGTAGATTTGGGTGTTGGTGGTGGGCGAGAAGAGGTGCATGGATGGTGTCATGACGGTGATGTTGCTGTGTGTTGAGGGAGGCAGGGTGGAGAGTGCTGTTAGGACGGTTTGTTCGTAGTCCTTTGATATTTTAGCACCGAGGTACTTTATACTTGAAAATATAAGAGTCAACTTACACATCTCGTGGTAGTAATCTTGAATCCAGGGCTCTGAGCTACATATCCCTCGGTGTGCTTTATGACTACTGTCTTCGTGCCATCTTGGAGAGGAGTGACCAGTAACCCTCGATACACAAAATTGGCTGTCCCGCCAGATAGCTTCGTGAGAGAAGTACATGCGAAAGGTCCATCTTTGAGACTTTCTGACACCTTGAGCATCATCTCATCTTGCGCTTCTGTCGCCATAATTGCGACACGAGAGAAAATTGCTTGGCGAGTACGTGAAATGATCTTTGTGAGAAAAGAGGAAAATCGACTGTCTTTAGCGAGATGAGATGTTGACTGTTTACTTCGTACATTCGCCCTCTATGGCAGCAGTGAACTGAGACTAAGTATTCTGGCAAAGATAACCAAGTCGTGTATTGGCAAGAAGGTAGCCGAGGGCTGAAGTGGTCGCCGTGAGTCACGCCGGTTCAATCTGCACGCTGTTTGAAGCAGCAGAGACTGAAGACCACCTGCTTTGACTTATGCTATGATCTGATTTGGTTTATAATTGGACGTGCCTGTCAAACCCAGCCTGTACTGACTCACTCTTGTAACATTTTTCTGGTGTGGTGAAGAACGAGGTACACAGCCGAATCAGATGCCAAGAATATGACGCCCTAAGCCAAATAGAGCTAGGTCTGCATTCTGTCTTTGTATGATGAAGCAGGATCGTACAGTGTTTCTAAGCCTGTCAACTTCGGGTATGAAATACTTCCATTGTTGTCATATCCATAAGCAAGACAAGCCACACAAGTCAGAGTATTTCATTGTTTTGATCACCAGCGCCATAGACCCCTCAGCTATGCAACCGACCAGCCCATAATTGTAACTCGGAGTAAATCATCAATCCACCCATCCGCTCAACCGCTCAACCAGGCGGAGCAAACGCCATGCTAAAAGCTTTGCAAAAACCACGATGCAATCGATTATCATCAGCCCATAAACACTTCCTTCCATGCCCGACCTCAAGAAGAGGCATCTACTCCGCGCCTCCTTGAAATCTCATGGCTAGGACCCAGCTACCATCAAACTCCACTCCTCGTCTGACTCTCGTGCCCGCTTTCTTCCATACGGCTGCTCCTAGACCGATATCCGCAACGAACAGCTGCCAGTCCTTGCCTTTGCCGTCTTCATCAGCAATGCCTTCGCCAAGAGCCATTGCCTCCAGGAGACCTTTCTTTGGTGCGCCCATTGCGACCACGTACTCGGCATGAATATATAGCTGGCGGCCATCTATTATACTGACCTTTCCTGTAGTAGGATCTATACCAGTTGGGACATCGATTGCCAAGACCCGGGCTTTGCTGCGATTTGCCCATGCAATCAACTCGTATGCCGTAGCTTGGTCGCCAGTTCGTAGCTCCTCAAATGATATAGTGAGACCAAGGAGACCATCTATGATCAGCTCAAGAGGTGCATCTAGCGTTTTTACGTACTCCAGAAGCTCAATCTTAGTGACAATCTTGCCGCCAAAGCCTCTGAAGACCTTGATTTGCCGTCTTAAGCCAACAAGAAGTTCCGATTCTCGCTCCAGTCCAAGAACACAAATGACAACATTGAGGCCGTGGTTTCGAATGTGTCGACCAGCGGCGACCGCGCGGAGACCACTTTTGTTGTTTCCGGCGAAGACTACAACTGTAGGTATTATGCTGCTCTTGCCTTGGGTGAGACCTCGCCCACCACCTGAGTTGAGTGCAGATAAGGCGACTTCAGCAATACCTCGACCAGCATTTTCAGTCATCATATCTTCCGAGAGGCCAAGCTCGTTATCAGCAATGTTCTCCAAATTGAGCATCTGTAGAGCTGAAATGGTCTCGCATCGACGATCCGACGGGACAAGGAAGAAAGAGGGTTTGGAAGCGGGTGATGGGATCTTATGGAAGTTAGTATCTGAAGCCTTGGCATGATCTGAAAACCTTACTGAAAGGGTTCGAGCAGGGTGTATGCCAGCGCTTCCCTTTCGAGAAACAGGTCTGCGGTTTAATGATAACTTGCTTTCGGCACGTTCGGTTCTGCGCGAGCGTCTGCCGCTTCCTGATCCACGCTGACTTCCTCTTGCCTCGTCATCTTCACTATCACCCGCTTCACTCTTCCACGCCGTTGTTTTTGCTGGCCCATTGGGCACCTCGAGAACATTTTCCGTATAATGTAAGTTCTTTCCACCAGCTGTTCCAGGCTTCGCCTTAGGTAGTCTGTTATGAGACACCAGTCGGTCCTCTTCCGCGATGCTGTCCTCGGCTTGTATTTGATTGAAGACTGTATGTTTGTCGAATTTCGCCAGACTTCCTACAAAATCAAAGTCGCCCATCTCCTGAACATCTGTAGCGTCCTCAGTTTGCCAGCCATTCTCCTCCATTTTCCCATTCCTTCGCCTATTCTTCTTGAGTGTCGCAAAGGGTTGGAATGAAGTTGTTGGTTCCAGGAGAGGTGTTTGTCTCCATCCTTTCGAATTCGTAGTCTCCTTCGTCGTCGCAGAAGGAGGATCTGCAGCAGAATCCTCTCCTGCTTTGCGACCCTTCCTTGACCTCCGCGCTTTCCTCTGCTTGGCCGCTGGTTGGTCTGGCTGAACTTCTGCTTCTCCATCCATCTCCTCCACCAGGGGTGTACCATTCGCTCCACGAGTTCCTCCCTCGGTGCCGACGCGCATACTCTCCATGGGTTCCACCAAGGTCGCAGCAGGAGTGATATCTCGAATTGACCGCGACGTCCTTCCCGTCGCAGTCTGTGTCGAGTCGGTCCGTTCCATAGATGTAGCACTCCATTGCTGCGTAGGTAGAGAAGGTGTGTGGTTGATGACAGGTGTTGGTCTCTTGCCCATGCTCAAGATGGCTGGGTCTTCGAAGTGCTTCGGCTTGACGGCTGGAGTTGGTGCTGGGTAAGGAGCGACGGGATATGCTTTAGGAGGAGGAGGCTTGTTGATATTGGCATTTTCGTTGGTAGCTTGTTCCAAATTGGCTATCTCTGCGACTTTGAGCGATAACTCTGGGACATATTTGCCATTGCCTGTACAAATTACTGAACTGGGAGTCAGTTGAAGAGTAATCTGGGTGCAGTGGAGGGGCATGTACCATTCATTAGAGTCAAGCCCATTCCAGGCTCAATGTTTTTGACCACTCCCCTCACTTGCGCCCCAGGTGGCTCTCTGAGCGTCACCAACATGGTGAGTCCAATGAAGCTGTAAGACATCCTGCCGCGCGCCGTTCTGTGTTCCACTGTCTCTACACCTCGATATTTCGTTGTCTGGCTGGCCTTCGCACCTTTTGCAATACCTCACGAGCTCTCGGTCGGCAATTTGTGTGAACGCAGGGATGTCATAGACTCCACTCGGCGCGATGAGATCCAGAGACAGGACCGTTACCTTCGGGAGCAGTGAAGGGTAGACGTAGCTTGTTGGCTGTTGAAGAAATCGCGTGGGCGAAACAAAAGTATATTTTCGGGACATTGCTTACGGCAGGTACGCTTGCTTGGTTGGGGTTGCCGGCTTATCGATAAGCAGTTAGTACTTTTTACTTCACTTCTCAGCAGTGACTGCGAAGTAGACATCAGTTGTCTACCTAGCTTCAATTGGCAATTCTTCAAAACATTCGGAGTTAATATCAGGAGATATGTGTATGTATATATGTCTGAATAATGGACGGCCATTTCATATGATCTCTAAAACTTCTTTCTCAATTTCTAAACGGCGCCAAAAAATGAAACTTAATCATACATTATTGGGATTTCTGATTCGGGTACCTGATACAGCTGATATAATCTCATGTACAAGCGATCGTGCACTGAAAAGAATACTTCATATCCCCGAGGATTTCGAAACACTGTGATGTTGTTGGATCGGCAAATACCGACCTCGGGTGAAGCTCTGCCAATCAACAATAGGGTAGGGACACAGCTATGTTCACATCTTGTTCTCTCAGACCAGCCATCATGAAATGTGTCCTTTCAATAACTATCTATTGGATATTGCTACAGGTATCACTGCAGACAGGGGTATATTCCTCCACAGCTCCCGCAAAAGCCTAAGCTAGTCCAGCGACATCAGACTTCATTTCTGGACAGTATGCAGCGCAAGCCATATTTAGCCCGGAGCACTTCTGCTATAGACAGTTGAAAACAGAAACAACTTTTACTCCATTCCATGCAGCATCCTTCTACCATACTCCGAGAGACGCCAAGCAATGATCATACTTCTCCCAAGACACAAGCGAGTAAGCCATATTTCCTGGCTCATCAGCCATACGCCGCCAAAACTGCCTCTTCTTCATCGTCGAATTCGTAACCTCTCGTCTGCTCCAATTCAGCCATCATAAATTCTTCTTCGTAATTGCTCGCCTTTTTGGTGGGGCCGGGTGGCTTCGCAACTGTCGGATGCTTGAGAGCCTTATTTACGCTGTACAAGCTGTCGTAGAACTGAGCAACCCGCGGGTGGGCCATTACCTTGTTCTTATCGAAATTCTGTACCTCAAGTCCAGCTTGGCTGGTGGCTCGACTCAAAGCGACATATGCTTGTCCCTTCTCGAAAATCTTCTTGAGATCGATCTTGACTCTTTCTAAAGTTTGTCCCTGCGCTTTGTGGATGGACAGCGCCCAAGCAAGGATGAGTGGGAGTTGAGATCGTTGTGCTTGTACCTCGCCACTGGGTAGTTCCACCTTCCATTCTTCTGGCTGGACCAGAATTGCTCTGATAGTCCCGTCGGCGGCTGAAAACTTTACAAGTGGATATAGCCGGCCCGCGTCCGCTGCTGACTCTTTCGCAGATAAGAATGTCGCCCTGATTTTAGATCGTTCTTCCCTCGCATCTTCGGTCAGGTCTTCGTCGTCGATTCCGTCATCAAACAAATTTGGACTTTTGTCGTACATCTCAAAAGTCTTCTCGCTCATGAAAGCAGAGACCTTCCCCAATGACCCGTTGACTAGGCCATCATCCATGTTCTTGATCAACATCACTTGCGCTCCTTTTTTCAACTCAAGCACTTTCGGCGCCATCATATTAGAAAGGAGTTTATCACGCATGGCAATGTCTGTTATGGTGCCAGTATCTCGAGCTTCGTATTTGTAGCTTTTGCCTACTAAGCTTCGCATTCTGAATGCGTTTGAATTCTCGACTTCGTTTCTCGTTGGGAACCTGGTGATCAATTAGCCACGGGTACATCATCAAAGAATCCGAGACACTATCTTACAGTTCAGTAGATGCTAAACCATTTTCTTGCGGGATAGGTCTGCTCAGTTTCTTAAACGCAGCAATGGTTTCATTTGTGATCTTGCCCAAGCGCATTTCGTTAAGCATATTTGCAAAAACTGAGCTGTTAGTAATATTCGAATCATCGTCAAGGCAATGGAACTCACCAGGGTCTTTTTGACGAAACACTTCGGTAAGGCCAATTGTGTGATGTATGGCTGTAGGCCAAGTACCAGCATCAAATGCGAACTTGACAGCTCTAGCTTTGTTATCAAAATCCGGTACAGGAGGTAATTGGAAGAAGTCGCCCGTGATGACTAGCTGAATGCCACCGAATGGTCGTCCATTGTTTCTCATATGTCTGGCAATGCCCTCCAGTTTGTCAAATAGGTCTCCATCAACCATAGAGATTTCATCGACAATCAGAATTTTGGTTCGAATCCAACGGTTCTTTGCTTTCTGGTTCCTCTTGATCTTCTTCACAAGAGCCGGCACGTCCTCTTTGCCGAGTCCAATGCCTCCAAAGCTGTGCAGGGTTACACCACCAATATTGCAAGCAGCGAGACCAGTGGAAGCGGTCACCGCAACACGATCTGGCTCTCGCGAGTACTTCTTGCGCAGTTCCGCGATGATAGCTCTCATCAACACCGACTTTCCCGTTCCAGCCGATCCAGTGAAAAAGACGCTTTTGCTTTGGTTCACAACCAGGTCAAGGACTTTTTGCTGCTCTTGGCTGAGTGTGATTGGTGTTACTACGGCTTTGGGACGTTCCCCTTCACCAGCCGGGTCACCTGCTGTTTTCCTAGCCTTCTGCTTGTCCTTGAATTTCTTTTTCTCCTCCGCAATTGCGCTGCCAGTATTGTTCCATGGCATGCGTTTTTCCTTGGGCGTAAAGTCCCATTTGGTCCCCTGACCTTTCTGAAGTTTCGCACATTCATTGGCGTAATGCCCGGTCTCTTTACACCGAAAGCATACGTTATTCTGCGATCCAGACGATGCAGCAGATGCCATTGCACCATCCTGCTCTTCTCGTAATTCCGCAATCTCATCTGCTTCCGCACGTTTCTGTTGCCACGGCAAAGTTCTACGTTTGGCAGGTCGAGGATTAGGGTTAGGGATATTTTTATTCGTCTCGGATAGTTCTTGAGCTGCATGTTCCTGTTGTCGACGCTTCAAGGCACCGGGGGGCGTCAGTTTGTGTGCGGGGGGGGAAGAAGACCATGTCTGCGCGCTGCTCGGGGGATTATGTCCAATAGTCTGGCGGGGTTGATTTGGTAGGGTATACGGAGAAGGCGTGGGTTGATATTTGCTCTGGGATGGCTTAGGGGGTGCTGCCATAGACATAGGTAGCTCGTAGTCCATATCTAAGTCGATGTCGGCATCATCGTCGAAGTCGTTCTCGTCGAAGTCAACCATGACATGTGTGGGCATTGAAGGCTTTGAGACAACTGGAGTATCTCGGGTGAGATCAATTGTGTCCGGCATATCTCGGAATGAGTCTTTACTACTGAAGACTGAGGATAACGAAGATGCAGTTGATGACAGGCTGGGAACTGACGAGATGCTTGGAGTTCTACTGAAAGGTTGTTTGATGTTCGGTGATCTCGCACGCAAAGGGTTCGAGGAATTGGATGATCTCGAGGGGATGGACGGCTTCGCAAAACTATTTTTGTAACCTGTGAAGCCGCCGATAGATTGTGTCGATGGGCGAGCTTTCTTGAATTGTTCCTCAATATTTCCGTTTTGTGCGGGGCTGCTGGATGGAAAAAGCTGTTTCTCGAGAGGAGTCTTCGGTTTGGAAGCCTCATGACTCTTGACTGCCTTTCCTAACATCGCGGCGGCAATTGAAGAGTGGTACGAAGTCGTGGCTGGCGCATCGAGGGCTGTTGAATGACGCGGGCCGGTTCGAGCTTTCCAGCAACTCGCAAGCAGTCCTCGACGGGCAAGTGAGAAAGCCGGAAAGCGGATCAAGCCAGCCGGCATACAATCGATCTAAGTATTGCTGGAGGTTCGGGTTCAATCCATTAACATTGGGAGTCAGGAGGTGGTATTCAGATTCGAATGTTGTCGTCGTCTGCGCTTCCTCGAAGTGACTTGCCTGATTCGCGTGGAAAGCGCGATGGACGTGTCGCGCTAGGGTTTTGGTCACGTGTTGATTCACCAGACGACCTGGGAGTTGCTGGCTTGACATCACCAACAAGCATGAAAGGTACAAGCAGTCACATAACAGGGCTTTGGAGTATATAAGTGCTAGACTAAGTAGACTTATTATGATTAAAGGGTTCTTTTAATACAATTTTTTTTTTCAAGAGCAGCAAGGTCGTAGAATATGTGATAAGCCCATGGACGTCGAGCTAGGCAGGTCATGAGGAACAACTATTTGATTAACAACTGCGATCCCATCTCACCGTAGGCATATATCGTTGCAGCTCAACAACTTTAGTTCAGAAGTCAAGTCTGGTCATTATCATTATCACACTTTTAACACTTTCATTTCAAGACCTATTGTCATTACAATCTTCAAGTTACAAATCTCATGTAACTACCCTCCCACTCCAATAACTACAACAAGAGCAAAGTTGAGACGTAGGGAATTGGGTAGTCGCTAATAGTAGATTCGTGGACTCATGAGGACAAGAGGGGCGAATGAGAAGGCAAGAATCAAAAATGCCGAGAGTATCCAAAAGTCAATCGACGATAGCCTAGGAAAACAACTTTTAGTCGACGCTTGATATCACCATCCCAACAAATAAGACACAGGAATTTGTATTGAAAGAAAAGCATCTTCAAATGAGAAATGGTCTTATGCAAGTTTCATGGTGAACGGCCTTGCCGAGGCGAGCAGATCAGCATGAAAAGAGACCAGATGCAGAAAATCAATCCCGAGTTCATATCCCCCACCACGAAGAAAACGCAGCAAAAAAGAAAGCAGAAAACACCGTTGTCATGGCAGCCGCAGATAGATTATCCTTGGTAGCCACCAAAACCGTTTCCAAAATTTTGAGCTGCGGGTGCACTCCATTGAGGATTTGGTGTTGGCTGACCACGACCATAGCCACCAGCGCTGGTAGATCCTCCATACATCTGAGGGTTGGCATACTGGCTGGGAGACTGGGCTGGACCACCATAACCACCTTGAGGCGGGAATTGACCAGGAGTTTGACCAGTGGGCATGGGGCCGGCTGACTGAGGTCCTTGTGGTTGAGGCATTCCACCGTACTGAGGGAAGTACTGCGAAGGGGTTCCTGGGTAACCGCCTGGGGTGGGTGCTTGAGGACTCCAAGCTGCTTGAGCTCCGTCCAAGCCTGGTTGACCAGGTGCCTTGTCCTTGCCCCACTGTGTTCGAATTAGCCATCTAATCAAATAAAAAGATGTTTGAGGGTCACTTACACTGCACTTGAGAGGTCGACCATTGACGTTGTAACCGCTCAATTGACAGATAGCCATTGCAGCATTCTCATGTGTATCCATCTTAACAAAGGCGAATCCACGATCAGCTTGGAAGCGGGTCTCAACAACGTAGCCAAAGTTCTGAAAGAGTGGGATGAGGTCGTTCTGGGTGGTGTATGGAGTGAGGTTGCCGACGTAGACAGTTGTTTGCCAAGCAGGGGTCTGTTGAACAATCATGTCATAGCTCTGCACACCGTGGGTTGGGAAGTGGTGATGACCGAACGGAGTGGTTGGGGTCATTCCCATGGCAGACATAGCTTGTTGCTGGGAAATCGAAGGCTGTCCCTTTTGGTTGGCCCAGTTGCAGCGAATAGCTCGAGATCCCAACCATTCACCATCCATAGAGCTCAGGGCTTTTTCGGCGTCTTGTCGCTCACGGAAAGCAACGAAACCGTATCCTCGAGATCGACCAGTCTTCATATCCCACATAACACGAGCTTCTGAGACAGAGCCAAAAGCAGAGAATGCTTGAAGGAGGACTTCATCATTGACTTCATTCGAGAGATCGCCGACGAAGATATGGAAATGGTTAGAGGTATCTTCTTTGTTCGAGGTATTGGATTGGTATGCCCAGTTGACGCGGATCTCCTGCAAGACTGTGGTCAGTATCTATTACAAACAGACAAGGAGGTCAGAACATACCGCCTGGTGGACACGTCTGCCGTTCAAAGTCTGCATGGCGCGTTCTGCTGCTCCTGGGTCGTCGTATTCGACAAAGCCGTAGTTGAAACCTTTTGACTAGAAAGTCGAGAATAGTTAGCAGGATGACCTTTTGTGGGAAGAAAAATCTGCTGTAGTGAATGCCTCTACCAAACAGAGCGGAGCTTCGGCTCAATTCCGTCCAAAAAATAAAATACAATCAATACGCAGGAACGCGCGAAATATTTCCAGGAGTTCGAGATTGAAAGTTGATACGTACGGCACCTACATTCTTGTCAGGAATGATTTTGACGTTTTGCACATGCCCAGTAGTCTCGAAGATCTGGCGAAGCACATCTTCCGTAACTCTTGGATCAAGACCTCCAACGTACAAAGCGCGCTTATTGGGCTCAGGAGCAGCACGGCGCACGAATCCACCAGTACTGTCAGGCGACATCATTCCTCCATTCTCTCCCATTGGCGATGAGATAGCTGTCGGAATAGGGTTTGTGTTCTGCGGGATTATCACCGGCGGAAGAGGTGGTGGTGGCATGTGGGTATTGGCCTGGCCACTATGTCCATTTTCATAGCCTGGCGCACCAGCCGTGGTCTGCGGTGGAGGGGGCAGCTGAGCTCCGGAAGGAGGAGGACCGTTGTCTGCCATTGTTGGTGCTATCAATTGCTGTAGAAAATTCGTATCGAAATTGCGCTGGCGAGATGTGCGATGATAATATTACAGCGGCAGAGGAAGGACTCGACTTCGCAGAATGTACTTTCAAGCCAAAATTCGGGATAGCAGAGAGAGATGGGAATTTGGCAGAGCTTCTGACGCTGCTCTGACAGATGCCTTGTGTTTGTGTGACTCGAACGATAAGAACGGCGCTGAGACTCGGAAATCGATAGACGGCCTTCTGCAGAAAGACCGAGGATGCAAGGTGATTGTCGAGAGGAAGAAATATCGCTATTACTTGAATACGCGATGAAGCTTAAAGGATGAAGACGAGTGATACGACAACGAAGCGGAGGGAAGCTCTGCGAGATGACAGCAGACCAATGTGAAAGTTAAGAAGGCGACGACGACGAGAAGACGACGATGAGGACTTGACTTGAGTCGAAAGGAAGAAAGAAATCGCAGAAAGGGACGATAGGAAGAGAGAGGAAGAAAACCACTCGCAACCTAGACGTCTGTCGATGGAGGAAACTTGCTGGATTAGATGGTTAGGGAGGAGGAAGAGAAGGATTGAGGAAGAGAGTGGAAGGTTGATTATCCAGTGTCCAGGGCCTGCTTAGCGCCAGTTGAAGTGGGCTGCTTGGGCTTGGCCGACCTGTCGCGGGTGAGATTCTGCACCATCTTGACGACGACGACGGCGATACAGAAAATATTTGAGACATCAACATCTGAAAAGATGCGAGAAGGCTCGATCATGCACGAAAATAGAATGACGAATGAAATTGTACTTTTTTGGTATGTATGTCATTACAATTACAAGCAATTCTGTTAATTAATGATACAGTTTGGCATCACCCAGGATCCAAGCCGGAAGCAAAGCAGCAGCTACTGGCCAGCTACCTTACCTACCTGTACAGTGTACCCCCAGTATACTTTAATTGTCGAGCGCGCTTTTGTTACATTTGCTGCTTTATATTTCATCCCTGTTTATTAAACTTGCACAGCCAACCAAGTCATCCTTTCTTGAGCAAATACATTACGATTGGGGTCTAATTATTCTTCTCAATAAGAGCAGCAAATGTCACAAAATCAAGCTAGACAATCAAACCGGGGGGTGTACTGTATCTACGAGTGCTCCGTTCTACATCTCCTGCAGGCAGACCTCAAGAAGAACGCCCTTGTCTACTGCAGAACCAACCATTTCTCTCCCTGATTGCACCATGAAGCTTTCCCTAAAGCGACATGAACCAATATGGAGCTACATAGCCTAGTGGGGGCATTCTGCAGCAAGTGTGCGTGCTGCTCAATACGTTGGATTATGCCGAGACCGACCCCAAGGTAATGCCAGAAAGTACACTCCGGTACAATACTCGAGTGAGTCCCGATAACAATGACTGAAGAGAGTCATTTATACCGTGTCATGTTCCAGCTACAACGGTCGTCTGGTAGCCTTACCTTAGCTCCAGCTCGGTGCTCATGACACAATCTGATCATTCGAGTACAGCGTGACAGCCAAGCTAATGTGTGGTCGAAGATCAATGCGGTTATCTGGGGTTTCAAGTGGGATGAGATGAACCGCTTCGAGGCGAGGAAAAGACACTATTCCAGGGGTACCTGCATGACTGTTGATGCCTGTGGAGATTGTAATTTGAAGCCAGTGCAGAGAAATGGCAAGGCAAAACCACTTGTAGACTTTAAGAGGTCAGACGTTGCTCTTTTGCAATTGCAGACATATACCCTCGTCTCTTGCGTCCAGAAGTCGATAGCGACTGAAGCGCTTCAAGAATACAACTGCGAGGTCAAAAGCACAAGTTGCGACTCGAGGGATATCATGCAAGATTTCTAAATTGAAATTGAAGTAGATTGTACAACATTTCAGATTATATGGTCCCCTTCTCGGTTTAATTGTCTAGCGGATTTTAAGGACAATGCTGTTTCTGTGTTCCGAGCCTGTCCGTCAACATTATACGTCCAATCAATAGATCAGATATCTGAAGGCATGTTTTCCGATTGGATTAAAACCTTATAAGTTTTGGAGATCTTTTAAAAGCAGCAATCGTATCATCGACAGCGCCAGACAATTCAACCGGGAGGGGGACCATACATACAGCTTTTACGAAGTGTCATGAGACTACCTTAGACCAGATCCCTTGCAACCTGGAGCTTCGAACTTCTCCAGACCTACCGTATCCCAACTAGTTGACGCAGATAACCTTCTTCTTTAGTAACATGTCTAGCTCACCTGCCTACAAAGCTTAAACCTAACTAGGAATATTTAAACTTTCACCAAGGTAGCGTCTATTACGGGACTCCGAACTTGTGGTGGTTGACAACTGCTGGGCTGATCTGGATCTGGAGTTCGGATCTGTTCCTGGGCACGGACGTCACCACTTCATTTGTTTCAGCCTTCCCTCTACGGAGTACTTCACAGCCGCTCTGCTTTCAGCCGCAACCATCTCCCTTGCTCACAGCTTTCCATCACTTCTCTGCCTTTCAACGCTGTCATCTCGTTCCTCCTGTATAGCTTATTCAGCTACAATGGCTCAAGGAGGCAGACCAAAGCCGGCTTTGGATGTGCTCCAGAGCATGATTAATGCGGTCGTAAGTGCAAATCCCCCAAATCGTGGAATACACGCTGCAGAGACGATACTGATTTACTCAAAGCTAATAGAAACCGGCAAAGCTCTTCGGCCCTCGAACAAGGACGGTGGCAGGACTCTCGCAACAGTGAATACGAGGCTTCGGACAATTATCCCAAGTGCAGCAGAGAACTTCCACATGGCCCTCGATGACCTTGAATGCGACATCGTAAGAATGCCGAGTTGTATTGGTGGTCAATTGTTAATGCGCGAATAGCTTCGAGCCAAATCAGTGCTACTGAGAGATCTGGATGAGCTGCGCGCAAAAAGGTTCGCATTAGAGAATCCGGAACCAATACTAGAAGACGTAGTGGAGGAAAAGGCTGTGGAGACAAACACTTCGAACGGCAATAGCGATACCGTACTTGGGGACGAGTTATACACCTCTCCACTGACTAATGTGAAAGAGGAGAGGCGGACGACAAGCCCGGAAAAGCAGACACCGAATGAGCCAAAGACATCGCTCCCTGATCCATCGAAAGATCCCGTCACTCAGTCCCCCGAGGACGTGAAAGTCCCTCCTCAGGGTCCTACCCCGCCGGCGTCAACCAATGAGACAAGTCAAGAATCGAAGCCGATTGGCTTGGGAATAAATACCGAGGGCGCACCAGCTGCCGAAGCAGGAGACGTGCAAGATTCTGCGCTTGATTCCTTATTCGACATTACTGATAACAACGAGAATGGCGATTCTGCTTTGAACTTCGACGACATGGATTTCTCTCTAGATGTAACAAGTCAAAACCAGGATACTTCACAAACCCAGAATGATGATTTCGACTTATCCAACTTTGGAAATTCGAATCCCAGTCAAACCAATACAATTCCAAATACGAATGCGAATCAGAGTCAGAGTCAAAATCAGAACTCAGATGATCCGAATAAATTAGGGGATGAGCTGTTTGCTATGGTGGGTGGAGGTGATGGCATGGATCTTGATCTGGATATGGGAATGGCTGGTGCAGAGGATAGTGTATTTGATGACATGTTCTTTGGGGGAGGAGATGACGAAGGTATGAGTGGAGGCGGCGAACTCCAGCACGGAGAGTTCGATAATGCTTTCTTTGGGTTGGATGATTGCTGAAAGGCACGGAGCAAGCATCTGGCAAGTCGACCGCAGCCTGGGCGCTAATCGACTTCGGAGATGAAAGCTAGAGATCTACCATCCCATTATTTACAGCTTGGATATGCATTAAACAACGACATATTGATCAGAAAATACTTCAAGTTAGTCATATCTTTCGATATGAGGCACTTTCTATAGCATCTCGATTCTGCGATCCGCCAGCCAATTATTTCCGTTGTTCTCGCTACGCATGACTGTTCTGAAATCTCACGTTGTTTTGCTCACAATACAATGTATGCAGTCACCGTTTCCCCATTAGATAAGTACACGTTATAATCCCCTCAATAGTCTATTGTCAACCCTTGAGGCCTTCTTACCTTCATAAGCAAGCACAGTGCTTAATCTCGAGTCTTCGGATCCCATTGAACTCCGGTTCCATCCAATCTGCAACCTGTTCGTCGCAACACGACACCACATCACATCCCTCAAGATGTCACCCGAGCCCTTTTGCTGCTCCTCTGCCATCCCATCCACTATTCGCTACCTCTCCCTTCTCCTTCCCAAGCAAACAACACACAACCCTCTACCCAAAAACAAAAGCTCCACCCCCATCATAACAAGCTTCCTCGTCCATCTCAGCACCAACACCCTCCCTATCCCAGACACGGTTCCGGAAGGATACTCACCCAACTTCTACGCCATTATTCAAGTCAAGCGAAGCCATCTTGTAGGCCAAAATGGTAATGCTAGATCAACAATATCTTCCGCTTCCTCCTCCTCCACATCCGTCCACTCCACTCCTAGCACCCACTCCAAACCATCACGAACATCCAATCTCAAATCCTCCCGCAGCACCTCCTCATCCAATACAGTCACATCAGTCCCAAACACAACTCTCACCTCAACTCGCTATTTCGTCCCCCTCGAGATAGCGGGCCAGAACAAGCCCACTTCTCTCCACCCCTCAAGTCGCGTATTCAGCCGTGGCTTCCGCGAGATTAGAACAGGCGAAGCGATGGAGAGTTTGCGGTTTCCAGAGAGTGGAATTGAGATTGGTGATGGTGAGCATTGGAGAGAATTGGAGGGAGTAGAGACATTTTGGTGTCGGGATCATGGGGTGGGGTTTGAGTTAAGGGTTTGGGTTAGGGAGGGAATTGTTTGAGCGGTCTGGATGGTTAGGATCATGGAATCTTGAACTTTGGGTAGTAAAGTGGTCTCCTAGGTGGATAAAAGATGTCTTGGTTTGTGATACGGCTGCGAGTGGCAGGTCTGTATCTCCATTTTGAATAAGGTCCAGGCGACTTCTCACTTCTCGCTTAGGTAGAGAGCAGCCATACATAAACAAGAGAGTAACGTTTCAGGATATTCTCCGCTGTTCACACATACATTGACAGTACTACGTGCTCAGCAACGCTGTACTGTTTGTTTCCACTGTAGTATGTACTTTTCTGATCAGAGTGCCCAAGAATGCAAAAGCCTGTGTTTACGATTCTTCAAGTCGCTAAAATCGAGAGCCGCCTCCCCAAACATAAATAAAGTCTTCACTGTGTACCCTATAGCAAGTCAATCCGCTTCATCTGCACTTCTCCCTCTAATCAACCATTTCCCAAGTACTAGCACTCAAACTCTTCCCTCCCGTCTCCAAATCCTCGCACCCCTCGCACCCCTCGCACCCCTCTCACCCTCTACAAACCTAACAACCCCAACCTAATACTCCCGTCCACACTTACACTTCCACCCTACCCTATCCCCCTCTCTCCCCTCTTCCTCTCCCTGCTTTTTCCCTCCTTCTACCCCGTCTTTCCCCTGTCCTCCACCCCACCCTCCCAAGCTCTCCCTCCCAACCCAATTCCCACCCCTAGCCCACAAATCTTCAACCCTCCTCTCACTAACACCGCCAATCCCCTCCTGCGGCCACATCTCCATTGCCCAATAAGCCTTCCCCGGTAACTGCGCGAAATACTGGCGAAGGTAAGATCGCTGTTGATTTGGTGCCGGAGAGGGATGGGTAGTGTGTAGGAGTACGAGGGGTTTGGGGAGAGGGGTAGAGGAGGGGCAGGGTGGGAATAGGACGGCAGTCTTAATAGTGGGTTTCATTGTTGAGCTGGAAGATGTTGAGGATGTGGTTCTGGGGGATGAGGTGGGATTGGATGGAGGTGAGGCTGTAATTGGTGAACTAGGTGTTGATGATTGAATGTCTCGAATGGAGTGGAGGGTGGCGAGGAAGGTGGATAGTTCTTTGGAGGGTTTGCTGGTTTGGGGGATTGGGTTTGAGGGGCAGCAGAAGGGGAGGAGGACTTCTGGGTCAGAAAGAGGCATTTTGACAGGATGTTTGTGAGATTCTGTTTCGGTGTTGCTCGAAAAGGAGGCATTATTCGAGAAAGGCTATGGATATAGTCTTTTAGTTCTCGGGTTGGGTTCTAGTTGGAAGATATTTCAGTGACTGACGCGAGTTTACGTGCGTCATGGTAGGCGAAGTGTCAGAATGAATCTATCAGGCAGGGCTGGAAAGGCGTCATAACATTGCCGTATCAATGGCGAAGTCATATGTGAAGATCAAATGTGAATCCAGAGTTCGTGACTTTCAACGTGTTGGCTTGACGTGGTAGGTCGCTAAAAAGCTCTAGTGGAATCCGTCACTATGCCAAAAATGTGGTTGCCGCAAGCAGACACTTGACACTGGTACTTCATCGTTCCACAGCGGCATCATCGCGTTCAACCCTACAGTTGAGTTCGATTTGCGACTCCAAACTTAGTCGTGATGTTTCTGTTGTCGGAACAGCACATTGACGCTAACAAGCGTTGTTTGTTATATATGTTCCACGCCGACTTCGGCAGGTCTTGTACTCAATACTCGGATCTGATAGCTTTTCCAGTCATTCATAGTAGTGTTGCCAGCAGAAGGTACTTCTCTTGCAACGCACGATGCTGTCTGTATCAGATACACATTTTGCTGTTCACAGTAACAGGAAACAGTCAAGCTTTCCTGGCATACTCTTAGAAAGCAATGAATCTATTAAATTACCCCAGATCTCCCAATGATAGTAACTTTTCTGTAGGCATTAAAAGTCCAGAACTATCTCTTGTCTCGGTCGATTGATCGTTCAGTACGAAAACAACAAATCCTCGCTTAACTTCCACCCTCATCATGTGCACCGGTCAAATCCACGACAAATGGTTCTCCTGCCGCCCTTACCTCCTCAGTCTCCTCTCTCAACCAAAACTCCCCATGTCATCAGAGACCGAGGCTCTCATCACGGCTGGAACCTCCGAGCACGTCATGAATTCATTCTCAGGCTACCCAGCCTCTGGCCCGCCTCCGTCCGTTATCATCGAGGTCCAGCGCGACTACTGGTCCTGAAACTTACACTCATTCACAACACGGGTTTCACTACTTTGTGCTGGACCAGATTAGTGGATTGTGGTACGAAGTTGGGACCGATAGGTGGATGGAGTTGGTGGAACGGGATGACATTGCATTCACATGTTAAGACTTTCTGTTGGGGGCACAGGATGGTGCATTCTTTTCAGACCTACAAGAGCTATGTGATTATGAAGGAGCTGTATCCTGGTATTCGATTTCCAGCTCAGTAGCCGCAGATGGTATTCAGTCTAGCAGAGGAAGGAGGCAATGGAAAGGCCAGAGGACTTGGTGGAAAATGTTTCTTTGAACTATGCGCGTAGATTTTAATGATGAATTGTTGTTGTCTTGGTCGTACCATTGTCCACTGATCTGAAGTTTTCGCGCGAGAAAGTCCTGCTGCAAGCAAACGCTTGAATTATAAAAGGGTATCTCGAGAATGTGCCATTCATGACTTCGTGATGAGCTCTTTCTCATCTTCAGTGTATCGAGGGGGAGGGAGAGGTTTATCGACACTCGGCTTCTCCGTTTCCTTCTCCTCAACAGCCTCCACTTTCTCATCATACCCAAAATCCTCGAAAGACCTATCACTTTCCAACCACCCCTCAATCTCCTCATCAGCAACCCAATCGTTCACCTCTTTGTTCCTGTTTTGATACATCTCCAAAAGAATCTTCATAGCCCTGTACACAGAGTACACAAAGGGCGAAAGCACCATACTCCCACAAACAGCCAGTAAAATGACAGCTCGCCAGTACCCTAACAGATTCACCATATTGCCCCATCTCAGAGTCAAGAAATGTCTCATCGAACCCTTCTTACCATACTCATCGAAATTTTCTTGGTATACATACTCATAGTAGGGATATTCGTCGATATCGGCGCAAAGCCATGACCAGATATAGCATCCTCTTAAACTAGTCAGGCTTCTGTATGTAGTCGTACCCTCCGAATGAGACTTTAGCCAGCGTGGGCTAACTTCGACGCGCTTGATTCGGAGACGTATTTTGGCATATGGCGTGCCAGGCGGGTGCTCTGTGAGGTCCTCTAGCCAAATCCAGATCATTCCTTGCACATCTGAGGAGAGCGAGGCGCTGTAACCCGGCAAATTGGGTATGCTAGCGCGCAGAATATCAATTCGAATCCGTGGATTGTATTTTGTATTGTATATGGAGGTACCAGAGGTGGTGTCCGGTGAATCGATATAGTAGGCCAATTCCATGATAGTAGGTTTTCCCACGTCCGCGATGGGTCGGTGCTCAGCTCCGGCCTCGAGCAATCCTACTTGAGGGGCACGGACATATGCTGGAAGATATGCGCGGGCGCGGGGTAGTATGGCTTCGCCATTCAAAAGGAGGGTGAGATTGTCGGGGCCAAGTCTGAGGTCGAAAATGAACGCTCCAGGATAGTCCGTTGAGACTTGGTTATCTTGGTCCCCTTCTCTCATACTCTCAATTAGCAACAATTCAGATACCAGAGGGAATCAAAAGTTATAGTGCTGGATCCACGACATACCTAACGCTTGAATATCACGGGAGACCTACAGTAGAATAGATTGGGGGTCGCGAGCCCAATCGCAACATTTCTATCCTTTTCAATCCATCTCACTGCGCTTCTAGATTCTTGCTTGGCGTGGATGTGAGTGCTCAGATAGAGACTGAATAGCAACAAACAGAAACGAGTGAATGTCACCGCCATGGCTGAGAGCAAGCCGTGGACTTGCGATCTAGACAAGAGGCATGAATCTCTTGGAGTGAACTACGAATGTTGACATTCATTCTGATACGGCACAGGAGGCACAGCTCGATGGTGTGGTGCACGTCTCTTTCGGTGCCGCGTGCACCACCTTGGCACACTTCTCCACCAGAAGAAAGATACGCGAGATTTATACTTCCGAAGTAAACATTCAGCTCAGCGAGGCCCAAAGTCTTCCTTAAGTTACCTAAGCTAGAAAATATAATTCTAGTGCTTCCCTACGGAGAATTAAGCGGAGGTTGATATCTCTGATCATATTGACCCGTGAGTTCCAGACCATTTTGGAGAGCCAACTTATAGTGTCCCAACCGCTCCATTCCATTCGATTCCGAGGGATCGCAGAAAACCCAATGGAGAACCCAGCAAATTTCAATACCAGAAAAGGAAGATTTAATACATAGGGAGCTTTAAATGAGACCCTACAAGCTGAGATCTGCCAGAAGCCTGCTAGCGCGTTTGCCTCAGCCATAATCATATGTTTGCTCCCTTGACGAGGGTAGAGCCAAAATATGATATATCAGAAGCTATTTCGCAGACCTTGCTTGATAATTTGAACTTCCCACTTGTAGTTTAACAATGATAAGAGAATTATGGTTCAGATGAGCTAGCTGATCGACATCTAAGAAAGTCGCAATCCAAAGGATTCCCACCCAAGTTGGCTTCGCAATTTTGTTCGTTGTGTAAGTTGCGGCCTGATTTTTTGAACCCACCGTGCACTAATCCCAAGCCAAGACTTCACCCCTAAGTTGTTGTCTGTGTACGATTGCTGCCTGAATTGAATAATTCTGAAACAAATCATCTTCGTCAAACATATCAACACCACAAAACATCACAATACGAAGGAAGGACAATACGAAACACAAACCCAACCACAACAATGCAAATGGCTTCAGAAGGCTTCAATATGGAAGAATCAGATGAAGACGTGTTCTACGAGTGTCTTTCTCCGCCTCAAACACCATCTCCTTCGACAACAAATACCTTCTATCTCCATCTCTCGACCTTGTCGATCTACTGTCGCCAGCATAATTCGGTGAAATACTCCAACAAAGCATCCAAGCTACCTCAGTATGGAGCTTCAAAATCAATCAGAGGGTCTGTCGCCAATGATTACCTCCCGCATCAGAAGGAAACCACATCACTTAAAAGTATTGTGGAGTCCTCGATATCTAGTCACATGACCTTCTCTGCAACAGTCTCTCCCACTACGCCTCCCTCGAACCCTCCCTCATCCTACGCACAACTGTCCCACGTATACGAAAACCATGAGAATGTCGAGAACGTCGAGTTGAGCCCTTGTTTCGAAGCACCTCCGCTCTCCCCGTCGTCCTCAGTGTCAACATCGCTTAGCGAGCCTCCGACACCCACCAGAAACGGCAGCATCAACCGGAGACGTTTCTGGATTTCCCGCATCCCGACTCCATCTCCTAAAGCATCAACATCGAATGATCTCGATAAGGCGCTATCTCCTGGAGCCAACTCGGAGCACCTAGCGGGAACACCGCAGCAGACTCCTACACCTCCCACTCGGAAGCCAAGAACAATCCGTGCAAAACATTCCCTGGCTGCGAAGAAACCAACCTCATCTGCAACTTCCGTCAAAAGGCGCAAAGTCCCCGATTTCGTCCCTCAAAAGGATCCATGTGTTCCTGAAGGTTTCAAGCTTGTCGACTGGCCAAAGAATCACAGCATCATCGAAGCTGAAAAGGTCGAGCACGGCCATGTTATCGGATACGGCACCTACCCGGTCCCGCTCAGTACGCAGCAACTAGCCCGTCAGAAGCGCGATATCATGAGGAGGAAGTTGCGACATTATGGAGTGGACGATGAAGTCAAGATTATTCGGAGCTCTGGATCGGTCAGCGGCGAGAGCGAGACATCGAGTGAGGAAGACAAGATTTCGGATAAGCAGGTGGTAACATCGAAGGAAGATGATAACGGTGTTGATAACTTGGCTGAACTGAATTATTTCAGTCTGGGTATCTTGTCTGCGGAGAAAAGGAAGTGTGCATAGGTAGAGGCCGGTTATGGCGAGGCGCTACATAGGCGGAGGAAATCGAAGTGTGGGACTCGAGGAAGGATGAGTGGTGCAAACTGGAAGGACAGAAAGGGCGTTTTGGGCGTTAACTGGTACTATCGAGTGGAGTTCTGGGGAGGGTATTAGCAAGTCATGTCTAGCCTTGAGGGTCTAGCCTATTCAGACGTTAAGGTGATCATTTGAAAGGACGGATATTTGAAGGGAATAGATGAACTTAGGACTTGAGGCACTTACATGCTGCATCCTACTTTACGATACTCATCATTGGCACCCATAATAAAGGCAAAAGGGAAACTTCAACGAGCAAAACAGGCCAAGTGCTATTAGGGATTGCAAATTCTGATAGCAAGGCGGAATAGCCGAGTGGCCTATTTAGTCCATATGTGCCAAGAGTGAATCGGAGGAAATCTGACATCGACATTGAAGTGCATACACTTACTTTAGATCCTCTCAAAATGAGTCGACATCTCTTCTCTGGAAGTTGGTGTCGAGCTACACGAACTAAGTACATCAGAAACAAGGAGTGTCCAGCCGAGACAGGGGCGGGTTTGAAAACAACGATTTCAGACGACGATACCCTTTTCGAACAGCAGCTTACCATCGGTATCAGATGACACCCTGATAAAGCATCACTAACCGATCCCTTGGCAAATATTCTCCAGAAATTAGTGAAAGTCAAAACATCCTCGTCTCCAGATGTCACATTTCGGTTCGGTCTGGTGATCGTGCGCTACTTTCAGACGAGGCCGAAACACGCTCGTCTGAAGATGCCGACCCACTCACCAGGCACAGATACGAGCGGTGGATCATATTCGGGATTTTATAAAAGTCCGGGGCGAAATCTCCACAGGGTTGACCTCTTTGCCGAGAACCGACTAAGCTGCGCATGTATCAAACCTACACCATTAGACGAATGCTTCAAGCTGCGTGAGTATATAAGACAATATTCTGCCTCCAGTTGGTGAGTTCCCTTCCATTCATCATTCGTTAATCTGTTGAATTAGTCTTTGTTTTCCATACTCATTCCCGCCGGTCGGACTCGCATTCAATTCTCTCTCTATTTTGCTCCCTTGAAGTAGTCAACTTTTTTCCAATAAGCCAAAATGCAGTTCTCAGTCACCGCCCTCCTACTCGCTCTCAGCGCCCTCTCTACCGCTTCAGTCATTACCGAACGTCAAAATGGAGGTCGTGTTGTCCCAACAGGCGCATGCTGTGTTGCAAATACCAGTTTGAAGCAAGACGCTTGCACCACAGATGCTGGAGCAGCAGGCCGTTGCGTCCCAGGAGGCAACCCATGTAAGTGCCCAATCCTAACCTCTTGTCACCAAGATCTCGTCTAACTTGATTCAGGTGGAGGATCTCTAAGCTGTGTCGCGACTGCGAACCTGGAATGTGATGCGGCCGTCATCGAGCGTGGCAAGTCTCTGTGCCGTGCCAAAGTCGCTGGAGGATTCATCGATGGGGCAAATGTCATCACATCTTTGTCACAGGCTAAGGTCAACTAAGAGGGAATTCAAGGGCAGACTGGAAGTAGGGAATAAGGAGAGCCAAGCTTAGGTATCACTTCCCTTGATGGAAAGTGATTATGAATATGAAAATGAAAGCTTGATCGTACTGCAAAACAAGTATTCTTTGTGCTTAAGAGAGGACTGATATCCCAGCTAAATATGGAAAACTACTACCCCAAGTTCCTGTTACCTTTGGGTACTTACTGTTGCCTGTACATTGTCCAGAAACTTCTGTTTCCGAGCTCGTTCCTCTCATTTCCTGAGCCAAAACCTGATAGCATCGCCATGTTGGCCAGTCTTTGGAGGCCTTTCCCCGTATCGGTATCACCCATTTAAGAGAATTGATACAAGTCCAGTGCAGGATATCTCGCTCCTGAATCATAATGTTTAGCACTTCTAGAAGAATTCCAAGTAGTGGTGAAGAAGAATCAAGTCTGTTCCGACCGGCTGCAGCATCACTCCAGAAGTTCACTGAAAGACTTGCGGCGCACTTTACACAATACTCAGAGCTCTGTAGCTGAATCCATTTCTGCGTGTTCAAATACTTTAGCAGCCGCTACCAATATGTTCTCACAAAAAAAGGGGTTGCGCAGATATGTTTCCTTACGATGTGCTAAGCGAGAAGTGTGCTGTGCCCCTCTGAATCGCTTCGCCTAATGATGTGATCATTTCAAGTCACAGCACTGCAATATGTATTATATAACGATACTGGTCCGCCTTAAATAAACACACATCCCATTACATGTACTGGATTGAGCCTAGAAACAAGGTCCACATTCATGTCTTAGAATCATCTACTAGCAAATATACTTGCTTCGAGTAGTTCACAAGAAATCATCCACCACCTCAAAAAGCTTTGATCTGAACCCTGATTGAATTTTAGTGGAGTCGTATTCACATTCGCCCGGACTTGGGTTGTGATTCAACCAGGAGAAAAGCCTGATTCAGACGCCCAACGAAGAGATTCACAGTCTTAAGTGCAGCGTTGGGTATAAAATATTGCAGCTGCAACACCATCTCTGCCTCTCAACATACAATTTCCACCAGCATCTTGCAACACCCTTTCAACTACCACTAGCCACTTACAGCACTTACAAGATCCATTTCACAAACAAACTTTGCTGAACAAATACAAGATAAAGGATACCTAAGTGCTGTACGCAACAAAGTCAAATATGTCTACTCCCTCTGTCGTCAGCACCATCTTCTGCTGCGGCTCAGCCATCCCAGTCCACGACTCATCCCACATGAAACTCCACAACGACCCAAACCGCTACCTCCACGAAGCCATCTTCCAAAGCTTCCTCGCCTTCGCCGTACGCCGTCAAAACTCCGCCGACTTGCTCTCCCTCATCATGGGTTTCGAAACTGAGTCCTTTCCCTCCACTCCCGGCAGCATCCCACAGCCACAACCCACACCCGTCTTTTCTGTCGAAGCCTTGCAGAACAATCCACTGACTCCAACCACTCCCTACGTCATTCACGTCTCTTCTCGCCATGACTTCGGTCCAGTTTACTCGCACAGATACTTCATCTGCCCGTCAGACTTGGAGCAGGATTGGATGGAGATTAGTCTGGTACAGTGGTTTGCGAGAGGCAACCCGTTCAAGATGAAGGCTGAGAAGTGGGATTTGAAGTGTAGAGATGACTGCAAGTTCTTCCGAATGACGCTCAGACCGAACTTGGAAATGCGAGGCTGTTATCCTGTGTCTGCCGGTGGTGAAGTGCAGACTAGTGAATCTTCTGTGTCTGGGTCTAGGTCTGGCGGGGAAAGTGATGTTCACGGTAGAGTGGAGTATTGACAGACACGAGTATAGAATGGTTGGTTTGTAGGCGAGAGAGTTGTAAGAGAGACATGGGCTGGTGAACCGTGGCGGGTACGGATGTGCCAGGTCGTAGGATTGCGTTGGTTTTGTGCAAGATATTTTGTGAGGGCACTTGCCCACAAGTTGGATGGTATTGGCTTACTTTGGCATTACGCGAGATGTTTTGGTGGATTGAATCTGTTTTATTTCAAGCGTAGGATATTGTAATGGATTTAGCATCGTTGCTGTTCTTGTACATTCTCTTGGCAAATGATCAAGTTGCCAATCTTGTACCATTGTTCATGGCGTGTCGAGTAAGCCATATGTTATCGAATTAGGGTTATTAGCAATCAAAACAAAGGAGTAACAATCGAGCATAGAACACAAAAGTACATAAGACCTGGGCTGCTGAAAGTACAAGTAGTTTCTCGTCATTCTATCGCTCTCTGAGTTTGGAGCTCGTAGACCGGATTTTGAGTGGCATCCAGCTCACGCGCAGGCATCCCAATAGCATCCATCTCAGGCTTCGTACCCACTACTTCCGTAGCGGCTGACCCCAAATTTACCTTGCGCTTCTTTCTGAACCACCAGAAACCCAATGTCAGACCAGCCAGTAAGGTCAATGGCACAATGACTGCAATCGCTGCAATGGCTCCTGTTGACAAGTTCTTCGATCCTGTTTGACTTGTTGAATCGCTGCTTGTCTCTGTAGGCGTTGTAACAGTGCTCGTTTTTGTGGCGAAGTCAGAGTCCTTCCAGCGAATCTGGATCGGATACGCGTATTCTAGCGGTGCCCCAGCACTAGTTTGAGCGGGAAGATTTTCAGTCGAGTATATGGACTGGTGTATGATATTGTCAACTACAAGAGCTGTAGTCGCGGACGCTCGAAAAGTAGCGCATATGGAGTAGCATGGCCATATCGGGCAAGTGTAACCACTGGAGGCGATTAGTTTCGATTCGTATATTGGAGAATATAATAGAGAGTCTTGCTCACATCGGACAGCAGAATCTCACACTCTCCCCAGCTGGTAGCTTGGTCTCAACTTCCGCGGGGCCATTACACGTCTGGTACCCTTGCGGACACACCCCTGGACTGAAATAGCTACTGTACCAAGCGGTACCAGAAGTATAAAATTTAGAAGATGGGCAGCACTCGCTCAGCGCACATCCCCCAACCCGTAGCGACGACCAAGTGGATTGTCCCAGGATCGTAGTATGGAAATTGAACTGGTTCGTGCATATTGGAGGAAATGATACGGGGGTAGTAAGCGGGCCTAAATTGGTGGACGACGTGATAATCGCCGTTGGTAGGCAGGTGATTGAGGTCGTCGGATTGGTCATAGTTGGGACGGTAAGGCTGGTAACAGTGGCCATGCTGTCATATCGTCATCGGGGGCAAATGAGTATATTGAGGAAGCTCGATAGTTGCATAATCGACGATGGTGTGTTCAGCTGCCACCATCAGCCGCAGAACTTGGCCAGCCAGCCCAATACTGCAAACCATATGGATCACTTGTGCGGAACGCCATAATACGGGATATTCCAGAGTCGCCGTCTGCGCCACTGGACGGATGTAGTTGACCCGCCCATATTCCAATCATAGCATTGTGTATACACTTACTCGATTGAGGTCAAAGGTCGTTTCGTGCATATCTCGATAGCTAGGTGGATAATCTTTAATGGTGGGGAGTTTTGAAGGTCCCAACCGGCTGCAACACTACCTATTAAGCATCAGAACTTCTACTTGGTAGAAGTTTGCAAATGCACCTTAGTCTGAGAAACGCGTCGCCATGAGTATCTATCGACTGAGGAGGACAGTACTGTTGAAGATTCAGAGAGATAGCCAAAGCATGTATGAGGATCCCGTCTGGCAACTTCGGTACCTTTGGGAAAGAACAGAAATGATTTGAGGACCGAGACATGGCTAGGACTTGAATAGCTGCAGGCGGTGACTTGATAAGTGGTCGGTCTTACACTGGACTAGATGAGTCATTTTGCAGGAAATATATATTGCAAGAATAATTACAGACAGTAGAATAAGCGACGTGAAAAGTAAACAAGGAATTGGGATGATCTCTGGTCATCTCGCCAATCAGAAACTTGCCTCGGTCCGATGGCTCGGCGTCGGCAGCTCCCCTTATCGCGTCCCACCATCCCGGATACTCATGCAACCTTCAACACTCACATGCGATTCCATCTATTTTCTTTTCGTCCCCTTTTCCATTTCATTCCTCTCTATCCCAAGACCCTCCTATCCTCTCTCGCCTCGCAACAAGGTACACTACAACAAACATGTCCGAAATCAGCGGCCTCCCACCCTCCGACACATCTCCCGACAAAGCCATCCCCCTCCCAAACCCCCTCCCAGACCATCTCCCCCATCCAAGACCCCCTCAACTTCCCTCTCCCGTCCGAAACCTCCGCGCCTGGCTCCCCCTCTACCTCTCCAAAACCGACGCATCCCTCACCTGCCTCTCTCAAATCCTCTCCACGCCCACAGGAACAGATACAATCCTCCTCACAATCTGCTACACCTCCCTCCTCACCTCCAGCGTCCTAACCAGCATATCCCTATCTCGCATCCGCGCAAAGGCCCTCTCCATAATCGAGAAAGCCATCTCCCTTCCCCCGAACACCACACTCTACATATCAACTTCGAACATCCCGCCGTCGAAACTGCTCGTTACAGCAGCGCGGCTGAAAGCGCTGTCGAGTCTGATATCCGATGTGAGGATATTCGCGAGGTTATGGGGACTGTTGGGATTGTATGCTTGGGGGAAATCGGTGTGGAATCAGGATGGTGGGGATAAAGTCGTGCGGGGTATAGCCAGTGTACAGGTCGTCTCGAATATCTTGTACCAATATCTCGAGAATATGGCATATCTAAGCTCCAAGGGGATTTGGGGGTGGAGTTTGGAGAAGCAGAATAAGGCGTGGGTGTGGAGTTCGAGGTTTTGGGCTCTGCATGTGCTGTTGGACTTTTTACGGTTGGGTAGGGAGAGGAGTGAGCAGAGGAAAGTGGTGAAGTGGAAGGGGAGGGAGGAGGAAGCCGAGAGGGGGGAAGAGGACTTTTGGAAGAGATGGAGGAGGCAGTTGCTGATCAATGCGGCTTATGCGCCTTTGACGATACATTGGAGTTTGGAGAAGGGGCTTGTGGGTGAGTTCTGGGTTGGGTTATTTGGAAGTGTGGCTGGATTAGCGAAGTTGAAGGAGGCGTGGAGGTTGAGCGGGATCAGTGGATGAATGAAAATGAGGTGAGATGTGGTATTTGAACATAAAATATACCCGGTGTGATAATGAATTTGCTGTATCAAGTACGCTATGTATATTGCCTTGATTCCTTATTTGGAGGTAACATTTGCGCCTGTTCACATGATTCTTGTACGTAAAGCAGCTTTGGTACATTATAGGGGAGATGTGAGAGAGAGCCTTTGGAGGATCTTGCCATCTCAAAGAAATTATGTCTGTAACTAAAAAACATCTTCATTTCGGGTCTAGACCACAGAGACACAGTCATGGTAAACACTTCACCATAGCCATTCGTCCTTCAACCAGCTCCCATTCAGCTGCTCAAATCCTCTCACGCTTGACTTATCATCCAAATTTCATAATCGTAGTATTCATGTATTCATGATCTCGCTAATGAATATAACATAAACCTCTGTTCGCACACCAAAGTACTGTGATATCCTTTTGCATCAACTGGGCCTCCCTATAGTCTTTTGAACAGAAAGGATATCTCCCACAAGAAGCCAGCTAGAAGTGCGGTATCAGATACAAAGTCCCAACACAAAGTGCCTCCCTACAGACCAAAACAAACCGATGCATAACGTATTCTTTCACAGATCCTCCTGCTCACGGCAATTTTCATATGTCCGCAACGCCACATAGTAGCAGCAGACAACCAGACAGCTGTCCAGCACTTTAGCTGAACAACACCAGAAGCCACTACACTCCACCTCACAACGACCTCAACCCCTTATCATCCGGCTGCTGCATCAGTCCCAACGCCCTCATAAGCTCAGCATCAACCTCAGGTCTCTCACGTGCCATATCAAGATACCCTCCGTAACCCACCAAGTCGCGCCACAGGCCATCCTGTTTCAGGAACTTGACAAGCCACTTCTTCAGCCCATCATCGACCTTACTACTCAGATATATCGTCCCAATGATCTTCACAATTTCCTGTCCCCCAATATCCTTCTCCATCATCTTCAACCTCCCGAGACTATGCTCAAGAATCGATTTACACCCAACATTGCTCGCAAGTATATTCAGCGTAACCTCATCAAACGGATCCTTATTCGAGTAATTCTCGCGATTGATCCACGAGATCAACATATCAACCACTTTCTCAGGGACATCATCCTCCTTCTTCTTATCCATGTACTTGACGAGATCGGATTCGAACTTTGTCGCTTCGAGGAGGTAGGAGGCGCGGACCGAGCGCGCTTTGCCCCGGACAGTCACGTCTTTGACCTTGAATTCAAAGTCGGATTTCGAGTTGCTGTTGGCGGCGCTGTCGCAGCATGATGAGGAGGAAGAGGAGGATGACTGGTAGCGTGGGTCGGCGTAGTAGGGGTAGGGGGCGTAAGGGTCGTATGGTGGTTGCATTGGGGAGAGGCCTAGGCTCAAGGCGGGATTGAGGGGTGGGTAGATGGGTCTTTGGAGGGCGGTGTCAAAGGGGACGCCGGCGTTGGGTACGAGTGGTGCGCGCCCTGTGAACATGGGATTGGCGAATCGAGACTGGCGAGCGAGTTGGAGCTGGATGGCATTTGGGACAATGCCTGACATGCTTGATATGCCCGCTAGGGGACTTTGCCCTGGCATGCCCACCCCAGGGTAGTATGGGAGATTGGGATTCCCTCGGCGCAGTGGCGACTGCCGCTGGTGTGGTAACCAAGACATTGTCTGATGTATGAGCTAGCAATGTATTTCGGGACTTCGAAATAGATGAGATTGAGGATCAATGCAATGTACTGGGGAAGAGGAGAAACTCGGAGTATGGGACGTAATGACCTTGAGTACGAAAACCCGGGACGACTGGGGTCAAAACTATTTGAGCCCCTCAAACAGCTTCGCCTCCAAGGACCGGGAAGACAATGTCAGGATGACATATTGAGTCACGTTGTACCCTGATGGTAGAATGATGCACTGTTGAAGAGCTGCCGCTGTCAGTTGCATGAATACGTGTGAAGCGGTAGCTCACAACTCAACATTCGGGAAGGATGTAACCTCACGTGGTGGTGTACAAAGGCAAACATACGCCAGTAAAAGTGCATATGTAACAGATATATCCAATGAAATGACCACCGATGTATAGCCACAAGCTTCCCGATATTCGTGTCAACTGTGTCTCCTGAAAGGCAAGCAAAACGCCAGGACACAGATGTCGGTCCTCGAAGCTAGACCTGTCATTTTCTAACCGATCTTAGTCTTGTCGTACAAGTCAAGCCTAGATCCAAGGTGGGACACTGCATTAGGAAGTGCCGAGAATACGTAGCGCATCAAATAATTCCATCCAGTTTTACCTCGATCCTAGTACTTTGGTCCACCATACCCCTCATCTGGTCTTCGGTTCTCATCGAAATGTCTCTTGCGGAGAGCGGCAAGACGCTTCTTCTTGGTAACAGAGTTCACATAGGTACCAATGAAGAATGCGATAATGTTGAAGAAGGGAACCCAGGTGTGCTCAGGAAGGAACTTCTGTGCAAAGGCCAACGCCAGTGGCGACGAGACCCAGCTGACCTTCATGACAGGCATGAAACCTGCTTTCCAAGTCGCATGGACTTGGTGGAAAGTCTTAGCGCCGGCAATAATGGCCATTGAGACCAGGTAGACACTGTTCTGGATGGGAGCAATCTGATTTCTGTTAGTACCTGTCCAGATGATGGGAGATGTTTGTACGTACGAGCAAATTGCTGAATAGGATCTGGAGAATCTTCGCCTTCAAACTCGTCCGGCCAGCGAAGACCTTCTGGAGTATGCTGATAAGGACATGGCCCAATGGTGCACTGATGAATGCTCCGTATGCTGCCATCTTGGGCACTCGGGAAGAGAAGTAACCCCCACTCTTTGTGATGTCCTTTGCAATCCAGGATGCGAGGAGTTCTTGCAACGCCGACAGTGTGCCGGAGGTCAACATCTTCGTGCGAAGAGGGTTCGTCTGAAGCTGCTTGAGGTATGCCTGACGATGGTCATCAGCAACGTTGCCATCAATTCTATCACATACATCCATCACGTACCGCCAGATAGCCCTTCTGTCCAACACTGCTCTTTCCTCCGGTCAATGCTGTACCGATCTCATCCGCCAATTCGTGCTTTCCCGACTTCATGGTGGGCAGCGCAGCGGCAGCGCCGCCGGTCTGCTTGATTGTATCCTTCTCGAATTTGACTGACATCGTGGCGAGTACTGGTGGGTGATTCTAATGTCTGCGTGCCAGAAGGTCAGCCAGGTGTTCTGATGATAATAAAGCTGACAGGATGCGCCGGATGCGCCTGTTGCGCGGAAGGGAGCTCCCAAGCCCAATGTTTACTGATTGAATTGAAGCCGAGGTAGCGCGACACAAGCTGGGATGCGACTAGGCCTCTTGTACAGCCAGTGGACGGAAGCAGAGCGCTGGATTGAGGTCGACCAACCTTTAGTATTCTGCGGATATCCTCGCAGACGACGGATTTGATAGGTAATGGAGAGCGATGTTGTGGTTATCACCAAGAGCAAATAGCCGTGGCACTGTGAGAGAGGAGACAAAAGAGGAGAGGTCGATAAATGCGGAGTTGAGGAGGGAGAGGAGAGGTGCTAATTGATTAGCGTCGCGTCGATTTCAGCAGGGATCAAGCAGGGTGGCTTGGTGAGCTGTCCGCCGGGAGACGGGAGACGACCGAGGGAAATAAACAACCACTACAAGTGCAACCTCTCCCCTCCTCCCAACCTTCACTCGAACAATTGCACTACTATACTGGTGACGATCCTGTCCGCTCGACCGCATGCATCCAGGTCGCCTTGAGGGATCAAAAGGCTGACTTGCGAACCGTTTTGTGATACCTAGCACTTCAATAAATCTGGGGATGGAACCTTTTTCTGCAGCTCAGGGCAATTGTCTTACTCGTCTTGGCATCGCGGCCGGAGCCGCCAAATCGTGAAAACATTGTGACCAAAAAAGCAATATGTGGGAGAATTCCATCTCTAATGCAGAGAGCCATTCATCAGATCCTAAGCCATTGAGGGTATTGCTTTCTGCAGGTTTAATTCTAGCCATCTACGATTATTTTGATATCTTCATCAATTTGCTTGGCAACATCAGCTTTGGCCTCACAGAAAAGACAGAGAGAATCACTGAAACATGACACCACCTGTCAAAAGCTTCATTCAATTCGCGAAGCCGCTTTGAATCACTGCCATTGCTTTTATTCCTTTACGTTGCGTGTTCTGGCTTCTTCCTTCAACGTTCCTCTGTCTCTAAATAATCTTCTGAGAATATCTGCGAACCTTCGCGTCTCTGGTTCAGGAATACACTGGAAAGTATGACTTGAACAATACTTACACATCTTGCATAATAAGCTCATTCAATACAATCTCTGAATGTGAATGTTTCAACCAGTGTCATTTCTTTTGAAAGAATGCCACTTTCTCTACCTTTCCAATATCAACCAAATAGTCCATTGGCCCGAATCATCGTTATCCACAATATCCCTAGATTTTCGTTCATGAAGTCAAGAAATTAGCCATATATTGAGATAGTAAGAATGGATCCGACGATGGTCCAGGATGTCTATTCCTCTTCAAGATGAAGCATCCCAGGACATTGCTGTGGAAGATAAGAATCATTGCCAGAAATCGCTCACATTCAACCCGCCTATCAAAGTCACAAACTCGTTTTCGACATTTGCAGCCTTGACGAAAGTCACGTTCAAAGAAACAGTTGGCCTCCAGGCAAAAAAGTTGCGCTCGCTTGTAAACATCAACAAGCCCTGCAAGCAATTCCGACTCTCGACAGCAACAAATTTCAATCATCAACCACAAGAGATGGATACAGATCCCACCACGCAGGAGTTTCCTCCCATGGCGACAGTCACTCCGTCCATGGCGCTCGTCACAGACCAGGCTCCTCCTTCTCCTCGTCGCTTTACTTTCTCGACCTTTCCAACCATCTTACTTCAGACGCGCAAGAATGGTGGTAACGGCCAGTGCACTCACATCACCACGACGCGTCTCTACACTGAAGACTTCCGCTGCGCACAATGTCTCAATCTAGGCTCGTTCGGATGGCTCTACCGATGTACTCAAGATCGAGAGCTACTCCTTGAAGAGGATATCGAGAGAGGTTGTGAGGTCAGTCTCCTACAACCAAAAGGCGCGCTAACCCCCAGGATCTGATCGCATCGGTATTTCCTGAAGTTTGGAGCTCTGTGCTGATATACAGATCATGAAATAGGAGAAATTGGACAAGTTCTGTGACATCTTGCCCAAGTTCAACTCACCACGCAAGCGCAGCGCGTCGGCGAGACTCGACAAACTCAGCTTCTTGACGGAGATCAGTGATGAGGCATTGAAGCATTATACGCCGGACCAGTTGAAGACTGTTCTTGCCCAAAGAGCTCGTGTAAGTCACTGGGTTCGGTTATACGACCGCTTCTCCATGCTTCTTCCGTCCAGACGACCAGGTATCCTTCAATATCAGCACGACTGACACCACCCATAGCTCCTCGAAACAGTCGCGCAGCCCGATTACAAAGACTTCCCCGAATCATTCTTCTCAAATCGTCCCCTTCCAACACCGTATCCGAATCCACCAATTGGTCTCCCCATTCCTCCAGGATCACCCACCAACAACAACGGCTTGAAGCCATGGTTCCCACTCCAGGGCGGTGAATGTCAATTCAAATGCTGCCATTTCTGTCGACCATCCATGAAAGAGCGCAGCTTCCTGTCCCTGAATGGTATTGTGAATGGTGATATTCCTGCTACCGCTATCACTGGTTTCGGGTTCCATCTACAGAGGAAGCGGCCGGTTGCGTTGGTCAAGCATGTCATTAATCTAGGATTGAGACCAAATCCGCCTCCTGTAGGTACTCCTTAATTCTTTTCAAAATCTCACTTCGCCCCCGCGCTGGAGTCGCCTGAAGGTAGTACCTTAAAATGAAACTCGTCCAACTAACATCCTCCAGCGACTTCCGGACTGTCAAGACGACGACGCTGGCGACGATAGCTCATCCCTCGGTCCCAGTCCAACAACCTCACCCAAAAGCAGGAAGAAGATAAAGTGCCGTCCAACCTCTCTTGGTCTCGGAATCTTCGCCTCAGAAGCAACCTATCCATCCGCCTCATCCACATCCACATCCCCAGCTCCACCAAGCCCCATTCGATCAAGCACGCCCACATTCGCCAACTTCCCACCCTTTCCACCCTTCCCCTCGAACCTCCTCGCCTCATCTGGAACAGGAAGTGAGATCACCATGCCTCGTTCCACGACGCCGATCCTCAGCAGTTTCGAGCTTGAGACCCTCACCTCCCTCCCTGGTTCAGAAGTACCCAACAGACGCCACACATACTCTCCATCGCCCTCAGAGTCAGCACAACGAACTCACACCCTTGCAACCATCACTCCACTTCCACCTCCCACACCAACCGAGCAATCCTTCAACATGCTCGCCAACTTCACACGCACGCCTCGCGGTCCTGGACCAGCTCCTCGACCGGCCGGTCACATTGACGAGTTTATGTCAGGACCAGTCGCGGCATCAGAGCAGGAAGAAGATCAAGAAGAAGGAGATACATTCTCACTCGACGTTGATATGGATATCGATCTCGGTGTCGATATCGATCCCACTGGAAACGATAACATAACCTCAAGCCCTCTCACAGCAATGGAGACAGGCGAGTTAATCCAAGGCGAATTCGGTAGTACCCCGCTTGAGGTTAAGGATGTAGTCGCTATCACGGAGGAGAGCATGGACATTACGCAATTGTGAGTATGATATTGGATGTGGGTCCAATTACAGGATTGAGATGTTTATTTCGAGAGCCTTGGTTTTGTTTTCTTACGTCGCTGTTCTGGTCTTACAGTAGGCGACAGTGTTGCATGGACATGGGATTGATGACAGCGCGCGCAAGGCGTCAGACAACTGGAACCTTGCTTTTGAGGTTGAAGCGCATACTAGATTTCTGTCTGGCAGGTTACTTGCGATGGGACATGACTTTACGATAAAGAGCGATGATTTGGGCATTGCATACTACGGGATGGATAAAAATTTGGCATACGAAAGCTGGACTTTGATAGCTAGCTGCCAGTCACTGTAGATTAGAAGAAATGGTTGTATAGTATTTGACGCCATGTCTGTTCGCCCCACTATCGTTCTAAATGTAATATATTCGTATGTGCGACCCTTTCTGTTGAAAGCTTGTTTACTTAATGATGGGTATTGACTCGCTTATGACTGGAGTCTCACAAATCCAGGACAGAAGTCAAGTCAAATGTACATGATTGGGCGTTAAAAGTAAGTTATGTCCTGTCCTGCTAAGTCCTGCTGAGAACTCCATGCGTGCATTAATTACAGTTACAAAATTCTTCTCTCTTTCCCCTCTCCATAATCGTAAGAATCGTGAGACGTTTCGTTCATTCGTTCGTTTCGTTGAGTGTCGTTTCGTTAGCCAAAACACCATTCCAGTTGGGCTCTGCCTCTCATCTCCAGTGCTGTCGAAGAGTACTACCATATATAGCCCAGCCCAGTCCAGCTAGCTTATCCAAAACACAGAAGCCAAGTCTGTACATGTACATAGGTACCACAACCCTGCCGGTATCCACCAACCGATCAATCACCTTACAACGCCCCTCCCCTTCCCCTCGCCGTCTTTTCTCCTCGCCAAAAGACTCTTCAAAGCCCCCAAACTAGTATCCAAACTCTCCTCTCCATGTGCACAGAACTTAAAGCTCTTCTCCTCCGTGATAACCTGCAAGCAATGCCTCTTCGTCCGACTCAACGGATCGATCTCCACCGCATTAATCATATTCGCCAACTGTATAATCAGTATCGGTGAATACTCGGAATCATTCTTATACAGCGCGAACGTCCGCGGGCGTATGACTGCCCAATAGTCTTTCCACTGCCGGACTCCTCGCGCAGATTTTAGGTAGAGGAGATAGCCCTGCCAGACTACGCGCTCCGGGTCCGCGGCTTCGATGTTGAAGCCTGAGAGCTGCGAGAGGTTACGGGCGCCTAGCATGGGCCTGGTGGGTGGCATGGGGGCTTTGACAGCCATAGGATCTTCTGATATCGAGAGGCTGGATCCGCCGCGCTGGCGCGTCATGTCCGTATCTGACATATCTGAGATCTCGTTCCCAGAGTATTCCATGGTATGTGAAACCCTCCTTTGGGCTGTGAGACCAAGAGCTTCTGTTCTTTGCGTGCGTGGTATGGGCTGGTCGCTGGGTTCGGGAGATGAGGAGCCTAGTCTCTCATCGTGGAGGAGGCGCTGCTCATGTTGTTGCTGCATGGTTCGCTCGAAGCCGGAGTATGTGCCTGTGGCATTGCCGCCTGGACTAGCCAGCAGCAATTCCTCTTCCTCCTGCTCGATACGCGCTTCTGTGCGGATTAAGTCAACCCATTCCTCTGCGTCTTTCCGCGATTTGGCCTCGAGATGGTAGTTCCGCGAGGGGGAGAACAGTCCGAAGACATTCTGGCGTTTGTGCTTGGGGTCTTTGAGGAAGGCGACAGCGGTGAGGTCGGAGAGGAGGATTTTGTGGCGGAGTTTGTCTTCGTTGGCGTCTTTGTAGATGGAGAGGGAATTAGGTCGGAGGACTAGAAAAATTGATTTCCAAGCCTGTAGAAGTTCGGGATGTTGTGTCAGTGGGAATTCTCCGTAAGCTTGTTTGCTGAGTGTGATGTGATGTAACAAATGACTGGTCTCTCAACGATCGCACATACCTTGGTCTTCCTCGTCCTCTTGGAAACAAGTCCACTCTTCAGCACGCGGTCGAATTCGAAACTGCCATTCTGATTGACGGGCGAGAAAGTGTCGAGTGCGAGATGTGAATTCCGAATCCGACTCGCAGACATGGACTGTGGTAGAGCGACTGCTGAGGGCGCGGGGATATGGAGAGCTGAGCCTGTAGGGATCGGCCGAGGTTTGGCTGCTGTTGCTCCTGATGCAGCGTTGTGGTCGTGCATTGGAAGAGGATTCTGAATTTCAGCAGTCATGATTAATGTGTTCGCGTGCAGCTTCTGTTTGTCGCTGTCGTATGTTAATGCCCCGATTTCACGACATCAACGGCAGTACTGTTTCTGCTCTGGAATCGACCCTAAGAGAGAGAAAGGAAGAGGCAGATGTTGCTTGCTCCGCACTGCAATCGAGATAATCGGCGTGGCGTCTGTCTAAAGCTTGGTGGCAGGGCAGCTGGGCAACAAGGAGGCGTTCCTTCGTCTCGTTAGGTGGGTGGTTGTTCGGTGAGTTCTCCTCTTCTTGAAGACTTCCATTCAGCCACCTGATTTCTCCAACCACAATAAACGTAACGAACGTATTTCGGCGCCGGCCACTTTTTCCAAGTTCGACAAAAGTAAAGCCAGTACTTTAGAGTCAACCCTAGAAGTATTGTAGCTAGCTCGCACAATCACGCATCCGACTCAACAGTGCAACACCTCGAAGAACAAAGGAACAGATCCAGATTAATATTCGAATCGCAGAGCTTCTGGCCCATGGTCCACATTATGTACAAAGCTGTCTGTGAGTTTGTGAGTGTAGCGTGCGTGCCGCGGCTGGCATGGACAGGGCATAGTAAGATCGACAAGAGCTTAAATGACACGAAATCAAATCCCTCGAATGAAAGGGAAAATTGTCAACAGATCAACAGGCTCTGATTATCATATTGAGGAGCGCACCGCGAAGATGAAACCCAGTATCGCCTCCTATCATCAAGGATGCCGTGGGGAAAGGCAGCTCTCAGAGGCTCTGGGCCAACGAGCGACTGCCGGTCGCTGAAGCGAAGGCCCTGAAACCCCGTCAGAAATAGACAATGGATAAATCTAGGCCGGGACCACATTTCATGCATTGTGGTACGGAATGATCCATTGGTGATGGGTGATCTCGGGAGAAACCCAGCGGACATCAAAGGGCACAGCTTCGAGGAGAGGCTTCTTGCGAGGCTTTCTTTTCTCAATTTGGATCGTCAGGTGAAGGGCACTTGGTCAAGAATTGCCCGAGTGTAGAATTCTTATTTACCAGACACACATGGTTCACAGTCCTTGCATAGTTCAAGATCAACTGAATAACGCAGATTAGAACAAAAACATATTCCTAGACTGTCTGACTCTCTCGACTTCGCTTTCGCTAAGACCAATCTCCTTCCTTTCGCAAACAAAATCAACGCACAAGCGAACTCCCCTCACCAAAATCCTCGAGTCCTCTCCTGAACCTCTACAACATTCCCTTTGGGATCTCTCACAAGCAAAACATTACCCCACTTCATCCCTCTTCCCAAAGCCTCAGCTACCTCCCTAGCTCTAAGTACATCCTCTAGACCCCACCAATTCGCAACATTCGAGCCAAGCTCAAACCGTTCATCACCAAGCCCTCTCATAACGTCTACATTGAAATCTCGAAATCGCTGCTCCGTGGCTTTGAGATCCGGAACCACAATACCAATACCTCGGTGTAAAAATCTCCCAACACGATCCTCACGCCCCGTATCCTGGTTGGAGGGCAGGCTTTTGCTTTTCTCGTCAGGCCTGTGATATATAACTAGGAACTCGGGAAGCTCATTACGATGTCTACTTTGCAATTCTCAAGTAGCTAGTAAATGGCACATTTGGTAGGACTTGAGCGTTGTAGCGGTTGTTGTTTGATGCATGAATCTGTGCGAGGCAGAAATTTCGCCTTGATTTTACAATTTTTCTTGCCACTTGTAGTTGTATTTACATCAATGCAATAGCCATCACAGCCACAAAGCTCAAATATCCACCCACCTTCAGCCTCTCACCCGCATTTGTGCTTGTGGGACTAGGCGACGTGGTTCCCGATGCGCCTCCAGCACCCGCACCCGTTCCTGTAGCAGTAGGTGTAGGAGTAGGACTCGTTCCGTTCGCAGTAGGCGTCACAGCAGCTCCCAAGTCCGGTAGATCTGGAATTTCGACATTGCTATCCGTGCTGCTCACATTGACAAAGACACAGTCGGCATCATATCTGTACGGGTTGATAAGATTCGGCCCTGTCTTGTTCTCGAATCCTAAGCGAACAAGCGAGTCTTGACTGGTGTTGTAAACAGGCCATCCATAATTCGTGAGGCCCTCTTGAGGATCCTTAGCGAACGCTGCCCATGCACCACGCATGTAATTGCCGATGCTGACTTGTTCTGCTGTGGCTGGAGGAGAGGATGGTGCCGTGTTGAAGAGCATGGGGACTTCGGCTGTGTGCCAGGTTCCTGCTTCGCTGGAAACAGCCAGGTTGGGGAAGACGCCCATGTATCTGTATCTCCAGGTTGGGATCTCGTTGGCGATGGATAGGTTGGCGCGGATACCGGTTGGGCAAGTGAAGGCTTGCAGGTTGAAGGCGGTCCAGAAATTATCCGGGTAGAAGAGGCCGTTGAGCGCGAACTGGGTGCGGAAGAGACCGGCTTCGTAGTCGTTGTTGCCGATCAGCATGGGGATCTTTGCGGGTGTGCGGGAGCTGTAGTTGCTGAATACTACGACGTCGTCTTCGGTTGGGCCGAAGTAGCCTAGAATCGCGGATGTTCCACTGGCAGCTGGGATCGAGTTGAGAATGTCGCTGTAGTTCTGGCTGCGCATGCAGGAGAGAACGGCCGCTGAGTCTGAGGAAGAGTTTCCGCATCCGAGAGTGCTGCTGACGTTGTACCAGGCTGCGGCGCCAAATTCCTTTGAGTTGGGAAGCCCCCAGCCGATGACATTACCGGATTCGGGGATCAGTCCTGCGACAATTGGATCTTGGTTCCACGCGTAGGAGTAGATGTCAACGGAAGCTGCGCCTGCTGATTGTCCAAAAAGAGTGATCCTTGATGGGTCGCCTCCGAAGTTCTCGATGTTGTCGCGGACCCATTCTACTGCGAGTCTCTGGTCGAGAAGTGCGACATTGGCTGTGGAGTTGGGGTTTCCTGGGAATCCAAGGATGCTCAATCGATAGCTGTGAAGTTAATGTTAGCTTACATTTCATAAGATAATGAGTGGGGGAACAAACTTGAGGGAGACAACCACGACATCTTCCTGACCGGCAATGTTTGCACCATTGTATCCAGGAACTGAAGCTGCTCCACTGCTGAAACCGCCTCCATATAGCCAGACTAGCACAGCCTTCTTACTCTCGCCGGTCTGAGGCTTGGTCCAGACATTCAAGAACAAGCAATCCTCACTGTAGGTCCCAGAAGCACTAAGAATAGACAAGGTGGTGATGCCAGCTGCTGTGACATTGGCCGCATCGAGCGCCTGAGCAGTCGGAGTGCTACTGGTAGATCTCTTGACTGGGCAATTGGGACCCTACACACTTGTTAGCAGTAATCTCTATTCCTCGTCGCGTCAAACTCACGAAAGAAGTTCCATTGATCGAGCTATTCCCTGTGAACTTGACTGGAGCAGCGAATCTCAAATCTCCAACTGGCGCTTGTCCATAAGGAATACCCAAATATTCGGAGACTTGGGAATTGTTCTTTGCAGCATGTCCATTGACAGGACCACTCTCAGTCTGTACAGTCTGTCCAACAGTCCAATTGGCGGCCTGGCGGCGTTCGAGACTGAAAGCGCTGGCGCAAAGTCCCGCCGCTAGGGTAAGAAGCACTGATGACTTCATGACTGCGATGTTTATCTCGAGCGCTTCGGAGAACGCGGGGAAGAGACAAACGAGGGAAGGGAGAGAAGGATGGACAAGGGAAAGGAAGAGGTCAAAAAATGATTGACAATCGCGGTCGTACTTACATACTTGTAATCACCTACCTGTACCACGGGTACTCCTACTGGTACAAGTTACTCCTCCTTCCCCATCAGCTCTCCACTCTCCGGGTCCGGTGCAAGCAAAACAAGCATTGGCAAACAAATAGGATGTTATCATCATCGGAAACCAGGCTCGAACCGTTCCCAGGACCCAAAAGGCAGGCAGCTCGTCCGAACTTCGCGCCTGGACACACATGTAGTCTAGCTCAACACCAGCATTGCGGAGCTGCCAGCCTTGTTAGCTCTAGCGACAGCGGACTTCGTGTCGAACGAGGACTAGACCACAAAGACACGACTATAACCGAGCATGCGGTGAGGGGGGAATGTTTTCCCCAGCTGTCATGTTTTTGAAATTTTTGAAGCACAGCGCGAAAAAAGTGCATGTGCCTGACTGCCTGTGCCTTGAATTGGAATTGCGGGGGAAATGGAGCCTTATGGAGCCTCGGTCTTGGGTACGACAGGGACTGAGGAGCTGACAGCTCAATATGTACAGGGATCGTGCAGGTACCAACTTGTCAACCTGCCACGCCACACAGAGCATCACCAGCATATCGCATCAATAAATGAAATCGATGTAGAAGAGCGAAAGTCCGCTTCGTACAAAATTCAGACCAGAAAGATACCGGTATGGTATCGGCTCGGCTATCATGTTGTCTCCAGGGCCGAGACTCGCAAGTTAAGCTCGATGTGGGAGCTGCGTAGCGGAGCCGGCGGGCAGATTTGGACGAGTCGCTCGGAGTCGGTCGACCTAAATAGCACGCCGTCTAAATATTGTGCTGTTGGGCTGGCTGACTGACTTCCAATAATAACAGTCGTTAGAGTCTCTGTCAACAAAGAATTTGACCAATCCACTTGACGTGTTTCTCAGCCCAGACAGAAGAGTGTCGTTGCTTAGGACGAGCAAGTGCTGTCTTGAGGGCCCCGAGAGCCTCGCCTCGACGGCTTCAGAGCTCCGAGATGACCAGCCTCCTTTGTATTCCAAGCAGAATGATCTCACGATTCAGTTTCTCAAAGACCTCTAATTGTCAATAGTCTTTCAAATTGCCACCAAGCAAGTTACTAGAGCGCGCAGATTCCATTTGATTGGCCACAGATCCTCCTCCCCCGCCCCGATTCAAGCTTTGTTGCACATCTCACCAGATTCACTTTCGCACAGTTCACTCACATTTTTGACTCTGTTGCAAGTCGAAAAGAGCTAAGAACTGTGGCTGCTACGGCAGAACTGTGGTTCTTTCCCTGATACGCGCTTCTGGACTTGGTTGCAGACAATGTGGCGTTCTGTTGCAAGTCGCAGCGCAACTCGCTCCTGTTGCATGCTTCACTCGTTTGGTTGATTTTGCGGGATACCACTCAATGGTGCGTACAATCCGATTTCCTTTCCTCTTTGACTCAGAATGCAATTAGAAGAGGTAGTTCTAAGGATTGGCCCTCGTACTCGAGCGAGTTGTCCCTGGACTCTCGGAGAAGTCTTCCCATCCAATTTGTGCTGCAAAAGTCGGGGCGTTCCAAGTCACGTTTGGTTCCCGTGACTATGTTTTCTTGCCTCGGAGCAAAGCCTCCCCTTCTTCTGAGAGCTTCCCCAACCGACGGCTTTCATACTGGCCAAGAGTTGTCAAAGCTGTCAACTACGGGTCAAATGGATAAGTAACGCTCTGCAACGGCCAGTACCAACCCCTGAAACCCAGCCAACCATCACTGGCTGTTCTCCATGCACGCCACGAGGGCAAGGGCCGGCCACACCAACGTCATATCTGCATTGCCTTGAAAACACCTGCATATCCATGCATCTCCAACACCCTACATAGCACATCATCTGATGATCTCTGTGCGCCGACCTATCGTGGACACGAGGACACCTGGTAAAGTAGCATTTGCTGTCTCTTTTGGGGTTTCTCGCTACCGCTCTTCTCTATTTTGCCTTTGCTGTATGAGCTCATACGGCTTTTTTCTCCTTTTACCTCTGCCATCGAATTGTTAAATACCATTGTGTCGTTCGTTTGACATGGCTGTGATGTCTATATCGTAACCCTTTGCCGTCTCGTTTGGCTGGTTAGCTTACGGAATTGATATGCGCTCGTTATTGATATGTCTGGGTTTTGGTGCGATTGGTTTGCTGGCTCAAAGTGGCGACACAAGTGTGCTAGTGGAGAAGAGGGACAATGCGACTTTGATGGTTCCAGTGGTTGCAGCAACAAGTCAGGTATGGTACGTATCATGGATTTTAACTCCTCTGGCCAGAAAAATGACTGGTATCAGGGAAGGAGTTGATGGCACGTGGAGTACCTTCACGATAAGGGTCGGTACACCTGTATCAACGTACCGAGTGTTACCAGCAACATCATGGCAAGAGACGTGGGTTGTGTATGGTGCAGCTGCCCAGGTCTGCAACACCAGTGTCGGAGTGAAAGCAAATTGTGAGGAGGATAGAGGTGGCTTCTTTGATGGTGCGAAGTCATCTACTTGGAAGCAAGGAGAGCAGTATCAGCTGCAACTGGAAGAGATGCTCGGGTATGAGGGAGTCGGGCAATATGGTAAGCATTATTACAGAAATTTGATTAGGTCGAATTAACACAATCGCAGGTTTTGATACAGTCGGACTTGGCTTTCGTACCGACACAGGTCCGACTCTTACCAACCAGATTGTTTCAGCAATTGTGTCCGATGACTGGTGGTTTGGCATGCTGGGATTGGGATTTCAGCCAACTAACTTCACCGGATACGAAACTCCGCAAGCAAGTTTTGCTGATACGCTCTACTCAAATGGGACAATCTCCAGCATGAGTTGGAGCTACACAGCCGGAGCTTGCTATCGCCTGAAAAGCGTCTTTGGAAGTCTGATATTCGGTGGTTACGATGCCTCAAAGTTCTCACCAAATCCGATCCGCTTCACTATGGCAAGCGACAACCTCCGCGATCTGGTGGTCACAGTTCGCTCGATTACATCTACCACAGCAGCTGGAAACACAATTTTGATGTCTGATCCCATCTTCGCCTTCATTGACTCTGCGGTTCCCGATTTTTACCTGCCCGTGTCCGCCTGCCAACAGTTCGAGAAAGCATTCGGCTTGACACTCGACCAAGCGTCGGGACGCTACCTGATCTCCAACACCACGCACCAAAGTCTGGTGTCTCTAAACCCAAATATCACATTTACACTCGCGAACCAAAAGGAAGGCGGCCAAACAACAGACATTGTACTTCCTTACGCTGCATTCGATCTGAACATTACTGCCCCCTTGTTGACCAACACTTCAAGCTTGTACTTCCCACTCAAGCAAACCACAGACGAGAACCTTTACATTCTAGGCCGAGCCTTTTTGCAAGAAGCCTATGTAACAGCCCACTACAACTCCAGGACTTTCAACGTCTCCCAAGCCGTATTTTCGGACAACGCCTCTCCGTCGCTTGTCGCCCTTCCAGCAACCCTCCCATCATCAACTACATCCACTGACTCCTCGAGCCCAAAATCTCCCAACACGCCGAACTCCCCATCCAACAAGTCCAAACTTGGTGGCGGTGCGATAGCAGGCATAGTAATTGGCGCCATCGCTGGCATTGCCATCCTCGCCCTCCTCATCTTTCTCCTCCTCAGACGCCGGCGCCGTTTCGCAGCTGCAAAAGCCGAGAAAGAGAATAGAGGGCCCATTCACGAAATCGACAGCGGGAAACGCGTCGACCCAGGCACAACGAGCGCGTATTCTGCGCAGGCGAGTGCTCTTACTAGTGAAGTGTCAGGCAAGGACTCGAGGGTCGAGAAATGGGGAAATCCGATCATGCATCCGCAGGAGCTGGAGGCGGATGTACCTGGAGACATAGGGACGAGAGGAAATGAGGCTGAGATGGCGGGGGGAGTTGGAAGGATGAGTCCTATCATAGAGACGAAGACGAAGACTCCGATGGCGGAGTTGGGTGTTGAGGAGAGAGGGCTGGGTGAAGGGAGTGCCAGACCCAGACCTAGAGCTGAGGAAGATGATCTTGTGAGCCCGAATACAGACCGTTGGTCTGCGAGTGTGATGGGGAGGAACAGGGGGGATGGAACAGCGAGTAGTCCGAGTGGACCGAGTGAAGGAGGGAGCTGGAGTCCTAGTACGCCTGTGCAGAGGAGGAATAGTCGGTTTAGCGAAACGTGGACATGACATTTTGCACGTGGAAATGACAGCTTGGTACTGAATATAGGGATGTAAAATAGTGTGCTGGATGCACTCAACGATACGATCGGGCGAAAATATATACGAGGCTCCTTGCGGGCCGAGAACACGGATTATGGGAAGTCGTCGGAGTTACAGTTGGGTTCTCTGCTGGGAACAAAGGGGAAACAGTGGTCATATCTAAGTAAACATCAGGAATTCGAATACGCACAATTTTTATACCGGATCCTTCCCTTTCACTTCGCTCTACGCTGCTCACTTCTCTGCACAGCAGTCAACAAACAGACAAGCAACCCCTAAGTTTGACAGTAAATCAACATCAGGCTCAAAGTCAGCAGTCGCAACACATCTGTTTTCGAGACTCTGTAAGTCAGTTTCTTGCCGAACCAAACAACGACCGAACAGACTTCAGATGAGGGTCGACTCACCAGATAACGTACCATGATACTACGATCTCACTTCGCCGGTCCGTGGCAATAAGCATCGTTCTCGAAGAAGGAACCATGACCCTGTGCCATATTCAGAACATTTGTTTTCCGCTATTTGTCCTCGGGCTGGCAAGCTTTCTCAGTACTACCCAGAGCAACAGCTCAATTCGTAGAGTGGCCCCTGCTCACCAAAGCACATACCTTTCAACTCTAGCACTAAGCAAGCGCTTTTTGTGTTTAATAAATTGTTGCATCCACAATCCGTGCAGCTCTCGGGACCTAAAATCCTTCATCGACCCCAACTCTCGGACCCTTACCGCACCACTTCCCGTTTCCCGTCATTGTAGGCAAAAAAGTATCCTTTACCAGGAGTCAACTCCGGGAACCACAAAGGTTAAATCATACTCGGGGCGTTTCCGAACCCCCGATTGTTGACTCGAAACCCACCGAAACCCACCTAGCGAGTCTCACTCTCGCTTACGAGCCATGCATGTTCGCCCCCTTTTATTTATGTCAGATGTTTAGCGAGCCCGAAACACTGCATTCAACCCCACGTCGCGGGATCGGACGGAATCCTGTCAGATACATGGACAGGAGGGAGGTAAGGAGGGTACTCATGCTCACTATATCCAGACTCAAATAAGATGTTGGGCTTTATAACTCCCATCACGTCCATGTTTATTACCAGTTCAAGGAAGGAAATCTAGTAATCGATTTCCCTAGCTTTACACACACTACTCATATCAAAATGGCTTCCCAACCACTAAGCTGTCAACTCTGCGCCATCCCATTCGCCCTCGGTCGTGTACGCACCATACACGAACCTCTTAACTCCTCTCTCGACGCTTTAACAGGGTCACCTTACCATCTCCAAGACGCTACGAACAGCCGCTGTAGTCGCTACTGCGCTGAATCTGGCTGCAAGAATATCGTGGTAGAGGAACCACATGATGTACATGCGGAAAGCAGATGGCAGCATCTAGCCGGCGAGGGATGTACGTTTGAGGGCGGGTATTCGGGGTGGAGGATTGGGGCGGGGGAGATGAGGGGGATGAGGGGTGTCAGGTTTATTTTGCCGAAGCAAAAGGAAGAGCAATTTTGGGAAGAGGAAGATGAGGAGAAGGAGAGTCGATTCTTTGTTTCGGAGGAGATCGACGTACCTTTCGACGGCGAGAGAGTCTACTTGCGTGAACAGAGATTTGGAGTCAGCGAGTTCGCGCCCCGGAACTTCCCAACTACAACTGACGATGTTCCTATCGGCATTCCTATCCACAGCACTTGCTATTCCATTTTCAGTCACATCTCCCGCCAACATCTCGGTCATGTCGACATCGACGGCCTTGCTGACCTCTGGCACCGTAAAGCATGTGGTGGCTGCGGATTCCAGGGTCTACACCACGATCCAGTGATTCGAGACCTGAAAGAAAAGTTCTGGGTGCATAGACCCGGAACAGAATATCTTGCCGCCAATCCAGTCGATATAGCTAGTTTCAAAATGACGATGATGGGAGTTTATTCAGAAAAGCCGAGAGGTGATGGTGTATTTGCTACGAGAGACTCTGTCGGAGCTGGACTCGGAGCTGTATCGATGTCGAGATCGAAGACGAATGAAATGGGGAAGAGGGTATTCAGGAGACATCGCAACCCCACCGACCCCTTCTCCTTCCTGCCTCCAGAACTCAAGAATAAAATCCTCGCACGCCTCTCACCCAGCGAAATAAACGCACTCCGCCTCTCATCACGCTCATTCCGACAACTCCCCAAACAGATCTTCAAATCTTTTATCATGGAAGAGATGCCGTGGTTTTGGGAGATCGATGAGATCCGCGGTGCAGTAGAGAGAGATTATGCGGAGAGTTTTATGGAGGAGTTTGGTGGTTTGGAGGATTTGGAGATGCTTGAGGGGGTTGTGCCCAGGGAGTGGTTGAGGTTCGTGAGGGAGAGGTTGGAGGGGAGGGTGTTGGATGTCAATTGGTTGGAGGTTTATAAGCAGTTGAGGGTTATGGAGAGGGGGTGTTTGGGGGTGAGGAATAGGAAGAGGGTTTGGGAGGTTGTGGAGGAGGTTGTGGGAATGATTGAGGGAGTGAGAAGGGGGATGGAGGAGGTGAGTGATGGGCTTGTGGTGTGTCCTGAGGGGATGAGGGAGAAGGAGAAAGGTGGGAATGAGAGGGACTTTTCGAGTTGTCCTGGGTGTGAGAAGGTGCAGATTGAGTTGGAGGAAGATTCTGAGTACGGGGATTCTGAAGAGGAGGATTTCGAGGAGGATAGCTGCTCGAACAGCTCCGAGGAGGAAAGTTCTGTTGGGCAGACTTCTGTGGAAGAGTGTTCAGAGGATGTTTGCTCTTCAGGAGAAGACTCGGAGTAAAATGGATTCATAATGGCGTCGGTTATTTGAGAGAGTTCATACACAATTTAGAATAATGCTTGTTTAGACCTCTTCATTCAAAAGCTTTCCTTATGATCATCAATCTTGTTCAACTGAACATGGAGTCCCTTCTCTTTACGAGAGATGGGCACTGATGGTGCGCAAAGCTATAGAAGAAAATTGGGACTCAACGATGATGCCTACAAAAGCTTGGCGAGGTCTGTTTGAAGAGATAACTTATAATGAGATTCAGGGATGGCTTATTATGTTCAAATGACTTCGCTGTGTAGCGATCTAGTCAGTTTCCCTACCCGAGCCGAGCCTGCTAGAGTAAGCGAGACAGCAAGACAGTTGTGGATATTACGTACACAGATGGATCTGATTTTAGTCTTAATCGGACGCCTCAAAATCTTTCTCGCGTACTGTACAAGGTAGAACTAAGAGTATTTACATGTATATCATTTTCGAAAAGAAATGACCAGCAAAAGAAAACATGTAACTCACGACTCGTCCTCATTCATGTGTTTGCTACCGTCCAGCACATCCGAAAGACATGTAAATCGAAACACTCTGCCTACGAAATATGAGGGAGCATACTCGCCCACGGCACTGTCGTATAACAGTCTATCGGTAGTCTTCTCAAACTCGACACCGCCAATCCAATTATCAAGAGCCTTGCTCCAAGATACGTGAAGAACGGGATCCAGAAGAAAATAAATCCAATGGGCATCTGGAGTTTATATCCCTCGATATACTGATACTCTCCACCTTTCTTCCTCCGTTGCCTATTACCCACCGCATCGGCAAGTGCGTGGATGAAAAGACAAGCCTCTGCCGTCACGCATGCACAGCGCCATAATGTCTTCTCGATGGCGGACGGGAACGTGAAGTACCATTCTGCGAAGGAGAGGGTAGAGAACAGGATGACATTAATCCCTAGGAATGCTCGCTGCCTCATATCTAGTAGCTGAGGATTTCGATCATTTGGAATTCGACGAAATGGTTTCCGATATGGGCCATTGTCTCGGCAGAAACGAGGAAACAGGCTCATGATGTGTGCTTGGGCTTCGACGAAGTCGAGGGGTGTGTACCGGTATGGCTCTTTGGCTGCTGGACCAGCGGCAATGAGGATAGCTGCTATTGGAGTTTTCATCTTGATGATGGTGGGAGTTTGGACGTCGAGGGGTTTGTGAAGCCAGTAGTAGTATGTTGTTAGAGTACAGATGATGATGGCGCAGGTTTGGTACTCCAGAGGGGAGACTGGCAGGCCTTGGATGATGCGGCCAGTGCATTGGGTCATGAACCACAGTGTCTGAAAACAAGCTACTGTTTTTGTGAATCTGTCGCCCTTGCTTTTGTCGAATATCTCTTTTTGAGTTATGTCGGGCAGAGGGACGTATTTGTTTTTGACGAGGTAGTGGATTTGCTTTGCGTTTGCTGGGAAGGGTGGTGCATCTTGCGAGTGGATGAGAAAACCACCGCTGTCTGCGTAGAAGCCGTGAACCAGTGTCCAGTCTGAGAGACCGAGAGATTTCATGTCTGCTTGCGATCTTTTGGCTGATGCCCATTGCCCACCGGCGGAGAGGAGGAATGCTTCTGGGACCAGAGCTCCGAGTAGAAGCCATCGGAATCTTCGCCAGGATTGGCGGAGGAGACCTTCGTGGCTAGCAGGAAGGTTCAAGTGAAGCCTAAAAGATGGAAGATGTCAGTGAGATGTTCTGAAAAACAAAAGCCTGGCTATTCCAACTTACTGTACCCAGAGACAGATGAAAAGTGTTGACACGCAGGTCCACAAAATGTCCAAAGTTCCTCTCTGATTGGGCTGTGAAACCCATCCTTGTCCTATCGACTCATTACAAGATAAAGAAGCACGGATAGGAGCCATAAGGAGATCTTTTTCTGCATTTGGGTTGCCATTGCGAAGATTCAACCTCCATATATGATTTCAAAAGCGTTGCAAGACCACAGTTGGTGTCAATGCCGTCAGCATGCGACTTTACCATGAAACTGCATTCTGCCAAACCTCTAAACACCATATTGAAGGTCATGTCCCTTCAGCTGCTTTCTAGTTGGTTATCGCGTAGCCGGCAATTGTCGTGGTACCTGCTCGGGTAACCAGCGTCGAGGCGAAGCGCATGCATTTGATAAGAAATGTAACTCTTCCCCTCCTGGAGGCTGACAACTCTCCGAAGCCCCCAACCAATAGTTGTTGAACTTCGGTGCTTTATGATTGGGTAGACAACTTAGGCTATATTCAAGGTGGTACTTCTGAAGCGATATCATGCAGGAGTAATATATCCTACATGTCACGTGCGTTGGGGGCCTTTCCCCAGCTTGGGAATTATTTCTTTATTTCTATTTTTGACCTCTATTGTTATCAGCCGCAATTCAATGAACGAATGCATATTGTGTGTTGTAATCGGATGTTTGGCAGTGGCTTAGACCCAACTCATCCAGACTACTTCACTCAAGAAACAAGTTCGCTCTTCCAACTTCTTCAAATAGACCCCGCTCTCTCCTCGACGAAGCAATCGTCACAACACGTCACTGGACCATGATGATATCTTGCATACCCCAATGGGGTGGATTTGTGCTTGTACCAGGAGCCATCCTATACCTCTACTTCGTCAAACGACTTCGCTTCCGAGGATCCAACAGTCTTCCAGCCAAGCATGGCTACACATATAGATCAAGCTATGCCCAGATGACAGTCGAAGATGCATGGAAGATTCACAACTTCCTGATCGAATACGAGTTCCCCACTACATTCTCAGCAGCTACGATGTTCGCCCTATTCAAAGCCTATGGGATCCCGAGCATCTCGTCACTTCTCTGTGTCACTGGCCAGTTCTCGTCAAAGGATACTGTTGACAAACGATATGCTGATACGGGATGTCTTCTTTTGGAATCAGTCCTCAACGCCCCTGCTTCGCCTCGTGCCATTGAAGCGCTCTGTCGAATCAATTATCTGCATTCTCCTCATCGTGCTAGTGGTAAGATTACAGATGCAGATATGCTGTACACTCTCTCACTCTTCGCTTTGGAGCCCGCAAGATGGGTTGCCAAGTACGAATGGAGAGAGTTGTCTGGTCTGGAGAGATGTGCAGTTGGGACTTTGTGGAAAAGTCTAGGCGAGGCGCTGGGGGTTGCTTATGAATTGCTTCCTGGAAGTAAAGATGGTTGGCAAGATGGCATCGACTGGCTAGATGATCTAGATCATTGGAGTTGCCAGTATCAAGAGAACCAAATGGTGCCAAATGTGTCGAATAAGAAAGTGGCTGATGCGACGTTATATCACATTGTCTGGAAGCTACCGGCAAGATTCAAGGCTGTTGGAGAGAAGATCGTGGCGGCCATTTTGGAGGACAAGCTCCGAGAAGCTATGATGTAGGTTTCCCCTTACTGCTGTCAAAGATGGAACTCAAGATCTAACCCCTGGACAGGATTACAAGGCCCCCACAGAGCTACTTCACTTTCATCCGACGATTCGTCGCAGTCCGGAAGTTCTTCCTACTACACCTATCACTTCCCAGACGTAAGCCAAAAAATCGTCTCCCAGTAGCCACTTCGTCGGGTCGAATGTTGGCAAAGAAGTATACCATCTCGCCATGGTACGTGAAACCAACTTTCAGGAACCGCTGGGGATTCGGAGCTTGGAAGACGTGGCTGAAGGGGGGCATTCTACCAGGAGATGAAGGAGACAAGTATTTCCCACAGGGCTTTGTTGCGAGTGAACTTGGTCCAAATGCGTTGAGGCACTTCGGCAAGGAGAAAATGGAGGCCGAGAGGCAGAGGCTGGAAGCTGAGCTGAATTCCGAAAGGGGGAAATGTCCGTTTTTTCGTACTTCAGACTAGCTATCAAGCACACCAAACGAACAAGCTTGAAAGTTGATGACAGGCTTTTCTGAAGGCATTCAAATTTCCGTTCCATAGTGTTGTAGAGACTGCCAGCTATCCTCCTCGCACCCAATGACACAGTGCAGACATCCTCCCAAGCTCGCTTAAATCGTAACATTCCTCCAAGAATGGTCATACATCCATCCCATACCTTCCCGAACTGCAAACACCAGCCCACCCATCATCCCCATATGATAATGGCCTCTCAATATCTCCATCCAACACCGATCCTCTCAGACCCAGGTCCATACCTCGCATCTCTGGCTCCACACCTCTCTCCATAGAGCGCATTGTTTCTGCACTCGAAGCTGCAGAATTCAGCAGTGTATCGATGCTGGACATTTCTTCGATTCGGCATACATCCTGGCGGTATCTCGAATGGTAGGACGCGTTGACTTTGCTGGGATGGGTCGTTGATGCGTTGGAGCTGGGCGTAGATGAGATAGCAATTTGAGCCAGCCAAGAGAGTCCGGTGACCACAAGGCGATTCGAAATTCCAGTAGTTGCACATCCTGCTTCGTGGACGTTGTCGCTTGTGAGGTTGAGGGAGAGCTTAAGGTCCTCTTTTTGCTGTGTTGGTGGCGTGATAGACGCTCGAGTGAGAGTGCCTATCTTCTACAAACCTAGACATGCAGGAGCAGTGACAGTCTTCAAGTACAAGAGCCAGCTCCACTCCGAGCTTGGTACCTAGGTCGGTCATATGAGAACGTGGCACACATCTTCTTTTGGGAACTCCCCATGCCACTGCCGAGAATGACTAGGTTCTGCGTTGGTTCATCTCAGGCCAGAACTCCTCGTCCCATCTGATCTCTGAGTACGTCCCAAACGCTGACATGGTCTAGATGGCCGTATCAGATTTCCTTTGCGAGGACGGGTTGGCAACGGAAGTGCCGGAGTCGTGATTGTGTTGGGACTGATTGTGCAGAGCATGGCTGACTAAGAATTCTCTTCTGTAAAACAAATCGATCGTTCCAGATGAAGATGACTCTCAACTTGATAGTTTCGCAAACCCGTGGGATCGGGCGGCAAACGATAGGCGCCGCGTGTATGACTGAAGCACGAGCGTCTTCAGCGTTTGGAAAGCTTGGCTCCCTAGCAGCGAGATTTCACAGCTTGTGATACCATAAAATATGGGAAGAGCGAATTCAGAAGGAGAGGCAAGAAGTTTGCCACAAACGAACCGCCCTTGTGCAACCATTGGGCGGCATTTGTCCAGAGTCACGTGGAATAGCTCTATTTTCGCCCACCAAGAACGATTTGATGCAATTTCGGGAAGAATGCCAATGCGGGTATTCTAGAAGTACGATAAGGGATAGCAATACAATCTATGACACATCAGACAGCACTTACACCTGGGGTTTAACCATGATGCGGCTGATAGTGATTCGAAGCCAGTTCCATATCCTCTTCGCTTGGTATCCGTCCAGTCCAGCTATCTCCAGCAGTGCTAGACATGCTGAAGGTCTCTAGCTTCTCTACCAATTCATCGGTGATGGCCTTCACGTCCACGTCGAGATAGTGACGGAGAAACTTGCCGATTTCGATGTTCTCATGGTTTCCACGTAAAGCATCGGACCCAGCTGTTCCGTAAATGTTGACGTCGACGGCGCTATGTCCGTGAGTAGACCATCCAATCTGGGCTCGTCGACTGATCATATCGGCAAAGGTATAGACACTCAAAGGTGGGTTGTCAATAAGAAGTTGAAGTTCTTTCTCCGTGACATCGGTAATCCCTAAGCCTTTGCGGACAAGTTCTTCGCTGATGAACTTTCCAAGCTTGTCTCCTTTCCCATTCTGAGCGATGTGGTTGTTGAGACGACCTGCCAAGTGCTCGGCTGAATTAGATGCATTGATAAGTACCTCGGGCAACCATTTGTACTGTGGATACAATGGGTGCAATTCTGCTAGAGGTCAGTTCCAGTCTCAAGTTGAGCATGATTTACATACGTTTGGCAACTGATAGGCCGCCTGTCTCATGATCCGAGGTTGCTACCAGAACACCTTCATCATCGGATCTTTCGAGGAACTCAATGACGGAGGCGAAAGCTGCATCGTAAGCAAGTACCTCATTGACCTGTGCCGCAGGATCGTTCCCATGTCCGGCGTGATCAATTCTACTTCCTTCAATCATGAGGAAAAATCCCTTGTCGCTATCTTCGGTCGCATCTTCGAGCGCCTTCAACGCCGTTTGTGCCATCTCGTTCAAGGACGGGTAAACATCGTTCTGGTTTCGTCGATCAATCTCGAATGGAATATCTCTCTCAGCAAACAACCCCAACAATGGAAGCTTTACATTATTGCCAAGCTCCAACCTGTCGAAGTCCTTCCGACTATCAACATAGCTCCAGCCAAACTTTTCTTGTGCCAATTTCGTGATATCGTTGTCGTCGGCCCTACATCCACCATCTGTAGTATTTGGCAGAAAGTGGCATCGTCCGCCCCCGAGCATAATGTCGACAACTATAGCTCCATTAGATAGAGTTTCAACACCAAGGTTGACAAAACTCACCTCTTCCAAGAGGATGCTCTCCAACCTCTTGCTGCGCAATCAGATCTTCCTCCAGTCTCATATTGACGTGGGCAGCGAAGCATGCTGGCGTGGCATCCGTGATGTCTGTTGTGACAACCAATCCAGTCATGTAACCAGCCTTCTTCGCAGCTTCCAAAACTGTTCCACAAGGTGTATGATCTGGCAGCATAGATATAGCTCCATTGTAGCTCTTCAGTCCGCATGAGAACGCTGTTGCGCCGGCCGCAGAGTCAGTGACAAGACTGCTCGTTGATCTGGTCCGAGAGGAGCCGATAAGGTGCTGATCTAGGACGAGGGTATCATCGATAGGAAGGCCATCTGAATCGTCAGTAGATTTCGAAAACTAGAAGTTGAAATCATACCGCGAAGCTGGCGGAAACTACGAGTCATAGACAGACTCGCAGGGCCCATACCATCCGATACCATGAATATCAGGTTCCTTTTCCCAGTAGGCTTCGATGGTGCCTGGTGATCAGAGCCAGAGCCATGGGAGAGACCTTGATGCTGTGTGAAGACTGCCAGGACAATACAAGCAGCGGTAGCTATCAAAGCCCATGTGAACAATCCTGCTTCTCTCCAAAATGAAGCCCTACTGAGAGGAGAGCCAGAGTCCTTTCGCCGGCCGCCCAAGAGTGCTGTATCCTCATCGGCTGCTCGTTCCTCGGAGTGTATTGAAGAGTCTCTTCTGTTATTCGCAAACAAAGGTTCCGCAGGTGCCATGGTCGAGGTGGAATTGCGAAGTATACAGACGGTTCGTAGTTATGAGTATTAGGAACAGGCAAAGAGTGAGAGACGCAGCTGCATCCTCTAGAAAAGAGAGCTGCTTATAGGAATCGGGTGTTGTTTTTGTAAGACATTGTTGACATGAATCGTCGTTGCGAGGATGACCGCCAAGATCCTATCGGGGGAAAGATAAGAGTGTCACGAGTTGATAGCAGCAGACCCCCTCTTCGTCCAAGCACAGAGTCGCAGTAAATACGCAACAACCTTGGCTGATGAAATTCCTAATGTTCGAAAGCTATTGAACCTTGATCCTGTTCTTTCCCCTAGATCAGGAATACCCATGTAGCCCAGCTCGGATTTCAAAGTCTTCCATCAAAAGATACATAAGCATTAGTATAAGTAGCAGTCGTCAGATTTTGAACTGCGCATCTTGAGAGCAGAATGAAGATATTCCGTCACTCGCTTGGAAATAGTAGTAAAGAGAGTCAATGGGCGGATTATGACTAAGTGTTCAAGATGGGAACCCCGACTTTATTAATCACTAAAATGGAAACCTTACTTGAAATGGAGTGAGATGTGCAACCTGGCACTTGCCCTTAGTTGCGAGTCCGAGAAATTGGTCCCAGACGAATACTGATGATGATCAGGAGGGCACACCAATCAGTGCAAGGGCCTGCATTACTTTTGGGAGACGGAGGCAGTGTCGGCCCCTCAACCATGTAAAGGAAAGGACGATCCATTGCATAGTCGTACTTTGGATTTCGCTCGCTCCTTGCTTTTGAAAGTCTTCCTTTGTTCTCACATCTGACCTATGTGCTCCGAGGTTTTTCTAGTCACAAAACACTTCCATGAAAGACAATATCGTGTATCGTGCAATCAAGTCTCCATAATTTGAGGAAGACCTGAGAGAGGTTCAGCTAATACCGGCTGATTCCATGCAAGCCTGCCCAATCGAACACCCAAAGCGACTCCATCAATATCCCATCCTTAACGCTTCTTTTGTTGAGACTCCTTAAGGACCTTCTTGACGATCTTTTGCTCCTCAATCAAGAATGCTCGGACGATACGATCACGGACGCAGTTGGCACATCTCGATCCTCCGTAGGCGCGCTGAACGGTCTTCTTTGGGCGGGAGATCTGGGAGTATTCGCGGGGTCGGAGAGCTGGGATCTGTTTGGGAAAGACATTAGCTTATATCCTCCAGGTGCAACTAATAATGCCCGTTCGATTTTCCTCGGGCAGTCATCGCAGGACTATTTATCCTCTCGACCAGCATTGAACACAGGAGCTCCAATGCATAATATCGACCAAATTTGGCCGCCTGGTCCTCCCAGTATCACTGAATCCAGACTCATTTTCCAACCTCAATCTATCCCATCTCGGATTGTGCGCATTCTGGATCACTTACACCTGGCAACTTGATACCGCAATCACCACACTTGGGCGCTGTGCCGGCCTGAAGAAAGTTAGCACTGCTTGATCTGACGGTTTATACGGCGGAAGCTTCCTAGGCGCGCCCCAAGGAGCCCCAAAGAGAATGACTGACCTTCTTGATGTGCAGATATCTCAAGCTTCCTCCGGGAGTCTTGACAACGCGAACCTTGTTGGACTTCGTGTTGTATCTGCGAGAAAAAGCCGTTAGAGAAGTTCAATCATTGTTGTTGAATATGCGCGGGAGATGATGGAGAGGTGACGAAATGTGCAATTTCTAAAACTTTAGACGTATTCGATTGAGACTTACGGGTTGCGGCGTCTGTATGTCAATCTGTTGGAGGCCATCGTTGCGGTTGTCGACGAAAGCTGGTCGATTAATTTGTCGTGATGTCGGTGTATGGATTGTGAAGTTTTTCTAAAAGTCGGCAAGAGTGTGGGATGAGCTGATCTGCGATTGGTTGGCGAAGCGGTATGTGCTCGGACCAAGCGCTAGGCAATTACAGACTTAGCGTGCGAAGCTCGTTTTGTGAGGCGCGACTAAATTTTGAGAGGCTCCTCCACCAGACTCACAGCATCATCGCAACTGAGATTGAAAATCTCGACGCAAGTCACCAATTATCAAAGGAGATCGGGCATCGCGACGTGTAACAACATGTCGTCGTCCATTCCACCACCTCCTCCTCCTGGATGGGGTTCTGGTCCTCCCTCGATGCTGGGCGCGCCTCCTGGTCCGCCTGGCCAAACAGCGCCTCCAGGATATCGACCACCGACGGACGCTCGAACAGCCAAGTTCGCGCAGAAGAAGAAGGAATGGCTGCGGACTCAGCGGAACCGATTCGGAGAGAAGAGGAAGGGAGGATTTGTGGAAACCCAGAAAGCAGACATGCCCCCCGAGCATTTACGGAAGATTGTGAAGGACATTGGAGATGTTTCACAGAAGAAGTTCAGCAGCGACAAGCGGAGTTATCTTGGAGCTCTGAAATATATGCCACATGCGGTCATGAAGTTGCTAGAGAACATGCCTATGCCGTGGGAGTCTGCGAGGGAGGTCAAGGTTCTTTATCACGTCAATGGATGCCTGACACTGGTCAACGAGACACCTCGAGTCATCGAACCAGTTTTCCACGCACAATGGGCTACGATGTGGGTGTGTATGCGAAGAGAGAAGAGTGACAGAAGACATTTCAAGCGCATGCGATTTCCACCATTCGACGATGAAGAGCCACCTCTTTCCTGGTCCGAGAACATCGAAGACGTTGAGCCATTGGAACCCATACAAATGGAGTTGGATGAGCAGGAAGATGGTGCAGTCTTCGAATGGTTTTACGAGAACCGCCCTCTTCTCGATACGCCACATGTCAATGGTCCGAGTTACAAGGAATGGAACCTCACCTTACCACAGATGGCGACACTTTATCGACTAAGTCATCAGCTTCTGAGTGATCTTGTCGACAAGAATTATTTCCACATGTTCGAGCTCAACAGTTTTCTCACAGCCAAAGCACTGAACGTTGCTATTCCTGGAGGTCCCCGATTTGAGCCTCTTTACAAAGACGTTGATCCAAACGACGAGGACTTTGGAGAGTTCAACGCCATCGACCGAATCATCTTCCGCGCGCCTATCCGAACAGAGTATCGGGTGGCATTCCCATTCTTGTATAATTCCCTTCCACGCAGCGTCAAGCTTTCCTGGTTTTCGCATCCTCAAATAGTCTACGTCCGTGCCGAGGACCCAAGTCTACCAGCTTTCTATTTCGATCCCGTAATCAACCCTATTTCTTCCAGATCAGTGGCACCCAAAAACTTAACGATCAGTCACGAGGACGAGATTTTCGGCCATGGCAACAACGAAGAACCCGAGGAGGACGCTTTTGAGCTTCCAGAAGACGTGGAGCCTTTCCTGGCTGACGAGGAACTCTACACCAGCGAGACTGCTTCAGCAATCGCTCTTTGGTGGGCGCCATTCCCATTCGACCGAAGATCAGGTCGCATGGTTAGAGCACAAGACGTGCCTCTTGTGAAGCAATGGTATCTGGAGCATTGCCCACAGGGTCAACCTGTCAAGGTTCGAGTGTCCTATCAAAAGCTGCTGAAGACATTCGTTTTGAATGAGCTACACAAGAAGAAACCAAAAGCCCAGAACAAGCAAAGCTTGATGAAGTCGCTCAAGCAGACAAAATTTTTCCAACAGACCACTATCGATTGGGTTGAAGCTGGCCTTCAAGTCTGCCGGCAGGGTTTCAACATGCTCAACCTTCTTATCCATCGGAAGAACTTGACTTACCTGCATCTTGATTACAATTTCAACCTCAAACCAGTCAAGACTCTGACCACCAAAGAACGAAAAAAGTCCAGATTCGGCAACGCGTTCCATCTCATGCGTGAGATCCTAAAGTTGACAAAGCTGATTGTTGATGCTCAAGTACAATACCGGCTCGGCAACATCGATGCCTTCCAACTTGCGGATGGTATCTTGTATGCTTTCAATCACGTCGGTCAATTGACAGGAATGTACCGTTATAAGTACAAGCTCATGCACCAGATTCGATCTTGCAAAGATTTGAAGCACTTGATCTACTACAGATTCAACTCTGGGCCCGTCGGAAAGGGTCCTGGATGTGGTTTCTGGGCTCCCGCGTGGAGAGTTTGGTTATTCTTCATGCGTGGAATAATCCCATTGCTTGAGAGATGGCTCGGTAATCTCCTGTCTCGTCAATTTGAGGGCAGGCACAGTAAGGGAGTCGCAAAGACGGTCACCAAGCAGCGAGTCGAATCACATTTCGATCTCGAACTTCGCGCTTCAGTCATGGCTGATCTCATGGACATGATGCCTGAAGGCATCAAGCAAAACAAAGTCAACACTGTTCTGCAGCATCTATCAGAAGCGTGGAGATGCTGGAAGAGTAATATTCCATGGAAGGTGCCTGGACTTCCCGCACCCATCGAGAACATTATTCTTCGTTACGTCAAGAGCAAGGCAGATTGGTGGATCTCTGTGGCGCACTACAACAGAGAGCGTATCCGTCGTGGTGCTACAGTTGACAAGACTGTTGCTAAAAAGAACTTGGGTCGTTTGACGCGTCTTTGGTTAAAGGCCGAACAAGAGCGTCAGCACAATTACATGAAGGACGGACCATACGTCTCTTCCGAGGAAGCAGTTGCGATTTACACTACCACCGTACATTGGCTCGAGTCTCGGAAGTTTTCGCCAATCCCATTCCCCAGTGTTTCCTACAAGCACGACACGAAGATCCTGATTCTTGCGCTCGAACGCTTACGGGAAGCCTACTCTGTTAAGGGCAGACTTAACCAAAGTCAACGTGAAGAACTAGCTCTGATTGAGCAAGCTTACGATAGTCCCGGAACGACCTTGGAGCGGATCAAACGTTTCCTTCTGACCCAGAGAGCTTTCAAGGAAGTCGGAATCGACATGAACGATAACTACAGCACGATAAATCCTGTATACGACATTGAGCCGGTCGAGAAGATCAGCGACGCTTATCTCGACCAGTACCTTTGGTATCAAGCGGACCAGCGTCATCTGTTCCCCGCATGGATCAAGCCATCAGACTCCGAAGTCCCTCCTTTGCTTACCTATAAATGGGCTCAAGGTATCAACAACTTGGACAAAGTTTGGGAATCCGCGGATGGAGAATGCAACGTGATGATTGAGACTCAGCTTTCTAAGGTCTATGAGAAGATTGATTTGACTCTGTTAAATCGTCTGCTGAGGTTGATCATGGACCACAATCTTGCTGATTACATCTCTTCGAAGAACAATGTGCAGCTTACATACAAAGACATGAACCACGTCAACAGTTACGGAATGATTCGTGGCCTTCAGTTCTCGGCCTTTGTCTTCCAATACTACGGCTTGGTTCTTGATCTCCTGTTGTTGGGTCTTCAACGGGCAAGCGAGATTGCAGGACCACCACAGAGTCCGAACGACTTCCTCCAGTTCCGAGATCGCGAGACCGAGACCAGACACCCGATCAGACTCTACACTAGATATATTGATCGCATCTGGGTGTTCTTCCGTTTTACGGCCGATGAGTCCCGAGATCTGATCCAACGCTTCCTTACTGAGCAGCCAGATCCAAACTTCGAAAATGTCATCGGCTACCGGAACAAGAAGTGCTGGCCGCGAGACTCACGAATGCGTCTCATGCGGCACGATGTCAATCTGGGTCGCGCAGTTTTCTGGGACATGAAGAACAGACTGCCAAGATCTGTCACCACGATCGAATGGGATGATACTTTCGCTAGTGTCTACAGCAGAGACAATCCTAATCTGCTTTTCTCTATGTGTGGATTCGAGGTCCGAATCTTACCAAAGATCCGCAACCAGAACGATGAGTTCCCTGTGAAAGACAGTGTCTGGTCATTGGTCGACAATACTAGCAAGGAGAGAACAGCTCATGCGTTCTTGCAGGTCACTGAGGAAGACATTGCGAAGTTCAACAACAGAATTCGGCAGATTCTGATGTCCTCAGGGTCTACAACTTTCACGAAGATTGCGAACAAGTGGAACACAAGCTTGATTGCACTGTTCACGTACTATCGTGAAGCAGCTGTCTCGACAGTCCATTTACTTGATACTATTGTGAAATGCGAAACGAAGATTCAGACCCGTGTCAAGATCGGATTGAACTCGAAGATGCCTTCTCGTTTCCCTCCAGCTGTCTTCTATACGCCCAAGGAACTTGGTGGCTTGGGTATGATTTCGGGCTCTCATATTTTAATCCCGACGTCAGATAAACGCTGGTCCAAACAGACGGACGTTGGCGTAACCCATTATCGTGCCGGCATGACACACGACGAGGAGACTCTCATCCCAAACATCTTCAGATATATCATCCCTTGGGAAGCCGAGTTCATTGACTCCCAGCGAGTATGGACCGAGTATTCTCAGAAGCGTCTCGAAGCCAATCAACAAAATCGAAGACTCACGCTTGAAGATCTCGAGGATAGTTGGGATCGTGGTTTACCACGGATCAATACACTCTTCCAAAAGGACCGAAGCACTTTGAGTTTCGACAAGGGTTTCCGAGCAAGAACCGAGTTCAAGACGTACCAGTTAATGAAAAGTAATCCTTTCTGGTGGACCAGTCAGAGGCACGATGGTAAACTGTGGAATCTCAACGCGTACCGCACAGATGTCATCCAAGCCCTCGGAGGTGTCGAAACAATTTTGGAACATACACTATTCAAGGCAACAGCATTCCCATCGTGGGAGGGTCTCTTCTGGGAGAAAGCCAGTGGATTTGAAGAGTAAGTGCCATCAATGTCAGGAGAGTATTGCAGAACATATACTAACCAATTTGCAGGTCGATGAAGTTCAAGAAGCTCACCAACGCGCAAAGATCCGGATTGAATCAGATTCCCAATCGTCGGTTCACCCTCTGGTGGTCTCCTACGATCAATAGGTATGCCGAAAGTCACATTCCAGCGTCAGTATATTGAAACTAACAGGGCAACAGGGCAAACGTTTATGTCGGTTTCCAGGTTCAACTCGATTTGACCGGTATCTTCCTTCACGGGAAAATCCCAACCTTGAAGATTTCTCTCATCCAGATCTTCCGGGCCCATTTGTGGCAGAAGATCCATGAGTCTGTCGTCATGGATCTTTGTCAAGTGTTCGATCAAGAACTCGAGCAATTGGGCATCGAGACTGTTCAAAAGGAGACCATCCATCCCCGAAAGTCATACAAGATGAACAGTTCATGTGCGGACATACTCCTCTTTGCAAGCCATAAATGGAATGTCACTCGACCCTCCATTCTCTTCGATACCAAGGACGTCATTGAACCTACGACTACCAATAAATTCTGGGTGGACGTGCAGTTGAGATATGGAGATTATGATTCTCATGACATTGAACGATATGTCCGTGCAAAGTATCTCGACTATACTACCGACAGCATGAGTATCTATCCTTCCGCTACAGGTCTCATGATTGGTATCGATCTTGCTTACAATCTCTACTCTGCCTACGGACAGTACTTCCCTGGTCTGAAGACACTTGTCCAGCAGGCAATGGCAAAGATCATGAAGGCAAATCCGGCGTTGTATGTATTGCGTGAACGTATTCGCAAAGGCCTTCAACTGTATGCATCCGAGAGTAACCAGGAGTTCTTAAATTCTCAGAACTACTCGGAGCTTTTCAGCAACCAGATCCAGCTGTTCATCGACGACACCAACGTCTACAGAGTCACCATTCACAAGACATTCGAGGGGAACTTGACCACCAAGCCAATCAACGGTGCTATCTTCATTTTCAACCCACGCACTGGTCAACTCTTCCTCAAGATTATTCACACCAGTGTTTGGGCTGGCCAAAAGCGTCTCGGTCAATTAGCGAAGTGGAAAACCGCGGAAGAAGTGGCTGCGCTCATCAGATCTCTGCCCGTGGAAGAACAGCCGAAGCAGCTGATTGTTACTCGAAAGGGTCTTCTTGATCCACTCGAGGTCCACTTGCTCGATTTCCCGAACATCTCTATCCGTGCCTCCGAACTACAGCTGCCTTTCCAGGCTGCCATGAAGGTTGAGAAGCTTGGTGATATGATTCTCCGAGCCACTGAACCTCAAATGGTGCTCTTCAACTTGTACGACGAATGGCTCAAGTCCATTTCCTCATACACAGCGTTTTCGCGTCTCATTTTGATACTTCGTGCTCTGCATGTCAACCAAGACAAGACCAAGTTGCTGCTGAGACCAGACAAGACTGTCATCACCCAAGAACATCACATCTGGCCTACACTTTCGGATGAGGATTGGATCAAGGTTGAGACACAATTACGAGATCTCATCTTGAACGACTATGGCAAGAAGAATAATGTCAACACCTCAAGTTTGACGAGTAGTGAAGTGCGAGATATCATCCTCGGAATGGAGATCAGTGCTCCGTCAATGCAACGTCAACAGGCTGCCGAGATTGAGAAGCAACAGCAAGAGCAGCAACAACTCACCGCTGTCACTACCAAGACCCAGAACGTTCACGGCGAGGACATCATTGTTACTACGACATCCCAATTCGAGCAACAGACCTTCGCATCAAAGACAGAGTGGAGAACTCGAGCCATTGCAACATCCAATCTTCGGACTCGGGCCAACAATATCTACATCTCGTCTGACGATATCAAGGAAGATGATCACTTCACGTACATCATGCCGAAGAACGTCCTCAAACGCTTCATCACGATCGCTGATCTACGCGTGCAAGTCGCTGGTTACCTGTACGGATCGTCACCTCCCGATAATGATCAAGTTAAGGAGATCCGATGCATTGTGATGGTCCCGCAAATCGGAAGCACGCGCGACATCCAACTACCCCAGCAGCTTCCACAGCATGAATACCTCGAGAACTTGGAGCCTTTGGGAATCATTCATACGGTTTCCGGAAATGAGCCGCCGTACATGACAGCAATGGATGTCACTCAACACGCTCGTTTGATGAATGCGCACAGCTCGTGGGACAAGAAGACCATCAGTATGACGGTGTCCTTTACTCCTGGCAGTGTATCTCTCTCGTCGTGGGCTCTCACTCCCCAAGGATACAAATGGGGCGCCGAGAACAAGGATATGGGCAGCGATCAGCCTCAAGGATTCAGCACCAGCATGGGAGAGAAGTGCCAGCTACTGCTGAGTGATAAGATCCGAGGTTACTTCTTGGTGCCTGAGAATAACACCTGGAATTATAGCTTCATGGGGAGCGCATTCGGAGGAATTGAGAAGAAGCCGGTGCATGTCAAGATCGACACTCCGCTACCTTTCTACAGTGGACAGCACCGACCACTTCATTTCCAGAACTTTGCTGAGATGGAGGACCTTTGGGCAGATCATGATGACAACTTTGCATAGTTGTATTTGGGGGCGGCAGTAGTGGTGGTGGCTTTCCAGGTTGCCAATGATCGCTGCCAGGTTGGGTGTGGGACATGGGAAATTGGCCGGCCAGGCAGGCAATAGTTATCTGCATTGGAGATCATAGTTGCTCATACGGGATCTTGGTAACTGGCGTTTGATCGGAGGCGCGGCGTCGATTATAATGTAGCATATGTACAAGCATGAAATTCCAAGCACCGGTTCCGGTGTTAAAAAAGCGAGTCTGAGGTTGTCTAGGAATGGGCTGGTGAACACATTTCGACTCACGTGCCTGCCTGAATGATCTACATCTGGCGCAACTCTCGTTACTGTCAGGTACGCGTCTCACGCTGAGCTTACCTGGGGTTTCTGACTGGCAGGGTGGGCAGGTCAAGATCTGGCGGCGTGCAGCATTGTTCGATTGACGATTCGGTAAGGAATTGGTTCTATCCGGGAGATCCAAATGCAACACCACATCTCCATTGCAACACAATATCAAATACAATGTCTCTCATCGCTCATGCAAACAGTAGTAATCCACTACACCACCAAGTAGAACGATCGAACTATTGACCGAACTAACCACAATCGACAGAAGCAGACCACACTAGACCGGGCTCGTGGGTTCCTCTCACGAAGCGCCCGCTGTGGCTGCTTGTGCATTGCATTGCATGCGAGGATGATCAGATTTCCTCCATCAGCGGCTCGGAAATCATGCATGTCGTCTGGACTACAGCTGACATTGGTAAGATCTTACCGACTCCGGCACTGCTGCAGGAACCGATTCGAACAGCCAGGCCAACAACCAGCATCCACAAGCCACCTACTGCATCCGGCTGCCGCACCACATCCTTGGGACGATTGGCTTGACAGACATTATTTGGCGAAGTGCAGTGCAGTGCAGTGACGTCTGAATGGCTCGATGGGTGTCCGGATCATTGATTCTAATTTGAGCTGCAGACGACGACGGATGAGGAAGGCGAGGTTGCGATCTCCATATGTATGGGTCAATAAACAGGTAAGGGAGGTACGAAGGTACTTCCCGTTCTTGTATAGGTATAGGTATAGGTATAGGTACAGGTACGGTATTGCGGATATGCAACCCAAAGCCGACGAGGGCAATTGCAGCCCAGCAGGCTAGCTAGGTACGGTAATACAAGCAAAGCAAGACATCATATCAGGATAATCAGGCTGCCTGCATCTGCACCTGCACCTGCACCTGCACCTGCACGCTCGAGTACATGATGACAATATGACCGACATCCATGCCCCTCGATATGACCCTTCGAGCCCTACAGACCCTACACACATCCCCTCAATTCCGTCTAGAAAGCCCTTCTCCACCTTTGTACAGGGACGCACTCTATCTTTATCTATCTTTATCTCTTTCTACCGCTTCCAAGACAGAGCTAGAACAACCTAAGAAGTACCTTATTTTGGTTAAATTTACCTTTAAAGCATCAGCGGGCCCTCTGGTCACCCGTCACCCCTTTTTTGTTTCCTTCCCTGCTGCCGTTCATGCTTTTGTTTGAACTTTGAAATTGTTTCCGCCGAACACGTCTGTTCTCGAGTTCATGGATCCATCGGCCTTGCTAATCGCAATCCACTGCTCTCATCCAGGTCCCAGGCGGAGTCTCTTTTTCCCAAAGCAAATGCTCCGACACCCACTTGATATCCACCTTCACATTCCATCCACTATCAGGGCCCTCCTCAACTCAGACAATTCAGTGTCAAACGCAAACATCGCGAAACTTGCCAGGCGCCGCAACGGGCGAAATGCAATGCTTTCATTCATTCTTCATCCATACAATGGTTCACCGCATGCGCTGAATAACGCCTGACAGATGATGCTCTTCCAAGCAGCGCCGCCGTCTCCCCTGCTCGGATGAATGCGTCCCTGGCTTTGACTTCTGACTTGCTACCACAAAAGCATAGATTCTGGGAAACACTACTCTGCACCAACGACCCCTGAGATCTCCATCGCTCTTCATGCCTTGGAAACGGGTACGTGTGACCCTTTTCGCGCTCTACTTTCCACTCCACTTGCACTTGCACGCGTCTCCCTCGGAGAGAAAAACAGAAAGAGACACGTCTGGCAGCTCCGGGATTAAACTACCATCCCCATCCCACGGCCGCATCAGCAGCATTGAAATGCAATATCATGCCAATATATTAATACGAACATGGGTCATGGATAGGGATAGGGGTCTACGAGAATCAATCGTATGGGCTTGCTGGGCTGAAGTGGCGGCGGCGGCGAGATGATGCCTACGATGATCAGAATCTGAGCAGCGATCTTATGGGAAGATGATGGCATCGTACCCATCTCTCCCTCCAGATCGCCTTCAGGCTCGCATCGCAGACTGAGATCGATCCGGTCTCCCAGCCAGCGAGCATCTCGTGTCTGGACTGACGACCGCCAAGCACGGCGCATTGCGAACAGAGAACGCATTGCTGAGTATTGCAAATACTTGCTTGTTGTCTATGGTCCGTCGCCGGTCTCCAAACCCGCATAGGAATGCGGTCCATCTGATCGTCCGTCTTTTCAAACGGTGCGCTGTCAAAGTCTTGTCTTGTCTCTGTTCTGTTCGAACTGGGCAGTCCCCGGCGCAAAATCCAGCTGTCATGTCAGTTTGTTGCAAGCAACCCTAAGCAATCCTAGAGAGGCGCGCAAAAATGCCAGCCGATTGTTCCAGCAGTCAGTCAGTCTGCCTCGCTTTGCCCGGCAAGGCACTCTGTGGCCAGTGCCGCACGAAACACTTTATTTATCTATTTCGCATGGCAATTGTATTTCCGATAGTGCTCTATTTATTTCTGTTTCTCCTTCCCATGCTGCTTTGGGGATTCTGCATTATATCGTCATCTCCGTCGCGAGCGCGTCTACCCTATCGATTGCGGACCGCACGTCTATTTTAATATAGGAATCCTTGCGCATAAGATCCAAATCTCGCGCCTTGTGCAAATGCTTGGAAGCGATCAAAGCTACAGAGACGTTGCAGGGTTTAGCAGTGGGTGGTGACAATGGTGGGGAGTACGAGTGGATTATTCAGTGGGGAGAGGGTGCACTGCAGGGCATGACAGGGCCCCTGGACGACATTCCAATCCCTATCCTTGCCAACACAGTACGGCCCTTCGCTCACTGCGCTGCCCACACAGACCGAGAGCACCGCACCCCTCCACTGAGCAGCCACTCCCACTCCCAGTCAGCCAGTCTCCCACCCCCACTCCCACATCCACACTCCCTCGTCCACACCAAACCTTGCCCTGCCCTGGTGCTTGCCCTGCCATGCCCTGCCGAGAAGTGCCTGTCAGCCTCTTTTCCCAGCTCACAAGTGCCACTGCCAGAAGAAGAGAAGTGGCTTCCACGGGCTTCATCATGGAGGGGTTTGTAGGGCTTGTAGGGTTTCAGTACCGCCCGGGCCTTCCCCCTCGCTCTTAATCAACCCCTACCAGCAACCACAACCCCTACCAGAAGGAGTTTGAGATGCTTCTATCTCTACCAAAGTCCCTTCCACGAAGCTTCCATCGCATCCAGCTACAACGCATGGATTTGCTGACCCACCCATTCTCTTTCATCCCATCCCATCCCTGACAAGCCAAACCCGTCTCTCCTCGCTGTCCCTGCCTGTCAACACGCTTTCGATGCCCCATGCTCTTGCCCAGCTGCTTGCCGGCTCGGGATCTCCTCTGCTTGGTTTCCCAATCTGGTTCGAGATGACCTAGGGCATAATCCGAATGTCGATGGTCCCCAAATATCTGCCCACATGCGTCAAGCACCTTACACGCTGCGTCTCGTCCATGGCGAATCACTGGCGTGCTTTGAACAACTTTCCAGACGGGTCCGCGCCTTTAATTACTGGCCTACGACATTTCTGTCAATGCCTGAATAGCCCAAAGATCAGACGACAGATATAATGCAAAGGCATGCCCTCCATACACTCCCTACGGTATCTCGACACGTTCATTCCCAGTCAACAGCAAAACCTACCGCGCACCTGCGGACAGCCAGTGTTCCTCACTACTACAGACGACGGAAGCCTCACGGAAGAAGGTTGCTTCTGCTGCGCTGCTGCTTTGTTTGGAGTCTCACCGGCCCTATGCCCTACTCGGCTTTATGATCCAGCGTCACCTATAATACAGAAAGCATATACCCATCGAAACGATCTCCGTCTCGCAAGACCTCAAAACAAACAAGCGACTCAGCATTCATCAGCCTTCTGGAAACGCCGCCGCCTCTGAGTAACGCGCCGCGACAGCCCAGCAGTGATCCAGCAAATAGTACTACTGCCCCCAGCGACCTGCGAGAGCAGCTCGCTGTGGCGGAATCCATGCATGTCTGGCTATCGACCAGGCCACGAACAAGGCCACGATCCTTATATCGACTATGCTGCCCATCCCGAAGCTCATCCCGAGGAGCGCGTTTATGTTCCCCATGTCCCAGATATCCAGCAGCACGGTGGCGCTCAAGGCCTTACTTCCCTACACGAGCAACATCTGGCGGCGCAACAACATCATCACCAACAGCAGCAACAGCAACACCAGCAGCAGCAACAACATCACCACCAACAGCATCAAGTCTACGCCGAACACCCTATGGCCCACCACCAGTCTCCTCAGTTTGGTGGTGGGCAGGGGATGATGTACGGTCCTCCTCGACTACAACAACCGACTGGCACCAAGAGGTCGAGACCCGATGACCTGGAATCCGAGATGGAAGGCCTGCCGGGGCAGCAAATGCAGATGGGAGAGATGGGAGGTATGTCCTCACAAATGCCGCCGCAGTCCATGGTAGGAGTGGGAGGTTACAGCGCACAACAACCAATACAATATCACACACATCCGCTTCCCAATCAAGGTCACCGATCAAAAATGCCACGAATGAGCGAGGGAGATCCAATGGTCGGACCGAGTGGAGGTGCACCGAGTGTAGTTGGATTGGAAGGAATGCCACAACCAGCTCCGCGACCTCGCGGACCAAAGTTAAAGTTCACTCCTGAAGACGATGGTCTGTTGGTGGACCTCAAGGAGAATAAGTCGTTGACGTGGAAACAAATCGCGGAGTTTTTCCCAGGCCGGTCCTCTGGCACATTGCAGGTCCGATACTGTACGAAGCTGAAGGCCAAAACGACACAGTGGACAGATGAGACAGTAAGTTTCTTTGATCTCTTCAGATGTGCAAGCAAGATCCTGACATTAACTTTCCTTTCTAGATCCAAAAACTTCGGACGGCTCTTCACGATTACGAGCAGGAAAAGTGGCGCATTGTGGCACAAAAGGTTGGCACGGGCTTCACATCGGCTGCTTGCAAGGAGAAAGCCAGAGAATTATAGCAGGGCGCGTCTCCAGCAGAAGCTGACCACACTTCTGATCTTGGGGACACCGAATACTAGCTCACGTTATGAGCACGGCATCGTTGATGTCTTCAGCTGTCTTGACCTCGCAATAACAGCCGTCTTCTAAACCGCCTTCCACAACTTCTAACTTCCGCCTCTTTTACACACCAACGGACGAACCGACGCCAACTAGGACGACGATCACTCGTCAACATATTGTATAGTACAGAAACAACAAAAGTACGACCACGACTAGTCACCACTCACATACAACATTTCCTTAACATCAAACTTACGATACACACTACCACATACCACGCACACACTCCTTCACGCGACTGGAGCGCGCTTTTACATTCGCCGTACACTTTTCAAGTTCCTTATACCTTCTTTCTCTTCACTTTCTTGATTCCTTCCTTCATTCTTCGACTCTTTCGCGTCTGCTTCTTTTCGCGAAGTTACCATATAGATTTGTTTTGTTTCCCTATGTCCACGATCGTCATGTCATGTCAAAGAAAAGAATGGGAGGAAGAATATCTAATGAGATGTACACGCACGCATGCTTTGCTTCTCCGCTGGTTGGACTTACTTTTGGCTCTGTCTGGAAACGACAGGCTTGGAATACAAAGGAAGACAAGGGGGATTTGAGATGACGGAGTAGGCGTGGAGCGGTGGGATAAGCATGGCATGGCAGGCAGGCATTGAAAGGCGCAATTGGAGGGGGAAAGGAGGGATAGATCTGGATGTGCAATTTTTCTGTTCTGTTCGGTGCGGTTTTGATGCGATGAGATCTGTATGGGTATGGATCTGGATATTGGTATGGGTTTGGGTTGATGGGTATACACGGAGAGGGATGGGGGATGGGACAATCATATCATAATGCTGCGAACTATATACCCACGATAGGTAGGGAAGGATTGGATGGATGAACAGACGAGGCGATTGAGCATCAGATCAGATCAGACGTGCGAAAGAATAGGAATATATTGCGTTTGAGAAATGTCTTCTTTCGCCTGACATATTCCCTCCTTGATTTCCGTTCGGAGCTCCTTATCACAATCTGCAGTCCTGAGTCCCCAAAAGATGTCTCTCCTTGTTTCCTTCTCTTCCCGTGTCTTCACTCTTCAAATTCTAAAGTGCGACTTAGTGCCGAGGCATATAAGATTCAAGCTCATACGATACAGCACTGCATAAGCATGATTCATATGAGGCTCAGAAGTATAATGCGAAAAAGAAAAAAAAAAGGCGAAGTCGGAAAAAATGAATATAAGGTTTCTCCTGGGATTACGTGGGTGGTCTTAGCTTAAACCCTCTATGAGCCTGTATGAGACTTTATGAGGCTTTGGATGTTGCAAGATGCGAGGGCATGGAGAGGGTTTGGGGTTAATGGGGGAAATGGGACGAACCTTATGGGGAAACCAAAAGTGAAAATAAGACTTTTCAAAAGTGAAGAATAAACATACTTTTATGATGGATGTGATGCATGCCATCTGGTACTTCAGCTGCAATTCCTAGGCAAGGGGAGGGAAAGAAGTAGTTTTGAGGATAGCTTGTTGCTATGCTATGTTATATGTTCCTGGCATGAAGTGGAAGGAAGCTTGCTTTGTGTTAAACTGTCGTTGATAATGTGAAGAGTAGATAAGCATGCAGGCAGATAGGTACGTAGGTAAATCGGGTAGGGAATGGAAGACATGATGTTCGTCATTGCTACCCCCTCTATCGTGATGCTAATAATTACTACCTGTTACCTACTTTTGCCACATTGAGATTTCTGACATATGATGGGAACGCAACGTCTCTTGTCTAGTACGTGGAGAAATAACGGAGCTGCAAGTCCGTACGTACGTAGGCCTCGAGGGCCGTCAGGCAAATGAAATTGTTTCCATTCTTCCTTACCCCGAGAATTGATTGATCATAGGCTACTCTATACTGCCTACTTGACCCGTTGCCTTTCTTCCACTGAGATGTACACGATGGTAGCTAGACAGGTACATTAACAGACACCTACTGATTTCCAGTCCAAATCCCTTCGTCAATTACCACCTTACCTCACAATACTCCACAAAAGAAATTCCCTACGTGTTCCCCTCTAATTCGCCTCCTCCCCGCCCTACCTCTACTCCGTTAATCATCCTCTCCCCCAGTTTCACCCCTCCCCCCTCGCTTAAATCCATGCCTCCTTTCACCCCCTGCGCCGCACGCATATCAGAACCAATTTATGCATAAAAAGCGCCGTTTGAAGACCTTCATGCAAGTGGATCATTGGCTATTAGGAACACCTGTTGAAGAAACAGTTTCGTTTGGCTCGGTACTTGGGCTTGGTCTGATTAGTGTTGTGGTGTGGCGGATTTGGAATGCTGGTTTGATGGTTGAATTGAGTTTTACTACTGCTGTTTTTCTTGGTTGGTGGGGATGGATGGATTGGATGGCAGGTGCACGCGAGGTAAAGAGTTTTATTTTCCCCCTTGTTGTTTCTTGTTGAGGAGTAGACGGGATGGCAGTCTGGTATGGTAGCTATGTGAGGCTAGCCATGCGAAGAGGGAAGAGGGGGAGAAGGGTAGGGAACGTATGGGGCTGTAAGTGAATGAGTGGATGGGAGGTTACGAATGTTTCGTTTTATTGCCGGGGTATGGATGGAGATGCCTGTTCATCTTCTGAAGTTTTTCTTCTCCAGAGAGGGGCCGTTCTTCTGGACGTTCTTGGATGGGGTCACGGTTGACAACATCCGAGAGAAGGGCGAAGACAAGGACAGGTGGGTGATTTGTTAATGGAGGAGAGGAGGGGAATGGACGTTTTATTTCGGCAGTTCGGAGCGGGTTGTGTTTTCGGCTCGGGATATGTGTTAGTGTTGGTTGTTTTCCACCATGTTGTTAGTCATTAAATTATCCATCTGATATGGGATTTTAGGGTCTTGAGAAAGATCCTAAGTTGACCAGAAGGGAAAAGAAGATGTCGAAGTCTCGTTCGTCTTTGGCAAGCGAAGTGACGATGCTGTGTATATTAAATCTCCCAGGAAGACGCTGGGCGATTGAACAAATGTGCAGATGCAAGAGAAGATTGGGAAGAATGAAAGCATCGATGTGCCAAGAACATATCTAATCTCCAATTCCGGTTGTGTGCGTGCGAAGTCCGTGGCTGTGTTGTGTTGTGGTGTTGCAACAAGCGAGGATCTACAGGAGTTGGAGGCTGAGCGAGCGTCAAATTGTGTGAGGCTGAAGGTAATTAAGTGGTGGAAATGTCTACGAGATGGCATTGAGAGAAGAAGCATTATTAATATAATGATATTGTTGCGAGACATTCAGGGTCATCTTGTTTTCCGAAATGAAAGCTGAAAGTCGAGGCTGCGAGGTAGGGCTTTCCGAATGCTACTTCAGGCGAAGCGAGGGAGGAGCGTAGAGCGCCTGGAGAGATTGCTGGTGATGCGGCGTATATCTAAGCATTGCTGATCGGAAGAATAGTATAGTTATGTTATTAATAAGTGACATGGTATGAGAATAGGAGACCGCGATATGTCTTTTGCAACGCAAGTGATGATGCAGAAAGAATATGGTGAAGGCGGATTAAGCGGGAGAGAGTAATGCTGTCTTTGTAGCATCAGGGATGTGAAATGGAAGAAGTCTGCCGAAACAGTCGATTTTGTGCTTTTCGCTCATGTTTTGGTCTGTTTGTGTAGTTAAGATCAAGTTTAGAATCTGCGAGACTTTCAGCATTGTCAAGTGTTGCGCAAAGGTGAATTGGGACTTCGGTACTGTTCTTTTGTCATCTTGCTCTAAACCACCAGAATTGCCCCAATCCTTCTCAAAGGCAATAGCTTCGGGCAGCATGATATCAAAGACAATATTGGATGCAAACCAATACTCTAGATCTTACCCGTTCTGATATAATTCATCATTGTCTTAAGCTAATGCTCAGCGATGCGTGGGGTCGCTGCGATTGATGTCCCCACAGTGAAGCATTGAAGCTATATCACGAGCTTTATAGCACTAGCAAATTCCACTACGAAGGACGTCTTCTATTTAAGAAGCATCACGCCTGCCATCAGCCTACCGAAAAAGCGTTCACGACACTTCGAGAACCATGTCAAGATGGATATTCAGCTTCGAATGGCAAACGAACCTACCGAGCTCGCGACTGGGACTCTGAGCAACACGGAGACTCGATAACTTCACCACCCCCAAGCATCTTTCGAGCAGTGGTATTGGATATGGATGAGGATGGAAGACAAGTAAACCTGGCGGAGGATCTGGATCACCATCGGCGAATGCTACCTCATGTTAGGGCGAGGGGGCTCCGAAAACAATGGACACCACAGACAACTGCTAGGATTGAGGGAACCAAATGATTGGGAAAAGAAGGACACAGGCATATAAAAAGTCGCGATCGTACCTCTCTCGACACTTTTTGAAGCGCCAGGAAGGGAGCAATTGCACGAGATCAAGGCAGATGTCGACGACAAATCGAACAACAACTTTGGCGTCTCGAGCACCTGGCTTGCAAAGAGATCGATAGCTCCAGCTAGAATTTGACTTTGGTTCACTACGAACGTCAAATTCAGCTAATCAAACATTGGACTTTACTTTCTCCGGCAAGTGGTGTTAAAATAGTTCGGTCCAGGGCAAGATAATGAGGTGAAGCAGATGAATGCTACATTGCACGACAGACCGTCCCCTGGAGATCGTCTACCACCCGACAGCCACTTGCATACTGCGCGACACGAATATGGTCTTGTCATGACAGGCTTTGGAAAAGTGTGCTACATAATTGACCCCTTGTTTACAATAAATGGGTGCTAAGCGAATGGGGTCAAAGGGGCAGGCGACACCATAATGGCAATACTCCTCGAGAATACCGCAATTGAAGGTCATCGCGAAGAAGAATTGGATAAATGAAGGGGACAATGTCGGTACTGGACAGCGGTTGACTTCTAGATCAAGTATGGCTGAAAGAGTGATACATTTTTCAGGTGTGCTACAGAATGAGCTTCAAGATGTATTTTGGTTGTTATTTTGATCATTTACCGTAGTAACGTTTCTAGTATTCTGCTTTGGATTGAGAGATCTGATTGGGATGGTATCGCGAGCTGTATGGCGAGTTATGGCCCGAAATGTCAAGGCATCGGACGGGGCAGCCAATACGCTTCTCCCAGTATGCTAAGATCTCGCTCAGCTATTCTTAAACCAATGCGAGATAGTTATCTCATTCATGTATTACGATCGTCCGATCGGTATAATTCAACCCTCTGTGTTGGGGGCGGAGCCGGGAATCGAGAAGCCCGATCTCTCGAAGTTTAAGCTATTGTTGAACTGATGGTCACGTTAAACATCCAGAAAACAGTCCAAGGGAAAATTTGTGCGGGGCAAGTATTATATTTCTCTTCGAGAGTACGCCCAATAACCCTTCCAGGGTAGACGCCACTCCCTCGACCGTAGCTCCGGTCGGAAGACATCAAAATCATACTTTTCGAGCTTCTCCAGCCACAACCGTGTAGCCAATGCTGGCATTAGCACTCCAAAGCCACGCTCAATCTCATCTGCTTGGGACATTCCTTTAGAGCTTGTCTCGTAGTACTGATGGCCTTCTTCCCCTTCGTGCTCGAAATCATGGCCTGCGTCTTTGCCTTGTTGTAGATTTTTCAGCATTTCTCTTGCTGTTATTAGATGATCGTTTGCTCGAGTTGCCACTGTAAAAATGGCATCTTTCAAACCCGGAGCTTCGGCACCTTGCCTGAAGATTTCTTCTTCCTTCACACCTGCTTGTGCCATGATATCGAGAGGTAGAACAACGGATCCTTGTCTTGGTCCTGAACCTCCACCGCCTAGTGCAGAACTGTTGTTGTGATGATTCGGAGGTGGCGGGAACGCCAATAGCGGCAAACCTCTGAGTACCGCAGCGATTCCTGTTGCCTTTCCAATATGACTTGCAACATGATCTGCTGCCATGGAATGTAGAGGTAAAGCTGCTAAGGTCAAATACATTAATGTTGAGTATGTGTTTTCAGCATAGGTCTCCAGGCCTTCCATGCTCGTGTACGGCCTGTTATCCATATATTGCTCTCTTGCATTGATAACTTTCATGAACCAGCCCTTCATGACACTTGTACTGATGCCAGGGTGTCGGTCTTGAAGCAATTGAAGGGCATGATGGAGAAGTATGGCGACGGGCTCTTTCGGTGGAGTATGCGCAAATGTGCGTGTGAGATTATCGCGCCAAAATTGCATGCGGAGAGCTCCAACAGTAGGATTTGAGACTAGCTCTGGTATCCGAGCGAGCTCGATGTTGAGAGCTCGGATTGAGAGGTATGCATCTCGGGCAGATGGGGGGACAAATGTTTGAAGGGTATATGAAGGCGAATCGAATTTTCTGGTTGCTGTTAGCGGCTTCTGTATCGATCTAAAGGGGTACAAGCTTACTGCAAAAGAGTCGCGCAATATGTTCGAGCTGCGTGAACATCTGCATCTGTTATTCGAGATGGATGGGGGGCTGGAGTGCTGTACGAGGTCGTGGCATATGTCCTCTTTGCACCAAGCCGGATTCCAGTCAAACGCCCCAGCCGTATGCTTGCCCTTCCATGATACATTAAGAAAGAGATATTGATGTACAAATACAAGAAAGGAAGAGTTGTGGCGGCAACGCAAAGTGATTGATAGATGGAGCAAGCTTCGAGGACGTCACTGAAAGCCAAAGCCAAAAATTCATTTACGCGAGAATCTCGCGGTGCTTGGAGGTTCCGGCGCGTCTTCTTCAATTCAACACCAACGCCCAAATGCACGCCATACCACGAACACCATCGATATGAGTTTCGCAGATTCAGAAGGTCCTCCAACAAAAAAGAGGAGATTTTTTACAGAAAAATCCGACGTTCTCGACGGCTCATTAACCCAAGATGCCTCTTTACCAGACAAAGTCGACGCGTTTCTCCCAGACTTGCCTACAGGACCAGAAAATCATGCCCGAGCATTCGACAAACTAGAACCCCGAGAAGAAAACTCTGCTTCCAATGAGTCAATAAGAAGCGATGGCCCTATCGGCTTCGACCAGGAAACATTCGAAAGCTTCGTGGGAGACAAAGTGCCAAATGAAGTACTGAAGCAGTTACGGGTGGCGTCTGGAGATGATATGGAGAGAGCTGTCAATATGTACTTCGATGGATCATGGAAGACCGCCGCGCCGGTACCTGGTATTGCATCACACTCGAGGACGATGACGATCAACAGATTTGCAAGATCCAACTCCAGCAATTCGAAAGACAAGGAAAAGTCACCGGCGAAGATTGAGAAAACAACCTCCAATTTCGAGCTTAAGAACGCCATGCCCGATTATCGATACGTAGGTGCCTTTGGAGTTGAAGGTTGGGCAACGCGGAGCGGCACCACTCTGGTTAAGCACGGAGAAATTGTTCGCATCGAGAGACAAAAGATATTGCCACCTAAAACTGCTGTTGGGAAGGGAAGAGGCAAACCCGCCCAGGTACAAGCACCGCCGAAGCCAGGCAGTGCAGCAGCGAAACGAGTGGATGTCATTGTACGTTTCACGAACTCAAAAGGCGACGAAATAGGAAGACTCTCAAGAGACGTAGCGAATTGGGTTTCTACGCTGCTGGACCAGAAAGTGTGCCGTTTCGAAGGGACTTGCGTCTATGCGCCGGAAAGGATAAGAACCAACGACACGCTATTTTTGCAGTTGAGGTGCTCATTGCTTCGATCTGCTTTCGATAATGGTGGTTTCAAGCCGCCTGAGAATCGCCAGACTGGACTTTTCGAGCAGAAAGAATCTCCAGAGGAGAAAGAGTTGCGATTACGTCAAGTAGCGTTGGTGAAGCTTTTTGAGGAGGTGAACCTCCTGCCATCGAGGACATCGGAAGCTACAGCCAAACATAAACGTGATGGTTTGCTCCAAGCCGCCGAAGTAGCAGAGCAATACGAAAGCCAGAAAATCAAGAAGGATGATTCTGCATCAAATGGAGGATCATCTCCACCATCCGAAGAGGTAGAGGACGGTAAGGAGTTAGAGCAGGATCAGCTTGACACTCTTTACAAGAAGGCCCAGTCGTTTGACTTTGATGCCCCAGCTGCCGAACCCGCCGAGACTTTCGCCATGGATCTACGTCAATATCAAAAGCAAGCATTACATTGGATGATGTCCAAGGAGAAGGACGAGAAGGATGAGAGCAAAGAAGAGTCTATGCATCCGCTCTGGGAAGAATACGCGTGGCCACTCAAGGACATGGACGATAAGGAGCTTCCCCAGGTTGCGAGTCAAGAAAAGTTCTATGTAAATCCGTATTCCGGAGAACTTTCGTTGAGGTTTCCAGTGCAAGAACAACACTGCCTAGGTGGTATCCTTGCGGACGAGATGGGTCTCGGCAAGACAATCGAGATGATGAGTTTAATACATTCTCATAAATCAGAATTGGCAATGAAGCTGCAAGGAGCACGTAATGGTCCGACTTCTGTCAATGCACTGCCACGACTTCCTGAAAATTCGTCGGCTGTGGAATCTGCTCCATGCACTACCCTCGTGGTAGCGCCGATGTCTCTTCTTGCTCAATGGCAAAGCGAAGCCGACAATGCTTCCAAGGAGGGCACAATGAAAAGTATGGTATACTATGGAGCTGAGAAATCTGCCAATCTGCAGACATTATGCTGCGAGGCAAACGCAGCCACTGCACCGAATGTCATCATTACAAGCTACGGTGTCGTTCTATCCGAGTACAATCAAGTCGCCGCTAGAAATGGAGATCGTGGTTCCCACGGGGGGCTCTTCTCTTTGAAGTATTTCCGCGTCATCCTGGACGAAGCACATCACATTAAGAATCGGCAAAGCAAAACTGCCAAGGCATGTTATGAAATCGATGCCGAGCATCGATGGGTGCTGACAGGGACGCCAATTGTTAACCGACTAGAAGATCTGTTCAGTCTTGTCCGCTTCCTAAGAGTGGAACCTTGGAGTAATTTCTCATTTTGGAAGACATTCATCACGGTTCCATTTGAGTCAAAAGATTTTATGCGTGCTCTTGACGTGGTTCAGACTGTCCTTGAGCCTTTGGTCCTTCGGCGTACCAAAGACATGAAGACACCAACTGGTGAAGCTCTCGTACCCCTCCCTATGAAAACTGTCGAGATAGTGGATATTGAGCTATCGACGCCAGAACGAGAAGTTTACGATCATATCTTCACGCGAGCAAAGCGGACATTCGCTGCTAATGTCGAGGCTGGAACGGTCTTGAAGGCTTACACCAGCATTTTTGCCCAGATTCTACGCCTGCGTCAGACCTGCTGCCACCCTATTCTGACAAGAAATCAGAACCTGGTCGCAGACGAAGAGGAAGCGGCCGAACTTGCAGATGCTGCGAGCGGACTAGCAGATGACATGGATCTTCAGTCTCTAATTGAGCGTTTTACAGCTGCTACAGATGGTTCGGCGGATGCGAATGTCTTCGGAGCCCATGTTCTTGAGCAAATTAGGGACGAGGCAGATAACGAGTGCCCGATCTGCTCGGAAGAGCCGATGATCGAGCAAACCGTCACAGGTTGCTGGCACTCAGCATGCAAGAAGTGCCTCCTCGATTACATTACACATCAGACCGACAAGGGCGAGCTGCCACGCTGCTTCAACTGCAGAGAAGTCCTCAATACTCGAGACATCTTTGAGGTCATCAAGGACGACAGTCATCCCGATAAGCTCGATGGCAAGCCGAAGATTAGCTTGCAGCGACTAGGATCCAACTCATCCGCAAAGATCGGGGCGCTCATGACTAGCCTCAAAACCCTAAGGCGCGAGCTGCCTGGTACTAAATCTGTCATCTTTAGCCAGTTTACTTCGTTCCTCTCCCTCATCGAACCTGCTCTCACACGCGCCTCAATCCCTTTTGTCCGATTCGATGGATCCATGGCACAGAAAACACGGAAGGCAGTCATCGAGGAGTTCACAGCCAGTAAGAAGGGCATGGTACTTCTGCTAAGTCTGAGAGCTGGTGGTGTTGGACTCAACTTGACTATGGCGAAACGAGTTTACATGATGGACCCTTGGTGGAGTTTCGCTGTCGAAGCACAAGCTATCGATCGAGTACATCGCATGGGTCAGACGGATGAAGTGAAAGTGTGTAGGTTCATTGTCAAGGAAAGCATCGAGGAGAAGATGCTGAAGATTCAGGACCGGAAGAAGTTCATGTAAGTCCGGAACTTCACCACCTACAACAGGCGCTAACCAATCCAACAGCGCAAGTTCTCTAGGCATGATGAGTGACGAGGAGAAGAAGTTACAGCGGATCGAGGATATCAAGGAGCTGCTCAGTTAAGGCTGATGCACGTATGTATTAAATTTGAATATTTGGCCTGAACATAAGATAGCCTTGGGGGCTGGGAATTACTGCATTTTGATGGAGCTCTTGGAATCATCGACGCACTTTACGTGCGGTATCACAGCTTTTCATAGCTGGTTATGTTGATACGGAAAAAGCCAAGACCAGAAGGATGTACTCATGGGCATGTGAGCTTCAATATTAACAAATTTAATATATCTCGCCATTCCGGAATGCAGCCTTGATTGTAGGAGTACTCCTATAGCATGTAACAAGAAGAAGTCCACCAAACCTCGATATCTCTTGCTAGTGCTTCCAGTTGTCTTCGGGATGCGGAGGCAAGTCTTGCACCGATCAGTCAGCCTGCATGAACCCTCCTTCCGAACGCGGTTACGGTGCACTCCTGTCTTGGCCCTGCTGGTTATGATCCCCCGCCTCAATCTGTTCACACAGATCAGCAACTATTATGGAGAAAACTTGAGATCATTTACATTCATGGCCTGTTCTGGTGACCATCATCCTTCCAGCTGTATGCCATTAATAGTCTAATTGCTGTGCACGAAAAGATTCAGTGCTATTCTGTTCGTATTTTACATGCTGACATGTACGTTAGGTAGTTTGACGTACAACAATTTCACTGATAGCACTTGTGCACGCAACGGCTGTTCATCCATTGCAATATTGTGGACTTGTCGAGAAAAAAACTTTCAGCATAATATACACTGCCCTAAAGCACCCCACAAGAATGTCAAGCTCTCCGATTGTGATCGTGGGCGCGGGCGTCGTTGGACTCGTGCTTGCACAAGCTCTCAAGAAAGTGAGTCAGACGATTGTCATTCAAGCCAGACATCTCCCTCAATTTCAAATGTCGTGGAGCTAATTTCTTCACAGGAAGGAATTCCATTCCTGATTTTCGATCGAGACGAGCATATCGATGCTCGAAGTCACGGGTGGGGTATCACAATTCATTGGGCTTTACCTGCATTGAAGAAATGCCTACCAGCAGAGCTTTTCGATCGCCTTAAAACAATCCAGGTAGATCCCGAGCAAGGCAGAAACGACACGGGCCAATTCCTCTTCTTGAACCTCGCCACTGCGGAGCCGGTCTTCCAAATTCCTCCTGCACCGCGCCTTCGGATCCATCGCGAGAAGTTCAGAAAATTGCTCCTCGATGGCATTGATGTGCAATGGAGTAAGAAGTTTGTGCACTACAAAGCCACAGAGGAACTTGTGGTAGTGAAGTTCGAGGATGGAGCAGAAGTGGAAGGAAGCTTGCTCATCGGGTGCGATGGCGCAACATCACGAGTACGGAGAGTTCTCTGTCCAGATGACGGATCACTCAGTCAACTGCCTATTCGATTCCTAGGAGTGACTGTGAAGCTCCTAGCAAATGATATGGCACCACTCCGAGCCATCGATCCGCTCCTTTTCCAAGGCTGTCACCCAGATACAGGGAATTATATGTGGTTCGCAACGTTGGACACCCCAGAAGTCAACAAGTCTCAAGGAGCAGAGGAGTACTACACAGCCCAGCTCAATCTCTCTTGGCCTGTCCATAGTTCCGTGGATGAAGTCCCAGCAACCAATGCCGATAAGCTGAAGAAGATGAAGCTTCTAGCCAACGACTTCGAGGAGAGACTAAGAGTCGCTGTGCACAATATCCCTAATGACACGGAGGTCACTGAAGTAAAACTCGCAGATTGGCCTTGTCTGGAATGGCCGAACTCTGACGGGAAAGTCACACTACTCGGAGACGCCGCACATGCCATGACGATGTATCGTGGAGAAGCAGCGAATCATGGGATCACGGACGTGCAGCAGCTGTGCCAGCATTTGATTAAAGTCAAAGATGGGGAGGTCTCTCAGAAAGAAGCCATTGATCACTGTGAGGCGGAAATGAGAGAAAGGACTTCTTGGGCCGTTGCCATGAGTAGGCAGGCATGTCTTGATGCTCATGACTTCAAGAGCTTGACGAAGGATAGTGCTATTCTTGCTCGAAGGGTTCCTAAAACTTGAGAGGGAAAGGGGGAGTGGATGGACGGATTTTTCAAGAATGCGTGCACATCTGCTTAACGTTCTCTTGTTAGGATTACCTCGTTATCGAATTCGGGATTGTCGCTTTGGACTCCATTGTGAAGGTACGCTATTGTGGTATGGATGGTATTGAGGCTCCAAGGCATCGAGTGCAACTCCAGACCTGTTTTCTTCGAGGCCTATCCTACACTCCCAAAACACCTAAACCAAGTGGATTGCCTGAGATATCTTATACAGCACACTGCCATCTCCTTGATGGGACCATGAACTCCAAGCGGACGGATTGGCAGCCACTGATCTCCTTTGCAAACGCCAACGAATCACGATAGTTAAATTTCGAGAAGTCTCAGCTTTACCTTGATATTCCCCCCAGCTGTCCCGGCATAGACAATCGGAAGTACATCATGACTATAGCCTCGAAAGACAATCATTAACATGCCAAGCTGTCTTGTTGACATCGCTGACCGCAAGGCTTCCTCGCTTGTTGACGGCGCTAGCGCCGCGAAATGTCGCATCGAGACTGCGACGTGCAACAGAAAGATTCTTACGTGCGCTAGTACCCTCTGAGCTACTACGTAGTCGTTTTCACGTGCTGATATGCTGTCGTACGAATCCATGTGCTTAGGCAAGTAGGGAAATTCCCGGGTAGCTGATTTGGAGGGTGCGAGACCCGCCCTGTCCCGAGAGCTGACATGGGAACTGCGTGAAATGAGAGCATTAATCTGAAGTTCATGTGAGTTCCTTTAGGTATTTTCAACGTTTTAATCCTTAAAAGTTAGGAAAATAGTTTGGGAGCTCTTATCACAAAGGCACTGTCCAGAACAATGGGCATGGATCAGTTTATATTTGTCATGATCTCCCAAGTGAATCTATCAAGTCACATCAACCAGCTCCACAAGTTTTCCTTCCGATACAACCCATTCTGACGGTGAGCCCATGACTACCAAACTTGCCGAAACATTGAAGCCGTTCTGCTGAGCGGCCTTGAACGAAGCCCGTAGTTTCTTCTCGCCCTTACCAATGTCTCCACGAAAACCTTGTAGCTCAACCAAGTCTCCATCGGGGTAGTGGCTGCGGCAAATATGAAGACCAGTTCCTTCATATTTGGGCAAGCGCGGTTGAGATGTTCCCAGACTTGCTCATGCTGAGGTTTCGGTGCACGTAGCCCCCGATTTCCACTCTTCTGTCTCAATCTGATCGCTACTTTCTGAGCAGGCTTCAACCATGAGACGAGATCGGAGGTGTTCCCCAATTTCCTTGCCATAATACCAGCCCAGGTGATACTCTCTTCAATACTTGTATGGAAGAAGTGGACGTAGTCAATGGAGTAGTTGACGAAGACCGGACCGAGTCGAGGACGGAATTCAGAAGCACGCTTCTTCAAGATCTTGTATTAGCGTTCATACTCCTGCTTCGCTTCCTTGCAGACCATACATATGGCTTGTCGTGGCTGCCATCTGCGACGTCTTGACATATAGACAGACCGAGGTTCCAATGATAGGTTGTAAATCTTGAATCGTATCTCCAGGGGGAGCTTTGGGAAGATCGTAAACTTGGCCAGAGGTTTAGAAAGAGTATCAGCCGCGACGGAGACTAAGGTGGAAGGAGAGCTATATCCTTCAGTATTGTTGACATATGCTATGGGGGTGGTGAGGATGTTCGAGGAAACGTTAAAGAGACCTGGCATTGCCGTGTCACATTGAGTGCTCAGAGGGAGTGTTTCGGAAGTCGCCGTTTCGTCATATTCTGTGCTGAAAGAGCTCTGCGAATACTGACCACTGGGTTGCGAGGTATCTTGCAGTTGATCAGTATCCATCTTCTCGGGGTCGACGTGGTCGCTGGGAAATATTAGCAAAGCTCTTCACAGACTGTCAATCGCGCCACCCTTTTACCTAACGTTGGCAATGCCAGCCTTTCTTTGAAGCAGCCTAAACTTTGTACTTTTGCGTCTCTCCACATGGCGCAAGGACCTTCGTGTGTCCGTGTATTCCTGGACGCCTTTGTCTTCTCGCAAACAAACTTAAGGCTCCGAGGCCAAAGGCTGTAGTGGCAAACAGTAGTGTGGGCGAGGACAGACCGCATCAAGTAGTTCTATCTTGAGTATTCAATTGCTTGATTGAGTTACACTCGAAATCAATCATCAAGCTAGTCGTGCTCGAGGGCGAGAACGATTATGGGTTGGCGGCTGGACGATCACGTGGAGCGCTAGTCCTCCAACATTAGACAATTCGCCCATTCACAATTTGCTCACAAAAGAAGTGATGTCCTTGCACCGGTTCTCAACTCCATGGATGTTTCGATGTCTTGGTTCTGTACCCTACTCTGAGGAGTGCATTCATACAGCAGATGATTTGAAAGTCAACAAACCATTAGCTTAAGCGAGGGGCCAACCACTTCATGAATCTTTGGGTTGGGTAAAAGAATCATTTTTGGGAGTAGAATACACACGCTTGACTGGATGGAGTATTCCAGATTGTGTGGTGAATTCATCAATCTCCACTGAGTTTGGAGCGGGCTATTGAAAGATATACATCTAGCCTTACCGTAACAGGGCTTCAAAGTCGGAAGGGGTTTCATGATGAATGTTAGCCGTTAAAAGCGAAAACTCTCTCAGACTTACCAAAATAAGTGGAGAGTATCATTGCTTTCACGATGTTCTCTCCGTTGGATTGCCAATTCGTGACTGTGCTCATCAAACCACTGACACATTGTTGTGCTCGGCGCTCGCTGCATGCTTGTCCCCACCAAACACCCACCAAACAAGGAACATTTTCCATAACTCAAATCACTGATTCTCTCTTCCCGTTGCCTTATATTTGATCTCGAACCTGTTTAGTAGCCATGCCAATGATAGCGCGTCAGAGAGTGACGTTTGGAGAGGCTTCAAGTTAGGGTCGCAAGCAGGATTCATGTCACTCAGCAGTGCTTCTTTCCCTTTATCGCTATTGGTATTGTAGTCGAAGATAATAAACAGTACTTTGACGTTGGGTGGAATAACTCGAATAACCGAGTTGGAGGAATCTCCGATCAATCGAGTTCTCCGAACTCCACATCCCAGAAGCCGGGCGTATTTGCTTACGCTTACGGTCAAAGCAATAGTATCCGTGGTGCTCATCCATTCCGAGAACTCTTCCTTTGTCTTCCGAATCTTGCCTGCAGCAACACCATTCAACAGATTGAAGGAAGCGTGTCGAGTGGCCAAGTCGAAACGAGAAGCCGTGATAATACTTTCGAAGATCAATAAAATCATCCATACTCTCGATATCCCATGTCTCAAAGTGTCGAACAAGGGTGGATGAGGGCAGATCTTCGTCGGTTGGCGGATGAACCTTGGAATCGAATATCTCCATACCATTAATCGTACCTCGATGCGGAGCTTCGGGAACAGTATGAACTTGGAAAATGATCTTGGATCTTGAAGGTCATCGTACGAGGTACTTTGTCAGACTAGTATTGATTTGATCGATCTCGCAGGACTTCCGTTTATCTTTTCAGAGAAAGGAGTGCGTTGATGTATTCCGATCAAGGAACGCGGGATAGTAGTTCCAGGGATCCTGTGAGTGGAAGGCTGCTCGACCTTGGGGCATCCATTTGATTGTCCAAGGAACTGCTAAATATTGGAATTGGGTACCTGTACGAGTATCACTCATGTCAAGGGAGCTTGGAGTAGTCGGTAAATAAGTCTTGAATAGAAGATATGTCTTCAGCAAAGCTTACTAGTACTTCGCCAGGATCAATCCGACAATTTGGCGCTGATGCCCTTCTGGCGGGATAATAAGCTTTCTCAAACACTCTGTCGGCTACGCTATGGTTGTCTCGCGTCTTGCAGGCCTTGGAGATGCCTTGCGGGCAATGAATGGTTGTACTACGGTGAGCTGACCTCGTGACGTGAATTATGTCAGCCGGAAGTGGATGAAAGTAAAGTCGACCTACTCGATATTGATATTAAGGGGATAGGCATACACCATATCAAAGCAGGGGATTGATGAAGTTGAAGGCGCTGCTCAAATTTCTAGATTCACATGGCAATCGCGACCAAGAGCTGAACGCCAAGCCCCACCTTGTGACCTTGCGACAACGCAGGGTACTGGAATTCAACAGCATATTGAGTATTCATGTCTAGATCACATCTACCTTTGGTCGCAGCAATACTAATAGTTGTTACTGCTTTTCTTTTCTATACATACATTTGATACCCCTTGCTGTGCGTACTCTCCAACAGCATTTGAGGAGCAGGTAAACATTCGCTTTCATGGCAAAGGGTTTAGTATCTCAGTAGAGAGTATTGAGTGCACCAGAAATGTATGTCAGCATATATTCCGTCCCCATTGGTTGCGACCGTTGCAAGTTGAGGTTGATGCTGCGTCAGAGGCGAGGGCAAGTAAACATCGGCTCCGATTGCTGATACACAAGATTATCGGAGTAGACACCCTTGTAAAACCTACCAATGGCATTATGTGAAGATTCCCGTATCAAATGAATGGCCAGCCAAAGCTCGCCGACTGTAGTCGCGTGAATTCCATGTAATCAATCGAGCCTATTCTCCCCCTTAAGCCTTGACATATTGATTTCAAGCCAAATCACTTCCCTTTCGGGAGACGAATTGGTTGAATTATATTACGAGTATCTTCCACCCTCTCGACGCTAGTAAGACCACGAGCGACCTCCTTTCCTCTACTTTCCTATAATAACCCCCTCCTCTTACCTCTTGGTCCCCTTCCTCTTCCTCCAACATACTCCTCCCCTTCTCGAGAACCACCACTTCCAACACCATCACTTCCAAAAACTCTTGTCTTTTCATAGACATAAATCCTTCAATACAACTGCAACCATGCAACTCCTTTCGATGGTCTTGAGCTTCATGCTCATTGCACTTACCACCCCAATGGTACATCACATTGTCCCCTCCAGGCATTGTACGCTTGCTGACAGCGCCGACTTGCAGGTTCGTGCTGGTCTCTTCGCCACCGAAGAGCTCCCAGAGGGATACACGTGGGGTAAGATGGGCTTCCATGGTACTATCGACGGCCATGAGATCACCTACGATGGCACTATTGAGGTTCGAATCCCTTTCCCCTCATCCATGGTGGGATCCTCTTGGAGCCAAAGACTGACACAAATCCCATAACAGGAGATCCTTGACCATGCCGAGACCCTCTATCCCGGTGTCACCAAGTCTCTTGCTGCCCGTGACGACGTCCCACTTCTCGATATTCCTGACCTTGACTCCGCCACTGTTGTCGCTCGCGCTGCTCAGTTGATCCACGCTAGCCCAGCTGATGGGAAGGTAAGCAGTCCCTGCTCCTATTCTGACAGCTTGATATTCCAAAAGACTCCATTGCTGATAACATACCTCAGGGCAAGACATACTGTGGTGGAGACAAGGGCGATAAGTCCACCCCTGAATGTCCTCTTTGCGATAAGTGTAGGTTTTCCTCGGGTAGACACCTGACTGGTTTCTTGCATATTGTTTTAGTGACAACTAACTTACTTGTCTCAGGGGGTTATGCCGAGAATCGTAGAATCAAGGAGGGTATCTCTTACTTGAACAAGGTCAATGCATGGTGCACTGCTAGTTCTCACCAGGTACGTACTGATCAGATCGTTTGGGAACATTTGCTAACGTACAAAAAAAGTGCGTCCGTATCAGCTGCTCCTGGCATTCTGGTATCACTTTGTGGTAAGTTTATTCCCGCCTAAAGCTCCAGCCGGACTTGGATAAAAAACGCTAAGAATTGGCTCTAGTAACGATGTATGTCGCCGCAGAAATCTCTGTTTAGGTGAAAATTTAATTCCTGATGTTTCATAGGCCGAAGACCGCATCCAGGCTCCTTGCAACTGGGTAAGTCGTCAATCTTCCGTTACAGAACCATGCTAGAATAATCCTAATTCTTCGACAGATCTCAACCTTCGCTCAGGATGTTATCGATGATGACAACTGCCAAGACCCTTCCGCTCATCGAACCTTCAAGGCTTCGAAGGGACAGAAGTGGGCCGGAAACAAGCCATACAATGTTGTCGTTGCTGTAGGTTTATTCTTCACTAATTCTTATTTTCGTCTTCAGATCTAACTCTCCTGCAGTGGTCCAACTGTTAAGCGCTCCGTTGGCCTCCCCACACGAGAAATTCTTGGATGGTGTTTCTATTCTGGGTACTCTACGAGAATCATAGCATTGGCGGACATAAAATTTGGTGGTTTTCTTTCCTGACTTGTCTTTTGGTGAATTTCACAGCTGTTGGGATACACTTTCGGGCATTGCAGGTTACTTTGCGCTTTTAGTTGCAGCTGAGGCTGTCTAGCTATTCTTTTTAAGCACGACTGCCTCCATGGAATCGGTCTCAATGGAATGAATGCTTTTCATAAACTTGTTCTCCTAGCCTTGGCTTCATAAGTGACCATTGGGTTCTTTCTTCAACCTGTCACCCAACTGAATCCGGCGTTCTAAGAAGTGAGACAGGAGTGTGAATATTGTCTGACGCCGAAACACCGGCGCCAATACCACTCTTCCAATCTGGGCACGCTTCAGAGCTAACACCTTTTCGTTGCCTGGGTTCTTTTTCCAGGGACAAAGCCGACGCAGGAATATTCGAGATGGAACTACAAAGAGTATTGGAATTGAAAAAGATACGTAGAGAGCAGGAGAGCTATTGAGAAGCAGAATCAAAACCAGCAGGTCGTCAATCTAGCTCGTCCGCAAGACTACGAACAGCACATCTAACCAAAACTGTACTGTCGACCTCATTGGGTGTGAATACGTGGGGCATCAAGTTTAGAAAGAACGAGTCATTTTCTCATTCATGTATCTATCGTACGCCAAGGCTCAGTCCCGCGCAGAAGATTTCTCCAGACGGACAGAAACATCGACTCCAAACTACACCAAGTTGATCTGCTACATGAAGAAAGGGTATCCTCAATGTCCTCCGCTAGCCACACTCAGATGCCTTATGCAACAAGAAAAGCATGTAAAAGAACAGAAGTTGGAAGCATCTGATGGAAGCTTACCACACGCTGGCAGAAACGGCCGTGTCCCAGTCTGCGTCATCTGTATGAGCTCCAGCAGAAACGCCCGATCCAGTAGAGTCTCTAGCGAATAGTCCAGCAGAAGCTTCAACAGAAGTACGAGCAGAACTAACAGCCTTCAAAACAGCCTGCTTCTTCGCAGCACCACCCCTAAGCTGGCGAACGAACCTCAACTTAAGACCAAGAAGATGACCCTTATTCCTGACTTCCTCGAGTTGACCACGAACAGCTTGAATCATATCGTGATCCCGAAGTGTATGATAGTACGAAATCTCCTTGAGCTCGACCAAATCCTCCAACTCAACGTCCTTGCCCAACGACTTTTCCACCAATACATTCAACTGCTTAAGATCAGGACACATGCACTGAACCTTAACCCAGATTGTCTGACCATGACCAACCCGCTGCTTAGCGCCATGGATTTGAGGAAGAACTTCAACATTAGACTTAACAGCCGTATGCAAATTAACCGTCAACGTCTTAAGGAAGCGAATCCAAGGCTGTACATTCCAGAAGATATCAGCCTTAACGATAACCGAAGTGTTCATCGAATCAGGGATGTCGATAGCCTCGCACGGGAAGTTATACTGGCGGGCCATATTAGGGAGACCGTTTTGGTGGCAGTAGACGGTGTCGATGTCGAAGTTGATGAAGATCGAGTATTGGCCGTGGCGGAGGAGAGGGATGTGGCAGAGGATGTACTTGGGGGACTCCTTGTTGACGGAGAAGACGGCGAGGGGCTTTGAGCCTCCGGGACGCCAGTGGATGAGGCGGGGGGAGAGGGTCTTTTGCCAGATGTCGTCGCGGAGCTCGAGGGGTAGCTTGGGGAAGAAGATGAACTTGGGTTCGTTGTCGTGAACGGCGTTGGCGTTGGCTGGGTCGGTGGCGGGCGGAGTGAAATCTGCGGAGGTCGACATCTACGATGTGGTATTAGACGCTGCTTATTAATTTCAGAGACTCCAGATAGAGTAAACGTACCTTGACTGTTGGCAAATTGATCATTGGCAATGGCTTTCAGGACGAGAGGCGGCTGTGCTGGTTTTCAGCTGTGTTGGCTTGAGACTTTTCTTAGATGTCAGAAAAATTCAGTGAAGATTAGGATAGGCCAGGTGTTTTACCTTCAGAACAGCAGATCGCTGCAACTGTAATGCTTCCAGAGCCAACGAGACTGTTGTGGAGTTACGCCAGCTCAGCGTTGACATACAAGTATTGGTGCGGGACCTAGTTGACGCCTGAGGAGAAAGGGCACTGCAGGGCTGCAGAGCGTATTGGAAGATCACTGAAGGTATTGGAATGAATGTCCGAGCTATCGGTCGCGGGTCAACATCCAAATATTGATTGTTTTTGTTTACTTCTCATATGTGGATGTCTCGCTTAAACACTCTCCACTTGGAGCGGCTTCTTGGCACAGGTTTCCATTACTTAGGTACTTCCTCGACCATCCGAAACACTGCGAAAGAGCATTTGGACAACAGTTGAAGCTGTACCTTCTATGAGTTTCAGTTGTGTATTGGCTCGCTACGAGTTATGCTATTCATCCAGGAAAATAAGCAGCACTGGCAATTCAAACTTTAAGTCCCTCGATGCGTGGTTGCACCAAGCTTTGCTGCCCTCCCAATGCAGCGACCACCTCCTGAGAAAATCGCCACTTCTAAATCTGCTATCATAATCAGCAGATCTCTATGTGCCCCCCACCGCGAGACCACCTCAAAAGCAATTTGGGACTCTTCAGTCCATTTAGCAATTCTAGCCAAGCCAGCGCCGCTAGCCCGGTTACATTTCCTAATAATCGCGCAGTGCTCCTCCACAGACTCAGACAAGTCATTTTGAGCCGATATGAGCTACCAAGGTTGTATTACCTCTTCTCTATGAACATATCCCTGTTATGTATAGGGCTTCCAGATGCTATTTCGTGGCGTTCTGCTTCCAAGCAGGGTGGAGAGTAGTGCAGCTATACAAGTAGAGCGCTGCCAGATGTGACCAGATGAGCCCCGGCAGGTTCACAAGCCAGTACATGAGTCCATGGTGGGAAAGGCTATTGAGGTTATCACAGCTGGAAGGGGGAGCTTGACATAATCATAGAGTTCATTGCAAATGATCTGGGAGTTGAGTTGCTCAACCAGGGACCGTCTAGAAGCGCATATTCCATCAGATATCCATACACAATCTGACAAGCATCCTTCATCATGAATCCCCCGAGGCAATGCAAATAAATAAATAACCCAATGCAACGCCAAGTGTAAGGTTCCCACCAGATTCCAGACATAATCAGACAGCCATCCTTCATGAATCCTCCGCAACTCAAAGCAAAGCAAACGCAACGCCAAATGGATATTCCACCAGAAGTCCTAGTGGAAATTATGTATCCTCGTCCTCATCAACAATCTCACCACACAAGGTCTGTTAGGACAATATTCCTCGCAATCTGCACCTCCACTTTTAAGTGATCCACTTCTCGTTTCTCATAAACTTCAGCTTCATTCCCTTGCAAGATTCGTCCTTCTGAGCATACCCAAACTGGTTTTTAATCGCGTGAATGTGATCATGCACGACTGGGGATGTGCTGTCAGTGACCTCGTATAAGTCATCGTAGGTAGTTCCTAAAGGACCAGGGCGGACAACAATGATCACTTCCTTGATATTGGGAAACCATTGCTGAAGTTTACCGCTGAAGAAGCAGTGCATGCATTGCTGCTGCCAGATTCGAACCATCTCGCTGACACTCAGAGCCAATCTCTCAATCGGCTCCAGCATAGAGCGCTTGATCGATCTGCATCTCAAGGTGTGGAAAGAATTGAGGTGGTAACCCATCGATTCGGAGAATGATGTTTGATCGAGAAAGAGGATGTCTTGCCAAGGAGACATAACGAAGCCAGTATTCATGTCTCGAATGGCAAACTGATATCCTGCCTTGATACATTCTTTGCGAGAATCATGACAGGCATGGAGCAGAGCAGGCAGCTGTGACATTCCGGGCTTGAGGGTGACAATACGGGGAAAGTGTGCATTCTTCCATACCATCAACTGCAGCTCGCCTGGTAATTTGGAGAACAGTGTGAACTCTGTCAGGTCGAAGACGACAACTGAGTTGGAAGCATCAACCTTCGATACGATCTTGATTCTAGCAGATGACTTGAACTTGGCAGGCACCGTCGCTTCGGCAGGTAGAATAGGCTCGGAGGTTGAGGACGACATGATACTGTAGTGTGTACTGGTGACTTGTAAGCACAGTCTCAAATAGTCTTGAGGCGCTGGTCCTCGAAAAGAAAGGTATAGCAGGCAACGAAGACACCGACTCACCGAGGATGTTAGATATCTGAACTAGACCGGACGACTAGGATCAATGAGTGGCAGATCTATACCAGCTTGAGTAGTGCTAGGGTTATGGAACGTCGAGTCACGGTGTCTCTTTAGAGAATACGTGTCCCGAGATGGGGAAAGCAACGAATGAGAGCTGAAAACCATGAGCTTCTGTTGTTTCTTCTGGGAGGAAGAACATACCTTTACTCAAGTGAGACTCTAGGACGACAGGTGTCTATCTGTAGACCCAGACGCCTTGGTGTTGACTCAAAGACAATGAAAAGTTGGAAAGTCCTTCGGCTGCTGCGCGTTTGTGGGCCACAGGTACTGGTAGAGTGCAAGCAACGGAGATGTTGTGGTTGAGGCTCTTCAAAAGAAGGTGTGAATACAGGCGCCTGGTGATGGGGAAGAAGGGCTTCGCATCGTCGCGTGTTGTATGTGTTTGTTTTTGACGAGCTACTATTCTCTGTACAAGAGTGTTCTGAATGCCTGTGAAGTGCAGTGGTGGACTTGAGAACGTGTATCCGCAGTCTTCACCACCTTCAGGAGAGAGAAGAAGGTCAGATCTTCTCGAGGTGGAGGAAATTTTCGTTGTGGAGGTTGAAGAAATTGGCTGTTCGAGACCGGAGATGTTGTCATTGGTGTAAAAATACTCAAACGGAAGGCGCGTATTGGTTAGCGCGATGGAGGCAGAACGGGCAGTCACGACACTCACCGCCTCGTCTCGCTGTGCAGGCTCGAATTCAATGTTTGGGGCGACAGAGCAGATGTCGGAGAATATATCACCAGACTCAGATGAGACGGTCTGATGATCAGCCGTGTGTTCATGCCGATGATCTCTCCTTCACAAGTGGCAGTGAGCAGAGATTTCGAAAATGCCAACTGCTTGGACGCAACAGGCTTAGCATTAGACTGTAGAGCTTCCTTGCAGACACTAAAGGTCGTCTGTGCCTGTCCAGAAAACAGCCTCAAAATGACCTGTTCCCAATGACTAGGCAATTCAAGATCAGGATCTCTCAGACATCCGCGAAGTAAATAACAGATATGTGAAGTGACGAAAGACAGAAGGTTGCATGAATGATAAGACACGAGCACAGCAACTACTATCAACTACGATAGGGAAGTTGAGTGCGAATCAAGATACAACTTCCCTGAAGAAGTCAAACGAGGTCGTTTGTTTACTTACCCCTGAGCTGACAGACGTCACATGATTATTTCAGCCAAGCATGCCAGCCCAACACCTGCACTCTCCCGCTCTGCCGACAACTGCAAAATCTACACCGTAAACTGTACTACGATTATCTCGTCACTGATTGAGCTCTTCTGGGAAGTTTCGGGAGCAGACTTACGGTGGCTGTAAGACAACCGGAGGCCTCTCCTTATGAACTGATCGTTACGCACCGATTTACTGTCACTTGCACCAAAACAAGCATAGGGCCTTTGTCAAAATATTCTTCTTCTTTCTACTTCTTAATTAACTAAGTATTGAGGATCAAGTCCCTAGCAGATGCTATGCCACCCTATCGCAACCTATGCATGAGGAACTGTGCTCTCTCTGCGGTGCTGTGTTCCCACTCCATATCCATGTAACGCCATGCTCGAAACACCCCCACAAGAGGAGAGTGTAGTAATATCCAATATTCCAAATCCATTCCAATCCCTCCAGGGACTTTGCTTTTCCCAATTCCATCCCAAGTGTAACGCCAAACAAAAGAGCAAAAAAAGACCCAGTTCATCTGGTTCTGTGATCAGGGGTATATCCACCGTGCAAACCAATCCAGTGCTGATATTGTAAATCAAAATAATAAGCCGCCCGTCCGCTTGCCTATCCCGTCTGCAAAAGTGACATAAAGGGAGAAAAAAATGAAGTTGCAGTGTCGTATCTGCACCGTAAAAAAATGGTCGACGCAATCAGATGCGCAGAGAAGATCCAGAGGAGTTATCGAGCGGTTCCAAGTCCTCGTACTCAGGAATCGGGGATCCCATATATTCCTCAACCATTCCACCATATCCAGGAGGACTAGCAGGGACATTCTCGTAAAGAGGTGGCTGCTCCTCATCCCAGGAGATACCCATACCAGCTCGTTGTGTAAGTGTGGTGTTGAAATGCATCCTTAGCACTCTGGCTGCACCAGTCGGTGTGATCTGATTCGGCTTATTCGTAGGGCAAAACTCCTCCGCTACGATCATCTCCACGACCAATACGTGTGAGACTTCTGTTCCGTCCTCGGACTTCAAATCGCAAATGGGCTTTGCGTCGCCGCGGATGGACATGGGGAATTCCAGCTCGATTGATCCGTCGGGTGTGCTGTAATCTGACTTCCATCCTGACTTCAACTCCTCCTGCCCGATTGTGCGGACGTCCTGGTGTGCGATTCCCTTCTTCGACTCGTCATTCCCGGCCTTCAAAGCGTGCTTTGGGCATGCAGGCGAAATCACCTTCTGTGTCTCATCTAATCTCCAATTGAGTCTCTTCAGCTTCCACTGTGTTTGTGTCTTTGTGTCTGCGTTTCTCTTCACTGATCCGTCGATTCGCATTGATACTGTGGTCTCGCCGATCGGGTGGATGACGGAGGGAAGCTCGCAGTTCGCGGTCAGGTTCGTGGGAGGGAAGATACGGATGGACTTGCGGGGTGTCTCGGAGGGGCAGATGGCGCGCTTCACATCGAGGAATTTCTTGAGTGTGATGGGCTCGGCATTCTTTGGGGTGACTGTTGCTCGCAGGACATAGTCGATTGAGGAGAGCTGGCCCTTCATAGACGCTGGCAGGTGGCCTGGGAGAAGGAAGCTGAATGGGAATGTGTGTTCGCCTGTCAAATGTTAGCAAGGATCGCATGATGATCTGTGGATTCTTGGCGACTCACCTCGTCGCAGAGTAGCTGGTCCCTCCATAAACTTCCAATTTTGCAATTCGGTATTCTGGTGAGCACACTCTTCGCAGTGGGCGTGGAATGGCTTCTTTCTTGTGACTTCGATTGCCAGCTTCATTTTAAAATCATCGAATGATACGAAATCCTCATTGATATTCAGTAACAGTTGACCTGAGAGTAATGCGCCGGAACTCGCTGTTGCAGCGCCGTAAAATACCAAAGGAGGAGATTCGATGAGCATATCGAGAGAGGCATTGTGGTGCTGTGGAATCTTGGTAAGAGAAGTCTTTGGGGAGTGAAGCCCCAAAGAGAGGCGTTTGGTCGGCATCTTCACGCTATTGTCGTCTGAATGTAGTGAGGATCCAGAGGAGGAAGGAGTTCGGTCTTTAATGGAAGGCCTGCTACTTGATCGCTTAGAGGACTTTGGACCTTTCTTCAAATCTGTTGAGATATCGAAAGAATTTGTGTGGGAGCGAAAAAAGGTTGCAACTCCTGTCGTAACTCGGTGCGGCATCTTGAAGAATGAGACGCACGCCAAAATGCGGAGAGAACGCCCCTGCAACTATGACGAGTGTGGAAAGTCCTTCCTGGCTCTAGAATAGCAGTGTCGGCGTTTGAAACAGGACGGAAAAGGTATCGAAAGTATTTGCGAAATCAATTTGAAGGTGAGTAATGTTCATGTGGTGGAATATGAAGGATATGAGGGCAAGAGACTCCTTTGTTCTGTAGTCATAAGCTGCATTCGATGTTTGGGACCCAAGCCATTCCTCACGATGCGGGGCACCTGGGACTTATATTTTTTTCGCCTGGGCTTGCAATTATGTGTCACGATGTCACCATTTAGGAGCGGTGACGGCTCCAAGGCACTGGCCTAGCCCGGGAACAGAGTCAAGAACGTGTCCTGCCGGCGCGCGTTTGGTGCTGGTGCTCAAACAACTGGTGTTCGTTGCTGGCTCCCGGGCGTGCTGGTGCTGGTGCTGGTCCAGCATGTGGAAAGCTGATCTGATCTGAGGACAGGCCCGACAGGGCTGGTTACTCCACCAAGCCCGCCCCGCTGCTCTGCTCGATGAAATAATGTCGGACCACCTTAGATTTTCTCCCTTAGCCAGGGCTCGGGGTCATGTTCCCGCTGATCTAAACGCCATCGGGTAGCACCTGGGAAAGGCGTCATGTCATCAGTCCCCAGATGGCAAAGTCAGATGGTCTAAGAGGAAAAGTGTATGCGCGATGGACCAGTTGGCCAGTGCCTTTGCTGCATTTATCCCTGGTTCCGATTACGTTTGGTGGTCATGGGTCTTATTTTCATGGCGTCTCCTTGCTCGTCTCGTCTCGTCTCGTCTCTTTTGTTTTCAGGAACAGGCGAGCCGAAAGAAGAGAAAACAGGGCAGAAGCAGAGCAGAGTGTTCTGATGAAGCTGCGAACATCGCTGAGTCGTGCCACCTACGCAAGCAACATCTGATGTTCTGATCTTGAAGACTTGAAGAATCTTTGAAAACTCTAGTCTTTGCAGGCTTGACATAAAGTTCCACCGCTTCCCCTTCCCAGGTTGCTGAAAGCTGCACGTTGCTGAGAAGAAGCGGCTATTGCTCATCACTAACTCGATTCCCCTTGGCTCAAAGACTCACATAATTTCTTAATGTGCGCACGTCAAAGGCTAGCTGGCAAGGATCCAGCTTACAGGTCGAATTCGGGGAGGGAGGATGGCTGACTGACAGGTGTGAAGACTAGTAAGTGCTGGCAAATCGTGTTCTGCATCCGATTGGCATCACGAATTCTCTGTGCCCAATTCGGTTATCCAACCAGGAACAGAAACATCACTGTTGGGTACAAACGGTACAACTGGCTATTAACTCAACAGCTCACAGCGACTCTACAGATCTCAAGTTTGGGTCTCAAACGCGTTTTAATTTAATGCCAACTCACGCCGTCACGGTGCAACCAGCGAAATACTCTCCTTACTTTGAGTTTGGGTACCCGCCGCCAAGGGTCGCATCATTTCTGAAGTGGATCTCACGATGGTGGATGACTCGAAGAAAAAAACCTCAAAAACTTCCTCAAACAGAAACCCACTCTTCGTCAAACTCCGGCCAAATTCCACATTGCCGAGATTTGACTTGTGCTGAAAGCAACAACGTGCTCTACAACGGAGGGTACTCCTCCCTGTTTTGGATTTCCAATAAGTACCAAAGTACAGATCACACCACAATTGTATGGTCGTCGTATAATTACAGCAACATATGTCTGTCTGAATTCCGAACTGCACCACGGGTATTCGGATCTGGATCTAGAATTCTCGGGATTCAAAGATGTAACATATGGCCATCGTACCACCCACCAGAAGGCCACCAAGGTGCTAATTCCCCAGCTTTCAGCGATCATTGAAGCCTGTCGGGGCTCTCCGATCTCGGCATCCAAGCCCAAGACTCCATAGCATCACCACCAGGCGAGAGAGGTGCTCAGCCAACACCATCGACCTCCAATAACAACAAGCGTCTCTGGCTTCACTTCATTCCAAACCAAAAGATCGAGTGATTCATCAGAAACCTCTCTGCGTGGCGTCCAATAGCTCATGACTTCAACAGTTGCAAAGTGCGGGGAAGATCACCACGCGTCCTCTTCATCAAGCCAGAAGAAAACCGGATCTTCGCTGCTGGGCGCTGTCTTGTCCTCATCGACGACGCACCCCGCAAATTGCGGCATGAAGCTTTTGATACTCGACTTCACATCTCCTCGGAGAGGGTCATGTGCCTGTCCTCCCCAAGCCCCAAGCCACATGCCTCAAGCGTCGCCCGAAGGAATCAGCCTTCCGGGGAAAGTGCAAAAGCAAAAAGCACGACATGTCTGGTGTCTTATTTCGAAAGCAATGCATCCAAAAGCGTGCATCCCATTCCGTAATAGAAAGCCCCAATAAATATCTCAAAATACCGACCTGTCAAGAAACAGCCTCACATTCGTACTCGAGCACGTTTTCCCACACAACTACAGCCTCATTACATAATTCCGAGCCTCTCCCATCCCAGGGCGTTGCTCAAAAAACAATGCATCTCCATTTCTCCTGTCTCTCTTACGCGCCCTTACTGAATTTTCCATTCTTTTGCCTTCACTACGAACAGCTACTCTAGTTGCGTGTCAACATTTTCAAACTTCAGAACTTTTCATCCAACACTTCGTCGTCCTTCACACACGTCGTTACATCTCTTACTCGAGAATTACTCGATGGAATCCACACTCACCCACAAAAGCCCACCTGGGCACTCCTCGCAAAGGAAATTCTAGAACTTCCAACCCTTCTAGCTCGCCCCTCCAGCCCATCGCTCACTCAAAATTCGAGGTGGATACCCAAACCCAACCCCGGCTGACGCCTTCTTCTCACAGTCCTTGGCATAAAACAAATTGCCCGATTGGCTCTCTTATTTCTTTCCCTTCTGTCACGGGCCCACGGCATTCAATCAAAGAAAAGAAAAATTGGATCCGCACGGAGTTCAAACTTCGATGATGAAAAAAGATTTTCTCGGAATATCCACTTGGTGCCCGCAAGGTGATCTGTGCATTATTACACTAGGAAGGCTGACTGACTGTCTGCGTTGAGGTTTGATGCTGCAGTAACCTTAGACGTCAAGGTTGGTGTGATGTATTTTTAAAGTTTTGTGGTGGGAATGCTCCGTTTGCTGCCCTGTAACTTGACGGGCGTCATCCGTCGGCGCGCAGGCGGGCGATTGCTTGATCACTTCCAGTACTCACTTGTTGATTCAAGGGTGACGCTTTCGGGAAATGCTTTGTTCATGTTGGCATCTTGGATGAATAAATGATCGTCGGGTGCTTGCTCCAGATTTGGTGTTGCAGTGGTTCAGCCTCTGGAGCGAATTTCTCCCCGAAGCTTCAAAAGGCTCGGGATGAAAGCTACTCTCCGTAGGACAGAGTACACCGACTAAACCACTAACTTGATGACGGGGAGAAGTGCGTATCGGGTACCTCCGACTCCTCATACATCTGACGAGGCCATCCTAAGGTATTTTCTACTCCGTACCTAGCCAGAAGGTGATTAATTGTCTACCTTGGTCGTCACCGCTGCGACTACAAACTCGTACGTCCCAAGACGAATTCATAGCCTAAAGAGCAACCCCGTGTATGCAAGTGGCTCAGCAGCATTATTGTTTACGTTCTCGACCTCAACGGGGCAGTAAGCGAAGCCGACGGGGTTCTATTGCCGTTTGGGGTTGGATCAGGCTGAGGGAGTTTGAGGGCCGGCCGTGACGAGCGGATTCCATGGATTCCGGACAGTCATGCCATGCTGCCGGACTGAGCTCCGGGCTCGGCTCGGAGTGTGAATGACTCTTTGGAAATGAGTTTACCCATGGTTGGTGCATGAAAGGGCTTGGGAAATACCCTTTCATTTCTTTGTGTTATTTTTTTGGGTTTTAGTCTTAGTGTTGGGATCAACAAGATGTCTTCGTCACCCCTTTTGCTTGCTCGAGTAGTCAGTCGATCGAAGCGAGGGGAGGCGAGACCCGACACGTGCTTGGCATCTGAATCAAAACATTGAACCACTTCTGATTTTTCTTCGTTCAATTCTCGTGTTGTCAAATCGATCTTTATTTACGTCCAAGTGGGTTTATGTTAATCATTTTAGTTGGCTCCCCCATCTCTCGTCCTACTTACGAGTGCCAGTGGTCAGCTCTTGGCGGGTCATACCGTACATGGATTGTCCTAAGCAAGAACCTTACTCCAAATTGAGGTCCCAGTATCAACATTCGTACCTGCTTCTTAAGCACTGTATTTTTTTTTAAGAAATGAGATGTTTCACTAGAACTGGCCATGGGGCTCTGTAGTGATGGCCTCCCTCCAGCTTATCTTGAGCAAAATCCCAACACGACGTTCACATCTTCTTTGACTTTGCGTCGCGAGAAGTTCTTGGTGGTATAAATGGTAACATCCTGAGAAATGTAGAAGACGCATGCAGAGTAAAGTTTTGAGGTCCTATACTTGAATTGCAACTTTCCTCAAATCAGTATTTGTTTGTTGCACAGTTTTCGGACATTAGAGAAGATGTAGCCATCCTTAGCTTTTGCAACAGTGCCCTCAAGTAGTCATATCCTCGGTCACCAATGTCACAAATCCAATCCAGGACTTAGGAAGAATTGAAGTGGTATTGGAATAATGGCAACCTTCAGAGTGTATATCAGGCCAGCATATCCGAAGGTGAAATGTTAAGTGGCTCGAATTCAGGCAGCTATTGTAGATAGCCGCTAATTTCGAGTATATCTTCCCCATCTGCACCGACGATTTACATGTCACCAAAAAAACTCGAGACATTCAAGCACCACCTTGGACAGGTGGATGCTTATATACTCGATTTGCACTTGCTTCAATTCTCGTCCTGTACAGTGAGTAGATCGAACGACGTCACTGGACAACAAGCTGATTTGTTCTTCACAGCAGTGGATGTGCGATCAGGAATGACGTCAAAGAGGGCTCAAGAGCATAAAAAGCGATCAGTTTCTTTCCGGCTCCCACCTCGAGAAGAAGTCATGAATGAAAGACTAGATCTCGAAGGGGAAGGCGCAGCTAAGGGTAGATATCTCACAGTCTTCTCTACGATCTATGAATAGAATCCTAACAACAAAGCAGATTCTGCAAAGTCAATGAACACAATTGCTCTCTTCCAGGGTTCTTGCAACAAGAATGGCATTAGGCTCTCTTCACCAAATCCTTCTATTCGTCTCACACCTCTAGTCACCCCAAGTAGACGACTCCCTCGAGGTGTCATACCATTGACATGTGGATCTCAGAGCAGCAGTCTTTCGGGCAAGCGGGATACTCTTCCAGCCAAGTTGACACCCCCAACATTTGAGTCACTCCCAGAGGACGTGCGCAAGAAGATTTGGAAGTTCGCTATCAAAGCTCTCCCCGCGCGTACAATCCACATTCAGCCTTCTACTACAAGAAACGTTGCTCTTTCTGCTGTCAATTCTGAAGCTCGCGCTGTGTTCTTAGAAGAATATGCTATGCTTCATAGTCGTCAACTTGGTCGCATGGTAAGCACACCTCGAACTCGCCCCACTTCATCTTTATCGCCCAACCTTTGCATCTTTAACATACCTCCCGATAGAATTTGAAAGATTAGTATTAACTGTGTTGCAGTCTGATTTCGCGATCTCTATCAACTACGAAAAAGACCTCTTATACCTCAATCGTCGCTTCGTTCTAAATCCCAAGGTCTCAGCCGTAACCCCACTCATTGAAGCCCGTCTGGTCTACAGCGATTGGTTGAAGCCAGTCAAGCAGCTCGCACTGAATCTGAAGGATACCTTATTCCTGTTGCCACGAGCATGGGGTCAGGTTCCAACCTCGCGCCGTCAGTCTGACGATCTCTGGACCATTCTCGGAGTCCATTGCCCCGAGCTTCGCATACTCTTCTTCGTCGATTATGAGATGCTTGAGACAGAGGGTGGACTTGTTCATGGTCATTTCCAGCCACACCGAACGCGTGAGTGGAATGCACGCTGGGCCAAGTTCCGCCTGGGCTTGGATTCTGCGAAGGTCCGAAGGATTGTGCGCCAAGATCTGGTATTAAGGGTCTTGGATGCCAATAATGTTGTTACAGGAGGGTTGGTGAGCTGAATGGGAAGATGGGTTGGTCAACCTGATCTTGACATGTGTCTTGGAGGCCTGCTTTTCTACAACGTTGTATTTGCTGTTTCGGAGGGATATTGCCTGCGTCACTTGCGACGTACTAATCAGTGGAGGAAGGCAATGGGGGTTCTGATCTGATATCAACGGGGACTAACGTCTCATATTCTCTTCATCGTGGGATTTGCGGTATCTAAGAGGCTTGCATGCTTTCGTTGCGGAAGACTGATGAGCGGAAGGGAGTGTCATCTGGAATCTACGTGGACTTTGAGAGTTCACTTCTTCTTCAGCGTGGTATATGGGGCATATCTGGATGCTTGCATGGGATACCAGTTATAGGCTAATGGTAATTTTCGTCATACTTGATCTTCTCTGTACATGCGACTCTCCATCGCACTTGCAATCACTCCGGAGCAGTGGATTGGGGCATGCTCGCTTATTTCACTAGCGCCGTTGTCGATATAACACGTTATTCGACGAGGCTTCCTGTTGTCTCGACACCCACCCATCTTCGACAATAGCAGAAAATTTCTGTACGATCAGTCACATTTCTTGCGTCGGACCCAGCACTCTCACTAGTTCCTTTCGCTCAACTACATAAGCTTGCTTCTCCTACCGATCGCAATCCTCCTGCTCAACTCTTTACGCAAGTCGAACATCATCGCACTCGCAAACGAGCACTTCAGCATTAGTAACTATGGGCAAGATGATGCAAGCTCCTGTTATTGAAGAGACAGACAAGATGGACCACCAAATCGAGAGAGCGAGCTCATCAGTCAGGGCGGACGGAACACCAGTTGTTGAACCTGTCAAACTTGTTGAAGGTAGCAAGGTTGAAACTGTTCCAGTATGCGCGACCTCCCATTCTAAAAGTCGAACATCACCTAATCAAATGAGCTCATACTGACGCTCGACTTGAAGTTAATCCCAAAGCTCCTTGCAAGGATCGAGCCTGGTGCTCCAGCTCCTCCAGTCGCTCCCACCATTGCGCGCCCCCCAGCACCTGAAGTCGTCGTCTGGATTCCCCTTACAGAATTCAAATACTTCCCCAAGCTTCCCTTTGAGCTCCGCAACATGGCCTATGTCATCGCCATCAAAGACTCCGCTCCCCGTATCCTCGCCATCCAACCCCAATATCGCGAACACCCCGGCCTCATCCAAGCCTGGAAGGAGTCGCGCGAAGCCTGCACGAAGTATTACTACTACTGCGCTAGCAAGCAGCGCTGCAAGATGTTCCGCTTCTTCATCGACTACCAGAAGGACGTCCTCTACCTCAACCACCCATTCACCCGCCTCGGCGGGAAATGCCAGCAGAGTCCTCTCCAATCCACACACACGCTTTATCCGGAGTACCTCGAGCTAATCGAGACCCTCGCTATGAACTTGAAGGAGGTACGCAACTTATCCGGCGATCATCGCGGCAAGAATACCATATGGTTGATGCTCAGCAAGTGGTGCCCTAACCTCAAAGAGCTTAGAGTCGTCGTCAATAACTTCCCGGCCAATGGTCTGTTCTTGGACTTCAAGCCGATCAAGACCGCCAAGCAGTACAGCGCGATGATCGAGAAGAAGCAGCAGAAGTCAGTGGAGGAGATCAGTATCAGCTTCAAGAAGGCAAAGAAGGATCTCGGTCTCATGACGGAGTTGAAGATGAGATTGGTGCTTATTGATGAGAGTGCGGGAAAGGTCAAGACCAAGAAGGAGAGAGATGTTATTGCGGAGGCATGGAAGAAGGCGAATATGAAGGTGGATGGAGTCTCGGAGGTTGATAGACTGGTTGCTGGACTTGATGGTCCCGTTGGTCCTGGTGGAACTGATGGGTGCGGAGTTGGCGATACCAGCAAGGGTGGAGCCGGTGGTACAGGCAAGGGAAAGAATATCTTTGAGAAGTCAAAGCTTCCTGTGAAGGATAATAAGTCTGCAAATGGCAAGCTGGCTAAGAAGAAATCAGGTAAGCCTAGTAAGAAGTCTGCAGAAAAGGCAAACAAGTAGCTAGAGTGGCTCTCTATTGCTGTGCATACTTCTGGTTTCGCATGTCCTTCTATTGTATGATTATTTAGATACTTTTATTCCTCAATAAAGAACAGGAAGGCTTGTCATAGTCTTAATGTTAAGTCCTGTGTCGACTTTTACCTCCCTTGCGCTCGGCAGCTTGATGACAGAAACTCTTACCGGATGCTGCCTTGCCCACTCACCACATCCCCACTCCTACCCCAAACCACACTAGAACTGGCCTTCTCTCAGACAACTTGGACTGTGATAGTGATCTATCAGCAAAGTGTTCCAGCAAGACCTGCCTTGATACAGGAGCTCATTAGAGCCATGTCTTGTGGTCTCCGCCTGCTATTTTTGTTTGGTTCCATTCACTTAGTACCCAAAGTAGAATTCTCGAGGGAGGTATCCATGACTAGCATCTACGAGAACAACGATCCATCAATCAATATTCAAATCATCCTGTGGCAAAGTACGTCACTTGGCTTGGAAGAAGCGTAACAAGGGCCTGGGGAGTCACGCTGGCGAGGTTCTGTCGGAGTCACTTACCACATCTGGAGAAGATCACTCTCGTCTCGCTGGGCCAAGGAGATAACTGGAAAGTCTTGAATGATATGCAGACTCAGGATGTTGTGGATCAAGTCCGTCAGGATGCCAAGCTATTTGATGTCTTGAATCAAACCTATGGTAAAAGGGCAACTGGCGGGATTGGAGACGGGAGAACGGAACATGGACCTATTCTGGAGGTAGAAAAGGCTGAGGGATGGCTTCAGCATTGACTGAAATCATTGAGCCACCGGATCTTTATCGGAACCCTTTCGGGGTGGTATTTTCATGGGCAAAACCTGATATTTAAACCAGAGACATCGTTTATCGAGGCGACGTACGGGGTAGCCTAAGTTTTGTTGCGGTCCAATGTGGTGGAGGTGACTTGACAAGAGACAGAAAAAATACCAACGTGAATGAAGTTCCAGAAGTAGGTAACTTGATCATGTTCTAATTTCTGAGGAATTCCTGAAAACCAATAGTGATGCTCAAATGTGACCGCATTCGGTAAGTCAATAGCAGTTCCAGTCAAGTGAGCTGTAGACTGTAGACCTCGCTACACAGGCTCAAACGCGAAGTCCAGATCTTGGATAGCCTTGCTCACTGACCAATGATCACATTCTCTTTGGCGACTTGGATTTTGACCTACAACCAACAAAACCGTACTAATATATTCCGATTCACCACTAAGTTCTGCTCATTCCTACCGTCTGTCTGACCGCCGAGGAGGAGCACATGTCGTCTGAGACCAGATTTCGCTGCCCAAAATCCTCAAAGTTCTTCTTTCGCCATCGCATCGCAACAACCACCAACCAGTCTCGACGCGATCGAGGCTGAGCTTGAGATCTGAAATCAAGCGACTTCAATTCTCTTCGAAAATCATTGAACAGCTCCTGACCGGCTCTGTTGTCTAGGCCCACAGAGCTTCGCGTTCGGTCTCCAGCTGAAATAGCTTGCTCTCCAACCATGGCGTAAGAATCTTTCACTTCTTTCGAAAGCTGAATACAATTGGCTGACTTCAACTTAGGTCTTCTCTTCAATCAGCAGCTCCAGCGGCTGAAACTGCCCCAGCTATTCCAGATCCTCCTCTCCTCACAATCTCCTGGTCACAGCCTTGGAAGCAATCAGCACCTGCGAAGACTTCACCCTCGAAGCTTTCCTTTCCAGTGCGCCTCACTCCTCGGAGCGTCCAGCCGCTCTTGAAAACTTCACGTTATTCCCAAAGCTCGCGTCCGAGATTCGCCTCAAGATCTGGGCTCATGCATACGCCAATCTGAAGGGTCGCAAGATGTCTATCATGCCACATATCGTCAAGGTTCCGTCGCTTTTGCAGGTGTGCTATGACTCCCGCAAGATAGGTCTCAGCATTTACATAAGACAGAAGCATGAAAGTGTGGATTATATGGTTTCGTTCGTCACGATCATCGACTTCGAGAAGGATACCATCGATTTGACAGCTCGAAGAAAGCTCATCAACCCACGGCCAAGCTCTCTCGGAAACGTTTTCTTCTATGAAACTCCTAGGTTAATTCTTGCGTTCGCGTGGGACAACAATTTGTTGATGTAGTGAGTATCCCCTCTCCTCTTCTGGTAACTTCAAAGGTCCCTCAAAGTCCCCATCCGGCTCAAGATTCAGCTTCGCGCAAATTCTCTCTGTCAGGGCTAATACTGCCCCTAAGATTCCCTGCAGCACCATCTTCCATTTTCCGGAGATATGCAAGAACGTCAAGCGCCTCACGGTTCGCAGCTGCTATCTATCATGGCTTCCAAAATTCATACCATACCAGGTCTTCGGCGATGGTCTCTCGGTGGACGGATTCTTCAAGAAGCACTTTCCCGCTCTCGAGACAGTCTCGGTACTTTCTAATGGAGTGGCAGATAATCCAGAGGATATTCTTGGGTTGAGCACTATCGAGGTTGTCGAGAGGCAGCAGCGAGACTTGACGTTGTACCGCTTTCTGGTGGAACTGGGAAAGCAAAGACGCATCAAGTTCGAAAACATTGGACCTCTCAACCATTGAGGGTGAGCCTGTGGATCTTGAGTAGCAGGCTAGACACATTTGGCCGAGCTTGGGACATGTTCATGATATAGAAGCTTCATTGGAGATGATCAGGCAAGTCAACGAAGGTGGGAGAGAGATGATCAGATATCACATGCTTCTGCTACGTCTTTGCCTTTGGCTGCAATGCATTTACCTGATACAAAACCATGCGCCTCAGCTACGTAAGCTCTGAGTTGGCACATACTCTTGAGAGATCTAACACTGACTTTTGTCTAGTTTTCTTCTCCTTTCACAGCGACAAATTCAATACCCTAACTGCGTTCCCTCCCAACGCTCCCTGTGCTTCTGGTGTAGCACTTCCCAGTGTACCCTTGATAGCCTCATAGTTCGTTTCCACACTCGCCCACTTCGCACCCTCTTCCTCGAGTGGAGGAAAGAATGGATGATCTGTACCAAACATGACTCTATCCTCTCCACTCGCCTGAATAGCAGCCTTCAGTCCCACCTCGCTGTACACCACGGCATCCAGATAGATGTTCTTCTTCAGCACATCCCAAACCGTTTTCCTACTCTTTCCAAGTTTTCCTTCTGCCTTCAAATGCGCGTCATGTTCTATACACGATTCAATTCTGCCAGCCAAGAACGGTAACGTACCGCCAGAATGCGCAAGAATCATCTCCAAATCTGGTACCTTCTCAAAGACACCAGAGAGAATCATCCTCGTGACCGCAATAGTAGTCTCAAGTGGGAAGCCCAGCGCAAGAGGCAACACATGTCCATAATCACTCGCCCTCTCACCCCATACCGAACCAGGCAAACCATAATGCGGATGCAAGAAGATCGGTAACTTCGCATCCTGCAAAGCCTGAAAGATAGGCAAAAGTTCGGGATCATCCAAGCCCTTTCCCAAACCTGTCGTACCCAGAATCACACCTCTCATATACTTCAGCCCCTTCAACCTCTCAATTTCCTTGACGATGACTTCCTTTCCCCCACTTAACGGCAACGTGCCGAAAGCGAATAACCGTCCCGGAAACTTCCCACATTCTTCATTCACCTCGTCGTTGATTCCTTGAGCTGCTTTCGCGGCTTCAGATTGAGGTACCCAGTCTAGCCATGGGTTTGCGAGGGAAATGACGGAGATGTCGATGGAGTGTAGCTCCATGAACTTGATCTTCTCGTTGATGTCGTAGTACTCTGCTCCGACGGGCCGGCCTCTCGACGTGCTTTCTGTGTCTTCGGCTGGGAGGATGACGAGGCGGAGAGAGGATGAGGGTGGGAATGAGCGAATGTAGGGGATACTGGACCGGGACTTGAGTAGAGAGATGTAGGATGGTGGGTAGACGTGGGTGTGGATGTCCACGATGGGGGATTTGGTGGAGGACATTTTTGCTTTCCTTCTTTCCCTCCTAACTTGGATCCTGAAACGAGTGTCTTCTTTTCTTCGTCCTTGAACGGTGTGAAGAGAGGGATTCGAAGTTATGTAAAAAGGGTAGTCTCTTGCCCCTGTCTTCTCGCAGCCGCACAAGGACTCACGAGTGTGACTATGCGATATTAGGTATATTTGCAGTACCCCGCGGCTTATCTGACCCCGCCATGGTTGATGTCCAAAGCGGCATCGAATATAAAACCCCTGTGTTTCAACAGAGTCTTACCAAAACCCTATGTGACTTCATTTAGTCTCAACAATGCTGGCTACTTCCACCACGGTGATAAAAGTCATGCAAATATCCCTTCTAAGTTCCTTCATGGTTCATATTTGACTTTTCGAAAGCATTTCATCTGATGCCGAAAGTCAGTCTTCTAATCACGGACCCTTTCAACGCCGCTTTTGACCATCGCAAGCCCCCGAGAGCTTATCTCTGCCCCTCCGCCAAGACATATCCTACCTCCCTCTTTAGACAACGTCCTCTTTTACTCAAGGCTGGAGCCGGAGAGCGCCTCGATCCGTAAGTCAGCTCACTCAGGTTCGATTTTATATATACTCATTGTTCAAAGCTCTACCTCAAGTCTCACACTTATTCTACTTGCTTGAACGCTGGAACGTTTGAGGACTTTCACACGTGAATCTATATTGACGGAGAAACCCCACTTTCAAGAGTCGAGATGGCACCACAAGCTAGTGCTGTTGATACTGATAATTTGTTCATTCCTGTGAGTTTTTAACAGTGTCAGATTGTGGCTTGGGATTCTCAGTGGTACTGATGAGCTTCTAGATCATCGATTTCTCTCTCTTCCTCAATGGCACTCCAGAGCAGCGGAATGAAGCTGCGAAGTCTATCCTCACTGGCTTCCAATCCGCTGGATTCATATACCTGACAGTAAGTGTGAATAAAGATATTTTTGATTGTATATAAACACAAGGGCTTGAATCAGAGCTGCAATATATCAAACATTCTATTTTGATTCAAACATCAATCCTACAAACCATTCCGAGCTAACACTTCTCTTCTACAGAACCACTCCATCCCCCTCTCAACCGTCTCCCACACCTTTGCCACCTCCGCCGAATTTTTCAAACGGCCCCAACCCGAAAAAGAAGCCCTAGGCTGGACAACGCCCGAAGCAAACCGCGGCTACGTCTCCCACGGCCGCGAAAAAGTCTCCATCCTAACCTCCAAAGCCGACGTCGCGGCCGCCAAAGCCGCCGCCCCAGACCTCAAAGAATCGCTTGAGATCGGGCGTGAAGGCGCCGAAGGCCTGCCTAACAACTGGCCTAGTGGCGACGAAGCAGCTGTGCACTTCAAGGAGACGATGTTGAAGTTTCATGATCTGGCGAAGGAGTTGCATGTCAATGTGATGCGGGCGATTGCTGTGGGGATGGGGCTGGATGAGGCGTATTTTGATAAGTATACGGATGTGGGGGACAACACGTTGCGCTTGCTGCATTATCCTGAGGTGGAGAAGAGTGTGTTCAAGAGTAATAAGTTGCAGGTCAGGGCGGGGGAGCATACTGACTATGGGAGCATTACGTTGCTGTTTCAGGATATGAGAGGTGGCTTGCAGGTGAAGAGTCCGAAGGGAACATTCGTGGATGCGACGCCTGTGGAGGGAAGTGTGGTCGTCAATGCGGGGGATTTGTTGGCGAGATGGAGTAATGATACGATTAAGAGCACGTTGCATAGGGTTGTGGAACCACCTGCACCAGAGGAGGGAGATGTCCATCCGGCGAGATACAGTATTGCCTATTTTTGCAATCCGAATTTCTCGAGTCAAATCGAGGCGATCGAAGGGACGTATGGTGGGGACAAGGGACCGAAGAAGTATGAGGGCATCAATTCTGGAGAATACCTAGTGCAGAGGCTTGCTGCTACTTATTAAGAAGAGACGCGATAACAAAAGCTGTTGATATGAGGCGTAGTTGTTGTCTTATTTGAACTACATGTGCAGATGTGTTTCGCAATATCAAGCATATCTAGCCCATCAAAATGGCAGCTCTGTCGAGTATAGCTCCAGCGGATAAATGTCAAGTCATGTCACCATATCCCAGCCTATCAAGCCCCAAAGTGTCTCTAACAGCCACTCTCTTCCATACCTTTCAGTATCAATCCTAATATCTTCGACATTGCTGATTTCAGTAGGCAGTCTAGGGAGTCTCAAACACAAACACTCCAACTCAGATCCTCCAAGTGTGCTCTTCAGTAGAGTACTCTGAAGCAGCTTCTTGGCTCTTTGTAACATGTCTCCTTCGGTCGATCCACTCGATGAAGCATTACCAAGAGAGGCAGAGCGAGACAAGACATCCATGACCAGCTCCTTTTTGTCCGACCCACCAAGAGCTGCGTGAAGAACTTGAACCATGTATCTCGCCTCGGGCCTCAGAACTCCGCTCGTTGGCGGGTCACGACTGTTCGATATGTTGCCAGGTTTATCAGATCCTGCGACATGCTCGCCGAAAATTGAGTCCGAGATCAGTCGCCCGGTATGTTGAATGGCAAGGAATAATATTCCTTCCAGAATGTCGCTATGTCCACTCTGATCGACCTTCCACTCCACCTTGTTGGCTATCAAAACCAGTGTCTGCGCCAGGTATTTGTTGACAGCATATTCTGCTGAGTCCAGTCTGGCTCTTTTGGTTCTCGTGTTCAGGTTTCGTTCCGCTTGTTCATCCTCAGATTGAAGGGTGCTGACTGTCTGAAGGAAATCCAGGGCTTTCCCAAAAAACATAACTATGCGGCTTACAACTTCTCTCTGCTTCGTTCGTCCGGGTATGGTGAGAAAGAGTTGATTCATAGAGCTGAAGCAGGTGAGGAAGGAAAGTGTGATTTGGTGAAGTAATTGCTGCAGAAGCATCAGGCTTCTTGAGTCCTCACTAATTGTCTTCAACATTTTCAATGGCAGACAGCAGTCCGAGATGGAGTTCTCAAGAAGGCCAATCGTTTGAACAATGCATGTTGTCAGAACGTTGATCTGGTCTAGAGTGCTGAATTTCTGGGCCGCGTTCTGAACTTGGGTTCGTTGACGAATAATACGCAGAACTGCTCATGTATCAACAATCGTTCGCAAGACATTGGGAGTAATGCCTCACCTTGCCCGCTTAGTTGCAGGTGCTTGTCGTTATTCAGGGCAGATAGTAACCCATCTCCATCTAGCTCTACGAAAACATCTTGAGTAGGTGCTTGCCGCTTTCTCGAAATCCCTGCTTCCACGCGCACAGAAACTTCTTCGCCAGCTTGCGCATTTACGGGTTTCGGATCGTTGACTGCATCTTCCTCGAAGCGTTCCCTCGCGCGAAGTTTCTCCTTCAAGATCCTCTGGGCTTCCTCCAAACATCGAACTTTGTTCTCGAGCGCCACATTCTCCTTGTGAATCTTATTGCATTCATTCATCCAGTACTGTTTGGTATCGATATATTGAAATTGCTCAATTGGAATTGACCCTCCCTCTTTGATGTGCTTCCGCAGCTGCTGACAATACTCTAGAACCTAGTCAGGATCTGCAGCTGGGCAAATCAGGGACGTGATCACATACCAGCTGTCGAGAGTCCGTTTGGCTTCGATTTCGAAATGACAAGGGCAAGCGACAATTGACTTTGGGAAAAATGATCGGAAATGTTGGTGGCATGTGCCAATTGTGTGGAAGTCGGGGTCCTTGATGCCATATTTGGCTGCCGCGATGGATGCGGTCGCTGGAGCAAAGAAGCCGAGAGTGGCAGCTTGACAATCAGAGAGGATGATGGCATCGCGGTGCATTATAGAAAGAACGGCATGAGTGAAAGAATAAATGAAGCTTTGCGCAAGAAATCGATCTATTTCGATGTGGGACGTGGGGCCTTGTGGTCTCTCGTTTCGGAAGGTACGAGGAAAGCCATTCGAGGAAAGGCACGACCGGAGTCTACATTTCTGACAGGAGGTCTCCGCCTCAATTGCAGTCCATCTCTTCTCCGCCCAACATCTCTCTAGAAACCATATTCTCAGCAACCTGGCCTCCAACTTCAACGTCGTCTGTTTCCATATTCATACCCATGCCAGCACCACCAACTTGTTCTCCCGCACCATCAAGGATGCCCACTCCGCCACCGATTCCGGCGCCGTCTGAGAAGACAGGACCAGCTGTCATAACATCGTCCATACCATCGTCTTGAGCGCTCTTTGGTGTGAGAATCGCCATCAGTTCGTTCGACTCAACAGCCTCCCTTAGCCATTTGACGGTGACAAGACCCAGTCTATAGCTCTGGGACTCGCAGATGTTGTAAGGGGACTCATAGAACATGATGCTTGCATCAAGAGGAACGGAGGCAACCTGACCATGCTCCATTGTAGTGCAGAGCGTGAGACAGGTATAGGCGAAGTAGCGAAGATTTGGCTGGTAATTGTACTCCCTTTTGAATTGCACTAGGTGGTAGCAAGGTTAGTCCTATTGACAGAAACGGCAATAGATAGGGTGAGAAGCTGAAGCTTCGATACTTACGATACATGTTCTTGATTTCATCTTCTCCACGTCTAGCAGCTCTCTGGGATCTCTTGCTATCGGATGATCGATTGTTCAGCTCGGTGCATTCGACCTCGGCCTGGATATCTGAACTTGCACGTCTTCTCTTCTTATTGTCATTGCTACTACTGCCGATAGTAGTCTCTGCGACTGGGGCAGCAGTCGTAGGAGGCGTTGCAAGCCGAGAGATGTCATCGTTGACGCGACGGCAACCAGTAAGAGATGGTATTTCTATGGCTCGAAGTAGCGGTATGATATGCTGCGATTGAAGTTGTAGATTCGGGGTAGGGGAGACTCGAGAGTGTCTCTGATTTTATTGTTAAGGAAAGAAGCAGAGATTGCACAAGACGAGAAGCTGCAACCTTAGATGGTCGTCGCCCCCCAGTCCGAGCTGAAGTTTGGCGACAACTGAGATACACCGGATAGCATCTAACCCGACAAGAACCACAATATCGGAACGCAAAACAACCTATTTAGGAAACCGATATCCCCTTTTGAGAAGGTTCCATACTCTAAAAGCCTTCAGTTATCTTTTATCACCACATCAGCCACAGACAGTTCAATCCCATAACTTTTATTCCTGCCCGACCATTCACGTTCAAGCGGGCTCATAGAGCTAAGAGCTAATTTCGACCCTCATTTTCATCTAAACACACTTCTAATGATGCCCCTTTTTTAGAGATGATGAAGGTTGATATTCTTTAGTGTAACAACATGTTTCGAAAGATGGAACAAAAGTTGACACTCTTCAGGACAAATTTGAGTTGATTATTCTGTATGAGGTCCATATCAGATATATAAAGTGTTTTATTCATGAGCTCCGCCTTGCTACATGACCCATCTGAGATATTCTGGTGCAAATCCAGATTCTTACCAGTATCAGCAATCTGGCGCTCATCACTCCAGCCAGATCCCTCTAATGCGTCTAAGAAGATCAATCTGAGTGCACTGAATCCACTGAGAGATTTTGGTAATATATATTTAGTATTTGTAGTTGCTTTGACGCGTCTGACTGCTGGATTTTCTGGTAGTTTGGGGTTGTTTACCTCTGAAGGGCCACCTCTCGAATTAGCGAGATTACTCGAACGAATCAAAGTTCGCTATCAACTAACAACAACAATGCCGTCTTTAAGCTGACAACATATTGCTGCTTGCGCATATATTCGCAGGTTCAGATCAGGTTTGTTTTGTTTTGAAGTTGCGTTTGCCAAGCTCGAGGTGTTCTTGCTTCTCACCTTCCTTTGAGGATAGATCGAAGGTCCCCAAGTCAAACTTCACAGCAGAAGAAAGTTAGAAAGCTATTTGCGGTCAATGGGTTGGTATTTTCTACTCAATAACCCCTATTTTCAACAGTTCCAAGCATCTCCAAGCCCAGCAATCCAGTAAGCCCCAGATGCGAGGATCAATCGTCCAGCACCACAACATCCGCACCAGCAGGAACAACAAACTTGAAACGGTCCTCCAGGATCAAATCATGCTGCCTAGCAGCCTTTCTCAACTCCAACAATAAGATATTCTTGGGCTGGTACCGCTCCGGATTGACCAACAGCCGGCTCTGAACAGCCTTCAGCACATCAACAGCAGCATCCGCCATCTCCTTCATCTCCCCTTTGCCCTTCCCAGCCCAGAGTCCTCCCTGCCGACGCAGGATCTCGACAAACTGCACCACAAACCAGATCGCCTTCTCCATCTCCGTATACTTTGTCCACTTGACAGGTGATCGGTTAAGGAACTTCATGGTCCCCCGGGACAGGTGGCGGAGGACTTGGGCGCAGAGCTCGGTGCGGTCGCCGAAGGAATCGCCGGCCACTTTGGTGGCGGATTGGGAGAGGTAGTTGATGAGGGTAATGAGGAGGGGTGGAGAGCAGAGGAAGGACCAGAAGAGCTGTTCGGTGGCGAAGCCGAAGAAAGCCAGGAGTTGGATGATGGTGTTGAGGGGTGCCATTTTGGTGAGATTGTGGTTGGTGGAATGTGGATTGGGTTGGATGTGAGGTTGATGTTGGAGTTGTTGTTGGCTGATCTTGGGAACAGTAGGCATATTCTGAGAAGAAAATATACGGAATCTCTGTTCGCTAAGTAATTTCTCCACCAGTCCTCGGTTGTGCCTGATATGGCCTCTCGGACAGAAAACGACATCTTTTACACGAAAATGTGACTAATAACACTTAGCTTTAGATTTCGACCGAGATCTATTCGTCCTGGCATGTAAATCACATTTCCGATGACCAGGACTAGTTCTCTCCAGCTTGATCCCAAGATCATCCACTGTTGGCAATGTCTCATATGGTAAATAAGTTCGAGCCATGACAACATGGTCTCTTCAGAGCGCCATAATAATCGTTCACAACACTTCTTACAGCAATCAAGGCCAACAGCCCTCTAATCAGACAGTTACGAGGGTATCATGTCTTACACAGTGACAGTACTTAAATTGGTGGCTGACGTTATCGTAAGAGTAGACTTTGAAGGGGGAGAGTACCGATTCAAAACCCTGTTTGAAAGCGCCTTCAGCATCGCTTCAGGCCTCATTCTTCTCTGCACTCAATCATTCAGCACAATAATCTTGGTACTATAGAAACTTAACAACCTATCTATTCGTGATGAACAACCACATATTGCGCATCTTATCGCCCTTGGATTGAAGATATCTCAGAGGTTGTGGCTGATCAACAGTAGGCCCAGATATCTCTGAATAAGTTCGCCTGCCTGGATGCATCTCAGTGCGCACACACACCAACTTTAATTAAAACACTAACCACTAAATATTACGAAATATGCCATTTCCGCTCGCCGAAAGGCAACGACAACACTAAAACACACCAATTAGCAAGAAAACAGGAAATAGACACTTGCTTCCGGCCGGCGAAATGGCGCATACGATTCGGCTCTTCAAAAACTTCCTCGGATGTTTTCCACGAAGGTATTCCTGAAAGAGTACTTTCCGAGTTTTGCTCTTCAATTCTCTTGGAGGTTTCAATTTTTGTGGTGGTTTGTTTTGATTTCGCTGCTTGGAATTAAGCGAGGCCGCAACAGAGAAAACCCCAAAAGTCGAGAAATCGAGGCTCCGGGGCGATGGGTTGTATATTGGCTATTACAGGTTCTTTGGAGTGTAATTCAAAGAACTTGTATCAACAATTTTTGAGGCTGATAGAAAAGAAAATTGAATTTCTACTGAGAGTAGTTTGGGCAGGGTCAACCGGAAACAGACCTGGGGGCGGAACCTCGCCATAATTTGGAGAGCGAAATGTGAGAAGAACCTGATCCTTCAGACCAGAAGGTGGCACGTTATATGACGATAGAGACGTAGGACTCCGGACTTTGACATCGGACATCGCTGCGTTCGCCTTCCAGCCAGGAGATGAAAGTGACGTTCAAGCTAAGTGGCCCCGGAAGTGAAGTGGCTTAGTCAGCAGCCCCTAGTAAATTACTTGCATGAACCAAATTCCATCTTCAAATCTCCCCTCCGCCCACCAAAACAAGACACCGCCAATATGTCGAATAGCGACCTCCAGAAATGGGTAACCAGCGACGTAGACTTCTACGCCCTCCTCGGAATCAGCATCGAAGCATGTTCTGCCTCTGAACTGCGGCGCGCATATCGCAAAACCGCCCTGCAATACCATCCTGACAAGGCTGGCAAAGACTATGACCCCGAGAAATACGAGCTTTTCCAAGCCGCGAATGGCGTGCTGAGCGATCCAGAATTGAAGGCGAAGTATGACGGACATAGAAGTGCGAAGCTGCAAAGGCAGCGGGCGAATGAGCTGTTTGAGGGGAAGAGGAGGGCGATGAAAGAGGATTTGGAGGCGCGGGAAAGAGGAGGCGTGAGTTTGGGGATGAAGAGGGGAAGGGAGGAGAGTGAGATGGATAAAGAAGTGAAGAGATTGGCGGAGGAGGGTAGGAAGAGGAGAGCAGCGAGGCAGTCGATGATGGCCGAAAATGTTGCGTCGTCGCCTGCACCAGCGTCAGCACAGAAGAAGCCGGAACAAGCAGAAGCACAAACGACGACGGGATCTACACCTACACCTATGGCAGCAGCTACGGAAACAGCTCATAAACCAGAAACAGCCCAAGAAGACGACAAAATCGAGCGTCTAGAGCGCCGAATCCGAGAAGCAGAAGCCGCAAAAGCGAAGCGCAAAGCCGAAAAGAAGGCCAGGAAAAGCGGCATCTTCGTACCTCTCGACTCTGATTCTCCTGCGGGTGCAGACACAAACACGAATGAAAAGGAGGCAGGAGTAGGATCAGGCCCTGATCGAGGGACAGCCACATCTACACCTATCAAACGCCCCGATATCTTCAGAGGATTGAAAGCTGACACTCAGTCTCAGTCTTCAGGAGCGTCTCCGAAATTCTCCTTCTCGCCTACGACGAGTATGCCCACGCCGAAGAGGAATGATTTCGCGGCTACGATGGCGAGACTTAAGGCTGCAGAGAAGCAGCGTATGGAAGATGAGATCAGAAAACAAGAGTCAGAAGCTGCGTGAGTTGAGCTGATGTGAGTTGCTGTGATTATGAGTGCCTGGTGCCTGGTTGATCTTAGCATTGGCGTTGGAGGAATTGATTTGCTATACCCCCAGAATCGAAATAGAGGAATAAAATTACATCGAAATGGAGATATCATATTCTACAATGCTGCGTATCTATCTCATGTACATGTCAGCTTTCCTCGGTATTATACAACCCATATCTCTATTGCTTCAGATGCCACGGCGGCACGAACGCCTTGATCTTCAAGCTCTTTCCCTCACCACCCTCACCACCCTCACCACCCTCACCTTCCCACTCAACCTTGAATTCATCGCCTTCCTTATATCCCCCCGCCTCACCCTGAACCTGCACATCAGTCATAGTCTCCAGCCTACAAAGCCCCAACCCAACATTTCCTACCCCAGCTAAGAACTTTCCCGCACTTCTCCCTCTCTTCTCGAACCTCCCAATGCCCGTGTCCCTAGGGATACCCTCCACACCCAGCATCTTCCCAGCATCATACTCCAGAGCGGTCGGCTCACTCTCTTCCATCCCATACAGCATGACAGGCAGGATCCTCTTCCTCACCACACCCCTATGATGTGTCCGAATCGTCAACTCCTGCCCAACATAACACCCCTTCTTATAGTCGATCCCACCCATGAAGTCAACATTGCTCTCCTGCGGCAACGCCTGCTCCCTGACGAGCTCATCCTGCCCCTCAGCTACACCCTTCAAGTACCTTCTGACTCTATACACATCCTCGCTCGTCTCCTGCATGTCAAATTCAGGCTTCAAGTCGCCTGGTAGCAAAAAGCGTCGTCCCATGCCCGGGGCACGGTTATCAGGACATCCAATAACACCCTCCTTCTCTTCCGCCGAACTTGTACTCGACCCTGGATCCGTACCTGAAGCCGTACTCTCACCACCACCCAACGAATGCGGCGTCCACCCATCCTTCCCCCCTTCCTCCCAAACACTCCACACCCCCCTCTCCTCAACATCCAGCACCCTAACCTCAAACTTCGCCCTCAACTTATACCTCTTAATATGCTTCGCCAACACGGCGACCTCCTTCGCATCCACCTCAATCAACCAGCCCTCTCCTTTGCCATCCGGCTTGCCGGACTCCGTGTAAGGGTAGATGAAGACATCATTGAGCAGCCGACCTTGTGCGTTGAGGAAAGCGGCGTAGAATCCCCCGCTTGTACGCGGTGGGGAGGGTGAGAGGTTCGCAGTTATGACGCCTTGGAGGTAATGTGTTGAGTCTGGGCCGGTGAGGGCGATGAGGCGGCGAGAGGGGAGGTATGCGAAGGCTGATGGGGGAGGGTAGGGTGGATTGCTGGAGCTTGTGCTAGAGTTGGAGAATCGTTGTGTGGCGAGTCTGGCTGTGGGGAGGCTGCGTGAGAGGCAACTGTTGCAGACATATGGTGATTGGGATGGCACCCGGGGGAGTCGAATCGGCGGCTTCATTTTGGATTAGATTTGTAGTTGTTTGGAGGATTGGAGTTTGAAGGAAAGGAGATCGATGCTCGAGGCGGAAATTCCCGCGGCTGTTGGATTTCTCAGCCTTGCCAAGATTCGCTCCTAGCTCGATCATCAATATATAGGTCTGAAGGGGATAAAGACCACGACAGTAATAATGCCTATTAGTATGTTGCAATACTTGGAAGCTTCACAGGATGAGTCTCAAAGGTGTGCATTTCAAAGCAAGGCTTTGCGCGGTAAATTCATTGATGCTTCAGTAGCATATGTGATAGCTAGTTGGCCATGCTAGGCATTCCTTCAAAACCGTTCATTCACTGTCATAATAGCAAATGACCTGTCATTGCATAGATCCGTCCCTGCACACACCCATACACGCTCAAATACACTTGCTCGCCCAAAACTCTTAACTCCATCGCTGAACTCCCGTTGTTAAGTTCTTTGGTACATCAGATTAACGCTGAGCACCATTCGCTACAGCGTCTAGGTAACTCAATAGAAATCCTTTATCTGCAGGAGAAATCGGAGTCTGGCTTCCACGACGTGGGCCTCCTTCAGTTGATGCAAGACTTCCGACTCTGGACCTAGCAGATATGCCAAACGGTGGATCCGCAGGTGGCAGTGAAATGAGTGGCTCTCCAGTTGGACCCTGTGTAAATAAGGCCCCAGCTACAGGGCCTTTGCGGAACATGGAAAGTAAGTTTTGTGTATGATCGGCGGGGTGGGTTGGAGGTTGAGAGAAAGCTGGGAAGTTCGATTGTTTGGGTGTAATTCCTTCGGGAGACATAGATATTCCAGGTTGAGGTCGTTTCAAAATCTGGGGTTGGAAAGGTTTCTCGGTGTGCTGCACCGATTCCATGGCCTTTGAGCGTGGAATCGTTTGTTTCTTCTCTCTGGATCGAACCTTGTGGGCATCGCCATTTTTCAATGAAACTTCCTTCTCACTCGATTCCGTAGGACGGGCCAGAATTCCAACTGGCCGGAAAGGTAATTGAGCACCTAGAGCCTGGTGCATCTTCGTACCAATATTCGCAGCATGATCTGGGGTTCGCTTGTCATTAAGTAGTGCGGATGTTGATGCGGCATTCGTAGAAAGAGGCTCCACAGCTGAGAGCTCCACAGCCGAAGGGGTACCACTCGGAGGGAGGGCTGTCGCAGCGAGTGGTTTTGCTAGCACTGCTGCAGGTGTTGTTGGGCTTTTGAAGAGACCAAGCAAAGTCGAACGTTGAGTTTCACTAATAGGTTGTCTTGCAGACAGTGCCGGAGGGACGGGTGCTTCGCTGCCTTTACGATTCTGTGCAACTTGGGGATGTGGCGCCCTTTGCTGTTGAGAGGCATCCGCAGGGAGTTCCTGGGGTAAATGTTTGTGATTCTGGGCAGAATCTTGTGCGAATTGTCGTAATGGAAGATCGTTGCTAGCAGGAGTTTCACCCACTGCTTGATCTCTACTCTTGAATGCATTGAGAAGTGCCAGAGAATGACTAGTGAGCTTTGGTGGTGACTGCTTTGGCTCGGGTGGAACCATTGTTGAATGTAATCCAGGAAATTGCGGCGTGGAAATAGCCATGGACAATGTTGAGTTTACTTGCGGCTGTTGAATTTGTTGCGGTGGAGGAACCATCGGTGCATGAACAGGACCACCGGTGAAAACAGCTCTCTGAACATGTGGAGGCAATGGTTGTGGGTGAATGAGATGCTGTGATTGATGGCTGTGAGGATTCTCATTCCGCCTTGGGGCTGGAGGTTGTGCTTGCTGAATCCCTTGGTACATGTGCTGTGGAAGCTGAGCGTGTGAAGGAGCCTGTTGTTGGTATGGCTGTTGATGCGGGGGACCTTGCTGACGCTGTTGTTGGTGTATTTGTTGGTGTGGTTGTTGGTACGAGAAAGTCGCTTGCTGGAACACTGGCGGAGGTGGCATCTTATTGTGAGAGACAAGAGGTCTAGGTGGAAAGTGCTGAGGGGTCGGTGGCATTTGAGGTTGTCCGAGGGTATGGTCAAGGGGTGTGTGAGGTGGAGCATTCTGAGGGAGCGATTGATTTGAAGGTGGCGGCTGGCTGTGCAATATAGCTAGCAGCGCCTCGCCTACATTGTTCCCAGGAGGAGCCATTGAGGTCGGGCTTGCTTGTAATTCTTGCGGTGGCTGTTGTATCTGTAGAAGACGATTGAGAGCTGCGCTCGCATCTTCTAGACTGCCACGGTCCGGAATACCTCGAATAAATTCTCCTCGGCGCTGTGTTGGACCGGCGGACTCTGCTCCTGGGTCATCTTCCGTAAACATCTCGTCGTTGCTGACACCTCCTGCTGAGAGATACTGGTTGCTCGATAATCTCTTTGCATCCCTCTTCTTTTCCTCGAGGACCCATTTGCGGAGAGGGACTAGAAATGGAGCTACCATGTAGAATTTACTGGCACTTTGGGTGGGCTCATGTTGCTCTTGTCCTTTCTTTCTGAACGCCGGCAGGTCAGAGAGCAACCACCAATCAATTTTGCTGATTTCTTTGCGCGTTCGTGGCGCGAAATGCGTATCCATAGGCACATTTCTGAATACAAACAGATGGACCTGTTGATCACGCATGTTGACCTCGATCTTTTTCACTCTACGGTCATGAGGAACCAGGCCAGCGTCGCCTAGATGGTAGCCGGTCTCTTCGTAGACTTCGCGGACCGCACAATCCAAGTCATCTTCATCCTTATTGATTTTTCCACGAGGAAAGCTCCAGTTGGCACCCTTCTTCCAACCTTTCACCAGAACCGCCGCATCCATGGCTTCATTCAGCATTATAGCACCCCGAACCGGAACGCGTTTCTTGTACATCATGAACTGCTCGAAAGCAGCCATATGTTTTCCTTTGGAGAAATCCGAGAGTATAGGGCAATGCGCAAAGATGAGTTCGGAAAAATTGCGGAGGTTCATAGAAGGGAGAGCTGGATCGAGGGGCCGGATAAAGTCCTCGTAGAACCATTGTGCTTCTTCGACTTGGAAGCATATTCGTTCGATGGATCCTAGATCAGCTAACGGAAGATTCAAAATGAATCGGGCGCAGAGGTCGTCCAGCCCTGAAGATGTCTTGTTAGTTATACCGATGGAACTATATAAGGCTGGGCTTCTAGAGCTGCAGAGTAGACGAAGACATGAAGGGAGATTTGAATCTACAGCATAGATGGCTGTCTGATAGTAGGAACTTACAATCGTCTAGTTGCATTCTTCTTTCGTTCATGATGTTTTGATCTTCTCAGCATATCCACGACTCGGGTGGTTGTTCTGGCGCGGGCGGGTGGGTAGACGCGCAGTCAGGCCAGCGAGGCGGCAGAGGAAGCTGAAACTCGAGGACTTTCCGAGGCCCAGATCAGATGTGGCAAATCCGGGGGGCGCAACACAGGGATGAAGATGGGTGTCAAAGTGCGGTGAGAACAGCTGTAGCTGATAGTGGTGGACCGAAGTGGTTGGGAAACAGAGAGGAGAGGCTGGGTTGAGCCGAGTCAGTTTGTATCTGTGTCTTGTCCTGGTCCTTCCTAGCTGCGTCGGAGTGAAAGGTTAAAGTACAGTAGGGTGCAAGAAGTCTGAACACCCCCCCTTGTAAGCGGCCGCTAGCGCCTAATTTTCAGGCTTCCTGAAGTGCGCAGCCCATATCCTGGACGCCCAAAGACTACGTATATTTTAGCACGCTAGTCAAGAATTACAAGGGGGGGTGTTCAGACTTCTTGCACCCTACTGTACCGGTACAGTACGATATGATTGCGATTGCTTGTTAGAGTACTGTACTGTACCACTGGCTCCAGCTCCAGCCACAGACACAGCCACCGCCACACCCCCGTGCACTGCCAAAGAAGGCAAGCCCCAACACGCTGGCTGTGATTCTCATGCCAAGTTGCTGCACCACGCAGGAGAATGACGTGTGGTGGCAGGGCTTCACAAAGTAATGCCGCAAAAACTTGAATGCGAAATGCACCAACTGACTATCAGTGGCTTGATCTACAGTAGCTCAAGCAAGCTTTGATTCAAATCGTGGTAGCTAGTCAAAATTCCAAGCTGGAAAATTCCCATAAAGAAGGGGGCTCCCTCTGAACCAGATTCCCGTCCTTCAATGTACTGCGCGCTTGTTAGTACGTTGATCCAGGAATAGTACGCGCGACAACGTTTCAACGTTCGACACCCTGAGCAACGCATACCAGTCACGCTGAATTCCCAGACGGCAATCCAAGCAAGCAAACGCCTACAACTGCCCCTGTTTGGAATTGCTTTGTTGTGAATTTCATCTATTAAAGGACGACTCCCGCCCTTCAAGAACCTCGTCGATAACCGAACAACAAATCTACCACAGATTCCGCAACCATGGCAAGCTTTATCGCAAAGATCATCAGCAAGAAGATATTGGGGGAGACTCTTGAGAATAACTTCGGCAAAGATGTAAGTATTTAATTCACGGCCAACGCAAGATTCGGCGTCAGCCCACCAACGTCCAGCTCCAACCACAGCAACTCGTACAATTTCCTGAACTCAGCTAATGACTATTTCAGGATCCATACTTCGAGACAGTACCAGCGACCCGCTTAGATGGAAGACCATCCTCAAAGACAAAGAAGAGACGCAAGGCGCTACCTCCGGGAATCTCTCCCCATGACGCAAAGGTTCTTACAAAGGTCAAGCGTAGAGCTTATCGTTTGGACATGAGTCTTTTCAATTGTATGGGTATCAGATTTGGTTGGAGTTCTGTTATTGGAATCATACCTGGGTAAGTCAAGATTTGCTTCGGCTTCGTTGCACAGCTAATGGATGATTTGCAGAGTTGGAGACGTCATCGATGCTTTCATGGCCATGATGGTCTATCGTTCTTGTACAAAGGTTGAAGGAGGCCTCCCAGCAGACGTCAAGTCGAAGATGATGTTCAATATCGTCATTGATTTCGCTGTCGGTTTAGTGCCATTCCTGGGTGATATCGCCGACGCTTTGTTTCGTGCCAATACCAAGAATGCGGTCGTTCTCGAGAACCATTTGCGAGAGAAGGGACAGAAGGCACTCAAAGCCGCTGGTCACAATTCGCCTGTTATGGATCCTACCGATCCCGATGTCTTCGATTCGCAGATGAACAACGAAGACCCTCCTCCCCATTACGCTACGCAGCCACCCACTCGACAAGACACACAACGAAACGGCGAACATCGCGCGCAAACCAGCAGGGCACCAGAAGAGCAAAGCCGCGGTGGATGGTTTGGAAACAAGAAGCAGAGAGTTGCTGATCCGGAGCGAGGCCAGGACTTGAGAAGGAATGAGTACGAGGAACCTCGCAGGAACAAATCGACCTTGCAAAAGAATAGGACATGAAGGCATCTGTTAAGATATGCATGCAGCGACGTTTGTCACTTTCGGCGATGTATTTCTAGCGATTTGCTTTTATGTTTGAGAATACCCCCAGCACAGATAATACAATACCAAATTATGAACGGAATTTCCGGAAATGTGCAAGGTATGGAACTGTATTCGCGTTTCGTACAATAATGGAAAGAGGCTGAAAATGGATCCTCTCCACGGGAACGCGTCAGGTACTGTAAATGGAAACTGGGGTTACCCATGCTGTGGAGAGGGTTGATCGTCCCGAGCATCAGGTGTGACAATTTTTGTATCGTACGAGCAGCCCATAGAAATGTTATAAACTAGGTAGACAACATTCGATCGTCAAGACGAACGGCACTTCAACTAGAAGATCCGATTTCGGTCTCTTGACGCAAGTCTATTCCATTCCTTTGTCCTGTCACAGCTCCTGGAGCTGACTGAAAACAACCTGATTCATCATGACTACAAATATCCACCAAAACAAAACCATTCCTGATTCTTCTCAAGCTCGGCAGCTTCCTGCCTCGAATTGACAAGGATTAAGATCAGATAAAGCATGGCAGGCCGAGCAAGATTAGATGCCAGGGTCTGAGTGGCCAATGTCTCCCAGCCATGCCCATTTCTCAGGAAAATAAAACGCGAACGCGTCCAACCCTTGCAATATAATCACGTGGTCGCCTGTCGCGTTGATCCAAAAACTACTAAAAGGCTTTCCCTCCATCCTCCATATTCCCTTCCTGCCAAACACCAACATCCTCTCTACTTCGATCACTTCCTCCCAATTACCTTCATACCGAATACCCAACACCTTTTAAGCTCTACACAACAACATGACTTCTCAAGTCACTCCCTCAAAGACTGTATGCATGCCCCCGCCTTTGCCACTTCCATCGTCATCGTCGCGTCAATTCAGTTGCTAACTCATGTTTGCAATAGGCTGCCACTGGCATCGAATCGCTCAAGATGGGTGACTCCCCTGCGAAGAAGCTCAACTTCGGAGCTGCCAACAAGGAGAACGAGCCCCTGAATACCGACGCGCCCGTCTTCGAAGATATCGAGGTCAAGAAGCCCGTCGTCGAGGATGTCAAGAAGGCAGAGATCCAAGCTATGGTTGCAAAGGGCTTCAAGCCAGAGGAAGCCGATGAGCCATTGCTCCGCGAGAACGCACAACGATTCGTGCTCTTCCCCATCAAATACCATGAGGTTAGTCGCGTCGACGCGTCAACCTACGCGTTAAGTGTTTTGAACTTAGCTAATGTTCTTCCACAATAGATCTGGCAGATGTACAAGAAGGCAGAGGCATCTTTCTGGACCGCCGAAGAGATTGATTTGTCCAAGGATCTCCACGACTGGAACAACAGACTCAATGACGACGAGCGTTACTTCGTTTCCCATGTCCTTGCATTCTTCGCTGCATCAGACGGAATTGTCAACGAGAACCTCCTCGAGCGCTTCAGCGGTGAAGTCCAAGTCCCAGAGGCTCGATGCTTTTACGGTTTCCAAATCATGATGGAGAACATCCACTCCGAGACATACTCCCTCCTCATCGACACATACATCAAGGAGCAGGCTCAACGCACGCATCTCTTCAATGCCATTGAGACCAGTAAGTTAAAACGCGTCGTTATTTAATTTACACGATCTAACGCGCTCTAGTCCCTTGCATCAAGAAGAAGGCCGATTGGGCTGTCAGATGGATCCAGGACAAGGACTCTACCTTTGCTCAACGTCTCGTCGCATTCGCCGCTGTTGAGGGTATCTTCTTCTCTGGCTCATTCGCCTCGATCTTCTGGTTGAAGAAGCGTGGTCTGATGGCTGGTCTTACTTTCTCCAACGAGCTCATCTCCCGTGATGAGGGTCTCCACACTGACTTTGCCTGCCTTCTCTTCTCCCACTTGAACCACCGCCCAAGCAAGCAGGCAGTCCAAGACGTCATTACCGAGGCTGTTGAGATCGAGCAAGAGTTTCTCACTGAGGCTCTTCCTTGCGCTCTTCTCGGCATGAACTCTGGCTTGATGAAGCAATACATTGAGTTCGTCGCTGATCGTCTCCTTGTTGCTCTCGGCAACGAGAAGTACTACAAGTCTGCCAACCCCTTCGACTTCATGGAGAACATCTCCCTTGCCGGAAAGACCAACTTCTTCGAGAAGCGTGTTGGTGACTACCAAAAGGCTGGTGTCATGGCCGGCACACAGAAGAAGCACGAGGATACTGAGGCACAGACCGAGGCCAAGGCAGAAAATGGAGGTGACTTCAACTTCGATGAGGACTTTTAGATGTCTACATACATCTGTAATATTGGGTCGATCGGCGTTTTTCATTTTAATTGTACATGGGGTGCATTGCATACTCTTCTCTTCTCACGGGTTTCTTGCATAGATGGCGCGGTCGCCGGGTGCAGACGTGTTGGTCTTGCTTGTGGATATACAAACTTTTATTGATGGCGTTAGAGGAGTTTGGATATGGATCATGGATGAGATGAGGGATGATGGGGAAGGATGGGGTAGGATAGGAAGGAATAGGATACCAGATGACTAGTAGGAATGAAAAGCCTGAATACTCAACACTATAAGATTCAATTGTGATCTTGCTTGTGCTCAACCTCGTGAATATGCTATGCCAGCCCCCGAACGCCATTCTATGCACTTTGGATAGCGAGATCTCGACAACACCTTTCTCGCTTTCAGATCTCAAACATGGTCAGATCATTCGTCCTCGTCTCCATGCTAATCTCCATCTGCTCAACATTCCCAATTCTACAAGCAAAGCCTCATATCTCCAGCAACCTAAGTTCCCCCAGCCCCTCATTTCTTCCCCTTCTTCTTTCCCTTCCCCTTCCCACCCTGTTGTTGCTGCTGTTGTCCCTGTGCTCCACCTTGCGCAACAGTCTTCACCACACTCGCAACTGGCGCCTCTTTCTCCTCCTCCTTCACCTCCTCCTCCTCCTTCTCCTCCAAGCCCGCCATACCCCTCGCCAGCCTACCCAATATCTGAATCAACCTACTAACCTCCGCACCCTTATTCGTGGTGTACTTCAGCGTTGTGCCGCTCTGAGGGTCGTAGGTTTTGAGGGTCAAAGTTGCGCGCGCGGCAGGTTGGTCGGGTGTTGGTTTGGAGGTGGTGGAGGGGCCGAGTGGTGTGGAGGGTTGTTGAGCTGTATTGGGTGGTGAAGAGGAGGGTGGTGGGATGGTGTATTTGCTTGTTATACGTGTCTGGGATATGTTAGCTATGGACTTCTCGGGCGGAGGCGGGGTGTGGGAGGAGGAGGGGAATGGAGAAATGGGAGGGGAACTTACAGTTGCAGGTCGCGCTTTTAAGAGGAGGCTTGACTGCGTCAGCCATTGCTGGGCTGTTTCGAGGTATGGCATTGTGGGCGAGTGAGGCGTTGGGTTTTGGGCGGAGTGCGGAGGAGTAGAGGTTGTTGTGGGATGCGGAGAGAGCTTCGAGGTGTGAAGGCTGCTCCTTGGATTTAGAGTTGCTTTGGTGGGGTTGCGAGGCTGAAGCTTGCCGTTGTGCTTGGTCAAGCGAGGTGTGAGTTTGCTTGGAACCTTGGAATATTATCTGCCAGTAATGCGATTCTTGATGCGTATAGCCCGAAGATCTACTACGAGAATTCCGAACGATTATCTTGAGAAGCGAATAGTATTGAAATTTTCCATCATGAGATCGCTCGATCTATTCTGAGGAATTGCAAGACAGAGGCTGCTTATGTAAGCTTGAATGTCCACCTTTGGTGGGGGTTGAAGGGCGTGAGCGAGGCCAGACTGACTCAACAGAACCGTAAGACACAGCACACGCGACCTTCGATTAGTTGACTCACTTCACCATACATGGATCCGTAGCCTGAAAAGGAGCGTTTTCACTAACGCTTCGTCAACATCTCATAACGAAAATGGCCTCCACAGATACCTCAATACAAGATGCCAGCTCGGACGCGCCGTCGTACGAGGCTGACACTTCCCAGACGAGTGAAGCAATCGACGAGAAGATGGCGGACCTCGAAATTGAGGTCACAGATGGGACGAAGGAACTTGCTTTCGATATGCAGAGAAGATGTCAGATACTGCTTGAGGAATTGAAGCAGTTTCAAGCACATCTACGAGAATTGAAGAAGGAAACGAAGGTCGAGATCAAAATCTTCAAGAATAACGTGCAGGCCGAATTGAGGTGCTTGAACAAGGTAGGAAGCACTCTATTGTTTGAGTATAAGTTTGGATAGTATGCTAAATCCACCTACAGCTCGCAGAAGCCAATCCCGACATGCCTAAAACAAAACACGGCCTGCGATCCTCCAACCTCTTATTTTATTCTTCCGTTTGGGCTACAGCGAAAACATGCACAAGCGTCATAGCATTGGGAAAGAAATTCTACTGGGTGTCCAACAAAGATGCACAACCACGCACTGCTGCAGAAGTATCCGCTCGGAAAAAGAAACATGCTCTTGTTGATGTGGTTTGCCAGGATGGTCTTCAATGGATCAAAGTGTCTTCTGTCACGGAGAAGAGGATAATATGGGACCTGGCCAAAGCTGGATGGGTGGACTCCGACGATGGGAGTGATGATGGGCTCGATCCTATAGATGACGATGATGAGCCAGAAGGTCTGCTGAAACAGGTAGAAGCTCTCATCAAAGCCTCGAAAACCACAATCGTCAGAAACAGACATCCAAAAATCGTCCTGATCTTGCCACGGATAAAAGCTACTCCAGATTCAAAAGAGGTTGGCCACATTCTGAGTAAAATCAGAGACCTTGGCGTTGTCGTTCAGACATCAGAGATGATCACTGAGCCACCTCCGCTTTCTGAAGCTATCCGGAAAATGGCCGCCGAGAGATTCGAAAGTTTCTCCGAGGTCTTGAATGTCGATTGTACAATTCTGCTCGCCTTTGCAAGTGACCTGTCCCATGGGAGAGTGGAATCAGAAGACTGGCACAACAAAGCCATTTCTCGCCAAATCGAGATGGAAGCCGAAGACCAACTGCTACCAAGTAGTCTATGGCCAGCTTGTGGCTCTAAAGCGATGGTTTGTACACGTCATGCTGCTGTCAGGATGCAAGAAATAGTTGAGACGATCGGTACAGAGAATGAGAAGAAACGGGCCGATCTCCTGCTGAATCTCGACTCTCCTCGTACTCGAGAGGAACTTCTCGCAGAGTTTCAGACCCTGACAGACTACACTGTCCCGAAAGAATGGGCACTTCCAATTCAAGTCGTCGATGTCGATGTGCCTCAAGTTATGACAAATCTACCTCCCGTGGCTGAAAAGGTTGCTAAGACACTCACCCCGATCAATGCATCGGTGTTCTTATATGCTTGGGCGAATGACTTGACTACCTTGAGTAGCAATGCAAGTGTGGCTAAAGGGATGGAATTTGTAATCGAGGCGAATCGTACTGATGACGAAACATTGGGTCCGGACGTTTGGCTTTCGCCTTCGTCGAGGTCTTTGGTGGGGAAAGAGAAGCAACGGAGGGGGTATTCGGAGAAAGAGGGAAGTGAGGCTGCATCTAGCAATGGCGATGCCATATGAGATGGAAGTCGAAAGACAACGCTGTTGACATCGCTTCCTGAGCTGGAAATGCTTGTTGACAATGCTAGCGTAGAATCATACCTACCTACTGGGTGCTTTGGGATTCATGATCTGACGATCAATCAACTACATAGAATACGAAAAGAGAGCACATAAAGCTAAATTAACTTACTCAGGGTCCTGTAATGATGGCTTTACGTCGCTTCAAGCATCAATCTGCACGTCCAACCACAAGTTCTGCTGCACCACCTCGGAAAACAGCCGAATCACCCAGAGCAATTATTTCGATGAGTGACGATGAAGAGAATGTGCATCTGATAGCCTCTGCCTCTCGTCTAGATAGTTCAAACATAGCTCCCAACCCAGTTTAGTCCACCTCCAGTATCTTGAGTGCCAAAGCCTCCAGAAAGCTTGGGCACAGCATGACTCCGTCGGATGCCTCAATCTTGAAAAGCTGATTCCGCCACCAACTCCTGGAACGCCATTACATCCCTCAGTTCACTTTTGGGGTATCCAGCCACGAACGCAAAGTACACCGAGTGAACTGCACGAATGTTCTCCAGCTCCTCGTCGCTACTAACTCTCGTGTCAATTTTAAATCCACCGGCCACCATCTACGCTAGGCTCTGATCCGGAACCCAGAATACAACCTCCTTGTCCGCCGTAGCAAAGAAGTTATAGCGCGGGTTGAACGCAATGACCGCCGAGTCACCCGTATACTCCAACTCATGAATCGGAGCTAGGAATCTCTCTGGCGCTGCAGCAAGCGTATCCCAGACCAGTACGTTCTGGCCTCTCGAACCACTAATCACATACCGTCCATCAGGAGTGAAACAAGCATCTCCAGACGAAGGATACAGGTACTCGCTAGATGAAGAACTGACCCCCTCGGGATTGTGATCACCGCCACAAAGACGCTTGACGCCACCCCGCTCTCGCCGCAAAGAGGCTTTCAGGTGGCCGTCGAAGGCGTCGAGTAGGAAGTGGCCCTGGCCTGTCGTGCCGAGGAGGATGTGCTTCCCGTCGTTGGAGAATTCTAGTTTGTTCCAGCCTTTACTGGTTGATTTTGGTATTTCCTGGGAATAAGGCAACATGTCGAAGGTGGAGAAGGGGGCTTTATCATAGTTCCTGAAATCGTAAAGGAGGATGGAAGATGCCGTTGGAGAGGCGACGGCGAACACGTTGCCGGAAGGGTCCCAGGCGGAGAGGTATGCGCCGTTAAGGTTCAGCTTACCACAAGCGTTCTTGGTGGATGCGTCCCAGATACGCAGAGTATTGTCCTCGCTGCAGGAGAGGAAATTGTCTTGTCCGGGATGGAGTGATAGGCACGTGACGGTGTCTTCGTGGCCTTCAAAGTACCGAATGTAAGAGTTGTCGTGTGTGGAGAGGTATCGAATGGTATCTTTCTTTGGTATGAGTGATGGATGAAGAGGTTGGGTTGAGTTGTCTTACTGTTGATCTTGGTGCTCGCGTGGATAATGCAGCCTTGTGCGTGACTGAACATCGCGTGGCTGACTCCGTATTTGTGACTGAGAAGAGGCTTGTGATGCTTGCCTTCTTTCACACTGTACATTTGCATAGTGTGATCGCTCTCAGAGGTGAGGACGTAAGCACCTTCATCGTCGAAGTCGAGCGCGACGATGGAGGTGGGTTGCCCTGGGTGCTTATCACGTCGGAAGTGCTTTTTTGTGTCAGTATGTGCTTGAGATCGTGATTGAGCAGCTCTACCTTGGTTGGTCGATATAATGAGATCATTTCGGATAGCATTGCAGTTGGCTGAACACCGTTAACCTTCCCAGTAAGACCGTTCCCCATAGGAGAGTCGAGCGCCATTGGAGTTGTCGACATGTTGAATGATTTCTGGAGATCGCAGATTCAGTAGTGGTATAGATGGCAACAAAGAAGCTCAAGGTCTCAGGTCCAGCATGTCTTAAGTAGTGCGCTTAATTCACAAGTAAGTAAGAGAGTCTTCCTATTGAGGATGCATAATTATAAGTTGGTATTGTCCCTTGAACGATGCCAGGAGTGAAAGTTAAGCGAGACAATTACTGTGAGCTTAGTCGGCCAAGACATTCAGCTCTTCCTATTGGTCGAACCTTAAGCCGTCCCAACCCAACTTTCAGGGCAGCAAAGCGTTCCGACCTCGCAAACAAACCCGGTCAACCTGCAGCATAAGCACCAAAAAAGTCCTGAGAGCTTGTCAACCGTGTTGTCGCGAAGAATAATCATATCAAGCAATTGCTGCGCCGGCGACACAGTCAGATTACCGAGAGGCACGTATCCGCATTATCTGAATAAACATAAGCCGGCCGCTTGCATCTTTTTCCAATTCGTACTTTAGTTTATGGTAGTAGCTCAAACTGCCTCGTCAAGAACCCTTCTGAGGGCAGAAGGGAATCGCAAAACATGGCGACAACTCTAGGGTATGCTCCAAAGCTGTAGAAGAACATGTAAAAGCTAATGGAAACAGAGCTTTCGTCGCTGGCGGCATAGCAGCCTGCGGAGCGGTTACTGCTACCCATCCATTCGAAACGGTGAAGATCCGGTAAGCCTCCCACTTTCCAACCTCGAGAGACATACTGACCATGGCCGCAAAGCATGCAATTGCAAGGAGAACTACAAGAGAAGGCACTACAGCCGCGCATGTACAAAGGACCATTTCATGGCGTCACAGTCATCGTCAAGAATGAGGGGCTTCGGGGCATATACCGGGGTATTGGAGCTGCATACATCTATCAAATGATCCTCAATGGGTGCCGGTTGGGCTTCTACGAACCGATACGGAATACAATAACTACTGCTATCTACACGGATCCGAAAACACAAAGTTTGGGGGTCAACATCTTCTCTGGGGCATCGTCCGGAATCTTGGGCGCTGCGGCAGGAAGTCCATTCTTCTTAGTCAAGACAAGACTGCAGAGTTTCTCACCTTTTGCGCCAGTGGGCACACAACACAACTACAAGAATGCTGTGGATGGTATGAGGCAGATATATAAAGGCGAGGGGATAAGTGGACTGTACAGAGGCGTTGGAGCTGCTATGGTAAGGACGGGCTTCGGAAGCTCGGTCCAGTTGCCAACATACTTCTTTGCGAAGAGGCGGCTTGTCAAACATCTGGGAATGGAGGAAGGCCCTGCGCTGCATCTGGCAAGTAGTACTGCTAGTGGATTCGTGGTGTGCTGCGTAATGCACCCACCTGGTATGTAGATTCAAACCCGGGAGTGACGAATTTGCTAACATCACGAAAGACACTATCATGTCTCGCATGTACAACCAGAACGGAAATCTATACCAAGGCGTATTTGATTGTCTAGCGAAGACTGTGAAGACCGAGGGTGTGCTCGCTATCTACAAAGGATTTCTGCCCCATTTGGCAAGAATATTACCCCACACTATCCTGACCCTCAGTTTGGCCGAGCAGACCAACAAGCTGATGCGGAAATTTGAGAACAAGATTCTCCCTGCGGTCGAGGAAAAGAACCAAGTCTGAGGAGACTCCAATATCCAGAGACGTACTTGAAAGCTCTGAAGCTCAACATCCTGTATATACTGTATCTGCATGCATCTGGGAGTTCAGGTCCATGGAATTGGATGAGGTTTGTGATTCGACCTGTTGAGTGGTCTTTGGAAAAGCGGTGCGAATTCAGCCATTGATAGATCTAGAACAACCGTAGCATAGAACACCATGGTCATCATCCAGCTTGGCCGGCCGTGAGTCTGAGTTCTGATCACCACCCCATCCAAATATTCCAGCAGTGCCTTCTGAGACGGGCAACTCGCAAAGACCACAAGCTGTGGTAGCATCACCACTCATTGGCTTGAGCTTGCTGGATGTCCGTACCACATTTGCGACAATGCTGGGATAGTTCTCCTCCACGGACTCAAAGTACTGAACCATCAGATCATCAATCGTAGTCAACTTTGAAGAAGCAGATATGTGAGAAGATGCATTTTGGTAAATGATCAAGTCCGTAAGTTGAGGAGTCGTAAGAGAAGAGAAAGTCACGAGTTCCTTCTTAAGAAGATCTCGTAAGGGGTAATTGAACCCAACGCCATGCGAAGACATGCCATCAGACACTTGCCAAGGTAGTGAGAAGCCACGGCCTTTGGCGGTCTCAGTGAGAGTTTTCTCGGCAAGTCTTGTAGTAGAATCTCCAAAGAGAATACTTTCGCAGCCATTCCTCTTCGCAACATCCACTAGGAGTCGGGTAAGCAAAGTCGTTGCAATATCCTTCCGTGAAGTCGCTGAAGGCATGGCGCCAACAAGCGCTTGTAATCTTTCTGTTCCGGTTTTCTGAGCTTCCTGCTCGGTGGGAAGAGGAAGTCCCAGCGCTTTCCAATCTATGTTGTCCAGTAGCAGAGCATCTTCCAGGCCGAAGGAAGAGTAAGTATGTCTAGGAAAACGAGCCTTGTATTTCTCCAGCAGCTTAGCTGAATCCTCGCGATCTGCAATTTCCAAGTAAAGATCAATGTGGACCACGTATATTTCGTACGCGGCTCGGTTCATTCGATCGAATTGTCCCTGGAGATGTTGGTCTAGAATGTGTAATAGTGCGGCTGACGAGGGACCGAAGGAGAGAGGAAACAATAGTTTTCTGGGCGCTACTGTAGATCCTCGTATCCGATATGTTTCCATACGCTTTATTGTTTTCGTTGTGACATATTGTGTAAAACATTTGCTGGCTCCAGGTCAAAATGAGTCTCAAAAATGCTGACTAGGGACATACCTGCACACTTTCTCTGATCGGATTTGCTGGTTCGCAGACTCCTCGTTGCATCTTCTACACATGGTAGTTGCGCCATTTGTGGCATTTTTGGTATTTGAGTATTCCATGTTCTGGCTGTCTTGTGGATTTTCGTGAGTTGGTTGTTTGGAGAAAAGCGCAAGGCTCCAAGCCTCGCTGGTGGGCCTGGCTAGCTTCCCTGCCGTTGGACTTACGTTTCCTCAGACTTGACAGCTCCAACAATTATAAACCCACCTCTGCACCTATTTCTCGAGCTTCTTTCACGACATCGGACGTCGCGGAGTACTTCTGGATGGACACACGATCTGCGAATCTATAAATCCTCATAAAACGAACGTTCAACTGCTGAAACTCCCCAAACGCCGGAGTATCAGCCTCGAGGCTACAATCAATAATGAGGAGCTGGCTCCATGGCCTCCTCCTGCTGGGGCTATCTGCGGTGGTAGCCAGTGCATTGGAGATGAAAATGGACCAGAAAGATGAGAATAGGCAACTTTGCGCCGGAATGTACAGTCGGGATGCATGGGGAGGTGCTGTCGAACCACATATACTTGTCAAGTTCATAAAGGACACCACGGAAGATGATTCAGATCCAATTACATCTCTGGTCATATTTGAATGGAAGGACTACGACCTGATAGGGGTTTTGCCAACAGCAGACTCAATTACGGTATATGATGGCTACGGTACTGGTAGAGAAGAATACTAATGGTTGAGTAGAAAGAGTACATCTGCGACACCGAATCGATTGAGAACAAGTTCTGTAATGCCAACCAGACCGGAGAGTTCATCATGGCGGAGAATGCGACGGAGACCTCGAAAAACCTGCTCTTTACGAAGGCAGTACATTTGAAGGACCCAGGTCTTCCTATCAACTACGCAATCAAGAAGACCGGATACTACTGTGTTGGTACCACCGCATTCTCTCCCGCAGATGTGCAGTACACCGCAACAGTCGAATTTCGAAATGCCTACGGAGAGCTTCCAGCTGCCCAGATTGCCAAGCTGCCGTTTTATGGTGGAATCACCATTGTTTATGCGGTCATTGGGGCGTACGTTTGAATCTATGTTTCGATACTTCAACGTCCACTAACATGCCGCAGCTTTTGGGCCTTCCTATATGCGCAACACAGGCACGATATTTGTAGGTTTGCTTCCTCCAACACACTGCCAAGATACTTACAACTTGCGCAGTACCGGTGCAGAATTACATAACGGCAATCATCATGTTTTTAATTGTTGAAATGTTGATGACATGGTTGTTCTATGGTAAGTCCGTTTGTCAACTTTACTGGAGCGAGACTGACCATCCTAGATTACATGAACCGCAATGGGTCCAATGTTGGCTCCAAGGTGCTAATGATTGTTGTCGCTGTCTTAAATGCAGGACGAAACTCGTTTTCGTTCTTCCTTCTGCTCATTGTGTGCATGGGTTACGGTGTTGTCAAGCACAGCTTGGGCAAGACCATGATCTATGTTCGCTATCTTGCTGGAGCTCACTTCGTGTTTGGCTTGATATACTCGATTGCTAGTTTGACCGTCACTCCTGAGACTGCTGGTAAGTACTGCATAACATTCGGGATTAAGCCATCTAACGAAAACCAGGACCTCTTGTACTCTTTGTCATTCTTCCATTGGCAGGCACTCTAACAGCATTCTATGTTTGGACACTCAACTCTCTCAATATGACCATGAAGGACCTCATGGAGCGAAAGCAAACGCAGAAATTCTCGATGTACCGAAAATTGTGGTGGGCAATCCTCGGCTCGATCATGGTCATCTTCGGATTCTTCTTCTTCAACTCCTTCACCTTTGCCTCGGCATCCGATCCAGACTTCGTTCCGTTCCATTGGAAGACCCGTTGGTTCGTTCTGGATGGATGGCTCAACCTCGTCTATCTCGGCGATGTTGTTTTCATTGCCTATATGTGGAGGCCGACAGCAAACAACAGGAGGTTCGCTATGAGTGATGAATTGGCACAGGATGATGAGGGCTTTGAGATTGCAGACTTCGGAGCTGAGGAGGACGACGATGAGGATCCAGAAAACGCGGCTGCGCATAGAGGTGATAGAACGCAGCCAGGCCAAGAAGGCCCAAGATACGATCCCGCACCAGCGGCTAATGCGCCAAAGCCTATTCCCAGAGAGAGTCTAGATGGAGAGACAATATTCGCTGTTGGAGAAGATGGTGATAAGTGGTCAGACGATGGCAGCGATGATGAGGAGAGGGGCAAGTTAGTCACGAAAGATCCGAAGGACACTTAATTATTTTGATTTCTGTTGAACAGTATGTAACATTAGGTAGATGGCTGGATAAACGGATTTCTTGAGTTGATTATGCTTTCTCCAGACTTCCGTATACACATACAATCGCGTACGTCCTATCTCGTTCATGAGTCTAATGCCACTAATGTGGCCTAGTCGTGTGCCTGTAGCAAGACTCCTATACTTCAATGCCAGCATTTGTGCCCAAGCAAAGGCCATTAAAAGTTCAGTTAGGCGTTTCTCCTGTCTATTTTTGGAATGAGATCTTCGAGCCGCCTTCCTCCTTCATTGCGAACCATGCCTTTTTAGCAGCAGTCCGCATCATGATCCTCAGCCCACCCGCACACATCCTGCCGTAAGAGATGCCTTGTGCGCGCTTAGAGTCGTCCCATGGACTGTCAATACCAGCTCTGGAACAGGTCTCCGTGATCACTGTTTCTATTTTCCGTCGCCGACCCTCCGCAAGTTCCTGGATCGACCTCAACTTCGATCCCACCATCGGCCTGTTCATAGATTTCCGTCAGCTCGCATTCCCATGTAGGAGTGTCTCCTCCTCTTCTCTTGCCTCTGCATCCTCCCGGTCCATCATCCTCCTTAAAGCTCCAATCCTCTTCCCATCCTTATCGACAGCCATTCCCAAACCCGCTCCCGCTGCTTCATTCCCTTGGGCAGAATGGTCTCTTATGAAAGATGCGAGGTTAGTCGCTTGCTTGATCATAATAGCCTCACCAACAAAATCGAGAATGGTCCCTGCGTAGCAACGCATTCAGCAGTAGCTACACGAGTTGTGGCTGCAATGTATAACGGCCACAGAAGGAACCAGCTCCCTAGTGAGGGATGTGAGGGGTCTCTTTTAAGAGGCTGGCTCAGATGGGCGGTCGAGCCATCGCCTTGAAAGGGTGTTCGGCAGATGTAGCCTATGTGTTGTGGAACGCTCCGAAGTATTGCGTTGCTCATCTCGACGCAAATTTGAGTTGACTGGTCCCATTGACTGGCATAGCCGGGTCTTGACTCACTGAGGCGCGTGAGTTGGAAGCATATCGTTTCGTTGAGCATGATGCGTGCAGTGCGCATACCATTCCATATCTGCGCGATACAGTGGTCATAGTAAATATCATATTGATTCTCAAACACGATGTCTTGCTCCACCTCACTGAAAACCTTTTCGTAGATCCAACCTGGCGGTATATCTGTGGATATCTGGTGCATTTCCCTGTCTATGATGAGAGCGGCAGTAATGATATCTTCGGGATCAGAGAGAGTACCACTACGCACAGCACCACGGAAGCTGGTGAGCTCGTCGGCTGTTCTCAAGTACTTCCAGACTGGCTCGTCGCTTACGCTCTGGTAGGCTTCTTGTCGGAGTTCGAGGAGTTCTGGTGGCATGGGGATCTCGCGATGAAGACAGCCTACCATGACATGGGTGCTTGCGCGCATTAAGAGCTTGAATCCGATTGGTGTCCAGAGTTGAGGTCGCCCGCGCAGCTTCAGTAGGGCTGCTGCCCCGTTCATATGATGCTGCCATTCCTTGAGAGATACTAAGTATATGAATTACCCGAACCGTGATTGAAAGTCATACCGGCAAAAGAGGTTGAAGGCATAAACTGTTTTGATCCTGCAGTAGTTTCAAACATGGCTAAATAAGGACCGCCAGTAAGGTGCTGTCTTTCAGCGCGTCCTCAGGTGACCCGAGAGCTTTATTGATCAACTTAAGAGCAATGGCGTATTCTCGTCGCGCAAGCCGCATTATCTCCGCAGATTTCATGGTGTTGGCAAAGCCAGCGAGGCCCGTTGCAGTGATCCCAGCCACAAGGGTGTCGTCCAGACTTCCTGTGAACTGTTTGAGTCCATAGAGACCTTGTCTAAGCGAAGAAAATGTTAGCAAAAGTCCTGGATATTGTCGTCAACCACATGTCTGATTAATTGATCAGACACAAAATTATTTCTCCATGGTTTCTTACGATACTCACAGAAGCAATATGTTTGGTCCACCAGGAGCGGTCACGAAGTTTGCAGCAAAGTACGCCATTCCGCGATCCTCAATGGTCGGGCACATTGAGAAGGTAGACATGGGTCCAGTGGGCGACGTGGACCCATTCCTCTTTATCATCTCTGAGTAGTCAGCATGGGTAAATCTGAATGCATCCCATCCGAACACTTTTTGTGGAATTAGAAGCTGGCCAAGGCCAGTCTCCATCGCTTTATTGTTGGCTTCGAGTTCTCATCCAGTAGTATGAGCCTTTGTACGTCTACCAGATTTTCGTTCATTTCTTGCATTGACCTTTTCGATGACACTGCTATATTCATGTCTGAAAGACAGGTCCAGCATGTCCCTGTAGCCTGGACATTCTTCCTTGATCTTTGTACATTGTCCGCACGATGGCGTTGTTTGGTCGCACTGGTATCCGAACCAGTCGATGCAATCTTCGCTATCAAGAATTGATAGGACAGGAGAACGAAAGGATGACGAATGAATGCAGGATTTGTGCCGATTTGGAAACGAGCCAACCGACCCGACAGTTTGCTCGGCTCACTCGCGTTCCGATACATATGCGGCATTATAAAGGAAGGGACTCCCACTCACTCGGATTCATCTTTTCCTACAGTTTGCACACCCTTTGGACGGTTTTCCGCAATACACCATGATTATCAACTCTGAAGGTAAGGGCAGTAGGGGACCTCGAGGAGGATATCAATCAATGTAAGCACCCGCAAGGAAATGCAGAGGATTTCCAAGACAGCAGGAACAAGATCCGCGAACCGCCCACCACTGTTGAGTCTTCCAGGTACCCTCCTCTCTTCTCTTAAACCTCTTGAGACAGAGGCCACGCATGTTTGGTCGCTGTGCCTCTTTTCGTCCACGAGTGAGCCACTGGAAATGCTCGCTCTCCCTTTACCTTCTCCTGCGGTATGTCCGAGGAGATAATTTGGGGCAAGATTGCAGCCTCCCAATTTCGAAACTATGGGTCTCACGAACTGCATACCTTTTTAGGAGTAGCTCGCTTATTTCTAAGGGGCAGGGTTATGAGGGGATGTCAGCATAGAATTCCAAAGTGTTCGAGCGTCGGAGAACTTCCGAATTTCGCCATCTCATGAGCCTCTAATTCTAGAGCAGCATACAGTATTGTTTATCTTCTCGTGAAAGTCACTTAATAAGCTAGCGACTCTATGATACGTCTTTCTTCCCTTCTAGAGCTTAAAAAGTATGTCTTGTTGATAGTCGTAATTACTTTGGGCTCCCCGAAGTGCCTACTCATTACCAGTGAGCCCTTCACTTCAAAATTGGGCTTGCCTCAAACGAGTGCGCTCGAAGTTCTCAGTTCTTCTTGATTATTACATCATGTCGTTCTGCGTAGGAAATACCACAGGCCGAACAGCAGAGCGCGACGAGGGCCAAACCCCGGCACATTGTGAAGGAGACGTACCTGCCAAGCCACATTCAAGCTTCAGTCTTCCCGCAGTCAGAGGGATAAGCTTTTGCCGGCGTAACCTGCCATTGGCTGTGTAACGATAACTTCTGTTGTCACTTTGCCGATCGGCAGCGTAGACATCAGTGGGGGCTCCAAGGCTGAGCGAAGCGAACATCAAGCCCACCTTATTCGGCTTAGCGTGCGTAAAGAATTCCCCAATACAGTACGATACGGGTGTGCAATGGTCTCAGAACGGAGTCAGATTGCGTGGAAGAATAGGTTCAAGTCTCTAACTTCTTGTATATAATCTCATCTTCCTTCTATCCCGAAGTATTTTCCAATTCGCGCTACTCCAACTTTACCATCAAAGCCAAACATCAAGCAACAACTCCATTCCACAACTTCAGCAATATCAAAAGTCAGCATGGCTCTCAGTTACCGAAATGGTGTCTCTATTGGACAAATCGTCGTATATACATGGGCTCTTGCAGTTGCCATTTTCCTTGCGGCGAGGCATGGTTTTCGCCGAAATGCTGGATGGATGTATCTCATCATCTTCTGCCTCGCACGTATCATTGGACCAGCAATGGAATTGGCAACTATCAACGATCCAACAAATACAGACCTCTACACTGGATACTCTATCTTGAACAATGTCGCACTGTCGCCTCTTATGCTTGCTGCCATGGGACTTCTGGGCCGACTTCTCGAAGACATCCGAGAGACGCACGACACTAAACTCCATCCCATGATTCTCAGGGTAGTGCAATTGGTCATTCTGGTCGGTCTGATCCTTGGCATTGTTGGCGGTGTCGATGCAGCCGATGCTTACATCAAAGCTTTGGGCGCTGGCAGCACAGCCGCCTACACTCCAGGAAGTTTGAACAAAGCTGGCACCGCACTATTCGTTATTGCGTATGTCGCACTCGCCGCGTTTACGATTGCCATCTCATTCCAAACACCGTATGCTCAAGCTGGCGAAAAACGACTTCTATACGCTGTCGCCTTCGCACTTCCATTCCTCCTCGTCCGACTCGTCTACTCCTGCTTCAGCACATTCAGCCACAACCTGAAATTCAACCTCCTCGCTGGCGACGAGACTGTGCTACTTTGTATGGCCTACCTGATGGAACTCCCTGTCGTGATCGTTTTCGAGGTTACGGGCTTGAGTCTGAGGAAGGTCGTCAAGGTTGAGCGTCAAACTGGAACACGACAGATGAACAGCTCTGACAGCTCGCAGCCAATGCAGAAGAAGGGCAAGGGAGATATGGTGTTGAAAATTGCCAAGAAGACTATCATTGGAAGGATTGTGATGGCGTTCGTACCCAGTGAGAAGCACGATCTGGAAATGCAGAGTCACGAGGAGCACATGACGAAGTAAAAATGGGATGAAAAGTACATGGGCGGTTGCGGAGGAGGCGGAATCTATTCTTGGAGGAATACTATTAATTTAGCACTGGCGTTAAGGGACCGAAGCAATTTCCCTTTGTTGATGATCACAATATAGACTGTACAATATCAGAGTCCTGCATTTTAACCATTCTTCATTACGAGACTCCTGGCTTCTCACCGATGTGATTGCTTTAATGCCTATTCAAAAGTCGTTCTTCCAAAGCGGGCGTGCCGCAAGCGTTCAGCTTGAAAGAAAGCACACTCTTGAAGGAAACCAGTCTCGCCATATTTAGCAGCTAAATCAGGCAAGGTGGTTGAAATCTTCCCACGCCGCGGGTCGTGAAACAAAACAACAACCAAAATAGTAAGCGAGCCTTGGCAACAACTTGTCTTTGCCTCAAGTTCTTCACTTTATTGAGGGGGCTGAGAAGTCTGTTACCTTGAGGACATTGACAAAACATCACTATATGAGTCATACTTGAGAAAAGTCTCTGATTGCAAGTGTCAGCTCAACAGGGTCGTCATTCATCGTCAACATATGCGGATGATTCTGACCTTCACCACACTCGCTTGCGAAGCTGTCTTGACTGGGCCAAAAGAGGTTCGAAATCTTGCTGCTATCTATGCTATCACTTCAGTGCCCGAAGGCCCGATAGGGTAGGGTGAAAATTCTTCATAACTCATGGACCATCTCCATCATTAACTCGACTCTTCTATCCCAGATTCGACCCATCTCGGGTCGACAATTTCCTTGTTTTCATTCAGCGGTCTCGCTGCATCTCCGGCATCGAGTTCATCTAGTCTTCTACAAATAGCATAGGCGAGAATTTCAGTTTCCACTAAGAGATGGTTCTGCTCAGTCTCGCAATCGCAAAAAGGAGACACCTTAAATGGCAGCAGGACAATTCCTTGCTCAGAGAACGCTTTTCTCGCCGCTGATAGCACGACTGGACTTGCTGGTGTTCGGAAAGCACGTGTACCAAATGACTCAGCTTCAGCAAGTATGTGACAGAGGACCAGGGTAACGAACTCGTCTCGCTTTCTTGCCTCTTGTTGGACTAGGTCTAGAGCCATCTTACGCTGAGTTTCGGGACTGCTTGTGAAGAACCATGATGGGAAAGGTGCGCGATATCCTGCTCTGTGACGCTGTGGAAACGAAGTATAGTGTCGCACTTCATAAGTCTCTGATATTCTTTCTCGCAATGTTGGTGATTTTCCTCATCACCGTCATCATCTCCGTCCTCCTCATCGTCGTCATCGTCTCCGCCGTGTTTCCAAATCTGGGCGTTGAATAACAGATGGGCTATAGGCTGAATGACATTTCTTACCCATTCGCTCGGCATTACTTGTTTCTCTTCAGAAGTCCTGAGCCTTTCCACTCCGAAGGGCCAAAACCCCCTTCTGGGAATACCCCACGCAGTGCGACGGGCGCCGGATGGGTCTGGTAGTCTCTCATTACGAGGAGATTCCCAACTTGCGTTCCACATCACAGGATTGTCCCACATGTTAAACAATTTGCACCACTCACATGGGTTGTAAGACTGCGATAACGAAGTCAGTACTTCTGGATGGGACATTGTTGATATTTGCATCTCCAGATAAGAAATGATCTGGTCGTTATCTCATCGCTCATTCTCCTTCTTTCTTCTACGTTGGCTGGGCGATACTTGAAGCCAGGATAAAGACCCGAGTTCTCGTCCTCTTCGTGATCCACTGCAGCCCATTTCTCAAAATGCCAGAAGAGGTGATATGGAGAAGTGGGGGTGCATATCCCCCGCAGGCTAGCATATCTGCTTTTCGTTTGTTGACTTTAAGTTCATGATCGGATTCATGACACTCTTTCTGCTGCGTTCTCTGGCCCCACAAGCTTCGGAAACCTGGTGGCAGCGAAAGCCCTGCGTATTGTGTCTCGGGATCGGCCGCAGCGATGAGCAGCAAATGGTATTCGAAACTCGAAGTTTTGATAATCTTCTCACGGTATGTGTTGAGCTGCATTGTCCAGTCGAGCTTCGTTTTAGAGTTTCCGTCTTACGAAGTTGTAGAAGGATTTTCTGATGGTCCATTTTCGTTCTTGCATTCGCCAAACCCCGATGCATTTCTGAACCTTTCATTTGTCTTGAGCATCTGCAAACTGAAGCCGTCCGTCCACTTTCTTCTTTCACTCCTCCAAGACCATCTGGACTTTCTGTAGATGGCCAAGTCGAATGTATTCCTGGCTGACCTCAACCGCCACGAAGAAATTCCGGACGGCAGAGAAAGGGTGCATTTGCAAGTAGCCGGTGTTTCCGCATATATCTGGGATGCAGCAGTATTCTTCCATTTCCTCGCAAGCCTGCGATATTCCAGTGTCCAGCTTCCGGGCCGAAGATGGCAGTAGCTCGAGGAGTTGCTTGCCACTGAACTGCATCGAGGGACTGTCGGCGCCAGATTTACTCATCTGGGCGAAATGGTCTTGGCTCAACGCATGTTTGCCATTACTTCTTGCTTCACGAAATCCTCGTGGTATCTCATCGTCTGATATTCCTTCTCCGTGTTCTTTAGACAGGTCTCCGGTGATGCACAGGTGGGACCAGTACATAAATAGTACCAGAAGATCGGCGGAGTCCTTGTTCTCGATATCGAGATTCTTTCCAATTATTGCTTCCTCGTCATTATTTGAGCGCTCAGTGATATGTCCGTCTTGATGAGACGTGCAAGTGCTATAAAAAGTGTTTCCATGTACGTAAAGTGCCTTGGACTGTCAGCTTTGCCCACATCTGCGCTAAACTATGCACGCAGACAGTATGAGCACTTACCAAAGTTCTTGTGGAGTCCGAATTGTCCGATTATGCAAAGAACCAGATGACTAACTCACTTTGCCATCACTGCTTTCAGCAGATTCGGCACTCATATCAAGGTTTGCCACCCTAAGTGCTTGGTTAGGAGTTTCCGGGCACATCGATGTAATAGCGCAAAACGATCCTCAGTAATTTGGCGGGCGATTGGATCTGAAAGCTGTAGTGCTGTCTCTGAGAAACGGAGATGATGATGCGGACTTACAAACAGGCCTAATGCAAACGGAAGCAAGAGCTGTGAATGTCAGGGCAGTGCTTCAACTTGGGGTGCTGAATGTATGATATGTGAATGAAAGCTGGGTATGAATCACAAATTCCACAAAAGAATGCAAATGACCCAGAAGTACAAGATGAAGGCGATTCTTGTTGTTCTAAAGGAGCCCCAACAGTACCGCAGTACTGATTCTAGAGATGAAGACATCCCCACATGCCTTCCAGACACGACCCCGAATCTTGCATGATTCAGAAATGGTTTTTCTCAAGGGTGTGACACCAACTCTCTTGTGCTCCAAGTTCAAAAGGGGTCTTTCGTGTAAATCTACAAAACAGAACACACAGTAGGATAGAAAGTGTGAGGATGATCAAAATAAGGTGACGTCTCTGCAGGTCCACAGCCAAGCGAGGAGTAGGTGGACGACAGAAACCATGATCGCGAGCTCACCAACTCCACTCATCTCTCCGCTTCAACATTCTTTTCCAACTTCTTTCTTTGCTGCTCAGCCATCTTCAACTGTCGCTTTGACGGGGTGTCTTGCTCAGCCATGACCTCAGCAACGGCATCTTGCTTCCACTTGGCTTCCTCCTCTGCGCTTCCGAAGAATTGGACAAAGTTTCCAACCATCATGTTTTCCAGCGTGGAGTTATTGATGTGAATTCCGTTCATCGGCGAAAAGAAATCGTACGATGGAGCCTGAGAGACAATGTCTGGTGGGGTAATGGGTCGAGAGTCAACTTGAGAGGGCTTCTTGGCTCGAGACTTGCGGCGTGTGGGTGTCTTCTTCGACTTCTTCGGCGCGGTAGTCTTCTTATATGGGGTCCAAATAGGCATTCGTGGCATCATCATGTTGTTGTATGCGAGATGTGCCGCCAAGCGCGGTGACGAAGGATTCAGGGTTCCTGTATATGGCTGGTTGATGTTGGGTAGAGGCCCTGTTTCGGCAGTAGCTATGATGCGTTGATATGTAGGAGCTTCCTGTGGAACTTGTGCGCAATCATCATCAGACTCCGAATCAATGTCAACCGGCAAGAGTCTAGCCTTCTGCTGTGCCCTCGTTACCAACCATGGAGGTAGACTGGTTTGTGTTTGAACACCATTCATAAGATTTTCTTCGTAAGCCTGATACTCTTGGCGGAAGGCTGGAAGGATTTTGTTGATATCGGTTCTAGGCAAAGCTTGACATGCTGTATGAGGGTAAGAGTGCGATGCAGGTTGGAGGAGAGTAGAGCTGGAGACGTTCGCCTGGGCGTTGTCCATACTGCATTGTGCGGAAGCTCCAACTGTGAATATCTCAGAACCACAATCCGTGTCCAACCACTGTACAGCAGTTGCACCGTCATAGGAGTCGACGATGGGACCCAGTCCGATTTGTTGAGGGAATGCATTTGCAGGTACTGGTACACATCCAAGATTCTCTGCGGAGAATCCTGATGGCGATAGAACACCAGAATTCATTCCCTGCTTCTCTCCCATAAGTCGACTCGACTCCAGGCTGGAGTATTCAGCGTAAGGGTTGTGCGAAGTTGTTGTGTTCTGCAGGCAACCTCGAACCATGTTCCATTGTCCGGTTTGATGTGGCACACATAGACTTGGGATGGACTGGGCGTAGGCAGAAGGTCCGACAGATTGGTGGTGCGATCCGAGAGACTTGTTGGCTCTGCGCTGTTTCATAACCTCAATTTGTGCCTTTTGGGAGTCTAGCATGATTTCTGTGCGCTGACGCACCTTTTCTTCGATGGCATTGTACGTTGCTAGCTTTCTAGGACCGGTGTTCTGTTGAGGGGCGTAGCTCTGTTGATCGGGCTGGCCACGTCTCGCGGATGGATTGGCTTGAATAGCAAGTGGTGCAGAAGCTTGAGAGATACTGTTGGTAGCTGAGTTGACTCGGGTTTGTTGCTTTTGATTGCTGCTCGGGGGATAATTGGTGGACTTGGAAGGTGAGACGTAGACTTGAGATCGGGCGCCATCTTCGTTTGGCACTGGATGGCCTTCGATATTGTGCTTTTCAGCAAGGAACTGGTAGTACTTGCTATAGTCCTCTGACATAGCTGGTACCGCAGAATTAGATTCTCCACCAACAGAGTGCGTGGCTCGTCTGGCCCTAGGCTTCGCGACAACTCGTCTGACAGGTTCGGCATTTTCGATGGCTCCTTGATTCTTCTTTTCAATTGACATGTAGTTGCATGATTTAGCAAGACCTGCATGGCGCTTTGAAGATGGGGTGTGATCGAGCTCTGAAGTGACCATGGCGTTGGAATTGAGGTACAGTGAGCTGAACACTCGCTTCGATGGAGATATGTGATTGACAGCCCCGAAACTATTGTCATAGCTGAATCGAGGATCCGCAGCCATGGATTGATGCTTAGACGAATGGACAGAGACCGGGTTATCGATAGCTGGCCAGTCTTGAGTGTAGTCTGACTGGAAAGGGCTGGTGCCGAAATCAAACTCGTCGGTAGGAAGAAGGTGAGCCGTACTGCCCATTGCAGCCGTGAGTGAAGTTTTGGCAAATGGATCGTCGTCGCCTCCAAATTTGTCACACGCGCTTTGTGGATAGCCGTGTTGGTCGAGGATAGGATGCGCTGAAGCCATCGTGGAATGTTCTTCATTGGATGATGATTTTGCGACGAGTACTCGGAGTAGAGAGCCAGCTATACGCGAACCACTTACATAATTGTTTGCTTCAGAATCAAACATTAGTTGAAGAGATTTTTTGCAGCAATTGATATTCACTTCTTCGTGGGTTGTAAGGTGAGCATCTGCGCTAGTTGGAAAAAGCTTCAAGCGAGCAATTCGAAAGCTGAACAAGTCCGATACTGTTGAAGCGATTACCTACTCAAGCATCTATCGTACCACTGGGCTCATGTTCAAATGTTTCTTTTATCTTTTTGACTCTTAGATGACGATGCTCGTCATTTAAGGCTTTTGCATCATCAAGGCTTGTTGGATCTTTCCGGGCGTTCAAGTATCCCTTCTTTGAAGCGATCAGGGCGGATACAAGGATGAGCAACAATAAAATTGGTGTGCTAAATGAATACCAATCTCAATAATCAACGAGGAAAGTATCCATGCCGTCCCAAAAACTAGGCGCATGTATTATGAATGTGTGACATTGATGTTGAACTTTGTGTTTACTTTACCCCGAATCGAGCCTAGACGCGCCCCACTGCAGTTTTATCGCCGGGGTCTGATGAAAAGAGTACCTTGGTACAATGTCAGACCCCCCGATTCCCAAATGTGGCTAAGAAATCACTTACAGAGGGGAATTCTCGAAGAAGGGTTGTTCAGATTGGATTAGTATATATATGTATACTCAGCTCAATGTTTTGTTCTTGGGTTCCTTTACATCACGACCTTTTCCAGAATATTTGATGAAATGTGATTAGCACCACAACCAATATAAACGACATGGCCTTTAAAAGTCCTGGCCTAGTCTCGTACAGCGATAGTAGCCAAGTGATTCAAGAATGTAAACTCAGACGCATCACCTACTCGGGCATGATCTTTTTGCCTCAAACATGGAGGACGGTGGGCGAAGCTGACTACATCGCATGATAGACAAGCTTTGCAACTCCGTCTCCAGTGATGCACTCAAAGGCCCGCACAAAACTTCACCGAAAGGCATTGTGACATGTAGATGCCAGGCTTTCGAGGTCAGACTATATCTGTGGAACGGGCTCTAAGGACGGCCGGTCTAGCTTTGAGCATCAACTCAATTGACATCGTACAAAGTCGAAGGCTCAGTATAGATAGCATAGCGGCCACTTGGGCTGATCAGAGAACTTTCATCAAGGTCAAGCTCCACGGTTTCGGTCGCTTGGAAATTGGGCTTGGGTGTATATAGGAAGCAAATTTAAAGGTAGGAACAGAACAGTCACGATCGCAAGAGGCTATAGCCCCTCTGATGCGAACGTTGCTGAGCGACTTAAAGTTGAGACTCTTGCTGTTTTGGTGTGTTAGATGACAAGGCTTCACGATGTTGTTTGTTGAAGTGGGTCCATGGCCGAGATCGATAAGATTAGATCAAGCCGCGGCTTGGCAAAACGAGCTCCAGCTTTTTCTAAATGCTTGCGCCTGGATTAACGGTCATATCTCTTCCAAAACAGCAAGATGGGGAAAGGTAAGCTGCGAATCACCTCGTAACTCTTAAATGAACTATATGCTAATATTCGACCCCGAAAACAGGCACAGACAAGCTCTACGTACGTATCCGACCCTTCCAACCAGCGCGCCTGCATTCATTGCGACCCTTTTGAGAGAGCTTATGCTGACCTCTCCAAAAGATTACCCATTCCGAATGGTCCTCGTCCGACGCATACTCCGCCAGTGCTGGCTCTAATGTGAACCTCAAAGCACCAAATGGCGCGAACTTCAAACGTCTTCCCTTCAACTTTTGCGCCGCGAGTCTACAACCATTCAAACACCCAGTCTGCACGGCAGAGGGGACAATATTCGATGTCGAGGTTATAAGTCAGTGGCTCGAGAAGCATGGGACGAATCCTGTTACCGGAAAACCCATGAAGGACAAGGACCTCATCAAACTCAACTTTGCCCGGAACGGCGACACAGATGCGCATGATGGTGGAATGGGATCTGGAGATGGGAAGGGCGAAATGGTGGATCCAGTCACTTTCAAGGTCTTCACCGACAATACACATATTGTGGCGATCCGACATGGTAGCGAGGCCAACGTCTTCGCCTGGGAGACAGTCGAGAGGTTAAACATCAAGGCGAAGATGTGGAATGACTTGGTGGATGATCGGGAATTTGGAAGGTCAGACATCATCACACTCCAAGATCCGCAAAATCTGGAAAGCCGAGATCTGAGCAAGTTCAACTTTGTAAAGGAGGGTGAAACGGTCCTTACCAAAGAACAGGAGGAAGATAGAATGAAGGGAAGTGTGAACATAGACGCTCTGGGAAGGGTCGGAGAGAAGGTCTTGCGAGCGAAAGAAGCTGTGGAGAAGGCAAGAAGGGAGCGTGAAGCCGGCGGTGATATTAATCGATCGAAGGCTTTGACAAAGACCGGGACACAAAATGCTGCGCCCCGACCGTCTATGGTGCAGGAGAAGAAGATGGCATACAATGCTGCACAGTACACAACCGGAAAAGCCGCCGCAAGTTTTACATCGACTGGACTGACGCCGGAGACAAGTGGAGAGCGTGCGCTTCTCACAGACGAGGAGTACATGCTTCGGCCAAAGCGAGTAAAGATCAAGGGATATGCTCGAATCGAAACTTCCAAAGGTTCTCTCAATATTGAATTACAGACCGAGACTGCGCCACGAGCAGTCTGGAACTTTGTGCAGCTCGCGAAGAAGGGATATTACAATGGTGTAAAGTTCCATCGGAATATCAGAAACTTCATGATCCAGGGTGGTGATCCTACTGGTACGGGCAAAGGAGGCACAAGTATCTGGGGCAAGAATTTTCAGGACGAATTTGACGGACCTTTGACACATGATGCACGAGGTGTCATGAGCATGGCCAACAAGGGAAAGAACACGAATTCCAGCCAGTTCTTCATCACCTATAAAGCCGCAAAACATCTGGACCGGAAACATACCATTTTCGGGCGTGTTGTTGGAGGAATGGATGTCCTGCAAAAGCTTGAGAATGTCCCATGTGACGACGGCAATCGGCCTTTGGAGGACATTGTGATGGATAACGTTGTGGTATTCGTTGATCCATTCGAGGAATTCCAGAAGCAAAAGCGCGAGAAAGATGAGGTAGAGAAGGAAAAGGAAGAGATCAAGAAGCAGGGAGGAACTGAGGATGACAAAACTACCTGGACCGGCAAGCGTATTAGGCATGATGGAACTGTTGTCCAGAGCGAGCAAACTGGTGGCGTAGGCAAGTATCTGCATGCGGCCAAGGATACCAGCAACAGCAAGGTCGCCACAGATGATGAACGGATTGATGCTGAGCCCGTCAAGAAGAAAATGAAGATGGGAGGCTTCGGTAATTTCGACAGTTGGTGAACGGCTCTTCACATAACACTGCCCCGCCAAGATCGCACAGGGGACCCCAAGCCGTGTCACCAGGAGATGGCATAGATGTTGCGATGACCGGATCGTCAATTCAGCAATAGGCTGGAACTCGATACTCAAGGACTTACTTGGATGCCACTAATTCTCTGCTACAAGTTCCCAAGGCTGGTACTGCCATCGCCTTTGAGGTCGCTGGGTGAGAGCAGATGGATGTGAGCCCCCGCAAACGGGAGCTGGACATGGATGGACAGCCGTTTGAGCTCGTGAGCATGTTGGTCGAAGATAATAGACCAGTAGCTTCTTTCCGTTAGCCATTAGATGCTAGCTAGCAATGGCCTTGCGGGCCTTTGATCACAAAACAAGATGCCTGTTGATCTAGAGTACGAGCTGTATTTCACATCATACAAGACACTACCTCGTGTGTGAAAAGAATATTCATAGACCTCTCGTGCACATCTCTCAAGCATCAGAACAATGCGAGATCTATTATCCTTCAAGTGAGACGTTTCGAGTAACTCCAGGCCAGGATCATATTTTCTGGTTTAAGCAATTACAGTCTATATTCTTCTTCGCAGTTTCTCATCTAAATGTCTAGTAGTGCCATGTTGAAACAGATGTGATCATTTCCACATTACTTCTCTCAATCTCTGCTTGTCCTCCTCTGTGCCGAAGATCGTGTCTATTGCACTGCGAGCCAACTCGCAGATGTCAGCGCGGTTGAGGTTGAAGTGCTCGGCGATGAGTCTGTACTCATTGGATAGGCTGCTTCCAAATACGCCGACATCATCAGTCTGTTTAAATTGTTAGCGACCTTTCTTTCTCTTCACATCTCTCCGGAACTCCTGATACAAACAAGGAAGAGCAGAAAAAATCGAGGAAGAGACATACACTCAACGCAATCGGACACCCCTTCCCCCTCCACCATCCAAAATGATGATCCCCATACGTCCCCGTTATCATCTTCGCATGCACATTACAACTCAAACAAAGCTCCAGTCCCAACTTCCTCTTCACAATCTCCTCCTTCACATCGTCCGGCACGTTAATCACATGACCGATCCGCTGCGGCATGTATTCCAACAGACACCAGAGTTCTTCCGGTGTGGAGGATGCTGGAGATTCAGCGAAGTGGATGGTGATTGGCAGGTTTGCTTCTCGTGCTTGCTTGAATGCGGGTGCGAAGATGGAGACATCACCTACGGCTGGGTCGCCGCAGAGGTCGATGGCGACAACGCCTTGGGAGCGATATTTCAGGGCGAGGAATAGCACTTCGACGGCTGTGGGAAGGTTGTTACGACGGTCGATGGAGAGGATGAGGTTTGTTTTCATTTTGGAAGCTGGGGAGGAGTTGGCGGCGGCGATGCAGGAGAGGATCGTTTGGATGTAGTCATCTTTGGTGATGTTTGCGGAGGGGATTGCTCGTGGCGTGGTGCGCAGTTCCAGGTAAGCGACCCCGTCTGAGGAGAAGGTGGAGAGCACGGAATTGGTTGTTTGGATTAGGGAGGGGAGGTCGTTGCAGAGCTCGTAGATGTACTTGGAGAAGAGGGGGAAGAAGCTGAGTTGGTGTGAGATGACGACGTATGAAGATTGCAGAGAACTTAGAGCATGGATGATAAAGGCCTCGACGGCCTGCTAAGCTCAAGATCACCCCTCTCACTGGAGAATTTTGTTGAGGATATTATATGTCCTTAGCCGAGACATCGTCTCCAAGAACTAAGGTCACAACATTGAAAGCAAGAAAGCAAGCAAATAATTCAGGAGCTGTACGACACAAATATTGCAACCAAATTCCAGAACACACGGAAATGACACTCACGTCTCTAAATCGTAATCGAACTTACCAGCAGGCATCTCAATCAGAGGATCCTCTAGCGTAGTTTCTCCTCGAGCCTTCTTCTGCAGCCAAATATCGTGCAGACATTCTCGGCTGATACTGCCACTTAGATGAGCGTGTAACTATGAAGAATGAAGTCTCAGCCTCACACGAAACAGGATTTGAAGAACAGGCAAAGTCAGAGTGGGAAAACGATAGACATTGTCTGAGACGTCCGACTTTGACGGCTCCATCACCGATGCAACGCTGCACGCAAGGGGAAACAGCCATGTCTCAAATGACTCTTGACTGACTTACCTCTACTTTTGGCAAGGCGACGAAATCCATTTCGAGGCTTGAAGGCTGAGTTTCCTCAGATCCAAATCTGGCGGTGAGACCGAAAATGGGAAAGTCTTTATGATAGGCTTATGGCGGCAAAAATATATATATATAAGTCTTCTCCTGCTCTGGGGTCAAAAAGAGTTTTGTCTTCTGACGAGAGAAGTGTGAAAGTCGCGGGAACGGATGCAGAGTCAAAGTCAGCCAACACTTGATTGCAAAGCTTGTTTGACCAGTAACCTTTATCGATTTGCGTAAGAAAGATCCAAACAAGGAATTCGTATAAATTAAAAATTCGGTGCCTTGCCATCGAAAATGGGGGAGAGTGGAAAAACATAATTAAATCTCCGGCTCTGGGCCGTGGCGCCAGCGGCAGTGGGGTGTTCATCTGATTGGTTTGTCTAGGACGACAAGTCAAAGTGGCATAGATGGGGCAATTGTGGCTAGTTGGTGATCAGCAACTGCCAGTTCTGTGCCTCAATATGTGGTACAGGAGAAAATGAGGGGTATGGAATTGCGACTGAGCTTTCAGATATATGAAGCTGGAGGACAGAAGGTTGCGATGTCACGATGTCTGCTTCCAAGATGTCGCATCACAAGAGAAAATAGTCCTGCAATATTCGGCTGGAGAATGTTATTAAAAGTGTTTCATGGGTGCCAAGCAGCAACGGAAGCTGCCCGTGTGTAGGTAAAATCCCCTGGAGATCTTATGCAATGCGATTAATTGGCCTAGCTTACCTGCAGATGCAGAGTTGCTGCACGAGCAGGCAACTGCAAGGAGAGGAATCCATCCAGTTGCCTTCTTCGGACAACTTTACTTGGACAAGAAGCACACCCGGATCAACCCTGGAATAATAATTGTAAGCTGTTTCTGCAGGCGAAGCTTGGAAAGAAGGCCATTATAAAAATGAAATGTGACATTAAGAGCCAAAGAAGCCGCCAAGCCAGTAGCGGAGACCCGGACAATATATACAGTTCAGTGCTTTGACAGTCTGGTGAGCCTCGAAATCTGTCATTGGGTGGTAGGAGCGAAGAGATGCCCACGGAAGTGATCGGATCTTGGTGAAGACGGTGAACGAGATGTTGTACAGCAAATGGCTGCAGTGACGCAGTGTGGTAACTGGTTGTCGGTATTTCCCCCAAGCAGAACTGATGTTTCTATGTACTAGAAATAATTCAAACTTCTCGCAACCTCGCAATCAGAGGCGAAGAGGATCCGAGAAGGGAGGCTGATGAGTTTATACGGCCAAATCCTATGCTTTACGCTGCTACACAAGACACCTTCTACAGCAGTACTGTACTGTACCCTCTTAGTATAATCCGAATAGGTGCTCTGAATGATAATGCGAGAGCTGTGACGCCCTCTGAGATGGAATTCAATTCGGCTTGTATGCTGGCTGTAGTCCTTCTGTACCAGTCTAGAGAGTCCTCCCCTCCGTATCCCTATCTATCTCTATCAAATATCACTTTCATCTACCCCCTATTGCTGGTCTCCACACTGGAAATCACCAATTGTAGCCGAGCTCCTCTTCCTCTGCGTCTTGCTAAGCAGAAAGTGGCCGCTTCGGCTATTAGCACGCCCCTAACCCAGACACCCTGACACCCCTCGAAAAGCAAGCAAGCAGCAAGCAAGCAGCAAGCAAGCCGGCACCATTCAGAGCATCCAGTCTAGCCAGCTCTCCACTTCACACCTCTGCGCTCGTCTTCACCCACTCACCTTCCCAGCCCAGCCCAATCAAGTCCAGCTGCCCAACCCCAACTGCAACTGCAACTGCACTCACACTCACTGACACCTCCCCCGATCCCTCTTTGCTGGACATCGCGTCGGTTCTCTACACTGCAATTGACCATCCATCGCACAGCTGCGCCGACACAAATCGCCCATCAAGCATCTTTCGATCCTCCACTTGTCACCAAGCTGACAGCGACACCGACAGCCAATAGCCCCGGGGAGCTATCCTCCGTTTTTGGCTCACCCCCGAACCCCCCTACCTAGCCTCATCTCGATCTCCGACGACGTCCAAGGTTCACCTTCGACGAACTTCAACACCACAACAACCACGACCTCCTCCACCCACGCACTCCGATCGCCATCATGTCGAACGAAGTATCGCCCGATCAGATGCAGGCGCGCATCCAGCAGGCTCGTCGCGAGGCAGAGAACCTGAAGGACAGAATAAAGCGCAAGAAGGATGAATTGGCCGACGGCACGCGTAAGTAAATGAGGCCATTGGCCTCAAGGTTTCCATGTCTACAGCCATCCAATTGATGACTTGTATGGGCTGGGCCTATTGCGATTGTGTGCTGACAATTGTTGTGCAGTTTCTGGCATTGCCCGGAGTCAACAGGAAGCCTTACCAAAGAACACGATGATGAAGACCCGAAAGACCTTGAAGGGACATCTTGCGAAGATCTACGCCATGCATTGGTCCACCGATAGGAGACATTTGGTTTCAGCATCACAAGACGGGAAGCTCATCATTTGGGATGCGTATACGACAAACAAAGTTCATGCTATTCCTCTGCGCTCTTCCTGGGTCATGACTTGCGCTTACGCACCGAGCGGAAATTACGTTGCTTGCGGTGGTCTCGATAATATCTGTTCGATCTACAACCTCAACTCAAATCGCGATGGACCGACTCGAGTTGCACGGGAACTTTCTGGTCACTCCGGATATCTTTCCTGCTGTCGGTTCATCAATGACCGAAGTATCCTCACCTCCTCCGGCGACATGACATGTATGAAGTGGGACGTAGAGACTGGATCTAAGGTCACCGAATTCGCAGACCATCTTGGAGATGTTATGAGCATCAGCATCAATCCAACAAACCAGAATACCTTCGTCTCCGGTGCCTGCGATGCATTTGCGAAATTATGGGATATTCGTGCTGGCAAGGCTGTCCAAACTTTCGCTGGACATGAGTCGGACATCAATGCCATTCAGTTCTTCCCAGATGGTCACTCATTTGTCACTGGTTCCGATGATGCAACCTGCAGATTGTTCGATATCCGAGCTGACAGGGAACTTAATCAATATGGAGTACGTTTGGCTTCAATAAGGCGAGGATATCTGCTAACATTTGACAGAGCGAAGCAATTCTCTGCGGTATCACTTCGGTTGCCACGTCAGTATCTGGAAGACTTCTGTTTGCTGGTTATGATGATTTCGAATGCAAGGTGAGAATTAATCCGCGGCGCTCTGCCAATGCTCTATAGTTCTACGAATACTGACGCCTTGTCAAGGTTTGGGACATCACACGCGGAGAGAAGGTTGGATCGCTGGTCGGCCACGATAACCGCGTCAGCTGCTTGGGTGTTAGCAATGATGGCATGAGCTTGTGCACTGGATCTTGGGATTCATTGGTATGTGAAAACGTTCCTGTTTTCTGCGAGGCAGGACTAATTTCTTCCAGCTCAAAATCTGGGCTATGTGAGAGATATATATCCGATGACTGCGGACGGTATTCCACAATCGAGTTGTGCAGAGTAGCTCGAGGCTTATCAACCCCCGAAATCCGACCACACCTACAATACCTCTAATCACTCGCAACCGATACACGATACCCCGCCTTGTTAATCTCTGCAACTTGGCGTATAACTGGACGAAGTTACGATACCAATCCATGCCTTGGCATAGTAGGAGTCTGTTGCTGGACTGTCAATCTGCTCCTCCGAAGCGTCATTCACAGTTGGCCGCGATCTCCAATTCTCTGCTGAATAATTCCCTTTCCCCACTATTCTTGTTCGTATGGGCAGTCTTGCGTGCATTACTCTTGCTCTTTTTTCTGGCGCGCACCTCTTTTAGCCCAAGGCTGTTTGCTGCGATGATATCCTACCGAGACATCTGGTACCAGGCCCTCACATCGCCTACTTCCCTGTTTCCTTCCTTCTCTACATGTCGTTTTTCCTTGTGCTCAATTTTTCAAACTAAAAAAAGCTCTTGAGGGTTGTCTCGGGGGAGAGTCTGCTGTAGTGAGTTGAGGAGGAGCGGTGCTGGAGAGAGTTTTCCCTGTCTGTCTATGTCTGTGTTGCTCTTGAGAATCCCGCAAGAAGGCTGGCTTTCATGGAACGACTGCGCCCTTTCTTGTCTTTGGGTATGTGTGTAGATATATTATGTGGTTGTGAGAGTGATGCTGTGGATGGGGGTGGGGACGGGAACACGATGGAGGAACAGGAATGGATGGACTCTGAACAAGCTGTTGTTGCTATTGCTGCTACTGCTTCGTCGCTAGCACACCCATCTGCATTGCGTCGTCGGTTCCATCAATCAAATCAATGCTTGTACAATAGTCCGAATAATTGCATACAAAACAATGGCTATTCTCTATATTCGCGTGACCGATATGTACATGCATGCTTCGGAGGAACGCCTCTATGCAAGCTAGGTAAGTAGCCCGTCGAAGATCTTAATTGAGGAACTGAAACAGGGACCAGAGCAATCGCGGAAGAAACGTTCTTTGCGTCCTAAAAGAGACGAGACGAGAATAGACTGTGCTTTGGCTTGATCATTGCTTCTTCGCAGTTTGCTTTGACAATCCTGTTCCACCGACCTACCACTGCAGATATATTGCAGCGAGGTGTGATACATGACCCTAGATATTGAATTACACCCCTGCTTTACCCGTCAGGACCTTTCGCCCTCTTCTCTCTCGGTCTGTTGTTGGATGATTTCGCCAGTGATAGGCCAGTAACGGACACGGGCTCTCGTACTTTGTTAAACTTGTAGAGTGAGCCAAAGCCAGCCTATCTCCTCTCAGGAAATCGGCCTTTCCACTTACCAATCAGATAGGAGAACCAAATACAAACTTTAAAGATGGGATTTAGAAACCCCTATCCTGCTTTCTCACTTTCCCATTAACGTACAGCGCCTACCATACGTAAACCTGGACTGCTACCTCGGGAAACTCCTCTTAGTCCTCCAGAAGGGAAAAACAAACGGCTACTAACTGACCCAACTGCTAACTTAGTCTTCTGGAGATAAATCGCTTAGAGATGATCCCCAGGCCAAGCCAGCCAATGCGAAGTTGAGATACCACTGCCGGTGGCTTCACGCTTCGCATTGGACTGTCCACTGCTGCATGTGAAACGCCTGCGCTAAAACAGTTCCCTTCTTTGGCTGGGAAGTGCAGAAGCTCGCATGATTATGCCAGGAACTACGTGTCTCCTGTTCTGCAGTGTTGTTTTCTGCTGTAGCCTGTAGGTTCATGGCATATGTGTTGGTTTTCTTTTCAGAACATTCCTCATTCCATAAGGGGAAATGTTGGTTACGTTCTCAAGGACTTTACTTTGAACAGGGACAGTAACGTGGTAAGTGATGCGACTGCAGCTTAATTGAGACGTGTGTGAAGCATCGAAGCTTGCGGCGGTCTGAAGATGGCTGAGGGGAGAGGAAGATGCTTGTATGTTAAGAGAAGAAACTTATTGGGAAAAGGAAACATAGATCAGCAGAGTTTTACTGTTGATCAGTTGACATTGGTGCTTGATTTGCTGCAGGAAGTCGATGCATGACGATACTCTGACGCTTTTGACATGGGTGGACTTGTAAGTAACAAACAACTGTTTCCTTTTCCTCTATCCAGAGTAGTTTTCAAGTCATGCCCAAAAGACCAGTTCTATTCTCAGAAATAACCAACAATTAGTCATCGCCGTGAAATTGCCAGCACCAATTACAGCAATAAAGCCACAGAGCAGCTCGCATGCCCCTGTCTACAGAAGGGGTCCAGCAGGTGCGGCGCTGAAAATAGCCTGTAAGCTGAAGGGTGACGTTGGTCGATCACCCCTCGCTCGAGGGACTACCCCGGCACGGCACCTAATTGAAGGCCTGAAGCGCACGGAAAGGCAGGGCATGGCATAAAACCTCACGATATCACACTCTGAAACAGCCACGACATCAAGCAACTCCTCTTTTCAGGGCTCCGCTCGCTCATATCCGACCACTCATCACCGTTCCCCTATTCCTGGAACGACGGACATGCCCTGAGTCGGACGTTGTGGCATCCACTCTTTTCCGCATTTCACCCTCTGATCATCCGGCCACGCCTTCTCCCGCGTCTTCCAGAAGCATTCCAGACACCCCCTGGTATCTGCAGCAGGAACTTCCCCTTCTTCTTCTTCTGCTTCTGTTCAATTTCTCCTTTAGTGTTCAGCCCTCTTTCGATCTGCCGGACCACGTCCTTCCTTGACCTCTGACCTCTGACCTCGAACCCCCTCCTATCCCTCCCTCGACCATAAATAAGACCCTCGGCGCACCCAGCACCCACCCTCCTCCCAAAATGGCAGCCAAAACCGCCGCACAAGAAGAATTCGATACCATCATAGCTAAAGCATCTTCCTCTGGTAAAGTCACACACCACCGAGACGACAGTGAAGATTACAAGAACGACAAGGCGCACGAGAGCGGAGAGGACCAAGACGAAGAGCAGGCCTACCTCCAGAAGCAGATCGATAACAATATGCGCATGCCGTCCCTCGACCCCCGCGGCGGGCCCATGTTCCTCCCGCACCGAGACTTCGACAATGGCCGCACCACGGGCGTCAAGGGCGTCATTGCCGATGCGCGGAGTTTCGAGGAGGCGAGACGGAGTCAGACGAAGGATGGGTGGAGGAGTAAGGTTGCCAGAGCAAGTAGTGCGACGAGGATAGGCAATGGCAACGATGAGAATAAGAGGATCAGTACGTTCCTGAGGGATGATGGTGAGGGAAGCGCGAGTGAAGAGGAGGAGTTTGTAGAGCGATGGAGAGAGCAGAGACGGGAGGAGCTGAAGAGAGAGGGAAATGATATTAGGAACAGGAGGACGAGTCCTAGTGTTCGCCGGTATGGACGCTTTGATGAGGTTGATGCGCTGGGATATTTGGATGCTATTGAGAAGGTTACGAGAGAGACAGTCGTCGTGGTCTTTGTCTACGATCCCGAGGTATGCTCCTCTCCTTCCCACTATGTACTGCTGACCATATACTAACACTATCACAGTGTCCAGTCTCCCAAGTCATCTCCGACGCTCTCTCCCCTCTCGTCCCCCAGAACCCCTCCATCCACTTCGTCCGTGTTCACTACGAGGACATCGAATTCGACAACGCAGGTGTACCCGCCATTCTCGCATACAAGAACCAAGGAGACCTCTTCGCAAACCTCACGTACATCATCGATCAAATCCCAGATGATACGCTCTTCGATACTCGGGCGTTGGAGACCATCCTTCGGAAGCACAAAGTGCTGTGAGGGGATTGCGATTTCCACTTTCGGCTCGCTTCATTATGGAGGCAGCTTCTGTTTACATCGGCACTTCGCTACAACGAGCGTTCAGCTGATGCTCGCTTGCTTGCATGGAGTCATTTCTTTCCTGCGCTGGCGTTCACGGCATGGATGGTCTGCTTCTCTGCGGGCATTGCTTTACATCTCATCATGCCACGCGCATCTGCAGGAAACCCAATCACTCACTGACGCTCTGTATACTACCTCCGTCTTCTGCTTCTCTTTCCTTTCACATGCCTTCGCTTTTCAGAGGGGTCTTTGGGGCGTTGCTGTCAGGATAAAAAGTCATGTACAATAGGATACTCGGGTACGATAGACCGCAGGGGAGCGAGCGAGCACGGCTGTCTTCTTTTCATTTCTGTTTATTTTCCGTCGGGTTTTAGGGGGAGTCTAGCGATCAGTTATCTGGACTGAACTGAACTGGATTGGATGGCTTCGATTGCATGGCATGGCATGCGAGATGTTACGATACGCTAGATACATTGCGAAATAATACCCATTGAGATTCTTCTGAACACCGTAACGTAACCTCTCTGGAATGGGTGTGAGAGACATACGAGATCTTGACGTCTGTGAATCGGACAAACAAGGTAGGTCGGTGATAGGTGCGCTCCAGGACACTTCAAGACAGGGAAAACAGCGAATGTGTGAGAAGTGCTACCATCAGTTGGTGTTCAGTAAGTTGAAGACCAGCTGCACGCTCCTAAATGTTCTAATCGAAAAGGACCCCTCAATCGTACGGTCGTTTGCAAATTACCCCTCATTTCACGTGCATGTATGAGAAGGGAGAAAATGTGACAGGTCTTATCGAGGCGACTTCTCTGGCAGTGACGCTAGCGAAGACGACATCAAGAAGAGCAAGGGGCAGAGAACCACGGCTTCTTTCATGATAAAAATAGTCCCTTGCTTTGTCGGCCTTGCACTAAGACGTCCATCCGTGAGATTCTGATACTCTGACACCAAGATCTCCATCATAAAGCCCTACCTGTACTGTGTACCCGATCCCCCCCCCCGTGCTCGCCAAATCCCCCCCGAAACTCGCCTCAACTCCAATTTAAAATCCCTCGCCAACAAAGTTCGGCCCATCCAACGCCATGAAATCCAGCAAGTCCATACCGCCAACATTGACACCCTCCGCCGTTTGTGTGACACCCTGATCACCCAAGTGTTGATAGAACGCCGTGCCAGGGGGTAAATACCAGAAATCCGTGCCACCATTAGTATTCCAATCGCTGAAGGGGTCTTGCAAATCGTTGCCGTAGCTTGAGCCAGGACCCTGGTTGTAAGGTGTGCCGGGAGCGGCCGCGAACGATCCTTGGTTGAGGTCAAACGGTGTGGCTGATACGTTGAGATCTGTTGAGAGGTAAGCATGGTCTCATAAGATGAAGGGTAGTAGGGCTTGTGTGACTTACCTGCGCCGTTGCCCATACCGTAATTTGGAGTTGCGGCATTCCACTCCCGGATCTGGTCTCGCTGATCCATCTTCTGCCGCTTGTTATCAGGCTCGTGATGCATGGCTGGACTGCGAGCCCTGCTGATAGGATCACCATTTGGATTTGGGCCGGGAGCACTGATAAAACGACCTCGAAGCCGAGAGGTTAACGTTTCCAGGAGATCAGCGAAGCGGATACCTAGGTGGACATCATCGACAACGCAGGTTCGTAAAGCATCGACGGCTCTGTCCATAAGTCCAATGCTATACTCCACGTCGCCTTTGGATGCACCCAAAGCGAATGTTTTCAGCAAAAACATGGCACCGCTGATGATTCTAAAATAGGTCCGTACTGGGGCATGCTTAAGATAATCTCCTGGTAGCAAACCGTCAACCACAATCTTCAGAAGCTCTCGACTGCCATCTACAACTTCCTTGACGTAGTCTTGATCAGCAGCTGTGTAGCTACCAAATGTTGCCAGAGGTAGCTTTCCGTAGTACGTCTGTTGGTTTTCAGTTGACATGGCACCGGGTACTGACCCATTGCCAGGATGGCCAGTTGCATTGAATCGATTACCAGCCTCTGTACTACATCTTTCGACAACAGCTTGTAGGGACAGGGAGTTGACGTAAATCCGAACATACTGATACTCGATTGAAAGTATGTGACCAATGTACTGCGGGAGATTGAATCGCGTGAACTCTGTTTTCCATGCTTTTAACATGGGCTGGAAATCTTTGAGAAGCTCCACATAACTTGAATCATTAATGATCTTTGTCGTGTACTGTCTTGACCGGAAAAGCTTCTCGTTGCCAATTCGCATAGCATTGCTGATTCCAGCCCAGCAATGGATAATCTGGTCATCCAGTTCCAGGTCCGGAATGTAGTTGAAGCTGTTGGTGACAGTAGTGTTGGTTTCGGGAGTCTTGCCATCAATAGATGGCCTTCGTTTTCGAGGGGCGAAAGCAGGATCTGTAACCCTTAAGTTCTCAGGAACCATATTTGTCCATCCTAGACGCCCAGCCAATTGCGTGACATATATTAGCAGAAGCCGCTTAATCCGTGCTGCACGAAGGCGATATGCCTCGTCTTCGTATTCCGGACGGGTCATTTCTCCTCCAGCTGCCAATAGCTCCTCAATCTCGTCAAAGACGCCAAGCTCATAAGACAGACCCATTGCTGTACTTAGAAGCATCCAGCACATTCGGTCACTTCTCCAGGCTGGTTCCAACCAACTTTCGATTCTCTTGCCACCAACGCCTCTAGGTAATCGACCAATGAATTCTTCATCCGTACTGTAAGTATCGGAAACATCATAAGATGGAAGCATGAGCTCATCAGTGGCCTCTGCTGGAGGGAAGTGAAGTGCCCGAGGATGCCACTCGGTTAAAATCATCAGACTTTCGATGGTGCCCAGTGTTCTCAAACTCCCTTTCCGTAATCCTCGCCATGGGGCAGTGCTAGACGTTTGTGCCTCAGATTCGGCTCCCGATCCGCAAAATCCTCCACCAAATGCTTCTTGACCCCAGAGGCATCTTTCAATCATTCCGCGTAAGTAAGTCCAGAGTTGTTCATGAATTGCATGTGATCTACAGTGCCCTCCAGGGCCAGGAATCTGTCGGTACCTGGTAGCAATTGTGAGAAGAGTCACAGTCAAGATAGGTTCTTCGATGAGAAGTGTTGGATGAGTTCCAGGATCCCTGAAAGTTGGAGGAGATATTGGTGTAAGCGGAGATAGGTATTCGTAATAGCTACAGCCTGTCAGTAAATCGAAAGTAAGACATATCGACAGGTACGTACTAATCAATGTAGTCGATTGCTTCACTTGGAGTGAACCATCCGGCTCGGACAAATCGAAATCGAGACCAAGCCTTGACAGCATCCTTATAGCCTTGTTCTTGCGTCCTCTCTGGCCTGTTGATGGCTTCTGAGGATAAAGCAGGATCAATCGCGGCATCCCTTCGCACTTCCGGGGGTCTCATATCGGTCTGAAATGGTCGATTGATGGTTTGTAGTGGAGAGGCCATTGGTTGATGCCCGGATGTGCTGTTGTTGAGCATTGACGAAACCTGGCTATTACTTCTCTTGTGGCCCGGACTAGGAAAGGTGTGAGCATCTATCTGATTGCTTTCTCGGCATATCACCTACCTATCCGTAGCGGCCTTGTAAAGTAAATCCAGGGCATCATGGGGTCCTGAACTCGCGTTAGCCTCCCTGATCAAGCTTCACAGAGGACCAATCCTACCGTATACCTCCCTTCGCATAACCTCCTGTGCCTCAAGATTCTCCAACTGTGTATTCGATTCATCTGAGTGCCGTTCGTCACGATGGGAGCCATCTCTCGTATTTTCGGTGGGCCGGCGCAAAGGTTGTGTTCTGCCAATTGATCCTCCTGGAGTCAAGGGTGGTCCAGTGAGAACAGGCGCACTATCTCCGTACGGCACTGCTGATCTAGCAGACGTGGGTGCTCCCATTGACGATTGTCGCATTGGAGCTGGCGGAGAGCCTTGTACCATTTTCCGGCCATTGCGAACGATGTATTCGTCTTGGTACTCGTACCCATCAAGACTGTCGGGCCTGCCATCTTCATGCTTCCTCTTTCTTCTCGTCGCAGAGAAGAAACACTCCTTACTTTCTCTTCTGCATCGCACACCTTCACGATGCAATTAGCGGTTGCCGTGCGATTGTTGTAAGTTGAGGTTGTGACTTACAAGGCGGGTCTCCGGGGCTGTCCACACTTCCCAGATCGCATTTTACCTTCCTCCTGCGACAAGGAATACAAGCCTGGTAAACGCGCTTATGCTGAGGAGGCTGCTGCTGCTGCGATTGCTGGGGAGAGCCACTGCCAGTTGAGCCCTCAGCTTGTGGATATGAGGTCGAAGCCATTCTGTGCCCTGATGATGTGTCGGTTTGAATCGGCTTTTGGCGTCTTTAAATTCGCGGGGTTCAATCCAGAGACAGACGATGGAGGGTTGGTCAGGAGGATGAGACCGAGATAGCTTAGGCGAAGTACGTCTTCTTTTCCCCTTCAAGAGACGTGATATGATGAGTGTGATGTTGTCCGCTCTCAGAATCTGAAGGCACCTTCTTATCAAGACATGCCTACCAGCCTGCCTGCCCGTTTTGGTGAGGCTGCATTTACCGTTGGTGTCACATGTCGCTCAGCCAATCACAATGCCCTAAATCTGACCGGTACCATCTTCAAGTTAAAATTGCGATCCTGAGTTTTAAGGAAGTTGAAGGAGTCCAGGAGGGATAAGTTTCACTCTCAAAGTCTTGAGTACGTTTCAGAGGCTCATATTTTGATAGAAGAATGTTGTATTGATCTTGTACCGTTGATAAGCTCAGTCTACCCGTCCAACCTTTCATGTGCCCTGACAAGGCGCACAACCACAGCCTTGTGATAGAATCGATTCTTGGGATTGCCCACGTTCTTGAGCAAGGCATTTCAGATATACTGTAAGAATGTTGTCGTAAATGCTGCATATCGTAAGGGCTTTTTCCTGTCGATATCAATCTCGCTTAGAAAATCGGGCTAACAATAATGCACCGTGACTTGGAACAAGCTGAATGGCCTACATACGGGCAAGTAGCTTGTGGATCTTGAGCCTAGATGTCGGTATAACGGATTCTCCTTGGCCAGATACTAGCAGCGTGCCTCGTTCTAGGCCGAATTCATTAGCCAAACAGGCACAGGAATAATAAATCGAAAGGCCTATTATCCTGGCTTGAGTATTGTTGCACATATAATGCCAACTGACTCTACTTTCACTCGTGCATCCTGAGAAGCCATTACTTGTGCAGGAGCACATTGATAACCATTTTCGTCAATTACCCAGCGTACTCTGATGAAGTTTCCGGATCTCCCACGTCAATCTTGATGCAGAGTTGTAAAATCCATCTCTGTAGAACAAGCCTTAATTCTCGTTTTCTTCCTCCTCAATCACCTCAATCTCCTCCTCTCCCTCGCTCTCCTCTTCCTCACTCTCCTCATACTCGTCCTGATCCCTGTTATTCTCGCGCGTAACCTCCTGAACAGCACCACCCTCCTCATCATCCTCCATTCCATCTACCCATCCCCCATCTCCTCCGTCATCCGAATATTCATCTACCCGACCCCAAGCAACTCTCTTCTTCTTTCTGACGTGTCTCGTCTCCTTCTCCACCATCTCCAGAATTCCAATATCCTTTCCTTCCGCAATAGCCTTCCTAATCTCCTCTCCAATTCCATCCATTGCCTTTACAGCCTTGTCCTTCAAGCCCTCATAGATCTGTACCGAGACGTCCAACTCATTGTGAGCCGTATCCATGTGAAGCGAGAGTTTCTTGAGTTGTTTCTTAGCCTCGTTTTCGACCTTTTTGGCGTATATCTTGCGTGTGACAAGGTTCTCGGTGGAGTGGACGGCGAGGAGATAGCATGCACATAGGTAGTGGTATAAAGTACGGTGTTCTTCGTTGGAGTCATAGATTTCTTTGAGGTAGATCAGGGCGAGTGCGCGGTCTGACTCGGAGGAGGATGGGGACTCAAGGATGAGCTTGGCCTAATAGAGTGCGTGTTAGATTTGTAACGCGTGAGGAAAGGATTGGTGAGGTAGGGAGAGTATGGAGATGAAAAGGGGAGGAGACGGAGAGAGAAAGAAAGAAAAACATCAGCTTACACTTTCCAAGGTAGTTCTGTTCTCCTTACTGACGGGAGATAAAGCTACAGAAACGGGATCGATCTTAATCTTTGTGGCTTTCTTGAGAGCTCTTGTGAATCTGGCTATCTTTACGGAAGGAGACATTGTGAGATTTTGTTCTTCAGATGCGACCGGGGGTTGTTCTTGTTTGTATGTTTTGAATGTCGGCAAAGTTTCTCGTGTAACAAATCTTGACAGCTGAAGCTGGATGATGGACTGCGATGCAAATTTTGCGAGTAGGAACTGAAAAGCGATGTAAGAGGTTGTCGTTCATGGAGGAAGAGTTCTTGCAGAGAAATGGTTTGTTGTTGCGATCTTCTCGAGTGGGACGGGTGGCCTGAATCGCTTCACGGCTGCAAACGCGAAATCAGGCTCGAATAGCGCGCCGCGCACGTGGAGCATCGGCCATGCTAGCATTAGATCACCTGAACCCCATTCTACTCAAAGCAGGCAGCCGTGAGAGCTATTGTACTGGGATTGTCGAGAAATGATGAAGTGTTTTGATGCAAATGTTTAGCGAGACATCCCCTGTCAACACGGCCCAGCGACGACGACGTTCACGACAATTACTACGTCTCGTTACCAGAGACCTATCACCCTGCTGAAAGGCTATCGCAGTCAAGGACAGAAGAGCGAAAGCGAAGAGGAACGCGGCAAGTACTTTCCGGGAGCTGGAATAGAAACGGAGGCAGGAGAGGAAGAGGAAGAGGCAGACGAAATCTAGGAGGATACCGACGAGGACGGGTAAGATCCAGAGGAGAAACTTCCTGACTGTTACGACCAAAAAGACGGGCCAAGAACTCAGATTCCGATTAGTCGAGCATCCAGGAGAGTATTACAAGACTATTTCCCCACGGAGATACAGCTATACATGGCAGAAATTCGAAAGTGACGCAGAGACAACCCTTTTGGAACGCATCCCAAGGAGCAGAGTTCTCAAGAATGGGGCTGGGGGACAAGTCATAGCTATTGTGCAAGTAAAGGATTAAGACACCAAGTAAGAGACTCAGCACCTGTGCAAGATCCAATGTGCCAAGGATGGGATCAGAGCTAGGAGCCCACAGTCCAGCTTTCAACGAGGACGAGAGGATGATGATTCTAGAGTTTCCTAAAGGCGTCCCAGACGCAATGGGCCCATCGAGACTTATCATCGGCGAGATATTTTACAGGACAGCAAAATTATACCAAGGTACCCGCGCCAAAATTGGGCGTCAGAGAAAAGCTGGAGAAGATTAGTGACATATCATGTCTAGATGTCGCTTTGAGGTCATGGAACCTTCTCTCAACGTTCTCTGTCACCAATGGAGTCTGGTATACTACCCTTGAACTTACCAAAGTGCCTGCAGAACGTTCACAGACGTTAGCTGTATGAGAGACTTGAAATTCTTCTCACAAAATTACCACGGATAGCATCTGAAAGCGGTTAAACTCAAAGACTCACCGCAAAGTCTACAGTTATTCTTGTGGGAGGGTGTGTGGGGCGTTCAAGCATTACTATTCATGATAAGTACAATATCTACTCCGTGAATCCTCCAAAACCAGCTTCAGATAGCTAATCTTTTCGCAATTAAACTCAGACAGAGTCCAGTATTTCCCCACATCACCTAGGTATCGTCCCTGGCGTACTCCTCAAAGCCTCCTCGAAAATCTCCAACGCAGCTCCCAGCTCTTCATCAGTGATGGTAATCGGTGGCGCAATACGAAACACTCCTCCGAACATCTTTGAGCCCAAAATATTCGCGGACAAGCCAAGTTCCATCATACGATCCGCCAAAGCGGCAGCTAGATCGATTCCTTGCTCCTTCGTCTCTACGTCCATTATTATCTCGACTCCTGCCATAAGACCACGACCTCTCACGTCTCCAATACATCCATACCTCCGTTGGAGTTCGAGAAGACCAGCGTGAAGCTTCAACCCCGCTATCCTCGACCGTTCTACCAGACCATCTCGAAGTACGACTTCCAGAACTCTGAGGCCTACAGCGGCTGGTAGAGGGTCATTAACGTGAGTTGTGAGGAATAGATACCCGCGGTCGAAACAAGTCTGCTCAATAAGGTTCGAAGTTATCACCGCTGAGAGTGGGAGACCATTTCCCAGCGTTTTACTGAGCGTCAAGATGTCTGGAGTTACACCCTCGTGCTCAATCGCGAACATCGAACCACAACGGCCAATGCCAGTTTGAGCTTCGTCCACAATGAGAAGCATGCCACGTTTCTCGCAGTGTGCTTTCATTGCTTTGAGGTAGCCTGTGGGAAGAACGTGCATACCACCTGAACTCAGAATTGGTTCGATGATCACAGCTGCGAGTGATCCCACGGACTGGGTATCGACGAGGTTCCACCCATAGTTGAGTTCGCTCTCCCAGTCATAAGAACCGTCTGGATGTCTGAACATAGATCTGTATGCGTTTGGTGAGGGAAGGACAAGACTTCCGGGGATCTTGAGACGTTAATGAACTATCCACACAATCTGTCTGGTTTGGAACGAGGAGGAGAGAGGATGGAGACTTACAAATGGACCGTATCCTCTTCTACCTGAATGATATGTCGACGCTGTTGCAGCACCAGTCATACCATGCCATGAGTTACCAAGAGCAACAATCTCAAATTTCCCCGTATACAGCTTGGCCATCTTGATTGCCGCTTCATTCGATTCAGCCCCTGTGCTCAAGAACATTGCCTTGTCAAGTCCGGGTGGAAGCAAGGTCGTGAGCTTCTCGGCCAACTGCACAACTGGCGGGCTTAACATGCCGCTGTACAGATGATCCAGTTGTGCAGCGTGGTGAGTGATTGTTTGAACGATTTCAGGGTGTCCATGTCCAATTAGACATGACATTTGTCCAGATGTGAAATCCAGGATCCTTCGACCATCCGCCGTGAAGATGTAGACGCCTTTTGCTCTAGTAATCAAATTGGGCTCAAAGCTTCCCCCGTAACGAGCTAGAGTTGAGGCAGCGGTCTTCATCATCGCCTCATTGTCGATATTTGTGTACAAGCACCGGCATTCTGAAGATGTTGTCGCTGTCGAAGTCTTTTCCATTTGAGAAGGCATCTTGAGCGAAAAATCACAGCGGTCCACCACATCAAGTCTGAGAGTCTTCAGATGCGGCAGGAGCATTATCAAGCCGAATGGATGGTGGACAGCGGCGTGCACCATGATGCATATCTCAAGCACGTCGATTATATATGATGTAGATGATGAGGTAACAAGCACTTCGCTTCACACGATGTTGCCACAAAAGCCCTTTCCGAAGGGATACAGCTGAAAGCGGGCACTACTGTAATCTTTAATTTCTACCATGGTGGATAGTCAGTCCTGTCTTGGAGCAAGATTCCTATGGGAACTGTGCATGCGGGAAACTTCTCGGGAAACTGTTATCGGGAAACTTTTGTGCAAGACACGCATGCATCTTCGACGTCACAATGCTTGAAAGCTTGCATGGCCAAGAAGTGATTTTCAATATCTATAGATAGAAGTTACCGATACGAGCATCCGGTCAATTTCCCTATGGAACCATCAGGATCTGATAGTGAGATGTTGTTGGACCAAAGCAGAAGGATGTTCCCGAATTGGGCTTTTCCGAAAGTGGGGCCATCATCTTCCCACCTCCCAAGCCTTCAACGTCCAGTCCAGGATTGACCACATCCAACACAATCACATATCTGGATGCTTTCCGCTATGCTGGTCCAATTGGTACCTCTCATGCCGAGCTTATCAGCCTTTAAATTTGCTATCCGCCATGTCTGAAGCCACCCAGCCCTTCCCGCAGTTGCCCGTCTCACGCCCCTACCGATCCCACAAAATCAGAGCTTGTGATGCTTGTCGGAAACGAAAGGTACGTTGCGACGTCACATCCATAGGAGAAGACTGTCAATTATGCCGTGAACAAGGAAAGACATGTCAATATTCCGTGGACGAAAAGCCACCCCGTCTGAGAAGACTGCCCCTTTCAGACCCCTCGGCAAGCGAGCGCCAACGCAACAACACCCCTGTTCTGAAGCGAAGACATACTCTGATCGACGATCCAGAAAAGGTCGAAGTTCCAGAGCCCCGAGCTCAGAATTGGGAAGGATCTCATGTACGTACAGATGACCGTGCGAATGATGCCCCGAACAGATCAGACAAGGGACGGCAATCCCTGCACATCGTTGGACCCGCTGTTTCATCGGATGCTCATGTGCTAGAGCAATACATGTCTCCTGGTTGGCCAGAAGGGAGGACAAACGACAATCCATACAGTGTATACTTCTCGGATCCTTCGAAGCCGATTCTCTACAAGAAAGTGCCGAGAGGAAGGGTTGGCTTGTCCATAAACGACAATGCCGGTGTGAACCAGAGAGAAATCTTTGAGCAGATTTTCTACCCGAAAGCAGCTCAAATCCGCCAACTGTCAGTAATTTGATCATGTTATAAATGACTGGAGCTAATATGAACAGGTATCTTGCCAAGATTCATCCCGCCTTCCCAGTTATCGACGAGAAATTGCTCACCGAGCCTGCAACAAGTCAAAGCAAAGGTGCCGCAGCGTTGTTGTGTGATGTCTATGCCAGCGCGCTCGTATATTGGAACCAATCACCACTTTCAGCAGGCAGACCTCGGCCAGACCAACGATATGCTTGGAACCTTGCAGTCCAAGCATTGGCGGATGACTTTCTTGGACCAGATCTGTCAACACTTCAGGCTCAAGTCGTCGAACTGAACGGCCGGCCTGTCTACTCTATCATCGGCAACACTGTCGGCAATGGGCGTGGAGTTGCCTTGTCTTATAGTTTAGGTGTGAACAGAAATCCGAGTCAGTGGAGTATTCCACAGCAGGAAAAGAACTTGCGGGTGAGACTCTGGTGGGGGGTCTTGATTCATGATCGATGGTAATGCTTCCAGAATTATGAAACGTACAAAGTGCTTACCGAGATTTCTGCAGGGGTAGTTTTGCTCATGGCACACCATCGAGCATAAGCTCCAAGCATCACGATGTACCAATTCCAGCTCTAGAGATGCTGCTACCCCATGAGTCAGTGTCTCTTGAGTACCGAAGGTCTTCCGAGAGCTTCATTGCCCTCTGCCAGATGACCGAGATATTGGGACAAGCACTACCCCTCGTCTATGATCTCGAAGGAAATTCTCAGAAGGATACTTCTAAAGTAGTACGACGGATAGAGGTGGATTTGGACAAGTGGGAAGACTCTCTGCCAGACTACCTGTCAAGCACTTCCAATCGGGTGACTGTCTCTGGGTCAAGCAGTCTTCGTCTTTGCTATTTATCCCTGAAGATGTTGATTTGTCGAATATCCTTGCATGTGAGTTTTCACATTGAAAAACGCAGTGATGAACCCTTCTGACACGCTGAGAATGCAGGCTGTATCACAGCAAGGATCGACTGAAGCTATCGAAGCCTATAGATTTCGTCAAGTCGAATCTAGGCACGCCGCACAGGCGATCGTCGACTTCATCACTTCTTTGAAGACTTTCCACCTCGCGGAGTTCTGGCTTCCTTGTAAGTGATTAGCCTTCGTGTATACGAAGTATAGTGCTGATCAGCTCTTACATAGACACTACCTACTATCTAACATCGACTATCACCTTATTGCTGCGCTTTGCCGTCGAGACAACTGAGGACTCCGTTGCTGAAACATGTGTGTCTAGTGTCAAGATGTTCACATCATGGCTGCGACACGCTAGAGAGGTTGATGACTGGGACCTCGCCGAGGACTGCTTGAACAACTGTGAAGGGATCATAGCTAGGATGACTAAAAATGGTCGAAGACCTCAACAAAAACCTGTGCAGGAGGCAGCGCCGCCAGTCAACTTCTTCGACACTGAACCTCGAAACGACTGGTTAGATGCTACACTTCCTGTATCCTATGGGCCGATGGATGGTTCTGGACAAGTACGCGACTTGTGGGATATGTTTCGCTTTGATGAACAATTTCCTGTATGATTCTGGAGACGCACGCTAATACCAACGATCACGGCATACAGTAAATAGGCGAGCGATTTGTCCAGAGACTCCAAAAGCTGAATTGGCAGAAACGAAGATAGATGCTATTCAGAAGGCGACAAGTTTCATGGTCGGGCGCATGGTGTGTCGTGCCTTCTGAGGCTGCGGAATGCATTGGTTATGGAGAGTGGTGCAATCGGCTGATGGAGGATGACAAAATGATGCTCATGTTTTGGGTGTGAGCAGTGCAACAAGATCTCACGCTTCTCGTCGTGGGCCTTCAGGGTCGAGAAGACCTTCATGATCAAGGTGTCTCCCCGATCGTACGCCGTTTCCAAGATATCAGGCCAATATGAGAGCATGATGACGACACTAAGTCACAGCATGAGGATTCCCTTATCGTGAACCGCTCTCGACTGCGCACAATCTTATCACCACCAAGATAATCCACCCCTTGGTAAAATTTCCCGACAACATATAACGAAATAAGCAGATTCTGCCATCTCTTTTCTCCCCAGTGGGCGTGTTGTACGGCGGACGTGCTTGGTTATATCCCAAGTTACCTCCTGCAAGAACTTCAAACACCCTGAAGAAGCCAATGCATCATCGCCCCCGAGAAAACAGTAGAAGTAATGAGAGTTGACTGCTGGGGCACCCATCTGCTCTGCGGGCCCGTGGGTGTCCTGGGGACTTTAGCAGCGTGAAAAAGAGCGGGAGGCGGGGTTGAACCTGACGTATAACCTACGTAAGGACGTCTCTCTCATAGGCCCACTTCGAAATAAAAGCTTCAAACTTTTGTTGTTTTGACACTTCATTTTTCTTTCTCTTTTTGGTTTGTTGTTTTTTGGAGGGATGTGTTTTGGTGGGGCTTTGTTGTGGTTAAGCGAGACGCGAAATGCTGAGCTGGAAAATTGGTGCGACCTCGCAGGCCAATGCGTGCTTCGGGATTATGAAGGTGCAAGCACCTTGAGGGAATAGTTTCAGGATATCTGGGAAGCCATGAGCGGCCACAGGCTCTTTTTCAATAGCAATGCCGCGGATTGCCATTCGCGACTAGCCATCAGGAACGTGTGAATCCAGGACATGACACTGCGTCCCCATTTTCAATCACCGGGAGATAGCATCTTTGGCTTATAATTATCCAAAAGTATTGTGGAGGCTATCGATGATATAATTGACTCCGGCTTGGCACAGTCGACGTAGAGACCATACTCCGGCTCAACCAGGAAGGTAAGAGTGGAACAAGTCCAGTCCAACGGTCGGAGTCAGTATCAATAAAATTGGAGTGATGAGATGAATTATATTACAACTTTTGGTAGTCACCAAGTCAATTTCACGGTCGCAATTCTCGAAGTATCAGATAACTGGTGTTCGCAGTGTATTCCGTGTTTCCTTATATATGCAGCCCTTGCTCATGCCCTGTGAAGGCATCTGTCCACTCGCGTATGCCTCATCTTCCAACACACTCCGGAAGCGGATAATAATTGCGCATAACCATAGTATTCGACCGAAATAGTCCCACGGTCGCGATCTTCCATCCCCGAAATCGCGATAATATATGAACGCATTAATATCAGATTGAATTCTAGCAGCTATTGGTCCACCATAGCTCGAAACGCATGATAGAAAACAACTTTTTGTTGAGTGACAGGTAACAATCTGTTTGGCAAAAATCTGAAACGATGAGTGACGGTCTAGAAACCTATATGCTGTGCTGGACACCACCACAACAAGCAGAAACTTACCGGTTCTCGTCTAAGAATATCCCACAGACTGTTCAGTCATTCCACCAAATACTAGAGCTGTCAAGAGAATCATGGTACCAAACTTGCCTGGGAGGCGTTCGATCAGGTCTTCCCTCCGTTCACGTTCGGCAGTTGTTTTGAGCCATTCCCAGCCTTTAAGCAGTCTGGCAATTCTACGGATCTTGAAAACTAGCGATACCAGACATCCAAAGATAGCAAGAACTAGAGGAATGGCTCCGAGCAGGAAACGACGATCGTCCTTTCTCGTGATGGGTGATTTGTCATGGCGTCCGTAGTGCGTGTGAACGACTTGCATGACACGATCTGATGCCGAAAGAAGAAATCCAAATTGTGCCAATGCAGTGCAAGTCCAACCTACAAGGACTCATTCCTCCTTTCGATGGATTTCGTCTACGTAGGTCTGGAGTTGAAGTAGCGTCCGCACGGCGGTATTGAATATCTCAAGCTGGCGGTAGAGTTCTTGGGATGGCGTTATGTCACTGACGTCCCTCTCGAGGCTGGCTGGGTTGAGTTCGTGCCTTTCCTTCTCTGTCGTCATGGTCTGGTGATTCGAATGGCGCGTTTATGCTTTTGGAATGCTGGCCGAAATGAGCAGGCTCAAGATGGTGAAAGGTAATTGTCTGTTCGTACTTCGAGCGATTTAGAAAGAGGACAACGAAAACAGGGAGTGGTCTTGCTGAAGCATATTGTATCTCGATCTGGAAGGAAGCCATCAGATGCGATGGGGGGAGGCAAGAGCCATCGGGACTGCAGCATCACCAACTGAGAGTCAGCCTGCGAAACCTGACGTTTGAATTCTGCGAATTATTGTCCATCGAAACTTGTAGAATATGTCTCCGTTTGATCACCAGATTCAGCGTATCAGTGACAACCAAGAAAGGTATCTTCATTTTGTGAAAGGGTCACTTCAGTTTGGGCGCAAATGTATTGTTATCAACCTTAACCAGAGTATTTCCCATACAGAAGCCCAGACGTGTTCCATGCCACCAGTCGCCCGACAATAACACGGCCTAGACTCTTCCACTAGAAAGTCCACTCCATAGCGGGTGCCATAGTCGCAGTTCACGAGGTGATTCATTAAAAATCTCCATTAGAGGTGGTCAGGACCGAATAAGGGAAGGATAACTACCTAGCAAGTACATTCTACGTCTCTACTCGTGAGTCTTCCTAGTCCCATGACCACCAGAGTGACAGTTCCCACAAGAGCTCCAAGGTAAAATGGCAGCAGAACAACAAGGACCTCACGACTCCAGTCTCTCGCGGTCCGAAATCTGCCCTTGGCTTCCCAGAGAGCCCTCCGAATGCTGAATCCTACTCCGAAACCAACACACAAGATCATCAGTCCCTCAGTCACCAATAATCCCAGATATAGTACTCGGAGCTCTCGCCTGTGTAGATCGCAGAGTAGATGGTGCGCATTGTCTTCTTGGATCTTGCTGCGCAGCCCGAAAAGGGTGATCGCTCCGACCACTGTCAGAATGGCTGTGCCGAGGATGGTCTCCTGAAGAGCTTGCCCGTATAGTTGCAGGTCTGTGTCATCCGGGGCGCTTTCGTTGACCTTGTGCTGGGCCTGCTGCTCCGACCGGAATTTTTCGATCGACATCTCGTAGGGTGCGTCCTTGCCTTTGCTTTGGAAGTGAACAGGGTGATTAGGGTTGAGCTTCGAGAGATGTCGGCTGGCAGACATGGTATACGCGTTCCAACCTTCCATCTGCTGAAAGCTGCTGTCCGATTTTGGGTTCTTTGTTGTGGCCTGAAGGGAAGGCACGATCAAGCTTGAGCTAGCGATCCCTAGCGTCGTTAAAGTCAACAAAGGAGCCCTCGCTTCAATGTCGGTGAACTGCAACGACAAATAAAAAGGCAAAGCCTCACTCGCGCTTACAAGATCCTCTGGGTTAAATCCACTTAGCGAAAGGTCAAGTTTGATAACTCAGGTGCTGGTGTTTTTTTTTTTTTTTTTTTTTTTTTTTTGAAGAGTCCTGGATCTAAATTATTTGAGGTACGCTTCAGAGTCCTCGGCAGACGCGTTTGAGGATCTGGTGCTTTTCGAATGACCTTGAAGGCGGAATTAGAGCCAGCTTACAGTCATCGCCAAGGAAACTGCCAGGAATGCATGTTGGCTTGATACTACGGCTTGTGTGAACCGGAAGCATGGACTTCAGCAGTCACAAATTGCGAAACTTTAAAATAGCTTTGACATTTTCAGACAAATTAGGAAAAGGACCAAAATGTACCGCATATCTATCCTCTTGCTTATTTTCCAATACTGAACCTTTGACCAAGTCATCAGGTACACATATTATACAGCTGAGCACGATGATATCACAAAAGAGTAGAATGCTAGCGAAAGGTGCCCCCCTATAAGAACCATAATAAGCACTAGAAATCGTTGGTATCTCCAAGTAAATGACATTCAATCTCCATTGCGTCTTTTGCCGGTATTACAAGTCGAAACGCGGAAGTCCCTGATGACTCAGGAAGGTTAGTGGATAGAGGCTTGTCAACGAAAAATGGGCGGACGACCGAATAGTGTCCTTTGGCCCATCAAGTAGATTCCGGTCAGGCTCTCGAGGCTAGAGGGGACTCAAGGACCACAACGGATCTTCCGTCCTCAAGAACACCTTCTTCGCATCTTCCCCTACAAGAATCGCGATGAAACTTCGCTTTCATAACCAGAAAGAAGATTTGTCATAGTATGAGATTGCGGGTGATAACGTGATATTGTTCGGGATGCTTCAATAGCGAATAAAAGAAGACATCCCTTTTTCATCTAGCGTAGCGACCAGTAGATATTCAATTGGTAAATTCATGAAGGCATTCACGAGAGCTATTCCAGGGATATCCAATCTGCAGATGTCGCGCTGCCATCACCCTAGCGACGAGCAGTTCCAGAGCCTTGCGTCACATGAAATACGCTTAAACACGCTCCTCCTCCTCCTACGTTAATTTTGCAACGACAAATTCAAGTGCAAGACTTGCAGACATGGTTTCTTGAAGCACTCAAACATCTTCAGTAAGTCTTCCATTGTAGGGGATGAAAGGGGATGTGTCCTCGCTAGGCATCAACACGATCACATGATCCCCCTTTTGTATCTCGCTTGCGAGACGTCTTGACTTTGGGGGTTGGGAATAGGGCAATTGGAGACCGTGGGCTTCTCGGTCGAGAGCGGGTTGAGGAAATATGACAGTAACGAGGAAAATGCTAATCATATGCGCGCAGGACGAAGAACAAGGTGGCAAGTATGTTTCGCAAACCTCCAGGCCCGCCACCAGTCCTCCAGGAGATCTACACCGTGAGCATCTCCATTTTACACTCCCAATTGACGGATACAGGCTGACAAGAGTGTGTAGATCATCCAGCGTTTCCGCGGGTATAGTAGCTCGGACGCCTTCCTTGCCATCAACCGCCTCAGAGCGCTCGACGATGATAGCCACCTGTTGAAGAAGTCCAAAGTTGCCGTTCTCTGTCTTACCATCGCGATACTCGGTGGCGACGTAATGACTTCGCGCGAATTAGGAAACCGGGCCCTTGATTGTGTCGAGATCTGTGAGCGTTGCATGCCCAAGATCTTAGAAGAGATACCGGAGCAAGTTGCAGTTGAGATGGTTCAGATGGCCACAGCTGTTATTGAACGCATGCCTCCTGCTCCTGTTCGAGTCCTTACGACTACGACCTGGCATGGATACGGAACCGGTCATGTTGGTGGAACTTCCCGTCCTGGTGATTCGTCTGGATATGGTGTTGCCCCCAGCGACTTCCGCATCAGCCCTGTTTCTGGACTCGGTACTGTTCGTCGTAAACCCTCTCATACAGCTCCCAAGTCTTCGCAAAACTCGACAAGCAACAGCGTCGTCTACACTGCCAACATCGAGTCCGTCTCCGCGGTAGATAATGAAGAGAATGACGACCACTCTGAACCTATCGATATGACAACCTACCAACTTGAGGGCGAATTTGGCAGGGACAATGAGGATGGCTGGGACGTGGATCAGGAGCCAACTGATTATGCTCGTTAATCGAACGACATGTAATCTTCAGCTGCCTGTAAAGGTGGCTTAGGAGGCTGTGAACACTGATACTTTTAGTCAGGTTACCGAAGGTATCGAGTTCTGGAGTTCTGGGTATTTTGGTTCCGGAAAATGTCTCCCGCGGGCATGGCATGGAGCTCTTGCATGGCCTTTGGCGTATTCGCGGTCTTGGTTCTTCATTTGGCGTTGGAGGATCCGGAATACCCCTGAAGCAGGACAGATATTGGAGCCTTGCTCTTTCTTGAATTCTAGACATGGATAGACTGGTCCATAGCAGAATTGACTCCATGAAGTTATAAGTGTAGCAATGCCAGAGAAAGCCGTAGCTGTGATGTATCATATGTGAGAAGCAAGGCTGATAATCATGATGCTCCTAGTAGCGATAACCTGTAGTTCAGGCTTCCTGAGTTCTAGGAGGCTCAGTGACAAGTTTTCAGAATTGGGGGTGGCATTGTCGTAAACTTGTAAATCAACAATTAAGCGAGGTGAATGTGATGCAGATAAATACAGCACTCTTTCCAAACTCAAAAATTGCGAAGCATAAAGATACAATAACAGCATCATGCACACAACCAGGACTGAATCAAAAATGACACTGCAGAGGCAAAACATGCAAACAAATCATGCTCAGACTAACGGCGAAATAATGGAAGATCTTGCCATCATTCTACACAGACACAGAAATGTGGCAAGGAAGATAAGCGCATGAAGAGTCTACACAAGCACAGCAACCAATTCCAATCTCCTGGAGACACAAGAAGCACTGACTCTCATCATCAAGTCCACAGCTCTGAAACTCAGCAGGAGCCGGGTACGGTGCAAAATTTGTATTTCTTTATGTCCAAGACATCCTTCCATCAATCCTGTGTCTACATACACATCATAGCATAGCCAATCGCTCACCCAATCCCCGGTCCCTCATTCCCCTCCCCTCTCATCGAATCCACATCTACCTCAGTGCCCCCCTCCCCGTCCTCCTCGTATTCCTCGGCTGATCCGCATAATCCGCCAACGTAACAGCCTTCTCCTTCATCCCCCTCCTCTCCAGTTTCTCCCCCCTCATCTTCGCCATCAACACCTCTCTCGCCTCATTACTCTCCGTATCCTCATACTGCAATTGCGTAGCCGGCGGCTGGCTATCGACATCCTCAGTAGGTTTATCGCCGTTGAGAAGCATCTGGATACGATCATTCGGCGTGGAGTCGCTGTAGGGAGGATACTCGACGGGATGGCCATGTGTGGCTGTTGAGTCGACGGAGGTGTCGCGCGAGCGGTTGGATCCTGTGGACATGTTGCTGGGGACGCGACCGATGATTCGGCGGCTGCGTTTGCGAGGTTCGGGAGCGGAGTGGAGGGGTGCGGTTTTTGCTTTGGCGAGGAGGGCGGAGATGGCGGTTGTAAGTCCTTGCGATTCTTCTTGATTATTTCTCGGGGCCGGGTGGTCGCTTGGTGCAGGAGCGGTGGATACTGTTCGAGTTGGGGAATTGCCGTCGATTTCGGTGAGGGGTTTGCTTTTGTAGGCGAGATCTTGGGAGATGTCTTCGGAATCGGCGGTAGAGATGTCTGGTATTGTGGGAAAGCCCTGGGTGTGATATTCTTCTTTGAGAGCGATGACACTCGGTGAAGGCTCCTCTTCTGGCTCGACTGGTGCGGGGACCTTGGTAGGCTCATCTGTTGAAATTGCTGTTTTGTCTAGCTTAGACCTCCGTGATGTCTTCACCGGCACTTCAGCAGGTTCATCAGATGGATCTTCTATTGAAAAGGCCGTGCTATCAAATCTCATGTTCGGTGGTGGCTTCATTGATGCTTTCGAAGGGCGGTCTTCAGTTGAAAAGGCAGTATTGTCTAGCCCAGAATTGGGCGGCGGTGGTTGCATGGACGACCTTGAAGAATGACTGCTGGTTCTTGGTTCGGTACTTGACATTTCGCTGGTTGTCCTGTTATGTCGAGGAGCAGACTTCGCTACGCCAGTGTTTGGTAAGGAGTCTGCTCTCTTCTGATATCTGCAGCGGTACTTCGAGGTGGGCAACTTTGTCCCGGCGGATATTGATTCCCATATCCAGTTCGCTTCTATTATGGGAGTCTTCCATTCCTGAGCATGGTCGAATTTGTCCCTTCTCAGACCAGCCAATGACTTCACTACCAGAACAGAAGACTTTGGGGTAAAGTCCTCGCTATAGGTGGCGCCGAGCAATTCAACGGCTCTCTGAAAATGAAGCAAGTCTATTCCAGCGAAAGCGGATGATGAGATGGTCATGCCAGAGAATCCTTCGACGGGGAAACTTGGGAATGGCCGACCAATGACATGATCATTAGGATCTGAAAACTTTTTGTGGTGAAGACAGCGTTCCAGCCACCAAAAAGTGATCGTCTCGACTGGCAATTGAGATTCCGGTAGAGGTGGAAAGTCGGATACAGGTAGGTCATGAGGTAGCATCCTGAAAAGTCGATTCGGTTGATACTTCCCTGACTCTTGCACGAGAGCTTCGATTGTTTCCACCACCTCGCCGCCGTTCGAAAAAAGATGCCCATGAAGAATTTGTGTTCTTTCTGGAGGAAACCCATGTGTGTAAAATCGACACCCGCTAAATATCCCTTCCACTGGCCGTGGATTCTCGATTGTAGACTGCATAGACTGGTTTGGTTTCTGTACTTCCACAACTGTTGGCTGAGGTTTCGGCTTGGAGGTTTCCTCATCATTTGTTCCCCATTGCCCGCTTCGATTGACCTGAGTTACGCCGGCTCCAGCACCTCCTCCAACAATATCGCCCCATATCTGTTCATTTTGCGTGCTCAATTTCGTGCTTGCTGTCCTCCTCAGCTTTCTCTTGCCTCCATCTAAGCTTGTTGTACTCTCGTCCCGCGATCGTTTGCCCAGCGAAGTCCTCTTGGGCGCAGTCTTATCCCAAGCATCTTTCCCTCGTTCGTTCGGCGGTAATGCTGGATCATACAGCTTCTCATCCAGAATCATTCCTCTCTCCAAACTATCTCGCACCCACTCAATGGATACAATCTTCAGTTTCCATGACTTAGCAGCTTTGTATTTGGCGCCCTCAGTTCGAAAAGATATTAGGTGCGTGATCGATTTTGTCAAATCGCCTTCATATGTGGCTCCATTTGCTTTTACTTGCGCAGCAATTTCCAGTCTTTCCGTAGCTTTAGGACCATGTTAGCCGTGACCGATACCCAGAAACAAGTCACTTACGATCATCGCAGCCTGTCATGCTGAACCGTAAGGAGTGAAATGTAGGTAGCCTGTGTTGCTGCTCAAGCAAAGGCATATCGATTTCCTGGTCATTGATCCATAGCTCTCGGACGGCTTCGATCCATGTTATCATCATCGGCAGAACATCCAACCTCTTTTGCGCAACATATCGAAACTTCGGGGTATCGTATTCTCCAACAATCAGATGGGTAACATCCAGAGTCAAATCGTATGTATGGATGGCGCCCATTTGTCTGGCATATTCCGCCAATTGGGTCTGCAGTATACATGATCCCAATTAGCAATATATCTGAGAAGTACCTGAGGAAACATCGCGGGTGAGGATAAACTTACGCGCTTCTCATCTGGAACTGAAGTACAGCATATCACATAGCCCGACAGTGGTGCAGGAACATCGGCAGATCCATTCAAGGGAACCGTCTGGCGGGAAACAATCCCATCGTAATCTGCCATATTTGTCGACTTGTGCTGGACTGTTTGCGATTGCTGAGTCCTTGGATGCCATTTTCTCACTCAACGCGTCGTCGCGCTGGATCCCGCGCCGAGTATTGTTCCTTATCGCACGCAGCTCACATGGGCGATAAGACATCCATTTCTTGGCAGTTGGCACTGCCATAGACCTTCCTTGACCTCTCACATGGACGATCTTTCCAATCCAAACTTGCTTTTTCAATTGCCAACGAGTCCAAGCCTTGGAGCAATCAATTCATGAATCACCATTATTTCTTGGAAAGCGGCGTACAATTCAGCTTTGGACCGTGTTCACTGTATGCAAGTGCAATTCTTGTCAGGTGGTTTTTTGCCGTACCTTCCGTACCTTGGTAGAGATCTCGCTTCTTCACCTGCTGGAGCTTGAGTCAAGCAGCTTGGTTGTTCGGCACCTTAATGATTACAAATCCAGTTCATCAGAAGCTTGCCCTCCCTCGCTCTCCCCCACAACGAAAATGATCAGCGACTAGGAGTGCAGGCCTGCCAAGATCTCTTCCAGATCTGGATCTCACTCGACCCCTCATTTTCTGGAAGCTGGTCGCATGTTGATTTTCTTCGCGCTCTCATGCTGGAGACTTCTTCAATTGGTTTCTTGAGAAGCAGTGGCAAAATTCTCATCATCTCATCAGTATCTCACCGTATTATTTACAGCTTGCCGAGCACAGTCAGTCCATGATAATGGACCATCTGATTACAGTGTGAGCCTGAAATCATTACGTGTCTAGCATGGCTCAGCGATGTGGGCCATCCATCCGTCATGAAAATTCGTGGCTCTGCTCGTCGCGTGCATCAGCAAGGCGCTGAGAAAGCCCTGAACAAGCATCGGTGAATCGCCATTTGATAGGCTCGCAGTCAAAAGGCTAGAATTCTGCACTGTTTGGAATTATACCTCAACTGGAGTGAGATGATGCTAGTGGCTGACTGGAGGTCCAGCGAACCGAAACAATTCAGTGTGTTTCCCGGCCTTCCGGTGCTACAGAGGCGTTGAACCCAACATTCGGTGTCGTTCGTGGTAGCTTGTCTGGAGTACGAATGTAGCTCTTCGTGATGGCAATTTGAGGTTGAACCTGACTCTATTACCCTTCTGAGATTGAAGGGCTTGGACATCCAGACTATCTCTTCTGCAAAACCTGGCACAGATGTTTCAAAAGCTTCCATGATTTGAGAAAAGGGGCGTAGATAAGGTTTGCCACATCGTCGTTTGCGGAAGGATGACTCCACTAAACAAGGCTGTCCTGGTGGATCTGTTGGAAGCCTCGTAGGTACCTTCCTACGGTACCGCTGGATACTTATGGTGTCTGCAGTGCATCAGTGTGACAGTGATTGGCCGGTTAGCTTTTTCCATGCTTGATCAGATCAAGTGTCAGACAATGGGATGTCTTTCTGCCTTTCTTACAGATTATTTCTTCAGTTTAATTGCTCCACTCATGGAATAAATTTGCTCTTGTAGATTGAGAAGTTTTCTTATCGTAGATAAAGGACGAATATGACGAACGATCAACAAGAAAATTTCCTTGACATGGGTCAAAATAGAGAAAGGAGAATGAGAAAGAAGGCTTCTCCGGACTCGGGACTTGCTCCCCTGTATGAGCCAAGGCGCTGCTCGGCAACTAGGAATCAGCACATCACAGTCATCTTGAAACTTCATGCACCGTCGTCTGCTCAAGGGTTGTCCCTTTTGAGATGGGGCGCGCGAAACATCGTGCAAAATGCAGCAGAATATTCAGACGCTTGAATCAGGGCAGGGCCTGATAAAAGAGATTGTACGGTCTCATCCAAGGCTTCCCAGTTGGGTAGTATTGGGCTGGAGCAAGCTGCTGGTGGTTTGGAATGGTCTGGTATCTGGTATTGGCGTCTTGAATTAGGGATAGACGAGGCATGCAGTTCCATGATCCCATTCCTTGATTGGTGCCGACAATTCGGAGGAACGATCACTCGAGATGAATAAGTGCTACAGTACAGTATCATGGGTCGAACTTCTGGTCAAAGAAACTCGCGGCCACTAGATACTACCTATCTGCTAGCATTTCTTCCAGTCTATGATCCAGCGGCAAAGGAAGACCGGAAGCGTGTGCGTGTACTGAAAATTCTTGATGACTTAAGATATTTTGGTCTTCTGAAGCCGTAGTCGATGCGGCTGCAGGTTCAGGGCTACTGCAGCAACGTCGTCATTGGCCCGCGGCGCCATCGGCAGCACCAGCACCAGAAGCAGCATCGCACCAGTTGTCCTACAGGGGCACTAGTGGCTTTATATCGACTGCGGTGCGGAACCAAGGCGAGGGGAGGGGAGAGGACTCGGGAGCGCAGCATAATACTCGGTACACTTGACCTGACTTGACCTTGGAGGCCCAGAGTTCGCAAAGTCAAAGCCAAAGCCTTCCTTCTTACGTTACGAGAGGGGAAAAGCTAGAGAGCCTTTCTTCTTCACTTCACATCGCTCACCTCGGATCATCTTTTCACTCAGCTGCACTGCATACAAGCTCTCTCCTCTCTCCAAAGCTCATGCAAAACGCTTCAAACCCTACTCGCACCAAACCAGCTCGACCCGACCCCCACAGTATATACCTTTGTTTGTGCTTCAACTCTTCTTCCGGGCTCTAAGCTGGTCGGTCTGCCTTTTGCCCTCCTGTTTTGGAACTCCTGGCCCAGCAGTTACCGGCCCGCGACTCAGTGCCCTGCTCGCTCGTTACTCGTCACCTGCCGGGATCCCACCTGAGTCCTTCTCGTCAACACCGTACTTCCCTGTCCGCAATCTTCACAATCCGGTATTGGGATCTTTGGGCACGACTCCTCCCGTCCGCCCTTCTGTTTGTTCTCATGTGCTGGCACCGAAAGACCCTTCTTCCCTGCACACCGTGTCAACAACAAACATCATCCTAAACTAGCACTGTGAGTATCAGCTTTACCATCCAGTCAGTCGCATCTAGATGCATAGCAACATGCTTTTATATCCCCACGCTGTACTGGCAATCACCCTGTCTCCAATCTATTGCATAATATTACTGGATGTCGATGGTCGATTGCCATAATTCTCTACGATCTCTGGTAACTGCGCGAGATGCGCATCCAGGAAGATCAAAACAGACCTCTTTTCTTTTTATGACCTCTTCCTCCTCCCCCGCTCCTTCCAATTTGAAAAGCAAAGGGAGACGCAAAACATTGCTCGAGGGACATAATAATAACACGCATCATGTCAGAGCCGGTAACCTTATCATACTATTCCCACCGAGGAACCATCTATTACACCCCCGCCAACCTCTACGCCCACAAGCTTTCCCCAGCAACACTTCCGGCACCTCCGTGTCGACCCCGACAGCGACGACCGCACTCGATACATATCACTCGTTTGCCGGCAGGATTCGTACCGTTCGACCTACGGCCTTCACCACCTCCAAAAACACCAAAACAGCCCTCCAGGTTCCGCCTAGAATTAAGAAAGCTGGCTTCCCGGGAGAATGCAAAGCGTGTGCTAGGGTCGGTCTTTTCTCCATTCTCCTCGAATCCCTCAACCGCTACGTCCTCAGCGGCAAGTTCAACAAGATCGGAGAGTCCAGGACTCGGGGGGTCATCACCCAGGGCATCATTGTCCCTAGGGCCGTCAGATCCAAATACAATATTTGCGCGGAGGGCAGCAGCGGCAGGTAATCTACCTGCAAATCCGCCAATCACAATGCCCCGCCCATCATTGTCAGAGACAGCAAATGGCTCAAACCCGAGAGATAGCTTAGGAGGAGGAAATACACCAAGGGCGAGTTTCAGTGCTGGGGGCGCACCGAGGTCAAGAAGTGGCAGCGCAGCGCCATCATACAAAGCTGCAAGCTCAGCTGAGACAGAGAAGCCGGTGTGCTCGGGAAATGGAGTTGCATGCTATATCAATCTTGCAGAGCCTGTGATATTTCTCACTGGTCTCGATCACGATGGCACAACTCGCGATTCCGGTTCCAACACAACGTCTATCTTGCGTGGAAAGCTCATTTTGAACGTCACAAAAAATGTCAAAATCAAGGCCGTGACAATGAAATTCACTGGACGTGCTAGAACGGAATGGCCAGAAGGTAAACACACCCTGCGTTGTTCCTCTATGCAGTCACTAACGACAGCTAGGTATCCCACCCGAGAAGACTACTTTATTTGAGGAGGATTCCCTCAGAACACAGGTTCTTCCTTTCTTCAATGCTTTATATGAGGGCTCGGAAACTGGTTTCGGCGCCATGTGCAATTACGCATTGCGAGGCGATAAGTCTGCAAATTCTTCTGTTACCAACTTGGCCCTCGACAACACTGAGAGCTCCAGCGGATTTTCTCTTCCAGGCATCACCAACCGATCAAACAGGTCTAGTACTCTTCTATCAGCTAAGGAGCTGAAGAGGCTTTCTTTACAGAGCAATCAATCACGAAGTTTCACCAAATCAGAATCACCTTTTGGACCTTCTCCGCAACAGAAAGGTTTCAAGACCTTCTATCCTGGAATCTACGAGTACAACTTCGAGTTACCGATTGACAATAATAGCCCCGAGAGCTTGAAATTGGTGTTGGCTTCGGTTAAGTGGCAGTTAGAAGTCTTGGTTGAGAGGGCGGGAACCTTCAAGCAGAATCTCCAAGGGTTCAAGGAAATTCCCGTCATTCGATCACCCTCGGAAGATTCATTGGAATTAGTGGAACCCATATCGATCAGTCGACGATGGGAGGACCAGCTCTACTACGAGATCATGATATCTGGGAAATCTTTTCCATTGGGCTCTAAGATTCCGATCGCTTTCAAGCTGATGCCATTGGCAAAGGTTCAAGTCCACAAGATAAAGGTCTACATCAGTGAGAATATTGATTATTACGCCAAGAACCGCAAGGTAACCAGAAGAGAAACTCAACGAAAAATCCTTTTGTTTGAGAAGTCCGCCGGGAAGCCGCTTGCCAAAGAGTACCAGCCATCAGAAGTCAGAATCACAAGAGGTGGTGAGCAGGCCCCAGAAGAGCGATCTCACAACCGAGAGTATGAGCAAAACCGAAGACGGATCGAAGCACAACGCAATCACACGGAACCTGAACCTCTTCCTGAGCCAACTGACAATCTACTTGGCGATATCGATCTCGGGCTGCCTAGTCTTTTGGGTTCTACTGAATTGGAAATCGACGTTCAGCTGCCAACATGTGAAATGATGGCAAAGGACAGAACGAAGAAATTGACCCACGACTGCACATGGAAGAACGTGGATGTACACCACTGGATTAAGGTAATGATGTTGTTCAAGCTATAGTATTTACCAGACTAACCAACGACAGATCGTACTACGAATCTCGAGACTGGATGCCGATGATCCAACTGGGAAAAAGCGACGTCACTTTGAAATTTCAATCGACTCGCCCATTTCCCTTCTCAACTGCCGCGCTACTCAAGCCAACCTTGCACTGCCATCATATTCTGATGGAAATAGCAGTCTTCTCAGCCAGCAGCATGTTTGTGGGTGTCCAAATTCAGAGCTGGCTACACCTCCAGCGATGTCCGGGTTGGAAAATCAAAATCCAATCAATGGCAATGGAGCTTTCCCTGGCAACGACAATGCTTTACCAGATCTCGCCAGACCGCCTCAGGCACACCTGTCGACGAATGCTGCAGCGGGCGTTCAACGACCCATCCATTTGATTCGGGCACCGAGTTTCAACCCTCCGCCATTTGATGCCGAAGAAGCTCCACCGCCAATGGTTACTCCACCGCCACTCTACGATCACGTTGTTGGCACACCCAGTCATGATGGGCTTGCAGATTATTTTGACCGGTAAGAGACCCATATTAAACTTTGATGATGTTTGATGCTGATCTTTTCTATAGTCTGAGTTACTTTGAAAACGCAGATTCAGATGACGATGAAGGACTGAATAGGGTTACCAGTCGGGGTCGTGTCAACGTTGTCAACCCACGCACACCTGGCGGTAGATTGGCTAGAAGCATGGAGATTGACCGCAATTTCATGAATGCTGCTATGGCCAATATCGCCAACAACAATGGTGCCAGGACCCCCACGCAAGAAATGTCAGGTCTACACTTGACTCTTCCGAGTCACTAATAAAAGTACGTTGAAAAATATCAACATTGTTACCCGAAAACGAAAACAAAATCAGCATTTGCCTTGTACATAGCATGAAGGGCGGGCGTCGACGATGACAGTCAGGAAATATACCACGGGATCGGATCGATTTGGATGAATGGTCGTTATCACGGCCGCGGGACTACTTGTTTAATTGGAGCATGCACAAAGGGGTTTTTGGTTTTGGGGGAGGTCGGATCTTTTACAGTCCCGGGTGACGATAGGAGGGGGTTCTTAGGGCTTTAATGCATAAATGGGGAGGCAGGGGCGTTTATCTTATACCGGTTTTAAGCATGGGCTCTTTGGCGCTGTAGAAATCGAATGGGTGGCTCATGATACGCATGTTGGAGAGTATGAACATATGAACTTTCAACGTACAAAGTTGAATGAGAATGGAAGTCTGCTTCTAATTGCTCCCGTGACACAGCACAGCAAAGTAATTACAATCCAACTGCAACCGCGATCTCAAGTGCCACGTTCTTCCATGCTCCTCCGCAGTGACAACAAAGCAATACATAGCTTCCGCCATACGCCTACTCGGTGATACTCAACCAGACCCCAATTTCTACAGGGCTGTACCGGATCCACTGATCGACTGAGCCGAGTCAAGAAAGCCACGAGTTGAAAAAGTCAACAATAGACGATTAGACACACCGCCTCAGCCCTTCATGATTCGATTGGGCATCACCGTTCGACGTATCCCGCCCTGAAAGTAGGGGTCCTCGTACCTTGCACTAGTTGGACAGTGGATGCACTTACCTACGAAGGGTAGGCAGACCGCCTTCTCCTAGGTACGAGAGGAGGTGGGAAAGAAGATTTTTCGTGTATAGTTGCCATCTTCAAGGGTCTAATCACGGATGGAAACGTGACTCTGCTTTGCGGACTCGCCTGCGCGGGCCTGCAAGAATACTTGCAAAGAAATTCGAAGTATGAGGTGATCAGTCGAGACAGTGTGGAGCGCTGTAAACTATGGAACTCATAGGTCTGTTTGTTATAATAGGTCCCGTAATCTGGTGATGTAGTTCTATACTCGCCCAGTGTTTTTACACTTCCATGTGAGGCGAAGAGTCAGACGAACGACCCTTGTGCAAAGCCCCGATTTTGGATACATACTACATGCCACCCCTACTTGACTCACTCAAAGTAGAGCGTTTTGCATCGTAAAGCAATGAGCCTTAAGACAGATTCAGGGATCTTGAGATCAGATCAAGGGAGTCAATGGCCTGCCAATTCCAGGTTATTCATGTATTCTGCCTGAATACGGCTTACTTCTCCGCCGTCCGGCATTCACCACTGCCAGTATACTTCCCTGCTCTCTATGTGGAATCTAGAAAATAGCTCCACTCTATGGATCAAGAATGAGCCTGGGCGGATTGGAGACGAAAAACGTCTTTCTCTGGCAAAAGGTAGATAAATACCTCGAAATCATGTGGTAACACTTGCTCCAAGAACGTGAGGGATGCGACCACAGCCCGTTGATATATCGCTTGTGACAACAACCTACTGTATCTGAACTCTAATCAAGTACCCAACAAAAACTAGATGGCAAACCCCTCATCTGGCTTCACACTCCACTCCCAAGTCAGCACCTCCCTCACCTCACTCCCTTTCTTGTTCTCCGGCCACTTCTCGCTCCCCTTCTTCGGCTCAACAACACCATTCCCACCAGTCTCTTCCGCTAACCTGCCCATGATCTTCTGACTGGCGATATTCCCACCTTCAGCACGGCCAAGCACTTTTCTGACTCCAAAGTCGTTCGCTGCGTACCGGAGCACTGCTCGAGTGGCCGCTTGCATGATGCGTTTGCCGTGGTACTGTTGAGATTTATCAGCTCCAGCTTCTCTTCCACGAACATCATCTCCTAAGCAAGTGAGACATCGAAACGAGAGACATGTCTGCCCTCATGACATAAAAGCCAAAAAATATTTGAGGGCAACGTTAACACTTAGAGAGATGTTCCACGTACATCAGGATGCAACCAATACCCCACCTCGCCAACCTGCGGATCACATGAAGTAGGGGAGACAGAACAACACCCAATCATCTTCTCTCCATGTCGAATGACTTGGAGAGGTATCTGCCGTAGCGGCATATCGCTCTTCTCATCGAAAAAGGCCTGATGACGATCTTGCACAGTGGGAAGAGGAAGAAGAGCGCGAGTTGCGGCGAGTTGGCTGTCCAGCCAGAATTGGGCGTTGGCGCGGGTGTAGCTGCATGTTTGTTAGCTAAACTCCATTGTTGAAAATGGGATGAAATATATGGAATGTAATGGGCTTGTACGAATATCACGCGAGAGAATGAAGGGGTACGAGAGAGGAGTGGTTCAGAATGCTTCTATCTCAGGCGAGGTGAACTCACGGTTTGGGGACGCTGATCAATTCGTCAAGTACGGCGTCAATCTGGAAAGCTTCGAACATGGCATCTAGATCGCTTTCACGGTAGGTGGTGAGGAAGTAATCACCACCTGGGACGTCCAATTTGATGGAGTGGTCTAAAGACGTGTCTGCATTTTACTCAGTCAAACCATTCAAACATGAGAGTGGGGTCTGAGAAGACTTTGGAATCAACTCACTGAGCGATTTAGGTGACATAGTGATTGATTTTATCGACACTTCGCTCGATAGGTCTAAAAGAAGTTTTATGGAAGGGTTTTGTAGATTACTTATGACTTTGGAAGCTGGCTGCACCGGCACCTTTTATGCAAGGCGATGCGATGACTGGTTTGAGGCTGTGATACCACAAGGAAAATGAGTCAAATGCAGGAGAACAACTATGGAAGATATTAAGCGAGAACGTGCTGATGCTTGCATTACTGTAAGCAGACAACCTACTGAGGATCAAGTGAAGGCACAACTGTATTAGATGCGAACTCTAGCTGCAGGAACGGACCCTTGACGCACCTTCCTGAAGTGTGCTCGGCGTGGAAGTGGGTTCTCGGTTAGCGATGATATGGTTTGTCACGTAAATATTTCCACGACACGAGATACTCTGTTGATGCTTCTGTATTCGATTCTACCTTCAGTACTCCAGACAATCAAACACCTTATTCATAAAACGCCATGATAAATCCCTCCCTTTGCAGGCCATCCGTTTACTCCAACACAGTAACCAGGTAATGCAATCGCAAAGGAATCAGGCCGTGCTGATCCTTTTCCAAAGTAGCGTAATTGAACAGAAAAGGGAAGAGATCGATGTCAATCAAATACAAGAAAGGGATCGGCTTTCAAGGCGAAATGCCAATGGGGAATCTGGCTCGCCGCGAAATATCCAGGCCGTCATATCGTCGAAAGAATTGCTCGTGACCTTCATGACTTCTATGCAAGAAGCAGCAGCAGTCTCTGTCACTGCCAGACTGTCAAGACTGCACTCGCCCGGAAGTAAAATGTAAGGGATCCAGTTGTCTAGAAGGCATCTTCGTCGGTCCAATTTGCGTCGCTTCCAGAAACTATGCGAGCCTCAGTGACACCAGCTCGACTCTCGTATGGGGGCAACACCTTCTGCTTCTTCGGCTGTCCACCATGGCCATAATCTTCGGGAGTGTAGCGCTTTCCATGGGCAGCTCGGAGTTTCGCATAGTATGCATCTGATGCGTCTTGTTCAGGTTCTGAGTCGTCCTCGATTGTCTGCCAATTCTCGGAACCGGAAACAGTCGTGTTATTTGATGTGTTCGAGATTTGTCGACTTGGAGGAGCCTGTGGGTATTGGTTCGTATCTCGCTCGTTCTGGCGCATCGAGGATTTCAATTCATGATACGACTGGGGTCGGGCACTCCGCTGTGACTTGGAATACCCATCATCATAGAAAGCATCCTCAGGTGTTACGTGACGAACGCTGCCGACACTCGAGGTCACGCTTTCAGAACGATAGAGCGAGTGCGGCGTTGGGGTTGGTGCTGGTGCTGGTGGTGGAACGAAGAGGTCTCGCATCTTTGGTGGAGGAGCTCTACTCGGCGGGGGTCCCATTTTTCCTCGAAGAGTACTCGTCTCTTGAGCTCGGCGTTCAGGAGAATTTCCGCCATGGTTAAGGTTCGACAGTGGTGCTCTGGCGGGAATCTTCGAAGGAGATTTGGCACCAGTACCTGCCATCGGATTGCGTCTTAAGGTTCCGCCGGCAGTGGGTGTCTTAGCACCAGTCCTCGGCGGAGGAGCTTTCATCACACTGTTTGCTCGACTCGGCGGTGCCGACTTTTGCGCCTTTGGAGCAGCTGGCGGCGGACCAGCTGGTGTCTTTGATCTGGGGCCGGGAACAGGCTTCGGTTCAGAAGCTTCGAGTGTGTCCAGATATCTCTCCCCACAAACCAAGAATGGTCGACCATATTCATCCTCCCATTTCTCCAAGACCTTTCAAAATTAGCTGCATGCATATGCAAGTCATTTCATCTGAGCGTGGATCATGCAGCCTTGTGGGTCTCTATCTCCTGTCGGTAATAAAAGGGGGCTCGCTTACCTTTCTCAAATCAACAGCAATCTTTGGTAAGTCCTTCGCAATTCTCTTTCTCATCTTCTCCTCTCTCAGTAAACGTGTCGGATCTCTCTTCTCGCCCTTCTGGCCACGACCCAATAACCGTGATGCATCCTGACTGGAAGCTTGAAGGTCATCACGATCCTTCACGAGCGATCTGTGCTTATCGATGAGTGCGAGTGTCGGAGCGCGTTGTTCCTTCAAAGCTTCCAGTCTGCCGATCTCCTGTTCGTGCGCCTCGAGCAATGCGTCACTGTACACATCTGAAAATGCCGGCGTGAACTCCAACATCTCTTCCTCCGAGAAGTACAGTCCATCCCAAAGCTCCTGTAGCTTGTACCGAGCATCTTCGACAAAGAGGTGGAGATTTTGTCGCTTGAGTTCGTTCAGTCTCGATAATTCGTCCTCAAACTCGTTGATCTGTCGAACACCACATCCTCGATTACTGTTGCAGAACTTCTTTCTCTCGTGTTCCTCGACTCCCAATCGTTCCCAAAGACCCTCCACAGTAGCCTTCAGATCCTTCAAGCGCTTTTCACGTGATTTCTTCTCATCTGCAAGCTTGTCTCTCTTCGATCGAAGTCTGGCGATGTCATCCTCGTGAAGGCCCAATTGCTCGGGAGAGTCGCGGTAGTATTTAACAATAGTGCCATCTGTTTGTGCCTGGGGTGTTCCAAGCTCAGCCCAAAGTTGAATAATGTGTTCTGAAAGTGCCTTGACCGTTGCAACCCGACGCGTGTATTCCTCGTAAACTCGAGTGAATTCGTCATCGAGAGCGGTTACATAAATCGAGGACAGGTCAAAGGTCGGAGGAATCGTCGAGTTTGGAGAGGTGGGAGGAAGGGTGATTTTAATGAAGGAGGGTTCGAGATGTGACGAGTAGGATTCGAGGGCTTGAACGAGTTCTGAAGAATCATTAGCACATGGCACAGGCGGGTCTGTCAGTTGCTCCTACTCTTTACTTGCTCAAATCTCTCTCTGTGTAATTTAGAGATCATGAGATGTTTCTCCTTCAATCCTTGCACACATCGTAGTAATGGGTAGGTGATCTTGAGGTTCTCATCTTCAGCCTCGTACTCGTGCCGTGATTTGTTGTCGTCGAGAGAAGCCTCCATCTGCTTGATTGTGGTAATGATTCGTTGGGCTTCCTCTGTCAAGTCATTTTTCTCGGCGGCGACTAGTCGTACTTGGTTATGTAGAGTTTCGGAGAGTGCAGAGAACAACTATCAGAAGTCAGATGCCATTCGTTCAAGATTGCGTTTTGTGTATGTAACTTGCCTCCGATTCTCGACTCTCCCGCTCATGGTTAGGAACTCCTATCTCATCGAAGAGACCGTGAAGTTGCCCGATGATTGTTGAGACCTGCGATGACAGGTAACTGGTATCCATTTTGATCTGTCCGTTGGGGACTGATGTGAGAGCGAGTATCGAAGATTGGCCGCGAGACTCGGACCGTGGGGCAACGGAGGTGTAGAAAGGATTCAATATCAACAATGCTCAAGACGTGATCGCGAACGCGAAACCTCCAAAAATGATGGCGTACAGATCATCAATAGCGAGAAAACGTGCAATCGTGTTTTTGTGTGGTAGAGGTTATCGTTCTGCAGCCCACGGGTTCGTGGTCTCTATGTTCTAGTCCCGCGAGAGGACGTACCCAGAGTTGTGCAAGCCAATTATTGTACACACAGTCACTACAGCAACGGCACTGATAATAATCGCGCTAAGCTAATTGTGAAACCAGCACCCCTGTCTCACCCCTGTCGCCTCCACTAGAGCTGCAAGCCCCGCCTGACAAGGCTGCAACCTCGCGATAAAGCTCCAGCTTCATCTTCGCTCTCTCGCCTTCTCTCCGAGCCAACAACACCACCTTCTCATCATGGACACTGCACGCAAAACATGGGAACTCGACAACAACGTCGAACTCGTCGATGCCCATCGCGATGCGCTTTATACCTATGATACCGCTGAGCAGAAAGCCATAAATGATGCCAAACCATGGAAGACCGACCCTCACCACTTCAAGAATGTCAGAATCTCAGCTGTGGCGCTCCTGAAGATGGTGATGCATGCACGATCTGGAGGCAGTATTGAAGTCATGGGTTTGATGCAAGGAAAGATTGCAGGAGATACGATCATCGTCACCGATGCCTTCAGATTACCCGTTGAAGGCACAGAAACCAGAGTCAACGCTCAAGACGAAGCAAACGAATATATGGTTGGCTACCTTCAGGCTTGTCGGGATCAAGGCAAGCTGGAGAACGCAGTAGGATGGTATCACAGTCACCCTGGTTATGGTTGCTGGCTGTCCGGTATCGATGTCAGCACACAGGCAACTCAACAGACATTCTCCGACCCTTTCCTTGCCGTTGTCATTGACCCTGATCGTACTATTTCAGCTGGAAAGGTCGAAATCGGTGCTTTCAGAACATACCCAGAGAACTACAAGCCGATCAGTTCTGGAGCAGATGACGGATACCAAACTATTCCACTAGCCAAGGCTGAGGATTTTGGTGCCCATGCAAGCAGATACTACTCATTGGAGGTTTCTCATTTCAAGAGTTCGCTGGATACACACCTATTAGAGCTTCTATGGAATAAGTACTGGGTACAGACTCTCAGCCAAAGTCCTCTCTTTACCAACCGCGAGTACAGCAGCAAGCAAATGCTCGACCTGAGCTCCAAGATCAGACAAGCAGGAGCCGCAATCTCCAGGAGTGGCCGACAGATGTCATCGGTACCAAACAAATCTACGGATCAGCAGTTGGAGAAGGTGGTTAGGGATGGCAACAAGATTGCTGGGGAAGAAGTTACTGGTTTGATGGCTGGAGAGGTCAAGGCGAAGCTCTTCAATGGACTGGGCCATATTTCTGAGACAGAGGTTGCCCCAAAGGCCAAAGCTGCTGCAGCGGAGGCATAGAGAGAATTGATGGGTTATCGCAGGTAGCAGATGTGACAGTTGAGATAACCCAGACTCTAATGAGCATTTTTAGGCGTAGGAGCTTACACAAAATGGCCTTGAGGCGGGTTTGATGAATCATGATTGTGGCTAGGTAGCCTAGACAGAAGACCTCATACACGAGACTAAGAAATGAAATGCAATGAGCGTATGGGCCTCCCTTTCCATATCCCTGCAATGAGAAGGGGCATATGTACAGCCTGAGGAGCACGTTCTTGTTCTAATCTATCGTACATCAACGAAGGTGCTTATGCCTCCGGCCTATTCCTACACTACTCTTGACACCATAGTAAATACACACTCACACCCAATTGGCTGCCTCTAGCTCATCCCCTTTGATCTTTTCCCGCTTCGCAAGCTCCTTGCTCATCACCTTTTCCGCAAGTTTCAACCTCTTGACCGTCTCCTCCCTCCCCAAAATATTCATCATCTCGGCGCCATCAGGCCCAGGCTTCCCAGCAGCAACAGCCCACCTCAAATACCCATGTACCAGCTTCGCCCAAGCTTTAATCACTACCCTCTCCAGCTCCTGCGTCCTCCAACTCTCATCAGCCCCCCTCTCCTCACTCAACGCCGTCAGACTCAATCCCGCACCCTGCTCTGTAATCCACGCAATCCTCTCTCGAAGAACATCACTTCTCCAGTTCTCGTCTTGTATCTCTAATAAGCCGTGGAACAAAACCATCGTCTCTGGAGCTGGGACGTACGGGATTCCGGTGGGAACTTTGTGAAGCTTAAAGGTGGGTACTGAGACGCTGATCTCGGACAGGGTGGGTGCGATGAAGAAGTGGATATTACGTTGGATGAAATCCGTGGGATTAGTATAATTCTGAGCGTCAACCTTGAGAATGGATGTGATGAAGTCTTCGCGAGCTTCGCCTTCTGGATAGCTGGCGTAGACGGGAAGATCTTGCTGGGCGAGACGCTCATCTAGCAATGTGACGATAGGCTTTGCAGCCAGGTGTCTGAGGGAGTGAAGAGGATTGTCCGACTCCTCTGGCATAGAAGCGTAGCGAGCAGCGTGGCGTTTCTGGAGGAAGTCGAGCTTTTCGAAACCGACGATCGAGTCGCCTCGAGTGTATTTCATACTCGAATTCCTAACAAGGTCTTCCATGCTCATGACATCCCGTCCGACGTTGTGAGACCACCCGAGTAGAGCGACGAAATTGGTGAGAGTTTCTGGAAAGATGCCAAGCTCGCGAAAAGAAGCGACATCTATAGAGCCGGTCCTTTTGCTGAGCTTCTGCTTATTCTTATCTAGAAGGAGGCCGACGTGAGCAAATGCTGGAGGTTCCCACCCGAATGCTTGGTACATGGCGAGATGTTTGGGTGTGGAGGACATCCATTCCTATTCTTGATATTAGTGAGAGTGGATGCTTGGCGGAGAACATATCTTACTGAGCCTCTGATGACATGGGTGATTTCCATCAAATGGTCATCCACGACATTGGCAAGATGATAAGTAGGAAAGCCATCTGATTTCAGTAATATAGGATCATCAAAAGATCCGAACGCTCCAAGGCCTTTTCCCTGAGACCGTGGTATGGATGTGAAGTCGCCTCTTTGGCGGACCAGGCCGTACACTAGGTCGTTGTACACAGGATATCTATCAGGTACTTTCAGCCTAACGACGTGAGATTCTCCTTTCGAAGCTCGGTCGTCCGATTCATCTTTCGGTACATGTGTACATGCTCTGTCATAATCTGGTGGAAGGCCCAGCTTAGCCCTGTGTTGAGCCAAGTTAAACAGCCTGTCTGGTGTGCAGAAACATCGATATGCATTGCCAGATTCCAGAAGCTTTTCAGCATGTTCCCGGTATAAAGCTGTTCTTTGAGACTAATTTAGAGTTAGCCATTGTGACTTATAGAAGGTGTATATATAACTTGCTTGTTTATATGGACCGAAGGGGCCCCCTATTTTTGGTCCTGATATATATCAGCAAGATGGTTATCTCGAGCGTGGGCTAGAGCTCCAACCTTCATCCCATTCGATGCCGGCCCATTCGAGATCTTCGAAAAGTCTTGCTTCGGCATCAGGTATTGTCCTTTTCTACTTTAGTCAGTACATATTGCTCGTTGAAAATGAATGAAAAATCACCTGATCAGTATCCTCTATTCGTAAAAGAAATTGGCCTCCTGTAGCCTTTGCTACTAGGTAATTGAATAGAGCAGTCCTTAGCGATCCTAAATGCAGATATCCTGTCGGTGAAGGGGCAAATCTTGTCCTGGCTGGTCCTCCATTACGGAGTGCTTGCGAGGCTGTTGATAGAGAAGTGTATTCTCTAGGTTTTGCCTCCTGAGCAAAGCCACGGCAAGACTGACAAATCCATCGAAATTTTGGTATCCTCCTCGTACTTGAGAACAACAGCTGCATCACTTCGATCAGTTTCAACACAATTCGAGAAGACTCGAGTTCATTGCTTGTATACGAATCTAATCCAATCCTATCTCGCGCCTTACACAACATTTTGCCAGCCCTGTTGGCCCGTGCCCGCTTGCCCAGGACATTTTTTAGCGGTCATCAATCGTTGAGTCCGAAACTTTCCCATCTGACAGTCCTGCGCATAATTTGCGCTTTCTTTTCGTGAATACAACAATTGCGAAGACCTATATCAAGGGCAATTCTTACGAAGAGATTCGTGCTTAAGTTCCGAAATCTCCTGATTCCTCCTCCGAATCTATCAATCCCGCAAACCCCTCCATCATGGCGTCCAACGGCACAGCCGATAGCGAAGAGATCGATCTTTATGGCAAGTCATCATATTATGTTCTCATGACCAAAGCTGACTTCTGCAGAGCTCCTAGGAATCTCCAAGACTGCTACGAAAACCGAAGTAAAAAAGGCATATCACAAGGTTCGTACTATCTGCAGCCTCGCAGTGACGATGCTGACGAGTTCTAGGCTGCCTTACAGCATCACCCAGACAAAGTCGCAGAGGAATTAAGAGAGGAGTCCGAATTGAAGTTTAAGGCCGTCAGCCAAGCATATGAGATCTTATACGATGAGGAGAAAAGACATCTTTACGATACCCATGGCATGGCCGCCTTCGATCCTAGCCGAGGAGGGCCTGGAGGTCCTGGCGGAGTAGACCTGGACGATATATTGGCGCAGATGTTCGGAATGGGGGGTGGAATGGGAGGAGGTATGCCTCCGGGATTTGGTGGTGAGGGTGGACCAAAAAGACAACGACGTGGACGGGACGAGGAACAGAAATACCAGGTTACTTTGGAGGAACTCTACAAGGGAAAGACTGTCAAGTTTGCCAGCACCAAGAACATCATTTGCAGTCACTGCAAGGGTACCGGTGGAAAGGAGAAGGCTAAGCCAGCTACCTGCGAGAGATGTAAGGGTAATGGCGTCACAGTTGGCCTTCGATCGGTTGGTCCAGGACTTGTGACCCAGGAGAGAATGGTCTGCGATACTTGCTCGGGTACAGGAAAGATCTTCAAGGAGAAGGATAGGTGCAAGAAGTGCAAGGGAAAGCGGACAACCTCTGAGAAGAAAGTACTGGAGATTTACATCCCAAGAGGAGCGCGTGAGGGCGAGCGGATAGTTCTGGAAGGGGAGGCAGACCAAGTACCGGATCAGATACCTGGCGATATCGTCTTCACTCTCGTCGAGGAGGACCATGAGATCTTCCAGAGGGCCGGTGACGATCTCTCGGCAGAGTTGAATGTTACCCTCGCCGAGGCTCTTACCGGATTCTCGAGAGTAGTTCTGAAGCACTTGGACGGTCGTGGTATCCATCTCAACCACCCACAAGGAAAGGTTCTTCGACCTGGCCAAATATTGAAGGTTGCAGGAGAGGGAATGCCACTGAAGAAGAGCGATGCGAAGGGAGATCTTTACTTGGTTGTCAAGGTTGAGTTCCCTGAAGATGGGTGGACCGAGGATGCTTCTGCTTTTGCCGATTTGAACAAAGTTCTACCCAAGCCTGCACCGGCTATCGATGCTACAGAAGTTGATGAAGTGGAGTATGATTCTGATGCCGAGATTGAAGATGTGAGTTCACCATAACCAACGGGCCTTGACTCTTGCTGACAATCATAGTTTGGTGCAAATTCTGGGGATCCACGAGCTGGTGGTGGGTGGGAGGACGATGATGAGGGCGAGGGACAGGCACAATGCGCACCTCAATAGTCGGCTTTCATGATAACGATTGTCTTAGCATTACGGGGGTTTCTCACGGAGGTGTATCTTAAGATCTTCGCGATGATAGATCAGAATCAGGGTTGGTCGTCCACAGTTAGGATAATGACCGTAAATAGAACTGGCGTAAAATGGAAATAATGACATGTCTCCCTTCAAACATCGTATTCTTACCAGGAAGATCGTAAGATTCAATGAGAATGGAAACTAACATACAAAGTATATGAATCCCGAATCCTGAACCCCACCTGAAGAACTTCAAAGCTTCCAAATGTCTGGAAATTTTTCAAGACATTCAGAGATGGTGACACATTGGTGTTGGACCCCGCTACTCTTGCTTGCCAAGGTAGGCAGGGCACTTACCATGAAATTGCAGAGGCGACTTCGATCAAGCATTCCAATGTCATATAAAAGTCACACGACTTTATCCCTGAATCTGCTCTTTCTAAGATTCTGAATAACAATCATGTAGACAATGTCTCCTACCTAGGTATAGAAACTACACGACTCCATCGTGACGAGGCGGGGTGAAAAGTGTTTAGTCATCTCAGCCACCATTTGCCGTACGCCACACACGTGATTGGCTCGCTTCGAAAACGGCAGGCACACAGCGAGCCCCAATTGCGAAAACTTGGAGATCGCGAACATTTCAACCTCCATCGACAACCACCCACCGAAACCGACGACAAGGTACGCCTACCACTCTGCGAAGTTCCGCATATACTCGTAAACTATTAATCAGGTCGCTGACATTTAATCCAGATGGTTTCCGCCGCCAAGCACGTTCCTATCGTGAAGAAGCGTATGTTCACCTCCGAAATCGAAATTTGCGCCTCGACGAGCTTGGAGAAGAAGGATATGGGCTGACGATTAGATATACAGGCACAAAGCGCTTCCATCGCCACCAGTCCGGTTCGTTTTTGCCCTTTCTGTCGAATGCGAATGGAGGAACTGACTTTGGAATCCGATAGACACGTACAAATGTCTCGACGCCAGCTGGAGAAAGCCCAAGGGTATTGATAACCGTGTCCGAAGACGTTTCAAGGGACAAATGGTTATGCCATCGGTACGTGAACGGAATACACCAGGTTCATGGCGGATGGGGTCGACCTGGGACATGGCGAAATTTTGGACGACCATGAACCTTTGGTTCAACAACACGAAGGACAAGAGCTGATGAGACGTTTAGATTGGTTTCGGATCCAACAAGAAGACCCGCCACATGATGCCATCCGGACACAAGGCTTTCCTCGTCAACAACGTCCGTGATGTCGACCTTCTCCTCATGCACAACAAGACCTTCGCTGCCGAGTACGTTCTCCCATTGGATACCGAGGGGCTCCAGGACTAACAGCATACAGGATTTCGCACGCCGTTTCGTCGAGAAAGAGAATTGAGATTGTTGCACGCGCGAAGGAGCTCGGTGTTAAGGTTACCAACCCAAAGGCCAGAGTCACGGTCGAGGTTTAGGCTGGTGGTTTTTCGTTTGGGCACTTTGCATGGGGCACGGGATTGCGGGTTATCATGAGCACGAGCATTACAAAAATGTAGCACATGCTCCTCCGTCAACGAATTTTCAGCAACTACTTTTTACCAAGGCCGACCGATTCTAGTGACAGTGATGTTCATCCGGATTCTGCGAAGTCTCGCTCACAGTGGCAGTACGAGCCTCCAGCTAGCAGTCTAATCCACCAACCCGAAGTCGACGCAGATGAGCACTGGCTGGAAAGCCCGATAGATTTCTGACGCCAGCTACCATTCGATTTTACATGCCAATATAAAACGTATCTGAGACTTTTGACAGTACGGTAATTCTCTAGTCGGAAAGGTAATGTCGACCTGGAGAGACCTTTTTATTCGCATCACTCGATTCCATACTATGTGTGCTGTTGAGCATTTCCTACCCGATTCTTCACAGTCCCTATCTTCTCCTTACAACTCAGCCCGATATGTTCCAGCTTTTATTGCTGTTCTCCTGCATTTCCTTTGCTCCAACTGCGAACCAATTTTTGTAGCACTATATCGCGCTGTACTATTTCCCTTGAATGCTAGGTTGTCAGCGCTCCTACGCAAAAATTCGTTTACTTTCTGGGTTGTGAGACAAGATCTCGATGTCATACTCACCAGAAGAATCAACGTACGCATAATGATTGAGTCTTTTGCTCGGTTGGATTCGCTCCGCTGGGTAGTGCCTTACTTATGCTTGGCTCTTTCAAAAGCAACATATCATCCCTCAAGGACTATTCTAGCTTCTCTAATGAGCTGTCCGTTCTACTGTCTAGGTCTAAAGCTATGGCTCTGATAGGAAATTTTCCTTTCGAGTATCACATGATGGCTCCTTGTTCGATCATTATAAACGTCAACATCATCTCGAATAGCTTCAAAATAGCTTACCAGAATTGGGTTAATAGATCACAATGTCTAGGTTTAAAACTAAAGCGTCAACGCCAGAAAGTTCTAGTGATGCCGCCTCATATGTTCCGTACTTGTTCATCAACAGGCTCGTCTGAATAGCCTCATACTAGCTTATCAGAATCTCGTCAGTCGAAATGGCAATGAAATCTTTATAAATTCATCCATCATGCTCCTCTCATTCCAGTCTTTTTCTCTCCATGTTTCCATCTGTATGCATTCTCTCTCGGGCTTCAAATTCTCCACATCTGAACGATACCTTCAAACGCCTTGCTTCTCACTCGACGCTCATCGCCCTCATACCTAAACGAGTATCAGTAAAGCACTTCTCCAAAATGGCGCCAAACCTTTTCCTCCTCGCCAAAAAGGCAGTCAGCCCATGGAAATGGTGCTCTTTCCAAACAAAACCGACATCGAATAGCCACCGTCTCTACTTCGGCAAAGAGCCAGTCGCTGGCATCTACGCACTAACCTCGAAAAGATATCATTACCTTGTCGCCATCAAGCCGAAGCGAAAACCAGATGTCCATGGCATATTTCGGACAACGAGAAACAATTCAATGTGCGACAAGAGCGAACTCGCTAAGAATAATGTTATCTCTACCACCAGAGAGGTAAGTGCGATGAGCACGCCTCAACTTACCTAACCTCAACCAAGCTAACCTCGCTACCAGAAACATAATGACTGACTCACAATTCTGTAGACTACCGAATACATCAAGTCAACGGAACTATACAACGGAAACGCCAAGCCCATCGTCAAAGTCACAACTACGGAATTACCAAGAAATGCCAGTCCTTCTAGCACCATATCAACAACTAGCCAGACCAGCACGCACACAACCTCGAGCACACACTCTACCAACACCAGCAGTAGCTGGTCACCATGTTTAAAAAGCCCGATAGTCACAACCGACAAGCCAGTCAACAGCATAGACTACGTTATGAACAAGACCGGCGTCTTACCCCACCAAATGTCGCCATTTGGTAAAGACTGTCATCGCTATCTCCGACAAACACGCTCAGCTACTCAATCAACAAGAACCGGAATCAGCCAAATCGACATCAACGGCTATCGCTTCTTAGCCAGGCCTCCTCGGGTCGAATACAACAACATCCTCGATCGCTGGATGTTCAGTTCTGAAATCAAGGCTAGGACTATGAATGCTCATATTTGTAAATCGATCACGTGTATGGAGGTAGATATGAAAGTGTGCGGAGATTATGTCTATAGAGATTTGTTTGCGCTAGACGATGGTATTTCCTGGGTTGTAGGTAACCTGAAGCGCAAGAGTCCGTACAAGAGTGGAGAGTTCCTGTTCAAGATTGATATTGTGGATAAAGAGCGGGCAATAGCGAGAAGACAGACAATTAAGGAGGCTGCGGAGAACACAGTCTTGTTGAAGAAGAGAGTGGCAACCTCCTCGGCAACTGGTGGAGAGGAAGACTATGTGAAGCTATTGAGATATTTGGATCTTTCTGATGTGAAAATATAGTGAGGATTGAGGAAATAGGGGTTTCACGATCCATGGTAGGAGTCAAATCAGCTAGGAGGTGGGGGTGTTCATGTACAATTAAATGATTCGACTCGTACTACGTTTTTCTTTACAAGTTCACAATCGTCTTAATTATTTGTATATCCGGACTCGAATTACTGCTGGAGTTTGGGCAGTGGACATAGTAACGTCGCTGCCTAACTATCTAGCATGACTCCAGCAATTGATAATTGCTCACGCACACTAAATATCTTGCAGCGAAAGAGGATTCAATGACACCGAATTGTTTTTACATCAACTCCTATGTCACTCGGACAATTCGTGTATTGTTCAGACTATCGGCTATATACATGATATCTTCAACGAGAAAATCGAAGGATATAAACTGGAGATATGTGGATTCAATGCCACAGATGTTATGTGCAGCTTGGAAAGTCTGAAAGGCTTCGACTATTTTATCCATGGGTGTTTGGTGGGGTGCCGACGATACCCATGTTGAACCTCGGGTTGTCTTTTCCTCCATCAGCGCCTAGTACTGCTGCATGAGTGCCGTATGTGTCCCCTACATTAGATATTAGCTTTTTTGAATTAATTGCCTTCGTGTTGTCACTAGAAAGTAACAACACAGAAGCTCGCTTACAGTTATTCGTAGATTTGATGCCAAGATCGGCCCACATGAACAATCCATCTGAGAGTTTGCTTCCAAGCATGATATATTCCGCAAACGGATCATAAGCGGAGGTTGCTGCGTAGCCGGTGTAGCCATCGACATCGTTGGAAGTCCTGGGAATCCTGTTCTTGTTGTATGGGTCCGTGGCTTCAACTGCATCGATAAGAGCGGGGTCGAAGAAGAGTTGAGACAGATGAGAGACGTGGCCACCGCTAAAGGTTTTGTTTGGCAAAATCGTTGCGCCGGAGTGAGTAAGAATGTGCTCATGACTTGCACGTCCGCTATAGTGACCTGGGAAGATCGAATCGAAGGATACAACACCGTCTTTATCAGTCTCTTGCACACCTCGGAGGAAAGTGGTCTTCAGACCACCTTGACCGGCTGCACTGACACCGCTGTAGATTCCGGAGGCATTGCATGACCAGATATCGACAACAAGTGGCACTGCAGGCTTGCAATTGGAGACCTCAGTGAACTGCATCTCAAGGTGGAGTGGGATACCCGGCTGGCCTTCTCTGACATCTGTACGGATATGCTCGCCAAGTACGTAGTATGGACCATTGGCGTTATCTGGCGTCAAGATACAGCTGGTGTTGGAACCAAAAAGGACGTCCGTTGGAGTAGACATATTGTACTTGTGTGTTGCGGTCCTGTCATGCCCCTTTGACTGCCAGTTCTTGAACTGAGCTAGAGTTCGGCGGTGCAAGATCGGCTCTGTACGAATCTTTAGAATCAATAACTCAAAAATGCAGTAGAGACTCACCATCTTCAAGACCCCGCTCCTTTCGCAAGCGTTGGACAGTGGCAGCACGTCGGGCATATGCACGTTCTTTCCTAGCTTGGGCTTCTTCGTTGTTCTCACAAGCAGACTGAAGCTCCCTCTGTTGGTTCTCAAACTCGATACTCCTTGCCCTGATCTCTTTGATAATTTCGAGGTTGTCATGGTGTTCGCCTGGATGCGCGGTAGCATTAGAAATAAGAGAAGACAGGCAGAGAGCAGTAACAGCGAGGACTCTCGAAAGGACCGCCATTTTGTGATGCTTAATGAGGGAAATCAAGAAAAGTACGACTATGAACGAGGAAAGCTGGGGAGTGACAAGCTTTCAAATATCACATAGTGAGAAAGGCACTGCCAGTCCCATTGCCGGCATTTTCAATCATTGCCAACCGCCAAGACAAGTACACAGCAAAGACCACGAGGAATCCAAGAGCCGAACAGGCTGTTTCTGCTCTCAGCCCATCGATCGCCTTGTGCGGGGGATTTCCCCAGGAAACTAGCGGGGAATAACACAAAAAGCCCTTTCAAGCCCGGCATTCGAAAGAGGCTAGGGGGTTATCCGGAGGCTAATTTAGAAGAGCGATGAAACATTCTGGATGCATGAACAAAGGAGGGGGAACAGGGAATAGAGGACTTCATCCTGCCATCCAGAAAGGATGCATTTCAAAGAGCCAGCCGAAAAGCAATTTGGGTGTTGTTAAATAGAGGTTAGCACGGTCAGCTGACTCAGCCATCCAAAACCATGTCTTCTCGGCTCCTTCTCGTTTGAGTCGTCCCAACCTTATCCCAACCTACTTTATACTTCATCTATCCCAATTGCCGTTTACATTTGCCACATGTCGCCATTGGAGACCGACATTTGGGATGCTCCTAGTTGGCGAGTGACGTTTCGTTGCCGAGCCCAACTCAATCTCTGCACCACTTCGACGCGTGCTCTCCCAGATCCCATTTGCAAGGCAGAAGATCACTTGGCGTCTGTAGTAGATGGAGGCACAAGGCTGCAATGTCAGACACACGCAATATGAGTCCTCTCTGATAGAGTCAACATAAGCGAACATTCATTTCTTTCGTCCAATTTCAACTGCCGCTCTCAAATTCCGCGTATGCCATTCTCTGTCCTTCAGGAAGAGCAACATGCATGACAAGGGATGGCAAGCAGATCCGTAAACAGGAAGATATGGCACGAGATGCCGGATAATATCAGTGTATTACCTGCAAAATGATAAGCTCTGACAAGGTCTTTCCCCACACCAAAAGACGAGTTTCCCGGATCTCGTTATCCCGCAACCACTAAAATGTTTGTTTTGGTTGTTTCAATATAAAATTTCCATTCAACCTTGCAAGTAGTTCATTTCGCATCCTAAATCCAGGAATTTGACGCGAGTACATATTCGAAGATCTCACATGTTTTCGGCGATGCTCCATGTCAACTGCATCGCATGATCCAGAGTCATATTGCCAAAGACGGTCCAGCTTCCTGTTCTGTTGACAAGTTGTGTAACGGCTGATCCATTTACACGGGCCTTTGATCCGTGGGGCAATATCCGCCAAGCTTCGTAAGGCGCATCAACTTTGAGAGGTCTGGTATAAGAGCTCGGGGAGGGTGGTTTAAGGTTCTTGGGACGCTGTACTTGGCCGGTCCCTTATTCTCAAAAGGGTACTGACATCGGAGCACTCCTATTTCGACTATCATCATGGCGCCAGGTCTTGGGTTTCTTCGCAGAATCCTGTGCCATCTTGGCCCAGTGCTCTTGCTTCTTTCAGCTTCAGTTTCTGGTGATGTTGTGGGCGATTTGCAGACCAAAGGCAGAACTCAGATCAACGCTCAGCTTGCAAAGTCGACAACATGCACTGCTTCCAAGCTCATGGTCCGCAAGGAATGGTAAGCACTTGAGACATTATGATGAGACACTTGTCATTGCTAACACGATTGTCTCAGGGGCGATGTCTCAGTAGCAGACCGAAAAGCATACATTGCAGCTGTCTTGTGTTTGATGAGCAGCCCATCAAAACTCCCAACTGGGAAGTTCCCTGGGGCAACTAATCGCTATGAAGACTTCGTCGTTGTTCACATGCAACAGACCTTGAATATCCATGGCACCGTATGTAAACACGGCTCCCAAGTTGGCCTCTTTACTAATTTCGACAGGGAAACTTTCTCTCATGGCATAGGTACTATACGTGGGCTTATGAGCAAACACTACGCAATGAGTGCGGCTACAACGGAACCCAGCCCTACTGGGACTGGGGTAGATGGTCGAATGACCCTGAAGCCTCCCCAATCTTCGATGGTTCGGATACCAGCATGAGTGGAAATGGACAGAAAATTAGCCACAAGGCTACCAGTGTCGGTCCAGCTCAAAATGGGGGTGGTTGCGTCCTTCAAGGTCCTTTCGCGAAGTTCGTACCTCGACCCCTGTCTAATGTTCAAAGTGCTGACTTTATCTAGTATGACCGTCCATTTGGGGTAAGCTCATATCATCTCACCAGCTCATCCCAATTTTTTCTCTTCGTTATCACAAGGTACGTAGTCAAGTTGAACACGATCCTAACCACAACAGTCCCGTATCTCCCATGGCCGACCCAGCACCACCCAGAAATCCCCGTACCGACGGCTATGGAAGCAACCCACGATGTCTTAGGCGTGATATCGGTCCTTACCTCTGCAAAAACCAAGCTACGCCCGCACTGATAGCCCAACTGATCAACAACGCCAAATCCATCGGTCCTTTTCAAGACACAATGCAGGCCTCACCCGGCGTACACACAGCAGGCCACTTCACAATCGGTGCCGACCCCGGTGGCGACTTCTACACCTCGCCTAACGATCCCGCGTTCTGGCTGCATCATGGTATGATCGATCGGACTTGGACGATCTGGCAGAGTCAGGATCTGCCGAATCGGATGCAGGTTATTGCTGGAGGAACGTCCATGTTTGGCGGCGGAGCTCAGCAGAAGCTGACCGATACGGTGGATCTGACGCCATTGGTCTCAAAGGTTTATCAGTTAAAGGAATTGATGAGTATTGTTGATGGGCCATTTTGCTATGTTTATGAGTGAGATATGGTCTTCAGTATTTGAAGATATGACAAGGGGTTATGATTGTGATATGTTCTTGTATATAGCTTTCTGCACTCATACCATATGCAGCAAAATCACGTACGCTGTTACCTGTCTGCGAATCTTTTCAGTACTATCCTTCCCGTGTCTTCTCGTGGGCATGGGTCGATACTTGAAAGGCTCGCTTAAAACATCTTATGACCTACCGTCTACACTTGATCTTCACTTTCCAGAAACACGTCAAACGAGCAAAGAGCCCATACGCCTGAGAACCATGTTGCTGCGACTTTGAACCTATCGCAAGAATCCAGCATTTGTCGCAGCCTACCTAGGAAAAGGCAGGAAGCTGGGTTGTGGCGCAAATCTCAACACGTGACGAGTAAACAAAAGAACTCGCGATAAGCTTTTAAAAATTTGCTTAAGTTCTATCCCTTCTTCAAGATGATAATTATTGTACTAAATTTCAACTCTAGACCATTTATTTCGTTGGGTACTCCTCAACCCACTTCACGATCTGTGCGACCTCATTATCAATAACTTGCTGCACACCCGCATTGAACACTCCATTCTTGAGTCTGAGATCAGAGCAATGGAATCCGCCGGGAATGATCTGCAGAGGCGCAGTCTCGGTTCCGGGGAATGGTCCACCAGGTCTAAACTCAGAGCTCATACCCGAGGTCTTCCAAGGATCATATTGTCCATTGGTCCAGATGAGACGAGTAGTCTTCTCGAGTCTCCATCCTTCAGTGTGCTTGTTGACTTGGTGAACATTGTTGTCAGGCGAGAGATTAGAGCCGTACGTGAAGCCATTGACGGTAGGGAAGAACAGACTGCACTGCCTTTGCCAGTATGCGGCATTGATGAGACGGGAGACGATTGTTACCTCGTGGCGAGGCGCTCCGTCTTGCCAGTAGCCAAATGGCTCGTTGCACAGCATCCATTGCCATTGCAGATCGATGTCGTTGTCAACAGCTCGGTTGGTGAAGAAAACATTGGTCGGGTCGTAGGTGTCCATGCACTTGGTCTCACGCTCATCTTCGTAGCCGTATCCTTGGCAGAAACCTGGGATGAAAGTCTCGTTCACCCAGTTGGCATAGGCTGGAAGGGCCTTAGCAAGTCCAACGCCGTTCTCATCTGGAGTAACTGCTGCGCCGGCTTTGACGTTCTGTTTGCAGTAAGTATTTGGAATTATGTCTTCTTCGTGAAGGACTTACCTCGATGGCATCGCAAAATTGGTAGAAGCCGGAGTAGTTGGAGTAGAAGCTGTTTGATTGCCACAGCCATGGACCATACTCGAGAACACCCATCACATCGTCGTAGTGGTCAAGTGACTCCAGACCGAATTGTGCCTTGAGAGCAAGCTTCTCGGACTCCTTACCATGCATGAAAACATCATCCATATACTCGACAACTGCTGTGATATCCTTGCTACAGTTCTTTGGCATACCCTCCTGTACAGGAGTGAAGTACTGCCAGTAGTCGTAGATAGCCTCAACAGGCGCAGAAGATGCGTGGTATGCCCAGAAAGTACCTGGAGCCAACTTCTCGGTCCAAGCTGCCAATGCACCGGAGTAAGATCCGCCAGAGAATACCCATGGTGCTTTATCAGCATTGGAGCTATGATCGGTGTCGAACGGGAGGGCGACTGTCTTTGCGAAGTAGGTGAAATCGAGAATGGCTTGGTGCAAAGTCAATAATTGCAAAGTCTCGGCGTCGAGAGTGTCATATGGGGAGGATTCGCCCCAGTAACGGTCTGTATTGTAATTAGTCTACCGTGATCTGCTGAACTATGTTTAGAAAGTTGCTCACGCTCTACCATTACCACAGCACCCTTGATCTCTTGAGCATAGAGGCCGGTGATGGTGACATTGGTCAAGTAAGCACCATATCCACCAGCAGCAATTTCACCTGGAGTAAAAAAGACAACCTGAACCAGATCGGTTAGGTTCGCTTTCATTATGTACTGAAACATGTTGAGTACTTACTGGTGAGCCTGGTCCAGCCCAGAATTCTGAGTTCCACCAAAACTTTTGCTGGAAGGTTCCCTTGCTGGGATTGTCGTGGTCTAGCAACTGGGTAAAGAACCCAGATCCGGTCGTATTGACTGGTGCTGCAGCAACATCTGCAGCGAGGACGTCAGCATCCTCAAGAGGAGGAAGCAGTCTGCCCAAATTCTTGAACTGGTTTCCAGAGACAAGACAAGCCAATGCCGAGATGGCAGTAACAATTGAAGACCTCATGGTGGAAAGATCTGATCTCAACTATAGACAGCGGTAGAAGCTATAGTTCTTTCTAGACCAAACAACCCGAACCCCTTTTCTTATTTCCAAACAAATGAATGAAAGGACAGAAAAACTGAACAGGATGAGAGAGGGAATGGAGTAGCGGGTGAGCTTCTCTTATCAAGCTTCTTTGCCCCATGTTCTGCCTGCAGAAAGATAGTAATTACCTGAGGAGAAAGTAGCACCTACCGTAACTGGGACAGCTTGTGCAGGGAGGTTTGACCCGGGGTTTGCAGATCTACCGCAAGGAGGCAAGTCGATAAGAAAGAGTGGGAGCGCAGTCAGGTACTTACTGCAGTCATAGTTCGCGATACGATCCTCGAGAATTGCTTTCCGAACGGCAATCCCATGGTACGGCAAAGTACAAAGAAGGAAATGGAGGGGCATCGGACAGCTTCTCTTTAGATGAGACCGAGGAAACAAAGCATGCTACTGGTCGGGAGTCGATACCTGGATATCCTGTTGTGAGCTGGGCACTTTTGCCAACCAACTGAAGCTCTTCGAAGCATTTGCCAAGCAAGTCTTGCACGGCCACTTGCATGGGAAGGTTACATTGCCGTCGCTCTAACGGGAAGCATGACTGGGGGAGAGCGCAGACTTGAGAGATTCCCCTCCTGCAGGCTTCACCGTGGATTGTCGGCGTCGCCTCGCGCAAAAAGGAAGGTGGAAATAGGATTTTGTGGAGTACAAATCGCGTGTGCCGAGATAGCGTGTGGTTGGTCAGAAGGGAGTGGCGCTTCAGGGGTTCAGCTGCTTGGCAGGAGTTTAAAGTGACGAGCTGCCGCATACAGGTAGTCTGTTGATATTTGCCTCCGATAACAACGGACGATCATCTTGTTGCGGGAGGAGGATGTTAGGACTTCGGGATGCTAACCGAAGAGAAGGATGAGGCGGATTCGAGGCGGAGTCAAAGTAGCATGCGAGTTCGTAAAATATTTAACCCGTTGAAGGCCGAAAATGGGGGCGCTTTGTTTGACTGCTAACAGATCAGTCTGTTGCGTGTCCCTGTGTTTATTTCGTGATCCAGAACTAGACCAAAGTCCATATCGTAGGTACGGAGTAGATTTAAAGCTCGTATATCTGGTAACGTGTCCAGAGATACGGGATGGTGCATTGCGACTTTTCGGCAGATCTGGATCTCGGATGAATTCGTAGCTGCTATAACCCACCATTGCATCTAACCGAAATCGCTTTGCATGATGCCAACATTATGAGACCTGACGTTTGTTGGTTGATGCGTTGGAACTTGATGAATCTTCTCTTGCTATTGAACTCCTTTCTTAGGCTGCCGTTAGCACATCTATGCCAACGAATCCTGACGACGCATTCCGAGCACTTCCAACGATTGCTCTCAGCAACAACAAGCCTCATTTCTGCACGTCAGAATTCTTGTCTGATGATCGTACGGCGCTGGCTCAGTTGACTGCAGGCCTGAAACAAGGAAGTTTTCCAAACACTGAATGAGTAAACACAGCATATGCGGCAGTCTGCATATCTGCTCATGTGAGAACACAAACTCCAGTGCACAGCATCAAAGGTGCCGTACATTCGACAGAAAGGCGCAAATCTAGCTGAATGACATTATGAGTAGTAGATTAGTAACATTCCTGGTATCTATTTTACACATTGCAAGTCCGAGAAGCCTATGGTCCATCTCATGCTACCCATGATGACAATCATGAAGCACAACGCTACAATAACACTCGCTGCGCCATATTGGTAGGAATGCCTCCTGCGCAACGAACTCAACTCGCTAACCCATGTACTGACAGTTGTCAAGCACCCACAGAATCCATCTTCAATGCCTTGTAAGACCTGGCAGCCGATGACACCCCCAAGAGGTACATGTTGCAGGTCGTAGCTCATTCCTAGAATGGCCGTGCCGAAAATGTTCACCACGAACGTTCCTAGCGGGAATGATGCGATCTTACCATTGAGGTAAAGCGAAGCGTAGAAACGTCCTAGGCATCCAAGAGGAGCGAAGACCAGCGCGAAGACTGCACGGCCGCGCCAGATTTCCGGAGGAGCAGCATTTCTGTCAGGTGGGAAAATAGCAAGAAATATGGCACCTAACCAACATCCCCAGGCTAGGAAAACTGCTAACGGATCCATAACTTTGCGAGTCATTCTGTATGGTAGGCTAGGCGTGAGTGGTTCCAAGGCAATGGCGATATGAGCTCCAATGTGCAGAGCTGATATGCAAAGTGCAACTGTGATGATAATGACGGCCAGCAATGCCATGAAAGAATATCCTCCATTTCTCGGCACTGTGGAGTTCACTGTTGCAGTCACAGGCCTATAGTCCGTAGGGTGGTTGAGAGGCGTAGGAAGGTCATTCGACAGCGCCAGAAACACGTCTCGAATGAAGGATGAGAATGAAGTGAAGCAGCCACAAAAACCAGTAGCAAGACCAACATACAGAGGTATCGTCTTCTTCGTTGCCGCATGAGCCTTCTTGGCCGCCTGCAAATCAACGGATTGGTCCGATCCTGAACCACTCTCTTCATCCTGTTTCTGCTTCTTCGCCCTTTGTATCTCTTGATGGTATTTGGGCGTTCCCCAGTCGTGTTTGAACAGCATTCGATCTTCACTCAGGAACCCCATGAAAAGACTTCCACCGAAATTTGCCCACAGTTCACTGAATACAACCGGAGCACCAGGATAGAAGGTGATAGCTTGTAGTCCAAGTCGAGCCAACGTGCCAAGTAGGGAGAACAGAATCAGGTACGATATAACGTAGAGCTGCGTGGCAAATTTTGAGACGTTATGTATCTCTTTCTCCTCAGATTTCTTGGTTTCTTCAGGGCGTTCCCTCGAAGTCTTCCTTCTGATCTCATCGCCCCTGCGATATTCCTGTTCTCTGCTTCTTGCATCTTCCAAAGATATATGCCGATACAATGGTCCTTCGTCCGGATTTTCAACGGGAGATGGAGCTGCCAATTCATCTAGGTTGACATAGTCGTCCGGCACATCGTAACTACCCGATGCTCCGGGACGAGCAGCAGCGTGCAATTTTCGTGAAGATATGCGCGATGCATGCGATGTTGACCGAGCAAGACTTTGCCTGCCTGCTTCGCCATTATGAACCCTTTCGTTGTCGTCTTCGACACCAGTCCGACCTGTGAAAGTTGCATTCGGATTCGATAAACGTGCTAATCCATCTTCATGCTCGTGATCGTTGGATGTGTCGTCTGCAGCACCGTGCGACCCCATATTCTTAGTTTCTTTCTCCTTGGATCCCATCGAGCGTGCGATGCCGTGCTTCACTGCAGCACTACCTCCCACTTCATACGATGTCGAGATCTCCTTCATAAGACGAGGCTTGCTCTGGATACGCCCTTGATAGCCTGTTCTCTTGTGGTCCTCTCGCAGTCGATGTCCATGATATTGCGGACCGCCATAATGATTTCTGAAAATTATCGTCTCTATTCAGGGCTGAGCATGAAAAAAGTTCCCCACCCGTGCCGACGTCAACAATGACATCGAAAAAGTTGAGCCAATCAGAGGCCCCATATCGATAAGCGGTTATCGGCCGCTTCCGACCCCGGATGTTCATGCAGGGGAGCTTGCATCCACTCTTGGTTGGCTACTTGAAGCTCACAACATCTCACCGTCCTCACTTCAGGAACAATTTCCCTTTTCTGGATTCTATTTCTGACGTTTATCCCACAAAAGAAAAGAAAGAAACACCTTTGGAAATATACGAATATCTTACTTGCTTTTTGAAATAGTCAAGCAATATGTCTTTCGATTTACCCCCCACTGTCCATATCTCCACGCATCCGTGTCTCCAAGCCAAGCTCTCCCAGCTTCGTCAGAGCACAACAAACGCTCGGGAGACGAAGGCACTGGTTCATGAGATCGCTTTGATTGTAGCCTGTGAAGCTACAGCTGCAGGTCTCACTACCAAGAAAGGAGAATCTGTAAGTCAACGATCACTTTATGATCATCTGTACCCCGCCCCCGCAGTTCACTATTGACTTTCCACTCTCTAGGCCAAAACTCACCTAGGATATGAATACAACACAACCACTGTATCCCCAGGAACGATCTCAGTAGTACCTATTCTGCGATCTGGACTTGGAATGCTAGATGGTATAGCACCTCCTCATCTGCTGAATTTGGCTGCATCACTTATTGAACCCTCTCCAAAGGACGACAAGCTAACAACACTCAGCAATCCAGACCCTCCTTCCCAACCCAGCTCCAGTACACCACCTAGGACTCTTCCGTGAACCAACAACCCTCGAGCCAGTTGAATATTACAACAACCTCCCCTACCACCGACCCGCAGCTAATACCCCATCCGACTCACCTAACTCTGGTGCCTCAGAACTAGCGATCCTGCTTGACCCGGTCATCGCTACAGGTGGAACATGCGCAGCTGCTATTCAAACACTCAAGGAATGGGGAGTGAAGAGAGTGATTGTTATTGCAATCCTAGGAGCTTTACCAGGTCTACAGAAGGCAGCGAATGAATGGCCGGAAGGAGTTGAGATCTGGGTTGCGGGTGTTGATGGAGAGATTACAGATCGTGGAATGATCAAGCCTGGACTGGGTGATGTGGGAGATAGGCTGTTCTTGACTATCGGAAAGTAGAGACTGTGGCTGGGAGGCCGAAAACGCGATGATTTGAAGGTGTTTTGGTGCATTTTCTGGGCGCAGGATAGATCGTTGATACTTGGATAAATTTTCGATGGCGAGACCTAGCACCCTTAATACCATAGCATTGAAGATTAAAGTTTCTCGGTCCGTGGGAATCATAAAGTATCTTCCATTCAAACTGGTGCTGTAATATATACAAGAACCGGGTATCAATCCATTCCTCCGTCATTGCCTTCTCATGCATCATAATCCTCCATTCCAATCCAATCCAGGTATCTATCCCTACAGAAACATTTGATCCCAGATCCATGCATATGATACTATTACAGCATAGAATATTAAACCAAACACACTAGCCCAAACCGAGGTCCTCATCCCAAGGCACGAATCGAAATAGGAAGCATAAAAGCTGCCAAACGGTGCTGTAATACCGCGAAACAAGCAATACAAATCCAAGGTATGATATTGCGGACGTCACCAAGTAAGGAGTCGGCTCGATCAGAAAATCGTGCCACAGCTCGTTGATCCAGGGCTCGAAGTCCGGGACTTCTAAAGTAATGCTGGGTAGTTCGCCGAAGGTAGGTGATATCTCGTTATGTCGATATTGTGACGGGAGGTATTCTGCTGCCACCGGGATCGTACTGTCCGTATCCGTATCTCCTTTTCGCTGTCCGAACTTCCATATCCCTCCAGAAGTGCGTAACTTAACATATTTCCTCACTCCGCATTTGACCAATTTCTGCACATGGCCACACGGTCTACCCGCAATAGTATCGGTCTCGAAACGTCGAACTCTCTCATCTCCCCGGCGCAAGCAATCCTCTAACCCTCTCGATCCTCGCAACCGCTCCCTCCAGTCTCTCCAACCGTTTCCTCTTCTCCCCATCCCTACTTTCCAAGACCGCAACCCGTTCTTCCAGTTTTGCGCGTGCTTTCCTCTCCGTCGCAACCATCTCATTGGCCTGCATGAACAGCTGTGCGCTCAGCTCTTCCAGCTCTCCACTCGCTTCATCGAGTTTCCTGTCCGCAGCCTGTCGTAACGCCTGCTCCCTCGTCAACGCAGCTGCCAGGTCCGTAGCTGAAGGTGTATTCGGCGGTGCGGGACTCTTGAGGTTCGGAGTAGATTTGCGTGCTAGGAATGAGGAGAGGCGGTTCTGGACGGGAAGGTAGGAAGATCGATTTGGACTGCTGGCTTCTGCGCGGGCTGCTTCCTCGGAGTTTCGAGCGTTCTGCGCCTTCAGTTCTTGGATCTCGTCTTCGTAGTCTGCCCACCTATCGACTATCCATTCGTTAATCTCAGATCGAATGTGAGAAGATATAGGGTAAGTGAGTACAAACCTGCATTCGTGGCCTTCTGTGTTAGCAGTCGGACCTGGGCTTGGAGATCCTCGATTTGTTTCTGTGCATCTACTGCAATGGCCGAGTGATCAGGAAGACCGATGCCGCAGTTCGGGCACGCAGATACTGCTGCACCTTGCGCCTGCGACATCGTCATTGTCATGGTTGTAGACATTGTATCGTGTGCTGTGGTCATGAGACAGCGAATACTTGGTCAGTGATCCGTGGTGAAGTCGTCCGTATTCTCGTAAGTGATCCTGCTGCCGATGACACGGTACTATGGTTGATGCCCACGATGAATCAAGCACGGAACCCGTAAGCTTTTCAAGATCAAGAAGTGAGGGGCGACAAAGATGTTTTGTTCAATTCTCTTGTTCTGGGCTGTGCCGTGTTGTGCTGCTTCTCGGGTTTGTCTGCGTAATAGGTTAGGCTTGGCTCCCTTGCGCCACAAAGATCTCCTTTGCCGGCGCCAGTCAGTGCTAATTGATCCCTGGCGATCCCTGACAGCGCTAAATTCATCCACTGGAATTTATGCGTGACCACTAAATCCGTCAGGTAGCGTGGGTCTTGATTTATGCGATGCCTCTATTCGGGGTGTGGCATGAAATTGAGTGCTTGGTTGAAGCAGCGTGGTCTGATAGATCTGCTTTTTCACTTCGCAATCTCAAGCTGATAAAGCGTGATAACGTGTGTTGGTAAATCACTTGCACTGAAATCCAGCCTGGCAAGCACGCCGGAAGTATCTCCGTAATTTGGAGCCAGTAAGGTAGCTCTCAAATGCACCACCAATTGCTTCCAGTCATTGATGATTGATGTACTCTTGTCCATTGTTCTTGTCCTTTTAATTCAATTTTAGCATTTGTTGTACTTGCATATTATGTTGAGTTTTTCAAACCTGACCTCAACTTAGCGTCGCTTCTCCATCACATTGGTATTTGTTCGCGTTCTGAGATCAATCCCTCGGCATTTCAATTTCACTTATAAGATACACTGATATCATTGTGAATACTAGTAATGGCGGAGAGCAATATCAGTACCTTAGTATCTTTCCCTTTTGAGCTTTTCAGATCTTGAGGCGAGATGTCTTCTTGCTTCGCTTCAACGCTGAACCCTATTTGGGGTTTTCTCAATTGCCCGTCAACTTTATAGATTCAAATAGGGTGATGCAGTCAAGAATGAGGTGCTGGGGGTATTAAGCTTAACGTTAGTCTGAGCTTCATCCCATGAAGGTAGTAATATGAAGTACGGGAAGGGTCTGCCCAAGCGAGACATTGTTGACTTATTAGATTTCTTGCCAACATTTCGTTCTGCAACTCTCGGCCTGAATTTTTTCCATACGCGGCGTTCGGACCTCAAGTTTCCTCCGTCTTGATGGGAAGCCTGCTTCACAAGTAAGCATAAACCGAGGCACCTTGGCTCGTACTCTATTTGACTTTTTCGGAGTCTCCATGATGATTTGTTGAAGCGAGACGTTGTTCTGTTCTTGATTATCTGTTTGAGAATGAAGAAATGCTATTGGTACTACTTCAATGAAGGTACGTCTCTTGGTCAGTTTGAAGTAGAACATTGCCATTGCTATGCACTCAAGCTTACTAAATAGCTTCGTCCTGATCATTTAATGAACGGGTGCCAAGTCTCGCAAGGTTCTCTTTCCACAAACCTTTCTCGTGGGAACGTCGCATTTTCCTAGAAACTGACTTACATACTTACAAGCGATTTAGAGCTACGGAACATGTCTGATGTGACTGTCACAGTATCCCAATGTCTATCTTTCCTCATCGTAGTGATAAAGAAGTAGAAAATCCAGCAGACTCTTCATTCAAGCAAAACAGAACATGACTCGAAAACCAAGAAACCAGTCCCAGTTTTCTTAGTCAGTCAGCAGCAGACAAGGCTTTTCAATATCTGGGAAGTTGAATATTAATCATACGACTGATTCATCTCGCAGATTACACATGAACGATTCTCCGGTGCCTGCGCTATAAAGCAGGAGATCCTCCTGACTTGTTGTGGTCACTTCATTGCTAACTTAGACGATTCGTTCAACCAACTTGGAACCACATCTAGAAAGTCTCTCTCAAAATGCGTCTCACAATCCTCCTCTCGGGTGTTCTTGCCCTCACGTCTGGCGTTCTCGCCGACTGGTGTGATGGCGGCGTAAGAATCGAGGGAAGGAGCTGCGTATGTTTCCCCTTGCCTTTTTAAACAAATCACTAACTAATGTCCACCTTTTCAGCCGGGTGGAAGAGATCTGTTTTGTGTAAGTCACAATTCTTGCTCGTAACATCGCCTTCACTGACATGGGACAAGTGCAACAACGTTCCCGGTTCCGGTCAGGTTTCGCAGTTCCAAACATGGCGAGGGGACTGCCAGGGGACCGGCGGAAGCTGTGGTGATGGTGGAGAGCCAAGATGTGTGAGTGTCCTTTGTGGCTTCTTCAATTCAAAGGCGTACTGACAAGAGTAGTGCATCAACTGAGTCTATGGTGCCATTGGAAGGTAGTGACTAGTGAACATCTATCACATCAGAGAGCCACAAAATGGCAGTGTTCATCTGATTTTCAAAGAGGGCATTTTTCGCGATGTTTCAATCAAGAATTGCTGAATTACCTTAGTAATTATCGACAGAGCGGGGCTTCAATAAACACTATACTTCGTCTTGATTGCCTACCTTCTTCCTAATATCAACATAATATGTGTCGAACCGTGATCAAAGTGCATCACTGCCCCTTTAGCCCTCCATTTTAGCGCGAAGGCCCTGCAATTGGGGTTGTCAAGCTTGTAGCTAAGCGAAGTCCCCCCCAACATGTACCTAACAGACGCCAGACAAGATCGCCATTCAGTTGCTGTAATGTAGAGCAATTTGCGAATACAAGAATCAAAAAAATTGCAGCTATCTCCAAACCCCTGAACGAGGGTGACCTTGAGCTGAAGGGTAATTCCACAGAGTCAAACAAGGTACCAAGGATTTGTCTGTTTACTTACCCATTTCGAGTTCCTGATGTCAATTTTTGTCAGAAGAGAACAACACGGCATTCGCACTCATGAAATACTGATCTATGTGAACTATACAGAGATATTCCACCCTGAGACCCTTATGAATCAATACCAATACCTTTTTAACAGTCTCTTTTCCTCACCACTCCACCTTGCATACGCCGCCACAACCTTGACAAGCATATTTCCCAAGCCCGCAACAAGCATGAAGCCCGGCCATTTCATATCCCCCAAGTCCGCCATCAAACACAAATGTACAAAACTCCTCGGCAGTCCTTTCTCATCACACTCTCCATCCTCGGCCAACCCATAACAAATGTACAAGCTCTTTTCAAAGCCCTCGTGAGCCGGCACCACCTTTGCCACGAATTCCACATTGTCTTTTTCAGAGGCATTGAAGAAGCGATGTTTCGTGCCAATAGGTATCACGGCCGTCTCGCCGGGCGTGAACGTGAGTGTTTTGTTGCCAACAACGCAGCTGAGGAGTCCATTTGTGCAGTTCAAGTGCTCTTCGTACGAGCCGTGATAGTGAAGAGGTGTTCCTCCTCCAGGAGCCACAACTACGCGGACTTGAGTGTATGCGCCATTGGTCTCGGCGCCGTACTTTTCGATGTAGGCTTCATCCTTTATTAGGTGGTTTGTAAGTGTCCTGCGAGGAGGGTCACGCATGCCCGCCGGTAGCGTCTTGAAAGAGTCGCTGGTGGAGGACATCGTCTATTGTAATTTTTGTTATGCAGAGAACACAAGACTTGGAGGAAAAGAGTGTTGATCGAGTGATAGATGGATCTTCGTTCTTGGAGAACTTGGTTTCAGGAAAGATCTGAGAAACACATCAATATTTCGAGAGCAATGAAGCAAAAAATATGAAAGTCGAATGCCGCAGAAACTTCGTTATTGAGATTTATAGACAATTATTCTTCAAGCGTCAGTGAATATACCATAACGGCAAGTTGTGAGAGCCCACTTAGTGCTGATGCTTTGCCGCATGTCTCATCACACCCTTCCGCCCTTACAGCCGCCCCATGCAAACCAGCTAGCTGTAAATGATCTCGGGTTCGCTCTCTTGGCAAGAAAGCTTTACGGTATGTCAGCAGCTTCACGTATCTATACTTGCTACCGGAGGGATGGATGAGAAAGTATAGGACTCGAATGAGAAAATTCCACCGCGAAGCAAAGTGGGGAGATTGCTTGTCATGGCTCACTACAAGAGCCAGAAGGTCGTTCTTCAGACTTTTCGAATTCCCACATGAGATTTGCTAGAATCACTTTTATTAATCACTTTGGATTCCTCTCATCATACTTGGAGATTCTTACAACTCCATACACCATGACGGACTCTACCACGAAGAAGATCGCCATCATCACAGGCAGCACTCGCGCCGTCCGCATTGGACCTCAGGTCACCAGATTCGTCCAGAAAATTCTCGAAGAACAGCTCTCCATATCTCCCAACGCCATCCAGTTCACACTTGCCGAAGTCGATATCTCTTCCTTCGAGCTACCTGTCTTCGATGAAGAGGTCATCCCTGCAACTGTCCCATACATGGCACAGTTCGCACATGAGCATAGCAAGGCTTGGAGCGCGGAGATTGCCAAGTACGATGGATACGTTCTCGTGACAGCATGCTATGTAAGCAAATTCTCCTTTCCTGGACGTCTTCGAGGGGGAACTTGAAGTGTTGATATGTTCTCATGATATATGACTGACTTCTGCTCTCTTCCAGAATGCCGGTGCACCAGGAGGTGTCAAGAACGCAATCGACTATCTCTAGGACGAGATCAAAGGCAAGCCGTTTCTGATAGTAAGCTATGGGATAATGGGAGGTGATAAGGCTAGCGATAGCTTGAAGATCACGCTAGAGTCGATGTACGTTCATGTTGTCGAGACACGACCAATGCTGGCGTTTGCGAAGAACGAACCCATAACTCGCGGCATGCCATGGGACATGATACAAGCGAGTCAAGGAAATCTGGGTGACGACAGCGCGCAGGAGTGGATCAAGAAGAAGGACGACATTGTGAAGGGGTTTGGTGAGCTCAAAGAGTTTTTGATGCGACCTGCGGAGACGACCTCGGCTTGAAGGAAAGTGGTTTAGGAGTGGAACATGGAGAATGGACCCGTCTTTCTCTTGGAGTATTGCTTCTTGCTGCCTCCTCTGCTGCTTCAACATCTCTGAGGTAGTTGGCTGTGGGAATCATTAGCTGTTTAAGTCGCGGACGATCGAATCATGTTTCCTACCGTATAATTTGAATCTGGGTTCGAGACCGCGGAGATAAAACTTCATCAGGTCAAGTCCTGACTGCCAGTCGTCGTTTCGTTCTCCGTGTTTTATATGCATCATAGCAGTATCAGGTATGAGCCGGTGAGACCAGTAGGCTAGACCATGAAAATCGATAGGAGATCCAGTGTACCCAACTTGCGTCATGCTAATAGCTGTGCGTACCATAGATTCGATTGCCAGCTTTGCACGCGAAGCCCCCATGGTATCTCCAGAACTAGAGGCAAGCTCAAACTCATGATCATGAAAATAGTACGCCATACTAGTTTTGGAGTAAGCACCTGCGTATGAAGCAGCAGTGAAGACGAACTTACCAAGTACGGATTCCGAAGGCGCCGCAGTAACTACCTTTCGCTTCCCCACTGATATTTGCTAGTCAGCTCTTTTATCTAGTTCAAGAATTGACACCAGAGAGATCTCTTGGTAATTAAAGTCACCCGGTAGGCATGGACTTACGCAGGTGGGATTAATGCACACAAATACGATTGAAGCGCACCCTCAAGTCTTGCCGCATCATTCTTCCTCGTGGATAAATCTCGGCTGTCATCTTGAACATGACGAACAACAAGTCCAGCTAAGTAGGTAGACTGAACAGTGGCAGCGAAAGATCCGAATTTTGTAAATTCTCGTCTAAGTGGACCAGCTGACGACCAGGCGGCATCAAGGTCTTGGGGCAGAACGAGATCCTCACTAAGACGATGCTCGCCTGTGGGAGTAAGAGGTAGATAGTCTTCCAACTGTGGGGGGCTAGACGCGCATGGAAGCTCGTTTTTCTTCCAGGCACTGTTGATATTCCTGTTCAAGTGTCAGGCAACTCTGTAACATCCATCCGCTGGGGACATCTCAGCAGATATTTCATGCACATACCTTTCGACAATGACGATGGCCCACCATATACAACGTTCTGTCTCGAGCATCGCCTGCGGGTCTCGTTCCTTTGGTAGTGGTTTCCGAACCGATTCTTGGAGACCCAAAATTTGGGCCATTCGGACACAAATTCCTATTGATATCCACGCCTCTTGGAAGAGCCCTTGACAGTATTCGAAAGAGCTGATCAAGATCCCGGCTTGGATAAGTTCATGTGAAACATTTCCTGTGGATTGGAGAAGGCAGTGGATGCTTTTGAGAGTTGGATACAGATCAAATCGATGCACATCGGCGCTCGATTGGTCAACCATTTGAGCTATGAGAAACACAGCCAAGAGCAGAGTTGAGAAGTGAGAATCCGATCGCAAATTCTCACGTTGCCATTGAAAAACCGCCTTGTTGAGAATCGGCAAGGTAGAATGGAATTTCCTGAAATACGTCTCACAGAACTTGTCTACGTCTCCGTGCTTTCGGGATATAGCGTTGAGAAGCTTGTGAGCTTGTATTGACACTTGGTTGTCGGTGGTGAGGCCCAAGCTAGGTTTGCCATATGGATAGTCCCACAACCCTGGGAGGCTTGCAGAAACCGAAAGTCCCGGAATCGAGTTACTGATAAGGTGTAGAGGCGGAAGTACAGGCGGACGACTTGCAGGCGCGGCATGATCACCAGAATAGGAGCATTTTACAAACAACCTACATTTCAATCAGGGCAATCAAGAAGCATATGAGAAGGTAAACATACCTGCTACATCTCGAGCAACTTGGCAACGCTTTATTGCAGCTCTTCTTGCGTTTCTTACATGGCTCACAGACTGTGGGACTGACCCCGATTCTGACGAGACTCATCTTCTTTCTGGCCTGATGTGAACAACAGATGGGTGATTGATTATTGGTTTGAAAGGCCCTTATACTCCCAGATGAACATGTTCAAGGCCCATGAAGTTCAATGAAGTCGTTTCAATTGTTACGTGGAGCCTGTCAGCACCATATCGGGTGGATCATCCAGACTGCTGTGCCTCGCGTTTCCCTGCCAGTCCTCGGCTTCGCAACATCGAGACAAGATCTCTGCATTTCCTCATTCTTGGGCCATATGCTGTGTCAACGAAGATGACACGCAGTCCGTTTCCATTTTTGACATGTACAGATATTCAAGATGCGTAGAGTGAGCTGGGGGAGAGATTGCCAAACCAAGACTATTCACGTGATATCAATTGGAGTTGTTTTTAGCTTCCCTTTGCCGCCGCTATGGTTAGCTTCGCCACCTGCAGGGGAGCTCAGCTAACAAGTGTCCATATCTCAGGATTTGAAATCCAGATAGCCTTGAATAAAACCACGAAATTCCGGCGAAGTACCACTTCCCACCCCATACAAAGAAAACTACAACTTTCACATACCACGAAATCATAATGGTTCTTATCAAGAGCCTCGTCCTTGCTGGCCTAGCCACTCTATCCTTTGCCAAAGGACCCGGGGCACCCCCACCAACGTACGATAACTCCGCCGTTCTCGACCTTATTCCTAGCAATTTTGATTCGATTGTGCTCAGCGGAAAGCCTGCCCTTGTCGAGTTCTTTGCGCCATGGTGTGGCCACTGCAAGAACCTTGCTCCAGTCTACGAGCAGTTAGCTCAAGACTTTTCTGGCGCCAAAGACAAGATTAGTATTGCAAAGGTCGATGCGGATGCTGAGAAGTCATTGGGCAAGCGTTTCGGTATCCAGGGCTTCCCAACCATCAAATACTTCAATGGAAAGGATGAGACTCCCGAGGACTACAACGGTGGCAGAGACTTGGAGAGTCTGACGGAATTCATCAACAAGAAGACTGGTGCTAAGGCAAAGAAGGCGAAGGTTGCTCCAAGTGCTGTCGAGATGTTGAACGACAAGACATTCAAGGAGAAGATTGGCGCTGACCAGGATGCAATTGTTGCCTTCACCGCTCCATGGTGTGGACGTAAGTTACCCTTGGTCCTTTGCATGGAGTAATGTACACTGCTAACTGAAACAGACTGCAAGACTCTTGCACCAATCTGGGAGAAGGTAGCACAAGACTTTGCCAGCGAGCAGGGTGTTCTCATTGCAAAGGTCGATGCCGAAGCCGATAACGCAAAGGCCACTGCCAAAGATCAAGGCGTTTCCTCCTACCCAACCATCAAGTTCTTCCCGAAGGGCTCTACGACTCCAGAGGCATACAATGGCGGACGCACAGAGGCAGACCTTGTTGAATTCATGAACAGCAAAGCAGGAACACACCGAGCTCCAGGTGGTGGTCTCAATGCTGTTGCAGGCACTATTGAAGCTCTGGACACCCTCGTAGCTAAGTTCACTAGTGGCTCCAGCATTGCTGAAGTCGCCGGTGAGGTTACCAAGGCTGCTGCGGACTTGAAGTCCCAGGCTCAATACAAGTACGCAGAGTATTATGTCAAGGTCTTTGACAAGCTCTCCAAGAACGATAACTATGCTGCTAAGGAGCTGGCTCGTTTGGACGGTATCCTTAAGAAGGGCGGTCTCGCACCAGCAAAGCTTGATGAGTTCACCAGCAAGACCAACATCCTCCGAAAATTCATTGAGAAGGTTGCTGGCAAGTCTGAGTTGTAGATACTCATTTTGAGAATGGGTGGCATGACATGTATATCATCAGGAAAAATGACATGGGAACTGGCGTTTGATAGCAATGCAGAACCTTTTATTCTTCTATGCTTCGCAAACAGATGGTATCATGAACATTTGGTGACCTTGAAGTGAACCCAGCAGTATTATGACCGTGTATGGCCCACCAAAATAGCCTTGGAAACTCCCTAAACTCCTTCCCATCATCCACAGAACGCCGCAGATATGCCTTCCATAACTTGATCTCGAGCGCCCCAACTATTGTTTTGTTGGACTGGACTTCCCATCACGTCCCTCATTATTGCTTTGTAGAGTAGCTTCGAGGTTATCCAATCGTCTTGACATCTCGTCCACTAGAGAATCTTATTAGCATCTGTATTCCCCTCAAATGTGGTATGCAATGAATGCCTACTCTTAGCAAAGATCTCGCTCGAAACACCAGCAAACTTGTTGGACAAAGAGTTCAAAAGCTCGTCAACGACGGCAGAGAGCTCCGCAGGAGCAGTAGCATCACCTCCTAACTATACCCCATCTATCAGCAAAGCCTGTAGTTCAGGCTGTTCAAAGTAGAGAACGGACCGAGTTGACAGAATTACGATTATTGTTTGGAGAGCTGGATGATTGATTGGACGCCATGGTCAATGATTTGACAGCCTGAAAGCTGGAGAGATATGCAAATTAACGAGGCAGAGACTGTGATTGCACGAAGCCGAGATGGAGAAGCAAGGCTGGGTCAGCGTGTTGTTCGATGGGTGGAACGCTGCACGGCTGAGGAAGTGGGTTCAGGCAGAGCCTCGGAGGCCTTGTTTCGCCGAGCCGAAAGCCGTCGTTCTTCTCGACATGAACCTTCAACTTCCAAAACCTTGCTTGGCTGTACGATTCTGGTACAAGGTCTCTTCAACACACGAAGTAGAAGCATGTTGGAATCCTTCCGTTTATGCATTTCTAAAATCACCGCGATATCTCAGAGCATAGCTGTCTAATCATCACTTCTCAACCTCCAAATTCTTCTCTCTTTCAATGCCATCATCGTCTTCCTTCTTGTTCTCTTCGTCAGTCTCTTTGCATGTTTCTTCAATCCCTTCAATGCCTATTGATTCATCGTCGTCGACTTCTACATCGCTTGTATCGATCTCCTTTCCCTTTTCGGTATCATCTTCTTCGACATCTTTTTGGGTATAGCATCTGCGAATCTCTTTCTTCCGATCTGCCTGCTTAGTCGTCTCATCGAAATGTCGTGGGCTGAAAACTATATTGCAATCTCCCGGGCGATGCCGTCGAAGCAGTCGAAGTGCTCAGGATCAAATTCCTTGTATTTGTATATCTGCGAGCTCATGGTTTTGTACAGCTGAGAGCCTACACTTTGCTAGACTTGTCGTGTCCTTTCGTCTTTCTGCGTAAACCATTTTTCAAGGAATGGATTTGCGGGTTGCTCTTTGGTGTTGCTCAAGATGTAATCCCAGAGCTTGGGCCACTTAGTAGAAGGGCTGAGATCAGCGGCGCAGGGCAGCGCAGAAGCTCGGTCGCAGCTCAAGTGCCAAATTTTCAATCATTCTTCTTGACTTGCAAGCTTGCGCTTGCTCGCCTGAATATTGAGACTTCGTTCCTCAATAGTGCCATGTCCTACAGCAGCGGTGATATGGTCTGAGTTCATCGCTGGAGCAGTTGAGGTTGAAAAGGTCGGTTATCATCCGTTTCGGCAGTGAGGATTTGGACACAACACTTGCATTCCTGCACAACTGTTAGACGTTGTGCGTGAATGTGAGCAATTGTTTTCATCCCTTCCAGAGATTCGTTCGTTCGTTTTTCCTGCAGAACCCCGCTACCATTGAAAATTCACAGTTTGTATTTTCTCCAGCCGCCTCTTGCTCATGCTGTTCCGCTGCATGCATCTCCGTTACATGTTTCTGTTTGGCCGGCAGTCGCGTAGCTGTCTCATCAGAGATAGCGAACTGAGAAAAAACCAATCTGTCAGTACGACTTCTCCCGTTGGACTGTAAGATCTTCTTACTTCGATTGGGTGAGATGGTGATCCCATCATCCACGTCGCAAATGGCATAAAGACAGGAACAAAAGTGCAGCTGCCATTGTCCAATGCTTTGAGGAAATTGCAGTCGACTATCGGTCTGCTCAACAACAGCATTTCGGTTGTGATAGTCGTCGACGCAATTAATTGATCTGTCAGATCCTAGGAAAACCTCCATGTAACGGCCAGAAGTCGTCCTATCTGTCTTGATTTGGGGAGACATGATCACTATTACAGTCACACTATTCTTCATGCAAACCATGGGCGTTGACCACCTTACTCACACAAAACTGACACTGGATTAATCTAATGGTGTTTTATGGTTTCACAGCCCACAGTTCGGGAGTTGGCCGTGTTTGTACTATTGTGCACGATGTTACTCCAGACCATGTTGCATAGGCGAGGACATGAATCCCGTTTGTTATGTACTGGTGAGAATTTATGTGCCAGTTCCCTCTTTAGCTGATGGACTACCGATACCTCATTTACCGTGTCCTCTGCCGCCAATCCAAATCAAATCCAGAAAAATCCCAAACCAAAATCACAAGTCTCCAAGCCCCATCTCCACCCTAGGCTCTTACTGCCCAACTCACCACCGCCATCCTCGCTCTTCTCACTTCCACTACTATTGCGCCGTCCGACGGGCCTCGTCTCCGTCACAGCCATGAACGGACATGCGCCTATACCAACACAAGCGCCTTTAGTCGTAACGGTGGTATGTTGGTAGTCGATACAGCGAGCATAACCACTTGATGGACAACGTGCGCACGTTTCGAGGGAGGGGACTCGGCAGCTGCAAGACATATATGTCACTGTAGTCAAAGTGCACATCGTACGATAGGGTATGCGTCAGTTCGATTCTGAAGAAGGAGCGTATTGACCAAAGAAGATGATTTCGAGGTACAGTATCCCTTCTATTTAACAGTGATATCTCCGCTGAGGTTTCGAGAAGCAGGTTGGCGTTCGAAGGAATTCTACAAGTTATTGTTCGATGGAGGACGAGAATGAACGGGGCATGTTGGCATGTGTATTTCGTAATAATTACTCTTCTTCTTTCACGCTGCATATGCGACCTCATTTGCCGATGCGAACCATTCCCGTGAATACAATACCCTGCATGCGACATGTTTGAAGCGCGGCGAGTCATCCAAACAAAGATATTCACCGACCTCTGTAAGCGAGGTCGACCGACCAACACTCGCTTCCAGAGCAGTAAACAACGTACACAACATAGGCCGGCGATGATACTTCCAGAAAAGGCGTACAGCTCTGTTTACCAGATGAGATAGCTGAGAGAATCAAATGAGCTTCTCTCGACAAGAAGATCGAGAGACTGAAGTCCTCCAGAAAGCAGGAATTTTGTGTCGCACAAAAATTTCGATACAACGACTCTGAGGCATACGGACAGTATAATACCGCAACGGTACGAGGTCCAGAAACTACGACGAGATCATCTCTCGAATCTGACCTCTTCATCGGGCGCAAATTTACAGAGCTATCTATGAGAACGAGGCTATGGCGACTCCATCTCATACATGGGGCAATCGTGCCAATCGCGAAACCAGTCAATCAATCTCCGCAAAACGGCCCCCAACAGTCTACTTCACGCCACATTCTGCACGTATTCCTCCACTCCTTGATGGAGGATCGGGACAAGATACCATTCGTGCAGATCGCGGATCTGATGCTTAAAACAGGCTTCTCGTCCGATCATTGGGCTCATAATTGAGGCTTAGTAGGCGCAATGGATAGGTACCCTCGAATCCTCTGTTTCTTGAGCCGCTGTATGAAATATCCACAACCTTCCTCTTTTCTAGATTTCAAAAAGCGAAACTTGACTTGCCTTTTTCTCTTGAATTCGTTCGAATTGCAACAATTTGCTTGATGTCGTAGCATTGATTATGACTCTTTACCCGACCGTCGTAGCCCTTCGGTCGTCCCAATGAGCGCTTTCTTTCCACGGAAGCCTGTACCATCTCTACCCAGTTACGACTCTTCAAGATATCTCCTCCCAAATGACGAGTCCGAACAAGCAACTTTCCAGCCTGAGATCTTGTCAACCATATCAGCCAACAGGCCACAAGGCTTCTTGCCTAACAGTCCAGATACAGAAAAGTCATTCGCAAAAACAAAGCGCTTACGGAACCGTCTAAGACCGCACCAAAGCTAGTGGAAGTACGAGATTCTTGCCGCGACCATTTCGATACTTTCCATGTCTGCTTTGATTGGTCTTCTGTACCATTACAACGGCACCGTGGCACAAGGTCTGGGACATGGCATTACTCTGAACGGAGTCGTCGCTATCCTTGCGACGATTTGCAGAACATGTTTGATGATAACCGTTGCTTCTGGATTAAGCCAGGGGAAATGACTATGGTTCTCGGTTGATAGAGCACCGGAGAGCGGACGTCGGCTTGAGGATCTAGAAGTTATGGATAATGCTTCTCGAGGATCATGGGGAAGCTTGGAATTATTATGGACCCTGAGGGGAAGGTATGTCTAGTATTTTCGAAGCTAATCGATGGTGTTCTCAACCGTAGGCTAAGTCATGTGCGTTTTCAGGGACATTCTATCTCTCGGGGCAGTTATTACAATCCTTGCTCTTGGATTCGATGCTTTCACCCAGCAAGTCTTGACGATCCAGTACACCAACACCGTTGATGATTTGGTGAGGTCTTCGGAACTCAATGTCGCAAGAAGTACCAGTTACAATGTTTCAAGAAATCTAGACAATTCCGGTGGTAGGTTGCCTGACCTGTCCATCAGTTTTGTGATTTCGTCCGTCTGCCCTAGCTAATACCTAGAATAGAGAACAAAGTCCCAGACTGGTCCACCTACGCAGCGATCTACAACGGCATGCTAGCAACAAATATGTCCCATCTCTCAGCTCCATGCACGACAGGAAACTGTACTTGGCCAATCACTCCATCTTTAGGCGTATGTGGTGAATGCCGATCACTGAGATGGAGCGCACCCGAAAATTGCACTGGCAGTACCTACGATCCAAGCGGTGATCAATCTTGCATATACACCCTGCCGGACAACCAGACTCTCAGAGTGGGCAAAGGTGATTATGTTAATATCTTTCAAGTCAGTCTGTCAGATGGTGTCGCCTACAATGCCTCATCGACGACCATTCCGTATATTTTGAACATCGAGGCAATTGGGATGCCATATGGCGCACCAGCCTGGGATGCGACGCTTATCTCAGCTCAAGAGTGTGCATTGTGGTATTGTATCCAAGCATACAATACCAGCGTCACCAGCAATCAACAAGATCAAAAGACTGTGGAAACCTGGAGCCAGGTGACATTTCCGCCAGATCCTGAAGGAGCTGATATCAATGGTACCATCACATTCACAGTTATACCTTCGAGCATGAATGTGAATCGCGGAGTGTCTTACTCTGTGGGTGTCGATTCATGGCATGGCGCACAAGCTGGCTTTCAAAACATCTTCTCTCAAGGTGTGATCCAGGCTGGAAGCGGCGGTACCTTCAATAGATCAGTGTGGATCGATGCGCTGTGGGCTGGATGGGGTAACAATAGTGACATGAGTCATTTGATTTCCACCGTGGCACTCTGCATGACAAACAATATACAGCAGACGTCTCCAGTCACAACGCCGGAATCGAGGTATTTCGGAACCGCGTACCGCGAAAGTCTTCTTGTGCAGGTTAGGTGGGAATGGTTATCGCTCCCAGTCGCTCTTGTCTTGTTTTCTGTGGTATTCTTGGTTGTTATTATCCTGAAAACGAGGAGTGTTGGACTGATGGCATGGAAGGGCAGTGCTTTGGCGCTACTGTTCTCTGGCGTTGATGAGGAGCTAAAGGAGAATTCCAAGAATGGCCTAAGTAAGCCTGATGGTTTGGCAAAGGCTACGAGCCAGTCTAGGGTAGCATTGAGAGAGAAGGACGGGCTTTGGGAGTTTGAGAACTTAGGCCACTGATACTGCGAAATGTCAATATCGTTTGACTCAGAAGGATTAATGAGTTAATGAATATATGAACAGAATAGAGACAAGCAACACTTGTTGTAGCAATCCTTACCTTGGTCAAGTCTCCGCGTGTGAAGTGACCGAATGATGGAAACCAGAATACATTAACAGCTGTAAGCCAGTCCAAGATGAAGAAACTATTATGATTCACAAGGTCCCTCCTGTGCCGCCCAGCGAATGTAAGAACCTAGCTGAGAACTTTTAAACACAAACTGACAATGCTAGGCAACAGTGGCACGAACCTCCGCTTCCTTAACGTCCATGAGGGAGGGTTCTCTATTTGATATAAGCCTATTGGATATCTTAATACTTGTTTCTGGTGTTGATTTATCTACTCGTCAACAACGTGTCATTTCCAAGATTTCAATTCCTTCAATTACCACCATTCTATCTATACAAGCCCAATCTGACACTTCAGCAATCATAAGGCTACTAGATCAACTAGTACAAACGTATAATAGGGATCTATATTTCGGTTAAGTCTCTTTTCCTTCGCCAAAGTCGACAGCTCCAAGAAATCTATCACAAAACCTCATTGTTTACCCCTGAGTCACTAAGCGAGAAAACGCCACATCCGCCACCTTCCCCCTCCCTTGCTTCGATTCCTCAACTCCCATACTCGCGATAAGACAACCCCAAAACCGCGTGCTTTCACGATCTCTCGAACAAGAAAAGGGTGTCTCAAAGATGGAATGGATTTACGCGTTCTTATTTACTTCCCCCTTCCCTCGTCCCCCCCTCGACTATTTCTCTCCCTCTCTTCTCCTGATTTTCTTTCCTCGAAGTGAAAGTCACATTTCCCTCCCATGCTGCCCAAATTTTCTACCACTTCACCAAAAATCTAAGCTTCATAACCACCGACCATGAAGTCCTCTCCAATACTCCTCGCCCTCACAGCAGCGTCCCTGACCCAAGCCTGCATGGAATTCAACGGCACCCTCCCCTTCTCCCACACCGCCCCCTTCGAAGCAAGCATAACCGACAACGGCATCGTAACCTGCTGGATCAGTACCTCTCTCGTCGAGCACGACACAATGCAAGACGCCCTATTCTCACATCAACATTCTCACTCAGGATCCGGAATCAGGAAACGGTCTAACGGTCGCAAGATCAAGCTTACGGATATGCCAGCTTACGATCCGTCTGCTAGCTCCTCCTCATCAAAATCTCCATATCAATCCCTTCCCGCAAGCAGCTGGGAAGAAGGATCCTCACCCAACGACGAAAAACACGTCGATCTCAAACACCCGCCTCCACCACACAACGGCGTCCTCCCCAAAGTCCCCAAGATGGAAGAGCTCGAATGGGAAGACATCCCCGTGTGGCAGCCCTGGAACTTCGAGTGTATCTCAGGACACAAGGCGAAGGCGAATGTGGGGATGAGAGGCTTCACCTATCAGGCGCATGGGCAGGATTTTCATTTCGTGCCGAAGATGAAGGAGGATCTTTGGGGGGAGAGGTGGGTTTATAGTTTGAGGTTGTGGTGTGGGGAGAAGGATAAGCAGGGGAAGGTTGTGGAGAGGCCGAAGGCGAAGGGGGCGGCTGGAGGGCAGGCTGGGCAGGGGGAGAAGGAGGAGGCGAAGAAACCTGCCACTGCTGCTGCGGCTGGTGCTTCTGCTTCTGCTTCTGCTTCTGCTTCTGCTGGGAGCGCTGTGAAACAGCAGGATGGCAATCCGCAGTCTAATACGAATGGAGCCAGTGTGGTGAAGAGTGGATTGAAGGAATAGATCACTAGGCGCGAGGCAACTCAATCCTGTTCTTTTGTAACGATTAGCTAAGGATCTGCGGAAAGTGACCGTAGTATTATAATAGCAGTAGATGAAGATAGTAAGAATAGTTGGAAAATAATAAATGAGAAACAAAGGATTCACATCTGCTCTTGTCCCACAACTCATCAGTAGAAGGGACCTCTCAATGTTTCTCGAGCTTTGCCCTTCCCATCACAAACTGCGAAACGCAACTAACAGTATTCAAATAGCATAACCATTTGATTGATATCGGTCCTTGCGGGAACTTTCCATGGTAAGATGAGGCTGCGAGATACCCTTGAAGAGCCTTGACGTGAGGAATGCTTCGACATCAAGCCGAAAGGCAGTGTTCTTGGAGCCATTAAGCGAAATATCTAAGAACAAAGATCAGGCAACCCGTCCAAGACATCACGTATCAACTTGGCCCATAGTGCTGGTAATGTCCCTCCTCACCGAGAGCCGAGGAGTCTGAGAGTAAGATGTCGTTATAGCTGGTTAATCAGAAAACTAACATTTGATCCATTAGTCACGAAATCAGTAAGACACACGATTGGAAAGCATATAGCATTTTGTTCGCTAGTGTCTGTATCCTCCACTTCCCCAAAGACCCGGGATCCCGATCGTAGATGCTGTCATATATGACTGTCCTATGTTGAAGATAGACAGACCGCAGTAGAGAACAATGTTGTCCACTGCACGACATAGCCTTGTTGTCCACTATCGGACCCGCACCAGATTTTTACGAAAAAAATGAGACCATTTCGCATCCGCTGCGCTCAACCGCAAATAGAGTGGTATCGCTCGCTGTAAAGACTGAATGAATGGGTTATGCTCCACGCTGCTCCATAATGGAATCGCAGAAGGGCAAGGAGGGACTTGAAAGGAGGTAAATCATTACACCGCATCTCTCCAACCACGACTAGTGTTTAGTGTCGAAGATGCCTAGATGTAGAACATGGTGTCCTTAAGCGCCTCGCCAATTGCAATTGGATCGTCCTTGCTCTTCGTTCCAGTCGAACCGCTTGCAACACTGGGCGTGGCCGAGGTCTCTTGAGGATCGAACTGATCGGATAGGTAGCAGCGAAGGCGGGTGCACAACAGATCGGCATAGTAGGCTGGAGGGCATAGGCTGACAGCTTTCGTTGCGCGGCCAAAGAGATGAGACATGTTGTGCGTGAGGTCCTCCAAGGCATCTGCGGCGTTCTTGTGTTGGCCAGTAGGCTTGACACCTCTGAAGATCTCATCCAGAATCACATAGTAATGTGCGGATCGAGCAGTACCTTGCAGACAGCAGTGAGCCTGGAGGAAAAAGTCCCATGCTCCGACTTCGGTGACACCACGGTCGACGATCGTGCCAGGTTCGCAATTGGAAGATCGATCGGCATCCTTTTCGGCGCTAGGATAGAAACGAGTGTGATGTCTCTTGCCACAAATGATAATGGAGATCTTCGGGAAGCTTTGCTTGGTCGCCTCTGCTGGGTAGATCTGACGACAAGCATTTCGGATCAAGGGAAGTTCTTCGTCCAATACTGACTGATACTGTCCCTCGGAAACACCATCGCGGTAGATGATGATATTGATTGGTAGGGCGTTGTTATTGCGCTTTTGCCAGAGCTTAAGACGGGAGATCATCATGGACTCCAATGCCTCCACCATCTCCTTTCTTCCGGTTTGAACATTGAAATCTGCTGGCCACTGGCCGAGCCACTTGTCAACGCTTGCCACAATGCCCGCAACACTGGGAGCACCTTCCTTCGACCCAGGCGAGGGGTGAGTGACATCAAGGCCAACAACCATCGTCTTGCCTTCGGAGATGATACCGAGTTTCCCAGCATCGAGAGTGTGGTTGATGCCGCCGGCCTTCAGGTTGAACTTCAGGGAAACATTACCGAAGTACTGCTCCTGTCTGTTCTGCTTCATGAACTTGGACCCGACCACGCAGACAGTGTGGATTCCTGCTTTGGTATCACCGACAGTCTTGATGCTGTTGTAAAGAGCAACATCGTTGTACGGTAGAACACAAAACACGAATCGCGGCTTGACCTCTGGTGCTGCCGTGTGGAATCGACGGAAAATGTCACGGATGATGCTGTCGTTGCGAGCATTCTCACCATCGACCAAGTTCACAGTGGGTGGGGGTGGAACCTGGATGAAGCCATTCGCGTTGATCCCGGAATTGTTCAAGAATGCTCTAAACTTGGTAACATTTTGTTGAAGGTCGGCTGCACTGAAGTTGTCGCCTCGTCTGTTGGAAGTGAAATGAATGTAGGTCCATCGACCTAGATTGCTTCCGGTATGGAATTGGACGTTGGCCATGTTCCATGATCCAAATCTTGGCACCATGACGGTTTCCTGCTTGGTTCGAGCATTCTTGTACTTGATTTGAGGTGGTGAAAGAACGCGTGCGGCAACGGTAACAAGAGAAGATCCGACTTGGATACCAAAGGCGCCAGCGATGGAGTTGGCAGCAGGATTGAGTCCAAGGACAGCTCTGCCATCTCCAACAATCGAGTCGGCGTTTTGCCACGGCTTGCGGCAAGCAAAGGTAATCATTTCCTGAGTCTGGTTTGGGCTGAGACGACGGCCAATTGGCTGACCAGGCAAAACGACGCACACCTCGGCAGGTAGGTACATTGGATGCTCCTTGTTGCCAACATTGACCACAGGGTTGCGATCACTAATCTGAATGTGCGGATACTCTGTTCGTATGGTCAGCAAGAAGAGGGAGAGGGTAAGAAAATCACAGGCAGGAAAACATACTCTTCTGGAAGTAATTGTACACGGTGATGTATTGGTTGACCGGAAGTCCACCCTGTTGAGATGCAGACTTCTTGCCCTTCCCAGAAGTGCTTGGGCCAGCAGAGGCAGAACCTGGAGGAGTATCGGAGAGCCAGAAACTGACTTGCGTCGGCCCAGCATAATTAACAGTGATCTTTGGTGGATGCTCCTCCGAGCGACCATCATTTGTAAGTGCGAGACCACAAATCATCTTGATACGAGGAACGTCTTCGTTTTTCTTGTTCTTCTTGCCCGGCAAATGAGTGACTCGGACGCGAAGCTTGTTCAACTTCTTTGCCAAGGTGGTCTTATTACCTGTACCTAATTTGGGATACAAGGTGTCTAAGCGGTCAGGCTCGAAGAACACGCCGTGAGTAACATTGACGTTGAGAAGCAAGCCTCCGGTTGCTGGGCGAGCACTCAAGAAGTATCCACGAAGGGATTCCAGACCTCCACCGAGAACGTGGATATTGTGGGCGTTCTGCTGGCTCCGGTCCAAGGCGAAGTGTCGGTTCTGTCCAATGGAGGTGACACCAGGGTGGGCTTGAGGGTAACAACCGAAGACTGCGTTCATCATCTGAATAACCTCTGCCTTTTGGGTGTAAGGCGGCTGTGGATTTTGAGAAGCGAGGAATTTGATGAGATCCGAGACCAAGTATGTGAGCGGAGTAATCACTCTCACATTGTAGGTAACAGCTCGGGCCGGGGGCTCGTCCTCGCCCTCTTTTCTGTACGGAATCTGGACGGTGTAACCAGGTGGAAGATTGAGATTCTTTGTAGAAATGATCATTGACTTCCATTCGGTTGCAACTCCAGAAAATGCGGGCAGCTCAAGAAGTAGCTGAAAGATCCGCCCCAGTTTCTTGCCTGTGGCAGGAGGGGAGACCTCAACATTGTATCGAGTGAGGCTCAGATTAGGCGGAGCAATCACTTTGAAATAGTTGGCGTAAACCACAATCTTCTTTCCCAGTGTTCCATGTCCAGGGCGTGGGGGAAACCGGGTAGTAGTTGAAAGGTTAGCTAAGGCGTTGATGCCCTTGCTGTTTTTCATGTAGGCATCTTCGATGGCGATAACCTGGGTGTCAGGAGTGACGGGAGCATTGCCAGGGTTCCTATACGAATCAATGACTGACACAGACAGAGCATTGTTGAGTAACCTACTTGAAGACTTTGATCTCAGGAGGGCCGGATGAGAATCCTCCTCTTCCTCCTCCGCGTCCTCCTCGATCACCACCGCCTCGACCGCCTCCACCACGATCGCCGCGATAGCCTCCTCCTCCCCCTCTACCACCACCGAAGTCACCTCGACCTCCACCACCGCCGCCTCTACCGCCTCTACTGCCTCCAAAGTCTCCTCGGCCGCCGCCTCCTCGTCCACCTCGATATCCTTGGCCGGACATCTTCTCAATAAGTGCTCAAGAAGAAGGCTTCGGAGCACTTGACAGTAGAACACAATGAATGAATTCAAAGTGGATTATGGAAGTGAGACGTGAAGCTATTCGTCTCAAAGATGAGACGTAACCTTGGGCAAGTTGATGTGTAGGTGTATGTGTGAGCAGTGACCTCGCCTGCGGCAAGAGGGCCACAAAGAGATGCCGGATGAGGCAACTCGATGTACGACAAGCGTAAGGAACTCGGAGAGGGCGAATGTGAAAGGATGTGCGAATCCTGTCGAGAAGGATCTGGTAGTTGTTGGCTTATTTAAGTAGATACAGCATGAGGCTAAGTAAGGCAAGTTGAGTTGCCCGAGAGAGTGGGGTGGAATAAGGCAATTGGATGGGAATGTGGTGAAGGAATAGCTTGGAGAGGGTAGGAGTTGAAGCACCTTGTACTTGCTGAGGAAGAATCAAGTTGTTGTTGGTGATGTTGTCGAAACGTAGGAAGAGGGACGAGGTGGTTTAAGTAGTGCTGTGGAGGAGGAATGGCAGGTGTAAAGGAGTGAAGCGAGGGCAGGAGCTGCAAATGGATTGATTGCGTAGTAGAATCAAATGAGAAAGAAGGAGCATTTGCTGAGATTGACTTACTTGTGTACAATGAATAGTGGAATGTTTGTTGGTCACTGAGGTTGGCTGTTGTCTGCAGGTTGAGTCTCGAAGGTTAAGCTCAGCTGGAAATTGATGTTGAACTCGAAGTTCAAGTAAAAGCGAGAATTGTGCTAGACGCGAGCAACCATCGGAGGGTTGAGTTCTGATATACAATTTTCCCAGTCAGTTTTGCACATCTGTTGGTTGAAGAGACAAGGAGAGCGGTCAAGTAAGGACAAACTCCTGTGCTGTGCTGTGCTGGTGCTGGTGCAGGCGCTGTGCTTGCCTTACTGTACCTCACAGAAACGGCTACAAGGGTCCTGTCGGAATCGATCCGGCCACAAGTTTTGTTGGTGATGGACACGGGAAACTCACCTGTCCAGCTGACCGCCAAGAGGAGGATGGCTTGACCTCAGAGAAAGTCAAGCCGGTGTGAAACGTGAGATGTGACAGAAGTGGGGAGAAGGCTTTGTTTGCTTCCTATCCCAAGATGAAGAAAGGTTGAGATGATCAAAGGTCAAGCAAGGTCAAGGTTGACACTCGAAGAATGAGAAATGGCGGTGGAAACCCCTGCCCCCGCACCCCCTGCGTAATCCTGCAGAAACGCGTCCTCACGTGTGCGCTGCGCTGCTGCGCTGCTGCGCTGCTGCGCTCGGAAACCAGGTAGCTGGGAAGCCAGAGACCCTGGAGGAAGAGAAGCCCAGCCGAAGATCTACCAAATGCAATCAATAAACGTCCAAGCTCAGCATATCTGAGAACACCAGCTGCTTCCAACAGAAGATCAAGCCGGTGCCTGTGTTACGTCAAATGACGATCAAAATGTATGCTGCAGCAGTGACCAGATGAGACGAGATGCAGTCTGTTTGCTTTTCCTCTTTGACGAGTTGATCGATTCTATCAGAAAGCCATGGCGTCAGGCTGCGTGCAACGCATAGAGGAAGGAAGAAGAAACAAACGGAAGCATTTGCATCGAGTATTATTCGCTTCCAACCCATGCAATCGGATGGTAACCTTCTTGGACAGTGAGGCTGACCAGTAGAGAGAGACTTCTGTATCAAATGGATGTCTGGATACTCTCACCGAGTATTGAGAACCTTGTCCCAAGTATTGGGACCTTTGTTGAGTGGAGTGAGCCTTGTGCTCAGCGAAAGAGAGCCTTGCCGAATCCTGACGTGGCCTGGATATGGGCCTCCTTCCAGCTGCGCTGCACTTCTTCACATCCTTCTGCATCCATTTCAGGACTCCATGTCTCGCGCGCGAGTGCCTGCTCCCTTTCAAACGCAGCCCATTCGAATCTTACTTGTAATATATCAACTGCATGTGGCAGTGACGTATGTAGGGTCCTGTCCCCATGGCATTCTCCTCTCACTTCGGAATGTCCCGAACACCCCTCACAACCTTATATCCCCGGATTCTGCTAAAGGCCCCGAGTTCAAAGCCCCCAAACCCCGCAGACACCGCAAACACCCGTCCCAGCAATCCCAGGAGCTCAATTAATCATGGCCAGAAAATCTATGTCTGGGACACACCCACCAGGCCCTGTAAGAATCGGACATCGGGAGCACATCACTGTCCGTCCACCTTCTATTCGCAGCTTTCAAGCCACTGGAATGCCCACTGAACCAATCAAGTGATGGCCTGGCGCAGCTATACCCTGCATGACTTTGCAGGGTACCAATAGCAAGTCAGCGGCTGAAGCAGTGTCAAAGAGGTTCTGCTAGTCCAGACGTCAAGAAAATAAGATCGTGGAAAATGTAATATAAGCTTTGAGCTCTCTCCACAATCTGTAGCTTGAGTGAATGCTTACTTGCCGGAATCAAATCAATTCGAACTGTGAACAGAAGAGATCTTACGCGTCGTCCTCATCATCACCAGCGTCTCCAGCTTTGAAGTCGAAGCAGGCACCCAAATTCCTTTGTATGCGGTGCAGTGTTCTGGCACACACAGCACAAAGTCCTGCCATCACCTACCCGGTTCTTACAAACGAGGAACAAAACGAAGCGGAAAGAATATAATGGCGCATGCCCAAGTAGAGCAGCAGCCGCGATTCAGCGAATCGAAATCAACAACAGTAACCGATACGACAATGGAGGACAGCAAGAGAGAAGAAGCGGAGGCAGAGGCCACCAAGCCGTCCTCCAATTCCCAGGACATATCTGGCGTGGAAACAGAAACGGAGAAGAAGACTGAAGTGGTAATGACAGAAAAGGAAGCCCAAGCCAAGAGAGACGCAGAAGAGGACATGCAATATCCGCATGGGTTGAAGCTTTGGATCATTCTGGGCGCATTATGTCTGGCTGTGTTCTTAGTGGCACTGGACCAGACAATCATCTCGACGGCCATTCCAAAAATCACGGACCGCTTCAAGAGTATACAGGATATTGGATGGTAAGCGATATCTAAGCTGGAAAAGCCTGGATCAACTTATCTTCTATCGAACCCATGCTGACTTTTGAAGGTATGGATCATCCTATCTCTTGACGGCAACAGCACTCCAGCCGACTTTTGGAAGGATATACACCATCTTTGATGTAAGAGAGGGGCAGACTTCTATGAGTATTAAGAATTGGAAGGTCTGACAATTGTGTAGATCAAGTACACTTTCATGGTCGCCATAGTGATCTTCGAAATCGGGTAAGTGACCCAACAATGTCCATTACCATCATCTACTGACCATATTCAGCTCTCTCGTATGCGCAACAGCACCAACAAGTAATGCCCTAATCGTAGGAAGAGCCATAGCTGGAATGGGCACCGGTGGACTCTTCTCTGGAGCAATTGTTATTCTGGCTTATTGCTGTAAGTCTCTGATTCCATCTGTTGATATCCTACGACCAAGGGTTCCAGAGCACTGAAGCACCAAATAAAGTGCCTGAGATTCCTCCATATCACTTGAGATTCTCTATAAATCAGGGCTTACATACTCATTCAGTACCGCTCAGGAAGCGACCCGCGGCTTTCGGTCTGATCGGTGGCATGTGGGGTATTGCATCTGTAGCAGGACCACTTCTGGGAGGAGTCTTCACGTATGCCACATCCTCACTTACACTTTTTCCATCATGAAACTAATACGGCACACAGCGACGAGATTTCATGGAGATGGTGTTTCTACATCAAGTAAGCCTTTTTCTCGTTCAACCCCCCTCTCACAGCTCCAGACTAACCACCATGGAAGCCTCCCAATCGGCGCCGTCTCCATAGTAGTAATCTACTTCTTCCTCCGCATCCCTCGGGAAAACAACCCCGACAACCTCTCCGTAACCCAGCGAATTCTCAAACTCGACCTAATCGGCGCGTCGATCCTCGTCCCCGCCGTAATTTGTCTTCTGCTCGCTCTCCAATGGGGAGGTTCCACCTACCCTTGGAACAATTCCCGCATCATCGGCCTGTTCATCGGCTTTGGTCTCTTGACTATCATTTTCGTGTACACGCAGATTCGACTTGGTGATCGAGGGACTCTACCGCCGAGACTGTTCAAGAATAGGAATGTGGTTTGTGCATTAGCATTCGCTCTTTTCTGTAAGTCAGTTCGCTCTCTGGCTATTCTTTCCCTATTACATCTGACTTTAGACCAAAGAGACTAATATACCCTCTCAGTTGGCTCCGGCTTCTTCGCCATCATCTTCTATCTAGCCATCTACTTCCAATCAGTGAAAGGCTCCTCGGCTACGAAAGCAGGAATCCAGTAAGTAAACAGCCTTCGATGTCACCTCATATACCCCCTTCTCACTTCCCCCGCGCATCTGAAGTTCCCTGCCACTTCTTCAAGGTCCAACCAATGCTACATCCTCTCAATCTCCCAACAACCAACTGACACCCTTTCTCCCCTCACAGACTTCTCCCCCTCCTAATCAGCACCGTCCTCTCCTCCATCGTAACCGGCGGTCTCATCACCGCCCTCGGCTACTACGTCCCCGTAATGCTCTTCTGCATGGTCCTATTCTCCATCGGCGCCGGTCTGATCACCACATTCGACACGCACACCCCCTTCGCGCAATGGTTCGGTTACCAGGTTCGTCCCTCCCTGTCCCGCTCCCGCCCCCATACCCTCCCGTCTCCCAACCCCAATCCCCAATCCCAAAAGGGCAAGATCAACATCAGAAGATATGCTAACACCCCCTCCAAAGATAATCTGCGGCGCCGGCATCGGCGTCGGCTTCCAAGGCGGCATCGTCGTCGTTCAAACCGTCCTCCCCCTCGTCGACGTCCCCGTCGCCACTGCCTGCGTCTCATTCTTCCAAACGCTCGGCGGCGCCCTCTTCATCGCGGTCGCCCAAACTCTTTTCCAAAACGGGCTCCTCTCCGGCATCGAAAAGTACTCTCCTTCCTTACCCTCTCAATTATTCCTGAAGAGTGGAGCTACGCAGATTCGCGAGATTTTGAGGGAGTTGGGACAGGAGGATCAGTTGGAGAATGTGTTGAGGGCGTATGTGGATGGGTTGAGGGGGACGTTCTGGATTACGGCGGCGTGTGCGATTGCGGCTTTCTTTTGTTGTTTGGGACTGGAGTGGAGGAGTGTTAAGGATGGGCATGGGCAGGGGGAGGGGAAGGAGGGGGATGTTGAGAAAGATGTGAAGGATGGAGATGTGGTGAAAAGGAAGGACGAGAATGAGGTCAAAGTCTAGATCCCCGTCTTCTGGTCTGGGATAGCAGGGAAAGGAGAGAGGATAGATGCGTGTTGCCAGATGGGTTGGAGACACCGCATTGTACCATACATATCAGCTCTCTGCTTAGTCTAGAGTACTTGCATACTTTTCACTCTGCATCATGTATTATGCATTATCTAAGCCTTGTATTTAGCTATTTCATTTGTTCTTTAGACAGAGATACCCTCACACCAAATCACTAAGCTCCCATGATCCCATCACCTCGTTGTGTTTGTTGACTTTCACTGTGTTGACCTCGGCTATACATGCGGAAACAGAGCATTTCGTGGATGAAGAACCGTCACCTCGCGTTCAAATTATGTACGCACCAACACGCTATACCTCACATACAGAGAAGCAATCAGCTAGCGAGATAGAAGTCAAATACTACAGGGTCATTTGAGGATACACGATTACAAGAACAATAGTCTCAATTGATAAAGAGTGGTGGCCTATTTGCTAAGCTGTACACAGCTAGCTAGCTGATCATCCCGAAAGTCCATGCGATATTCCTCCCCAGTCCTTGAATGCCCAGAAACGTCTAGGAGCATGTCAAGCCAATCTTCCATTCATGAAGCTCTTCTTTCCTGCCAGTGCGCTCAAAGCGGGGACAGCCCTATCGCGAAGCAGCGCATATTAGCATGCTCAAACAGAGCAACCGAAACAGACGGGCAGGCCAGATCTGGCAGGCAGGCAGGCAGTGAACCATCTAACCTCACAGTAAAAGGCATGCTACCGGTTTCCATACGCCAAAATAGAAAGAGCACAAGGACTCGCTAATGAACAAAATACACGTCCCATCAGTCCTAAAATCAAGTCGATGCCAGACCCCAATCCAAAAAAAAATCCAACGCCGCTTCCCCATTGTCCAGGTGATGTGTATGCAGGGCAGCAAGTCGAGCGAGGCGCAGGTGCAACTTTCAAACATGCTCGCCTGCCCGTCCCACGCTGAACTGGACTTCCTTCCCTTCAAACTCTTCTATCGTGGGACGAGACCTGGCAATCGTGGCCATGCTTGTGTTCTGAATATGTATAACGAAGAGAGAATTTTTGTATGCCGCATGTTGGATGATGTGAGAGGAGAGAGTGTTGAGGAATTCAATCCTGTGTTTATGTTTTTGTCTGTCGGTGGAGAATTGTATGCAGTCATGCACGATGCGCGGCGGTGATAGTTCTGCCTTCATTTTTGTAATGAAACTGAAGAAATTACCCGAGACCGTGCAGTAATCGTAGCTCGGCTGAGTCTACGAGGTGGAGATGAAGCCGCCTGGTCTGTATGAGAGTAGAGAGTGAGAGAGCACGTGTGATAGATATCAATCGATCTTCGCCGAAGCCAAGCTCTTAACAGTGGGGTTGGAAAGATTGTTGGCAAGTCGTATAGCAGGACGTTTGTACTTCGTGTGCTTCCGAAGGCGTTTCCGTGCAACCATCACGGGAACAGAGGATTTTGTGACGAGATAATTAGAAAAAGAGCCAAGAATGACGCTGTGTTTCTGTCAGCTGAGAACTTTCACCGACAAAAAATTCTTGTATAGCACAAAATCGAATCGACATACCCTTTAAGTTGACTCTGACCTCTGCTTCCAAGGATCACCATCGTGGGTGAGATAAAGTCAATGATCTCCGTGATGAGATGCTTCGGACTTTTGCAATGGATAACTTCGATCACAACCTTGACCTGGAGCTTCGTCTTCCGGAGCAGCCTCGATACACGATCTGTGATGTCTTGAACAGCTCTGTACCGTTCATGCTCGGCTTTCCCTCTCTCCCTGCCCATCGGGCTCGCACTGGCGCTGTGAGAATCTAACCTAAAGCCTGGCCCCAACGGACTTGGGAAGTTAGTGGTTGGGCTCATCAGAGGTGTTGATCCAGATCGATTCGCCGATGCCTGAATGGCCGCAATTTGTTCCCTCGTTCTGGTATCATCTTCGCTGTCGTTATTAGCGATTCCGACATCCTCGTCCACGCAGTAGATGGCAAGAAGAGTATCTCCATCTCGAAGAACCGTCCCGACAGTCCATTCCAATGCATGTGCAGCTTCGTCACTAAGATCCGTAGCAACAAGATATTTCCGAACACGACGCTGATGGTCTTCGGCTTCCTTTTGCATCTTTGCAAAATCTCCTCGGTAGATCGTCCGCACACAACGACTGGTGGCTGGTGTTGACTGTATAGGCGTCATATTGACCGAGAGCTTTTGGGCATGCTTGATATCGGTAACATCCTGTTCTGTATCCGAGTCCACTGGAGTACTCAATCCAGACGTGGCTTCGTCAAAACTTGTATGCGGGTGGACAGCAGATTTCCCATGCCTCAATTGTCGGTCTCCTCCAGGTGAAGTAACTGTGATCTCGGGGTCGAGCAGTGAGCGTAGCTTGTATTTTTCGTGTTCGGCGGCAGCTATTTGATCACCTGCAGAATGTTAATGAAAGCCATAGGGATGTTATAAGATACGTACGCTCTTCCTCAGCAGCAGCCATCAAGCTCTGAGTTTGCCTGGCCCCTTTTGGTCGGTCAGGTCCCGTAGCAGAATCAGAGTTTGCTCGATCCTGCCTCTTCTCGTGCTTCCTGCCTCGCAGCTGGTCGTCGTCCGAGATGCTGTCGTCATCGTCGCTACTGTCCATGATCACATCTTCACTGTCGTTATAATCCTTCTCCAGCCTGCCTCCATCATCGAATGGCACATTGTCACTATTTGCCCGACTCCGCTGCTTCTTCCCACCCAACGAGGACAGTCCTCCTCCTGCGCGAGCTAGATTTGCATCTGACAACCTCCGGTATGCACTGTTCATATCTACCACCCTCCCATCGTTCAGGAAGAGCTTCGAGCTTTCCGACTTGACACTTGGAGAATTTGAGCGCAGGATTGATCGAGGAGCTGGAGATCTCGACTTCGTACTGATTCCAGTGGTGGCAATCGAATTCCTTCCTCGGTCTCTATCTTTGTCTCCAAACAAACTTATGGTTCCTCCTCGTACCACTTCTGCCATGGCGGAAGTTTTCCTGCCAGCCAGGGTATTCCGCTTAGAGGCGACGGGTCCACCAGGGTTACTTGGCGCATACCCGCCGAATTGGAAGGCTGATTCGGGATTCCCACCGGTAGATGCAGCTCTGGGTCCAAAGGATGCTGGCTTCCTGGCTGCATCCGAAAGGCTTCTGTGGGGAAGACTATTCGCCATTTTCCTTTCGTCGGTGGGCGAGGACGCAGCACTCTGCGTGGAGGCAGACGAAGAGGTCCTTCTCCTACTAGTCGTGCCCTCCCCTACATCTAGCATACTTCGAACTGGCGCTGGAGAGCTTTGTGGTGACGGGGACGGATCCAGCATGCTTCGAATCGTTTGCGACGAGCTCTTGCGCGGAGGTATTTCGACGCCAGTACCAGTCGTTCCGGTCAACGAAGTTTTTCTAAGAGGTTCTGAGCCCTCGTCGACATCCAGCATGCTCCGCATTGGTGATTGTGGCTGCCTATTAAAGGGGGAAGAAGCCCTTGCGGAGCCCATGGAACCTGTCGAGCCTCTGTGGCGGGTTTTGGATGGAGGCCCTTCCAACATTGCCAGGACATCCTTCCTCTCTTCATCCAGCACCTGCTCCAAAGACATCTCCTGTTTAGACATGGTTGCAAAATCTGCAAAGTGTTTGCGCCGAAATGTTTTCAAAAGGGGTTGGCGACCGTCCAGTCAAAAGCTGGTCTCCTTGCAGAAAAACGGATGGGCAGTGAATTGGTCGAAGAAGGCAGGAACACCACAAAGTGGCGCTGTCGACGGGTAAGCGTTATCGATTAATGAACTTTCGTGTTTGTCGATGGACAAGTTCGAGATTCTGCATTGTGGTAAAAGGCTCCAGTCTTTTTCGGGGTTGCGCTCAGGTCATTGCTACAGCCGTGCTGCCTGTGTCGAGAGAGAGTTCTGGTGTAACTGGGGGCGCAGAAAAGGCTTGAAGGCAAGCGCTTCGAATGGCCAGAGATAACGAGTCTGAAGCAGAAGGGAGTATGTTTCCTGGACGGGGAAAGAGTTGTGTGCGCCACGTGTTGAGCAAAATCCCGAGGTGGTAGAAGGGGGCACAGAGATGGTTAGATGGTTCGTTTTGCCCGCGCTTGTGCTTCGTAAAATGGAAGATCTAGATTGTTGCTAACGGTGGCTGAGATGGGGCGTGTTATGTCAGCTGGCGTGAATTGCTTCTTTGTTCGGAAAGGGTATCGTGAAAGTGGAAAAGGGGGAAGAAGTGGGTTGTTCAGAAGGCAAAGCACGGGGGCAACTCGAGAGACGAGGAGCGAGGAGGTTGACTGATTTAAACAAGTGATGATCGTCTCCTTATGGTATGGCTTTTAGCGCTGTCCCTTGGAGGCGGGGGAGAAGCGGCCCAAGCCGAGTGGGTTGCTCGGGATAGAGACTCTGGGATGCAATGAGTCGCAACAATGGGACATGAAATGACAGGTCTGGGTAATCAGGAATAATCACACCATCAATGACAATAGTCACATATTCAAAGCAAGGTTATGGATAATAAAGGCTCATTCATTGTCAAAGACAGTCTACGCGAAAACAATAAAGAAGCAAGTAAGTAAGGGCTATCCCTTCATCAGTCCTCTCGAAGCACTTCAAGCTGGCTAGATGCACAGTAATGAAGCCAAAACAAACCCATCCCTTTAGACTTTCATCATTAACATCACCGGATCGACACATGTTCCTTGGCTGGCAGTGGCAGCTCCAACGAGAAGTGTCATGCATCCTCAGCTCCATTATCGTGCTCCTGTTATGGTCCCTGAACACAACCTGGTTGGAAGCTATTCAGCACCACATGCGCCAAGAGGTGCCCCTCCTTGATGCACGCCAACCCCACAAACTCGCAGCTTTCCGTCTTGTCTTTTGAGCTTCCACAGGCGACAGACATGGTACCGATAGCAGTCATGAGTATGAAGCAGTACTACATAGAATCATCTGAAGAGATTTTGAGATCAACATTACACTTTCCCAATGTCATACTATCAAACTCACATCCATAAGCCGAAAGCAAAATCAGCAGCCATATATCATATCAAGTACAAGACGACTCTCACAGCCCCCAATCCACATCTCCAAACCTTCTCAAAAGCAAACCTCCCTTGGCATCACATCGAAAAGCAAAACCAATACCGCTCAAGACGGGCGCAGCATGACCGCCAAGTTCTCTTCTTATCTCTCACTCTCCAACTTTCCAAATCTCCAACATTCATACCTCACTGGCCCCATCTCACGGCATACCGGCCTCGTACAGAAGGCTTACCTCTTCCCTCAAGCCCAGTAAGTATCCAGATCTCACAGGCAGACGCAGAGATCTTGCTTGGCCTAGACCTAGACCAGCTGAAACATATACGGGTCTCTCACCGTGGAATGTCCCAATTCGTGAGATAGTACTTACGAAGTATTGCGAAGTGGGTACCTACAGTTGGAAGGTATTGCATGTGGGGTAGGTATGTAGCCGTTTGCAGCTGCGACTCATTCCATCGAGCAGTCTTCTGTATGGAGGCATCTTACCATGTGGGTACCGGCACACCTTCCAAGCCCCAGCTAGGATAACGCGGAAGCAAAGACGACAGACACGACTAAGTCCCGTACATATTCACAACGTGGAAAAGAAGACATCTGATGATCTAGACCATGCCCCCAGTATTATTTTAGGTAGTATAAGTCTAGCTCTTGGCAAACGGGTACCGGATCTGAATCATGTCAACAACGAACGGCAAATCGAGCAAAGAGAGACCCGAATTTCAAACAGAAGTTAAAGGTAGAATTTGATATCTGATAGAAATGATAAGCGAGCTGCGGTACTCACCTTACCGCTCTCTCCTGCATCGAGGCGCTCGATGGATCTCCAATACAGACTCCACGTGCTAGGATTTCTCTGCGATGCGACAGGAGTGTGTGCAGAGCGCGGTGCGTCGTCCCTATCTCCCGCCAATTGCACGGGATATCAATATCAGATCATCACCAATATGCCAGTGTGCTTGCTGTTGCCGGGAAGAGCCGTCAAGGTACAGTTGGTTAGCACACCGCCAGTCCTCACAAGATCTCAAGCGACAGCCACTGTGTCTATCATTGGCACAAGCATTTCTTTCATTGCTTTGCCTTGTCATGCATTCCTTTCTTTTGCCAAAATACAATATGATACATCCCAAACATACATATGTTGCCTAACACCCCCTGCTCTAAATTCTTTTCCTGTAAGTCTTTTTCATCAGATTTGCTCTTGCCGACGTGCCTGTCCTATGAACCAACATCCGCTTCTCCCAAACGGAACTCTTTCCCTCCACTACGCTAATTATCTCGTCTGCAAACCGTTGAGCGAATTGACCCCTTCCACTACCTCTCGACTTCTTCTTGTTGGCTGCGTCTAGTATCCATTGGACTGCTTGCCGTCTCCGTTGTCTCAGACCGAGGGGAACAGGGATCTGCAGAGCGGCTCCTCCACCAGCAGCACCCTTTAACGAGCGGATTCGGAGGAGAGGAGCAACGGAGTCAATTGCGACGGTGAGGTAGCCAACGGGATTCAGCGGGAGGTGGTTAGGAGGAGGTGCGCCTGGGAGGAGAGGGTGAGTTGGGCTGGTCGTTGGAGGAGGGGCGGTTCGGAGCTGATTTAGGATGAATGACATGTTCTATACCACAAAACAAACATTAGCATTTACATAAGAATATTAAGTCCTTGGTTCTGCGTAGCAAATGACCGCAGAATGAAAATAGAGAAACTGACGGCCCTACCCTCTGGGCAACGCTCAATTTGCCATGCTTCATGAGAAGCGTCGTGACCTGCGATACAACGGGGTCGTATCTGTACTTGAGGTTCCCATCTGATGGTAATGGTAGATCTGGCAGGCCGAATTTGTGCCCTAGGTTTACTGGGTCGGTCGCATGTCCTCCTGTCGCTACGTTCTGCAATTGACCTAATGCCAGAAGATTGGCAAAAGATGTGGTGTCTGCGGCATCGGCCTGGGATTTGGTCTTCTCAATTTCCTCCTTTACGATCTCAGGCGCCTTTTCTTTGCTCTCTTGGTCGCGCTCAATGATCTGTGATGCAATTGTCAGTCAACATATCTCAAAGGGGGTGATGTCATCGAAGCCAGATCTTCAGAGCAACAGTTGAGATCGTACCTCTTGCACAGGTGTTCCTTGTCCCAAATCCGGTCCAGTCTCTCCTTTAATTTTGCTCATGTCTGCAGCCTCCTCGCTCACATGTCCAAGGGTTTCTTCATTTGGGCCAGTGGGAGGGGTCTTCTCATCGGCGAATGCTCTCCTCGAAACAGCTGGGGAAATGCGTGATTGATACGAGATAATTGATGGTCGTGAACGGAAAGCAAGCGATCGGCTTGCGCCGTACAGGTTCAATCGTGGAGGCATGGTGATGTTGTGCATTGCCGTCTCCCTCGTCAGTCGAGGAAGCTTGGAGTAGAAAATCCATGTAGTGTTGTTGATGCCTGATATAATGAGGCACGAACTCCAGCCTTGGCAACCTCGAGCCCAGCCCAGAGTCGCGCCTCCTTCACAGGGGGGACCCATCGTGGCTCATACCATGGTACCGGGATCTTGGAATTCTTGTATGACCATGAACGTCCAACGTTCAAATTTCTTCTACCAGCACCCTCCCTTACTTCGTTAACTCGGTTCGCTTTCAGCACCAACGGCCTATGAAACTCAATTGGACCCTTGGAAAAAGAAGCAAAAAGGAAGTAATTTTGATTCTTGAACAATATCTACTAGAATTTTAAAGTTGGTCAAAGAACAAGAGACACAAGTCCAATCCAAGTCTAAGATTTTCGCCTCCTTGCCCAAGAAGAGAAATGAGATAACAGAAATCCCAAAGCCAATAAACTCTTTCAACTCCACTGCCCGAGAACCTTCGTCCGTCCTGTTGCCCGTAACGATACCCGACGCCAAAAGCCCCTTGTATTACGCCTGCCCATGCTGTTCCTGTCCAACTGAAGACTGTTTATAACGATCCTATCCTACAGGCCAATTCGAGCAAGTGTGTTGAAGCGTTCGTTGCTTCGACGGCATTCTCACCATCCAGAGCGACTCTGGGTAGGGGACCCCGGGTTGGATGTACTGATGTGCTTCAGAGCTACCTCTGCTGCGTCCTCCTTCGCGTTGTTGACATGGTCCCCATCGTACCAGAACCTCGCAGGGATATTCTGGCCTTGTACGGTGACTGTACTGGACCAAGCAGTTCGTCCACCTGTATAAAAAGGTCAATTGGAAGAGTTAAGCTTTACTGTGAGGTCTGGAGACTCACCTCGTCTATCTGACATGATCTGGAATACTGGAGGATGGTAGTTGGCCTCGCGACACTTCTCTACTTCCGGTCAGCGAAGTCAATTGACTTGGGAACGCAATTGAAAACCTTCGAGTCTCTCTTGCCAAGTTGCAGCTCCTGAATTATAGCTCGAGTAAGACATGGGTGAAGGAAGGGCGATCTTGTTGAAAGTTGACGTAGGTGATGTGCAAGTCTATGTGAGTATAGCTGGGGATGTGGAGCCGAAACAGTGGAGTGCGGATATGGCGTTATGCTTTGCAGAAAATGGTGGCTCGATGGAGTTCTTTATAGGTGCTTAAGATTTCCAAATGTCAATCCCAAGGCAAAGAGTTGTTGTGTAGCAGGTGAGGTGGCAGCAAAGATGAGGAAAAGTTGCGTTTGCACTTCCGTGCTGCAACTGCAACACGGCAACTAGGCTCACGTATGTTTCGGCATAATGCATCTAAACAGATAAAGAAACGTACTCAAAAGAAGTAACGTCGATCACCCGAAAGAACATAGGGCCGTGTGTGCTGTCTCCGTCGTTGGGATAACACACTCATGTACGACCATGCCGAATGACCACCGGTAAAGCTGTAAAAGCAATTATGACTTAACACAAAAACAACTTAGTGGAAATGCAGAGCCAGCGCTACACTCTCTTCCAGCTTGCTGCAGGTCGACGAGCATCGTCATGGGGCATAAGCAAAAGAGGGTCAAGTTGGGTAGAGATGTGAAAGCAGAAGTAGACAAGGAGTGGAGAGAAGTGGATTGGAGGGGCTCTGGAGGGGACGAGTCGACCTGGGGGCAAGCGACAGTCTGATCTCATATCGAGAGCCCAATTAAGATTTAAGAGCAGCATGGCAGTATGCACGTAGACGCAAACGAAGTTGTACGAGCCAGAGTACCAATACTTCTGTCCTCGACCGGGTCTTTTACCTCAGATGCAGCTCAATTTCAGGGCGAACCTAGACATCTTGCCTCACTTTTCGCAAGGATCCCGTATCTCGGGAAAATTGCTTTTTCTTGAAAAGTAACGAGACAACGTGGACACTTCAAGAGTCTCTCAAACAACGCCCGTAGGGTTTCAAGGCCAAATCATACGTGATCAGTTCATAATCAGGTTGGTTCAATCCAAAATCTGCCGGTTGGACAGAGGTTGAGAGAGGTGTCATCCGGGCCTTCGATTGAAGACCTGGAACGTAGCTGTGTACCTATCTTTAATCTGGTATTCCCCGACTACGGTAGATGCAACTACTGTAGATTCCCGAAAGGTAGAACTCGATCGAGCAGCACTGCAGGAACGGGTGGCTACATGAGCTTGATACGACGAACTTTTGCGTAACGTCCCTGGAAGCTCCTTGATTCGAGGGTAGAATGCGGAGAGACCCATGGTCTGGTGAAACGGTGAGGGTAGTTACCGGAACTTTCACGAATCAGCCCTGCCAGTTGCATCCCGTCGCTGCGATGACTCCTGATCAGCGTCGCATCTCCAGATGATGACCTGCCTTGGGGAGGTCGCATCTATCGTGACCACGGACCTGAGCTGGTTCACCGCTTTGTCAGTCTACATCGGATCAGGTAACCCGACAGATTGGTGCGCTGAGAGCATTGGGCATTGAAGAAGGAATATGAGCGCGGGCCGGATTGAGCACAGATATGGCCATTCTTGCAGACGTGGGTGCGTGGGTGCATTACCGTTGCCGTCAGAGCTTCGTTGGATCATGGAGTGAGTGGATGTATGATATGATTTCGCTGAGCATGTAGGATTCCTAGTTGCCAATTACATTGCATAAACGGTGGAGAAGAATCACGCTGCTGATGCTGATTTCGCTGTTGAGCGTGAAGGAGCAGAGGCAAGGCAGTGAAGTCATGGCCAAGCCACACGGGTTGTACAGGGGCCAGATCCTGATGTTGAAGCCGCAGACAGAGGCCGGCGCAGTCTGGACGTTGAAGGCTGGCTGGCAGTGGTACACAGCTTTCGGAGTGTCGAATGCTTCACAAACGAGCAGGGACTTTGAAGGCTATTTAGGAGAATTGTTGCGTGGCGACTCCAGAGCGGGCCAAGTATATTATTTATACAGCCTTATTCAGTTGTTGTTCTCTCGGCCGTGCTGCACTGCAGCCTTGTCTGCTTGACCAACGCATCGCAGCATTCAGCATTGCTGCCCAGCCTACTTACTGCAGAAGCCCAAGGAGGGTTGAGTGATACGATATAATTGACTTGTCTGGCTATCCTCCATCGAGCTGTCCGGAGTTGAGCCTGCAGTTGGCCTGCATATGCACCATATCGAGGAATCGAGGGGTAGTCGTCATCCGTCAGGGGCCGGTTCTAGTTGGGGGTTCACTGTGGCAGGTGAGGTTGTGTTTGTGTATGTGTATGTGTTCTCTGGTGTTTCGTTGTATCTTGGGAATGGAATGAAATGGACTCGAGTATCGGTATGAGTAGATTGTCAAGTGAGGCAAGGAGGCACGAGCCATACTAGCTTACCGGTCAAATGTCCCTGGATTTCTGGGACAATGACAGCCTCAAGATATCCAGTTCTTTACCTGCGTCAGAAAAATATCGTTCTCAGTTCTTTCCTCTTCGCCGTACTTCTGACTTCATCCTCTTGCATTGTCCCATCGTCCGAGGCCACTACTTGGAAAGTAAACAGAAACCCCTGGTTAATACAGGCAAAACGGGCAAATCCTCGTTCCTTGGTAGGTAAATAGAAAACCCTAATAGAACAGGCAAAAGAAACAATTCGTCATCCACACTCGATGAGTAAGATATTCGTCTCTTCGACTCCGTTGCTCTCCGAAGATCACTTTCTCACGAACTTCTCCCGAAGTCAGATCGCATCTTTCGCTGTTCGCATATCTCGAATAGCTTCAACTCTATTCAAGACATAAGTACTTTAGCTTGTGAAAGTCCCCCATAATGCCTGTGATTACTAACCTAGCACCTCATAGGCCCGCCCGAGCCTATTTTCGGCAGAGCGTGCCTCGGCCTCGGTTCACCCAGAACGTGGGGAGAGCTAAGATGTCCGTCAGCTGCCAAAATCAACAACTTCCTTTTCTCCTGCCCTAGAAGAACACCAGACGATAGAATAGACCGTTTTTCATTCTCTGCCATATCGCCACTATAGCCCTCGTCTTTGCAACATTAAAACGAGAAGAACACGAACTGTTCCTCGCCAAAATGCCTTTCAACACCAAACTCACCCGCGCCTTGGGGATCAAGAGTAAGTCGAGTCACATTGCGCTTCATTCTGTAGATCAGCAGACAACAAGTTTTGCTGATACATACTCGCAGTCCCCGTAGTGCAAGGTGGAATGCAATGGGTAGGCTACGCCGAACTAGCCTCAGCAGTCTCCAACGCAGGCGGCCTTGGAATCCTCACAGCCCTCACGCAACCCACCCCCGAGGACCTACGCAAAGAGATCCGAAAATGCAAGACCATGACCAACAAGCCTTTTGGCGTAAACATCACACTTCTCCCCTCGATGAACACTCCCGACTACGGCGCATATGCACAAGTCGCCATTGATGAGGGCATTAAGGTGGTCGAGACAGCGGGGAATTCGCCTGGACCTGTCATCAAGCAGTTGAAGGCTGTTGGCACAATCATTTTGCACAAATGCACAACGATCAGACATGCACAGAGCGCGATCAAGCTCGGTGTAGATTTCTTGAGCATTGATGGCTTCGAGTGTGCAGGCCATGTGGGCGAGACCGACATCACGAACTTCATCCTGCTCAGTCGGGCTAGACAATCTCTTGAAGTACCATTCATTGCTTCTGGTGGTTTCGCAGACGGACAGGGCCTTGCTGCTGCGCTGAGCTTAGGCGCTGAGGGTATCAACATGGGGACTAGATTTATGTGCACAGTCGAGGCGCCGATTCATCTGAAGATCAAGGAGGAGATTGTCAAGGCGCAAGAGACGGACACAGAACTTGTGCTGAGGAGGTGGAAGAATACCAGTCGATTGTATAAGAACAAGGTTGCACAACAAGCCACGAAGATTGAGCGTGAGAGCACGACTGGCAAATTCGAGGAAGTTGCTCCTTATGTCAGTGGCAAGCGAGGAAGAGAGGTCTTCATCAATGGAGACCCAGATTATGGTGTAAGTGTCCTCACATCCCCTTCGTTATGCAATTATTTATGCATCTCAGGTCTGGACTGCTGGTCAAGTCATCGGACTCATTCACGACATCCCAACATGTGACGTATTAGTCAAGAGAATTGAGCGTGAAGCTGAGGAGACTTTGAACAAGGCGTCGGCGCTCATTGTGCCCGCAAGCAAGCTATGATTGTACTTTAGGAAATTGATGAAATTTTCTGTACATCCACTATCCCAAAAATGATGAGAACAAGATCCGATGCTATTGTTTTCTTTGCGAATGAATAGCTACTCGGTTGACACCTCAACCAACCCGTCATCTTCCTAGACCTTGAAATCGATCCAATCCGTGTTTCCAAAAGTCCCCTCCCTCGTCTGGAAAACCTTCTTCGGACTACTATAAACACTCCACTGCTTATCCCTCAACTGCACATCAAACTGCGCAATCTCTCTTCCCGTAACATTGAACCCAGGTCCGTAGTTTTTATACTCAGCCTGCAGCGTCCAGTTGCTGTAACGAGCTGGGTTCCAATCTATATAACCTGTACTGAGAATGCTGCTGTCAAGATAGTCGCGTGCGAAGATCGAGCGGTGTTGGGCGTTCTAGTTTGGTGTTTATCAATTATGGTGCTCGCTTATGAGAATGGAGATGCAGAAAATAGATGAACATACCCAAGGTCTTCCAAGCGGGCACTTTCCCGCAATGCTCAGACTGGAATTCGCAGCGTGGACGCTGGAGTCTACGATGTAGACACCGTATTTGTTGACAAATGTGGTGTTGGTTCCTTTCCACTGTTCTGCCGTTAGCACACCCTTCATTACAGGCACAATGTGCAGAAATCCAGTGACAACTTACAGCTGTGATTCCACCCCCACAAGACCGTAGTGCGAGACTCGAATGAGTGATCCAGCATGTTCCGAATCCGTAGAGGAAATCAGTCTGGCCAGCAATCTCGCTTTTGGCAATGTAGGCGTTCCCAAGTTTGCCGACATAGACCTGCGAACAAGTGTCAATGCGATAAACAGGGAGTGGGAGTGCGAAGGAGTAGCACGTACAGTATCTTGGTAGCTGTAGAAACCGGTATAGTAGAACCCTCCATTAGCGTAGCTGATGCTCAAAGCGAGAGCTGGATTTGCGGCTGTGTTTTATTCAGTCAGTCGAATGCCCACGCCCAATTCGGTAAATCGTCAATTCAATATGTAACAAAGAAGAGCCATAAACTCACAGTAAGGCGCGAAATCATTGATCACATCCAAATTATACGTTCTGAAATCCGTACATCCAAACGGCGTATCGTCTGGCACAGCAAAACCAGTCGTACCGCTTCCAGTGAGTGAAGCATTGAGGTTTGGTGCAATAGTCAAAGTGCTGGTAAAGGCATTGTCGAGACCTGTAACGGCGCGAGCACTCCAGATCAGGCGGACTGTGTTTTGTGACTGTTGAGTTGGGTGGGAGGTCTGTCCGAGAAGGTAAGTTGGACCGGCGCGGGTGACGTTGACCTATGAGTGTTAGGCTGTTGACTTCAAGGCAGATGAAGTAGAGAAGGGTAGTGTTGGATCAGAAGGTGAACGAGTTGGGCGAGGACTTACTTGTTCAGTGTAGTTGCCGGACGCAATCAGAATGATATAAGTATCTGAACATGTCAACCTCCTGTCTGTACGAATCAAGAGCTTTTTAAATTCCGAGCATACCAGTATTGTTTGGCAGAGCTAACACGGCTGAAGACACGAATTAGCCTCTTTTACAATGTCTCTGGTTCCAAACAGAACATACCTGATTGCACAGTCTTATACTTGGAGCTGCTGCTCACAGCATCCACATACAGCGTCCTCCTAGTATCACATCCATCTAATGGGTTTACCGTTTTGGCTTGACAAGCCTTACGATCTTTAGAGCTGCCAATATCCCAACCTGCCGAGACAAGAGTGAGGAACGTAGCGAAGAGAACCAGAAAACTGGGTAATTGAGTTCGATACATCTTGGCTGCGAATATTGAAATTATGTCAAGACAAGCCAGTCAGACAGTCCACCAGATGTTCAAGAAAGACCTGATTTCCCAACCAGGAGGGAATGCGGAACATATAAATTGAAAAAGTAAATTGATGACTTCATCCCATCCTACCAAATCAAATATCCTCCCAACATCCACAATATCGGAAAAACTCTACCACCCTTCCTCATCCCAGCACTCAGGAACGGTCCCTCGTCCGTACCTTACCCCTCCAGCCCTCCCCGGTCCATCAACCAAAGTCCATGGTAAACCATGTCTACAATCCCGCGTCACCCCCTTGCCATCCAATCAAAGCCCCATTACGCGTCAAGCTTTCGGAGGAGAGAAAAGTGGAAAGCTTGCTTTGAGCCCTCGGCCCGTAGACGACATGGACATTAGATGGAAATTGGTGGGGGTTTGCTGAGCTCATGTGGGGATATCTGGAGAAATTTCGTGCGGGGAAGAAAGGGGACGGTGCCAAGATCTCCCGCCAATGAGAGGAGTTGAGAGCGTTGGACGAAGGGATGACGGGATTATGTTGTTCCTGCTTGCATTTCAAGGCGAGTAGAGTAGTCTAGAGAAGCTGAGATTAGTTTTATTGAAAGCGCTGTGTCAATTGGTAAGTTGCATTGTATGAGGAACAAGGGAGTCGATTGCAAATGTCCGGGAGAAACAGCAAAAGGCTGTGTTGCTTACCCCAACTATGTTTGACATCGCACCCATACACCAAACAGAGGATCACGCAAACAAAATCGTGAGGCACTTAATGTGATTATTTTGCAATGTTTTTGTATTGATTCCACGTCTAAGATACGCCATACTCAGCAAAGACTAGACCACCTAGACAGACCTAGGAGCAAAAGTGCACCAAGCCAAATCAAGTCCATACCATCTTCGCCGAGGAGCAATTAAAAGAGACTTTGGGGAATATTGTGTAACCATCCCAGCCCACATAGCACGCATGTGAGTGAACTTTGCGGCGGTAAGCTGATGAAGCCATGCGCAGAAATGATCTATGAGTACATGATTGAGGTGTTCATCCCGCCATGACGAACAACCTCAATGATAAGGGAAATGTAAGAGAAGCCAGCCGCACCAATAGAGACAGAGAAGCCGAAAGTCGAAATCGCGCCGCCAGAGACAGAGAGCGCAAAACTTTTCCGGCGGCCCGATGCCGCTGCAGATTGACAATACAGGAAATGAGTATCGTAATTGGAAGGAGAATCGTTAATGCAGAGTGCCAAAATCGAAGAGAGTGGGCAATTAAGCCTTCTCCTCGGTCTTCTCCTCCTTGGCGTCTCCAGACTCAGCAGTCTCTTCGCCCTTGTTGTTCTTGACGTATTCGTCGTAAACAGTAAGAGCTTCGTCAACTTTTGCCCGGAGAGCAGCATCATCCTCAATACTACGATGTCATCAGTGAAGGTCTTCGTCTGCTGGAAGGAGTGAACTTACAGATTGACCAACTCCTGGTTCTCCATTTCCAAAAGCATACCGGTGATCTTACCAGCCAGCTCGGGTTGAAGAGTTTGGATCTTGGGGAAGAGAGCCTCTCCGAGGAGTTGCTTCTGTTGAACAGGTGGGACAGCGGAGAGTTGTTGAGCAAGAGCACCACCAACCAACTCGTTGCCAGTCAAGGGCATACCGGGCATCTGGGGAGGCATACCGCGGCCAGCTTGGGGAGGGAAACCGGTTGGGTATTGACCTGGACGAGCGCCTTGAGCACCACGTCCGGCTGGTCCACCTTGTCTACCACCTTGAGGGAAGGCACCGAGCATCTGTGGTTGACCTGGCATACCAGCCATGTTGGGAGGCATACCTGGAATGCCCTGAACTGGGCCACGACCTGGTCCACCACGGCCACCAGCGAGAGCAGCAGCTTGTTGGGCTTGTTGCATGGCAGCAATGAATTGTGGGTTACCTTGTTGAGCACCGTATGGAGCTCCCTGGGGAAATTGGCCTGGGAGACCGTACATGTTGGGTGGCATCTGCTGAGGGCCTGGTCCACCACGTCCACCTTGTTGAGGAGGGAAGCCACCTGGGAATTGTCCTGGACGACCACCTTGAGCTGGAATGGGCATACCAGCTTGTGGAGGATAAGCCATACCGCGACCAGCTTGGGGGATGAAGCCTGGTTGCTGACCAGGTGGGTAGAACATTGGTGCTTGCATGTATTGCTGGGGCATACCGGCAGCGGCAGCAGCTTGTTGCATGCGGATCTGGTTGCGAGCTTGGATGCTAGCCTCGAGCTGGCTCTTGCGGACATCCTTACGTTGAGCGAGAGCAACGTACAACGGCTTGTTGTTGACCATGCGTTGGTTCATGTCGGTAACAGCCTTAGTAGCCTCCTCGGGGTTATTGAAGCAGACGAAACCGAATCCCTTGCTCTTGCCAAGGGTTCGCTTCTCAGATTTAGCAGCTGGCTTCTCCTCGGAAGTCTCAGCCTCGGTCTCTCCCTCCTTGACATTCTCCTTATTCTTCTCACTCTCCTTCTGCTCACTCTCTTTCTTCTCACTCTCCTTCTTCTCCTTCTCCTCAGCCTCGGCGGTCTCAGCTGGAGTATCACGCATGACCTTGGCAGAAGTGATAGATCCGAAAGGAGCAAACAGCTCACGAAGCTTCTCATCGTCGACCTCGTCGTCAAGATTCTTGACATAGAGGTTAACACCTTGGTATTTGGATGCCTTCTCGATGCGTGCAGCCTCGTATGACTTGCGGAGCTCCTCCTCACGCTCGTGCTTCTTCTGGGCACGGCCAACATAGAGGTCCTGACCCTTGAAATCCTTTCCATTCAACTCGTCGACAGCCTTGGCAGCATGCTCGTGGTTGATGAAGTTAACGAATCCGAATCCACGGCTCTTGTTGGTCTCCTGGTCACGGGCAAGCGAAGCAGAAGTAACGTCTCCGAACTTCTCGAAGAGATCACGGAATTCCTCGTCGGTGACTTCAACAGGGATATTTTTGACGTAGATGTTGGTGAAATTTGCCTTCATCTCCTCGAACTTGGATTGACGGTCCTTCTTTGGGATGTGATGACCAACGAAGACCTTCTTCTCGTTCAAAAGCATACCATTGACGTGCTTGATAGCTTGGCTGGCAGCCTCATCGGTCTCATAGTGAACGAATCCGTAACCCTTGGAGGCTCCAGTCTCATCCTGAGCAACCTTGCAGCTGAGAATGTTACCAAAGGCAGCAAAGGTATCGTGAAGAGCCTTGTTGTCGATGGCGGTATCCAAGTTCTTGATGAAGACGTTACCCTGGCCAGTCTTGCGAAGGGCAGGGTCACGCTGAGACCACATAATACGGCATGGACGACCCTTAATGAGAGTGTAGTTCAACTCCTCCAAAGCCTTCTCGCCATCAATTGTGGTGTTGTAGTTGACATATGCGTAACCGAGGGATCGACGAGTTACAGCATCACGGCAGACACGGATGGAGGCAACAGATCCAATCTGAGAGAACAACTCGAAGAGCATAGCCTCAGTGACGGAAGACTCGAGCTCACCGACATAGAGAGAGGCAGATGCTTGTGGGTGAGGAGCGGCCGAGCTTGGGGTAGGTCCAGCGGTGTCAGGGTCCTCAGAGCCAGCATTGGTGACATCGGTATTGATGGCAGGGGCGCCGTTTGCATCGCCGCCATTCAAGGAAGCATTATTGAGGTCGGAAGCGAGCTGATCGACAGCGGGGTTGGCGGTAGCAGCAGACATCTTGAGTTAAGACGAGACTAGAGACAGGTCAGTTGGGATTGCGCGAAATGGATCGTATGAGGAGGCAGTGAAGAAGTCTGCGAGCCAGAGGTCGCGATGTTCCGACAAAGAGAAGGGCGGCTTACATACTACGTCGAGATGCCTTTGAAGTGAATGTAAAGGTCCTTTGATGGAGCCGTACAGAAACTGATTCTGGAGTGATGTGTGAAGATCAAAGCCGAGTCGCGGAATGCAGGCAGAAGTCGCAGGTGTTAGGGAAGGTGAAGTCGGGGGCGGTCGACAGAATCGGTCGCGAAGACTTGAGACTGAGGATTGGGAATCTTTTTTTGGGGGGGTTTTCAAGTTTTTTTGTGTCTCTTTAGAGGTTTTCTGGAGGAAGGAGGCGAGAAACGAAAAAAGCACGAAAGATCGTACTTGGTCCGCGATCAAGATGTTGTGATGTGTGGTTTGGGTTGGAGAAGGAAAGATTTCAAGACCACGACCAGAAAAGGACATACATAATTTTGAGCCTGTGGGCCGCTCCTTCCCCGACTGGAACTAGCGCCGCAGTTTTGGCAGGCTAAATATCACGTGCACGAGCCACTTATGGATCTTGGCACCGGCGGACACACCAACGAAGAAGAGTCTGAGCGGAAGGCGGAAGGCGGAAGGCTTTCTGTACAGTAGCAGACCATATCTTACAGGAGATTGCCTGGTGAAATGAGCAATAATGCAGTAATATTTATTCTATGCAGATTGTATGTGAGTAAACAAAACTATACTCTGAGAATCATTATCTTTCAAGAGTTGCATACAATCAATACCTAGAATGATACCAGTCCATCACAACCTAGAATACTTTATATGCCTGTGACTAGTGTTGTGAATCCACACGAGGCAGGCAGGCAAGGCTTAGGCGGCATGCTACTAGGCTTCGGAAGGCTGTGGCCAACTCCGAGCTCTGGAACATTCAGTGGCAGCAGTCATTGTAATCACCATCCAACTCACACCAGACCAGGCTGCGCACCCATCGAACCATATCGAAGATAAACCATACTGCATCTCGTCCTTGAAGCTACACCTTGATCTTCTGGGACATTCTCTACAAAGAAGCAACAACCATTCTGATCTGCAGAAGTCAAGTTTACGTTATCTGCGGCATGCTTCTTCGAACATAATCCAACGCTCAAGACGGCGGCGAATAGCATATCGAATCCTTCGATATGTTCCAAACATTCAGTGGCAACTCTCGTCGTCCTCGACAAGTCAACCTGTCTGGCCAAAATACAAACCCATTTGCTCAAAGCTCTCGGAATCCCGCCGCATCTGGTGCCCAGAAGACAGTGGCACAAGCACAGCAGGAGAGACTACAACGACAGCAAGAACGAGAGCGTCTGAATGCATCAAAGAGGATACAGAGAACATGGAGGGGGCATAAAAGCAGGAGAGACCTAGCAGACTCACGGCGGCGGATTTGGGACGAGCTGGCTGCCAGCGAAGATGTTTCCACCCAGTCGATGAGGTTGTTCCAACAAGTGCAGCTCTTGGTGACCTTTTTCAACCCGCGAAAACGGGACGATTTGGCTAGATTGTCAAGTCTGAGTTCTGGCATAAACGCTGTGCATTACGATGCATTCCTTCCATGCCCTGAGATTCAGCCACAGTTGGCACGTCTTGCAAAAGTGACTTTAGAAGGCTTGCAAATGTATGTATAGCTATACCTTCACGCACACTTCTCGCCTCACCATACCATGAACCATAGACTGACAATTCCAGGCCCCAAGAAGAATTCACAAGCGGCTTGTTTGATTTACTTGTATCAATACTCAGCATTCGACCGGATGTGATACCCAAAATGTCTCGAGCATATTATACCCTCCTCTCAGATTATGTCTCAAGCGGCCGGTCTGCGAACATCAGCAGAGACATTTTTCTGTCTGCAATCAACATACCGTTAGCGCGGAATACAGGCGTGACAAATAGTGGTGAGTTGGGACAAAGATGTACTATTGCTATAAATGCTGACTCTGGGCTAGACGAGATCCTGATGGATGCCCATGCTGCCTTTGCCTTCGACTTTCTCACGACCCCAGATTTGATAAACTTACTCGACGGCTTTGGAGACTTAGCGAATGGAATCAACGTCGGAACACTATCGTCCGCATTGGTACGGGAATTTTCGTCGACCTCCGTCGAGCAGATACAGGATGAACGGAAGTTGTGGCTGCTTGCCCATTTCATATCTATCAATCGGCTTCAACGCAGAAGCTCTCAGGACCCTGAATTTCTCAGAGCGCTCTCACTGCAGTTATCTCGCTCCTCGGGAGAAATAATCGGTCGCATGGATGCTCGAGACCCAGAAGTAACGGAAGAACAGATCGACGGTGCCGAGACGAACGGTAGAAACGTTCAACCTTTGCCCATCTCTGTCAAGGATGAGCTACTTTCTTTGGTCAACGAGGAAAGCATCACTGGCTTACTTGCAAAGTTCAATAATGACTACGTCTCGACCTCTGCCGCTGGTGAGGAAGATGCCAGCTTGCTTGCCAGTTATGCACTCACACTTCTAAGAATCTTCCCGCATAGGGGAGATGACATCCGGTTATGGTTGTACCTTGGGTCTATGAAGATGTGGGATGGACGCGAAGTGCCCGCGTTGAAGTTTTTCTGGCAGGCCATGAGCCTGACCAATACCTTTTCTGTCATCAGAGCAGACTCGAAGGGCGCACTGACATTGCTGCGGCCACAGATACAGCGCCAGCAAATGCCTTCAAGTGATGCTGGAACAGATCGGGAGTGGCGAACCATACTTCTCTTTCTGGAACTCTACACATTTGTGCTAAGATTCACCGACGACGAAGAATTTTTGACTGGCGATGCCCCAGCATTTGGACGGACGAGCGAACCAGTTTCTCGCATTCGTCAAAGTGCGCTCCCCATCGAAGATGTCAAGCGACTCACGATTTTCTTGAAGAATCTTGCTTTCACAATGTATTACAATGCTGGCGAACTTGCCGATGACGGCCAGTCTGTCATGGAAGGCAGCATAGGAAACTATTTCGGCGCAAGTGCCTCAACCTCAAGATTCCAACTTCCGGAACCCGAGGTAGGGACAAAGAGCATTGCAAGGCAGCCATTTGCTGGTGTTGCTGGCATGACATTCGATTACGTGAGAACAATCGTGGCAGGTGTAATGCGCATGCTCTATGAACGAGATTCCAGACGGCGTTTCTTGTCCAAGGATCACTGGCTCATGACATCTCGCTTCGAGATGGAAGGTTTCATCCCAGCTGTTGTCATGGAGGAGGAAAGACAACACCAAGTTCGGGAGGAGGGAGAAGACGAGGATGCCGATAACGACGATTCCCAACTATTTGACAGCAGGGACCACACCGGACTTGTCGGCATGTCTCGGCCTCGACGTGCTCAGCAAATTGAGAACTTGAGGAGACAGCAACAGAAAACTGCCCGACAAAAAGTTCTCGCGGCGGTGGGACCAAGATTAGAAGTTCTACAAAATATGCCTTTCGTTATCCCATTTGAGACTCGCGTCCAAATTTTCCGGCAGTTTGTTCTACTCGATCAGACCCGTAGACGAGGTGGGAACGTAGATCCCGATATTTGGCGAATGTCGATCATCCAGCAGGCTCAGATGTCCCCGAGACACTCTCGCACAGCGGGACACGAGCTGCTCGGCCGACATCATGCAAAAATAAGGAGAGACCAGATATTTGAAGATGCATACGAACAATTCTATGATCTTGGGGAAGGCCTGAAGGAGCCAATACAGATAACATTTGTTGATCAATTCGACACTATCGAGGCAGGTATTGATGGAGGTGGCGTGACGAAGGAGTTTCTCACAAGTATCACCAATGGAGCCTTTCTGTCAGACGAAACCAGCCCCCGCTATTTCATTGCAAACGATCAAAATCTGCTGTATCCGAATCCAAGCACCTTCGATGAGCGACGAGAGTTACTCAAAGCTGCTGGATTAAGAGAAACTTCTATCGAATGGAAGGAAAGTATGGCAGATTTGGCGAGGCGCTATGAATTCCTCGGACGAGTCGTGGGGAAATGTTTGTATGAGGGCATCCTCGTTGACATTGGATTTGCTGGATTCTTTCTTTTGAAGTGGGCCTCGTCTGGGACGGAATCTGGCTATCGCGCCAACATCAACGATCTTCGAGATCTTGATGAGGGATTATACCAAGGTCTTTTGAAACTCAAGAATTACCCAGGAAATGTTGAAGACTTCTCGCTCGACTTTACCATCACAGACAAAATATCTTCCGACGAAGAAAATGACAGTACAATCACCAGAGAGCTCGTGCCAAACGGCACCAATATTGCTGTTACGAACGAAAACCGTCCACTTTACGTGTCATACGTAGCTCGCCATCGTCTACAAGTCCAACCCTTCCGCCAGACACAGGCATTCCTCAAAGGTCTAAGCGAGATCATCAACCCAACTTGGCTGTCCATGTTCAATCAGTCCGAGCTACAAACTCTGATCGGTGGTGACTCATCCGAAGTTGACGTCGAAGATCTTAGACGCAACACCCAGTATGGTGGTATTTATCAGATTGGTGACGATGGCCAGGAGCACGATACCGTCAAACTATTCTGGAAGGTCCTGAAAGAACTCGACGATGCAGACCGCAGGAAGGTTCTGAAATACGTTACTTCGACGCCCAGAGCACCTCTGCTTGGGTTCTCGCAGCTAAATCCACGCTTCAGCATTCGGGATGCTGGGAGTGATGAAGAAAGACTGCCTAGCACGAGTACATGCGTGAACTTGTTGAAGTTGCCCAGATATTCTACAGAGACCACATTGCGGCAGAAATTACTCTATGCGGTCAATTCGGGGGCTGGATTTGACCTCAGTTGATTGAGAATGACGAAACGAATAATATGCGACGATATGAGGACTCCGCTTGCAGGTGCTAAGTGATGGGATCCGGTTGATATATGGAAAGGAACGGATTGGGCTTAGATACGCTCAATTAAAAGCACAAATAGAGTAGAAGTGAAGACCATGACCCTTCTTTCATATATCGGTCTGGCTGTTCGACATCAGCCTGAGTATTCACTACAAGGTATGCCGCCGCTAACTATCTCTCTAAAAACTTGCGATGCACAAGAGGAGTCTGCAATTTGAAACTGTTGCTGCAGGATATACTCCAATTATGATATGGCTTTTCAATTTCCTCTTCCCATGCTAAGAGATAGGCCCTATTTTCCATAGGTAACTTTCCTGATCTAGATGCCTTCCCAACCTCATTTTGATACCACACTGTGATTTCGAGCTGTGAGAAGCTGTTGCTGACTAAGCACGAGTCACGCTCTTATCAGGGGCTCACGCTTCTAGATGCTTGCCAAAGCAGAGACTCTGTCTTTCCCTCATTTGGTCTTTCAGTATATGCAGTACCTGAATGCAGAATCGTGTTCTCTACTCTGGCATTGAAAGCATTCAGTTCCGTCAACAAAATTCGAGGCTTGGATTGAATCCCGGCTGCCCGATAAATCCCTTGAAAGTCGGCGATCATTCTGCTATAAATCATCCGACTCATCAGTCCGAAGACTTCCATACTACTCATCATCCTTCCTTTACAATATCGCATACCTTGGAATCAGTCACAGCCATGTCACGCTTCCTCAAATACCTCATGTCAACACCCATAGCCAATACCGGCTCAGTAGCACGAGATCATCTCGCGAACGAGAGAACGTTCCTCTCCTGGACACGAACCGGTCTCGGGTTCGTCGCTCTCGGCGTAGCACTGGCCAAACTCGATGCACTGGAAGCCCTCTCACCAGCACTAAAGCCTAATCATGGCGACCTGAAGATTCAGTCTGCGGCACTCGTAGGATCAGGGACAGGGTGTCTCTCGTACGGAACGATCAGGTACTTCCGGTCATTAAAGTTGTTGCAAAAGGGACTGTTCAGGCCAAACATTGCGGGGATTGGTCTCGTTGCTCTGACTAGTGGTGCGGTCGCTGGAGGAGGAATTTATTTGGTTATCGAGCAGGAGACGAAGGGGAGGTGACAGTGGCATTGCTTGTCCATAGGGCTGTGTTGAAGGTTTCTACATGTCAAACCTTGATACACCACTCGCATCGCGATTCCGTTCCACTGCATGTCCTGGGACAGCGCTCTACCTACCTGGTGCTAGTGTCTGAGATCAAAAAAGCCATGGCCGGTGTCTCTATCAAACATCTCGGCAGGCTCACCCGTGCTCGGAGTAGGAGGGCACCTTCGGAACTTTGGCCCGAGTCATGTAATCCAAACCCGGGACCAATTTCCCCAGGTGCTATCAAACAAACTAAGCCACGACAGTTGAAACTCTGTACACGAAACCCGGCTTCCGTCCGATCTTTTTGACTCCCTCTTGTTTGGAAATTAAGGGTTGTTGCAGGTTGACGAAGGTTCGTCGTAGGCTTTCGGTGCCCGATGCGGTATCCCTGCGTCTGCAGTAGCAGGTGCAGAGCACAGATGGATCGGTTTCTCTTGCCACACCGTTGTGCCTCCCCAATGCAATGCGGAGTAACTCTTCATTTGGTTTGTATTCCCAGACCGCTGAAGGCTGTGGATAGGGACTGCTCCCATTGAGTCTTGCTGTGTTGCCGGGCGTTTCCTTTGGTGTTACAAGTCACGGTGGCCTTTTATGACGTATACGGACAGAGGTATACAGCACCTTGACCGCATTTTCGCACCGTATGATCAACGAGAAGGAGCTCTTCGAAAATCCCAATAGATTCGTCATCTTTTTTCTAGCTTCAGGATTTACAGTGAAGATTGCCCTAGCACCTTATCTTGTCTCAGCTTGAACAATGGCACAAGTACCAGTTCTGAAGTTGAGCAATGGGATTGAGATGCCAGCTCTGGGCTTTGGAACATATGCCAAGGAAGAAATATCAGGAGAGACGCACGCAGCTGTTCTTGCAGCGTTAAATGCTGGCTACAGACATCTGGATTGCGCTTGGTAGTAGGTGTGTCTTCATTTTAATAGACAAGTCATCTGACCTGTGAATAGTTACTTGAATGAGGATGAGGTTGGAAGTGCTCTACGAGAATGGCTAGCACAGAATCCCAGCGTGCAGCGCAAAGACATCTTCATCACGACCAAAGTCTGGCCTCACCTTGTCGAGCCGGAAGATGTCGAGTGGAGCTTGGACAACTCCCTGAAAATGCTTGGGACAGATTACGTTGACTCTTTCTTGATTCACTGGCCGTTCGCCGTTAAGAAGACCGAGGATAACAAGGTTAAACTCGGTGCTGATGGAAAGGTAAAGTCCTCCTGAAGCCCTGGTCTCAAGCAATGTAACGGAAGCTGACTTGCATTGAAAGTATATTCTGAAGAGGGAACTTACTGAGAACCCGAAGCCGATCTGGAGAGCCATGGAGAAGGCATATAAAGCCGGTAAAGCAAGGGCCATTGGTGTTTCCAACTGGAAGATATCCGGCTTGGAAGAGATCTTACAATATGCCGAGATCAAACCGCACATCAATCAAGTGGAGATACACCCTTTCCTACCAAACAACGAGCTGATCCAATACTGTATCTCTCACGATATTCTTCCGGTGGCTTACTCGCCGCTAGGCTCACAACACCAGGTCCCTTCAACAGGCGAGAAAGTAACGACCAACGCGGAACTCAACGCCCTGGCTAAGACCAAGAGCGTTACATTGGCTCAGATCCTGATTGCGTGGGGGTTGAAGAGAGGTTATGCCGTGCTGCCCAAGAGCTCCGACGCCGCACGCATCAAGAGCAACTTCCAGCTAGTCGAGTTGAGCGATGAGGATTTTGCCATCGTCAACAAGGTTGCCAAAGGGAGACATACTCGATTCGTCAATCCAAAGGACATGTTTGGACATGATGTGTGGCCGGAGGAGAGTAACCAAGTGTAGCTATTGATCTTCTGCTTATGGACAACGAATATACGCATGTGCGGGGAATGCTTTGCCTCGACCGTAAACACAAAGTGGGAGTGACCTAGTGACCCTGTCATGCAGTACGGTTGCGGCATGGTAAAGTAAAGCTGGGGTTGGCCGGAGCTAGCCAGCTAGCTAGCTTACTGCTATCTGGACAAATTCTGGCAGAATTCCGCAGTTAAGGACTATGGCACTTCAAAGCTGCAAGTTTGAGGCACAATCGTATCATTCCTTGACCTGTCATTTCTCCATCGACCGATTGCAACAATTGCCACTTGCTTCATGCGAAGATATCGTCCAATCATATCTACCTGCCCGTTTCAATCCCTTTCGGCCGGCGCTATGTGATTGTTGCAGCAATATTCGCATGTTCAACTCCACTCGCGCCGCTGCAACGATGTTCAAGCAGATCCTGCAAGCCATACTGGATCGGTCCGCGACTGCATACTACAGGCCAATTCGTAATCTTTATTGCGGCTCAGTCTTATTTCGTGACGTAGACGCGCTGCAGGTAAGAACGAAGGTTACACTGCTGGTGTTCATCTTCGAAGGAAGACCAATCAAATCAAAGCCTTCGCTTGTTCTCGCCTTTGCTTTACACGACATGCCTTTCCAGGCTCCATCGAGGATTTTCCGTTTGAAAATCACTCCTTAATTGTTCTTCCTGATGGATCACAGGTGACTAGTCTCAGATCTTCTGTCAAATCCTAGAGTGGGATTCCGTCTGGTATTGCGTAACAGATCACAGTGTAGTTTTTACCAGCGAGGAACGATGTTCTACAGTCGGATTGACCGAAAGCTTGAATCACCATGCAATTTTGGAGAGAACTTAACACACTTGATACATGAAGAAAGTACAGCCAGATAACCGCTAAGGCGCTCGATATGCTAAGAGAACGCCAAGTAATGTAAATGTAAATGTATTTGTACATGTGTTTTGGCGCATGTAAATATCATCCGCGAAGCTTCTCACTATCCGCAACCGAAATGGGGACTTCTGTCATCGCTGCGAGACGGAACAGATGCCTGGCTTGAACAGTCGTATCGTAATCAACAGTACCAGTGTCTGTGAATCAAAATTAGCGAACAAGATCAAAATATTACCGTTGCAGACTTACGAAGGGTTGTCCTGTTGTCAAACATGACTACAGAGTGCTTCTCCCAGTGAACTCGTGCCTGAAAATCGTGTCCGTTTCTTACAAAGTCCATCAAGAACTTCATAACAACTTCTGCTTCTTGATCCTTCAAGCCGATGACTTCATCTGGGAACTCCATGTTATAAAATATAGCTTTTTCACCTGTGACTGGGTGGACTCGAACAACTGGATGGACTGAGTCCACAGGATTGCAGCGAACAAGTTGCTTGCTGGCCTTGGTGTGTGCAATCAAATGTCTAGAGGTGTGCACAGCTTTTAGCTGGTCGATCATTCCTCGGAAAACTGGTGAGAGACGCTTGTATGCCATAGTCATGTCTGCAACGACTGTATCGCCTCCAATATCAGGGCAAGCAAGGATACCGAGCATGACGTATCCAGGGGGTTGCCTCTCGTAACTGACATCGTGGTGCCAGATTGTTGTAGACATCTTGTGCTTGAAGAATCTGGCGATATCCTCCTCGTTTCCATCTCGATGAATTATGTGGAACTCGGGGTGGTCTTTGATGGCTCCAGTGACTGGTTGTCGGCTGAGCTTTCCAAAGTACGACATGAAGTCTTTCTGAAATTGTGGTCCGGAATGGAGAAAATCGAGTTGCTCTCTGAGGACAACAAACTTCCTCTCACAGATGAGAAGAGCGAGTTCATCTTTAGCAGCTTGGGAAAGAGTCTCTAATTTGACGCCAGTCAAGATCGTTCCCATACGAGGAGTGACTGGTTGAGCTGATACACCAGCGGAAAAGAGGTTGGGCTTCTTTGGGTCTGCTCGAAGCGCTGGGTCTTCATAGTCAAATTGAGGAAAGTCTTCGAACCATTGACCTTGCTCCCAATGAGGAAGATAACTGGGAAACTCGGTTCTTTCTTCAATTCGTCGTTGGTATTCGTCAGACGAGGCCTTGTAAGGGACATTGATATCGTAGACGACTTTTGGTTCGGCGACGTCGTAGTCGTCTTGAGGATCCATACGACTAGGAGCCATGGTGAGTGAACCCTGGGTAAAGACTTGGACTGAGGAAAGACTGCAAAGCTGGTTGAAATGACCGAAGTGGACAAAATGATTGCTGTTGATGGTCTTTGAGGCGCTTCGAGGAATAATATATAAGTGAGTAAGACACTGCTGTGATAACGCTCTTGCAGGATATGGCCTGACCAGATTCTATTTCAGTGGACAATCCCGCCACGGCGGTGAAGGGGTATATTACATGCCTTTCAAAGGTATGACACCGGCAACAGGGGGCAGCTTGGAATAGCGGCTTGTAGTCGAGGGCAACCCTGCACGAAGACCTTCTGGAAAATAGAACGTGGCATAAGATGGAACGAACGGTCATGCATCCACCGCCCCTCTTTAGAGATTGGCAACTAGGATTGGTGCTAATGTTTGTCGGTGAAGTGACTTTGGATGAGAGTGGGTGTCTCGAATTCTGAACCCGGCGTCTTCGGAGCGTCAATCAGATAAGGTGAAGAACTCTGTTGCGCCATGAGTCGGCGTCAAGAGCCAGGAAGGATGTTGCGATGATCATGTCGAGGTGGGTCGCCACTGGTCAAGATGTGCGATTGAACGGGGTAGGTTGACTGGCCGGCTCGGGCCTCCATGTTTGAAGTTGATCCCGTGTGTATCTATCAAGATTAGAAGTGTGGCTAGGAGACAGTGTGCTGCGAACCGAGGAAGACAAGAGCCAACATGACAACCCTCATCCCTGCCAGCATGATTTCCACTAATGTACGCATGCGTCGACGTTTCTTTCCCACAAAATCATTGACACCTTCGGATTCGTTACTTCAGAGGAGCATCCTTGAATGTATCCCTCCAACTTTGACCCTCATTCCAATTAAAACTCCCGCCTCTGAGCCATTTCAAACATTCTCGTCCAGGCGCATATTCGAAGACAATTTTGACACCGCTTGATTCCAAAGCAGTCTGTAAAAAGCTGCTCTTCCCAGATGCGAGTCTTGCGAGTCACTGACACCACGCTTCCTTCCTCTCGTTTGAATTGAGGCTCATGATCGCCATTCGCATGCATGTTTCAGCTTTCTGCGACTCCTGAAAAACTGGTAGACTGAATCGCACGTATCCGTGACGAGTAAATCTGTCAGCACAAAACACGAGAGCGGGAAGTGTGGTGTAATAGTGGATAGGAGATGGCGGTAAGAAGACGATGGAGAATCGTATTCTGCACAGCTGCTCCTGTCGGTTTGTCCACATGTCCGTGTGCATTCGTGGGTGATGGCGTCTCTGTAGAGTGGCCAATGGGAGAGGGAATGCGTCAGTTCTCCGAAGAGTCTGCGTACTTCAATACGACAGAAAATTGTTCCAAGCCCCGAAGATTCGTCTTCCGTCTTCCAAGAATTTGACAAAGCTGGTGCTTCTGCTTATTGCGAAGAATGAGGGCCTGCACGATTCTGCTTTTGAATAACGACCAATTGTCGATCTTGCTCTTGGTAAAGATCTTGCATTTGAAGCTTTCAATGTCGATGATCGAGGCAGTTTTCTGTCAAACAAATTCAGGCACGAACTAGATAGCAGCAAAGGTTCAAAGAGAGATTCGGCAATAAACGTGCAAACCAGATCCGATTGTACCGATGCCCGACATGCTTATGGGACACTTGGCCATCTCGAAGTCCAAGGCAAGTGTGAATCAACGTATCGGGCTGGATGAACCGGCGAGGTTCAATGGGCGCCTCAAGCGCGACACAACACCCTGCTATGCGAAAATAGAAATAAATCATATCGGATCTCACAGTTGGACTACACACCAAGCGTGCGAGTAGTAGAGGATTGGCTACTGCGTATTCTCCCACCAGATGCAAGAACGAGGCACGAAACAAAAAGAAAGATTTGAAAACAGAAAAAATAAGCAGTCAAGCAATTTCCTTCTCGCTTTGCTCCATAATTCGATAAAGACAACGAACACTATAGAGAAGTCTGCGCGCATTTGTTGTTCCGTCAGCTGGCTCTGTGGCTGGTGATAGCAAGATCAGTTTGCCAGTAGCCTTGTTGCTGGAAACCAGCACCTCAAGAAGCAGAGTGACCACGATGGCAGCTTGCACATAAGTAAGCATGGACCGGTAGGAAGAAGGCAGGTGATGAACCAGATTACCCTTGAGGAATACAGCTGATAAGGCTCAGCTGCTCCTGCTACCTGAGGGACTACTTGAATACCTTTCAATTGGTGAAAGCAACTCAGCCAGCGTAAAACCCCGGACTTAGAGATGATTGATAGTAGTTCATCCATCTGCATGAGGTCCTGTCGTATCCTTGGAACTTTTGCAAGGCTACGGCTCACCTAGTTCCAGCCTTGAGGTCGACGAGGTTCTCCGCATCGGGCGCGACAGATCACTCGATGCAACTTCTGATAGCAATCTTCTTACAACGAATCCGAGGGATCCCCTGCGCCAGTGTATGCCGTAGATCAGAATCATTCGAGAGAAATGGTAATGGTGATTCCACTGAGTTGTGAGAGGACCACAAGTTCATTCTCGCCGACGCTGCAGATTGGTCGTATTTCCGCCCACGACGCCCCTGCAGGATTGTCTGCTCACCGATCACTTCGCTTTTACTCGCTAGGGTGGTCGAACTGCTAGCAATGCTGTCACAGAATGGGAAAGCCGTAATGTTGTGAACGGCTCCCGCGAGGGCGAGATATGCAAACCGGGATGATGCCCGGCATCGTCGTCGAATGTTTCCAGGAAGTTGGCTGGCAGGATCCAAAACGGAAAAAAGACATATACTGTTCGACTGTCCAGCTGTCCAACGGAAGAACGGGTGGATTTGCTAGCAATTGACCTCAGGCCGCTTAGTCTGTTGGCCATAATAGCTGCACAGACCAGAGGAAAACGTTCCGGACTTTACTGGCCCAACAGTCCTCATCAAGAGCTGCTTCCAGAGGCAGCACAATCTGGAACAGATTATCCACGTTCACCATCCAGCGGAGACCGCCAATGCTAAGGCCAGCATGGCAGCCTATAGAAGCAGTTTCTGTCTGGATACCCATATTTGAAGCCAGAGTACCGCAACGCTACTGATAGACCGAGGACAGATCTGACCTGAGCCTCTAGATACGCCTTTAGGCGTGTTTCCAGAAAATGAAGGATGAAGCCACATACAGTGCCTGATCGGGTTGGCAATGTTTCCGAAATTCCACTCCTCATAATCCGAAGATCTAAACGAGCAATCGATATCCGACGGAGCGAAGAGTTGAGTGGAGTTTTGGCACCTAGTTGGCGAGGTGTTGCGTACAATATCGCAAAAGACTTCCTTCGACTTTTAACGATACTGTAGATTTGCGTCTCCTACCAGCGCTTGGGAACAAAGGAGAGCGTGCGATTCCTTGTCTAGGCTTGGTGAATATGGAGGCCATCGTGCGCCCATGATGACTGTTGGTCGTTCTTTTGTGACAATGGAAGGAAAGGTCGATTGACTATGCATTCCGATCAATGACCTGTGATTAAGAAAAAAGCGTAGAACCAGCAAAGCGTAGAACCAGCAAAGCAAAGAAGTACAAGTTTCAGACCGAGGATGCCGTGCACTACTTATATATTGGATCTGGACCCGTCTGTAGTGACTCTATGCCTAAGGGAAAGGGAGGAGCAGGGTTCCCGTCGATGAAAATACCCGGTGCGATTGGCCAATGATTTGCTCGCGGTTCTGGCGGTTAAGGCGCATTTGCGACTAGTCTAAAATTTCGAGCTTCAAGGTAACACCACCTTCTGGGAACACGTAGTTCCTTGCAATTTTCACAATAGTAAAACTGGCAGGATAGCAGGCTTATAATGGCCGACCGTATGAAGAAAAACCTGAGCGGTAAAACAGCAAATCATAACCGGCTCTTCCAGGTGTGGACCCCGGCTTCTTTTCCCCTTATCCGGTATGGTCTGACCAGAACATAGAGGCATTGGAGCTGGAATTGCAAGAGATCTTGCGCAAAAAGGTGCCAATTTTGTTGTCAATTACACTTCTGCAAGAGGTAAAAAGGCAGCAGCAGAGCTTGCCAAGGACATCGAATAAATGGGCAGTAAAGTGAAAGTTGTTCATGCGAACGTCGCCGTTTTGGCGGATCTGAAAGAGATCATTGATGCTGCACTTGCAGTTTCAGAGACTGGAAATATTGACTTGCTTGTCCACAACGCAGCAACTGGAGATGACTGCTTCCTGGAAGATTTGACAGAGGATTTCTACCAGGCTCAGACCGATGTGCATCTCAAAGGTACTTCAGCGCATGCCTCAACAGTCATTATGACTGACATCGTGCCACACCAATCTTCCTGACTCAAATGGCGCTACCTCACTGTGGCAGAGGCGGAAGAATCGTTCTCATAACTTCGGTGTCTGCGCGTATGGGAATGCCGCAGCAAACTGTTTATGCTGGGACCAAAGCCGCACTTGAGGGATTATATAAAGTCTGGGCTACAGAGCTGGGACAAAAGTTTGATATCACTGTCAATTGCGTCAGTCCCGGTCCTGTGGCGACCGATATGTGGAGCGAGTGTGAGCCAGAGGCTATTGCAGACTTCCAGCCAATAATCGATGCAACGCCGCAGGCCCAAGAGTCAGCGCAGTGACAGATATCGTCCCAGTTGTAGCGTGAGTATCTTGAGCTTCTGTAGGACTGGCTGATCTTGGAATCCAGATTTCTATGCTCCGAGGAGAGTCGATGGGTAATAGGAAGTGTTGTGAGTGCTAGTGGAGGAATGAGCTTCATTTGAACCAGCGATGGACGCGGAAGGGTAAACCTACTCTGCGACTATACTCGTCGTCTTATTCTCGCCGTCGCAGGTTCTAATAAAGCCTTTTGACATATGCGGTGTTGTGAAGAAAGACTCCAACGCGACTTGACGCCAAAATATACCCAATTACAATGTTCAATTCTTGATTGGTCAAGCTCGTAGTCACATGGAGATAGGGGATAGGAGATAACAAGCTCCCTTCGACTCCGCATGACGAAAGTCGGAAGACAGCTCTTTCATCACCAAGCTTCAATTGCTATCAAATGAGCCTGACAATATTTCCAAGACCTTTACTCTCTCGCCCTTTGAGATCACTCACCGCTAGCGTATGGTTTCCGGTTTTCATTGCTTACTTTGCCAGAACTGACAAGTCCTTAGCTAGCTCTGACCCGCGCGATGCATATCCAGTCGATTCCTATGTGTAAGCTACCTCTCAAGGTGTCCAGCAGAGCTTCCAAGGGTATACATTAATATTAATTCCAGGGACTGGGAGTAGTGATAACTACGCCTACCTAGTAATTGACGACAAGAGCAAAGATGCTGTCATTATTGACCCCGCCAACCCCGACGAGTTAGTCCCAAGGGATCTGAATACACCACAAGGGGTTGGAACTGATCATTTATAGGGTGGCACCAGTTCTGAAGGAGCAAATTAGTTCTGGAAAGATAAACTTGACGGCAATTGTCAACACACACCAGTATGTCCAGCTTTGAAGAGCAAGGAGGAGTTCTGACAGAATTAGTCATTGGGACCATGCTGGTGGAAACAAGAAACTGGTGAGTAGCCTTCAGGCCTTTATCTCGTGGACCTACTAACATACATAATCAGTTGGCCCATTCCGAATTCAAGGGAAAGCCTATCATCGGCGGCAAGGATTGTGAGGGTGTAACACGAACTCCGAAAAATGGCGAAGGTTTCAAAATTGGCGATATCGCAGTCAAGGCTCTATATACCCCATGTCATACACAAGACAGCATTTGCTGGTTCATGGAAGATAGCACAGGAAGGGTTATATTCACTGGAGATACTCTCTTCCATGGCGGTGAGTCAATATCGTCTGGCACTTTGCACGGTAGAGCTGACTCAATAACCTTTTACCAGGTTGTGGTAGATTCTTTGAGGGTACCCCCGAGGAAATGGACACTGCATTGAACAAGACCCTTGCTGCTGTTCCGGACGATACGAAAGTCTACGTAAGCTTTTGGTCCTGATTGAGTGAAATCTCGCTAACTTTGAACAGCCTGGCCATGAATATACGAAAGCCAATGTGAAATTCGCAATGTCGGTTCTGCAGAGCGAGCCAGTTAAAAAGCTCCATACGTTTGCAGAGAACAACAAGGAGACACAAGGCAAATTTACTATTGGTGATGAGAAGGTTGGTGCTTGAGTTGAACGGCGATCCCTTTGCTGATTGGAGATTGTAGAAACATAATGTTTTCATGAGAATGGATGTAAGTTTACCTGGCTGCTAATAGAAGAGCACAATCTAACATTGGCAGGACCCTGAGATACAAAAGGCTACCGGAAAGACGGATCCCGTGGAGGTCATGGCCAAGCTTCGAGAGATGAAGAATAATTTCAAGTGAGTAAGTACTGATATCATTCGACCTCCTATGTAGAAGATCATGTACTCACTTCCACAGACCACCTTCTGAATCAAAAATATGAGCAATGACGTTATGTCCATTGTGTTGTAGCAAATCAAAATCACACATTGATGAGCGTTATGACGTCAGCTCTTAATGTATTCTCTTCTCCCTCAATCGTGCTCAAACCTCGATACATTGCAATCGTATCCCTCAAGTGAGTTTAATGACTTTCAAACCTTTGACCTGATGAACATGACATCGCAAACGACCCACGGCGCCACGGGCCCGCCCGTAACGACCAAAGACACCATCCTCGAAACAGGAGCTTCCGCCACCCAGTCCTTCGAGCCCATCAAAGCCATCTGCGCGCACCTGAATGCCTTTCACGTCTATGCTTCTGATCCATCTCGTTCAGTAGAGGCGAATCACTACTGCACACATCTGAGTGCCGATGTATGCTAATTGCAAAATTCCCACGCCACATCTGCTTTAAGGACTGGTCGGCTAATGACAGGTAACCAGGTCAGACAGTGTCTCATCTACGATGCTCCTAAGAACCCAGCGAGGCTCATTGGCGTAGAGTACATGATCACGCCGAAACTGTATGAGACGTTTGGTCCAGAGGAGCGGAAGTTATGGCACTCGCATGACTATGAGGTAAGTATTTTGTCCCCTATAATTTTGCAGGCAAAGTCGTTCGTAGTAAATGTTGAGCAAAAGTCTAAAGTCTTGTAGGTCCGCAGCGGTATGCTTGTAATGCCGAATCCCAACGTGCCCAACGCCGTCTGGGAAGTGGCCGAAACAGAGGAGATGAAAGAAGTGATAGGCTTGTATGGCAAGACGTATCATTTCTGGCAGGTTGATCGAGGCGACACGCTGCCACTTGGGAAGCCTGAGCTGATGATGAGCTTTACGAAGGATGAACAGGTATGCTTGATCTGCCTCGGCAGAATTTCGCTCACGGCTGGGCTGGGCCTGTTGCTGACTAAATCTTTTAGGTGCCATGGGAAAAGGTCAAGGACAGAGATGAGAGGTATGGCGTTGAGACTAGCAGGAAGAAGGAAGTTAGGAAGGGCATAGAAGGAGTGGATGTCCACGAGGATGCAGATCAGTGTTGGAAGAGCAAATAAACCCACAAAATTATGACGAGCACAGACAGAATGTGGAATCGAGCACACAAGAATGCAGCAAAATGGAATCTGCTTTGATTTGACATTTCTTGACTGATTACAGTACTTGATGCTAGAAAGAATGTCTCCAAAGAACACCAAGCACCAGACTCACGTAGGAGCCCGGCAGGTTGTGCCCTAAGGAAGGTCTCGAAGAATCAAAATCTCGACCGGATTTTCCTCTGGCTTCATTGTCCACACTCGCTCGTTCTTGGGATGGATACGGCGGGCTCTAGCATTTAATTTTGAAGCTGGTGTATTTTCCTCCTCTTTCTTCATCTCCATCCTGATTGATCGTTGCTTAGACAAGCTGGCTGTACGACCTCCCAAACCGGCTGCTGCGATTTGCGTATATGCTTAATAGTTGCAGATATGCAAGCCATCGTAGGAGGAACGATTGACCGACGATACCTCATCCTCGGCGCAGCAGCGGCGTGGTGAAACCTGTAGCCTGAGATGTTGGTGATGATGAAGAGAAGAGAGATTTTTGCTTGAGCCGAAATCTTTTTTGAAGAGTGGTCCACTAGCACTGCGCTAGTGCCTTGGCTGCAGGTCTCCTTCAGCCTTGCATCGCAAGGCTGACTCTCGCTTCCTGAACATAGCGGGCCCGTTTACATCGGAGATTTAGGTAATTTGCTAAATAACAAGATGTTCATTTCTCCAGGCTATCTAAACATGCATCGATGAGTTTGCTGAGCCGTTGTCGATGTTTTCGCTGGAAAACCCTCCTTGCCCACAAAACAGCACCCCGAGCATCACCATCACTAACCCCAACAATCAGCATTGCTCCTGGAAACCCTTCACGTACGAGCTGCCAAGCAATCAAAAATGCTTTATATGCATATAGGATGAGCCATGGAGGTTCGAACTCGAAAGTTGGTGTGGTCTCGAGATATCTCAGAAACCAATCGACATGGAGACGTGCTGCGTTTTTCGTGACTGCTTCATGCATGAGTTGGCACGAGGATGCAAGGTAGGTAGACTGGGTCAAAAATGCATCAACGCTTCCTCCAACAATACCGGAAGTATGTAATGGTGACCAGAGGAGTAGTTCAAGCATCGCCATCTCCCATGTAGCCTCACATGATATCGCATGCGTTGATCTTATCGTCTCAGCCTGCGGTCTTATCAAACGCTCGAGTGCGAAGAGTGATGTCTGTAAAGGCTCAAAGCGGTCCAAACTGACTCTTCCTGTCATTGTAGACCAGCCAGATACCTCACGGGCGCTGGAAAGTAGAAATTGCGCAATGTTGATAGCTCCATACAGATCGAATTTCGGAAGCGAGTTAATATCGGGATTGGGCGATAAGAAAACTTTTATGGCATCTGAGTATGGCACAAGTGGAGTTGACTGTCTTGCAGCCAGCTGTCTGTGTGCCCATAGAGCAGAAGAGAAGGCCGTCCAGCAATCTTCTGGGCAAGGTAGATCGTGCTTTATCTCGAGATGGGAGAGTGACCGCGGAATTGAAAAGAGTTGGTACCATAGCGCATCGATTTGATGGACAGCAAGGACTGTACGTTTGTGTGACTCGGTTCTGATGAATTCCCGCCATAGATCATCCAGATCTTCAGTTGCTGTAGACTGGACTGGCATTGGCTGTGTCAGACCTCCAAATCTAGTGAGTGATATCATTCGGGAGTGTATCTTGTGACCATAGGCCGAGTCAGAACCACAGAGATACATCATTACATAGACTTGGAGTAGCCAATATGCTTGAACCAAGACCATTGTTGGAGCCAGGCCGACCACTCGTTCTTCTTCTTCCGCAGCGACTACACGAGCCCTATGGAAGCAACGTTGCGACAACCTTTCGCCAGAGCCGACTTCGTCGCCACAGTCCGGGTCTTCGCCGTACTGATAAGCTAAGCAGAGCATACCGAGACCTAGGTGGCGGGGGGTCTCCGTCGCGTCGAATGTTGGTCGGTGAAGGAAAGGTACAAACTGCGAACAGTTGCTGAAGTAGAGCTGATATCCTCTCGCAGACTGGGAAGGCGATGGGAACCAATCATCCATAAGATATCCTACATCTTTAGGAGACAGTCCGTCAGGAATGTACGATGCTGGGGGCGAATTCGCATGGGTTTGCGAGTCAAAGAGATACGTGGAGTTGAAGCTGGATGGTTCCAGCGGTAGACTTTGGTCGAAGGCAACTGAATCAGCGTCTCTTGGATTGCTTCTTGATTGTGGCTGAACAAGCCCATGCGCAGATTCGTGGCTCTCCACTGGCACGTCTGTTGAGACACTGATATTATGAGAGAGGGAGAGATAATCATGGTCATAGTGGAACAGAGATGGTCGCGTATGTGGGAGAAGTATTGGCTGAGCCCAGTCACCCGTCGGCGAGTCCAGATTTGCGAGCGAGTGCTGAGCATGCCCCTGTAATCCAAAAGAAGGTATCTCTTGGGACAGGACAGATGAAGATGGTTCACTCTCTTGGATCTGAGAATCAACTCTGAATGAACTGTCTTCCCGAGAGGGGCCAGTCCGTCGTTCTACCAGTTCGGGATGTTTCTTCTTGATGTGCCGAGAACGCAGATCTCGGCGGGAGAAGGTGGTCTGGCAATATCCACAGGGGAGAGAGGCTTCACTTCCGGAGCGCGAGTGTACTGAAGCATGTCGTTTTAAATTCTCATAACGAGTGAAGCGACTTCCACAGGTCTGGCACTGATAGGGCTGGAGCCGTATGGGCGGTGCCCCTGCCTCTGCGCTTGTGACAGAGACAGACATATCGCAAAGAGGTGGTCAGGACGAAGAGTGGGTGGCTATTGTCACAGATACCCAGGTAGCTTGGTATGTAGGTCGTTGAATAGTAAGATGATTGACCGTTTGCAAGTAAAAGTGGGCGGGGTATCGGCTATCTAGAATATGGGGTAAGGTCGGGATGCCTTATCTCGATTTCAGCCAATCAAAGAGCTCGCTTACAAGTTGCGGTATGTAAACAGTCATCTGGGGCCATGGTGGTTTGGGACCTGCCCTCCGAATTTCGTTATTCTGCAATGTTTCCATTTTGCGATAAGTCTTTCCCATTTCTATACCAAAATGATCAAGAGTGGGATTTTCGCACGATTGACATCTCACATTCATATGTATCAGAGGCGGAACAATGGCGGTAGCCGAATGCTAAGAACCGTGGCTAAAGGAAGAACCCCCGGGCTACGTCCTTTCGAGCATACGGAGCACAATCGGAAACTATCGGTAGATTCTTCGAAGCATATACATAAGTACCAGACCTTGAAATATATACATAGGCATTTCCAGCCCGAAATGGAGAAAACATGACGCCTTTTGCTGACCATCAAAGAACTCAGTCGTCGCTTTTTGAAGCGTTAAAGGCTTTCCAAACCCTCCTTTACAACCACACTAGACTGGTAGAACAACCTTGAGACCCATATACTCTCGTTGATGCATGAGCTTCCCATCGATCAGGACTTGATCGGCACCAATACGATTGCGAACTGTATCCGTCGGGTCTGTGGCTGTCGAAATCTGCATCTCGCGCCATTGACGGTTTGTTGGAACAGGTTGACCCGCACTCATACGCTTGGCATATTCCTTGTATACTCCTTGCTCCTCGATGCATCCTTCCCGCTGGATGAGAGGTGATGATGCCGCTGGTGCCATGCTCAAGTCACCCACTGAGCTGTTAAATAGTACAAGCGACAGACGCTCCTCCTGGAGCTGATCAACGGGAGGCTTGAACACCCGATGACGTGTGGCTTTGAAGTGACCACCAGAGACAATCTCAAGAGTGTCGCCGATGTTGATGACGAGCGCGCCAGGCTTGTAGGGTACGTAGTACCACTGCTCATCACGTCCCCAGATTTGCAAGCACGATATGGGAACCGAGAATAGCAGGGTAGTGAGGCCAAAGTCGGTGTGCCCATGCATACGGAGACCTTTTGAAGCCTCCTCGGTAGTCTTCTCAACAGGACGGAATAGAGCATGACGAAAATAGCCCTCGCCTGTTGGCCCGCCATGCGATTGGACGTTGTCCCAGAGGTAGTCATCGGGTAGCTCGAGCACTCGCGAAAAGAGAGTGAGCAAACGGCGATTGACTGAACCGGTCAAATAATTACAGAACGCTTCGATCTCGTCGATGAAAGGACGCAGGCAGTTTGGTGTGCGGTTGATATCCTCCCAGTCATCCTTGTACCAGTTGAATTGTTCGATCCCGTCTGGAATAGCTCGCGTTTTCTGAGCGAAAGCAAAAAGTCAGTCTTACTTCAATGATCCGGGAAGCGCAGCACAGGTTTATCGGGTCTGGCTTACCTTGAATCCATATGGGTGCTTGTAACCCGACCATCTTCCTGTCTCTGGATCAAAGAGAAGGCGGGATTTCTCCTCTTCGCTGATGTTGTGGTACAGGTATTGAGCCAGAGCAAACTGCCGATGTAGCTAAAACCAAAAGTTAGAGAGATATATATGGCAAGATAAAACAATTTTTGCGTACCTGCTCTAGCGAAACACCGTAGTTCTCGAGGAACAGGAAGCCATCATCTCGGATAGCAGTCTTGACCTGATCCACAAGGTTCTGCACAACAGCGGGGTCTTCAGAGTCCATCAACGATAGGTCAATGGACTTCAGAGTCGCGAAGTTATGAGTCTCCTTTGTGACTGGCGGTGGGATCCATTCTGGTACCGTCGGCTTGCCAGGGAGACTTGCTGAAGGAGGATTGAATGGGCTGGCTTTCGGCATCTTGTAGTCGTTGTGTCGTGGCAGAGTTTGGTGGCGACTTTTTTTTTGCAGACAAGCAATATTCTTATCGCAAAGATGTATCTGTTGATGTGAGCAGTAGTCCTAGGAACAAAAGAGACAATGTCTCTTCTTATACATAGGTTCCCTACCTCGATTTAGACTTAGAGGTACTGTGAAAAATGATGCGACTTCCTCCCATCAGACCATACGTGAGCAGAAATTGTAAGATGTTTCCTACATCTTGCCGCGACTTACTCTGGCTAGACATGCTCATCGACTCCTCCCCCTCCTCCCTCCCTGTCCTCCTACTTCTCGGATACTGAAATTCTGGAGAAGGAGTGGGATCCATAACAGACGGAATCCTTGGCATTGAGCTCCTCCCGGCCCCGCTGTGGTGCACCAACGCTAATGCATCTGCACTGCGGGAGCGCATATTGTAAGATAAGGTACACGGTAGGCTTAGAGCTTCGAATCCTGTGCTTGATCAGCTGGGACAGGTCGATCGGCCGCTAGAAGCAACTCAGAATAACTTGAGAGAGCTCCTCCGGCTCTACTTGAACGGAATAGCTTTTCTCTAAGGTCTGGCAGCTGGTTGAAGGCGATTTCGATTACCATCAATTGAAAGTGGGAGTTTTGGCGGAGAGCTCTCCTTGCTAGCTTGCTGAGTCGTTCATTAAGTTTTTCTGCCTCTTTGCTTCCTTTTCCTTGCTCTTCTGTTACTTAATCCTACAATCAAAAAATCAGCTTCGATTGCACTCGCTCCTCATCCACAAGTCCAAACTTTCAACTCAGCCCAACTCACAACGTTCTGATTCAAAGTTTCAAGCAAAAATGTCTCGTCAACTCATTTCCAGCGAGAAATTCCCAACCAAACCACACAACTGCAAGTTTTCTCTGGGGGGAAAAAGGAGATTATAATAGTGTTCAAAAGCTGACAGGTCTCAAATTCTAGGCCCAGCAGTCAAAGTACCTGGACTTGTTTTCTGCGCAGGACAAACTGCAACCGGCGAGATCAAAGCTGCAACTGTTCGTGACCCCTCCATGTCCTGCAACCCAAGACCTTCGCCCCATCAACTCGCTGACAGTTATAAACAATAATAGAGAACCGTTCTCCAGAACCTCAAAGAAGTTCTTGAATTGGCTGGATCTTCGCTTGAGCAGGTCGTCAAATACAATGTATACCTGGCGGATATGAAGGATTTTGCGGCTATGAATGAGGTGTACATTGATTTTCTCCCACAGCCAATGCCTGCGCGTTCGTGTCTGCAGGCCGTGGCACCTGGGAACGGAACGGTCATTGAGATCGAGTGTATCGCGCAGGCTTGATTTGGAATATAGATCTAGAAAAAAAATCGTTTGTAAATAAATGAGACAATTGATCCACTGAGCACTTGTTTTGTCCACAATTCTTTTGATTGAACGACATTATACAATTCTATGAACTCTAGATTTTTGCCAGAAAATTCAAATTCAAGGTAAATCTGCGGGCATGCGTGAGTCTTAAGGAAAATGCGACCTCGCAGAATAAAGCACACCGAGTCGTAACAGTGAATGGGAGAGGAAGGCGTGTTTTGAGCACCACAGGGTGTCTCAGAGTCACATGGAAACTCTTACAACAAGTGTGGCGGGCACATACATCATGATTCACCCATAGAGCCATACGGTGTAAGTCATTTGAGAGACATCAAAGAAAGGCATGCTAAAATACTGCTCGTTGTGTATCTATTTGGTCTTATTCTTGTAATATTAGGGGCTGTAGAAAACTCATGAATTGGCAACCTCAATCTCGGAGATGTACCAGTTCTGAATTGCTTTGGTATCACCCGTCATAGCCACAGTATCGTACTTCTTCCTTCCCTCTTTTGCTGTGACACCATTGTTTACCATCCGCGCTGCCCACTTTCCATGCTTCCTCGCCGCCGCAACGATTTTCTCTATCGCTTCCACAAATTCAGGCTCGTCACCTCTCGCTGGGGTGTAACCCAGAAGTGCTTGCGCCAAATCATTTGGACCAATAAACACCATATCCACCCCAGGTACTGCTGCAATAGCATCGACGTTCTCTACACCCGCTCTTGTCTCAATCTGGATCATCGTGATGATTGTCTCGTTCGCGCTCTTCATGTACTCTGGTGTCGTCAAGCCATGGCCGATGGCAGGGAAGGCAGAACCCTGGCCCCGTACGCCCTGGGGTGGAAATTTGCTCGATGCAACAATTGCAGCTGCCTCTTCGGCCGTGTTTACTTGTGGTACCATGACTCCATGTGCCCCAGTGTCTAGCGCACGTTTGAGAATATCGTGTGCTGGTCCACGGATGCGAATAATGGGAGATACGCCGAGCGCTGAAATGGCTGCAACAGAGTTGTGCATTGAGTCGTCGGAGATATGGCCATGCTCGCAATCGATAATGACACCATCAAGGCCGGTTAAAGCGACAATTTGAGCTTGGCGGACAGAAGGAATGGCCATAAAGGTCATCAGAGGGTACTCTCCATTGCGGAGCTTGTTGAGCAGACGCAAACGGGAATTTTGAACTTTGGTTGTGAGAGCAGTGGCGTACGCAGTGGCACTACCGTTGACGGCCGTCATTCTGGCGATGATTGTGCGTGAAATGTGTGAAGACAGAATGGGATGATTTTATGGCTGCGCTTGTCTTAGACGTCGGCCGAAAAACAATGTAACAGCTCGTAGAATGTGAATGACTGACTGCCAAATGTCTGTGATGAAGGCAAAAATCGGGAGGTTTTAAAGTGGCCAACAAGATGTGAGAAAGATGTAGCTATGGTAGAGAAATCTGAAAGTAGTTGGGGAGACAGCTTCCTTAGTATGCAAGTGGACCTTCCCCCAGCCGGGACATATTGTCTGTAGGAGTTTAACTGAAGTGCACCTTGCGCTAATCGAGGAGGAGCAGAAGCAGGAGGAGTGGAACTTGGAGCCCCGGTGTTGCACATGGATAGCGGACATCATTGCAAATTATTATGAAGAGGAGAGCTGCGCAATGCAGGATGGGAGGAGTGGATGAACAAATGAGTGGAGGGGAGGAGGGACAATGGCTCGGCTGGCTGGGCCGAAGTGTCAACAGCCGTCAAAAGCCGGACCCAATTAAGCGAGCCTGGGGCTCCTCCCATTCTAGCCAGAAAGGGCTACCCCTTTTTTCCTTCGAGGCATGTTCGTGGCCGCGAGGCGACAGGGAGTCACCCCAACTTTCATACTCCTCCCTTATCTCTCCGCTGGATCCTGGCGAAGTCTGAGTCCAGAGTATGAACAGAAATGGAAGCCGGAAATGGGGGGCTCCTCCTCTAACCCCTTGAGCATTTCGTATCAGCAATCAGCATGAGTTCGTGGCTTGATAGAACAGTGGCCAATCACGACTCAGGCATATATCTTATTGTTGTAAGTGCCATGCCTTACCTGTACAGCAGAATCGAAGAACAGACAGTCCAACATCTACCTAGGTATATAACCACATTCCCAGCGACATCAAGTGTACGATGACCAGGCACCGAAGTCCATAGGTCTTCCTCAAAGTCCAGCTCATTTTTGACACAATAGATTTTCGAGCGAATAGACAGTTGTTTGTCTGCCTTCTCCAGCTCACCAAAGACGACATGGAGCCATCTCACGCTGATTCTGCTTCGGCAACCAGCCATGACCAGCAGAAAGACATTAAGTCAAATGATCTCGGGGTCATCAACTCAGTCTCCCCTGGTGAGATGAACGACGCCAATCGCATGCCTGAGTCTCTTCGCGAGCTTAGTTCTGAAGAACTCGCCCGACTCAATAAGAAACTCGTCCGCAAGATGGATCTTGTCATCTTGCCTATCATCGGCATTCTGTATATCCTCAACTACATCGACCGTCAGAACTTATCAGCAGCCAAGCTACAAGGCATCACGGATGATCTCCACATGAGTACCCAACAATTCGCTACTGCCATTTCTATCCTTTTCGTAGGATATCTGCCTTTCCAGATCCCGTCGAATCTCCTCATCACCAGAATTCCCCGACCTGGAATGTACATCTGTACCGCAACAGTTATCTGGGGAGGTATCTCTGGTGCAACAGCAGCTGTTCAGACTTATCAACAGTTACTTGCAGTTCGTGTAATCCTGGGAATAGTCGAGGCAGTCTTTTTTCCTGGTGCCGTCTATTTCTTGTCTACTGTGAGTAACCTCCGAGACCTTTCCGCATGTCGTCTGAGACACCGCGCTTGTCTCTCTTCGAAACCAATACTTACTTCAGATTTTTCTAGTGGTACACCAAAGGAGAACTTGGCAAGCGTCTCGCCGGTCTCTACATCGCGCAGCAAGTCGGTAATGCCTTCGGAGGTCTCTTTGCAGCTGCAATCTTCCAGCTCGACGGTGCTCATGGCATTGCTGGTTGGAGATGGCTTTTCATTGTCGAAGGCTGTGCCACTGTCGGTATCGGTTCCATCTGTATTTTCTTCATGCCCGAGTATCCCCACAACGCCCGCATGTTGAACCAATTTGAGCGAGATCTTGCTGTGTGGCGAATCGAATCTGAGGCCGGTGCAGCTGAAGGAACGGAGAACGAGGCAAGCGTGTTGAAGTCCTTCATGCAGGCACTCTCAGACCCCAAACTGCTCATGCTCATCTTCTGCAACATGATGTCTCAAGCTCAAGGTTCTATCGCCAATTACTTCCCAACTCTCGTCAAATCTCTTGGATATACCGGGACCGTCTCGCTATTGTTGACGGCACCACCATATATCCTGGCTGGCTTTGTGTACTATGGCCTTACCTTCTACTCGGATCGCAAGAACACCGTTTACCCAATTATAATGTGCTGTATTGCGATCGCCTCGACGATGTACATCATCCCTATGGCCACGACTAACGTTGGCGCCCGATACTTCTCCATGATGGTCCTCCCCTTCTCCTCGGTCGGGCCGCAGATCCTCCTCTACAAGACCATCAACTTGCACTTGGCACGACCCACGGCCAAGCGTGCAGCAGCAAGCGCTCTTGTCAACTGTATCGGTGGAACTGCCAACATCTGGGCTTCCTATCTGTACTATGCTCCACCTCAGTTCTTCGCAGCGATGGGCACGCTGATGGGCTGTGCTTTCTTGTTTGCTTGCACGCTGACTCTTTACCGCTGGTTTGTTCTGCGCGAGAACCGACGCTTGGACTCCAAGGACCCTGCTGAGATCGCGAAGGTCATGAGAGGTGGCGTGACTCAGGAGATGGTGGACTTGGGCTGGCGCTACGAAATGTATTGATGATAATAAGTAGCATTTGGTATGGTTCGTGTAGTTTTGCACAGCATTGGAGATGTGGTTCGCCGGAGCAATTCGTAGCTGTGTACTGTTGAATTGTTGTGGTAGCTTATGGAGAAGAAATCTGGTCGTCAAGAAGCATACCTCATTTCCTCCCAGTGTGATTGTTGATATGTTCGGCAGTTGCGACAAATCGGGAGCACTTCCAAGCAAAAGCTATGTGGCAATTATGTCGAGTCCAGGGCTTGACTGACGTCTTATCCGGAGATGAGAAATTGTCCTTCGCGTTATCCGTCCACCCGAAGCCTTTGCCTTGCACTGAATACGCTCATTGCATGCGATTTCCAGGCAAAGGGTAAGTAACATCATGATTCATTACAAATACTCAACAGTGTAGTACAGCTACTCCAAACACCATCGCTATCCTAAAACCATATCCTGCCCAGTCCGCTGGTCTAGCCCAATTCCTCCACAAGCAAAAGATCACAGATACTCAATTCACCCATTCCCCCAATGGAGTAACGAATCGAGTCTTGTCATCGCCAATTTTGCGCTTGAACATTCCCAGATCATTCAACAGCTCTTTCATGAAGGCCTGTACCTCATTGGCTCGTTCCTCGTGCACTGTGACATCGATTCCCTCGTCCTCGTCACCATATTCTTCGTCCGGAACCTCTGTCGCATCATCGTTCTCTTTGTTTTCCTCGCCTCTCTCCCCAGCCTCAAACATACTGCCTTTCCTGCTGGGTCCACGCATACTGCTTCTTGCGCTTTTGACATCGATAGGATTCTTCAAGCTGTCAAGCGCGAGTTTGAGATGTAATCTCAGAGCATCGTTCTCCGTCTGAAGACTTCGGATCTTGCCATCAGCAACCATGCTCTTCTCCTCCATCATCCGCTGCATGGCAACGACTCTGTTCTGGTACTCCTCCAATTTCTCCTCCTGTGCCTTGTCCTCCTTTTCGCGACGTCGGTTATCGGATACGCTCATCTGAAGGATACGGATCTCTTCCGCCATCGCAGCAATTTGAGCATCACGCTCCGCAGCTGATACGTGATCTTGGTTGACGACTGCTCTGGTTCGGATTCTCTTGGCCTGGTCTGCGTAGCGAAGTGTCGAAAGTGTCTCGTCATAGTCAGAGGGTGCTATACAAGCAATCATGGCTGTTTTGCTGTTTCCTCCGAGCGAGTCCTTCAATAGCCAGGTGAGTATCGAGTCTCGATACGGCACAATATCCTTGCTTCTCTTGCCTGGTCGATGTTGTTTTGGATCTGCTAATGCAGCGATCACACGGCCAAGAGTAGTCAGAGACTTATTGATATTGCTTCCTTCTCTCAGACGTGCACCAGTTGCTTCTGTTGCCTTGGCTCTTTCGCTTCCTGCCAAATCTACCAATCGAATTCGAGCAGTGCGTTCTGTAGTCTCGTCTGTGTCCATATCGTGGTGGATTTGCTTCAGCATAATTGTAAAGACAGAATGACTTCTGCTACTAGTGTCATTCATTTTGGTGCTTGCCGTCGTCCGGCTCGCGTCTCCCATCTTCATGAACTTCATGATTTCTGAGATGTTGCGCACAGGAGCATCAGTCAGATCTTTGATATACGGTCCTTCCGTGGGCGACTCTCGGATCTTCAGGTAGTATGGAGGCTGATTGGGATGTACGGGAACGAGCAGGTCGCGGACATGCTCGTTGTAAACTTCGAAATAGGAAACTCGGACATTGTAGGATATATTTGGTGTTTCGTTATGGGCTGCTTCGATTCGCTGGAAGAGATCCTCGCAAGTTCGGGGGATCAGACCGGGTTGATCAGGGGTTCCCATCATAGTATAACTTTTCCCGGAGCCCGTCTGACCATAGGCAAATATACAAGTATGGTACCCCTCGAAGTTGTGATCTAAGAACTCTTCGCCCAAGCTATTGTAGACATCCTCCTGGTGCGCGTAATGACCATCCTTCGTGTCGTGACTCCAGAATGAATTGTCGAATGTGAAAGACTTTTCCTCGATTACTTTCCTGGTTTTGGATCGTGTATTTGCAGGATCTGTATCGTTTGGTACAAGAAGGCTTGTGGCTTGTGTATTCGGATTCATTTCGATCAAGCATTCTGCACCTCTTTCTATTTCTGCGAGAACATCAGTACAGCTTTCGGAATATTTAGAAGTCCGTCGTACCTCTAGGCAGAAATGCTCTGACTCTGACCACCACTCGAACATTTCCACCAGGCGCATCTCTCCCCATTGTCATATCACTTCCCCGCGATCGTAAGGATGGAGTCGAAGCAGAGGATCTCACAGTGCGCATTTCCGCAGCCACGCCCGGCATTAATCGTGGATCCAGAGCCATGCCAACCAATGTTTCGTTGATATTCTGAATCGTTGCGCTGAATCTTTGCTGTAGATTTTGGTACATGAAGAAGCTCGTTCGGTGTTGACTTCGAATGTGTTGCCGTGGAGACGATTGATCCACATAACAGGGGTGGGTGTCTCTGATCTGCGGTGCTGTCGGTGACAACGCGTCAATTTTCTGGATGTGCCTGAAGAAGGCTTTTTTCAGTATTCCGATGCTTTTCTTCTCGCGTCAATTGGAGAGGGCATCATTGGCAGATCTAGATGAGTCAAGGATGCAAGTGTATAAGTTGGTTCCGTCGCGCTTTTCTCCCTCAGCATCACGCGGCCCGTTTGTCAACAAAACGCGGCAAGCTGGACACTTCTTTGGCTCGTCGCGTTTCGCGACTTCAATTATTCAGGATTTAATTCCACTAAGCCAACTACCCTTCGCTCGATACCCGTGCTCACAATACTGGCTTCAAGGTCGATATCTACATTTGCCCAAAGTCTCCAGGTCACCAAGTGCGGCTGTGACATTCGTTTAGAGTAGTTGGTCGACTTGATTTAAGCATGTCATGTCACCTAATCGCTCAGCCTCATGAATTCGGTGCCGCCCATCGTACCGAAAACAGATGCTCATTGCGATAGTTCGCCATCAAGGGATATCATGCAGGCGGAGAGGTTCTACGAGTGCTTCCGCTGACATGAATTTGCTCTTGGGCGTCTCAGGTCACCTCTTGAGCACGCTGTGCACTTGACTGTGGTGCATGAGAATGAGAGCTTGAAGAACACGATGATAGGATGCCAAAGAACTCATGAAATTCGATAGCATAGACCCTCTCTTCTTTAACATTTCTAGCTAAATAACAAGCAGGCTAACGCCTAATACTCCTTTTGATGGATCACTTAGACATACGTGGTGAGAGCGTACAAGACCTCTCCTTCACGTACTCTCCTATGATTTCATTAGAATCCGAGCATCATCCGCGGTGTACGCAAGAAGCACAATTCCTGTTTGGCACCAGCGATTGCTTTTGTCTTGGAGCGAAGCTAAGACTTGGTAGACCCTTGCTCAAAGCAAAGAAATCTTTTGCCTATAACGCGCCGTGGAAGACTCCTGAGAAGGCCGGTATATTGGACCTGTTTCAATTTCGCAGCACAACTGAGTTTGGAGAGTGGAGTTCTAAGTCCCATCTGTGTGGTTATAAGTTCAAAAAATTGTGTGCAAGGTGGGACTTTTGTAGAAGTATACTGTCTTCCAAGAAAACTCGCTGCTCGCCTCTTCTCAGAGAAAGTTCTTGAGATGATCAAATCCATTTGTGGCCTACAATTGGCATTGGAATATGACAAGGATTACGGAATGTCAGTGATGTTCTATTTTTGGAATACTCACACTTCCTGGCTTGCAAGAGTTCAAACCTGGGTACTGCGAGGACATATTCAGCCGAGTAATGGAAAGTTCACTGCACCAGGAATCCAAAAATCATTATCTAGTTAAAGCTGTCATTCGAAATTTGGTGCTGATGCAAAGCATGTAAACGATGGTTTGGGCTGGATCCCCGAGGGCCTTGCTCCGGCTAATCACACGTGGATCCGGTGCTACTAAAGCCATTTCGAGCCAACTTTGTCCGGCACTGGATGGATTCAAGTATCTGAACCGCCACACTTAATTGGATTCCACCATCGCGTATCGATTTACAGCTCCATTATCGGTGAATTCGAGTCCGTTAAGAGTTAGTTGCGCTATTGCAAGTTTTCTCGAGCCAGTACTAGACAAAGTGAGACCATCCAAAGAATACTACACTCCTTGTATTTCTCTTTCTCTACACTGCTTCAACTGATTCATTGACTTAGGCAAGACAGTGTTGTCTCTCATAGACTTTTGTTCTACATGGATGTGTTTCCAATCTCTTCAATCTGTCTTGAGAGGTACTGCGGACCACTCGAAGTCAGGATGTCCTAAAGTCTTCAGTATCGTACATACGGGGGGCTACTCAATGCAAAAATACGAGCAGAGCAATGTACACAAAACAAGGATTAGCAGATGTTACTACCTCGATCCGATCAGAAAGGTATGTTTGAAGTGGGTTTCTCCTTGAAGGGCAATGACTGACAGCAAGCAGAGCCGCTATTCTTCACTTCATGCGTCCTCTCTAAGTGATCGAGGACAAGAACCCACAAGCATCACTACTGTTTGGTAACTGGGCAATAGAGACAAACAAAACAATGGACTGAAGAGTCTCCCGCTGTTGCATGATGTCTTCCTCGAGAGCTCGCCTGGCTACAGTACCAGCTCATACAATATACCTTCCATAACCCTTCCCTGAGTCCTCGCTCTCTTAGTGGATTTGAAGACAACGACAATTCTCAAGACTTCACTCCCGCCAGAACTAAAGGACAAGGAAAGGTACCAATGAGGTCTTACTGGTCAGTCTCCCTTCACTTCGAGGTGCCCAGCCACTAACCTTTTGTAGCTTCGTCAACTCTTCACTTCCGTCTTCCTTCACTCCCGTGGTACCCCACTTCGGGAGCATCAATAGTCAACCATCGACCTCTTTACGACCGTCTAAACGCGCCGCCACATTCAGAATTCTCAGCACTTTTGGAGCCTCGTTTTGTTGTATAAGTTCTTCTCAAACTCCCCTGCCGATAATATTCGCAATCACGGCGCAGAAGTGCGGCCCCCAAAGCATTACCGAGAATCGAGGCAAGTCCGACACCACCACGCTGCTAGTTCGATATCAAGGCTCAGAGGATGAAAAAACATCTAATCCTCTCCTTTTCATGGAATCATGACGATGGGAATTCTCAGGCTGCACTGGCAGACGCGTCTACAGGCAATGATGGGGCAGTTCTCTATGTTTGCATGAGAAGCGACTGACAGTGCGGATAGCGAAAACCAATCCCATGACATGGCCCATCGGGTACCCAAAACTGTCAAAGACCTACCAGATACCGATGCTATCAAAGGCTCAACAACAAGACTGGCATTTGTCCGAAAACAACGCGTCTCGTTGGGGTTGGATGTTGAATGAGGGAGAAAGAGACAGAGCACGATGGATCACATAGGCTTATTTATACTGCCATCTTGTCCAGGGACGAAGAGCTACATGCAACGGCCTTTTCAGACGGCAATCATGAGAAGATTGAAGGAAGTGGACAAGCTAGCCTCTGACAGCGATCGACCCTGTGTTGACAATGGAGGCAGAAAAGAAAGCTTTTGACTGGAACTTACAAGCTTACCCCGTTGACGTCTGAATAGGAAGTTGGCATCTAATTTTCATTTAGGATTGAGAAAATGATGGGGATACCTTCCAGCTTCGGCACGAGCCTTAGTCCCATCTGTTGGAACATCACACCAAAGAACTATCTCTGGAGTTTTTAGTGGCAGTGGGAACCTTTGTCACTTCACAGCCAATTATCAAGGAAGTGGAAAGTGTTGGAAATGGCTGTCATCTATTAACAGCATGGAGCAAGTTAGCTGTCAGCTGAGCCTTGTGCCTAGAAGCACAATGAGATGGTACATGAAGACGCCTGAGCAAGTAGCAAGATTGAAGACAGAGATTCCACCAAGGACGACCACAGACATCAGTCATCCGGGACAAGACAAGAGACGGCCCCCAAACTCCCCACATTACGACCGTATATCATCTCAAGGAGCAATTTTTTGATGAGGAAGATAAAGACAACACAGTATATCCGCCATCTTGTCGTCGAAGCAAGGCTGTCGATTTCCTGGCTGCAGAGGAGTCGTCAGTTCAGTGCAACGATGTGGGGATGAGGATGAGGAAGTACTTACGAGTATTTCCAACACACTCGTCGTCTGAAAGAATCCAAACGGCTGATCCAAGGACGAAAGCCAGTATGGAACGAGCGAGAAGCGATGCGAAGCCAAAGCTGCTTAGAGTCGTTGAATGAGAGGCTGGACGGCAGCCAAAGGGAATCCCGGCAATGGGAGGTATTCGACGATGAGAGCAACTTCCAACGGGTAGTTGGGAACATAGTTGAGGCAGTGATTGAGATGAGTGTTGATATCATTGATACGGACTTGCTCGTATGTGCTGCAGATATAGCTGTTCATGCAGTCGACAGCGGCCTGAGCCTGGACCTCGATACCGGCGGGGGTGTTGCACATCTGCATGAACGCATTGCGGCTGCCCCAGATCTCTCGAAAGAAGAAGGTGTAAAGACCACGTTGCGCACGACCAGGATCGGGGAATGTTGCAGTGAGGTGCAAGGACTTGACGTTGGGAAGGAAGACGAGGTTGGTCGCGGACCAGATGTAGAGCATGAACATATCGCTCAAGGTCATGTGGACGATTTGGACGTGGGAGGTGTGAAGCTTATCGACCAGGACATCCGCAAGCTCGAGAACTGGGAGAGAGGTGGTGGTCATGGAGCCAAGTTCAACTATGTCACGGCCAACTCCGAAGTATGGCTTGCGTTCGTTATCGACAGTGGCCATTGGGACGTATCTCTTGCGGGCAAGAGCATCAAGAAGAGCAGGCTTGCTAGCGGCAAAGATTACTGGACGACGACCTCCGATGCTCTGCATGTAATGAACTCCATTGGCCTCCATCTCGATGAAGCTGATTTGTCTGGGCTGGAGCGAGCAAAGATCAAAGATCTCACTCTTGACCTCATTGGGGAGATTTGGGAAAAGGACAAACTCGCCGCAGTGACCCTTGAGCTTGAGGGTTGCCTTATTGAAGGTTGTTACCTGGCCCTTGGGAACAAAAAGTGTGGTGGTTGGAAGAGCAAGATCGTTGTAGCCGACTACGAGGGGAAGGTTGTTGGACTTGAGCTCGGGGCAGATGGTGACGATCGACTCAAGGCCAGAAGCCAAGTCAAGGTACTTGAGCTTCTCTGTGATGAAGATCCCAGCCTCGAGTGGTGAACCGATGTACAACATGTTGGCGGAGGTGTTGTAGAGTGCTACCAAAGTGTTAGTCTAGGACAAAGATTTAGGAAGGGCGGATCTTCTGCTTGGGAGGAAATGTGTTTTACCTTTTGATATTTTGAAGGGAGGAAAGAGCTTTGCCTGATTGCACTTGAGGAAATTGCGACTGGGATAGAAGTTAACACAGAAATCTCCCTGGCCTGTCTTGATGGATGCTGAAATAACATGTGTGTGAGGAATTGGGCTACAGAAGAATCTTTGGGAGAAAGTTGACGAAGCACAGAAGGAAATTTGTGCTGGGAGCAGGCCCCAACCAATTGAAGATCGAGGAGCTGAAAAGAAAGGTGGAAAGGTGATGAGGAACATGAAGAGTGTATAGTCAAAGAGCGAGGTACTCGTACTATGGAAGGTCTGGGACGATATGGGAGGGAGAAAGCAGCATCATTGCGAGGTGAAGGTGCGGAGAGATTGCGACCGAGAGATCAAGACAGGGGAATACGTACTGGTGTCTGATGAGAGCTGACAAGTGTGCTTTGCTACTGAGAATCGGAGACGTCAGTATGATGCTGCTGGTGGTAGTATCTGTTGTCTGGGGTGGTGGTGAGGTGCTTGTTGAATTTCTGCGCTGTGACGATGAAGGGAAAGGAATTCCTTGGGGACGAGAACGATCTTTGTACAACGAGAGGTCAACGATCGACGGGAGAATACTCACTGCAGAAGCTGGATTGTTTTGGTGGCACAGTTGCGATGCTATTGTGGAACAAGTCAGCTATTGTTGGCCAGGGACAATAGGAAGCGGGGGAAGTCATCAACCAGAGGACGAAGATGGAGACAGCTCTGAGGAGTGACGAGCTTACTCAAAATGACCAAAGGCAGAGTTGAAGCAGCGTTGGTAGGTGACAAGAATGAGCGTCGGTATTTTGGAAAAAGTTTGCGGGGGAAGGTTCGGGGTTGGCGAAGCCTTGGGGAGTTTTATATTAAGGGACTAACAGGGTGCGAGCTATCAGCCACAGAACTTTTCGCCCTTCCCGCCACACCGGTCACTCGGAACGATTAAAACTATGCTAATACTATAAGAGAGTGTTTGTTTCGATCACCTTCCCAATTTGGTGCACCTCAACAGCTTTTCGATTGAACCTCGTCCGGTCTCAGCGCCGACTCCATTTGTCTCCCTAGTCAACAACAACTTCTTCTCACAATAACTGTTCAGTCTAGGCAGATGGGCATGCATATACTTTCTCAATAAAGTTCGGGCATAGAACATGGAAGGTCAGGTACCAGTAATTTGAAGTATGAACAGATGATTTAGACGAGCAGGTAGTTGGAGGCATTCTCCAGACTCTCCAGTCGGTCGCTCAATTGATCAACAATTAAGAAAGGCTGCTCTTCTCACTTATACAACTACATGCTTACTTGATCAACTGCAGACTCAACTTCAAGCAGGCTCTTCTGCTTGTCAGCCTTGCACATCGTTTCTGCAGCGTTGGGAGATCGCCATCTACCTCGTCCCTTCGGACGAGGCTACCGCCAAGAACTCTCTTCAGGACACTTCACTGCACCGTCCACCCAACGAGTCACCTTTGATCAGAAACGACCAGAGATCTTCCATTTAGAGTATTTCTTCATACTGAGCCAATTCAATTGATGCCTCTATCTCTTTTCGATGGCTTGGTGTATTTCTGACAAGGTTGGATGTGGCCAATGTAAACAAACCAATCAGCCAATGGAAACGGAGCGATTTCAACATTACACAACACTGAATTTTCTGCGCTCACATCTCACCGGAGGCAGCTGATGGGAGAATTCACCAGATAGGCATAGAAATTGTATACAGGCTTGGCTTGGCTTGTCATTGCTATGTTACTATGCCAAGGGCTCGGAGCCTTAGCGCAACGCATCTACACGCGGTGGAGGGCACCATCAAAAGTTACTAGCTCCACCTTGGAACTGTTTGAAATCGATGAGAATATTACCGCATCATTTCTTTTGAGATGGAAGTATCTGGGCAATCCCTAGTTGACCACACACACAATGCGACTTTCCAGCCACAATTTAAAGCTGGGGAGTCTCCTGGTCCAAGCTGGTTCAGGCTTTCCGAACAGCCCCTTGGAATACATTGAGATGGTCTAGACAGCCTTGATTCCACAATAAGCCGATGTATTATGGGGTCCTTCACTGTTAGTAGGTCAGCATTCCAAGCTAACACTGTTGTTGTTGGCATTACCCTATCAAGATTGCCTCCACCCGATCTCGGTCGGTATCAGCCACAACAAACCAGGTCGGGTCAACCAGCGAAGCCGTAACCGCACTCAACAATTCAATTCCTCCTCGTCTCCACCAATTCTCTCCTCGAAATCGTCAATTGAGACACCGCACTAGAAAGCTGGACTTCAGGGGTGTCAAGGAGAGATTTATTACCGGGCCGACGACACAAATCTGAACAGGCGCAGTTCCTCATGTAGCAGATCTGTATCTGACGATCGCATTCGTGAGACACTGGAACACCGCGAGCTACCTCCTTTTCTGCTCTACCTCAGTCTTGCTCCTTCCAAGCCTGAATCGATGACTGCCACAGTAGTAAGCTTCTCTCTCGCTGTCGTAGCACTCTGGCGTCACAATAAGAAGGTCCCAAATGGCAAATAACAATGTGCCTGAATATACTGCATCAAAATTGAACTCAGATTGAGAGTTGTGTGCAGCTCCAAAGATCTGTTGGAATAAGTTCTTGACCCTGCGATGACGAGCCGGTTTCGAAAATGCCGTCCAAATCAGCAGGACATCAGTCTCCAGCAACAAAATACATTGCCCACATCCAAACCGTCTGAAAGAATTCTCTACTAAACTTCAAGAAGTAGTCTTATTCTTGTCTGTTAGGTGATTCGTTCAATCTCAGCTTAATTTCGAGTTTTCGAACGTTCAAAAAGCCCCTATTTAAGCGAGTGTATTTGTCAGCGAAGAACAACAAACCCATCACCAACAAGATTAAATCCACCTGACTTGTTATATACCAAAGGCACCGAAGATAGTTCAACGGCAATACATCCATCCTTTCTATTCTATAGTTTCAAGTCTATGCTAAGCCCTTTCCAAGCAAAACGCCCCCAATATCCTTTATTAGTGCCTCATTGGGAAACAGCTTCTGCTTCCCCAGCACCATCCCCTGCGCATCCATGCTCTTCAATAAATCTACCAACTCGCCATTCTTCGGCGCACAATAAACTAGGTATCCAAATGCGAGTAAGAAACCTTTCATGGCTTCTGGGGAGTCCTCTTCCACGCTAATAGCTTCCAGCAGTGATGCGCCAAGCTCGACTTGGTCGCCTTCTGGGAGAGATTCTAGGTGTTCTTCGCTGCGGAGCTTGCTGTTCGCTGTGGCGATGTTGAAAGCGAGACTTGCGGCTGCTACTCGAACGTTATGGTGCTTGTCGTCGAGTAAGCTTGTGGTGATGAGTTGCACGATGGGGCCGGTCATCGTTGGACAATTGAGGATGTGTGTTGGGTACAGCTGACTCGCGAAGAGATTGCAGGCCATTTGCAATGCGACGAGGCGGAGAGAGTATGGGCAGTCTCTGAGTGCGTTGACGTAGGAAATGAGGGGGGCAATGGTCATATGTTCTTTCTCTTCGGCGTAGTAGCCGCTAAACCGAGGGTCAACAAGTGCAACTCGGACAAGATCGACGATTGTGAACATGATTTCGGGAGGGAGAGTTGAAGGTGCTGAGCGCAAGGAATGACTGAACGCATCAAGGTCTGGGAGTGTGACTTCTGCTGCTCCATCATCTGCGCGGGCGGCCACGAAATGTAGCACTCCAGCAATGCCTGCGTCCTGTGCTGATGGCCCCATTTTCGCTTTCAGCTTCTCCAGTGGAGGCAATTTGCTGAAGAGAACCGGTTTGGTGCCAGCACCACGCAATGCTGGGAGAGGCAGAGACTCGTGAGGGTGGGAAGGCCACGCCATTTGTATGAGCATGTTGATATTCCCCTTCAGCTCTGACGGATTGGACCCCGACCATCTATATTCCTCCTTGCCACGAAGAAACGTCATAAACGTAGGCGTAGATCGAATATTGTATTTCGTGCCGATGTCAAATGCCTTGGAAACGTCCACTTTGATGAGAACGGCTTTGTGGGCTGCTTCCCCTGCCATCTCATCATACACCGGATACAGTTTCTTACAGGGCGCACAAGACGCAGATGTGAAGAAGACCACGGCGCAAGTCTTCTTAGCTTCTTGGAGCAATCTATCTAGCGCAACGAGCGATTGGGCTTCCCTCACAGTCGATGCTCGTTGCTGTTGTGTCTGTGGAACGTCTGCTTGGTCTTTGATGCCTAGGAGTCCACCATTACTGTTTTTGTTTTGTCGGCGCCGTACCATCTCGTTGATTTGTGGTTGCATGACTCGCCCGAGTGGTGTATTGAGGACAGTCTGAGGAAGATTGGCAATATGCTCGGGAATGCCATGGCCGATCAAGAAGGTCGAGAAGTCGTTGGAGAAGTTGTTGCAATTATGAGACCAAAGGTCATAAGCCTGTGTTCGAGTCAGCACTTGGTTCTACGACATTGAATACATTTGAAATACCTCCTCAGTATAGATTTCTCTCAGCGATTCCAGATATTCCATTATCACATCCATTGGAAGATTGGTCGTGCCGAGCTCTAATATCTGCATTGGACTGCCCAGATGGGTTCGGCCTGGATCCGCGGTTCTGATTCCTCCATCGTAGACGTATTCTATACCTTCCATAACAATCGAGGTGTGATATACAGCATCGATTTGAACGCCGATGAATGCGGCAGACAGTTGGCGTGCCAGGCCATTGGAAAGGTCGTACACATATAATTGTACTTTCATGCTGTGGCAATTTCGAAGGTCCTTTTTGGGATTTGGTGTTCAATCTAGAAGAAAGAAAGAAGAGAATTTCGGGCAGTAGAGGTCAGGAAGGTAATGAGATCATGCTGGGACACAGCGAAAGGTATAAGAAAGGGATGAGGCAATTCTATTCTATTCTATGACAAGGAAACGAGGATGTCGCATGCGCGGTGGGCGCGGGTAGGCAGGATGAGTGACGCGCTTCAATGCGACTCGGGTCGACTGATTGTGCAGCCTTCTTTCTTATCGCCGACCCTCCTTTTCCCTTCCAGTCGCACCAGCCACAACAGCCACAGGACCCGCATAGCCCATCCAGCCATGGTTGTCCTTTTTTAGACTTCCGCCACATCTTAAACTTTACTCCATCAGGGGTCGTTGGCGTTGATCTACCAAAATTCCAGCTGGCTACCGTCTTCTCACTCCTTTCTACGATTTTCACCCCTTACAACCCTCCTTCTCCCAACGTTCATTTCGCCCGCATATTTGATTTCTTGGGTTGAGCGATTGTGCGCTGAACCAGCATTGTCCTCCCAAGCATTCCCTTATGAGACGAACATCAGTCTCGCTGCCGACGAGAAACGTAGCACACGATCCCCACGAGAAAGCCGCTCGATACAGTACCAGAGGCGCAAGTGACAGCGCCGCCGCCAAGCTGGAGAATATCAAAACCGCCTGGATGACGCAAAGTCAGCGGTCCAGATACCTGAAGACAGGAGGTCTTCTCCTCTTCATCGTCTTTCTATTCTATTACCTGTCACCCTCAGGGATAGATGGCGGAGGTGCGTTTTTGTTCAATTCAGACATCTGCTGTTAGCTAACAATCTTCGCAGCATCAACTATAAGTGTTGGTGGACAAACAGTATCCGATCCAAAAGCTGCGACAACAAAGTGCTTGAAATCCAGCGATAAATCGAAGCCCTTAGTCCAATATGCCCTTATGATTGATGCCGGAAGCACTGGCTCGCGAATTCACGTATACAAGTTCAACAACTGTGGTTCCACACCAGAACTTGAGGATGAGGTGTTCAAGATGACAGAGAAGAAGGAGGGAGGCTCAGGATTGAGCTCTTTCAAGACTGATGCTGAAGGCGCCGCTCAGAGTCTGGATGTTCTTATGGATACTGCAATGGCGTCTGTACCAGACAGTTACAAGAGCTGCACACCTGTTGCGGTCAAAGCAACTGCTGGACTTCGTCTTCTTGGCCCAGAAATGAGCCAGAAGATTTTGGACGCTGTGCGAAATCGATTGGAGACCAAATACCCATTTCCTGTAGTTTCAAAGGAGAACAATGGCGTTGTCATCATGGATGGTAAGGATGAGGGTGTCTACGCCTGGATTACAACCAACTATCTCCTTGGAAAGATTGGTGGACCTGATCCTAGCGGAACTGCTGCTGTTTTCGATCTTGGTGGTGGATCTACTCAAATCGTTTTTGAGCCTACTTTCAAGGGTGCCGTGCCCGAGAAAATGGCTGAAGGCGACCACAAGTATAAGCTTACCTTTGGTGGAAGGAACTTTGAGCTTTACCAGCATTCTCATCTTGGATATGGCCTAATGTCGGCCCGCGAAGCTATCCACAGAGCGCTCATCGAGGATATCCACTCAACAACCCCTATCGACCCTGCCTGGACATCGAAGCCAGTTGTCAACCCTTGTATTGCTCCAGGCATGATCCGTCCAGTCGATGTCAAGCTCTCGGATGGCCACCCTCTTGGAGGTTCCGTCAGCGTCAACATGACTGGTCCATCATCCCCAGCTCCGGCCCAGTGCCGCAAGCTTGCCGAGAAGATTCTCTTCAAGGAGAAGGAGTGCACTCTTGCACCTTGCTCGTTCAACGGTATCCATCAGCCATCTCTCGAGAAGACCTTTTCTCAAGAAGACGTTTACGCTTTCTCCTACTTCTACGACCGTACCGATCCCCTTGGTATGCCAGAGTCATTCACACTCAAGGAGCTCCACCATCTCGCCGAGCAGGTTTGTGGCGGCGAGACCCACTGGGATGTTTTCCAGAGCGTGCCAGATGCGATCAAGGAGCTCCAGGATCGCCCTGAGCACTGCCTTGATCTTACTTTCATGCTGGCACTTCTTCACACTGGATACGAGATGCCTATCGACAGAGAAATTAAGATCGCAAAGAAGATCAAGGGTAATGAGCTTGGATGGTGTCTTGGTGCAAGGTTAGTGTTCACTACGAATAATTTTTTTATAATTCTCAGTACTAACTCCTACTCACAGTCTTCCCCTTTTGAGCGCCGGTTCAGGATGGACGTGCCGTATCAAGGAAGTCTCATAGACAGATTTCAGGATAGGTAGCATTGCAGGCGTCATGAGTAGGGAAATGTTTTAATAGGGTATAGAACCACCAGTGATCTTTCCATTCAAAAATAAAGAACATAATCTTCTTCGAAAGCCACTTACCTACGTATCTCTCGCATGATCCTCAAAATAGGCTTTGAAATCCTTCTTCCGTATAGGAAGCTTTACATTGACTGTATCGTGTACCTGTGTCTGTGCAAGCATCTCAGTCAGCGCCATATTCACGGGTTTTCCTTGCCCTTCTGCTTGCTTGTCAGCAGCAGCATAGAAGAAGCTGAGAGACAACTCTCCGGCTCAGCACAAAACCTACTTCGATGAAAAACATGCTTCTCCTTCCCCAGCGGCCCATCATAATTCCCTTCGTCTTGCATCAGTAACTCACCTCTTACCTTAGTGTCCCTTATACCTAGGATGTGGTACGGGAAATACTGAATGTCGCGGTCGGATTCGGGAGCGAAGAGCCATACTTTGAGGTTGGATTGCTTTGGAGCGTTCCGGTTTTGGGAATGGGATTGGGCATGGAAGTAAGGACATTCGGGACATTGGAGGGGAGGTCCGGGGATGGGTGTGAATTTTCGGGTTCGTGTAATGCGTCCTGTTGGTGCTGGTGGTGTGGATGCCATGGGGGCGTTTGTAGCTGTCAGGTTGTCTGGGAGGTAATTAACGGGGCTTTATCAAGATCAAGATACTCGAATCTCGCTGTGGCTGTCTTTCAGAAGCTTACAGATAGGGAGATGATATAAAGAAGTCACAGAGTTGAATAGAATATATTTAGACTTCCGACTATAACTTATTCATTTGTTGTTCTTTGTTCCATGCTCGGCATGGCTGTTCATTGTTTATCGTCTGACAATGCATTGTCTCCTTACCCACGATCTCCTTGCTACTTTGTCATTGTTTGACCTGTAGTCGTCGAACTTTGAGATATGATGTTTGTTCCGACCTCTACTACGGAAGCCCCTTTAGAGGTGTGGACCTATATTCAGGAGCTGCACTTCATGACTGTCTTTTGCTAACTGATGCTAATGGCGCGACGCAAAGTTACCTAGACTTCACAGCGGAACATCCACCCCTGAAGTACCGAGAACCTCTTCAATGACATCTTCCGGTCCAATACCCTCCAAAAGTGCTTGAATGGCTTCTAGATCACTACCCCATTGCATACTTCTTTCCTTCTCAGGTTGAACGATGTGGATGCGGTGGAGATATATCTTTCTAGCCGCAAGACCGATGAGGGATGGTGTGGCGTATGCCAGACCATGCAGTGGAGCAAGACATCTAAGGAGTCAGTGTTTTGGTCGACATAGGCAGAATGGACAGGCATACTTTGCTAGTTTGTCGAGGTGCTTGGATGAAGCAGCAGATACACCGCCAGCTACGGCTCGATGTACTCGCAAGAAGGATATGATATCCTGTTGATAGCGCTTCACTTCAATACTGACCACAGCACAATTGGCAAGGCTTGTCAGATGCTCGACATCCTATAAAATGGTCAACATTCTGCAAAATAGACCAGATACGGTTGACAAACGATTGCTGAAATCGTAGGCCACAATGACCCCTCAACATCCGGGATCGGATTCTTCTTCACCACAGATGATATTGAGTTTCCGTCGTCATACATATCTTCCAAGTTCGGGAAACCATCCTCTGGATCATGAAAATGTGAAATGAACATGTAGTCGTTCAAATGCTTCGTCAACCTGGGGCCCTCCCCACCACCCAGTAACGCAATGAATAGAAAGCGCTTTGGTGCATTCTGTACTGAGGTTCTTGTGTATATCCTCTTTGTCCTCATGAGTTCTAGAGCCTGTATCTGTACCTGCTTCGGAGCCTCATCCAAGTTCTTGGCAATGATGACGTTTGCAATGGTCCTGCTGTCGCTGAAAGTCTCGGTCGCTGGGGATCTGTTGGCAGATCCGAACGCGGGCAGATGGAGGAAGTATGAGTCTTGTCGAGTTGTCACAGGGGAGTTTGAGCGAGTTGGACTATGCTCCACGGATAATATGGCATGGGCGAAATCGTCGAGACTGGTGTGCTCGTGGCAATCCACTACAGCATTAGAAAGACCAAAGACCTTCGAGCCAACCTGTAATCTATTAGAGAGAGAAGAGTACCGCAAACGAGCGAGTGCTGTACCAGTTGTAATTCCTGCGCCAGATCATCTATGGCATCTGGCTCCGTGTCGATGATACAATGTTCCTGCGCAACAAGGCAAATCAAAGCCGCGAGTTCCAAGTCGCTCAATTCGTGGACTTTCTCGAGGAGTGTGACGTCTGCCATTAGGCTCCAAGTAGGAAATGCTCCCCCATATCCAGATCCAAAGAATATCCCTCGAGGGGAAAGCCGTTGAGTCAAAAGAAAGGGTGGAGTTGCGGCTCTTAGAGGAAAGGAGGTCAAGGTCATTCATTGATGTGCCCGTCCGAGGAAGTTCTAGCCTGGAGCTTGGGCCGCACCTTATTTTGGGCTGCATCATCTGCAGCGACTCTCAAGCTCGTCGACTAGGCATCCCCAACTCCCCTACAGGAATGAACTATTGGAACGGAATGCCGTGGAAACTCTTTAATTAAATATGGCGAATCCTACGGCAGAATGGGAGCGAGTGGGCGGCAAGTTCTACCGCAAGACTCAACTTTATACAGCCGTCTTCGACCAGGACCTGGAGCTTGAGAACTATATTGTAACAGGATGTTCTTATGGAGGCGCCATCGGTACGTCAACCAATGTTTACTACTGTGTATTCAGACTTCCTGTTTTCACTCTTTGAATTGAACTGGGCATTCGTCCGTATGCTGTCAATGCGCTTGCCGATGAATTGTATTTGGTAAATGCTTGGAAGCTTCATACACAGGCTATGTTCTGGAAAAAGAACGCGTCGGCCCAGGCTGATATCTACAACTCTTTTTGCTTTTCTGCACCTTTTACAGTACCGTTTACTTCTCTATACAATTATTCCTTTGCCGAACGAGCAGCAGGAACTCTTTTGAACTTCATAAGCATCACGTGATCGCGCCTCCCAGGTTGCGCTGCTTTCAAGATGGACGTCGCTGACTTATTGGACAAAATAGCACTACACCGAGATGAGACTAAGCTTCACTCTTTTCGAGGATCACAAGCGTCAAAGTCTAGTATAGATCTCTACAGCTGTGCTGGGAAGTTGATACGTCGGATCAACTGGGACAAAGGGTCTATCAAAGGTATAGGCTGGTCAGAAGAAGAGAAGCTCATAGTAGTGACGGCGGATGGCACTGTAAGGTGTTACGATCTGCAAGGAGACTTTTCACAGTTCTCCTTAGGGCATGGGTCGGAAGAATATGGCGTGACAGCTTGCAGGTTTGTCCTCCATGGCTGATCCTCGCACATTTCTTGACGTGCAGATAGATTTTACGGTACTGGATTTGTAGCGCTACTTTCGAATAATCACCTTATTTCGGTCGCAAGGTACGATGAACCACGGCCAAAAGAGCTTGCTGCACCTCCAGAAGGGGACGTGCATTCCTGGACGCTCATCGCTCCGGCATACACCCTTTCTCGATCAGTGGAAGTCCTCTTGAGCATAGGCCAAACGATTCACGTTGTCGATGCCACCGAGTCAGAAGACCGGATGCTGGATATCGGCCCTTTCACTCACATCAGTGTCTCTCCCAATGGCCGATTTGTTGCCCTCTACACCGAAACTGGGAAGGCATATGTCATTACCAGTGATTTCCAGAATAGACTGAGCGAACATGATTCCAAGTCAAAGATTCCACCAAAAGATGTTCAATGGTGCGGCAACGATGCTGTTGTAATAGCTTGGGAGGATGAAGTCCATATCATCGGGCCAAATAATGCAGCAGCGAAATATTTTTATGATGGCAGAGTCCATTTGATCGCAGGTATGGCATTAACTCGCTGAACGGATCTTGAGCTCACATTATTTAGACCATGATGGAGTTCGCCTCATCACAAACGAAGTTTGCGACTTCTTGCAGAAAGTACCCGAAGTTACTGATGAAGTCTTCCGTTTTGGCACAGAATCGCCAGCATCAATATTGCTCGATGCAGTAGAGCAGTTAGAGAACCAGTCACCAAAAGCAGACGACAATATCCAGCTAATTCGGCCGAATTTGGTCGAAGCTGTTGATACATGTGTAAGTATTCCTTCTCAAGCATAGAGACCGCAGCTGATATCTACCAGGTAAAAGCAGCTGGTCATGAATTCAGTGTCCACTGGCAGAAACAGTTACTGAAGGCTGCCTCCTTCGGGAAGTCGGTGCTTGATATCTACAACAGCGACGAGTTTGTCGATATGTGCGAAACACTGCGAGTGCTTAACGCAGTGCGATATTATGAAATTGGTCTACCGCTATCGTATGAGCAATTCCTTCGTCTCACACCAGAAAAGCTTGTCCAGCGTCTCATTAACCGCCGAGAATATCTTCTCGCGCTCCGCATCTCCTCTTATCTGCGTCTACCAACAGATCGAATCTACGTACATTGGGCATCTCAAAAGGTCCGTGTAGGTTCTGAAGACGAAGACACAATATGTCGTCTCATCGTTGAAAAGCTCGCTGGCAAACGTGGAATCTCCTTCGAGGAAATCGCACGAGCAGCGTACGACGAAGGACGAGGACGTCTTGCAACCGAGCTTCTCAATCATGAACCACGAGCAGGCAAGCAGGTCCCTCTCCTCCTCAGCATGGAAGAAGATGAGATCGCTCTCGACAAAGCCATCGAAAGCGGCGATTCAGACCTGGTGTTCTTCGTCCTCCTCCACCTAAAGAAGAAACTTCCCCTTGCGTCGTTCTTCCGCGTTATCAATACCCGGCCCGTAGCAACCTCCCTCATCGAATCCTCTGCCCAAGAAGACGACGCCGAACTGCTCAAAGATCTCTACTACCAAGACGATCGTCGCGTAGATGGTGCCAACGTCTTCGTACGCGAAGCATTGAAACAGCCTGATTCCCGCACTGCAATTGACAAGCTCGCCCTAGCTGGCAAACTGCTCTCTGATTCCAAGGACAATTCGCTGGAACTGAAAGCACTCCAAGAGGCGAGCACATTGCTGAAGATGCAGGAGGCGTTTGATCGGGATTTGACGGAATCGTTCACTGGGTTGAGTGTCAATGAGACGATCTTTAAGCTCATTCGTCTGGGGTATGCAAGTCGAGCGAAGAAGATGCAGAGTGAGTTCAAGGTACCGGAGAAGACTGCTACGTGGCTTAGGTATGCTTCCTCTCTGACTTCCCCCTCATTACTGTGTGTAATGGATGTGACACTTTGCATGATGCTAATGAACTAATTGTCAGGCTCCGAGCTCTAGTCGCCAAGCGTGATTGGAACGAACTTGAAGAATGGTCGAAGACAAGACGTTCGCCTATCGGCTGGGAGGTATGTCTATTTGCTTCATTGCCACTTGCCATCCCATCCCATCCTTTCCCAGAGCCCCCATCCTACCCTCTGTCTCCTACCTCATCCCCTACCTCCTTAGCTTCACTCCACCCACAGGCACACAAAGTACTGACTCCCCGTGCCAGCCCTTCTTCACCCTCATCCTCTCCGCCGGCAACCCCAAGCTCGCCAGCATATTCATCCCGAAAGCAGCGCCCAGTCTACAAAGCGGCGAAACGATAGCCATGTATGAGAAATGCGGGATGCGGGTGAAAGCCGCCGAGGAGGCTGTTAAGATCAAGGATGTGGAGGCAGTGGATCGGTTGAGGGATGCGGCGGGGGTGGGGACTGTGGAGGGGAGGGAGATTGATAAATTGGGGGCGGGGTTGAGGAGGTAGGGCGGTGGTGCGTGTGTCTGGTGAATGGTTTGAAAGAGTGGAGGCGTTGAGATGGTAAGCGGGGGAAGCAATGGATGGGGAAGTGTGTGCTCGCGTGGTAGTTTGTTTACTTCTGAATCGATTTACTCATGAAATGTTCCCCTCCCCCATTTGCCACCCCAAGTGCCTTCCTTCAAGCACAAGACTTACGATGCGATGCCATACGGTATCATGTGAAGCTTCGATCCTTTGGAGAATAAAAAGCAGATGGCTCATTTATGCAAATATATCAAGATTCCGCCTGTGCCTCCCTCCGTCTTCGACCCTCGCACCACTTCTCTGCTCAATCCCCTCTTTCCTAACAACATGGAAGGAGGTAGACACATGAACTCCAGTCAGTTGCAAACAACAAGACATGATCCACGCCAGACTGATACCCACTCCGATTCCAACTCACAATTCCCAGAGCAAGTCACCCGAACGCCTGTCATGATTCGTCGCATGATGGAGAGAAAAGTCTCTCTCTAGGTCGATCGCACCTCTCTGATCGTCCACCAATCATCCATATATGTTCTGTTCGTACGTCGCTCTATCCATTCATCAATCGCTTGAACAATCACAAAACCGCAAAATCCACCCAGCATGCCCAGCCCTCCCTTATATTATGGTAATTGTACAGAATCCGTCGAGCCCGTAGTGCACACCAGTAAGTAGGAAAAAAGACCGTGCAAGAACAATAATGCTAACCCAGCGTACGGCGCCTTAAAACTCGCTAAATGCATGTATCAATGCCAAAGGACGTCCGTTCGTATCATGCAGGATTGGATGTAGGGGGTGGAGGAGGTGGATGCGAAGGTGTAGGCATGACGGCGGCAGCGTTGAGGTTCTGTGTTGCCAGCTCTGCTGCCCGTCCTGCGCTGCCATCAAATACGAATGGTCCGATATCGTTCCTGGGTGTCATTGGGCCCTCGACTCCAGCGGGAGACGTGCCTAGGCCGTTGGGACTCGGTGTTCGTGTTGAGTGCCTTTCTGAATGGGAGGTTGGCTGGTCCAGATGTGATCCGCCGCTTCCCACAGCTTTCCGTACAATATTGACTGGCGCTGAAGTTGCGTTTGAGATAGGTTGAGCCTGCGATTCTTCTTCTTGCTGGCTGCTATCTGACACTGGTTCGGAAGGAGAGGGAGACGGAGTCTGGTTGATGGTCAAGTATCCTAAGGATGAGGCTGCTGCTCTGACACCTTGGTCAGGTCCCGAATCATCGCTGGCTTCCGCAATCTCAATATCACTGTGGCTGTTGTTATGATTGTTGCGGTCCAGATCCGAGTGCTCTTCCGCTTCGACCAGAACTCCAGTATCATCAGAGAGTATGGTATTTCGATTTGGCAAGTTCAGGGGCTCGACTGTCGGTTCGTGTTCGTTCTCGGTTCCGGTTTGTTGTGGAACTTCTGCTGGGGAGTCGGAATCTGCAGCTTCTACTTCCTCCCATTCGCCATTCGCATATGGATCGTCTAGCTCGGCTTCTAGGTCTGCTACACTTCTGCAATTGGGACAAATGAAATGCGGCCAATGCGGTCCATTTATTATCACTCGAATGCATTTGTAATGCCATGTATGTGAGCAGGGAGCCACAAATAATGACTGGCAGGGCTGGAGAGGAGATGTATCAGTACAAGTCAACACATCGTTCAAGGAGAAACTTACGGCGATAGGTCCCAGACAAATAGAGCAGTCCTGTGACGAGCCAGCTGCAGGTGGTTTCCCGTGGCTGTTTAGTTCTCGTAGACGCTTGTGTGATTGAACGCTAGAAATCGGGTTAGTCCTGCGTAAATATGACGAAGAAAGTGACTGACTTAAAGCTGCTTGGTCCATTTTGCCAACCTTTATTCAACTCGACCCTGATCTTAACACATCGGAATATCATCTCTTCTCCTCCCTTGAAATCTATTCCGAGCTGCACAATATCACCATCGTTGACGGGAAACGGCCTCGACTCGGTCCCTGGCGAACTAAGTCGAATGTGATTGAGAAATGTGCCTGAAGAACTCTTTACGTCCTTGATAAACCAGCGTCCTCCAGAACACCAGAATTCGCAGTGCCGTCTGCTGACTACTTTTGACTTGAAACCAACTGGTGCAGATGAGGGGACATTCGCAGCTTGGGTAGGATTATTGTCTCTTTCCGAGTATCGCCCGACTTTAATTGTCTCCTTTCCAGTGGGCAGAATGCGGGACATTGGAGGAAATACCAGTGACGGCCGTTGTGCTCTGGGGTCTTGATGGGCAGAGAACCGTATTGAAGGTAGTTGGTGGGCCATGCCTTGACTTCCCCCATTTCCATTCGCCATAGTGGACTCATTTCGAGAATGTGTATCCCCTCCCTGAACTGGCAGCATATCTGGAGCCGTGCCCGTCGTGGCAGATCGTGTACGAGCCATAGAAGCAGTGAGATCGGAGGTCACGTCAGATGGGTTGTTTCCTGACAAAACAGCAGAAGATGACCCCGTATTAACTGACTGCGGTTCGGAAGCAATGCGCGACACAGCACTTTGCCCTCCAACGGTCGGCAGCCAGCCACTTGTACCTCCTAAACTATCCTGATTGCTCGATCGTGCGGAGGGGACGTCGGAAGTGGCTCGTTGTGCAGTCGGGGATTGTAGTGTGGAAGCCTGCTGAGGAACAATACTTGGTGGTGCAGGCGAGCTGGGTGCAGATGGTCCTGCAGATCCCCTTGACGTCGGTGATGGGTAGCTCGTAGCGCGGCCCAGGGTCGATGGCCGTTGAGGTGGAGTAGAAGTTGAGCTGTTGTTGTGACTGTGACTACTGTCGCGCGACAGGATATGATTCTGAGTGTAACTCCGCAGATAACTCAAACCCCTCAATCGGCCGGTGCGAGTTGGAGAGGTTGGCGAGGTAGGGGGTGAGGATGTCCGAGTTCTGTCGAGGGTTGGCACTGGCCCTGAATTCCACTGCTGTGGTGGGCTAGGCACAGAGTACATTGTGAGTGGCTGCTGCTGTTGGGGAGAGAGCAGGAGAAGATTCGACAAAGATTTAGATCTGAAGGTCCAAGGGGGAATTGACTGCTCGAGGGAGGGAGGGCAGGCAGGCAGGCAGGCTGCTTGCGAAGAGAGGAGAGGAGGAGAGGCGTCTCAGGTCTGAGTGTTTGGCATCTCATACAAACATATGGACGAACGAGTCAGTGTTGCACAACGTAACAGACTGAGCTGGACAAGAAGGTCAGGCCAGGCCGTTGAGATATAAATGTATAAAGCAGTGAACCGCTCAAATCAAAATACAGGCGAGTACAAGTATGAGCATCTTCAAAAACGGGGAGGGAAAGTCAATAACGATAGCAATGGCGTGAGAAAAGACGGCGTGGCTTAGTATTAACGGGCGTGGAGTTAGGTAGGTGGGCTGGATAACCAGGCTGGACTCTCAGTTGATGGATGATGGATCTTCGAAGTGGCGGGTTTGCCGTCGGTGCAGATGCAGGCAGGTGGAGGGGAGTGGAGGTTAGAGGTAATTATTTGCTGGGCGACTACTGGACTGGGTTCCGTTGAATTGGGGTCTTGATTTGAATTGGACTTGGACTTGGACTTGGACTTGGACCTTTCCTATCTGCTCTTCAAATCAACACCAACTGCCCTGCCCTGCCCTGCCCTGCCCTGCCCACCCCAGAAGTCCAGAACGCCGGTGCTCAGTCAGTTGATGCAGCTGTCGGTCCAGAGCCTTGAAACACACGGCACGCCGGTAAACTCCCATTGACTTGACGTTATTGGCGTCGAAATGGGCCTGGCAGGAAAGATAATGTGAGGGAAGGCTTGCAAAAAGGCTCGATCCGCTCATGTCAAAGCCATATTATTTTCAACGTCTCAATTTGGATTATGATCTTGCTTATGGACAAGGTTGATGAGGCTGTCATGTCAATTTGGGGAAATGGGTCTGGTCTGCATGTGAAGCGAAGTATACAGTACAGTATTTCTGATGGCCGGGACCAGGATCCAGATTGCAGGGAAGGCTGAAGCCAGCCTGACACCCCGGCACCAACCGAGCCGGACTTTGGAGGAGGGAAGAGGCGAGGCGTGGCGAGGCGAGGCAACATTTTGACTGAACAATTTGTCAAGCAGGGCGAGACACGGAGAAGGAGACTTCAGTTGCGTCGGCTTCCACCAACACAACCCCTTCCTAACCAGCGCAACTGTCCATCATGTTGAAATGCTCCTCGTCGAGAGCGCTGACCCGCGCATTTCCAAAGAGGCCAATATTTCCAAGCGTCATTTCTCCTTCTTTTCGTTCAAGAGGTCTGGCGACTGTGGTTGAACCAATACAAAAGGTAGACCGTGAACCGAGTCCAGACTTGCGCGCAGTACTGACTGAGTATAGGATCCAGCAGAGCTCGACCAAATCTCTACCCTTTCGAATGGCATACGAGTTGCGACAGAAGCCCTGCCAGGGCACTTCTCCGGTGTTGGAGTCTTTATCGATGCGGGATCCCGATATGAAAATGAATACCTCAGAGGCGTGAGCCATATTATGGACAGACTAGCATTCAAATCGACGAAGAATCGAACGAGTGATGAGATGCTAGAATCGCTGGAGACATTGGGCGGAAACATACACTGTGCTTCCTCGAGAGAATCCCTAATGTACCAGTCCGCAACCTTCAATTCCGCCGTGCCGACCACACTTGCTCTACTTGCAGAGACGATTCGGGACCCTTTGATCACAGAGGAGGAAGTTTCACAACAGCTGGAAACTGCTGCTTACGAAATTGGAGAGATCTGGTCGAAGCCAGAGTTAATCCTGCCGGAGTTAGTACACATGGCTGCGTTCAAAGACAACACGTTGGGGAACCCATTATTATGTCCCCAAGAGAGACTGTCCCAGATCAACAAGAGCGTTGTGGAGGCATACAGATCGACATTCTTCAGACCGGAGAGAATGGTGGTAGCATTTGCCGGTGTTCAACACGATGAAGCCCTGAGACTTACGGAGCAATACTTTGGAGATATGGCAGCCTCAGAAACGCCCATCATGTCGCCAACAGGATCCGAGACTTCTTTCGATTCGTCCGTTAGCGATAGTGATAGCTATTTGTCGTCTGGATCCTCGGCACCTCCATCTCCTACACAACAACCATCAAAACTTCTCTCACGAATTCCTTTTTTCAAAAATATATCCACAACAGCAACCAATAATGCTTCCGTACAACCAGTGGGAGACCTAGCGCCGACTCCTTATGATCTCCTACAGCCATCCAAATACACGGGAGGTTTCCTGTCCCTGCCCTCACTACCTCCACCAGTCAACGCATCCCTTCCACCTCTCACACACATCCATCTCGCTTTCGAGGCCCTCCCAATATCATCAGATGATATATATGCTCTTGCTACGCTTCAGACGCTCCTCGGTGGAGGAGGATCCTTCTCTGCAGGAGGACCCGGGAAGGGCATGTACTCGCGACTGTACACCAATGTTCTGAACCAGCACGGCTGGGTCGAGTCATGCGTCGCTTTCAACCACTCCTACACCGATTCCGGACTCTTCGGCATCTCATCAAGCTGTTCTCCGGGAAATGTTGTCAACATGCTCGATGTCATGTGCCGCGAACTCCAAGCCCTGACCCTTGACAGCGGATACGCCTCATTACAGACGGCTGAAGTCAACAGAGCGAAGAACCAATTACGATCCAGTCTTCTCATGAATTTGGAAAGCAGAATGGTTGAGCTCGAGGATCTAGGCCGGCAAGTGCAGGTTCACGGGCGCAAAGTGGGGGTGAGAGAGATGTGTAAGAAGATCGACGAGTTGACAGTTCAAGATCTAAGGAGAGTGGCGAGGATAGTGGTTGGTGGTCTCGTTGAGAATCCAGGGCAGGGAAGTGGCGCGCCAACCGTCGTGCTGCAGGAAGGTGAAGAGGAGGGCATTACTCGCAAACCTTTCCAGTGGGCTGAGATTCAGGATCGAATTGGTAGATGGAAGCTGGGCAGGAGGTGAGGTCACACTCGCATATGATGAGAGATAGACCTGTGGCTGGGTTTTGTACGGATAGACTTGTATGATAATGTACAGCCTCATAACTCGAGGTCTACTTTGTACAACAGGAACACAGCATTTCAGAAGAGGTGTATATAGTAAAAAGCACTTCAATCCATGAATAGATTCCACTTTCCACAAATAAGTTCCAGCTCTACCAATTGCTTCGAAGTTCTCACTTTGACCTGACCTCCACTTAAACCAACGAACCAATAAGCGAACCAGGCCCTGCAATCAACAATCAAAATCGATACTTGAAAGCGCTCATCATTCAATGACTCACAACCTTCTACTTCAAAGCCCCCAAACCCTCACCCAAATGCCCCTTCTCCCACCCGACCACCTCCTCTCCCTCCTGAACCTCCTTCCCCCTTCTCGACCAAACCCATCCATGGATCGAGATCTCTCATCCCTTCCATTCCATCCACCATGCCCATTCCTCCTCCAGTGTCTTTGAGTCTCTTCACAGCCATACTCAAACCCAAACTCAGACTCGTCTCCAGAGCTATAGCTATCTTCATAGCCAGAAGCATCCCAATCACAACCCTCGCCACCTCGTCTCCTATCACCAAAATGGTCCCTTTCCTCGCTCTCTCCCCATCCCCATCCCCCTCCTCTGCCTCTCCCTCTCCTCTCCCAACTCTCACCTCTTTGACCCCTCCTCTCACCCCCTCCCCTCCGCAGCGGAAAGATCATCCCAAGCACTGCCCATCCTCGCCTACCCAATCCCAGACTCCTAGCCGATGCCAAACTCGGGCTTCGTCCCAGCGATGGGCTGTTTCGAACATGCTCTCTCGGACATCCTCTCCCCCTCACTGGCTCTCTATATGGCCTTCTGAGAGGTCCGCTGGAGCGGCTATCTGGATGATGAGATCTTGAGCTCTGGAGGGTGAGGGGTCGTGCTCGTCTTTCGTCGGATGCGGCTCGAGAAGAGGGCGAGGTATTGTTGTTCGGGATGTTGTGATGGGGTCCAGAAGCGTGGTCGTGGTTGGCATCGATGGATTGGTGGTGAGGGTGGCGTTGAGATTCTTGGATGTTGCCATTGAAGTGGTGGTGATTTGAGTGTCGTCTGGATTGAGGGGGAGGATGATGGTTGGAGTTGTGAGGATGGGTGTGAGACTGTTGACAGTGGTGGCAGTCGCATGTGTTGGGAGGGTTGTTGTTGCTGGTGCAGGGGTGGGAGGAATAGCAGAATTGGCAGGAAACGGAGAAGTGTGAGGAGTTTTGGCATGACTGGCAGTGGCACAGTCGGCTGTTTGGGCTCATTAGCTAAGTTGGGTTGTCTGTTTTGATATTTCGGTTGCTGGACTCTGCGTGTGTATGGACCGCAAGCTCGTTGGGCGAAGGAAATTTGGAGACTAGATCAGGAGAAATAGTGTTGAGTTATAGATTTGAGCATAAGGTGTTAGACAAAGATGAGAGTTTATGAAAGGAGGAGCGTATGCAAGAGGCCTTGATAAGCCATCGAGGAGATGCAAGATGATCATAGAAAACTGCTTTCGATTTTCTGAGAGGAGCAGATGTCCATCTTAGAACGCTGGAATAACTCTAAGATGTCTCATTGTGATGAAAGTACGTAAGAGGAGAAATCCATTCACACCTATAAAAGAAGCACTCAAACATTTGTTCGACTTTCCAGAGACCAGCGGTCACGGCAACCCGTCGTGAGAATCTCATATTATTGATGTCGTGTCTTTGTTGATTCCTTAGCGAAGCATTGGACTAGCGTTAAGAACGACATCAAGACCTTATATTCAGTCCTCTATAATGTTCCTGCAACGCCAGAGTGCAGACAAATCCAAGCATCTTACCCTTGTAGCTGTACACAAAGGGTTCATGTGGAGAAAGAATCCGAAAGTCTTGAGAAGTTCAGAGGAGGTGATGAGATTTGGAGAGGGAAGGAAGCACTAAAATGGCCAGATTCTGGGACCACTTGTGCCGCTCGCTCAGGGTGCTAACAGTGCTGACAACGCTGAGAGTGCTAAGACAGCTGAAAATGAAGCTTTGTCGTTCGAAAAGGAGGCTTTGTGAAAGTTGCCTTTTGAGTGAACGAGAACTTAGCAGGTCTATGTTCAACTCTTCTCAGTCCTACGTAGGCCTGCAATTCAGAATCTGGAACGATTTCTTGAGCGTCTTTGTGAAGGTCTTGTAAAACTGCGTATGAATATTTTCGAAATGTCCGGAAGTCAATCAATCATGATGACGCTGAATCCAAAGTAGAAGGACCTGGAATGGAATGCAAGTCGGAATCGAGGATGTTTAAACAGGAAGTGGATACATTGTTGTCGTACTCGGGTTTTAGATTGGGGAAAGTGCTGGACGCCAAGACGAGGCTGACGAGATATGAAAGCCACCACAATTTTACTTGCTTATCCTAAAAGACATCCTCATCTTCATTGAGATCCTCTACTTAGATACCAATTTCCTTCTTCATCTGTACGACGGTTAAACTGGTCCGGAGCATATCTCAATTCCTCACAACGGACGCCAACCTGGAGCCTTCTTCAAACTAAAATATGTCCACAGCCGCGCCGCCCGCATCAGGGGAAGCTCCAGAGCTCGAGAAGAAGCTCGAAGATGTCAAGCTTGACACCGATAAGACAGAGACGCCTCCCCCTACATACACCACTCCTGAGCCCTCGAAAGAAGCATCCATTGCAGCAACTCTGCGCGAAAAGAAGGATGGCACACTGAAAACTCCAATCGTTGATCCAGTCGAATCTGCCATCCCAGCTACACCTACCGAGCTTACCTCCGAGCAAGAAGAGAAATACGAAGCTTTATTAGAAACTGTCAAGTCATGGAAGGAGATACCGTCTACCAAGGGCAAGGAGGGTCCAATCACAGAGGATGAGATAATGTGGTTGACAAGAGAGTGTCTTCTGAGATATCTGCGAGCTACAAAATGGGTGACTGCTGAAGCTGCGAAGAGGCTGCTTGGCACGCTGACATGGAGACGAGAATATGGAGTTGGGGATCTGACAGGAGATCACATCTCACCTGAGAACGAGACTGGCAAGCAGATCATCTTTGGGTTCGATATCGAAGCAAGACCATGTCTCTACCTCAACCCAGGACGACAGAATACAGAGCCAAGTCCCAGACAGGTTCAGCATTTGGTCTTTATGGTTGAGCGGGTGGTAAATCTTATGGTTCCTGGCCAGGAAACTTTGGCTCTTCTGATCAATTTCAAGTCCAGTAAGAGCAGATCGAACACAGCTCCAGGCATTGGTCAGGGGAAGGAGGTCTTGAATATCCTCCAAACTCACTATCCGGAGAGGCTCGGTCGAGCTCTGATTATCAACAGTAAGTGCACACCGCCTACATCCTAGACGATTTCTAACACGTACAAAGTCCCGTGGGTTGTCACTGCATTCTTCAAACTCATTACACCGTTCATTGATCCTCTCACTCGCCAGAAGCTCAAGTTCAATGATGACATGAGACAACATGTTCCACCTCAGCAGCTGTGGAATGAGTTCCATGGTGACTTAAATTTTGAGTATGATCATGAAGTGTACTGGCCAACACTGCTGAAACTCTGTGAGGAAAAGCACAGAGAACAGCATGAGCGTTGGGTCAAGGGAGGCAAGCACTATGGAGAGAGTGAGAACTACATCAAGGGTGGTAATACTCCCAGTATTGGCACCAAGGTAGCTGAGGCTGCTAAGGAGAAGGACGTTTCAGTCCCTGCTAAAGATCCAGAACCTGTACCAGAGACTACTGAAGCTTCGGTAAAGCCAAAGGAGGAGGCATAGGCTTTGGTGGGGTGCAGGCATCTGGATGTATCGCAGAACCAGGTATGGTTCTGGCTTGTCAGAGATCACCGGCGGTGGAAATAGTCTTGCGGGAATGTAGAGCTAAAGAGGCGTCACGTTTGGGAGTTTCGAGTTCAGGGAAATAGAATTAATATAGACTCATCGAATGGTGGAAATTGATAAATTGATAACAGTAAATAAACATATTCTAATTCTTCGTCACTGGACCCTGTTTAGAGCTTGAGCCTCGCTTCAGACAAGCTCTCTTGAATTCCAACATCAACCCCACCACCTACCACGGAGCTTCACCACCACATGCCTCAACACATATAATTACCGTCTGTTTCGATGTCACATATGATCATTACGCCAAACCAAGCAGAATGGCATCCTCCCAACCCGTAAAGCCACCGCTCGCAAGCCAGAACTCCCAAGCACGAGGCGCACCCCCAGGCCTCCGCTACCCTTCTAATGGCAAGACTATCTACCACCGTCCGCTCAATCGCAGCCGCACGCAAGAGCTCAGCCAGGCGAGTTTTGCGTATCTATTCGGGGAGATGGTGAGCTATGCGCAGAAGCGCGTTACTGGGATTCAAGATCTGGAGAAGAGGTTTGTCTTGCCCTTCAAGTTGCGCTGCTACCAGCTAGGAACTCTATCTGCGCAAACCAGCAGTCTACTTATTAGATTATTTGGAGGAATTATAGCTGATTGAGAACGATTCATTCAGATTGAACGTCCAAGGACACCCTATAGGCCTCAAGCTCCTCGACATGCTCCTCTACCGCGAACCACCACGAACGCAAACCCGCCCTCTCAATATTATCGCCCTCCTCCAGTTCATCACTACCGTCCTCTGGCGGCACCTATTCTCTCGGCCTGCAGATGCGCTTGAGAAATCTTCAAACCCAGAAACGCCGGAGGAATATATGATCTCGGACAATGAGCCGGTGGTCAACCAGTATATCAGTGTACCCAAGGAGATGAACCAGCTAAATTGTGCTGCTTTCGTGGCGGGCATTGTAGAGGGTGTATGTGACGGAGCTGGGTTCCCTGCGAGAGTTACGGCACATAGTGTTGGAAAAGGAGAGGAGGGGGAGTTGTGGCCTGGAAAGACTGTGTTCTTGGTGAAGTTCCAGCCGGAGGTTGTGGAACGGGAGGCATATCTTGCAAAGAACTAGAGAGAGAAGATGGGAAAGGGATTCAAGGTCATTGGGGCGGCGTATTGGGCATTACCTGGAGTCTGGGAGACTTGGGATGGGACAAACGTGTTTAGAGGTCATGAAGGCTTGATATCTGACAGAATTTGATGCATTTGCGCTGCAGTCAGTTACTTTACTCGATCCCCACAGAGTCCAACACCGAGTTCCCAACCCTTGTAATACCGATACACATACGCCATTGTTCAATCTTGCTCACAGCAGGGTATCAATAACATCCATTCCCCAAAGCCCAATCCGTACAGCCAATTCCAGAACACCGAAGCCCAATCTGACATCAATCCCAATCCCCACTCCCTCACCTAGGCAGACTCTTACTTCCTGGCTTGAAAACACCCGTATCTCTCGTTGTGATATCCCCAGTCGTACTTCCACTCCCACCCTTTGCACCGGGTCCCTTCCTCATCAACTCCGCGAGTCCCAGATCCTTCCAAGCCGCCTCCTTAGTCTTCTGCGTCGCGCGCTGGATGCCAAACGCCGCATGCTGGTCGGGCACTACATCATCTTCGTCTTCTGGATTGATGGGTTGGTTGTGAGGAGGCACGTAGATCTCGTCGTCGGGAAGCTTGTCTTTGCAGAAGTCCTCGAAGAGGTCGGCGTCTCGGGGACGGTTGAAGTGGATGTATGTATAGCTTGAGTCTTTAGACTAGGGATTGTTAATTTGTGTCAAGCGATATAGTCATTGGTAGTGGATTTAGGGGAGTGAATTACCATCTTTGTTTGTTTCCGTGAAGTTGCAGTCACTGGCGGTGACTGGAGGGGTTGTTGATTCGAGTGTCACTGGTAGCTGTGGATTCGGGAGGGGCTGACGCGAGGCGAGCTTGGGCGCGACCTTCAGCTTTTTCTCGGCTCTCTGACCAACTTCTTTCCTTCTCATTTTTTCTTCAACTTTGAACATACTCAGTTGCTATCCACATCCACAACAGCAGATACGTTCCATCCTTGGGCCAATTGAATATGGGCTATTACACAAGGTTTCGTCATATACTTCGTCTGAAAGGAACATTGTCGTTGGAGACTGGATTGGGAAAACCAGTGGCCATGCTGCTACAGCGGTTTTCAGAATTTAGCTGTTTCACCACTAATCTGTATCTTTCTTGGTACCCCAAAGGTACTTGGGATAAAGTCCTCTACAGCTCTGTCATTCCTGTCACAATCGACAGATTTCATTCTCTTGTAAGGAACCCTTCTCTTCATAACTCCCTTCTCATGATGAGTAACATGACGTTATACCCAGCTCACTCAGACGCACAAGTTGCGAGTGCTGAGAACGCGTATCTACATTCTGAACAGAAACGAATTCATACTCTCTACTTGATCGGGTCCTGTTACATCTGCTAATACATTGGCCCACTAGTCTTTCTCATTTTCGTACCAGTCAAAATTCTCCATCAAACCCCTATTTGTTCAGGTTTGACATCACCCATCTTTCGTGGTGCTACCTTGGCCTGGAACAACGCATCAATCTCTGTAAAGGTCTTGCCCTTCAGTTCAGGGACATAGAAGTAGCTTCCAATAGTGGCAATCAGACCAAGTCCGCCGAATACAAATCCGACTTTTCCTTTCAAGTTTCCAGAGTCCGGGTTGACCATATATGGGATGGCGAAGTTCATCGCGATACCGAAGACGGATTGTGTGACTGCGGCGAGACCCATTGTCTTCGCCCGGAGACTGGGTGCCGAGACTTCTCCCAACAGAACGAAAGCCATGGCTCCAATGGTCATGAAGTAGATGAATGCGTATATGACTGTAAGTGCAGCCTGCGCCCACTTGGCTCCGCCTGTGGGAATGACATCCATGATTCCGATGAGGATCAAGATAGTTGTCAACACTGCCATTCCCTGAACGAACACCTTTCTGCGGCCGTAGTTGTTAACGACGAACCAAGAAAGGAAGTTTCCAAGTACTCCGCACGCTGTGACTCCGACTCCCATGTCAAATGATCTTGAGACCGATAGACCAGCGAGCTGGAAGAAGTAGCCGCTGAAGCCCAAGACGAAGATGATACCGACTAAGTGTTGACAAGCAAAAACTCCGGTAGAGATGCCAGTCCGGAGTAAGTCCGTACCACGGAAGCAATCCATCCATGTTCCCTTGTCTTCTTGTATCTCAATATCCACGAGCTGTTTGATCGATGCAACTTTCGCGTCGATATCGGCCTCGTGTGGGTAGAGTCTAGCACAGCTCTTGGCTGCTTCTTCGAGCTTGCCTTTTCGGACCAAGTACCATGGCGATTCAGGAGCGAAGGGGAGTCCACCCAGAAGAAACACTTTGGATCAAATTAGAAATGGTCATGAGGACGTTGGGGTGGTTAACATACCAACGAACAAAAGTTGTAGGGCGAATGGAGCACGGTATGCCCATCGATCTGTACGCTCTCCGAACCCTTTCACCGCCGCATTCGAAAGCAACTGTCCGACAACGATGCCCAAGTTGATACCTGCAGTCGTGATACCACGAAGTGATACTGGGCTGACTTCTGAGCAGTAGAGAGGGCCAATTGTCAAGTAAGCACCCAAGCCAACACCAAGGATCAGCTTGCTGATGAGGAAAGCTGGTCTCGTAGCCGCGAACAGCTGTCCAATGATGCCACCACTGCAAATGATGACTCCAGTTGCGAGTGCACCACGGCGACCAAATCCATTTCTATCAGATAACCAGCCGAAGAAAAATCCACCGAAGAACTGCCCGACAGCGGAAATGATGTTGAAAGCACTCTGCCAGTCTGCAGGTATGACATACTGGCCTTCGAAAAGGTATCTATGGCCGCAATAGTCAGTTCTCTGATGATTGGAGAACGTCTGGAGCAAAGGACATACCCAAAATCTCTGCGGAATGCTGGAACAGATATCATAGCACCGTTGACTTGGGCGTCAAATCCCCTGGACAAGTTAGCAACTGTGCTTGTTCTCATATTGAAGAACTTACCAGCCGATTGCACTCATAGCAAAGAAAAAAGTCCACCAGAGCACAGCTCCGTTGCCTTGAATGGCCTCTCGAATTGAGATGGTAGCCGGCTCCACGGGAATTGGCATGGTCTTCGTAGCATACTCATGGTGGACAGAAGCATCATCTTGCTTCTTCTCGTTAATGGAAGACATGACGGAAATGGGATTCGGGGTCAGTGGTGTTTGGTTTCGATCTTAGTTTTGAAAACGGATGCCCAATGTTTGGGAAGCAGTGTCTGGATTCTCTTGAGGACCTGAGTGAGAATTTCATCTTCGTGGACGATCCATCTCTATATATACTTTACAAGGTCGCGAAACGGATATTGACTTATGCTTTGGTATGGGCCGATGCTTCTCTCAAGAACGCCACAATACCCAGGGTGGTGGTTCGAGATGGACTCGTTGACAGGTTCCAGCTGCACGATAGATCTGGGGAAAGTTCCCTCCCCAGTCACAGAAAAATTGGGGACCCAAACACCCCCAACCCCATACCCCAACGAGGTCTAGAGTTTCGGCTCCTGGCCACTCACAGCAGGTCGTGGCTAAGTGGACGAAGTCTCGAGCGATAGTCCGCGGGGAGTGGAGTACTTCTAATTCACATTATTGGTCAGGCTCAACTGGTGAGTTGCCCAGGCCCGACTACTCCATTCTCGCGACCTCCTGACCTGACTTGCGAGAATCACTTATAAAGCGTAAAGAACGATACTCCGCGCTCAATCATGTTCCTCCTCTTGTTCCCGACAAATACTCGTCAGAAGCCGACCCTTGCCTCAAGAACGACACTCCGCGTGAGCCATTCAGACCAAACAATACTCACAAGCGGGAATCATTGACAATTATGTCGGCATCACCGTCCGATGGAACTCGCAAACGTCCAGCTCCTCGGGGAACAGCTGCGTATCCTCGGAAGCGTGCGAACAAAGCTTGCCAAGTGTGCCGTGCTCGAAGAACGAAATGCGACAATAAGCGACCCAAATGTGGATTCTGTGAGAAGGCTGGAACGAACTGTACTTGGGCCCCTCAGGATCTATCATCGTAGGTTTATTCTTTGAAGTGTGTCTTGGGATAGTAGGTAGTACTGGGACAAGTGAGATGCGACCATTAGTCTCAACCATGTACTCCAGAAGATGGATTACTTTACAACGTCACTTACATTCACTTGCACACACAAGGGATGCCTGGGCTACACTGGTCATTATATGGCTAATATATGCGTAGGTTTGATCCTGCTAGTCTTGCCATTCTAGAACGCTTCGATCGACTGGAATCGTTGCTCTTTTCAAGTGGCAAGGCATCTCTGCTCGATCACCAAACCTCACCTGGGACGGTGACCGTCTCCTCTCCGTCACAAAGAGAAATCGGGAGTCGTTTGGGATGCGTGCAGAGCTCTCTCATCAATGTTCGACTTGAAGCTGTCTTGCAATGGCAGCCTATCCGGGTTCTTGTCAACTCAGTTGTTCCTCCAACCAAGATGGTCTGCACTCCGGTCGCTTTCCATCAGCAAGCTGGTAGCTTGTCCGATGAGTTCAATATGAGCACATGCAATGCCTTATTGGAAAACTTTTGGAGAGGTGTTCATTCCAAGAATCCTATACTGAACAAGGACGAGGTTAAGAGATTCATGCACCAAGTGTGCCTCGATGGGATCAGCTGGGATGCTCAATCATGTCTTGTGGTAAGGGGCTACTACAAACAATCTCCTATGATAAATGCTAACATATTTCAAGCTTCTAGTCTGTGCTCTAGGCACACTGGCAACAGAATTTGGGCCAGCTTCACCTGGTCAAGTAGAAGAGCGAGATCTCAAGGCAAGTGACCGGCGAAGAGTTGCCCAAGCGCAACCGTACTTCGCCGCTGCTCAGAAACGTCTAGGAGTATGTTTGGGGAGGAGGGGCATATTAGAAGCACAATGTTTCTTTTATTGTGGCGTTTACCTTTCAACGATGATGCAGCCGGAGGCAGCTTGGTCTATGTTCCTGCAGGCTCTCGCATGTTGTCAAGGATTTCGGTGTCTGGCTGAAGCAGGCCTTGATATCGGATCCTCCTCGCCTCCCGACTATGAACTGGACAGTGTCACAGTAGCAGAAGAAAGCACTTACTGGACGTGTCTGAAGTCAGAAATGTAGGTTCTGAGATCCAAGCTCATGTAAAGAAGGCTAACATTATAAAGTGAGAGTCATCTAGACGTCAGCCCTCCAGGATTTCGCACCATTGATTTGTGGTATCCTCGAAAGTTTCCAGATCCACCTCGTAATTCAATTACGGATACGGATCGATCGTGGTTCTTCTATCTTGCCGAAATCGCCCTACGAAGACTGGCTAATCGCATCATGGCATTCATATCCAAGGGCTTGGATTTGAATAATCCTCAAGAAACGCAATCCGCTTACGAAAGTGCTGCAGAATTTGAGCAAGAAGCTCAGGATTGGTAAGTCGCGGCATTTGTTCAATTACAAACACATTGCTGATGTGCAGATTTTCAGGATCCAGTCTCTGCCCTCCCCGAATGAGCTCGAGAGATACCAAGACGACGTTCTGAACTTCATTCTCAAGGGTCATCTTCTAAACTGCTATGAGCTCATCTACTGGCCGTTCGTAAAACATGCCGTAAATGGAGGTCAGCAAGATCAGAAAAGTGATGAATACATCAAGAAGGGACTTCAAGTCGCTGCTGACCGCATTGCGATCAATCAGCCAGGTTTTAAGCACCGGCATCACGGTACCTATGGAATGATCAAGAGTGTTACAAGGAGCACTTTTGTCCTTCTGGCTGCGTGCCATAGCAATAGGCTGCAGCATCTTATGCCAGTAGGCTGGCTAGAATTACTGCCAAGCGTTGACGACCTGTTAGAGTTCTGGGAGGACGAAATAGCTGCCGCTGCCAGCTGGCGGGAGATGATGAAGTTACTAGTTGAAGAAGCACAAACTTAATTGCCAAAGTTCTCACGATCATAACATATCAGATGTTTGAAACTTGCAATGAACAATCAAGACATCTGGAGTTCAAAGCCTTCTTCGCGTATGCTCGGTATGAAGCACTCACTTCGTGGTCTGGAGCGACATTCCGCGAGAGTCTAGCTCGCCAAATGGTGCCATCCACTCAAGAATAAGAGCAGCGGGCGAGGCACAACTCCGCATTCTGGCCGAATTGTGCCATCCCGACGCAAGGTTCCATCTGTGTCGCCGACGATGTAGAAACTTGTGGCGCCTCGGTCGTCCTAGTAGATCTCGCCCTGCAGGCATGTCAGTCGCGGAGTATCGCTTCGAAGGACTCCGAAATCCCCCACTTCTCCACGGGGACACCCCGCGATGTTTACCTTCGGTGTTGGAAATCGGGATGAAATATAGGCTCTCCTAGGCTGACTAGCTGCACCTCGGCAGAGAAGCTATGTAAAATATTATGTTATGAAGGCTCCCATGGTTTTCTGTTTCTCTATAACAACCCATCTTGACAGTTCCACTTCGACCATTCAGTTCCTGATATTGAGCCTACTCAAAGACACACTGATCACCATAAATCTAAGAAACACATCTTTGGCAACATGGGTCAAAAAGCAGCTGGAAAAGTGGCAGATGCCAAATCGCCTGGTGGAATAGATTCCATCCTGAAGGTTTCTGGCACAAAAATCGTTGATGGAAAGGGGAAGGAAGTCATTCTGAAAGGCGTAAGTTCGACATCCAGTATTCTAGTGAAAATCGTGTCTAATAGGATCCTAGGCTGGTTTGGGAGGGCATATGAACATGGAGAACTTCATCACAGGTTTCAGCGGACATGAGCGTCAACACAGAGCTGCAATTCTCGCAGTGCTAGGAAAGGAAAAGTATGAGTACTTCTTTGAAAAGGTGAAGGCTCCAGATCAAATTTCGAGAGAGACCGGAAGCTCACAATATCATTCTCTAGTTTTTAGATTACTTCTTTACACGATCAGATGCCAAATATTTCGCCTCGTTAGGACTGAACTGCGTCCGCATACCCTTCAACTACCAACATTTCGAAGAAGACTCCAACCCAGGCGTATATCTCGAGCAAGGCTTCAAACTGCTAGACCGAGTGGTGGAACACTGCTCCGCAGAGGGTCTCTATGTTATTCTCGATCTACATGCCGTTCCTGGTGGACAGAACCAAGATTGGCATTCTGATTCTGGGATGAGCGAGGCGCTTTTCTGGAGATTTAGAGAATTCCAAGACAGAGTCGTGAACCTCTGGATTGAGCTTGCGAAGAGATACAAAGGGAATCCATTTGTAAGTCTGCTCGCCTCGCAAAGCTTCCGGACTATCTGACTGAATTTTAGGTCGCTGGTTATAACCCACTAAACGAGCCTGCGGATCCTCAACATGTCAATCTCACTGCTTTCTACTCACGTATCGAGAAGGAGATCCGTAGAATAGACCCAGGTATGCAAAACAAACCCCGAAATCAAAAATCGAGACAAGTATCAGACCAAATGCTAATGACATGAGTAGATCACATCCTCTTCCTCGACGGCAACACATACGCCATGGACTTCCGGAAATTCGACACCGTCCTCCCCAACTGCGTCTACTCCATGCACGACTATTCCATCATGGGCTTCCCCATGCAAGAGCAGTTTGAAGGAACAGCAGCACAGAAAACCAAGCTCCGCGCCAGCTTCGAGCGGAAAGTCGAGTTCATGCGCCAGAAGAAGGTGCCAATCTGGAACGGCGAGTTTGGACCCGTGTACTCTTTTGATTCCGAAGAGGATAGCGAGAAGACCAATGCGAAGCGGTATGCTCTACTGAAGGAGCAGTTATCTGTCTACGCTGAGACGAATGTTTCGTGGAGCATCTGGCTGTACAAGGATATCGGGTATCAGGGCATGATGTATGTGCCTAAGGACAGCGCATGGTTCAAGCTGCTCGGTCCGTTCATTGAGAAGAAGGCGAAGCTTGGAGTTGACTTTTGGGGGCGCGATGATAAGGATGTCGGGCATATTTATGCGCCTATCAAGCAGCATTTCCAAGATGTTGTGCCAAAGGAGCATTGGAACAAGAAGTATCCTTCACCACTGTGGGATATGAGCAGGCATATTGACAGAGTTGTGAGGGAGTGTTTGCTGTCTGAGTACTTGGCTTATGAGATGGCGGATTACTTCAAGGGGAAGAGCTTGGAAGAACTGGATGAATTGGCGGCGAGCTTTAAGTTCGAGAACTGTGTGCAGAGGAAAGAGTTGAACGATATCTTGCAGAAGGACGCGGAGAAGGCAGAGACTCTGTAATATTAACGACTTTCGTTTTTTTCTCCTTTTTCTCTGTGTTTAATAGAGTGCATTGCAATAAAATGACCCAGCGAGTACTTCAATCCATTTTGAATGTGTGGTATGCTCCAAAACAGGCTCGCTATAATAAAGGTAATATCAGAACTGCCTGTGAAGCGACTAAGAAATGTCTTGAAGACTACTATCCTGAGGCTTCTCTGACATCGAAGATGCCGCGAACAAGGCAAAACTCTAACCACTCGGTATTTTGAGATCGGAAGTTACGATTGTAAGCATCTATACATCTCCATATTTGTACAAAATATAGTATACAATTCCTTCGCCCTCTACCACAGCTTATTGTCCCCAGCGACCGCCGCCTTTCCAGCCTTCTTGGCCTTCCTCCTCGTTCCAGTACCCGGCGTCTTGAAGAACAAACTGGGGCCATGTCCCTCCTCCACTAAATGGCTCAAATAGCCTCTCTTATTTGAATCTCTGTAGTATTCCAAGTCTTTACGACTTGTCGGATCAGGAAGCCGGTATGAGAAAGGAGACGAGGATGCAACAGCAGAGAGAATTGGCGATTCTCCCTCGACAGGAGGAGGCGTCATGGCAAGTGGAGTGAAGCTCGATTCGGACTCGCCCCTCAAAATTCTCTTGATGGACGGTTTCGTGTAGTATCTCGTAGTGACCTGGCCCCCGGCTGCTTCGACGGCTTCAATAGCCGCAGCTGAAGCTCGCGATACCAGAATATTGATAGGTGTTTTCAGATCCTCTTTGCCTCTCGCCAAAAGCTTTACTCCGTCCTTAATGCCGTGTAAACAGCGACTTTCAACTAACTCCTTCAGCGTAATGGGCTGGGTAGCGTCCAGCCGGCCTTGGTCTATCCATTCTTGTATCTTGTTGAGATTTATCGGGGACATCTCAACAGAGAATCTGCACACACCGCGTTAGGAACCATTATTCTGCAAGCTCCAATAGTACGACGAACCTGTTCTCAAAACCCCTGATTCCCTGAACAATCTCTTGAGGTGTCTGACCACCCTGGAATCGTGCCGGCACCTTTCCATGCGCTTTCTGACCCTTATGACCTCTTCCTGATGTCTTTCCCTTGCCTGACGATGGACCACGACCACGGCGGATGCGCTTGTTGTATGCTCCTGCATTGTCCGAAAGACTTCCTAATATCGAAGCATTTCGGGCCTGCATGAAAGGCAGTAGAAATGCTGACAACGGCTGCGCAGACGTAGGCACTACCCGGCAGTGCGCCGAGAGTGCTGGTAATCGTGGAGGCATAATTGATTGTGGAGGTAATAGCTGTCAACCTCGTGGATTTTTGTTCTCATCAGTCAACTTGATGTCTGTGAGGATGCCGCTAACAAACGAGCAAGTGCGATCTGATTGGTGAATCCTTCGAGACCCTGGCAACTTCCTTGGCGAGGCTGCGAGGCTGCGAGGCTGCGAAAGTCGTCGAGATGTTTGTTGACTTTTGCAACAACGAAACTTTCTGCAATGACATATGTCAATAATTTCTTGGCTTAAGGCTGCCTTATTCTGGATTCCTTGATCAATCTTCGGAAAGACAGTCTAAGTACTTCCTGGCTTTCTCAAAATTCTGGGAAAAGCCATACACCTCGGAACAGCCATTCGAACACAGACTCCCGGGAATATTCCTGAGCGCCACTAGGAATATGGGAAAACAAAAGCTCGTTCTCTGTTTGGCTTTCTTTGGTTCAACATTCATCATTGCCAATTTTCTTCTCCTCTCCGACGCAGATCTGCGATCCAAAATCAAGAACATATCTCTTCCTCTTCCCGCGCCAAACAAATGGCCAGGGCAAGGCCACGTACATGACAATGAGGTAGATGTCACTACATAATTAGAGAATACATATAGCACCTTAGCTAACGAGTCTTTGCAGGCTGTAAAATGGCAGCAGGACAAACAGTACTTCGAGGAACATGCAGAAGTCAAAGACGATCACCCAATATCCACACTCATGAGGAATGCCAACAAAGCTTGGAAGGCATACGACAATACGAGATCAGATTCGTTCAGAGAGACTGTGGCGAAATATCGCACAACTTATGGGAGAAACCCTCCTCCCGGATTTATGGAATGGTACAAGTTCGCTCGCGAACGAGGCGTTTACAACATCGATGACTTCGGGCAAATAATGGATGATATGAGACCATTCTGGGGACTCGAACCAGAAATCATCAGGGAATTTGCTGGAAAAATGCAAGAAGACCCAAGAAATGGTCTTTCAGGGCTACATATTCGGAACAACAAGATCTGGAAACTGACGAATGCAAACTGGCGAGTGGAAACGTTTGCCAAGACTGTGAAGCCATTTGTACATTTACTCCCAGACATGGACATTTCAATTAATCGACTGGATCAACCACGAGTCGTAGTTTCATTTGACGACATGCAAGAGCTACTGTCACTTGAGGCAGCGAGTAGGCAGATATTACTAGAACCTACTCTTCACTGGTCCAAGAACATGACTGGATTCTTCAAGGGTCACGGAGCTTCTCCCACAATTGCGGATCCACAGTTTATCGAGGCAGCTGGAAAGCCTTTCATGCCGATTGCGAGAGAGGCTTGTCCTCCCGAGTCCCAAGCAAGGAATCAAAGCATGGGCCAAGTGCATTCATGGTACAAAGATAAGCATGGCTTCGTGGCGAATTTCAATCGCTCTTCGGATCTGTGTGTCATCGGTCCTAATATCCAAGACAAACACGGTCTTCTCTTCGCTCCAAGTTCCATGATGGCCAGCAGACAGCTTCTCCCAATATTCAGCGAGTGTAAGGTCAACGTCAACAGCGATATTTTGTTCCCAGCAAACATGTACTACATGGATGATGAGAGATATCTGTATGATCCCAAACTCGACTATGATTGGGACGATAAGAAAAACATGTTGATGTGGAGAGGCGTCACATCAGGAGGAATGAACACAGCCGAGAACTGGCAAAACATGCATCGCCAACGCCTCGTCCTCTTTACCAACAGCACATACATGGCCGGCAAAGAAGCCCAAGTACTTAGCGAAGATCCGGATCTCAAAGGTGCATATCACTTGTTCGAGCACTTCAATGTTACCGACTTCGCCTCACGACATACGGACGTCGGATTTACAGGGGCTCTTGCATGTGTACCAGATTGCACTTTTTACGATGCTGTAATGTCATTCAAAAATGCAACGACTCTGGGAGAACAATTTTTATCAAAGTTCCTGATCGATGTCGATGGGCACTCCTTTTCTGGTAGGTGGCATGCATTCCTGAAAAGCAAAAGTTTGGGCATCAAGAGTACGATCTTCAGGGAATGGCACGACTCAAGGCTCTTTGCTTGGAGACACTTTATCCCGCTTGACAATGAGTACAAGGAGCTGTACAGCATTCTAGCTTACTTCATTGGTGTCGGATCGGTATCCGAAGCTGTCAAAGACGGCCACGTATACGTTCCTAGGCATGACTTTGAGGCTCGAAAGCTGGGCCGTCAAGGACGAGAATGGGCAGAAAAGGTTTTGAGAAGAGAGGACATCGAGGTCAGTCTATCCTTTGCCGCTACATAAGTTGAAGTGCTAAAGTATCCAAGATATACACTTTCCGCCTTCTCATCGAGTACGCACGTGTCATCGATGATAATCGGCATACGCTGGGGTATTCAGGTGATGGCAGCGAGCTAGACCACTTTGATGTGAAACGTTCATTCCCATGATGTCAGTCATGAAGTTTGTAGTGGCAGGTCGAGGAAGGACTCAATGAGATGCTTGTGATAGATAATGTGGCGCCTGGAGAACACCAACTGCTTTCTGCTTGCATAAAGGCACCGATACCCGCACTTGAGAAAATTTCTAAGCTTACAGAACCGTTTGCCTATATATTGAGTGTTTTAAATGATTACATGTTTGAAGACTGGGAGCAGACTGAGTCCATGCAGCTGTTTTTATCCCTCACGCTTTGGCTGTCAGAAGACAGGGCTACCTTAGATAAAATCTCTTCCCAATACGAAGAAAAAGAAAATACGAAAACATCGCTCCGTCAACACTCCAAAACTCTACCAGGACACCACAAATCATTCAAAGTGGCTGATCTTGACCTGGCATGACCACTTTCGCGTACGGACTGAAATATGATGATCGACTGATTGCTTCAGCACTGATCAATAGAGAGAGCCCTGAAACATCAAATCATTGAATTCATATCATCACGAACATGTATATCAGGCTGATCACTTCTGGTCAAAAGCAGCGATGAAGTCCCAAGTGAACAGCAATGCTTTCCCAGTCACTCTGGTGACATCTTGTCAGATGGCTCGCTTACTTTTTCCATGTCAACAAATCACCACCAACCCCTAGCAAAGACTGTATTCCCAAATAAGCCAAAAGAGGAACTTAGAAACTTGAATCTGATATGGGTTCTCAAAATCAAGAACGCCAGAATCTACCTTTAGCATTACCAATCTAAATTGCCAGCGTAAGACAATTCCCACATGTGCGGTAACATTAGGATGGTTGATAACAGTTAGCAAGGTCCACCTTCGCTTAGTAAAAGTTGCCACAATTCTGGAAGCCTGTGAAGCTGGATTTAGTTGTATGTCGAGTGCTTGATTACATGGGTAGCTGAGATCTGTTCTCGCTTCGGCAATCAGTCAACAACTTTTGTCGTTTCGTTATTTCCCCTCGAATTGACCATGTCCCATGGCTGCCCAACCAAGTCAACTTCAACTGGGACAATTCAAAGTAAATACAGAATCGATCGGCCATGAGTCTCTCACTGATTTGTAGCAAAAGCGACCCACGCGTCCATTCTAGTACCCACTTCCCCCTCCTCCACCATTCTCGTCGAACAATTCGATATTTCTCCTTCATCACCCAAGCAACCCTGAACAATTTTCTCCTCATTATGATCCTTGAAGAAAATCTACTTTTCACACATCATACTACTCGCCAGCTCAACCAAGTTGGTAGCGTTCAGTCCTCCATCGAATTTTTCACCGTCACTCTCTCCCCAAATCCGGCATCTGCCATGGTATGCTGAAGCGTGGGCTTGGATTCAGTCATGAGGCATTTTCAGGAAGCGATCGACTTCAGAAAGAATCAAACGAGCTGTAATTTCAACTGATAATGTCGACATACGTTCCGGCAAGTACACGATACATCAGCTATCTCTGATTGGTAGGATTATTCTTCTCTCACCAACATACTCTTTCAAATCAAGGTAAAAGGGGGACAAGAGCGAACAGGACAAGCTAAAGAAACACTGCTGGGCACCTTACCAGACACTCGCAACCGCCATCCCGTATCATCGCAACATTCTGTGCATTTCCTTTGCCGCCTTATCCGACGCCTCCATGTTTTCCAAGTCGAGTGCAAACCCGAAATTGGTGATAACGTAAATGAATGTCCCATCCTCGAGATATTTAACGTACGGTAATCATATACGCTGCTTGTAGCCGTATATGACCAGCCATTGGTGATAACGAAGTCATTGTAAATTACAATCATACCGAGTACCAGGTTGGCGCGGTGCATGAGGAGAGTTGGGTGAAGGTCTTTGAGTTGTGTGGTGAGAAGGCCTGTGCCGCTGGGGCTGCTGGCGTTTCGGTGTAGTATTGGTGAGAGCGTTACGGATGAGGTAGGATCAGGAGAGTCTTTGATGCGGCGTGGGAAGAGTGTAACGATCTGGAGAATTCATCAGGAGTTATCGAAGACATGAGACGGTGGCGTGATGGGCAATGGGAGGGAATAATCTTTAGGGCGATGGACTTGGTGCAATTAGATGAAATGCGCTCAAAAGATTTGCTGTGAGTCGAATATAAGGTGGATTTTGAATTGGAAGCTGCGTCTTTGGCGGACCATTGCCATCTACCCCTATTTTAAGCGAGAGGTTTCGTTTCCAGCGATGTTTGGAATTGACAGTCGTTATGTTCCCTGCTACGAATAGGAGTGTACTGTAGTAAAAGACTCAAATGGAGAGTTCTGTTGGATTTGGATGCCAATTATAGGTTTGGGCTGAGTTCAAGAGAGCTGGAAACATGAAAGTGAGAAATGAAGGTAACTCGGACAAAACGCTACTGGAAGATACAAACGAAGGCTCGACTACCCAGGTAATAAGTGGCCACGAATTTGAAAATTTATGTTCTCATTATTACCAATGCTAGAGTCTGAACAGTGGTTCGCATGACCGTTCAAATGATGGAAAGCATTGTCACAACTTGAAGGGTGAGTGCAGGCAGTGTCTTAGGACAATTTTGAACGATCAATCGAAGCCGCTTATAGGACTTAACTCAATCACATATCAAGAGCTTAAGGTCTGTCAAGGTCAAGCTATATTGTATCTTGATTCGACCATCTACATCGGACTACAGTGTGGGCAATACCACCGAAATTTCTATGGCATCGACGGAGAGACTGCGACGTGATTGTGATGAATGGTCTTGACCAACAAGAAAATTTATTATTGAGAAAGCCAACATACAACGAGTAGTACCCCGGACTCGGAAAAACATGCACAATGACCGCATTCACTCAGAGCAAATTCCAGAAATTTGCTTTGAGATGATCGATCATATTCCTCTGGTGACTCTATCTCGTACCCTGTTAGGACACGATCTATGTCACTAAACGACGATCGAGTACATAGACCTCATCAATACACCAGGTTCATAGGTACCTCTAGAATAGAAGGGAAGGGATCTCCACCATAGCCTCGAAAAAACTTGAGCTCGTGACGTGCAAGCAACCAATAGAAGTGCAAACGCCATACACGGAGGTCTTTTCCGGTCTCACAGACAAAATCTGGGGCAGACGAAGAAGATCCATGCCGCGCAACAGTAGCTCGGATCTTGATCAGCCAAGTACCAATGATTGCCAGTCCTGTATCCCGCCTCGCAATGTCGCAGCGTGGGAGAAACAGAAGATCGGTCCACTTAGACATAGTCGATTAGATCCCGAGGCAGGATCAGTCTTCGGCAGGGCCAACGACCGAAGCTCCAGACCAGAATACTGAAAAGACTGGGATGCGCTTTTGGGCTACCCGTACCCATTGATGGGGCTCCGAACTCGGCTCACAAACGCAAAAGTACCCGTAGAGGCGGGAAAAAAACAAGGGGAAAGATGGGGAAGCCGGGGAAAGAGATTTCATACTGCGTCTCAACAAAGTAGGAGGCGGAAAAGTGACATTCGAAATTTCAGACGAAAGAGGAAAGAACGAAGGCAAGATGAAAAGATGTAGGCAGGGACTTGGAGGCGAACAATGCCATGTCCTTGCCAAATGCAGGAGGTTTGCCGCTGAAGCTTGCAGCAAGATGCAGCAGGATCGTTCGTCATCCTTCATCCGCCAGTTGGTGGGTACTAGGAATACGTCGATACGGCTCTGGAATGATGCGCCTTTCGTAAAGCTGCAGATTCCGTCGATGCCGATCCCCCACCACCAGCGTGTTTTTGGTCCCCTAGATTTGCAACTCGTCAAATAAGATGGGCTGCGAATGACCCAGCCTGGGAATTTAGAACATGAGCTTACTGTCATCGTTCAGCTATTTTGCAGCTTCCTCTGTCTTGGGAATGCTCGCTTGCTTGGTGTTGGGAATGCGAGAGAGCTTGCTTGCCTTGCTATGTCGTACTGTCGGGAGGACGTAGTTCGGTATTTGAGTTTAGCTAGAAGCAGCGATGCGCGTGGCGGGCAACGTAACGGGCAGGCCAGTAGGGAATTTTAGTTGCTAGAAGGCTGGGATGCGATTTCTTTAGAAGAATTTCGGCGTTAAGATTACTACGGGAGGAAGTTTGGGGATGGTGGGGTGGATGTTTCTGCTGAATGGATACAGTGCAACAAATGAATGACGACGACAATATTGATACACGACAAAAAAGTTTGACCGGAAATAAAGATAACAAAACTTTAGATCGCCACATTTGTGGCTTGCAGGTTCGTCATGATGAGTATGTTCTTCATAAGCAAGAAGAGGTTTGAGGTGGTCGAACCTGGTTTGTCTGCATCGGATGTTATCTCGACGCCTTCGGGCTCGGTAAAGCAAACTGCGAGGGTAAAGGGGGGCAGATCTAGAGGAGATCGGCACGGTAGCGAAGAGAAACGGAACGGCTTGTTCGTCAAGTTCAAGCATGATTCTTTAGCTGCCGACTTAGTGGCAATTTAGAATTTTCCAGGTGCTGCAATCTTGCGTCCCTAATTCCGAACTGTAAGTAGCTTGAGGTCCGGGCTGCGCACTCTGTGTACTGTACTATTGCAGGTCATCCGTATTATAAGTTTGGGATCTGGGTATGGGCCGTAGATGAAAGGGTTGGACCGATGGTATGATGTGGAAAGGTCGTTTCATGGATGGAGTGTGATCCTCTAAGAAACCACGGTCAAACACTTACCCGAAACTCCTTTAATTCGACGGTCCGGGTTTCTTAATAACCTTCGGAGATTGATCAACGTTGTTCCCTACCATCTCTTGACGGTCCGTCTGTGCCAGATGATGCGTTCCTGTGATGGGATGAAGTGCAGAAGTGCAAATCGGCAGGGTCGGGATCCAGGAAAAGTGTTTGTATGGTACCTACTCAGTACCAAGCCATACGGTAAGCAAGAGGGTTCGACCCTTCCGCCGCTTGCGAGTAATGAAAATCGGTGGTTCTCTTTCTACACGACGAGACTCGACTGTGAGGGAGTGGATATGCGTAAAAGGGGCGTAAAGAAGAGGTCCACGGCTGGTGCACGAGAAAATCGGGGATGGATTTGGAGAACTATTGGTTTGCGATTGGCCGTTCTGAGTATGGTTCTCCAGATTGGCTTCTTGCTTGCATCCGCCGACCGTACTTTTTCTCCACAATCGAAGTCAGGAGGACTCATTAGCTCCACACTTTCTTTTCATAAGTCTGGGGTAAGGGGGTAAGGGGACAATAATATGTTGGGTGATATTCGGCATCCGGTTGCTTTAACCTGCTTTGATATAATCTCCGCAGACTGGCTTGGTATTCACGCAGATCCGGGGCTCATAGTTCTTGGAAAGCATGAGATATCTTGACGTTTATTGACTCTACCGCATAAGGCATTTTGTGGTGAGATCAAAAATGTAGAGATATTTTTGATGATGGCTGGAAGTGGAAACTTTTAAACGCCCCACAGACAGCAGGAACGGTGTCTTGTTTGAGTTTGATCCTTCGCCCAGTGGAAGTGAAGGCCAAGCATTGATAATAATCTAGTAACCAAAGTTGGCGCGTTAGGGCAACTTTGATTCAAATCCCCAGATTGTCTTTAATTTAAATTAAACTCTCAGGACGAAGCTGTGAGCAATGCACATCTTCACTTGACAAGCCTTCCTCATGGCTTCTTTCATGGTTCTAGAGCAAGGCTGCAGTTCCACAGGCTCAAGTCCAGGCCAGATGATGTACCTCCTGTCTGTATAAAGATGCAGCTTTCATGAGATCCATGAACCTACAACCCAGATCGAATAGGAGGTCTCGCTTCGGCTCCTGGTCCTGTCAATCGATGCAGGTGGACGTTGATGGACGTGGCTACGGGCATAAAACCACGTCATTTTAGATACATAGCAAAGGAGATGGGACGGCAGTCTATTTGGCTTGCCTGTGGTTCTGGCACTGTTTCTAGTGGCCTAGAAGAGATGGCTGCATGGCTGCACGCTGTCATCAAGGACAGCGACGATGATGTCGAGAACTAGCAGTACAGATGCAGTTTGATCGGCTTCTCGCCATGCTGATGTGGGTGAAGCACGGCACACCAGGACGAAGGATCCGCGCCTCGATGACAGACGACGGAGCAAGGTGGCTTGCTCGAAGGCTGGAAAGTCTGGGGAAATGACAGGGTTCGAGCTCAGAGGATGCACCCAGGGCTCGGCCGCCTGGGATCTGCACTCTCACCATGAGCCTGATTGGGCAAGCCGACCGCGAGCCACTGGGGCCAGGGCCACAGGCTTGCGCGTGCAGGGGAAAGCGTACAGCTCTAAACGTTTTCTGCATGGGCGATGGACAGGGTGAGATGGGCTGGCACCGCACTTGCAGCCAGCTATTTCCGAATAGTCTTGGCCTTGGCCAGGCTAGGCCGGGCGCCGAAAGGCAATTTGACTTGAGCCATGAGCTTGAGGCTTTTTTGTTTGGCTGCTTGATTCTGGAAACTCAGGGAGCAATGCAGTTCGTGTCCGTAAGTATTAGGTCTGATGCTAGATGTGGATGTATTGTCTAGGCCTAGTGGCAAGCGAGTCAACTCCCTAGGCCCTACTTGCTTGACAGGCAGGCATGCCTGCATGGAGCAAGTCGTCAGTGACTTACAGAACATTTTCTACTTACACAGCTCGTCATCTCGTTGCCGCGTCGCTGTCTCTAATTTTCTTTGTCTCTCTGTCCAGTCATTGTCCAGCAATTGTCGAGTTGTTCCAGTCGAAGTGGCATGGCCGCATAGGTGGGTACGATACAGCGTTTCTTGGCTGGTCCTGATTTTGGTGGCGCCATCGATCCCTGCCGAGCCCTTGCAATGCACATCACCTGAACAGCAGAACTTCTCACAAACGGAGCTGACGGAGTACGGCAATAATCGTGCGCCGAATCAAGCCCAGCCCTGCCCTGTCCTGCTGCACAAATTCCACTCCCAAGCTGCCTGGCCTTTCTAGAAAAACCGCATCACAGCGAATAGGAGGTCTACGGCTCTGCGTGGCTCTTATCATTGTCGTCATAAAGTAAGGTACGGGTCTCTCTCGAGCTTCCAGGTGTGTAAGACCCTGGCGGGAGCTGCTCTGGGAAGGTATCGCAGAAGGCGCCGAGGTCTTTCTTATCGCTGCTACCCTGGTCCCTCCCCGACGTCTATCGAGATTAGAGAGAAGCATGGGCCACGACCTGGCTGTGTGCTCTTCTGATATCACGCGGGGGATAACGATAAAAGACAATCAGTGCGGAGATAGAGTTCAAGGAGAAGGGGAAACAAAAGGAGATTGCCTCCGCAGAGTGAGACTTCAGTATACAGTAAACAGAAGGCCTGGCACTTGGCGTGTATTGCGTATACTGAACTGTCGCAAAGCGGATACACTGGGTAGCCAAACCTAGATTCTCGTACTAGGTGGTCATTCTCCAGCTGATGTCTGCGGGTCTCTTTTGCGATGTGACTCTTTTTGACGATGCGAGTTCCTGTCAGATGTCCAGGCCGAATTCGACACTTCGGCTCTGCGGAACCCTTCCACGTACATGGCATGGTGCAGGAAGAGGTGGATACAAGAGTTGCACTGCCAGAGGCCAGCGTTTGAGAGAACTCTAGATGCGCCGTATCGGCTGAGCTGTAGCCAATTGATGAGGTTGAATGAGAAAGATGCCACTCTTGGCTATCCACCTCTGCAGCATTTCACATACAACACTCGCAGCATGGAATTGCATTGCAAGATGATCTGCCTGGGTCTGCACAATCTGGATTTACTCCCCGAGAGTGACATTCGAATATGCCGCGATACCTGCAAGACCAGGAACCAGGAGGCAAGGCTTTCAAGCCATGAAAAAAGGAAGGAAACAACCGTCGGTAGCGTTGTGTAACTGGAGTGCTGGACGGCCGAGGATTTATTCCCTACAGAACCATGACCCTGCAATGTGCGGGAATCATGGCCAATTGCAATTCGGTCTGCAGGAAACGAAACTGCAGAGACGATGGGGCTTGACCCTCCATATCCAGCTTCATCTCGGAACAAGTGCGCTGCATCGCACATACAACTGTACGGACAGTTCGTACAGTCAGTAGTATGTTCCGGATAGTGCTGGGACAGGGCCGACGCGTACAGTAGGGTGCAAAAAGTAACTGCACCCCCCCTTGCAAGCGGCCGCTAGCGCTTCGTGCTCCAGGCTTGTCAGAGTGCGCAGCTCATGTCATGCATACCTAGAGATCAGCATACTTCAGCACGCTACCCGCGATTGCAGGGGGGGGGGGTGCAGTTACTTTTTGCACCCTACTGTACGGTAGATGGATATTAATAAATGATTGAACGGGGGCTCGATTTAGCAGCGGCAGTCTCTCTTGGACTCTAAAATAGAGTGCCCACCATACACGAAGCTTCCCTGAATTGCCTCTTTGCTCGGGATGTCGTCTCATCTGGGAAGGTTTGGCTGGGCTCGGCTGGGGTTTGATTTTGGTTTGACCCTCACGCCTGCTGCAGAGCTTGCTTGCTGGCCTGCCTGGAGCCCTGGACAACGAGCGATGCGGTCTCGTCGTCCTACATTGTGCATTGCCAATAGCAAGTAGCCAACCTCCTCGATTTGAGCTGTCGAGGTTGCGTTGTGCAAATATGCTGTATTGGAATGCAGCTATTGATAAGTCTGGCGACCGCCCGGATAGGCTGGACATACCTTCGAAAGCAGCCGTTTTAGCTTCTCGAAGACCTAGATGTCGGAGCCAAAGTCTACTAATTAGCTCTAGGACGGCTAGGTGTCAAGTGCAAGAAGCAAAGAGTAGCCGCTCCGTACGGGATTCTCGAATCCTGCTTGTGGGTTGCCTTTGCTCTGATCTCTAGCTAATTTCCAGCAGTCCCATACTAACTGACTACCTACCCGCCTGCACTAGATACGCAAAGCAGAGCGCCTGTTCTAGTCAACACAGTCCCAGCCATAGCCTGACTCTATTCCCAATCTCATCCGCCGTCGCAAGATCGATCCACAGGTGCTGGTGTCGCTATTCCGCATCAGACAAGGCGTGCTGCCGAACCCCTACCCACAAGCGTCTCAGGATACCTCAAGCACCAATCATAGGTGAAGCGTAGTGGGATGTGCATAGCTGCCGTCTGTATCTTGGTCATCCAGACAGGACCAGACTGGTGAACTGTCTCCAGGCTGGGCTTCACGCGTTTCTCGTCCTGGGATGGCCTGCACGCTTCCCCATAAATTCAACGCCCCTAGCTAGCAGCTAGACATGGATGCAGGGATACAGGTACAAGGGAGCATTGTTCACTGTGAGCGAGGGCCCTCGCCTCGCCAGACTGACCTCTCAACTCCCTCTGACAGCCATGCTTCAAGCCTTCATCCCTCTCTTTGGCCCATCCCACCACCACCACCACCACCACCCTCCTACCAACCTAACCTTTCGCTCACAGCTGTCCCTCCCTCTCTCCAGTTTCGGCCACGGCTAGCTGCCACTACATCTTCGACGGCGTTTACAAGCCAAACTTCTCGTGGACCTGAATGACTTGACTTGACTGGACTGGACTCCACAGCCACATCTCTCTGCCTGTTTGGTCGCTGTGCTGCCCTTTTCCTTTCCGGTTCCTCTCTTTGTACAACCTCTCGTCTTGGACAAAGGTCAACAACAGCAAAATACCAGACCTGGCAATTCCATTCAAGCCTCTTGCACGGCTCCAGGTTGTGGCAGCTTCAAGCCAAACCAATACCAAATCAATCCTTGCCGGCTTCATTCCATCGAGCAGAATTTCCACCTTTCAAGAGCTCAGCATCGGAGTTGATTCGGCTAAAGCTGGCAACGGCGACTGTGTGGTTGCATCAGACCTTGTGGATTCTCTCCTGCACCTCGTCGCTGCAAGCCAGGCCTGCAAGTCCCCAGTAACGGATCCATCTGTCGTTGGCCATTGGAAAGCCGTAAGTGTGAACCGACCATTCTCACCCTTCTATTGCCACGATCGCTCCGCTTCCACTCCAGGAACAATCAGAAGAAGTTGTTGAGAGACATTCACATAGTATGCCAACTTGGAAAGTCTGGACCTCGCTCGCATATCCCTCTCTCCCCTCCACGACTTCCTCTCTCGACGATGCTGAATGAAGCAACAATTCATGAACAAAAGCCTCTTGTCATGCCTGCCGCAACGTCATCCGCCGGCACTGGAGCCAATAGTGGGCTGAATAATGGAGAAAATGGTATGTGATCAAAGACGCACAATTTGGTCTGGCAATTCAATTTTCGGACTGCAGACAAGGGCGTTATTGTTTTCCTGTACCACACACACAGAGTCAGGACTGATTCGTGCCCATAGGTAGCAACGCAAATTCCAAGACTGCCAACAACTTTCCCCCACCGAAGACCGACAAACCCAGACCTCACGTATGCGGTACCTGTTCACGATCTTTCGCTCGATTAGAACACTTAAAGCGTCATGAACGTTCCCACACGAAAGAGAAGCCATTCGAATGTCCTGAATGCGCGAGATGTTTTGCCCGCCGAGATCTGTTACTCCGACACCAGCAGAAACTGCATATGACAACAACCCCTTCCTCCAGACCGAGAAATCGAAGAGAAAGTGCTGCGAGCAGTACTGCAGGTCCTGGGAGAGTACGAAAGGGTTCGGTCGTGAATAATGGACATGGAGCAGCAACTATGAGACCAAGAGCGAATACCATCAGTCATGTTGACGGAGCTCATATGCAATTAATGGCCGCTGCAAATGTTAACGTCGCCCGAGGTGGACTTGCGCCTTCCCATAGCCGTCACCCCAGTCTTGCCGGTTTACCAATGCAGAATGACTATCATTTTGGTGGAATGTCCACGGCTCTTGGTCAACGAGGCATCAATCATGGACTGCCGAAACTGGAAACCCACAATTTCAACAATATTGACTTTGGAGGTGGTCTGCGAACGGCACCAGCTGTTGGCGGATTTAACCCCGAATTTGATTTTGAAGGGCTGTTGTTTGGACCAGGTTCGACAATCAACCCAAACGCTCTCCACTACAGTGATTCTCCGCAGTCCATGGCAATTGATGGTGCTTCGCCATATCACCAGGCCTTTCCAGACATGTCAGCAAGCCAGACACTGGAGGAGAACTTTGACTGGATGAATGGTTTCCAACACCAAATGTCATTCCACGAGGGCAATGACAATGCTATTGATGGATCATCACCATCTGCCATTAGCACGGCTAGTCAAAGCGGCATTAGCGAAGTCATGTTAGATGGATCCAACAATCCTGCAGCATCTTCAGCGTCCATGTGGCAACAGTCAATGATGGCACCTCCTTTGATGACTCCAAACCCATTTGCTGTGGATCTTGGTAACCAAGGTTTCCATGACTTGATGAATGGTGGTCCCATGTCCCCTCACAATCTCTCACAAAAGCCGAATGATGCCTACTTCTCGACCCCACCGCCATCGATGAGCTCACTTAGTCCTTCAGTCATGCCAGGTATCACAACCCAAGGGTTTCATCCACCAATGAACCTTGGGCCCGAAACGCCCATCTCCATGAGTGGTAGCATGCATTCAATACTCCCTCTTGCTTCAATCACCGATGCTACTCGTCAAGCCCTTTTGGCCGCACTTTCTCAATGCGCACCTTTTGGTGGCCGAAAGTACTCCTTCTCCGCAACTACTAGTTCACCATTGTCTCCTCATTTTCCCGGCCGATCGAACAGCATAAGTGACACTGGCCGGAATCTTCCAAGTAAGTCTGATTTTCCCAAATTTCCTATCCTTTCACGGTCTATAGCGGTCGTGAAACTGGACTTGTCCCTCAAATTCCAGCACCAGCATTCTGTTCCAATCACAATTTCACGCCCGCTGATCTTTCTCAAGGCACTCACGATCTTCAACGTTATATTGGATCATATATTCGCTATTTCCACCCTCATCTGCCATTTCTCCATATTCCTACACTGTCCTTCGATGTGCCGGCTTATTCGAACGATGGTCGCGGAAATCCTGGTCTGGTAGGAGGACGTGGGTGTCTCATCTTGTCAATGGCTGCAATTGGGGCCCTCTACGAAATGGAGCAGGTGCAGTCGAAGGACCTCTTTGACTCGGCTAAGAAAATGATCCAGTTGTACTTGGAGGAAAGACGAAAGGCCGATGTAAGGAAGGCAGATCACAGGAAAGCCGGTGTTGATCACGGCCCAAGACTTCATGAGAACTCTGTCCATACACCAGTCTGGCTCGTTCAAGCTATGCTGCTGAACGTCGTCTATGGCCACAATTGTGGAGACAAGACAGCCGGTGATATCGCAAGCACCCACTGTGCCGCTTTGGTTAGCCTGGCGCGAGCCGCCGAATTGCTCAAGCCTCATTCCGCACAGGGCCCAATCCAGCAAGATGTCCACATGAGTGATGAAGGGATGTCAGAAGAGTGGAACAATGCCGGCATCAAGAGTGAAATGCCTGACGAACAACAAGATTGGTACAACTGGAAGAACATGGAAGAGCGCAAGCGAACTCTCTATGCAGTTTTCATCCTTTCAAGTCTGCTCGTATCTGCTTACAACCACACCCCGGCGTTGACTAACTCAGAAATCATGTTGGATCTTCCATGTGACGAGGAATTCTGGACTGCCGAGACTGCCCAGAGTTTCTATGCCAAGGGTGGTGCTCGCATGGCCGACCATAATCAAATCAGATTTCACGAGGCCCTAGGTGAACTTCTCCGTTCCAGCGAAAAGCAGCAGCAGCAAATGGCCAACGGACAGGGATATGTTGAAGTGACCAGCGACCTTCGCCCAAGTACCTTTGGTTGTCTTGTCCTTATCAATGCTCTTCACAATTACATTTGGGAGACTCGCCAAAGACACCACAATAAGGTCTGGACAAACGAGGAGACTGAAAAGATGCACCGGCACATCGAGCCAGCGCTTAAGGCGTGGCAAGCTGCCTGGGCCAGCAACCCCCACCACAGCCTGGAACGACCCAATCCTTATGGATTTGGTCCTCTCTCTGCCGACAGTATTCCCCTCTTGGATCTTGCGTATGTCCGACTGTTTGTGAACCTGTCTCGCTCAAAGGAGAAGTTCTGGCAGCGTGATTGGGATGGAATGGCAGAGGAGTTATCTCGTGGAAGCGAAATCATTCAACATGCGCAGCACTCTCCTGCTTCGAATTCGGAATCGACAGAACCGTCTGACAATTCCGCCACTAGTTCGGTTTTTGTCGATTCCCCTCCCACCTCGACTTCCTCGCCCGAGTTCAAAGCAACCGGACTCCCCATCAATGGCAACCATGGAAACTCCCAGCCAGTCTCTTCGTCCAAGCGAGAACGCCATCTGAGAAAGGCAGCTTTTTACGCCGCTGATTCACTGTCAATGTCAGACAAGCTTGGTGTCACTTTTGCCGATTTCACGTCCAGGGAGCTTCCATTGCAGTCAGCCATGTGTGCTTTTGACTGTGCCCAGGTTCTCGCTGAGTGGGTGGCAACAGTCCAGGAGCGTGTTGGGCGCTATCTTGGCATTTTAGGAAAAGACGACATCGATTTTGGCCAAGTCCCTGGAATCATGTTGCTCGAGGAAGAGGACTGCAAACTGCTGACAAAGGTACAAGAAGTTCTAAACAGTGCAGAGATCAAGATGAACTATGAGCTTGCAAGTGTTGGAGCAGTCCCACAAAGAATTCCCGGAGCTGATAATTGCGGCTACGGAGGCAAAATCTTGAAGGTGACAGCCTACATGCTGGATAGGGCTGCCATTTGGCCTGGTGAGTGAAAGTACGTTACAGAGCGCAGGACTATGCTAATCCGGATTTTAGTTACGCATCTCATGGCACGCAGCTTGGAGACTCAAGCCAATCACATGAGAGTGCGAGCAGAGGAGTCCGTATCTCAACGTGAATAGGGGTTTCATACCTTTCCTTCTCCCATGGAGCGACCACACAACAAAAGCGAAGACGGGACTTGAAAAGTATACACCAAAAGTATCTTTCTGTAAAAAGTACGACATTCGGGCTGGAGGCTGCCCCTCCAACCTCATTTATTCTAACAGTACATATGGGCGGAGGGTCGTTCAATTGAACAGACATAGTCCCTCGTGGTGGCTGGCGCCCTTTGAGGTTCTGACAGTTTTACGATTCGCTCACGAACCTTACGAAACCTCCTCGATATGACCCCACCGCTTCTTCTTATTCACGATCAGACACGCGCATCAAATTCATGATAATCGCATTCACACGCTTCCCTTTCGATGGCCACACGGCCATACTTTCACCCATAAATATACCATCTCTTACATTCGCTCGTTGATCTGTTCATTACACAACAACAAATTCGTTGGTTGATCCATGAACATTGCCTTCTCCGCACTGGATTTCCGCGGAGTTTATTACTGGAACTCTGCTATTTGCAAAGAATTGGATTGGTTCTGTTGCATGGATGTTATTGCTTCGGGTTGGATGGCTTTTATAGCACGACACGGCGTGTTGGGGGTTGACTGATGCTTTGGCCTACTTCATGACGATCACGAAACAAGATGGGGTTTGGCGAAAATGGGGAGGTGGGCTGAGCGTCTTTAATCCGTGGAAACAAAAATCTAGGGGATGGAAGAGAAAAGGGATAGGAAACAATGGCAAGCAAGCAAGCGGCGTGCTGAAGGCGCAAGGACTTCAACACCTGCCTGCATGTCTTGCTACGTGGATGGGAAATGGGATGAATGACCATCGTGTCATTTGGCTGGTACTTCGAGTGAACGCAGGTACTTTACCATGCTTTGATTTACTTACTTAGCTTGCACAAGCAGGACAGTAAAATAAATGAACACGCAGCCAGGCGCGATTGGCCATCCCAGCATCATCTGATCTCATTCGAGCTCATATTCTTGCCTTTACAGCATAAAGTCTTGCTTCATTCTCGGTGTAATGTTATAGGACATCTAAACATCCATCAATCATGTGTCGTTCCCATCCCATTCTTCCATGCGAGCCCTCAATTCTTCCCAGACTTCGATCGTCAGATGGAGCGAGCAGCGATGTCACTCTGTGGCTTGCACCTGCCTGTAAGGCTTTATTCGAGCGCCTGCCTGCCTCCCTGGACTTGAATGCAGCATACCTTGAACCACATCACACACCTTTCTTTCTTTCGGTGCGTCGGAATACCTGTGCCGCGCGCCTGCATTCTGCATCTTCCTTCCCAGCGTGCATCGACTTAAGAGAGACAGTCAAATGAATCGTCTGGCAAGTTCCGAGACACTCATTCAAGGATCGGCTGCGACTTCACTTGCGATACGAAATTCTCGGCAGTACTCGTAGATCCTCAGGGTGTCCTGGATGCTCTGAAGCTTGCTGCTGAAATGGCTGGATGCATGCAGAGGGTAGAATGGAGTCGACTGCATATCTAGGTACATGTCTTGTATGCAGGTTATGCATGAACGTGAGCGGCATCGCAGCGAACTGCACGCAGAAGAAGGTTTTATAGTGGGCGTGGGCGTCCAGCCAAAGGACTCGTACACCGTAGAATTACCTCACGTAGACGAGGTATTTCCTGTGGTTTGGTGGAGGGTCTTATATCATGTGCATGTATGTATCTACCTGCTTTGAGGTATGAAGCTTTTCAATTAGGTTCAAGGAATGAGAGGGATGATGTGGTTCTAGTGCATTTCTTTGGGGCGTGCTGAAATTGTGTGCAATGTGGTGGAGTGCGGTCAGCAAGTAAGCAAAGCCGAAGCACCTGCATTTTTGTGGCTGGCTGGTTGGGCTGGGCTGCCTACCGAGGAATGAGGGGTCATTTTCAGGGCATCTTCCTCTTTTCTTCATTTTCCTTGTCTCTCAAAAGTTGAGGCCATTGGTGAGTTGTTCTAGCATGCTCTCCATCTCATTCGTTCACAGCTCTGCGGAGACTTTACTTTCTGGCCACTAAAACACGATCGTGCCTTATTGTAGGGCTGGGAACCCAAAGGCTAGTTTTTGCTTTTTCTTGCTGTCGCTTGTGTGGTGGTTTTTGGAGGGGTTAAGAAGGAGGGGCAGGTGAGAGAGTGAGCAGTCACTTTGGAGGGGTCGAAATGGCTTGTGTAAGGTGTCGGCTTTTGGCGAAAGTCATGCTGTGTTACAGTACGGTGAAGCAAAGTCACTCGTCAGCGTGTTTGCTGGGCGTAAGCTCAGCTGAACAGATGGACGGCGAGGTAAGACGATAATAAGGCTTGTTTCACAGGAGATATGGTTTAGTCTGTGTCTCCAGGTGAGGAAGGCGGGTGAGCGATATGTGAGATATATGAGGGTGCCTTGCCCTTTGAAGCAGAAAGTTGAGTGTCTCTTCTCGTATCAGACTTTTTGAGCTTGAGTCGGACCAGAAAGAAGAAAATGAGGATACTGCATATTGCAGACACGAAAAGACAAGACAAGAGTCATCAAACGAACGAGAGCTCCTTCCTCAAGTGTCAAGCGACGACAGACTCACCTAAAGTGTCTGATATTCGTTTCATTTGATTTGATCAGGAGCCAAGATCGGTGGTTGTTTTGAGACAAAGACGGTCAGCAGTTCACTTCCACTTTATTCACTCTTTACCTACCCACCTGTCTCCATATTCTGGACCTCAGATGCTCACTCGAGCCTCTTCCCTCAGCCTAAGACTCATTCGTCCCAACAACACGTCAGATTGTCGGATTTCCGCTACCAAAAGTCAAATTTTTGGTCCGGTCATACATCGATTCTGCACCATGAGTTCCACCAAGTTGTCGGATAGGCCTGTGGGCAGGAAGTTTGTAATTGCTTGTGATGGTAAGCTTTCTTGTACTGGAATCATGGACAATGACTAACTTCGACCAGGAACATGGCAGGTGTGAAGCTCAAGATTGAAGGCATTTGACATGAGCTTATGAACTCAACAGAACAGTGACATGGGAGTTGACACTTCGCCCTTCTCACCACCCAAGGCCCAGATTCCCTCAAACGTGACCCGTATCGTCAGAGCACTTAACCACCGAGACGAGAAGGGCATCACACAAATCGCCTTCTATCAACGTGGAGTCGGTACCGATAACTTTGAGGACAAAATCGTCGGCGGTCTGACAGGCAACGACATCGCCGAACATATCCGAGAAGCATATGCTTTCCTCGCAAACAATTTCAATCCAGAGAACCAAAAGGACCTTGACGATGAGACCAAGCCTCGAGACGAGATTGTTTGCCTGGGATTCTCGCGCGGTGCATACACGGCTAGAGCTATCGCTTCGTTGATCAGTGATATTGGTCTCTTGACGAAGATGGGGATGGAAAACTTCTGGGCGATCTTTGGGGATTGGATGAAGCAGGATGTGGAGGGTGAGCAGAGCAAGTGGTTCCTAGTGACGTATCCGGAAATTGCAAAGAAGTTCCAGGCTGTCCATGGGAAGCAAATCGCATTCACCGATAAGGAGTATAGGGAGACGTTGATCAATGTGGGTTCCTGTTTAGACTATGTTGAAACAGAGACTGACAGTAGTAGGCTGGTTTGACGAGATGGGGTATGCCTGTCAGAGCCGTGGGTGTATGGGATACTGTTGGTATGATTGTTTGGGACTTTTTTCAAAAGATATATATACTGACAACGAAACAGGTGCTCTCGGCATTCCATTACCTTGGAACAGCAAGAATGTCAAGCCCTTCTCATTCGTCAACACCAAAGTTGCCAGAGCTGTCCAGCACGCATTCCACGCACTAGCCATTGACGAACACCGTAACCTCTTCACACCAACCCTTTGGGAACAGCCAAACGAAGGCTCAGCTCAGAAAGTCAACCTCAAAGTTCTAAAGCAGTGCTGGTTCCCAGGTCCTCACTCAAATGTGGGTGGTTCCTACCCAGATGCCGGGATCTCCAACATTACGCTTGCCTGGATGATCTCTCAACTGGAAGACACAGACGGCGGAATCTTGTCCTTCAACTCCAATTACCTCGACTACATCCAAGACCTGAACAAAAAATTCTACGCTACAGAGAAAGAGCCTATCCGCCCCTGGGGCTTTGGCAAACTCTACGATTCCTCTATGATCACTGACCCGATCACATTTGCGCAAGCCTTGAAGCCGGTCACAAGAACTCCAGGTCGCTACCACCGTATCAGCACCGAAGATGGGAAGCAGACGAACGTTCCATTGAAAGGAACAGGCGAATGCATTCATCGCTGCGTACGCGTGCGAATCAATGGTGGAGGCAAAGGTCCAGAAGAGAACATCGATGACACTGTCTTGGAGAAGGCATTTACGTTGGTGAAGAAGGCGGCTGGATTCCATCCTGATAATACAGAAGAAGGAGCATTCTACGATAGTCCAGCGTTGAAGAACTTCACTTTGGTAGAGCCGCCTGCTGTTAAGACTGCTAAGGATCCAGCTGGGTCAGCGGTCGGCGTTTATTGGAAGGGGAAGGATGGGCTTGGGGATTTACCAGAGGATGGGCTGGGGAAGACGGAGATTAGACTGTTGGAGAGGAGTGTGGGTGTCAAATGAAAGTTGTGATAAGTGCTCAGGGGAAGAAAAAGTTTGTTTTGCTCTGTCTTGCCTTGCGCAATTTGTTTGTTTATGGCTGGCAATGGAAATAAGCGAGGAGAAAAGGAAAAGGGGCAACATTGCAATCTTGGAACCTGTCCTTGGAGGGTAATATAACCTGCAGATCGAAAGAGAAACAGTCTTCCGTCATTAATACCTGCTTGACTTTGACTGTGCTTTTCTTGTGGCTGAGCTAGATCTGAAGGAAGTGCGCCGTTGTTTTGGCGACCAGACCATAGCCTAAAATCCACTGAATAGAGAGCCCAGAGGTGGATGCAGACGCTCTGAGAACTATTGAGGGTACCTCCCCTCGGTGGTGAGGACATGCTATAAAGGAAGCGCCTACGAGTCGATGAAACTCATCTAGCAGATTGAATACCTCATCTTATTGTGTTTACTAACCAAGAGGTGTAAAAATACTAGAGCCATGCTCTTGCAGACCAACGCATGCTTGCATTTCATGCGCCACAGGATGAGAACCATGGCGCTGTGCAAAGAGGAGTAAAGATAAACATGATGTATGGATGAGCTCCAATATGCAAATCTATGCTTCGTACCGAACCCTTCGTGACAAGTCTTCCATACTGGATGCTTGAAAGGAAAATCATACATTCTACCCAAAGCCCATGCCTGTGCCATGATAATAATGAAGTGGACCGTGTATAATGCCGGCATACCACTATATGAAGCCACGCAACTCCAATCGATCCAGCACAACGCCCGCACCTGTGATACTATGAAACTGTCTCGACTTCAACCCCAGTAGCTCCTTCGCCAACCTTCTTCTCTTCCTCGACCTTCTTCTCTCCATCAGCTTTCGCCTCCTCTGTATTACTAGCCTTCCGTTTCTGCTCCTGTTCATCCGCCACCGTTTTCTCCAAAGCTCGCACGAAATCCGCCGCCAGCTTCTCATAGCTGCCCTGCAGCCCACCCTTGATAAATCCCATTAGGGCCCTGTTACTCCAAACCTTGCCAGACTTCTCCAGAACACAGCCCTGCCCTTCCGCAACAGGATCCCGGACAATCCACGTAGTTACACTCTGGACGCCCATAGGCGCGTGCGTAATACTTATCATGCCGTCCGCGGTATGCTGTACGCTGGTCTGGTAGGTCAGCTCGTTGGGCACGAACCGCTTGATCCAGCTGCCCTTCCAGTGTCCGCCTTGAACTTCGTTCTCGCCGCTGGAGGGTGTGCCTTGGTGCTCGGTGACGTGGTAGACGGGGAGAGTGGAGATGTCGCCGGGGATTGTGGGGGGCTTGTGGGCTGCGGGGACGGAGGAGTAGAATTGTGTGGATGTTGATGGTGGGAGGAGCGTGTAGGTTATTTTGGAGGGGTTGAGGTCGAGCATGCCGGTATCGTTGTGGAGGAGGGAGAGAGCTTGCGCTTTCGTTATGTTTGGGGAGAGGGTTGTCTTGGTTTTGACTTCGGTGGTGGTTGTGAGGACTGTGTGTTGTTAGCTGTCTGTCGATGTTGTCGAAGAAGGACAGCTTACAAGACATTGTGGCGGATTAATAGTACAGTACCTGATCAAGATCGGGAGAGACGTGTGATGCTAAGAAGATATGTGTACTTGTGCTCCTGGAAACGGAGTGAATGATAATGGAAGGAAGGAAGGAAGCTTCCAGGAAAAGAGCCTGGAGATTCAAAGGAAATGCAAAGGCAACCGAGACTGTTGCGAACCTCGAAATCCGTACTTGACTTTATCGAATCCTATTCAAGTCCGCGAGGGAGGTCTAGAACGAGGGAGGTACTTAGGAGGGCTGCAGTGGAAGTGAGTGCACAGAGTGAAGCTCGCGACACAGCTGAAACGACATCGATTGGCAAACCGAGCGAGGCGCAGTCTGCAGTCCTTCGTAGCTGCAGAATGTAGGAATGCAAGATCGATAGGACCTGCCTACCCTTGATCTCCATTCGTACCTACCTTGAGTACAAGATATCTGCGCTCGTAGATGCGGTCGCGAAAGAGAAGGGGGTTTTGGAGATGGAAACGGGACAGCTGCATGAGTGAACGCTGCTGTGGTGGAGAATCGAGATGGCTGGAGCCTCAGCCAGGGTCGGAAATATCTCCGGATTAAACGCTGCAAAATGACGACAGAAGAACCCACAGAACATCCAGAGAATCAGATACCTGGAGAAGGGAGGAATTTGCAACAGTTTTTCCAGTAAAGAAGCAGTACCAATCCTTATGACATCTGCTATGTCACATTAATTGCGCCGCCTAGGAGAAGTCTGGGGACCCCGCGTTCACGTGGGAGCTTCACGTGCGAAGGTGCACAATTTCATAAGTCTGGCACAACGAAGACAACTGTTCTTCCCGTTCCCATGGGGATTTGTTGTGGGATGAAAAGTGGCAACGTTACATCTTTCCCTGCTGAGATTCGGACCGTCTCTTAGCACAGATACATGCGCGATGTTGATCATCTTCTACAAGTAGCTTTACATGTCCAAACTCGCTTCCCGCTTCTGGGAATTCGGATTCGGATCCGATCCAAACAAAGACCGCACCGCATATCGCCTTCTCAATATTCCGTTACTGTTCCGAATCAGAAATATTTGATGGATGCTCAAGATAATCTTAAGCTGTAGAAAGTCTCATGTTACAATATACATTCAAAAAAACATGACTGAATGAAGATAATGCCAGAAACGTTGGACTAAAAACAACAGATATTTCTCCTTCATTAGCGAAGCGAGCCCATCCTTTCGGCTTAGTTTTCACCGAGCCTGATGTCCACCCGTCTCAGCATCTAATTTTCCGAGACTCTGATTGGGTTTCGACCACATGGCAACGCACAGGAGGCCATCCTCGTGTTCTTGAAGATCAAGCCTTGACAAGAGAATCTTCTTCCATTGGATCCATGTCCAACGGCTGAGGCGCGTGGGTATGGCGTGGAAATCCCAACGCCGCCAGCGTCATTTCGGAGCTTGATTGCAGAATTGGGCATGGGGAAGGACATCTCACAGGGCTGCCATACACACATGGGTATCAATATGCTGGTCGATATGACGTCTGGTTGTCTCGACGTGAAGATGAAGTCCTGGATGTTACATGATGATGGCCGTGATCAAAGAAATTACTGACAGGACTGAGTCACTTCGACAAAGATTCTGCAAACTCCAGAACTTGGAATTCCAGCAACCCCTCAGCAAAAGCCTGGTAAGATTAGTGAAACGGAATGTTGGGTATGGCAGGACATTAGATTGACCCTTTCCTCAAGCAACTCATGTCAAATACTTAACGAAACCTCCGCGGCAGGAGCCCTTGACTAATAGCAGCGCAAGTTCTCCCAATGAAAAGCCAAGAGATATCCCAAACAAGATCGGACATCGATAGCCACCTCCATCATCCCTGTTTACAGCACCGGCTCCCTGGCTCTTGACATACGACTCACAAAACAAGCTGCGAATGGCTTCAAGGATCGACATCCACTATTTCATCGGTGCCGAACTTTGCACCAACGAGATTTGAAGAAAACCGAAGACCCTGTTGTCTAGAATTCCGGACAACGAATGACATTAAATATCGTACCTCCATAGGAACGGATCTGCACATCCTGCTGAAGGGATCCGATTAACCGTTGCGGGGTGGGCTAGAGTGTAACTTCTCATGACTGACATCTCGAGAAATCCTTGTCAAGTCCAGAATGTTGTCGGCCCTTTTGATGCTCCACAGACGTGAAGGAAAGATATAGTTTCTAACCTCCCCCGAAACCTGCGATCTTCTTTCCTTCAAGACTTGAGGTCGCGGTGAAGCAGTTGATATCGATTTCGTCTGTTGACACATCAAGTCAAAATGTATCAAGTTGGAAACGTTTACGTTATTGCTGCTGTGGCAGTGGTGGGTGGTGCGTTGTTTGGTTTCGACATCAGTTCTATGTCAGCTATCATCTCTACCAAAGCCTACCTCTGTTACTTCAACCAAGGTCCATATTATTTGGAAACTGACGGCAAATGCTCTGGTCCCGATCCTGATGTCCAAGGTATGGATTGACTCTCTATTGGACAAAGCAAAACACAAACTGACAATGATCTTAGGAGGCATTACGGCTGCTATGCCTGGTGGATCATGGCTCGGCGCTCTGGTTTCAGGGTACCTTTCCGACATCTTGGGACGGAAGAAGGCTATTCAGATCGGCTCTATTATCTGGTAAGTCAAGAAAATGTCTGTTGCTTTGATTCCCGCTGACAGATATATAGGTGCATTGGTTCCATAATTGTCTGCGCTTCACAAAATATTCCAATGCTCGTTGTTGGAAGAATCATTAACGGCTTCTCCGTTGGCATCTGTTCAGCACAGGTTCCTGTATATATCACTGAGGTAGCACCTCCAAGCAAGCGTGGAAGACTTGTTGCTTGCCAACAATGTGAGTCCTGCCCTACTCCGTCACTCTCCTCGACATTTGTTGACCATAACTTGCAGGGGCTATCACTTGGGGTATTCTGATTATGTTCTACATCTCCTACGGATGTTCCTTTGTGGATGGTCCGGCTGCCTTCAGAATTCCATGGGGTCTCCAGATGCTACCAGCAGTCTTCCTATTCTGCGCCATGATGTTCCTGCCAGAATCCCCACGATGGCTTGCCAAGAAGGATCGCTGGGACGAGTCTATCGCCGTTCTTGCTCTGGTACATGCCAAAGGAGATCAGACTTCGCCATTCATCGCTAAGGAGATGTCGGAGATTCGTGAGGTTGTCGAGTTCGAACGGTCTAATTCAGACGTCACGTATCTGGAGCTCCTGAAGCCTCATATGATCAACCGAACGCATATTGGTGTTTTCACTCAAATCTGGTCCCAACTTACGGGTATGAACGTCATGATGTGTAGGTCTTGACTCTAGTATAATGCTTCATGATTGCTGCTGACCGAATGCAGACTACATTACCTACATTTTCACGATGGCCGGTCTTGGAAGCAATGTCTTGCTACCATCTTCGATTCAGTTTATTATCAACGTCGTTATGACAATCCCCGCGATCCTGTTCATCGATCGCTGGGGCCGCCGACCAACCATGCTCGTCGGAGCCTTCTTCATGGCCCTCTGGTTGTTCATCAATGCTGGTCTTCTCGCCACCTACGGCACCAAGCCAACCCCAGAGCAAGGTTTCACCTCCAAGGCAGAATCGATCTCAATCGTTGGCGCACCAGCCAAGGCTGTGATTGCTTGCACCTACCTATTCGTGGCTTCATATGCTCCTACGTGGGGACCTGCTTCATGGTACGTACTGGGAAACCCATTTTCTTCTAATCTCTCCTGTCTCGGGACCGCAGTCTTCTGAGACATGCATATCCTTGTCCCTAAACATTCTTTATATGCACTTGCTGACTCCCCATTGCTCATAGGATTTATCCCTCTGAGCTCTACCCACTTCGAGTACGAGGAAAGGCAGTCGCACTTTGTACTTCAGCCAACTGGGCATTCAGTAAGTCACCTCACGCCCAATTCGCACCCAAGTTATCAGCGTATACTAACAAACGCACCTCCATACTTTGCACTCGCATACTTTGTTCCCCCAGCGTTCGAGAACATCCGCTGGAAAGTTTACATCGTCTTCGGGGTCTTCTGCGTCTCAATGTTCATCCACGTCTTCTTCCTTTTCCCTGAGACGGCTCAGAAGCCTCTTGAAGAAGTCGAAGAGATCTTCGCTGATGATACACCTGGTAGCATCAAATACTTGGGTACGCCGGCGTGGAAGACACATGTCGATACTCACACTAGACGTCTCGAGAGAGGTGAGATGGATGCTGAGGAGAAGTTCGGGAGACGGATCAGTCAAGAGGAGGCGCCTGCAAGGGTTAGCGAAGCTACGAAGGTTAACTGAAGAGTCAAAGTTTGGGTGGATGGATGTCGTGGAAAAGGCGGAGAGCGAGGGAATGGTGCTGGGTTGGACATCTGTGCTGAGAATAATTTCTGGCAATCAACTGATGACCATCAGCCTATATAATTTCTTTGCAGAACCGTAGTCACAATCTGAAATTGCTATTATGTCTCCTTCCTCGAGCCCTCGTGTATTTTGATACAGCCATTTGAGAAGAGCACCAAAGTCTCCCCTCATCAGCACAATTGTACCATCAAGCTATTGATTAACATGCGCTCTGTATCACAGTCGTATGAGAACCAGATTACAAAATAAAGGATCAACACGCAGAATCGAGGGGAGGTCTTTCCACCAGGCGATCCTTCGGCTAAATTTGATCGCACCAGAATCAAAACAAAGTCGCCTCTCGACATGAATGTCCCCCTGGCAGGGGCAACACTCTCCAAAATGCTAATTTGTTTGAACTTTTGTATACGTTCATTCGAAGTCTTCCAAAATTGCTCGCACAGTGCTCGTACCCTCAATTCCTAGTACACGAATTCGAAAATGGAAGTATAGGCTGGTGCGATGGGCGTTGACTTTCACGGCCGACTCCCAAATTCAGTCTTCGGTTCCGAGGTCAGCTTCATCATCCGGTCCAATCAGTCTTCTTCCTATTGCTTCTTCTATGAAGCAGAATTACTTAGGTTATCATGGGGTGGAAGGGTTGAGACTTGGTAGGTCCTTGAATATAGGGGTTGCAGACTCAGGGAGGTATCCATTGATCACGTTGGATTCCGACTGTCGGATCGAAATGATATTAGCTGTATTGGGACATACAACGAGACATGTGAACAATTACCTGTAAGATTGAGGCCCATTCTTCGTCAAAATCGACTTGCCCACATGCTCTGATAAGAGTGTTCCAGCTCGAGAAGCTGTGTAAGTGTAGCATGTCGGCCAAGAAAGTATAACGAAGCATCTGATCAGTTCTTAGTTTATTTCGGGATAGCTCGTCCTCGTAAAGATGTACCCCTGGCTCACACCTCCTCGCGATACCTCCGGAAATAATGAGGTACTTTTCTTATCCCTGTCGGAGTGAGATTGATATTAACCTTTATCGAGGAGAGAGATAAGCGAGTGTGGTGTGTTTGTATCAACGAGACAGGGGGACGAAATGACCCTCCCCGCTTACAAGCGAGGCATGGGTGTCACAACATCAGTTCCTCCCACTCCATTATTCATGATGATGTTGGATGTTCTGTTCCTGCTTCGTGAGCTGAGTACTCCTGGGATCTCCCTTCGATACTACCACTATCAACAACATATACAGAAATCTTTTACAGCTTCTGATCTGGAATTCTGAACACAAGCGATGTTTACTCTCAGCCAGCCGGGCGTGAGATTGACCATGTTGCTCATTTCGACACTGGTGTTGAGTCTCCTACCATTGGTAGCAACTCGTGCGGTATCACCACTGCCAGCATTGGCTGAACTACTTCCAGTACCTGGAATCAGTCTAGATGTCAACCTTCACCTGAGTCAAAACACCACCGTTGCATACCACCGGTTGGGAAAAAGGGCATTAAGTCAAACCTCCATCACCAAAGGGCGTAGATTGGATTGCATGATGTCAGCTACGATTACGCACGCCCAGCAGATAAATGGAGGCGTTCAAGTGGAGGAGAACTTCGATGAATATCTCTCTCTCCTGCTCGACGAAGGATGGGAGCAACAAACTATCGACCCCAAATACTCATCGTCTGGCATCCAAGCGAATCTACAGACTCTGACGGGGGCAGATCCCGATAATACCGAGTACGTATATTTTCTCAGTAAAGAGTCTGGAGAGATTGACGGTCAACCTATTTCAGTAAGTCTTTCATAGCTTAACCTCAATCGCGGAAAGCAGACTTATGACGACAGCCAACAGGAGCATTCTTCGGCAACGGCATTAATCCGCAAGGAGGAATCATAATTGCCGACAACAACAAGACACCAAGGTACGCACTTGGCCAAGTACCATTTTTCCCAATCTCCAGAATCGTGCAGTGGTCTCAAGCAGCTTTCGGAGAATGGGAATACCAGGCAGGCGCAGTAGATGTAGGGATTTCGAGCCTTCGCTATGTCATCAGATCATGGGTTACGAACACAGAAACTCAGGACCAGGTTGTCGAGGCTCTGAGAGGCGTAGGACAGACTAGCATTCCTGGGATCGCAAGTCGGCAGGTCTTCAGACGGACTTCGACAAATCAGGCGGAAGTAGATGGATTCTATGCAATGCTGGGCACGCCGAATGGTGCTTCGACCGGATTTTTGTTAGCGACACATAAGGGAAAGCTTGGGATCAAACGGGTCGCAAGTATTGCCGTCTGGAACCACCCCTTATCGGATGTTGATCTCAACAGTTGGAGAGATGGTTGGAAGCTCAATATGCTGTTTACGTTGGAGCCTGTGGCAAATCCCACGACGGGGAACCCTCAGAAAGCGTGAACATTCTTTTCTGCATATCCCAATCGTTCGAATGTCCAAGATTCGTAGGTCGAGTGACAGGCGCAGACTTAGGTTGTTAGGAGGCATTGAAGGAAGGATCGGCTCAACAAGGGCTCGATATCTTACATTCGATCAGGGTCAATTTTGAAATGCAATCACATTGATGAACGGAATTTTGGGTTGATAGAACCATCATTCATTTCTCACAAAGTAATCGAGACCGTGCCTTTCAAGATCAAGTCTTCCTTGTCTCGTCACTTCATCTTCTGCATCTGAAAGCCTATTTACCACGACAGCAAGCTCTTCTTCGCTCAAGATACTACGCCAGGAGAACCAGAATTGTGAAGGGCGCTTTCTAAGAGTCGTTTCCTGACCCACATAAAGTGGCTCGTCAGCTAGTTGTAGTGTAGCCAGCCTCTGATTGTCCCATAATGCAAAGCCCAGCCGACGGAATACGGAGAAAGAAACACCATTGATGGGCGACTCATCGCGAGAAATCAGCCCGTGAAGCGCCAGGTGGACGGGTCCTCGATTCAAGAGACCATTAGGTGAATACTGGAGGTGTCGAACAGTCCCTGACCGAAGCACCCAACTCCATGCATCATCTGGTATTTCAGCAAGCCCCACATCTTCCTTTGATGCTTCTTCCTGCGGTGGAAGATCGCCACCACTAGATTCGTCAAGATATTCCTGTACACTCACAATCTCGTGATATGTGGTCATGTGCGGATGAGCACAGGGGAAGAGTTCATCCAGCTGCAAATTTGCAATTCTGCTCACATCAGACTCTGACCAGCCATCTAACCGAGACTGTTTGCCAGCCCGTCTGAAGTCGTACAACAGTTGCAAGCGCCAGAAAGCACGGAAGACCACCTGCTCTTCGATCCAGGATGGCGGCTCCATGCATGGGGTCTCGTAGAAGATACCTTCAACCTCACGTAGCCAACCTGGTACCATCATTTCGTGCGGCCCATACGGCGCCTCATAGTCGAATCCCTGGTCTACAGGTCGCTGGAGCCTCGGTTGAACTTCTCGAAGCCTTTCGAGGTAGTATTCCAGGCATGAATGAGTGAGATGATACATCCGGCCAGCCGTACCCAAGACACTAAGTGGGCAAGATGTGGGCGTTGGTATGGAACATGGCGATTCTGGCGCGCTGTTTAACACCATGGTAGGTCTGACAAACCGCTCAAGAAAGGTATCGAAAGACCAGACGGGCATCTCACCCGATCGAAGTAGTGCTACTAGCAATATCAGGTCGCGGACTTGCGGCGTAGTGACCGATCGGTTCGAAGTGACTTCGCGGAGTATCTCCGAGCCATGGGATATCCAAAGACGATAGATGGATGGCAGTGCGAGTGCCAGGTGATGTAGAGATCGGAGGTCAGGTACCGATTTGGCAATTTGCAATAGTATTTCCGGCGGCGCAGTATTGATAGAGGCTGCTGCTGGGCCTTTGATCTCACTATCCATGATTGAGAATGACAGCGGGAGAGCAGGGGTTGATGGTGAGATCAACGTGGACGGCGAGGGTGAGGGTGAGGGCGAAGATATGTACGACGGAGTACACGGAGTATAGAAGGCAAACCCTCAGCAGTATGACAAGAGACTCCTGAACAGGAGGGAGAACAGCAAAGGGCAGTTATAGTGGTGTGCTAGTGCTGGATGGTTGCGAGAGATGACAGCCAATGACGCTGCAGAGCTCGAAAGACTCGGAGTAAATTGACATCGAAAGCTGGGCACAAGCACCAGATGATGTACCGTGCCGCCGGATGATGGAGTAAAAGGAAGTCATCAATGACATCGAAGCCGTCCTGGCGATGAATGACAACCACAGAAGGGGGAGGGGTGAGATTAAGGTTCCTAGGAGTGTACGGGGATAAAAGTGGGGTGGCATGGGACGGGACGGCGGGATGTGTTTGGACCATCACTCAACGGCCTCCCTCGTCAACCTCCCTTCCTCCCTTCCTCCCCCACACTACCAAGCAAACCCCCTTCTTGTGGTAAGCTGTAGCTGCACGTTTCCTCCGGAGAGTTCCTACATACAGATATCGGACCGTACCTGCGCAATATATTCGCACAGCCTCATGCAGTATTGTGGCACATCTGAGATTCATCTCGGATATTGTTCCTAGCATGTCGTCTTGGCTGCATTTCCCGTTCTTTCGAGCCTCCGGATACCTAGCTACGTTGACAATGACAAGCTTACTTCATAGGCTTGTGTCATTTGACAGAGTTTGCTAGGTTCTTTACAGTACAGTACAACGCGAAAGTCGTTCAGATGATCCTAGACGAAGTAGAACCTTGGCATCACCATGCACTTTATGGCTCGTGGAAGCACTCGGCAGGACATCATTGGATGACTTGCTGACCATCTTGGTAAGTCGAAATATCTAGGTATGGTTGATATTTTCTATTAAGACGAATATTACGGAGAGGTCCCTTGACACTAGTCGGACTCTCTCGTTTTCTTGAGACCTTCTGGATACCCGAAAGCTTCTGTTGATTTGCACATCTTCATGCTATCAAGTGTAACAAGATGAAGCTCACCATAATTCTTGCCCTCGTCCGCCTCGCGACAGCACTTGATCTTCCCCCGTTGCCTGATTGGTATGACAAGTCTAAGCTACCGCCAGGAATTCCTGGGGTAAGTGCTCTCACGAGGAGATTCGAGGCTTCAATTGATGTTGATCTCATAGGAAGCTCCAGAGTATATGGTAGATAACACAAGAAACACATTTGGTGTTGCTCCAGATAAAGGTATGGCCATTCCAATTCGTTCCAATCAACGTTGCTGAGATTTTTGCTCAATAGGTACCCTCGACAAACCAGTCACCGAGCCTGAGCAGCAAGTCCTCCTAATGAACATGAACAATCAGAGTGATGCCTCGGTTCCAAGTAGCAACGGTACGCTCGAGTATCGTCAAAATGGTGGTTACTGGTACGAGAACATTAAGCACGGTGATATGCCATTTGCTCCAAGTGGATATCAAATGTTCCGCAACGTCAAGGAATTTGGAGCGACAGGTGACGGGAGTACGGACGATACCGCAGCGATCAATCGTGCAGCTTCCTGGCTAAGTCAGGCCAATGACAACGAAAGATGCGGCCGTGAATGTGGACAGACCACGATACTTGGCGCCGTTGTATACTTCCCTGTAAGTGCTGGGCTGGATTGAAGAAATGACCAAGCTGTCACTCGCTCGACTTTGAAGAGCTGTACTGACTGACTTTGGCTATAGAGTGGGATATATTTGATCAGCAGTCCAATCATACAGTATGATGACTCCCAATCTTTGTTAATATGATAAGAGTACTAACACTTGACAAGGTACTACTTCACACAATTTGTGGGAGATGTGAATGCTAGACCGACAATTCGTGGGTCAGCTAATTTCACAGGTATGGCTTTGATAGATTGTGATCCGTACATACCCGGCGGCAATGGAGCCAACTGGTATATCAACCAGAACCAGTTCTTTCGCCAAATTCGCAACTTCGTCTTTGATCTGAAGGAAATGCCATGGTGGGGCCAGGATGGTGATCAATTCTACGCTCCGACTGGGATCCACTGGTATGCTCTCACTCATGAATCCTCAAGTTGAACTGCACGCAGTACTCACCTTGGTATAGGCAAGTCTCACAGGCGGCTTCACTCCAAAATCTCGACTTTCAAATGCCATTGAGTGATAGCCGCGGGTCCACTAACGCAACTGGAATCTTCATGGAGAACGGATCCGGAGGGTTCCTCAGCGACTTATATTTCTACGGAGGAGGTATTGGATTTCGCGCTGGCTCTCAGCAATACACTGCACGTAATCTCAAGTTTGAATTGACTCTTACGGCCATCAGCATGATCTGGGACTGGGGCTTCACTTGGCAGAATATTGAAGTCAATGCTTGCTGGGTGGCCATTGAAGCCAAAAGTGTCGGTGGACTATATAGTCAGGGTTCAGCAAGTATCACGGTCTTAGGTGAGCACTACACACGATCATTGCCCCTGATTCCTTGTGTTGAATGAGCAAACAGACTCCTACTTCCGAAGCGTACCATATCCTATCGTATTACGAAATGGTGGGCCGCATCCGAACATCATCCTCGACAACGTTCGAGTCGAAGCTTCGGCATCTGTTGTCTTGATAGATGGCGGAGAAACTATTCTTCCTGGATCACAGGGACTTCTATACTATAATTCATGGGGTATGGGTAAGCGTTACACGTCACAAAATGGGAATGGAGAGGTGGTTACTGGTTTCATCGACCCGCCTCCACAAAAGCCGCCATCTCTGCTTGACGGTTCTGGCAATATTTTCGCACGCTCCAAGCCAACGTATGGAAATCTCGGTGCTGGAAGCTTTGTTGTCGCCACGGACACATGTAACAATAGGGGCGAAGGCGATCAGTCGGACAACATCAATCGCCTCCTCGCTGACAATGTCGGCAAACCAATTTACTTTCCTAGCGGTGTCTATCTAGTGGAGAAGACTATAGATATCCCAGTCAACTCGATTATCGTTGGTGAGCTATGGCCGCAAGTATGTTTACCAAGAGAAAGCAGCCGAAGTCGTTCTAAAATACCATGTAGATAATGGGTACTGGCGACTTCTTTAGCGATGAGAATGACCCTCAAGTTATGATCAGGTGCGTCAAACCTCTTCCGGTATCTTTATCCTTCTAATATTTCAAAGAGTCGGGAAGTCTGGAGACTCTGGTATCGTTGAGATCTCTGACATGCTCTTTTCCGTCAAAGGCCCCACACGAGGTGCAATCATGATGGAATGGAATGTGCATGAAAGCACTCAAGGAAGCGGTAACTTATTCCTCTGGATGGATCCTGGGTTATGTACTGATGCCATTATAGCTGCCATGTGGGATAGCCACTTTCGAGTTGGAGGAGGGTACTTCTCAGATCTAACAATTGAGGAGTGTCCCAAGTCCACCTCCGATCCTGACCGTGATTGTATGGCTGCATTGTTATTACTACACATCACTCCTACCTCATCGGGGTACTTTGAGAACGTTTGGGTCTGGTAAGCATGTTCCACATGTCTCCAAAGGAACAACGGCCAGTGATGAGATGCTCATGTTGGAATTAGGACCGCCGACCACGACATGGATGTGGAAGTTCCTGGTGGAGTTGAAACCACGACAAGCGCACAGATCAACATATACACTGCGAGGGGAACGCTGATTGAGTCCGAAGGTATGTTGCTGATGTCGTATATTTCAGTCGAAGCTGTACCGATGCCACGACCAAGATCCAATCACAGCTCCTCTTTTGAGCTCATTTATTAACGACGTTTTAGGCCCATGCTGGTTCTATGGGACTGGCTCAGAACACCATCAGATCTATCAATACCAACTCAACAACGCCAGAAATATATTTATGACGCATATTCAGACTGAAACTCCTTACTATCAACCAACTCCTGATGCGACAAAGCCCTATGCAGTAGGGACTTTCTCTGGTGACCCCGACTTCTCAGAGTGCGAAGCAGAATCGACGTGCGCAATGGCATGGGGCCTACGTGTCATTAGTTCTAGGGAAATCATGATTTACACTGCTGGGTAGACCTCTATCGACTGTATCAACACAGAAGCATCGGCTAATATATGTGAATAGCTTGTACAGTTTCTTCTTCTCTTATGATCAAATCTGTCTCGCAGATGAGCATTGTCAAGACAATATGGTCGAAACTAGTTATACTGAGGGCTTCTGGTTTTACAACATTTTCACGAAGGGTGTTGCGCAGATGATTACACCACGTGGTGGAATTCCCGCTTTGCTCGCTGAGGATAACCAGGCGTAAGTCGCCAATTGCTCCTGGCGAGAACATTGCTAAACAGTTCCTAGTGGCTTCACAACTGAGGTCAGTGCTTGGCTAGCCCTTGGGCTTAGTGGTGGGGATCTGGGAGGTGATCAGGGATCGCCGCAAGATGGCTCCGGAGCAGCATACATTGACCCTATCATCTTCGTCAGTCCCAGTCCAACAATTCAGTGTTGGGCTCCATGCACCCTGGTCATTCCCCCTTCACCTCTGGCTGAACCCACAGTCCTGAGTTTTGCACCTGTCGACACATCGCTCGTAGTAGGGTATGTACTGGGGAATTCCATTCTCTTATAATTTTCATTGCTTCGGGAACCAGGCTTGTCAGGATCATGTCCCCGAACTCTGATGAGGCAATCCGAATGTACTATTACTGACTGCCTAATGCGTATAGTGGTTCGACCATCACTACCATCGTTGTACCAACCAGTAAGTACACAACATACGTTTTCCAATCTCGAATACTAAAGCCATTTAGTCACGGTTTCTATCATTAGCTTCTCAAACATAGTCATTCCAGCTTCAGAAACCAGTGATACTTTTGCCTTGCAATCCAGTATCAAGGTACCTCCGATTCTAGTGACAGGTTAGTCATTTAGTCAATCGTGCTGTTGGTTATTTGGACAGTTCTCTGGCTCCTGAAATTTCTTTCGACTTACGAAAGAATTTACTAACTGTCAACCTTGTAGGTGGAGGTGGTACGGTATCGACGATCACCTTGCCAGCTTTCACAACTGCTTCTCGTACCTCAACTATATCAGTCACAGTCCTCCCTACCACTGTCACAGAGATTGACGGTGTGAGATGGACCTTCTCCATGGACCAATTTACCGATCTGAGAAGCCTCACTGGCAGTACGACTCTGACAAGTACGACGCTTCGTGACGAGCCAAAGGCAAGCTCTACTTCTTCGACCACAATATTTCCATTTATATTGGTTGCTCCTGGGGGGTTCTACTGGTCACCTGTCTACCCACCTGGCCCAACGCCGCCTCCGTTGCCAAAGCTTCCCCGCTTGCCTTCCTTCCCACCCGTCCCAAATCCGCCATGCTTCAAGCTTTTCGGAATATTCTCAATCAATTGTCCGCCCGACAAACAACAGCCTACGACTCACTTCACTCGGGGTCCTGTAAAGGTATGTCAAGCCCCTCAGCTGAACTGTGTGAAGCCGCACCCCCTAACACATCGTCAGCCTACATGTACAGCCAACTGTGGTACACTGGAAGATGATTCCAATGATGAAGAGTCTAGCAGCAGCACTTGCAGGACCGCAACATCAACAAATTGCTATACACAGAGCCAAAATACTGTTTGCAACACTTACATTGGATGTGAGTGCCAGACCAGGACAGTTACTGATGCTTGGGTCTCTTGCAACGATCAAACATGCACAACTACCAGAACACAGCCGATCACGGGTTGCTACGTGAGTGCCAGCCAGACAACTGTGGGCGAATACTGTCCCACGCCAGAGCCCACTGACCCAAGAAACTACGACGACGGTAGCAATGATCCAGGTGGCAATGTTGGCGTGACTGTGACTGCCACATATCCACCTACGGCTATCATTGGTGGCACAGGCTATCCATTTCCCACAGGCAGTACCATTGTTGTCGGAGGGTCAACGCTTATAGCACCTACTGGCACATCGCCAGTAACAACAACAGTTGGAGGTGGTACTGTGGTCACTCTTCTCCCTTCAAGCACCGGTCTCAGTATCTCCGTAACTCAACCAGGTATCACACCGGTTCCGACCACCGCTCCCACGCCTCCTTGGACAACACCAGGTCCCGGCAACCCGACAAACCCTAATCCGACCTGGGATGCTGTTTGGATTGAGTTCCGCTGGCAATACGCTACCAATCCAGAATCACCAATTGGAGCACTGGGCACCGAATGGGTATGGTTTGAATGGCCTCATCAAGGTGGTGGGGATTTGCAGCTCTGCTCGACCTATCCTACTTATGAATACCGCGTGGACGATGTTGGGCTAGGGAACGAAGGTTGGCCACCAAGTATGACTTCCAGTGAGGCAATGTATGGACGGACTGGGTGTCGATACATCGGCAATGACAATGGTGCTGGCCAGATGGAGTGCAACAATGTGGCACGCTTTGACTGCATTGAGGACCAGGATGCTAACCAGCAATTCGACTGCACCGAAAATGAGCCGTCCCTTTTCGTAACCTTTGTCCCAAAGGTTAGGTGTATATTCCCTGATACAGCAGGCAGTCAACCTCGGGTGCTGGCTGTCAGCGGAGAAGTGTCCAATGTGAATGGTACCACGGATCAGGAGGTTCAGGTCAATTGGCCCGGATATAGAGCTGCGGATGCTCTTCTGATTGAAAGCTAGAACCATGTAGCTTGGAAATTTGAGTGCGAGTATATAATTTATCTGAAATTCCTCTGATGCTATGATTTGTTGTTTTCGAATTCTTACAGCGCCAACCCGACGGTTCTCATTCCTTGTGGGAGGAGGAGATGGATTCCAAATTTCCCAAGATACCACTCGGCGTCTGCGGTGCTTACCAGAGGCAACAAGTTGTAGAGCAAGTCATTCGGTCTTAATTGCTCGAGCTACCAAGGAGCGTCGCAGCGATGGGCCTGGTTCAATGGACGGATATGTGATTAGAAGAAGGATGCCCCCCGCCATCCCTTTCCTCCTTTTTCACCTATAACTCTACCCTTTGCCTTCCATTATTTCGCCGGTCCCCCCTTCCCCCAAACCTTACATTTGTGTCGATGCTCCTGTTGCTGACTGTCTTCAGAATTAGCTCACTAGATGATCGCAAAGGTGTGGGATCGGGGACCGATTCCAACATCCGTTCTTCCTAAATGCTTTCTTGAGTCAAAGTCGAACTTAGGACTCAACCGGCACAATCTACCGACTCCTATTTCTCGTGTGATGAGGGCTCAGTAATCAAGGAGGGAGGAGCAACATGTGCTAGAAACATCCAAGACACTAGCCCAGTAGATATTTGGAAGGCGGCCCTAAGTTCATACTGCCTTCCCTTTTACTCTGTTCCATCGATTGAAGGGCATTTCGTAGCGTTGTCAGGAACTGCTTCTCCAACAAATGAAAGCACTCAAAGAGAAGAACCACATGAGAGCCGACAATAAGAAGTTCTTCGGCTTTCAGGTGCAAAGCTTCACACTCACCTACTTACTAGTCCAACTAGCGTTCAAAATCCCCTTCTGACAGAAAAAGAAGCGCCTCTTCCGAGCCACTCGAAGTACCCCAGCTCACCAAGTCTCGGAAACGACCATCCTCCTCCCTCGCAGAAGGCAACTCCTTACTTGCGGCCAAAACGACTTTATTTTGTTGCATTTCGCAGATTCTGCATGTGAAGAAGATAAACATGGGAGGAGCTAGGAAGAGCTGGAAAATCTGCGAAAGGAGTGATATTGACCGACACCATCGCGGATGTGGAAAGGGGTGACAGTTGTGCGAATCGCACAGGTCCCGCTCTTGGCTTGGCGGGTTGCGCCTCGCTTCAATCTTCCCCGGATTCTGGGGTAGAGAGTATTTGAGAGCTTTTATAGTTTAATCATGCAGCTCGGGAGCGAGTTGAACGTTCTAGTTGAAACCTGTTTCTGATCATGAATTTTGGGGTTCATCACGGATTTTAGAGCCTATTTTGGACCAGCTTGAAGGGTTGTCGTGTGAAAATAAGTAGACGAGTGTGCGACCTGTCACCTGTGCAACTCCAGCCACTCTACCTAGAGCAAGACGTGAGGGGTATCTTTCTGACGTTTGTCAAGTTCCTGACTTTGAGCTTTGACACGATCATCCTTTTCACATGCTTCAGATGCGAAATGCAACAAAACTTCCTTCGTGGATGATCTTCAGATGGAACTGGAAGTAATGCTGTTGTTGTAAACGACATGAATAGGGACAATTTCTCGATCAGACCGTCTATATGCCATGGCATGAGAGCAAAATAAAAAATTGGAAGGTTCTCTTCATAGTTTTACAAGATATCTCCTCGCGCTTTCCCCTGTGGCATCGCTTTCTAAGGAGTCTGGAGAGGACCGATCTAGAAGATTATGAATTTTCTAGTGCTTCTGAGTTGCCTGATCAAAGGCTGACTCCTTAATATTATTCACTGCCTTGTCTCGATTGATTGTCAGACAGCGCAATCGTTCCTCAGAGGAAACCGGACAGAACCCACGGTTCGATAGACAACCGGATGTTAGACTGAGCTCTTCAGGTGCCTCGGGAGTTGTCTTCAATATCCCTGAGAATTCCATGATATCTTGGGATGAGCATGAGCCTGAATCTAGCGATGTCTTCGGAGAAGATGGCGCCACAGCTCGAAGGCGGATGGAACTACCACACCCAGTGATCCTGTCTGCCAGGTGCTTTGTCGTCGTGACACCTTCTCAGACTACTCCAATAGGTTTCGGGGTCCAAGGTCCCTCCCAGATAGCCCATCCCTTGCTATCGGGGTCGCAATCTTTCCAAGTACTGTTCCCAACCATCTCGACATCCCGATTATCCAGGGCTCTCTCCATCTCCTTCATTTCCGCCCTGACGGCTTCAATAGTGTCAACGGACTCCCTCTCCTTATTGCCATCCCCCGAACTTGCACTTTCTACTTTCAATATTCTCCTCAGCATGCCACTGACCCAAGTGGTAGCTTCTCTGTCCAATCCCGCTTCATCAACCTTCGACAAAGCATTCACCATAATTCCCTCATCCCACCGCCCAAGATCGTCTTCCAATCCCCGATAACCCTCACTCCCTCTGCTGTCAAATAGTTGCCTCACGAAGGCATCACACTCTTCCTGCTTGGTGAGCGGAGCAGGTGGTAGTTTGGCCCAGTAGTAATCCCAGATCCAATGGAGAGCTTTCTGGGTCGCAGTGCGGAGCTTGGAAAGGGACGGCAGCTCTTCGTGGGTTGCCTGATGACGAAGTTCGACATAGGTTGCTGGCAGCCCGATGGTCTTGGCGATGGAGTACATGCTAAGTTTTCGGTTTTTTGTTTGGTGGCTGTCGAGGAGGCCTGTTACGAATCTAGGGTTTTGTCAGTCGCTGCTGAGAAAGTTGTTGCAAGAAATCCAGGATTTTTCGTATATGTAACATCTTGAATCATCTCAAGTGGAAACGAGGGTTGAAGCATTGGATTCGAAAGCCAGCCCGAAGGCGATAGAGAACCAATGTTGACAAAGTCACGTGCAAGCACTCGATTCTGTCATCGCATCCATCTCATGAAAGCCAATCTCCATGCGTCCCGATACATAACTGACCCCAAAGAAGTTTTTGAATTGAACCATAGACTCACCTGCAGAACGCCGCCGCATATGCAGCCCTCACACAATAGGTCGCATTTCCCCTCACATCATTCAGAACCGCCGCCGTCAAGATCGCCGTGCTCTCTACCAGATGCGGACAGTTTCCCCTTTGCATCCATACCGATACCTTAGCTACCGCATGTTTGCGCTCTGCATCTCCGATCTTCCTCCCAGGATTGGTGAGATTCGGATAGAATTTTTCACGGACAGAGAGAAGCTCGCGCGCGTTGCGCCAGGGCGTTATGACATACTGTACCATATCTATGCCGTATGAGAGACGATCTGGAGGGGTACCGAAGGGCTGGTGACTATGGGATGGTGATTGCACTTTTCTGGACAGGTGATCGAGTGAGGGTTTTGAAGTTGGGACTGAGGCCAAGCTTTGCGGCTCGGCGGACGCTAAGGTAAGCGAGCAACTTTAAATGAGGTCAGCCAGGTCGTGTAAGTCAGCAGTTCCTCGGTCTCACGAGCAATCGAAATCTTGGAAAGTCTCATCTGAAGCAAGGAGGTGCAGAATTACTCTGGACAGGGGAGATGAAATAGTCTTCTGTCAGAATGTCTTCGAATTCTAGTGATGTACATATATTTGTACACCTGGTAACAGTCATCGCTTCTAATGCAAGGATATTTTCTACGCACGCCGGCGAACACCGTCTTCCATTTCCTGGGCAGCCCATGCCATCCCATCCTGTACTCCGCGCTAAATCGAATAAAAAAAATCAAATATCTTTAGGCCTGCCAAACTCACAGCCACCCTGGGCCGCCGTATCCTTGAGTTGCATAGTTTATTTGCGTCTGAACCATATGATGTTGAGGCGCTGTTGCGACAACAGGCTGCGCCTTCGCAGGCGGCTCGTCGTCATCCTCAGCTTCTCCGTCTTGCTCATCATCATCATCATCCTCTTCGTCTTCATCATCGCTAGGCGGTGGGTTCCATGTCTCTTCAAGCTTCAAGCCCTTTCCAGTGGACTCGACTTTGCCATAACCAGTTCCAAGAAAGCCGGTCATCATCAATGCTCGGTAGTTGTCCAACTCAGGATTAGACGAAGTTGTCTTGGCGACTTCCGGAGCGTCGTAAAGGCCCATACCAATGAGTTCCTCTCCGTCAGAGTCTGGCTCTGATAGTGGGTGATATGGAATAGAGTCCTCGGCTGGAAAGTTAGGCTCTGGATGCTGAATGGGGAGAAAGTTCTCTGGTGTGGGTGGTGCTGTTGATGAATTCTCGAAGCCACTCGTTGCAAAGTTATTCCAGTCGAAGTGAGAATACATCGTTGGGTCGGTATTTGAGGATGTTTGTGGCACGAAGTTATGTGTTGATTGTTCTTGGAATTGCTGATGCTGGTGATGACTTGCAGCGTACACAGAATTCGAATGGACTGATGGCGTCTGGTCTTGATATAGATATTGGGGTTGTTCGTAGCCATTGAATGGCATTGATAACGGAGAAAAAGTCGAGCTGGGTGAGGCATATCCGGAGTACACAGCTTGGTTGGCTGGTACGTCGAACATTTGGAACTGGTTGGCATCGTGTTGGGGAACCGAATACGTCGATTGGTATTGTTGCTGAGGAGTGAGGTGAGAAGCCGGATGCCAGCTGACCGGTCGAGTCGATCTCGAGGGTATTTGTAGGCCATCATTTGACATTAATCCTCCATGAGATGTTGCATTCTGTTGCTCAAGCATAGCAAGTCTCCGTCGGTACGCCCCGTCACTCATCACAGTCCTCCGTCTTCCCAAGCCTACTGATCCTCTTGGGCTATTGCTGGCGCTGCTGGGCTTTGCTATACGCATTGATCCCCCCGCCTTCTGTCCGTTCGTTCCGCGAGACCATCGAGTGAGATTTGATGTTGCCATATGCTTCGAGACGTCGTCTAGCAACATCTCGACAGTCGTACATCCCAAGGGATTCTCTTCCCATGTTCCTGTGTTCATTATTGTGCCGTTGGGAGATGGAACGTTGTTGCAAGTGTGAAGTTGTGCGTGGGAAGAGAAGAAATAGGAAGAAGCAAATTACTGTCCACTGGACAACATTCGTAATAAGTAGATCATAGTCTTAGGGAAGGGGCTGAAGTGGTGCGTGGTCAACTGGAAAATAGAAAGGGCCTTCTCCATATCGAACAAAGCTAGACAGCGGGAAGCACAAATATGGACGCTATCCCCTTGCAAGTGACTTATAGTTCCGGTATGTCGTCTGTGTCATCTGGCTGATGATGGATCATGGATCCCACGAACCGGCAGGGGTTGCTCTGGAGAATCCGCTGTCGGGTCTAAGCTTTGTTCTGGGGATAGATCATGGATGGCAAGGCATGGTATGGCTTTGGGCCTTTGTTAGCGGTCAAAGTAAAAGCAGTAAGTAGCGGCCGAGCCCCCTGGCCACATAAGGAAAGGAAGAGCCCATAGGCTGCTTGCAACAACATGCAAGTTCGGAGGCCAAGCGCCATATCCCGCGGCTGGATGCGTTGGGAGCGACGGTAGGGTTCAGTAGGGGGTGGTGAAAAGGCAAGGGTGGATGGATGGTATCATTGGCATGGTTGGCTCTTCGCTAGGTTGCAAGAAAGGGAGGAAGAAGGAAGGAGGGATGAGCGAAGGCGGCGCACGACGTATGAACAGCGCCTGGGTGTGCGACGATCAACCGAATTGTGTCAGTAATATTGAGACGGTGGAACACGATAGCGCAAGTTTTGTGTTCGGTGCTCGGAGCTTGTTTCGTAGAGGGATCGAACCAGATTGGACAGATTGAGCAGAGGGGACTGGCCAACTGTGACATAGCCGACTTCGAGTGGCGGTCAGGGCTAGCTCCATACGCCAAAAAGCCAGCGTGTAGCGTGGCCGTATCACAGCTTGTGCCCTTCCATTCTTTACCCACACCTGCACCCTCGCCCACCTATTACCCACTCATGCACATAGCACCCCTCTTTCTTTCAGGGCTGTACTCTAATAATGCTAGAGCCACTGGTCTGTTCTGGACGACAGTCGATCCAACTTGCACATGAGTCTCCCATTGTCTTGGCCAGGGCGAGCCGGCTGCGTTTCTAGGCACTGTTTGCATTACTACTTCGCCTTCCTATTCCCTGGTCCAATTAGAGAGCTTGGAGAACCAGGCGCTCAGTTCAAATGTGGTGAACAAGAGAGCTGAGCGAAACAAGGTAAAATGCATGCATAATCTAGACTTAACCCCGTCTACAGGGACTAATCCATTCATACTCTGGGCCATATTTTCATTCCCGACGGCGCCAAATATCCACATCCAGGATTTCAGGGAGCAAATCGCGTCCCGGATTGGCAAGTCCATGGATCGTCAAGGAAGAATTTCAGGGCTCGCTTGCGGGATGGGAATGTGCTAGGGGTCATATCTAGCTGCATGCCGGTCAACACTCCACCAAGAAAAAGCACGACTCGGGTCGCATATCTCACATATCCCACTCCGTCGAGATTGGACGCCGCCGCCTCCGGTCCATGCTCTCGAGTGGGATGAGATGTCGGCTCGTCGAGGCTTGGATCCTGACAGCGGTGGGGTAGCATGGCTAGCATGGCTACCAGTACAGTAGCAATGGGGCCCGACCCTCGTGATTTCTGGCGTAATCTGCTTCTGTCTAGGGACTCTAGTCCGAGCCTAGTCTACCTCCGTAGTGAGGGAACCCCAAGAAAGTCAACGAAAAGGCACTTCCCTTACCTAGCTGGAGACTACTCGTCCTATAGCTAGAGTGTCTTGCGGATACGGGCCTAGTTACACTTCTTGATATTGCGTGAAAGAAGCGAGGTGGAAAATCTGCCTGTGATGACGCTGAGCCAGGTCAGACGAGACAAGCTTGCAATCCATCGATAAACTCCACCCCGTACGAGCGTGCGCGTTTGCACTTGGAGATCTTAACTCCAGGAATAGAACACAATCTTGTTTCTAACATCACTCCTTTGTGGTAGGTGATCACTCTCTAGCCCAGTCAAGTGGTCAGCGCCGTCCAGTTAATGCCGGCAAAATGTGAGGTGAGTTCTGGTGTGCATCTCCATGCCCAAACACTACCAGCGGCAACCCCGTTACGGTTTATAATAAATCAGCATGAACCCGTGAGCCACAAAAGGGTTGCAATTAAGGCCGGGCCACGGCAAGCAAAGGAGATCGCATGGGTGGGCTCTTTGAGCTCCACCCACTCCAACCGCCGACGCCCCTGTACGGTAAACGTGACCCAAGCCTATCACAATGGCAAGTGGCTGCGGTTGTGGGTGGCAGGTTCAAAACGAACCGCTGTGCTGAACGACCCTGAGGCTTTGTTTGGCCTTCGAAGCCGAAATGCGCGGGCGGGCCACGGAGTTGCAGATGATCCATTCCATTGCCCATGATAAAGCAAGTGCAAAGCAAAGATTGAAGTTAGAAGGATCCCTCCCTGTCTTCCATAGTGCACCGCATCGACAATTATCAATCTGACAACCAGGATCCTGCCACCATTACTTTACCACAAACGATCGAGTCATACGTCGCAGAGATCTCTCGGTAAAGGTAAAAAGCACGGCAGCAGTATTGTCTTTGATACTTTCCCGAGGAGGCACATGTATCGTGCTATCGCACTGTGGTCCTACTTTCCCCTACATCGTATTTTTGCTGGTCTTTGTGCCGCATGTACCTGTCAGGTTGAAGGCTGATCGCCACCAAGGTCTTGCTGAGAAATGATCCAAGATGTAATCGACCGGCCTGTTTTCAAGCATGCAGACGGTCAAGGCCCTCCGTCTGATGATTCGAAGACTTCTCGTCGTCGGATTCGCAGTACAAGTTCCTTAGTTTAGAGCAGGTCCAAACCTTCAACCCCACATCTTCTCTCCCTGGAAACGACCTGAGCTTGGGTCTGCATGGGGCCTTGGATGACAGGGGCTCTTGTGAATTCCAGGGCAGGAATTACTGCCTATCTAGGCTTAGAAGGAAGGAAAAGACAGATCGAGAAATCATTTCGGGATGTGATGACGCGCCATCCACGAGCCATCACTTGGATGGTTCGTTGCCGCACGTCGATGGCTGCAGAGACGAATGAAGTGGCTCCTTGGCTAGCATTTCCTCATTATCGCCTCTGCCTAGCGACCCAGCTTACCGGCGCAGTGCATCTCGTTTTGATTCTTTGCCTAGTGGATTTTTTGTTGTGGAATGAAGCCTTGTAGCCAGAACTGTGAAGAGTAATTAGAGGCCTTTGGCGAGTGACTGGTCGTCAGGAAGATCAGCCAATACCGAAAAATCCTAGGGATGTGATATTAAGTGACGATCTCAGGCATCGATAGATTCGATTCTCGCTCCGCAGCTTCCATGGCTGGCGGCGGCATGGCATAACATGGGAGTGGAGCAAATCCCTGCCAGGGAAATTCAAGAGGAAAGATTATGAAAGTCAAAATGGAACCAAATTCAGATCTGTGGGCCGTGTTGCTCGCAACACGAAATCGGGAATCGTGGACTGTTGGCATGGGTTGACTGTTTCAAGCCAATGAAATTGTCGATGTTGCATTATAATGTCCGAAAACACTGGGCCTTGACATCCAGCAACACAGGGCGACAAGACACGGAGACACGCAAGGGGAGAGCCTTTTGCCCTCATAGAGTCACAATCTGTCAGGGATACCAGTAAATAATGCCCTTTAGAGGGGCTCCGTAACAAAACGAAAACAATTTGATCGTCATATAAAGGGGCTCGAGGGACAACGCCTCGTGGTTTCTTCGGCGTCGAAGCAGTCTCGAAGTCTGTCCGCAGATATATCCCTGTACAAGGCTGGGAGGCCAGGGAGAGAAGGAGGAGAAGATGGCCGGCCCACGTTGCAGATGTGGAGAGACAGCCAACGAGCGCTAAGCAGGCTCGGTATAGCTGCAGCATCAAGAAATAAATTACCATGTTCTCCCCTGTTTTTGTGGCTTCCTTCACTTCTTACCCCAGCCAACGGGTCAAGGCCAAGACGTCTGAGGCGGAAGCACGGACCCAACCCTTTTTCTGGAAACCCGCCTCTGGAACTTGAATGTCTCGATGCTCAGCCTGTGATCTATATCCTCGGGTCCCGATCAAAGAGGCGAAAGCGCCTGTCTGCCTGGTTCTGTGACTTTAGCAACGCAATGCAGCTGGCCATCGGTGGACTTATGCAGGAAGAAGATACGGCAAAGCCTTGCCACACACGGAGTCTGACAGCGCAGGCCTACTTGCAGCTTGCCGTTCGTGGTCACTCTATGCCATTCAGCCAGTAGGGAGGGTGTCATGTCACGAAGGTCACTCTGGTGGAAACAGGCAGGAGACGACTGTTGTGTTGTAGCGGTCAGTACTAGCACAGTTCCAAAAAAGTAATATATGGGGTGTCTTTTGATTATTGGATCGGAAATGATGTGCATCAGGGCGGCACGCAAGGTCCAACCTTGACCTCTTGCTTGTTGCTGGTGAGAGATTGAACCTGGTGGCGCACCTTCAAGCGCACCAGCCTGTTGTGTCTGTCGAAACCGGTGCAAGGGCATCCTAATCCTCGCCGCAACCATTCAACAGCCACGTCCGACACCGTAATTGCTTTGCAGACAGATATGCTTGCAGGATCCGAATTGCGGGCGATTGCTATCTGCAGGGCTTGATGCAGCGATGACCTGCCCAGCTTAAGCCCGGAGAGTACTTTGTATCACTGGTTATCGCCGCCGATCTTATATTTTTCATAATGAAAGGACTGCAACCGCTATCCCCACTCAAACTCCCATTTGAAGTCGCAGCCGACGTGATGAACAGGACCATGCAGGCGGATTCGTGGTATGCTTGAGGTAGCGCTTGTGAAACAACGAGTTGAGTCTTTGGGTCTGTAAGTTTGCCATCAACGGTGACAGAAAGATGGCCAGCCCTACGGGAAAATAACCGTCCGACTCTCCCCATTTCTCTACTGATCGACCAGTAGTGCATTTGTGGACGTCCAATAGCCATCAACATAAGACACGCCGTTGGCACTCATCCTATCAAATCCTGGAAATGAGGTTGAACAGCGGAACGTCACTATGCGGATCTTCCAGGGAAATAGCATTTTGTCGAATATGTTTCGTGTTTGGAAGGCAACCTGACATGTCGACGGTCATTCTCGGCAACGTGACCATGATCCAGGAGGGCTTAAATCATAAGCCATATATCTCAGGGAGCAATAAGAGCCATCGTATTCAGATTGGCATCTGTTGCCGTGGATCCTTGAACTTGAGCGGATTATGCTATACCATGCAGGATCGTTTGACGAACGTAAGAAGCAAAGTCCTGAGTATACAAGTATGTCGCACGGCTCGTTGCCCCGACATAAAATTTGATACCCGGCAGATGGGGTTAATAATTAGCACCAAATCTTGTCGCACTACTTATCACTTCGTGAGATCCTGGCGACAGGAGAGACAGGCCTTGGTACAGAAAGTTTTGTTCGCCCAGACCGGCTGATCGAATGTAAAAGACCAACGACGACAAGAAGATGGAAGTTTCTTTGGCTTCTCAGCTACCATAGTGGACCCAAACCTAAATTCGCAGTGGAATAGAGCGACGGCACTACTACGTCTGGAACGCCAATCGCTTGCGGAAAATGCATTTTTGAACGTGGATTGTATATGATGCGATCTTCCGTAGCAAAGCTACCTCGGCCGAAGCATCTGGGGTTATTTCGAGTCGAAACGGCTTCAGTACGAGGTTTCAATCGGCTAGATCTCGGAGCCTAAGCAGTGCCTCTCGATTATGCTACAGTTTCGACCTGTGCAACACTCGACTTGTTATTTAGTCTCTGCGGCACACGAGGTTATCAAGTCCAGGCTGTGAAGCGAGACTGTAACTACTCATGCTTAAGGGCGAGAAACATAATGGCTCCAAGTAAAATTTGCTGTGGTGGTGGATCTTCACGGAGGAATCGGAGACGACGGCCTTGCAAAATGGGCTGAACTGTGAGAGCCACTTCAGTGCCTTGACGTACGATAAGCTCAACGAATCTTGTTGCGGACGCACGCCGTTTTCCCTCCCTTGCAGCTGATATTGGCCGAAGATCCCACACTGCTCTGGAACTCAGCCACGGGAATGCGCAACCCCTAAGGTTCATTACTTGGAGGCGAGTCAGCCGAGTTAGCAGAGGAACCATTGAATTATGGCTCTCCAAAAGCAATACCTAACATGATTTGCCGAGGAGCCAAGTTGTCGTTTCCCTTGCAGTGTCAAGGAGCTCTGACTTCATATGCAAGCTTATGAACCGCCATACGGTAACGCTGGCGGCTTTGGGTAGTCAACATGAGATGGACCATACCGCTGTACTCTTACTACACCTTTGGCGCCTTTGGTGGACGGGCCGCCGACGTGTCTGCGAGCGAGAGATGGATGGTTCGGTGGAGGCCAGGGTAGAAATGGGCTAGAAGCAAGCAACTATCACGAGGGCATCCGTGTTAGAGAGAACCATGCGGATGAATGGGAGCATGGGCTGCCTTCCACCAAGTCCAAGATATACAACGGTGCATTCCGATACGATAGTAGTCTGAAAGCACCGGCTTGAGCGCTTGAAATCAGTAGTCGGTCGCTGTTCAAGGCGGTCTGGAACAGCATTGCGCTGCACTGCACTGCATCACACACTTCGTACAGTAGCCCAATCCACTGGAGACAAGGAGGATTGTCACCGCGTCCTCGTGTCTTGGACATCTGTTGGGGTGACGGTTCGCTTTCTTTGGAGGAGCAGACCATCCATCCTGCCATCCTCTGCTGCAAGCATCTGAACAGGTCAACAGCCCTCCGGATGACGAGTGCCCTCTGCGTCCTTCCCTGCCGCCGCTACGGCTAGGATGCAGCTCTTGGTGCCTTGTGAGAGAGTTCTGACTGAGCAAGCCCAGCAACACCGAGCAGAGCAAAGCAGGCAAAATGAGACGAGACGAGACATGACCGAGGATGCAGCGATCGAGGGGTGGTGGATCTCTGCTCCATGCAATTCACTGTCAATAAAAAAAACCCTCGCGGCTTCGCATCCCTCTTCCACCTAACAATCCACGCAGCCACCCATACATCTATCCCCCATGCCCCCCCTGCTTGGACTAGGCCTGCTGCCTTCGGAGCACTTTGGCCTGAGTAAAATTCTAATAATGTTTTGTCTTGGAATGTCATGTCATGCCCGAGTATAGACCCAACACGGTGAGCTGAGATTTGGTTTGGACTTGGAACGAGTAAAGATCCATCTCCTTCCGTCGTTCCGATGGTTTCAAGCCCTCCGTACTTTACTGTTCCTTGCTCTCCATTTCTCCATTTCCCTTTCTTCCTTTCCATTCGTTCAGACCCTTCCGAGATCTGAGATCTCTTTCTTCCCTCCCCTGACTGTTATCAAATCTGGAAAGTGGGATGCGAAATAGGGGTGGTATCCTTTATCGATAAGCCGCGGGGTGAAGAAGCGGTTGTTGCAGCACTTCGAACCTCCGTGAGGTACTGTATCCGCAACGCTCTCTCATGGAAAGTTATTTGAACACTGAAAATTGCTTCGGATGATTCATCTCCTTGCAGTAAATGATGATATGCCCCGTCGCAATAAATCGACGCGATTGCTTCTCCAACAGCCGGCCCCAGAAGTTTCAGTAGGTTGTGATGACAGTGCAGATAGTGATGTTCTTACCTGGGGTTGTGCGGCCGCAGACGTCAGGAAATCTGGAAGCCGACGACCGTTGACGAGGACAGTAACAGCCTTGGAGCTTCGAGCTTGACAGCAAGTCTCAGTAGACCAACGAAAGTGATACAATCGCATCTATGAAGCCGTCTTCCTCTCCTCCCCACATTAGTCTGCCAGAGCGCCATCAATACGATGGTCCAGGGCCTTTCAGTCCGCACGAGGATGTTGTGTCAAGCGCTGTAAGTGCTTGAATCTCCAGAAATAATACACCTCAACAACGAGTCTCACTGGTCCATGACTAATTAATGCGCTGGCAGAGTGACACCGAATATCAACATGCTCTTGAGGTATGTTTCATGCTCATCCTTCCTGGACCATCAGAGCTTGCAGTTGCTAACTTTCAATGTAAAGGTAATATTCGACCCCCAGAATTCCCACCGGCGCAAAAGCTCAATTGTCACGACTGAAAACCCCGCGAGCATATTTCAAAGACGGCAAAATACAGAATGTTTTGTGCACACGTTGTTGGAGAGCCAAAGAAAGCATGGTGGCTACAATGGAGCTCTCGACGGGATCGCAGAGACCCTGGAGAATAAAAGGATAGACAGTGGTGCTGGCACCGTTGATGACGATAGTCCTGTTGATCCCAAGCATGGCCGAAGTGTTGAAGAGGAAAACGAAACTGGGCAGGAGGATGAGAAAGCCTGGAAGAAAAGAATCGAAGCCAGACAATTGCATGGAGACAATATGGCTGTATCGACTGGCGAAGACTCGAACGCGCTACATAGCCGGCTCCTTACGAAGAAGCAGTTATCTGATATGGCATGGGGAGTAAGGGAACTAAGCAAACGGCTGGGCAGTATCAGACTGAAGCTCAAAGTCCGCACCGTTTTCCTCCTCACGAAAGCACACGACGAAACTCTGATTGGAAATACAAGAGAAGTAGTCAAGTGGTTATTGAGCCCGGAGAGAGAAGTCCGGTATACTGTTTGGGTAGAAGACAATTTACGGGACAACAAGAAGTTCAATTCCAAAGCTCTGATGAAGGAGATGGAGGAACAATATACCGCCAAGAATGAGGACAACTCGAAATTAGAGAAACGTCTCAGGTACTGGACGGATGAGATTTGCAGAACCAGACCACACACGTTCGATTTCGTGGTAACTCTTGGAGGTGATGGAACAGTTCTCTACGCTAGTTGGCTATTCCAGCGCATTGTGCCTCCGGTTCTCAGTTTTGCTTTGGGCAGTCTAGGATTTTTGACGAAGTTTGATTATGAGGAATATCCAGAGCATTTAACGAAAGCATTCAAAGATGGCGTGACGATCAGTCTAAGGTTACGATTCGAAGGAACGGTGATGCGAAGCCAGAAACGGAAAAGATCGAGAATTGAGAATGAAGAGGCGCAGGAAGGATCCTCATCTAGCAGCCCTGATGACGAAGAGGACGACGAATCAAACCAGACGAGAGATCTGGTTGAAGAACTGGTAGGAGAGGAGAAGGGAGACGAAAGGACTCATCGTCCTGATGGCACCTACGAGATCTTGAACGATATCGTTGTAGACCGGGGACCAAATCCAAGTGGGCAAACTCAATCTTAAAATATTGCATCCGAAGCTAATCTGCATGCGTAGCAATGTCTTCAACCGAAATTTTCGGCGACGACGAGCACTTCACCTCCGTGCAAGCAGATGGCGTATGCGTTGCTACACCCACTGGATCCACAGCCTACAACCTCGCTGCGGGAGGATCTCTCTGCCACCCCGAGAATCCCGTCATTTTGGTTACAGCAATATGTGCTCACACACTTTCCTTCCGACCCATCATCCTTCCCGATACCATAGTTCTTCGCGTCGGTGTTCCGTACGATGCCAGGACCAGTAGTTGGGCTAGTTTTGATGGCAGAGAGAGGATTGAATTGAGGCCGGGCGATTATGTGACTATCAGTGCCAGTCGCTATCCGTTCGCCAATGTTATGCCTCAGGGGAGAAGATCCGAGGACTGGGTCAACAGCATCAGTGGAAAGTTGGGGTGGAATACGAGACAGAGGCAGAAGAGTTATAAGGAGTGGTCAAAGTAGGTCTGCCAGTAGACTTAGAGCTGCACAGAAATATAGAGCAACCTGACCATGGGCCTTCATTGCTGGTGTTGGAGTGACATGCTATGAATGTGCAAATGTGATAGTGCCGCCCAGTTTCCATGCCGAATCTTCTGACAGCCTTTCCCTCGTTGCAGTCATCGGGCTTCCCTGCGGACTCTTTCACATTGCAGTTGAACAACTGGCCATTCTAAGTATCATTTCGTTACATTCTTCTGTGGCCAATAGCTCCTGAGCCTGGCCTGTTACTTCAGTTCATAAAAATGCCCGTTCATTTGAAAACTGGTGTCCGAAGCAGCAGCATCATCCGCAGAGACTTCCTTGCAAAACCGCTTGTGCCTTCTCCAATCCTTTCTCTGGCATTCCTGTCCACAGTAGAATACACATCGACACTTAGCACATTTACTGAGCTGGGATCTTTTCGAGAAGGTTTCAACTGATGACTTTAGGCACTAATTGGGTGGCCATGATTAACACCTTCATAGACGGCTGTGGAGAGCCAAGGAACAGTTTCAACATCAAAGACAGATGAGTACACTGGGAGTACGAACCTGAGAGTGCAAGCAGATCATATGATCAGGTGCCAACCTCCCCCCTCCATACCCTAGCTCTCTTTAGTTCTCCCTTCATCTCCCACATTCGGCCCAAGGTATCTTTCGTACAGGCCTCATCAAACTTGGTACCCTTGACTGCAGAAATCGTCGGTACATCACGTATCTCTCTCACCCGAAGCAAAATCAAAGCACAAACTGACCAGCTCGAATAGGATCAGCCGCCTCCAACATTGTCCGGGCATCATCTATGAGACCCACATCCAGGTAGAGCTCGCCCAAAGTATTCTCGGTCAGGCCAACGTGGATTGAGTTCTCGCCTGACACGGCGGTTTTCATGCGTAGAGCTTCGAGGTGATTGCGCTCGGCGTTGGCGAGGTCATCGCTTCTCTGGAGGACTTGGGCTTCGTGGTTGATGCGGGCAGCTTGGGCATTGTCGAAGCTGGCTTTGTCTGTGACCGAGAAGAAAGGTCCGCTTGATGGCATGATGAGGTTAGGTCGTCTCTAAATTATGGGCTGTTTTTGGGGCTTGGAGGTCGTTGGGGGAGTTCAGTATGTCAGAGAAAGCTTCGCACTGTGGGGTATTGAGTTCTATACATACGTATGTTACTGATGATCTAACTTGTTGGGATCTAGAGTAAATGACATGTTCGTTCCACTGCCTTGCGATTTATTGAATTTTATCCTTGATCTTTCCTTCTCAATCTTCATGGATTTTGAATGGAGCTTCTTCACACTTTCTCCTAAGAGGGGTCTACAGGCCAACCGCTTTCAAATTCCATGACTCAGAAAGACAAAGTGACAATGGAGAAACCAAGTCCTTGTCATGTAGAATCAAGTCTATGAGAATTGAGACTTGGAGTAAATCCTAGTTCCCATTGCCACCTAGGCTTTTTAAGTCATACCTGCAGTGTCTCCCTGTGCTCTGCACATTTGTCACCGGACCTGAATGCAAACATGCAAAGACTACCTGCTGTCCACAACTTGCAACAACGAGTCACCATCGTTTCTCAAAGACAGCATATTAGCCAATGCACAGGTCAGGAGGACCCAACTGATATATCAAATGATCCATCTAGATCTTCAAGGGTCATGTCACTTGATATATTTTCAGGTTACTGCAATCCTGTTGACAAGTGGTATAAATTTGGGCAAGCTGGACCATACTATGCATTAATGATAATTCCTTTGAGAGCCTTTCAAAAGCTACAAAGCTCTTCGTGAGATTTGTGAAGCTTGTTCCTCACTGTCTTTGCGTGTCCTCCTCGATCCTGCTAACCGAGCCTTCCCAAATTCAGTTTGCGACTGTAATTCATATAGGAAAACTGGAATATTATAGAACAAATAGGTTAATCGACATATTTAACACTTTGAGAAACTCTGCTATATCTACTGGGATCCGCAGCAAGCTACGGTCGTTGTGTTCTTTCGAAGTTCATTACCCAGCTGCTTTGTTTACCTCGAAGCGAGGAGCCTGGACGCCGTAAAACCTGAAGCAAAAACAACCACCTAGCTTGTGACCATACTGCTTCTTGATCAAAGTCAATGGTTTAATATAAAATTGCCCAGCACTTATGATTTTGCATCGTCACTTCGAGTACAATGCGCCAAATTGTTAGTGATTGTACAGAATTTTGTTCCGACCGAGCCAACCTTGGCACGTTTCTTCCGCGCACCTGCCTTGTCGCTCATACGCAACCTTTTCTACAGCTGGTTTCGCAAACACGATTTTGAAAGGAGCAAACCTGCTATCACATCACTTCCCCCTCTTCTTTCACTGCTCAAATTCAATTGAGCGTCCGCAGAGTCATTCGCACTGGAGTCTCAATCAATGTCCTGTTATCACAACAATCTCCTTGGCCCAAAGACGGAAGAGACGCGTTGATTCACAGACCTCACTCTTCTCTTTGACAGCTGCCCTTCTCATCAGACAGCCTGGTAAGTCTCCAAATTCACCCCCAGAGGTCGAGTATATCTATTCCATCCTCGATCTTCCCGACCCCCTTCTCCAACCACCAGCAATCACACTCTTGTACTCTCCTATCACACCCCAGAGAAGTACGCAGCTTGTGTCGAGGGGACTTCCCTTCTGATACTCGACAAGTTCTTGATCACTTCTACCCTTAGCCATTCTCAACCAGCTGATCTCCCTTCCCCTCTTCTGCCATCGCTGCATCCCCCCTCCCATCCCCTGTGCGAGGTTTGTGTGTGAACATACAAGCCTGCCTTAACCGCGCCACCACATCTTGGAGAGCAGACAGACACGGAATCTTCAAGGCTGCTTTCTAATACTTGGTATGTCTCTAGTTGCCCTGCTCCTTTTTGCTCATCTTACTTCGACACAAGCTATAATCCTCGACGCATTCCATACACCACTCTTGCTTCTTGACTCACAGCATTTCAAATTTAACGCTCATACAATCATCTAACCATGCCTCAGCCAAAGAGACCGACTTCGATCGAGAGTCAGGTCATCCAGCGACTCCTGGAGCCGCCAAGATCCATACACATCAGGCGTCGCAACCTGAAGAAGTCCCGTGAGAACCTAGCCATGACTATCATGTCACGAATATCTGGCTATCGTCGTTCGCCACGGATTATCGAGCGTCTCTGCCGGAACGAATGTCTTCTGAATCTTACCAAAGCCCAGAGTGCGCTCGTCATTTCACTCGCACGCTTGAGTGGATGGTCTGCAGAGCAAATCGCATTGACCATGAAGAAACAGACCTCACAAGCTATGACTGCAGAAGATGTCTGGCACTACAATTGGCGCTGGATTCTCCTAGGCGGAAACAAAGATCCAGACTTCGTTTCCAAGGACGATATTGAGCTCATGAAGGCTATCATCAAGGACGCGAAGGTCGAGTTGTACTGCGGATTCGAGCCAGCAAGATCTTTGCACAAGACCGTCGAGCCTGTAAGTCCCTGACAGTCTGGCATCTCTAACATCGGTCTTGATGTCACACGAGCGCCTCTGACAATATTTCTACAGATGACTGTTGCTTTTGTTGATAAGTGGTCTCCGAAAGTAAAGTTCCCTACACTATCTGTGAAGGAACTTATTCTAACGATCTATCAAGGCATTGCCGCCCAACGCACTTTGCGAAGGCTATACCGCAGCTGCTCGCGAAGAAAGCAAAACCTACCTCACGCCAAAGTCCTCGAATGCCTACGGGGATTTGACTCCCACGGAAGAGCCCATCGTCGCGAGATTCGGAAGCACCGTTCAAGGAATTGTCAAGAAGATCTTGAGTGATTGGTCAGCTGAAATGAAGAAGCTTCTCGACCGTGGCAAACCACTCCAGAACATCAATCAGCCTATGCAAGTCCGGATGATCATGAAGCACCTCGACATCTTCCACGAGGAATGGGAAGCGAGTTTTGGAACAATGCATATCCCAGAAGCCCACAGAGATCCACAATCCTTACGTAGCTCGGAGATTCACATTACCACCACTGGCTATGGATGCAAGGTCCTGCTTGGTCTTATGATGGCTGATCGCATCCACGTGGTTGAAAAGAAGAGACAGCAATTGCGCGCTTACATCTGCTTCAAGGGGGTGAGCATGGAGACTCTGGATGAGGACTCTAAGGAGCGTTTTGTCTGCAAGAATCAGATGTGCGTCGAGGACGAGGACGGGTTTATGGAGTTTCCTATCCGCTTGACTTTCTGCTGCGATAAAGTCATCGGTATGCACTGCTTAAAGCAATGGTGTAATGCAAAAGGGAAAGGACTGCATGACTGCCCTTTCTGCCGCAGCCGGTTCAGTGACCACTTCTGGGACAAGCTATTTGGGCAGACAGAAGCCAGTGAGATATTGTCAAGATCCATAGAGATGGCCCTCATGTCAAATCGTGGCCAGAGTACTCAAGCCCTCCGAGGAACTTTGGACCGAGGACGTTTGGACCCCCTCTCCCACGCAGCTCACCTTGCCCGAAGCCCTACATCCAATGAAAGTATTCCAACACTCGGAGTACATTCGGAGCCCATCACCCACTCCACTCGTCTTGCCGCAAGTCCAACATTCAATCGAGACGTCGAGCAAACAGCTTCCTCGCCCGATATGGACCCTCACCACCCGCGCCACATTGACGTGGGACGATGGGCCGAAACAGCCAGATCCAGACGCCTCAACAATCGCTCCGCAAGGTCTCAGGACAACTTTGAGACTGAAGGGTAGTGCTGCACGTCAGGGCTTTGACTCTGTGCAGAGCTACGACTGTATAGCGCGCTTATCGAACGTGATGAACTTGGGCTTTTGGTGGCAGGACGTATGACGATGGGCACGCATGTAATGACTAGAAGGGGGTACAGCGCTGGTACTACCATCTACTTTTTGCGGTCTACTTTGTGCGTACCAAAACAGCTTGTATAGTACGCAGCGATGATTCTTTGCACTTGTAGGATTATTGGCTCCCGATCTGGGCCAGAGGAAAGGGGATCGATGATTAGAAGCACTGCAGTCAGAACAATGCGATGTTGCTCGATAATTGAGAACAGAATACCAATTGTGCATCTACAAAGGAGAAGTATGAGCATGCAAAAGTAACAATAAGTCCAGAGAACACGAGGACGTCGTATGCTCAGTCCTTGAGCTTTTCTTACAGATTCAGCTGCAGGTCTTGAGATTCGCACCTCAAGCTGCACTCAGCAGGATCTATGAACAGGCAGTGTCGAGAAATGATGCGGTAGAAAAGACAAACTCAGGAAGCGCTTGCTGACCCTCGCTCTGAATTATAAAGAATCAAGAAAATGTTCAAGTCCCTTGGGCGCTGGCCTCACCCCTCCACATCCATATGACGTTAATGGGCTGAGAAATTGCTGCGTTTGCATTCCCAAGTGCCTTGCATCTCGAGAAACAGTGTCCAGGAAGCCGAAAATTTGCAGTATAGGATAGGAAAGAAGTTCGATAGGCCTGACCTGCGGCTGAATACTCGTAAATTCAATCCGGTTCCGCTGCTCAATTCGTGATTTCCCTATTGATATATATCCGGTCCAGGTCACCTCGTCTCACACCATTTAGTTCGGTTGGTCTTTTGGACAGTGCTGTATTGAGGCAATGCTGCTGGCCCAGGAATCATCTCCAGAGCAATAGCAAGATAAACCCAGATCAATTCTAAAATGAGACTTTTGCGTCGAAGAACAATCCATCGTCCGGCAATCCATCGAGTTTTATCGAGTCTTTCCATCCTTCCGAAATGCCCTCCAAGCTCAAATCTGATCGACCGTCCCAAACTCCATGCCATGAGTGAAGCCCCAGTCCAATTCCACTGCCCTTACGCACAAATCGATCGCAGGGTTCCGTGCCATTGTGGTACTTTAACGGTGCTGCAGATTTTGTTAGTATGGCGCTCTGGTATAATCGCTCGTCGAGGCTCGGCTCCAAATCGCATACCTTGACAAATCCAATATCGGCGGCCTTCTCACGGAAGCATTGACGGCAAATGTTGAGACCGTATTTTCTGATGAGACCGGCCTTGTGTGTGCAGACACGGCTGCGGCATCGTTAGCTGTCGCTCTTCGACAATTGCGCCCCTGCCATGATTCCTCCATTTCCCATTTCCACTCCCCCCAAGTTCATATTTCAAGGATCGAAAGGCAAACGTACCAGGCGCGGGCTCCCTTGCCGTAGGTTCGGGGACGTGAGTTCCAGACGGATTCGTGGGACATTTTGGCGACTTTTCGAAGATCTGCGGACAATTAATCGTTAGAGACGAAACTGAAAAGCTGCGCGCTTTTGGAAGACTCGCAGACTCGGGACGGGAGGTACTTACTACGCGGAATGCGAAGTGTCTTGACTCGGGGCGTTTGAAGTTGTTGATGACCGTCGTTGGGAATTTCGAGATGGATTCAGAGTTGTGCGGCGATCAGTAGAGACGGAGCGGAAAGAACATAATGATTGGCTGCATTAACGAAGCAGCTAGGCGAGACGTTCTTCCAGACCGGAGGGGGCGCTAAGGTTTTGGTCCGAGCCTCTTCATCATACCTTTCCACGTCTTCCTTCGATTTAGTATTGCAAAAGTAATGTCAATTGATTTCACTGAATCTCAAATCTCATGCGGAATATCGCTTGATGATTCAGGTCTATCACGAAATGATGTGCCGTCAAAGGCTCCGAGTCAGCATTACTGTTTGCATCGCTCCGATAGTTCAGGGAGCTCGGGATAGCTCTCAGGTTAATGTTCCGACTCGAATGTTGCGATCAGATTGTCCCGGTTCCTTGATCCACCGTCCCTTCCATCTCTTCAGTTCCCTTGTACAAGTGCCTCCTTTCCTTCGTTATCTTCATTTCCCAGTTTCCAAGTTGGAAGGATTTGGGTTCAAAAGCAGGTTTGCTGCCTCCGTTCTGGTGCACTAGCACAAGCATACTGATGCAGAACTTCTCTAGTCCGATCAGTGTTGCTACTATTTGAGTGTTGCAGCTCTAAGACCGTTCAATTTAAGGTTTTACGCCATCAAGCATTACCATGGGAGTAGCATTGCCAGCATTGTATTGCCCAAGACTGGCTGGCCGCACAGCTACCATATGAGGCCCGCAGATACAGGAGCAAGATAATGAAGCGACGGTATACCGAGGCTGTCAAGGAGCATAGCAGTCTCTCAGATTCTTCGGAGCACATGAAAATTAAGATAGAAGTATAACCACATTTGGTGATAAGAATGGTCCACCGTGCTGACCGAGCAGTCTCAATGCTCGCCCAGGAAATATTCACGTTAGATTGTACACATATCTTTTGACAGCTCGGATGTGTCAAGAACTACGCTGATGTTGGCATAGGTGCCAAAGTTAAAAAGAACTTAAGTCGAGATAGGTTTAATCTCGTGGTATTGTGAATTGGTTGAATTCGTTACATAGATGAACCAAAACTGCAGAAATTTCGAAAGGCACGCAGTGACTAAATAATATTGAGTAACGATGAACTTGACGATCTTAACTCACTCTGGCTTTCCCACCTGAAGAAGCATTGTAGCAACAGGCGCATGTCTTCACAGCAAGGGTATGCTGATTGGCTCATACAAATGTTGAAGTTTCAGCCTCGAGAAGCTCGGGAACACAACACTGACCCCTGCAGCGCTAGTGTGGGAGCTTCGCCTCGCAAGCTCCATCATCTACCTCATCCATTGTTGATGGACATGATAGGACCTTTATGGTTGTCGCATTACCTATATATTATCAGCAAATCACCGGGCAGCTAGCTGTTGAATCTGCGACTACAGCACAATGTCTCTATTCGGATCCTCACCTGATCAACCAAGTCCAGCGCAAGCTTCCAAGTCTCGAAACTCTCTCTTCGATGACGAGCCCAGTCCAGCTCCTGGATCAAAGTCCTCCTTATTCGCAGACGACGACAATGCTCCAGGATGGGGTATGCCAACCCCAAAGAAGGCTGGCCGGGGAGAGCTAGTCAAGAGTTTGCTACCAGCGGGTGCGGTTCCCGACAGTTATATCGATGCATTCGACAACCTAATAAATGGTGGAGATGGCAATGGAGGCAAGCTCACTAGCTCGGGGATAACAAAAGTCTTGAGCGCCAGCAGAATTGGTGCAGACGAGCAAAGCCGTATCGTGAGCATCCTCACATCTGGAGGGCAACTCTCCGATATCTCTAGGAACGAGTTCAATGTTTTGTTCGCATTGATTGGACTGGCACAAGAACATGAGGATATTACGCTAGATGGTGTTGATGAACGACGACGAAGTTCGTAATTTTGCTTGGTTGGGACTTTTTTACAATTGCTTATCTTCCTGCAGATCTGCCAGAGCCCAATCTACCTAGCTTCTCCACCCCGATCCCTGGAGTCGAAGACCTTGCTGCAAAGCCGCCGCAGCAGCCTGTAACGCCTCCTCCAGCTCCGGTATCCGTCTCGCCCCAGAAACCTCGTACAATGCGGAAAGACTCGATTGACTTCCCAGAGGCCGACCCATGGGGTAGTCCAGCCATGCACAGAGGTCACAATCATGACGAAACACCACAAACAAACGGAGCGTTGGCTCCAGGAAGTAATGGAAGCGCGCCAGTCAGGACGACAAGCAACTTCACAACTACATCAACTGCTGGAACCAATGGGACTTCGAATCAGCATGCGGAGGATCCAGCTTCAGCTCCAGTAACTGGTATATGGGGTTCTTATGATGGAAACTCAGGCGAATCCTATCGTGTTTCTAACGACTCTACACTTGGAGGTAACGGCTTCTCTGGAGGTGGTGGTGATCGTCCTGGTCCGAGTCCCCCAACTCGATCTTTTGGTGGCGGACGTGTGTCAGGTGCAGGCGTTGAGGAGATCGTCGTTATTACACTATTGCCGGAGAAGGAAGGAATGTTTATGTTCCAGCATCACAACTACCAGGTCTCAAGTGCTCGCCGGAACAGTAAGGTCGTGAGACGGTATAGCGACTTTGTTTGGCTTTTGGACTGTTTACAGAAGCGATTTCCTTTCCGACAGATACCCTTGCTTCCCCCGAAGAGAGTTGGAGGTACGTAAACGACACTGTTCTTTGCCCGATCCTGTCCTGTGGTGGTTTTTGCCCTGGCATGCTGGATTCTCGCTAACGGTTGGCAGTTAATGGAAATCATCTTGCCGCTGACAACACATTTATTGAGAAAAGGCGTAGGGGCTTGGTCCGCTTTGCGAATGCTCTGGTCAGACATCCAGTGTTAAGCCAAGAACAACTAGTAACCATGTTCTTGACGGTTCCGACTGTAAGCCCCGAAATTCAAGGTTAGATGTAATGTGGCTAAGTTTAAGCTAATTAGCACCAGGAGCTTGCTGTATGGCGCAAGCAAGCTACTATCTCAGTTCAGGAGGAATTTACTGGTAGACCACTTCCTCCAGGATTGGAAGACTCACTTCCACCAACCTTAAACGAACTCTTCGAACGGACCAGAACAGGCGTGCGTCGATCAGCAGAGGTGTACATTAATCTGTGCAATCTCATGGATCGCCTGTCCAAACGCAACGAGGGCCTTGCTGCGGACCAATTAAGACTGTCACTTTCTTTGCAATCGTTGATGGACTCGTCCGCAGATACCTACGCAACAGATACCAACGATGTTCCGCTTCTAAACGAAGGTCTGAATGCTACGGCAAAGCATCTCTCTAATAGCCAGACGCTCTTAGAAGATGAGGCTAGAGCTTGGGATCAAGGTGTACTAGAGGACTTGAAGAGGCAGCGTGATGCTTTGGTCAGTATGAGAGATATGTTCGACAGACGCGATCGGTACGACAAGGACAATATCCCGTACCTTGAACGCAGAATCCAGAACAATGAGACTAAGCTTGTTACCATTCGGGCAAAGCCAGAAGGCCTTGTGAAGCCGGGCGAAATTGAGAAGGTTACTGAGGCTATTATCAGGGTATGTCTGCACACCAGTGTATTGAAAACTTGCTAAAAAGAAGGACAGGACAAGGAATCGATTGTGGCTCAACATGCTCGAGGAGTATTTATCAAGGAGTGCATCCGTGATGAGCTCATCTTCTTCCAGCAGTCGCAGTATCATGTGAGCCGCTGGAACCAAGACTGGGCGCAAGAGCGCGTAAAGTACTCGGAGATGCAAGCAGATAATTGGAAGCAGCTTCATGAGGAGCTGGAGAGCATGCCTTTCGGTGATTAAGTGTTTATTACTGTTAACCTTGTGGGATGGTAGGATTAGCGCATATAGTTCTTGCTGCGCGTGCATGATTGATAGCGGCATTGAGTTTGGGCTTTGGTGGATTGATCAGCGCTTGTATAGGTAGTTAAGGATCAGAGTAACATGGGAGGAGACTGGTGAATACTAATAATTTCCACTGAGGTTGTTCTCAATTTGTTTAGTGATTCTGTCTCAGATTCAGATGTGAGTCTAGCACAGTCTTGATATATAGGCAAGGCGCTAAATTTGGTATTTCTCATGTATTAACAGTGCTGAGTGTATATGAAATGAGGCTTATTGACATCGGTGGTTCTTGGAGCTGTACTCGGCTCGTCACGAATTACCCCGCCCCCTATTCACTGTCTGACGCAGGCAGCCGCAAACTAACGGTTAATCATCGGCCATTCGATAAGAAGGCTATCGACAACCCACCCTTTCTCAAACGCGTCCTCCCTTCTCTAAGTTCTCTTACCTCGACAACTTCGACATACACGCCTGCGCGGCAGCAGGAATCCACAAGATGACGTCCAAAACAACTCAGAAGTCACTGATTGCCCAGTTCATGCAGTTTACTGGCGCAAATGAGAAGATAGCCTCGAGGGTAAGTGAGCAGGTGAAAGCGAGGATGCAGAAATTCGCTGACTGTTTACTTTTGTCATAGGCGCTCAAGGCCACGAATTGGAAGCTTGATCAAGCTTGTGATAGGTAAGCCAGTATTTCATGTTTATTGCGAGGGCGGGAGGCATGCTGCGGATTGGAAAATTGGAATGGAAGGCGCTCGCAAGTTGGAAGCGCCCCCAGGCAGTCTGCGCAATCAACACACCGGGACTTCACATGCATACCTTCTCCGAGTCCTATCTATCGAGTCAGCCTCGCAGGATTATCTGTCCCCAAGGACAAAATCAACGGATTGATCACGCACATAGTCTTCACAGAAGTGGATAGTGCTTCAGCAAGATGGAGGGGGATGTACCCCGCGATTCAACCCGGAATCCCATCACAAAACCTTCTGCTTGTGTGGTATGGAGGCTGCAGATCGCACAGCAGGTGGGAGAACGGGACTATACTGTTGTGGACTGTTATGGAGGGTTGTGCTGGACTAATCCAGGTTTGGCATTCGATCTGTTACACCGCAAGACTATCGATACCTATCGTTCCGTACCATATGGCTCGAACGCTTTTCCCAACAAGTCGAGTGTCACATTTTTGTGGAGCTTATTTCCACCAGCTTGATTAAACTACATCCAAAATGAATGAAGAACCTCGACCAGAGCCACCAGACAGACGATGAGTACGACCGTTCGCTCCGTAATGGATGACCTCCAACTTTACGTCAACAATGTTGCAAGTGGAAAGCCCTATGGTTTCTACTCCAGGCTCGTTTACTGCATCACGGATATGCTACGCCGGCTCAGATTCAGGCACCACTCGGAGATATCTCACTCCTGGGTTTATATGGCAATCCGCAGCGAATCATTCTGCCCCGATAATTCTTTCGAAACAACGAAAGGTCCGCCTTCCGCTGGAACCAGGCGACTGGGAATCTTGAAGCTTTCAAGTCTTGATCGAGTTCAGCTACTAACGTGGCACCAAACAGTTATTTCGCATCGATCGGAGGAGTAGCACCTTCAAAGACCGAAGATAGTCTTGGGAAGCTGTTCGAGAAATTTCGGGGTAAGTGGATTCTGCTAAAATGAGAGAATTTGGGATCGACTGACTCTCTTCATCATAGAACCATCGGACGAAGAGGGTGTAGCTACCGTGAACGGCACGATGAGATATCTAAACGAATTGGGAGTCAATCTGGAAAATGCAGAGATCTTGGTCGCACTCGAAATCATACAAGCACCGGCTTTAGGAGAGATGTCAAAAGAGGCTTTTGTGGACGGATGGAAGAAAATTGGGTAAGATTCACTCCAGACAGAGATCTCGTTCTTTTGCTGACTTTCTAGTAATGCCGATACAATTGCGAAACAGAAGTCACATGTCGCCGGCCAGATCAAGCTATTCTCATCCGATATGACGGTGTTCAAACGAGTATATAAGCATGTCTTCGTTTGTGCGAAAGAGAAAGGCCAGAAGGCTCTTCCACTCGAAAACGCAATCGTCTACTGGGAAATGCTCTTTTCTCCTCCCGGCATGACATGGGAAACTCCATCCACCAACTGGATCCAACTATGGGTTGACTTTCTGAACACATCATGGACTAAGAGTGTCAACAAGGACATGTGGAACCAAACAGCACACTTCTTTGAGAAGACGCTGCAAGATGAGACCCTGGGTTTCTGGAGTGAAGATGGCGCATGGCCTGGGGTTATCGACTCGTTCGTAGAATATGTCAAGAAGAAGCGAGGAGACGTCCCTGATACCATGGAGACCGATTAGAGGAACCTGTATATTTCAGGGGATCGTGGAGGATGGCTTTTTCTTTGGTTGCTCAGCGGGCTGCACGACGGCGTCTTTGAGGGAACTCTGGGAATAGATTCCACATGAGCATTATGATTGATGGCAATTTCTGATTCCAATCCATCTCCAAGATAAACCCTGTGATCGCCATTTCAAACGTACATTCCATCATACAATATGCCCCTATTTCGCCATGCAATGCCCTGTTGTACATATACAGTTCAGCTCAGAACTCCTCCCTCGAGTCCCAAGGAATCGATCCCCCTATCCTACTCGACTTCTCCAACGTCCCATCACCAAGCTTCACTGTACTGAACTTGATCATCCGTGGATCTAACCCCAGCGTCTTCCTCACATCGTCTTGAATCTTACTCGAAGCATCGTATCGCATTATAAAGTAGTGGCCATCGTTGTATTGAGCTTGATGTTTTCGCGTTCGTTTGGGTAGACTCCAGACTCCCCAATTCTTAATGCCTCGTATCGTTCCACCGTTCTTCAGGATGAGGGAACCGGTCGTGCGTGCAATTCTAATGCTCTGTTAGTCTGTAAAGGAGGCTAGAGATTGAAGGATGGCGCACTCCTTGACCTCCATAAGGTTATGGGGCCGGACCTGCGACCATTAGCATGATTACCGCTTCTGGGCCTTATTGAACTTACAATTGCTATGAGCTCATACAACATCTTGACGGCGTCATTCGTGATGAAGTCTGAGGACATCCCGGAGTTGATATCGCCTGTGCCAAATTTAAGCTTGCGGGGGAAGTATTTTCCGGCGCCGAAAAAAAGTTTGGGCGCGAGCGCACGATTGCGATTCTCGATAAGAAATTTACCCAGAATCCCATCACTCATTTCAACAGCATATTGGTGAAGGATTACATCGCGGCAACATGTCGAAACGTCCAGCAGAAGAACATGAGAACGGGGGAGTATCACTCAAAAGTGGTGAGCGCCCAGAGAAGTCAAATTTGGAGGACGAAGTGGGGGAGTTTGAGGATGAATTCGAGGACGAATATGAGAGTGAGGATGAGATACTAGAGGCAGGAGTTGATGGCAGACCCGATGAGGAGAGGGAAGCTGAAGAGAAAGCTGGTATGTATGCGCTGGGGAGATCTGGAGCTTGGTTGCGAAAATACAACCTATATGCTAATGATCTCTCAGAAGCCATGGACGTTGACCAGCAGACATTTATTGTTGGCAGAAACAAGTTAGAACCAGGCCAGACTTTGTCCCCCGATCTATCGACATACGAAATGCTCCATGCCCTAAGTACGCCGTGGCCCTGTCTGTCCTTCGATATTGTCAAAGACAGCTTAGGAGACAACCGGAAAACATACCCCGCCACAATGTATGCAGTCGCAGGAACACAGGCAGAAGGCAGGCGAGCAAAGGAGAATCAATTGATGGTCATGAAGTTCAGTGGCCTCAGTAGAATGGAGCGGAATCAAGATGATGAGGATTCTTCAGATGACGAGGACGAGGACGCGGATCCAATTCTGGAGTCTGCATCAATTCCATTTAATTCTGCCACAAATCGGATTCGCGCTCACCAAATACCTGCTTCGAACTCCTCAAAACCTCCTACCACTCTGACTGCTTCGATGACTGAAGCTGGTCAAGTTCTTATTCACGATGTTACCCCTCATCTCGCATCTTTCGATACCCCTGGAACCGTCATTTCCCCGCAGCAAAACAAACCACTATCTACACTGAAGATGCACAAGTCAGAAGGATACGGTATCGATTGGTCACCTCTTGTGTCGACTGGCAAGCTCGTTACCGGCGACAATGACGGCAAGATTTATATTACAACGAGAACAGATGGAGAACGCTGGGAAACCGATTCGCGTCCATTTACAGGCCATACCGGAAGTGTTGAGGAATTGCAATGGAGTCCGTCTGAGCGAAACGTATTTGCTTCCGCATCAAGTGACGGTACCATCAAGGTTTGGGACGTCCGAAGCAAGAGTAAGACTGCGGCATTGAGTGTTCAAGTCAGTGACACGGACGTCAATGTCATGTCATGGTCACACCAGACTTCACATTTACTTGCCTCTGGAGCAGATGATGGAGTTTGGGCAGTCTGGGATCTCCGTCAATGGAAGCCTAACACCTCCTCTGCCTCCCCAAGACCCACTCCAGTGGCAAGTTTCAACTTCCACAAAGAGCAAATTACCAGTGTGGAGTGGCATCCAACGGACGACAGTATCGTAGCAGTCGCTGCTGGCGATGACACGCTAACTCTGTGGGATCTGGCAGTGGAGCTCGATGACGAGGAAAGTAAGGATACTGGTGGTGTGACAGAAGTACCTCCCCAGTTGCTTTTCGTCCACTATATGGAGAAGGTCAAGGAATTGCACTTCCATCCCCAAATACCCGGTTGCTTAGTAGGTACTGGCGAGGCTTTCAATGTTTTCAAGACCATTAGCGTTTAGACATCGGCACACGAGAATGAAAAAAATTGTAATGCCAAGCTCTGGTAAACCTTGTCTTCTCTTATGCCTCTCTGTCTCTTTTCTTTGCTGCAAAATGATAGCAGATGCTCTATTGACCTCCTACCACATTGTGCGGGTTACATCCACTAGTCGACTTTCGATGAAGAGTGGCCGACGAGGAGACAAACCAGTCGATTACTCACCGTATCAGACCACGAAGATTCCATCGATCCCAAGTGGAAGGTCGCAACACGAGCGCCCCCTCATGACTTCCTCCACAAAGTGAAGGGTCACGGAAGCCGCCGGAAATCTTCAAAACGCCTTCTTCAAGGACCAACCCAACTGCTGGGAATAACGAACGCCAAAATACCTCAAAATAAGAGGGAATAAATGGCGGTGAAATATGTAGCAGAACAAAGTGCAAGCAAGGAGGAGGCTTCCACGCGGTATTCCATAAATGGTTGGAGGCTGGAAATCATCTCCGCTCAAAAAGAACACTCTGATATTCGGTGGTGGCAAAGTCACGAAACAGAAAAACACAAAGGCTAGCAGAATTGGACCCTATCCTCTCATCAGGATCGACGACTTTCCCCGGTTTCTGAATTAATATATGCACCTCGAGGGCGCAGATCAGCTTTGGACCTAGGGTTTTCCCCCTGAAGCACTCTCAGAAGTCGGGAGGAACCCAGATCTTTGCTCTCTTGGGTGGCCGAACCAGTTTCGTTTTGCATTTTTGCAGGCAGGGGCGGCGCATGTCAGCCTCAAGCAAAACGTAAAAATTTCCTTGCAAAAGCAATATGGTGCTGTAATGCCTGGAAACGGTCTGGACCTCATTCGTGGATGTGACACCAGCAGCCCATGCAGCACCGATGCACCAATAGAGGGGCTTGGAACACGCTGCATGCAGGCGCTCGTGACTGAAATCATCTTTCACGATGCAGGGTCAGGATTGGCCACAGGGAGTCTGCTGGCCCCCCTGCTGCAAAAGCTGTTTCCCCGCAAATTTCCATGGCTGTGGAACACAGAAAATGCGGGATGCCAGAATGGATGGTTGGGGAGTAATGGAGCATGAGCCCGAGGGAGCCAGACCTATTCTGTCTCGTAGTTCCACCTCCACATCACTACTCCATAAGCATTGCCTCCTCATCAGCTCTTCTCTCCTCTTCTCCTCACTCTCTTCTGGTCACTCAGCAGGACAGCATCAACTACTGCCAGAGCTGCAACTATCCATCAACAGCCTCACCAAATGAGCGAGTGCAACCAAGTACTGATCTTTGTGGAGGAGATGAAATCGCCCATTTAACGGGGCGAACTGGAATACAACGGATTGCAAACGTCGACCACACGTGAGCGTGAGCATGGTACACATCTTCTTGGACAAAGAGTCTTCCAAGGATACCTTTGCCTTCAAATTTTCCGCGAGTCCTTCTCTCAAGTTCTCCTTCGACCGGCCAATATCAACTACGATTCCCTCGAACCGACCTTTCAAACGTCGTCGAGCTCTCTCTGATGTAGACGGAGAGGGAAATGAAGGGCGGAAGAAGCGACGTTTGAGGTTACATCTCATCACCTCCCGTCTTAGCCGTCCGTTCTCCCAGCCAGCATCGAATATCGTCAACCGTGGGATCAACAAGATCCCAGTCTGGGGGGCGAAGAACAGAGCGTTGAGCAAGAATCTTTTGCGGAAGGCCGCCATCATGAACAGAGTACGAAGACGTATGGATGCCGCAAGAGACTTCATACGTATGGAGCAAGAGAAGACCAGAGAGAGGTTGTCATTGCGAGAGATCGTTTTCCAAAAGCCTCGATGTCTTGAAGCACCCCTCCCGCCGTCTCCACTGGGGCTGTCCAACTATGATGCTTTAGACCTGGAGGACGAAGAGTCGGAGGACTGGCAGAATGATGGACTCGATGGACTCGACAAAATTATATATAGCGACTTCAACATCATGAATCCAATAACGGATAGAGACGACGATGATGCTCTCGACGATTATCTGGACGCTTTAGACGGCATCTCACCGCATGATTTGCCTGACGCACCGCCCACACCACCAGAGGAAGAGTGTATTGTGGAGATGTTGAGAGAGGACTGTCAAGGCGAAGGCTTCTTCGTCCAAATCAGAGACTGAGCAGGGAAGCGATTTTGGTGACTGTTGTTTCATCCAGAATAACATCTATGTTTAGGGAAGCTCCGAAAGTCTGCATTGGGGGTAGCATGGAATGGTACTGGCGTCCACAAAAATTGTCCGTAATGAAGGACGGAGTGGCTGCATACGATAATGGAGTTTGGTTTGCGGATGCCGTTGGAGGGTTTTAGCTTGGACAACGTTCTTTCCTAGGAATCAGAGTCCGGCATTCCAAAAAATTGTTCTTTCACCCCTTGGCTTGTGAAGTGCCCGGGTGTTAATCCCAAGTGCCATATTCCTGGTAACTAATGATGGGAGGGTAAATCATGCACAGCAAGTGTTAAAAGTCACAGACAGCAGCCACTGGGCGTGCAGTATATCCACACAAGGGTGCGGTATACATCGCGAGTGCTTGTAAATAAATCTGCTGGAAGCCATCAAAATTGCTATCTGAAAATCGGGGGACTACAGAGAGGCTCTTCTCCATCGTGACTTCATGACGAGCTCGTAGGTCTAGAAAACTTGTAACATGCAGATTTCAAGCTTAAGCAATGGTAAATTAAAGTCTCGTGCAGATCATTATTGTATACAAGATTGCGTTACCAATAGAGGTGATCTTTGAAGTCTGAAGGCTTGATTGATGAGTAGCTGAAATTCTGAGTGGCGTACGGCTATGCGTCAAGCGCACGAAACGAGCAGTTGCGAGACGACAAATTACAAAAAAAGGAACTACGTTACGTTACAGGTTTGTAAATTTGATAGCCAAAATGAAGCAAGAACAGGATTTGCCAACCGATCGAGACTGTGGTACAGGCGTAGTTGGAGCTCCAATTCTGGTACTTCATACAGATTTCACTAGTTCCGCATAGAGTTTAGCGCCTTATATTTTCAGGAACCTGCCAAAAGTTCCAGCTTCGTCGAGTTGATGCGCCAGGACCAGAACTCGATACTTGACGTGATTCATGATGTTGTGCTCAAGTATGTTATTACACGCAATTCTCTCATTACACTGGAACGCGACTGACAATTTCTAGTCTCTGGAGAAGCTCCTCAGCATCCTGTGGCATCGAAATCAGGTAAGGCAGCAGACAACCGTTGAGCGAAGAGCGCGAAGCTGATTGATTCAAGGCAATGTTTTTGAAAAGCGTTTGATCGAGGCCTACATTTCGGAAAACCATAAAGATCCTGTCACTGGCGACGACTTGGAAGTGGAGGATCTCATCGATCTCAAGTCCGCCAAAATCGTGACCCCTCGACCTCCTACTCTGACCTCAATTCCTTCACTCCTTTCGACCTTCCAAAACGAATGGGATGCATTAGCACTCGAAACTTTTACCTTACGCCTATCACTTCAACAGACGCGACAAGAATTGACTACAGCGCTCTACCAACATGATGCTGCAGTTCGAGTTATTGCACGCCTCACTAGAGAACGCGACGAGGCTCGAGATGCATTATCGAAGGTTACAATTGGCGCAGGAAGTGCTAGTAATGGAGATGCTATGCAGATCGACAGTCAAGGCCTTCCAGAAGAGCTGGCAGCCAAGGTAGATGCTGCACAAGAAAGGTATGCTACAGCTGTGGTCAGCGGGTCTTCGATAATGCTAATTAAATCCGCAGACTCTCCAAGAGCCGTCGGAAGCGGCCTGTACCAGACAACTGGGTAGATGCGGAGACGGTTGAGAAGTTTGGGGTTGCCAGTGTGTCGAAGGCCCTGTACTCTGGTGCTACTTCTCTCGCCCTGGATGAAGCTGGAAAGCTGGTCATCGTTGGTGGATCTGAAGGTGTTGTTGGAATATACTCGATTGCGGAGGAAAAAGTACAACAATCATTCAAGGCTGGAAGCACGATTACGGATGCTGTTTGGTATGGCAGCCAGCCTGTTGTTTCTACGGCGTCTGGTGCCGTCAAGGTATTTGGCGAGAACGAGATGACTTTCACATCGCATGCTGGAAGCGCAAATGGCCTGGCATTGCACCCAAGTGGTGATATCCTGGCATCCGTTGGTGTTGACAAGAGCTTCGTCTTCTACGATTTACTTGCTGCAAAGGCTGTCACGCAGGTGTATACCGACTCTGGTACGTATAGCTCTCCTCTTCCTGTCTGGCTAAACTAACCTTAATGCAGGGCTCACTGTTGCGGCTTTCCACCCAGATGGTCATTTGTTCGCTGCTGGCGGTACAGATGGCCAAATTAGAATGTTCCACGTCAAAACCGGTCAACACGCTGCCACCTTCGATCTGGGAGGACCAGTACAAGACTTGGTTTTCTCTGAAAACGGAATCTGGTTCGCAGCTGTTGTGACGGGATCTAACAGCGTTGTCATTTTCGATCTACGGAAGGAAGGAGAGGCTGCTAAGGCAAAGGTGTTGGAGATTGGAGGACAGGTCGATACACTCAAATGGGACTACACTGGGCAATTCCTGGCTGCTGCCGGACCTGGAGGACTTACCATCTCGCAATATACGAAATCCTCGAAGTCGTGGTCAGATGTCATCAGCACTGCTGTTCCAGCAACTGCTCTTGAATGGGGACCGGAAGCTAGAACTTTGGCAACCATCAATGGCGATGGAGTTGTAACAGTGCTTGGATGAGAGATTGGGTAACGGAGTTGGGGCTTTGACTTACTGCTTGCGGCAAAAGCAATCTCTGGACAGTCTTTCTTGCATGTAATTCTAGAGAGCCTTCATCGGGCACTAAACCACGAGGGGCAAATCAATGGAATGATATCAGACCACATCATACAACTGTCTAGGTGGTTCAAGCTGAAGTGTGAGTCACGAAGGACATAAGCTTGGTATGATAGCAAAGCACTGTCCTGGCTGAGGCATCCTTTGATGCCTTTTATTCTTCGCTCCGCGATAGGACATCTACGACTCTATGGATGATCAGTAAGCCGCACGTTTTATGGGGCAATAAATGAGTAAGTATTTCACAATGCTTTGCTTACATCCTGATATCCAGTTTCTTGTTCGTTATAAATGGAAAACTGACTACTGTAATGCAGTTCTTGCTGTATAAAGTCTGTATTTGCAGGCGCCTCTGTCCTATCGATATCAATAGCTCTGATAGGCCAGGAGCCAAGCGGTTCGAAGCAGGGGGATAAATAGGCGATAGCAAGCAAAACACTGGATCTGATACAGCTCTTTCCGCCTGTCAAACTGACTAGTCAAATATAGCACAATTGTAATAAATCAGTCGATAAACAGTTAACTGTGATTCCTGAAATCGAAGAACACGGTAAACCTTATCTTGCCCCGTCGCAATTTTTTCATTCGTAGATATCTTGGATACCTTGAGGACCTCGCTGACGGAAGGCGTTATACACTTTCTGCAGATTTCTTCCTCTTAGTGAAGTGTGACATTTTGAAATTCATCAACTACAATTAAGATCGGGATTTATTCAATATCTGGTCATATCCTTCAATAGTGTTTTCAACAATCAAGTCCCAACCAGCTAACCCGTCCCTTCGAGTGGTTGTGCCTAGCCCAGGCAAAAGCACGCCTCTTAACGCCGAAGCGCCTGCTAGCAACTCCATGCCGTTGTGAGATCACAGAACATAAAACAACAAATCGACCAACTCGCCCCTCGACGTCCCTCCCACAACAACCTGTCCAGGTCTTCACAAGCTGAACCACCAGCAAGACCTTCGAGATCCTGTACACCTGCTGGGTAACAAAGGTTGAGACTCTCATTGTGATGGACGGATGGCAAGCAGAGCCTCAGCGCCACAAGGTGAGGACCCACCACCAGTTCACTTTGAACCCACCAGGCCATTGGAGTAATTCTAACGTGATTGCACAACCGCAGAGATCTTTCACTGAGATGTCTCATTCAGCAACACTCTCACCTTCACCCATCGGATTCATGGGACCTGCAAGCTTCTTCTCGGCCCCTCGGTTTCCTTCCTCATCTGCCAACGACAACCACGAACGTAGACGCACCTCACACCCACACAACTCCCACCTACAACCTCGAGTTTCAGAAGAGATGTCTGACAGACTTCACTCTTCTCAACAACGGCCTCGGCTGGAACACAGAGCCTCGCAAACCATCATCGATCTAACTGACGAACCCGAAGAATCGCCCGCTCCTCCTCGTAATGTACAACCCCGAAATCGACCCTCACGACCTCCTCAACTTGGACGAAGCGATGCTGTAAACTTAGGGGATCTAATCGATCTTACGGACGATAGTGTGGAGCAGGATGTTATCTTTACCGGCGAGCGACAGCTCCCGGCCCAGGTGGCTCGCCATCGCCCCCGTGTCCTTGCCAGACCCGCCGCCGCTGCTGCTGCTCGTGCAGACTCGCCGTCGCTCTTCTTACCAGCACGGAACCCACCAGCGCCGATCCCTAGGCGTTTTGACGGACTCGTCCCTCACGGTTTGGCATTTGGGGATTTGCTTGGGGGTTTTGATGAGCCTAGAGGGGGCCTAGGTCCTGGATTGGGATTTGGCCGTTTTGGGCGGGACTTCATGGATCAACTTGATATGGCACAAATGGTTCGAAATGGTCAGGCTCAGGCAATGCCGCACGCCCTCGACTATCAACACGCAGCCTTCGCAGAGCAAAAACCAGAGCACATTCCTCCTCCAGCACCTAGACCGGGCTTCACACGATCCACAAAAGAAGCTCACGTTCTGGTCTGCCCTAGCTGTGAGGAGGAACTTATTCAGAACAACGAGATTGAAGAGCCAATCGTTAAGAAGTCTGGCAAAGCCCCCACTAAGAAGGAACGGGAGGAGCATCCATTCTGGGTCGTCAAGGATTGTGGTCACGTAGGTTGACACTTTGATCAAGCATGTCCAGTCACTGACAAAGTATAGGTTTATTGCAACGCTTGCTTCCAAGTTCGTACCTCTAGTGGAAAGACTGGCTTCAAGGAATCCACGAAAATCGGCAAAAAGGCCAAGACTTTTACCTGTGCTGTTGAAGATTGCGACTCAGATATCAAGGCTAAGGAGAAGTGGGTTGGAGTGTTCCTCTAATGGTGGCAACCTTTTTTGGTTCATGACCACACGCCATCATTTTCGTAGTACATAATGAGGCATAGCGGGCTGGGGGCGGCTTTCCTATATCATTGCATGGCATTTGCACGGCCGAAGCATGGAGTCCTGGAAGGTAATGAGGGAATCATGAGGGCAAACTTTCACGTGGGCGTCTTGACGGTTTTTGCTCATGCTAAGGCGTTCAAGGAGTTACCTTGGGGAAAGATGATACCAAAGCGGGCTTCGACGGTCTTTATGAGTAAGCGACTCTACGTATTATACGCAACGAAGTCTTTTCAATCTGGTTTCCTGTGTGATTTTGATGGTGCTTGTGATTTGGCCATTTGGTGCTTTGTCACTCTGGCGTTTTGCCGGATTACTGTCGTCTGCTCTTGAAGATGGTGCTTGACAAGATAGTAGGAGATCATCCCTACTGAGTCCAGTCCCGGTGTGTATGGCTTCCCAAAAAGAATTACGGGTCGTCTTTTGGAAATTTGTAACTTGGTCTGGCATCACGAAGCACGGTAGGTCTACAGGTGAGTCGTCTTTGGCCAAGCTCTTGTTGAGTACCTATGTGTTTCGTTCTTGCCAGATTCGTCCAGCTTGGTAAAGACCTCAAGGCATGGAAATTCCGCATCTCCAACTCTCCAAATTCTCCTGCTTTCACATCCCACAAAATCTTTTCAAGCACTACTAAGGCTCGAAAATTTCTTCTCTCGATCATCAAACAGAAGCTGTCACTATACTTGCGGCTCCTTTTTTTGTTATACATTTTAGCAATTAAAGCATCTGGGGCCATTAGGGGCTACGGCAACTTGTAGGTTAATTATGCTTACATCACCCAGATATCCCGCCACTGACAGGAAGGCATAGCATAGAAAGGAAGGCTATTACAGTACACAGCTCAAAGATGTCTCTCCAGGAACTGATGGAGCAATGGCAGATCATGTCGGACCGGCGACTGGAAGAGGACCGAGCAAGAGACAGGGCTAGAACCACAGAGGACGAGAAGTTCGAAGCCACAAAGAAATCGAAGCTCACTGAGCTGATTGATGAGCTTGCTACACGTATCCCTAGTTACGAGTCTCGATCTGCTGGAGCGTTGAGAATGCTGAAGAGAGAACAAGCAAACGAGTTCACACAACTGCAGATGAAGCACACAGCTCAGCTGAAAGCTTTACAGAAGAAGCAAGTGGAGGAGATGGCGGCGTTCCCGGAAAAGTACTTACAAAAGGCAGAGGATATCGAGATGAACTTGCGGGCTGATATGCAATGGGAGTTGGATTTGATGCTGGAAGTTGAACAAGCCGTGTTGGAGAACACGCTGTCCGTGGAAAGAAAGCATCTTCTTGAAGCCAGGGACAGAGAAGACCGACTCCGAGAGCAGGCGAGGGCCTTGATAGATCGAGATTTGAATAGTCAAGTCCTTGCAACATTCCGCATGGAAGCATCACGCCAAAATCAGCAGCGTGAGGTTGCAGTCTCTCAATTGAACTCAGCGGAACGACCGCTGAAAAGCATTCTGAAGAAGCCTCGCGGTATATCAGTCAACGATGACGGCACTACAACACTTCTTTACTTCGAGGATGAGATTCGGGAGGACCGCCAGAACAAAAGAGTCAAAATGGAGGGGACCTCAAAGAGAGTTAGGACTGTGGATATACTCGACGAAAATGCTACCTTATTCCCATATCGTGAGAGCAAGAGCCCGCGAACACCACGAACACCACAGGGACCTCGGTCGACTTCTTGAAAATTACAACAGATACAATCCTTATCAGCTGGCTAGAATTGATAGGAGGCAATTTGCTAAACTATTACGTTACTGTGGACCTCCTCGGAATACTTTGGGCTGGCATCTTAGGCTGCCAAGCGGGAGAAGATACTGATGTATCGACTATGGGTGTTATGGCTGTGCCTCTTAAAATCATGCGTAAGTCAACCTGCAGCCTCGATGTTTTCGAAAGTCTGACCATTGAAGTATAGGGTTATAGTTACTACAGCGGTTACAAAGGGTACGGGCCAGTGCTGTTGAATCTCACAGATAGATTCGCAGCAATTATTATGCTTTGCTTATCATTGCTAGATATTCTGTTTAGCCATCATGGAAGAGCAGTGCTTGGAGTGAGCCTGCATAATTGACGTGGTACCTGTCCTTTTTCTGTACTCGTCGGCAAGATATGGATACTTGATGCCCTTTTTCTTATTGATCAGATACAATCTGAAAGTTTCCTCCTTCACTGAAACCTCGAGTTTCCAGGTATGAGCAGTATTGCGTGCCCTTCTCTGCGTGTCTAGCGTCTCTGTAGTCAACATTCGGAGACCCCATGAGTGCCACCAGGATGTTCCATGCGATAGTCTCTGCTATCATTCCCATTTGCTACGTTTTTCAGTCTATGTGAAGTCACTGCTGTCTCTATTGTATGTTATGTCGCTGTAACGCCCGGCGTGGGTCACGCCTTCCCAATCGGGATCTTTATTGACTGCCTCGTCTATTCCCTATTCTGCGTTCGCGACTCCCACATGGACGCGCTGCGAAAACTCGAAAACAAAAACACCGCCGGTAAGGACTGAAATATCCTCGCAGTCCCCCTAACATACACCCTGCACGATGTCGATGTGCCCTTGATGTAAGTAGACACACACCTGCATATAGATTTCGAAAAGGTATCTAACGTCCCGATTTTGGCCAGGCAATAGAATAGGCACCATGATACCACTGGCACCCTACGAAGCTCTTGAGGAGCGCATGAGACGTCTGCGAAACGAGCAAGTCGGCAGTCGTGAGCGCTTAGACCAGAAATTCGAGGCTAAACGTACCGCATTACAAGCACAGAAGACCAACAAATTCTTAACGACCGCGATTGAGGTTGCAGCCCAAGAGAGAGCAACAGAAGGCCAAGACCGACAGCCTGAAAGCGAGACAGACCCACGAACTCCGAGAGTTACGTCTGCGCCACGCCAGCGAGCTCTTGGATAGAGAAGGGGAGGAAGAGCTGGCAAAGAATTCCCTCGCTGAGAGGAACCTTGTTGAGAAGGCGAAGCTTGAGAAGGCTTTCGAGGATGAGGCATCTGAGATTGAACTACAGCTGAAACAAGAAAGACTGGAACTGGAAGCTGCCAATAAAGCCGAAAATGAACAGGTCAAGAACGACATGTTTGAATTTATGTGCGCCAGGGTCCAGGCTGGAAAGCTAGAAAAAGCAGAGCCAGTGAAAGAATCTCCACGCATATCTCACACAGAGCATGTGCAAACAGGTCAGAAGTCCGAGGGTTCTACCAAACGTCAAACAGGAATCCGGCACGCCATCGTAACTCAGCATTCGAGGCATGGCGGGAAAGAGGAAACTTGGGAACAATAGCATCTCGACAGGTTCCGGGCATGGAAAGGCGCCACCGACCGGGAACACAGCAGCCGAAGAAACGTCTTCCAAGCGTGTTAGAATCGCATCTTCAGCGGTCAACTCGGATCCAACGAAGTTCTTCAAAGTGATTTGCTTTCGTCACTATAAATACGGCGCGCGTCAATCCTGTAAGTTTCGCAAAGGCTTTGCCGTGCTCAAGTTAACAACAGATTAGCTGGACCAACTGATCTGTGGGAGTCTCCTGAGATAAAACTCTACTTACACGTTGGATTAGAGTTTCTCAGACCAGTGGCAATACGAGATGGCAGTAGTGATACAATCAAAGCTGCCTATTGGTACCTTGAATTGTTCGATGTCAGCCAAGTCCAATATTATGGTCCACATTGCCTAGTCCGCTTTCGGATGAAGTCCTTCACCGTATGGATCCGGTTCAAGGATAATGATGTTTTGAGTGCCTTTTTGGTGGCTCTTAAGCAGTGGGGAGCTCTGGCGCCTATTCATGCCACTCCTTTCTCCTCGTAAGGTCTTGAATGATTACACTTTATCCGAAGCTAACAGGTAAGTAGTCAATACCATGGGTTCCCAATTTCTTTGTTGGAGGATCGATAATCAATTCATCCCTGCGATCTCAGTACCCGATCATAGCATGGATCTACGACGGACACTGATCGAGTCTTCATATATCGGCGGAGATGACGTTGAGCAGTCATGGCGAGGACTTTTGGTATGTCTGCAACCTCTAGAGAATTGTGGTCATATGTGATCAAGCGGTAAAGGGAAGAAACATGTTACACCAACACTTACTTTTTGGTGCATCATACTGTACTTTCCTGTGCTTGGCACTTTGTTCCAGTGCTTTGGAATCTGTGGCACAATCAGCAGCTGTTTAGGAGGACATGAATTAAGAAGCACATCAACATATGCAATACTCAAGAATCACAAAGAAGCTTTTTGGGAATAATCTACCATCCGAAACATATTTCATTGTGGTCCAGAGTCCCTCCGAATATCCGTGTCATGCAGTGTACCTCCAAGTAATTACATTACACTACTTCTGAAGACCTTTCAAAGTCGCTCAACATGCATGCCTCCACTGAACATGCTATCTTACTGTTGACATTCAACAGTACGCATTTTTAATCTTCCGACAAAGACTAACATTGAAACTTTGCTGGCATTCATAAAGACTGTCCACGTGGTGATCTTCAGGCTTTTTTCCCCAGCGCCCAGCTCCAAATGCTTAGGTATGTACAGCATTCAGGGCACGTTCCGATATATCTCATAAAACACACGCTCTTCACAACCCTCATAGATGTGTTTTGCCGAGTATTCTAGAGTCAATGTTTGTGCTAGTTTCTGGAATAGTGGGGCGGAGTATTTGTTTACTTCGCTTCTTCTTCAGTATCCACAACACGAAAAACTCAACGCGTTGCTCTGAGCCAACAGGATAAGCTGTTTACAGAGTTTACAACAACCCAGACAGGAATTTGACTTCTCTTAGTTGCCCCTGATAGAGAGTTTATCGTCGTATACAACCAAGACTTGCTCTCCAAGCCAGGTTTCTCAATGTAAGCCAATATTCTCTCGCAGCATTTGGACACACTCTTATGTTTACTATCAGAATCACCTCTTCTACGTCTCGAAAAATTTGAGCTTTTACAGCGACACATTCTCCGAGATCTGCAGTACCACTGCGACATCGAGACTATTTCTGCGTACTGCGGCTCTGTACTCCAGCTAGCCAGTCGACATAGCTACCATGGACGAGTCGTCCCCCTACCATCGATTGGTGAAGCAGCGCCGAGAAACAACAAGACGGAGACTGACTGAAGATGCCGAATTCAAGGAACATGTAGACAAAACCTACTCCGACATCCAAAACAAGAAAGATACCGATATGGCAGAGCACAGTGCCAAGTTCCAAAGAGAGGAGATCGAGCTGCAAGAGCGAGAAGATACCGAAATGTCCGAAATGGAAACCAGGCATTGTCAAGAGCTCCAAGATCTCACTGCTGGGCAAGAACTTGAAACCGCAGAAAGGCAGAGACTTCACGATTCCGCAATGAGCAAGCTTTCGGACGAGCAAACAAGCGCCTTGGAGAAGCTCCAGAATTACTATGGTGAAGAAGAAGACAAGGCTCGCGTCAAGATTGAAAGCTTAGCATCAATTCTAAAGACCAATAGGGACGCTGAGGATGCTGATTTGTCAAGACAGCTCTTGGAGGCCTTGGATGAGGAGAATGATCAGACTATTGAAGTCGAATCTCCTGGTGTTTCCGTCTCAAACACGGGGCAATCTCTCCTGAGTATTACCAATCTCAAGGCAAGGCTGGAAAGTTCGTCTTCTGAGCAGAGTCCCACAAGAGGATCCGCGCAGCAGAGCCCGCAGACGCCACAATCTCATCTTCGAGTTAGCAGCCAAGTCACTCCGACTAAGCGCTTGATGGCAGAGTCTCCATGCGAGAACAGACCACCACCTAGCATGCGTCGAGTGGTTTCAGAAAATTTAAGACCAGGAGCAGCTGAGGATATTCTCACTTCATCAAGCCCACCAGCTTCTTCTAGGCTGTTCGTTTCTCCAAAGGCACAATCCTCGAAATCTTCAGACCTTCACCCAGGCAGTCCATCCCGCCCAATGTCCATCTCCTCTGCTCCGTCACAATCAACAGCACAAGGATCCTTCCCGACTACACAGCTCGCAAATGCACAAGCCAATTATTCTCAAGTCAATAGAGAAAAATACCAGGCCGACCGAACAAACCCTCGAAGTCCTGCCGATCGAAGCCAGATACTATCCACACCATGTCGACCAATCCGCGCCGCTACGGCATCAAGATCCAAACTTGCGAGCCCGTTCAGGCCAGTCAACCAAAATCGATCCTTCTCAGCTAACACGCCAGTCGCCTCTCCAAGCTCTTCTTCCCAGCAAGGCTCACCTCCATCATCTACGAAACAATGTCGGCCAGTATGTGCCAATTTCGAGATCACCGAGGTTCGCTACAACAACGCTGGCGGTACGTTCTTGCCCCTCCACCAACTCTATCACCCCAGGAAAGTTATACTAGGTCGATCGAGAAAGCTGACCCAATCTTTCCGCAGGTGGCTTCTTTCACTGGACCCGTGGAGATGAGGAAGGACCCCGATCTCTACGATTGTCCAACAATATCTACCGACCCGTTCTGAATAAAGGCGGTAGATGTGGGTCTCCCGAATGGATTATCTATCCTAGCAGAGTATGGTTCATGAAGTACTACTCGGAAGCAGCATTACTCTATATTAATCGAAGCAAGGCTGGCAATGCTGGCAAGGAGATGTGGGTCAAATTCAAGGATGGTGGGATTTTGAAGGAGTTCTTGGAGAACTATAAGGAGAACTGGCAGCATACCAAGATTGATAAGTTGGATATGTAAGTTTTGCAGATTACCTTGATTCTTTGCTCGTCTTTAAGGTAGTAGATATACTTTGCTTGGAGGCATATTACTGACTTGACTTCCTGCAGTGGTGAAGACGATGTCCCATTGTCGATGGTGAAGAGCTGTCTCTGAGCTGCTACTTTCTTTTATTTGTGGATCCATCACGATCCAGTGATAGCCGATAGATTTTAATGATTGTATGGCTCTGTTGAGCCTAACATCTATCCATAGCTGGAAAGAAAATGTGTATGTGTGTGTATTGGGATAGTTAGATACGGCATGAATCCGAATACGGACAAGCCTGGCCAAGATTGATGGGATACAGTTGTATGATACGATATATGCGACTTTTACATAGTCTCGGTATAGAAACTTAGATAGTTGATTGTACATTAGCTATAGCATCCGCTCTGTCTATTTGCCCCCTCAAGGTTGGGAAGCATTCGTACCAGTCTCACCATCCGCTACATGTACAATCCCAATTTTTCACTCTCTCTACGTTCTCACCTTTTTAGCAAGTTTTCACTTCACTCTTTACTCGTGGCAGCCTGATTCGAAGCACTCGAGGCGCTAATTAAGGTTGACTTTCTGCCTCGAATCTGTCTACCCCACATCTCGCTTAATGTAAACAAAATCCCGCTCGAGTTTCTCAGACCTCAACCTCAACCTTACACTCAATCACCTCTCCTACCAAACCTTGGAGATCGATCCTCAAAGATCTCTTGGATTTTCCGCTACTTTGCAAGACAACTGGGCATATACTTGCTACCTATCGCTACAGTTTCGACTGTATTTACTTGTCTCTTCACTCGCTCACTTTTACTGTACAGTACGCAACTACCACCATGTTCTCACCAAGAAACGGATCAGGTCCTCCAGTTCTATCTGAGCTTCAGGCCCTCAAGAAGGAGCTTCGAAGCTTGAATGATCATCGACTTGTACAAGATTATAGCTTCGCGTCTGCTGTCCAGCACGACCTTGAACAGATTCAGGCCAATCACACCCAACAACTGTCTGAATTAAGAGCAGATCAGGCACTGCGCCGTGCCGAGACATACCTCGAACTGTTGGGTGAGGGGGCTACTCGTGCTGAGCGTGATGCTGCATCACTGGAGTTGACGGTCATTGAGCAGAGAGACAAGGCAAACCTTGACACTGAGCTGCAGAGACTGTCGAAGGAGGCAGACGTTCGAAACGAGAAGCAGATGCTTTCTATCGAGAATCAGCGCAACCAAGAGGACCGAAAATACCACGATATCCTGACGAAGCTCAGTGGTGGCAGATTCAGTCCGAAGAATATGCTAGGTATGATTGTCGTGATTGACAAGATGATCACCAATTGGCCCTTCGAGGACAAGACTGAATCCCAGATCGACTTTGAAGACATGACCGATGATAGCATGAGTGGTTTTGGATCTCCTCCAGCCTCTTCTCTTGGTGTTATTGCCCGTAAGACTGTGGCGTCCTTTGGTCTTATCACGCCTGACAACACCCCACTGTCTTCGGATGAACCTAAATTCCCCAGCCTGCAACCAGCTGAAACTCCAACTCGGCCTTCTCGCAAGAGACCTCAACTTTCCGCTACTGCTGCGCTTTCGGTATTGCAAAGCTCTATCACGTTCGGACCAACTCTGGCCAATAGTTCTACATCTGCTCCAAAATTACCGCCGACTTTCGAGTTCCGCGTAGGTGTAGCATCTGCACCAGCGAAGAAGGCTCATCACAAGGTTGTGATTGATCTGACATCAAACTCTGACGATGAGTTGCCAGTTCCAGAGAATCAACCAGCTAGCAGCGCTCCCTCAGTCAAGACTCCTGCTAAATCTAAGCGCAAGGCCAAGAAGCCCCTCGTCAGTGCAGCCATCCGCAGTGCTCCGAGTGCTACCTCTGTCATCCAAGATGACCTCCAGATCTCAGGCGAATCACTTGCTTCTGTGGTCCAGGAAGTCAGCAAGAAGCTTCTCAAGATCGACGAACTTGCACCTGCTGAAGAGCCTGGACCTATCGAAGACCCAACTCTGGGTATCTTTGATTCCGAGTCTGATTACTCGGAAACTGAGTCTCGAAAGCGTCGTCGTCTCACATTCACAGCTCCCCAAGGTCCCCACCGTAACCGTACTGGCGCCTTGACAATGAGTGAGTTGATCGAGCATCCCGCAGCAGACCTCTCCTTCGCCAAGGGCACAACCTTCAAAGTCTGGTCTCGCCGTCTCTACCTCCCCCGTAAGCTTATGAAGTTCTCCGTAAACTTCATCCGCGCCATCAAGGACAACGGTGAAATCTCACGATTCAACGACGATCTCAGTCCAGTCGGCTTCTGTTTCTTGAGAAAGGCCCATACTTTCGTTCCAGTGATTGGCCACAATCGCAAGGAGGATGTCCATCCAGAATGGGTTCTTGAGGAGGATGAGGTGCTTCATGCACAGTATAACCATGATCATGCTCTGGTGTGCTTCACGAAGACGGTCGGGGTGTATAGGGATGTTTTGGTGAGGTTTGCTACGAGAGAGGATATGTGGAATTTTGTGGCGGTTGCGAGCATGGAAATGGAGATGGTTGTTTATCAGAAGTGAGTTACGCCTTCTTTGGATATTGGTGAGTAACTTTTGGGGACATTGTACTGACAAGCTGTACAGTGTCAACCTCAAGCTTCCCGGTAGCTGGCTTGTCTAGGAGATTGAACCACTCACTATTCCTTCGAAATTTGGTCTATCCAGTTGATGTTTACCTCCAACTCTCTCGGACCGCTCAACTTGGTACAGTGTCACCCCACCCAGCGCTTGATTTCTCCGCTCAACAACCATACTGACACCTAGTTCTCCAGATCATGATATTCCCAAACGAAACCCTTTCGAGGCACCCTGATGGTGTGAAGATCGGGTGGGCCCCCACCTATCTCGCTGACAATGCTTTCCTTGGTAAGATCTCTCTTACTTGTTCCGCATTTCCTCTCAAACTCATCTGCTCTGATCCTGACCGAGAGGAACGACAGCTGACGGACTGAATGGGCAAGCAGACGACAACTCTCCACTCCACTCTATGTTCGGCCATACTATTGAAAGTTGCATCTACGACTTCTGACGATAACGATTGATGCTGGCGGAAAACGATTGACGAGTTACGAGTTCTTATGGTTTGCAATCGCTCGATTCGCCTAAGGGTTGACTGGGTCATTTGGTCGATTTGATTTGTTCTCTATTTTCATCTGCTACTTTTCTGTTCTTGATCTCTCTTATTTCACGATAATAAGCTCTCTTCTACGCGACGCTGTTCGCTTGTATGGAGAAGTTTCCTTTGCCTTGCCATGTCTCCAAGACTCCAAGACTCAGAGAAGGTATCGTGCTTGGTGGGATGGTATGATATGCGAATATGGACGAGTGCGAAATATGAGGGGTATGGGATGTTTTGCTTTCCTGTTTGTTTTGATTTTTCTGCTTCTTCTTGAATTCTGTTGTTTCCTGATACATGCTTGGCTCTGCCTTGATTGTACATACTCGAAAGGACTGGGGGACTTCGAAGGATCACCTGAGCTTCGACATGGTGAGGTGTCGTGGTCACGGAATTCGAGAAGAGATCCGGTTTTTATGAGAGATGGCAATATGTACTTTAAAAACAATGGAAAGCAGCACTTGCCACGAGACACTTGTGGCTCAGAAGATATGCATGTGATAGACATTGGCCCCATTCACCAGCACGCCGAAAAGACAGACAGGTGGGTTCAAAACGCTGGCGGTATTGCTACAATTTCGCAAACACCGTCCCCACGATCCCACTCCCCTCCACCAGCGTACTCTTCTCCCTAACCCAAGCCTCCAATCCCCTCCTCCCATTCTCGACACCCACACCACTCAACTTCCAGCCTCCCACGCTCATCTCCGCAGGACTCTCTCCCCATGTGTTAACCCAGGTGATGCCCGCCTCGACTTTACTGATCACCTCATGGCACTGGTTCAGATCCTTACCGAAGACACCGGCTGCGAGACCCATCTTCGTGTTGTTTGCGCGGGCAATGGCTTCTGGGATGGTGTCGTATGGTAAGATACATAATACCGGGCCGAAGATCTCTTCCCGTACGATCTTCATGCTGTCTGTGCAATCTGTGAAGACGGTTGGCTGGACCCAGAAACCATTCTCGTATCCTTTGGGTATGTTCTTTGGCTTTTGAGAGCCGCCGCAGAGAATCTTCGCCTTATCGGCATCGATACCGTGCTGGATGTAACTCAGGACCTTCTTGTAATGGACTTCCGAGACTAATGGTCCGAAATTGCTGTTCGGGTCCATGGGCTCGAGTGAGCGTATATATTGTACTTTCTCGAGGAGTTTCTTCTCGAATGCGGATTTGAGGGAGCGGGGAACGAAGACCCGTGTCCCGTTTGTGCAGACTTGACCGGTGGAGTAGAAGTTTGCCATCATGGCTCCGTCGACGGCGCTCTCGATGTCGGCGTCTGGGAGGATGATGCAGGGACTTTTGCCGCCGAGTTCCATCGTCACGTATTTCATGCCGCCTGCTGCTGAGGCGGCGACTTTTTGACCTGTAGACACTTGCCCTGTGAAGCTGACCTTGGATATCCCCGGATGGGATGTAAGATATCCGCCAACTGCTCCATCACCATGTACAATATTGAAGACTCCGGGAGGTACGCCCGCTTCAGAGTATATCTGGGCTAGTATCTGGCCGTGGAGGGGCGTAACTTCTGAAGGCTTATAGACCATGCAGTTTCCTGCTGCCAAGCATGGCGCTGATTTCCACAGTGCTATTTGAATGGGATAATTCCAGGCGCCGATGCCAGCACAGACTCCCAGAGCTTCCTTCTTGGTATATATCCACGCATCTGGCCGCAGCTGTGTCGTCTCGCCATTGAGTCCCCCGCTCGCCACCAGATTGGCAAAGTACTCCAGCACATCTGCGCCAGTCACTACGTCCACCGTGCTTGTTTCTGAGAATGCTTTGCCGGTATCGTGTGTTTCGACTTTTGCTATTTCGTCGTTTTGTGAGCGCAGGAGGGAGACTGCTTTGAGGAGTATGCGGGAGCGGACGATAGGAGGTGTCTGGGACCACGAAGGGAAAGCTGCTTGTGCGGATGCTATGGCTGAGTCAATGTCTGCTGGGGAAGCTGTTTGGACATCTGCCAGCGGTTTGGCGGTGGAGGGGTCGACTGTCTTGAAAGTTTTTCCTGACTTGGCGCTTTGGGGCTTGCCATCGTAGTAGATTTGTTGGACGGGGTAGGAAGCCATGATGAGCTGATTATGTGGGAAGAATGGCTCTATTTTTTGCTGGCAATTGACAATATGCAAGGACTTAATCTTGAAGCAATTCGCAGATATGCTTGTTATGCTTGCTATGCCTACAGTAGGTACAAAGATACGGCAGCTGAGTGGATCTGTTCCGAGAAGGGGAAAACTAAGGGAAAGAGAAAGGAAGGGACCTGGAGCTCTCAAAGCTGGGCAGCGTCACTTAGTGGATCGGATCTGGTTCGGCTTTGACGGATAGTGGAGCCTAACAAGGAAGAAATATCAGAGTGTTGGCGGTGCTTCAAAACATCACGCAACCTTTATCTTGGGGACGAAAAAGAGAGTTTGTTGTTTGCATGGTTCTATTGCATCATTGCATGGCTGGCATGGATTTTTCGGACACACCGTGACTCGCCGATACGTTCGATGGCTGGGTAGACGAGAAAGAGGAGAAAACGAGGCGTTTATCGTCTGTCTTGTCAAGAAATCGGTGGCTGGTCGGTCTACAGTATCTTGGTGAACTTTTTGCTCTGTTCGGCATCATTTCTCATCATCATCCATCAAACATCCTTCTGGAAAACTTCTCCCGAAAGACTTTTAGACCGAACAGAGGCCGTATGGGACGTCGGCATGGCCATGTAAGGCTGGAGAAGACCCCGCTATGTCCAGCTAAGCAGGATCATGATCAGATGATTGGGCAATGCGGCGAGTCAGAGAACGCCAAGAGGAGGGGCAGCGAATCCCAGTACATGCAGCTTCATGCAGGAATGTGCCGCTAGACGAGTTAGGGGAAAGATTGAGACACGTTTTTACGCAGAGTTACACACTTTTGCACGCTCTTTGGAACCATCCATCCTGCCATCATCGACCCGACAGCTTCCGTCTTCAGTCCAGCAGTGCAATAACTAGACCAACGGTATCTACATTAGTGCCTTCTCCGGCCAAGAAATAGGATCTAGCAGGCATTTGTCGGTCTAGGATGATCTGATATGGACCCCTCTCAGGTAAAGTATGGTACGTTTTGGTACGACCGTCTGTCTAGTCAGGACAAGCTTCCGTGTCGGAGTTAGCTCGTATCTTTTTTCTCCCTCTTCACCGTCCTTCCTTTTCATCTTACTGTACAAGTCTCTCTGAGTCTGTATCTCTACCTCTATCTATTATCTCAGACACACGACACCTTCCCGCAGCCAACCCTCCACTGTGGATCCTACAGCCACTTCCAATCTCATACAGCTTCACATCTGCATATCCTTATCAGCCGATAAGGTACAGAATAGAGCAGAACAGAAAGATTGCTAGATTTAAGCAAGAGCTTGTCTGCTGCTAAAAAGTATATTCTTTCTGTGAAGGAATCATATACATCCATCAATTCATTGGATACTTATTCGCCTTGTCTGTCTTCACTCCAAAGCGACCGACCTCCAAAGCAACAAAATGACTACCGACTTCATCTCTGCATCACAGGCCAAGGACTTTGACTATGTCATTGTTGGTGGTGGCACAGCAGGCTGTGTAATTGCGAGCAGACTGTCCGAATACCTCCCAAGCAAAAAGATCCTCCTCATTGAAGCTGGCCCAAGCGACTTTAACAACGAGAAGGTCCTACAGCTGAAGGAATGGCTTACACTTCTAGGAGGTGATCTCGACTACGACTACGGGACTGTAGAGCAGCCCAATGGTAAGTTCTCGAGCTCCTAACAAATTACACCTCACTAACAGAGCTTCAGGCAACTCGCATATCCGACACTCCAGAGCTAAAGTTCTCGGAGGCTGCTCTTCACACAACACCTTGATCTCATTCAGACCCTTCGAATACGATTTGAAAATATGGGAGAGCTTGGGATGCAAGGGCTGGGATTTCAAGACCATGATGCGTCTTCTAGACAACCTCCGAAACCAGATCCAACCAGTCCACCCCCGCCACAGAAACCAGGTCTGCAAGGACTGGATCGAGTCTTGCTCTACAGCTCTCGATATTCCCGTCATCAGAGATTTCAATAAGGAGATCCGCGAGACCGGAAGTCTGCAGCAAGGTGTTGGATTCTTCTCCATTGCATACAACCCAGATGATGGACGCAGAAGCTCCGCTTCAGTCGCATACATCCACCCAATTCTCCGTGGCGAGGAGAAGAGACCAAATCTTACAGTCCTCACCAATGCCTGGGTCAGCAAGGTCAATGTGTCTGGCAAGACTGTCACTGGTGTAAATATCGCTCTCAAGTCGGGTACCAAGTACACCATCAATCCCCGCACCGAAACAATTATCTGCGCCGGAGCAGTCGACACTTGCCGTCTCCTTCTCCTCTCCGGAATTGGTCCTTCCAAGCAATTGGAAGATCTCTCCATCCCCGTCATCCACGAACTGCCAGGTGTAGGCGAGAACTTGATCGATCACCCTGAATCCATTATAATGTGGGAACTGAACGCCCCCATTCCACCACAAACGACCATGGACTCCGACGCAGGCATCTTCCTCCGCCGCGAGATCAAAGACGCCGCAACAAACAACACCGACCCAGCTCTGAATCCCAAGCGTATCCCCGACGGCACAATCGCAGACATCATGATGCACTGCTACCAAATCCCCTTCTGCCTCAACACCGCCCGTCTAGGCTACGAAGCCCCCCTCAACGCCTTCTGCATGACACCCAACATCCCGCGTCCCCGTTCCCGAGGACGCATCTACCTGACCTCCTCGGACCCAACCGTCAAGCCCGCCCTCGACTTCCAGTACTTCACGGATCCCGAAGGCTACGACGCAGCCACCATCGTCGCCGGTCTCAAAGCCGCCCGCGAAGTCGCCAAGCAAGAGCCCTTCTCCAAGTGGCTCACCAAGGAAGTCGCTCCGGGACCAAAGATCCAGACCGACGAGGAGCTCTCCGAGTACGGGCGCAGGGTCGCGCATACAGTGTACCATCCAGCTGGGACGACGAAGATGGGAGCTGAGAGTGACAAGATGGCGGTTGTAACTCCGGAGTTGAGGATCAGAGGGTTGAAGGGCGTGAGGATTGCGGATGCGGGTGTCTTTCCTACGATGCCGAGTATCAATCCTATGTTGACGGTTTTGGCGATTGGGGAGAGGGCTGCGGAGATGATTGCGCATGAGGCTGGGTGGAGGGGAGATGGAAAGGCGAGATTGTAGAGTTTTATCTCTCTCTCGCTTTTGTCTCTCATTCCGTATGTGCAGTGGATTTTGCAGCGAGATTCCCTTGCTTGCTTGCCGTGTGTAGAGATTCCCGTTGGGTGTACAGTTCTTGTTTACTTCTTGGCTACTCTTGCTGTTCATTGGATCAGCATGTGTTGGTGGTTAGATTATGAAGGAGTTGGAAAAGGGCCGGGACACAGTTGCTGCTGGTTTCGTTGTGTACCAGACCATCCTTCAGTGTTCTTGCGTATCCAATATCATTGTTTATCAACCTCCCAAATTCTCGCTTGACAAGCTTCCAAGCACAATCGCCTCTAGCCCATGGGACAGAAGCGTGACAGGAACATAGTGCTCACGATATTGTCGTGGAGATCCGAACTGGAACGTTTGAGGCCGAGTGCCGATCAAGGAATCAAAGGAAATTAGTAGTCTCATTTCAGCGACCTATCTACATACATGCCAGCTCGTAGTGGCAATGCAAACGCCAGATCCCAAACCCCATCCATCATCCCCTATCCAATGAATGAATGCCAGAATGCCTCCTATACCCTATATACATTACAATTCAAACGCGAGTATCGTTTCTTCCAAATGGTACGCCATGCAGTTTTTGAAGCACAAAAAGTCGAAGTCAACAACCAAACCCATCGCTATGCAAAAGAATTATCTTCCATTCCCTTTTCTCCAATTTAAGCTCTTCCAGGTCGGGATCCTTCTAGTATTGCTCCCGTCCTAGTATGCGAATCCTCCATAATTCGAGTTTCGCGCTTGGGTGGGGTGGTTGTATGTGCTGGAGTAGTCGTCCTGGTAGAGTGTTGCTCGGCGGTCTTCTTCAGGGAGCAATTCCTTAACTTCCCAGTTGTTTTGCTTGGTGCCGACGGAGAACTCGAGATCCTCGCGGGTAATGGAATCCCAATACTGCCAGTACTGTTAGCAAATATCCTACCAATGGTTTCCGTGGAAACAAACCTTGTACACCATCATTACAGCCAACAGGTTGCAAATAGTAGCAAAGAAAAGTCCATCGAGGTAATGCTGGACAGCATTACAGATCTGTGTGGAGAATACGTATAGGATGACTTGGCCGATAATGAGGAAGAAAGCACCGAAAATGAGATCTCCCAATGGCCAGCGATCCTGCAGCGTATTGACCACCAGAATAACCTGCATAATAGCGTAGATCAACAACGCAATCCCGGAGACCAGGTACAGCACAACAAACAATCCAACAGTTCTCGTGGGACCTAAGCCTGCCCAGGATTTGAAAGTCGCTAGTGAGACCAAGAAGGTAATGATGAAAAATGCGAAGCTGACGGATCGGAGGAGCCAGACTGAGATTGTCGTTCCGTCTTCGTAGAGCTGAAATCCTACGAATCCGTTGATAAGCAGACAGACGCAGAGCGCTGATGTGAGGCCGTTCTGTACAGCGGCGAAATATGGGTATGTATCGTTTCCTGGAGGAACTACGCCTGAATCGAGAACGAGAGATGCGAAGGTCAGCATCATGTAGATGTAGAAGAAGAATGTGATTTCTTTGCGGCCTGTTCGTATTCAATTAGCACCATCCCTTCTTTCAATACCCGTCTCTCATCTCCAGGTTTGATTGGAAGCGTACCAACAGCAGTAAATTTACTGCGGACGTGCAAGATCATGATAACCGTCATGATGAGTGCTACGATATGCATGAATGACGCGGCGCCTTGGAAGATAATTGTGTTGGCCAGCTCGATGTTGCGCGCATAGCAATCCGCTTCAATCCCATACGAGCCAGAGATGTGAGTAATCTTGCCCACCACCGCGCACAGCGGTATAGCTGCTTGTTCGCATAACGTCTGGAAGTCTCCGAACCCCATCTTGCGTTCTCAAAGTGGTATAGAAATGTCTGTATCGATGTTTGGAATTGATGTTTATGAGGATGGAAGTGGGTTGTGGCGGAGCCTTCTCGGGAGGCGTGTGGATCGTGAGATGGAATGAATGCTTCGTTTGGTGGCTGGAAGAATGCGAAAGCTGGACTTTAGTGAACGGAACGATAGAGGAGGTAGCGATTGAAATGCTCCTGCTATCGAGGTCTTGGGTTAAAGGATTCGAGGGAGCGTAGAAGGAGCGAGTGTTGTGGGATGGAGTGAAGTGAGGTTGATGTGAAAAGGGATGCCTCTAAACAAACAGGTCTCGTACTGCGGCTTGGCGGATCGTCGTTACCCCCGAAACCAAGGTTAGCGTCGAAAAGCCTAAAAATTATTTTTGGACACGGACCTGGCACGTGCTGCTCATGTTCAAGGTCACGTGTCAATTTCCAATTCCCAAGGTCTTTTTTCAATTTTCTGGTCATGAACTTAAGGTGTTGAGATATGGATGTATTATAGTGGACGCGAATCTTAAAGTTTTGTTGATAGGTTGGGGTGTGTCAGGTTGGCAATTCGGGTTGCAGTTGAAGGCATTCGTTGTTGGAAATATATCTTCTCTTGTCTCTCATACAGCCAAATCAGACAAACTTTCACTTCTCCTCGTAGACTATGAAATAGCAGGCTGAACGGCCCTTCAACACGTCTTTTCTCGACGCTGGTCATGTACATGGCGGAGTATATGATCCGAGCGGCTCAGGCAGAGGTTGATGTGCATGATGAAGCCGATAGCCCTCTTCAGTAGAAGACGTCCGCAAAACATCGAGGATTAAAGCTCGTGAGGCGCCCAACGCATATCGAAACGCTCTTGTCGGCCTATCGTCTGCAGCCTTCGGTAGCAGGAAGAAATCGCCAAAAGCCTTGATTGCGTAGACAGATTGAAGGTTGTAGAGCGATGTATTCCTTCTTCATCGGTCGAGCAAGGGACTGGGATCTCTAGAAATACAAGCAAGGCTGACGGAAATGCGGAAACGTCGCCACTGAGAGCAAGCAAGAGCCAGGAAGATAAAGACAAAGGAAATTTAAGGAAGAAGGAAAGGGGAAAAGGTGCGGTGTGGCCTGATGAGCAACCTGATCACTGGCATTTGACCTGGAGTCCAATGATTCCAAGAGCAGAATTGGTGACCCTTCCAAGATACAGTACTCGAAACGAGACACGATGCGGTGAAGATGCTCCATCGCCCGATTGAAAGGAATGCCTTCGTTTGTGGCGGTATATGCGCCGGATAATCTTGCTATCACTGGAAAGCGAGGGGTTTCCTTGATCGCCCTGAACGACGCGACGTGGTTGCGCCTGAAAAAGCCCGTTGACATGAACATGTTGCAACATGTGCCAAATGCATTGACTAGATGCAATATGGACAAGGGGTTGCGCATCGTGTTATTTGCAGCAGCTGACCGAGCACTCATTGAAGTGTTGTTGCCTGTGAAGCAAGAGCTGGTAAATCGGGGATCGGCCGAGTAAGATCACTTGAGGGTATCATAAATGAATCAGCGTTACCTGCATATGACTTGTAGCCCTGCCCGGAAGTTTCAGCGAAACAGTTATGGGATGCAAATCTGTGAACAGCCGGATCGAAAGACATAGATTAGCGTAGTGTTACGCGACAGAGGTCCATCATCGGTTCCAGTCCTAGTGAGAGAAAGGGAACAATTTCCCAAGGCAGCCCAACGAACGATGAGGTCAAGATGATACTTGACTGACGGATGCGAATGCCTTGGACACAGGCACTGGAAATGTGCGAGCTGCATGCGACCTTGAACGACGACGGCTGACAACTACTGCAGTCCATTCAAGCGCCCTTGAATCCAGAACTTTCGCGACAGCGGCCTGGGTACCGCCACCGGCATGAGCACGCTCGCATGACTGCAGTGTGGACACCAACTATCGTTTGCTCCAGAGGTTGAGATTCCGGTGAAAACCTTCTCGTGTTGGTTTGCATGGAGGTGGGTGACTTTTGCCGCATACTTTGCGAGGGCAAATGATGTCCGAGGCCGTGAGCATTATACTGACTAGCTGTGATAGAGGCTGCAATCCAAGGATTCTGTTTGGTGGAGCATGTATTGTTTTGATGTCGACTGTCCAGCACTTTGGGCTGGTCACACTGCCTATTTCAGTGGAAAGCAAAGCATACCTAGGGACCCATCTGCCCAGGGCGACGAGGCAGGGATGTTTGGCGAGATGACCGGACAACCTCCCTTCCCAAGGACAAAAAGGAGGATTGCAAATTGCAAGTTGCAAGACAGTCAGAACGCCCCTTTCAAGACTTGGTGCGAAGCGTATGACAGCTATGGCTTTCTACTAACGATTCTCGCTTCGTTTACCCTAAAATCTGCAGGCCTCGAATATGATGACTAGAACGAGATTGACAAGAAGTCAAGATTTGCTTTACATCCTCTGCATGAAATCCTTGGAATGTTGCCTGCATCCGAGGTGCCCTTTGGTGGCTCCTTGAATCCTCCTTCGTTTCTACTAAGAAGAAATAGATCCAAGCTTACCTGTACCACAAATACAGTCAGTACATGTCCCACATGTGAACGGCGTTTGTGGCTCGGCGATGTGATCTAGGAAGTATTGCCAGAGAGAATCACCATGGCTTCATACCTTGTCTAGACTTTGACGGCGAAAATTTGGCATAACAGATCTAGATCTGTATCAGAACTCCATGCTGGTCTATAAATTAAACGCGATCCGGAGAACGGCCTCGTAACTGGAAGGAGGGATTTCTGAGTATCTACAATTTTGCCCTTCCCTGTCGTGACCGGACTTTACTTTTCAATAAGCGTTTGATCCAAAAAAAAAAACCCCTTGATAGTTTATTCGAGGATGACTCGGAAATCCTGTCGGTATCATATCAAAACGCAAGCGAAGTCGAAACCACAGGACCCAGGTTCAGGTCACCCAACCACTATCTGTCAAATCCGGACCCCAGCAGATCCTCGGAGGGCTTGGCATGGGGCACTTGGAATATTGGCTAGAAAGTAGTATGTGGTCACCGTAGCCCGTCTGCCACTGCAAGCGAAACCCCTCGGATAAGTGAAGGAATCGAAGTGATACCCGGATGCACGCGTCCTGGTGTGGCTTTCCACCGATGAGCCTCCTGGCAACCCCTGTCCACTTCTGAGTGAGTCTGAGGTCAAGTAATGTTGTCGGTGGTCGGAACAGCCACAAGCATTCAGCTGAAGCTCTTCCAGGTGGTGGGATGAAATGTGAGGCTTGGAAGGTCGCATGATGAGATGTCTGAGATTGGTGCACGTCTGAACCGCGGTTGACGATCATTTGAACGACGTGTGCTGGCCAACGGCACGGTCGGAGATGTGCTTTTCAACCTTCCAAAGTAGTTTATCGAGTGAGTCCGACTGTACGGCGTAATCATCACCCTGACGGACCGGATGCACTGCATCCACGCAGTCAATCACGACACGACGCTCTCTTAATGAGGCGGCACGGTCTCGCAAGCAACATCATGCCCAGCCAGGCAGCGTCTCCGTCTGTCGCCTTCACGGCATCTGCTAAGGATCCAGCAGCCAGCAGCAAATCGATAATATGATGAAGTCAAATTATTGGAGCTTTTCTGAGTCAGACAACGGGCGTTGCGGTTGTACGAAGAAGGGAGGCAGGCAGGAGTTAGAGCAGCACCAAGAAAGTAACGAGAAACTGCTAGTGAACTCTGCCGAAAGTGGTACCAGCACCCCCTTCTTCCTTGTCCAATGTCCATCCAGGAGTACGAAGCCAGCCCGCCTCACCGCCCATCCAGCCTTGCGCTATTCACTATTTGTCTTGTTCTGCCGGCTCTATCAGATCAGTCGCTTTGTTGAATGCCTTCACAGAGACAGAGACATCATCCATCCACATCCAATCCACCACCAGTCCTTCAGACAGCCACCATCGGAAGGACCTGCAATAAATGACTCGATAACATGTCACCTACGAAGTAGTTTTCTCTTGAGGAATCTCACCAAGCTGAACTTGCTCAGGAGCCAGCGTCGTCATGCAAAAGGCCAAGTGGTGCCCTTGGCTTGACGATCAGGAAGCAGCGCCGGTTTGATGGAAGCAGTAAAAGTTTCATCACTCTTGTGTCTCTTCCAGAAGCCGTCGGCGATCTCCACAGAGTCCACACAGTTGGCCTCTCCACTCTTTTACATTTCCTAGCTATCCCACCCCAGGAGGACCAATAGCCAACCCAGCTTGGTAGTCCAACATCTCCGGCCGCTCGCTTGCTTTGCCAAAGCCACGAAACGAGACGGGGAAAGTGGTACAGGACATAAAACTTTTGACGGTCAGGTTTTCATGCCTTTTGCCCACCTCACCTCACTACTTGCCGAGCTCAAACCAACATCCCGTGGCGTCTGGATCGCCAGTCTGTTTTATGCATATCGTCCTCGTCTTATCAATCATGAAGGCACATATCATTGGACAAATTGGGCCAAGAAACAAGCAACGCTGCACACAACCAAGGTACAAGTAGTACTGTGAGAGAAGGGCTGCTACGTGAATCGCTTTTGGCAATTGGCGGCTGGTCGTTTCTGACGTCCGAGAACGAGGAGGATTCGGTAAGTCGCACCTGCGCTCACAACATCTCACGCATTTGAGAACAGAGTGACATGGCACTTGACGAACTCAAACAGGGCGAATAAATAGGTCGCTCTAAGACCAAAGGAAAAAGTAAAGAACGAAAATTGAACAAGGAATTGGCCAGCACCCAGAAACGCTACGTTCATTCATATGGCACGTATGAGGGGCATTTGCCTTGGTTGACTTCACCCCACCAGATGGTACTCCAGGGCTTCTAGACTTTCTGAGACCGAAAGAGGGATGGCTTCCTTTTCTCAACTTTTTCCTTCCAGCCCATCTCCTCTCATGCACGACGTGGAAATAGATATCGCGGGTTGCCCAGGCCAGGATTTCGTTCCCGGAGCCCGCTTATCCAGCAGCGGCGATTACGAATTTATTTACGAGACCGTTGAGCAGCCGGTGACCGTCCTCAGACCAGGTCGAAACATCAAGCGATTCGTCCCTGGGATGGCATTGGTTGTACCTATCGAACCCACGCGCGCGAATGCCTTCAACTCCGATGATGAATTGGGAGTTCTCGCTTGGACCATGATTTGTTGCCTGCACTTCTGTCAACCGTCCGACGGCTAAGTGCGAGGAAACCCACTCAACTGGAAGCCGAAGAAATGCAGCAGAAGCGTATCGACTAAATCAGAAAGATCCAAGTGCAACAACTCAACCATTCCAGTCTCCAAGTAGTGTTTATCTTTGTATCGAGCGTGAACTCTCGCGATTTGTTCCCAGTTCTCATTCCGTCACGTCGGCCAGGTCAGGTTAGAATGTTATCAGCTGCACTGCACTTTGACGCATCCATGGAACTAGACTGACTTTCCTCCGCTTATTGTTATTCATTACGGGTTGCATGATTACATCCGATCACATTCCAAGAGTAATGATCCCATCCCTGGCTCTGTCTTTGGAGCGATGGAAGAAAGGCGTCGAGAGGATCGTCGTGGATTTGAAATTTCTCTTCCTTGTAGCATGTACCCGTAATCGTAATTGGCGGAGGGGCAAGTTAGCAAGCCATGACGGAAAGCGGTTGCGTCTCATAATTCTCATCACTCTCACGTAGCATGCCTGTTGCTCAGCCTAGACATGAAGGTACAGCTTTTCTTAGGCTCCGTGTGCCTCCAGATGTCACCTGCTCTGCCACGTATGGGATCTAGATCATGACTGTTTGATTACGATCTGGAAGATGAAGAGGCGGAGGCTTATCGTTGCTTTGTCCTGCCTTGCCCAAGCAGGACAGAGTGTACGGAATCTTTGCCTCATCTACGGCCAGATGCTTGCTGAGTTTGTGGTTGCGGGTCTTGGCTTGGTGCTATCAAAAGCCTCCGCTTTGCGGTGTTGTAGTGAGCGAGGGGCGAATATCCGCTGCAGCCTGACTAACCAGCCCCTAACTAGGTAGGTAGTGAGGTTTCTCGGAAGTAAGCTGGGCTTGAGGGGAGCACCACAGCCCGAGCCCGAGCCTCCGAACGAACGATTCTTTCAGATTTTCACGATGTGCATCAATCCATCCACCCACGTCCCTCCACTCCCTATCCGTCCAGCTGCCGAAATAGTCTGTTTCTGTGGCCTGTTTCTCCGTGATCGTATTGATTATTCTCTGATTGCAAGATGGTGTGGAACCGGCACAGAAATTTGAGGATCCTCCGAATCCAGACACAAACCTAGCAAGCAGCAGAATGGAAGTCAAACGAACGGACAGCCATGTTGAGTGCGAGGGTGAAATATCATTCCATTTGTGTCAATAATACCACCCTCCGCATGCTGACCCTAGCTAAATCTCAGTCACTGTACGCACCCAGTAAGAATAAGAAGGCTCGCTCTGTGGTGCAAAACGGGACTGCTTCAGCGCCCGTCTCACTGCACAGAGCAGGAAAGAGCCTGAACATGAGCCTGGATGGAGACTGCGAGCCTTGTCACTTTGCGCCGGCTCATCACGCTCACACTCCTCCTCCTCAAGTCCAGGGCAAGGCCAGCGGGAAGACCAGGAAGAGAGAGGGAGCTGGCGCCATTGCGATTCGCTGGAACGTCGTAGGCCTGCAAGTCCGTGTCCCAGCACCTGCAGCGCATTTTTATTCCCTGGACGACTTCATCCCACATCCAATCCCAGCGCCCCCTGATCCCTAAAAAGCCCAGCCACCTATAGTACGGACCCATTCCAGGTGTAGCGCATGGAGGCCAGCCAGTCGTCGTCAGAACGGTAAGGTAAGGTAGGTCATTAGTGGTGACCGTATTCTCAGCGGCAGCCACTGACCCAGTAGTCCGAGAACAGGCAAGGCCCATAGTCCCAGACCCAAGGAAAGGAGGCCATTCTAAACGGAACGCGCATCCATTTCTCAGCACCGATTTTATCCCATCCCTTCCCTTCCACACACTCCACCATAGATTGCACTAGCACGCTCTTCGCGACTCAAACGCCAGCAAAGCCCAGTCTTGTCCAGATTTCCTCACCACCTCACATCACATCACTCACATCCGCGCTCATGCTCCTCATCCCTCGTCCCTCATCTTCCTTGTCACGGAGCCAAACCAAAACAAACCATGTCTGCCAGTTGCCTTTATTATGGAATCCTGCCCTGTTTGCCTGGTCCATGCCACCATGCCTGCTGGCTTGAGTCTACGGTTACACTTGCACTGCTGACTTCTCAGCATCACTCGATATGAGCTCTGCACGGCACAAGGCTTTGGGCTGCCTTCAGCAGAAATCTGGGCTTGATAGGCTGCGGAATATAAAACAGACATTCTTGTGAACACTCTTGTGAGGCCTAACATGGTTATAGAAGGGCAACGACTTGAGCAAGGCATGATTGAATCTGGCCTGTCTGGAAACGACTTGAAGAAAATGATTTAACGATGGTGGACTACTGGCGACTGGGTGGATAAGGGCGTCTCTAGAAAGACCACTGGTGCTTGGGTATCAAGACAGCGCAAAACCTGCCATCCTTCGCGGGCCCCTCCTAGCGTGAAAGACTGCTTTGGGCATCCTGGCCGCGTGCGAATAATGAAAGGTGTTGGTTCTTTGCTACCTTATACACCAGCCGCAACAGGCAATATTTGTGCCTTGCCTTGCCTCGCCTCGCCTCGCTCGTCTCTTGCCTAGCAACCACCGACTATTGTTGCTTGCTTCGTACAGATAAAGAAGAATGAGAGACAAGCCAGGCACAAAGACAGAAAGACAGACGAAAGCAGAGATGTTTTTTTCAACCATTCTTTTGGTGTATTCCTAAGGCTCACTTGTCCGTCCAGTGCTGCATTGTTCTGTTCTCTGTCACTGTATCATGGTGGCTGCTACTGACTCCTTTGTGCATACCGGTATCCTGGCAATACGTACTGTCCGCCTGGCCCCCACATCTGAGGGATCCTTTTGATTCGCAGGCGTGGAGACAATCGAATCAAATCGGCTTGCCTCTCACACGCGCGGTTTCTCTGTCGCGGCGCACGCTCTGGCTCTGGCTGGGCTTGCTGCTGCTGGCGTCCTGGCTCCCTGGCTTTCCTCCTGGCTCAACCGCTCCACTCCACTTCTGCAGTCCACGGGTCAGGTCCAGTGTGTTTCCAGCTCCACTCCACCAAAAGGCACACAGAGACAGGCCCCAATTCAGCAAGGGTCAACTACCCTCCATACTAGGTAGGTATTATTGCACTGAACTCAACTACTGAACTGCACCTGCGCTGCGCTGCATCACGACCAGGACCAGCACCAGCACCAGCACCATCCACTCCAGATACCCCTGCCAGCAAGCCTTCGACGACTGGCTATTGTGCATCCGCGGCCTGTGACATCAACCGGGCCTTGATGACCGACTACACGACACTACAATAATACACTAATTGGGTTCTTTGAGATCAGCCTCCACTCCACTCTACGGAGTATTCTACTTTGAACATTTTCATTATTATTACATTTACATTTGATCAGCCTCTCCTATCGTGTCCAAAAAAGACTGGAACCCATCCCATCCCATCCTATTTCACACCAACCCGATCTAGCCCAGCCCAGTTCAATCCGAACTAAATTGCCCCTCGTACTTTTACTTACAGGCGTCATTCCTCCCCCCCTTGTGTTATTTCCACACGCTGCATCTGCCCAACCAATTTAGCGTCGTTTGCGTTACCGCCTCTGCTTTCAGACTAGTCCCTCTTTCGAGATTCCCTCATTCTGAGGTACCGTACCTCTAGCAACTCTATCTCCAATTCACTTTCGAGCTCAATTCAGCTTTAATATCTCGACATTTCCTGACTCCGCAAAAGTCTGCCATTCACCTCTGCCAAAAGCAATTCGGTCCAAGTCTTTATTCTTTGGGTCATTGTTCAGCTCTTTCTCGGTTCCACCACCGACCAACTCGAACTGATACATTCACGAGTATCGGTCCATTCCTCTATGGCTTTCCGGTGACAGAAGCTGGTCTCAGGCGAAGAATCTCGCAAAAATAATAAGGCTGGACAGTTCAGAGTTCTGGCAGCTCTGAAAGTTCAATTGCTTTACACGGAGGCTGCCTCGACCAAATCATTCGCCTTATTCACCTTGGTCCTTTAATAACGACTGTCACCACGCCCTCGACTTCCTCAACATTAATCCTCATGTATCGAACAGCAGAAAGACCGGCTCCTCTCGATTTTCTTTTACCGTCACCGCACCCAAGCTACAACATCGACAGAAGGAAAGATTTTGGTCAAGAACGTGCGATATCCCACCTAGCTCCAGTCTATCTCGAAGCACCGATCAGAGAAGGACTTCGAACACCTCCTACCGACGATATGGCAACTGCATACCAAAATAACAATTTCAGTCATGGCTACCCGGCAGGTGGTAGAAATTCTGAGTACCTCTCGGTGGAAAGCACCCCAAGCAATTACGGCGGAACCTACAACAATAATGCCCCTGCGCAACAGACAAGACAATATATGTCAACGACACAACCGCCTCCTGCTTCAGCTTCAACTTTGCGGAAGGATGTCCAGGGTCCTATGACAATCAACTCTCAGCCGCCAAGCCCCGAACCTGCCCAGAGAACGAGTTATCTCTCTCACGATGAGCCGTCTCGCAAGAAAAGTACGACAGATACGGTTCGACCGAATATGCAGATTCCAAAATCTATCAGTCCCATTGGTGGCAGCTTGGCAGAGTTCGCTGCTCAGGTATATATATCACTTGTATTTCGATCATGTTCGTCCCTTGCTAACCATCACAGATTACATGCCTTTTCTGGTTCGAATCTACCGAGACCCTAAAAAAAGCAGAGAGGGAATTACCACCCACGGCTACAGTCAAGCAGTTGGAGAAAGAGGCACTTCCGTCGAGCGGGTTCCGGAAATGGGTTGTTACAATTTTGTCGACCACCCAAGTCACCGAAAATGTCATAATACTGGCACTTCTCTTTATATACCGTCTGAAGACCAGCAATCCAGCAGTTAAAGGCCGAAGTGGAAGCGAGTATAGATTGTTGACCGTAGCTCTGATGTTGGGCAATAAATGTACGTCTTCTGTCCCAAAGGAGTTTGCCAAAACTAATCATTTTGTAGTCCTTGATGATAATACCTATACGAACAAGACTTGGGCGGAGGTTTCAGGCATCGCTGTCGGAGAGATTCATGTCATGGAAGTCGAATTTCTGAGCAACATGCGATACAGTCTCCTGGCATCGAAAGAGCAGTGGGCGGAGTGGCACGAGAAGCTGAGGAATATCCGAAACTACTGCAACAGAGCAGCGGAGGTTCCGGTTCAAGTTTCTCCCCAGGCATATATGACTCTGCACCCAAATTTGCCATCTCCACCTTCGACGCAAACTTCACCTCCCATGCACGCCCACCTACCACCTTCTTCGTCCTTCATGAACGGTCATCAATGGCCAGCCAACAACTCTCTTCCTCCGATCTCTTCGCCACTCACAAGTCTGCCGGAATCAGAGTGCAGAGGGTATACTCGAAAGCGAAGCTACGATGGAGAGTCTGAAGAACCTGTGGCAAAGCGGATCACGAGACCTCAAACAGGACCAGTGCAATACGGCTCAGCCATTGCCCCGTTGAGACAAGATGCTCGTCGACTCCCAGTCCCTGACCTGACTATCTCGACCAGCCAATCTATGAGCAATGGGTATAGTGCGCCAACGACAATGTCTCAGAACGCTCCTGTCCTGCCTCCCTTGGGTGGACGAGCCATGTCAACAGTTTATGCTCCATCCACACCTTCATCGTGGACACCAGTTCCCATGCTCACTCCAAGCGGCCACACTACCAGTGGATACTCAACTCCCTCTCGTCGCCACAGCCCTCATTCTGTACAAGAGCTTCTTTCATACGGATCCTCCCCAATCTCTGCGAATTTCCCTGGTCACGTTCCTGGACACTCTTCCCCTTCGATTTTCCTTCAACAACGTTCGTCGCCATACAAGCCCGTCCGACATGTCAATACTCTGCTCTACCCTCCACCATCGGCATCAATGCATGATTACTCGATCAATGCAGATCAAATGCACTATCAGCCTTTGGGAAAGAGAAACGACTATCGATCAGGCATTGTCCCTGACTACTCTCACCCTACGCATCAATGGCCGGCCCTTCGTCAACCAAACTTCCACGCTTGATCGGCTGGCCACCAATTTCCTTATGTCTTTGGAGCATTGGCACCATTTTCCGGCGTCAAAATTAAAGGCATAGAACATCTGTTTTTCCGGTTTAGTAGAAAGTCGGGCCCTAGACAGAGGCTCGCGTGTATTGCATGACTTGGCGTTTTCATCGTTTTTTTTTTACAGCGTCCTCAAGATTGAGCAGCGCTGATATACCATTGCATGGCCGGGTGTTTGGGAGGCATTACTTCGATGCTAGGAACGCTCGAGTACCCTTTGTATTTCTGCATTTTTCTTCTCTCCGTCCACGGTATGGGACCGACCACATAACTAGTACGCACGGCATTCTCACGTGCGACAGCGCTCGGTTAGCAAAGGCTGGATTGGAGGATTGAGGAGGGGAGGTATAGCAAAGCACTGTTCTTGCATAGATAGACAGTCAGACAAATAACAATTCGTCCCCTCGTCATTTAAGTGTTTCATGAGGGGTGATTTTTGAGGACTTTGATTCGCTGATGTTAATCCGAGTCAACACCCTCGCAGCACCAGTCACGGGATATCGGTAGACTTTCCAGCCTCGGCTTAAGCTTGCCAATGTACTTTGTGGTACCCAACTCCAACTAGACATCACCAACATCATCAAAGTAACCAACAACCTCCGGCTGTCAATATTTTCTTTAACGTACGAACTTGCCCTATGGTCTTAAATCTTCAATCACCGCTTCGACCAAAGTAACCATTGGCTCTGCTTATCTCAAGGAAGTCCCAGCGGTCTTGACGGTCTTGGCCATCGAGAGACCTCGTAGTGGGGCTGTCTGTCAAGTTGTCAATAAACATGGCGACGCATAAAGAAGATCATGGACGCTTGCCATTCACGGATCTCATGAACGTCATTCCCCTACCACCACTACCTCACAAAGACCATGACGGGAAACGAGAGGAAAGGTTCATGTCTACTCGGCCAGCGTTTAATCCCGGTCAAGGTTCTGCATATGGAGGACATGTCTTCGCACAGAGTGTGTGGGCCGCGAGCTTCACTGTTGGGGAGGGGATGGTCGTGCATGTATGTATTCTAGCCGAGCCTTTGTCTTTAGAACGTTCACTTTTGATGAATTCATCATGTTCTTCTGTCTCTCTTTCGCAGCTTTCCAGGGCTTGCACTTCTCGTGATTTCACGTCAACATAAACTGGTTTAACACTGCCACATTTGTTACACTTTTGGTCGCTCATCTCAAATCAAATAAAACCATCTTCTCTGGAATTCCTTTACGTTTCATTCCTTCATTCACACACACAGTGTGGAGGGTTTCGTTAACGCCACCAACAGAACGTCCATGGCTTCTTCACACTCCCCGGATTAGTGGACCGGCCATATATCTACACGACCTCACATCTTTCTGAAGGCCGTTCGTATTGTACGCGGCAAGTCAGTGTACGGCAACCGATATCTCCTTCCCCAAGATCATTGCCCGCTACCTATTTCACCCTTTCATCTCCAAATCAAATCCCAAAGTTTGAGATTGGAGATGCGGACGCGGAATTAGGGAAGGTTTGCTTCTCGGCGATGATCAGTTTCAAAAGGGAGGAGGAATACGTCAGGGGCCATCAGATGGAAGTTGGTGTCAGAGAGAGATACAAGAGTGTTATTGGAGAAAGGAGGCCTGATAGCTGGGAGTTAGTGCCGAGGGTTGATTCTTCTTGGTGAGTTCCTATGTCTCTCGCGGTGGGCTCAAGCTCGAGTTTGGAGTACTTGGTCGAGTGACCTGTATGCTGAAACCCTTGATATTGTATGAATGAGGTGTCCATCCAAGGTTGTGACATCTAGTCCTTTTCTCGCGCTAGAGCAGCTTTCTCCGTAAGGAGCACTCTTTCACAATGCTTAGCTCCCCGAGCACTTCATCCCACCATAAATCCGCCAAGTCAATCATGAACAAATGCTAAATTATCTATCCAGGGTCAAACGAGCAATATCCCGCTACCCTTTATGCAACACTTTCCCGGGACTGACAATGCATCGTGTCGACATGTCCTCCTTCAACGCATCTCTGTCCCCATCATCCTATCGTCAACTAACCTATTACACACCCCTTGGCTCGATACCTGTGTCCTCTCCAAACCTCCATGCCTGCGCACACCTCTACGCCAGTGATCGCAACTCTCTCTATCTCATCACCAACGCTCTAGATTCCGGCGAATCTATCCGCCAAATGGGCAGCTTATCACATTCCGTCGTGTTCCATGTCCCGATCCAAGATCTACTTCTGAAAGAGGGCGAGTGGTGGGTCCAAGAAGCATGGACGCCGAGAAGTGGGAGTGGAAGAGCTGTGCATGAGAGTTGGATATGGAAGTTAGGGGAGGACGAGCAGGGGCAGAGAAGGGATGTGCATATTGCTAGTTCGTGGCAGGAGGGCTTGGTGAGGTACTCCGAGGTGAAGAGTGAGCAAAAGCAGAGGTTACTTTGGTTTGAGGGGATGAGGAGGATGGGGATGGTTGGGGAGGATGTTTGTGAAGAGGAGGGCTTGCCGAGGAGGGAGAGAGAAAATGTTGGGAGGGAAAAGCTGTAAACTTGGGATAAAGGAATAGAATATATGTCGAATTCTCTCTAGAGTAGAATGCATCAGAAGATGCTGACTCAAAAAGCATATAAAAGGAGTCATTTCGAGGCACCGCTTTTCACCATGAAGAGGCTCACTCCCATGCAAGAGCATGTCTCTGGCATCGATCTCAACCATGAGGGGGAGTGCAACATACTGGCTATTGACAAATTCCGCCAGTAACATTATACACAATGATCGTGTCATAGTATCAAACGATCATCTAGGACCTCGGGATTCAGATAAAGCATCCTAGAGCCAAGCGAACATCTTTCCCTCATCAATCCGCCAAATCATGCACAACACCATCTAGCATTTCAACACTCCCTACCACCATCCTTCTCACAACATCTTCATCACATGAGGATCCAACAAATCATGTCAAAAAGCACTTTTATTATCTAGCTTTAGTAGTAAGACGGATGCAGTGAATCATGCGCTGATTCACTTGGTGTAAAGGGTATCTTGCCAAACGTCTAGAGGGAAATCAAATGCAGAAAGTCCCAGATCCAGTCCCAAGAAGAACATAGCAACTCCTGTTCCCACAAGACCCATGAAATGTATGTAGAAAGTGTAGCCAGGACGAACTCCCAACGTCCAGGAAAAACACAAAATTCGCATTCATGAGGAGGAAGATCCGAATATGCCTTTTCTCGGTAACACCAAAAGAAATTCGTAGGTACAGACCGAAAAGGAACGACCCATGGTCGTGGATTTCCATTTCTGTCAAGTCCGCGCACGTCATATCCATCCTCATTGTAGCCTTGAGTGTCATTGGCATGTCCGTGCTTATTAATCCCATCTGTGAACCAAGAAAAGTTAGCTTCAGCAGTCAAGGTAATGTACATAATGCAGTATAATTCTTATGGGACGATTTACTCTTATAGTTCATCAATATATCAAAAAATTAGCTTATGCTTCCAAGCGGTTCACTCCATCATGACACATACCTTGTGATTCTTTCGCTGAGTTCTCCTCAGATGGAACGCATCAGCCTCAGCTTGCGTAGTAACATCAGTGACCAAAGTGCCAAAAACTTCCCCGGCTTTATCGCCATTCTTCTTCGCTGCGCCGGTATATCGAACGTTGTGTTCGCTGTAGTGCTGCCATGCTCTTCCGGCACTTTTGAAGCCTCTCTTTGTACACTTCGTGCAAGGGAAGACATAAAAGGCCCCACTTCTCTTTGGCCACTTTGAGATGAAGTCTTGTGCTGTTAAATTAGCACGGACAGTGGAGAGAAGTCTCGCTCTGCTTCGCTGTGGCGTGTCATCATCGCTCTCGATGAATGCATCGAGTTCGGCTTGATTTTACTCTTCGATACTCAGTTCTCGGGCTGGCTCTGGAGGAATATATGAAGGAGGGTCGAACTGTGTGGTGGATCGAGGTTGACGTTTGGGGAGAGGGAAGACCATCGAAGCCATTGTAGATGCTGTTGTCTGAGGAGACCAAGCCTGTGGGACCATCGCTTGACTGTTGATGGTATGTGTTTTGAGATGGAATGTCGGAGAGATAAGGGAATTGCGATGGTTGTTGGGTAATTTCATATCTCATATTGCTGACGGCGCCAAAAGTGTCAAGATCATTTCCTGCTGAATAGCTGCTCATGTTGGAGGACTGAGTGACAACTTGAGACTGTGGACTAGGCTGTTGGATCTTGGAGTATAGAGACACATAGCTTCGAGATACTTGAGGGCTAGAGCGAGGATTTGAAGGGTACTGAAGCTGGGTACCCTTTCGGACGGGAAGTTGGACATTGTTGAAGCTACTAGCATCATTGCGGAGATGTAGGGGCCCGGACGATCAATGTATGACTGTGAATTTCGATGTTCAGTGTAATTGAGGTCATCTACTGCTTGAAAGAAAGCGACGGTAGGCTGGGAACCATTGTTAATACGACCATTCTCGGAAGGCAATGACATTCGGGGAGTGTATGGTGTTTGGCTCGAGAAGTCGCCCTGAAAGACAGCAAAATCGAGACCAGAAAGCTCACGGTATCGAATCTGATCTTCAGAGGCTGTGTTGACGTCCAAGGCTCTAGAAGCTGTACTCCTTGATCGACCAAAGCCAGCTGCACCAGAATACTGCTGATTTCTCGCTGCAGTCATGCTCGACATCTCGTATCCTGCCGTCGCAGGCATTCTACCATATCCCTCCCAGTCTTCTGTGCGTCTATGATGAATGAAACCCACTCCAAGTCCTCCCGTATAGGAGATCGACGTGCCGGGGCCTGATACCGATTTCGTGTTCGAAGGCTGGTGGGAGGAGAACGTGCCCTGATTAGGACCGGAAGGTTGACCTGACTGTTGAGCTGAAGTGAAGTACAGGTTCATCAAGCTTGGGACTGAGACATGTCCCAGAATTCCACTGTGTGCGGAACGTACCATGAGGTTGACTAGGGAGCTGCGGTCGCTGAGGTGGATTGAACTCCTGGTTCAAGGGGATTGAAGCATCAGAGAAGTGATCGCCAGAAGCTGTGCGCCGAACGGCTCTGCCACTGATGGTGATGATGGAATCATCATTATGGTTATTATCGTTAGAAGCCATCTTGAAGCTGTACTCTTATGCAGCTTCTTGACGAAATGTAAGGAAGTGGTCGAGGAAAGGCGCTGCGTCTTTTGACCTTGTGAGGCCTTGTCAGGCCGAGGCGCTAGCGTGGGCCGCGACCTTATCACCTTTCTCTCGAGTTAGATAGACAATTTACTTCTTTAGACTTGAAATGAGGTGCATTCCTGTCTTGAAGGTGCATTTTTCGTTAAGTGTTGTTGTTATGAAAATGGTGTCTGTTTTGGCTCGGTTCATTGACCAATGTCGCGGGTGGAATATCTCGCTTCGAAGATTAGCCGTCACACGAATGTCAACAACCAGGCAAACCTTCATAGTCAATAGGCCACCACCCCATCGACTCTTGTTCATGGGCAAATTAGAGGGACTGCCTTGTATTGGGCCTTCATTGAGTGTATGGATCTGCCATGCTATGAGCTAGCCACGTGAAAGAAAAGATCTCTAGAACGGTCATTCACGATGTTAGTAAGAAAACCCTCGCTCTTCTTGCTTTGTTACTCTTGGCTTCAACAGTCTACAGGTCTTCATGGTCTTGAAGCAATGAGACCATGGGTCTCTGCCAGAGATTCAGACTGAAGCAAGGGTAGCTTACTTCGGCCATGGCTGTATGTGCTCAAACAAAGCCAATAATGGAACGAATTTGTGTACATCACGAGGAAGCTCGTTCTTGCTGTCTTCAGAAGTTCCCTAAAGATACGGACACTGTAGTGTTGTAGTTACTAGTCACAACCTATCTTCCGGTACATCGCCTTTGATTCCTTGGGAAAAAAGCGAGAACTTGTCGACATAGTAAAAAAACGACAGAGCGCCTGCTTCCCCTACATCCTTCAATACACAAATTGAAACTCAATGCATCTGAGTTGCACCTTGGCTGCTGCTTCATTTGATACCATTCGAATTACGAGACCAAGTTATGCTACTGAATGGCTTTAAAGGCTTGAGACGGCCGCGCTAAGCCACAAAGCCGAAGTGTTGCCTCAAAGCATGTCCCTCGAAATCGACATTTTTCCAGCACTTCGCTCTTGCATCACCTCGAAAACTCGAACCTTACAATCCACAATACAAAATGGAATCCGGCTTGCAACTTTCAGAAAAGTTACGTAGGCTCATCTGGAGCAAGTTCCTAGACAATAAGCAGAAGCTCGATTTCGTTCGGCGGGAAGAGGATAAGTCGGACCTCGAAAATTCCACCTACTTTGACGACGTAGATACGAGAGGTATCGTTCACTTCGGGCAGGATGAAAAGTTTCTAAAAGGACTGTTTGTTGCCGCGTGAAACAGAGATCTCTCTCGACTTGTTACCGTAAATTGTATTTCAAAATGCTCTTTCTAATCTCACGCTCGCGATGCTGGAAAAGGCTATTCAGGGTGGAGGAATTGTGTTCCTGAAGCTAATCTGTGCCCCTTTTCTTAGGTTCCAAGCACGTACCCTGAGAGTGTCTCGAGTACTGCCAACAATGGCTCAAATACTCCTGTCAACCTGCCTCTCCGGGCGAATCTCACCTCCCAACTATTCCTCTTCGACTCTGAAGCACACGCTAGTCATCCAATTCAACTCCATGGTACGATGAGCACTGGATCGAATGTTGGATTATCTTTCTTGAAGATATAAGCCACAAGTCTGAGGAGTCTGGTGCAGAGTATGAGATGGGCGTTGGCATGGCTTTCAATGACACAGGACATGCTGGTCAACCGGATAGAATGGTCACCCGCCGCGAGTCTGATACTGCACCCACCAATCCATATCAAGTCTCACCAGTTCTTCCATAAGAGCCCCCAAACAACTCATGGACACCGAATCAGCGAACACACTCTGGTTCCATCGACAGCCTCGATCATCACACACCGAACTCTCGGCGACGCTTCCCCGCAAGGATCCCCCCATTCCACTTCCTCAGGCCGCACAACAACGAATCGCCCAGAGAATATGAAGAACAGAAATCGCTTGGTAAACAAACATCTTCCCCGCCCAAAGCCTCTCATAATGGCAGATCTATACCCCGAGGATAGCCCGGTCAAGACGTCCTACAAGAACACTACATACTACATTATGGAGTACTCTCTTCGCCACCGCATGTTCAATACTGGCAGTGGTCTATACCAGCACTTCCAGAAGAGTAAAGATGCCGAGAATGGACAGGTATTCCTCGGAATGAGTACAACTTAAGATGCCGTTGAGAGTCATGGTATTGAGATAGGTCAAACCATAACGATTAATACGGCAGTCAAGCGACACTGCAACTCGTTGGTTGTCTGATTGCTCTCCGCCATCACGATTCCTGTTCTGATGACCACAGGAAAACATGTATCTTTGTCAGAGGAGTCCTCAGACTCAACAGCACGAGTGGCCACACGACAAGTACTTAAGTCTAGCTCAATGCCATGCTCCCCCCGCTACTCCTTGCTTTTACGGCTTGGCTTATACAGAAACTTCAAGGTTCACGGGTCTCGTCCTCCAGTGCATTGCTTCCTTTCTTGGCTAGGCCCTGATTGTGAATGCGAAGGGTGCTTAACTCTCAGCAGAAGGCTGACTTCCATTCATTGTGTTCATGGTCAATCTTCAAACCACTTCTTCTTCATTTGCTCAAATCAATATCGACCCTGACCCATCACAAAGAACACACCATACAATGTCACCAACATCTGAAGCTACATTAATTCTCATACTTGGGTAAAGTAGAGCCATCAATCGATCAAGGAGAGATTACCAATAATCATAATCTTCTATGTTTACCAACTGCCATGCCGAAGTAATGAATTCTAAGCGTGAATATCGATTATCCCCTTACGTAGATCCACTACCACAAGAACAGATGTGGTATCCTAAGCTGTTATCTCAATCACACATATATATCATATCAAAATAAGCACTTGCACTAAGATGACCATGATTCATTTGCATACTGTATATACCACAGATACAAATTGCCACCCTCACGCCCATCTTTCAGAGGCTCTCGCTAAGCGAAGCTCCACCCAAGCCTCGTTCAAAAGTCAACAAAGTCAATTGCAACAACAATCATTGTCCAAAACCCTATAAATCGACGTCAAAGCCATTCACCGAATTACTCACCGCATGGAAACCGCTAGACCTCGTGAAAAGAGGCAGGAAAATGCGGCCGCTGCTCGCTTGCAAGACTGCGCGCAGGATTCTTCGAGGTTAAAAACCACCTTAAAGAGACTCTGGACGACCTCCTTTCGGACAACATCATCTTCGAGTAAATCAAAGAACTTTTTCGAGAACTTCCAAAGCACCTAATTCTACCTACCAATCACGACCACAAGACATACTTCTCTCACAACAACTTCTTCAAGACAACTTCATCCATAGCAATGTCTTACCAGTCCCCCTACGCGCCCCTCCCCAGCCAGGGTCAAGGCCAACAACAAGTAGCACCAGCTGCCTCTTCCTCCTCTGTCCCTGCCTCTGCCTCTGCCCAAGGAACGGAGGCCCAGCTTTCACCAGGTACCGTCCAGCTTGGAGATGGCAGCTTCATGGGCCCCGCTCGTTACGCAGACGGCAATACATTCTCCCCAGAGAAAGTCACCGTCCGCGACGACGATGCAACCTCTGGTCCTCGCCGTACCAGCGCGTACCCCGAACCATCGCCAGGAGGCTACGTCCTCCCCCAAACCTACGCCTTCACAGACCAAGTCCGTACCGCGCCCACTATCCGTCCCGCCCCTCGTCCAGATCCGCTCCATATCGCTCAAGTCCAGCTAACCGCCTGCCTGGTCGAGTTCCCGCTCGGCAGCAAGCAATACTGGATCTTGGAGTGCTTGAAGTGCTTTGCAGCCTTCGACGGTATCGCTGGTGCTGTGATGCACTTCACGCATGTCCCTGCTCATGCTGAGCTGAGAGGTATTGTCACTGTGGAGAATGTGGTGGAGATCTGTGGATGTCGGGTGGTTGATGCCACCGAGGAAGATTATGCTAGGATGAGTAGTGCTGCGAGAGTGAGTCCTCCTTTGGCCTTTCGGGTCTATTTGAGTTGAAGCTGATGATTTGTAGAGAGCGGCTACTCGTGCTGCTGCTGCTGGTGCACCTTCTGCGCGCTGAGACGATGTGGTACTGTGTGGTTTTGGTCTGATGAGTCTTGGGCTTCGAGAAGGATTGCGCTAGTGATATGGTTCCTTTGACGAGCATGTTGCTGACTGTTCTTGGGTATTTACACCTCTTTCTGGTGCGATGAAAACAGAAGCTAACACACAATGGCATAGACCTGACCTTCCAGATTGCAAATCATATTTGGATGGATGGACTAAGGACTTTCTTCTTCTCTTGGTCTTTTGATGGAAGGAAAACAATAGCAGATGGTGCTGGGTATTGGAGTATGGTGTTGGTTTTGGTGGATCTCTTGGATAGACCAGCTTCTGGTACCATACGCAATACGAATGGATTCCTTTGATGTGAAATGTACATGACCACTGACGCGCGCTTTGTGATCGATTTGCATGCCCGAGTGCTTCTACCGTCATGGAACTGAGAAACGACATCAAGACTTGCAGTAATGACTTCCTTCGGACTTCCTTGGAAAGCTGGGCAATATCATGCTGATACTGCACAAGCTTAGTCTTTTTGGAGTTCTCTCAATGCCTCAATAGAAACGAGAGACAACCGTCTCATGCGAGAAAATCGATTCAACACCAAAGCGGAAGAACACAGACATACTGACTAATTCTCAAGCCATCCCCTCTCTCCTCTTGACAGTGAACTCCCATTCGCCATGCGCCCTTCTGAAGCCCTCATCAACCCTTTTCTCTGCTTTCCTAAGTCCCGGCAAATCCAACTCAAACACCTCCAGCCCGGTAACCTGGATGAGTTCATCCAACCATCTCCTTTCCGTCACTACACCCGCATCCTCCTTGTGCCATTCGATCCTTGCTCGCAAGGTCTTCAAACCTTTCATACTACCGATGACTCTCCACGTACGCTCCCAGCGCGCCCAGTCACTGGCAGGGGATCCCTCTTTGAAGTGGTGAGACGTCGCGAACCGGAAATCGAATGAGAGATGCTGGATGCTGTCAAAGCGGTGGGGAAGCGTGGAAGTAGAGAGCGTAATGAGACTTTCCAAACTGTCGAAGTCAAAGACGGTGGTTTCGTACAGCACACGGATTGCGGCAACGTAGCTGTTCGACAATCAGATCTATAATCTCCAAAAGTAGGTAGAGGAACGACTTACAGCTTCCGACATGTTTGAAGTAGAGCAACGAAGCTTTCTCCTGGCTGATTTGACTTCGCATACCGTCCAGTAGCCAATTTGAGACCACGGCATTGCTGTTCTCTGCAAGCTGTCGGACTGCTCTCGCTTCCCAATTTGCAGACCTCATGACCAAGCCCTCCAGTTGGTCTCCTCATAATATGGACGAGCCGATTTCCGACAGCATGCTCGCAAATCAGATCCAGCACTTCGCTTGGGAGTTGGAATAGTGGTGATTGATCCTGATCATGGAAAAGAAGTTCTTTCCTGTTTTGAGGCGATGGACTAATCGCGCGTTCGCGTTTTGGGAGAGATGGAGTGATAGGTGGTGGTTGGTAATTGCTCTTGGACCTGTGATTGGCTGGCAAGCCCAAAGATTCCCATCGTCGACGACTTGAAATCTTTGGACTGTCTGGCAGAGGTTTACTGCGACCAGTTAGGAAGTTGAGGGTGCCAAATACTGTTCGGCCTGTTATGCCTGTAGGGTGGGGTTCTTTTTGGACGAGTCGAACGGACATGGTTGATGCGAGACGAGAACCTTATTTGATGTTTGTTTTGGGACTGGAAGGTAAAGACTGGGTGGGTGATCATGCACCGCTTCTCAAAGGTGTGGTAAAGATGAAGACAATCAGGAGCCAAGACGGGAGGATGTTGATAAAGGAAGAAGTTGAACAGAAATATTAAGGAGTCAGGAGGAGTCGAATGACTAAGGGGTGAATAAAAGCTACATACTTCCTGCAATGATGACTGGTTGCGTCGTACAAGATGTAACACTGTAAGCAGGGACGGAACGAGGTCAGAAGCTTGGAAGGAAGAAGTTGCGCTCGAAGGATTCCCAGAGGGGTGTGTTGTGCCGCCTGGAAGCATGCTCCAGCCTGAGTATGAAGGCTGATAGGGCGCTTCAGGGATTTGAGGCCCACCTCAGCCTCCCCCCACCTCCACTCGTGTAGCCCGAGCCCGAGCCCGAGGATAGCTCCAGATTACATCAATAACCATGATACTTCCACGATGAAGAAGACGGTCTTGCTGTGCTTTATTCACGGCTTCAAGGTACTGCTAACTATATTTCTCACTGTAAATACTTGAAACCAATGCAATATATTGACGCTGAAGATAGGGAGGCGACGATACCTTCGGGGGATTTCCAGAGCATCTTCGAGCTCTTGTCAGCCATGCGCTCCCCAAAGTCGATGTCCGCGCGATCATCTATCCGAAGTTTGAGACAAGGGGCGATTTGGCAGAATGCGTGAGCAGGTTCAGAGACTGGTAGGTGACATGCATTATGATATTTGAGGAGAGAATCAAGAGATGGACTGATATATCTGGAATGACCCTCAACATGTTGATTCAACTCGTCGTCCCAGTCTGACATGGGACAATGAAGATATCAGGACCCTGAGATATCTTTCGATTTTGGAGATAGGACTTCAGATGTACTATCATAACATCTACAAGGCTCATGCTAACCATACCCCCCAGGCTCCTCGAAAAAGTAATAGACATCGAAGTCTCCTCCTCAACACCCTCCCCCACAATCGACCCCTCCGTCCACACAATCCTCATAGGCCACTCCATGGGCGGCATCGTAGCAGCAGACACCCTCCTCGCCATAACATCCGACCTAACCATCTCCTCACGGCCCTCCTCCTCATCCCAAACCCCCACCACCCCCAAACCAGCAATCAACTCCCTCATGTTCCCCTACATCTCCGGCGTCCTCGCCTTCGACACGCCCTACCTAGGCATCTCCCCCGGCGTCGTAGCCCACGGCGCAGAAGGCCACTACAATACCGCCTCCTCAGCCATCACACAACTCTCCGGCCTGACAGGCGCGATATGGGGTGGCAAAGCCGCGAGCGAAGTCGACAAAGATGGGAAAGTCAAGAAGGAGCCTGTAGCTGCTCTCCCGGCTCCCGAATCAAGCTCTACAGCATCCGTCCCGGCCTGGCAGAAATGGGGAAAGCTCGCTGCGCTCGCGGGCGCAGGCGCAGCTGTAGCAGGAGGCGCCGCAGCAGCGTACATGAAGCGAGAGCAGATCACAGCGGGCTGGTCGTGGGTAGGGTCACATCTCGAGTTTGTGGGATGTCTGATGAAAGGCGAGGAATTACGCAAGCGGGTGTCGGGATTAGTCACGCTGAATAGGGAACTGGGTGTTGGATGGGCCAATCTGTATACGCGGTTGGGGAAGAAAGCGTTGAGTAAGAGTGATGGGGTGACGATTGTGGGGAGTGTGGTGGGGAATCAGAGGACGTTTTGTAATTTGCCCAGTGGAAAGGATAAGAGTACGGGTGGGAGGGAGTATTGGTCTGAGGCTATTAACGATGCTGCTGGGGATGAGACGGGGGCGCATATGAGTAAGTTACTCTCTTCAAGCCAATCATTTTCTCTCCTTTCTATGAACGTTCGTATTCATGTCTCCTTAAATCATGAATGCCGTCAGATCTTTGCCATCTATTAGAAAGGCCTAATCTCACAATCCTGCAGGCATGTTCTTCCCAAAAGATAACCCAGGCTACTACGCTCTCTCAGAAGACGCCAAGAAGCTCATTATAGACTGGACGACGAATGAATGGTACGAAGCCAGCACAGGAGATGCTGACATGTCTGGGATCGAGGAGCAGCACCAGGAGTTATAGACTGGTTAGGGAGGCTTGATTCGGCGGCGTTTAGGATCATGGTATGTGGATATATACCGAGCACATGCACTGCAATACATGATGGATTTTACATGATGTACAGAGTGGTCATTGTTTATGCTTCACATCTTTACATTATGATCACAAGTTCGAAGGGCGAAAGTGGTCATGGAATCTCATTACATTAGAAACAGTATTCCTCCACATGGAGATGTATCCCTTGCGCACCAGTTCCTTTATGTACAGCACGCTCATCCGACAACCTAGCAACGGAATTCCTCACAGAGGCTACAAGCGACTTTCCACCACACACCGCGACAGATGTCTCTCCTCCCGTAATCTCGACAGGCTTCCGGATAAACTCTGCGATGTTTGGTCGGACGTATGTGTAGACGATCTCTTTGATGGGTGCTACACTGGGACCGGCACAGCAACATGGTCCAGCGTCTTCGCTACAGCTGCAGCAGCTTTTACCAGCCTGTGCAGCTCGCGATGATGGTTTGGAAAAACTCGAGTCCGATGACGAGTCGGTCTTGACCAGAATATATGGCTGACCTTTCTTCTCGTTGAGTTCTTCGATATCGTCGTCCCCTGATTCTCGCTTCACGTCCACTCGAGTATCTTCGATGCCGGCAGACTTGTCATTTACACTTTCAGCTAAAGATGATGCTCCGCCTGTAATGGCGATCTCAACATCAAGATGAATCCCCCTTGCTTCTGCTTGAGCTAGTGCTTTGGAAAGACGATTCTCGTAGTACTGGCAGTGTGAACGCTCCCTGACGACCAGTAGAAAATATATTCGCTGAGTGCAGATAGTCGACGGGGAGGCGAGAAGACTCTCCAGAATTGGCAACGTGTAAGAAGCTCCAGTTGATGCTGAGATGAGTATCAATGTCTCGAAAGCTTCCCATCGTGGTGGTGCTCCGTACGGACCAGCAATGAAACCGGTCAAAGACCTATCCGAGGCGCCTTGGGTCTTCTTCGCGTAGTTGTGGATTCGCTTCGAGAATCCGGAATGTGTTCGGATCGCAAGTTGAATTTCATTACAATGACATTCAGCTTTTGTTGTGTATGGACTGGCGATTGTGAACGGATGGGACTCAAGTGGCCCAAGATATGGTAGCCAGAGGTATATGTGCTGCCCAGGTCTCCAGGTGAGATGGACGGCCTTAATGGTGACAATGGTCAATTCACTAGATATTGCTTCAACTTCAATCTCGTGACCAATCCGTTGAGTCCCGTCACACGCCTTCTTGACCTGGACGCGAATGTTCTTCCATACCATCAAGATTCCTCGCAATATCCAATCCGATGAGATGGCTGCGACAGAGAGCCAAACATTGTAGTGAGCATATGCTGGAACGTGGACATGGAGAAGCCATAGGAAGACTCCTGCGGCAGCAATATGTTGGAGTACGAAGAACTCGTACGCCACTCGCCGCAATGGAGAGAGCGAGGACAAGAAGGTCCATACAAGAACAAACCAGGCTCCTATGCCGTATTTGACCATGGGCATCAGCTCCAACTCCAAGGCCAGGAAGTCTGCTCGAACATATTGGCGCACGAAGAAACCACCATGAATTGTAACGGTAAATAGAAGAGTCCTCGACACCCATCGGTGTAGCCAGTTTAGTCGCTCGTGTGAACTTCCAATGATGTAACCGATGATGCTCGACTTTGTTGCCAGGAGATAGACCAAGGGAACCTGTGTCACCGCTATCCACCCATTCCTGAATCCCAACCTTTCGTAGTAATTCGCATCGTTTTTGATTGCTTGATAGGTCATCATATACGACACTACTGCCCAGTAGAAGCATAGGACGATCACCCGTCCAAGGGGAGGTGGACTCAGCCATGAAAGCCACTTGTTTTTGATGTGTAGTTCGGGATAACTCGACTCACGTAAGATGGCTGTTGCAGTTGCATAGACTTGCATCGGAAAGCTGTTGACCTTAGTTGGGTACTTTGTTGATCTCCTCGTTCGGCATATCCTGAGTCTGTTTGGATACTTTCATTAGAACCTGTTCAGAACCATTTCCTTTTCCTTCTGCGCTCAAATATTAAGTTAGGATTTCAGAGCTGAACTGACCTGCTCCAAGTCTGGTAGTAATCCACCGCTCTCACTAGCAAGATAAAGCCCAGAATACCGGCAATGATATACCAATATGCGCGGGCAAGTTTCGAATCGAAGGTTCTAAACATAGGACTTGAGCTCATGCTCGAATGGTCCATCCTCCTCTGAAGATAGCCCATAGCCGCGGAACTTCCTTCAGCCATTCTGGAAAGATACAAAGCTTTGAGTCGACCAGCAACCTCCACTGCGCATGTTCTACAAATCCACTGTCTCTTCAGTTAATTGGATAAGTGAATGGAATCTTCAGAGTGAAAGCAGCGCGCAAATATCCATGAGAGAAGAGCTGAAGACGTCAGAAGGAGGGATGAGCTGAAGTGGGCGTTCTTTGGGGGTCCTGGCTGCTGCAAGCTACCGGGCAAGTCTAGGTAGCCCTGGCTGGTGCTGGTGTCTGGCTTTGAGGTGGAATGGGTTATTGATTGCAGAAGGAAGAATGACCGACGATAACGAGATCATTCAACAACGACGGTAACCCTGGACCATAGATGCCCGTACTAAGGGCCGAGGATCCAAGATTCCAAAGTAGCTCGATAGTGAGGGAGAAAGCGCAAGATAATCAATGGGAATCAAATCAAATTCATCCCGTCCAACATGACAAGACAAGACAAGGGCTTGGGCTCATGTCAGACTGGACGAACAGATCCCCACTGGGGAGAACAGAAACAAAGAAAGCATGGTCAGGGCAGGTGCTTTTCCTTCCTTTCCACCTGGGCAGAGAGAATACGCGGGCAAAGGCGGTGGGGCGGACCCCTCACATCCCAGAACAGCAGCCACAATGTGCTCAAAACAGCTCAACCAATCAGTAGCTCGCACAGAGCTAAGCGAGGACTCTCTCTTCAACCTCATGGATCCTCATACCGCCCACTTCACCCGCATCGCATCTTTAAAAGCTTGTTCTAGACACCCTCATGCCATGTCCCATGTCAAAGATAGGACTTTACGGGTAGCTCGGACGCAGACGTTGGAAAGAGGATTAGGACGAACCCAGGAACTGTCATGCATTACTGGAGGGGCAGGACTTTCTGAACCTGTTGGTTCCCAAAAGTGAAAGCGCCATTGTTTATTTAGCTACGAGCTCCTTCCTTCCCTTTTCTTACTCGCCTTCCCACCTCCCAACTCCCACTCCTCTTTGCCCGTCATTGTATTATTGTAATCGACTCTCTCTTGATTTCAATCTTGAACCGACAACTCTCAATTTCTGATTTCGAAACAACTCCAACTCTCTCAATTTGCCGCAGCACAATGCTTTCCTTCTCCAAACTCAGCGCTGGTCTCGTGGCCGCGCTCCTGGTGAGCCAAACTTCTGCGCATTTCTTGATGAACTACCCAGAAAGCATTGGATTCAGCGACGACTGTAAGTGTTTCCAACAATTTGATGAGCATTGAGTTATTCCACGAAAAGCATACGCAGCCCATCTAGCAACTTCCCTGAACACGTGCCTCTCCAAACAAAAGCCACAGCAATCCAAACATAAACACGAACAAAACAAAACAAGACCAACAAGGCTAATATACCAAACTCAGCGGAAGGAACCGGCCCCTGCGGTAGTTTCACAGTCGACTTCGCAACAGACCCCGTCACCGAGTTCCACGTTGGAGGCGACACCATCGCTCTTCGTAGCACACACCCGGACACGAAATGGCTTTTCCGCGCCACACTCGGCTCAGCAGATGCCGGAAACTGGACTGCTCTCTCGCAGGTCATACAGCAGAGTGCTCTAGGCAGCTTCTGCAGAAGTGATATCGTGGTCCCGGAATCTTTTGCTGGTCAAAACGGAACGCTTGGTGTTGCAGCGAATGGACCGGATGGTATTCTATACCAGGTATGACAACCCCAGAGTTTCCACTCCTATCTCGTATATCTCAAAGAGTAGTTTACTGACGTATGATTTCGTATAGTGTGCAGCAGTCTCCTTCGTAGCAGGCGCAGCTACGTCAGTTCCGTCTGCATGCACCAACTCATCGGGCGTGGCTGGTTCGTACACGGACGACTCGACACTCACCGGACTGCTGACGACTACCACTTCAACCGATAACACGACTTCCACAGATCCTTCCGCGACTTCTTCTGGTACATCTGCTGCTACGTCCAGCTCGGCTGCGAATGCAAACGCTTTGGTCGGATATTCGTACTCTGGTCTTGGATCGCTTGCCTGGATTGCTGTTGTTGGATCTGCTACTTTCTTGGCTTGTCTCTTGTAAAGGGTATATTTGCTTGTTAAATAATTGTGATTAGAACATAAAAGTTAAGAGCTGGTAGGAAAGCATCTTCAGAGCACCGAAGGCTGTAAGATTTTTACAGAGCTCTAGAGATAGATACATTTGTCCAATGCGACGAAGATTCGTCCTCAGAAGCGACTCAATGGCATGTGATACTCGATCCATGTAAGTAATTCTAACATGGAAAGTCCGCACGCACGTACTAGCCTACATTATATCCATAATTAAGTTACCCACATATCGAATCATGAACTTACACCTTGTCCTGGATATCTCCCATTCCCCTTGACCGAGAACGCCTCCTCGTAACCCCAGCTTTTCCTCCCACTTTATACCAACTCAACACCAACATCCCTGCCAACCCTATTCCCGCTTACCCTTCCTCTCACTCCCGCTCCCACTCTCCAAACTACTCTCACTCCCACCAACCGTAAACGAGAAATCCGTCTCCCCAACCAACTCCTTAACATCCTCCACCAGCCTCCTCAAATCATCCGTCACCAGACTACTACAAACCTGCAATACCGCATACGCTGAATACCCGGGCTCCTCCACATGTCTCACATCCAGAATCCCTTTATCCAGCTTCTCTAATCTGCGGCTGAGATTATACGGTTCAGGAAGTTGAATGTAGGGAGGTAAAGCCGAGCCTTGACTGACAGAGGCGGAGAGGAGGGAGAGGATTGAGGTGATGTTGTGGGATGTGGGGCCGATGCTGTCGATGAGGGTGCTGAGGTCTGTGAGCCACTGTCGCCGCGTCTCGGGTCGGCTGTTGGGGTAGAGGGTGCCATTGGAGGAGGTCCAGGACTGAGTGGCGTAGGACATGAGGGAGAGGTAGTTCATGATGTTTGTGCAGCGGAGGGTGATGTTGTCGTATGTTTTCTGAAAAGGGAGATGTCAGCTTGATTGTCCAGCCTTGACATCAGATTGTCGTTTACTTACCCGTGGAAATTTGCCTCCGATCGAAAGCTCAAATTTCTGCCAATCGGCGTGTTGTTTCAATGATGGAATCAGCATCATCAGCTTGCCGAAGATTTTGTGGCGAGCTTTCTCTAGTTTCTTTCCAGGAGAGGACTTCAATGACATGTCACCTTCTGTGTTGTGCATTCGTGCCCCGATTGTGGAGTGGACTACGCTGTAGTAATTTGCAAGGAGGTAGAGCGTTGAGCCTAGATCTTTCCGGAGCCAGCTGCGGTCTGAGAGTGGGTAGGGGAAGATAGTCCAGATGAAGGCTACGAATGAACCTCCTGCTACGCAGGCTAGACGGTATGGAGCGAGTTCGTAGATTCTGGGGTTGTTAGTGTTGACTGTACATGGACATGGAAGGGGGGCTTACGGATAGTATGGCTGCCCAGATGCAGAAGCTATTCATAGTCAGCTAGGCACTTCTTCTGAAAGGAAGCTTGCTCTGACCACTTACCAGCTTGAATTCCAATCTTTCTAACCTGTAGTTCGTACCCAATGATCAAGACCTGAGTGACAATACACACCAGAAAGACAGCTATAAATCGAGGAAACTTGATGAAGAAGTACATCTCGAGGAAAATGAAGAACCAAAGGAAGACAATGATTCCGGGGGTCTTCTCGTCGACAATGTACCAGATGACCATGGAAAATATCATGGCTAATAGTGTACCACCAACACGCGCAAGGAAGCCGAATATGGATTGTCCACTTGTCATGGTCATGCCAATTGCCTACATCCACATATGTCAGCGTTCTACGCAAAGTTTTTGGATGGAGTTACTTACGATAATGATCATAGCCCACACAAGTCTTTGCTCAATGAAAAACGTCTGTGTGTCTTTCAAGAATGCAACAATGCCTCTAAGAACTAGTTAGCAAATTCAGAAATCTTTATGGGCAGGTAGACCAACATAGTCAAAGTCGCGCACCTAGCGAAGTCAGTAAATATCTCATGCTATAGGGCCGCAGTGGATACTCACGCAACTCTGAACCCAAACGCAGATTCTGTCGACCCCAAAAAGTGAGGAATCGTCCGTACTCCATTGCCGAATTTCTGCCAAGCATTCTGAGGAGGTAGATGCTCGGGATCCTTCTTCGGATTGAATCCAGAGCCCATGTATATCGTATTGTTGCCAGCTTCCAGCGAGTCCGGAGTATGCGTATCGAGCGACCCGTCTTCTTTACCGATCCCCATGATCCACTTCTTCAGTCTTTTCTGACCGGGACTGATCAGTCGCTTCTTCGTCATGGTTCCATCGGCAATTTTGCGGTCTGCGAACTTGATCAATTCCAAGATTGCCAAGCCGGTTGAGTAGAGCAAGTGCTCAAGATATAGAATGAGATAGAGTTGTTGCTGGTCCCGTCTATGCTTGGACTCGTCTTCAGTCCATGCATCATTCTCGTCAGGCGTCTTCACAGCGTCAAATTGTGCTTCATTGAGACCTTTCTGTCTGGCCCATGCTTTGAGCGTCGCGCCTCGACCGCTGTAGAAGTCTAGCATCTTCTTATCCAAGTACTCTCCGAACTTAGGATCCCCAGGCTTAGGGTCCCCTGCTTTTGCTTCGATATCATCGCCTTTCTTGGCCTTGGGTCTTGGTATCAATTCGAGTGCAAGAGCGGCATGTTGAAGCCCCTCATCCATGGCGGCGCTGACCTACGATCAGTTAGCAAGTAATCAAGGAATCGTTTTTGATCTTCTGGCTTCCAAAGCAGTCCAATGGATGCTTACCACGGCGAATGGCTCATGTAGTGTCTTCATGATCTCATTCCAGGTCTGCTTTTCTTCCTCCTTGTCTCTCTCGTGGCACTGCTCCCACGCCTCGATATCGTTAAACTTCGAACCCGGCACATTCACCCATCCCCTTCTTTCGGCAATTCGTTCAAAGATATCAGTGATTGTGCTCATACCTATCATTGGGATGAGAATGCCACGAAACAAAACAAAGATCTGGTCTACATCCTTGGCATCGAGCTTTCCCCACGCAACCTCTCGTTTGGCAAATGGCATGTCGCCATAGAGCTTGCCATGAAGGCCAGTCAGTGCTGCTAGGCTATCTTTCAGTGCTTTTGATTGGGAATTCTGAGCTGGATGAGAGCGGGCCTTCTGCGCTTTCTTCTTATTTCCATTCTGAGTCTCACTCTCCTCTGTGGCTGCTTGAGGTGTCGAGAACATGTCGCTAGTCTCAAGGCTCTGCAGGTAGGCTGTTTGTGCCTTGAGAACACCTCTGATCAACTGTATGTACCCGCTCTGCTCCTCTGTACGCGAGTTAGTCCCCGCTTCAATGTCATGAGAATTTCTGAAGACTTACTGAAAATAACTGTCCTTGAGCTCACGGGGATTATGAAGAGGTTGACCCCGAGTGAAATAGCAAAAGCCGTAAGAAAGCCCTCTAAAAGTTGGACAATCAAAGCCTCTCCGGCATCAATAGTTGGAAAGAGCGGCCCGTAAGTAAATGCTACATTGGTGAAGATGCTGTACATGATGACCGGAAATTGAAGGGCCGGCATCTTGGCCCTCAGGACGTTTACAAACCATATATTGGCGAATAACCAAATCGCACAAACACTGAAGCAAATAAGTTCAAGGCCTCAGAAATGTATAAGGGGATACTGACGCAGCTTGAGATGAATTATAAGTTGCAGTTGATCCAGCAGGTGTGGTATGCTCTCTAGCTTTTACACCAGACCAGATACCTAGCAGAGCAACTGCCGAACCGATGCAGATTCCAAAGATATTCAGCACCATGGTCTGAAGGAATTTGGCTCGTGGCATGATAGCTACCGCAAGGACGGTAATGATGGGCACGAGATACCCGAGGGTCGAAAATGTTGTCGCAACAGAATCGGCTTGATATAAAGCAACTCCTGTAGCATCAAACATCGATTAGTAAATCAAAGGACTCACAGGCGGAAGTCAACATGTAGCTTCTGGAAAAGAAGCTTCACCAACCAATTAAAGGGGCCAAGGATCCTCTCGGCAAAGTCAGCAAGTTCTCTAGGTATATGCGCATGTCCGCTTCAAACACTCACTTGAACATCATCATCACAGTCCCCATGTCCAAGTCTAATTTTCCCCATAGCTCCTTTATTTTCGATGGCTTCTTCTTCTCAGTCTGTGCATCGCCAGTTGAGACCTTCTCTGCCTTCGAACCCGCTGGGCTATGAAATTCCGGACCTTTCGCATCTTGGTCATTCGTAATCCCGTGTCCATTTGAACCATTTCCATCTATGCTCTGCTCATCCTGAACACTCTTTGTCTCATTCCGTGGAATCCTGTTCTCAGCCACCTCGGGCCGAATGTCACGTTCAGCCATGTTGACGCCCAGGCTCGGATAAGAATTGTCGGGGCGGCCAGTCTGAGTTGCGAGAAATGAACTTCACAGCTGCTGACAGGATTCAGCCACAGTCATCCTCGCTCAGGAAGGTTGGATTCCGAGGTCTGTTGACGAGCTTTGCGAATTGATGAAAGGGGTTCGAGGTCCGTCAATAGAGTTTTCGCGTCACATCAGTGACGATGAGCTGCCACTAGGATGTTAGGTCGAGGGCGGAAAGGCCACTCAATGCACGCTGATTACGCTTTAGCTCAGAAATTTCTCCCCGAACATCTACCGCCAGCCTTCCTATAAGCCAGAAGCTCAGTATAATTTCTTTACATTGTAATATTCTTTATTCCTGCCGTATTTTGATGTTTTGGAAACGTCTGGATACTTGTCGTGTCCGAAGTTTTTCGCACAGAAATGCAAGCTTCGCAATTTCATATATCTTCACACGGGACTTGGACTGTGTACAATTCCATCTTAGCCTTACAGATACGAGAATCATGCACGACCTTATTTTGTAAGATCGGACAGTTCTGACCTTCATATGTTCCCAAGAACCGACCTCCAAAGGTCTCCGTGTCTATTCTTTGATATTATGCGAGATCTCCAATCTAGGTTTTGAGCGACAAAGAGATCACCCCTCATTCTCAGTAGCTACGGAGTAAATAACGGTATCAAATGGCCCGTCGAGAGTCGAGACTCCCCGTACCTTAAGCGACTGCAACTCTGGAGTCCAAGGTTTCTTCTTCAGAACCATAACACATGTTCTCATTGGTGTAATCCAAAAGTGGTTGCGGCACTCCGCTAGGGAGGGATGGACGACCCCCCCGCAAAAGACAAAAAGCTTGATCCTCGCAAGAGAAGCACTGTCTACAAGGGTGCATTTTATATCTCAAACAATGGGACAAGCTCGGTAATTGTGGGATCGTCTGCAATCGTCTGCAAAGCGCAGCTGATAGAAGCCCTTTTTGTAAGATCATTGACCTAGTGGGAATATTGTACCCTCAGTCTGTATGTTCTCCCCTCATAGATACCCATACCCAGTATCTGGCGCGGTTGTGATCAGTGAAGATCAACGGATCTTATCCTTCTGATGCTTCTTTCATTCCTCCAATAGGACTTGATCTGACAAAATCCCCTCGGGATCTAATGTTTCGATAGGTGTATAAACTAATATATACTCATGGATTAGTGGATACTATCAGTAGCGACGTGCTACGGATAAAGTGAGTCGGATAATCCCGACCTTCGACAAGGCTTTCTCTGTGTACTTCGACAGTATATAAGTGCTCTGAATTTCCTCTCCATCCCCCTCTCCTCTCCATTCTGTCACTTCTTGTAAGACCTATTGCGATACTTGACATTTGTTCTTCTTAATCTTCGAGTCATCATACCTCAAACATCACAAATATGAAGTTTATCTTGCTGATTGCTCTTCCAGTGGTAGCTGGCTCCGTAGTCCCTCGACAGAACTACTTCAGCTTTGGGAACTACTTCTCAACAGGACCAGTTGCGACCAATTCATGGATTCGTCAAGCAACTACGACACTCGTCCTGCCAGCGCTCAACAACCCACACAATGGCAATCTGGGCTTGTGGCCAGGTATGGGCACCAAATTTGATTCCGGAGCCGATGGCCAGCTCGTTCAGGTAGGTATTGAGAGGACCCATTATTCTATTCTTGAATGTCTCATGATTTTCTAGAGACATGTCTCATCCACTCCCCGAAACCTTTAAAAATTCTGAACGTGACAATTGCTAATGCTTCTGTTACCTTTAGGGTCTTGCCATCTCTACTGTTGGTGGAGGGTAAGCTCACTTTATAATCCAAGCAGACTACATAACTCATTCGAATAGATCTCCATGCAACTTTGCTGCCTCCGACGTCAACTGGTGCGCAGTTGCAAGCACATTCGATGGTACGAAGCCCATTTCCATTGCAGTGACAATGCTCACCCGTTCCCAGGAAATCAACAGGATGGAACACCATTCAGAGCAAAACCCGGCGACAGTGTCACGTATGACTGTAAGTTCTGGTGGAAATTATCTGAAGATAGAATCCGCGTGATGCTTACGCCTCGGCAGACAAGTATAACGATGCAACGGCCAATTTCGACCAGACAGTCTCGGTGAACGGTGCTGTGGTGTCAACCCTTTCCACGGGTACGTTGTCCTACACAAATATAGTTTGCATGCTTAACTTTCACAGCAAGCGGCCACGGAGCAGGCTGGGGAACAGGTCAGTCAAATCACCGAAAAGAATTATGAAGAAGGAACATGTGCTGACCGGACTTTAACGCAGCCATGGAGTGCCAGTCGGTCAATTGCGGAACAGTCCCAGAGCACCATTACCTCAATACAACTATCCTCATGGACGTCGCCGATCCAAACTACGGTCAGACCCTTGGCCTCAACGGCGCTACTGGCAATCTGGTCACCGCTGACGGCGGGAAGACTTGGACTGTGGCTGACATCACCATCAAGCAGGTATGTGTTTGTGCAGCGGCCACCCACCCAAAAACCTGACTCGGGAATACTTCCATCACAAATATGCTGCTAATATCTCGATCATCGCAGTACACGTACGTGTAAATATGCCCGAGTGAATATGCAGGGACGTAGAGAACCAGGACACTTTTCAAGGTTCTATCGCATATTGATATGTTTATCTGAAGATTCACTTGGAAACCTGACGGCTGCATTGTATATAACAAAAGGATCTATAAAATGTGGCGATGAACCAGGATGCCAGAGTTTGAACTCGTTCCATTCCTCAAGATTCCCCGCTTCCCTGATTGTGATTTGACTCCAGTGAGAAACTCCCAAAGCCATATGCCAAGTTCCTAGAAACATAAAACTCCCCAGTGAGAAATCATACCCAAGAAAGTTCATCTAAGCCAAAGCATTGGGCCGGCGAAGAAAGAAGGAAGTACTCCAAATCTATACCCAAGTTGCGCCTCTCCGAAACAGCTATTTTACAAACCTGGTTCATAGTGTCGGAGCTCGCTTCAGACCTTTGCAGAACTTCAAAAACAAACGATCTCGGAAATGGACATGCTTTATGCCCTTAGGACGCTGACGGGCGAACTCGTCGATGGCCACTTGGACGTCGTAGCCGAGTCTTTCGACCAAGTAGCACACAATGAAGTATCCCGTGCGATTGAAGCCGTAATGACAGTGGACTCCGATAAACCAGTCCTCTGTCCAGCCCTCCTTTTCAGCTCTAATCTTCTGCTCCTCGATCAGCCGGTCGATCACGGCAATAAATCCCGTGACCTCCTCATCAGTCGGTGGGATCTTGGACACCGTAGGGAATTTGTGGTAATGAACACCGCCCTGTTCGAGACCTCGAGGGTCATAGACAGGACTTTCGTGGGAGATGTCAACGATATCCTTGATCTGAGAGCCCCAGTCTTTGACAAAGACTTCAGGACAATGCGTCTCGTCAACTTCTCGTAGAGTCTTCATTGCCCGGAAGACACCGGCAATGGGCTCGGAAACAGGCGCTACCTTTTTCCACTTCTCTAAATTCTTCACATCCCATTTTCCAGATGTGGAGAGGAACTGTAGCTGCCACCCAAGAGAAAGTCGCGGTGACACTTGGGTTAACAGAAAATCCGATATGAGGCCTGCTAAGATCCTCACTGTCGCTGGCTGGTAGAGTAAGGCGTGAGATGCAGGGGCTGGGAGAATAGTAGTCTTTAACACCTTTTTGGGTTTCGCAGATTGGGGAGGCACAATTGATAGTCCTTCCGTGGGGGTGGACGGATCCTCATGAGCATCTTCGAGGGGTTCTGCGTTCACTGTAACAAAATCGTCGTCTTGGAGGGAGTCAATCCGCCGAGGTGGTGTATCGTCTCGACTGATTGATGTATCCACAGGAGCTGCCGCATCGATGATAGGCTTGCTTTCTTCATCAACCTCGATTTGAACTGGGTGGGACTTCCCCATGAATGAGGCAATTTTCTCAATTTCGCCAGGTTTGGTAACGTTGTCCGCTTCGCCGGCCACGAGAAATACCGGCACTTCTAGACCTGCCCATGCAGCTTTCCCAGGTAGGCCTCCCTTGGCAACTCCATGTTTGTATGTGGGTAGGGAGCCACTTGCCATCCGTCTCCACACGGCTGTTCTGCTTTGATCATTGAAGCGGTATTGCAATTTCTTCGTCTCCTCGTCTGCATCTGCCCCCACAAATCTATGAACACTTGCGCTTTCTGTTCCGCCGCGTCGGTCCCATTGCCTCCACAGGTTGAAGACTGGACCAGGAACCCAGAGAAGCTTTCTGAAGAGAGCGACCTGATCCTCTTTTGGAGGATCTGCTTTCGGGCAGATCGCTACTAGTCCGACCGTATGATCTGAGAGCTTCGTGGAATGATTCGAGGCTCTCGTTGCTATTAATGCAGCCAGAGAGCAACCCATACTATGACCAATCAAAACAACGCCTTGACCATCATTCTTCTCCCGGTAATCCTCAATTATGATCTCGAGTAGTTCGGCCAAAGCCTCGGTTGTGTACGCATCCCAGGACCTGGGTTGAAATCCAGAAAGGCCGCACCCAGGCAGGTCTATCGCAAGACATGACGCAAGGTTGACCAAACTTGTAAGCAATGGGTGGAACTGTGCGACCGAGCCCCCCAAACCGTGAATAAAGACTAGGAGAGGTAGAGGCGACGGATCGGTAGGGAGCTTATCAGCTTGAGGATGTCGACGGAAAAAGACTCGTAGCTTGGGGTACGTATAACGACTTGTTGTGTATGTTTTGATTTCGGAGTGCTTTTTCAAAAGGCCCGGATCGGTAGAGCCAGCATCTACAAGAGTCAATAAAGTCTTCAATCTCCGTCAGTATACGACGACTTGCCATTGGCATCTTCTGAAGTCTGCCCCGTGTTTTCGTCAATCTGCGTAGATAGAGCAGAGGCGGACGATGTAGATGTGCTTTCCTTCCGGATCCTCCGAGCCCACCAAACTCCAGGTAGTACAGAGCACAATGTCAGAATCTGTGCCATCTCCCACAAGCTGAATGTCCCCTGGGAAATCTGCGGATACAGCTTCTGGAAGCTAGAGACTATTGTTTGCAGTCGCAGCCCTTTTGAAGTCGAGTCCAAGGGCTGCGCAGTCACCTCAACGAAGTATAAAAGACATGTTGACAGCAGGGCCAGCGAAGGCATATCTAAGCCAGACCAAGAGGTCCAACAAGCCCGGACGCGTTTTTGCTTTTGGTCAACAATGCGATGTTCCAGCGATGCGCTCCGCGCAAGGCTTCTACACTCCCGTTAATGTCTTGACCTCGTTGGACCTGGAATACCCGTGTAGCATTGAAACAAACGTGGCCTCGCCGGAGAATATGCCTGGTCGTTTGTAAAGAGTGTCGTGTAAAAGGATGGTTTGTGATGACCGGCTCTTTGAACAACCTGGAAGACAGCATGTGCGTCATCCTGACGGCGCTATTGGCGATTCAGGTACTGGTACTCGGTCTCTTGGGCAGCAACGTGAACACAGGCTGATTCCAAAGAAGGGAGCTCATCAAACTTGAAATGAAATGCCAGACCGCTGCTCCTCGCACCTACAATTGGGACGAGCTACTCGCCAACAGAAAGTCAGCCTCACTTACTCCTTTTCTACCCAAACCTCGGCGCAAAATGACGGATGTTTGACAATCGGGTGCAGCCGCGTTGGCGTCTTTCGAGGCAAGAAGCGAAGCGTACGGTCGATAACAGTGTTGCTAAATTTGATAATCCCACCTCGCTAAGGTTTCCATACAAGCAAATAAGCACAAGTAGGTTGGATTTTCAAGCGAAAGTCAACACGACTATTGCTTTCACGGCGTGCGTATAAAACATTACGTTTCTGACCACAGGCGATCGAGAATTTCCCACTGGACGCCGCCTCCACCTCTTAGAGGCACCGCCAAACGCCGAAAAAACCAAGACGCACTGCAAGGTGGACTTCTGCGTGGAGGGCAGTGGGCCTGAAGATCAGCCAATAGAGCCACGTCTATTTGCGACGGGCGATGAGATAGATCATGGAAGGCTGCGTTGAATACTTCCATCTTCGAAGGGGCAGAAAAGCCTTCCAAAAAGGGCAGCAATGGACTCAAAGGCTTTCCCATCTATCAAATCTCTCCTTATCTATTCTTTCCGAAAGGACCGAGGTTGAGTGACCTTGAGGCCCCTGTTCCTGCAGATATCCTTTTAAGTTTTCTATCTGTGTATCATTGCATCAAGATAGCTGCCTCGCTGTCCATGGTGCACATGCCAATTTCCAATGGCATCACTTTTGATATCTTTGATATCGCCGATGGCGGAGCCATTATCATGACATTCAAGTTCATCATTGGCAATTGATGGGAGCTTGACGAAACACCGTTGGCCTTCCCGACCCCTCAATTGATCGGAAAAGAACCTTTAGTGGGGCAGCCCACCAGTCGAAGCTACGGAGTTGGTACCGCTCAAGCAGACGACAAACCATGTCACTGCACATTTCACTTGTCCATTGTTCTTAAAAGCTTCAATCTTCCCTCTTATACAATTTCTCAGTCTATCCTTTTATCACTGACAAGTTGTTCCCGTTGTTTGAAGATTCTTTTGGCTCCCATATTGCCTCCCCGTACCCCGGATTTACCTCCACCCCACCTACAGCACAAAAAAGCTTCATCATGGCCGAAAGCAATGAACATGTACCAGAAAAGCCACGATATATCAACTTTCCATCTCTGGAACCTGGTACGGTAATTGACGGAAAGCAGGCCTTGAATCGGTGGTCACACACAATAACAAGAGGTATGGCAACTCAAGCCCCAATTGCACACTTAGTACTGATTCTTTCAGAGCATGATTTTCCGGGAGCTCAAGCTATGCTTTACGCAGCTGGCGTTCCGAATCGAGATATGATGAAGTCAGCACCTCAAGTTGGGTGAGTTTGAAAACCATCAGGGAATCTTGAATGACTGACGTTGACCTGTCAAGCATCGCGACTGTCTGGTGGGAAGGAAATCCTTGCAAGTGAGTACGCCAGAGATAAGAGTGTGGTACAGTTCTCATCTGTGCTACAGTACTCACTTGCACGATCTCGGCAAAATTGTCAAGGACGCGGTCCAGAAACAGGGCATGCTCGGCTGGCAGTTCAATACTATCGGGTTGGTTCACACGACATCCTTTCCTGAACCTCATTAACATTGAATTTTCGCGTGTCTGATGCAATTACCATGGGCGGTGAGGGTAAGTAAATCTAATATACGGAGTTCTGACATGTTTCTGACAAGTTAATCAGGCATGAGATTCTCACTTCAGAGTCGAGAGATTATCGCCGACAGCATCGAGACAGTCACATGTGCCCAGCATCATGACGCGGTAAGTACCCAAATGGCAAAAGGCTGTACACTAGTTCATCTTACGTTCACGAATTTTCTTCGATCCCGTGTGATCTGCTTCGTTCGGGCTCGGTGTAATTTTTGCTGACTTGCTATGCTTTGATAGAACATATCCATTCCAGGCTGCGACAAGAATAGTGAGTACTCGTACTATAATCAATAATTCTTCATCACGATGTCCCAAAATGTCACAGTGATCTTGAGACTAAGTGATCTCAGTGCCGGGTGTAATCATGGCGGCTGCGAGGTACAACAGGTATGTAAACAGTGGCAATCATTCGACGATGTGGCAACGAGAACAACGACTAGGATAGCCAGATGCTTTCTCCACTGACTTCACTTTAGGCCCTTTATCATGATATATGGCGGCACCATCAAGAAAGGGTTCTCCAAGCTTCTCAACAAGGACGTCAATATCAGCACGTGCTACGAGGCTTCGGGTGCTTTCACGTATGGAAGACTCAAAGCAGCCGAGGGCGCTGGAGAACCTGGAAGAACCCCAAGCGATGTGATGCAAGATCTTGAGGAGCATAGTTGCCCAGGAGCTGGTGCTTGCGGTGGGATGTATACTGCCAACACTATGTCTACAGCAATCGAGGCTATGGGCCTTTGCCTTCCGGGATCTTCTTCCAATCCAGCCGAGTCTCCAGCGAAGATGCGTGAGTGTGCAAAAGCCGCCGAGGCTATCAAGGTCTGTATGGAGAAGAACATCAGAGCCCGGGACTTGATGACAAAGGAGTCCTTTGAGAATGCTCTTGTGATTACAATGGCACTTGGGTGAGTCTGACTCCTGACACTCATGATGGTAGCTCAATGTCAGCAGGGGATCAACAAATGGCGTCCTCCATTTCCTAGCAATGGCCGGCACTGCCGAGGTCCCACTATCTCTCGATGATGTCCAGCGAGTCAGCGACCGTGTTCCATTTATTGCAGATCTCGCTCCCAGTGGGAAGTACTTTATGGAAGATCTGTACAACATCGGAGGTACTCCTTCAGTGCTGAAACTCCTTGTGGCAGCTGGACTCATGGATGGTAACATTCCTACTGTCACTGGAAAGACCCTGAAAGAGAATCTCGACCCATTCCCTTCTTTGCCCCAAGATCAGGTCATTATTCGGCCGTTGTCGAACCCTATCAAAGCGACAGGACACTTGCAGATTCTTCGTGGCAATCTTGCTCCCGGAGGAGCAGTTGCCAAGATTACAGGAAAGGAAGGGCTTGCGTTTACTGGCAAAGCCAAGGTAGGCAAAAGCAATGATTCGCATTTGCTACCGGTACTGTACTAAGCACTTTTAGGTCTTTAACAAAGAGCACGAGCTCAACACAGCGCTCAACAAAGGACAGATCCCACATGGCGAGAACCTAGTCCTCATCGTTCGTTACGAAGGACCAAAAGGTGGACCTGGAATGCCGGAACAGCTCAAAGCATCTGCGGCGATTATGGGAGCTGGGTTGAGTAACATTGCACTTGTGACTGACGGTAGATACTCGGGGTGAGTACTGCTTTCTACTTCTTTGGGCTGTTCAACGAAGCTCTAGGCCAATGGGCCCTTCTCAGACAACCTCTCCCGCACCCGTCTTCCATGCCATTCAAGAACTCCTCATTATCACTCAAATTGGACATACTGACTTTAATAGCGCAAGCCATGGCTTCATAGTAGGACACGTCGTACCTGAAGCAGCTGGTAAGTCTGTCAATGGCTTGTACATCTATTCTAGCTAACCTTCATTAGTCGGCGGTCCAATTGCTTTGGTTCAAGATGGTGATGTTGTGACTATATCTGCCGAGACAAATACTCTGAGTATGGACGTGAGCGACGAAGAGATAGCAAATCGTTTGAAAGCTTGGAAGCCACCTAGAAGTGCTGTGAATCGTGGAGCGCTTGCGAAGTATGCTAAGCTTGTTGGCGATGCATCTCACGGTGCTCTTACGGACTTGTTCTAGAGGTAGAAATTAGACGCGAGTCGAGGTAGCTAGATTGGGAGTAGAAAAATTGGAGTTTTTGATTCATCTCTGAGAGTGATTGTTTGGGACAGCAAGGTAAGCGAGGATAGTGACCAAGTCCCTATGCCACTTCAAAATTTATACAGATCAAGAACAAAAGACGGGGATTTGGAACTTTTCATAGTGAAGCTCTTTGGCGGTGATCCTCATTCAAGCTAGATCTAATCCTTTTGATCAATTACGTGTGAAGTGGCCAGAAATTGTACAGAGAGTTAGGTTTCGTTCATGATTACCTAAGAAAGCTTAGCTTATTATTTCGAGCTACAAGCTTCAATCCAGTTTGAAGCAACAGCAGCAATCACCAACATTCGGATATCCATCCTCACCCAGCACGCAGCACCTGAAGCCTACATCCATTGACCATGTCTAAGATCCGCGCCTTGAGCCGGCCGACAATTCGCGAATTGTCAGCATTCCTTCTCTCGCCACCATCTCAACAGCACCCAACTCGCTGCATCTCCCACCTCACCCGTGCTTCGAAAGCGTTCCGCAAGAATGCCCTACCTCTTCCATGTCGTCAAATACAGCGCTCCATATCGCTCTCCACACCATACCAATCATCCCCCAAACCGAAAAGCCGTGATCGCGGCCCCGCGTCCACTGAAGACACGCAGACCGACTTCGCAGCTCTGAACGTACTGGGCAACACACCTGCGCCGAGCACGAGTATAGATGCATGTTTATGGGACGGCTTTCACTTGAATAGCGGAGTGAAGATTGGTGGTGGAACCGGTGTGCTGCTTGTAGCGGGCGAGGCGTTTGCGTGGAGGCCGTGGGAGTCGCCAGTTCCGAGCGGGAAGGCATTGAGTCTCGTCAATGAGAAGGGACAGTGGGAGGTTGGCGATGAAGCTTGGGGAGTATTGGGGCTAGTATGGCCGAAGCCTGGTAAAAATCTCTCTACCTCCTGAATTGTTCTTCTTGTCTCATTGGAACATTTTATTGACTGGCGGTGCAGATTTACTGATTCTCGGTTTGGGCAAAGACATGAGGCCAATCTCTCCTCGGACGAGGCAGTTCATCAATAGCTTGGGGATCAGGGTCGATATATCAGACACGAGGAATGCGGCTGCGCAGTTCAACTTACTGGCCACCGAGCGGGGTATGCAAACTGTTGCGGCAGCACTTATACCAATGGGCTTTCGGGAAGGCGTAGGTGTCGTAAGTGGAGAGAAGTAGGTGACGAAGAATTTTGTGGGAGAAAGGAACCGATGTCTGTACGGACAGACCCAAGTTCTTCACTAGAAAGGGAGTGGAGCGGCAACGTATGGCCAGCAACAGGTGCTCTACTCCAGTGCTTCTGGGCGTACCGCCGAGCCTGGGAGCGTACACGAAGAAAATCTGCTCAACCTTTTCCACAAGTCTTGACCCAGTATTAACGAGGTGTATACTCTATTGGTTGAATCGTAATATCAAGAGGCGCATGTCCGTGTCTTTGAACGCTAAGGGCCTTTCTCAAGGCCCCCCTCAGAATTGGCTTCGTTCCCGCTTAGGAATCACAGTCAGCTCATTCTCTCTGCCAGTGCAGGATAATTGACATGGTCTGCTGCGGCTGGAGTAATGCTTCTATGAGGGCTTGATTGGACCATTGTCCGATTTCTCCTCTGTTACTTCAGGCTGTAAGTCAGCCTCGCTCTTTCGCTCCATGGACTTACTCGACTTTAAATCCGATCTAAGTGACTTTGTGTCAAGTTAGATTAAGTACACGTTTGTTGCACTTGTAAATCATGGCACTTAAGCTCAAGAAAGCAGGAAGCCTCCTTCTACACACATCTTTTATGTTGACTACCTTATGCTGAAGCTCTTCCCTACCATCTTTAAACTCCCTGAAATTTTTACACCCTAATCAAGCAGTCCTCAAACATACAACATGTCTCTTAGCATCCCTTCAATCTCAACCTATCATACCTCCAGCACGTCTGAAGCAGCCCACTTTGAGGTCTACAACCCTGCAACCGGCAGTCTTCTCACTATTGTTCAGGGCAGCGACGCTTCCACCACAACAGCCGCCGCTGAAGCAGCTCACGTCGCCTATCAAACATGACGTTGGCGCTCTCCCACAGAACGCTCCCTCCTACTTTTCGAATGCGTCGACGCAGTCGAGAAACATGCCGAAGAGCTCGCCGAACTACTCTGCTTGGAGAACGGCAAGCCCTATCAACATGCTCTGATGTTCGATGTGAAGTTTGTCAGTGGCATCTTCAGGTATTATGGTAGCATTGTGGATAAGTTGCCGGGTGAGTTCTACGATAGGGGAAGCGTGTACTGTCAGGTTGTGAGAGAACCGTTGGGCGTTGTCGCCGGGGTGAGTTGTCTCCGGGATCTTTAATCCTTTGAGGAGAGGCTAATGGGGACAAAGAGATCCTGCCATTCAATTGGCCTCCTATCCATACAGGAGGAAAAATTGCTCCCGCGATCGCGGCTGGTCAGTGAAGGCGTTGTTTTCATCCCCTTGCTCTAAGCGAGACAATCTTGGTCGTTTTGCTCGCCATGCCAAGTCAGGAAATTGGCAGCTGAACGTATGAGATTAGAGGAAACACCATAATTCTGAAACCTGGCGAGCAAGCACCTCTGACAGTAATGCGCATCGTAGAATTCCTCCAAACAGTCCTCCCGCCTAATGTAGTCCAAGCTGTCCCAGCAGCTGGATCTGATATCCCCCAACTCCTGGCGACCCACCCTTTGATCAAGAAGATCTCCCTCACGGGATCAACAGCAGCTGGAGCAGCCGCAGTCAAGTCTGCAGCATCGCACGTCATACCATCCACGCTCGAGCTTGGCGGCAAGAATACCTTCCTCATTTTCGAGGATGCGAATCTTGATCGTGCGGGAGCTGATGCATTGGAAGGTGCTTTTTTCAATAAAGGAGAAGTATTTACGGCATCATCGCGTCTTTTGGTGCACAGTAGTATCCATGATGTGTTTGTTGAACGATTGGCGAAGTTAGTTCGGAAGCTCGTGGTGGGGAATGGAATGGCGAAAGAAACGCATGTGGGACCCAGTATTTCGAAGGCACAGCAGCAGCGTGTTCTCAATTATATTGGGATTGGGCAGGCTGAAGGGGCAAAGATTGAAGCGCAGGCTTCACCACCGAGCGATCCTTCTTGTAAGGACGGGTACTTTGTCCCAGTGAGTATTATACCGGTGAGAGACTCGAAAGTACTAACTTGAAACTCTTAGCCAAACCTCTTCACAGGCGTCACAAGAGATATGCGGATCGCCAGAGAAGAGATCTTTGGCCCTGTAGTCACGGTGTTGAAGTTCGAGAACGAAGAGGAAGCTCTGAGTATCGCCAACGAAAGTGACTACGGCTTGACCTGTCCAATTTATACCAAAGATTCGAAGAGGGCTATGAGAGTTGCCAGGAAGATGGATGTGGGCATCGTATGGATCAATCATTACTTACGGACAACAGTGGGACTTCCATTTGGAGGTCAGAAGGCGAGGTATGTGCTCCCCTAAATTAGCCTGGATGGAAGAGAGCACTGCATTGAGGCTCTACATGATTATACTACGACGAAGACGAGTCGCATTTCCAGCGGGCTCGGAACAGCTCCCTCTCCCTCTTGGAGAGCGGTGCCGGACGTGTCAAAGGAATGAGCTGCCTCAAGACGAAGTTCCGTCAAATGATTTTTTGACCTTTCATTGATTTCAAAGATTACCAAGAGCAATCAAGTTGGCTGCAATGAGCTCAACATATACATCTCAAGCCATAGTCCTTCTTCCGCTAATGGCCTGTCATCGATCAATATGTTGACACACCGATAGCCTACCAGGGCACGCATCCCTTAGCTTATGAACCATGCCTATGTCCTGATTTTCCACAAGACATGCATAAACGAACAATAAAAGCAAAAACTCCGAACGGACTAAATCATAACCACACAAAACAAAGCAAATCAGAACAACTTGATCAGCAAATCATGAACATTCAGCAGCCCATTGCCTCCCTTGCCTAACCACCCACCCACATCTACCTTTGCGACAAAGAAAAAGGACAAGAGAGAGAAAAGCAAACCAGCAAGTCCCGAAGCCGAAGAAATTATCTCCACAAAAGAAGCAGTCCCAGTGCTATCCCAAACAAGTATGCCTCACAAAGCACAAGATTCCGTCCCAGATCTAGCAAAGACCCACAACACGAGGAACAACGGAAGCATAGCCATCTCTCAAGTTCCAATCCAAGGTTGATCAGTTAAGAAAATTTGATGCCCCGGGAGTTCTTCCCCACTGTGGGTGAAGGCTCTTCCATTTCCAGTCTCGCCTTTCTCTTCTTCTCTCTTCTGATCAGCTTAGCCTGGCGGCGCGCCTCGGCCCCGAAAGGACTCTCATCTGGAGATATTGGTTCGTCCTCGTAACCGTTTGGATTGGGAGTCTTGGACCGATGTCTTGGGCGGCGTCTTCTGACCATGCTTGTTTCATAGTCCGATTCATCAGAGTCCAAGTTGCCGTTTGCTTCGTTGCCAGCGCTTGCTTTATCACTTTGGCACTGGAACTTGCGGATCCTCATTGCTTGATGATTGGTAGGCTTTGTGATCGAAAAGCTGTGCTTGGCTTTTGCTTTGGCAGAACTGGGTGGTGTGGCAATTATTGGAATAACAACCTCGCATCGCTGTCTCTGCTTCTCGCTTTGCTTTTGCTCGGCCTGTTGTTGTTTTCTCTTCTCCCTTCCTTCACGTCCCTTCATCCTTACCCTCTCCTCTTCAAAAGAAGAATCCTCGCTATCCGTAGCTTGACTTGAATACTTCTTTGCTCCATGTTTGTCTCGCTTCGCCTTGAGACGACCTAGGTTGTCCATCACGCGAATTTCGAATGAGATCCCATGAACCATCTCGAAATGCTTCAAGAATTCTTTACAAGGAGGACAAGGTTCTTCGCTGAGATACATCACCGCCTGAAGCTTCTTGTTCAAGGTTTGGAGCCGCCAAACTTCACCGAGCAAGAATTTGTATGAACCCTTGCACCCAAAGAGCTCTTGGACCATGAAAAGTGCAAACCAAACTGCCAATCGAGGTTCGCAATGGGTTGATGCTGCTTTTCCATCCTCGCCTTGATCATAAAAGGAAGCAACGAACGCCCAGTTATACTTGTCAGCCCAGGAATTTACCAGATCGTGCCACAATTCAGCATTGAGAACATTCGGATGCTCCTCACTGCACGACGTCCATCCTGGCAAAGCACACATCAGTGGAAAATTGCCGTTGAGATGCATCACGAATCCAGCCACCTTGTCTCGGTTGTATCTACCGCCGATGCCCTGGAAGACTTCCACCGGTCTTAAGATGTACAGTCGGTTTTGGTCTGCTCGGAAAGGCCAAAATTGATCGTAACATGCGATAGTGCCGGGTACTTCTGTAGGCTGTCGTTCAGGGGTGTAAAAACTTGAGGGCGCGAGAAGATCTGAAATAGTATTACGATGACTCTCAATCTGGTCGACAGCTCCTGGGTCGTGAAGTCTCAGATGCTGCAGGAATTCCTTGATGGCTTCTTGGTCCCCCATCTTTGAGAGAATACCTGCAGTCTTCTCGAGAAGTCTAAGCACCTCCTTCTTCTGCTGCTTTTCTTCCGGTGTCCTGTACGTGATTCGCCATTCTCGAATTTCTTGCCGAATCAAGGCTCGACCGCCCTGTGATGGCTCAATAGGGGCTACATCGTTGTTGGTTTCCAGTTCGGGGCGTTCAGGTAGGTCTGCTTTCGACCTCGGGTGTTTTGGATCGCTTCCTCTTTTCTTTTGCCCCGACTTTGGGCATGGGGACGGGGCCGGTTCATCGTCAGTCTCTTCCAGATCGATCTTGATCTTTCTCATGACCAATGTGTCCGAGGTCTTCTTCTTCTTGTGTCGAGTCATCGTGGACGAGGTAATAGTCTTGTGTGAACAGACTTTGGTGCAAAAGTCGATATGAGAAGCAAGGAGACCACGATGGCCTATGAAGCAAGCAACTATGGAGCTGCAAGATTGCAATGTGAGCTACAAATGGGGTAGTGTATTGTTTTGAGACGAAGTGGTTGTGAGGTTGAAGGTTGAAGGAGAAGGTTGAGAAGATGATGTAGATATACACGACACCAATGTGAATTGACGCTAAGACATCGCGTCAGTGGGAGTTAAAAAGGTGAACTCCTGGGCGAGTCACTCACCTTACGTGAGTCTCGCTACCGAAGTAGGAATTTCAGCTACTCATAGAACATCAGATAGGTCACTTCTCTCCTATGAGAGTATGTACCCGACCTGCGTGGACCCGTTAATGCGGTATCTCACATTCACCAAGAAGTCTGATTGAACGTGTGCGAGTCCGAGAAGGACATAAAGGCAAGGTGTGCTTGAGAAAAGGCCAGGTTCAAGACTATGTCGTGGGTTGTGGAAGGTTGAGGGTTGGTGGTAAGAAGCGAGAGGTGTTGTTGAAGAAAACAGTCGCTTATATACTCGTAGCAAGATTCACTCCACGGCTCCACCAGCCTTGCTAGGCAGAGCCTGATTATTGAGAACGTAGAATTCTATTTCGGAAAGAGCTCTTCCCGAAGAACGAAGGCAGTTGTGATTCGGTCTCGGTCAGCTTGGAGATTGTGGAAAGCCACATATGATAGATATATAGATGACTGTTTCTTTCGTAACAGTTTACGGGGAAAGAAAAGGAGAGACAAGGGAAGATCCTTCCCAATCAATCAGGAAGGAGAACAGGAAGTAAGGTGTTTGCTATGCAAAGTGGTGTTTTCATCCGCATTTGAGCCTGAAGACTTGATATTGAGAAGGGTCGGCACTACCGAACTGTGTGATATGCAGCATGAACAGGGAGATCCCAAAGTCACGAAATGTATTGAGAACATTCAAGAACGAGAATGTGAATGTGAAGTCGAATGTGCACTGTGGCTTTAGGATTTTTTTATTCCTTGAAAATACACCGTGCTAGCACCATGCCGCGCCCATCCCAAACGACCGAAATGCAAATGATTTACTCGTCATCATCCTCGCTCTCCTCAGCCTGTGCATGTTAGTCTCAGCTCAGTATGCAATCATAACGTTGTCTCTTACCTCGACGGTGGTCTGTGCGATACGGTCCAAATCACGCTGTCCGCTCTGTGTGATACGACGGCCTCCCTTGTCCTCATCCTGCTCCAAGACACCAATCTTCTCAAGGGCTTGCATAACCTTACGGTCTACGCTTCCGCTGGCATCGACGTGGTGAGATGGGCGGGATCCACGGTTGCGGGTGGAGCCGTGAACCTTTCGTAGACGTCCAACACCGACGGTTTTTCTGAGGTAGACGTGGCGGGCGATCGAGGCAGCACGAACGTAGAACCAGTCGATAGATTGGGGAGGGAGTTCCTTCGCTGGGCCGGTCTTGACGGTATCAACCCAACCTGGAGGGGAAAATTGTTAGCACAAGAAAGTCTGAAAGTGGAAAGAAGGCGCATCCATACCTGGAATTGGAAGCTTTCCCTGTCTCTTCAAGAAAGCAGAGTATGCCTCAATGAACTTTTGCGCCTGAAAACACCCATCGAATCAGCATTGTTCCGTCAGCAGAGGTCTTTGCGACCCCCTCGCTCCTGCTCAATTGTCTTTCGAGTTTCGAGAGTATCGAGGTAGATGCGCATTTTGTCGTTGAATGGCGAAGTGACCTTTTCCTCCTTCAGCCTGCAGATTCAAATATACTTACATCAACATCGCGAACTGAAATACCTCCGGCCATGGTTGCGGTTGGTGTGGTGTTCGAGGGTTTGTCGTTGTGGTCGTCGTGGTAAAAAAGTTGGAGGTCAGATTTCGCGATATTCATCGTGTGTGGGAGCGAGCACTAAGACGCGGCCGCATTGCGACCCGCTTTTCACTTGCGGATCACGTGCTCGCAAGGAGCTTTCTTTCCAAGACCTCGAGCATAGATCGACATCAATTCAATATTCAGAGGGTTGGAATCGATGATTTGTTTGTGTTTGGAATCTCCTCAGAGCATCTCTCAGTCGCCCCACGAATTTTGCCCACCTGAAGTTGGGAGTGGGGAGCGGTTCAGCATGCTGCGATATCTTGGCCAGAAGCCCGAACCTCTCAAGTCGACTCTCACGCATATCTGGGACCATTTCGACGCAGAATTCGATATCATATATCCTTTGCGTGTGATGCCTAGCGTTCAGCATGGGGAATATACTTGCTTAGAGCTTCGGCGTTTGCTTCCTTCATTTTATTACTTTTTACACTTTTGTTTAGACAGCACACGCATGACAGCTATGTGGCGATAGGCCTGGTTTGAATGTTCGCTGTTAATCTTGGTACATCTTCCACTTCTCTTGGTTTTCACTTTCCCAGATTCAAGTAAGCTTGACTGAAATGAGTCCCATTCGTTCAAGAATTACATTGCCCCGAGGCCAAGCTTGAAGCCACCTCATTTTTTCCACCTCAACAGGCCGATGATCCAGAGTTACGATAGATATTCATATCAGAGGAACACCATCCCTCATTCCCCCCATGCATGCGAGATTCCTTTCCTACCCTATACTTGCAAATTCTCATCGTGGTTGAGTCATAATCACCGGCCCTTGTGGCTGCCCATCTTGCGGCGCAGAAATGCCGTAGGTGCATTTGTACGTTCTCATTGGTGCCTTTTCACGCTGCTTACGAACATTGGTTACACAACTCCGTGTTCTCCATGGCTTTTAGTAGGTCATTTTTATATTTGCCAGCAAATAGCAGAATGCATTGTACATGATAGGCTGGACATCACCAATTTCCTATCTTCTTATGGGAAATGGGGTCGGCATGAAGATAAACCGCCAAAGCATATATAAGTGCTGAGTTGCAGGTCTCTGATAAAGATCATCTCGCTTCACTGCCATAGCAAGCATCTACTTCTAGTCAACTTCACAAGCAATCAAAATGTCCGTCGCACCATGCTGTGTCCAAGGGTTTGAATGGGATGGGACTCCCACAGGAACCATCGGAAAGCTTGCAAACAACGACACATACATCACAGGCAACAACCCCGACGTAGCGGTCCTAGTCATACATGATCTCCTCAGCTGGAACTTCCCTAACCTCCGTCTCCTAGCCGACCACTACGCGCGCGAGACAAACGCAACAGTCTACCTTCCCGACTTCTTTGGCGGCGAGTCTTTGGCAGCTGGTCCCATCCTAGCCAACAGGTTCCACGAGCTCGATATCCCGAGCTTCGTTGCCAAGAACTCTCGTGAGATTCGTGAGCCTGAGATCTTCGACTGTGCTAGAGCTTTGCGGGAGAAGTACAAGAAGATCGGGGCTGTGGGGTTCTGTTTTGGAGGATGGGCTGTGTTTCGATTGGGTGCGAAGGAGCATCAGCCCCCTCTCGTAGATTGCATCTCAGCTGGGCATCCGACTTGGTTGACGAAGAAGGATATAGATGAGGTTGCGGTGCCAGTGCAGATTCTAGCACCTGAGATCGACTCGCAATTCACCGCCGAGCTGAAATTGCACAGCTTTGAGACGATCTTGAAGCTGGGAATTCCGTTTGATTATCAGCATTTTCCAGGTGTTGAGCATGCTTGCTTTACACGTGGTGATGAGAAGCATGCTGGGGAGCGAGAGGCGATGGTCAGAGGGAAGAATGCTGCTATTTGGTGGTTCAAGCAGTTTTTATTCGATTCTTGAGTGATTGAAATGTATGGAGTTTATACGTCACTGCCGCCCATAACATGAGGGTGGAAAGCGGAGTAAGAAAACACTTGGTTTTTGCTGTCGACACTTTGAGGCGATGCCTAGAAGATATGCTCTGATGAAACACTTTGAGGAAATACATTCTTTTCGTTGTTGAGGGTTGTATGATGCTGGGTGTCGATTTGTGACCCACAGCCTTTCCCCATGCAGCAAGCGAAGTTTTTTGAGACCCTCTACTTGCCAGAGTCAATTCAGTCATGAAATTAACGATTAGGAGAAGTCCAGAATTATGAGCAAGGAGACTTCCCATGTGGAATGCTTGGAATTATTGCATGACTTTCACCAGATCTAGAGATGTGCGCGGGGATTTCGAGGAATGACCGCTGCTCTTGCAGATAAATGGGATAGGGTATCTCGAATTCTACTAGCAGACATCATTCGGGAATCGGGTGTTAGACTTGGAAGTATCGTCCCAGAACGAGGCACTTGATGTGGAAATAGTCAAGCCCTAGGTTGCCGAGCATATGACTGAAAAGCAGACTACTTGTATCAATTCGCGTGGGTCCCGACACTGTCTGAGAGCAACAAACGATGGACGCGAACACTTCCGACCAGCCAATGTAAACATCAGAGTTACAACCAGATACATATATGTGATCATGCTACTGACATCTGACGCTGGTATAGCTCGTCTAGAATTTCTCCATCATTCGACTGTCTGCTGACTGCTCCTAGAAATCGGCATGTGTTTTGCCGGTCGAACTAGATACCCCTCATCTCAAATCGGGACATCATGACATGATCCTCATACATGAAGAAGCATGATGACGAAGGACCTCATCCCAACTTATGACTTAACTCCGAGATACTTAAGAAATGCAGCAAAGGAAATCGGAGACTATGAAACTGGGCATAAATGCCATTGGAACGGTAAAATCATCTACAGAATTTTGATACTGTAAGCAACGTTTCGCAGAAATTATGACCACTGAGAGGCAAGCATTATGTGATGGTTGAAGGCTAACAACCTGCATGGAAACCTGTAGCCATTGGAGTAGGTTATGGAAACACGGGTAACAAGGTCGTCAAACAGACTCAGGATACTGCCTTATACTTCGTACATGGCCTAAATAATGTTATTTTGGTGTCTGTGCTGCTTCTAGACATTTCCATAAAATCTGGGGGTTACAGCGAATCATTTTTTAATCCGGCAGCGTCTCTTTTCCTCAACTAGTAAGAGTGTGGCAAAGCGCACAGGCAATTAATTAACATTATTTAGGCCATGTACGAAGTAATTGAAAGAACTGGCCGCGGTGGGGAGTTGGAGGCTAACATGAAATGTACCGATTCCTGAGAATGGACACGGGAGAAAGAAGTAGCCGGTGGGCATGATCTGATAGAACATCCCTTGGTGGAACTTACAAAGTATTGACCACTTCATTTCGTGAAACTCCAATGTCATAGCTCACAATCAGTATATTGCCGCCATAGGCAATGCCTGGATCTGCTTCATCGGAGCGATGCTTCTAGTCAATTGATACCAGGCATTCCCCAACTAAAAAGCGGAACTTTGTCCCGGGATGAACTACAGTACGCTCAATTGAATTATCTTCAAATTTATCAAGATGGATTTGGGCATCGAACATCAACGAACGACAAGTGAACATCACAAAGAAATCCCTCTAATTTGGGTAAAACATGAACTGATAGTCATGTGACCGATTATTAACCCCTGTTTGTTGACATCCCTGTTTGCAGATTTGCCACCTCAGCACCCCGCCACCAAGCTGCAAGCAGCACATCTTTCAATGTCGCCAGGAAATCTCGGGACATTGCAGACATCGTAGAAGGAGAGCTGAAGAGGATATTTGAAAATGCATCCGGGCTCTGGTTTGCAGCTAGGAACTTGCTGTTGACATCAGATCGCGAAGAAGAGGCACGATCTGCATCTAGTTGGAAAATTGTGATCTTGCTTGGCTCTGATGACGTTTGGAGGAGGGGTTCGTTTTCATTCTTTCTGTGTCTGAATAGCGGGGCAGGTCGGCAGGGTGACAAGGGCGATACCTTAGTTGTGGGCGGTGAGGCAGGCAAGTGCGATAGATGTCATGGCTAGAACTCATGACATTGGAATCAATTGTTTATAATAATCTATACTGTTATCGAATGGACGTTTAGGAATGCTATACACCGTACGCAGGTAATTTGACTGGTACATTCTAGTAAATGCAAGAAGTGCGCAGTGCTTTTGTGGTGAATCGAGAAAGTGCTGGGGTGTGCTGGAGCCGTTTGGAAGCTCTTTCCCAATATCGTAGAAGATTCTAGCAAACCTTAGCGAGTGCCTGCACCCAAACATAAAAACTACCTGAGCTTCCACTCAACAAGACTTTTCTCTTCATACCACAACACAATTCTCCACGAACCTCCCAAGTCTTCAATTACATCTGAAGCATTCTAAATTCCTCAATCACACACACACTCAATCAATTCTACACAATCCGCAATCATGGGTCCAGCTATCGGTAAGAATTCTTCACGCCGCCACGACAGCGAGGCTGTAGCTAACGTTGGCCCTTCAATAGGAATCGATCTGGGTACCACATACTCCTGTGTGGGTATCTTCAGAGATGATCGTATCGAAATTATCGCAAACGACCAAGGAAACCGCACAACTCCTTCTTTCGTCGCCTTCACGGATACCGAGCGTTTGATTGGAGATGCCGCAAAGAACCAGGTCGCCATGAACCCAGTCAACACTGTCTTCGATGCAAAGCGTCTTATCGGTCGCAAGTTCGCAGATGCAGAGGTTCAGGCTGATATGAAGCACTTCCCTTTCACCGTCCTTGACCGTGCTGGCAAGCCAGTCGTCGAGGTCGAATTCAAGGGCGAGAAGAAGCAATTCACACCTGAGGAAATCTCTTCCATGATCTTGGTCAAGATGAGAGAGACTGCTGAGGCATACCTTGGAGGAACTGTCAACAACGCCGTCGTCACTGTCCCAGCATACTTCACCGACTCCCAGCGTCAAGCTACTAAGGACGCCGGTCTGATTGCTGGTCTCAACGTTCTCCGAATCATTAACGAGCCAACTGCCGCTGCCATTGCCTACGGTCTTGACAAGAAGGTCGAGGGTGAGCGCAACGTTCTCATCTTCGATCTTGGTGGAGGAACTTTCGATGTCTCCCTCTTGACCATTGAGGAGGGTATCTTCGAGGTCAAGTCGACTGCCGGAGACACTCACTTGGGTGGTGAGGATTTCGACAACCGTCTCGTCAACCACTTCGTTCAAGAATTCAAGCGAAAGCACAAGGTACGAATTTGAAAGTTCCCAGATATTTATAGTACATTGCTAACTTCCCTACAGAAGGATCTCAGCACAAACGCTCGTGCCCTTCGTCGTCTTCGCACTGCTTGCGAGCGTGCCAAGCGTACCCTTTCTTCCTCCGCACAAACCTCAATTGAGATCGACTCCTTGTTCGAGGGTATCGATTTCTACACCTCCATCACCCGTGCCAGATTCGAGGAGCTTTGCCAGGATCTCTTCCGCTCTACCACTACTCCAGTCGACCGCGTCCTCGCTGATGCCAAGATTGACAAGTCTAAGGTCCACGAGATTGTCTTGGTAGGAGGCTCTACACGTATTCCACGTATTCAGAAGTTGATCACCGACTACTTCAACGGCAAGGAGCCCAACAAGTCCATTAACCCTGATGAGGCTGTCGCCTACGGAGCTGCTGTCCAGGCTGCCATTCTCTCTGGTGACACTTCATCCAAGAGCACCAACGAGATTCTCCTCCTCGATGTTGCGCCACTTTCCCTTGGTATCGAGACCGCCGGTGGCCAGATGACCAAGCTTATCCCAAGAAACACCACCATCCCAACCAAGAAGTCCGAAGTTTTCTCCACATTCTCCGACAACCAACCTGGTGTGCTCATTCAAGTTTTCGAGGGCGAGCGTCAACGCACCAAAGATAACAATCTTTTGGGCAAGTTCGAGCTCACTGGTATCCCACCTGCGCCTCGTGGTGTCCCGCAAATCGAGGTTACCTTCGATCTTGATGCCAACGGAATCATGAACGTTTCTGCTCTCGAGAAGGGAACCGGAAAGACCAACAAGATCGTCATCACCAACGACAAGGGCCGTCTCTCCAAGGAGGATATCGAGCGCATGTTGTCCGAGGCTGAGAAGTACAAGGCTGAGGACGAAGCTGAGGCTGGACGTATCAGCGCCAAGAACGGTCTCGAGTCTTACGCATACTCTCTCCGCAACACCCTCTCAGATGCCAAGGTTGACGAGAAGCTTGATGCTTCTGAGAAGGAGCAGCTCAAGGCTGAGATCGACAAGACCGTCGCCTGGTTGGATGAGTCTCAACAGGCCACCAAGGAGGAGTACGAGGAGCACCAGAAGGAGCTTGAGGCTGTTGCCAACCCAATTATGATGAAGTTCTACCAAGGTGCTGATGGCGGAGCCGGAGGTATGCCAGGTGGTATGCCAGGTGGACCAGGTGGCTTCCCTGGTGCTGGTGGACCAGGAGGTGCTACACACGATGATGGACCAACTGTTGAGGAGGTTGACTAGATTGTTTCTCACGAATCTCTTTAGTTGTTTTGCATTTCGGCATCATGTCATGGCATAATTGCACATGGCCAGGTGTCTAGCGGGCCTCTTTTTTTAGTTATGGGTAGACTTTGTTGCGGGTTTGCGTTTCCTTTGGCGACAAATACACTGGGAAAACTGGTGGATACTGCATTGTATTGCAGAAAGCACCTCTATCAGGTAGCACAAAATGAAAGTCGTAAAATTCTAATATTCTTCAGTGTGATATCACATGTGAAACAGCAACCTTACTTCCTTCTTTTTCCTTGGGTGTGTCTGACTTTGACACGCCGGCTTGAGTCTATTCACAGGACTACAAACCGATAGAATCTCTTTTCAAAAATGCTCCGTGTCCCTCCTACTATCTCGGATCGTTTTCGAGGTCCGGTGAGGTCAATGTGCTGATACCCTTGCAGCATTCAGGTACGTCAGGAGGGGTCGGGTCTCGCTCGGATTGTCGCTCCGTTGTGTAATGTGAGGAGGTGACGGATCTGATACAGGCTTCATTTAAAATTGACGATGCATCACAAACATCGCACCTTTTAGTGCTTTTGTTCCCCCTGAAATTTAGTTTGGGCGTCAAAACTCTGTTGGTGGCTGGCTTCACTGGAACCTGGCTACCGGTCCCGCCCAGACCGTATGATCTTCGTCATTCTCGCCTGCTTTTAAGTAAAACCCCTGCCCACTTGTTGAAAAATATCCAGACCAGACAGACTCGACAGACAGAAGAACGAGAGGAAACAGCTCTCACTTACAACTCTACACCATGGCTCCTGTCACTTCCCACCCGATCACCAAAGCCTCTTACTCAGAAAGAGCAGAAAATTCCCTCCATCCCCTCTCTTCGTATCTCCTCCGTCTCATGACCCTCAAGCAATCGAATCTCTGTCTCAGCGCCGATGTCTCGACCACGAACCAGCTACTCAACCTGGCAGACGCCATAGGACCTCATATTGTCGTCCTGAAGACTCACTACGACCTCATCAGCAACTGGGATTACAATCCCACCACTGGAACCGGAGCTCGACTCGCGCGCATAGCCCGCCGCCGGGGCTTCCTCATCTTCGAAGACCGCAAGTTCGGAGACATAGGCAACACAGTGCAATTGCAGTACACAGAAGGCACAGCGAAGATAATCGAGTGGTCGCACATCACGAATGTGAACATGATTCCCGGCAAAGCAGCAGTGGACGCCCTTGCAGACGCAGCTGTGCGCTGGAGGGAACGCAAGCGCTACGAGGTCAAGACAGACATTACCGTGGGCACACCGCGGCCGGAGAGCATAGATTCGGACGACGAGGACACGACTATGACGCCTGTCCCGGAAGACAGGAGTCTTTCAGCTGCCAATGCGGGACGGAAGGCTAGCATTGTCTCGATAACGACTGTTTCACAGCATTTCGAGCCTGCCAACTCGCCACGGTCTTACGAGGGCTTTGGAGAGGAGTACGAGGTCTTCCCAGACATTGAAGAGGCGCCTCTAGAGAGGGGTCTCCTGATCTTGGCGCAGATGTCTTCGAAGGGGAATTTCATGACGAGAGAATATACGGATGCTTGTGTGGAGAGTGCGAGGGAACATAAGGACTACGTAATGGGGTTCATTTCTCAGGAATCTCTGAATACGCAGCCGGATGACCAGTTCATCAGTATGACACCAGGCTGCCAATTACCACCCGAGGGCGAGGACGAGGATGCGGAAGTCAACGGAGACGGAAAGGGGCAGCAGTACAACACACCACAGAAGATCATTGGGCTGATGGGCAACGATATTGTCATTGTCGGAAGAGGGATCATCAAGGCTGGTGATCCCGTGAAAGAGGCAATCCGCTACAGGAAAAAGGCTTGGGAGGCTTATCAGGAGAGGATCGGTGCTTAAATTTGCTTTGGGAACGGGAATCTGGAGTTGTTGGGCGTGGAAGGGAGTATAGGTGGGTGAGGCGTCGATACCCCTGGGAGGGCTAAAATGGGTGTCCTTTACTGCGAGATTTTAAGATCGAATCTGCCTTGGGAGTGCTTCTGAGGAAAAGATTTACATAACTGTCCGGTGGTCTGCCAATTCTAGAGAACAGATACATTTCTTGGACACACTTCCCACAATATCATGTTATACAGTGCACGACTGCTATTGTCCGTCCATCATGGCACTATCACAGCTGACTTCCCTGTCCCAGAGTACTCTTTAGCAGCCCCAAAAGCCTCTTCCCATTCATCCAACCCAAAAACAGTCACACCCCCCTGCCCACCCTTCTTCCCCAGCTTCAACAGCCCAACCTCCACCAACTTGATCAAGCCATTTACATCTTCCCTATCATACATCCACTTCCCTCTAATCTTGAGGTCTTGATGCATTACAGCACCATGCGGAATCGCCAAATCACCTGTAATCCCACCCATCAAGCTGATCCTCCCACCATGCCTCAGAGCCAAGATCCCGCTCTTGATATGTGTAGATTCAGAAGCTTCGGGAGGAGAGATATCCAACATGGCGTCTACAGCACCAAATTGCTTCAGGGCTTTCGTATCCGTCTCCACATCGTTGGTGATCTGCACTATCTCTACTCTGTCGTTTGCCGATTGGAGTCTTTTGAGAATGTCTGTGTTTCGACCCATGGCGATGACTTTGGCACCCATTGAGAGAGCTACCTTTACCGCTGCTGAACCGAAGGGTCCAGTAGCTGGAGAAATGATGATTGTTTCGCCCGGTTGGAGATCAATATCTCGAAGGCCGCCATAGGGGATCAATAACCTGGAATCCGTCAGCATCTATCATAGCCTCTTTAGATGAACACATCTTTGGTCATGAAGTAGGGAGTAAGCGTACTTATTCATCTCCTGCAACTCCACCATCCTATACCCCAACCTCCCAAGCAACAACCCCTCATCCAAAACATGACAATTCTCCAACGGCAACTTCGCATACTCCGCAAACGTAGCATCTCTCCACTCCCCTCTCATAAGCGTCCTACTACCATCACTATACCCCTCATGAATACCCATCAGAAACGCACACGTCGGATCATCCCTACCTCTCACAAACGTATCGAACAGAACCAGCTGTCCAGGCTTGAATTTCGTAGCGTCTGGGCCTGGAGCGATAACTCGTGCGATGGCGCTGAAGCCGATTACGAGGGGCGTGGGAAAGGGATATTGGCGCGTGCCGTTGTAGATGTCGCTGGCGTAGCTGAGGACGTTGACGGCTTCGATGTGGGCGATCACGCTCCCTGGCCCGGGTTGAGGGGTGGGTATGGTTTTGACTTCGGGAGGGGAACTGGTTGAGTTTAGGACGAGGGCGCGGTGAGCTTGAGGAAGTGTTTGGGTTGAAGACATGTTGATTTCAGAAGTAAAGAGGAGAGGGAAGTGACTTTGGTGTGGAGACTTGATGAGAAGCGAAAGAAAACAGTAGGAGAGCTTGGCTCATACATCATGGACATCGTTGAACTCCCATCTATATGTAGACACAATCATCCATCATGAAGTATGTAAAAGGAGATATCTCTTGTCTCCGTTGATTAAGCTGACAACGGAATATTAAGTCCGAGCAGCTGTGGATAGACTTGTTTACCCACAGTCCTTTGGTGCTGTGAAATGCAACTCCGCACTCCTAGTCCGTATCTGTAGACTACGAGAGAGCTACTAAGACGGTACAAAAAAATGGTCTAATATCTCAGTGCAGATTATGACTTCTTGTCAGAATGGGAATGTTGTGTGCCGTTTGCTATGCATGTAATGCTGAGCAGAATCTGACATGCTAGATCACGAGGAGTCAAACCTTGGAAGCAAAATTCTGGGAAGGAAAATCGTTACAAAAGCGCAGAACATAAGCAGACAGCATGCATGAAAGAATAAACAAACACTTTTTGCGGTTAGAACAATAATAAAATGTTCCGAAAATGATGGACGAACAGAATTGCTGACGCGGCAGCTGAAGTTCTCAAATTGTCAAATAACTGAACTAGCGCGGATCCTCGGTCATGCTGTGTTCTTTCGGAGATACGTATATTTGAGACCAGGCATAGTACACATAGCTGCTCAATTGTGTATCTTTGGGATTTCTCTCGTTTCCTCCAGCATGAACCAAGGCGCAGAGATTGGAAGCCAGCCAATCATCAAAATGGTACGTATGTCGTCTCCTGTAACGAAGTTGATCATGATGTGCAGACCTGACACCGCTCACAGTCGCGCCAGTCTCAAACGAGGCCAGAGTTCAGACGAACCACCTCATCGACGCGCCATCACTTCAAGGATGCACGTTCATGCGGTACTTTTACTCTTAACACGTAAAGATAAGTCCCCGAGTTACCTCCTTCAATCTCATGCAACGTCACAATTTAATTTGAGTATATCTGGACATTTGAACATTCTCAATGAACAACTTTGGAATCCCGATTGTCCCATTGTCTTGCTGTCTGAGTCCATTCTGACTTTATATAACGGCGACAGTATTATTTGACGAATGATTCTCTGAATTCAGGGTTCCGAATGAGCGTTTTCGAGCTGGTATAGAAACAATTCGAGCATGTTTATGGCAACCGCAGATGTTGCCGAGGGAGGGCACGTCGAGACACAACAGAACAAGGCGCTTCAGATAAAAACTTTGTGGAATGCACTGATGTGATCTAAAAGTGCTCCTCAACTTCTCATCTAAGGTGCCATATCGCTTTAAAGATAGAATAAGCATGCAGAGCACATTCTCGTCCATTCACACCAGTTCCGTCTCGGAAGCGAGATTGGTTGAAGAATGCCTGTCCAACACCTCCCAGCACTTCATTCTAGCGCATGATTTTCAAGTACGCAGATGTTGAAATTTGAGACGATAACGATGGCTTGCTAGAATGGAAGTCATTTTATCGTGTTTTTGGCCGTGCTAATCGCTCACCCGCGCCGTTGTCAAGCTCATCCAAACGTAATGCGGCTATAGGTACAAGTGGTCGAGGAATCTTGTGTAGCTGAAGAGCTCCCTGATATGGAGTATTTGAGTCCTCCACTAACAGCATATCTAGACAGGCAGGTTAGAGGACGTAGACAAGAATCGTGAGTTGACTTACCCAGATGAACAGAAAGACTTCGTTGTAGCCGCTGTGATAGAAATCGATGACCATTGGACTTGACCGAAGTCCCAAGTGGCTTAACGAAAGTTAATAAGCCAAGGTTCGGATGGGGTATTGTAATGGAAAGTGAGGAGAGTCGACTCACCTCCACTCTGGAGCTCGATGGCAAGAAGTCCCTAGCTCAATCAGCATGCTTCCCGTCGCGGGTAGCTTTTCTAAGACTTACTTTATTGATAAGCCCTTTGCTAGCTTAAAATTCGTCAATGTCAGCAAATTCTCAGCGATATCTTTATACCGGATAAAAGGAAACCTACCGAACGATTCCGATGAGGACCCTGCCTGTGGTCTCTGTCCAGCTGCTTGGCCAACAGAACCGGGAGATAGAGACCAGCTATCTGTCCAAACGCTATTGGCTCCCATAGTAAAAGTACTTGTGATAGAGTCACCAGGATAGACTGGTAATGGTCAGTTCGTGAATTTGAAACAGAAGTGTTGCAGTAGTTGGGCACCTCTAATCGCTGAAGCTTGATAATCGGGGCTTTCTCTGGCGTTAGCGGGCATCTTGCACAACGCCGGGATCACTTACTTGCAACAGTATTCTACAAAGAACTGCCCTGCGGTGAAGCGACGTTAGACCTGTCATGGCTGTGCTTAGGTTGAAAGCGAGGCTTCGATCGTGGGAAGGCTGAGGATGGAAATGGAAAATGAGAATCTTGAAGTACTCACAAGTACCAGGTACTTTCGAATCGCTGTATATAATGTTAGCACTATTCTTCCCGATTGTCTGTCACAAGACCCTTTTATATCACGGGTCGTCTTGCATCGATTCAACGGAAGTGAAGTGTACTGACCTGATCACGCTTTGAAAGACAAACCCTGAATTGTCGTTCTGAATCCCTGGCCAGACTCCATGGGCTCCAGACCCCTTAGAAAGGGCTGGTACAACCATCGTAGCTTGAAACTATTGGTTGAATGTGAGTATAAGCCAAAACAAACACCTGCATCTATTGAACCATCAGAACATTACACGCACCCTTGTAACGGCAACATTTGGTTGAAACCAGAAAGCGACATCAGCATGTGCAAATTTATTGCAGAAGCAGATGCCTGCAGTGAAGATAAGAAGCTGAGAGAGGAATCCCATCCTAAACCCGCACCACAGTTGCCAGTCAGATAACGTCGCCATGCACACAGCATGCGTTATATGAAGTCGATAGGCCTAGTACCAAGACCTAGGCATGACTCGAAATAGAAACACATCTAGCTAGAAGGTGCAAAGGAAGGAGGAAAACTCTACACAGGTTTGGAACCATGATAGCATTTGGCAAGTGCTACGACGCCAGACGTGCCTTCTCTGTTGTGGAGGTGTCCATGTGCGCCATATGGCCAAGACTAAGCCAGACTGGAACTTGTACCCATGTAGTTCCCCTGTCGAGAGCAAAGAGGTGTATATCCCGGATGATCTCAGGCCGTTTCCTCCGCGCTGGTAAGAGAAGGTTCCAAGATTATGGCTGACGGAGAGGTTTGCACCGCTCGGGAAGCACCTTCTAGCCTCGCGGACTATCTCCTGGATCCGGTCTGGAGGTACAATCTTACCGAAATGAGGGCTTCTTTCGTGTTAGAATTACTTCGAGAAGATCATTTCCTGTTCCTCCGATTTTCTGTCTCGATTGCCGTATGCGAGATGGAGGACGTGGGAGAAGAGCCGATTGGAAGGATGTGTTTAAAGATTATGCAATGTATTAGCCGAGAATGGGTGAAGTGTAAAAATCCCAATCCGATGGGCGGATGATACTAGCACCGTGGGAAGCGAGTATGAGGGGTCAATCCGATCTAAAAATAGTCGATTTACCTGGACGTCCTCTGTTCGAGGATACCCTTTGCCGTATACTACATATCGCTTGGCAAAGTGCTCATAGATACACACAATGTTCGGGAAACGCAGGCCTGGACGAGGGCATCGACACCTAAGAAGAAGCAAGCCGGCCCAAGCAGCCGGAAATATAGTTTCATGGAGGCTTGCATGAGTGACGAAAACAACTGCACCGGCCAATCTTAAATCGCTTGATCGGAAATGGATTCCGAATCCGCTGAAAAAATGTGTCTTTTCGTTATTGCTTTAGTACATTGAGTGAGGTATACATTTCAATACTCGTCCAAGAGTAGCTTCTTCATCGTCGCCATTTCTTTCTCCCATGCCTCAACCTTCTGCTGGCTAGCAGCTAGTTTTGTCAACAAGAACTGGATTCTTGGTGCCAACTCGCTAGGTTGCTTTGGTAGTGTACCAAGCATCGCCAACTCCGTCTCGTACCTGGAAGTGGTCAGCGAATTTCAGCCGGAGCACGATATCAATGGTGGTCTCTGAATGCTGCGACCGTGATGGAGGATACGTGATGACTTACTTGTCGATGCTCTTAGTTTCGATTTTGGTAAGCTCGGTGAGAATGGCAAGATCAAGTCTGCTCTTCAATACTCTGTCCTCTGCGTTCACAACTCAGTATAAACTCCTGTCAAGTATGCTAGATGTCCGCAGGTCCCGAGAGAGTCTTTGTATTAAAATGAGTATGCAAAAGGTGAGACGAACCAGCTAAAACTTTGAATGCAGCTTCGTAGATCGGCTTCCCGGCTTTGACAGTCTGTGGCCGACCTTTGTAGCTTGTTATGGTGATTCTAAGCAACAAAGTTAGTCTTCGGCATCACAAATGTCTCAAGTCGTAGGCAGGGGATGTCCTTGAAGAATTTGGGACATCTAGACACAGGAATAATTGAACTTAGACTAACAATTCGGCAGCTGTGAGGGCCTCTAGAGCGCTTTCTCCGCTCGAGGCGGAGGCGGTGAGAGAAGATGCGAAGGTGTTGGTGAGAAGGATCTCGTTGTATCGAAGACTCCCATTCTCAGAGAGACTCTTAATGAGATACCAGGCTTGTTCGGGAGACCATTTTCGCTCGCCTGGAGGGTCAGGCTTGTAATCGTTTGGCAAATAGGGATTTCCACTCACCCTTGTCAACGGTCAGGAGATACATCTTCATTATCTCATTAGCACTTTGCTCGATCATTTCGGCAATAGCTCGTTTCGGTGTCTGGCCAGTCTTCAACCGCCGCGCGAGGAATTCCAAATCTGTAAGACGGCCACCAACAGCTACCAAAAGTCAAAGTCAGCATCTATCTCTTATTTATACGATGCAGTGGGGAACATTGGGTGGTTTCCTATGTGCTGAGGATTAAAAGTTGCAAGCTATCTGGCCAGCATGAGAGGCAACGCAGGAGGGACTTACCGACAATAGCATCATCCAATTCTTCTAGATCGTCTTCCTTTTGAGTCTGGGTTAGAGCGTCTGTGTCTTTTGGATCACTTTTCTCAATATCGAGATGTGAAACGACGAATTTCTTAGCAACATCCGGCTTGATATCTCCAAGGCTGATCTGTCGGAAAACCCGATCTGGCAGAGCCTTGGACAGTGATTTCGAGTAGCTGCAGATAACGAGTCAATCTTGGTCATGTTAATTCCGATACCAGCCAGGAGACTCACGAGATGTCGTTGGTAAGAAATACAACATGAGCGATGTTTGCGGTGGTGAGTCCAGCGGCCCACTCCGAGAGCTTGTCATAGACTATGCTGCTTTCTTCGTTCTTGTGCAAGAAGTTATCTAACAGGACGACTGGGCGATGCTCTGAGTAATTTTAGGGTCAGCCAAACCCAGCGCACGGGAAATGTATCAATGAGTATAGAACGTGTGGATAAAGCCTTCCAGAGAATCCGAAAATGGAAAACTCACCAGGATGTGCTTCAAGCCAGTCATCATCAGACAACGCAGCATCTTTGTCTTCCTTGTTTTTGGGCCTGTTCGCTAGAGCAGCAGACTTCAAGGCAGAAGCAGTATTCCCCCATATCTTGCCTAGCTGGGCATCAAGAGTTTCGCTGAAGCCCGACTTCACGCCAATTGTACCTTGAGCAGCTAGATCCACGAGACTACTTAAGCTGTTCGCCCACGAGAAAACAGGTCTGTAGCCAACTGCAGAAGCAGCAGCACGTATAGTCGCGGAATCTCCGCGAGCATCTACCAATTCTGTTAGTACTCTTCCATTTCCACCCCGATGTCTCCAGGGGTCTCTTGAAATAATGAGCAAGAATGAAAGTCTGTACTGACCTTGGATTGGCTTGCAATCAATGAGTAGAGTATTACGTCGACCCTTTAGTGCCTCGTTGAGTAGATCCTTCTTACCACTTCCCCTAGGTCCCTCTGAATATTCTAGTCAGCACATCTTGTGAGGAAAATGAACTTGGTCATAGCTTACGAACTACAATGAACGTGGAGGAAGTTTCCATGAGAGCCGTCTGAATGGTATCAATCTACGAGTAAAAACGTCAGCTCTGCGCCTGGCAAGAAATCACGCGATTTCTTGAGTGTAATCGAATGGGAGGTGAGGCAACGCCTACTCACAATCTGTTTTCTGTCCTCCCAAATCATACTGGCTTCTTCTGATCTCTTTCGACGGAATGTGAAGATATCTGTAGCCTGACTTTTGAACCATTGGTAGATTTTGTTGTCCTTCAGGTGAAATGAATGTTCAATATGTGCTTTGATGAAGAACGTTCGAATAGGATCAAAGACAGCAACAGTGACCGTTGCTATCAGTGCTGCAAGAGCTGGGATCACGATTCTAGGATGGCTTGTAAGCCAGTCCCAGATCCAATGGGCTTTCTCCTTCTGCTGGAATGATAGACGAAGAAGTGTACCGGCAGCTCCGCCGCCTTCTGCTTCCGTGACCTTCAAGCCATGCATACAATTTCTCTAAGAAGAGGAGTCAGCACCTGCAAGATTTAGATTACCCAAAAGAGGCGGATATATATGTTGTAAGAAAGCTTTGTAACCAAGTGGTAAAACTTCTAGGATACTTACCGCCATAATCGCATGTCTCAACCTTGCAAATTCCAAGTGGGCATACTTGGGCAGAATTTTTGAGTCTGACGGCTGAGGAATGATCTCGGCAATCTTCCCATACTTGCGAAACAGACTGTACAATGCTTCTTGACTCAATTCAGCTGCTTCCTTTCCAGGGCTCGTGGGGGCAAATTCGACTTTTATCCTCGAACTCGGAAACCGATATAGGTCTTCTAGCCAAGGCTTTCCGACTACCAGATTCGTCCTGATCCGTCGAAAGGGGTTGAACCATGGCTTGATGGGGTTCTCTCGAAGATACTGCCTGAGCAAACCTTCGACTTCTTTTGCTGAAATACCATTCGGATGAGAGAACTTGACGAATGCACCTCCGTCCTTGAGTCTTGGGAGGATCTCAGTGACGGTCATGGGAACCGAGCTCGGAATGGCTCGCTTGACAAGAGCAACAGGCTCGAATGCTCCCAGGTTCGAATTGTTGAATCGAGTGAGAAGCTCTGGTAGGTCTTTCTCTGTGTGCCATGGTAGGCGTAGCATCCAGTTAAGCTTCAGGGGGAAGAGATCTAGTAATGAAGTATCAATATAACCGACTTAAAAACAAAACAGTGAGGAACTCACTGTCAAACCACAGAATTCCTTCATTCGGCCTTGCAGTAATATGTCCTGTTTGATCTTCCCCAGTTTCCGTGCTCTCTCTCCGGATCCCCTTCCAAACACCAACATCCTTTCCCAATCCTAAACGAGGCGAATATCCGGCATTGTAGAAGTCGCGTTTAATGGTTCCACGCGACCTCAGACCAGGGATTCTGGCTGGGTTGTATAAGATGCGCCGAGAGGACTGCATTGTCAACAAATCAAAATTTCAATATTGCGGTATGCACAACATTTTGATTCGCACTCTAGATGGAGATTTAAGTGAGGGCAGAAAATGAACTCGATGCTCCCAGAATCACGCGTCGATGCCCTGGCCATGGAATAAATGAGGTCATACAGTAAGGCTGAAAACTAACCCCCTTTTACCGGAATTGACCCGTGTGGCTCCACTATTATTTACAACCTCGTCTCGAAGCCATCAAGAAGGTTCAGCCTCATCCATTTGATACCTATCATCTCCTCTCACCCCAGTTTTCAGTATGGGATGGTTATGGTCAACGTCGGCTCCGGCCACCCCTTCTACACAAGAGAACAATTCTTCGATTCCCTCTCAGTCCCCCGCGAATCCAACGCCATCAACATCGAATCTGCCACCTGCCGAAAAGCCAGCTTCTCGCGATGATCTTGCAGAGCAAGAACTCGCCAACTTCCTCAAAGAATTAGACGTCGATGTCCGTCCCAGTAGCACAAAATACAATCGCGTACCACGAAATCCGCCTTCATCGACCCATCACTCACAATCACAATCCTCCTCCACCCAGAACGCAGATGCATCCAATGAGCCTCTCGCAGAGCAATTACTTCCAACAACAATGAGCTGCCGTACAGCATTCGACGAAGCATTTTACTGCAATTCCTTTGGCGGCCGCTGGAATGATCTATATCGATATGGAACACTGAAGTCATGTTCGGACAATTGGAATAATTTCTGGTTCTGTATGCGGACGAGGACGTATGGTGACGAGCAGAAAGCGATCGCGGTGAAGGAACATTACAGACAGAGAGAGAGTTCTAAATATTCCAAGGAGTTGGGGAAAGAGAGTAGTGAGGATGTATGGAAGAGTCGGGATAAGAAGGTAGAGTGGGGTGAAGCTTTCAATGCGCCGTTTCCTGGGTTCTCGGGAACTGATGAGGAATGGAGACAGAGGGAGCTTGACCGGAGAAGCGGTAAGGTCGATGGAAGTATGGGATGATATGGCTGGGTTGCATTGTATTAGTATCGCGAGGCGTTATAGCTGTGATAGGATACCATAGGAGTCTGGGACTAGCGGTTGAGAAAATCTCCAATTTTGAAGCTCTATGTACCATCTGTATGTTACAGGAGGGCTTCTATTGTACATCCGCCAACCAGGGTCTCGTTGCTCATGCTATCGTACACATTCCTGGTGAATGCTCCAAATTTTTCAACATGCGCCTTGCCTCGATATCAGTCCGTCAAAACGCCACGTTCATGCAAAGTCGTCAACGCTAAAGGGGATATTCCACGCCCTGTCCCATTCATCAAATCCGAATCCAACCGTCCGTGAAAAAGATTAAGAAAACGACCCATCCGTATGTCCAAAAAAAAACGCCAATCCTTTTAGTGTCCCAATTTACATTCCCATACCACCCTGCATCCCATTCATGTTCTGTTGCATGCCTTGAGCTTGAGCCTGAGCCATCATCTGTTGCTGTTGCTGAGCTCGCTGAGCTTGGAAACGACGTTGTACTGATTGCTGGGCGTTGGATTGACATTGTGCTCGTAGTTGCCGTTCGATCTCGTCGGGAAGTATTCCGTTGGCATAGCTTGCGGCTACTTTCGGTCGTTGTTGACCGTAAAGTTGTTGCGCCATGATCATGACCTGTTGCTGGAACATCTGCTGTTGTGCCACGGCCTGAGGATTTTGCTGGGCTTGCGCGTGGGCTTGAGCCTGAGCTTGTTGACGCATCTGTTGCATCTGCATCTGCTGTTGCATTTGCTGCATAGTCATCTGCGGCATGCCAGCCATGCCAGGATTGTTGTTCATCATGTTTTGATTCATGTTTGGCGGTAGTCCGCCAGACCGCTGAGCCATGGCAGCCATTTGTGCGGCATATGTCTGTGCCAGCTGATTCGGCATGCCTTGCTGTTGACCAGCCTGGTGCTGATTACGCATCATATGCTGAGCCTGCATAAATTGCTGCTGTTGCTGTGGAGTCATTTGTTGGGGAACCATTCCACCCATGGCAGCTTGCTGTTGTTGCTGTTGCTGGGCAGTGTTATTCCGCATCATTTGCTGCATTCTCTGCTGCTGTTGCTGCAACGCTTGTGCCTGTTGGCTGTTCATCACTGGCATCTGTTGACCATTCATCATTGGAACTCCCTGCATCGCAGCCATTGATGCTTGCATCGGGCTGCCTTGGCTCATTCGCGGTGTCTGGCTCATTTGGCGATTAAGAGGCGTAGATTGGATGTTAGGCGTGGAGTTTGGCATGCGAGGAGTACCGGCATGACTTTGTTGACTTCGCTGGGCACTCATAGGATGGCCAGTAGGAGCACCCATCTGAGGATGATTCTGGTGAACAACAGATCCAGGCCTTGCAGGACTGCCACCCATGCTGGATGTAGTTTGTTGCATAGGAACAACTCCCATCGGATTTACAATAGGTGAGGAATGGCTCTGAGGAGTGCCATTTCGGACAATGGGAGACGAAGCCTGCGCCTGCGATACCTGTTGCTGATGAAAGCGTTGTGGTTGGGCTGCCATAGCATTTGCTGGAATTCCATTTGTCTGAGGATGAGCATGTGGTGGTTGGATCTGGTTATTCTGCTGCATATGAGGAGGCCCTGGTAGTCCTGCCTGAGCCTGTGCTGCCTGCTGTGCCATTTGGCGCCGTTGACTCTCTTGCTGCAGCTGTTGTCGGTTGGCCATCTGCTGTTGCTGTGCTGCAAGCCGAGCTTTCTCTTGCTCTCGCTTCTCGGCATCATCTCGAAGCTTGTTCCGCTCTTGCTCTTGTCGGCTCTTCCGCTCCGCCTCTTCTCGTCTGAGCTTGTCCGCTCTCTTGGTCTCTTCATGTTGAGCCTTCAGATTCTCGATGGTCTTGAATCTCTCAAATCTAGGCTCGAAGGAAACGCCACCAGCTTGACCAGCTCCATCAACTGGATTGCCACCTCCTTGAGCTCTAGCGATATTCTGCCCCAGCCGCTCGTCAAAGATAAGCATATGGCGTTCTTGATCTGCTGCTTGAGCCTCATCTGCCGCCATTTCTGCAACGGTTCTCTTACGAGTCTTGGGTGCCGGAGGAGCTTCTGAGTGCATCGGATGTGCTAGGGATTCTAATAAAGCGGCTGCTTGGCCCACGCTGCTCACAGGCTCGAGCATGAGCGGAGCCGTAGTTGCGAAGGTAATTTGTGATTCGGCCGCGTAGATATTACTACTGGTCAGTTCCGCGTGCGTCTTCTTGACTCTTTTCGCAGGCGGAGCCATACTAGTCTGAGGAGTCGAGGGAACGGCTGTAGTTGGCGTGGGCGGCACAGTGGCAGACAATGGTACACCGTTTACATCCTGCCGGGAGTCTCTTCGTCCATCAGCCATTGGCTGTTGAACTTCCGCAGCTTTCAAAGCAAGGTCAGCATGATTGCTTAAGGCCGTCGGACGAAGAACAATTGTGGATATCTTTGGCTGCTTTGGAGATGCTGGAGCTTTATTGCGAGCTTCATTGGGTAGGTCCGGTGCTGGCATATTCTCCTTATCTTTCTGTGTAGAAGGCTTCTTATCCTCGTCACCTGCGCTTGTTCCTTTCCCAGGTAGGGCAAATTCCGTGGGGTACGGGACGTATGGTGATGGAGTAAGGTAGGCATTGTAGTTGTGTACAGAGAACGGGACGCTTTTGCCAGACCCTGACTTAGGTCGATTGGTGTTTTGCGAAGGAGCGATAGACTTATGATCATATATCTGTACAATCATGCAACCTTCGTAGTATGGAACATCATTGAAGAACTCCACTAGATCATGGGGAATTGTGCGTTTGCGGAGGTGTTCGATGACGATTCGCATGGGCGACTTGTATGTGAAACTGCCCTCTTGTTGGTCGAATCTGAAGTGTGTAGGATGCAGGTGGATGATGAGAGAAGGAGGATGCCCTCGATACTTCTTCAAGATATACGCGTCGGATTTGACTAATAGATAGATCAGTAACTATTCCACCGCGAAGCAATATGAGAGCATACCATAAGGTTGAGGCTCCGCGACATGAGCAATAGAAGATTCTCCGACCAGACTGGCAGACCGCAGCCCAACACTACTATTCCTTTGTCCTCGACCGAGAAGCTGGGGAGGCGCATCGCGTCTATTTCGGCTCGCAGATCTTGCTCCCGATGCATTACTTCCAGCTCCATTACTTGTCGCAGAGTTCGGAGGATACTTGGCAGTGGATGGGAGTCTGCTGTTGGACATTGATGGCGATGGGGACGAGGTGGAGGAATTGATGCCATTCGTTTGGATGCCTGGCGGTACTGGCCGCTTCACTTTGGAGGGTTGCGACTGAGTCGCGGTTGTAGATGGCGCCATAGTCCTTCCTCCTCAAGCTTCTTGATGCGCCGCAACTGCTCTCCTCGATTATCGAAGCCCTGGATGAGTGATGTCCATCTGCGGTGGTTTAGCTGCGTCGCGCGGCTGGATGTGAAAACTAGGTGACGTACCAATTTGAATGCAGCCCTCGGATTCAAGAAAGTGAATAGTCACGAAGGAGCTACTACAAAGACAAGAACAACGACCGCACTCCTTTTGGACGCGCACTTCAGTGATCTACACTTGATGTGATGAGAACGAGGGGATGGACATCGGAGTGGAGTGAGGCGGTTGCGGTTGCAGGGTTTATTGCCAAGGCTGGAGTCAAAGAAGTGGGCGGCTCCTTCGAAGCGAGCCTGACACTTGACAACAATAACTACCAGGTACTATTGTACTTGATTGTTAACTGTTGAAGACATATTGTTAGTCTCAGAACCTTGTTGGGCACTGGGCCTCTAGAACTTATATGTTTTTCGTTCAATTCTTACACTGTCTATTTGTTCTCTTTTCTAAACCATTGCACTCTCTCAGTTGAAATCAGACTTCATCCTATCCTCCAGTATTCCTATTTACTCTTAATCTATGCACCGAGGTCCTTGATAAGAAGTGGTATCATAGTCTAGACGTATTTCTTGAGCCATGCTCGATCTAAATATCTTATCAACATCCCCTATTTTCTACTTAGAAGCAGCTCTCTGGTAATCCTCGCCGAACGCTTCATACCACTTATCCACAACATCAACACCCATTCCGGCCCCAATAGTATTCTTAACCTGTCCCCAGCCCTTCGCCACAAATTCCATGAACTCTGGTAATTCCAGAGTATTTGGATTCTTGTCCTTCTTATCATCATCTGGATCCTCTCTATCCCGATGGAAGTTCGTCGCAACAGTTTGTGGAGCCACTTCCACAACCTTCACATTCTTCCCCCTCTCATCGTTCCCCAGCTGTGTTCGCAAGTTCATCGTCCAGAAATGTATCTAAGCTTTCGTTGCGTTGTATACTGGGTTGATGATACTGGTCGGAATATATCCTAACAAACTCGAGATGTTGATAATCGTCGCAGCCTCCTTACTTTTCAGATGCTCCAGGAATCCAATCGTCAAATGCATAGGTCCGCGAATATTGATATCGATCTCCTGGTCCGTACTTTGCAAGTCGAAGTTGTTGATATCAAGAGGTTTCTGCACAGCAGCATTGTTGATGAGACAGTCGACTTCAGGATGTTCTTTGATGACTTTTTTTGCAGAATTCTGGAATGGCCGAGATGTTCCCAGGATCGAGGACGTAGTATGCTGTGTTATTTCCAAGCTCTTTTGCTGCTTGAGTAAGTGTCTTCTCAGTGCGACCGACGATTCTAACGGACTTTCCGAGGGAGATGAGATGCTTCGACATGGCAAGACCAACGCCTCCGCCGCCACCTGTAACGAGAGCACATTTTAATGCAAGTGTTTTCGGCGACATGCTTTGTGTTCTTCTGGAAGGCAATTTGAATATTTGAACTTTTGAATATTATATCTCTTGCAACTCGGGATCAATGTAGCTCTCTATCAAGATCTTGAAGGATATTTTGCCCTGACGTCAACAGAGTGACTTAGCGGCACTAAAACGATTCTATCGCATCTCCCAGACGTAGATATATTATATCCGATGCTCCCGGAACACAAATCATGGCACTAGAATTCTCTGTGGATTTGAAATACTGGGACTGGTGCAACTCGCTGGACAACGGGTTGTGGTAGTGTAGGGTACCTGTGAGCCTGAAAGGCTAATGTCACCAAAACACCCCCCAACATGAGATGGGGAAGCTTTAACGCAGCTGGACGGTGTCACTTTCGAGGGACTCAATGTCGGCTACCTATGTCACGAATTGTCTTTGTGACATTGAGATAGCTACAAATATTTCGAATGTGGAGCATCTAATAGACGATTATCCGCTGGTCACTTCACAAGCAAACACAATGGAGATGATTTGCAAATTTTCAATTTGATTTATACGCAATAACTTTTGGGGGGCAATATGAGCTCTCGACTATCGCATGATCAGCCATGTATGAGCCACTGGATCTTGCAATCCATCCTCTTGAGTGAGCCAGCAAGAAAAGTCCAGCGGCAGGCCGGCGAACAACAAGCCAGCCCATCTCGAGTGAAGAAACCAGGAAACCGAGTGCCATCCAGTAAGCTACCACGAAAGCCAACCTTCCTTCCATCAATGTGCTCTGCCAGGAAATAACCAGGTCGAGACACAACCGCCAAAGCGCGTGCAAGACCACCACAAAGGAAACCATCCAGGCGAAGTCCACAGCAAAAAGCCGAGATATGTTGGAGGCCGGAGATGTGGTATGTGTTGAAGAAGTAATGTTCATGAAAAGGAAATAAATCAAAATAACTCCGAAAAGACAACCGAAATGCAAATGAGGTAGTATGATCAAAGAGATGCGCTGTCTCTATGGCCATGAGGTAATGCTTGATTAGAGAGACGGTGAATTGATGCCACGCCGAGCAGTCCTCCGAATGTTCTTATTTAGGTAAGGGAGCTAAAAGCAAATTGCGATACCAATCCGAGGGAGATGTGTGCGGGAGTAACTCCTTGGTAGCGCTGGGCACATGGAGTGGATTAGGGTCGAGAACGTGTGTTGAGAACGCAACAGAACAAGATTCAGTCCCTTCGTGCGAGCGGTACCGCATAACAGACGATAGGCAGATGCACGAGTGCTAATGGCCGGTGAACCAAGATGGTACACGCGATCATGTCGAAGGTGGTGAGGTACGGGGCAGGCTAACCCATCGTGAGAACTGTAGCGTAGTGCAAGTTCTTTGCCTTGATGGTGGTACCACGGTCATCACGCATGGTAATGACAGGAGTGATAACGAGCTTGAGGCGAGTGTGGGCGATTTGTAAACTCATCGGGTTCCGGTCCATCTTGTCCTTAGCAATCATAGTGGAGGCAGTGAACTTGCTCGCAGTCTCAGGGAAGTAAACCTGAAATGTGACTTGAGCAGTATTCATAGCTTGCGACACGTCCCAAGCCTCGTGAGCAATGGTACCAAGGTCGCCGCCTGCCTGGGAGCGATTGGCACCGTCGTTGAGCATTGGTCCAAGGATATCTCTGAGCTGCTGACCATGGCGTTTGATCCCGTCGAGGCGGTAGACACCCCAATTGGGACTACTAACGGCGTATTGGATTGCCCTAGCGCGTCGATCAATGAGAGCTTGACGGGAATCGTTGGAAAGGCCTATAATATGGAAGGTCAAACACAATTCAATAGTAATTGCGAGCACCAAGCATAGATAATGCTTACCTCGCTGTTGAAGTTGCGTCTTGACAGCTGAGAGCTCGGCACCAACTTGTGGACTGAAGTTCTTGTACGACTCAACCGACAACATCTCTTCAACAATGTAACCTATTCCCATTCTCATGACGAACCATGGACGTGAGCCAGGATCGTTGAGTAAAGTCATCACATGAGAGTGAGAGTCTTGGCGTTGACCTGGATAAGTGCAGTTCATCATAAAGGACCAAAGCTTCTGGTTGCTTCTTGCAATAGTTTGATCATTGGCAAGGTTGGGAATATTAGCGTACACCATGGCCCAACCCTCTACCAACTTGTACAAGTCTGCGAACTGCTTTTGGAAGAAAAGCGATGGATCCTCAGGAACAGTGCTCGACAAGACAAGAGCCGTGGATTTCGACATAGCGATAGGTGTGTCACCAGGCTCAGTATTGAAGGCTCGGCAAGACTCGGTCTCCCATGGTGAGTTAGGAACGTCGGTTCGACCCCTGGTGGGCTTTTGAGTTGGCAAAGTCAGATTTGCTCGACGACGTTGTCGGTTCGATTCATCTGCTGCTGAACTATCTGAACCATTGTTTGGCTGAACATGGCCGAATGAGGGCGACGAACCGAAACCACTTCCAGCAAGGCCATCGTGCTTTGGTGTAGTTGCAGGAGATCCGAGACCACCTAGACCAGAAACAGGGAATGTAGAAGAAGAAGCTACCGAGGGCGATATGAAAGGATCGAGAGTGCCTCTGGTACTTCTGCGAATGCTAAAGCTCGAGCGAGGATTCTCGGCCATCCACTTAATATGTGCCGCATCGAGGAATCTAGTATCTCTCTCGTTGTTGTAGTCGAGCTCCAAATTCGCGTTGTCAAGCTGTGTGCGAATCCGTTCAAGCTGCGCGTTGACTTGCTGTAGCTCCGCACGCTGTCGCTCAAGTTCGGCATCTTTTTCCTTGATCTGCTTCACCAGAAGTCCATTCACTTCCTTGAATTGCGTCTGAAGCGAGTTAAGATTCTCGGAACTCTTCTTTTCCCGGGCCTTTAGCAGGGCCTCGTTCTGCTGTGCATAAGAGTCTCTCTCAACCCCAAGGCGGTCGCGCTCGCCGTAAGCTTGGCGGAGGTTCTCGGAAGCATTTGAGAGATATGCTCGAGTAGTGTGAAGTTCATACCAATTCTTGTTAACCTCTTGCTTCAAGTACTCGACATCTTCATCGTATTTACGTCCAAGGTTGTTGACGTCCTGGATCCAGTCTTGTTGTGTAGTCGAGCTTAGGTGGTCGCTTCCTCTGATCTTTGTAGTAAGGTCATGCACCATCTTATTCTTTTCTTCAGACTTCGCCGCCATTTCCGCAACCGGCTACAGATAAATTAGTACAAACAAACCTGAATAGATAATGTTAGAGCATATACCTGTGGGACCTGGGGACTGAACATGATCGGCTGCATTGGCTGCATTGGCTGCGTTGGTTGCACTTGCTGAAGCGGATAAACTTGCTGTAGTGGTTGAAGTGGCTGGACTCTTGAAAAGCTCGACTGAAATTCGGGGACAGCTGGGTTCATACGGGAGGAAGAAATGTGTCGTTGGTGGGTTTGACCCTTGCGCTGCTCTTGGAAGTGAATGGCGTTAAATCCTTGGGAGAAACTTTGGCCGGGTGACTGGCCTGGTCGTGATTGATTACTTTCCTGCAGTTGACCTCTTACAGTCGCGGCTAATTGATGCGCAGGGATGGCAGAGTTCTGGAATTGCTGTGAAATTGGGGTTTGACTAAAGTTCTGACCTTGGCCTTGAGCGGAACCAGAATAGTTGCCTTGAGGTGAAGTTTGTCTTTGACCAGAGGACGAACCTTGAGCAGGACCTCCTTTAGCTTGACCAGTGTTTCGGTTTGTTGAGCCGACTGACATGCGAGGAGAGTTATCTTGTGGCTGGCCTCGATACTGTGAGAAGCCTCCTTGAGCCTGGTTGGTGCTTTGAATGGAGCCGACCGATATGCGAGGAGAGTTCTGAGGCTGATCTTGAATATGCGACGGACCACCTTGAGAATGACCAGCGCTGTGGACGGAGAGTCTAGGAGAGTTTTGGACTTGTCCTTGACTTTGGTTCGGACCAGAGCCTGAAGTGTTCAAAGACTTGTGAGATTGGGGGTGAGAACGAACCGAGACTCCTGATCGAGCAGAGCGAGCACTGTGAGCAGGGCTGATTTGTTGGCTATTGTGGTCGCTACGAGCACCGGTACTGCCATTGAAGCTGCGAGTATCCATTCTGCCGGTGTATGACTGGTTCTGTCTCTGTGAAGATGGGGATACTACCTCTGAAGGAGGTGGAGGAGTAGCTGAGCTACCTCTCGTGCGACCGGTCTCAATGACGGCCCTAATCAAACCACCTGGATGTGGATCTGATTGAGTTAGACCTGGCGGATTAGCTTTTGGACGATCAGACATCATGTACCAACCGTCAAGTTGGTCAGCACTGACAGCAACTGGAGTGAGTTATTCCTCAGCGCTTCAAAGCGTGCGCGAGAATTGGGGACACGAGAGATATCTCGTCCAGAAGATGTTGATGGCAGTATGAGTGCCTAGGAGAGCTCGTATGGGGATGCAGGTAAAAGATGGGGATGTGTCGTGTTTGGTGGGAGAGGAGGAGGAGTTGGTGTTGAGGAGAGAAGCTATCAGACCTCGCGAGCGAGAAGAGAAAGACCACCTGCGTAAAGCGTTGTGGGCAATCCCTTCATTTAAGCGACGCTCCTCCTAATAGCGAACCCTACAACAGATGAGGGACAGGATAGGTATGTGTTATAGAGATCCGAACGGGTGGTTGCTTGAGAGCGACAGGATGTTCTGTGGATGGAGGAAGATGCTGAGAAAGTCGCGGGTGCGAATAAGACGGTACACTCTAGTAATGAGGTCACTTTCCGACTTCGTGTTGGCCCTCTGCAGCTTGAACAAGTCGTATATCGAGGAGATTTTAGGTCGAGGTGTTGTTAGGGGGTGTGAGAATCGCGTATGGTTGACAGAAGACTGGGCGCAGGCCTGACGAAAGCGAGGAAGAAGACACCGCCGATCAGCGATGTCGACACCCTCTCAATGCTGGTTCTGACCTGTGAAGCGGCAGCTTCTCGCTGGATTAGACCTCGCTACAAGCAAGAAGTGTAGGAAAAGAGAATCGGTGAAGGTCCAGAAGGCAGCTGCTGATGTGCCTTATGAATATTGTTCATTCGGCACGGAAACTGAGAAACTCTGATAACAATCGTTACTGAGACGGGTGGTGATGTTGCGGATCAGGCAGATGCTGTCGATGCGATAGAGAGAAGGTTGCCGATGTAGGCATGGGATACATATGGTGGCAATGGGATGTTGTATAAGTCGCTGCCCAAGAATAAGATATTGTTGGAAACGACGAAGTAGAAGATCTGGTGTGAAAAGGGAGACGATTTGATCATTTTGCCCCCTGTTGGTACTTCGAAGTGGATGCTCGTGTTTTCTCGAGTCCCAATCACAGAGTTAATGACTCTACTACTTGGTATACTTCATCCCAAACTTGGGACAGACTAGAGAGCCTGATGACTTTCTGCATTCCGCTTTGAGAACGGTGAGTAATAGTGGGAGTTATTTCATTGAGCCCACTCCAAGAAAACAGTGAATTCGAAGTCTCAAGAATAACAGACATCTATGATTGGAGTCCTAACGCTTCTTCTGTAATCCTTTGATGTAATGGAATCTGACCAAACTCATTGACTGGACAGATATCATTTGTTTGGAAGATAGTTACGTGCAAAATAAGTAGGAGTCAAAGGTAAGAGATCTCAAGGTTAAATTGTGCTTGGAGTGAGGCACCACTGGTTGCAGCTGCATCTCTTTCTCTTCTCTTTCATCACAAGCAGCTTCTGAGACCATCGCGCCGTGTTATTGCTCGGACCGAAGCTCGAGAATCAATCACAGACTATTGAATATCCATTGGTATACAAAAGACTGAAGAGCAAAGTGAGAGAATTACAAGTCGTGAGCTCGCATGAGTCACCTCGAGTCAATACGGAGCAACGTAAGAACCAATTGACAACATCTGAATTTTTGAAAGCACAAAGCTCAAATGAAAGTAAGACACTAATACATCCTTGTATCTAGTCCCTGGCCTCAAAGCGGTTGAATGACCGTCTCAACGAAGGGACGTTGAGTTGAGAGCTCAATTTATTTATCCTCTCGAAATCAGCTGAAATTAAGCGAGGACAAACAACAATCTGTATTTTGTTCCAACTTTAGAATTACTAAACAAAACTCAAGGACCTATGCTACTAGGTTTTTGCAAAGGCTTTGAGAATAAAGTCTTATTTGGGTTTGTCTTACGGCACTACCGTAGACCAATTCAAAGTCTATAGAATCTGCAGCAGCTCAACCACTAGTTCACTAAACCCGGATCTAGGCCCCTAGATCTGGAAAGTACAAGTAAAGCAACAAAGTCTTAGATCAGGGATGGGACACTGAGATACTACACTGTTACATATGTTATTTATCCCCTTGACAAGTCCCAGTGTCGAAACATCGACACTTGTTCCTATTCTGAGACCAAGAGGCAAGCACGCACGCACACCTAAGAAGTCCCAAAACTCATCTGAAGATAAGCAAGCATCAACCCCACAGGACACTATCAGAGCTCTAAAGTCTTCTAAGCGCCTCGGAAAATCAAGCTTGTTCGTTTCAAGATGGTCCGTGACAGACTGACACTCTTGTCCAAGCAGCTTACAGTACTAATGTTTTGAAATTACCAGATACTCTCTTTCCTGTAAGCCCTGAGTCTCTACGAAAGAAATGTCTACAATCCATAGGTAAGTTGTATGTAATCATAACATGACTAGCTGACACTTACTGATCAATAAAACATTCAAATATCTGCTGCTCTTTAGCGTCCGGACAGCATTTCAAGCGGCACAAAGAAATCCGACCGTAGAACTGCGACTTACCTATAGGGTTTATTCTGACATGCATTTGCTCTTGCAGTGAGGAAGCCCCCGAGCTTGTAGTCAGCAAAGCTCGAGGACAGAATGAAATCACATGCTCAATAGATGTAGCTCGAATGCCTGCGGGTCAAGACAAGATAGCGAGTACTCCAGGCAAACCCGACCCAGGCTTACAGTGTTAGGATTTATCACCATGTTAGAAAGCTTTGGATAGGCAGGTTTTATTTGCTATGGAAGGGACAACGCAGAACGCCAAAAGTGCGCCTAATGGAGTGAACTGTATACATGAGAAAGGCCTATGTGCAATCAGCGGAAGTCAATTATCTCGCTCCTAATGTCCTAGGAGTTGGGCAAAAGAGGCTCGATTGGCGAAATCTCCTAGGGTCAAATTCATCAGCGAGATTCTCGAATATCGGCATGCCGCATCGCCAATTGCTTGCTGGCATGCTCGGTACGAATCGATTCCGAAAGATTGACAAATGAGTGGCGGGTATCAAATCTCAAGGATTGGTCAAGCGCCAGCAATGCGATAAAGATCAGATCCTCGGGATGACGAAATCTCTAGCAAGAGTCAGAAGATTTCATGAAGGAGGGAGGAAAATGACATACTTGATACGACCCTAGAGTCCAAGAAGTAGGCCAAGATTAGCATCTTAAATGGCTCGAGTGCGTGAGAACAAACTGCTGTAGACTGCATCCACAACAGGAGTAGCACTGATCATGCGGCCACCAAAGTATCTGCCATTTAGGCCCTTGATAGCGTTTTCTCCTCCCTGGACCCGGTCGAACTTCAGGTAGATATCACCTTGCGAATTTGGATCTAGAGCAATGTGAACAACATGGCCATATTTCTCTTCGGCCTCTGCGCGAACGTCATCCTCCAGCTCCTTCTCCCAGGAATCACCTTCTTCTCTAAAAGCATCTGTGTTAGGACTGTTCGAGACTTGGGGGGGGGGGGTATAATGTACTCTGCAGGGTCAAACATATTTTTAAGTACAACACATCGGCTTGCCATGTTGACGTTTACTGGCAGCTGTTTGGTTTCGACCTTTGGCTTGGCGATCTCTCGTCTCTCGTCACGGCCTTTGGTGGAAGGAGCAGGGTCATCGGTTCTGGCAAGTTTCCTCATCAATGCATCTCGACTATAGTTGTTGAAATTTACTCCGCCAACATCGGTATCGTCCAAGGCACTAGCACCCCCAGAGCCTTTGTCGTTATCACGACCGCCGGCGCGGTCGAAATTGCCACCGCTGGTTGCCTGTGGACCGCGACCACCAGCACCGGAGAATGCAGAACCCTGGAATTGTTGTTGGTGGCTCTGTCCTTGGAATCTCTGCAGAAGACTGGCGGTAGATTCGGGAGTAAACTTATCGTTTCCAAGACCAACACGAATTGGTCGACCTGCGAGATCGAACCCATTCATCTTCTCTAAAGCCTCACGAGCTTGGTTAGGATCTCGAAACCTGTAGTATGTTAGCAAATTCGGATAATGGGTATGATTGAATACATACTGAACGAATCCATAACCTCGGCTACGACCTTGTTCTTCCTTTTGGAGCTGAACAAATTCAAGCTCACCAAAAGGCTCAAATACGTTCTGCAAATCGCTTTCAGTGATGCTGAAATGAATATTACCCACATAGAGGCGGTGGAAGGGGATCTGATTTGGGTTACTGCCTGTGGCTTCTGGATTGCGGACTTGACGATTTTTCTCGGCTTCGGTGAGTTGGGCGATAATAGGGATTCCTAGGAGTTTCTGACCAGTGAGTTGTATAGCAGCGGGGACCGATTCTTCATTCTTGAACTCAACGTAGCCAACACTGAGTGAAAAGTAAGCATCTGATAATTGCGGAATGATGTTGTAGAATATACCCTTTGGATCTACCACTGACTCTGTCCTTGACAATCTGCGCCTCCTTAACCGGCCCAACCTTCTCAAAAAATGCTATGAGTTCTTTAGTCCTCAGACGAGCAGCAAGTTGTTGGACAAAGACTGTGCGTCGATCGCGCTCGTCTTCCGTCAATGGGGGTGTGCTCTCTCTCTTTGGGCTTCTACTTGCGCGTCGTCCGTCATTTCTGCTTCGTCGGTCGTCTCTTGATTTACCTCCGTCTAGTTCATCTCGATCCCGGCGATCCCCACGAGGACGATAGTACCGATTAGGGCTTCGTGATCGGGAGCGGGTACGGCCATTTCCTCTGTAGAAATCACCATCTCTGCGGCCTCCTTCGTCGGGACTATCTCTATGGCGACGTGAGTGTCGGCGCTCATCTTCACGGCTTCTGCTTCTGCGCCTACTCTTGACACTTCCCTGAGCGCTGCCATGATCACTTGTGGGTGTTCCAATTAATTCTTTATCTCCATTTGTCTCTCTCCTGGTTCTGCTGCGATCTCTACGCTTTCGGTCCCGGTCACGGTCTCTGCTACCATCACGAGTTCGCTCTCTGTCGCGGCGGTCATTGCGCTCATTCTTGTGACGGTCATCGTTGTCCTTGGACTTCGCAGATCCATTCTGGTCGGCGGGCGCGGCATTCGCAGTCGAATCTAGAAGAGCCTCGACATCAAGGGCTGACATAATGTGAGGAATGCCAAAGGGCTCAAATATTCCTGTATGATCGTAACAACTGTTGAGAATATAAGTAAAGGTAGCGAGACTGGTGAGCCTTGTTCCTGTCTTGTTGGTGAAGCTGAAGACAAATCGTCGCGATGATGGGAGCCTGGAGGCGGAGGGCTGGGAAGAATTGTTCGCTGGAGGGCTCATACACTTGTCACATGATGAGATTAAACCATACTCGAAGCGGTCTAGTACACCTGGTTCTATTTGCACCCTATGAAGGGGGAGGCACCGTGTGAATAGAATAACATTATTTATTAAAGGTATTTACTGCTCAATGGCGAATTGAGTGGCCTGCTTCCCCCTGCTCAAGACCAAAACCAGCCAACGCCCCAAGTGCCCTGAAAGACTTTATTCTCTTCATGATATCATTGCCGAAACCATCCTGCTGTATATAATTACAATGCTGCTTACAATGTCTTCATTGGCGGTGGAGCCAACTGAGTGCCAAAGATGACATCCCAGAACCGACTTGTGACTCCAAATCCATTTTCATAATCCATAAAGTGGTGCTGAAGATGATATTTTTTCAGTTCTCTCCAGTATGAAGGTAGTGTCCGATGGTGGAGGAAGTAGTGCGTCAGGTCATAGCAGATGTAACCAAAGATACCGCCACAGAAAACAGCAGTGGCTACGCACCAGTCCCAGTAGAAGACGGCATGTGCAAGTTTCCAGAAGGGCGTTGCCAATGCGAGGAAAAGAGTCGGTGGCATTACAAGTCTGAGTTTGTCCATGGGAAGGTAGTGATGAATGCCATGGAGTAAAAAGTGGGCGGTGAGAGCAACTCGATTGTCAGGGAGCCATCTAATGCAGGTTAGATCTGGGGTTTAGCTTTGCAGGTACGTGTGCACTTACTTGTCCAGATGAAACAGGAATCTGTGCAAGACATATTCCACCAGAGTCCACAAAAACAACCCCAAAAACCAATATGCAGCTTCCCCACCAATGGTCGAAAAGCCTTTTGATGCAATATACGTTCCATAGGCGACAGGTGGAAGCCAAACCGTTGGGACAACCCACCAAGCTGTTTTGGATAGTGGTTCAAGAAAATTACCGAACAAGGGTGCAGATTCTCCTCCTTTGTAGTGGCGAGGCCGATGAATTTGCTCAAGGTAAAAGTCCTTGCTGAAGCCACCATACCATACTTGCATCAACAGAGGCCTGTTAAGATCGAGAAATTTGTGTGTTTTGTAGTCATGGGTGAGATCGGTCTCTCTCTCGAGATCTGCAGCAGAAGACATCCCAGTAGCTTTGAAAACTGGAACTCTGTCTGGAGCATTATCTTCTTCCACCTCCAACATGCCATCCGTCGTTGGTGGGAGAGGCACAATCTGGTCTGGGCGCTGGCTTTTGACAGCAGCATTCATCACTTTCTCCGTAGCGACGAATCCAACCAAAGAATCTTCGAGTACTTCATACGCAGCATCAGAGTGGGTGTGCGAGTCCTCATCCTTGAGTATATCGGTGATGTCCTTTCCGCCGTATTCGACAATAAGTTCGCCCCCGCCAGGATGGCTGTCCAGGAAGTCTGTGATATCAAAGACACGGGTACCCATGGTAACATAGCAGCTTTTTTCGGTATTGTGAGCCGCAACCTCAACCTGCAGAAAGGTTGGGAGCGTGCGTGAAGGAGACATGATGACGGTTTTTGATTGCAATTTGATAAGGAGTGTCGAGGGGAATCGAATAGAGAGAATGAGATACTCGAATCCAGGTGCGCGCCGGAGGCTGGTCCGGGGAGGCTGCAGATGTCTACAGAATATTGCCTGTGAAACGAAACCGGACCAGGAAGAACTACACCGCTGAATAAATCAAAGAGAAGGAGAGGGAGCAGGAGCAGGAGCGAAGTTATGTTATGCGGAATCAGGAGATGAACGCGCTCGCAGTCCAGTCAGGAGAGATCAATCAAAAGTCGGAACGGCGGAGCAAAATAGTAACGCCACCGGCCACAGAAAATGGACAAGGATATCGACATGCCGGTCAATCATCCACCTGCAGAGCCCGCGAGGATCCATCCCACCCGCGAGTGCAGGTGAGGGTTAGTGTCAAATGCCTCAGGCTCAAGCCCCTGTGTGAGGCACATATTTTCACGTGCTGATTGTGGCTGACTACCTCATCTTCAGCCAGTTGATTGTGGCTTAGGATCCACGGCACTGCTTATCCCAAGACGCCTAATATCTACTGCGCTGTCAAAAGAATATCTTCTCCTCTTCAACAACTTTGGTTTCTTCATACATAATTACTGAAGCATCTAAAAAAACACACAATCTATCGTTGTGAGCGTCGAGCTTCCAGCTTTGCTCGCGAACTCAACCTTCCCGAACCCCACTACAACTACCCCACCAGATTCAAAGAGCGTCATCCGACCTTGATTCTGACCACAAACCAACAAATAAACTACTGCAAAATGGCGGCTGGTACACTGAGTTTCGGATCGCTGATCTTCATATCATGCCTGGTCTTGTTGATACTGCCTACTCCAGCTGCGGCTTTTGGAGCGGGTAACATCCCCAGTATCGCACAGATTGAGGGCAGCAATTTTCGTCATGGAGGTATGATTCTCCCGTACTGAAATAATCAAATTTGTGACCTACAAGCTGACAATTCTCTAGACATTGAAGACATGCTCAAGACTATTGCTTTCATCAAAGGCCACAAATGGACATCGATGATGGTCAAGCGTGTTTACTTTGGCAACTGGCTTCGTGACTATTCACAAGCCGTTGACGTAGGCAGCTTGAAAGGTGTCTCAGCGCCTACTATTCGTATTCTTGTAAGCGGATAATGAGACCAAAGTTCCCCCAATTCTAATGCATCTAGGTCTGGGTTCTAAGCTTCTTGTCTTTCGGCTATGCCACCGAAGAGTTTGAAGTGACTGAAGAGCGACTTGGCGTCTACCGACCTGAAGAACATATCGATAACCCAAAAGACTACGCCGACAATAAAGATGCGAGGGAATATGACCAGCGTCTCCGTGGTCCCGTCCAACCTATGGAACTTGAGATTGACCCAAGCACTGGAATGAAAAAGTAAGTCTGTTTGTGAGACACTTTGCCCCAGCAGGGCCAGCACCTCAGAAAGCATCCAGAGTATCTCACTTTGCGATTCAATTCGAGATATATGATACGATTACCGTAGAAATGAATCGTCCAGGCTCATAATACGACATGCAATCGATGAGATGTTATCACTGACTTTGGCTCTTTCTAGTTACATCGCCAACGAAAGTGGTGGCTGGGCTACCTCAAGTGGTTATGTTCGCTTCAGTCTCCAGAGAAGTATACACTTTGGAAGACTTTACACAAACGGCTCTGGAAATTCAAAGGGTAAGGAAGCGGACTTATGTGAAGCCCTTCGGTATGTTTCCATTGTCACTTTCCGCATGTTCGGCTACTGAACCTTTCACAGCTGTCTTGGGCAAGCCCTTCATTGTCTGGAGTGAGTAGAGTGATTTCAATCCTCATTTATGTGCTAACGATACAGGGACTTTGGTGCTCACACGAACTATTGTGAGCTTGCACTCCGTGAGTTGGGCTATCGGGATGTGTTCCCACACTGTGGCGTTGCCGCGGAAATTAACATTCGAGGACACCATGTATACCCTCTCGTAACCGGTACTTTCGGAGCTGTGGACTTCCTACACTCCGTTCTCGGTGAAGCAACCGACCATTTCACGCAGACTGAGGTCGAAGAAATGGATTTAGCTCTCAAGGGAGCGGAGCAAGCACAAGCCGGTGGTGGCACTGGCCAACGGGGACTTTTTGGCTCTGGGGGTGGAACTGACTTCACTAGTCTTCTGTCTCAAGTTCCAGGTATGGGCAGTGGACTTGCTTCGACGGCTAGAGGTTTGCAGGAGCAGTCGGCCGAACAGGAGTATCAGAATACTTTGAAGCGAAGCAGCGTCGAAACTTCCTTCGCGGCGCCCCCAGGATCACACTTGGGTCATTCTGGCAATCAAATTCCTGGAATGAGTGAGAGCTTTGATCCACTCAAGACTGCAAAGCAGATTTACCCGATCTTGGAATTCAGAGATAGAGTTGTAAAGGCAATCAGTGCCACGATTGCCAAGATCCCAGGCTTGGAGTCTCTGGTTGAGAAGATTAGCGAGACCCTCACAGTCTTCATCCTATCGCTGCTTTCACCATTCATCAGACCCATCATTGATGCTGTCTCAAAGTCTTTGAAGGAGGGATCCTCAACTGTTGTTGAAGCTAGGTAAGTGCCACCTTCTCTTTACAACATCCGGTGTCGCTAACTCGCAATAGTGCCAACTCTCAATTCGAGCCTTGGAATGATGCCCACTGCACCAATCCGACACATTCCATGCTCTCCAAGGACCATTTCTCCAACAAATTGAATGGAGTTGCCGGTCGTGTTGCAACAACAATCTTGCAATATGTTACGCCGTGAGTCAGCCCCCTTCCCCAATTCCTAGTCTAGATAATTGACAACAACAGTCGCGTTCTGTACGCATGGGAAAACCCAGGAATCTCCGTCGACGAGGTTATGAGAGATATTCTCCGCACTTTCCACCACCCAGCTATTCGTGACGAACACTGCGAGCTTCACCGCAACATGTTCAATACTGTCCGAAAATGGGTTGACGAGCAACCTGACCGTGGACAGCTCAACCACATCCTCAGTTCGGCTTCTGTCAAGGCTGGCCGCAACCACAAGGAGTCTGGCGGGTCAACAGGTTCAAGAGACTTGCACGACCACGGTGCTCTTGGCGGCCACGGCAAGACCTCCGGTTCCATTTGGACTGAGATACGCAGCCGTGATCTAGGAGCCATGGAAGGCCAAGATGTTAACGCAGCATATTCCTACATGGGCGCCCCATCACCTCAATCAAGTACTCCCGGCATGCCTCACCAATCCCCAAATTTCGGCTATCAGAATCTCCCTCGACCGGGCAGCTCAGGCTACAACCGACCGACCTCCTCTCAAGGGGGTTATCTGGCTCCGAACCCTTCGCAAGGAAGCTACCAGGGAGGTCCACCACCTGGCAACTACCAACAGGATTACAACAATCCTCCTTACCACCAAGGCCCAACAGGTGGATATGGACAGAATGCTCCCTACCCTTCGAACCCGCCTTTACCGGGAGGAGGAGGTCCCCCATACCCGCCTTCGAACGCCCCATATCCACCTGATCACCAACAGCCTTCGTATGGTGGACCAGGCGGTTATGATCAGGGCCCACCTCAAGGCCCTCCAGGAGGTGGCTACTGGCCTCAGGGCGGTCCTCCACAACAGCCACCATACGGCGGCAATCAATACCCGCCCCAGCAGCCTCCGTATGGTAACCAATACCCGCCGCAGCCACCCCATCAACCTCCATACGGAGGTGGAGGTGGAGGATATCCTGGATCGGGATATAGTGGTGGATATTAGATCTAGGCTGGGCTATGCCCTATCGCCCTCGCGATCGCCTTTTATTCATGTCTTGTCTTGGATTTCAACAATGGTAGCTGGAAGATGGGATCTTTCTAATGCGCGCATCGATGACGATATGGGGAGAATGAGGAATAGGATAGTATGATACATGCACGTACTGGAATAAAACGTTGACCTTGAAAAAATCCAGAAATAGATGTCTCTTCGTAATCACCTGAGTTTGTGCTGTGATCGTTTCCCCCAGCTGCCACGCTTCGTTCGCGATGAAATGCTACCTCCTTGTAAAAATTATCGATGTCCTTCTCATATGAGTCCGTCCTTCTCTGTTCGCAAAACTGGGATCGAAAGCAACGGACTTATGTTCTATCGAGTAGCGCAGCCATCTACCGCGAAACGCTCGTCATAAAAGAACCCCCAAGCCTTACACTACTCGTTTCCGGCTCCGTAATCCAATTCCACTTCTCAGCGGTAAACAGGCCCCTCGGTGTCCTCTCCACACCAGCATCCGCGTTACTAGACCACATCATTTTGGGCTTTACTTGTCCAAAATCGAATTGCTTCAGTTTAGCCGTAGCGACATTGACATCGTCCTCTCCATTACCAACCCAAACAGCCTTCTTCGCGGTCGAACAGCTCGCAGGCTTTGCAGGTATCCAGGACTCGAAGACCGGTCCGCCAGTTTTGGAACGTGATAAGCGGATTCCGAGACCAGTGTCGATGCACGTGCGAATGAAGTCCAGCGCAGGCAGCAGCTTGGTTCGGAGTCCGCAATGACCGTGATTGCTGTCAATCTGGTACGTTGGACATTGTCGGAGAATGCCAATGAGTAGTTCGATGTCCCCTTGGTAAGCTTCTGGCCATACGTAGTCCGGGTCATATGGCGATGTGGCTTGGAAGGATACCAGAGACAAGAGACCTTTCTTCGTCAGGAATTTGATCATCTCCCCCAGCCTGTTGAACAGAGTCAGTGACTACTCGAGCCATGTTTCCATCATTCGAAAGGACTGATATCCATGGACTTGTAAGTCACGGTGCACTCTCACTACTTACTGGAATGAATCACAGCTCGAGCTTGTATCGTAGCCTAATTTGCATTGTCTTTCTTTGGATGAATAGATCTGCAAGAACTGGTCTTGGATGGAAGCAATGGTCCGGAGAACACAAGCACGACGAAATGCCAACTCAACTACATTATGTTAAAACGATCTTTCAAGGAGTTTTTCTAGGAAAGTCTACCTTCAAGTCCATATGGCAAGTCCCACCATATTGTTTGGTACTCAGCTCCATTCTCAGCTGTGTCACTCCAGCGTAAAGAACCACGTAAAATCAAGTCTTTGGTAGCATTCGTGAACCGCATGCCCTGATCAGTGTGGAACTGTATGAGGATCTTCTGCCTTAAAGCTTCCTCGCCGTTCTTATCAAGTGTGACTGGGTACTTGTGGACATTCAAAGTCTTCTGCATATGACGGGAAACCGGAGCCATGAAGCCGTAACGGTCTGCCAGGACGATGAGAGTGGTGATGCACTGGGTATTGAACGGAGATGTCACAGGATCCTGGGCTTAAAGTCAGAGAACTTCTCTTACAACTTGCCGGCAGAGTACTTACACTGCCATGTACGATATTCAGCATGTCTTTGAAGATCAACTCCCGACCAAAAGTTTTCGTAGCACCATCCTCATCAACAATCTTCACTCGGGGCAATTTGTCCGCCTCGATTTTAGTTGCATCCTGGTTCGATGCCTGAAGCTCTGCAAGTGCCTTCGCAACCTCTATCCCCTCTGCAAATTGTGGCTTGAGCAATATCTGGAAGTATTCAGAGTACTTCTTGATCGTGTCGAGCTTGGCTCGGTACAGGATTCTTGGGGATGGTATTGGGAGCCGCTTGGTTCGGAGGCTGCGAAGAGCATCTTTTGGAATGGACTTGGTGCATTCGGAGTCGTTCATGAAGTGCACATCTAGCAGCACATCCCCCGTACTTCGTATTTCTATCAAAGGGTACAGATTGCCATCAATATCTATGCTAGTCATGGTATTGCTCTGCTCGGAGGTGGCGGGCTTCAGGGTGGACTTTGGGACGGTCATTTTTGTGGTGTTTGCTGAAGCTTCGAGATGTCTTGGGGAAATTCATTGGATCTACAAACTTGGTAGCTTGTTAGCAATGGAGCATATCAATACAATTTGCGTCGGTCAAGTCCAGCAGTCTGCTTAGACCTCTGGCTTTTGATGGTTGCGTCTCCAGGCTGTACGCTCTAGCAGAAAAGAAAGGTTGTAGCAGAGGAAAAGCTGCATCGTACCTTCTCACGGGTAAGGCCACGCCATTTCCAAGGTCTGCCGGTAAATGAATATTTTATGTTGAGCACAAGAGCAAGTCGGAGAGAGTCAACAAAGAATGTGCTGGTCTAAGAAGCTCTGGAGTTCAAGTGGCAAGTGGGGTCCAATGCCAAGCCTCTCAGCTGTAGCCTGTAGGTGTGGCCACGCGAGACAGCCCCTGAGTTCCAACCACACTTCATGACCGTTCAACAATCTTGAGCGAATTCAAAAAATTTCTGGGTTGTTTACCAAACGGTGTGATTTGATATCTTCAGTTCCAGGAACTGAAGTCTCAGCCCCCATGTGGGGCGTCCGATGGCCAGCTTTCAAGATGGAAGAAGATGCACTGTCATAGCCAGAAGTTGAACAGAATTTGGCTAGAGCCATTGAATTGCTGTCTTTCCTCCCGTCTATCCTTCTGTCTTTCTTGAAATAATTGGAGTGAAAATAGATAGGTATCCGGCGCCCAAGGTATAGTGGCTACCCACAGAGCTTACCTGGCGAGCTGTCACTTGCTTCATCCCTTGTAAATCTACCTGCTCTACCCAACTCTAGTCACTCATTGGTCTGTTTGAGAACACAGAAGTCACGAGAAAGGATCCCGACATCACAAGCACAGGTTCTTGTACAGTGCTTCAACGTGAATCTTATCAGATGCCGTTAGTCCGGCGAATCTGGATGCAACATTGCATTTCTTTCAATGTCGATTTCGTATTCCGGACTTTATCTTAATGGGATTCTCACAGAGTGTCGAAATTTGAGACCGTCTTGGTAGTCGTAGCAAGACACTGTTTGGAGCCGTGCTTGGTTTTACTCTACTCAGGAAGTACTGTTTCGCCATCCCAGATTTCTGTTGGATATTCATTTTGAACTGTCCTCGGATGGCCTCAGGACATCTCAGTCAGACACAATCACAACGCTACAGAGCTCGCTAGCATCCACTTTCTTATCAATCGCACATTGCGATTCACCTGTTTGGGCATTAGAGATATCCTGTCGACATTGGCAAGCTGAAAGATTCAAGTGCACGGTGCCAGAAACCTGCGGCCACAAACACTTGTGAGCATGAGGCAGCAGCTCTCAATTCAGCTTGATTCATCCAATGTGCCTTCAGTTTTGTAGCTTATCTCATATATCAAGTATGGGGCAGTCTACCAAGGGTGGCAATGTTGAGTATGCCTAGAAGGCTTGCCATGACCCTGATTTCGCAACTTGCACGGCCATTTAGAGCCAAGGTCGTTGCTCAAATATTGTCAATATCCTCTTTAATTAGCTATGCTCGCTCAATACCTAGCTCTGGCGCTATTGCCATAGTTTGTGGTTATTTGACATATTTGGTAAAGAAATCAGGACTAGCTTCTCGCTTCTACCCTGATTGGCGGCCCGATCTGTATGTAAACAACCTCAATAACCAAAACAGTACCTCCTCGTTCATTTTGACCCCCTGTATCTTCGCCGTCGACGCGCCCTCCTAATGTACCCACGATCACTCATTCGTGATCCCATCGTAGGTAAATTTGGCCTCATCGGACCACTCCTTGTTGACGCGGTGCTTTTGGCTTTTCTCAACACACAATCAAACGGTCTGAACAAGGTGAGTAGAGTCATATTCCTCTTCTCCTCATCACAAACACATGTATTTGCAGCCAAGCCATCTGGGTGTCCGCCGGTCTCAATTGATTCTGTGCACCAATTAGGCTTACAGATCGAAGAATAACCCACTTCAATCACACATCTAAGTCAACTCGTCTGGCCGTTCCGATCTCACGAACAAAGCTGACGTCGCCATAGCGTCGCTCAAGATGTTCGTCAAGACTCTCCTTACCTCTCTGTCACTTGCGAATGGTTTGGTAGGGCTCGCTGGTGGTAAGCATTTTCCAGTCTCTCACTTCTTCATATTGCTAACAAACAATTGTGCCAGCCGATAGCTCTGGAGTTATCACAAGCACCCGGATCTTCTCAAACGTCGAAGGTGGCGAGCCTCTTACACTCGTAACTACCATCACGGCCTCTGCAACAGCTCTTGCTCCACTCCCACCTGGTGTCTTCCTGGCTACGATTCCTGCGAACCACGCCCCTCCCGCGGTTTACACTAGGACCTCCTCCGGTCTCCCTCCTGGCGTCTTCGTGACCACGATACCTGCGGTCTACACTCTGTCCTCCGAGCTCCCGACTACCACAATCACAACCACGAACCTGGTCACCTCCACTCTCACTGTCACGGAGCCGGTAAGTATTCTCATCCCCTAATCTTCTTGCTTTCTAGGACTGGGGCTGATCAGTCCTAGGCAGACACGATCACAGTCCACATCTCTGATGTCAATACAAAGCCTTCTTTGGTCACTGGCATGTGTTACTGGGGTCAAGGTGGCGTCGCGATTCCTTGCACATACACCGCCAGCAACATTCCCAGCAACACCAGCCCAACCGCAATCTACGCTTCCAACGATACTCGAACCAATGGCTCCCAAGTAATCACAAGTACACCCTCCAGCGCTGCAATCTCCAACCGTGGCAATCCCATCAAGTTCCTCGTGGATGGTGTCAAATATCTAGCTTCTCGGGACGCTCTTGAGCCTACTCATGTTGATTGGGACAAACTCGATAACGCTACTCGCAACGACAATACCTCCGAGCCCGAGTTCGACAAGTATCGCGATGAGTACGGCGTTCATTGGACCAAGTGTGATCATGTACCTGTTCTCTGGGGACCTCTGGCTATGGCTGTGCTGTGTAGGTACTGTCCTCCCCCTATTACTAGAGAAAACTGCTGACACCCCTTCCCCTCAGTCTTCTTGCACAGTATCGTCATTCACCTCCGATGGAACAAGCCAGAACCACAATGCCCGCCTGGTCATCTTCTTCATGGCATTCTGGGGTGTCGCCTTTCCTGCTTTCGTCTACATCGAGATCTATACTTCTGTCAATTCGGCCTGGAGAGATTGTATTCCTGACCCAAATCGCACCTATCCTTACTAGATACCATTCTTGCACACGGCATTCGCTGGACTTTGGGAAGGAAACACGGCTCTGAAGATCGGGATCATATCATTTGGCATTCGTCTGGATTGTAGTGGTTTGGTTTCCTTTGGGCGGTTGGAGTACGAGTCCTCTAGTTCGTGGATGATAAAGTGGCATGATGCTTGGGACTTGGTGCAGCAATTATGCTTGGAATTGTTGAGATCTGAAAGTTGAGGCATGCGTTTCTGACTTGTCTTTGCATTAGAGGGGTTTATAAATCTTACTTTATTGAGTGGCAGTTCTTCTGCTGCTTACCAGTCATAATAACTGGTCTTCTTCTTAGTGCAGATTTGCAATTGCAATGCATGACCTGCAACAAAATGAATGCATCAATTTGACGTGATGCAAATATCGTTAAATAACTTTGAGACTTTGAGCAGAGGGTTTTAACTAGGTAAGGCTTCGAAGCCCTCCTAGATGGGTCAGTGGCCTGCACTACGTATAGTGGTCGGTAACATTGTTGAGTTCAGGCTGATCCGTCAAAGTGTTCGATTTTTTAGAGATCAAGACCTTCTATGCATCTGCTGAAAGAAGAGAGGTCTCCAGCATGAATGTATGATCTATTGTTGTCTGTACGTGCGGATGTATCAAGCAGGAACTGCCTCTTTCGGCCTGGACTCGGTTGAGACTGCCAATGGAACCGAGTCTGGACTGGCTTGCACTCCAGTTTAGACAGCACTTACGATTTGCTCATCAGGTATCCAGAAGTATTTCTTCAATACATTCCAATAATGGCAGTGACTTAAGCAGGCCCCTTCCATGTCCACTCCAGCCAGAAGGGTCGTTCCATTTGCGTGACTACAGCACAAATGTGGGACAGAACCAATGTTTTCATCTGATATTCGACTCAACCTGTGACACCATGATAGCCGGAGTCCTCTTCACTTCTACTTCGTTCGTGTTCGCCCTTGAAATATCCGATTCAACATGTCCTTCCCTTCTAGACAAGCATGCGAACGGAGGTAAGAAGCATTGAAGTATCGCTCAAATACACGCCGACTATCGTCCTTGAGAAAATGTTCCCAGTGAGCGCGAACTTTTGGCATGTTTCCCAGTAATAATTTTACTCTTGCGCTTTGATAGATCTACGCAATCGAGGCATTTCATTGCACAGCAAGTTTAGTGCTGGATTCCTTGGTGTCTGCCAAGACGGCGAATTCTGGAAACACTTGTTGTCGAGACCTTATTAGTGAGTGCCAAAACTCAGGTCTTGCTGAAACCCAATCCAGAGTAGTATTTACTTCCTATTGAAACGCATCAATCACGAGTGAGGATATCCGGAGGATAGTAAGTCGAGGCGAGATCCAGACGTGCACAAAGTCAAAGCGTTGATGTCGATGTCATTGGTATCACCATCCCGCTCGTTCGTCCGTGTTTGAATCCTGGAGCCGATCTCATATCGTCTTACTGACCTCACAGACCGTCGCGCTGTATGATTTGGCTTTCAAAATTCACCCGCTTCTGGAAAGAAATGCATCTTCACACTCTATTTCATATCCCAACCTTAATATGAAACCTTGCTCCTGTCCAAAATTTAAAGAAGCATATCGTTCGAAAAAGTCTCAGGACCGGAGAGTTGGCACTAGATCATTCAACAAGGGTTAAATCCAGCCAGCATATTTGTCCTGGACGAGCGACGTTTCTTCAAATTCTGAATTCCAAGAGGTAGCAGGCCACAATGAACGGCAACACAATGTCACGGCCCTTCAGAGAGACGAGCAATGAGCCATCTATGATCTTGCAACATGCACGTAGGATCTCAAGAGCTGGGTGCATGGTTTGCAAGAGGCGTAAAGTCAAGGTGAGAAAAAATTCCCATCGTACAGAGACTTTCAACAGTACTTAATACAGATATTAGTGCGGAGAGGAGAAACCAAGCTGCTTGAACTGCATAAAGCACTCCGCAGCATGCCAATACAAGAAGACGCCACCTTCATCTCGTCGCTGCTCAACACCTCTCAACTGTCCGGAAGTAAATCGCGACTACAGTTTAACGAATTTCTCGATCGCGACAGCAGTGTCTCTAAACAAAGCCAATTGCAACCAGATACCCAATTTCAACCTTTTCGATCTCGAGATGTTGCACACCTACAGCAACCTAACCCATCTCTCTGTTTCGCACAAGCCCGCCAAGCGAGCGATGTGGAAGATCAAGATACCCAAGATCGGATTCTCTTATATGTTTGTCATGCGTGGTCTGTTGTCCTTGTCCGCTCTTCAACTGAGGCATCTATGCAATGAAAAAGACAAGAAGGATATCTATGCTCATTATGCAGAAAGGCAGTATCATACTGCCTTGCAAGAAGCAGCAGGACAGCTGTGCAAAATTACCTCAGATAACTGCTCAGCTCTCCTTTTGTTCGAGATCATCAACCACAGTCGGTTCAAAAAGTTCTCTCTGTTGGAAGACCGCGCTGACTAGAGATCCAAGTCCATAAATTCGCCCAGACAGGCAGCTTCACCAAACCAGAAGTTGAAGAACCGCAAGACGTCAGCTGGCTTTTCACACTCAGGGGCCTTAACACTATCACATTCACCTCGTACAACTCATTATGTGCTGGTCCTGTAGCGCCAATGCTACGAGGAGGAGACGACCGCGAGAACTTATGGCAGCAAACAGGAGTAAAACACCTCGACGACTTACGCAAAGCAGTCTCAGCAAGAACACACGACTCGAACGAAGCAGTGGTGTATGACAGCACCATAACGGAGCTTGAAAAATCATTCAACAGTATGGATCGGTGAGTGGGTATCCTACCCAAACTCTATACCCAGATGAACTAAGCGGTGGCCCAGGGCTCCATCTGGCAAATGTGAGCCATCAGACCTCTTCCTCTGGATCTTCGGGACACCACGCGAGTTTCACTCCCTGCTAAAAGCACAACGACAAGAAGCCTTGGTGATTCTTGGGTACGGATGCGTCCTCTTCAAGAAGGTGGACTTGTTCTGGTGGCTAGAGGGATGGGGCATGCGTCTGATAGCCCAAGTTCATGGCCTGCTGGATGCCGAACACCGCCCACTGATTCAATGGCCTATGGAGCAGATGTGAGCATCTCCTCCAGTTTTTCCCCGTTGCAGAGTGAATTCGGCACTAATTAGGTGGCTTCTGTAGTGGATGGCGTCCGTACGAAGAAATAGCGAGGGAAGTTGAGAAGCCGGATTGGTCTGCAGACGTGATCCCTTGCAGCTTTGAGGAAGATGAAGGTGTGGTTTTGACTGAGTACGAGGGTAGGGCGACGCCGCCCCAGCATCCAGGTTGGGGACAACAAGAAGTGTGGATGAAATCAACCACATGATGATTGATGATGAAATGACCCATGTAGTGAAGCATAGTATCGAAAACCGGTCATGAATTTAACGAATCAAAATGAGGAGCCTGTCCTGATACCCAATAATGCAATTTGTACGTAAAAGCAAATTACACGAGCTGTGAAAGCAAAAATTAGAAGGCGCGAAAGACAATTGAGACATCACTGGTGGCGTTTCTCGGTTTGGGATGATAGAATCGTGTCAAAAACTTCACTGTTCTTGATGGGCCTAATAATGTGACGGGGAAAGATAAGAGCACAAAGTGATCAAACATATTTTCACATTGGCATATAGAAGTCCACATCCCAGAAAACGCCATAATGCATACCCTTTGAATACAAGTTGGGGACCGGGCGTCCCTTTCTCAATGATGTGTAGTCGTGCAACCAAAACCGTCTAGCCCATTCGCCGAACCGGGTGCTGACCGGCAAGGCCAGCCAGGACGCTCACTCCACTGTCACCGTCTATGTTCTTTCGTTTCGCAAATATGATCAAGGACTGGCCCATCCACCAGCTACGTCCACCCATTCGGCTAAGCATGAGCCTTGCTTGCCTTCAACATCCACAATATCCGTGTCGCATCTACACCTGCAGCCTACGCCGTTCTCCTTGACCGCATCCCATGAATCCCAGTACTCGTCTTCTTCTCTTCTCTTCTTCTCGTCTGTGGTAGTGGTTTCTAGGAACGGAATACGAGGCAATTGGCGTGCAGGGGCATTCGCTGGACAATGCTGGATGGTGGTATGTCTGTAACCGAAGTCTCGGAAGTAATGAATATCTCGGGTGGCCAGTAGTGCTCCGGCAGCAAGTGAATGAATGGGTGCATCTCCCCACTATAAAATCATTAGCACAAATCAGTCCAACCTTGTCAGTTGCACTTACCCGCTCCATCCAAAATCCTCCACTGCGGTCCATCATCTGGAAGAAATCTTCATATTCCTTACTTCTGAACCAACTCAGTTTTGCAATCTCGAAATTCGACCAGAAATGACACATGTTGTATTTCTCTCCCTCCATTGTCTCCGGGTCGATATCTGGAAGCGAGGCACGAGATGGGTCACCACGGAGGATCTCTTCAGGGAGAGCATGCTTGGAATCTTCAGGCTCCTTCTTTTCTTCAGGTTGTGGCTCAACAAACATCTCCCACAGGCCCTGGGAGGTCAGATTATTGATTCGCTTGTATGCGGAGGCATATCTGAAGATATTTGGTACAGTCTCCTTCAATTCCTTGACGGCAATGGTGAATCCATAGGTCTTATTCGTTTCGATCATCTTCAAGAACGGATCACTGTAATGTGTTAGTTGGGTGGAAGAAGGAACTCAGGAAAATGACATACTAAGTAATGTCGCAGAAATACTTGATCTCTGGCTCCAGACGCCAGTACCACTCGTACTTTTGCAAAAGCTCATGCTTGTAGAAAAATCTATCACATTTGTCAGCATCGTCTGTCACCACCTTGACCAGCTGTACATACCCGGAATAGAATCTGCACATGGCGTGGTAACTCTCCATTCCACCGTACATAATAGCAGCGTCTCCTTGCTTGGCGATACCCTCCTTTGCAACCTTAGGGTCGATCCAGTCTGGGAATCCCCACATCTTGGGATCGATGGATCCGAACTCCACAGTGCCACTTGTATAATTCTGGATCGTCTCCTTGAATGTCGAGTTGAACTCCGCATCGTTAAGAAAGACGTATGGGTAATGATACCATCGGTTGAAATGTCGCTCAATAGACTTGACAGATTGGATGACACCATCCAACTCCTTATTTCTTGCCAATACCACAAACGCCGCATTCGCTCTCGGTTTCGAGGTATCCGGCTCTAGACATCCTGTTACAAAGACCTTATCATGGTCTTCACTAATTTTCCTGAAAGAAACACATCCATTAGCTTCGCCAGAGCTCAATTAGGAAGAGGGTCGCATACCTGATGGCTGGTGGTGCTCCAGCGGGCATTAAGATCCCAACTCCAGATTTGGGATGTCGCACGAAAAGCACCAATATCAATACTACAACGATGCATGGAAACAGGAGAACAACGCCGAGAGGTATCGAAATGCTGGAGTTGCCCTTTAATCTCAACGGCCGCCGGAAGAATGCCAGTCTGGAGCTGGTCTTCGGCCTCGTCTTGACCTCGTCGAGAGGAGGCGTAGGCTGCGATGAAGATGGAATCCTCTTGAGGACTCTCTGTACGAAACCCATTGGTGCGGATGTGTTCGCGGTTTGTTGGGGGAAATATTCGTTATAGGGGGTGCTTGCCCCAGGTCGTCAATGGACTCCACAGAGGGTTGTTGTATTACAATAAGTATTGGGAAGCGCGAGAATGAATCGAAGGAGGTACAGAGTGAGTTGAAAGGACCCTATCGGCTGATGTTGAACCACGCTTGTAACGAGTGGATGGAGGAGAAGCCCTCGAGAAAGAAGTACTTTGGATCTGCGATGACGCGTCGGATCGTGGAGCCCGCCTTCAGCACACAGCTGGAGGAGACAGGTGAGGATAATAGGGCATTCGATGGGGAGACGGTATAGTCGTTGGGCGGTGCCTGTGGCAGGGAGGTCTGGTGGTAGTATAGGATAGGACAGGTCGTTTCTGCTTGCTCTGCGATAGGAGTGTTCTCGCTCCTTTAGAAAATCGGCTAAATGTGCTTGGCAGAGCCGCCCCTGCAGCAGATGAGAATGGGCAACGGACGCCAATGCAACATAAAAAGTTGCTTGACAACCAGATAGTTTTCACAGGGCAGACGGTCTATTGATCAGAAGTGGCTGTAAGTGATCTCTGTATGAACAAACTGTCAAAATAGAGAACTTCAACCTCAATATCTCAACGTTCTCTTCTCTCCAGAAACGCAATGCAGATGCTAATTCTGTACCGCTAATCTCGAATTGGACAAGATTGGAAATTGCCCGTAGTCTCTTGATATCGGACGAGGCTGGATCTTGCTTTTTGTAATCTTCAAGGCTTCGAGCCTTGGATCTCGTATCCATAGATAGAATTGGCCTCCACTGCTCACTCGGATCAGCTCTTTGGATCATTCTTCGCTCTCACAAGTTATTTCCTCAGCCTCTCACAGCGTCATTCTCATCTGTCAAACCACATGCCAATTCGGCTAGAATAGCGCTGGTCTTGAATTTCTCGAGTACCAGCAGGGATGTCAGAACAGAAGTACCGGTCGTAGAAGAACCTCAACTACCGTCCAAGGAGAGACCATACAAAGAAACTCGAGCCGATCCGTCCCTCTCGATATCATGTCTAAAATAACTTCCAAGAATCTGCATTACGATGACAGCCTACCGCCTTTCCTCGCACGTCTGAGAGCAAACAATAATGCCGGTGATGGCAGGCACGAATACACTGTTGCGAGACCCAAGAAAGCCCGGACTGCTGAAGACGAGGCAGAGGATGAGCCGGTCTACTTCGATGAAGGTAGCGGAGAGACATTGACCAAGAGCGAGTGGGAGGCGCGAGAGGCCGGATCGGAGAACCAAGGAGAGGGCAAGGACGGCGAGAAGGCTGAGGCGGGGGAGGAGAGTGCGGCGAAGGGAGATGCTGGAAAGGAGAGCAAGGAAAAAGTTGCTGCTATTGGTGCAAGCAAGAAGAGGAAAGCAGGCAAAGTTGTGGGAGGAGAGGAAGACGATGAAGTACCAGTCGCCAAAGCACCTGCAGACAAGAAAGCACCAAGTCAACCAGAGAAGAAGTCAGAGAAGGGCAAGTCTGCAAAGAAGGGCAAAAAGATCAAGCTGAGCTTTGGAGATGACGAATGAATATGCATTCTCTCTTGAGGCGTTGGAAAGGTATCACAATGGATCACAAGGCGCAAAGGAGTACGGGCACAGTTGGTAGAATGTTGCTTTTAGATACCCCCGGTGCGAAATATGACACGAAAGCTACGGCATGTTCGCTCTTAATACCTAAATGCCAGCGCTATTTGGTATGCCCATGCTCCCCAACCAGATCCTTCACTCATGTAATATGAAGTGCCTCGGATCCTCGCCACCATAGTTACGGTCCATGATTGTTGCGCACCGCCTTTGTACGCCAGCCAGAAAGCTCATGAATGATTAGAATGTAGAAATCATGCCAGTCCCAGCCCACATCGCAAATAACGCCATTTCCTAACCTAAAGAGAGCAGACGAAAGCCCCATGAACCCTGCCTGCTATGCATGCGAACTCAAATGAGAATTGCAATATAGAAGATTCGACGAAACTTAGTCGACGAGACGGTTGTACTCTAGGTTCGACCAGCAGCAGACACGAAGTCCCAGAGCATCTTGACCAATGTCTCCGGTAAGGTGTAGAGATCAACGTGAAACTCGCCCTCTGTACAAATGTCAGTCATCTTTGCGCAAAACAGGTGCTCGGTGGCCTACGCTCAATATCATTCTTGGTGTATGTATCGTCCGACTTGTTGTCATGGATCATTTGAACTACATGAAGTAGATCGTCCTCATTCAACTTGACAAGAGCCTCCGCCAACTTCTCCATATCGACAGCACCAGACTTCTTCGAAGACGGCTTCTTCTCCTTCTTGCGCCCATTCTCATCCCCTGGGATGGGACCGGAATCCTTCAAAGAATTGATCAGCGCCTGGTTGGGGTTCTTGAAGATGATGGTATGCTTGGCCTCATAACGAGGTTTGGCGAAGTTCAGGTCGTGTGCAACGGTGTTCTTGCCGCCCTTCTCGGTGGTGTAGAGGTCGATGGTCATGTCAAACTCTCCCCATCCCTCGTTTTCGCATCGGAAGGGAGCTTCGTGGAAGGCTGCAAACACAGGCAATTAGCATATGCGACCTAGAATTAGGAGTGGACGTACTCTGGACTGGGTTTGCGAAGGAAGGATGAAGGTTATAAACCACTTTAGTGAAGCAGGTTGCGGGCTTCTCATTTCCAGCTTCGTCAAGTAGGTAAACCTCAATATTCCAGCTCTTCATTGGAAAGCCTTCTACATCAGAAGGCTTGTCACTACATCGGGGAATCAGCAATAGTTCTTTCTGCCATTCTGTAGCGTTGTATGGGCTTCACGTACATGTTGCGCTGCTCCGTGATGAGCTTCACGGTACGCTTGATCTGTGAACTGTTAGCTAATGTTCACATAATTCCTTTTGGATCGCAGGAGCCGCAAAAGCCCATGGAAAGATAATACTGACATCTGCGACCATCTTGAAAAGTGTTTCGAGGTTGGAGAGGGTGGCGTTGGGAAAGGATGGAATACGTGTGGTCGAGAAGAGAGTGGAGTTGCGACGCGCCTGGTACGTCTCTGCGCGGAATTGGGTGGTGGGGTGAAAGCAGTTCAGGTTGCAAGTGGTGCTGGACGGGAGAGCTTTATTAAGGCCAGAGACCAACACTAGCGACGTTTGACTTGTTGCAGGACAATGACCAGCAGATAATAAATTTTGTATCTCATAATATATATGGTGAATTCGAAGTAACAGCTTCTCGCAAGCTGAACTTCTCCTTTGTATTGCGGTAGACAACAATCAATCGCTTGTGGTTCGCATGCCAAGAGTTTGATCTATCGCCATAAGTCTGGGAATTCTCCAGAAAGCACAACATGAGTGAGTTCATATCAAAGCCTAGACACATCATGATCCATTTTGGGATGAGGAAGTGGAAGACTGGGGGGACAAAGAGGGAATGCTATTTAGTCTAACTACAATATCATGCCGTAGCCTTGAGGCTGAGGGCAATCCTCCGAATTTCAGTACCTCCACCATAGTCAATCCACGAATCATGCTGCCCGGATGAGACCAAGACCGCCATAAATGTCCAGATCTACCCTCGATGATACCAAAGATTGCTTGAAAAAAGCATCGCGCTTATGGGGGTGTTGATCGTGGGAAATGAAGTTGTAAAGGGGGGTGTTTTCGTAACTGTCGTGAATTGGGGGGTCTATGCTGTGCTGTGCTGTGTTTCGCGATCAAATCCAGAGGTCTTCAAATGTTCCAGTGCCACGTATTCGATTAAGAAGCGGAGTTGAACAGAGCCTCGTTCTCCTGTTGAGCCTTGATGAATGCCTCCTTAAAGAGGTTTGCGTCTGCAAGATCTGTTAGCATCGAACCCGAGAGGGGGAAGACGGGGGCATTACTCTCAGAGTTGGCAAATCGGATAGCAAGAGTTTGCGCCTCTGGTTCACCCTCACTAACATCAGCAGCAGCGTTCCACACCCAACTGCGGTCACTTCCAACGTTGGGAGAGAGCTTCATCTCTGGGACAACTATTATATACCGTCAGCACATATCCACCAACCCCATCGAGATCGAAAGCATACCGTAGTGGTTGGCGCAGACCTTCAAAGTCTTATCTCTGCGCATGACCAATCTTGTCTTGCCGTTCTCCTTGTGCTTCAACAGTCTAACATCACCAGTTCCGCGCTCCTTCCACTCATTAGACTCACGGACAAACTTGAAGAGCTTGGCGCGCATCTTGAAGGTCTGCTCCTCGAGCTCCTCGTTGGTCTTGACGTCGACTTTCTCGGTGAGACGAATGACAGGTTCGAAGTGGACATCTTCGGATTCTGGGGCTTCCTCCTACGCGCCAGACATTAGTTCTTGATTTTGTTTGTTTGTTTGTTTTGATTCGGAATCTCATGTACCTCTGGGTTCTCCTCAGCAGCGGCAGCCTTCTGGGCTTTTGCAGATCCAGAATTCTCTCCACGGTCCTCATCCTCAACCTTCTCCTTCTTGGCTCCTCCTCCGAACATAGAAAAGACGTTATCAGCGACGTTCGAAGCAGCGGTCGTGGCGGTTGTGGCAGCAGCAGAAGCTGCGCTGGAGGCCTGCTCGGTCAAGGTCTATTATAGTCAGCTTCGAAGCTCCATTCAGACCCGAGATACATTCAGGGACTGATGGCGCATACCGGTGGAGTCTCCTTTGGAGCTTCATCCTTTGCCTCAACCTGGAGGGGCTTCTCAGTCTCCGCTGGAGCAACCTTGGGTTCGGTGGTGGCGTCGGCCATGTTGGTTATGATAGGTACTGTAATGGAATATGTACTGTTCTTTTTGGGTTGGAAGGACTGCGATCTTGACTGAAAGATGTTGTGGTTGCAAGATGAGGTGGTGTTCGAGAATATGAGTTGTCTGAGAGCCCCTCCATGCTCGTGTGGATGTTGTCTAACCGAATTTTTTAGCGCCATTTTGGAGCTTATCGGCATCCGTAGAGGGGTGCGTACCCCTGAAAGTTCCATGTCAATATTTACTATTCAAAGTTCTGGTCACGGTTCAATGCTTTACTGGTTACCATTCGGCTCCTGGCTATTTATTTTCTATTTTTTGTGATTTAATGCAACCGATGGAGTAAGCAAAGTTCCCAGCCCAAAAGTTAGTATAGTAAAGTCAGTTTCTGGTAATGAATAAAGTCCCTGAGGCTTCGGGGCGGTCCGCTGGTTTTAGCGACACGTCTTCTGGGCCATCGCCATCATAGACTGGAGTTCGTGAAGACAAATTTGTCAGAACTGGCAACTGCGAGATAGACTTCTCTGAGCCTCCCACTCTCGCTACTCTTCTGCTTATCATTAGGTACAGAATTGCCGCTTACTCTCAGTAGCTCCAGTTGGTAGTACAACAGCCAGGTCACCGACAAAGAGATTCGTCCCGTGTGATCTCGAGAAGTACCTAGGTACATTCGGGCCCGCAAATGAGAGAATCCTAAAAGTAAAGTTGACATTTCCATGTAGATATTGATCTTTGTTTCTATCCTTCGGCTAAGGAGGTTCTCTTTCTTGCATTGTTTAGTGATATATAAACAATAAGCGAAGCAGAACCAACGACATGTTCAGTAATCGACGACAGCACTACATTCTCATTCACCAGGTCGGCGACATAAATCTTCTTGATACCAGCTTACAGCTTATCATCATCTGAATCTAAAGAAGGGAACATATTTACAACTCCAACCCATTCAACCAACACATCAAACAGTTTCACAACCTCGTAACTTGCTTCCAGTCTGACTTCAAACCCACCTTGGACCTCCCTCTAGCACACAGCTTTCTCATACTCAACACTGGCAAAGATGAAGGGTCCTAGACCTTTCAAGTCATTCGTTGAGAGCGCAACAGAGACATAATACTACAACACCAATCAGTAACTTTCATCTCTTACAGCCCGAGTGAGCAAGAGAAAGGTATCCGAAACTCACATCATAATCTCCATTCCCGCTCAGACTACCCACACTGACCGTACCAGCCCAATCCAATCCTCCATCAGCATTGACCGTAACGAACCTCTCAACCAGCTTCTCGTACCCTACCGTAGCAGTCTCCAGGTACGTCGCGCTGTCCAGATACCCCATCCGAATACCCTTCAGAATGGCATAGATGAACATCGCACTGCCACTACTCTCAATGTAGTTTTTCTCACGGTTGGGCCACCCCATCACCAGCCACCACATCTTGGAGTCGGCATCAACAGCCTTCTTGATAGCCGCGATGTTCTCCTCGAGGATCGCCTTGAGTGTTGCAACGCCTGGGTGCGATGCTGGCAGGTAGTCCAGAACGTCGACGATGGCAATAACGTACCAACCCAAAGCCCTGTTCCAGACTTCAGGACTGGCGCCTGTGGCTTCATCCGCCCAGACTGCGGTGCGGCTGGAGTCGTAACCGTGCTTCAAGAGACCGGTCTGGCTGGCGTTGGAATTGACGCAATTTGTGTGAGTGAGAGTAAACTGCTTCACAATGTCATCGAAGGCCGTGGTATTATCTGGAGCATAATATGCTGTGTGATGGGTGTAGAAGGGTGAGACCATGTACAAACCATCAAGCCACATTTGATTTGGGTATGTTGAACGGTGCCAGAACCCACCCTCGGGATTGCGAGGATTTGTCTGAAGTTGACTTCTGAGGAGATCTGCGGCACCTTTGTACTTCGTCTCTCCAGTCTCCTTGTGCCTTCGGGTTTCTGTAAGTAATGGCCCGGTCTTGTAACTTGTAGGTATACTCACAAGTAGATCAGAGAATCTCCAATTCTGACATCATCCAGAGTGTAATAATCCAAATCATAATCATTCAACCCACCATCCGCAGTAACGACCTGATCGGCACCGGTCTTGATATGATCAAGGTACTTGGCTTCACCTGTGCTGTTATAAACCATCTCCAGTGCTCTCCATCCAACGCCATGCTCATAATTCACGTATGGCGCGCCATTCCTCAGACCCGAAGCATAATTCCTCAAAAGGATGGTGTCGGCCCCTTGAACAGAAAGTCTTGGCGTTGAGCAATTTCCTGCAGCACTGACAGTAGCTGCCAGACCCAAAGCAGATGCGAATCTCTTCATGATGATCAAATTCAGATTGAAGTCAGAGGCCAAATTGATCAGCCCAGGATATGAAAAATAGTGTGGGATGGACTGTTGCAGAGAAGTGGTACTGGTTCAATGACCGGAATAGCGACAGGAAACATCACTTTATACAGCCGCAACTCCTCCTGCATCCGTTTCCTAGGCCGGAAAAACCATGCTGCAGCAATATGTTTACATCTTTTGAGCCTCTTGGCGAATACCCACGTCTGCCTGCACGCCGTCTCGGATACATGGTATGGATGGGGCAAATGTAAGGAACCTGAAGCTTCTCAGGGGTGTTGCAATTGTTCGGACGACGCTGATTTCGGAAGGACCCTCCCTTCCTCGTCGTCATGTTGGTGCGTTTCGAAATTTCCGTTTCTGCTTGGCAGTGTTGGCGCACCTGCTTGTTTCCTACAAGTGCCGGTGATCACCCTGTAGAGCTGCTTAGTCTGCTCTTGTAAAGGTGGCGTTGAGCACCAATATGTACAATTGTACAGGGATCAACATCGATGCATTGCAAGACGAGAGGACTGGTAAATACTGAGTTTAGCTTGGTTTGACTTTGGCTGGAGTAAGCAAAGTACTCATCCGATCGGACGAATAAATATCGTATATCGTATAAAGATGTTAATTCAGTGAACATCAAATTTCGTCTCCACCCCCAGACGCCCGACCGGTCCAGCGTCGGAGATCGAAAGGGAAATGAGCGTGTACGTACTCTGACTCCGGACAACTTGGAGCAGCGACAGTGGGTGGATTGAGGGTTTGTACGAGGTCATTGCCAGTTGAGGCACTTCTGGTATTTGAAAGGCGGTCTAACACTGACTCTGAGTCCTTTTGGCTGTTTCCTTATGAAGGGACTGGTTCGGCAGAGTCAAGGTAAGAGATGGCATTTCAAACTTTTCTTCAAAAGTAGAGTATATTCGAGTGGATAGAAAATTCGAACAGACGAAACAAAGCTGGGTCGTCGAATCAGCACTGTTCCAATCCGACGGACGACAAAGTCGCACCCAGTCGGAGCCTCTATCTCAAACCAAAAGTACTCCTCATTGTCTTGTGTAATTTATGGTTTGCCGACGTATTTTGCTTCGCGTTTCTTCACTTCATCCATTAAGACTCTCATTTTTGCTCCCCCTGCCTTACAGGCTGCTCCTCCACCACTTCCCTCAAACTCCAATGCAGGCCAAAGCCTCCAAGCCTTCTTATACCACCTCACAACCTCCATTCCATCCACCCCCGCATCTTCCAATCCCTCGGCAACAGCCAACGCTTTCCTTCCCATCATCTCTCTATCACTACCCCAACACTTACCCTTGCACCATTCCTCAAAGTTCTCTATTCCTGACCCGTCCCCGGACGATTGAAAGGAAGAGAGCGGGATAGGATCAGCACGGTCGAACATAATGTCGGTTCGAAGGAGGTACTTCACTGGCTGGTAAGACGAGGAATCGTCCGAGGGGCAGCTGAGGACCTCTCCATCATGCCAAATGTCGTCGCGGAAGATGATGGCTGTACCGAGGGTCGGTCTGACTTTTGTCACGATCTCTTTGCTACTGGAGAAGAAACGAGTCGCGCCTCCACATCCATCAGGGACGGTGTTTAGGTAGATGTTTATTGTATAGAATGCTTGTGAGTTGATGGAAGCGAGACGACGACCGTCCATATGTGGAGAGAATTTGCCGCCTAGGATTCGGTTTCAGCTGACATCTCTTTGTTTAAGGGCAAGTATGTGATCTGAGAACAAGTAGCAATTAGGAGAATGTGTGGAGAGAAGAGCAGTCATACCCAGACCGTATCTCGAAAGTCTCCAGCGCTCATTAAGTCCCGAGACTTTCCAGATATCTTTGTCTTTATCTTCAATAATTCCTTCGATACTATCAAAAGTATCCTCTTGTGCTCCCTCACCATCCCGTTTCTGCGGCTTCTCTTGTTCTAAAGGCAAGAAGAAGGGTTGTATTCTCCCCCAGATTCTCGCTCCGAGTTCCTCATTCTCGAACATTTGTCTATCCCTGATTGTTTCGGTAGTGACGTTTGCAGGGATAAGGTCCGTGTGCGACTCAATGATTTCTTGACATTCTTGCGCTGAAAGAATGTTGTGGAAGACATGAATCGCTCGTGGTCCTCGTCCTGGCTCACCAGGCAAATCCATATGGGAGAGCGTCAGGGAGCTTGACGAGGATGGCTCATTTGGTGTCGACATTTTTCCTCTCCCAGAGCACTATTCGAGACTAAAAGCTTGCCGTGATTTGAACGAAGATAAATTGGCTTGTATGTATGTTTGTTGGAGAAGCATATCAATGGTTTCCTTCAGGTGATGGGATAATCAATGGCTGAGCGGTTGCACCTTGGATTATATACACATTAGAAAATAGATGCGCATGATAAACGAAGATCTGAGTAGGTAAGTTCTCGTCTTAAGGCGTCGTTATTTTGTTTACTTTCGAGCCGATTGGCTGGAAGGCGGAGGCTCAGCTCGAGGCTTGCTTGCTGGCTTCGGCCTGACTCACTGCCACACTGAATATCATGAGGCTAGCGCGTACCCAGCCACAGTGAAGCAACTTGCTCATAGATTCTCGATGGGATGAGAAGCAAGGATACGGTGATGATGATGGTAAGGTTCCATCAGTCCAAGGAATTGACTGTGCATCAAGAGAAAAGGAGTAGCATGGTCTGCTGGTCTGGTCCCCGTCCCCGTATCTTACGTAATCGACACTCCCAGAAGCTCTCAAAGCCTAGGTAAAGTCACAATTATTTACCCTAATTTTTCAACATATCTAATGCAGCACAATTCTTCGTGTTTTCGAAGCTCCACTGATTTGCACTTTAATACTCGATCTTAAAACTGTAGACTAATCTTAGTGAAGGTTCTCGCTTGCGCCTGTACCTGGAGTAAATACCAAGCTACCCCTTGAACCGTCTTTCTCTAAGTGTGAGCATGGTTTTTCTACAACTATTTCAATCAAACTGTCGAACACGAATCTTTCAACAGAGCAAACCTGATACACCGAGCTTCTGTTGTACTCGCTTCACCTCCATCCACTGTCCACGGAAGCAACACTCCTCAACAAACCCGTGGCCCCAACTTCACCATGTCTTCTGGAGGCTCCATACAAGAGCATCTAGATCTCCTCCGTCAGACTTTCAATCTCCACCTTTTTGTACTAAAGAGAGTATCACTAATTCTCTCGCAACGGATCTAGGACAACACCCAACTCAATCCTCTTTCGAAGACCTACTAATCATCAGTCTGCACGTCAAATGCGGTCCTAAACATCGTTCAAAAACAGAAGAAATCAATCAAGTCGGGCTATCCATACTAGACCCTCGAAGCCTCGCAAATACTTCCACCACACACCCGCATCATGAATCATCACTTACTACTCACGCTTTCTCCCTCGGCTCAGAGAAACACTTCAACCAAAATTCATGGCGGTTCTGTTTCAAGTCGCCCAGCCAATGCGAATATGTTACTCTCGATAGTCTTCGCCAGAAAATCCACGGATTAGTTAAGAACCGTGACACCATCCTCGTCGTTCATAGTGAAGGCGGACGATCCGATGGAGGTATCGCGATGCTGGAAGCTGCCAAAATTGATCTACATCCGTTGTATATCATCGACACTCAGAAAGTGTCCCAGTGTATATTCCCTTCCGAACTTGCATGGCCACTTGGAAGAATACTAGAGCTTCTGCAATGTCCTTTCGAGTCTGGCATGCTTTGGGATGCAGGTAACGTCGCAAATGCAATCTTCGCGCATTCTTACTTCTTGCTGTGAACGCGGTCGATGCGAAGAACGCACCAAATAGCTCGATTCTTGACCAGCATCTCATGTCATTATTAGAGAAAACAGGTCGAGACCTCGTACCTTTAGAAGAGTTTCGTGAGAGGGAGCAGATACAGGAGATGGCGAGGTACAATGGAGCCCAGAAACGGATACGAAGACGGGAATTACGAATCAAAAAACGGAAGCAGGGCGATAACGCGGCTACCAGAGAACGAAGGGGACCGTCAGGCCCAACTACAAGCGGAGGGAATGCTGGGATAGGTCTTTTGATGAGACGACGGCTCGGACGCTGGCTGGTTGGTGGAAAACGGAATCTGGGTCTAGGATGATGGTAGGTACCTATTGTTCTTGAGTTCTACCCGAAATAATACGAATAGACAATTCTACATTGGTGATCTCCGAGATTTCAGAGCGACTCGGATTGGAATTAGCAGCACTAGACTTGCACGCAGCAACAATTGACTCCTAAGTTTCCGAATCATGCCTTCATCGAAGTAGACCCAGTCCTGCGGTATTCTTTCTTCTACGCTGGCCAATACAAAAAAGTGAAGCTTAGATAGCACGTAAAAAGAGGTCTTGGTGTCTCACCTCAAGTTCGGAAAGCAAATCTGCTTGAAGCTTGCTTCCCTTCTCTCCTCCCTAGTCTTGGCGTGCCCTTCCTCGCTAAAGAAGTAAACAGCAAGTTCCCCCTACATGGAGCACTCCAGTTTGCAAGCCTCCAATTAGGACAGATTAAACGCGTGTCACATAGAGAAGAACTCAGAAAGAAGTAAAAAAATAAAGAGCGCAACCATGTTAGAGGTCGTAGGACCCGAACCTACCCTGGGAAGGAAGTGAGCGAAGTTGCTTCATTCCAGAGAACGTCAGCGCCCTAGCTATCCAAGCAATTACAATATATGTAAGGCCCCAGTCTTCCGATTACGCACCCCCTTCAATCTGGGTATAGTTATCCTTACCGCTGAGCCACTGTCGCGGGATAAGAATTGATGGTTGGATTGTTTCTTGTTTGAGGTCATGTGAAGCATAGTACTCCTGCTACTGTGAGGCAGATATCTGGTACTTTCTGGTTTCGGTAAGGACAACAGACGTTTTTAATCGTTGCTATTCACTTGAAGGCTATTATTTTCTTGTGGATATTTAAGATATGGCACAGCGCTATGGACGATAGCGCGCGTCTTACGGGCACCTTCAGAAATATCAATCACAAATCACAAACAATTGAGAATTCCATCAGTCCCAAGGGTATGTTGCAATAAGTAAAAAAAACTATGTTAGACCAGTACACCAGTACCATCCATACTCATTGCCCTAGCCCCAGTCTGGAGGCCAGGCTAAACTCGAAATGTGGTGCAATTCTCGAGATACCATACCCGTCCAATTCCCAAAGCCATGCGCTGGAGTTCCCAGTTCCCATATCCTTACCCCATACCTCGCTGAATCATAGCAACTCCTTCCGTCAAGAATACGAGAATCCTCCCACCCTACCAGTCAAAAGAGAAAAGATGCTTGCTGATACGCCCCAACAACCCCGAAAAACAGAAACTCAAATGCTCGTGGCTCACGTTCGTGCCTTCTTTGCTGCCTTGCGAGCAACCTTCTTAGCAGCTTTGTGTGCCATCCGGTCAGCCCTCTTCTTCTCTGCAGCAGCAGCCTTCTGAGCCTTTCGAGACTTTTCAGGCTTGCCACGCGTCATTATTGAAGCCCGTCGCTGATATTCTTGATACTCGGCATCCTTTCCCTGAAGCTTCAACCACAGAAGCTTGGATTGAATTTGAGCCTTGATCAACCCTTCGTCCAATGGCTCTCGGATGTCCTGAGCGGAGTCGAACTTCTTAGAAATCATTTCTCTGAGCTCAGCAAGCTGAATGCCAGCCTCCTTTGCCATAATAGCAGAGCGCTTAGCGGCTTCGAGGGACAAGGATTTGGCTACTCCGGTTAGACCCTCGCCGGCTGAGGCAGCCTGGTCTATTGCTGCTTTTCTCGCTGCTTCAAGTTGGTGCACAGCTGACTGGAGTTGCTGGAGAGTATCTTCGGCCAGGTGTTCAGCGGGTTGGAAAAGGCGGGAGAACAGCTGGGAATCAAGAATGGTATCTTGTGGCAAGAAAGTCGAAAGCTTGCTCAAGAGCGATTGCCAAGATGCCGTAGACCCAAAGTCAACCTGGAAAGTCTCGTTAACTCTTGGCTTCTTCGTAGTGATGATAGAGATGTTGAGAACTCCGTATGCATCCTTCTTAGGTAGAAGAAGTACAATCCCTTCGTCAGAGCTATAAGCTCTCTCTGTATCGACCGTGACATTATTTCGTGTAATATTGACAGACATCGCTTCCTTAGCGAGCCAGCTGAGTTTGGTAGCTGATGGGATACGGATCAAAATCTCTCTATCTCCTAACAACTCGGTTGTGCATACATAAGACTTGTTGGCTGACTTAGTCGAAGGAGCAGGTGTTGGAACCTTTCCAATTTCCATTGAAGGGACGACGGCCAGGCTATTTGGTCCAGGCGCTAAGGCAATCGATTGTGTGACTGTGACAGTTTTGACTGATGTCTTGGCTACTAGACTTGTGGCGACAGATGTGATGCTTGGTGGAGCGGCTGATGAGGTCAAGGAGGCAGTTGATGATATAGAGACCGCGGGCATGATCTTGCTATTGATCGAAATGGCTGGAGCAGAAGTACCTCGAGAGAAGCGGTAGCTTGGAATACCGGTGAGGACAGCGAAGAAGACGCTCAAAATCAGAACTCCAACAGGCATGATAGCTCTCCACAATGCAGCTCCATTTCGATTGCGGATGAAATTGACGCTATCAGAAAGGCTATAGGAAGTCTTCTCCACGTCTTGCGGGTCCGTGAGACTAGAATTCGCCTTCTTAATCACATTCTGAGTAGTAGCATTTTCAAGATGCTCATGGAGACCAGTGAGATATGCAAGGTTTCTGTTCATCTGGCGTGCGTCAATGTTCAAAAATGAGGCCAAATCGATTGGGAGTCTCTGGTGGATGATGTTTCCTCTTCCGTTTGGATCTCTGGACTCCAAGCACATATGGATAGAGTGCTGGTCCAGTGACATGCACTGTCCTCGCTCGAAGAGTTGCTTGTGTGAGATAACGATCGAAGGGATAGAATGTCGGCTCATGAACTTTCTAGCAATGGTTCTTGTTCTTCGTGCCTCGATGCTATCTCCATCGGAACAGTAGAAGACTGCCACGTGTGGGAGGTCCCAGTAAGGCTCGACAATGAAGCCTTGTCCCTCGGGAACAGAGTGATACGCGAAGTTATCGTCAAGAATCAACTTGATCACATCCGGCTTCTCTGGGACATCCTCGAACTTTAGATTCTGTGCGAATGTGCAGTCCTCAACCTTGATCTGATATCCAGAAGAGTGCATAAGCTCGATCTCGGGAGTTCGCTCGGTACCAAAGGCAGATACCGGGACAACATTGTAGAGTTGAGAGGTAGACTGGCGAAGGCGTTGTGCATGCTTGCCACCCTCCACGGAAGCAGTGACGGAGCTGGCAATCTTGTGAATTATATCTTGCTTGGCCGAGTGGCTACCAACGTATAGGATTCGAAGAGGATCCCGAGTTGATAGACCTTGCTTGGTCATCGTCTGGCGGATTGTGACAACGACACGCTTTGGTTGGTCTTCGAAAGACATACCCTTGAGAGCATTCGCCGTTTGCTCCTCGCTGAGGTCTGTAACTGTGTGTTTGACCGAGACCGTCTCCGCACCAAGATTGTATGGTTCTTCGAATTCGATAGACTGAGTGAGAGGTTTGTCAAGATCGTCGAGTAGAACTGCAGAACTGCGGCCTATTGTGGGAGTATTGAAGGCTTGTTCGACAGTGTGGTCATGACCTGGAAGAGCTGGAGTCGACGATGTGCCTTGTATATCCTCATCTCCGCTCTCTTCTCCCTCGGTATCTGCGAGACTCGCAACATCGTCTGGGCGTCCATAGTCAGTCGAAGCAACGGACTCTGTGGCATTATCGTCACGACTCTCTTCGTCAGTATCGATGAACTCGTAGGCAGACTCGCCGAGGATGCCTTCGTCGGAAGGGACGTCACTGCGGGCTGACATGTTTGCTGTAGTTATGCTCTCGACCCAGTACGTAATTCTCTCGTCTGCAGCCGGTGCAGGAAACCGTAACTGAGTTGAGGAAGATTCAGTCGGAGTAGTTGGATCTTGAGAAGAGGAGAGGTCGCTCTGAGGGGTTGGCATGTCGTTAGCCTTGCCGGATCATGTCATGCCTCGACGACGAAGTGGTCGATGAGGCTGTGGTGAAGGCAGCAAAGACGAAGTGAATGAAGACGATGAAGAAAGGAAAGAGCCTACGTGGGTTATGGTCACAATACTTCCTAGGTTGCCGATGGCGTGTGGAGTTGGTTCTGGTAAGGCAACTTAAGGTAGTAAGTGTACCAGTTCTTGCCTGAAGCGCTGGCTGCCTGTTCGTCAAGAGTGTCAAGTCCGGGCGTTCTCTTGTTAGAGTCAGGGATGTCTTGAGAACAGCAAATTTGTCGCGACTCCACGATTTTCTCGACCTCGAATAGACGGGAGGGAAAAGAAATACGGAGCCAGATTTATGGCAGATGTGTTGTACAGTGGTGAAGAGGGGATTCACAGTTATGGATGCGGTTGAAAGCAATGGCGGGGGTCCGATAAGGCCTATGGTAGCGCCAAAGCTGGCACTGTAGAAGCGATAAGCTCTCCTTATCCCCTCAAGTGGGGCAAAGATCCGGGTCAGATGAGATGATTACAGAATAGTGGATATGCAGGTCGGCAAGGTGTCTGGGCGTGTAGGATGATGAAATTGGTTCGAATTGTCTAGTCTTGATATCACTTCATATATGGAAACAGTTCACTGCTGGATAGAGATATGGAGATTCACATACCTCCATTCTAGTATTGCAGATAAATGCCCAGCTTTCTACCCCTCCAGTAGCCGTAACGAAGCCACGAAGTAAAGTAGGTAGAGCCACCCCCATGGCCAGATAACACCCACTTTCTGATACACGTGGGTGAAGTCGGAACGAGTCTATTCAAGATAATGAACAACAGGGAGTCTCGATTCGAGTACAGTACAAAGAAAGCATACAGTACTCTCATGTTCTCAATAATATTCCTTGAGTAGCTGGGTTGAGAGCTCCGTCTCACATCCTCGGTCATTCTGGAAATAGGTCACGCCAAGACATCAGCTAGATCACTCCTCGGTACCACTACAGCTCCCATAGTCTATCTTTCTGGTTTCAGAAAATCCGTTCTGTTATCCAAGGTGTCCATTCAAGGCTTTCTACCAATCTGTCATAATCATACATTCATTGCATTGCTCTCTTATTCCGCTACCCAAACAGCAGCCATACCCATTCCCGTTCCAACACACATACTCGTGACGCCGACCTTCTGGCCTGTCCTCCTCAACTCATAAAGCAGTGTGCTGACCTGTCTCGCACCAGTGCATCCAAGCGGATGTCCAAAGGCAATAGCTCCACCCTTAGGATTAATCTTCTTCTCATCAATGCCCAACTCGTTCGCGCACCAGACGCATTGAGAAGCAAAAGCCTCGTTGATCTCAAAGATATCAACATCGTCCTTGTTAATGCCGGTCTTCTCAAAGACCTTGGGGATAGCAGCCCATGGGCCGATACCCATAAGCAGAGGAGCAACACCAGCTACTGAAGCAGCGACGTATTTACCGAGGATAGTTTGTCCGAGGCGCTCAGCAGTAGAGCGCTTCATGAGGAGGACAGCAGCAGCGCCGTCAGAAATCTGACTGGCATTACCAGCGTGGATAGAACCGTCTTTCGCAAAAGCAGGCTTGATCTTGCCCAAGCTCTCAGCAGTGATACCAGGTCGAACACCGTCGTCCTTAGCCACAGTGATCTCCTTGGTCTCTCCAGTCTTCGGGTCCTCCCACTTGACCTTCAGAGGCGCAATCTCCTCGTCAAAAAGTCCAGCTTCTTGTGCCTTGAGCGCCTTCTGGTATGAGTTGGCAGCAAATGCGTCTTGGACCTTGCGGCTCACGCCACGGTCCTTTGCCATTTGCTCGGAGAGGACACCCATGGGGACTTTGCAGTTCGCGGACTCAGGGTGTGATTCGAGGAGTTCCGAGAATTCTGTAACGGCACCGGGTCTGCAGAGCCAGGAATTAGCTTGAGTGAATAGATAGTCTGTATGAATGAACATACCCGTATTGCAAGCTCATGCTCTCAACACCAGCCCCAACACCGACCTCAATCATGCCCGAGCTAATAGCATTTGCAATATCCACGCAAGCCTGTAGGCCAGAAGAGCACTGTCTGTTCAAGCTCTTGACCGCAGCAGAAACAGGGAACCCCGCCGCTAAAGCAGCAGCTCGGAATTCCGTTGCACCACCACCTGGTGGCAGAACAGAGCCAACAGCAATATCCTCGACCAAAGCAGGGTCAATCTTCGAGCGTTCGATGAGTGATTTGAATGCGCCGACTAGCATATCTGCCGCAGCTGTGTCTTTGAACCCGCCCTTTCCGCCCTTGGTGAATGCTGTTCGGAGGCATGCTGTAACAACGATCTGGCAGCTGTCAGTATTGTTCTTCCGTCGATTCAATGGTTATCCAACTTACATCGTCTGGGTTCTTCTGCAAAAGCTTGGCTCGACCTCCATCTCCCTCTGTAGGAGCAATCTTGCTCTGCGAGCCAGCAAGGTGGCCAGAGACCTGAGTAAGGCGTTGATTTGCTACGATTCATTGTCAGCCTCGCCTCCTTCTATCCACCACTTCTCTGGGAGCAATGTACCTGCAGACATGGTGGTAACTTGTAAATTTGAAATGCAGAGACACGAAAGAGGGTATCAAGAATAGTTTGAGAGGAAGAAAGAGGTTTGTGAGAAAGAGAGAGAAGTTATGGCCGAGTAGTGGATTCGTTCCCCAGCCTGTCTCGAAAGGTGCCGAGGTATGATGACGGTCAACTGATTGGCTGAGCAACTAGCTTGGAATCTCCATTGTCACATGGAAATTCTCCACGATTGATGTTTCCGGGGAAGTTTAGAAAACAGTTGTCACGCGCAGCACGAAATTCTAATCAGAGCGGGTGAGATGTCGTAGAATTTGCATGTGTTATTGAACAATGTGCGACGTGAGATGCAGAGTGACGAAAAGAAGTCACATGGGGCACTGGCGACAAATGAATGGAAGGTAGATAATTGTCCCTGACTAAGTACAGCACACAGCAATCCAGTTGCAATAAATTCAAGAAGGGTATTGTACAATTACTCTAGAAACATTAACTTCTATCCCGATATGCGCCCCCAACCCCCAAGTCGTTGACCACATTATTACTTCACCAGCTAATCCTCTTCTGTTGCGTTGTCCAAGACCCAACCTTTGCTCATTTCCACAGCTTGTTCCCATTTCTTGAACATAGCATCACTCTTCTTCTTTTCCACTTTCGATGTGAAGATTGTCCTGTCCTCCTTGTTGATCTCCTTCAATTCGTCAAATTCTTGCCAGATATCAACTATATTCAAGTCAGCTCAGTTCTGGGAAAGATGAAGAACCTATGAAATGATAGGCGAGATTGGTACATACCAGCAAATCCAGCTGCAATAGCAGCTCCAAGAGCGGTTGTTTCGCGCATGACCGGGCGATCCACAGGTATTCCAATAATGTCTGCTTGCGTCTGCATGCAAAGGTTCGAGTTCGACATTCCTCCGTCGACTGCAAGCTTTTCAAGCTTGTGACCGGAGTCTTTCTCCATGGCGTTCAAAATGGCTTTGGTTTGGTAGCATGTAGCTTCGAGAGTTGCTCGGGCAATATGACCCCGCTGGGTGTGTGCAGTGATACCAACTAAGCATTGTTAGCAGTGGCCTTCTGAGTACGATCACCATATAACTTACAGAGAGTTCCCTTCGCATCATCAATCCAGTAAGGCGCGAAAAGACCACTGAACGCAGTAACGAAGACTACACCACCGTTATCCTCCACGGTCTCTGCCAATTCCGTAATCTTGTGGGAGTGCTTGATGAAGCCCAGGTTGTTCATCAGGAACTTGACACCAGATCCAGCCACTGCGATGCTGCCCTCGAGAGCATAAATGGGCTTTCGTCCACCACCGAAGTCGTATGCAACGGTAGCCAGAAGACCATATTTTGAAATGACGGGCTTGTCGCCTACGTTGTAAAGAAGGAAGCAGCCGGTTCCGTACGTGTTCTTGGCCTCTCCTGGAGAAAATCCACACTGTCCCACCAACGCTGCCGATTGATCACCGAGACATCCGGTTATCTTGATTCCCTTCAGAGCCGTGGATGCCAGAGCACCAAACGCATCCTTATCCGAAGATGGGACAATCTTTGGTAGTGTGATGTTTTTCCGGTCGAGTTGGAAAAAGTCAAGGAGCTTGTCATCATAGTCGAGTGTGTGTAGGTTCATGAACATCGTCCGGGAAGCATTGGTGGAATCTGTGACATGTACACCACCCTCTTTGCCTCCATTGAGCTTGTAAATGAGCCATGTGTCAACGGTACCAAATGAAAGTCGGCCTTCGTCGTAGGCCTTCTTAACAGCATCAACATTTCTGTAGAGCCAGAGGAGCTTTACACTGGAAGGATACGTTGAGATCGGCAATCCGCAGATCTCTTGCAACTTGTCTGCGCCTTCTCGCTTCTTCAATTCTCGCACAATTGAGGTCGTTCGAGTGTCGGGCCAGACGATGGCATTGTAAAGTGGCTCTCCTGTGTTTGTGTCCCAGCAAATGGTTGTTTCTCTTTGATTCGTAATTCCGATGGCCTTAATTTGGCTCTTCTCGTAACCCTCCTTCAAGAACTTCTCTGTTGCCTTTTCTATACACTCTTCGACCGAATCAACGAGTTCTTGGGGATCGTGTTCATGCCATCTGCCGTGTATTAGCTTCAGTAATATACTCTTGGTGACAATTCACTTACCCAGAATCCGGGTATATGTTCTCGAACTCGATTTGATGGCTTGCAATTGGGTTTCCCTCGCCATTGAAGATCAGAAACCTGGAACTCGTTGTCCCGCAGTCAATACTTCCAATGAACCAGTGTTTCTGCTTTTCCTCGACAGTTTCTGAGACTCCTTTTGGAAGATGTGGCCTCGCGGCATCCTTGATCTCTGCTACATTCTCAACGTGCTGGGCATCTGTGCTGGGCTCTACGACTTTCAAGTAGTCATGTTCGTGTACGGAAAGTGTTCGGATTGGCATAGAATCCATGATGGGCGTTTGTTGTTGGAGCAGATTGAAAGGGGTCGAGGAGCTGATGCCGTGGAATTGCCTTGCAGGACTTGTGCTACCTGTCGACGTCGCAATTGCCTGGGAGCAGAGAGGATAAAGAGGTCTTGATACGGACAAACAAGTGGGTGTCAGCGCGGGGATGGTCGAGGAAGGGGAGAAGACAAGAGCGACGGCGTGGCGCGGCCTGAAGAGGGAAGGAAGCCGATGACATAGTGCCAACATCAGAGGGGGATGGATCGACAGCTCCTATTTAAACATCTCGATGTCCCACGCTTCGCTTTCTCGCTGTCACTGGAGCATTGGAATTGACCCCGCCTGTTGTTGCTGCAGCTGTCTGGGCTGGGCAGGTGTGCCGAGTCGGGCTGCGGGTTAGTGATGGGACGAGGCCGCTGGGACACTGATCTGCTGCTGCATGTGATGTGCTGAAAACCGGAGGCATGGATTGAGTGGGCACGAGTGGACACGGGCGATGTTGGGCTGGGCAGCAGTGGGGGGAGCACGGCTGCAGCAGCTCCTCTCCTGTGCAGAACTCAATGGTGGTCTCCTGCACCAGAAGACTGCCCTGGCATCCGGAAACGCTTCCATTGGTGGAACCTTGAAAATTCCATCGCGAGGCTCTCACAGTCTTGCTGAGCCCAGAGTGTTGGAGTGGAGCAAGAAATGAGTCTGGGCCTCTGTCTCAACCTCATACCCTCGAAGAAACACTTCAACACCACGACCAAGACCTTGATATCACCTGAATGCAGCCACAGCCAAGCTTCGACGATCACTGTACAAAATGCTCGCAGATCCCCAGATATTGCCTCTTTTTCCAGCTATCGAAAAGCTCCATAGATGCTCTCCATACATTTTTACCGGATGGCATCCGCTTTTTGTTAGCAGCAAGACAGACCTCCACAATTCTGGCAGTCGGACCGTTCGAGAGTTCACGAACACATAAGCACTGTCAAAGTAGTACAAGACCGGGACTTCACAAAAGCCTTTATTTTGGGTGAGATACATTTTCGTTGCTTCTTTGCATTCCTTACTGCAAGCCCATACGGATGTGCCCAGCGTAGGAAAGCGATATCGCTCCCTCGGTACATCTCCTGTCCTGGCATAGAGCGTCTTCGCGGTTCGATTCCGATGCATCGACGACCAGTGGCAGGAGTGTTGCACTTTGCTAAGGAACACTTCTCGCGAACTCGTCCCAGATATACCAAGCGCAATTTCCACTTGTCGATTAGTCGAAAGTATTAACGTAACGACTCAAATGTCGGAAGTTGATATTGTGACTTTACAAATGGCAAATGGCACCTATGTAGGAGTGGATCCGCTGATGTCCGCCCGCAGAAGGATACTTATTTATGTACAGAGTGCATGTGCTTTCCTCTCCTCTCCCTTATCCCACCAAGTCTGCCTATAGTACTATACTATTCAGGATCGCTTAAACTTTCTAGCAGCTCCACCCATTCTAAGACGTCTTCTCTCCTTGAAGTCGGACCACTCGCAGTCACTATCGCCGTCTTCGTATCCTCTAACTGGACCTCTCTCTTCTCTTGACTTTTCGCACCATGAGTCCCAGCGAGCCTCATCCTTGGCATCCCACATAGCCTCAAAGTCATCCATCTTTTGGCGGAGTCTGGGGTAGCCAGTAACTCGACACTTGATCATGGGTCGGCCTTTGATGGTTGGTTGAGCGATGTGAGTAGTGGCGTCCGTGGTTGAGACGATGATGGCCGACTTGGTCTCGACAGCCTCGGACTTGATGAGAACTGGCTGTGTTTCGACGATGGTGGTGACAGGCATGATCTCTTCAACAGTGTCGGTCTTGATAGGAGCAGAGGATGGTTTGACGAAGGTGCTGATAGACATGAGAAGCTCGGCTTGCTCACAAATGCTGCTCTCGAGGCAACGGCGCTTGCTTGTAGAGAGGTCAAGGGCATCAGCGACATCGTAGACATGGTAGACCGCCTTGCATTTTCTCTCGAAGATGGCAAAGTCAAGACCACCATCAACCTTAAGCCATGCGCGATCTCTTCTGATGCGGATGGGGATGGGAGCAATGGAGGGCATCTTCGCGGTGTTAGAACGCGTTCCGAGACCAAGTGAACGGAATTACTTACCGGGAACTTAGAAGCCTTCTTGCTGACTGCTGGTAAGATCTTGCGGGATGCCATATCTGTGGACTACGACGATCAGTAAATGGCATTCAAATGATATTGGTCAGACTTACTGGTTCTTGAAGTGTTGTGGTATGGAGGTTGAGCATCGTCGAAGTTGAGAGTTCAAAGTCGTCGTACAAAGAGGAGTTTTTGGAGTTGCTTGAGCAGGTGGATGTGCGAAGAATTGGTTCAAGTTGCTTGTGTTGTTTGAAGCTGCAGGTCGACGATGCGGAAATAATCTGGTTGAAGAAGCTGGAAGGGAAGGGGACGAGAATTTGTATCGCTGATGGGCGCCTCGCTTAGCTTTTCACAATAGGAGGCTTTTTCTACCGCTATACTATTGTTGAAAGGTGCGGCGACGAGGTCGCAATTCACCTTCGCGGGTGCACCAGCAGCCGTGAATGAGAACAATGACATGCGCAAGCTGGGGCCCACTCTTCTGGAATCGTATTGTGCGATGCAGAATGGAGAAGACCATTCACGCAACCTTCATCAGCGTCTCTTCGACACTCCTCCAGACCGATCGATATTCGGAAATCGACTCGTGGTTGAGAACACACGTCATGATGTCGCGAAATAGCCTCATTAATTTTTGTTGTCTCCAGAGCGCACAACCATTGTCACAATTATTGGATTGAATAGAAGAAAAACACGGCGCGGATGTGTTTGTGTAACGTGGGCGTTGGGAAACTATTGTTGCACATCGCAGCCTCATGGGATTCTTCGCTTGCTAAACCGTATTTGGACTTCCCCATCCCTAATTACCATGTCAGTGCTAACAAATATATGACAATATATCCATGTACCTAAGTCGCTCTCTGGATCACTCGACGCAAGCGCTTGATTTTGGGCGTTGTTGGGATTGACGGGTTGGGTGTTCCGCTCCGATGGGTTGTTGTCAGGAGTTCACTTTCGGAGTTGTCGAAGACTGCTGTCTCTAAAGCGTGCGACAATGACTTGTGATCGAGATATGGTATTTATGAGCTGTTCTGACAATGATTGAAGGCTTCATGATAGTTGTAGTCGTCTTTTTCTTGCAGATAGTTGTTTCCGGTTATGTTGCTCCTTTTTTTGCGTTGGAGTTGTTGAAGGTTGCTGTCTGCGAAGCGTCCGATGATGTGCTTCAGAACTTCAGGTGGTCCAGTACTTATACTTATACTCATAAGTCAGTGGGAATAGTCGAAGGCTCTTTGGTAGTTGTAATCGCCTAATTTTGTTTTCGTTGCCGTTCCTCCTTTCCCTATCGAGATGGGCAATGTATGTAGAGTCAGCTGAGATTCCTTTCTCCAAAGCGTACTCTGGTTCTGAGGAGACGGAGACTAATATGTAATGAGACAGTGAACAGTGATTGATGGGTTTCAAACGGCTGTCGTCCAGCATCATGCCTGCATTGTTTACCCATGGTGTTGCTCAAAGTCCTGGTCGTCGGGGAGAGGCAAGTGTCCGAACGGCAGGATACGAATGCAGGCACTTAGGCTGCTCCTGTTATCCGGAGTCCGAGTAATATCAAGAAATAAGTTCTGTATATGAGCTTCCTCGTTGCTATCGAGATTTTTGGTTCCAGCTAAGCTCACGTTGGCGAAGGTCACCATGAGAGCGCATGATTTCAAGCACACCACACTTAGAAAATGTCTTGATATGTCTACATATCAGGACAAATCAACATTCATAGCATTGGGAAGCAATCTTTCCCTCGCTTACGCTATTTAAGCCAATTGAAATACTTCCAGCTTCTCATTTGGTTTCGCTTACCTGGCTTGCGAACTTGTGCTGCTCGAAAGGCACGAGACTTCCTTCCCTTCTATAACTCCTTCAAAAAGTGCAAATAAAATATTGCAGACTTCATCATTCTATCACTGCATTTGATCCTAAATTTGAAGCCTAGATTCAACCCTTAGCGATTCAACATCTAAGTGCAAGATCATCCAACTCAGACATCCCCATCTCCCTCCTCACCGCTTCAACACCTCACTACCACAAGCCATCCACTCATCCACTCATCCACTTCGCATTTCTTCTTCCCCGTTCCTACCCACTATGAGTACCCCTATTCCCTCCCAATAAACAACCCCCACGTCCATCTCCTCCACCTCTTAAGCGAAACTCAAATCCGCCCCCATCCAGGCTTCGCTTCACCCACGTCCTGTCCTTCCCTGCTCTCCAAATCTCAACAGCCCACAACAAAACTCTAAACCCGCTCAGATCCTCCACTCACCAGCTGTGCAATGCTGCCCAACCAATTACCACAATGCAAATGAAACACTCTTCCTGGTAGAAACTTTTGTTGCTCGTCGCACCCATTACCGGAAAATTGGGTTTCCGGCAGTCGGAAAGGAGTGTTTGTGCTGTCAGGCTGTGTCTCGCGGAAGTGGGTTCGGGACAGAGTGGGTGGGTATTTTCCGATCAGGTGAGATGGGACAGGACGGGATCATACTTTGCAGGGTCGTGAGAATATGCTGGTTACTGGCAGGCATTTCAGAATCGGAGAGGACTGGAAAATGGAGTTTATCTCGATGGAAAGCAATTCTATATTTCCTGTGAGACCATACAGCCGCAGTAGCTTCTCTGTTTGGAGCTCGTGGTCGGAAATTTGACATTTTCGGGATGTGGGGAAGGATACAGAGTATGGGTCTAACTTGAGCACCTGTAGGAGAATGGATCATGAGGTAAAAATAAACGAGAAAACGATTGGGAGACTCGACATGATTTTATTGAGATAAGATGGTGGAAAAGCACTGCCATAAACATCGAGGAAAACCGTAAGGAGCCAATGCTACTCAAGCATCTCTATGAGATATTTCCCCCGCCGATTAAATCCATCATCATCGCTTCATAACGGTCGTTTGAAACTACTTGCAGCACCTCTGATCCTCGACCTTCATCAAGAAACGTGTGAGAGACAAGATACAGAACGTATCAGTCGCGTCCCCCAACTATCACTGCCAGAAACCCTTGAAAATGCTTGCCCACCCAAGACATTTCTCACTCCAGAAGATGGCACAACTCAAGCACCATCTCCTTTGCCTAACAACACCAAATTGGCCACATTCATTACCGTAATGATGCCCCAAATGATCACCGCAAGTGTAGCAGTGATCCAATTATTCCGCATCTTTGTTCCTTCTGGTGGTGATGTTGGTCTGGGCGTAGTCGCGTCTCCTTCCTCATCATCGAAGTCCTCCGCGTTACTGGTCGTTCGTACAGTCATATACTTGTTCCTGCAAGTGAAGTAGATCAATGGTGCAGATACAAATGGCAGAACAACACTCAGTGCTACCTGAGAGCCATTCAAAGCTGCAGACAGACCTTCCCTGCCCACTGCTCCTGCGATGATGATACTTGGCGTAATAGAAATACTTCTAGTGATGAGACGTCTCATCCAAGGTGCGATCGTCCACTTCAGAGCGCCCTCTGATACCATCTGTCCCGCAATTGTACAGACAATTCCAGCGCTGATGCCGGACAAAAGGAGGGCGAGGGCGAAGATCGTACCGGCTGCGGGAGCAATGCTGTCGGAAAGCAAGTGGTAGATGCCGAAGAGATCCGCATCCTCAGCCTTGGAACCATAGAGTGAAGCTCCTGCTGTGATCAGGATGGCACTGTTGACAAATAAAGCGAAAGTGAAGAGAGACACGGCCAATTCGATGACTGAGTACTTGAGACAGAAATTTATGGCAGGAAGTGAGGGAAAGTAGTGCACTTTCTCAACACTGTCGGAGCGAATCGATTCTGGGACAATGCCGTTGTCGATATCGTACTCCTGTAGACGTGCCTGGACAATACCACTACCAAGGTATAGACTATGTGGCATAACGGTTGCACCTAAGATTCCGCAGGCTTGGTACAGACTAGGCGATATCAGTCACCGCATTTTGAGATTTGAAGAAGCACTCACCCTTTCGACTCGACGATGGCAGAATTTGGAAGATATCCGCGAAAGACATCGCCGACAGGAGTATCCTCGATAAGGCTAAGTTGGATGCAGAAGCATATCACAACACCAAGAACAAGGGCCACCACAAACATCTCGAATGCTCGAAGCCCCTTCATGGACCCATTCGGCTTATAAAAAAGCAGAATGAGAAGCACATCGACAATTGACAGTGCACATCCTGCGACTAAGGGGATCTGAGGAATCAAAAGATTGATTGCAATAGCTGTGCCGATAACTTCAGCAATATCGGTAGCAATAATCTGTCCAACGTCAGCAGTGAACCCCAGCATTTCTGAAAACAACTCACAGCTCCCTCAGCCATCACATAGAGGAAGTAATTCATCCATCGAGGAAGAAATTCTCTACATGCTTCCGCTAGATTGAGTCCACTGACACTCCCAAGCTTGATGCACAAGCTCTGTAGGAAAATGGCAAAGATGTTCGACATCAGAACGATGAAGAGCAATCTGAACCGGTACGTAGCACCAGCAGCTACATCGGTCGAGTAATTTCCAGGATCGATGTAAGCCACTGAAATCTACAGGATCGTAATCAGTAGAGCTCATATGAACAACTGAAAAGTAACATACCATGAAACCAGGACCAACAAACTTTCCATAAGTCGTGACCCCTTTTCGAATTTTCATGAAAATTTTCATTGGGAAAGGAGCATCGGCCCCAATCCCAATCCCATTCCCACCCCCTCTCCCACCAGCACCAGCATCCCCATCAACAACATCGAGAGCGACCGTTCCAGGACCGCTTCCTATGACGTTGCTCTGCTGGCCCACCCCCTTCGTCACCACCACCTCCCCTCCCTTGGGCCCCTTCGCATCATCGTCCGGCACATGGTCGACCTCACTCTTAATCTCGTTAGTCGCTATCCTCCTCAGTTCTCGTGCATTGGCGATCCCATTGAGATCCTCTCTGGTCGTCAGATCCGCCGACAGAGAGCTGGGGTTCTGGTTGAAGCCGTCTCCCTCTGGCTCTTCGGTACGGGAAGGGCAATTCATAGTGGCGAAGTCGAAGTCTTAAGATCTCAAAATTTTCAGCTTCGAGCCCAGAATTTTTGAAGGATGGAAGTGGGGGAAAGAACCTGTTATGTATTGCGAGCTATTTGCTCTTCTGGTAAAACACGAATCCGGGGAAGGGGCTAGGATCGGGATTGGCGGTCTAGAAGACTTTCGGGTGCGGTTTCGCCCGGTACGAAGGGGAAGCGACAAATCAGCTGTGAGATGCTTCCCGGTCGATCATCAATGACTACCGAGCCATGACATCGTCATTCATTCTTTGATACTTTGGTTCGTTTCGATGATTGCAACTTAGAAGACATTTTACCCAGAGACAGCTCACTGTGAATGCGGGATGTAGTCATTCTCCAGTACGGATTTACTGATGTTGTCAGCTGGTTTGCTTTTCTCTCGTCTTCGCCAGCGATCAAACCTTTTCAACCTTACAGTCCAGGCGACACTCCCTGTTCAAGAATTGAGGACTGAGTAGCTTGTGTGGCTTGTGTAGGATACGATAACACTTCTTCTACGCTACTCGCTGGCTATGCTCTACCAGTTCTTACCCTTGGCTGTTCACGGCTTGACAAGATGCCGTTGATGAGCCGCGATAGGTCATCGTGAAAAGCCTCATAGGACGGGAACGATAGCACGGACATCCGTTATACGTCGGCTCACCTAGTTCCCGAAATGCCATTCTGAATTGTCCCTTTGTGACACTATGACAAGGAATGTCAAGGTAAACAAGTCATTTGACTGGATCGATAAGCTTGTGTAGTCTGAAGACTTTTCATCTACTGCTGTACCATCCTCCATCTTCCCGGTTCAGCGAGCAAACCAGGGCTTCACTTACAGCAAACACAGATATAAGTACTTATTCTGGGAATAGAAGACAGATGTTTCGACGTACGATGTCTATTACGTCGTCGGAGAGAAGTCTAGGAAACATGATCTTGGAAATATTGAAAGATTTCAGTTGGCTCCAAAGCAGAAATGCCGACCAGCCAGACTCATAATTCTGGACAGCTTCATTGGACAGCCACAAAAGCCTCTGGCCTCGGTATTCCAGCAGATGCACCATTCGACAATGGCCCCATTCAAAGCCGCAGGAATAATAAATATATCGTCCGGCCCACCTCACTGCCGGCAGGACTGCATATTGTCGGTGAGCCATCAGCCCTGCAAACACCTCACGGAGAAAACCCAGTTGCCAATGTACTTGGCACATAGAACGGATAGTCCGTGACTCAAGAGCCATGCTGTATGCAAAAATATTTTTGTGGTTTCCATTCATGTAACCTATTGATATGCATCCGTATCATGTTAGGCCACCAAAATATGAATGAAGTCTTCCCCCATGGAAGACGGACACCTGCCCATGCAACGCCTCGCAAATAACGACTATCAAATACACAGGATTTTATCGCCTCGATATGCCTGAAATCTCAAATAAGCCCCAGACCGCGACTAATCTATTTGGGGTCGGACTGGTCCAAATTCATGTAAAGCTTTTGAAGAGCCTTCTTCTCACGACCGTCAGACTCGAGCACTGTAACCCAGTCTCGGATCTGAATGCCCACACCTCGTTCTTTATCCTCCCTCCATTGTCCAAGTCGTCTGGCACCTTCGACCGTCAACTTCTCAGGAGGGGCATTAATTGGACCACTACCAGGCGTTCCAGGGAGACCTTGAGTGTTGATACGTCCTGGGGTGCTTGCCCCACTACCACCACCCCCAGGTGCGCCGCCTGTCATCCAGCTGTACTTCTTCTTCTTTCCGAACAAGCCTCCACCACCGCCCAAGAACTGCGCGGTTGTAGTGTTGGCAGCTGCATGGTTCGCAGCTTCGTTGACCTTCGCTGCAGCATTCTTCTTCTGCTCTTTCTTCGTCGGAGCCTTCTCGACGGAGTCAGGGGCAACCGAGCCTGGCGTGCCAGGAATGATTGAGCCTTGTCTAGACGCACCATCTCCTGCTGCGCGAGCCAAACGCTTACGTAGCCGTGCCTCTTCCTGGTCACGTTCTTTTACTGCCGACGCACGCAATGCACTGACAACTTCGTTGGTGATTTTGATAGGAGCAGTAGGAGTCTTAGAAGTCTCTGAAATTGGGGTTGGCAGCTTAGCAGCGGAGCCTGAAGCAAGTTAGCATATAGTTTGATAAAAGAATCGAGTTCCCCGTACGGTTTAGTGGGTTAGAGTGCGGGCTGACTGCACTCTCCCATCCGCTCCGAGGGCCGCCATCAGTGACATTGGTATCGGCATTGCTAGGAGCCGCAGCGTCAACCCACTCCTCGGGAATGATGCCGTGAGAGCCAGTCTGGCGTCCTTTTGCAAGTTTGACAGCATCCTCAACAAGCCCTCGCAATCTATGCTTCGTTGCAATCGACATGAGCGCGACTTGATCAACGAGCATAGTGTCAATCGGAAGAAAGGTACCGTTGGTAGCCAAGAACGTATTCTCTGGGCCAACTCGGGTCTGCACTTGAACACCACGCTGATTGAAGTTTTCTGGTAGCTTCATCGTCCCCATCATTCCACCCTTGTCGACATTCAAGGATAGTCCATTCTCGCGAGCAATCTTTCCCATCTTGGCTTGAATAACCTGAACTATAAGGAATGGATTGCTGAGCTCACGTTGCCGGGACGCAGCAAGGTTGGCAGCTGCATTTTTCCAAGCCTGATCTGCTATCTTCTTGTTGAACTCATCTTGCGAGCTCGAATTAACTTTGTCGGCAGCAGCATTCGCAGGTCCAGCACCGAAGAACGAAGCTTCATCTCCTGGTGGGAATTGCGTGAAGCTATGCCCAGAGGAGATATTGCCAGACTGGGAACCAGATAACTGAGAGTTGAAAGAATTGTTATACAGCTGGAAAGTGTATTGTAACCCCTCTTCTTCTCGTAGATCGATACCCGTGCCCCCAAGAACATCCATCACATCAACTCCGTCCTCCTTTGGCTTTTCTACAGGCTTCGAAGGGGGACCCATCGTGCCTTGATTTTGATTTGGCTGCGACATTTGGCCTTGGTGAGGTTGCGTCGGTGGTTGGGCTTGCCCATAATTGCCGAAGTCTGGTCTCGGACTTGTATGAAGGGAATTGGCGAAGCTAACAGAGCTTTGAAAGTGAGGCTGATGGTTGGTTTGATGGTTGGGTGGCTGATTAGATTGGTGGTTAGGTTGCGACTGTGGGAGAGTGAGAGTGGGTGTAGTGTGTCCGTTCGAGTATGGTGTGTTGTAGACACCCTGTGGAATTCCTACTGTCGAGAAATGAGGCGAAGCTGTTGCGGACGAGGGCGCCGATGCTCCTGGACTCATGGCATATGGTGACTGAACGTATGGAGAGCTTGGCTGTGAGGATGGATTTGGAGACAATCGTTGCCTCTTGTTCGGTGGCATGCCAAACTGCTGTTGGGCGCCAGGGGAAGCCGCGTTCTGCGGAGGCGAATATGACCTCGGAGGCATCGGATACTGCTGCTGTGGTTGCGCCATGGTGGCAGAGGAGTTCGTGGTCGGAATATGCTTTCTTCAAATCTCCTTCACAAGGCAGGCGCAAAGCCCGCTGTCCTCCTGAGAGCTCGACCCATGCGCGAGCAAAGGTTCTCCAGTATCAAATATGCGGTCTTTGGATGGTACACCACGGTCTTGGGTCTGTTGTTGTCTGGCTCGTTGTCGTGAGCTCGCTGGAGTCGTTGTAATAAAGGTGAGGATGGCAAAGAAGACGATGTTCGCTCCCTCGAAATCGCGTCGATGGTCACGTGTGATTTCGCGCTAAGCTAATTAAGATTGGCAGCACAGGGCAAAGTACCTTCATTCACCTCCGGAATTCTTCAACGGGAGCGAATACACATTTACCGATCCATGGCCCCAGGAGCTCAGCATACCTCGAGCCGATAGCGATGCATAACAGTTGATCGCGACGCACTGCGACAGGGCGATTACTTGAATAAAGATCACAGAATACCGGGGAAGGGACCGCTACGGACAAGCCTCAATATGGCTTCCAAGCGCAAAGCAGCAGCAATGGCGCCTCCAGCTGTGGAAGAGCCGGTAGATCCTGCTGATGAGCTGATGTTTCTTTGCCTAGGTGGTGGTAACGAAGTTGGAAGATCATGTCACATCATCCAGTACAAGGGCAAGACCGTTATGGTAGGATCAGATTCCTGCCCGTTAAGCCGCTGTGCTAATAATGCTATAGCTGGATGCTGGCCAACACGCAGGCTACGAAGGTCTTGCGTCTCTCCCGTTCTACGATGATTTCGATTTGAGCACCGTTGACGTTCTTCTGATCAGCCAGTAAGCGCATACTTTCCTATATTTGATATGCGGTGGAGGTACTTTTTTGTCTGAACATAGACCACTCCGTTTGTCTATGTCTGCGACTGGGATTTTTCGGCCCTTTTCCATATTCTACAAGTCAACATGTATACGAGAATCAATACAAAACATTTATCACATTGCAAATGCATGGTCTTGATTCTGTGAAGATGACCCACATTTGAATATATGTTTGTACATAGTACACCTTCCTTCGTTTGACTTGCCTTTGTTTTCCGAGAAGTATTCTGGCTGATAGATATTCCAGTTTCCATGTGGACCATGCAGCTTCTTTACCTTATGTATTGGCAAAGACCAACTTCAAAGGCCGGGTCTTCATGACACATCCTACAAAAGCCATCTACAAATGGCTCATCCAAGATAGTATTCGAGTTGGCGGTGCCTCGTCGGATACCAAAGGCCAACCTGTCTACACAGAAGCCGACCATCTCTCTACCTTCCCCATGATCGAAGCCATTGACTACCATACTACCCACACCATCTCGTCTATCAGAATTACACCATACCCTGCTGGCCATGTCCTTGGAGCCGCCATGTTCCTGATAGAAATCGCTGGTCTTAAGATCTTCTTCACAGGAGATTACTCTCGGGAAGACGATCGACATTTAGTGTCTGCTGAGGTCCCGAAAGGCGTCAAAATCGATGTTCTGATCACCGAATCAACCTATGGCATCGCCTCGCATGTTCCCCGCGTAGAGCGAGAACAGCAGCTTATGGGATCTATCACAGGCATTTTGAACCGGGGAGGCAGAGTTCTGATGCCTGTATTCGCTCTTGGAAGAGCTCAAGAACTCCTCTTGATTTTAGACGAGTACTGGACTCTCCACCCAGAATTCCAGAAGATCCCGATTTACTATGCTAGTAACTTGGCCAGAAAGTGTATGCTGGTCTACCAAACTTACGTCGGCGCGATGAACGACAATATCAAACGACTCTTCCGGGAAAGAATGGCCGAAGCAGAAGCTAACTCGGATACTGCTTCGAAAGGAGGACCCTGGGATTTCAAATACATCCGATCGCTGAAGAATCTGGACCGCTTCGATGATGTTGGCGGTTGTGTCATGCTTGCTAGTCCTGGTATGCTACAAAACGGTGTGAGCAGAGAACTTCTGGAGAGATGGGCTCCCAGTGATAAGAATGGTGTCGTTATCACCGGTTACAGCGTTGAGGGAACCATGGCAAAAGAGATCATGAAAGAGCCAGAACAGATTCAGGCTATCATGTCTCGCAACACTGGTGGTGCAAGGCGAGGTCCGGGCTTACCAGATGCTGAGAAAGTGATGATACCTCGAAGATGCAGTGTTCAAGAATACTCATTCGCTGCACATGTTGATGGAGTTGAGAATCGAGAATTCATCGAAGAAGTCGCAGCTCCTGTTGTGGTATGTTGGCCATTCTAGTGCGAAATGACAATGCTAATGTACCACAGATTCTCGTCCATGGTGAGGTACACAACATGATGCGTCTGAAATCGAAGTTACTGTCTCTGAATGCCGACAAAACAAACAAGGTTAAAGTCTTCAGTCCTCGAAATTGCGAAGAGCTTCGAATTCCATTTAAAGCAGACAAGACAGCGAAGGTCGTGGGCAAGCTAGCAGCGAATCCTCCTCCAACGGCTGATGGAAGCCAATCGCAACTCATGACTGGCGTCCTGGTCCAGAATGACTTCAAGATGTCGCTTATGGCACCAGAAGATCTAAGAGAGTATGCTGGCCTGACGACGACCATCATTACATGCAAGCAACGCATGACTCTCAGCGCTGCAGGTATTGAGTTGATCAGATGGGCTTTGGAAGGTACATTCGGTAGTATCGATGTATTACCAGAGAGCAGATCTAAGGATAAGGCAAATGGCGATACACACATGAATGGCTCGTCAGAAGATGCAGATGAGGAGATCTCGAGCCAGACTACCGCATACCTAGTCATGGGATGTGTTACCGTTCGGCATCGAAACAACGGTGAGGTAGAACTGGAGTGGGAAGGTAACATGCTGAACGATGGTATTGCCGATGCAGTCATGGCTGTGCTGTTTTCGGTGGAAAGTAGTCCAGCTGCAGTAAAACGTGAGCATTCTCTGCTACTTTCACATCAACTAAACTAATCTTTCACAGAATCCTCAAGCAAGCACTCCCATTCTCATGAGCTTCCAACTCGGAACTTACACGCAAACCTCTCTCCTACCGAAAGACTAGAGCGCCTATTCATGTTCTTGGAAGCGCAATTCGGCGCCGAGAATGTCACACCAATCGCAGTCCCGAAATTGTCTGTGAAGGGAGCTGTTGGATCCCCGTCTGCCATCAAGGAAGATGAAGATGGAGCTTCTGAGGGTTCCGAGGAGGAGGATAGGGAGCTCGAGGCCCTCCAAAGAAAGGAGATTGAGAGACTGCATAAGATTGGAATCCCAGTCCCAGGAGTAGAGATCAAGGTCAACAATGCCGTGGCCAAGGTCTGGCTGGAGGATCTGGAGGTTGAGGGTGCAAGTCGAGTTTTGGTCGAGAGAGTACGGACTGTCGTAGAGAGGGCAGTCGAGGTCACAGCGCCTCTATGGGTGTGAAAAGCCTTTCGAAAAAGACTCTACTCTATTCTGTCGCTGGGAGGTCGTTTAGGAGTCAATACAGAGGTATTTCATTGACATGTGCTCCTCGCCAAGGTTGGGAATTAAAAGGAGCATAGTTCGGGGCATGGAGTAACTTGGTACTACCTACAGGGCTTCGGACGGCCTGCGTTGTAACAACAAAAATGAACACAAAATCGGCTATCACTATAGCAGCCTGACTCGTTCAGACGTATGCTGATCGTACTAATCATTGATACCCTGAATCATTGAACTGCATCTCCCTACACAAATCACTGAATAGCATCTTTTCAGACCTATCATCCATCCACCGCCTTGTCGGAACGTCATTATGCATCCCATATCTTGATTCAACCTTCATCACATGCATTGATCTTCCGCCCTCATCCCAAATCAAGCTTGAATAGCTTCAAAATCCGCCTCACTCCGGGGTTCTCCCAGTTTTAAACTTTCCACACCGACCTGCATCAGACCCCTGAAGCCTGCTAGCGCCTCGGGCCGGAGGTGGTTGTGCTGTGTGGCTGGCCAGCGCAGCATCGGATGGCGGGGGATGTGGAGGTTGTCTCGTGAGCCTCGACCTTCGCCCCATGACAGCTTCCCACACCATAAAACCAAACTCCTCTCCTCATCCAAACAATCCACGAAGTCTCGTCCAATACTTTCTGTCAACTTCACATACAACAGCCATCCGCTTTGCCAATATCTTCTCCCAATTCTCGGTTCAGCAATACTACAATACCACAAGCGCCATGCCGTTCTCCGCAAACTGGCAAGAGAAGCGCGTGCATCTCTGCGTGCTCGCTGCTCTGTCCGTCACGATTATGCTATTCACAGGCGTACATCTACGACATATGATACCCACGAGACAGAATTGGAGACATCATACATTGGACTGCAATTCCTTCTATGCTTCGGACATCGTGGAATGTGCACATGCACCAAAGATGGATGATCACAACGCGGGGAAGGAGGACTGGCTTTGAGAGGCTGTGTGGAATGGGAGGATATCTTTCGATTGGAACATCATACTGGACAGTGAGATTAGATGGAAGGTTTGGATTCGATTATGTGAGGACTTGGAAGAGGCGCACCCGGTGACACACCAAAGTTGTTTTGCAACCGACATCTTGTGGAACAACACGCCCTTCTACACGGCAGGTTGGAACAGCAGACGACATCGACCAACGAGATCCGAAGCAGATATAGACTCCAAACAGACATGGAGGACCACAGTGGTAGCAGACCTCCCACGACTAATGCTTCACTGCGTACGTTCCACCTATTACCTGCCCTCGCTACGATGCTGGGCCTTCATAGTCCAGCTTCGAGCTTTCGGACCCTCAGAAAGAAAGGAGGAACTTCTCGGAAAGGCAGGAGAGTCTTTGAGCCCAAAGGACACCATACGTGCCCCAAGAGCTGCAGCGGGTGGATCATAGGCTCATTGGAATATGAAATGCCCTTGCCGAGATGGAACGAGGAAAATGCTTGACTCATTATGTGGAAAATCATGGCTCGATTGTAATCACAGCGGCAATTAGAAGGAACAAAATATAATACCGTCAGCGAGTAGATATGAAGAAGGTCAAATAGCGTGTCATTAATCAAGAGCCGCTGCGAGAATCGTCATCTTCCCTTGTCATCCAGATTCATATTTCACGTGTGCAAATCTATTTATGTTCTCATGAGTCCTGCCCAGTGGTAAAAATTCATCATACTGCTGTCTCGATTCTCATTTGAGAATATGCTGCGAGAATCTCGCGCAGAAAGGCAGGCGCTGAACGGAATAGTTTTCGTTCTTCATAACCAGGACTGAACCCGTTGACAGTAAAAGTCTCCTGTCTTCTGAAGCAGTCGAATGAATACAGACTTCCAAGGGAGAGGCCAAAGAGTAATTTAGCAACAATCCTCTGTTACTACGCCACAAGTGCTCAGACATTGCACAACCAAGTTCTACGGAGTAACAATGCTGCTGCTCTTTCTGTGGAAAAATACCTCATTCTGATCTGAGAATCTCACACGCTTTCTCGGGCTCTCGTCGTCGGGTTTCTCCATGTCGTCCACATTTCTAGCAGTATGAGAGCCACGCACATTAGCATTAGTCTCAGCCTTGATCGATATGCTTGGTCCAACTGTGTTGTCTCCTGCAAGTCGAGTCAGCAAACTGTGGCAAGTTCAAAGAAGAGCTTCTTTACCTGAAGAGTTCGTCACCTCCAAACTTCGAATCGCCTTATGTATGTCCTCATCAGACGATATCTCCATCTCACCAGGCTGATTCTCCTCCTCACCTTGGCGAACCCCGTGCCGGTGTTTTGTTACCCGCATCCTCGCGTAAACATCGACAGATATGGCACAAAACACAGCCAAGTCGCAGGGCTTGCTCGATCTTTCAGTGCAATGGTATCTGTGGTGAGTGCGGCACCAGAGATGAGCACCGGGAAGAGGACTGTTCTCGAGATTTGAGCGTTTGTGACAGGTACTGTCGCACCGTAGTGCTAAGATATCGCCTTCAGGTCCGAAATGGATGCCGGGCAATGTGACGTCCAACATTGCGTCTCCATAAATCGAGTTCGGAGCTTGGTCGTCTGGATTATCCTTCAATGCTGTCGATTTGTGAACAAGTGTTTTGTCATTCTCCTGTGTATTTGGCTCTCCATTATCATTCGTGTCTTCAAGCGGTAGCGGTGCCACTTTGTTGACCGGAGTGTCCTTTGATCGTCGTGGAGCAGCAGTAATCTCTTCCTCGGAAGAAGTCTGAACATGTCCGCTGAACCTTGACGATTCCTTCAGTGATTTCATATCAACTGCATTATTGATCTTCTTGGATTTCGGTTTGTTATAGCCCTTTCCGACACGCTTGAAGCTCTTGACAATCTTCAGACCTGATGCATCGCCATAGTATTCCGGGCTGAAGTGTTCTTTCATATTGCTAAGTTTAGTTCCGTCTGATCCATTCATGGTGTTGGATTTCGCCATTGGAGAGGGACGCTGATAGAATTCGGTCTGGTAATGAAGCGACTGTGTGACAATAATTGATGCGAGTATACATATGTTCTGGGATCTGGACTCTGGAATGTCTAGGATTCGTGCTTCGTGATACGCAAGAGAGAAGTTCGTTACCGATGCTCTGTCGAAGGCGGAAAGCGCCACCAGGGGTTTGAGATGGGAAAGTCTGCTCATCTGGCAAGAACAGCTAGGAGGAGGCGCACTTTCCCTTGCTGAACATGTCTTGAACCACTACAGCGAAATTTTCTTGACAAGTTTTCCGGTTCAAGTTGATTCTGCTAGTTATCATACAGGCAGGTCATGAAGAATTGAAAGCACAATGTAGGTTCGCTTAATCTCCATGTGTCAACAATACAGGCCCATGCAGAAAACCCAAGAATTCGGCCACCAGGCTTCGTCCCTCGAAAGTGAGACTCATGACAAGACAAGAATTATTATTGAAAGTCTCCAACACTCCGAGATTTGGTGGCTCTGGCTTGCCAGATCCGCAGCAGCAGTTGCCGCTTCCTGGACGCTTGTTGCTGTCCTTCACGAGTCGTTGACATTTGCTTTGGCTTTCTTCTCACGACCTCCTGCAGGATATGTTCTCTGGCGCTTCTTACCAGCTATATTTACCGCGGGAGCTTTGGCTTTGGCAGACTTTACGGGCTGTTTCTTCTTTTTTGGTGCTGCTAGTTTATTACCTCCATGTCAGCACCACGCTTTTCACATCTGCGGGATACGAAGTAAAATGACTAGTGGGCAATAATGAGTACTGACCTGCTTCTTTATCTTCGCCAGGCTGGCTAGTCTCTGCATTTTCATCTAGTTCCGCCTGTTCTCTGGCGCTTGCCGCCATTTTGCCTTTCGCAGGCGCCTTTCCACCAGTAGACTTCTTGTTTTCCTCCAGCCTTCGCAGACCGTATCTTCCTCCACCTCTTGCAGCATTTGGCTGTCCATCATTGGTTGGATCAATGTTCGGATGGCATCTGCATCGGAGTCGGGGTGATTCTCGATGTTCTTGTTGTTACCTTTCTTCTGCCTCGGTTCCTTTATCTTTCCTTGGTGGAACTTTCGAAAATCTGTCATGTGTTGTCGATGCCAACCGGCACTGGCACCCCTGACCTTCGTGCCAAAAAAAATCATCGGCTTGCCAACCATCATAGGTTTTCATCTTGTGATGATTCCAGGCATGATCCCTCCAAACTTCTTTGTATATTTCCAAAGCATCTTCGACGGGGGTGTGCTCGGCGTTGAACTCGTTCTCTCCTTCGCCACAGAATCCACATCTTAGAACGGGAAAGTCTTGCGCAGCATGGACAGCAAGCTCGTGGACCTTGATACCATCCGTCGTGATACTTTTCGATGCTGCATGCAAAGCTGCTCTTGATGCTTGTCGTGATGGTCCGGCCTCTGATCTGTCAAGCTCATCCTCATCTGCTACGACAGAACTGTCTTCCTCGCTGTCGTCGGATACCGGCACATTGTTGTAGTGCGCTCTTAATCTGCGAATAACATATTTATATCTCTCCGCCTTTCTCAACGTCTTCTTAGCCCGCTCCGCTCGCTTATGCTTCTCATCAAGTTCATCCTTCTCTCTGCATCTTCTCGACAGCTTCTGCGTCTTCGTCCACATGCTTGTCCTTGTTTCCTTGATCGGCTTCGTACTGAAACCTTGAGAAAAGGTTGTTGAATCCTGAGGCTTCATCCGCAGAGTTGAGAGGTTCTTCCCTGTCACGCTCTCCATGGTCCGACATGCTGATAGGCTACTTCAAGTTTAGGATGCTGGTGTACCATTGGGAACTTGGGCAAACTTTTGAGAAGATAATTTACTTTACTTAAGGTAATGGGCTGTCTATTCAAGAAGAAGGTTAAAAGGCGAGTGGTCGCTCTCGATCAACTTCGGCGAGAGCCGCTCGATCTATTGGAAAGTGGTAGATCCGACACCCGAATACTCTCTTCAGCAAGCAACAAAGCCTAACATACCCTTCAGTACTATATCCCATAGTTAATGTCTAGAAACTTGCATGGCCTTCCCCAGAATCGTCCAGCAACATAGAGCGCCAATCAGAAAAGGAAAGAAATCCAAGGTTTGACAAGCTAACTTTCTAGGATTCCCAGAAACACTATATTGTCTCAGAAAGAGTCCTGTAAGAACCAGGCGATGTGACTAGTCAACTCTGGATCCTCTTTCCCATATCTTTGAGTCTCTCACATCAATTAGGTATGACTGAAGAAGCTCGGCTAAAAAAGGCGAACCAAAACAGCACGGCGCATTGGTGAAGAATTACCGGATGCACGACCTTTTCAGCCCATGATCGGTCAGAACTAGGGATCGAGTGCTTCCGGTCTCCACCCTGGGCATACTCAGCCTAATATTAACGGGGAGCACTCGAGGGAAGCTCGATAAATGCTGTTGCTCGCACACCTCTTCACGAAACAAGTACCAACTCGACAAGACTGGCATCCTCACCATCAATACGAAGAGATCCTCCTATTGGAGAAGAGAACCAAGCAGAGCCGAAGCGTGTGCGACTCGGATGATTTAAGGCCCTTCGTGTCAGATTTTGAGCTTCTGCTGCGGTTTTTGTGTATTATTGCCCAGTCACGTATCTATTGTTATTGATCCAGGATGCACATTTCTTGGCAAATTTACGAAATCAAAACTTCAATTGACGTCTGAAACCGTAGATTGAAAGCACAGCAAGATCTTCTTGATGCCAAGGCGGGACTTGGAAGCCATGCGCATATCGATTACAACGGTTGTACGCTTATTCGGGTCAGGAGATTATAAGATGACAGGGAGTGTATCTAGTGGATTGGTACCATCATGAGTCTAGGGTACAAGGTCAAAGCAAACGACAGTGATGGAACACAAACGAGCTGCAAAGGTTGTAGCACAATCGCCGACCAGGAAGCGATTTACTAAGCCAGGCCCTTTGGTGGCTGTCCAACTTTTTGTCACCTCTTCCTATCTTCCCGAGGGTAGAATCACTTACTGTCCAATTCCACCAGGTGTGCTTCTCATTCCTTCTCTAACTGCTTTCTTCCTTGATCAAGTCTGTTCTAAAGCTCGCTGGGACCTTCTCTCCATACGGGTGGTTGACGAACTAGGCTTGGTGGACCATTCCTGGATATTTCATTCTAGGACCGCCAAAATAAGGAGCTTTAAATGTCAACAATCATTCGGCAGCGCGCGTCTTTTCTCTCCCAGGCTGGTGCTTTGTGGAAGATGGTGGAGTTAGACTGGGTTTGCTTTGCCGGCCGCGATAACTATCCCTGCGTGAGGCTGGGGCGTCTCGCTTGCTGGGTCAGTCATCGTAGTTGTGTTGCGTCTTGTCTCCGAGCGTCCTAGATGCAGTCAAACGTGATGCCAGGTAGAAATGCTGCTGCAGCAGTCGCTTACCTGTCACTCTTTCATCAACTTTTTGGAGTTTTGATGGCTCTTAAACCATCCTGAAATTGCATCGCTGATAGGAATGCCGAATTTGTCAACAATCTGGTCCTTTGTGAGATTTTCGCCAGGTTTATGGCTTTGCCAATGGTCGTTCAAATACTGGTGAAGTTTAGCTCTGTCCAGATTTGCTTCTGAGGACACAGAGGCGCACTTGGGACGTTTCAGAACATAAAATGTGAAGTTCTCGTGATCAGGACCCTTGTTAGCTCCGTTTCGGACTACCACCTCAAAGAGACGTATATCCACAGTCTGTAATGTTGCTCTTGGTGGGCTCTACTCTGGACTTGGTACTGCCCTTAGTGGTAGTATTTCTTCAATCTTGTTCGAATTCCGTTGCGCTGCCTCGTTGTGGCTCTCATGTTCTCTGGCCCTGGCCACAATTTGGAATGCCTGGATTTGGATTTGAGGTGTCCTCTCGCGGGCCGTTCTATCCTCCTCTTGAGACGATACGTCCACTGGCAAGCGAGGTCGATCAACCGGATTGTCAGACGGACCAGAGGGAGTTGACTGGAAGGCATGGGCTGTCTAGGAGACTGGGACACGAAAAGCTCATTTTCTCCATCGTCTTCAGCAACTCTCTGAACTCCAACTTCGGCATCATTGAGCCATCTTGGGAGCTTTCTCTCCTGTCGAGTCTTCGATAGGAATCTGAGTAAACTTGCTCCTTTAAATATAGCAGTGCCAGTCGGATGACCTGGGTCCTTCTCATTCGTGGACCAAAAGCTGCGTAGCAAATCTATTAAGAGCGCCTGATCAGAGGTTAGCAAGTAAATATGCTACTTTCAATGGAGTGTCTCTATAATAATAGTCCAAGAAGAATAATGCAGTTGGCGGCTAAAGATGAAGATGGCGAGGACAAAGCAAGAAAGCAAGTAGGAACCATCTTGTAACAATCAACGCCAAGTGGCGCTCGATTACAGAGGAAGTTACGATTTGTGGAAGCTCGCTCAAATGTGTTATTTGGGAAAGGGTCACTCCTGCCAATTCATTTCCCACGCAGCTTTTCGATCGAGTAGCAGAGTGGCACTTGCCATTTCGCTTTGGCATGAAGCCGATCTCAGAGGACACCGTGAGTACGCTAGGTACCGGTATGTTCGTATAGCAAACCCCTGTTCAATACAGCTCATCAATAAACAACGACACCAAACTCTGTTCAGGCCATGCTCGAGGTATTATGAGAAAGTCGAGTTACCGTCAAGTCCTTTAAGTTCCATCAGAGTCCCCACAGAACGACGGATTTCCCTTTCGATATCTATAGATATATTAAGAGGGCTCTGGGTGAGTGCGAGACTTACTGGGCGCGCTCGCTGTATCTCGCATTGCTTTCAATCCCTCCTTCTAATCACTCCCCCGTCGAACTTTGTTTCCTCGCGCCCGCAGCTGCTCTGGTCGGTCTTCTTGTAGTTCCTGCTGCACCTCTGGTTCTACCAGTTCCAAATGCTGATTTAACAGCGTTGGCTCTCGCTTCCCCTACCTTTCCCAGCACCTCCTTCTTCATAGAACCCGCTGAATGGCCAGTCTCTGGAATCTATCACAGTTTAAGTCGCAAATTGGAGTTTATCGAATCTCCATTCTCTTGAAGGCCATGCTTATAGCCAGATCCAAGCCTCTATTCATCCCAATATACATCAAAGAACCGTTGGGCTCCACGCCATGCCATACCAGGCACCCTGATACCCATTCCCCAGCCTTCTGCGCCAAATCCTTGAATCGACCCTTCTACACCCTCTATCCCTAATCACCAGAATCCAATCCCATCGTTCCCTGCGTCGCCTCTATATTGCTGGGATAAAGTACAGTTATAAAATGCATCCAATCGTTGCCATTTCTTCAAGCCCATCTGCCTAGAACAGCCATAAGGCCCGCTCCAAGACACATGCAGCCATAAGCGAACAGCATCATCTTGATAGAGCTCTTGCGCATCTCCGGGTTGAACATAAATTCATGAGCCATCAATTCCACCAAGCCAGTGTAAATCAGAATTCCGGCACTGATCGCATCGAAAACACCTTGCACAATGAGCGTTCGTGCGCTTCCTGGCTCGAAGCTACTACGCACGCCGAGACCAATGGCAATCGCGATGGGTGTGGTGAGGCCGAAAGCTACTCCCATTGCCCAAGGTAGCCAGCTCTTGCTTTTGGGCCAAGCCGCAGTCGCTAATCGAGAACCCAGACCAAGACCTTCGAACGTTTGATGGAATGAGAGCACGATATAGAGGACATTAAACTCGGATCCTGCGACAGCGAGAGTGAGACCGATGAATATCGAGTGGAAGATCACACCGAACTCGAGGATGAAGAGTCCGGTCATCTGGGCTGCAAAATGTTCGTCATCATCAGAATGGGACCGGCTATGTCCGAGATGATCTTGACCTCCTGGAGGGTAGCTGAAATCATCTTCTCGTCCTGGTACACGTCCATTGGAAATTACTCTCGATGCGCCCTCGCCGACATTCACGTTGTTGACAGTCGTATCTGCACCATTATGCCCATGGCCACTGGATGCTATATAAAGGTCAGCAACAGAACTCAAAGTTGACCACGGCATCAATTCCGGATTTCAGTACTTCATGAGCTCATTCGATTACAATCTCCACTTCACAGACGAAAGGGAAATAGTACATACCTTTCTTTAAAGTAACGTCCGAGACGCCATACTTCTCAGTATCCCGCAAAAGATCCTTCGCCGGATCAATGGTCTCGCTTTCGTGCTCGTGTGCCCCAAATACATCAAATCTAGATGCCATCAATTCAATGAAGAACATAGTGAAGATGGTCATTAGCGCAATTCCTTCAGCCCAGCTGTAATCCGTAATCGGTCCGGTCAGACAGGGCGATTGAAGCGCTTCTGTGGCTGGTGCCATAAGCTATTTCCCGTCAGTATTGCTTCTCTTGGTCGACAGGATTGGTTTGCCGGTTATGAAGAACAGCCGAGCCAGAGCAACTCACATGTATGAATGCCGTAGCAATAATTACTCCCGAACCAAAATACTTCGCAATGAAGAATGCTACAGGAGGGACATGCATGCGCTTTGTTCTCGCAAGGATAATTGGCAACAGGGCGCCTATGTAAGTAGCATTAGCAGTGCATTTACAAAGCCAGACCGTACCATAGAACAAACATACCCAACATAGACCCAAACCCTATCACAAAGATGGAGGATATGCGCAGTCCCATACGGCCATCATACTCGTTGCCATTGTCGCAAGATACCTCGACGGAGGGTTCCGACATGATAGTTTATACACTTCTGTACTCCTGCTCTACCACTTCCAGTCCCGGTCGCCAATCTGCAAGCTCTATATACCGAGCGATAAATCTGCCAATTGTATTCGCAAACCAATGTATCGCAGGGCTTATCGGACAGAAGGTGACTCGAGGGGAGGGGGGGGTCTGAGAAGCGAACGGCCACAACAGTTGCAGTTTCCGCCAGTCGAAAGAGATGTTGATTCTATGAGGCGGGGTGATGAATTCGCGGGAAAGTTCTTGCTGTGGAGAAGTGCCGTTGATGCTAGAGTAAGACGGTTCTGTTAGTTTGTTGGACTTCGTTCACAGAAGTCTAGCCTGGGCATGGGTCGCCGGATGAAGAAAGAGGTGGTGGGTTGCCCAGGTGGAGAGCTGGAATTTTGAGTACCTTGTGAGGTACTGTATCTGACGCACTCTTTGGAGAAAGAACAATCACAAACCACTCAGCTGTTCGTAGTGATGACTGTGCAGGAATTGCGTGTCAACGATGCTGATACACTGACTGATATATAGAAAAATGACAAAACAGAATAAGCCATAGGAAAGAAGACGTGACACGAGGAAAAAGATAGGGCGTGGGCTATGGAGGGGCAGACTTCGTGCCCAGCACGCAGAGGCAAGCTCGAGCAAGCACCTTGTTGGATACCCCACGGCGAATGAGGAAGTCGCCAAGCCGAGAATGTCATCGACGAAAACTCTTCTCTCTTCGCAAGCTTCTCTCCAATTTGCTGGAAGACATAGACTCTGATCTTAAGTCGAAAAAGCATTGCCCGATCATGCACTGGACAGATGGGAAACCACGCCTTCGAAGTCGAAGGAGGGATGGCCTTTTGATCGTGGATGCGCCAAAGGAGATCGTCGTCGGTACTCTCGCGAACGGCGCTTCCAGTGTGGATGCCGTCAGTGAGATTCGGGCGTAGTCGCTTGACCCTTGCTCTCATCGGTCGGTCCCTTTGTTTTCTTTTTCTTCTCTTTCCATTTTCGTGGGCGTCGGAGACGAACGAGCTGTGCTTCTGGTCTGCGTTGAAGCATTCAAGGTACTTTGGATGCGCGGTGGGAAGGGAAGAAGAGAGCAGATGAGGGGAAGATTCAGGCTTCTTGTTGGCCTCGCTCAGCCACCAGTCAAAAGCGAGCAAAACCTCCCATCCGTGCAACGCAACACAACATCACTGGTTCCGAACGTGTTCCGGAAAAAACCATTTTGAAAGCGTAAGTCAGCTTCAGGGATTGCTTGTGCGACGATTTGCTTGGTAATAGTGGAATGAAGTTTCTTGTCAATCGCGATATGAAGCCGAGATATCCATAGTCTCTTCGACATTGCTTCGTTTGTGCGAGCCTCCCGAGACGTAGGAGATTCCGTATCTTCAGGAAGAGATGGATAGAACATGAGAACACCATTTGATTGTTTATCCAGAAAGACATCTACCCAATGGCATACGCAAGCAGGTCTTGAGGAGTCAATATCGAGCCACACCTCTTTTCAGGAAACGGTCAATAAGCAGAACACCAAGACCTGCAGTCGCAACCTTCCTGCCTGCCCGGCAGAATTGACCATTTCGTTGGCCTCTGAGTCCGTAATGATGACCTCACCACTCTAGAAGAGTCTTGTGTCCGCAATCATCCAGAAACGAAGTTGAGAAAAGCCAATAGACATTATGCAGCCGCGCTTGCCGAGTATTTTGGACCCCCTCACCGCTGTATCAAAACTCAACATCTAGATCTCACGATGGCTGACATAGAGTTTGAGCCTTTCCCCTCTGTGCCTTTTGTTTTTCCATTCTCCGTTTTCAGAAAGAGTCACAGTGTGTCAACTAGGTAAATAGAGTTTGGCTCTCCTTTCTTTTCTCCTTTTCTCAATAATAGATTGTGGTCGTTTAGTCAAATACGGAAGTAGATGCTTGTAGGTATGTACGACGAGGTAATATTACTGCCAGACCTCGACTCTGAGCTACACATGGGCAAGGGGAACAATTACATTCAATCATAACCCGCCCCTCCGTCCGCAACACGAAAAGCAAATTTGCAAACGAAAAATGAGTGTACTTGTTTTCATGCCCATACAGAGCTTGCTTGTCCCCAGAATAATCACTTCCACGCCCCCGGACATTCAACCCTCACCTCGTCAACACCCACCAACACCTCCTTCTCAACAAGCACCTCCTCCCCATCTCCATCACTCCCACTATCCCTCTCACTCAACCCCCCCTCCGGCGTCCCCAAATTCAAGATCTCCTCCCCACTCCCCTTCTCATACACAATCCCACCACCACCGTCCATCTCAGGCACCTGATCCTCCACCCTCCCCTCATTAACATCCCTCCACATTCCCTCCAACCTCTCCTTCATCCTCATCCCCTTCCCATCCTCACCCTTTCCTCCCCTCTCCACTAACCTACACTCAAACTCAAACTTCTCCGGCTTCGCAATCAACAGACTCGTATACTTCGCAAGCGGGACCTCAACCTCTTTCCCATCCACAGCCCTCTTCTTCCTGATGTCAAACGCCCAGGCCAAGCCACCCATCACGAGAAATAGTTCCTGCTCGACGATATCGACGCCTGTGCAAGTGCGGCGCCCAAAGCCGAATTGAGAGTGTGCTTTGAGGGTGGGGTATTGAGTGAGGGGTTCACGGTAGGTTGGGTACGAGGGTGAGAGCCAACGTTCCGGAAGGAAGGAATCGGGGGAGGGGTAGATTGAGGGATCGCGGGTTATGCCCCTGGGGTGTGGATTAGTCAGGTGTTGATATAGAACATGCGAACTGGGACGATGATGAGGATGGGTACTTACCATTCAAGAGCATGAATCGTGGCGCCTGCTGGAATATGATAGCCGTTATAGACGTCGTCTTTCTCGAGACAGTGAGGAATGCCTGCGCTCCGAAGTCAATCTAAGGTCCGACTCGCGATAACGCAAAATATAGTCGTTGTTTACAAAGACAAAAAGGGGAAGCTCAGCTCGCTTGTGGGTACGTACCAGTAGGAACAGGCGGCCTCCACCTTACAACCTCCTTCACCACCGCCCTCAACATCGGCAACCTCTGTCTATCCTCCCACTCCGGACACCTCTCCCCACAAACACTCCTCATCTCCTCCCTCAACTTCTCCTGCCACTCAGGATGATGGCATATAGCCAGAATGTAACTCTGTAACGGGCTCCCAATTGTCAAAGCACCAGCAATAGCCATCATACCAACTATATACTGGCCTTCTTCATCGCGCATGTCGTGTTTCCCTTTCTCTTTCTCCTCGAGGAATACCTTCATGTAGCTAGGGGCTGCGATGCCGTTTGAAATGGCATTTTTGACGGTGTCGTAGCAGTGTCGGAAGAATTTGTGCTCACGGTCGTGCCGGGCGTTCTCGACTTGTTGCCAGGGACTTAACCAGGCGGGAAGGTGCGAGAGCCAGGAGACAATGTTGGGTACTGCACCAGAGGGTGAGATTGTGACGAGGAGACCAAATGTGCCAATGCGGAGCTCGTCGGCGAAGTGAGGTGCGCCCCAGGAGAGCCGACTGATTGTACGACTGGTGTATTGCTCGATATGGGCGATGTAGTTGGAAGGGTCTCTGCTCATCTGGTAGAGGAGACGCTTACATTCGACAGATGGGTAATTGTACAAAGACTCAGCTGTTGGGCGAGACATGACCTGATGTGAGACTTTGCGTTGTCGCTTCCATGTTTCTGTAGTTCGTAAGTATTATTCCGAAGGCCGCTCCGCATGGAAGAGAAGGAATGTTTACCAGTGCGCCCAAGAAGAGCGAGATAGTCTCCCGAAGTTCTATTGTCAGGCAGATTAGGAATCGTTGGTCGATCAGAATAGATCGTCCCTCGTTTGGACAGCAAGTCATTGGCAATTTCCTCTGAAGATATCCAAACGTGTACTGAACCGAATATTTCCATCTGATAGATCGGGCCATAAACCTTCGACCATTCCCAAAACTTTAACCAGGTGGCTACACTTGGCACGTCATGGACTCGTCCAATGAATGGTAATCCTGCGTTCGAAGTCAATCATTATCCAAGATATTAATGCGAAGTCCAGTTAATAGAAAGGATTGGATTGCTGTACCTCGAGGCCCTGGAAGTGGACGAGTTCCAGGAGGTACCCTCTTCCTCCTCTGCTCCCGAATCCCAGCATAGATAACCGCAAGAATGAGAGAGATGACGCCTAAGAGAGCAAGCGACAGCATTCTGAATACAAAAAACGAAAGATACTGCTCCTAGAGCCAGAAAATATAGTTATTCTCACACAGCAAGAAAGCCGAGATTCGAAAAGAAAACATTCCTCGCAATGCACCCTCTTTGGGCTATATATGACGAATGTCATCCTGCCGATGTCGAGGAGGAAACCTCAGACGTCTCCTCACGTCTTGCATTCGTCTCATCCATCGGCCTAACCTTATGGACTCGGTATTGGGGATGTCCGTAGATTTGTTCTTGAACTAAAAGATCATCGCTCCCGTTTATTAGTTAAGGTCTATCAAAACACTTTGTCTTGAGCTTGGTGCACATCGCGCTTGCAAGGTTCTCGCTCCCGGACCAATGACCTCAGCTTGGCCCGAACGCTACCCAATAGCCGGTTGACTGGCCCAATAAGATAGACATGTAAATACAACCCAATATTGAGTGTGGTCGCGATTGGCTTGAGAGGAGGTCAATTAATCACCAAGGAGAAATCCAAGAACGTGGCAGTATAAGGATCTGAAGGAGGGGATCTCGCTGTCATTGGAATGATAGCCATTCAGACATCCCTACATACTTCTGCATAAGGCCTTCTGGACAACCTCCTAGTGCTTCTGAAGTCGAATTGGGCATGGAAACAGTATGAAAGTACTCTGCATGTAGGATCACCGCTCCCAAGGACAGCTTCTCTGCAGACCAAATGCAGCTGCTGATTTTGGATAGGGCAAGAAATGGGTGATGCGCTTTCTTTCTGGCAGCATTTAGTGCACAGAGCTGGCCAAGTAAACACTACTGCAGCTCACTCTATCCTGCATCTGTTCACCACCATCTCAAGTGACACAACTCAGCGAAAGGCATGCTTGAACAAAGTGAAGAGAGTTACAGATCCCGCAAGAGCCGGGCAGAAGTCAAGTTAAAGTTGCTGAGAACCGGGAACGCCGCACCACGCGGCTGGTAAATGAACTCGCTAGCCCACTACCGAGTTCATCTTCGTCAGATTGCAACAGGGTACATGGACAAAATACACAGCACGACGCATGAGTTGATTAAATTGTGTCTAATCTCAGAGGACAATTTCGTGTAAGTCAAGAACAAGCAAGCGCAAAAGGCGGTACAGGTACACGCCGTCTTACGCTGCTGCTTGTAATCATGACATGTCGTGCAGTTTTGGTGCAGCGATGTGGAGTTTTGACTGTGCAGTATGCACGGAAGAGATGGCGTCGTTCATCTACGTGCTAAGCAGCGCCACAGGAAGGGGCTGTTCGTAAATGTCCGAGCCGCATGCATGGACCTGGTGCGCCGTAATCGTACACAGGTACGAACAGAGAGGCGTTTCAAAATTTCCAGACAAAGCCATTCGTCTTTGCAAAATGGATATCTAAAGCCTCTTGAGTAGAATTCTTGATAAGCGCCAAGTTTCGTCAGGCCAGAGAAAGTTTCGAGCCGCAGCTGTCACCTGCCTCACCATCCAGAAAGTCGTTGTCTTTGGTGGAACGTGAGCCACTACACAGGCAGAATACACAATTCCAGGAGCCATGGCGGCGGGGACACCGGAAAGCACGTATACAGGTCAGGGTGCTCGACAAAATCCCGGCTGCTGGGCAACGGAACTGCAAAAATATCCGGGTAAGAACGCGTAGCCACGGGGGGACGTAATTGAATAGAGCATCTGGATCCATTCCAGCTCTCAGTGATAGATAGGCTTCCCTCCATCATGAAGAAAGACACTGGACGTATCTCTACATGGACCCAGATCTCATCTTAGTGTGTCGTAGATCACTACAGGCTCTCGGGAACTAGACGGCGAGTATCCCGCTAGCTCAATCCCAAACCTAACGAACAGAGATAGCTCTTGTCCGCGCGTATCCGAAATAGTGCTAGTCCGAATCAAAGGACATACCAAGTATTTGACATGTCGACAGCGGAAGCGTGTCCGTGACACCAGAACAGAAGGATGTAGAGGGATGTGCGCCGGAAGGAATACCCGAGTTTACGAGCGAAGAGTCGAACGAGTGGCGGCGTGGCTGCTCGTAATCGTCTGTTTCAACGGGCCGTACGCATTTCTTTCAATCTATCCAGAGTTCTGTAGAGGGTACAAGAGCCAGGAGAAAGTTTGTGATGCTGGTCTGAGTTTGGTTGATGAGAGCTAATAGCTCGATCGATTCCTTTGCGGTGGGCGAACCTTGCATGCCAACAGCAGGTATCGACATACATCAGCGATGGCCATTGTTGTTCTCTGCGGCGATTCAAACATATCTATAATGCCATGAAGTACGACATCCATTCTTGACCATGCCTTTTGAGCTCTTTGTCATACCCGAATCCGAGATAATTCACAATGTGCCACTGTGATCGAGAGTTCATGAGGAGTATTGCAATTCCAGTCCGATAGCTCTGAAAGGCTGGTCCTTCCTCTTCATGTCGATCGACGAGCCGAGCGTGAATAGCAGGTCTTTTATCCTGCCTTCCCATATCAATCCAATATTCCAATTTTGGTCAACTCTTGCTTTCAGCACTCCAGCAACTTCATCCGGCTCAGGTACTGGGTTCTCTTCGACCGGGTCAAGCCTCCATTCCAGCTTTGCCAACATGCTTCGCTCTTTTTGTTTCGGTAGTTTGGCTTTCATCTTCCACAACTCACAGCCAAGCATTACATCGCTTTCATAGCTGTACACATTGAAGTCAAACTTGGAGCACAGTGCCAAGTTCTTTCCCGCCTTGACGGCATAAGTCGTGCTCAAATTTCCCATGAGCGGATTCAGCGTAAGCGTCGCTGTCAGAGGTACTCCTTTATGGGCAGGCAAAGTTGCGAACCGGCCACCAAAACTCACTCCTCCGGACTTGTTTAATGAACCATAGTACATTTCTGCTCCAGCACTGAATCGACCATAGAAACGATCATCGGTCCTAGGAAGTTCTGTGACTTCCTTCCTTGGATCTGGGCCAAAGTTGTAAAGACCTCGAATTCCAACAAGACCACCATCTGTCGAGTACAGGGTGTCCGCACTGTACTTTCCTACATCGTATTGATGGAGGGCCAGTATTGTCCCTCCGTTTCGCAGACGACTGTCGCTGACAGCAGAAAGCTTCAACTGCTGCGTAGGACTTATTCGACGCAGGTATAATGCCTCCAATGTGCTTTGGGGCAGGTAGAGCCGGCCATACAGCAACGTGTCGCGTTTGTCTATCCGCCTTCCGCCTTGCCACTGCTCCCACATCCATGACTCTTCCGGTTTCCGTAATTCCTGGATTTGTCTGTAGCCCCTGATTACATCGTGTAGCTCGATGTCTCCACTTTTGGAGGTAGCACGAAGGGGGACGGAAGTGTAGAGGTATGAGAGAGAACCATCCACCAAGCCTACGCTGCCAATTGCATATGAAGTGGCGAAATGCGGAGAAGATAGAGAGGACAGGTTGAATCGCAGTCCACGAGGGGTATCGAATTCTAGGAGAGCTGTATCATCGTGTTAGTAGCTACGGGAAGCGTCTAGTACTGGGTTATTTACCTCTTGCAGTAGCTGTCAAATGAGAATATGAATTCTCATAATTCCAATGTGATGCATTATAGAACGCATTCTGCACATAATCCATGAACTCCAACATGCCGAAAAAACCTCGTAAATCGTCAAGTTCAAAGTTGATTTACAAGCAGATCCAAATTATGAAGCTCCAAATCTGTATGTCAACTCAAGAGATGGGAGCCACAAGCGGCTGCTAGCGCAGACCTTAAACTTATCGTCGATACCAAGAGTGTTGATACACAGACGCTGCCACAGAGATATACAGACGGTGCCTCCCCACTTTATCTCCTGTAAACGTCGGCGGTGAGCCCAATACTCATAAAGTAAACACTAAACTTGTTTTCATACTTTCAACCTCATGAAAATACAAATAAAAACTCCTACTGATCCTAAACACTAATCTTAGCCCTAATCCTAGCCCTATCCTAAAGCCGCAACTGCTCGAAAGCTCCCAGTTGCATTACTAACCCCTAACCCCCGAGGTCTTTGTTCGATTCTGCCGTATTTAATGTGGGGAGGCAGTGTCTGCATATCGTTGAGGCAGCGTCTGTGTATCATTACTCGATAGCAAAAAATATTATCTTCTTTTTCTCCCAGCGACCAGTCCCCACCACATCTTCGCAGACCCCTCCGAACTCTCACAGAATGCCGAAATCCAAGCGCGCGAAGGTCATTCATTTGTCGAAAGTTGACAAGAAGGGGAAGGAACTCACATTAAAGCTCTTCTCCAATGTGCGAGAATGTTTGGACGAATACCAGTACTGCTTCGTCTTCTCAGTCGAGAACATGCGCAATACGTACTTGAAGGATGTGCGCAATGATTTCAATGATAGCAGGTACGGGTCGCCTTGGAATTTTGTCTGACAGGAAGTAACTAAATCCGTCCTAGACTTTTCTTTGGCAAAACCAAAGTAATGGCCAAAGCCCTCGGATCCTCCCCAGAAGACGAATACCAACCCAATACACACCTACTCTCCAAATACCTCGTCGGCAATGTTGGACTTCTCTTTACGAATCGCGAACCCAGCGCTATCCAGGAGTACTTTGGAGGAATGGCCAAGACTGATTTTGCGCGAGCGGGAACTGTTGCTACGAGATCATTTACTGTGCCAGCTGGAATTGTCTACTCGATGGGAGGGGAAATCAGTGCGGAGCAGGATGTGCCAATGGCCCACAGTTTGGAACCAGAGTTGAGGAAGTTGAACATGCCAACATCGTTGACAAAGGGAAAGATTACGCTGGACAATCCATATACCGTATGCAAGGAAGGGCAGACTCTTGACAGTAGGCAGACGAGGTTATTGAAGTTGTTCGGAGTTGCTACTGCAGAGTTCTCTGTTGAATTGGTCGCGTAAGTTGCTTCTCACTCAAACCGAAACGAACGTAATGCTAACATTACCAAGATACTGGAGCGCAGCTACGAACGAGGTCACGAAGATCGCGGAGTCAATGGAGGAATAAAGCACTAAACTGCTCGAGTCCTATTTTCTGTCGTATTATACAGGTTAGGGAAACATTATGGCGTTGGACGGCGCTACCTTCGGAAATCAAAAGAAACCATTTTGCTGCCTGGGCTACCATTCTTACCATCCATGTCCCGCGCTCGTGATACTACAAGTAAATTCCCCTGGGAACGAAGGTCAGATGGCCAGACGATACAGTGCCTCCTTACCTCTGACTTTACCTCCCAACTAACCACCATTTTATGCTCAACCGAAGCAATGAATACAAGTTGTGAAAGTAGCTTCGAAAAGTAACCCTGGAATCCCAAGCAGTCGATGAGTTGAAGTGTCGATATTACCATGAGTAAACTGGACAATTTGGCATCCGAGAGCAGTCGAGGGCAGGTAAGTTAGGCAACGGCATACTACCTTTGGTCGAATGTTGTATATCGGAACCGCTTACCCCTGTGGTGAAGGGAAGAAAGACTGATAAAAACCCACCAGACAAACCCATAACCAGCCGTCTAGTATCTTCTAAGCTTGCGAGGATCCCTGTCCTCATAGCCGTTGCTTTCGTATTGTCGTTTTCGGGAATCGTCCTCGCGGGGTCGGTCATATCCGGAATCTCTGTAATCTCTGGGGCCGTCTCTGGGCCCATCCCTTGGTCTTACCGGCTCATTGTTGCTTCCGCTCGGTCTTGGTCCACCGTAAGATGAGCGACTATCTCCACCACGAGAATAGCCATCTCCTCCGCGGGAATACCCACCACCTGAACCACCATTGCGATCAGGGAAACCATTGCGGTCGGGAGAGCCGCCGTAGCCGCCTCTGAAACCACCTCGGCCACCTTGAGGTCCAGCAGGTGCATTCGCTGGGACGTTGGAGTTGTAACCGCCGCCTCTGGAGAATCCCGAGCTCTGGTAGCCGATACCCCCTCTGCCTCCCCCTCCGCCATAACCGCCTCGGTCTTGGAAATTTCCGCCTCCACGGAAACCCCCTCCACCTCGGCCTCTGTCAAACCCCCCGCGGAATCCACCTCCTCTGAACCCACCAGGCCCCGATGGTCCACCGAATCCAGGTCCAGAAGGTCGTGGCGGTACTGCTTTGGTGTAACCACGGCCACCGAGTCCACCTCCCAGACGACGAGGAAGCCATCCGCGAACAGTTTTGGCTCTTTGTACCTACATCAAGTCAGTGAATATACTTCAAGGGTCCATAGGTCAACTTACGTCTACTTTGATTCTTCGATCCTTGATGCGAATACCATCACAGTTTTCTAGAGCAGCTATGAAGCGCGAGCAAGGCGCATTTGTCAGTTATGTAGCCCAAACTATACCTTGAATGGGCAGAGACAGCAAAGAAAAGACAGGCAGCTTGAGGGCCATCTTTACAAATAATCGATCCAGTAAGGCAGGCTGTTGGGGATAGGGGTGGTCAAGTTTTACCTCTCATATCCTTCTCTCGCTCGAAGACAACGAATGCGTATCCACGATGCTTCTTTTTCTTCTTGTTTGGCTTCTCATCTTGATGGGTATCAACAACAATACGAATCTGCATGGTGTTAGTGAAAGAACTGGAATGTTGTGGTGTAACATACTCTTTCAATGGGTCCGAATCTTGAGAACTCTCGCTCAATATCCTGATCGTTCGCCTCGTAGCTGAGTCGCGCAACGATCAGGGTCTTGAAAGCATCCCCTCTGATGTTTGGATCTTCATCTGGTTTATCTATAGATTAAGATTAGCACATGTATTAAGTACTAGACAATATGCCAGGAAGTCGGACAAGGTGAAGATAAAGGTAATCGAAACAGGTTGGGTCGCCCTCACATGCAGCAGGGTTCTTGAGGAGAGCTTCTTGAGCAGCCTTCTTCTCCGCCTTGATGCGATCCTTCTTCTGCAACCACGATTCCGTGGGCTCGTACTTGTCGGTTTGCTTGTACTCCTCGAGCTGGGGAAGGAATGACGCAACTCCGGTGATGTTGGCTGTCTTCCTATCCTCCGCAGGATGATCGGAAGGTGGAACCCATCGAAGAGGAGGGCGAGGTGCGAACAGCGCAAGGAGGTTTGGGGGTAGCTTGTCGGTCATTGTTGATGATTTCTGCTGGCTACGATTCTGTAGGCAGGAAAGGGAGAGTTGAAGCTGAGGCGAGTAGGAGCTCCGCCGTCGAGATCCTCCGCTAAAATCAGACCTTAGCTGGTCGCAGAGTCGTCAGGAAAGACTCAATCGCAGATTCGAGTCGAAAGGAGAATCGAGTTGTTTGGTTGAAGATGATCGTTTAGGAAGGGAGGAGTGTCGCGTCCGTCGCAAAACGAGCTGGCCTTAATTTTGCGCGCCCTGAAGCTGCACGTGAATCCAAGCGACCCAGTTTTATTTGAAAGTCCTCAACTTCAATACAGCAATCGCAACAAACTCTCTGTACACCACCGCTGAAGCACTTGAGAGAAGACAGCAGCCATAACGTAAAGGGTCATTCACCTGTTTTCGACGATACCGGGACAGGGGAGGCTCACAATGGTTGTTCAAGGCATTAGAAAGGCGACGCAGAGTCAGGTATGTTGCCGGTGAACCAAGCCGCTCTTCAATCACTAATTGCTCCGCAGAATGGCGTCTCAAGCTTCATTCTTCAGTGTCGGCGTATGGACTTTCATTATTGCGATACATGGGGTTCCTCGAAGGGCATGAAGTAAGTCTCCGTCCCCGAATCAACAACCATTCTCTGACATTTAAACCAGCTCCTTTCTACGCAACACTCTCTCCCGATTCGCAGCCGCAAACCCAGCGATCGAAATATGCGTCTCTCCTAGACCTAGCAAACACCCAGTCATCATCGCCCATTATCTAGGATCGGGGTCGAATCGTCAAAAAGCTATCTGTGTGAGGAACTTAGAGAAGGAACAAATATTACAGAAGGCGGAGCTGCTGAGAGATGCGAGCGGAGAGAAGTTGAAGAGAGTTAAGAAGCCGGTTACGAGTATCAAGGACTCGATTAGAGGTGTATGGAGTCCTTACCATGGGGGAGGTACGCACGTATAAAGGTTGGACGTGTGGAGAGCTGTATCATATGTATGCATTGATGGCGTTTGGGATAGGCATAGGTGTCACTTAAGCTGTATGATTCTGTGTAGGACATTCGAGCAGAATTTCTTCTATTATACTATTTCCTCACTCCTGGCCGTGATGTTCGTGCCTCACACAATCTCTGTCTCATCTTTCACTTTCTCGTTGCTCAACGAGTCGATGTCCGAGGAATATACGGCCATGTACACTCCACAGCATATCAAAGCAATAAGTGCGGCTGCAAGAGCCCACCAGATCAAGCCGAATGCCTCTCTGAAAGCTTTCTCGATGACTGACACCACGAGATGGAATGTCCAAAAGAACAAGTACTCAGCCACTGCCTGGAGCACGAGAAGCAACAGTACTGGCCCCAGCACACAGGAGAGGCGCTGGCGGCTCAGAATTTGCCTCAGAATGGGCTGGAAAAGAAGCAGTGGAATACAGCTAAGGTAGCTCAGATAGATGAGAAGCTGCTTGCTTATACGAAGCAGCTCTGGCATGATCGTAGTCTCGCTTTATATTATGAAGAGGTCTGACATACAGTTCACAGTCCAGCTCTGTCATGCGTTAGCAATCGTTATACTTCTCCATCAATCTCTATTGCCCCGTCTTCGAGATATTTGTGAATACGTTTTATGTGTGACATTTGCACGCGTTCTAATAATCCAAGGTGTGGTGATTGGAATTAGCAGTTGTAAAGGGAATATGGTCACAGGATTAGAAGCTGGATTGGGGTTATTTCTTATTTTCTGCTGCTACCTCGTAGTGGAAATGTGATATCTCTCATACTATCCTCGTCTACAGCCGTGAATGTTCAGTACCGCCTTGCAGTCACAAGTGAGAGTTGATAATGTCCACAACTGTCTCTCGTTAGCATTTGAAGTAAAGTAAACAAACAACAACGGGGCAACTCACAGGCAGGCTTGAGGGAAGCACCTCCAACCAAGAACCCATCAATATCGGGCTGCTTGGCCAAATCCTTGCAGTTCTTCTCGCTGACACTTCCACCGTAGATGATTCTCGTCTCCTCAGCAGCCTTCTCGCTGACCTCAGTCTTCAACCATGAGCGGATAGCAGCATGGACCTCCTGAGCCTGCTCAGTGCTAGCAACCTTGCCAGTTCCAATAGCCCAGATCGGCTCGTAGGCAATGACGATCTTGGACCAATCTTGCACCTTGTCCTTGACAGCCTTCAATTGTGCAGTGACAACATCAATGGTCTTCCCGCTCTCTCGTTGTTCCAAAGACTCGCCGCAGCAGAAGATAACGCCGATGCCACCGTCGAGCGCAGCCTTGGTCTTGTTGGCGACGAACACGTCGTCTTCTTGTAGAATGACACGGCGCTCGGAATGGCCGAGAAGTGTCCAGGTAATGTTGCTATCCTTGAGTTGATCGACTGAGATCTCGCCAGTGAAAGCTCCGTTGGGCTTGTCGAAGACGTTCTGGGCAGCAACTTCGAGACCTGGCTTGAGATGCTCACGGGCAAGGAGGAGGTAAAGGGATGGTGGAGCGATGACAACCTCTGTAATCGAAGACAATGATCAGCCAAATAATCAAAAACTCCTCATACCGAATTTAGTTATCTGTAGCCCATGTGCATCTTGTTTTGTTGGGAGAAGGGAAAAGAGCTTCAATAGAAGAGCAACGCAGAGGTACTAACCAACGTTAGAATCCAATTTGGCATCATTGAGGCCCCCAATGATCTTCTTGATGCCCTCAACAGAGCCATTCCTACAGAAGAGCTCAATCAGCTTTCACCCCAACTATTTTCAGCTGTTCTTGCCCAATGAGGGGTACTGACATCTTGAAGTTACCACCGACGAAGAATTGACGAGGCATGATTGCTACTGTTGATATGTATACGTGAGAAGTGAAGTTGTAAGAGTCTGCGACTGTATCGGTAGTTCTCTAGAAGCGTTGATGCTATCAAAATCTTCAGAAGCTTGCACGACTTGAGTGCTCCTCTGGTGTTGTGATTTGGTGGGGTAGAACAGCTGGAAACCCCACCACGCCGGACTGAGCCGAAAATTCTCGCGACCTTTACGGTTTCATTTCTTCTTCCTCGTCGTCTTCACGTGTATCCCACGCTTTTCTGCGATATCGCTCTGCCTAGGGCCTGGGAGGGCAAATTTCGAAGTATAAGCCTTGCTTCGTGAAACCAATGGCTCATTGAATTAATTGCTTGGAGTTAAGTCATTGGTCACCAAATCTATGCTATCGAAGCACACGCAGCCGGACGTCGTCCCCCGCGTCCAGCAGACTGCCAGCGAAGAGCTTCAAGGAGCGAGCTGCATCATACCAGCATTTGATTTGCAGATGTCATCCAATATGATTTGGGCATTCATGCATCAAACTCTCTCAACCGGGTGCATCCCACCCCCCCAAAAGTATCAAGTCACGCATATAAGGCAGTTGCCTGCACTGTGAGAATATCTTCACTTTGCTCATTCTGAGGCCGTCAGTGGAAGTGCATAAAAATGTAGGTGAATTTTCAGTAAGTTTTTAACTAGTACACCGAATACTGTCAGGTGAGGGACATATGGAAATCATCATTCATGGGCCTCTTTTTCTGCCTCTTTTTCATCACGCTGTCGTAATAAACACAATACCGCCGAAGTGCAGCTGGGGGATATCAACAAAGTATACAAAAGCCTCCTCCCGTGCCCAAACAGATTGATCAGCGCTAAGCTTGAATGACAGATCCGTATTACAATCCTGCTCATCGAGAGTCAAACGCCAAACTAAAAATCAGAACAATCCTCCTTGCATCTCAAAGACCAGAAGCAGGAAAGGGAAACTTCGTGAAACTCAATCACCAGCCATGGTCGAAGCCACTACTGCTGATGCTCGGAGCCTGAGGGTAGCGTCGTGGGAGTGGAGTTGGTGCGAAGGGATGCGAGTCTCCCGGAAAAGCCCTTGGAGGAGAATGATATCGTGGAAAGTCTCGTCCGACGGGTGACCGATCCAAGAATTCCCTTCGCTCAAGGGGTCGCACCTCACTGTATCTCCTTTCAAAGTCCGGTCTCTCAACTGGTCGTCGTTCAAAATCGCTAGGACGACGATCGAAGAGATCTGGCCTTCTGTCAAGCTCAATCGGTCTCCGGTCAATGTAATCCTCAGCACGACGCTGTCTTACGATGAAGTCATCCTCGACGGAACGCAGGTCATCGACATATCTGTCGTCAATGTATCGAGGCTCAATGAGTCGTGGACGCTCAGCAAATGGGGGCTCCATGCGACCATATGATACTACTGGCCGGGGCTCGATGATGCGTTCCACTACTTGCACAACAGGTTGGGCAATTTGTTGTGCTTGTTGAGCAAATCGATCAGCGCCGAATCTCTCAGCCATGGCGTCTTCCTTTCCAGCTTGATAAGCCGATGTAATGGGATCAACGCCTGGCACGGCACGTGGAACGTCAGGTGCATAAGGCCTATGTTGGGGAGGAATGCCACCAAAGGCATCGCTCGCTCGGTGGTGGCGCGGAGGTGAAGGAGATCGAGCCTCGAGGTAGTACTTGGAACGAGATTCACGATGGAAACTATGACGGCGAGTTGCGCCCTTTGCCCCCTTGCTGTTTCTCCTATGACGCTTGGATTCGGCACTGATACTCGTGCCTAAGGAGTCCGAGTCTGTCGCGGATTCCGACATACTATCCGAATCGTAAGACCCGGAATCTGATGATCCTGAGCTGCTGCTGCTACGTCCATGGTACTTCTTGGGAGTCCGGTGCTTTGCTCCTTTTTGTGGCTGCTTCATAATTTGGGGCTTGCTGTGGTTGCCACCATGAGGAGGTCCACCGTTGTTGAGTTGGACGAATCCTGGCGGTGGGGGAGGGGCCCGATTTCCTTGCTGTTGATGTCCGCCTGGAGGACCACCATGACCGCCTCCTCCGCCGCCTTGTCCGCCGCCTTGTCCTCCTCCACCACCGCCTTGTTGTTGCGGCTGTTGCTGTTTTGGTTGACCGGGTGGGGGTCCTCTCAACCTGTCCGCTTTTATCCTCTCCAAGGTCTGGAACAACTGGATTGGATTGACATCTCTCCCAGGTGCCCGCTTCACAAACACCGTCATAGTCACAGTCTCGTAAAGAGACTTTTTGCTTGTGGTTCGTGAGCTGACTGGTTTTTCTCTCGTACTGATTTGCACAAGAGACCATTGGAAATTCGGATCCATCTCTTTTGATCCAAGGTCGTCGAGTAGGCTTGTGATTTGGCCCTGTTGGAATGGTGCCAGAGCGGTTTTCTTGTCGGTCACAGTTCGCTTACTCTCGTTGAGCTTCTTTATTTGCTTAGACACCTCCTCTTGAGGGAACTTCTCCTCGATCACCTCTGCCCTCGCCCAGGTGGGTCTTTCCTTCGCATCACGAGGTGCGACTTTCCGAATAGTGTACGCCGCATAAGTTGTCAATTTCTTCAAGCAGGCAGCTTCGTTCAGGATCATCGGAGGTGTGATGTCTTGAATACGGGTTGATTGTTGTAGTGGTTGGCGAATCGGCAACATAAACTGCTGGGGAGGCGGTCCTTGTCCGCCTTGAGGGCGTGGTGGTGCTGGCCCCCCTTGTTGTGGAGGAGGACGGAATTGCCCAGGCGGAGGAGGGGGAGGGGGTGGACCACCCTGAGTCGCCATGGTTGATCTGGTAGAGTTGATAAGTGTTGTGTAAGGTTGTTACTTGCACGAAAGATGGATTCCCTTGTCCAGCAGGTAAGATCGGGCGTGGTTCCAAGGTTGAAGGCAGATGAAGTTGACTGACTTGACTGAGTTGACGGAGGGCGACGGGCGAGGGCGAGGGTATAACTAGGTTGGAGCCAGCTCGTCCCTTCTTCTATCCCGGATATTGAGGCTCAGTTTGTCGATCGTGTCTGCTCCAAGACACAAGGCGTATGGCAAAGTGAGGCGAACGTAAGTTGGGGTGTGAGAGAAGGTGTGGGTGGGAGCGCCAGAAGTATATATGGCTGCTGGTCATCCAGGCTGGTGGCTTTTCTAGCATGCCATCCTTCGAAGCCTTTGAAGAGGGGCATAGAGGGGTTCTGAGTGTGAGCATGGCGGATGTCCATTGAGCGGTGGGGATGTGGCAGCTCTGATTCGCCAGCGCCAACCCCTGAAGCTGCAGCTGGAACTAGCTGACTTCCTTTCACCGAGTAAGCATTCCGACCCCATTCCACCGCTAGAGCTCTCCTCTTCTATATTCCTACCACTCGAATCTCGGCTACATCACATCCACGTAGACATACACACGCTGTTATGCCGTCCTATCCTATCCCATCTTCTTTCATTTCATCTTTGTTGCCAAAGACAAGCGTCCCCGACGCTGAAACGGCTCTACTTCAATCAGCCTTTACATGTCGTGGCATAGATGTCGCCCGGCTTTGGCAATATCTCAGCCCCAGAGGCTGTGCATGTAACCTTTCCAGGCAACCACTCACAGCCTGTCTGAAGTGAGGCTCCAGTGTCTTGCGCTCGAGCTGGGCGTTAGAAAAGGAAATACGTTAGGCAGATTCCTCCCATTATCAATCGCCAATCAAAGCAGGACATCAGCACTAGCACCAATCTACACTTTCAACAAGCATGAACGCTCTCGCTCAGCTCTTACAGGAGGCATGTCGTACTTCCCGCACAGGCAGTAGCCTACGAGCTTGGCAACTATATGTCCCGGGCTAAGTTGAAGATGACGATAACAAGTCAAGGGAACTTGTTGCGAAGCCATTCTATCGTGCCTCATCGAGGACCGACAAGGGACTTCGATAGAAGTTGTCCGCCGCCAAAGGCGCCTACTTGGACCCCTGGTGCTTGTCTAGATAGAGCTAATCCTCGGTCTAGTCAGGTGATGCAGTAACTACTGTACACTCACGTCGAAGAGGGCATCGATCAACAAGGGTTGTCGCAAGATGCTCTTAACTTCGTGAATATCTCCCCACTCCATCCTCGGTTTTGCCGGAATAAAATAGTGTGGGAGGAGTCGACTCCTCGACAAACAGGGCGATCAGTTTTGCGGACTAGGTGCGGACCGTTTTGGCTGCCTTTCTCGCCCGGTCAATTGAACAACCACAAGACCTTGCCGTTTTGCCTCACCGAATTGCAACCTCACAGTTGGACCTCCATGATTTCATCCAAAAAGCTACACACCCTTCGAACAAAAGTGCACCCGGCTATAATAATTCGACCGCCAACGCGAAGCCCTAGAGCTTCGGGGCGTATTGTCGGTCTTCGATATCTCAATATAGCCAGATCTTCCGCAACTCGTCCCTATCGTGAGACTCGATTCCCCAAACTTGTGATTGGGATTTTATGTTGGCTACTATCATTATTTGTCAAGCCCAATGCTCAGTTCACATTGGCAGGCCTGCCCTGGAACTTCTCGATCACTTGCAGCTTGCCCATGCTGCATGCAGCCATGCAGCTGTAATCTCTGCCACTCAGCGCCTATCTAACGTTCGATATCTAGTGCTGCAGAATGCTCAGCAAGATGTTCTGCCGTATGCAAAGAATGCTGTAGTCGTCATACACGCATGCATCAGGTACTCCATACTGGGCCTTACCGCTACATGCTCGGCGAGGCCTAACAGCCAACAACAAAGTGCTTCACAATTTCACAGTCCTGTGGACATTCTGTTGCTTGACTGTTTTGTGGCATCGAAAAATGAGTCAAGCCCATTTGCATCTCTGTTTAGGTGGCTGAGGATACGCCCTGCATCAGTGACCCCACTATTGCTGCACCATGCTGCAGCTCTGTGCATCAGCTTCCGATCGCTTCGATTCTTGGAAACTTTGGTCCTCGCACAGCAGCCGGGCGTACAACAGTATTCGCCGACCAAGATAACTTAGACAAACAAGGCATTGTATGGAGTTTCTGGAGAAACATCAAAGCTCTCTCGCAAATCACGGAGAGGAAACCACTAACCCCGCATCATCCGTCTATCCGCTCGCGCTCGACACGCAAAATGTTTCCTCGTTCCGTCCCGAACCCTCCAGTACAAAGGCAGCTGTTGGCAGGATCATCCAATCACCACTCCCCCGGGCTGTCCAGTTGCAGCTGACCAGCGCCCAGTTCGGCAGGCTTTCCCCCAATTCCTGAGTGGTCGCGCATCATCAGTCATTCTATACACATGAAACCTGAGATATGAAAGCTCACGGATCACAGCCAGGGGTCTTCCAGTCGTAATGTTTCGCTGTACACCATGGTCAAAGCAGGGCGCAGTGGTTACACGATGTATGGATCGCCCCTACTTTAGCCACACGAAGTCTAAAGTTCGTGGCACTCAGATGCTGCTATGGCACGATGGTGCGGAATGCAGAGATGCAGTAGTTGTCCGCGTCCTACAGGACAGGATGTCTTGCGAATTGTGCAAGGTTACATCCCGCATGATGTTGATGTTGTGCGAGGAGGCTTTCTCATGAAAATTATGAGATATTTCTTTTCTTGTGTCTGAAGTGAGGATATCTCTCTACGCACGCCCGGTCTGTACGAAGAAGGTTCAGCCTTGTCACCGAGTACAAAGTGACTGCATTCTATAGACTGTTCAAGTAGAGCCTCAACATCGCAATACATTGGGCATCAATACATTGCAAAGGTAGTATGGACCTACTTTCTCATCGTTCCTTTAGCAGAGCCGCATGTTTGCCCGAACAGTTCGTCATCTTGTTTCCCTTCAATATGATGATGGCATGGACAATCGCCTACTTCAGAGCCTCATTTTGTTCATGGCGTGATATCGTAGTTGGGCAGCAATCTTCGAAGATTTACCATGGACCTCGAATGCCTCGCCCGAGTTGTAAGTGATAAACATCACGATGTTATCGGCAGGCTTGCAAAGTCAAGAATCGACAGCAGGCTGCTCAATGCCCTGGGTGATTGTTAATCAGCGACGCCCCGTTTCGCAGAGAGCATTTCTGTTATCAGTGATCGCCAAACAACACGCAACACGCCTACCGCACATCTCGATGATCATTCTTCTTCGTTCCATAACATTATTGTCTCTTCCTTCACATGTCTTCGCTAACACGTTTCGCCCCCTCTACGTTGTCCAACTTTCAATTCACACGAGGCTCGCGGGTCAAGTACCGTCGTACCTTGTACCAATGTACTCCCCGAAGCACGTGCTTTCCTTGTCTCAGATACCCAGAGAATCCCAGAAACCTTAAAAGCCATGATATTGGATCAGCAGGCGAGGCCATCCAGCTGATAGCGAACGCATGCGACCCTACTGTACAAAGCGGGGCTGCAGCTGCAAGAACGATGCAGGTGACGTTGCGCCACGCGAGGTATATATTGCTCGCGCAGCAAGGCTTCGTGGATGTGATAGTGGTGGCGAATCCTGAATGCGGAAGGTAGGTAGATGATAGTGAGGGGAGGTTGTCTTGGTAGTGGCTTTGAGTTTTTGAGACGGGTGTCGGGTGGTTGTTGTCATGCCGGTGAATTTGAGACGGTTTCCGGTTTGGAGACTTTGGTTGATTCACCTTGGAAGCAACACCGTCTTCTAGATAGTCTTTGTATTTAAACCAAATACCTTAGAAGGGTCAATCTACTGCAAAAATTAGAGCGCTCGAGGTCATCTTCAATGTGCTCCTCCCCTGATGCCCCAATCGGACATGATTGCTATCAATTTCTTCTATCACTCAGACAGTGCTCTGAATGTTCCCAGGTCCCAAACTCTCTGCTTTGGCATTTCCCATATAGCTTTTTCGTGTTTGATAGCACGGCAATATGTTTCTTCCGACAAGTTCCGGATTGTTGTTGTCAGTGCTGCAGTTACTGTCAGTAATGATGTACCTTTTGTCTGCAAACACTCGTGTACCGCACCTATACCGTAGAAATGAGCAGAATTCGCTTTGCTCAATCGCAAGTATGAGCTCCAGAACAGGATTTTTGGTGGCCAAGCTGTCAACTCAGAGCCTCGGTGTCTTTTGGTCCTGGTGCTAATATCGGACTTCCTTGCTTACCGCAGCTGAGAAATCGTACTTCAGCTCCCCATCTTATTTGTGCTGCGTATGGGCTCATGTGAAGATCCTCAGAAGAGCAAAGCAAATCCTAGTATTCGATCCATACGACTGAAGTCAATAGCAACGCCTAATTAAGCACCTAACAATCGCTTGCCAAGTCAAAGAAATGGGTGAGATCCGCCGCAGGTTTTCATATCTTCTCGAAGGTCACGCTTTGTATGCAAATATTCCCACGAGGAAATCGTAGCTTTTGCAGTAGATTGCATATTCAAAATAAAAGAGTGGCTTGAAGAAATGCTTTTACATCTCCTCTAAAAGGACCCCACTTCCGATACTCTCCCTTTCCCGTGGCGGTTCCTGAGTCTCCCGGACCCTATGTCGGTCTTTGAGTGACTATCATTTCATTGTTGTCATATAGCACGTGCCTTATTTGTGTGATACAGACGTTTGAAAATAGGCAGATAAGTAGACAAAATACTCGACATATCTTAAAATTCTCATGATGTGTTCTAGCCATTTGATGTTTGACATGCTTCTTCTAAACGTGAAACTGCCAAAACTCCAAATCTTCAAATTTGTCTGCTTCAGATTGTTTCACACAGTTGATATATAAGTTTAGGCTATCAGATTTGACCCATGCCACGGTAGAGGCGAAGTAAACATTCATTTCGCTTGTGTTGTTGGAGAGATCCGGCGAGATCCACCCTAATCAACTTTATTGGCTGTCCCCATCAGCCCCTTGCAGGCTGGTCTGCATTCCTGTACTTGAATCATGCAGCCCACAATCACTTCTTTAACTTGACAACAACAGCCTCTGGCCTGCATCTTCCGCTTCTGCTTGCAATTTCTCTACGCGGCACTAACCCTTTTATGTACCCAAATAAGGAATTCTGGTCACAACATCTCCTCAAAGAGATGAAATACAACGGGCATATGGTTTAGTGGTATAATATTCCCTTAGCATGCAGCACGCCCTGTTCTAGCATGGGAATGGTCCTGGGTTCGATTCCCAGTTTGTCCAGTCGTTACAAACATCAATCATTCACATATTTTTGGCTTTTTTACCAAGGTCCGTCCCCATGTGAATACTCCTGAATACACTGATTTTTTTTGGATGATTGAGTGAGTAGTAGTGACTGTTTTGCTTTTCATGACTTTCAAGTTGTGCCGCTGTCTAATTTTCACTCAATTTTTTGAGGTTGTGTGTGAGATGCAGAAGTGGATGTTGACAGCTTCGCTTAGCCTTTTGTGGTGGGGAAAAAACTAGCGAAACCCCTGAGAATAAATTTTTTCACACCGTAAGTTCCTTACTGATACAGTAAAGCACACTAAACAAGTCTACTGGGTTCAATATCGGGGGCAAAGAAGATGAGAACAAAGATGTCGAGGATAAAGAGGTCAAAGGTCACGAGTCAAAATGTGAAGAGGTCAAGAACAAAGAGATACCACTCTTTATTTTCTCACCAATACCAGGGCAGAGGTCATAGGCCACCTGAAAGTCTACAAGCTCTTGCTTGCAGGGGAAGTGAAATAATGAATAGCGGTTCGTGCTTGCTTTGTTCAGCGGATCAGGCGCGGTACCTGGAGTACAATACGTTGAGCCAAGCAACGGGAACGGGGCACCCGATCGGGACGGATAACTGAGGACAAAGACAAATCATGAAAGAGAAAAGGCTATTTCCTAGTACTAATCAAATGTATGAATACATCTCATCTTCCTCAATCAACACGATTTCTCAAAAAGGAAAGCCAAGAACCTGCTGCTTACAAGCAAACAAGGTTCACGAGGTTTGGGGTTGTTGAATCATGATTCAAATCAACAAGTAACTTCAGCTAAATCAATATGAAGGTGACAAGACTCTTCCTAAGAAAGTCAATATTGCAAAGTTCCGTCGGAGTCGGCGGATCTGAGGTTTCTTTAGAGAGCAGACTATTTGCGTCAACATGCTGCATCACAACGACAACATCGACTTGACAACATGGCATCAAAAGACATAACCAAGGGTTTCAGAATGACCCATGTCGGCCTTCGCGTGGCAGATATCGAAAGATCGATTGGGTTCTATTCAGGCGTGTTTGGAATGAAGGAATTGGGTCGAATGCCACTTAACACCGTTACAGTCGTCTTTCTAGGCTATGCCGACTCGGCGCCCTCGGATGTTCCTCTTTTTGCACGAGAAGGTGTTTTGGAACTGGTCTGTCCAACGGTAAGATTGACCTGAATATTGCTCATTCAATACACTTGATTGCTGAATTTAGCGAAACAGAACTCGATAAAGTCAATGGACACACCGAACAATCATCCCGATTCGCGCTTCGTCAAGCTAGCTTTCAGTGTTCCTGATATGGACAAGGCTATGGAGTACCTCACGAGCCATGATATCAAAATTCTCAAGAAAGCTGGGACCGCACAAGACTCGGACGTTGTCTGCTCATTTTTGGGATGTGAAACACCCGAAAAAGGATATGATAAGGGATTATGGGAAGCTGTTGTGAATGTTCCGTTTGTAGAGGATCCAGATGAATACCTCATTGAGATCATACCATACTAAGCTCAACATGTTTCATATTTAGGTATCACGGATATTAGGGTATGATTGGTATTTCGCTGCATTTGGGATTGTCCAAATGATCTGTTACGTACGCAATAAATGTTTATCTAATGACTACTTACTGTATATGTACTACTATCCTCCCCAGACACCAGTAACTCTCCCGATACCTGTTTGATTACCTTCCTAGACTGTAGCTTCCGCCATGCGTTTATAAATGTCAGCGATACGGTGAAACGCCTCTTTCGGCTCCCAAGGAGGCATAATCTTCGATGTTGGACTCTGACTCGGTAATGTCTTCACCAGAGAGAACGACATCATATCCATATCTGAAGCGCCTTCACCCAACGGCATAAGCGGAAACGAGAACAGGAAGACAAAAGTAGCATGTACATCAGCTCCAGCGAAAAGCTCCAGTTGTGTCCCAACATAGTCAGCCTGTTCCCTCTCGCTACGAATTGGAACAACATCATCCTTGAATTTCCCGGTACCATCAGGGTTCGTGCCTTTCAACAATGCAAAGCCCCCATCGCCTCGCTTGGCTGCCCCATCGTAGGCGCAGCAGCCAAACTCAATCACCACGAGAGGTTTTCCGTGTCTGTAAAGATCAAGCCCAGCGACATATTCTTCCTCGGACTCTCCTCGTCGGTAATAATCGATGCCCACGATATCGAAGATACTCCAATCAACCAGTTCCCATGTGCCAGCCGAATAGGTCACTTGTCCCCGAAACTTGCGACGGACGCTCTCTACGAACGATCGTAGAATTTCATTCAATTTTGGGGACTTCTCCCGAACCGATTCGGCGATATGCTTGGCGTCAGGTGGATTTCCAGCTAGTTGAGTACCAAACCACGTCACGCGGTCGTTAAACGAATCGCCCGGGAAGACACCCTTATTGAAGATCGTGTATTCGCAGCTAGCAATGAAGATGATATCCATGCCGTCGTCTCTGAGCGTTTCCGCCGCTTCTGCAGCCTCTTCCAGGTAAGCACGAGTTTCTTCAACACCAACCTCCATCTTCCAAGGATTGAAGAACACGGTCAATCCTTCTGAGCAGGCTACCCGTGTGGCCGTGATCAGTCGGCTGATTTCTTCCCCTTCGATTCTCACAGCGTTGGCATGTAGATCATGGGCGATTGCATGCATGTCGTATTTGACGAGGTTGATGTCGAAGCTTGGGACTGAGAGATTGGTTCCTCCGAAGTTGAGGCCAACATCGTAGACGATTCCACGGTATTTCATTATTTGAATGTGAATCTTGAGGTAACTTTTCCTCTTGTGACTGAGAGAACGAAGGGTTGCTTGGTTGAAAGGTACAATTCATCAGATGCTCAGACATTTAAAAGTTGCTAGGCGAAATGTGGAATATAAACATGCCAAGTCGAATACGCGTGTTTGTAATCGAAAGTGCTCCCGGTCCTTGGCCATCCGACACCGTACGACTATCGGCATATCCTGGATGTAACTTCAGTCCAAGTTCCAATAAAGCGTGGAGTTTGTCTCCAGATTTTGGGACACGAGCGCTACAACTACCTACTTCTGTTGCAGCTTGTCGGCGGAATCCCGATGTAAGGGCCGACATGCTATGTACCGACAAGCATAAGAGATGCCGAAGCCGAACACGAATAAGATTGTTTTCATCCTGCACTTACAATTTCCACATCAATCTTCGCTGCGGTCTCTGCTCTTTGAGACGAGCTTCAGGGATAACGCGCTTACACGATGGGAGAAGCTCTTCCCAACCTGAGCAGCTGCGGAAAGTTGCATTTAGTTTTTGACTTCGCCAGTCTTTGAGCCTTTCTGCAGTTCATCGAATTATGAGAAATCATGTACCTCGGTTCTTGAATCTTTCACCTGAATAATTTCTGCAGTCGGTTGTGATACTCCTGTCGGTGTCACTTGAAATTCTCCTCAGCTCAAGGGAAGCGACTGTCACTGTATCAAACTATTGCACAGCTCTAAAACCTTTACAGAACCTCTCCGAGCTTCAAAGACCCTTTTCATGCTTCAAATACCCAGGGCAAGCTGGATATTACACACCGTGATGATGCTGCTCTGGTTGTCTCACTACTTATTCCGGAGATGTTGTGGAGGTCTTACCAATTCAAAAAGCCAGCTTCCTGTTCCACCGGACACCTCATACTCGAAAATCAATTCTTCACTTAAAGTCAAGCTTCAAGACCACTCACTTTGCTGCGATACATGGGCTGGCTTCCTTATTGAATAGCACGGACCTGTACCTTGGAAACGAGTATAAAATATTCACACAGAACCAAATGAGTAACTAATTGCCAAAACAACCCTTCACAAGGAGACCTGCAGAGAAACGACGAGGGAAGCGTTAGATCAGATCTCGACCTATTGCCAGCTCTTTCTAGACGCTGTTTGCCTGTAATTTGTAACTACAGGGTAATTTAACACTGGATGATACATCGCCTAGCCAAGTCAGGTATACGCATTAGCGAAGCTTTGTTGTCGATTCTCCACTCTCTGCCAACACATCTCTTGCTGCTGTTAATCTTTCCCCATCACCTGACTCAAAGAGGAGACGTTGTAAGACCGGGAATCTGCATTTTATCAAGAATCCTGGAAGATGCAGTAGGAATATTTCTAGATGTTTCCCGAGCCAATGGCAAAAGGGCAAGAGTTTAGCTGGCTCAGTAAGGGTCATTTTGGTGATCACGCTTGTTAGTATACCCGGACGTTGAAATGCACTTGTAATTTACTCAATTCCTTTGTCTAGGATGTACGGCCCCTAGTCGGCAAGAAAAACTTCTCGGAATTCGCAAGCATGAGGCAAACGGGAAGACAAGACGAAGTATTCACTTTCAACTTGTCTCGAGCTACAGATATTGCAAAGGGTGATTCCTAGTTGCGAACCCGGTACAAGAAAGCCGTGTTATTGTCAATAAAGTATAAATTGCACTGAAATCTCCAGAGCACGCAAAAGCGAAGAAATCACGGACGTCAACGAAACAAGAGAAGTATGTTTTGAGACCTCTTGGGTGAGGCTTCGGATGCCTTCACGGGTAAATATCCGACAAATGCCCCCAATCAATCAGAAATCAAGTTCTCGAGTGAAAAGAACAATTCTTCGCATACCATCCCATCTTCGGTGCCGTGGAATCGATGTGTTGTCAAAATGTCCCTCATCATCATGGAACTATGCTTCTCAGTCAGCACGTCTTCGCAATTTGAACCATCTGTCTCTGAACCCCCAGATCCCAAAGCCAGAGAAACTTGGACAACGTCTTGAGTGTTCCTTGAGTATATAAGACAAGTCAAGTTTACCCCTTACAAGTTCCCAGAGCTTTGTCCCTCCAAAGCTCTCGTATCTTCAAGCCAATAATGTGTGGTTCCTTGGCTTTCAATCTGCAGTGGTGACCATGTATTTTATACAGCAACTGTGAGAACTGCTGCTTGAGAGACATGTAAATTTCAGATTTGTGTCAAGAACCTTTGAGCTTTCGAATGAAGGCGAGGGAGAAGAGAAGAATTTCAGAAACCCATGTGAATCCACATGCGAAAGATACATTTTTGCTTGATTACCAAACTCCTTACTAGCTTTCCATGAGCGAGATGATAGCTATATATGTTATATTATAGTTGTTACAAGATGAATACAAATCTCGTGGAGTTCAATGCAGCAGGAGATTCATTATGAAAGGCCTGTGTTCACTGTCGCCAAGTTGGTGAGAGACTTAGCTTTTGCAGTGCCTTCATCAACTACATGGTAGTTTTCAACGGGAAGTCTCTTTCATCATACAGCATGAGTACAACACAAATACATTTTTGAGCAGCTGCCAATATTTCGTTCGTTGTCGATGTCAAGTCGTTACTGTCATCAGGAATCTCCGTTACCAGTCGCTAGCTACGAAGTCCATAGGGGTATCAGATGGGCATGATCAAGTGGCACATCTAAAGCGAACATGCATTTACAGGACCTCTGCAGTAAGGGGCCCAAGACTTCATTCACATTCAACATGCCACATCTCCACTCACGCCACACATCATTTCCCAAAACTCTTTGTTTTGAAAGATGTGTTTCAAGAAGCGCAGCGAGGCAATGTTTTATACTTCCATGCAAGACACGTTGCAATCATCAAGTCGTAAAGGACTGCCAGGATTTGTGTGGGGACGAGGTAGGTATGCAGCGAGGACTTTTGAATCAAGTTTCTTGTGAAAAAAAAACACGAAAAGAACGAAAAAACAGGTGAATACAAGATCTTCCAACCGGCGCACATCCAGACCTTCTCTCCTCGTTGACCAGCAAGTAGGTATATGACTAACCCCCCACCACAACCTCCTCTCATGTCCAAGAACGCACGTACAATCCCTACCATCCGTTCACATGAAAATCTTCGCAGATGGAAGTCTCATATGAGCTTTATTAGTAACCAGCGTTACAGCTGCCAGACCTCCATGCTGCTCCATCGAGGTTGATTGCGGGCCTTTGAAGGTTCCTGTCTAGATAATGTACTCCTGTCCAAATCCTACCGTCGAAGAGACTCCCCCTAAGATGAGTGTTGGACGGTCGCTATCATCGTCATCCTCAACCTCATCATCGAGATGTGCTTCGCTGTCACTGACCAACTGGCATTAATTCCCGTCTGATCACGTTCAGGATATACAGTAGATATCAGCATAGTAAAACAGAACTGGACCCGGCATACAACGGGTAGTTGCCAGCCTGACATGTAACAAATAAAGCAGCACTCGCTTCAAAAGAAGTTCTCTCATTTTTCAACGCCAGGACTCTCTCGATCTTTCGACCATCAGCGTGTCGCCCACGGCGGCGTGAGGGAGCTTGAGGTTCCAAAAGAGCAGAGTGTTGTGCTCATTTATTGAAGACAACTTGTGGGCTGAGCGAGGCAAGAGTACGGTTGTGGAGTGAATGTCACTTGACAAGAGCAAGAAACAGTAACGAGGAAACAAGACACAAGCAAGCAGAGAAAGACCAGTTTCTCATTCTCCATCCACAGTATCTACAGCTGTCCTTCTTCCAGTCATCAACAACACACACAGACACACAGACACTCAGAGCATTCATCCCATCCCATCAATCTCACCCAAACACCGCGATCAATCCATCAGTCCCAACAACCTATATACAACACCGATTTCATGCCTTCCCAACTCCTTCCCCCATCATCTCATTAATATATTAATAATTACCCCATTCCGATTCACTTTCTTTCTTTCTTTCCTTTCCTTTCCTTGTCGCCACCATCACCAAAAAGGAAAAAGAGAAACAGTCTAAAAGCGAATGAGGTACCGTAGTGTATTATCGCCTAGGCAAAATGCAGTTTTTCAATGCAATGCCACAAGTCCTCAAAAATAACACCCAAGACAACACAGTGGAGTAGAATAAACAGTGTTTCTATTCCCAATAAACACAAAAGACAAGAGACAAAAGGCCAATAACGGGCTACATCGGCAGTAGAGGGTATCTTGCGCGTGTGCCGCTTGAAACATGGATATAACGATCGGAGAGAAACAGGTAATGTACAGACGCAAGCCGGGTGGCCTTGATACGGCGATCACCTTAATGGCTGCTTGACATCCTGGACACCATTTGCGATGACTTCTCTCAGAGACCAACGAGGTGGTGTTATCACACCTTGTAGACCATTCGCTTTGCGCCACTCCTTCTCCATCTCTGGGCTGACTCCATCTGGGAGATGGTCTGCTCCACCAGCAATACCGGTCGAGAATTTGAGTTGGAGGACGTTGCCGATTTCGTCACATGCAGCGAGGAGGCGGTCCATGTCGTCCTTGTTGTGGGCAGCGGAAACGCAGAAACGGGCGCGGGATGAGACGAGAGGAGTGGCTGGATATCCGACGATGACAACGGAGATTTTTCGTCTGAGCATTTCGTGGGAGAAGGCGGGCATCTTGGCTGGGTTGTAAAGCATGATTGGGATAATTGGAGAATCATCGTGACCATAGACAATGAATCCGAGACGCTTCAATCCCAAGCGCAGGTAGCGAGAATTGAATGCAATACGTTGGAGACGCTCTTCTCCTTGTCCTGGGGAGATTTCACCAGAAATGATCTTGAGAGAGCTCAGAATCTGCATCAGAACGGGAGGTGTTGGTGATTCGCCATAGATAGTCGCAGCGTTCGTAGATCGGAGCTTGTCGATGATATGTTTCTCGGCGCATACATATCCACCGTTGGCACCAAAGGACTTGGTCAAGGTTCCCATAAGGATATCGACCTCAGCGGGATCAATGTTGAAGTAGTCGCAAACACCACGGCCACGAGGACCAAGAGCACCAATGGAGTGAGCTTCATCAACGAAAAGATTGAATCTGTAGCGCTTCTTGAGCTTCAAAAGGCCGGGCAAGTCGCACATTGTTCCTTCCATAGAGTAAAGACCCTCAACCACGACCAAAATCTTCTTCCATGGGCGGTGGGTTCTTGGTTGTCCTTGAGAAATGACTTCACGAAGCTTCTCCTCGAGATCATGCATATCGTTGTGCTTGAAAGAGCTGATCATAGCACCAGAAAGACGTGCTCCAATTCTGATCGAGGCATGGTTCAACTCATCAGAAATGATGAGACATCCTTTGCCAACCAAAGCTGGGAAAGAAGAAGCATTGGTAGCGAAACCCATAGAGAAGACCATAGCAGCTGGCTTGCCAACGAACTTAGCAATTCTGTCCTCGACTTCCATAGCCAAATCCGAGGTTCCAGCGTCAGCGCGAGGGCTGGCAGCACTAATGCCGTACTTCTTAATTGTCTCCTCAACAGCATCTGCACAAGGACCTTCTGATTGCGCAAAACCAAGGTAGTTGTAAGAGCTCATGTTAAGGGTCTCGGTGTACGTGCCGGTAAACTGGTAATGCTTGTTGAAATCGTCGGTCTTTCGGTCCATCAAAGTGATGTATCTTCCTGGAACTCCTGTGATTGGACGAGCAAAGCAATCATCAATTCGCAACTTTAATCTTCGCACGTAAAAATTGTCGAAATCGCTGTTCAATGCAGCGTATCCATTTGCGGATTTCAGATGCTTGTAGTTCTCAGGTCTGAATCGCTTTCCGAAAAAGTCTCTGATGTGACCAAATATGATGAGGACTAGGTAACTTATGTAGGTGGTCAAAAGGTAGTAGTAGGGCGGCTCGTCGAGGATGTGTTCCATTGTCTCTCCTTCCACATACTGACTGACATATCTATGGCTTTGGCTTCCGAGAGGTCCGAATTGTGCGTCGATTCTGGCCTGTCGCTTTGCTTCTGCAACGGATGGTGGTTGGAAGAGAGTGGTAGGGGGTTCGTCCATGTTGGCTTCTCCGGCCTTTGCTGTTGACAAGGATATGGTGGGTAAAGACAGAGAAGGAGGGCTAATCGATGGAGATGGGTTATTGAGCAGATGCTGTTGCTGAGCTGCAACAGCTTGGAGGAGAGCTGCCTGGGCAGTCTGCTGCTCTTTGCTCTTCGGTGAGGAAGAGAAGAATTGAGTCAACCTATTGGCCTTGGAGGTTGATGGTCTGCGGCTGGCAGGTCGATCAGAGGACGGTATAACAACCGCAGAGGTGGGAGAACTGGCAAACGGATTTCGTGGGAGTCTTTGAGGCATTGTGTTCATAGACTGGGGTGGACTGTTGACCAGGAATGTGCAGGTTGGGTGTTGGTCCGTGGGGAGTTGTGGAATAGGAGTACTCTAAGTAAATAGAGACTGGTATTGTTGATTGTCGTACGAATGTATTCGAGGGTAGGAATTCGTGAAAGGGGGCTGTCGAAATGTAAAAGCTGACTCGTCTGACCTACGGCGGTGAGATAGGTATTCTGATTGATGGTAGCGGTCTGATAATGAGCGAAGCTCGTCAGTCTTAATGCTTTCAGGGAGAATGCTGATCGAGATCAGATCGAGGGGATCGGAGGAAGGATGTGGAGAGAGTTGAGTGACGATTCAGAGGTGGAGGTTATCCAGCTGTACTTCAGGGATGGACCTCGATGTTTCGATTCGAGCTTGCGTCTCAAGCAGGAACAAGGCAATTGGGCCCCATTGTAGGGTTCATAGGGTGTAAGAGATATGGGCACATACCGACTGAAATCCTGCGATCAATATCTGGGTGTGGTGTTGTAGAGAAGTGCAGTTGCGGTCGCAGGGTGCAGGTGGTTGTCGCGAGGAAAGCGCGTTTGGTTTTCTCGGTGGCGGGCCAGATGAAGCAGTTACACGATATGCAGCTTACAGCTCCGGGTATTCGTTCTCACACACACGCACGAACGCACGCACTCTTGCTCGCAATGCCCAAACCAAGCTCGGAGTCGACGACGTCTGGATGGAACACGGAGGCGAGGTAAGGAGGGAGAGGGAGAGGAAGAGAGGAGGAGGAATGAGGAGGAGGTTGGGGAAGAAGTAAGATGAGTAAGACGAGCACAGAGCAAAGGGTAGGTAAAATCACAGGAGCAGCCCCCGTCAGATATGTAATCGCCGGTGCATCCGCAGCAGAGCGCAGGGCAGGGCAGGGCAGGGCAGGCAGATTGGTCGATCAGAGATCAGTGCACAGCTCTCACTTCGCTGCATTCCACTACTCAGTCAAACGCCTTGCCGTACTTGCAGGGCAGCGAAAGCCGAACCGACAGGGCTGCAATCAAATTTTCTAGGGTGGATTTAAGTGGCCTACAGGTACAGTCAACGCCTGGCTGGCCGTTGGAGGGCTGGTTGCGGGCTGGCTCTGGCCTGAAGATCAAGCTTATTTTTCTCTTCCAGTCCGTCGCTGTTCGCAAATTGCATATGCAGAGAGTGGGCCCATCTGAGACCCATCAGCCGGGAAAGGGGGAAGTGATTGGCCTCGCTTGGAACGGAACGGATGCATATCCAGTCAAAAGTCGCCGTTTAGTTCCTCGGACTCCCTTGTCATCCGAGACGCCCGAATAGGGGGATCGAGATCTGGACATCTATCGATGGTACGGTACTGTACGGTTGGGCACAATTATATGTTTTATGTTTTGTTTATGCAATTTGTGCAGCTTCATCCATGTACAGTACAGTAGTGGAGATGTTACAGAAGAGATAAAGATGAGCTGGGTTCAGCTTATGGTGGATTCAAATGTAATGAAACACTTCAACATCGACGATGGAATGGAGTTGGAAGATGGAGAAGAACTCGAGGAAAATAAGCACCCAAGCACTGCACTGCACTGCATTGCACCGCCAAAAGTCCAAATGCCGAGCGGTGAATTCACAATCCCGGTTCTGCCGCTCATCGATCAGCATCTTCAAATCAAGTGATTATCAGGCCATCGCCCTCCTCCCTCGCTTCTTCTTCCCATATGCCGAGCCTTCTCATCCGTTCCCTCGCTGCCAGTTGCACCATACACTTTCATCTGATGATGATGATGATGGCATGATATTTCACTTTCACTTTGTTTACGTTTTGACACTCAATCGCAAACCCGCACCCAGCGCGATCCCATCTGATGATGAGATTGTGATGTGGGGACACGATGATCTCATCTCATGTCGCGCTGTCAGGCCTAGCCTAGCTTCCGGAGCCTCCAGCCTCTGACTGTGCATGGAGAAGCCCACGAGCGAAGGACATGCTAACATGCAAATCGAGCCTTCTGATTGAATGCCTTAAATCTTATTGACGACCATATCAACAGACGAAGAAAGGATGGCCTGGTACTATTTCAACAGTCATGATGTCAATGGCTTGGCTGCCATGGCTAGACTTCGTCAACGATCGAGAACGGGTTGCGTTTACTCAAGTACTGCGCGCTACAGTACAGAGATGTGAGATTAAGGTTATCGCCACGCGGCTGCCCTGAACATCCGACCCGCAAGCCACGGCATCTCCAAGTGATGATTGGAGAAAGGCCTCGGTTGCGGAAGGATTGTTTGTTTTATTCTGCGTAGGAAACGACTCCAGGATCTCTCTTATCTACGGCGCATTGAATCCAAACAGTGTCCATCGAAGGATTATGGGTTTTCTTTTAGACCTGCATGATCCTTTGGATCTGAGCCTCAATCGCGGGGTCAAGACCAACGAACTCCTACACGATCGTCAATCCTTGACATAAGGAGTTCCCTGGTGTTCCCGAAATACCTTCGAGTCCTTTACTCCGCCATTGTCTGATCTATTCTTACTCAGTGAAAAGAAAGACGATACTTTTGGGTGAAGCTGCCTAGATTGAGCTGTCTCGACCTTCCTACTGCTTTTTCGAGCTTGAAAGCGTCGCGATGTCACAAGACCCAGTAAAAAAAGTCAATAGATCGTACAAAGTGTGCAAATTCTATGAATCCAGAAGTAGTACGAGAAGAGTTGCTTCCGTCCTCGAGGTCATGTTGCTCTTACTCCGAATTGCTTCAATTGACCGCTATGCCTGCGGGCTTGACTTGCTCAACGCAAGGTAAGAAACATGAGAACAAGGGAGGGGCATGCTCATAAAGCTTGTCTGGCTTTGGCAGGTCAGCTCTAATTTCCAACCGTGTTCCCTAGCCGATCGTTGTCGATTCATCTTTCTGCTAAACTTTTGCAATCAACGATATCTCTTGGGTGCTATGTTTTCTATAGATTCGCTAGCATGCTTTTCTCTTACGGGAAAATGAGTGCGTCACAAGGGAGGTTTCGATGTCTGGCAGTGGAGTATGTGTTGCTGTTTCTATGGGTGTTTACGGATAAGCGAGTCTGGGGTCTGGGGGTATCATGACGCTGCGTTGTGAATGGAATAGATGTAATAACTGCGGATACTGGACACTCAATACCGCCTCGGCTAATCATATTAAGTTCTGCGAAGACTGCAATGATATCGTTTCCATTCCAAAATCAGCTATCCATTACACCTCGCTATTAATGACCTCTCTTCTCCCAACCCACCCCTCAAAACTTCGGCACAAACATCGGCGTATTCTTCTTCCACTGCTGATAGTCTTTCCTATCCCCATACCTCTTATCATACTTCTCTTCACTCAACGGCACCCCACTAACCTTCAACAACAAGAAAGTCACAAAAGCCGGACTAACAGCACACATGCCCACCCCAACCAGTCTCCCCACTCCTCCCATCCCAGCCATCCCCATCCCAGCCATCCCCATCCCTCTCAATCCCACACTACTACCCAACACCCCCGCCGCTGTCACGGCAATGCCAGTCCACAATGTACTCTCCCCGAAGTAGTTGGGATGGCGAGATTTGGACCAGAGACCTGAGGTGAGGAAATCCTCGTCGTGCTCCTTTCTCTTCTTAGCAGCTGACCAGGCGGATTTCTGTCGGTCTGCCAGGATCTCAAATGTGAAGCCACCAAGAAAGAGGGACAATCCGAGGATATCAGTGAGAGTCAACACCGGGAGTGTAGAAAGCAGTGTGTGCGGGATGCTGTTCAGCCCAAGAATTGGGAGGAGGCAGAGGGAAACCCATGTTGCCTGTGCCACAAACGCTCCCAGGAACTTCGGAGGCTGTTTCTTGATCTCGTCGAAACGAGAGTCGTGGCCGTCTGCCAGGACACGCTGGAATAGATAGCTACCTAGACGGGTCGCCCAGATTGAGACTGCTGTGCTGAGGACGACCTGGCGCCAGTTTAGGCCATGAGGACCGCCTGTGCCTGTAAATGCTGCGAGGAGAGAGGGAAAGGCGGGTTTGGCAGTTCCGGCGAGAGAGGCTGCTGCGCGGGCGCGTAGAGTGGGAAGGTAGAGGGAGAGTGCCGTGACGGAGAGGTAGGTTAGGGAGCCTGAAAGGTCGTAGAAACGCTCTGATTGTGCGAGGATGGAGGGAACTGCTATGGCGCCTTGAATAGCGAAAGCGGTTGCTATTGAGGGGACGAGCGTTCTGGGAAGTTTTAGCTACGATGTAAATAGATGTGTTGATATTTTGAGACATACCTGAAGAAGGGGTTGCGGAAATTGGTAACATGGAGGAGGCTTGAAAGGAGAGTCATCGTGAAAATTTTCAATTATAAGTCAAGCCGGCCAAAGGAAGAGGAAAACAATGTGTGAGACTCTCACTGAGTGATTTTGAAGATTATAACGGAGAACTACGGATGTGAAGCATTTCTATCTTGAGGGGTCGTCTGCGTTTCACAAGGCTAAGGAATGTTCAGCCTTACGCAATAGAGTGACGACATTATGCACAGTAGCGGCGGGCCTATCGGACACGGCCTTCTTCACTTGTCCGGAAGCGTCTCTTTTCAGCCTTGTCTTGGCGCGATATGTTGTGATTTCATGGTGGCTTCATTCGTTCGGAATATATCCTGCAGAGCCACATTGAGCCGAATTTCTGGGACCGTCGAAGAGTGGGCTGGCTACTACGTGAAGTACGGAAGTACCTGCAGGTGCAAGCTGGACCCATTCGTGCCAATGCTGGGGCATTGCTGGGAGCCTGGGACAATATTCCCAAGCATAGCCAAGTTCGGCTGCTTTCCTTACTCGTGGAAGCATGTTGAAAGAAGCTTATGAGACGAATGCTAGCCCTCAGGACTCCTTGATATGTCCTGCCGTAGCTACTTCCAATATTTCCTTCTCCATTCCTTCCACCAGTATCACTTCTATACCCGCGTCTTCCAATTGCTTCCTCCCAGTATTTTGTCCCACAAATTTCTCTGGCTCCTTGACCCCAACATACACTGTCTTGATAGCATTTCCTAGCTTGATAATCCGTTCAACGCAAGGCAGGTTCCCACTCAGTCTCTTGAAGCAAGGCTCGACCGTAGTATATAGCACTGCTCCTTCTGGCAGCACATCGCCAAGTGCTTCTTCGGTTACTTTGTGTTTCTCGGCCAGCTTAATAAAGCATGATTGTTCTGCATGTGTGTTCCCTTCGCATTCGAGTGTGTATCCTGTCGCGAGGACTGTATTCGTCTTGCCATTGACAAGCAGAGCTCCGACTCGATAGTTCGTTGGCTTCGGAGGAGACTTTCGTGCCAGCTCTAGAGCTTCTCGCATATACCCGACGTGATCGAGTGGAGTTGAAGACTTGCCCGGAATAGACATGGTTTCTGCAGTGTGCTGATGAGAGAAAAGCTTCCTCTTGACTGTTTGTAATGTGGTTAGGGAGGCGCCTTCTTGGCTTGCGAATCACGCCGAAGAGCCGTCTTGCTCTTTACTAGGATAGCCGGATTCTGCTCTTGAAATAAATCGGCAGAATTCCCATGTCTCACAATGGCAATCCAGTTTTATCTCAACCAGTCACTGGTTCTATCGCCGACTACAAATGGCATCGCGGAGCTCCGACTTGCATGCCGCCGAGCTTCCACGCCTATTCCAGAAATCATCGGCACACGACGTCACATGGCAGCGAGATTGAGACCAAGGTTCAACATCAACAGACGAGACGAAACGAAACGACAAAGACGATGATGACCCAGACCCTCAGTCCACTATCGTTCAAAGTTGACAACTTTACCTTTCCCATCTGACATCCAACCATCCTCCCACCCGCACACATACAATCGATTACCTTCGTGTATCTCGCCCGTTCGCATTCGCCTCGGACCATAGTCGCATTTTGTCCGCCCTCTGAATCCACGTCGCATCGCGAGCGATTTATTCACCAACCCCACCACGTCCGGCATCTACGGAAAGCGTCGCAAATCAGACTTCCACAAAGGCTTCGAGCTTGCGGGCACACCGACACGTCTCCCTGCTTGGCTGGCAGTTTTTGCAAGACAACTTCAGATGAACACATGGAATTCCCCGGGACGCCATGTCTGATGCTCTGCCGAAGATTAAGGTGACCGATTCGCAGCATCCTGATGGTCATGGCACGTCTCTTGACTCGCCCTCCACTGTAACGGATGGCGGCCAAACAACGAGGCCGAGGTCTGCGACCTCGTCAGAAGGTAAACTTTCATAGTTTTCAGCTTGCCTGATATACGGAGAGCCCCCAGCTCTGCCTCTGCTTAGTTACAAAGATGTTCAAATGCTATGGCTTCTGCTTCTGGCCCTAGTGCTCATGCTCATGCTGACGACAGCTCTCAAACCAGGCAACACCCAATCCAATGGCAAGAAGTCACCAATTAATAACCTAATACGCAATCCTTCGAATAGAGAAAGTAATGGATCAAGTCCAGCTCCGCAGCAACAAGCTCGCCCAACCACTGCCATTGACCCTCTTTCCCATGTATGTCCTCCGCGACCATAAGCCAATATGCCACAAAGCAAAACGCTTCATGAGAGGGAATTGTCAGATCAGCTTTGCTAATGCTGCGCCTCTAGCACATTCTCAAGAGAACGAATACAGAAAATACTATCCCGCAGAAGTTGCGAAACGCTGGCGGTCCCGAAAGTCCCAATACAGAAGTTGGAAGCCCAATCAGTCCAGAGCTCCCACCACCCGGGAGACAATTGACGCCTGAGATCAACCGAAGCGATAGTAATCCGAGCAAAGAGAAGAAGTAAGTTGTCTCAGTGGCTCGCAGCCGCTTTGGCTGCTTACTGTGAACCATGTGGCTTGCTTATGACAACTTATTTGCTAACATCAACACCACAGAAAAGGTGTATCCTTCCTAAGCCGTTTCGCGATAATAGGAGGAAAGAAGAAAGACCACCATGGAGATATGGATGACGATGAGTCCGAGCAAGGAGACCAGCGGACAGAAGGCATGAATGCACATGTCTTCTCCTCTTCTATTGGAGCGAACGGGTACATTCCTCAGCATAAGGAGCCGCCGAGATACATCAAGGTGCGAGCGCATAACAAGAAGGTCAGGGAGTTTGACCGCATGTTCCTGGCGCAAGAGTTGACCGGAACGAAACATGCGCTGAGTGACGAGAAAGTGCCCGGCTTAACGTCAACAGCCTCCGAGCTTCCACATCCCCATAAGATCTCGAAGTCCACCAAGACAAGCGGTGCAGTTTGGGCGACGGAGTTTAGTAAATGTGGGAGATATCTTGCAGCAGCTGGCCAGGACCAGGTTGTGCGAGTCTGGGCTGTGATTTCGACCCCAGAAGAAAGGCAGGCGCATGAATACGAGGAGGATGTTAAGTCAAACACTTCTGGAGGCGCAAGGCTGAGCGCGCCTGTCTTCAGGTCTACCCCTATACGAGAATTTGAAGGGCACACTGGAGACATTCTTGACCTTAGTTGGAGCAAGAACAACTTCCTGCTGTCTTCGTCGATGGATAAGACAGTGAGGTTATGGCATGTTTCAAGACAAGAGTGCTTGTGCACATTCAAGCACAAAGATTTTGGTTCGTCGCCCATAGTATCACTACTATTCCGTGCTATTGGCGTTGCGGTCCACTGCAAATGGGTGCATATTGATTGAAACTAACTTACGAATAGTCACGTCCATAGCCTTTCATCCCCGAGACGATCGTTTCTTCTTGGCAGGATCGCTGGATTCCATTCTTCGCCTGTGGAGTATTCCGGACAAGTCCGTCTCCTATTGGAAACAATTGCCCGATCTCATAACAGCAGTTGCCTTTACCCCTGATGGTAAGACAGCTATCGCCGGTGTGCTGAGTGGATTATGTTTGTTCTACGAGACTGCAGGTCTCCTGCCCCAGGGCCAGATACATGTGCGGTCGAGTCGAGGCAAGAACGCCAAGGGGTCCAAGATTACTGGCATCCGAACAACGACGTATCCACCAAACGATCTGAATGGCGAGGTCAAAGTCCTTGTTACTAGCAACGACTCGAGAGTCCGTCTCTACAATTTGAAAGATAAAAGCCTGGAAATGAAGTTCAGAGGCCACGAGAATACCTGCAGTCAAATCAATGCTAGCTTTAGCGACGATGCAAGTTATGTCATTTGCGGAAGCGAGGATAGAAAGTCGTATATCTGGAACACTGGACCAACAGACACAGAGAATAACAAAGACAAACGTCCTTTGGAATATTTCGAAGCGCACTCCGCCATGGTCACCGCAACTGCGATTGCCCCTATGACTTCGCGGCAGCTATTGGGTGCATCTGGTGATCCAATATACGACCTTTGCAATCCGCCGCCTGTAACATTACTGTCTCGTGAGGAATCGAATGCTTCCTCAGTGCCAAAAGCTGCGTCAGAAAAGCGTCTTTCAGATCCCGTGAGCGAGCCCGTGAAAACGCCGGCTTACCTTGCAAGAAGTTCCCATAATGATGGGCTGATCATCGTCACGGCCGATTACCTTGGTTCGATCAAAGTCTTCAGATGTGACTGTGCGTACCAGAAGAGGCGGAACGACCACTGGGAAACCAGCTCTACCTTCTCAAAGAAAGTCATCAAGAGATCCGGAAGCATCATGACTCGCAACTCAGGCGGCTCCCATTCTCGACGGAACTCGCAATCCCAGAGCTCTCTTGCCAGCGCTGCTGGCTTACATTCAGACCATATCCTTTCGTGGCGAAATGGGATCACAGACGACTCTAGCATTCGAAGTGGTACCAAAACCAACAGAAGTGACCGGAGTGTTTCCCCTGGGAAGTTCACCAGGAGTTCTCAATCCAACTTGAGCTCTCAAAACAATCTAGCGAGCACGGCGCGCCAACAACCGTACGCTCCAACACCATTAACGCATGCTTCTCCCAGTGTGTCGACGACTAGCCCGCCACAAAGCATTTCAGATGTAACGAGCAAGCAAAAGAGCAGCCAGAGTAGTCCGCCTGGTCAGCCACCTACTCCCGGCTTCGTGATCAGCAGAGAGAACGAACAGAATCCTCTAAAGCTCGACCCAGTTGGCAAGTCCTACCAGTTCTGGAACGTTGCATCTTGGAAGCCTCAAGCATCCCGCGATACCGGAAAACTCGACACTGACAGTCTGCGACCGCCGATGGGCCGTGGCGGGAGTGTCATCAGCAAACTCAGCTCCGAAGAAGGCTCTTCCGGTGAACTAGAAGATGGAGATGAGAGTGAAGGCGACTCTTTGTCCTGTCGAAAATGCAACGGCAAAGACTTCCGGGCACGAAAAGTTGCCGGTAAGGGATTGGTCATGGTGTGTACTCGTTGTGGGTCGGGCGTTGAGTAATAGCAACATAGACGGTAGGAAGAAGGAACCGCAGCCGATAGCTGCGCAGAACTTTTTGTATATTATGATGGATGATTGATTGGGTTATGCAAGCGTCAATTCGGTATTAGCGATGTAGTCTCCTGCGTTGATCGGTTTTGGTGTTGATATCCATAGATGAACAACAATGATAATGGAAGTTGATGACCCTTAAATAACAGTCTTCAAGCAAAATGATCATGTCAACATTCTGCGGGGTTTGTGGACCCCCTGTGGATTTACATGAGTCAAGGGGTAATCCCTGAGGAGAAATATCTACTTCGTGGCCGGCCAAGACTGTTCTGGCCTTGAAAAATCAAGACGGCATTTCGGCCTCGAGAATCCTTACGGAATTACGATCATACGACTTGCCTCAAAGGTTAGCCTCCCAAGCAAATCACCGCCAGGCCAGGATACCAGAATATTTGAGAACATCAAACAAAATGGCCTCGCCATCAATAACATCTCCGGCGAACATACAAATTCTCCTCAGAAACATGCAAAACAGATTTCTCGCGTAAGTTTTCTCCATGCTCTCCCGAACGTGAAAACTCGGACGTTATTTAATCAGTCCACTTTACAACACATTACAACACAGCACAGCACCAGTCACCTCTACCACCGCATATGTACCGTCCTTGGCATCTCTGTTACAAATAATGATCCGATCCATCCATCCATCCTCGGTACCTGTCCCACCGCGCAAGCGACGCGACATCCCACTATCCCCTCCGTCTTAACTGGGTACCTCACTGCACGATATTGTAATTCCTTCGTGCTCATTGGATAGTTCCAACACCGTTACCAACGAGAATGCAGGTTCGTGGTGCTCAGTGCGGACTCAAAGGCCGAGTTCAGCAGGCCTTGCCGTTATCAGCTCATGGGGGGTAGGGATGTTGAGGCGTGTCGCTTGAGAGGGAGGAGCTCTACCTTCCTGTATTTTCCTTTGTGTTGTCTTTCTCCGCTACTTCTCCTTGGAGTTGTGTATTCTGAGACGATTCATGGTGGTGCTGGTGCGTGTTTTTCTGGGGGTTGGCGATGGTGAGGTGGACGGGAATGTGTCATTGTGCAGCGCTTGGAATTGGGGCTTGAGGATATATATGTTGGGGTGTGGTCGAGAGGGGAGTTCGCTTGGATTTGTTTTCGATATTAAGTTTGTTATTGCTACCATTGCTTACAGAATCTTAATATACTGCTTGAGAAATCGATATTCATCTAGCCACACCTCTCATCTCTCATCTCTCATCTCTCTTCTGTTGAAGATCACCAAATTCTTCGCGAACTGATCTCTGATCACCATCCGTTCTTCCACGCAACAAATAAATCCTCCGCCTTTCCCAATGATGCAACACATCTCCCCCGCCTCCCTCGAGGATCTCCCGTCGCGGATCTCATATCTCTCCGCTTTCCTGGACCTCACGCCCTCAGATGGCGAAGCGCTACTAGCAGCGAAACCTCTCGTCGCACCACTCATCCCCACCATCCTCGACGCCGTTTACACGAAATTACTGTCTTTCGATATCACAGCCAAAGCGTTCGTACCGAAGAACACAGATTATGAGGGAGAGCTGGTGAAGAATGTGCAGGAGTTAACGCTAGAGCATCCGCAAATTGCATTACGGAAGGACTTTTTGAAGGTCAGTTTGTACTGTGAAATTCTGTTGGGACGGCTTTAATTTCTCTTCCGTTTGATGTCGTGTCTTGTCCTGAAGACCCGACCAGTATGGCTTCATATTCGGGCTCCATTTATCATTGGCACCATGCTGAGATGCACGTTTGCTTGATGTATTTTCGCCATACTTACTTCGAAACCTCACAAAACCATAAACCAGACACTAACATTCACCTCAGAACTACCTCGTCAAACTGGTCTCCACCACAGACCTCACGCCCACTTCCCCTTTCTGGGTCTACCTCAACAACGTAGGCATCATGCATACGGGCCAGCCGGGCTTCAAGCATCGCGTCAAGCGTCCCGAGCTGCGAGTCGAGTACATCCATATGGGTGCTCTCCTCGGCTACGTTGTTGACATTGTTGTCGGTGCTGTGATGAGCATGGATGTTATTGACAATGAGATGAAGTGTAAGGTTATTAGGGCGTTGAATAAGGTTGTTTGGATTCAGAATGATTTGATGGCAAGGCATTATTTGGTCAAGAATGGGGAGGAGGGAGGCGAGGTTACGCCGCCGCTTTCTGAAGAGGGGGAGAGTGAGGGGGCGAAGGGTGGGTGTCCGTTCTCTGGGTAGAGATGTTGAGGCTCGGATGAAACTTTGGCGTTTGAAGGGATGTGAATAGTGTATTTCTGTGTCCTTTTGTTCCAGTCTCCTCTTTAGTTGCGATATACCAGGTTTCAATGATCCGAACCTAAAATCACTGTGTTGACATAGGCAATTTAGATAATCTCTAGACCGGCGGCGCTGAAGGGCTAATTTGGTTCCTCCTCCCGTGAGATGTGTTGGTATTTGTCGTGAGTTTATCGATCGGACCGTTTAATTTTGATACTTCATTGGGTAAGTACCTTCAAATGTTTCGGACTTGGGACTCGACGTGCCTGTAGGGATTAGGCAATCCAAGAGCTGAGGCCTTGAATTATGCGATCTCAAAGGAGGTAGGGGAGAGCCCGAGCAGACAACCAAAGTAGTTTCTTCAATCTTGCGCTTGGCTATTGTAGTGCTCGCTGTCTGCCAGATCTTGCAGATGCCCGAATCTTCAAGAAGGATTATATTGCTACTGCTGTAACTCTTCGCCTCTTATCAAAATCTATATCTTTTAATCTAAAAATTTGCGATCGTGTTGCTGTGTGAATAAGTGAGCTGTCGGGCCCACGGAACTACCAAGTCTTGCTATTGCTGTATTTTCTCGCTTAAGCAAGCCCTCTTTGTCGGATGTCAACAAATTATGAATGATATTGTGGAACGGCGCTTTCTGTCGTGCGTTTGCCTGCTATTCTGATGAAGAGACCAAGGGAATTTGCGACGAAAGCCCAATTCTGTTTAATAAAGATGTACATCGCTCAACGATTGATCCGGTAGCAACATACGAAAGAGTTGCTAAAAACTCCCCGGACATGACGCCGAAGCTAGGTCGGGACTACCCCTGTATACCCAAGACAACAAAAGTTGACCGTTGCTTATTGTTCTAGATTTCTATATGCTTCCTACATGGTATTTGAAAACATCGCCTCAGCCTTCCCCTCCACCTCCACCTCGGACCATAGTTCTCTGAGTGCATTGTCGCTAGACCCTCCGTATAAATACTCGCCGTGCCGATGAACAGCGTCGCAGTACATGCACCGTTCAATTTCATCAGAAGCCTCCAGGAGATATGTGAATGCGCGGTCAATACTTTCCCTTCCAGGTCGGTCTGCATATGACCTGTGGAACCACTCCAGAACACCACCAAGTTCCAGGACAATATCTCGAACGCTGTTGTCATCTCCAATTTGAGGCATAACACGAGCGGCACCATCTCTGGTTAATCCAATCTCATATAAAGTGGTATCATAGACGAGGAGAACTGCTACTTCTGTGTCTGAATCGAAATCAATCGCCCGATTGAACGTGGTACTCCCTTGAACCTCTGCATGTGTCTCGAGATAAGCCGACGTACCGTCAGGCATGGCGTGTTTAGTTGTCAATCTGTAGTCAACCCGAACACCTTTACTGAACTCTGCAGGAATTTCGGTCTGCCACTTTACGATGAATTTGTTGACCTCCTTCTTTGCGAGCTCCAACAACCGAGATGACGCATCGTTGGCAGCCTTGAACTCCAGTCCTTCCCAGTCACCTGATGCCTCTTTTCTAGTTTCGAAACTCAAATGCTTGTGGACGGTTGTTTCGGTCCTATCCAAGCTCTGCTGTTTCACTCGCAACCAGATACTTCTCGTGATCATGACGAAGCCCTCACCAGTATCAAGATATATACTCTACTCACTTTGAGGATACTCGATGCACACTTGCGGAAACCTTGAAGTCACAGCTCCAATGATGAACCCCTCCTGAGTTTCGGAATTGTGCTTGTTTGGAACTTGGCTGTCGTTGCTATGCCGTAGATGAGTAATAGCTCCTCTGCAATATGGGCATCTTGTGGCTGCAGATCCACGGTTGGCGATCCAAATTTGTATGCAGATATAATCGACGTCGTGACCACAAGTCAATACTGTTGCTCGCTCATGATATTCTCTCAGGCAGATCATACATCGTAAATCGTTTTCGGGCTCGGCATTCGATCCTTTGAGATGTGCTACCTCGTCCTCAATAATACTGCCTGGAGCCTATTTGACTCTATCTTGTAGTTCAAAAGCTACGATGCTATCTGTGAGGCTCTCAACTAAGTGTGTTTCCCTCGCAGCTTGGCCTGATCCAGAACCTGTCGCTTCGTGCGATTCTGTACGTGGAAGGGCAGTTCCATCTTCTGCTACAAGTCCCGAGTCTGTAGCTGGGTGATCTATGCTGTTCTCCGAGGAATTTTGTGAAGTGCTACTTCCGGGTTGCGAAGCGTCGAAATCTTGATCAGGGCGGGATGACAATTTATAATCACTTAGATAAGTAGTAACTCAGTTGGGTGCTCCTAATCAGAGAAAGTCTCGGCTTAAATAGACAGCATACGCTTGTCTCTGAGTCTACAGAGAGCGCTGGTACAATGGCAACTCGGGATTCACAGGCTTCACTGTGAATATTCTCATCTCTGAGACCCCGCGAATGACTTTCAGCATCTCATTCGGGCTTGACCGACAGAACCAAGGAAATGAAAACTCATCGGAGGCGAGACATGGGAAATTAGGTGACGCTAATCGCCGTACCAATTCAGTGAAACCCGAATGTTCAGCAGTTCTCTGTACCTTGGGGCCGGGCTTCCCTATGATTCCCACGTTTTGCATCACCCAATGTTATGAGGATGCGTTTTGAGTAAGCGGTCACTGGAACAATGAGGGCGAATCTTAACATGTTTCTAAGTCCATGAATTTGATGTCTACCACCGTCTATCCTTCGACGGGTCAATTGATCACATCCAAGACCTCATCTCCATTCAAATGCGTTTATTCAGATGGTGACTGCCTATCTTGCAGATCTTACAGTTATTCCCTGGGAAATGCCCACTGCCGCTCGTCATGCTCGCGTCTCAACACTTCCTCAAAAACGGCCTGAACCACACTTATTAAAGATTCTTCCAATATTATGATCCCGTCCCTGTCTCCTGCACGTATTCGTCTACTCAGAAGTGAATCAATATGTAGGTATTGTCTCGTAAGCGAAGAGAGGAGGTTTCGAAGATCTGATATTGCCGTGAGAGGACTTGAGGAATTTCCAACCAGGCGAAAGGTGTCTCCATTTCCAGTACTCACGATCCCGTGTGTTTCGAAAGCTGAGGGTCTTCTCCATTCAATGTGCAAGTCCATCGAGGCACCCTCCCCCATCGCTTCCAACTCCCTCTCCCTAGCAGCATTCAACCTTTCTCTCCTAGCAATCATGTCAAGTATATCCTGCGTACCCATGCTCTCAAAGACTTCATCTGAGATATGATCTTCTCGTACAAAAACCAGGCTGGACATTTGCTCGTCGAGCATTCAGCCGAAGCTCTGCCCGCTGCCGACGACGCAGCTCATCGGTTAGAGGCCCATGGGGAAAATAGGAGGCTACCGTGCCGTTTCCCGGAAAGCGCTCACCCAGATCATCATCAAAGCGATGAATAGCAATGACACTAAAAGGCCGTAGAAGATCCTCTCGTTGTCTTCGAAAGTGGTGGCGGGGGAATTGTTGTCGAAAGTAAGGACCGACAACTCTCATGGTAGAATATCCATCACCGGTGATCGAGTGGCGTATTGTGTCCATAGTCTGACGGCAGAGTGGGCATCTGAGGGCCGGTTCATCATGGGATTCTCTGTAGACACTCACCAGCCATGGCATCAGACAATCGAGGTCAAATGTGTGGTCGCATGGCTGAAGAATACAGAGTGTCGTGATCTCATCGAAACAAATCGTACAGTGACCTGGACTTTCAGCAGCTAGATTGGGTATTGGTTGTATTGCCATCATAGTTGGCGCATCTAAACCCTGTTCTGCCTGTCTCGATTCCGAGCCAGAAATTAAGGATCTGGCTGGCATTCTGCTCTCGATGTCCTGAAAGTCGCTAATCGGGTTTGCCACTTCTGTATCTCCCGCTGGTTCTGTTATCGTCTCTCGCACAGATTGTGAATCAGATTCAGATCTAACTCGTCCTTCCTCCAGCTGGATCTCATGGTCTCGGGCTGAAGATTGTGTAGCAGATGAAGGTATATTGTCCAACCTCGAACCATACCGAGTGTAATGTACAAGATATCCCAGTTCACAAGAAGCCACTTGCAGACTCTGGGCGAGGCCGCGTGCTTGGCTTCCCTCTCCTACTGCTCTCTCGATTTCGGTATGAGAGAAGTCCGCATCCCTCTCCTCGAGAAGCCTCAGCAACCTTTCGATGTTTGCCCTTGTTTCCTGTATTAGTGGATTAATATCAAGCGGCTCTCCTGCCAAATTCCCGCCCCCGTCTCCTCCGGTGGTACTCATTTTTTGTGTACTTTGGTGGTGTGGCAGAGTGATGATTTGGAAAGAATGGTATATAAGAATCTAGGTTTCTCAGAATGATCGTCCCATCAGCTAATCACTAGATGTATTGCTGTATCCTGAAGTAACTGGAACTTGTCCGCAGTCTCGCTTCGGAAACGCCATGGTTTGCTGAGCATTAGGATGACTCCCATAAGCCCAAGCCAGTCCGACTAATTTGAGACTATTCACATTCACAAGTCACTCACAGGACGACAAAAGAAAAACTGCCCAGGGATGTGACATAGGACACGCAGCAAATACTTGCTTCTATTGTCAACAAACCCCCTCTTTGAAAATTTGTATATACAAGAAATCAATAACAGATCATCGCACAAAGCGTTCTCCACGATCTAGACGTAATTGGTGAGGGTGTCAATATATGCCACATATCCGGTGCCCGCCTCTGGCTCGAAGGAGAAGATATAATCGCCCCTGTAACATAAGTTAGTCCGAGAACATTGCAAAAGAGTGTCAAGAGTGACAAACCACCATGGGCCACCACCCCACCACATCGCACCGAGCCAGACGTCGCTGGAGGCTACCAAAGAATCCAGGAGACCAGCGACAGCGGACTTGCAGACATCATTGGCGCCTCCGGCAAACTCGCCAATGATTCCCTTCTTGCCATTGGCTTGAAGCCATTTGGTGGCCTCTGCAACACGTTCAGCTCCGATGGTGGATGAAACACACACATCTGAAGTTCCAGATCCATCGGAGTCGAGATACTGGTGCATCTCATAGACGATCTTGTCAGAAGGGTCCGTGAGGTTCCCCATGACATCCGAGTTTCCAGAAGTGGTCCAAGTCCAGGCACCAGTATAGGACTATTACATTGTTAGATGTTGCTGAAGATCTTTGTGACATTGCTTACAGTTCCCTCAACGAAAACGTATTGCGTCGTAGCGCCGGCAGCTCTAACTCCGTCGATACACGCTTGATTGAGATCGGCAACAAGCTGGTTTGATGGCATGTCATGGAACTCATTGTTGCAGTCGAAGATCACTTTGTCGTCCGATTTGAACTCAGTCGCAACGTTGGTCCAGAAAGTCTGGAAGTCTGAAGTGGATGTGATGACCGATCCTGCGTAGCGACCAAAGTTGTGAGGGTCAAGGACCGCATATGCGCCAGCAGCGGTGATATGAGAGACCAAAGATGAGAGGTCTCCAAGATATGTTGTGTCCAAAGCGGCAGTCACAGTACCTTGAGCTAGGCGTTCCATCAAGAATGGGATACGGAAGATGTTCATTCCTTTGCCAATGAGTGTATCAATCGTAGCTGTCAGTGGCCAGGTGTAGTCGGTACCCAAAACTCCAGGAATATTGGCTTGACCGAACTCGGCACCAGACTCATTGACACCCAGCCATTGTAGAGCACCAGTTGAATTTGATGTACCGGTAGCAGCCGCTACAGCTGCTACAGCAGTGTTGGCCCGAGCTGCAGCAACCGCAGTGCTGCTAGGGACTGCAGTGGTGGAAGATGCTATTAGACAAATATTAGCGAAGTACACCTGAAGATTCAAATGTTCATCTAGTTACCATCGGCTGCCGAAGAGTTAGGTGCTTCGAGGTCACAATCATCCGAAATGGGAGCAGCAAAGACTGAAGCCGACAGGCCAGCCGCGGCTACGAATGAAGTTGAGAAGCGCATTGCGCAAATGAGGGACTGCTTGAACAAGAAAGCAAAGAAAAGATGAAAACTTGATGAAGTTGGGTAAAGGAAAACGCCTCCCGTGGGAAGAAGCTTTTTAAATCAAAAGTCACCCACATCGAACCCACCCACTGGGATTATAAATGAGATGTCGTAGGCCCTATATGCGGGATGAAAGACTTGATCCTTCATCTGGTCGATCCAAAGCGGTAATATGAGAGGAAATGGGAAAGTACATGGCTGCAATGGGGGTGGCCAAGAATGATCCCTGCCGGAAGATCAGATAAAATGTTCCGTCCACAAAGAAATTAGGTCGAATGATAAACGACGCAACGAGTGTTTGATGTGGCGGAAGCGATTTGCAATAGAGTGTGGGATCCCCATGATGTTTCTTTACATGAAACATTGGAACGTATTGTGGGGTAAGAATCATTGCCGAACTCCATCACCAGGACCGAATGACCGGGCAGATCGGAAAGCTTGCGAGCACTATTGAGCTCGAAAGTTCGCAATGGATCGAAACCAGGAAAATTATTATCGGGCACTTATCTGAAAAGACTACGGAACATCGTACTCCTGGTCCCATATGCATGATCATGGAGGAAATTCTTCCGCCGCTGATCTGCTTGATAAATGTTCATTGTCAGAGTGACATTGGTAAATCATACGGGTAGTGGGCATAGGGGTAGAAGAGAACAGATACTTCGATGAGAGAAAGGAACACGACTCGGAAGTGATAAATCTCATGAAATCTCAACAACACATGGGAGGGAAAGAAGGGTGGACGTTGGGAAAAGCTTCGCTTGGAGAAGTGCCGAACTTGGCGTTCTTCCCCTTTTAAATCTCGCTAGTTCTAGAGTTCAGTGATGACCAGAAGTCAAGTACCAGACTCCAGAGTACCTTGGCCAGCCCACCTAAGAGAGCGCAATGCACAGTTCTGCAACACTTCCCTGCTGAGTCTTGCGCAGTAAATTATGCTTCTTGATAGTCTGACATATATTGTGTCTTTAACTCATGCAAACTCTACTAATGTTCTTTGGTCCGACCTACAACTTTTCCCGCCATCCTCTCAAGAACTAGAGAATGTGCCGAAGAAATATGCTACCAGAACCCAACCTATTGTCCAGGCAAGGCCAATATTTGTTCTTGACTTTCTCGCGCCACTGACGACAGGCCGGTGACCAATCAGGTTCTGCTCACAGAATCCCTGCTTCCATGCCACGTAGCCTCCAGCCCCGAAACCTATGCCGAAAGTACAGCAGAGCGCGATGAGAATAAGGATCCATCTTACTATCCAAGACTTGCCGCATTTAAGCAAGAACTGAGGGCACCTGTGTCTTTGATGAGGTTGAACGGTCGACGAGGGAGGCGGCAAAGTGGCATGCTGTTCAGTAGATCGAGATCCTCGAGGACCTAATTCGATGTTGACGATACGTGGACGCTCGTAGCTCACTTGGTGCGAGTCCATTGTTTGATGAGTGGGCTATGGCGTTTGTGGATTCATGTCAATTAGAAGATGGGCCTTGGAATTGAACTTTAGAAGAGTTTCTCTAGGCTCGTTAAGTACAAAGGGACTTTATCTATGTTGAAGAAGGTTTCAAGATATGATTATTCAACCGATTTTCGTCAGACGGTTATTGGGCGCAAGGAGAATTTCAATCCGGTCTTCTGAATCACTAATACTCGCACTATCACGGAATCATAGTGGTATATTCGCTGAAAACATCTCTTATAGACACAAACAGGAACTCAAATCAACCTCAAGTTGGCCCCTCATCGCTTCAGTGTCTTCTGCTTCTCGGCGTCCTTCACCAGCTTCTTCCCGCTGACCATCAAGCCCTTGCGCTTCCTCACACTATCCATATATCTCTTAGCCACATTTTCCTTGTCGGCCAGCTCTCCCAGATCTTCCAGGTCATCTTCAGTGAATGGAACCCAGAATGGATCTTCGTCGAGAATCTCATAACCTTGGAAAATAAGTTGTGGTGAGGCAGCTCCAGAAGTGCGTTTGCGTATTTCGTCACTGAAGCCAAATGATTCTGCGACAGGGAGGAGTGATTGGATTGTGAAGAATGGTGTGCCCTCATTCATCGCTTCTGACTGGACACGCCCACGTCGGCGGGTCAGAACATCGTAGACTCGTCCAAGAACCTCGGCTATATCCAAGTTAGTATTAACAAAAGGAATCCGTGGAAATTTTAGACTTACTGCTAGCTTGAATCTCGCAGGAATACATCGCGAGCAACAAACGAGGACTCCAGTCCAAGAACCCTTGCCGAATAGCTTGCTGTACAGTCTTGATCACCTCACCAGTAAGTCGTCCAAGCTTGTCACGGGCTGAAGATTCATCGTCTATCGTGGGAGTTACAGTAACCTCTTCAAGGAACACAGCAATGCCTTGGACCGGTTCATTGCACATAGGTCCTTGAGCAGTTGCGAGCTGGAAAGCATAGCTGATTTTGTCTGAGAAATCTTGTGCTTGCAGTGTGTCGCCAACCGTGTGATCCTTCTCGTCTCCAGCTTCTCGAAGGCTATCCAAGTCAGTAGGGACAGTCAGAAATTGTATCAGAACAACTCACAATCGTCCACAGATGCCGTCTTTGGTCGCGTCTATAAGGAGATTTGGTCCAGTTCTTCGAGGCCCAAATGCAGTGATCTGTTCAACTGCATTGGCCCATATGTCTCGCTGACCCTTAACGCCCTCAAATGTGGTCTGAAGTTGCTTCTTGAATTCTGGAAGAGACAGAACCTTAGTCCTGTCAATCACATCGTCGACGTCCTCCTGGTCCGATCCATCCCTGTCCGCGTTGACTTCGATACCTTTCTCAGCCGCCTGCCGATCAGAATACAGCCGCTTGATAGCACTCGAATTCTTTGACAAGAACTCAGAGACCTCTGCTGGTAAAGGTCGTACATTCAATCGAATTGTAACCTGTTTTGACGTTGTTACAGCGACAACGGTTCCTCTCCCCAGATCCTTGTTTGCAGGTGGCTTCATCTCCTCTGCTCGAATGATTGTCTCTCGGTAAGGGACAATTGGCTCACCTGCCTGAATCTCACATTTGGCGAATCTTTCTCGCAAATCAGTCAAGCATCTCTCAAGATGCAATTCTCCAGCTGTCAAGAGGACATGCTCGCCGCTCTCAAACTGCTCGTACTCCGCGCAAGGATCGCTCTGTACAAGCAATTTGAGTCCGTTGATCATTTTGTCCAGATCTGCTGGACTGACAGGCTCAAGAGCAACGCGAACGATGGGTTTTGAAGCCATGTTAACGCCAGCAAGATTGACGCTGCCTTCGAGTTGACTGCATATGGTCCCAGATTTAAGTACATGGCCCTCTAACCCGCCGATACCGAAAACAACACCAGCAGGTACTGATGTCAGGGGCTCAAGGCCGCGTCCCATTAGTAGATAAAGTGCCGTGACTTCAACTTTCCGTGGCTCGGGGGCATGATGAGGATTTTCTGGCGTGAATTTAGGCGGCAGAACATATACCGAGTCGCCAACCGACAACGTTCCTGAATAGATTCTAGCGAATCCGATTAGGTGTTCTCTGTCGGGATGCTTTTCCTCCTCGGGACTCGCATCCTCAAGGCTGGCCTCTCCGATTGCGTTCGTTAGACTGCTGACGGGATCTGACGCATCGCCGTTCTCTAATGCTTGAGCCCTGGCGATCTCTGCCCGTTTCCTACGGCCCGTCTCTCTTGCTTCTTCTGGACTGAGAGCACCGCGTCTCTTGTTCTCTGGCAGCTCACTCTCCGGTATAGAAACCATTTTACTGATATATGCTACTACTGGATCGCTTGCTGAACTCTTTGACTTGATCATGGCGTCCCGAATCATCGGGTCGACGAAGGCAAAACCAGGTGAATCATTGATAAGGGCCGGTAACCTCTCTTCTTGAGCGACCGGTGGAGATGGAAGTGACTCGATCACAGATACCAGTAGTGCCGTAGAAAGTGGTAACCATGCTCCGAAGAGCGTTGTCAGAATCGCCCGCGGATCTCTTGAGCGTGTGATGTGAGGAGGGAGGATAATATTCAGCGATTTAGTTATCTTTTCCGTCATTGCGGGGTCACTAGGAATTGCGTGTCAGACATTTTGACCCAGTTGCTTTTGTTAAATATACATTGGAAGGAGAGAAGGAAATCCACGCACCCCTTGCTCTTATCTCCACCTGTTGTGGCTTGATACACAGCCCATATTTGATCGAGAACAAGTTGGACAAACATAGGCTTCAGATTCCGGCCTTTCAGATGTTTTTGTCCCAACACCTTTTTCGTCTTGGGATCTAGGTAGAAATCTCCCCAGAGTACTTTCTCCATAGCTGTTCGCTTGATCCCCAACTTTTTCTCGTATAAGCTGGCAAACTGCCTTACCGTAAAAGCCCAGCCATCGATGGCACTGCTGAATATGACATTGTTTTTTTCTGGAGCAAAGTATATATCTTCGTCATCCTTCTCCTCGAATTCATTATTCGCAGTAGCAATGCTTTCAGTGTCAATAGATGTTGTTCCGTTTACGGCTTCTCGGTCAGCCTTCTCCTTTTCTTTGGTAGCGGCAGCAGCTATCCTTTCGTCAACTCTTTCTCTCCAATTCAAATCTTCCTCCATTCGCTCTCCCTGGAAGAAGCTTCCAAGCACAGCATTGACTTGTTCCAATAGCTTATTCAGGTGTATGTATGCCTCTCCTGGGGTCATCTTCAATTCCGTAATGAGTCGGTCCATCTTGTTGATCACAAGTAATGGCTTCATGTGTTCTACCCAAGTCTGTCTCAGTACAGTCACTGTCTGACTGCAAACGCCTTCCACAGCATCCACTAGGACAACAGCGCCGTCGCAGAGTCGTGACGCGGTCGAGACCTCGCTGCTGAAGTCTATGTGCCCTGGCGAGTCAATCAAATTGATCAAATATTCCTTCTGTTCTGGTGTAGCATCTGGCGCAGATCTTCGGAGCATCGAGAAAAAGAGAGAGATGGCGGACGACTCCATCGTAATTCCTCGAGTCTGTTCGTCGGGTCGAGAATCAAGGTATCTGATCTTGCCTGCAAGCTTGGGTGAAATGATGCCATTCGTGGCAATAAGCGCATCGGTGAGAGATGTTTTGCCATGATCCTAATCATCAGGTCAGAACCGTGCTCACTATACTGGGCTCAGATGGGTACTTACAACGTGTGCTAAAATGCAAATCTCGAATTGCTGTTAGCCCAGTCGCGACATTGACCCCGCCATCGTGAACGTACATTTCTGATGCCGTTTGGATTTCGTTGCAGAGCAACCAGCTTCTCTGGATTAACGACCGGCATTTTGGAGATGATCCTGCACCAGAGATCTGTGTATGAAAAGTGGCAGATGCGAAAGGAAAGCCAGTACGCTGGGTTCTGTGCCGAAACTGGCAAACCCTTGGATATATTTTCAGCGGCGACTCGGTCGAAATTAATTTACCCCGCGATATCACGTGATCAACATGTCCGTTCATCAACTGGTCTTTAGTTTCCAAGAAAGTCCAGAGGTGTCATGATTGAGACATAGTGGTACTCAGTGGCTTAGAGTAGTCATATGTATGTTTTTGGAAGTTGTTGATGCTGATTCATATCAAGTACGTGTCAGTGACACAGGACGGCGATGATGAGGTAAAGAGTCAGAAGTAATCTAGCTATCATGAAGGGAAGGGGGGGTTTAAAATGGTAGATGAAAGCTGCTCTAGGATTCCTCAAAAGTCACAGCTCGTTCAGTGATGTAACAAGGTTTCAGTTTCAATCGAACAGCCGATGTTTTGATAGACGATAGTAAGCGAGGTGGAAAGGGGTTTTTTTTTTCGACCGCTCAGCTACCAGTCAAAGTATGATCATTAGTGCCTGAAAGCGATCAGAGAAGTACTCATACGTGCACAAGCCCCGCGACTTGATCTAAAAGAGTTCCTTGTTAGCAGTATCGCCCTGTTCAAAGAGGCTTCAGCGAATTTTTGTACTTATTGACAGATTAAGCGAAAGTGATATGGACGAAGCTCTTAACATGAACAGACCGCGATCCACGGGATCTGAAAATAATCCCATTCCCTAGGGCGTGTTTGATGACTACCATGCGGGAAAAGCACCGCCATCTCCCCTCAGATCGCTTCCTGCCGAGTAGACTACCTGTCCCTCCTCCATCTGCGATTGGATAATCTGGCCCCGTCCAAACAAGCTTCTCCTGGTGCCCTTGACAAGTTCTACATTATGTCCCATGCTTCTCAGCTCGTCGACGACTTTCTTATCAATCCCATCTTCGAGGTAGACAATCTGACCTGTCACCTCACCGGCATCAGGCATTCCGGCACCTATACAAAATCTAGGAGCGTCCAGGGCCGTTTGCGGGTTGTGCTTGAAAGCTAATTGGTTCAATAACACCTGAACGTGGCCTTGGGGTTGCATGAATCCACCCATAACTCCGTATACAGAATGTAAACTGCCATCGTCCTTGTTCGTCACCAATGCAGGAATAATAGTGTGGTAGGGACGTTTCCGTGGCGCAAGGACATTAGGATGGTCCTTTTCCAAACTGAAGTTTGCTCCACGATTCTATTTCATACTTTAGTACTGGTATAATAACAAATCTCTGGAACAGTTTGAGAAAATGAGATCGATCCCAAGACGTGATTCTATGATGGCATTCTGAGACGATGAGCGTTTAAGGTCGAAAAGTACTGACCTGTAGCGTGAATCCACATCCGTGTGGAATAGCTGCCATACCGAATCCTCCGTAATTCGAGTTGATAAATGACACAGCGTTACCGTCACGATCGCTGACCGCGAAGTAGACAGTGTCTGAGTGGTTGTGAGCAGGACTACCATGATGGTGGACTTTCGAGGCTTTCTTCGGGTCAAAAAGCTTTGCTCGCTCAGCAAGATATTCGCGCGAGATGAGTTGCGTGGTCGGGACATCGACCTCGTTGGGATCCGATACCCACCATGTAGCGTCCGCGAACGAAATATGAAGCGCTTCAACCAAAGCATGTAGATACTCCGTCGAGTTATGCTTCATGTCTGCAAATTTAGAGATATTTCCCCCTCGTTCTAATTCCTCTAGGATGCCGAGAGCCATGAGAGCAACGATCCCTTGTCCATTCGGTGGGTGCTCCCATACTTCGACTTCATCATTGAAAGTTAATGATATCGGGTCGACTCTTTCCGTACCAAGCTCCATATGATGAACCAGATCTTCTAGCTCAAGATGGCCGCCAAGATCTTGAACAACTTTCACGAATTCGTTTGCGATTCTGCCAGTGTAGAATCCTTTCTTGCCCTCTTTGCCAAGAGTACGAAATGTCCTGGCAAGGTTTGGGTTTCTGAAAAGCTCGCCCGCTTTTGGAGCACGATAACCATCTCCAGCAGAAGCATCCTTCTTCAGCATCTCTGAGAAATTAGGTGAAGCTTTTCTGAGCTTATTCTCCCCCGAAGCCCACTAAAAGCGATGATTAGCTTGTTCAAGTATCAATATATCAGATTGACACTTACAAACTGAGCTGTGAGCTCAGACACCGGAAAGCCATTCTCTCCCATGTCAGCTGCCGGAGCTAAGATTTCTGCTAAAGAAAGTTTTCCTGATCCAAATATGTTCACCGTATCAGCCCCTATTCAACATGTCAGTTCGGATATAGAGAAAACAAACACTACACAAAGCAGTGGTTACTGATTTGGGTAAGCATTGTACTCACAACCTGCGGGTGCTCCTGGAACAGTGACAGAGTGAACACTGGTCATCGGGATTTCGCCACTCTCCCCATCTTGCAGCTTTAGATCTGATTGAATCCTTTCCAGCGTACATTTCGAACCAGATCGGCCTGAACCATTCAAAGCAGAAACCTTCTTGGTCTTGGCGTCATAATACAAACAGAACATATCACCTCCAATACCGGTACTACAAGGCTCCGTCATGTTCATTCCGGCAGCTAAAATCATCAGCTATGAATATGCAAGTATCCATCTTATTTTGCCTGTACGAACCTACAGCTACAGCGGCATCCTAATCCTGTCAGCATTGGACGAGCCGAGACCAACAATGGACTTACAGCGGCATTACCTCCCGACGCCAAGATCTTCAATCCACAAGAGGCTGCCAGAGGTTGCGTACATGCAACCATTCCATTTGTGGAGTGGACAACGCTTCTTCTGCTTGGAAAAGGGATGAAGTCTGGTTGGGATGCCATTGTGAATGCTTTAAATTTCAACAGTCTCTTAATAAACTTTTTAAGGTTGGGTTTGAGGCTGATTAAGAGGTTTCGATTTCTTGCTTAATTATCCGGAGGATAGGTAATGCTTCCTGCAGTGAAACGTAAGTATCAAGAATGGATGAAGACACCGCGAGGGGTCTCGACGGGGGAACAGTTAAGCCCACTCTTGAGCAGATGGGCCGAGCCGCGAGCCACCGTGAATTGATTGGCTCCGCGACCCCTGATCAGCATAGAGCATTTTAGCTTAAGTCGAGTGTCAAAGAAAGCGCAAGTGGTAACTCAAAGTTCTTGGGCTGTCTATAGACCAGGGAGATATACCGGTGAGGTGCGACAGAAAGAGGAGTCGGATTAAGAAACATCCGAACAGTTCTGGGACTTTCTGTAACACAATCTGGCTGGGCATCTTCAATTGCGAGATGAAGGAAGTCACTGAGCACTCCTTGAAGCGGAGCCTGAACAGTGCCGTCCGGTCCAGGAGCATCAGGATCGATGATCAACTTGAGGTACTTTGCCGTCTTTGGATCATAGCCCCGTTCAGCGCTGAAAGTGAACTTGGGCTCCGGTACAGGCTCTGCTTGTTGTCAGTTAAGCTGATCCTTACGGGATGCATCTTCTCCAAGTAACATACGCAAAGTACTGATCCGAGTACCCAAGTCAACGTTCGTCGTTCCGTAGGATGCGGAAACCTTGACCCTTGGCTCAAAGAAAGGGACAACATCAGGTGATGTCGGCATTAGAAAAGTCTGCCTTGACACTTGCTGCCTCTGTCGAGATGTAATTGCAAATAGGAGCGCTGACGACCATGGAGGACAACGCCAAAGCGACGGAGAAGTATTTGGAGAACATGTTGTTCTGCCTCTCCAAATGAGAGAGCTCGCGGACGAGGGAAAATGATGATATGAAAGCTGAACCCCTCCTTCATGGAGGAAAGGAACTCCAGTGTATAGGAAGTGGCCCAGAGAGCAGAACCTGGATCGTCGATTAGCTTTTGACTATGGGAAAGTCATGTTGATCTTTAAGGTCTAGGTCACCTTCCAGAGGGGAAGGGGAGAGCTGGTCTTGGCAGCTGTAGTCGTTCAGCATTGAGCACTAGAAATGTTCGGAGGAGAACTAACGTAACTACTGACCACTAAAATCGGCAACTGAAGTCATGCTACCGCTTAATTCCGCTTCAACATGCACTTTTCGATTTCACGATGCAACCAGCTATCTCATACCGCAGTGCCTGACGTCGACAAAGAACACTTGAGCTCCCATCCACAGCACTACTGAAGTAGAGTATGCTAGGCTGGGGCATTTGTCGCAACTGTATAATTGCAGACGGCCATCAATCGCGGCAGTAGCAGTATCGCAGACCTCGACTCATAAGATCGTCATTTCCTCGGCAGGCAGGGAACAAATGATGATAGGAATAGAGGCAGTAGCTAAAGAAACAACCATGCCGGAAATAAGGCAGAGAAGCGTTTTCGATGCACCCATCACAAGATGATCTATCGTCTCCCGGTAAGCTTTCGGGAGATAGCAAGCTTCTTTTAAGCTAGATGACTTCCAGCCCTCCCACGGCTATTTGGAGCATAGTAGCTTTATACTGGACAACCGCACTTCACCACTAGGGATGTGCACACCGCTGCAAAGGAGAAGCAAGCAGCTCTATGCTCATTTTGCGTTCAGATATCCTAAGCAGGGAATGAGCTTGGGGAAGGAAATAAAAATTAGAAATGTGAACGTAAAAGTGCGTACACCTCTATTATTTTGCCAACACTGTCGACGGCTGTTGAAAATGAATATATCGAACGATAAAGACTGAGAATTTGCAGGAAAAGGCGCCATTTGATCACCTCTTGATTTTGAACCAAATGACCTTCGAGCAGGCCATATATATCCCCTTGAGTAATCCGTATGAGATGGGTAAAGACAATGGACACTTCTCAGAAAACTTTGGACCTGAAGCGTTCCCAAGTCCTGGGCTCCTCAAAATGAGCCCATAGTCACGTGTTTGATTAGTGGAGCTCGGCTAGCTTGAGATCGGGATTCTTCAACCTCACGATCTTACGATGTTTCCAATCGAAGAACAACTCAATTGAAGCCGCCATGTTTCTCTCACGCCCTGCCTTCGCTGCCGCCCGCAGAGCGGCGGTCAGCCCCATGATCAAACGCAGCTTCACAAGCTCTATTGTGCGCAGTACGACTCCCCCTCGGTCCCCAATCTTGCAGTCAGTTCTAACCGGCTGTTACAGGAGAAGCAGCACCTACTCCCGCCAGCGGATCCAACGAGGGCAAGATCAAGAAGTTCCAGGGTATGATACGAATTCGCAGCTCCGAGAGAGCTTGCTGGCAGAGAAGGGTCGCTGATGGGGATAAACAGATATCAAGAGCGAGGCCGACCTCATCGGCCCTGGTGCCGCGCCAGGAACCATTCCCACCGATCTCGAGCAGGCTACTGGTTTGGACCGATTGGAAATCTTGGGAAAGGTGCAGGGCATCGATATCTTCGACATGAAGCCATTGGATGCTTCCCGCCTAGGTATGCTCGAAATCAGCCCACAATTGGATAGGGGAAACGGAAGGTCTTGGAAGGTCAATTGCTGATGGGGATTTGCAGGCACGCTTGATAACCCAATTGTCGTCAAGTCTTTTGGCGACGAGCAATATGCTGGGTGCACTGGTTTTCCCGCCGACTCTCACAACGTTATTTGGCTCACGGTATGTCCTTTCGAGACGCGTTTGATTGGTGTTGGAGCTGATGGTAAAACACAGATGTCCCGCGAGCGTCCAGTTGAGAGATGCCCGGAATGTGGCAATGTGCTGAAGATGGACTATGTCGGCCCACAAGAAGATCCCCACGCCCACGATGCTCACGGACATGGAGACCACGGTCACGCATACGAGGAGCCAAAGACCTTTGCTGATTTCGTTCGCCCCGAGTACAGATAGAGGACGGGATATCATATTTGGAAGGAAGGGAGTGGGATTGTAGAATGTAGAATAGTGGTCAATTGAGAAGTTTCCATTTCGCGAGTTTGTGGCCAGAAGGTGGCTAGGTTTCAATACTTGCTAAGTCTTTCCATGTTTCCACTACCTGGCACAGTTTCAACCTGCAATCGTATCGCTCCAGATCGGCGTACAAGGATCTAGCTATGCAAGCAATAACGCATCTTGGGAATCAGCGCGACCGAGTCTTCTTACACCTCTCACATCTGTCATGTTTGCAATAAAGGCATGCATATCCCGAGCTCTGCAGAAGTTTGCTTCCATCAAGTGTCTGCCAACTATCAGAGAAGCTCATCGCAAGACTTTCGGGCCAACTTACCCACTGATGTTTGCGATCATGTCTCATTGCTTGGCAACATTCCCAAGTTTCTTGTTCCTTCGGTTATTTGTTCTTGGTGCGTCACATGGCGGTGTTTGCAAAACTTGTTGATTTTCGAATTTGGAGTGTATTTGTATTTCTGGTTGTATTGATTGAGAAATTCATGAAGCTGGAGAGTTTTTCTCTTTCCTTTAAGGGCGAAGACGTGCCTAAATATAGACAACGAGCATAAAGGGCTTTTTGTAGCAATACGCTTTCACTCACAATTGTTAAGAGAACTATTCGCAAGACTTTGGATTCACCAGGCGAACCCATCAATTCGCAAGAGAGATAATCCTGTCAACCTGAAATATCGTCGTTGTAAGCTGATCAGCAATATCCCAGTAAGGAATTGCTAGGTCACTTTGTCTTGCTAAAATCAACATTGAAAAGTCTCGCTAGTCTATCAACACATCCTGTCGTCCACAGTTGTGTTTTCCTCTACAGTGTATCAAAAGTCATGACTGAATTACATGAAAAATCCAAGATTCCTAGTACCTCCAAACACACGACAGGCTTGGTCAAAGAGTCTAGCATGATGTGCAATAACAGCACCTCTCGTGCCTACATACTCGACATCTCTTGTAGTCTCCAGAAGTTGTTCTGTGGCGTCCATGCTGGTTCTACAACAAGTGTGAGATGTTGCCGAGCTTTTCTTGTTCAGCATACACTACTTACGAAATGATTTTGGCCAACCCTTGAATTTTCCCTTTTACAGCATAGCCACTCAGTCTTCTTTGCCAGTTTTGAATGGGTACTTCCCATCATTACGTTGTGAGTCTGGAGTTTGTTGTGTTATTCAAGGTGGGAGACTTTTGATGTCTTCTTTCCGTAGTCACTTGGGAAGAGCTTTCTCTGTTGTCTATTGCGCTACGGAAGAAGAAGAATCTCACGAGGCAAGAAAGATCCTTAAATAGCTCCGCCGTGGCAAGGAGAGTCACATCAGTCTTGCGATTCAAAGCCAGACCGTCCAGCGAGCAATCACAAGTATCTCATTCACAGACTGATAGCACGCAGTTTCAGAGCAAGCCCAACGCTGATTACATTTCATTACTCCCAATAGCTGATGAACACGAATTACAGTATCGACCGACACATCTACCGCCTCTTAGGATTCTTCCCACACTTCTTACACCTTTCATGCTGACAGAATCTGCATTTCTTATCACCTTCAAGTTGCATGAACCAGCTACGATCATTCTGTTCTCCTTCGTTAGTCTATTTCGTTCAAGAATTTGTAGGAGCTGCGGTATGGAAGGGAAACGTACAAGAGCATGACGAAGGTCTTGCGCGGATTGACAGCATACCCAGGGCCCGTCGAAGAAGAGGTTGAAAAGGGACTTTCCGAGGCCCATTTCTTAGTTTTTTCCCCCTAGGGAGTGCGAGGGTCGTGTACTTGATATCAGCGAATTTGTTAAATTCGTTTGGTAAGAGAAATTTCGGAACGTTGAGTTTGGAGATTTGTTGCAGGAGTTAAATACCTCCCATGCTGCATGTCATTCTGGTGTTATATGATTCAAGCTACAAAGGTGTAAGAGTCAACAACAGGCATAAAGGGGAGGCAGTGGTGTCAAAGAGGATTCTTAGAGCATATTATAAGACCTCCTTGTAGTACTTTGCGAGTCAACACAAAGCACTGTCCGAATCACCAATCCATTTCTAGAGACACCAAGATAACTCAGAATACACATCTCAAAGCGGCATCTCAATTCTTTCATTCGCATTTTTCAAATCTGACTGCAGCAGGAGATAGATGTGACAAAATTCATCATATCAGGTTTCACAGATAATTCAAGCTAGCCATCAAGGAGAGACGACATTCATGTCAAAGATCTATGTTTTGTCTACCAGCTCGCCACCCAATGTGCATGCTGCGTTGCTTTTTGTTATGGGATCAAGCCTCCCCAAAAAGAAAGTATCAAAAACCACCAATCAATGCTCCTTCCAAGAACCAAAATGCACATATGCTGATACTTTTCCTCCCTTTCTGTCCTCCGTTGCAAATTCAAAATGCAAGATACCAATGGTCAAATCCTCATTTCTTCTCCAAAGGGTCTGTCTTCTCTTTTCCATCACTACCAGTGTCTTTTGCACCAACTTCGTCCTCAACAGGTGACACCGAATCCCGAAATCCTCGCTTAGCAGCAATAGCCTTAGCCCAAGGCGCAGCATCCTCTGGTCTCGTCTCCTTAGTAGCTCTAGCGACGATGGACTCTAGTGTTGCGAACTTCTCTGTCATGGAGGCCTCGGATCTAGGGATAGAGTGAGCCTTCGCTGCTGGACGTGGAGCTGCTGAAATGGTAGTTGATGCAGAGTCTGCTATGACTCTAGATAGGGTATCATTGGCGGACCGTGACTTAATGCCATTATCGCTGAGTCCAGGGATACGCTCGATATTTTCGTCCTTGTCTCTTGCTCTGTAGCTATCGCTGCTGGAGATCTTCGCAACTTCTCGCTCGCCACCAGCACGGTGGTCCTCAACTGACCGGCCAGGACGTTTAACAGAACCTGCAGGTACACGATGTCCTTCACCTCCACTATACCCATCTCTATCTCCGAAATCCACACCAGCCAAACCGCCAACCCGATCTCCACTACCTAGATCTCCTCCATTTGCCGACCTAGCAGCTGCGCTTCTCTTGGGGATCTTTGGCAAGTTGACAGACTCAAAGAAGGGGACTTGTCGGTTTGTGTACTCGATAGGGTGCTTAGATGTGGTCTGCGGAAGCTTGTTCGTCATCTTGCTTTGGGCTTTCTTTGATTTCTTGACGGCAGGATCTTTCGCAGGTGACGGGTTGGCGGTCCTCTTCTGGACATTCTTCTTGATTGCTGAGTCGCGCGAGCTGCTAGGAGCTGTAAACTTGGCAGGTGTGTCATCAGAGGTTTTGTTTCGAGCGGAGGATGACTTCCGTGGAGGTGAGAATTTGGTCGATTCGAGAGGTGCGATGCCGAAACCGCGAGATTGTGTAGGGCGGTAGATGCCTTCGACCATCATACCTGCAGTCTTGCTTGGAGCACTCTTATTATCCGGATAGATCTCATCATCATCATCATCATCATCATCAGCATCTGCTTCGAGATCCGCCTCGCGTTGTCCACGCAATGGGCCTTCGTAATCAATTTCAGAATCGACATCGCTGAAGTCGTCAAGCTTACTGACAGCAAATTTGTCGGAGGGCTCTTTGACTTCAGAGTCCTTGGTTTTTTGTCTCTTTCGGCGCTCATCATTCTGGAGATCCTCCCATCTTGACTGGACTTTGGAGTATTCACTTCTGGCATTCTCGTCGGCTTCAATGGGACGAGCTGACTTCGGACCACGGAGGAGAGATGTCATGTCTTCATCGGACTGATCCGATAAATTAAGATCCTTGACAGTAAAGCTAGGCTTGAACTTCTTGTCCTTGTGTTGTGCGTGGTCCTTCTGAGACGATCTCTCAGATCGGCTGGCATGTTCATAATCAGGAAGCTCGTCGTCGCCGTATGTGGCATTGTTGGATGATGGCACATCGGGACCAAGCGACGGCCAGTTATAGTTCCGATGAGCCCACTCAGTTTCGGTCATGCGACGAGAAACCATATTTTCCTTGAATTCGCCGATCTCTTCTTCTTCGTAGTCATTGTATCCTCTTTTCACACCTCCAAGCCTCTCGGTCTGTCCCCGATTACTTCCGACTTTGCGGGCAGGTTGGTACATCTCTCCTCGATTTCTACCAGATCGACTACCATTTCCTCCGCTCGTGAGCTCATGAGATGCCTGACCAATTGGATCAGCATGGACACTCAATGTTTCCTCTGGACTAAAGCCAAGGAATGTCTGTGGATCGGTCTGCGTGAAGCGGGTGACATATCGGCTTCGAGGTCTCCTACCCAGAGAGACATAGTTTCGCGGGTATATATCATCTGCGAAGAGCGATCTTTGCGCAGCTGGAGGTGATGCGATAGCTTTCCATCCAGATTCAGTCGCAGATATTGATGGGTGTTGTGGCGGTCCGATGTCTCGGGAGACTGAGGCTGTAGAAGATCTCGAGGGCGGCTGAGACTTTCGAGGAGAAGCTCTCATCATCGTCATGTCGCTCTGGCCTCTGCTCACAGCGCGTGCACTGAAACGATTGTAGTAGAGCTGCGACAGAGCGTTCTCTGTGTACACTCTCAGCTCAGGGTATCCGCCACGTCTGGTCATCTCTACCTCCATGATGGGTGCATGTTCCTTCCATGTCAGGCCTGTGGCTGCATCGTATTGGCCACTTGCGAATTGGGACCGAGGAATGATAAAATTGACGAAGCAGTCCTTCTCTTCTTGGGTCCACAGTGGCGCGCCCATTTTCGCTGATAAGGGACTCTTTACGTTGACGGTAGGTTGCTCTTTGGAGAATTCAAAAGGCTCGAGATGGAACAGAGGATTACTGAGATGCGTATTAGTTGAGCCGTCCAATGGCACTCAACAAGAACTTACCTGCTTGTCGGGAAAGCAAGGCACGTATGCTTCTCGTCAGATTCAGGCCGATGTCTAGCGCGCAGCTATGCTTGTGGCACAAGGCAGCAGAAATCAAAAGAGTATATGAAGCACCACGTACTTCGGATGATGTGGGTGTGCTTGGAGAAGAGGGTTGGGATGAAGGAGAGCCTCGAGGTCTGGCTGTTGGTCGGGTTGTCGAGAAGAAGAGGACTTTGGACAGGGTGCGAGATTGAGGTCTGGAAATAGTCGCTCGAATCCTTCTAGCACAGAAGTGCTCCAAGTGAATTTGTTAAGTTGTTCACTGAAGACAAGGCTAGGTATAATAGTCTAGACAAGCTCGATTCACTCTTTTCCGCGACTTGACAATGTCAGCATTTTGTATGGCCCTGTTTTCAACTTTGTTGAAACATTTGGACGAGGAACACCAAAAATATGACAACAGGAGTTTTGAACATACTTAAAATGTGAAGGGACTTCGGCTCTTTTGTTTATGTCAATTGTCCAGGTCCTGTCTTCTTTACTGATTCTCAGTATCTGTCAGTCAGGCTGTGTTCTCCTGACCTGTCGCAAAGAACGAATAAGCATGAAATAGATCAATCCCAGAATAAGTGTGCGAGTGTGGAAACAGTCCTCTTGCTTCAGAAAATCGATTTCAAGACCTCGACGTCTCAAAGTCGAGCTAAACGGTGTTGCAGGAAAAATCTGTTCTTCGGTTGACTCATATGCGATGCCAAAATGCTAGATCCGAATTCGGAAAAGAAATCTCTCGCTTCATTTGAGATTCGGCAATCTATTCAATGGGCTAGCTGCTGTCAATAGCAGGATTTGCCGATATCCTCATAGAGCAAAGTTTTTGTTTACTCTAACCGAACGGCACTAGCTCCGAGCTTGTTGCCCCACCAGTTTGTTTGGTATGGGAAGTTCCCGACAGAATAATCATTTTAGGACTCGAAATTATTAGAGCGGCGAACATATATACTTAACGAAAGTCGGAAGGACTACACCAAGTGTTCAAGTGGGAATAGCGGCGATGGCTGACCTTGGCCCTTTGAGATAGATGAAGCACAACCCCTCCCGATACGAGCCAAACAGCACGCATGAGCAAAATACTAGCCAGGAAAGCCATACAGGCTACAAAGTACCTAAAGTGGTTTGGATACATGCTGGTGGATATCATGTTTGCGATAATCTCGTCGTAGCCCCACCAACACTTGTTTTGTTTGTGCCATAAGGCTTGTGTATTCAAACTGCTTGATTGTAAACTAATCGTGGTATCTAAGAAGAAAATATGCCTGACAGCATGCTGCCCAAGACAATCCAACAACGCCCTCTTGCTTTGTCTGATTAAGACTCAAGCTAAGGATAGTCCTGTACACCCAAGTTGTGCTGCCCTTGTTTCCAGCCTCCGTCCTCTTCAATAGCCCAAACATTTATAGACATTATCGTATTCATCGGATCCAAATCATCTTACAATCCAACCCTGGACAGGAGGATGCTACCGCCCAAGGAAATATCCTGCCCATACAAGCACCAATCCTACGATCATTGCCGAGTTATATCCAACTATGCTCCCACTACTCGATATGTCGAACGGACTTCCTCCTCCTGAACCAGAATCAGCTTTTGGCGTGGCTTTCGACCCCGAACTAGAGCTTGCAGCTACAGCCGCTTTATTGGAGGTGGTGGTAGAAACTGGTACAGCCTCTGGAGTTGTTGTACTGGAGGCTGTTGTCGCGATCGTTTGAGGCGCCTCGGTTGTTGACGTGGTAGATATTGTCAAAGTATCTGAGCTCGTTGAAGATGCCACCGAGCTCACAATCGATAATGATATTATCGTTTGAGAGGGTTGCGCAGATGTGCTGGCCGTCGGCTGTACCGTGACAGTAGACGTCGTTTTGGGGACTTCCACACCGGGACTCGATGTCGGTATGGTGACAACGACTTGCGGCGTTGCAGATGTGCTGCTTGTAGCGGTCGTCGTCTCGCTCAATATAGGACAAAGCGCAGCCACAATTCCTCCGCTCTTCACAATGCCTAGCAGTGTACTTGGGTTCACCAGAATAGTCGAGCAAGCGTCCTGCACACTTGCTTGGATGACCAAAAGATTCTGAACACAGTCATTCGAGCACCCTTTACTGAAATCCTTCTTCTTGCAGTCGCCTATCTGCGTGTCGTACGTTAAGAGGCATGATAATGGTATGACGGTTGATGTGATTTCTTGAAAGTTCGACAGAGAAAACGCCAGCGCATTGGGAAGCGCTAGGAACAAGGTAAAGTGATTCCGCCGCATTTTTTTATTGATGAATCCCTCCTCCAGGTTCGCAAGAAATTTTCGAAGAAGACAGTCGAGATGTGGCTCCGTCACCCACAATCGGGGTTGTCGACGATAGATAGCAGCGTGTACAATGACGATAGCAGGTGAAGTATTGACCAGGAAGAGCTTCGAGATGTTCCCCGCGACACAGGCGAAGTTGAGGGAGTATGCTTAGTCGAGCCAAACTCTGCACGTTTGAGATGAATCGTTTTGACAGCTCACCTCCCACGGTTCTCCTGGATGTTTGCGACAAGAGATGTCGGATGTGGCAGACCGAGCGCTCAACGCAGGTACTCAAGTACTCTTTGGGACCCCGTTGCTTCCGGAAAGGATGTTACTGGTTTCCTGCCGGTTTCTGGAATGACGCGGTAGCTTGAACAAACCCAATGCGCAAAGCTTGGGACGAGGCACGATATGCGATACTGAACGGTGTGTGCTGCAAAATAGCTGGACGTGAGGTTCTCTTGCGCGGGGGTGGGTTTGAACAGGGCTATGCAGAGTGCAAGGAGATAGATTCTGGTGTCTTTGCGAAGTAGGAGAGAATAGAAATAAGAGAAGGAGGCAGGCGCGATAGAAGGCAATTGACAGGTCCAGCCTTGAACAGAACCACTTCAAAATCAGAATTGATGTCAGAATCAGGAGGAAGGAAGAGACAGGAAGAGAACCAAGCTTTCCCAAAGAAGAGAAGCACCAACCTCCGTATCACGAACATCGATCGTGGACCAAGAGATGTCTCTGAACACAGGAACCATACATCATGCCGAGACTTGCCCCTCGGGCAAACATGCAGAGGAACGTCATTGGACACAGTCGAGGAGAACATCTTCGGCATAACCAATCATAGTTCTAGCATCCCGGGTTGCGATGGTTCCTTACCATCTTTGGATGCTTTGAAACTTGTGTACCGTTTCAGATGTTTGGGTGAGTTTGGGAGAGGAGCATTCGGTTGGAGAAGGTGGTCTGAGGTCTGTGAGACAGCAGACCCACAAAATTTACCCGCATCGTTCCAGTCCAATCAATCGCCAAACTGACCCCTGCCAAGTCGCTTGACATGAACAAGACAGAGCAGAACAGCCGACGACGTGAACGAAAACACCATGACCAAGTGATCGCAACGGCCTGCTGTCAGACCGTTTCCCCAGATTCTTGTTCCCTACCATGCTTGGTTAACCTGGGAGACTTGATATTCTTCAAGGAGCCTATGGTCCTCCAAGCCCATACCATGTACTTTTCTCTTCACAATAATGGGCTTCCGATCGGGCTCATGGTGGTTAGCCATGCGAATCCGCAGAGCCAGATCCCTCTACACCACTTGCTAGCGCCATGCTTTCCCTGAAGTCAATCGTCTCATGCATTATTGCACAGCCATACTCCAGTATGTGCCGTCATTTTGCCAGTACTCTGAAAACAACTTTGAACTCTGTTTATCCGCGGCTGAATGGCGGCCCTTGGCTCTATCTTCAAAATGTCTATCTTCAACATTTAATTTGTAGGATCATAAAGTTCACTATATTTGGCACCGGCAAGGCCGAATGATAGAATCTGATTCCTTTTAATAGTAAGTGGGTTTGCGGGGTACATCTATTCAAGGCCATCGAGTTGATCTCCTCGGACCTTCGTGACCTCTACCACGAATTAGATGAGGCTCCAGGATGTAATACAGAAGGGATATGACCTCATACTGGCACACCATGAGTTATACAGTGTACAAAGCCGTGTTAGTCTTACTCGAGTCTTCGAGCTGTTATTGTCTTTCAAGATGTCCATCGCAGGTGTGGCGATGGTTGTTTTGAACATGTCTGCACGGTCTATCATACCAAGCTGGATCCACATTAAGTACCAGTGCCGATTTGCGACAACTACTCAGTGTTATCTCCTAAATGGAACAAAATCCCGGAGTTCGTCTACTGTTTCTAAGAACTTAATTCGTTCTGGGCGCCAGTCAACGATTATGGCAATTACCATGAACGATCTCGGCGGTCAGCAGAAGTGTCAGTGATGCACTAAATACACGTAAGAAGAATTTGCTTGAATACTAGGGCACTTAATGAGCTGCCACAGCGGAATTCGATAAGTCAGCGATGTCTGATCTTGGAAATACTCAGGTATCTTCTTGTCTTCATTGACAACGTTTGAGCTGGATAACATCCTGCCCCGCTGTAAACTCTACAGTGGCAAATACCTATGCCATCTATTCAGCTTCATACCTTTGGATTACGAAAATGATAGTACTGTCAAGGATATAGCGAGTGACGTTGACTATGCCTCGGGCTTCGTTGCGAGAATCTGATCAGTCCCAGATCATTCAAAGCAGGCAATTTATTTTGCACAACATCCTAATACGACCCTGACTACAGAGAATATTTTCTGTAAAGTAGGTATAGTGATAATAGACTTAAAAGCCCAACAGTTCCTGGTTATAAGACCAGCAAGGTCGAAAAATAGGCCCAGTCAGCTTTCAAACTCTTAAATTGCGAAACAACTCATCAAATTAAATACGACCGAGAAGATCAGACCTTTCAATAATAGATGCTATGGATAGCAAAAAAATCGAGTTTAAACGTTGCAGCTTCTGTATGAAGCATTTGGCGAAGCTCTGTCACTGGTTTCCTAGGAAGCGAATACAAACAAGAACATCGTCATGATTTATTGACCCACATAAAGTCACAAGAGGACTATTACACAGAGATGAGTAATCGACTATTGTTAGAGACATAAGGATGAGATCGAAGTTAAACTCACAAATGCAGATGTGCTATCCTTAGATACAGCCGCTATCTGATTGGTAGCCTTGACCTTACATAAACACACGCCCCACCTCAGCCTTGCCGACCTCAGACGGACAAGGTACCAACAAAATACCCCAAACTCGATATTTGAACGCAACAATAGCATCACCCCTCATAGTAGCGAGATCTCCAAATTTTTGCCGATATACCACCTCGCAAAAACCCAATCTTCCAATCATCTCGCTCTCCCTTCTGCCGGATTGCTTAAGGTAAAACCGAAGCCAAGGGACAAAGCAACAGCAAGCACTGAGCTCTGCTATACTCAATTGCGAGACGCAGCCTCTCTACCAGCAATTGAGCATAAATCACAACACAAACCAAATAAACACACAACAAAATGGCATCCGAGCCAACAACACCAGTCCGCGTACCCAAGGCAGCTTCAACATACACACCCACAACGCAAGATGCGGACTTACGATCCCAGATCAACTCAGTGCTCTTGCGAGACGGGCATATCACAAAGTGAGTCTCTACGCTCACTTACCAATTCCCTTTTTATCTTCCTTCAGAAGAAGAGCTCTCACTCTCCTCAAGAGAAACGTTCCATAAAAAAGAAGAAACCACTAACTCACAACAGAATCCACGATACCCTCCTGCACACCCTGCATTCACACCCCCAAAACTGGCCCACCCTCCTCCAAAACCACGCACTCTCCCTCCTCCGCTCAGGGACATGCACGACCTTCCCCGACCTAATGACCCGAGTCCTACAAGACATAAAAGCCGACACGGAAGCCTCAGCTGCCCATCAAAAAGCCCAATCGCAATCCCAGTCACAATCACAAATAAACTCCTCGAGTTCAAGTACAACGGCGAGTTCGAGTACGGCACAATCGAGTCTGGGGAAGGGGAAGCCGAATGGTGTAGCGACGACGACAACGGGTAGTAATGGGAAGTTTAAGAAGAAGGGGGATGAGGGCGGTGCTTTTGTGGGGAGGGGAGAGGGAGGGCAGAGTTTGGCGTTGCCCAGGGGGGTGGTTGAAGAGGGGGTGAGAATTACGAGGGAGTGTTTGGAGGCTGTTTGTGAGGTTGACGAGTGAGGGGGAGCGTCTTGTTCCAGCTCAGTAGGAAGGTGGGGAAAGGGGTTGTGTACATTTTGTGTACATTTGATGAGGTGTAGAGGGGAAGGGCAAGGACGGGATGTATATTGAACGCGGGAACTGCCCGTAAGAATGCCTTGTTGGGTACTGGAAAGATGGAATTCTTCTCACAAGAGAAGTGGCATGTCTATGTAGGCAAGCATAGACTCCATGATGCCAGATATTTGTTGACGTCGAGTCCTGGAATAAGGACAGGATCACAATCTCACGATTCAGGCATATTTGGCGCTCAGGTCTGGTTCGTTCATGTCAATAGACACAACATAGAAGTACGAACAGGAGTAATGAGTAGTCTGTACTAGAGACCGTAGTTTCACTCTTTCCACGCTTTGGCCGGCAGGCAACCGGTGCCGTGCAAGCCGACTACCGTGTGAGAGGAAAGTGTTTATTTGCAAGAACTTCCTTAAAGCTAGAGCTTGTCTTGAACCTTGAAATGGCTGTGGGCATGCTGTGATGCTTGGGTTTTCACGATATAGGTCTTCCTGTTCGAGGAATGATCTCGGCCTTTCAATTGCCATGTGATGGAACTCCCTCTTTACAATCTGAACGCTGTCCGCTCATCCAGGGTTTAATCACGGATTACTTTACAGCACGGGTGAGGTCACAATGTCATTGAGATATCATTTAATTGACAATCTAGTTGACGCAGGCACTATGAAGATCGAAATGCATTCTCAAACGGACTAAAATCTCCGCGGCTGCGCCCAAGACATGCGAGCGTAGCAAAATAATGAGATCTTTGTCCGGAAACTTGGGATTGTAGACTTCTCCCGACTCCCCAAAACAAGTCTACCCTGGGGATACTACCAGCGGCCCGACCCATTAGAATCTTCCGTGCATGCATGCAGAAAATGAAAATAGAATACAGATGATTTAGTCATAGAGACTGTCATCGTTGCCCGCATCACCGAATCCACCAGCTCCACCCTCAGCGTTAGCAGCTGCCTCTCCAGCCTCAGGGAACTTGAAGAAAGCACCTGGTCCAGAGCTCTTCATGCTCTGAGCGAAAGCCTCGTATCTGCGGATCTCGACATCGGAAACGGAGCGTCTAGCCGAAGACATGGCCTCTTCGAAATGAGCCTTGGTCAATTGTGGAACTGGATCCTCGGCATCCTCATCTTCCATATCGATATCCTCACCAGCAGCCTCACGAGCCTTACGACGCTCAATATCCAGAGAGATAGCCTCCTTGATGGCGAGCTTAACGGCACGTTGAGTGATGAAACCCAAATCGGCACCAGAGAAACCGTGAGTACGGGACGCAATGTAGGCGAGATCGACATCAGGAGCAACTGGTGTCTTTCGGAGTTGTGCCTTGAGGATACCAGCACGGGACGACTCATTGGGGAGAGGAACATAGACAAGGGTATCGAGACGACCGGGTCTGCACAGGGCATTGTCGAGTTGCTCGGGTCTGTTGGTAGCACCAATGACGAAGACGTTCTTCTTGGAGGTCATACCATCCATTTCTGCAAAATGTTAGCTATATTCAAAGATCGTAAGGTAAGTGAACTTACCAGTCAAGAGTTGGTTGACGACACGGTCAGAAGCACCGCCAGCATCACCGTTGGATCCACCACGTGACTTCGCAATAGAATCCAACTCGTCCAAGAAGACAACGCAAGGAGCAGCAGCTCTGGCCTTGTCAAAGATATCTCTGATGTTGCTCTCAGACTCACCAAACCACATGCTCAACAACTCAGGACCCTTGACAGAGATGAAGTTGGCGGAGCACTCATTGGCGACGGCCTTTGCAAGCAAAGTCTTACCAGTACCAGGAGGACCATAGAAGAGAACACCGCGGGATGGAGAGAGACCGAACTTGAGGAACTTTTCGGGGTGGTCGACTGGGTATTGAACGGACTCGATAAGCTCGCGCTTGACTTCCTCGAGACCTCCAATATCGTCCCAGCGAACATTTGGTACCTCGACAACTGCGACCTCGCGGAGAGCAGATGGGTTGGAGACACCGAGGGCGAAGCTGAAGTTATCCATGGTAACTCCCAAAGAATCGAGAACCTCGGCATCGATAGTATCCTCATCGAGATCGATGAGATCCATCTTCTCACGAATCTGTTGCATGGCCGCCTCAGAGCAGAGGGATGCAATATCGGAACCAACATAACCGTGTGTCTCGGAGGCAATTTGCTCAAGATCAACATCATCGCCCAACTTCATGTTCTTGGTATGGATTTGGAGGATTTCAAGACGACCAGTTGGGTCAGGGATACCAATGTCGACCTCACGATCGAAACGTCCGAAACGACGGAGAGCGGGATCGATGGAGTTAGGTCTGTTGGTGGCGGCCATAACAACAACGTTGGATCGGGCTTTCATGCCGTCCATGAGAGTAAGAAGTTGGGAAACGACACGGCGCTCGACTTCTCCGTTGGTCTTGTCTCGCTTCGGTGCAATAGAATCGATCTCGTCAATGAAGATAATCGCAGGGGAGTTCTTCTCTGCCTCCTCGAAGGCCTTTCGTAGATTCGATTCGGACTCACCAGCCATCTTCGACATGATCTCTGGACCGTTGATCAAGAAGAAGAATGCACCAGTCTCGTTTGCCACAGCTCGTGCCATGAGTGTCTTACCGGTACCAGGAGGACCGAACATAAGAACACCGCGGGGAGGCTTGATACCAATGGACTTGAAGAGTTGGGGATGGCGTAATGGAAGCTCAACCATCTCTCTGATCTGGGCCATCTGTTTTCTGCATCCTCCAATGTCATCATATCCGACCTCGTTCAAGTTTCCCTCCTCGTCCTCACGCTGGATGGGCTCGCCTTCGCAGTGGATGACTGTATCTTGTGCAACGATTCCATACTCCGGAGGATCGACCTCAACTACTTTGAATTCTACCTGTCTCATACCACCACGGACTGTGAAGAGATCTCCTTGTCTGACTGGTCGGTAGGCTTCGCGGAAATATGGGGCGAGGAATACATCGAAAAGAGACCCAGTAAGGCCTTCGACGGTATCGGCGATAGGGAGGACTGCAATGCGCTTGGCCTTTCCAAATATCAGTATCGTGTACCACCAGAACGTTTCTTATCCAAGTACTCACATATTTGATATCCGGGCATGGGTGGACAGTGACGATGTCACCATGCTTGACTCGGAGGTTATGTCTAACAACACGGTTCATCCGGGCACTCCCATCATCCAAGTCGTCATCTGCAAGCACAATCAAGACTGTGTCCTTGCGCTTCTTTCCCTTGACCAAAACTGTATCGCCACGGAATAACTGTAAGGTCTCCATAGTATTGTTTGAGAGGGCGATAACGGAGTTGTCATCGTTAATAGCATCCGTAACCCTGTTGCCACCTTGTCAGCTCGGATCACCCATGGTATCGATCTGCGAGATACTTACATCAAAGAGTTTGGCTTCTTCTTCTTCTTGAGAATGGCAGTCGCCGTGTCATCGGTCTGGGAGAAGTGTCAGTTTGCGGAGCTCGAACAGCTAGATGAGTGGCGCGGTGTCAACTTACTGCCTTGTGCTCAGCACCAGAAGCATCGCTGCAGAAGCCATCAGTATTTGCCTGCAAGCATATTCTCGAGCTCAACTTACTTGAGATTGACCTTCTTCTTGTGCTCGACATGATCAGGTTCACCGGCCGCCATCTTGAAGGCTGATGATCAAGAGACCGAACTTGGTGGATGGGTCTGTTTGTTCTTTGCTAGATTCGCCGAAACTGGGGCGCGCTTATTGTGAAAAGGTCTTTGCGAAAGATCGTCGAGACCAAGGTCGAGGTGAGGGAGGAAAGGGATGAAGTTGTGGTTGAAGAGTTGTGTTGGATCTGAATGTGTTCTGTCGAATGCAGGTAGGAAATACCCAAGAGCTCAGGAACGAAGGCTCGGTTGGGACTAGCGTGCGAACATGATAGAAGTGGACAGAGGTTGCCGTAGCCGCTTAGAGATCTCTCACCAGGCAGCGTGAGGTGCGTGGCCACCAGCCTACCTAGCGACCCAGTGAATGCGACATACCTCATGGTACAACAAAGACGGATTTGCCAGACAACTGCGGCTCAAAAGAACGCTTGAGAAGCTACGAGTGACTTCACGTGGCGATGTATTCATTAATTAAGGCAAAACTCTTCTTTATTAGGAATTGCTTCCAGTACGAAATGCTGATAGATGCGCGATGATGATGTAATGATTCGACAAGGCTGGAACGAATCATGACATTCAATATGAACGAGTCATGTGTTGATATTTTTGTAAGTAGGCGTAAAGGCACTTGAATTGAATTCCGACAACGTGTTACCCGGTGTATCTCATAATGCAAAAACGCCTGAACCGATACAGAATCAATACTCAATCCTGAGAATCATTCCTCCAGATAGGTGGAACAGGAATGAATCCCATACCTTTGCAAAAAGTCGAGCTCCCACCCGCTGCCCATCCTTTCCATCATGTGAATGTTCTTGAAATCTGACAGAGCATAGATAGGACCGAATAGATGGCTACCCAACATCAGGAACGTAGAGAACTTGTTTTTAAGAGGAGGAAAGGCGCCGGCGAGGTACTTCAGACAAAGATGATTCACACTTTGCCGACGGCCACGTCCCCAATTTCTGTCGCCAGCCGACGAGCTCCATATTTGACTTGTTGGCCACAGGCAAATAGTCCAGCATTCCGCGAACATCAGGAGCTTGATGAACATGCATCTCCATCATTTCTCTTGTCATTACGGTCATCCCTGCCCGCATTGTTCCCGTAGCTATCCTTTCATGCCTGTGATTCTGGGCATACATGGTTTGCAGCCATGTCGAGAGAGAAGGAACTTGGGAAAATATATGGTGGTGGGAAGAAGAGTCAACAGACCTATGGACGTTAGTATATGGTATGTGATTGCAGACTCCAAAGACGTACCCTGTGTTTGATGAAGTTGCCGATACTGCAGACCCGTTTCTGGCAATCTTTGAGAAGCTTGAATTGACGGACATTTGAAGTGTTGTTGATCGGTAAATGTTCGATTACTTTGAAGAATCACAAGGATCTTGGCTTTGATGCGATGTGATGTGGGATGTGTAAGAAAAGCAGAAGATGTCCAGAAAGGACTCAAACACTGAGATTTTGAGAGTGTTTGACGAAGATATGAATGAGGCTGGAACCTGATGGGAGATTACATCAATAGAGGGGTAAACTATTTACTTATACTTTTTGATCCTTGTACAGATCCCGTATCTCCTTGCATCGAAGCGATGATGTCGGGAATTGTAGCTGTCTCTCAGCATATCACTTGAGGCTTGAAGCTTGGGAGCACTGCCTCATCGTGACCTGAGTGACCTCGAAAACCGACCCCCAAAATCACTGCGCATAAGGAAATCGTGGCTGGACATCTGTGATGAGATGTGATAAGGTAGGTCATCTCGCAGTAGGATGATGTTCCTGTTCATGCGGTATTGAAGTGGTTACATGCAGATTTCTATTGATTTGTTTGAAGAAAGTGGTGGAGTATTGATTGCGATTGTGGTGGGTGAGATTCAGTGAGAGGGGAAAGCTTTGACGAGGAAGCTCATTGCTTGTTGCGCCAAGCGTGGCCCGTGTGCAGCCTGTGGAGGAGCAGCTTGAGGCTGGAGCCAAAGCTGAACCTCCTCTTCCTCCAACAGACTGTAGACCACCAATAGAACCACAGAAGCAGTCCTGAAGGCCATTCTCCGAGGACGCTTCTTCCCGTCTGAAGTTCTAGAGCTCAGATTTCGTCACAGGACTTAAGAAACCAGCCACAGACCTTCTATTTGGGCATGGGGGGTCCTGACAGCAACGTTGTCGGCCACGATAGTGTGTCCCTTTGCAGCCACCGAGTCTTGTTGTGGGTTTGGCAAGACGGACTTCTCACCTATGAGCACAAGTCGAATATCCGGTCATCCGAGTGGCTGATACAGGCTCATGTTATCCGTACTTCAGCTACCATTCGCTTGAACTTTACCTGGTTGCTTCTTGTTCTCTAGGCTTCTAATGAATTGCTTCATGCCCATCAAAATAATTTTCTGGCCATCTTGTATTTTGTACTCGAATTTTCTCTACTACTGACTCACTTCTCTGTCTTCTTGAGTCAGGTAGTCCTTGTCCTGTCTACATCGACATTTGATAGTGGTTGAGGGCAATACCCAGCGTCAGCCTGAGCAAACTCTGCAAGTCGACGCGGTTAATGCCGCATACAGCCTTCCTCTTCTGACTTCTGGGTCTTGATAGCACGAATAGGTTACTCGGTACTGACCAGCACTGAGAAAATGACACAGAATGTCAGAACAGCCTCAACGGTATTTCTTTGCTTTCTGGGCCGATGAAATAGCTCCACGGGTGACTATCGTTGACATTTCAGGCTTACAATCAGTTCTTCTGAGTTTATATTTCACAGCAATCTCTCCTTCCCTTGTTGTTTTATCATGACTTAGTACTACGCAGGTTCTCGGTCATGCTTTCGCTGTCTGGTTTTCTGTAATGTTCCACCGACGTACTCTCGAATCTGTTTCTCATGCTGTATTATGTGTTGCAGAAAGTTGCTCTGTGCAGTTGCGTACAGGTACATCGATCTGAACCGACGGTACATACATATGTTGTGTCATGGATTAGTGCATCATGCTTGACTGTTCAGAATCCTGAATTGCGAAGAGCTGGAGATGTTGTCTTGTGATTCTGAACAGGAAGCTATACACCCTACCTTCGACAGCATAGCACGAGGTAGCATATAAGAATCTCACACTCGTCCTCGCACTTGCTCTCAGAAAGTGGTGCACCACTTCGTATTTGAAGTTCTACACTACCAGGGAATTCCGCCGAATGCCCTATATCTGCAGTTGTAAGAGATAAGAATTACCACCGGAAGAAGTAAACAATACTGTTTAAGGTGGAAGAACGTACACAAGCCAGCCTCGTCTTTGAACGACTACCCAGACTGGTCGTCCCGTGAATACTAAGTACATTGCACATGCCCTTCCACGAAGCTCTGCAGGTGCTTGCAGAATAGCTTTGTTGGACGGGGAAGAGACAAACATATGCTACCAGACTCTACGAAGACAACATCACAGACTCAAATACTGTACGCCTTCAAGCCTACTTACCCGCCTAAAAATTCGGTCACCTATATGTAGCACGCAAGCGAACACAACACCCTCTGAGTCCTTTTCCCCTTCGCTACGCCCTGGCTCTTTCCAATCCCATAGGTTCCGGTCATTCCAAACTTTCTACACGATGTACTGGTCTGCAACTCACCACATACATATGTCTACCAGCCAATATCCATCCAGCTAACCATGCTCGACCCATTTCGTCCTTTCATACAACCAAGAAACCCGTCGCCCTCGCCCTCCGCCCTCTCTCGCCGTTCCAGTTCATTCATCCAATCAAAACGTGCCAATTCCATCAAAGGGCGAAGGGCAACACAAAAGGGCGACGACATTTAGGGCAACCAACGCCCTCGAATATTGCGACATGCAACAAAAACAGATTCCTATATCTCTTGCTGCACCTACCGGGATACTGACAGCCAATTAGAGCTGCAATTACGGTACCAGTCTCGTGATCTCAAGGAGCAGCACGTGTAGGTCATATTTCCTCGCCCGAATTGACCCGAACGCAGGAAGAAAGGAAGAAGAATCTGCCGACGAGCGAGAATAAAAGGTATCAGTGGGTCGATCAATCACGCGTTTGATCTTTCAAATGTGTTTCCATTTGGACTCTCATTTGTTCTCGTTCTATCCCTCTCAACCTCTCTCTCCATTGGTGGGAAAATTCAAAGGACACAATAGAAGCAAGAGAAAAAAGGATGTCCTTATTTACATACACCACCATCCCGCCCGTCGGCTGACCTGTCTATCCCAGAGATTCGTTATTAAAGAAAAATAAAGTACACACAGCTCGCTCGCATCTCTCGTCACGGCTACCTCCTGTCTTCTGCCACCTCCGATCTCATATTCGCTCGCCAGGATCACTTGTTTGTTTATTCTCGGGATACATCACGGCCGAATGCCTTGGACTTCAGCCAGTCGAGTACCACCAGGACACGATTACGGGCTGTGAAGAAGTATCGTTAGTACGAGGGATATATTTGGTTTGGCGCGGTCATGACTTACTGCTGAAGCACATGCTCAAGTACGCACTTCTCCAGAAGAGATACGTCAACCCACCACCAGTAGCAAAGTTACCATTCAACCAGCTCACATCAGCCACGGCTCTTTCACTTCCAATATAGGCCAAGGATCCTTGATGAGTGTAATGGAACGGCTTGATATCCTTGATCCGGCGCAGCTGCTTCTCATGCGACTCGATCTGCTTTGCGACTTCTGCGGTGTTGCCAGGCTGGAGGTTGAGGTTGGAGCTTAGGTCATGGATTTGTGTCTCAATGGCTTCGCTCTTTGCCATGGTGTTGAAGAGACGGGCTAGGAAAGCTCCTTCTTGAGATGCGACTTGGGCAGTTGGAGCATATCCTGCCACGGCGCAGTCACCAGTGGCCCAGATGTCCTTGGTACCTTGGACTACGAGGTACTCGTTGACGGCCAGACCTCTCCTCGAATCCTTCTGTGCTGGGATAGATGCCATCAGGTCTCTGACGACAGGTCGGACGGCGTTTCCAGTAGCCCAGACGAGAAGACCGTATGGCATGACCTCCATCTTCTTCTTTCCATCGGGTCCAGTAGCCTCAGCCTCGACAGTTGTCTCGGTAACCTTCTTGACGGCGGTCTTGGTCATGATGGTGATCTTCTCCTCCTTGAAGGTCGACTCGGTGTACTCAATCAATTGCTTGGAAAACATGGGAAGAACGTTGGGAAGAGCCTCGATCAAAGTGACCTTGAACTTGTCACTGATCTCCGGAATCCACTTCTTGATATCCTGGTCGAAGAAGTCCTGGAGCTCACCAGCGAATTCGACACCAGTAGGTCCACCACCGACAACCACCATGTGAAGCAGACGCTCAACCTCTTCTGGGGTTTGGTCCTTGAAGGTAGCAGTCTCCACGCAGTCCATAATCTTCTTGCGAATAGCCTGAGCATCACCAATTTCCTTCAAGAAGCAAGAGTGTTCTCTAACACCAGGGATGCCGAAAGTAGCATTCTCGGCACCGACACTGACAACAAGCATATCATAGTTGACCTCGGTCTTGCTAGAAGTGCCCTTAATTTCAGAATTGTCATCAATGAAAACAACCTTTCTCTCAGGGTCAATCTTAGTAGCCTCTGCTTCGTAGAACTTCACAGCTGCCTTCTTATGCCTGGTTATACTTCGAATCGGCTCCATAATAGATCGATGTTCGACTGTTCCGGTTGTGCATGATGGTAGAAGAGGAGTGAAGAGAAAGTAGTTTCGTGGAGAGATGACGATAACATTGTAATTTTCGGTATCGAGCTTCTTGAGAAGAGAGACAGCACCCCATCCAGTTCCTGTGAAGAGTCAGAAGCTGTTTGGTAAAAATATAGAGTATCAATTGAGTCAGTACCTAGAATAACGAGGTTCTTCTTTGTTGGATCTGGCTCGAATTGGTCATCTGGGTGCCTGAGATCGTAAACGCCATAAGCTAGATAAGCCGTTCCAGCAATCGCAGAAATGTATGTGAGGCGCCAAAGGGTCTTGAAGAAAGGGAATCTCTTCGACCTCTTCGCGGGAGCAATATCTGCGTAGGCGCGACGAGAGTTCTGGTGCAACTTGCTCCTTTCCAGGAGGATCCGGGAGGTCGGTCGCGCACGTGTAAAGGATCGAGATGACGTCGCAAAGGATCGGCCAGTTGCGGTGCTGAAGCCAATTGATGAGGCAGGAAGCCTCATCATTGCTCTTGTCGTCGTGGACGCCATGCCTCCAGGTAGGAGAGATTTGGGAGGGGAATACAAATTCTAGGTAGAAAAGTTGAAGATATTTTGCTGACTATGAGCAAAGCTCTTTTTGCTGAGCTTGGTCCAGGTCGGGTCCCGCTAATCTATGGGCCAGTCAACAGGGGTTGGCTTTAGATAAGAAATCAGCAGGAATAAGCAAATCTGGTGCAGCCGCTCCAATCCAATCCAGCAAAGCGCGGGATGAATGGGACAACAAAATCACTCAAGCCTCAAAAAACAACGAGAGTGCATTTTATTCGTCATTGAAATCTTTTCTATATTTCCAAAATTTGTGTGAGTCATTCGAACAGAAGAAAATCTATCTCATTCTCGTTCAAGTTTCGGGGCACATGGAAGACGGCGTTCATTCCGACTTGCAAATTGCTACGGGCACTTCCCGAACCCCCGAATTTGACACTGACAGCTCTCCTCTCCCTTCCGTCAGGTATATTTTTCTGGTTTCGCTTCTTCGAGGAACCTCATTGGTCTCGATGATTTGGTCGTATCTTCGTTCCTGGAATTACTAGGTCGAGCTCTCCTCGAGTCAAGGTTTCCGGGCGACCCAACCCGACGGCTCTGCGGAGATTTCGATGGGAGAAGGGAGATCATCGAATCAGGTTAACCTTGATTTCTGCAGGGCAAAGTCTTCACTTCGACCGAGTGGTCTTGGAGATGCTCGCATATCCAGGCACGCTTCATGGAGCTTGCATGAGGCACATGTCTAGTTGGAATTATGTGTTTCCCATCGTCCGGCTTTGACAGGAAGTTAGTTTCTTCTTAATCAGACATTCTTGCAGACTTGAAAAGGCTCGTGTAAAGGACCTAAGGGGGCCTACGTCAATGTTGCCAGACTTGTTCATGACAGAGAATCATGTTCCTCTTGGCTATCTTCTATGGCAGCTTCTGAGGTTCCCTAACCATGCAGTACAGCTTACAGATATCTCCCTCGTCATCACAATCCATCTGTTTCTCAAAATGGAATCCCATGGCCTCATATATCTGCATGTTTGGCACGTCCCGGCTCGATTCCAGGTAGCACTTCTTTCCTTCTTGATCCGCCAGCTTCGTGACCTCGCGAGCCAGTAACTTCCCAATTCCTTTTCCCTGCTGCCCAGGCAAGACCACCATGATATTGAGGAAATAGTACCCTTTTGGGTCTGTCCATATCTCAGATTGAGCCTCTGCTTGCCTCGCTTTCCAGATATAGTAGCGCTGCCACAATTCAGTCAGTCATTCAAAATGTCCAGCAATACGGGTATCGTATGACCAAGGAAACCAAAAGAGAAAGTCGTTTTTACGAAACCCGTGATTCGTAACAAGCTGTCAAACAAGAAGGAGAGGTGCTCTTGGGCACCACATCTCATCAAAGGACCTCTCCTATTCTTGTGTGATCTCACTCGAGACTCACGATCGATGGTTGTAGGGTCCAGACTTGACTGATCCATCATCGATACGAGGTTCTTCGACAGCCGTCTTCACGTATAGTTCGTTTCACCAAGCCATGAAACAGTCTTACGCACCTTGACGTTTAACCCACCACGGCCATGCCAGAGGTTCATTCCGACCTGCTGAGTCCACATCTTCCACCCTTCCCACCATTCTCCCCAGGTTTCTTTCAGCTCGACAGGTCTTGGGGGCATCCACCTTTTCACCCATCAGCGCTTCACAGCCATATTTGACTTCGTTGACTCCGTCACTCACATGGCAATTCCCAAAACCTTCTCGTCATTATCAGATTCCTTCGCCACGTAAAACAGCGCATTGCGAATGCCCCATCGACAGCGAATCCCTAGCGATACCCTGTTTCTGACCAGATTAAGCTTTGATCACCAAGAGACATTAGCCATTTGACCAATTGGCGTAACGCATAAAGGAACCCTCAAGTCTGCCTTATGGCAAGGCACACTCCAGATCTCAAACTTCGAAACGAAATCTTTATGTGAGGACGACGCGGCAATTGCCAAACCGCCCATGATTCGCCGTCACTCCTCCTCGGAAGCCGAGACTCACCTTCGATCGGTCGTTGTACACCCACTAATACACCGAAATCAGCCATGGGTCTCTCAGTACGCGCTGCTGGAAGAAATAATAATGTGAGATGCTTTCACTCGAGTATAGCCGATCTCAGACGCCCAAATGCGGCGGCGCTGGGGGTCATAAATTGGAGTCTTGAACACAACGGTCCCCAATGCATTAAGATACATTAATATCGAATTCCTTACGAGATTATACGGATCATCCGCGAAAGCTTGTTGAATCGCCGTCACTGCCCCCGGTATATCGGCTTCTGTCAAACGTGAGATCTGGATGGTCATCTTTACTGGTTACCAACGAGTTGAAAAATGTGTCTGAGCCTGGACGACCCAGAGAGTGGAGGTGCTGCTGTTAATCTCCATCTCCGACTCTAAAAGGTGGGGGTCCTCACGATATGTTCTGCCAATCATCCTGCCGAGATTCAATTATGGTAAGCCAAGATAAGGAGAAAGTTGCTGCTTGGCACAATTTGATCATGCTTTTTTTGCAACTTCAAACATCGTGGAAAAAGACTCCGCGTCAAGCCTCAAAATATTGCTCGTTCATGAGAATGTTTACAAGGTTCTTTAACTCCTCCGACTCAAACATTTCATGGCTACCGGTAGAAATCCAGACTGCTTCAAGTAGCCCAAGCAGCGAATGTCCAGTCACAAGATAATTGTTGAAGTCAATTTAGTACTTTTACCAGAAGGTTTAAAGCGTTGGTGCCGTATCGATATCATCTTTGTGTTCACAAAGAGATTATTGCCTTTGGGCAGTACGGTGGCTGTGCGATCTGTCATGGACTCATGAACCAGATGCTATGACCAACGAGAAAGAGATTTCCTCCGCGAGTACTCATCTCGAGCATCCACATGGGATATGACCGTCGACCCGAGATGAGATAACCTCAGCATCTCCAACGAGCCAAGGATTCAAGTATATGAATTGTCCACTTCCTCGGCTCTTAAATTTTACACTTCTAGATTTCATCTCATCATCCCATTCGGGCTGCATGAGCAATTAGATGAGCTTGTTTTGATAGTCTTCTTCAAAGTTCCTTCTGGACCCTGTTTGAAGGCCCCCGAGGCTGGTGAGAAGAAAGTCGTTTGAGGAGTCAGGTCATCGTCACGACTTGCTCGTCCATTGTTTCCTCACGAGACTGACGAGTAGCAATGGCTGGATTGGACCAGCAGCATCTCCTTCCTGATTCCTCATTCGACTCTAGGCTCTCTCCTTCGGCTTGGCCATCATTTATCCGCAGTGAAAGCATGGAAGTCGTCCCGGAATGGAGCTATTGCGGGGGCACAGACGCGAATTATGAAACGGGAGCGGCAGCAGACCCTGAGCCAAAACACCTGCCCCTGTCTCGCTTGCTTCTTCTCGCCATGCGATTGCTGCTCGCCCTCACCAAAACTCCTCGCCTGCATGTCCACCAGTCCACAACAACACAGCGTAACTTGCGCAGCACTGCTTCATGGTGGCTCCGCATGCTTAATGCAATGCTGGTCCCTGCCCAGGGATCGCCCGCAAGATCCAGTCCACTGCTGCCCGGCCTGTGAATGGCTCCCAGCTCGCATACAAGTGGAGCGAGTACGTGTGGAAGGGCAAGATGCGGTCTCAGATCACCAGCAAACCTCAGTCGCAAGGTCGCAACCAAACCACGGAGTTGAGTCGAGTCCAGCGTTAGCACGAGCTCTCCAGGATGCCGCATGTATTGTGAATCCACTATTGCACGATCCACGAAGCCCTCCGTGCGGTCCTCCAGCGCCGCATCTCTGACGCCGGGCCTGAGACTACTTCCCTCTCTGCTGCCGTTACCTAGTCCACCTGCAGTAGTCCTTGAGGGCAGCAGTATTGCTTCGATCCTGACACACTCTTTTCTCTTCACTACTCTTTTGGTCTTTCATTCTCTTCTTCACACGCTGGCTCGTGATTACATTCTTGGGTTGGATTCCATCTTCGAGAGAGGTTCACATTACAGCACTTGCCACTTCTACAACTTTTCAACATAGCTGGACTTTTCGAGCATCATTGCATGCTCAGCGACCTCAGGCATTGTGGCGTACGACACGACGAAAGGCCAGCGATAGCCTCGCGAGGCATGAATACAACAATGGCGCCTTTGGAAAAGGATCAGATACGACAGGGCTCTTTAGGAGAAGTGAAGAGGCGGCACGATCCATCGCACAGGTCACTATTGAAGAGGAAAGACGACGAGGAGAAGAATAAGGATGAGAGAGACGGGAATGATGGTAGAGGGAAGCGAGATGATGAAAGCGATGATGAAGAGGAAGGGAACAGAAACGGTGTTCGGAAGGACGAAGACGACGATGATGACAAGAGGAGGCCGCAACAGAATCCCACGTTTTTCCCACCGCCACCTGCACCACAAGTTGTCTCGACCATGACAGTTCCAGGGGCAGCAGCGGAACCTACAACCGTTGTGGTCGTGTCAACCCTTACGGCTCCTACTTCGGTCTCGACGGTCTGGATGACAACTTCAGTGACTGCAACACCATCAATTCCATCGAGCCCACCTGTCCCGAGTTCCACCGTGTTGCCAAGCTCATCGGTCTCTGCACCACCAAGCAACGTGAGATTATTTCTAGATCAATTTAAGCTTACTAGCCTCTCATGCTAACACAATGTAGTCTGCTCTTTCTACCATGTTTCCAGCGTCATCTTCTGTACCGCCCGCACCGACACTTCCACCATGGGAATCTTTACCAGGGATTGATGATAGGCCTCGAAAAGGACTAAACACTGATGATGACCGCCCATATACCAGCACTACGGCAATGATTATGACAGCCACTAGTACCATTTGGACTTCCGTGATCATACCACAGACTGCCCTGGCATCTTCAACAGTTTCTGCTCTACCTGATTCGGATGGCTACCGCGAGAACCACAGAGAAGGAGAGAAGAGTGGCCAGCTATCAGACTTAGCCGAGCACCTTCTGATTGCGGCAGGAGCAATTGGTAAGTCGGCATGGGAATTTGCAGTGACTTTTGCTGACATATATTAGGGGCCTTCATTATGGTTGCTGCTGGTATCTATTTCCTTCATAAAATGAAAAGAGACCCTCTTGCCTCTGTCAAAGACAGACGATTTGGTAGGGGAGGTCCTCGTGGCTGGTACGGCTGGAGAAAACAGGAACGGGGCTACATGATGGATGACCCGCCGTATTATTATGGGCAGGAATATTCAAACGAGAAAGCTATGTCCAATCAACAGCATATCGAACGTCAGAGCGAGGCCGCATATTCGCCTGGCGGAATGTCAAACATGGGCAATGGCGCAAATGCAGAAGCATTGTCGCGAGCTAATTCGCAACGACAAGAAGCGATACGCCAAATTATGTTGGACACTTCTGTTCCATATGTCCCTCAATCCACACACGCATCACCAGTTGCACAGGCAGCTGGAGTTTCTGCTACTCAGGCTTTTTACAATGTTGGACCCCAGACCCAGACCACCAACCTGGCTCGAGAACCGTCGAGTGCATACAGCAACACTGGCACTCAAAACGTACCCAACTCGAGTCTCGCAGACTACAACAACACTGGCAACAAGAATACCCTGCTATCTAGACAGCCAGGCACTCAGAACGTAAACCTGGCACGGCAACCATCAGATGCATTCGACCCTAACCCACGGGAAATGAATCACATGAGTTACATGTCCTCGCTGTCGTCCGGTTTTGGTGATGGTCTGATTATGCCTGAGCCAACAGTGAACGGAGGTGCATCACGACAAACTTATCGCCAATCTCGCAATCCCGGGGTCTCTAGATTCTCTTGGTCTACCGCAAATCCTCAAACTCCAGGATTGAAGGGCGATCGAGACACCATCTATACCACTACTTCTACAGATTCAGCTCCACGATTCCGAACCGTCAACTCTTGGGTCGCTCATCAAGCTGGACGAGTCGACAAAAATGGGCAGACTGTTCCAAGCATGCCACCACTTCCACTGTCTCTTCAGACCACCGGTATCTCTGATCATCAACGAAAGCCCAGTGAAGATCCTGCTTTCAAGCACCACCCGGGAGAAGAGATTGAGATTGGAAAAGGATCAAGAGTGCCAAGCGCCATCTTGGACACGAAGACCAATGTAAATTAGGGGATTTCATGAGCCCATGCATTGCATGAGGTTTCGTTCTGTTGTATATATAACTTTTGAATCTCTGTGTCCGGTACCCAGAAGATAAAATCTAGCATAGCGTGGAGTTGGGAATGGAGGATGAGGCATGATGGACGGACGAAAGCAAATTATTAATGTCCTGAAGAAGAGAAGTCGGGTCTGTAGGAAAAGGAGATTAGAATGTATCTAGCAGAGGATGTTGAATCTAAATCTCGAAAATATGTAATGGATGCTCAACTGATATCTGAGTGATTAGGGAGCACAACCTGCTTCGTTTGTTGACAGCGAGCGTCGAGACTCAGAACTGCGGTTGGTAGCTACCAAAGTTCCCACAGGACAGAAAGGTTAACTCGCAAGATTCGTAAAGTTTATTATTCTCTCCTCGGGAAGCTTCCTCGCATGAACTACTCGTACCTTGATTACATACACCCGAGACAAGGGCTACGAAGGCGAAAGGCCTTCTTTAGTGGCGCCGAAGCTTAGTGAAGACAGCTCTACAGGCTCTTGAGAATCCTTGGAAGTTGGAACAAACTCTGCTCACGTGTGTTTTAGTGCAAGTTAACAGGCGGGTGGGCACTAAAAATAGGTCCAAGCACTCCCTGTCATTTCAGCTCAGCCTCACCACTCACGAGGACTTTCCATTTGACTCGTCAGCCCCGCGAACTGCGCCAACCCAGCCGTTCAATACATTTCTGCAGTGATGTTGATCTCGAACTTTCTTCCTGTTCCCGAACGAACAAAGACCAGCACGAATACTTCACCAACTTAGGCTCGAAAAAAACATAGACAAGACTGCTTGCCACAACAAACCTTGCCTGATACAACCCACGGAACTCTGCTGCCACTGCAGCTATAACCAAGATGTTGGACGAGAACCTCCCTACCTTCTTTATCAAGCCTTCTTCCGACAACCCCTCCTCTAGTACCATTTTCTTAAGAGAGAATGGTTCAGAGTTGCAGCCCGAATATACTCTACGAAAGCCAGAACCCCACCTCCCAGCATCAAAGAATTGCTATGCGGTAGGATTATACGACTCCTACAATACAGAGGTTCTGTACGCAGAAGTACTGGTTCGCCCGGAATGGCAACAGCCTACTCTGTCCGCGGCTGAGGTTCGAGCTCAAAATGGTGTTCCGCCTCCTCCTGTGCCCATAGTTCCGACCTCTTTCACGATTCAGCTATACAACCCGGATCAGCAAGTGGTGGTGAAGCAGGTAGCTTCGACATGGAACAGTTCTGCCTACTGGGAGTTCGAGATGCCACAAAATAGCTTTCGTCTTCCCTCAGCCTCGTCTCTCGACCGAAGCCAAAGCGACCCCGCAGTGTCAGATATAACACCGAAGATTGCATTTAAATGGAAGAGGGACGGCAAGCTCTCGAAGGATATTTCTTGTTTCTTAGCGGGCAAGTCGACGGATGGCAGGAAGAACAAGGAGCCAGATATCACGGTGGCCATGTTTAAAGGAGCAAACCTCACAATCTACCAACCAAATATGCATCGTGTAGATGTGGAAGATGTCAAGGGGCTCGAGGTGGTTCTGCTTTTAGGCGCAACAGTTGTCAAGGACATTTTCTTCAATGCGAACAGAGAGATGTTCAATATCAGTTCGCCGACTATTGGACCGCCCCCCTCAAATACAAGACGGAAGAACAGCGGCCCTGTGATTGCGGGCAAACCCAGCTCAACTCCACCTGTGATGTCCGGAGCTGTAATAAATTCAGTGCAAAGGCCGAATAATATCCCAGCGTCACAGATCCCTCCCCAGCAACCTCCAAGACAACAACAGCAAACTTCGCGACCCCCACCGGCTGATCCTCGAATACAGTGGGAAATTGATGCCGAGACGGAAAGACTCAAGAAGATCGTGCAAGAAGAAGAACGAGCCCGTGAAAGAGCAGACCGAGAAGAACAGAAGCGCATCAAGAAGATGCTCGAGCAGGAAGAAAAGGAGCGGAAAAGACGGGATGCAGAAGTGGCCAAAGAAACCGAGAGACTGAGGAGGCAGTACGGAGTCACAGCTGTCGACCCAGGACCAAGAGTACAATTTGCTCCCGCCATGCCGGTCCGGCCACAGGCTTTCCCACAACATCAGAGTGCTCCGCATTCAAGACCCGTGCCTGTTCCAAGACCTTCCAGTACACCCACTGGGCCTCCACCTCCTGTCAACCACGGCTCAAGCAGTGGCTGGTTTGGAGGCTCTCCGCCTGCTGTGCGCCCGCAGAACAATAATCCTTACTTACAGGCACCAGGTAATTCAACTGCTAGCTCAAGCGGCTTCTTTGGACTGGGAGGACGGAATAAGATGCAGAAGAAAAGAAGTGTGTTTTTTTAGTTAGTCTGTGATACCAGTTGCGGCATTTGCATAGCATCTCTGGCGTTGGGTAACATAGGGCATATTCATTTATAGGATGGATTTTTGATTCTTCATTACGAGCAATGATTATGACTAGAAACGAATAGAAACAGCCATTGAATTGCATTTTGCCTCCGTGATTGGTCCTCCACAATACACTCCACCTTGGGCAATGCCATAGCTACATGCATATTTGCTCGGAGGATATACCCACTCCTTTCCAAATAAGATCAGTCTTGCTGAAACATCTTAACGACGATGCAATGGTAATACTAGGCTACTGCATCCGATAGTAGGTGGTGTCAATATATACAGAATTCCATTTCAGTCTCGCGACATATCCGCTCTTGATAAAGCAAGGTTTGGTCTATAGCTCGGACTGCTACTCACAGTGCGACCATCACGCCAAAATCTCGAATCCAGTCTCCGACCATCCTTTATCTATTCTACTGATTTCAAATTGCCGTCTCCGATGCCAGTACTCGTCTGCGCTGCTGCTTCAAGCATTGTCCTAAGGGTATAAGATCCCGCTTCTACTCATTCAGGCTGGGAGGGCGCGTTATTAGACGTAATGGTCTACTCTCGGAGAAAATCTAATGACTTATTTGCTGTAGTAGTTGGCGATGAATGACAGTGATGGTGTCAAGTTAGATCTTTCAGACTCGAGGTGGAGAATGCAGGAGCGATTCTACGGAAGTAAACAAAAGACAGCTTTTGTGATCCTTTTGTAGTAATGGGTGAAGTTACATACTTTGATCGTGACAGGGTTGATCAACATTGACCGTCGTTCGATCGGTAGCTCAGCACGTCCAATTTTCATCTCAACATCTGATTTACAGGAGATGTTGATCTCTGAAGAGTTGAACAGGAATGAAATTAAGCGAGGCAAACTCCTCGCCCCACCAAAGTCAACATCAACAAAAACAAAAACAAAAATAACGCAGAATTACACAGAAACAAAATTAAAAGCATAGCTATCGCAGACCTCAATAACCATACATAGACTCAACAGAGACTTCATCAAAATTTCAAGCCAAAAAAAACCAGCAAAACTCCACTGGAAGCTCAACGCTCGGATGCGTGTGAGGTTCCAGTTTGCATACGTAAATTGAATACGTTTCTTACCGACTCGGTTCCGCCGTGTTAGTTGGTGTACATGTACGTATACGATGATGGCGAGAACAACCGGGGTCACGCCCATTCAGGCCGGTGTCCCGGTTGTTGAGTGCAAAATCGCTTATTTGGTTATATACTCTTGTTAGCGATGGGCAGATTTGTGGTGGAGTGCCGCCCACGCGCACGCGATTCGAATGTGCTCAAGGCCACGAATGGAATAGCTAGGATCTGGAATATCGGGTTCGAAGAATGTGAATATTGAGAAGTACCTGTTCAAGTTGAAGGCGCTTTTTAGAAGGAATGTTGCTAAAGCGATGGTATCGTGTTTGTTGAACTCTGGGGTGTTTTATCTTGAACTTGCGATTCGCCTGCTCGATTTGCAGATTGAAACGTCACAAAGGAGTGTATTGCTGCGAAATAACCATCTCCTGCGACATAAAGGTCGGGTAGAGGTAACGTATTGTGAAAGGAAAATATCACTCATACTGAATCGCAATTCCGATGCCTGATCTCGTCTTTGAAAGTGGGAGGCAGCCGAGGCGGGCACTAAAACTCGCAATTGTCACCCAATGAGATGCTTCTGTCGCCAGCTGACGTTTCCATAACCTTTTGACATTCAGGGGTTCGTATTGGTAGCATACCCGCATTTTGAAGATTCATGGTTGCGATATTAAGTTCTTCTTCCAAATATATTCAATGGTTGATGTTCCGTGTTATCATGGCTCCACAAAGATAATGTGTTAAATCCACAAACACCGTGTAAACTCCGTGATACAATATATATATTCTTGACTTTCCTATTCTTGAAACTGGTCCTCCAAATCCCCTTAGACCTTGAATCCGGTAAATACTTCTTACTATTGCTAGATCCCCCTCTTTCGCAAGTCAAGATAATGGCACCCACTTCCAAGCCACTCACCTGGTTCATTACAGGCTGTTCATCGGGCCTCGGAGCTGCTCTCGCAGTCCACGCACTCCGAAGTGGCCACAAGGTGATAGCGACAGCTCGAACACCATCAAAAGCTGCCTCTTACGATGAGATCACCTCTTTAGGTGGGCATTGGGTGACACTCGACGTGACGTCTCCTGATGCTGGATCTGTACTCGATTCGAAGATCAAGACTTACGGTGACGTTGATGTTCTGGTGAACAACGCTGGGTATTCGATCATCGGTGCTATTGAGGATATCAGGTATGATTTGTTCCGCTTCCCTACAAAATCATACACCATGATGCTGATGCTTCTGGAACAGCGATGAGGAAGCACATGATCAGTTCGAGACCAACTTCTTCGGTGCCCTGCGATTGATCCGCGCCGTTCTCCCTCACCTGCGGGCTAAAAGGTCAGGGACGATTGTCAATATCACGAGTATTGCTGGCGTTGACGGGCAACCAACATGTGGCTTGTACGCTGCTTCAAAGTTCGCTCTTGAAGGCAGGTGACCGCCGACCAAGTTGCTGGGAGGCAATTTCATACTTGAGATGAACAACGCTAACCTCGGAGCAGGACTTTCGGAGTCACTTCAACGTGAAACAACCGCCTTCGGCATCCGTACCTTGCTCGTTGAGCCCGGCGCTTTCCGCACGCAATTCCTGACTTCGGGATCCAAGAAAGCTCCTGCAAGGCCGATGACTGCTGCTTATGCGGGCACACTAGTCGAGACAACGCTGAAGAAGTTCGATGACATGGACGGAAAGCAGAAGGGGGATGCTAAGAAAGCTGTCAGTGTGATTTTCGATGTGGTGACGAAGAGTGGTGTAGCCGAAAGCTTGGATCAGAAGTGGTTGAGGTTGCCGCTGGCCAGTGATTGTGTGAGGAGGTATGAGGCGAAGGTGGAGGGTATGAAGGACAATTTGGATGCTGTGAGGGGGTTTGTGGAGGGGTTGGATGTTGACGAGTGAGTGTGTGCGGAGGTAGCTATGACGGGTTCTGGAATTACCAGAACCCTTTTCTATCAATCGAATGAGGAGAGAAAATGAAGGACGACACTTTGTGACAGCGTACAGCCCATGACATTGTAGCCGGATATGAGAAAGTCATCTGGGACGAAGCTTGACGTTAGGTTTCAATAGTTCTGCGGCAGACCAAGGAAGCGACATCTCAATGTCAACACATATTCCATGCTAAATGCTCTGTAGGTAAACAGCTGACACGGATCGGCTAGAGATAGTTTTACTGGAAGAACACAGTCGTTGTAGCGTAACTATGAGAAATTGCGACATAAAATATCAACAAGTCAGAGAATGAACTAATGAGTAAGAAGGAATTGTAAACACAGGCTTCTGTAAACACGAAACGACTCAACTGAATGATGGAACGATGAACAAGGTCCGAAGTCGTGAATTGCATTTTCGAATCCTCTGAGTCTAGAGCAACAGATCGTTTTCAGTGTGGAGGCTGAAGAAACCATACTCTTCAGATACCCGAGGTAACCAGACTTTGATGATGTGATGAAGATGTACCTTTGTACCTCAATAGGTAAGCATGCAAAGAGTGGAGTGAAAAGTCGCCGCTCAGTGGCAACACGACCCGGAACAAGGACTTAAGAAGTAGAAGTCACGATGTCTGGAGAAGATGTCTCGTATCCTTCTGGAAGACTTTTGTTCCGAACGAATGGAATAAGTGATTCCCAGTGCACGTTGGAATCCGTAGATGTCTCCGTGTTTCAGGGATGGCTGAGGGAAGAGGCGGCAGCGAGCAAGCGAGGATGTTCGGAAGAGAGCGACAGAGAGAGAGTACCAGAGGACCTTGTAGAAGCCACAGATAGATAGAGGTTTTTGATAGAGAAACGAGCATTGAAAGAAACACATTCGGCTTACTAACTCGAGTCTTGTGCGGACAACACTCTCTTCTAGGCATGCAGGTATTCGTAAGACGGCGCTGCACGGTGAGAGGAAGATAGATTTTCTTTGGCGCGGAAGCACCGAAATGCAGCGTCGAGTAGGTGAGGTTGAGTGAGCGTAAAAGCGGCACAGCGTCGGCAACGGCAAGCGTAGCTAGCGGCGAGTGGTTGGTGGCAGGCAAGAGACAGGAGAGGAGGGCTGGAGGGAAAGGCAGCGCAGCGCAGCGTAGCGTAGGTAGCCAAGCGGGCGAGGACGATCGAGGGAGAGGCTGTCACTTCGATCCATCCTTAACTCCTCCACGTCCACGTCCACCTCCCTTTCCCCTTCCTCGCTTCCAACCACACGAGACGACCACCCTCTCGACAGTCGAACTCACTTTAGAAGACAACACTGTTTACCTCGAGCTTTGCTTCTACACTTCGACGGCTTTCCCCGACGCTCGAGGCTCACAGCGAAAGTCTCCTTTGCTTCGATAACCGGCAGTGTTCGGCCAATCCACCTACGATAAAAAAGAGCCCCCGCAGCGCCCAACACAACCTCTAATTGTCAACACGACTTGGCTATGGTGTGTTTGATAGTGTCATAGGATAGCGGTGGAAGAGAATAGCTGAGAGCGTTCAACGCGTTCGTGGTCTCGTGTAGACGCGTCCGCTGCACGAAAGGAGAGGGGCAATACGGCAACTCGAATTTCGACCATATATCGGAACCCCACGACTTCGATTCCTCATTACACAATCCAGACTATGGACCCTCCAACACGTTCCTTTCCCAAGCGTCGTGCTGTTTCTGCGCAGACTGGTAGCATGGCATCACAGCAAAACTTCATATCGGATGGGTCTCCGAGTCCCTTGCCCTCGAATTCCAAATACCTACAAGCTCCTGCAGATGCTCAACCATCTCGTCTGCGCAGTCAAACAGTCTCTGTTGGCTGGGTAGAAGGGGACGACCTAGTTTCTCGGCAGACATCAAGATTACAGATAGAGCTAGCTGAGTGTGTGGAGACCAAGACTGTGACGACAACCACGACCACAAAGCGATCATATCCACCTCTTCTAATTCAACAACAATCTCTCGAAAAGCTTAACGCTAAGGAGTATCCTCTTGCAACGAAGCCTCCTCCCGCAGAGCTTTTGAACTTCTCATATGAAATCGAAGGGGACTCAACCCTGGAAGAAGAAGATACGGTGCATGAGGTCGGTATTCAAACATGTACTATACTAGACCCGAAGTGCAAATGCTGATGAATGCAGGACCCTCAAATTCCTACTCGCTCACATATTAATTCCATGAACGAATTGAACAAATATCCTAAAGGCCGACCCTACACAAATGCTTCAGTCGACAAGGGAGAGTCCCAACGTAGTGCTCGACGTACCGACCGACTCAATCAGGAATTGGCTTCGGCCATGCAAAAGAGACCAGCCAGCCGTCTCAGAGAAATGCTTCCCGATTCCCCGATGTCCATGAACGGTGTGCCCAAATCTCGCGGAAAGCATACCCAGATGCCAGAAGACTCGGATATTGATATGCATAACGCGGGGCGTCATCGGCAACACAATGGACTGGGTATGCACTCATCTGGAGCTCCTGCATTTCCTGCAACCCCTGACTTATCTGAACACGATGTTTCCACGGATCGCGGTCCACCCCCTTTCTTCGAGAGCACATATACCCCGCAGTCTGGGCTGAGTCAGAGTGACTCCTTCGAGGATGTACCAAGCCCATCTGAAGGTTTGGACCAAGAGTCATTTGCCAATGCAGTTGCTACACCTCCTATCGCCGAATCCGACCTAGAACCTGTGGACGGAACTAGTGCAACCTTTAATCAGGGATCTGCACAGCGACCAACTCTGAACACAGCCGCAGCTCAAAATGCAAGCCTGCCGAGCCCTGGTCTGTCACCAACATTCGCTTCTGCAGAACTACCTCAAAATTCATTTCCTGGCGCTGGACCAGCCGAAGATGATGAAGTCGCTACAAGTCCTGGAACGCAATCTGGAGACAGCCAAGATGTCAATGAGGATGACATGTTAGGCTTGATGAATTCCCAAGCTCTTTCAGTCTTCCGATCTGGAGCCGGCGAGTTGTCGAAAATCCGAGACGCGCATGCACCATCGATCGTGGATGCACAATCGATGCTCCATACATTTGATGCTATGCCTCCTGAGATGCAAACTTTGATGATGTATCAATTGCTCAGGCGGTGCTCTAGGAAGACTCTCCATGTGATTGCGGACGTTGTTAATCCCGCGCTGAAATGTGACTTCCTGGACCAGCTGCCGATGGAATTGAGTCTTCATGTTCTCAGCTTTCTAAATCACAGAGATCTATGCCGAGCAGCTCAAGTTTCCAAACGCTGGCGTGACATCATCGATACCAACGAAACTGGCTGGAAGGAGTTATTTGACAATGATGGTTTCCTTTTACCGGTTGGAGAGCTTGACAGAGCCATTCAACAGGGTTGGGGATGGCAAGATCCTGTTGGCCCAGATGGTTTTGAACAAGACTTGAGCGTTGAGCGATCTCCAGATGGGGAGTATGGCAATGCTCCAACCATCAAAGTCGAAGCTGGCCCTGCTAGAAAAGGTCGCTCTGCTACGAAGAGAAAGCGGGCAACAGGAGGATCAGGTCTCGACCGATCGAAACGCAGAGCAGTTAGCCATGAGTTTGCCGGTAAGGCTCAAGGAATGCTGGCGAAGTACCCACACTCAGCCAAGTTTCACAAATCAGAAGGCCCGATCAGTGCTGCTAGTGCTGCTGCTTTGGCAGTTCCAGATCCAGAGTTGAGCTTACCAGGACTTCGGAAATTGCACCTCTTCAAATCGCTGTACCGTCGCCATTACATGCTTCAGAACAGTTGGATGAATGGCAAAGTTGCACCTCACCACTTTGCATTCCCAGCTCATCCCGCACATGTCATAACTTGTCTTCAATTTGATGACGACAAGATCTTAACTGGCTCTGACGATACACTAATCCATGTTTATGACACAAAGACCGGAGTCTTGAGAAAGAAGCTTGCTGGTCACGAAGGAGGCGTTTGGGCTCTACAATATGAAGGCAACGTTCTAGTTTCGGGATCTACCGACCGCTCCGTCCGCGTGTGGGATATAGAGAAGGGCCTTTGCACTCAAGTCTTCCATGGTCACACTTCGACAGTCCGTTGCCTTCAAATCCTCATGCCAGAGATGACTGGGAAGACAGAGAATGGCAAACCGATCATGGTTCCGGAAAAGCCACTTATTATCACAGGCTCCAGAGACTCTCAACTCCGGGTATGGAGACTGCCCGAGCAAGGATCAAAGCGATACATCCAAACTGGACCTCCAGCTAACGATGCCGATTGCCCATACTTCGTTCGTACTCTGACAGGCCATCTCCACTCGGTCCGAGCCATCGCTGCTCACCAAGACACACTTGTCAGTGGCAGCTACGATAATACTGTCCGGGTCTGGAAGATATCTACCGGAGAAACAGTTCATCGGCTTCAAGGACATGCCATGAAGGTCTACAGCGTTGTGCTCGACCACGAGAGAAACCGTTGTATCAGTGGCTCCATGGACAATTTCGTCAAGATTTGGTCACTAGACACTGGTGCTTGTCTCGTCACACTGGAAGGCCATACTTCTCTGGTAGGCTTACTGGACCTTCGAGATGAACGACTTGTATCTGCTGCAGCCGACTCAACTCTCAGAATCTGGGATCCCGATAGCGGACAATGTAAAAGCACACTGAGTGCTCACACTGGCGCAATCACATGCTTCCAACACGACGGTCAGAAAGTCATATCGGGATCTGATAGAACATTGAAGCTGTGGAACATCAAAACTGGCGAATGCATAAAGGACCTGTTGACCGATCTTAGTGGGGTTTGGCAAGTCAAGTTCGATGAGCGAAGATGTGTAGCTGCCGTCCAGCGGGACAATCTCACATATGTCGAGGTACGTTAGGCCGATCATCATCCATGTAATGAGGACAATGCTAATTGTCTCTTGTAGGTTCTCGATTTTGGTGCTTCTCGAGATGGCATTCCTGCTTCTCAACGCGGTGCTCGAAGACTTCTGCCAGATAGCGAAGACCGCGTCATAATCGAAGAAGAAGACTCTTGATAATACGGCAGAAACGTAATGCTAATGAAAACGACAAGGAAAATGGACGATGCTTCCGGCGTTACTCGCGAGTAGCCTTATTTGTAATTGATATGCTACGGCGTATACCCAGGCGGTTTATTTTGCACAAATGCATAGCGATGGATTTTGGTTTGGCTCACGGCCGGGTATTGTTTCATGTATTCATCACTGGTGTTAGGATCAACTGGACTGAACCTAGGGGAAGGGAATATTATTTGCATGGTGTGAACGGCACTGCTGACGGACGACCTGGCTGTCGGATTTGGGCTGGCGTTATTTTCGCTGGGCTGACTGACTGCATGACTGGTTGACTGGCAATTATTTGCTGCGATTTTGGTAGATACACATTCTATGCGAAACAACAGCATTTACTCAATTAACTTCTCCCCATTTCGTTATTGACATAGTGCAAGCGAGCTCGCTTGTAACCTTGGCCTCCTTCCAAAATCCGCCTCCAAGCGATATCCAGTACCAAATCCGCTATTGTTTACACGGCTTGATATATAACCATACATAATCTCAATCTGTTATTCCCTCACCTCCCAATCGCATCCCTCTTCATCCATCGCCAAGTATACATTCTCCACTTTCCATCTTCCCCCTTCGCATCCGGATTCCTCACCCTTTCCCCATCAACGTCAACAGCGAATTCGTCCAACTCAACAGCCAGCCTTCCCACCTCTCTAAACCCCGCCTTTTCAAACACACGATACCCGCCATCTGAACTACTGACCCAGGAAAACACGCCGTGCGTATCAGCGATGCTGGTCCCCCAGTTTATGAGCGAGCTGCCGACGCCATAGCCTTGGTGAGAAGGGTGGATGGCAATTGAAATGAGGATCAAATGTGGTGAAGGTGCAGGGGAATGGCCAGAGAAGTGAGATGCCCAGAAAGCCATGGTATTGTTTGTTAGTGTTTCGAGGGCGAGGATTTCATGCGAGGGTTTTGGTTGATCGTCTTCTGCATTTGCGTTGCCATTTTCCTCTTTGCTAGTTTCATTTTTGGTATCCTTACTCCTAGCTTCTTCAGTGATGCTCTCGTCGGTAGTCGTGGCTACAACCTCATCCACCCAAGCAACCTCGATACCTTTACCTGCCCACGCGGCCCAGCCTGCGATCTCTCCACTTCCTTCCTCGACGGCTTGTAAGACGACGATTCTCCCTTTTGGGACGGACATCCATGATTTAAGCGCTGACGCCATACTTGATGCATGGTTACTGGTGCCGGTCTGAGATCTGGGACTGGGTTTGCAAAGTTCTTTCAATTGGGTATGTGTATCGGTTTTGAAAGCTAGGTCGGAGATGTTGGCGAGCGCTGGGATGGAGGAGAGTGATGCAGGTGAGATCTTGTAGCTCTTGATGGAAGACATGTTTGTTTGTAAGATTATGTGAATTTCCAGTGTGGCGTGCTGGTGGTGATTGAGAGCTTGATATGGAGAGGGGAGTGCTAAGCGTGGGTTCTTTGCGTCGAAGATAAGATGGCTCTTGGGTTAGAATTCAGTCATCGCTAAGAGTGGTAGACTCGGGAATACGTCGAGTAGAATTCGAGGCTCAGATTCGGTTCAAGAAGCGTTTCTGTCTCGGCGAGTGCATTTGGGCGACGATCGAGTCACCGGCGAACTCTTATGCACTGGAGCGGGGAAGTTGGGAGGACATCGACAACTTAGCGCTGACTTGCATATCACTGTGACCCCGATCAACAAACCTCATGCTACATATGGATTGAAGTCCGGAATTCTTTCGACTTTCATGAGCAAGAGGTATATTATATTAACAATTTGGGGTATCGTGAGAATAGCCAATACAACCTACCCAATGGGTATCATAAAATCCTGTCTCTGCTTCTGGAAGCTCAATACTGTTTCTAAACCGAGCCGGCGACTCCCCAAACGCCTCGCGAGAAATATTTATGTGCCTGGATATGGTCGGACATTTGGAGGGACTGAAGCTGGTGCTGAGGTGGCGTCTGTTCTGCCGTTGTTTACTGGGTTTGAAGCTGTCTGGACACCATCGATCGATGCCTCTTCGCCTTTCGGCTTTTCTGTTCTATATGCCGCGGCTTTGGGTCCATGTATGTCATTATGTTGCAGTGATTTCCACATGATATAAGTACTGTATTGGTCAGTATAGCGAGCATGGTCTATGTACTTCATACCGTTTACGACATACCTTGCGAAAGATGCAATAACACCTGGCCACAGGAGCACGACGGATCCTATGTTGTACGAATAGTGGCGATACACACGATTCGGCTTTGGGTTGGAACGGAACCAAAATGCGGCTTCCTCAGGAGAAACTCCTGAGATATGCGCGCTATGAGTTGCGATGATAACCTGGGTCAATAAGTAAACGGCTGCTAATAGTCCAGATCCGACTTACAGTCAATGCCAAGGCATCTGCCAAAGCCATGAACGACACCACCACAGAACTTATCTTCCACGCCAACTTGACAGCGGCACTTTCGTGTCTTTCAGGCCAGAAGAGGTCGAAGAAGAATCCCGAACCAAAAACTGTAGCAACTGCGATGCCAACGAAAATGTTGTAACTGAAGATACCAACAATATCATTGTTATGGACCATCGCTCGACCGCCACTGCGAGTTGAGATGCCGTCTTGTTGATCAACGTAATCTGGTGCATGAACCAGTCAGCATAAGTGCAGCTTACTATAAAATAAGTATCTCCAAAAACAACATACCTGATAATGCCGCTGTTCCTACTGATTCCGAACATACGCAGAGGATCATGGCGATTTGGTAGACAATCATCTTCGTTCTTTGCAGGTGGTAGGTTTTGCTGAACATGTAGGAGCCTTTAAATTTCCCCCATTGCATCTCCTTCAAATCTAGTCCCCAAATAACTGCCATGTTGATTTCGACTTTCCGGACTTTCGTAGCAAGGATATTGGAGGAAGTAAAACTGATCGAAAGTATTCAAGCGGACCGGAAAGGAGGACTGAAGTGTTTCTGTAACTTCTATGTAGCGGCAGAAGAGATGTTGAGCGGATTGTGAAGGATACGAACGAGAAGTACCTGGATAACCCAAGAACTAAATACCGACCGCGTATTTTGGCCGAAACATCAGAACAAAAGTAATCTGATGACCGAGCCTGAGCCTGAGCCTAACACTAAGTGTTGCTTAACCCTTTCTAGTCCGGTTTTTGGAATGGAAGGAGCGGCTTGAACGTGTTGCATCGTATCGTATCAGATGCCGCGAGGCCGGCTTGTTATGGGGAAGAGCCAGCGAGATAACAGAGATCTGCTTAGACGTCCACAAGGCCAGACGTCATATTGCTTGCTGCGAGTTACATAAGTGGCCACGGAGATAGGTCGCCTATGGTTGGTGGCCCATAACAATCAACCACCCAGGGAGCGGGAGTGGCGGGCGATCTTCAATTGCTTGATAGAGCTTGCTTGGGATTAATAAGTCTTAGCTGTACCTTTGCATCTCAAGTGTTCGTACCGCGCATGCTCCGACTCCGGATGAGATGGATCGCTGGTGCTGATGAGCATGGGATTTGAATTCCTGCATGCTTTTGACCTGGTTTCAGCTTGTGTGAGATGAGTGTTGTACAACTTGGCTTGCGAATTTGATTGGATTGCCAATATGACGTCGGTTTTGCTAACACATCGAAATGAAGATATATCTAGGATCTACCTTGGCGACAAGCCGGCCTAGACGGGATCTTATTACCTTGGCGATCTTATCACTTTGTAGCCTGGTGGTGACACGAGAACGACAATCAGTTCCTCGCGTGACGAACAATTTTTGGTGGGGACTTTGCTGTTCTGCTTGCTTTGTTATCTTTTCATAGCGCAGCCTTTTAACAGATGGCCCAACGTGACGCTGAAATGCGTGCATTATCTGGCCATTTGCGTGCGAGGTGTGGCACTGATCCGACTCAAGAAAAGTGCCGTGATCAGCCCTGTGAAGCATGCCGGTCTAGCCGAGCGGCTCGGTCCCGAATACAGTGTCCAGCAAACTTGAAGCTACGAAAGCATGCTATGGTCAAACAACAGCCTCATCATCTTTTTACGAAGAATGTATGAACGACGGAAAATTTTCTGAAATATTTCGCTAGGCGACGAGTTTTGTAGAACAGTCATAAGGCCGTGCGGCCTTCTAAGGCGATATCTGCTCAGATATCCACAACGAACGTGGGAAACAACAGCTCTGCGTCTACGACTTCGCATACGCAAGCAACCTTCTCTCCTTCCGCGATACCAAGTAATACAGCGACGACCTCGGCTGGAGAAAGCAATGGAGATTCAATTCTGCAAGTGACGAGTTTGCTCTGGTTGTCGGTCTTTCTCGCGGGCTGTCTGATACTTTGAAAGCCTAGGGATGTATAGTCATGTGTAAATTGGGCAGACATGGGCTAGGAGGAAGAACGAAAGTCCCGTGGGAGACTTCATATAGAGATTTCGAAGCCTTTCTCTGATATACTGAACAGCACAGAAAGGGGCACTGCAATTGTTCCCAACAGACATCGAAAGCTCCATTGTGCTCTAATCTATGCCCACCTTGAACGACCTTTGCTCATTCTGCCTTTTGTATTTGCTGCGCTCTCATAACTTTCCGTCTTTGAGCCATCATATGCGTGAACAGGATATATGATCCTATCAATCATTAGTAGAGTTATCTCAAAAGCTTGTGAAAACTCACCTGGGACGTAAATAAAAAGGATCAATTGTAGCAACCACCCAAGCTCCTGACGAATCTCCTTCGCAGGTTCAACAGCCTTGTAGATCAACCAGCATTCGCTGCTGATACCCAGCGGGTACAAAACGTAGAACAAGTTGTACCTCAACCAGGAGATGAAGCCTGGAGAGTATCCGCTCAGAGTGAATACAAAGTACGAGTACCGCACTACCTCCGTCACGCTCCACGCAATCAACATGCTGGAATATGCGGCGCTCTTGGCGAGGAAGGGGAAGGTGTCGACAACGCCCCAGACAAGGAGGAGACGGCTAGCAACTTGCATGGCAGTGGTACCGATGGGAGCTCTTACGAGACCTGCGAGACTCACTGTTAGCTAGCTGTCAAGCATCGAGGAGTCTTACGGTCCGGGAAAGCGTACCAACAACAGCATGCACCACCTCCAACAACGCCAGAGTCTGCGTCCATTTACAGAATTTCCCTACGCCTGGATACACTCTCCCAAATCCAACAAGCGGCACGAGGAGAATGACGCGCCCGAGAACTGTGAGCCAAAGAACGGCATTTACGAAATTGTAGAGGATGAGGTATTGTGTTTTGGGCGAGCTGGATTGGAGAGGTTTGGTCCCTGGCTTTCGCGCAGCCCTGGCGTCTTCTTTAGGAGCCATCTTCAAATCAGCTGAATATCGATTGATGCGTCCAGAATTTTGTGGAAGTGTGTGAAGTGAGGGAAAAGATAACGTTGAATTGTGTTGAGATGCGGCAAAGGGCCCAATAAATTTTGCCTTGGCGCTGAGAGCTTTGGCGCCTTTTGAGCTTGCACCGAGGCTCAGGGTCCGCTCAACATCAACATCACAAGGAATATTCTGGAACTCGACCTAACTTTATAATACTTGCTCTGAGCCTTGTCTCTCAGAGGCTCAGAAGACCCTCGACTGTGCGGTCCAAAAAGAGCATCTTCTCGATTCTCGGACCATAGCTGGGAGTTAATCTTTCAGGCGATCCTCTACTTCAACATGGGAGCCTTAACTCTGTCTGTTCACACCCAAGTTCCCATTGTTCGATGATAGATTATGGGTCCTTGCTTGAGACTTGGGACATGAAAGTTATAACTGCTGTAGATGACTTGTGTGCTGTTACCATTTCCGTCACAACAAGTCAGCGGTATTGCACATCTTTCCCAAGCAAGCATTCGATGATCTTGCAGAATCCTAGGTCAAGTCAAACAAGCCATGCAAATATAGACTCATGCTCAAAGCTAGGGTTTTTCTTCGGGCTCTATTCCTCAGTCACTAAGCTGTCCATATCAATCTTCTCTTCTCTTCTTCTGATACTAATCTTTGCCTTTGGGTTGACAAACATATTGACTCCATGTGTCATCCATGATGCGTCCTTCGGATCTTCCAATTTCAGATCATATTTTAATATCACATGCACCATAGCAATTTTGACCTCATTCGCAGCGAAGAATCGTCCAGGACATGCATGCTTTCCATGACTGAATCCCATATGGTCTGCACTTGTCGAGATGAGGTGACTCTTGTGCTCATAGCCAGGCAACTTCCGACGCTTTACGAAACGAAAACCGTCGAAAGTTTCAGGATCATTGTAGTCAGACTCGGACCACATCCTGTGAGACGATATGGCAGTTCTCTCTCCTTTGCGAATCTTGATCCCGTTGGGCAGTTTGACATCAGCAGTTGCCAGCCGATGCATCGATGCTTGGTGACACGGTCAGTACATTCTCTTTCATAAAGTCAGCGACATACTCATTGCGATAGGTTTCAGGCGCTGTGTCTCTTTGAGGAAACTATCCAAGATACGCAGCTCCGCAAGTGCAACTTTCTTCCAGCCATGCCTCCCAAGAACCTCAACTGCCTCTTTCCGAAGAGGGCTCATCATCTCGGGATGAGCTCCTAGATTCAGCAGAGCTTGTCCCAAGAGATCACTCGTTGTGTGGATTGCCGCAATTGACAGGCCGAGCTGAATATCGGAATCATTATAGGAACGACCTTTTGACGCATTTCGAAACCACTCTATAGAATCATCCGGGAAATTTGGCTCTCTTCCCTCTTGTCTTGCAGCTGCTATCTCGGCTCTTCGTCCTGCTAAAATCGGTGCTAGGATTCTAGCTCCTGCAGCATGATCCCTACGGACTTTACGACAGAGCGGTAGTGTTCTTTCGACCAGCCAGCGGAACGGAGCTGGTACGATTCTACAGATCCGTATTGCGATGAAAAGGTTCACCGCGTACTCCTTGGAGATACGAAGCCATTCTTCATTCCTGGTAAGTTCTTCGCCATTGAAGATGCGAGACGAGAGTCGAGCAACGAAAGTAAGAACATCGGCCTTGAGGTCGACTTCATGCCAGTCCGTACATGATGCCCAGGTATCCTCTAGACAACTTTCTATCTCGTCAGAGAGTGTCTGAGTGAATCGCGCTGTCATAGTAGTGTCAAAAGCGTGCAACGTAATGGGCAGGATGCTCAAGTCTTACGGAGGTTTCGAGTCAGCCCCTTCATCACGGCCTCTTCGAACATGCCGTGTGGCAAAGGACGGAAATTTCTAAATGTTTCATATTTTGCAAGAAGATTCTATTCGGCTGTCAGTGAGTACCTCCATTCCTGAAGTGCATTACTCGAGCTAACTATTTCGATGAACCTGTTGAAATTAAGCTTGTTTTCCTGATTTACAGCATCAATGTACTCGGGAGGTAGCATGATGATCGGACCAGTATCTGTTATTATGTTGAATGGCCCAGAGAACTAAAGAATTCATCAGCGTACTGCTCAAAGTCGCTTCATTGTTGCAAGATCTGACCTTCTGAAAACCTTGGGCGATGAGATTCTTCGCATTCGTTCTGAATTGCGACTTTGGATTCTTGCCATCATTGATCAAAGGAAAATTGGAGAAGTTCCGCATGCGAAAGGATGCCAGATAGCAGATACCAAGAAGAAGGATTGAAGCGGTCCAGATCCCTTCTCGGGACTTGATGAGATGGTCACCTGTGAGCTGGTTCAATGTTTGGTTGGCCATGATTGAGGAAGTTTCGGCGGCTTTGGTCTTCTCGAGCAACTCATTACGGGCACAGTGGAAGCCTTATATTCCACGACACCTTGAGTATCGCGTTAACATACACTGCTTATGAAAGAAGTATTGTACATGGAAGATCGACAGACGATTGCTTCATTTGGATACAGATGGCCGTTCTTGTTTCACGGAGTTGCGAGAAGGCAGCAGCCGACACTTAGCGAGCATTTAAGTTCACCAGTCGTCACACTGCTGGATATCCGTCTGGAGCCCGGCTTTCATGCCTATACAGAAGGATAGCAAGGGTGGAAGATAGCCCCAAGGCCAATCTGCTCAGGCAAAGTCTCGAGTCCGTCACACAAATTTGACGAACTCGAATACGGCCCAAGCACTTGGACCTGACGCCCGGACTCACTGGGCACCAAAAGCTCCTCACCTCCAATAACAAGAGCATGAAAGTCCAGGATATGCTCTTAAACGTGCCTTTAGCAGAGCAACGAGCCTGCGCTTTAGCGCCGCAATACCCAGAGCAAGCTTTAGAAGCTTTTCACTCTTCTTGTCATATCCAGTTTGACGGAAGCCTCGCTATCTTTTGGCCTACACCTGACCGGAATTCGGGAAACTTTAAGGGCTCTCTGAGATCTGTTGAACTCGAATCTCAATGATGTCCACTTTCGGCCCCGAGTCGAAGTTTCTTTCTAGGTTTGGTCTATTCTGAAGCAGGATACCTTCCAGAAATGTGTGATAAGGCTCTAACCAAGAATCGGATTGTGAAGCATCTGTCACGATGGTGACATAGGCACAAGCTATGTTGATGTTGTCGACTCTTATTGCCGCTCCTCTCGACTTCAGTCCTGCTGCTTACTTGGACCATGTTTGGTTCTCATTCTTCTGGCGGTGAAATTTATCCATCGCCACTCATCCCTCAGTTGGCGTATGTTAGACCAAAGGATAAAGTCATTTCCAAGATTCTCTTGATAGCCTCTTTCCAGCAGCTGTTTTCACGAGGCTAATCGGAATGTTATTTGATCTCCTGCTCGGCCTTTGGCTTGTCGGTTCTGGTGATAGCGAACCGCGTTGTTTCGGAATCCTCATCTACACATCAACTGGGAGACAAGGCGAAATGGTGGGATTGTTTCAAGGCCACGAATGTTTAGAAGCAAGGCTTCTCATGATTCTGGATTTGAACAATTGAGGCTTTCGAACTGGCCAGAAATGGCGTTATCTCAGGCCGAGTAGAAAGATCATCCACTTGTAACATAACACTGCACGAGCTCGGCTGCCTCTCCAGCATTGCCAAACAGTTTCTTCGCGAGTCCCAAGTGGGACAGTATGGAAATTTTTCCATCGATCGACGAGACCATACTCAAATGCCCCGACGGTGTATCGCGAAATCATCGCCAGCACATGTTTTTGTCAAAAGTTGATGCTAGTAGCATAGATCGGCTTCAGAAGTTGCGTGTTTTTACATCGATGTTCCCCGCACCCGCTGTTTCTTTTACTGTTCCGACACTCAATTTACTTTTCGTGGCGGTGTAGTGACCCGTGAACCCAGCCTTACGCCCTACAGAGCCAATCAGATACACTGCCCCCAGTAGGGCAGACCGCTCAATGCTTATCTTGACTTGGTTCTCGTTCCCGTCTTCTGGCCGATTGCTTGCGTACTCTGCGGCAAACATCAGTCTGGGGCGTGAACCCAATCAGGCGAGGAATATTATGCCTGATGGGCAGGCGCAGTCCTGGTCCTCGACACCACCTTCAAATAATGAAGTAATGAGCCGCAGCTCCACTTCTATGTATATATGACCAGAATCTCTCCGCTGCTAAAATCTACTCGAACGCTTTCACGTTCTTTCAATCAGCAAATTTACTCGCTGAAATTTAAAGAACATCTGTACAAGGCTGCCAGCCTCACCACACCACCAGAACAACTAAAGTCCGAATGACCCAACGACATATAATTACCCCTCCTCAGCCTAGTCCTGTCCATCACTCTTCTCATCACAAGCAGCATTCAAACTCCCATTATCATCAGTCACCAAACAGCCAAATCACAAGATCAAATATGGTCGGTTCAAAAACAGTTCTCCACATCGTCGAAATTCTGGGAGTTTTCTTCTGTGCCCATCATCTATGGCCGAAGGGAGTAACGTATGGCAAACAAGAGGATTGGGAAAAGTCTTACCGGAAGAGACATGCGCATGGGACTTCTCGTTCGAAGAGCAGCCGGACAAATACCGGAAATTCGAGCTACGAAAGTGCTAGGCATGGAGGGCGAAGCGAGAGGCATTATCAGCATGAGCACGACTATGAAAGACCACGGCATCACGATTACGAATACGACGATAGACCTCGACATACTAGGAAGGCAAGTTCGAGGTACTGAAACAAGGGAATGACGGTTCACGACATCATGAACAATGGATGTAATGAGGTTTTGGGACAAGGCGCAAATTGTGGTCTTTCTCGGAGTCTGGCGTACTTCTCGAAACGATTTTTGAACGTGTGTTCGTGGGAAAGGGGCAAAGTCTTGTAGAAAAGCAACTCAATTCAACCTCAATATTTTAGTGCCTATGCTGTTACTTGATTGTGAATGGTTTGCTATGATGCTCTGAGCTGTATGATAGCAGGACCCTCGATTATTCGTGGATTCAACTCAAGTACTATGTTTCCGTTCCATACCTCGGGGCAGGATTCACATCTTTCCTAGATATGAGGCACAGACATTAGGATGTGGAGAGACGTGATCGGATCAGGTCGTGAATACGTTGAATTCCCCCTCTATCAACTCATGCTCCAAGAGTCTGGCCGAGACTCTATTCCCCGTTGTACTTGCAGGGAACATTCTAAGTTGTACAAGATGGTCGAATGACTTCAAAAGTAGCACGAACTTCTAAAAGAACTAATCAGGACTAATGAAAAGTAGATATTGCCTTCGAGTTCAAGAGCGATCCTACATTCCCATTCAGTTCTCCAGCACACCGCACCACGTCAATATCAAATCACCCAGCTTCCTACTCATAGCATCTATCCGTGCCTAAATTTCCTTCAACGCCTCTCTTGCACAGACCACAATACACCTGAACTTTCGCGGGACTCACAGCACTGCCGTTACATCGATACACGTAGTTTGGCTCGCAGTGACCGCTAATCATCGCTGGCAGACCTGATGTCCCAGCTGCGTCTTGTGTTCGGGAGCCGCAAAAGAGACCGCTCTGCGTAGTTTTGCACATGCAGACTTGAGTTTGCGCTTGAGGTGCGATGTATTTAGCTGGCGAGAGTGGACTTGACAAGCTAGTTGCGAAGATGATGGTGAGGAGGAAGAAGCTTAGCAGGGATCGGACTTTGGACATTGCATGAGGTATTCCGAATTAGTCGTTCTATCTGATTGTTAGCTTCTAGATAAGATCTCGTCCATCTGAGATATAATTTACCAGATAATTGAGTAATCAGCTTGGTGGATGAGTCCATCTCGCTCGACCAAATACTATAGGGATCGCTGGCCTTCATATATTTCCATCGAACTGGTACTGACCTTACTGTACCTCGAGACCGACTCAGCCGTCCAACTTGTCAATCCGCCAGCGTTTCCTGTGCAACTCTCATAGTGTTGCGGGGCAGGAATCAAAAATATGTATATCATGGTGACGGAGATCCAGAGAACAGTCTCGGCCCGACTTCTGCCTTCGTAAAAAAGCGTATGTGCCACTCCAGAGTATGATTAGGATGCAAACCAGTTCACCTCATGGCAAAGGGAACAAAAAGATTGCAAAGCCGGAAATCTATAAATTCTTCATGATGTCACTAACAGCTTTGGCCGCGAACCTCTTCCTCTCTGCTTCAGGCATATCTGCTCCCAAGTCTGTACTCGTCAGCGCAACTCTTCAAAGGGTACAGTAACTTGCCTCTCACAGCCTGCATCTTTAGCATCAAAGCTTGGAGTTCCTCGACGTCCTGATCATTAGGCTCTTCCTCTCCACCATCATCGTCGCCTCCATAAATAGCCTGCTTCATCCCCCGCATCTCCTTTTCCATCTCTGCCTTGTCCGCAGCATCAAGACCGAAACCAATGCTTCCCGCATCATCACTTTCATTTTCAAGCCCGTCGAGATCAATTGCTTCGCCAAGCTCATCATTGCCCTCCCAGTCATTAGCTTCCAAAGCCTCTTTGAGACGTTCCATACCCATAGGTTCTGATAGGTCAGCCGTTGACATCCATGATAGAAGGGTGATGACGCTACCCGAGTACTCATTCCTGCCTTTACTCTCAAAATCCACGAACTCGAATCCATACTCCTGACACAACTCCTCCCACTCATCGAAAGTTTTCTCCAAATACGGCGTCGTAGACTGTGGCATGCCAACAGCCAAGCAAACCCCATCCCACATCAAACCACAACCCTCCTTCACCACTTCCGCAACACCCTCCATCAAATCCTTGACCTCCTTCAAGCCCTCCTCATTGATCGGTTTCCGAAAACAGACAATGAAGGCTCCAAGCACGGTGAGTACTTCCCTGGCTTCAGGAGCCAGGAAATCAGCTGACCAGACAGAGGCATGGGATATCTCGTCTAGCCAGATGGGGATCGTTGCGGTGTAGTAGCCTGTTTTGACGGGCCAGTTGTGCGTTGTCCCTGCTACGGTGTCGGTAGTCAGGGTTGGTTGTGAACCCGTCAAGCCTGTGTCACGAAGTTACGAGTCAGGATATCTTCATGCTTGTTACTGATCACCGAGATCTTACCTTGGACAAGATCTAGTAGTCCGGAATCTGGCCGACTGACTGCGAGAATTCGGCGGGGATGTGATATTTCCATTTTTTGATATGTTGGTGTTGAGGATGAAGCTCGAAGATGATTTGATGCCCGCTTAGGTAGTAGAAGTGCAAAGTTCCACGTGATTGATTGTCAATCGTTAGAAAGCATTTCAAGAGCTGTTTACCATGACCAGTTAGGGCTACGAGGAGGCGAGTTTGTCATTTTCTAGCTAATATCACTGCATGTTAGGTATGATATGGTCTTGTGAAGATTTTGCATTTTTATTGCGGCATACACCTGCGTGGTATAGCCAACAGTCCAAGCAAACATGCCTGGCTTTTCCTCTAAACGCCGTATCGAATTGACCCAAGCCTTCATTTATGCCCCCAGTTCGCGATCCTTTGTTCAGCCTGCTCGCGGTGCTCCTCCACGTCCACTTGCTCTCGCCCTGCTGACCGTAGCTCTGCCTCGAGCCAGACCGACACCTCTACCCTTCACACCTCTGCTTCTGAACATGGGTGCGTTTCTGTAGAAAAGAGAAGTTAGAAAATGCTTTCTAAATTTCCGCAAAGCGTGGAAGGATGAGATTCGCGAAAGAATTGCAGGCCACGAACCTAAGCATATCCGGCACGATGAAGAAGCGCACATGCGATCCGCGGATGTAGACCTGGTCCAAATGGCTCACACGGCCGTCGCGCGCAGTAACCGTGATATCCTTTAACTGAACATTCATGTTGTCCTCCGCTATAAGCTGTCAGCGCCTGTCCGTTCCAATATCCACGAGTATTAGATTCGGGGTTGTTCGATCTTGCGAAGGTTGCGAAAGGACGAACCTTCAAGAAGCTTGCCACGATAGACCTGGCCCGAAGTAATCTCTAGAGTAACGACATGCCCCTACAGGCATAAAAGTTAGCATAACCATCTGCGAAGCCAGTCTGGGAACTGCGTGGGGTAGGGGGATGGCGGGGGAAGAAAAGGTGACGGACCTGCGCCTCGTTCAGCAGCTTGATTGGGATTCCGATTGTGCTCGTCATTGTCGTTTGTTATAAATCTGCGATTCCGTGACTATCTCTAGATTGCGACAAAAGGCTGTGGAGTGGGCTGAGCGTCGAGGTGGAGGTCTGAGGTTGGCGTTGCTGGGAATCTCAAAATATGGACGCTAGCGATTTTGAAGCTCTCGCTAGCGTCATCTCAAAGGTTATGTGGACCTTCACTTACAGCGTTCTCATCTCAACTCAAAAACAGACAATGTTAGCACGAAGCTGATGGATATGAACGCTTTTAACGTCTCGGCTACGTTGAATATACTTCGGCTCATTGTGAAGCCATCTTTATGTCTTCCTCATGCTACAATCTCAACCTTTAACCAGCTACCTGTTCCCTTGAACTCGGCATTTGGAAAGTACAAGAATGTCGATATCAGAGCCGTAGTTCTGGACAAGGATAATTGCTTTGCTATTCCGCATTCGAATACTGTCTTTGAGCCCTATGAGGTATGATTTTCACGTGCCCTTTCGCATTTCAATACAATTCTCTGCCATATCATTATTGGCGTCCATCAATTTCCCTCAGTACCATACTCTAGCAGGCTTTGCTCTCAATGATTACATTGTCTTTCCTGAGCCTCAGGTCATTGCAAGTTAAACTTGGAAATATCTTAACATTTGCCAGGACAAATTCAAGCGTCTCCGAGAAGCCTACCCAGGCCGGCGCCTTTTGATCGTATCCAATACCTCTGGCGCTACATCAATCGATCCAGAAGGAAAACTAGCCGCAGCAGTTACCCAAGCAACAGGCGTCACTGTGCTCCCTCACAACACGAAGAAGCCCGGCTGCGGTCCCGAAATCATGGAGTACTTCCGTCAACATCCCGAGACTGGCGTCACGAGACCAGACCAGATAGCCGTTGTCGGTGACAGGCTGACGACAGACGTTATGCTGGCCAATATGATGGGAAGTTATGCCGTTTTTGTAAAAGATGGGGTGGTGCCGAGGGAGGAGACGAGTGTTGTGAGTATTTTATTTCCTTGCGGTTACTACAATCTTGAGGCTGCTTCTCCTGACACAATCACTTAGTTTGCTAGAATGGAACAACGACTTGGTGACTTTTTGATAAAGCGTGGATATGAAGCTCCAGACCCCTCAAGCCCTTTCGAGCAATAGTTTAACCTTACCTCGGAGCATGATCGCCATGCTGCCACCTGCCCACTCGTCGCATCAGACCGGGAGGCCAGAAATGACCTGCATGCTGGAGTATTCCAACGCGAAGGGTCTAGTACGGAACATCGATGGACGAGGAGTATTTTCGTCTGAACTCTCGAGACGAACTTGGGATCTGTCGGCTGTCTATTCCGGTGTGGTACATGCCCTGGTTGGTGGACAAACACCCTCTCACTCTCGACCTCAAACCACGCATCGCCATGAGCCTAGATTACGCACTCAGGAGCAAGTCACAGATACATCACCATTACGTCGTCTCCTATACACCAGATCACTCCTCATTGCCACCTCTACCTCACCTCACACCAGACAAGCGAAAAATCCGCCCTCCAAAAAGCCCTCCCTCAAAACCCGCCACACCCAGGATGTACTGTACCGAATATATGAACTGCTCTTCACCACCCTGTACATAACACCGCAATTAATGCACCTTTTCACTTTCGAACCCTGGCAACTTGAAGTACTTTCCTTACCTGATTCGACTTTGACTGGTTCTACATCTTACTTTTCGTCTGATCTTTTTTTCGAAAGGGGCAGGTGTCAGGGATATGCCTGCCCCGCGATTCCGCCCGTTTCTTCTAGAACTTTGGAACGCATTGTGATATATATTAAGTGAGGGATCTCGTCCTCCCCCTTTCCTCCCCGAACAGAATTACGTTCTGAACAGAGGACTCACAGGTGCTCGGCTCTCAGTACCAAATGTGAGTACGGTTGTCAGACTCGCTTGTGCAGCAATGAATGCACATATCATCAAATGTTTGGCTATTCGATTACCATTACGTTGCTGTCTCACTTCTCTACAGCGTGGGCCTTGAACTTGTGATTTTGTTTTCGCATTTTATGCCACTAAATCGGTGATTCCTCACTTGAGGATCTTGCACGGAACAAGATTCATAGTTCTGATTTGTGAGCAGTCGAAACTTACACTAACGTCGCTCCAAACTCGCTGTGACTATCTCTTATTATGACCACACCCAACCTATAGATCTTGGGCAGTCGAGAGGAAAATCTAGTATCTCACCCACTTTAGTTATTTTTCTGCTGTAGACCACATAAGCGTACCTTTCCCCGATTCATAGTCTTCGGCTTCTTCGTCTGGCCCTTGGTCCTCGTGCTCCTAGGCATTCACTTAGGCGCCGAGGAACAAAAACGAGGATTGCGCGTGAGGTACGTAATACGCCAATTGATTGGCGAAATGAGGAGGTTGAAAGGTTCCGTAAGAGATGGGCGCCGGGCGACGTGCAGCGGGGAGGAGTGGGGAAGGAGAAGAGGAAGAGGAGGAGGTGGAGGAGTGGTTTGAAGATTATTGGGGGGAAAAGTCTGTGTTTGGAGGTTGTGAGTCTTCTGTATTATGATGATACAGAGAAGTGAATGATAGCCAGGGAGTTATTGATAGATCAAGAGTCTGATTATGGCTGGATGCTGAGAATTGTCGATTGTGACAATGAATCTCATGGATAGACATCAGAACAGAGATCACTTGTGCCTGCCATGATGGAGATACCTTGAGCTGTGTTGTAGCACGTAAGGGTACGTCCCACTAAGATGTAGAGAAATAGTATATCCATCGTGTTTCAATCAATATCTAAAGACAAGAAAACAAACTAGATCTTGATTTCAGGAAATTCCACTGGTGCTGAGACTTGGGTTGCGGTTGGTCCTGCTGGATACCACTTACTAGATGTCTGAGCCCGAGCTTGCACTTCCCGACCGGACAGCATGGCTGTCCAAGAAAGACACTACCTACAGACGTAGAAATCTTCTTGGTAACACTCGCACAACTACATAGCAAAACCAGAAGTCTTTGGACAGAATGCACGCACAGCAGATAGTCATGAACAACAGTGATGAAAGACTGGTCCAAGTGACGACGTCTCTTGCATATCGACTTTCACCCATCCAGCAAGGATAGAGACCAAAATCACGAAGTTGGAAAATCTGAAGCAGAGACGGAGGTATATACCCAAGGATCTTGCGAATAACTGCAACTGATAGACAACCAGATATGAAAACAAGAAAACGAGACGATCTGATCTCCCTATCCAAACACCTCACTTGAGTTTCATTTCCTCTCCACAACCCCATATCTCCAAAACACAACAAAACTAAACACAAAGCGATCGCCGGTGTCAAGTGTCAATTGTCAGTCGATTGCCAACTTTCAGCACGTATCCCTTCGCGCGGCATAAAGCTGAACGTAAAATCGAAACTCGCAAGCACGCACGAACAATCGGAGAAAAACAAGCGAGGGGGCTCCATCTGATCATCCAGGCTATATTCGGTGCTTTTAATATACAAGCATGAAAAAGCCCCTACCGAGACCGCGAATCGTGCATTGACAAAGAGTGCTCAGCCACTGGGCCCCTCCCCCACTACAGAAGAAAATTACTTACCGCCCGGCCTAGGCAAGGCGATTCTAGGAGTTATGTGGTTTTGATATGACTTGTGCGAAGAGTGTCCTGGAACGAATATCTGAGAACGTTGGCCTTTGGGAATGTTGTGTTACTGAATTGTTAGGCGAGGAGTCGGTATGTAGGGCGTGATAGAGTCGTGTTATTGTTGTTGGATTAAAGCAGGGTTGTCCTTTGCTATGGAGATCAAACGCGGAGCGTGGATTATGCCTTGCGTGATCCGCGGACGAGGATTCTTGGCCGGCGTTAAGAGACCGGATGAAAAAGAAGCGAGTTTTGAGTTGTAGCCATTCGGTACCGCATCTTTTTAGGGGTTCTTTTTTCTTTCCTTCCTTTTGGGGGAGATCTTGCGGCCGCGGGATGTTGGTGGGGGACAGTAGAAAACATTCAGTCGGGAGGGGGAGACGGGAAGCTGCAGAAAAGCCTGTCAATACGAGAATGTAGCCGAAGTGCAAGGTCTTGCCGAGTCTCACAAGATCTGACTTCGGATGAAGGTTAGATAAATAAAGACCAGACTGCATGAAAAGGGGCGTTCCTCCGGCGAGTTTCCTTTCATCCAACAGGCACGTAACCCACGAACGGGATGTCACCCACAGCGCCACTCGTCAAGGAGAGATGTCCACTAGGAGGAGTTTCCATATGTCAACCGCGCATAAGGATCGATCTCAAGCCTAAGCAATGGGGATTGTACGTGTACGATACCTGTGCGTACAAGCTGGGAGGCCCTGCTCAGGAATCATGAGGCTGTTTCCATGAGAGGGTCGATGGGGTAGATCATGCCGCGATAGGTACCATTCTGAATCGGGCTATGCGGCGTATGCTTAAAGGAGTGTTCTCAAACAACGCTCCGCGAACGTCACCGTCTGAGGCTCCAGCTCAGCTCTTGAAATGTGTCTTGGATCCGGAGATATTACTGTTTCTGTTCCTGCCTGTTTGAAAGACAGCCTCTTCTTCATTGAATTGGCGCTAGTAACGGGATGTAGTCGTAGTGACATGTGATGTCTTCAAGACAGCTTCTTGACTTCTGGATCTTGACGTGTTGGAAGTTGTGGGCTTGGGGCGTGGTGGTCCTGGTGGGGTGGGGTGACCAGGTCGAACAAGCCGATGCAGGTGGGCAGGGCAGGAACAAAAGGAGGGGACCGAACAACGAAGCGGCCGCTTACCCCTATTCCGTCAGCTTTAGAGGCGCCTCGTCGGGATTGGCCAGTGAAGCACAAGGTCGACCTGAACAGGCTAGCCAGGAACAGGACTGACGCTAATGCTGAGCTAGCCCAGGTACCCGTTTGAACTTTGGAGAGAACTTAGAAGTGGAGACGCTGGACATCGTGTGTTTGACGCCTCGACTGGACTGGCTGGCTGGCGCGACCCGGATCATCGATGAAGAACAACCAAGGAACAATAGATCAAGGATAGCTGGCTAGAAAAATAGAAGCCGCGCAGAACGTCGAACGTCGCCCTCCTTCTTGTCGTCAAGCTCCAAGCTCCGACCTGTAGAATGCGTCGAATCGTGGACACGGCACCATGTCAGTCAGCCCAAGGAATAACTCTTTTGGGATGCTCGAATCGCTGACGCGATGTTGAAGGAGGGGAGCGTTCTATTTTCGTTCCGTCGGCTTCTTGAGCCTTTGTGCGCGGCCATTGGCCTGAAAGGCGGCAAGCAAAAGTCCAAGGATCTTCATCCGAACTCTCTATTGGTTGCCTCTGCTGTAGGAACTGAAACTAGAGAGGATTCAGCAGTTGTTCAGTCAGTGTTCGTTACACAATCGCCCATCATCTATCTCTTCGTCAAAGTTTTATTCGTTGATGTTCAGTCTTGAAAATCATATTTCATCGGTAGACAAAGCGATGCGGTGCAGTTGGTAAGAATTGTCATGTCGTTTACCTTCAGACTCAGGATAATCGTCGCAACACACCCGAGATGATGGCCTCGAATGACTGCATTAGACCAGCGCAGAACATGCATGACTCGGCCGGTTGATTGCAGCTTTTACGGCACGTCGGTATGTTGAGAATCTTGAAGTAAGCCCTGAGCAGAAAAGTATCGTGGAAGCTTTTAGTGAGGGGCCTGCGCCCATCGGTCTCCTGAACCAAGATTTTGGGCTACTTCAGCCCTGAGGCGCGCACACACATCAGATCGGTTCAAATCCATGCGGTTGATTTCGTCTGTTGTTGGGCTGGCTGGTCCGATGTTGGAGCCGCCGCCAGCGAGTCCAGTCCAGCGAGTTGACTTGGTTCAGGGGCGGCTGCGATGCCCATGATGCTTGCGCTGCCATGCCATGTCTGCCGGGATTCATGAATCCATTGGGCCTGGGTGCGTGTCGGTCTGGATGTGAGCCATGCACCAGCGACACCAGCGCGCGAACGTGCAAGGGTCAGGATAAAGGACCAGGGCCAGGATAACCAACGAGTCTCCCCTTTTTTTCTCTGACTGCTCTGTGTTCGCGAGGGTGGGATGTGTTGTCCATCGAGAGGTATCGCGGAGCTGGGAGGTAACAAGAGACATCCTCAGAGTCAAAGTCTAGTAGCAACAATATTGTATTTGAAGACGTGAGACTTGAGACCTGTTGCGAGCTTTGAGTCTTTGGCGCAGATCCGAGGCTTCTTTAGGACAGGACGATAGCGAAAGTGTAAAAAGTCAAAGAAGACCAACTTCATACAGTATGGAGCAGCAGGCAGCGTCACCAGACTCACTCAACTCTCTCACTACTGAAGTCCGCAACTAGAAATGACTCCACATGCTGCACTGCACTTCTGACGAGTGGCAAGCCCGCAAGAGCCAGCAGGCGTCGTCCTGTCGCGGCAGGCAAGGCAAGGCAAGGTACCTTACAGATGGCTGCATCATGCTTGACCTGCTTGCTGTGCTGCAGCTCAGTGCTGCGAAGAGAAGGAGGGAGTTCGGGGCTAGCCCCCATGCCCCTGTCCCTCCTTCCACAAACCACCACAGTACCTTAACCACTAACCACTAACCACTAACCACTGGCCACTAACCACTTCACCCCTGTCTTTCGAGGAAGGACGCCCGCGATGCCATCGCTCTTGCTCTACACCGCAGCACAGACCACTGCGCTACTCACAGTCTTGGCATTTCTCCCTTCCTTTCTTACCCACCTTCGTTCCGTGATCCTCATCCTTTCCTCTCCTCTTCTCTCTTCGTCCTCCGTCTTTCATCCTCACCATCGCTCTCATCGACGCATCTCCCTCTCCCCGTCGTCAAATCTTCCCTTCTTTCACAGTCTTCCGGCTACAATCGGAACCACAGTCCTTACACACCACGCTCCTTCTTCTACCTAACGAATTTCAGTCTTCAACAATCCCCCCCGTTCAATTTTCAATACCTTTCTCTTGTTCCTGCTAGTTACAGCGACGCATTTCCACCACACTTGCATAAGCCACCGTTGATACAATCGATTTGATCGCACCACCACCTCTCGACTCGCACTCGGCGATTCGTCCACTCATTCAGTCCTCACTACTATTTAGATCCAAGGGGAGAAGGATCTTATACATTTATATCACAACTTAGTCTCATTTGGAAACCCAACACAATAGCCACGATGGATATGGCTTCAGAAGAACACAAGAGCATGTCGGAGATTTCACAGGAAGATGCGGCCATCAAGATGTCATCAACACCCAGCCCGACCGCGTCAAACTCGGCTAGCAGCACATCGGCATCCCGCAGACCACCTAGGAAGAGCACCCTAACCCAACAACAGAAGAATCAGAAGAGACAGCGTGCTACTCAAGACCAACTGGTGACTTTGGAGATGGAATTTAACAAAAACCCAACACCAACCGCAACCGTTAGAGAGCGAATCGCGGAGGATATCAACATGACAGAGCGCTCCGTTCAGATCTGGTTCCAAAACAGGTGAGTCCGATGTGGAGTTTTACTGACGATCAGAAACTTACGTACATTCCTAGACGCGCAAAGATAAAGTTGTTGGCCAAGAAGAGCATCGAAACAGGGGAAGATTGTGATGCCATTCCAGAATCAATGCGTCAATACCTGGCTATTCAAGCAATGGAATCCGGAAAGTCCCTGGGAGGAAACTTCCTCGGCCGCTCGGGACTGATGCCGTATGGAAGTGGTAGCTTGATGATGGGAGGCGATCAGGGTCCACAGGGAAAAGTCGGTATGTGATGATGATATTCTGGGCAATATAAACGCTGCGTGCTAACTTATTGAAAGTCATCCACCATCTCTCTTGTCGTTCTTTGAGCATCGGATCCTGGAGACGAGTTGGTCAAAATGCGATGGATCTCATCATCTTTTACTCACCAGAAAAAGGATGCATGACATACTACATTAACAACGACCAGGCTGGCTACAAGATCGAATACCCGTTCGCGTTCATCAAGAATATCTTCCTGGAAAATGGAGATATGGAGTCCGGAAAGCCTGGAGGACTAGTTGTTGAGCTGAACCGACCTCCTAACTTCTTCATGGACTCGTCCGGATCCGGTGGTTTCTTCCAGTGTGGTGATTTTACAGAAGATCAGCAAGCCTCGCAGCAGATGGTCCACCATCTTGGAGGTCACCCCAAGGTTCTGAGCGGACAACTTGCGAAGTTGGTCTCCCTCGAGTCATTCATGACCCGACACAACCCATTCGAGCAGCAACAAATGTCTGTTTCGGCACCAGTTTCTCCCATTGGCCTCCGTCCAGCATCTCAGCCAAATTACAATGCCCAGGCTCACGTTGGTATGTTCCAGGAACAGTGGGGTGTGAATGTCAATCCAGGACACCGCGGTGGACCTGGCCACAAGAGACAAAGAAGTAGATCGGTGCCAATGGCTGTTGATTTTTCTATGTTCAACAACCCAATGCCATCTTTCCTCATCCAGCATCCCGGCGAGAATCAACAGCAGCACAACCCGAACATATTCGCTCCAGTTCCACAGCAGCCGAATAATTTGGGACCTCTTGGACCAAACCTCCGGATTGATACATCATCGGGATACGGAATGGATTTCAGACAATACCCTATGTCTGCCGCTACGACCACTTCGCCATCTGAGTTTGCCAGCCCTGGATTCTTCTCGCAAGGCCCAGACACCGGTGTACTTCCCGCATCTTCCTACAACAACACGCCCTTCACAGTTCCGTACCTCTCGCCGAACCCAATGGCTGATCAATCTGGACATATGATTCAACCTTCTGTCTCGCCGCTCTCATTCATGAGCCATGGTGACCCAGCCATCGTCGACCAGTCCCCGCCCATGTCTATGATGCATCGAAGTGCGTCCGCGGATGTATACAATATGTCACACGATCACTCGAACATCTCTGACGACGGTACTGGACTGAATGAGATGTACTCAAAACACACACTCAATCTCCCAATGCATCCTCACTCCCCAGCATTTGCCGAGCAGTCTCAAGCAGATATGGACATGAATCAACTTGTCTCATTCGATGAAAATCCAGCCAGCCTTTCGCCTGAACATATTCCTCAATAGTTGAATGGGGCAGATGGTGTTCATGGTGGCTGGTCCAAACCCTCGGCTCCTTGTTTTATCGCGCCCGGGTTTGGCTGCATTTCGCGGTGGAACCCGAGGAAGATGCTTGTCTCTTACCGAAGCTGGATTTGTTTGACGGAGCACAATACGGGAGGCGTTTTTGTGGATGGTGTTTTTGCTCAGTCGTACATAACTGACGGCCTGCGTGGACTATTTGATTCTTGTCTGAATTATGCTCCGCTTAATCACTCGTGTTATCACAGACACGAAAACCTTTTTGGCCAACTTTTTTTTCTGTTTAGTCTTATGCCACGAACCTACATGACGATAAATTCTATCTGGATCATGCTTGGCTGGCTCAGCGATCGTTTTTCCATTTTTTTGTTTTTCTGGCGCGGTCTTGGGTGTTTGTCTCAGTACCGAGGCGCAGCTTCATCCTGTTTTTCTGTCTCCAGAGGAGATACTGGTATGGAGAGGAAGTGGAGGGAATAAATCTGAGGTCAAGGGAGGAAGTGTAATAAACGCTTTTGTCAAAAATACTCTGGAGGAGGAGTTGAAGTTGCTTCGATCGATTTGCTAGTTTGTGAGAGCATGATGATATCATGGCGGGCCTAATAATGGAAAATTCATTATCGAGACTTGAGTTGTATCATCCCAAATTGATTTGCAAATTCAAATGGTAGGTATTTTGAGAATGATAGTAATTCTGCAGCAGAAAGGGGGCTGGATGAGCGGCTACTGGTGGCGCTACAGAACGTGGGGTCTATCGTCCGGTTGAAAGCAACATTGGCACAAGCTTGAGCACTTCCTTTCAGCCTTTAAAGATATAGAACTGGGGGTACATGCAATGGAAAGTCAATATGGGTTTGGGAATTTCCTGATCCAACATCTACGGCACGCTTCGGTATGAATGGGGAGACGAAGTTCCAGATATTAAGGTCAGACGAAAGAAAAGCTCATGATGCCGCGTTAATCAGGATAAGCTAAAGATAACTCTATCTTTTGGATGTCACAAAGACTTTGTGCGACTTCACATGTGAATTGTTTAATGTGAGAGGACAAAGCAAAGGATTGATCTGGTGGAGGGGTCGTGTAGAAGTCTAAAATAAAAATGCTCCTCTGCACAGCCCCTCTAGCGGTTGATCTACAAGCGGTCCAGATCACAACCGTCAACTTGTACGTACCTCAGCAATACGAGACTGCCAGCATCGTTATGTTGACCGGGATGATTTTGACTTCATAAGCTGTCATCATCAAGAGATCGCACTGTCGTTCATTCTACCAGTCGCATGACGATAAAGTGACTTGGCACCTCGGCACAGCGACCAACCTCTAACGTTACTCTCAACTTGGCGACTGGGCGAAGGAGACAGCATCTCGAGTTCCCTCTCGAATGCAAATATACAAGTCAGAGTCGCCATGGCGGACAATATAGGAGGGGATTCGAGACCAGTTCACGGAATCCGGAGGTCTGCGATGGATCCTGCGAATGCTTCGGCGGGGACAATGGATGCGAGAGCTTCACAAGACAGAGATGCCCACCGGGTGCGGTTCTCACAAGATGTGGAGAGGGAAATGGGAGTAGCGTCTCCATCTCCCACGGAACAGCAGCCTGGGACGCCGAATTTGACGATTGATACTCAGTCGCAACCTCAGAGGCCAGTCGAAGCCCCGAGACCTGCTGGTACGAGCCCAACATTCAGAGCCGCGAATCCAGCCTCGCCCACTTCGCCCAGGACGAGGGATAGAGGGTACTCGTTGCGGCGATCACTGTTTGCGAGGGCGATCAATAGTAGACCGGAGGAAAGCCCCATCGAGCTTGTGGAAGCCAGCTCTTCACAGGCTCAACATGCGGAAGCGCGGCGGTTGGAGGAGGGGAAGGGCAAGAGGCCTTCTTCTGCGGTGACACCTATTGCTGAGGAGAATGATACGGCTGCCTCGAGAACTGAGGTACTTGGGAGCTATACGGATTCGTTACCTTCGAAAGGGAAGGAGAGGACTTTTGGAAGCTTAAATCTGCCGAATTACGATGTCTGGGCTAGGAAACGAATAAGGGAAAACAAGACCTTGCAAAGGGCTAAAGCGTGGAAGGACAAAATAACCATGATTGTACTTCGACAGACGCCGATTCCTCCTTCGAAAGATGGGCGGCATATTGATCTCGATGCTTCGAGGACGAGACCACCTCTAGACGAGAGAACGGGCAAGGATCATATTGGGAACTCGATTCGTTCAAGTCGATACACAGTGTGGAATTTCTTGCCTCGACAGCTGTTTTTTCAGTTTTCCAAATTGGCAAATGCTTATTTCTTGCTGGTGTCGATTTTGCAGATGATTCCAGGCTTGAGTACGACCGGTACTTATACGACTATTGCTCCATTGTTGGTATTTGTGGCTATTAGTATGGGCAAGGAAGGTTACGATGATTATCGGCGGTACAAGCTGGATAAAGTCGAAAACAACAGGGAGACGCTTGTTCTGCACTCGTTCCGTCCTGCTCATGCAGCTGCTTCGAAGGACCTAGGAGGCAAGCTTAAGGCTATGGTGCCGTCAAAAGGCGAGATGAAATCCTCCTCTAAAGAGGTCTCCCGCACTGAGGATTCGAACGAGTCCAGACACTGGATGACGCTGAAATGGAGGGATATAAAAGTAGGAGACATCATCAAGCTTCGCCGGGACGATCCTATACCGGCCGACGTGGTCCTCCTCCACGCAGATGGACCAAACGGTATTGCCTACATCGAGACTATGGCTTTGGACGGCGAGACCAATCTGAAAAGCAAGCAAGCCCCACCGCCTCTAGCCAAGCGCTGTGGTACTGAAGAAGCGATCGCTGCCTGTCGAGCTCACATCTCAGTCGAGGATCCCAATATCGACCTGTACAATTTCGACGGGAGGGTCACTGTCGACGGAGAGACGTTGCCACTTACAACCAACGAAGTCATCTTCCGCGGCAGCACGTTAAGAAACACAACTACCGCCATTGGCATGGTCATCAACACCGGCGAAGATTGCAAGATCCGCATGAACGCCAATAAGAACCCCCGGACCAAAGCCCCAGCCATTCAATTCGTCACCAACAAGATCGTCATCATGCTCGTAGTCTTCGTCGTCATCCTCGCCCTGTTCTGTACCATCGCTTACCAGATCTGGTCGAACCAGACTGAAAGCAAGGCGTGGTATCTCGAGGGCCTGCATGTCAACTTTGCGCAGATTATTATTGGTTTCATCATCTTGTATAACACGCTGATTCCGCTATCGTTGTATGTTAGTTTGGAGATTATCAAGGTCGGACAGTTGGTGCTTATGAGTGATGTTGAGATGTATGATCCGGTTTCGGATACGCCCATGACATGCAATGTGAGTGTTTGAGGAACCTCTGGATGGTCTACAGGCCTTTTAAAATCCTGTTCGGATTGCAAGAGACACTTATGCTGACTTCTTGCAGACTACTACTATCTTGGAAAACCTTGGTCAAGTCAACTACATATTTTCTGGTGAGTTCCCTTGAAGAAATGTCCATATATTATTTCAGTACTTTGAAGTCGCGACAAAATATCACCTGAGACTAACACTCCCTTAGACAAAACCGGGACGCTGACCGACAATATAATGAAGTTTCGAAAGCTCAGTGTAGCTGGGTACGCTTGGTTGCACGATTTCGACTTGCAAGAAGAAGCTGCGAAGCTTGAAGAGAGCCGAGAAGGTGACAAGAACCGCGAAGCCGAGAAAATTGAGAAGAAGAAAGGCAAAGGCATTATGAAGCTTTCTTCCAAGAAGAAAACACCCGCTCGACCAGAAAACGTACGGAAAGAATCGGCCATGTCAAGCTCTACAGTCCGTCCATCACTATCTATTCGGCGATCTGGCTCGATCAACCTGTGGAAGTCGTCTGCTCGGCCATCTAAGTCGCAACCCGAAATGCGGACAGAGGACTTGCTCAACTTCATGCAACACAAGCCGCACAGTGTCTTCACAAAGAAAGCGAAGTTCTTCCTTCTCTCCCTAGCCCTTTGCCATACCTGTCTCCCGGAGGTTCAGGAGAACGGTGACATCGAGTTTCAAGCTGCATCTCCTGATGAGCTTGCTCTCGTCAAGGCGGCGCAAGAGCTCGGCTACCTCGTCATCGATCGACCCGCAAAGTCAATCACATTGTCATATCCTGGCACGGGAGGACCGGACTCTGGTGAACAAATCACCGAGACCTATGACATCCTTGACGTGATTGAATTCTCAAGCAAGCGGAAGCGCATGTCCATCGTCGTCCGCTTTCCAAATGGCAGGATATGCATATTTTGCAAAGGAGCCGATTCGGTGATCATGCCACGGCTGAAGCTGGCTCCGATGGCTCTCCAGAAGAAGACGGAGATTTCAAGGCGCTCGAGTAAGAGGAAGAGCATTGAAGCTGAAGAGGCTCTGCGACGAATGAGCGAGAGTAGTCCCAGAAACAGCATGAGCTTCAATAGGCCAAGCATGAGCGCCAATAGGAAGAGCATTGGTGGGCGACCAAGTATGGCGAGCTCAAGGTTACAACCTATCCGCGATGAGCTAGATACTTGGTTGAGGAGACAGGAAAGCGATGTAGAGTCAGTTTCCGATGATACTGGTGCTTATTCGCCGCGGGCTTCTATGGCGAGACCGTCTTTTGGATCTGAGGACCGGAGGTTCTCCAGTATCAGCGGTATCTCGGCTATGGAAGGACACTTGGATGATATGATTGATGAAGGTCTTGTCTTGGACGACTCGGCTGTGTTTGAACGCTGCTTCCAACACATCGATGACTTTGCTTCTGAGGGCTTGAGAACGCTCTTGTATGGATACAGGTTCCTGGATGAGCAAGAATACGACGGTAAGCTTCTAGCCTTTCCATTGTCGATTCCAATGGGGACATTGAATGCTGACAATCAATATTAGGCTGGAAGAAAATATACCTCGATGCCACGACTAGTCTCGTCGATCGCCAGGACCTGATCGAGAATGCTGGAGAGCTGATTGAGCAGAGTTTCGATCTTGCTGGCGCCACTGCTATCGAGGATAAGCTGCAGAAAGGAGTGCCCGAGACTATCGACAAGCTGAGGAGAGCCAATATCAAGATCTGGATGTTGACTGGAGATAAGCGAGAAACTGCTATCAACATTGGTCATAGTGCCCGGATCTGCAAGAACTACTCAACGATTGTTGTTCTTGACCACACGACTGGTGAAGTGGAACAACTTATGGCATCGACTCTACTCGATATCAGTAAAGGAGCAATACCCCATTCTGTGATCGTCGTCGATGGACAGACTCTCTCAGAAATCGACAACAACGAGACTTTGGCTCTCCTCTTCTTCGACTTGGTGGTTCTCGTCGATTCGGTTATCTGCTGCCGAGCCAGTCCCAGTCAGAAGGCTTCACTTGTCAAGAGAGTCAGGACAAAAGTCAAAAAGTCCCTTACTCTAGCCATCGGAGACGGCGCAAATGACATAGCCATGATCACAGATGCTCACGTGGGTATCGGCATCAGTGGTAAAGAAGGACTCCAGGCAGCCCGCATTGCAGACTACTCCATTGCTCAATTTCGCTTCCTGCAGCGCCTCCTCTTCGTCCACGGTCGATGGAACTACGTTCGTACTGCAAAATACATATTAGCCACGTTCTGGAAAGAACTGCTGTTCTATCTGCTGCAGGCTTTCTACCAGAAATGGGCTGGGTACACCGGAACGTCGCTTTTCGAGTCAACTTCTTTGACTGTCTTCAATACGCTCTTTACATCCCTGGCTGTCATCTTGCTCGGTATATTCGAGCAGGATCTGAACGCCTCGACGTTGCTCGCTGTGCCGGAACTGTACATCTCGGGCCAGCGAAATGCCTCCTTCAATTTCAAGATCTACATTGCCTGGATGTTTATGGCCACCTCAGAATCTGTCATTATATACTTTCTGATGTTTGGGCTATTCGGCGAAGCAATTTTCACGAGAGATGATGATTTGCTTGCTATGGGCACCTTAGCTTTCTCGGCAGCGGTGATTTTCATCAACACCAAACTACTGTACGTTTCCCCTTCTTCAAGTGCTTTCACCCTGATCTCACTAACCATCCCTCACAGATTGATCGAAAAGCACAATAAAACCATAATCTCCATCCTCGGCTGGCTCATCTCCGTAGGCGGCTGGTTCCTCTGGACCCTCCTTCTTTCCATCGTCTTCACGCCCGGCAAGACATACCCACTCTACGCCATCAAAGACGGTTTCCTCAAAGGCTACGGCCGCGATCTGCTCTGGTGGCTTGTGCTTATTCTGACCCTCGCTGCGCTCACGCTGTTGGAACTGGGTGTCAGTAGTGTGAGGAAAGCGTTCTGGCCTACAGATGTAGATCTCTTCCAGGAACTACAGAATGATCCTGTAGTGCGGCAGCGCTTCGAGGAGGCGTTGAGGAGAGAGGAGGATGGTACGAGCGCTGCAGGTCCACATGCAAATGGGCAGCATGGGGTGTCGAATGCGAAGATGAGTGGTGAGGAGGCGGCGAGGAGGGAAGGCGAGATTCAGGAGTTGCTGGAGAGGCCGAGAGTAATGCACGTGCATACTGGTAGTCCGCATGCGACTCCTCGTGATGAGCTTGGTGATGTGTTGAAGAGTCCGGTGGATGTGGGGGAGCAGCAGCATTTGACGAGGAGGAAGGTCTCGCTTGATCCTAATGCTGGGGTGGGACCTGCTGGTGTGGATTCACATACTGGTCGTGGGAGTTTGGACGGTGTGTCGCGGAGAGCGTAATGGAACAGATGAGGCGATACTGTACTGCCGTGGATGAGGAATGATTGCATGATACCAAGGCTTTTCTTTCTTGCGTATATATAGATGCATTTTAGGTTGGGATTATAAGAATGGTTCAAAGGCTTACAGAGGATGGTTTTGATTGAATGATTTCGAGCATGCATGGCGTTACTGGGAAGGGATTTTGTAGGATATACAGTACCCAGCACACATATATCTTAGTACAATAACAGATGACTTATGGTTTGAGCCCTGGGTAGTTCAGTCTTGGATTTGAAATTCAGACTTATCTGAGGTTTGTTTAAAGTGTTCTGTATGATCGAAGGATCTTCAATAATGCGAAATCAGTAGGGTTGGCAGTGCAAAAGCTTTTCTATTCGATTGCTCTAATCTAGAATTTTGCAAGCCTACCACCTGGGATCATTCATGTATAGAATCATTCATTCCCCCCAACCTGTCATTGTCTCATTGCTCATCGTATCACTTCATCCACAGCTGCCACATCACAGAATCGTACCGAAGCTACATCTCAGATCAGTCAAGAGTTCTTCAAATACCATAGAAATTGGAAACATACCCGAATGTCTGCTTAATGCTGCGAACGTAATACTCTCTCCAGTTACGCTTGGTAACTTCCTCCTGGCCGACAGGGACACCACTCCAGCTAACACGCATAACAGTAACATTGTCTACGTCGTTCTGATCAAAGTTGATCTCGAGACGGGAGTAGTGATCCTTTGGCCATTGATCCAATCTCCAGCTTTGAACGATCTTCGTTGGCTCAACGAGTTCGAGATACTCTCCAGCAACATTTCCTCCGAACAACTCGAACTTGCCACCCTTCTTTGCGCCCTCGAAGAGCTTAGGTGCTGCGCGGGTGAAGGCTGAGATACGTTGGGGGTCGGTGAAAGTCTGGTAGAGCTCTGTGGCTGGCGCACGGAACTCCTCGGTATCGGTGACGGTCGTAGTATTGACAGAGGAGCTGGTCTTAGTCGTCTGGGTTGCGGTAGCTGCTGGAGCCGAGGTTGGAACATGCAACTTGGGAGTCGAGATACCGCTGGAAGGGTTGGAACCAGGAGCGTGTTGGATATCCTTTCCGTGCTCAGCAATCAAGGCAGGGCCGAGCTTTGCGAACTCCTTTCTCAGTTGTGGGAGGATCTTGGAGCGGACGAGGTCCTTGACAGGGGCTTTTGAGTTGGCATCGGAGTAGATGTCTAGCTCGAACTGTGCGACTGTCAGTTTGGCCAGACAAGGCGCCCATGGGGACGAAGAGACATACAACATACTCGTTTTCTTCGGTATCGTGCGCGACCTCAGGGACAGTAATCGTGCCGCTAACGTCCTCGTCGTCCTTGGTCTTGCCTGAATTGGTCAGCATTACGCCGGCTTGGACATGGCCTGATCACTCCAAACATACCTGAGTATTCGAGGACAAGCTTGACGTCGAAGATGGTAATGACCTTGCCCTTGCGCTGGTTGACATCAACATCACCATCCATGCTGATCAGCTTGTCCAATTGTGCGGTGACTCCATTCTCCTCGGCCTTGATACCCTTAATATTCTGTTCCAAATACTGCTTGGTCCAGCCCGACGCATCCTTGTTGACCCAATGCCAGTTGTTCGGATTGTGAAGCATGATGGCCGAATTGTATCGGGGTCAGAGAGGTTCAAGAAGGGGTCGACTGTTCTCGGTTTGTCAGCGCAAAGAACTACACGTATATTTGCAATCGAGGGATATTTGGGTGTTATTATCAGAAGGAGACCGAAGTCATAGCATTTTCCTCAAGAACTGAGTACAAAATCGTTCAATAGGACTGGTGCCAGCTTGTATATCATCATGAGAGAAGAGAGCGGGGGCATTGGGGATTGTTGACATACCTTTGGCGGGGTCAGCGGTGACGAGCTGAGCTCTATATCTTCTGGTTCTGGGTAGATTTGGAGGAAAGACCGCTGATATAAGATGCGATTTTGTCCAAGCAGAGCCAGACTTTCTAAGTGAAAGTGGAAAACGGTGGTGTGGTTGGAGAGGTTGTGAGGCTCGAGGGATGTGGAGGAAATTTGGAATGCTCGAGAAGCTGTTCAGTTTGTTACGCGGATACGCCCACCCCCTCGGGACAGCCATAAAATGCCGATGTGCTAGTACTATTGCAGCATCAAAATCACGTGAGAGTAATTGTTCCATGAACTATTCACTCGATAAAGCATTACCTACATGGAAACCATGATTGTCTGTGTGCCCATCACCTAGTCAATCTGCGTATAGAGAAATTAATTGCTGGTATCACAGAACACGGTGCTGAATTCCCGATTTATGACCATCCAGAGCCAGCATAGGACAGAGCGGTTTTCAAGGTATCGAGAAGAGGTGTTTTGAGATGTCACAATTGCGTTCTTACAGTTAAGCCAAGATCTTCGACCAGTCTATATACTTGAAGGCTTATGAGGATCGCATTGTAATGAAGAAAGGTTCTCCTTCAAAGCTAAACTTGGATAAGCGAGACGATGCCAGAATGAAAACATTGACATCAAAATACACTCAGCCGAGTACTTGCTCTTATTCTGAACAGCATGAGGTCCTTCGGAATTTTGTAGATTTGGTGTTTGACTTCCCGATATACTGTATGTTGGTCACCATGGTGGCAAATTGGAAACAGGAAAACAAAACTAAGGCTTCTCAGTCTAATGAAATCTCGTTCCGACAATATTTTCATGATGAAGCTACCATACTCATTGTGCAAAGAAGTCAAATCTATCTCGATGCGGACTCGCCATTCCTTTCTGTCCACATCTCACGCAATTGAGCTTCGATGGTGACCACGGAAGGCTCTTTGGGTGGAAATGAAAGGCAAAGGGCATGTTGAGAACGACACGATTCGGCAGAAATATCAGAGCACTCCAGCCATTGAAGAGTTCCAAATTCACCCGAGTCCGTCCTGAATCCGTAATTTCAAGACAGATAATATTTGAAACCATTGCTGATGATCAGCACCACCCTGCCGGTGGCGCTCGTGCTGTGCCTTTCGTACTCCCGAAAAGGGAAACGAGATCTGATGCTCCGGGGCCTGACAGTACCTGCATCACCAACAACAAAAGGCCCCCACCGACAACCCCAAACAGAATAGGGCTTCCCAATCCATGCTACCAATTGCTGACAGGTCTTGTGCACGACTGTATTCCCGCCAGAGTGTTTGAGCAAAAGATGTCTTGGGACGTGAAGAAAAAAACCAAGTCGAAACGACAGAAGATGCAATGAAATCCTGAGATTTACTTTCCCCTACCTCGCAAATCTGTTGATTTTGACATCATTTTGCAAACACAATCTTTTGGCAGCTTATAATGGTTCTCCCGTTCTTGAAAGCAAGAACGGGGAGTTGATGTAGATAAACGAGGAATAATGTCAACATAAAAATTGTGGATAAGAACATACCTGAACCCTTGTTCCGCTATCCACACCGGCCGACACCGGGTCAGAATGAACTCCGCTTCGAGCAGCTATCGAAAAGAAACGGGGGATATGTGAATGGACATGAAGTCTTCCATACTTTTGTACGGTTCAGCAACAAGATACTCGAGTAGCTCTGGTTGCGAGCATAGCGAAGCCGCCAATGGTTGGGCATGGCCGCTAGGGAACTTAAAACAACTCATTGTGGACCGTTTGCAGCCAAGTCAGACCGCCATCAACAGCAGTAGAACGTGCATCGAATATCGACGAATCAAGGTGTACTTGACTCGAGGCGGTCACAATGCCATCAAATCGACCGGGAGTTCCAGCTCGCAGAGTCCTACGTTGCGTCAGATATGCTCATTACAGAGCGCATTGAATGGCAACGGACTAAAGAAACACGCAGCAAAGTACGTGGCAGGCATGCCTTGACCATTGATATTTTGGACAACCTCTCGAGAGCCATGATGACCTCATTTACGGCTGTTTGGGACGATGCATATGATCACGTGTACATGTCCTACTTCGAGATACATGCCAATGCCGTATCCCGAATTCGGGGTACGAGAAGGCTGAGATGTCTTGCTGGTGCTTATGAGGATGAGTAAGATCGTTTTGGGGGAAACAACCCACTCTCATAGGAGGGCAGAGACGGAGAACAGATCCAAAGGCAGGGGGATTGAAAGAGCCGGGCGGAGCTAAAATGGCAGACGCGGAACATTCAAAGTCGGGATCCACCCCGGACAGTAATTAAAGCTGATCTCACTCTTTCTCACCCAGACTCCACCAAAGTCGATTTCTCACAATCTTCATATAAGCGTGTCCGCCACCTGTCTAACTCCCTTAGCAACCTCGAATACATCTTTCTTATGATACTACTGGCGCCCTGCTGAATTCTTTACTGGAGGAGGCATCCAATCCAACACGAAACATGACTGCCACAGAAGCTTTCCCGCTCTTGTCTTCTGACGACAAATTGGCCCCCCTGGGAGGACATAACAGCGCCGAAAAACCGCGCATTCGAAGACGCTCAAGTGGACTCGGGGGAGAGATAAGAGCTGGAGACACAGGTTCGCCAGCATTGGCAACCTTGGACGTGAGGCCGCCGTCTCCCGGGACCATCAAAGTCAGCAGCCCCCTTTTGTCCCCTCGACGCAGCTGACAATCAGCAGGCGCAGAAGGAATCAGACCGCAAGAAACCCTTTTCCAAACGGCGGAAAGCGAAAACCCTCTTCCAGCAATGGAGACGATATGCGCTGAAGCACACATGGGTCACTCCACTGGTACTGCTCTTGATATTCCTCATCCTCTATGCGGTTAATCCTACCGAGTCGAATCCCATACATCACTTCATATTCCTCTCATATCCTCTGCCACCTGACCCGAATGACCCACCGGGAACACCGACTCAATATGGGAAGGGCCGCTGGGATTTTGCATTCGTGTCGTTCTACGTGATTGTCCTCTCCTTCACCAGAGAGTTCATCATGCAAAAGTTCTTGCGACCTATGGCCAAGAATAGCGGATTGAAGAGCAGGGCGAAGCAATCCCGCTTTATGGAACAGATGTACACGGCTATTTACTTTGGGTTCCTAGGCCCCTGCGGACTGTTTGTGATGAGCCGCACACCTCTTTGGTACTTCAACACAACGGCGATGTACGAGCTATTCCCACACAAGCACCATGAAGCTTATTTCAAGTTCTACTACCTGTTCCAAGCAGCATACTGGGCACAACAAGCTATTGTGCTTATGCTAGGAATGGAGAAGCCAAGAAAGGATTACAATGAATTGGTTGGACACCACGTTGTGTCCTTATCTTTGATCTTCTTGAGCTACCGATTCCATTTTACCTACATGGGCCTGGGAGTCTTCATTACTCACGATATCAGTGATTTCTTCCTAGCTGTAAGTAACCCAGTCAATCTTTCCAATGGGGTAACTGACTTTACTAGACCTCCAAAACCCTCAACTACCTCGACCACCCGCTCGTGGGCCCATATTTCGGATTCTTCGTCTGCGCTTGGATCTATCTTCGACACTACCTGAACCTGCGAATTCTCTGGTCCGAGTTCAACGAGTTCAAGACCGTCGGGCCCTATGGTCTGAACTGGGAAACCGAGCAATATAAATGCGACCTCTCCTTCTACATCTCAACCGCTCTCCTAGCCAGTCTTCAAGGCTTGAACCTTTTCTGGCTATACTACATCCTCCGGATCGCATGGCGATTTGTGTTCCTCAAGACCGCCGAGGACGATCGCAGCGACAATGATGAGAACGAGTTCCAGGAAGAGCAGAGACTGGATGCCCTCGCCCGGCAAGGCAGAGAACAACCGTCCAGCCCCAAAGTGCTAGTGAATGGACAAGCCGTGAGCAGTAATGGAAATGGAAAGACCTCCGCAACCGAGGTCCGCACAAACGGCATAACGAAGCGGAAGGAAAACGTCAGGAAAGCTTGATCCGACGAACTTACGATCCGGTATTTGAGGAGATGGACCCTTGTAGCGTGGGGGCAGGTCGTGTGGGGGAGGCGACGTGCCTCTGTTGAGGCTGTAATGACGGGAGCGGGCAGTCAGTCGAGCAGCGCTCGAGATGAGCGCTGCTTATGAGGGATGACTGGCATCTGCTACCTACGACTGTCGCTTACACTACCTATCCTGGATGATTATGAGGTGGGATTATTCGCGCTACTTTGTTCGGCAGCTATGCCCAGTAAGGCGTGGGGGAGATCGGGAACCCTATATGTACAGTCGTTTTCGCTTCTTGTATTGATTATACTGCAACGAACTCTAATAATGGGAATGATTGTCAATAGGATATGCATGTCTTGGGACCGATTATTCTCTGTTTCATTTTGTGATGCTAGATCCGTCTATTGTGGGCGTCACCGATGTGTCTAATGGAATCTCTGACCTTTGTTCACTTATATCTAAAGCCAGCCAGCTCGCTGATAGTCATATATCTCATATCACACCCCCTCACTCCGTACACACTATTCCGGGATCCTCCCCTCTCGCAACGGACCTCCCCTCCGCACCACAAACCCACAATTCCACAGCATCACCCCATCACAACATGTCTCCCGTCACCCTCTCCCCTCAAGCAAAAGTGAGCAAAATCAGAGCTATCACATTTGCCCCTCTTCTTCAGCACGCTCAGCACGCCCTTGTCATCCCGTAGATCACGAATTCCGCGTCCTCGTCGGCTTTTCCCAGTGCGCTTCCGTGTGGGTTTGTGTTACGCCACTTTGCCTAAGGAGGATGGACGTGCTGAGACGAGATGAGACCGACCAGGCAGACCGAGCAGACCTGTGTACGAGGAGGGGGAGGGGACGGACACGCCCTGTTTATGTAGGATTTGAGATGAGACGAGACTTGACCGCATCTTGGGGTCGGGGTGGGTGGACTGGTGCTGTTATCGTGGGATTTCCTGATTACCTTGAGCTTTGTGAATGGATGAGGTCTGGAATGTGATGAGGAGACGAAGAAATGGGGAGATGAAAATAGGGGTTCTGTAGTGTAGTGATGCATTGATTGCGTTGCTTTGTGCTTTTGTGCTTTTGTGCTTTTGTGCTTTGCTGGAGGAGTGGATACATGGGAGGAAACCGGTGAGTGCAGTGCCCTAAGCTGGTGGGAAGGACCGCCCGATGAATTTATTGGGCTTGTGTGAGCTGAGCTGAGTTCTCATGCTGGGCCTGGAGATGGTGTTGAGGGGGGTGTTATATATATACAACACCTTTGGGTCTTCTTTTGTATCTTACTTTGGTTGCTGCTCAGCAGCCCGATGCCAGACGATGGAAAGTTGCTTCCAAGATGATGTAGTGTCGTGAAGCACAAGTGTGACTTCGGATTTGTTGATGAGTTTAGCAAACTGGCATATGTGAAAGTTCTCTGACAGTTGGTATGATTTTTTGTCTGTGATTCTATAGAAGTTTACCGGCAGAAATGGCTTGCCTCGTAGTGCGAGGCTATGGAATGGCTTACTTGGAAGCATATAGACTGCATTTGTGGCATCATTTCATAGAGACTTTTCCACCTCGATGAGCTACATACAAAAGTGTAGTATGGAAAGCTCCCCGGGGACAAGAGATCGTTACTGTTTGGGGATTTCTGGCTCAAGTCTGATTCGAGGTGACAAGGCATTTCGAGTCGTCCGCGCAAGACCGAGGGCAGGGGAAATTGGATTGCTTTACATTTACTGCTCTGCGTTTTGCTTTTGGTTCTCCTGATTGTTGCGACTACTTTTTTAGGCAAGGAAATGCAGAGACTTGTTTTCAGAGCAGTGGTCGTGTGACACGCCGAGTCGTTACTTCACCGCTCAGTCGAGAGCATCGCTCATGAGCGCTGCTTGTGTCTTACACTTCACCATGTTGTCTGCAAGGACGATCTACGATGTCCTGTTCTAATTATGAATCAAAACTCGCTCGTTAAAGTTTCTGACTATCGAATTCAATCATATACTACTGCTAGAGTGCAGCACCTCGGCGTTGTATCAAGCAACAGGGAGATACCCCCCACGTCCTCCAAAGAGACCGGGACATTCCCACGCGAACTGATCCCCGTCTACTTCCCAATGGTATCCCTCTAAGTACGGAGAATATACGAGAAGATGCAGACCAAGCTGTCGGAATAAACGTCCCACAAAACATATACATTCTCCGCAACATACGTCGATCCGAATCGCAACTCAAATTCCCAGCCTTGCCCGAGGAAAAGATTGATGGGATCTTCAAAGTCCCATGAATCTGCCAAAACATAAAGTGGGAATGTTACTTGCCTCTTCATATTGTTGCTTTTGCACGCTACTGCATCAAGCGCATTGATCCTCTTTTGTAAGTCCTCCTGCGTTACGTGCTGGACTGAGATTGGCCCCCACACGAATGGCAAATGTGTTTGCTGACTTATTCGATTCTACGACTTATATGACAGGTTCGACTAAATCATCAATCCGAGACCCTCGATCGCTCGATAGGGTCGGTGTGCACTGGTGCGTTGACCTATTCCTGAATTGGCACTTCCTTGGAGACTATCGGCACCGAGAGGCTTGTCCTTCGAGTCTCCAGGCTGGCAAGCAAGTTGGGCAAACTCGAGATCAGGTTCTCGTGCTGGTCTGCACCAAGATACGGCTCTCACGATGGCTTTGGTCGATCGACGGCAATTGCGTGGCAAGAATGTACACTTGTCACTGCTCAACTCTATGGAAGTACTTCCAATTTGCCGAAACACATACGTGTCGAGGGATCTGTTGCTTTGGAAGCTCGCGAAAAGCAGAATATCCAAATATGCCGAGCGAACGAGCGTCTGCAGTACGACATTGGGCAACGACCCGCATTGATGAACAAGGCGCGCAAAAAAAGAATAAGCATATTGTTCATCAAATTGCAGGGAAAGACAGATTGTGAACTCTCTTGATTCATGGAAGAGAGTCTGGGAGGCTTCAAGCTGGACCTCTGGTAAGGGAGTGTAGATAACGCCCCCAAACATGAATGGTTTATGATGTCCGAGAACTTGCTCTGATCCCCAACACGGTCAAGACGGATGCTTCTGGATGGATCGATAGAGGAGACTTTAATTCGACCGACGCTCGATCATTCCTGCAGTGCATGTACGTACGTACAGTAGGATTCTCGGGATATCAACTTGAATCGAGGCAAGACGTGGACCATCACATCATTATGGGGAAAATGGACAGACCTGCGGCCCATCAGCAGCCTGCCATGCGATCGAGGCATAGCATGGCGCAAGGGAGGGAAGGAAGGGACGGCACGCCGGGAGATGGGCTGTTGTGCTTCCTGGCTTGAACGATGGCTGGCTTGCTTGCTTTGCAGCTTGTTTGTCCTACACCGCTAAATCCCAATTCTGGGAGCTGGGAGATCAGACATGACAGCAAGCCCCCCGAGGCATACCAATGGATTGATCACACATGCAACAGATGCTCCATCGTCACACTTGGAGAGTGGAATGTATGCATACGGGTGCGAGGTCGGACCGCATGGCTTTTTGGCTCTTTTGAAATGGCTTTCGAGGTGATCCAATTAAGGTTGGTCCCTGCCGGTTGGAGATCAACGAACCGTCATCCTGCGGCCGCCAAATAGGTAGGTGAGCGACTTGCAGAGCAGGATGCATTGGACAGCAGTGCATATGAAATTGCTCCGAGGCGTTGGTCGTGGTGATCGATGGCTGATGTAAGGAGTTGAGTTGAGCACTTTGAGAGGGCGGAAAGGTGTTGTTTTGAAGCCGGTGGCCGAGATGTCCTTCTTAATCGCTTGAAGCGACAAGCTTACTGGTCGGTGGATCACCCATTGGACTTTAGCGATTCTGGGGAGCTCGGGGAAGGACAACAAGTTCCGGAGCTGTTATTGCATTCCCTTGCAGCACGATTGCAAGCTAGCAGTCCCAGGCCCCATTATTGCTGCATTGCATGAGCAGCAAGACAAGAAGATGTTTGGATAGCTAGGAAAGGTACTCCCAGTGGGCCATCTGTACTGGTTGCACCCGGCCAGCCAGCCTGCCCCCCCCCCTGACAGCTTAGGCGAGGACATTCTAGACCGCTGGCCGATCATGCCCAGGAAGCGGAAATCACACGTGTCCGAGCCCGTAGTGGGCAGTTCTGAATCTGACACGCATCTGGCGACGTCTGTTTGAGGTCGCTCCGAACAAATGAACGCCAAGAGACCAGCAGTTAGGTTGCTGTAGTACATTACCAGCCTGAGGATGGACGGCAGGTAGGGTAGGAGGACAGGACAGGACAGGATAGGATAGGACATGTCGCCAGCACTGGTAGGGACATTGTGTTGGTGCTCCAGATGGACCAGTGACCGAATTTTGCGGTCCCTGGCGCTCTCACATATCATCTTTCCCGGGGGTTGGCGGCTGTCGTGCGAAGAGGCGTTGCGTTTTGTGGTATTGTGGCTGCTGAGATTGATGGCCGTTGGTGGCTGTAAGAGCCCGTCCCACACACAAACCCTTGGTGGCGTTCCTGATGGAGGGGTGGGCGGGGTAAGGATAGTGAGCTGATGTGGTTCATGTGGATGAAGGGTTTACCTCGCCCGCGATCAACAGCTGGAACATTGATGATGAAGAGACCTCCATGGTTCTATATATAAAACTGTGTGTGCGTGAGAAGTGACTGATATCTGACAGCTGAGAGAAAAGGAGAGAGGATGTCGCTTGACGAAAGAAAATACTTGGTGGGCTCGTACTTGTGCACGATGACGGTGTGTGCCTGAGAAGTGGAGTCAACAGACAAAAGAGGTATGTCAGTGTGCCTGCGCAATGGAGGAATGGGGGTGCCAGTTGGGTATCAAAATCTTGAAAATCAAAGTGGTGTGGCTGGGTGGCAACATTGTGTGTGCGAGGTCAGAATACTCTGGCAGTGAATAGCTGCCTCTGACTGGACACTTGCCAGCGACTGGATGAATGTGAGTATACGTGTAATATAAAACGTCTTTGAGTGTGGGTGGAGGAAGACTTGTGTGTGAGAGAGTATGAACATAGCAATATGCCTTCTATAAATGCAAGTAAGTATGTCTCGTATGTCTTCCCGATCATGCATGACAACGAAGTATAATATTGGATGGTAGAAACTTGACCAGTGGCCAATTCGTATTTCAGCACTCAACAAAATACTGCACTGGATCAACAAACAACTGCAATGCAAGCATAGCCACAACTAGGACAAACGATTCGCAAGTAAGAATACTCGCCAAGTTAGAAGTCGATTCTGCAGAGCTTAAGAGAGAATTAGTAAACAACCTACACTGTCCACAACTGGACATTGTTTGGGGTAACGGCCAGACTTCCCATTGACGGCCAAAACTTGGGCATAACAAGACCGAAAAGATTCTCAGAGCTCTTCCACAACAAGCATAAAGCTCGATATCTCAAATCTTGACTTCACTTGAAGTCCAGACCTCTCGCGTAATAATAATAGAGCCATACAGGTGAGTAGAGAGCATCCACAGCCTGTCCGACGTCTATAAGACATTGCTTATCAGACCAGGATCTAATAATACGATATCAAGAAGCCTCCTCACCGAACATCCGGTCTCAAGATCATATCGATTAAAGATCATCACTAGATATCACGGCATCCAAGCTCAAACAAAAGAAGAAGATCCATAGAGTTTGGGTCTAACTTTGGCACAACACACCGGCTCCGCTTCCTGAACCCTGCTTGGCGTGGAATATACCCACTTCGTCGCTCGGTATACCTGTCTTGAACCTTTTCGGATTCCGGAAGAAGTCGAGGCTGAAGCTGAGAAGAACGAACGAATGTCGCTAGAATTTCTGAGCACATCTCACCAGTCTATGCCGCAGGTAATAATACCTGATACCTTACACCCAGGTCTGATACGGTGGTTGGCGAACACTGTCCCTCATATACCCGGTAGTGTATACTGTAGTGTATTTACTGACGGAGGAGCTTGTCCAGAACAGAACTGGGTCGATCCGGCTGAAGTAAATCGAGTCCCGTCCTGAGCGAGCCAACGAGTCGAGTCCGGTTGAGATCAGGACTTGTCATCCAGTAGAAGTGGAGAGTGGAGTATTTACTCAGTCAAGCCAAGGTCTCTAGGTCTGTGAGGAGAGTCGAGAGGTCGAGGTTCTATCCTACCCATATCCATATCCATACGGCAATCCATCCCACCTACCTGCAGTCTGTCAATCAGACAAAACAGGGCCCCCTGTCTGTCGATTTACCTGCGTGCTGCACGCTGCAAGGCCAGACCAGAACCAGACCTGGGAAGACCTGTAAAGACCAGGGGACGAGAGCCAGGCCAGCCAGGTCAAGGAACTGAAGGCGGTGAACACCCTGGAACCAGCAGAAACTCCACCACTCCGGTCGCCTCTCGAGCATCTGCACCTCTACTACTGCACTGCACTGCACTGCACTGCGCTTCTCTTGCAAAACTTCAAAGCCATCCGTGGAGAGGACGGTGGACAATATCCCAATAACGGACATTTCTCTTTGCTTTGCCTTCACTGGTCGTGGCTTGCAGTCGCTTTGATTGCTCGTTCGTTCGTTTATTTATTTTGCCCAGCGAGTCCCTCTTCTTCCCTTTCCATACTTTGCTAGACAGATCGACCAGGAGGGGTCTTTTGGCGATCTTCAACGCCGCCGCCGCCGTCTTTCACCTCACGACTACCACCACAAGATCTCCCACACTTTTCTCGAGGTACCTCCCCTTTTCCCTGCACAACAACCCCAACACTCCTCCTGCAGTACGTTGTTGCAATTGCAATTCGAGCCTCTCTCCACCGGTCACGAGCTCCACATTGCCACTCCAGAGACATTTGTACAAGCCACAATAGCTGACACCATCTTGTGACTTGCAGGTGGCAATTGCCGAGGCTACAATTGCTTCGCGTTCACCTTGCACAATCTCAATTGCAGCTTGTTCATTCGAATGTGCCATGAGCTGTCTCCAACATCCTCTCGAAACGGATAACTGATGCGGGAAGGAGGAATTGGGCCTATAATCAGTATTTGTAATGGCAGGCGAGGGACTGGAACTGAGTCCACGCTCAGGAACCAGCGACGATGGCGTTCCCTCTTCAACAAAGCTTGTGGATCTGCTCCATTTCTACTATGCCTGGGTCTTGTTTGCAGTCTTCCTGGTTGCGTTCGTCGTAAATACCATCCTCACCGCCGAACCCTCAGCAGAAGCCAGAGGTCCTATTCGACTCGGTCCTGGAGGAAAGCCTCTCCCGCCCACGTCTGCTCGAAAGAACAAAGAGGCGCTCGAGAAGAAGAAAAAGGACAAAGAATTCAGTCAGAGGAAGAAGTGGCTGTTCTTCTATCTCTCTGCTGCACTTCTGCTGACATTCTTCGCCAATGGTGTCGAAATCATTGCTCATTCACTCACTAAGAGTGAAAATGGCTGGTGGTGCGGCGAAGATACAGCTGTGAGTATTTCAATCTTGAATTGGAGCCCCTCGAATGGCCTTTTTAACAGAACTGTTTTAGATATACGTTTGTGCATCAGCATTCTTCTACAGCGTCTTCCTCATCTCTCTGGTCGACACAACTCCATCACCGAACATCTCACATCAAATTATATGGGGTCTTTCGATTATTCTCGAGATCATACTGCTTGGGGGAACTCTTGCACTCTACACTTCTCCACACAAGGAAATCAATTCTGTTAGAAAAGATCTGCGGGGCAGGGTCTATCGGACACCTACAAACTGGGAGCTTGTCGAGTTGATCGTTGATGTTGCACGAGTCATCATTCTCTTGTCACTATTTGGATTCTACACCATCTTCTCAATTGAACGGATCCGCCTTAATCGAAGTGCTTTACAAGACAACTGTGACGAACGAGCACCTCTCCTTGTTAACGGCCACGCCAACTCAAACCACACTGTTTCTGGAAATGGCTCCATTGCCAATGGACTTCCAGCTGAGCCAGAGAACGGATCGGTTGAGGGCAATTCACCTACATTACGCAAAAACCTGGAGAATGAGAGTCCCGCTTTCTACAAGCCAACCACTGCTCCAGACAGGACTTGGTGGGAATACATCCGAGGATACTCTCTGTTCTTTCCTTATCTGTGGCCCAGCAATTCCTTGAAACTTCAATCCGTCGTTCTAGCCTGCTTTGTTCTAGTTGTGCTACAACGGGTCGTCAATATGTATGTGCCCGTACAGCTTGGACACCTGACCAACCAATTGGCCAAAAGGAAGGAAAATTCTGGCATGCCTTGGCTTTCCATATCTATCCTCATTGGCCTAAAGTTCTTGCAAGGCACATCTGGTATCTTAGGCGCTATTAGATCAGTACTTTGGATTCCAATCTCTCAGTACTCCTATAAAGCCTTGACTACGGCATCATTTGAGCATGTCCATAGCCTCAGCCTGGACTTCCACCTGGGAAAGCGAACAGGAGAGGTCCTTTCTGCTTTGAGTAAGGGAAACGCAATCAACAACTTCCTGGAGCAGATTACATTCTCGGTCCTCCCCATGGTGTTCGATTTAGGAGTTGCCATTGTTTACTTTGGTATCAGGTACGATGCATATTATGCTCTTGTGGTTGGAATCATCACATTTGCTTACCTGTATCTTACTGTTCGCATGGCCCAATGGCGGTCGAAACAGCGACGACAGATGACGAACCTCAGTCGAGAAGAAGATGCTGTCAAGAACGACTCGCTTACTTCATATGAGACTGTGAAATACTTCAATGCCGAAGCTTATGAATTCAACCGATATCGTAACGCTGTCGAGGCATTCCAGAACATGGAATACCAGGTCACAATATCCTTGAACATTCTCAACATCTCACAGAACATGGTGTTCATGACCGGCCTCCTCATCACGTCTTTCATCTCTGCATACCAAGTCACAACAGGAATCCGCGAAGCTGGAGACTTCGTCACTTTGTTGACCTACATGGCTCAACTCCAACAGCCGCTCAACTTCTTTGGTTCCTTCTATCGAAGCGTTCAAAATGCGATGATTAGTGGTGAGAGACTCCTCGAGCTCTTCAAGGAGCAGCCGACCGTTACCGATGAATTCGGAGCAAAAGAAATGCCATCGTGCGAGGGGCAAATACGCTTCCAGAATGTGAAGTTCTCTTACGATGAACGCAAGCCTGCCCTGGAAAATCTCAGCTTCACCTGCCAGCCCGGTACAACGACCGCTTTCGTCGGAGAGTCAGGTGGGGGAAAGTCGACAGTATTCAGACTCCTTTTCCGATTTTACAACACTCAGGATGGAAGCATCCAAGTTGACAGCAATGATGTGAGAGATATCACCATTGACTCCTTGAGACGTCATATCGGCGTTGTTCCGCAAGATACTGTCTTGTTCAATGAGACACTAATGTACAACTTGAAGTACGCAAACCAGGATGCCTCAGACGAGGACGTCTACAATGCTTGCCGAGCTGCTTCCATCCATGACAAGATTATGGCATTCCCCGACAAATACAATACCAAAGTCGGCGAACGCGGTCTACGTCTGAGCGGTGGCGAGAAGCAGCGTGTGGCGATTGCGAGAACAATCATCAAGGACCCCCGCATCATCATGTTGGACGAGGCAACTGCAGCACTGGATTCCGATACCGAGCAGAATATCCAAGAGGCTCTGACAACACTGTCCAAGGGCAGAACCATGCTTGTTATTGCGTAAGTCACCCTGAAATTAAAGAGGTATATCAGCGAGCTAACTTCTTTCCCAGCCATCGTCTATCCACCATCACCAGCGCTGACCAGATCCTCGTACTTCACGCCGGCAAGGTTGTTGAAGCTGGAAACCACCATGAGCTTCTTGAAAAGAAGGGCCGATATGCCAGTATGTGGAAGAAACAGAGCAAAGCTGACAAGGCTCTTGAGCAAGCTGCCCAGGCGGTCGCCAAAGCCAAGGCGCTCCAGGAAGCCGTCACAACTCGACCTGGCAGCTCCGGCAATGAAGGCAGCCCAAGTGAGGACGTTAGCGAGAACGAGGGTGACAATCGCAGCAGTGCAACACTTGTCGGTATTGCGTCCAAGTCCACCACTCGTGGCACGAAGCATTATGGAGATGACAGTTCCTCAAGTGGCGACTCGAATTTCGGAGACGTCAGTACCCATGGCAAGAATGATGGCGATGACAAGTCGGCAGACGGTAGAATTGGCGAGGAAGCTTTGGCTGCGGCCGAAGACCTAGACGCTCGAGATGAAGCTCAAGCAGAACAGGAGCGACCCAGAGAAGGAGAACCGGCCGACAAGCCCAAGATCTCTTAACATTCGCTTTCAGCCCGATTTCTCTTCGAAACACGAAAGATTCGATGAAAAACGATACCCCGATACCCAGAGCGTGTCATCATGAAATCGATACTAGACGATATTCATGGCCAGGTGTGGCATGTCACAATGCAGCTTTACTCATTTTCTCATTTCCCTTTTTCCTTTTAGATGATTCCGCACGACAACGAAACCTGAGTTGTCAATAATTGAACGACAGAAAAGATTCTCATGGCTTTACGAAAGTGGCATAAAACGGTGCATGATCGGTGGTTTAGCGTTGCTTTTGCTCACTTTCCTTTTCACATTCCGCTCTCCTGATTCGCAACGGATAGAGGATGGAGCACATGGGTCTTTGAGTTTCTTCTTGCCCTTTGATTCTCACTTTCTTGCTGCTTTCTCTGTATTTACGAAAAAGAAAGGCTGGCGTGCTGGTTGGTGGATGGATGGGACGGACGGCGGTGGTCTGGTCTGGGCTGGCTGGCTGTCTTTCAAGGCGAAATTCGGGCCTGGTTGGTTTGTTTATGAATGAAGCTTGGGTGGGTGGCTGGCTTGCTGATTTGAACTCTGGACGGATGTCTAGATGGGCGGATGGGTGGCTTGGGTTCGATCAATGGAGTGTGCAACGGACGGATGGATGATTTCAAGGTTGGCTATATGCCTACCTGCCTCGCTTTAGATAGTCTGATGCAAATCACCTTCTGGTCCTCTCGCTTCTGAAGCTTCTTCTGTCATGCTAATATCTCGTGCTCATCCCCGTGTATCCAGGTCGATGATTTGACTGACCCGAGCCGACAACGTCGCCTCTAAACCTACATTCAAAAGTGACATTGCAGTTATTGCAGTGGAGTGAACATTTCTTTTCTGCTAGACATCCTAGAAATAAATAATCAATCGAAAAATGTCTACTAAAGTCCGAACATTGCAAACTTTACGGCTGCAAGCCTGGACCTAACTTCGAACAGTTCCCGAAATAGAAACCCAGACGTCAAAGCGTCGAGAAAGGATATATGAGAGTTTCTGCGGATCTCTGTCCCGAGACCTGGGATCTGGGCATGAGTCAGTACATCAGTGAGTGACTGCGTCCACGGCTGTGTTACGCGAATACGTAGAGTACATCGAGTGTGGATTTAGGTTAGGTTTGGCTGTTTGGTACATCTCGGGTCAGTATGGGGATGTGTGAGGAGAAATGTGGTGCTTGAGGATTGTTTGATGGAATAGTTTAGGATATCAGAGAAACGTTCTGTATTAGCACGGGTACTGACGTCTACGGCATGTAAAACAGCATTGTGGGAATATGAGGGGGAGACGAGGGTCATACTCGCGCAGAAGTACTCCAAGTTTTGATTTGCGTTGAGTGCTTCATGGAGTTCACGATAGGGACGACATGGGATGGCACGAGACTGACGGACGGACTGAGGTTACTTACTTTCTGTTGTACACGAATGCATGATTCGAATAAGGAGAGGTTCACTTCATGAAAACTGGCTCGCTCTCCTGCTCGATCGTAGTAGAAAATTGTCAGGAGAGATAGATAGGGAGGACTGTGGCGTTTTCAATGCTTTTCTCTGCGCAGTAGAGGGAAGTATTACTCAGATCAGATATTGCGGCGCAGGTCACTTGATGAAGCGACAGAGGTCTGTTTGATTTGAACTTTTACTTTCTTTGTTTGTACTACAGCTTCTGCTTCGAATCGGTACGATTCATCTCAGCATTACTCGTCACTCGGCTATTTAGGTACAATGATGATTCTCCGTCCCATCGAGAGGGCGATGCAATTCGTCGTGAAGTCGTCAAAATCTCTGTACAATATGCAAGCCATGCGTGTGTGCGCTTCGCCTTGCGCAGAAGCCACCATCCAGACACTTCAAAGTCCTCCTATATACCTCCATTCGCCGCGAATCCGGCTCCTGTGATATCCGCTCCACCTCCTATACATTCCTACGACCATGCAATACTTCTATAAGCAAGCTCTCCCAAACGCCAATATCCAAAAACAAAAAGCCGCTTCTCAATTCCCATCCGCTTTCATTTTCAACACCCATTATCCCAATCCCGTTTTAGATGCCAGTGGTGTACACCCATATGAACGCCGCGCTAAAGCAGAAACCCAAAATTTTAACCAGACCAGACGCCTCGCTGTACAACATCAGTCGTCTTCATCAGGAGATCTCGCCCTTCGTGGCGGAGCTGGTATGCTCGTCACGGGAAGGCCGTCAGATCTCCGTTGTGATGTAGGAGACCGTGATTGGACTGGGCTGCTGCGATCGCTGTTGATGAAGCTCAGAGGTGTGACTCCTTGTACCTCCAGAGGAGATATAGGCGAGACGGGCTCGTTCGCTTCACGGTCTTGCGGCAATGCAGTAACGAATTGAATGGCTCCACGCTGGTGAATGGAGTGTCCGTTCAAGTCATCTGGTCGGTATGGGTCGCTTTGTCTTTGTGGGTGTGGGTGATGTGGACTTTCGCTCTCTTCGACGATAGGTGCGACAGTCCTGGTTGCCACACTTGTCGATCGCTCAGGCATCGGCCGTTCTGCTACATGCTGTGCCTGTGATTGCTGCTCCCGCCGTTCAGCCTCCTCCAGTTCTTCAAGTGTTGCGGCGAGATCCCTTCTCCGAGGAGGAGCTGGAATGACCGTGACAGGAAGAGGACCGACGGCGGTGTTGACTCGGTTCTTGTCTCGGAGTTTCTCTGCTTGTATTGCGGCAAAATCTTCAAGTCGTGCTCGTACATCCCATACGCTCGATGGGCCATGAGCGTTGGCTGTTTCTTGAGCCTTTGCTGTGTGTGCGGATACCTGTGGCGGGGGTTCTCGACCCCTCCTCCGGAACGGGTTGGCTTTGGCAAGAGTACTCCACGTACTCTGTGGTTCTGGAGGTGGAGGTTCTGTGCCATACCCTTCTTCCATTGTTTCGACAATCGATTTCTTCTCCACATCGTCGCTGGAGTTTCGACGAGGACTTGGAGGTCTGACTATTTCTGCACTGTTGTGCCTCGACAATTCTGTTGGCCGCATGCTCTCTCTTGTATTCTCTCTGACTGGTACAGCTGCTTCACTGATAGGGTGATACCGGATAGCATATACCGTACTCTCCGCGCTTGCCGAGTCCGTTCTACTGATCGGTGTTGCAGCAGCTGGTGGTCGCGTCGGCCAGAGGGGAGGCCTTGGCCTTGGTCCCTTCTTGTTCCTCGTGTTTGCTCCATCACCTCGTACTTTACCACTCTCAACATCTTGCTTAGCCCGAGGCCGATATCGATGTGCGAGGCCGGCAACAGTCGGCCACGATCTACCATTGGAGCTTGTGATAGCTCCACCACCTCCATCACGATCTCCGCCGTCGCCTTGCCCATTGGACTTTCCGTTCTTCCAGTGATCGTTCGAGGAAGAATTGGCGTCCAACATCTCATCACCGTCAAACACTTCTCGTCCCAACACACCGTCCTTCTTATCGTCTCTTTCCAAAGCTTCGATTCTTTCCACCCATTCCCACACTACAACACTTGCTGCGGCCGCTCCAACCCATCGCACGTAGTCTCCCCATCCAGCAAGAGAAGGTTGTGATATATCTAAAACGAAAAAGACTACCGGTATCAACACTGATGCCAATGACAACAGTGAGACCAATATCATGTTCTTCATTTGAACATGATAAAAGGCAAATTGTTTCTTCGTGATCGAGTAGTACATGACCCATGCAGCATACAGCAAACTGAGTGCCAGCTGGAAGAGGTATGCAAGTGCCGGAATCGCATCGACGAAACTTCGTGGTCGTGAGTTGCCGTTATATACGAAATTGTTGAGAATACTGAAAAGGACATCGAGACTGATAAGGGCGAAAGCCGTCCATTTGATAATGATCTTCTCCCTTTGTCGTGGAAACAGCCTTATCAGAGTTTGGGCTTGGGCCAGCCATAGGAAGGTGTCCGAAATAACGCGTATGATCTTTAATTCCAGGCCGTCTTCCACTTCACTTTGCAACGCAGCTGCATCCATGTATCCAACTTGATATTGTGCTTCGGCCACACGGAAGGTATCCGCGGTCGCAATGGTGAGTGATATCGCTACGGTCAACGCTGCAACCTTTTGGAGCCATGGTCGTCCTCCGATTCCGATACCTGCATCACTCGCCGAGGGACCATTTGTGAAACCACGTCTACCTAAGACCACTGCACCTTCGCGTAAGAACGTCCTGGGAGTGATGAAAAGCATTATCACGAGCATGTACGCAGTCACCGTCGCAGCTGCCAGCGCGTAGCATTCGGGTATCGTCGAGGCGTAGAATGGGTCGCGAAAATCGGTATAACCCTTCCCAGTGAGGACTGTTCCACTGAAACCAGTGCATTCGGGCTGGAAAACGGCATCCGAGGTGAGGGTGATGATGTTGTCGACTGCGAGTGTGAGGACTCCGTTCGAGGGAAGCGTGAAAGGAGTACAATGCGGCGTCGAAGTCGATGACGAGGTCCGGCTGGGCCTCGCAATGTTGATGAGTTGTCGTGCTTCCATATTCATCTTTGTCGCGGCCCTGCCGCTGGTATTGAGCAGTCGTTAAAACATTGATTTCGATGGAGGTGGCGGATGGAGTCGTGAGTGAGCGCGATCAACTGCAGTCGAAGAAATGGCAGCAGACGAGCATCAATGGGCGTGCGATAATGAATTCAGGAATCGTACAAGGTATTGCGATAGTGAGTAATTCGAGTTGCTATTGTGATGTTGCGTGTGGGAAGTCTGTCGTCGAGTCGAGTGGTGGATGAGGGTATTGAGTATTGGGTATTGTGAGGGGGTCGGGTCGTCTTGGTTTCATTGGGGGCTCTGGGGCTCACTGAGTCTATGGTGGTGGTGGTGCGCTAGGCAGGGCCGGATTGGCTGGCAGGGTAGTGAAGCTTTGCAACCAAAGCAGCAGAGCAGAGCAGCGGCCACATCCAGATCCGAACATCAGGCGCACGATTAATGGATAGATCTTAGTCAAACTTTTTAGCTGGGACAGAGCCTGCGAACGGAATTTAATCAATTATGGTTTGGAACAGCAGCGCAGATTGGATAGTGGATGAATAGTGGATGGAGAAGGAGATAGCCCGTTGCGCGGGTTCCGATCCTCTCCTTCATTTCTACTTTCTACAGAGGTACAACACTGCTCTTCTACTCCTGCGCCTCTGCTCTGCTCTCTTTTATGTATCTCAGCCCTCCTCTCCTCTCCTCTCCTCGCGATGCCGCGATACACATCATACACCACTGGCTGTCATCTGGTGACCCTTCTTCCGCCAAACTGGTTTTTGTGCAGCACGCCAGCAGCACACCACTGCCAGAAGAAGAAATGATACGACGTGGCGCTAAATGCCCAGCATGAAGACCGGCTCGCCGGTGGCAGAGAAGCTCTGAAAAGGCGAATGGCACTTCTAAAACACTTGGCAGAAAAGTCTTGGATCCGCCTTGGAAAGCTTGTCGGCCTTCAAGAAGCAATGAGACTGCTTCAAAGCCATGAGAAGTCTTGGAACCACGAGGAGATCCTCTAGGCACTCTTATCGTGATGTTTATAAGTCTGGCTCAAAGGCTTGCATCGACCTCTGTTCTGATGCTTCTCTCATCGCCTTCCCTTTCGAGCCCTCGAGTCTGCGCGGGGGGTCTCTCGGGGATGGACTCCTAGCCGGGTCATGCTTTGACTGTTTGGGATTAGGCTCGTCAAACGCGAGATAACCTCGGTCTCCCATGGAAAAACAAATCTCCTGCGTCTTATGCGACCGGTGGAAGAAGAAGAAGCCTTCCTCATGGCTTGCCAGACACTCGAATCATGTGTCTTCCTACTATTCTCAACAACAGATCATGCTGATGAAGCCATCGCGAGTCGCTGTTCTGTGGTCTTGTTGATGCAAATATCCTCTTGTATCAGGTACGGTATCAGCCCCTATTGGGAGGTACCGGGGTACTTTTGACCAAATTCTGTGTGATTACCTCGATGCCTCAAACGAGTACCGTCCACTAAATTTTCATTGGTAACATTCCGGAAGTGCCGGTCAAAATCCATTTCCTATTTGAAGATTTTCACCCGACCATTTATTTTGTTGGCAATGCGACATGTGTTCGAGAACCTGCAATCGTACATCTTCATCTCCATGTCCTTGTTCTCCAGACCCCGCCATTCGAATTTTGTCCCCAGAGCTGGGCGTCTGTCGAGATCGACTCAACCTGCCTCTTCAACAGACAAGAACCCTCGGCGACGCAAATTTCCCACTTCATTTCTTGTGTTGGGGATGTGACACCTGGGAAGCGACAGGCTTGAAACTTCGCACTGTCGATTTCGTTTCGTGGCGTGTTTGACGGGATGCCTGCGCTCAGATCTTCGCGATCGCGAAGAAACAGATGACCAACAACGGCAAGCCATCCGACGAAGTGCCACATGATGCTATTTTTGAGCTGTTACTTGGAGTCAGTATTGGAAGAAATGTATCTTTGTATGAATCATGTTTCAGATTATTAATGGTCATTTTGTGACCTCTAAGGAAGACTACGATTGCTGGTAGCACTTTTGATTCCAAACGTGTGCACCGGGGTAATAGTGTCGGAAAATCCTTTCAGATCTAGATCAGCCGTTCTCAGATCTGACATTTAGTTTGTAGCCTGTCTGCCTGCTTGTCTTTTTTTTGTTGTAGAACCGGAGAATGGCTGTCTCTGTACGACGAGCTTAAGCGAGAAAATTCCAGTATTGACTTGCTAAGGGTCAATGTACCCTCCTTCACATGAATCGCCCAGCACTTGAAGTTCGAGCTATGGGCAAGAGTTGTTGTAGCGGCACAGAAAAACGCGTTCGAGTTCGTTGCCTCCTTACCCGGCATAGATTGGGCACAAAAAATGGAAAAATGTTTACCACTGACCATGTGCTCCTTATCACGGTGCATGATATTCTCTTATTTCGGCCTGTTCGTTTCTTTCAACTACGAAGAATTCCATTTCTGGTTCCAACTCCAAACGGTATAGGCTTTTTACATCGGCTTTCTAAATACAGCAAAATTACATCCTTCAGTGAGACCATTGGATCATCTGCAGTTTTTGAAGGCAACAAAAGTAGGGCAACCCATTTGTGACGAGGACCACAATATTCCGGAAGAGCACGTAGATGAGTAAATGTTGTCGCCCATGAACGTCTGAGAGTCGCAGGATATTGCTGAACGGCAAGAGATAGATGGTAGGAGGAAAGGTGGCATCCCCGTGGCTGTTGTTCTTTGGTAGATATGAGCTTGAGTTCGGAGAAATGGCTATCATCATGAAGAACTAGAATGTATCTAGCTCCTGAAATGTTTTATAGCAAACAGATGAATTAAGGTAGCCTATGGTTACCTCGGCAAGTGTCTGGCGTGGCTAAGTCATGGCCTCGCTTGTATCTGTTTACATCCTGCGCCATGGTAGTCTCGAGGTGTTTGTCATCCATCTCACACTCAATTCAAGCCTTCCAACTCCATCAATCCTCATCAATCCTCTTCCCTTCTCAAGCACCACACTTAAGGTGCAACAAATCTCTGAGCTCACCTTATTATGTACACAAGAATTGTCATGTTTGGCAGCTACAAACAACATTCTGCTCCAGAGATCCATCTCGCTTTACTGATTGCTTCATTCTCAATCAATCGATCACCATGTCGTTCACTTCCTGAAACCCAAGTCGGACTAAGCTCTCCATGATCGGTTCCATATGTAGCCCTGCGGCGGTCGTCATCGTACAAATGATGCTTGGGGTCAAAGTGGCGGAAAGTCACCAGTTATTGTCACCCAGCAGACCCTCTCATCGTGATGTGATATCGCTCAAAGAACACTGATCAGGTTAACAATGCAATTTCGAGATGTTCTGAATCGATTCAGTTCATAAGTCCAACTTCATCGAGGTTGAGGTTGAGGTGAAGATGTTCGAAATCGCTGAGGCAATCGCTACTCAACTTCATTCTATCTCCTCGCAGATTCATTTGACCACGGTGGGTCTGTATAATTTGACGCTCTTTTGGACCCATGAAACGGGCGAGGATTGTATCCGCATGTAAGCCGAGTGGGTGGCCGACTAGCGGGATGGCTGATGACATCCAATTCAGAGATGTACACGCATCGGAGGGCCGAGGCTGGCTTTTTTCGGATATCTTCTCGAGTCTATTAACTACTCAAAGATTGCACGCTGAATACCTATCATAAGCTAAGCGATAGTAATGAGGATAATTTTAGTGTAGCTGATCTTACGGAATTGGTCCCTGAGATTGTCAACACCGAGAAAAAGCACCTACCTCATCTCGGCTTTGACAGCCCGAAAGAGATTTAGTTGGTCGATGATAGCTTGAATACGATGAGGATTACAGCATTGAGGGGGCTAAGGTTATCATTGATGTGTTATTGCTAGTACTTGTGTCCTTGAAAATTCATGATGATCGATAGATCACCAATGTTTGCTGGTCACAGGACGGATGGGCAGCAACATTGACCTGGCATAATTATGTCTCCTTTCTTTGGCAAGGAAATTTACTGATCTCAGACGAACTGGATGTCTGTAAGTCGGAAAAAAGTCGCAACGATGCCTCTTCAACTCATCGGTCATGTGGATGGTCCAGTTCGATTCGTCTCTGGCATCCTGTGGCCGACAATGGAAATGAAGATGTAGGGGAGTGAGGCTCATGCATTAGGCACTTGGGACGTCAAAGGCGTGATTTGGTATCAAGTGGTTTTCTGTATCCTTCTGCATCGGGGTCTGCGATAGAGGCTTTCAGATATTGTGAGCCTTTGCTTCGGAATTGCCAAGTGTCTTCTCTTCACATCTGTGTTTTGCGGACGAGGATCTGAGGCATTGATAATTTGCTTTGAGATTACCTAGACATTCTGCATCCAGACCTGGTCAACATTTTCAAGCCTTTGCTCCTTGTTCCGTCGCCTTGATCTTCTCGAAAAGTCTCAAAAACACACCAGAATCCTGCGCTCCTCCCACCTCGTACTTGCCCTGTATCGTAAAATTCGGCACCCCAGTGATCTGATTCATTCTTGCCTGCTCGACCTCCTCGTCAACAGCCTTCCCACCCTTATCAGTCTGCAACCAATCCTTCGCCTCCTTCTCATCCAATCCCGCCTTCGTAGCAGCATTTAGCAGAACATCATGACTCGTGATGTCGCCCTCGTTCTCAAAGTAAGCGGCGAATAACTGCTCGACGACTTTTGTTTGCATCTCTGGCGACTTGGTCTTGCCGAGCTGGATCAGACGGTGACTGTCTCTCGTGTTCCCCGTCTTGCCGCCGAATTTAAAGTTGATACCGGCTTCCTTGCCCGTCTGCGCCAGCCGCTCGAAAATCATGGCCGTGCGATCCTCGCCGAACTTGGTTTTGTAATAAGCGGTCTTGTCAACACCTGTCTCCTGGTCAGGGACTTCTCTAAAAAAAAAAAAAACGTTAGATGAAAATTATTACCTGTTTTGGGTGCACCAGGGTTGAGGTAGAATGGCATCCAGGTTGTTGAGAATGTGTCTCCAGAATCTGGATGCAGTTGCTTGTATGCCGTAATGGCAGCATCGAGCTTCCTTTTGCCTACATAACACCAGGGACAGACACTATCACTGACAACCTCAATGTTAAATTGTGTCATGCTGCGCAGAGTTGGCCTGAACATTCACAGGGAACAGCGTTGGTGGGTGGAGCGTCAAGACTTTAGATTTAGATGCGGGAAGTCTAATTCGCGTAGCTCAGAGGAATAAGAGTATTTGTATGTGACAGTTAAAGAGCTGAGAATAGAAGGTACTCGATGATTACTTATCATAAAAAGAGGTCTCGTGGAACTCTCGGAGTTGGTTAGAGGGGATTAGAAATCAGCAAATTCGAAACATCCCCGCCTCCGAGGTGTGGTGACGCCAGATTCCGCCGCCTCGGTTCAATGTGGGAGCCGCGCGCTTGAGTTTCTTAGAGAGGGAAAAGAATAAAAGCTTCGTCATTATCATTGATTAATTCTGCCGAGACTGAAGTCTGAACATTTGCAACCTGGCTGCTGAAATTCAGGCTTACGTCAAACAATATAGGAAGATGTCTCGAAGGGTATGCTATTCATGGAATCGAGTCCGAGGAACTTATATGAGCCAAAAGAAAAAGCACTTGCATGTATGAGGAGGATCGAATCGAGTAGTAGGGCTATACAGATACCTGTCGTTTCTCACCTGGGTACGGAGATCCGCAATCAGGGAGTTGGCTTGGACCACACTGCCTTATACTTACCATGTTTGGCATCTTCAACGCTTATGACTGAGCTCCCGGGTTTTTGAAGGCATGAATTCTCTAGGTTCGACACCTCTGAGATTTCCTCACCTCCGACCACAGTTGACCAAACGCCATCGCTAAAGACAAGTGACGAGAATTCCCTCGAGAACGCCCGAAATGCATGCAAAGTGAAGACCGGCCCTCCGATGTAATCCCCAGGTTTCCGACAGCCGCAATTATATGACTTCTATCGTTTGAGGTGCGAGAAATCCTTGAGCAGGTGTGCCATATGTGTGTTCGTTGTCTTTCCGCCCTTCCTGGCTTGTCTCTTCTTCTTCTCCTTTGCCTTCGGTGCCGCCTTGATGCGCTTACTTGGGTCCTCGCTAGCAGGCTTTTGACCGGCTTCCTGAAGTTTTCGGACGAGGTCGTCGACGCTGGGTAATTCGATTTGGTGCCACATGACTTGGAATTCAGTATCGATGTCCTTGACCAGAGTCGGATCGTTGCTCCAAACCATCCGAGCGTGATTGTCCTTCTTCGTTCTAGTGACCAGGACCTTCTTCTCCTTTTCTAGTTCATCGATAGCATCCTCGCAATCCGGCCAGCCGTCCTTCAAATCCTTGACAGAGACTCCCTGCGCATCGACCTTGTTTTGTAGGTATGCAATGAGATCCTTCTTGGAGCGGACGTTTATGATAGGGCGGTGCTTGTACGATCCAGAGTCCCAAGTCTGAGTTTTCAGGTTCAAATCTGGGAACCATTGTACTCGATCGTGCTTCTTGAGGATCTTGGCGATCATTTGCTTTGTATTCTGATCGGTATGAACCTGACTCAAGTACTGCAAGATCTCGTGGAAAGTCTTTGCCTCATCCTTCTTCTTCAGGAACTCGATAACGTATGTGACTTGGGTGAACGCTTCATTTCCATAGCCTGTGGCAGCAGGTTGAGAGTAGACAATGTTCTTCTTGGATTCCGACTCTCTCTTTCTTTTCGCATCTTTGTTATCGCTTTTAGAGGCATTCGAAGCATTCGACGGAGCTGGAGATGGCGCAGACTCAGGAGCTGGTGGTGCGAGGTTACGCTTGGTAGAGATCTTTGGCGCTGCAGACATAGCATCGCTCTTAAAAAGAGCCTGCTGCTTCTGTAGATAGGAAGACATGACTTCTTTTCGCGCGAAGCCTATGCTGAGGTGGAGCGTTCAATCGAAGACGATGAAGAAAGTGGTATCGGCCTGGTCAAGACAATTGAGGAAACAGGAATGAGTTTTCAGTTCGTGGTCGCATTCACAGTAGCAGTACCGAATCAGTGAATGCCCAAAGGATTGTGCACGAGCAAGCGGCCTGGTGAAATAATAATTGAAACAAAGGAAAAATGGAGGCAGGCTCCGAAGATGAATCGTTGAAGTGAGTGAGGCTTGAAGTGCCTTTGCGAGGGCAAGGCAGGGCAAGGCTTCAGTCAATCTTGGCTTGGCACGCTAACAGCGCGCGCTAGCGGACCTACCTAGATGTTTGCAAGCGGAGCTTCAAAGGACGGCCATTTTCGACCAACACACTCTCGAGCTTCCCTCCCCCGCACATATTTCAAGGTTCGCGATACGGGATCGATAGCCTGCGAGGCATGTGCTTGGGATCCAAACTTCGATTCTTTTAATATCACCTTTCCCGAGGCGCAGTAGAGTACAGCGCATTCACAACAAACGCGGTTTCTGCCATTTCATCAACGTCAACATCTTTGGCCCTATGACACGTTCCCGAAACTGATGAGGATTCTCTCATAGCCATGGCTATGGCTGCACTGGATGTCGACTACTTGTCGGCCTATCTGAGTGTTCCCCAACAGACTCTCAGCTCTACTCTCGATTCGCCTACGGCTGAGCTCGTTCTATCGGTCCTCGAAGCTATCACGGCAAAAGCGCGCGAGCATGATGAATTAGCAGCAGACAAACTGCGGGTTGATATCGAATTAGAGAACTCGGTGCGGACTTCAGAGACGCGCATTGAAGGTCTGCGCGCCAATGTGGAGAAGGCGCAGAAGACTGTTGAAGAGGTCCGGACCAAATTGAAGGAAGAAGGTATGTATTTGAAGGAACTACCAATTATTACACACGTGCTTAACAATAAATTTGCAGAGAACGCGAGATCGTCCCTTGAAAGCGAACTACAAACTTTGAAGTCCTCCTCAACGACCTCAACATCTGAAGTCGAAACTTTGCATGCACGAATCACATCATTGGAAGCAGGTAATCGAGACACCTTGTCAGTGCTGGAGTCGAAGACAGCAGCAAATGATGAACTTGCGAAGGATCTTCAGAAGCAACACCAGAAGGGCTTGGAACTTAGTCAACAAATATCCGCTCTGCAGCAAACTGTCCAGAATGCCAATTCCGCGGCTTCAAGTGCCAAATTCCGAGAACAGTCTTTGAAGCAAGAAATCGAGCTGGCTAAGCGTAACAATGAATGGTTCGAGAATGAATTGAAAACAAAGAGTGCGGAAGCTTTGAAGTATCGAAAGGAGAAGGGTGCCCGAATTGCGGAACTCCAACGCCTGAATGAAGATGCAAATTCGAACCTTGAGGCTTTGAAGAAGACGGAGCAAGCCTTGCGAACCCGGGTTGACGAAATTCAAAAGAAGGCTGAGGATTCTCTTGGGAAAGTACAGCAGCTTCAAGAAGCAGCAGCTAAATCCGAGGAGGGCTTCCGCCAGGAGCTTGAGAGTGCCCGAAGACTAGCGGAACTCCAGTCACAGCAAACGGAAACACACAAGAACCGACTGAAGGAGGTTGAAGCTAGTCTTGAGAAAGTCAAGGATGATGCGGCTGCACAAATCTCACGACTCGAACAGTCCTTGGAGGAGGAGAAACAGGAACGAGACCGGGCAGAGCACCGATGCGCTGAATTGGAGATCGAAGTCGACCGTCTGGAAGGCTTGCTATCTGCACCACGGGCCGGATCAGTCCCAGGAACCCCCCGACAAGGTCTGAATGGTTCCATGCTTGGTAGATCAGGTTCGCCTGCCCAATATGGAACTCCTGGATCGGTACGTAAATCCGTCGTTACATCAACACAACTCATCGAGGAGAATCACAAGCTTCAGATGGAGTACAAGGCCGAGAAGCGACGCGGTGACCGCCTGGCTGCAGAAATGGAGGAGATGGTCCAGGGCTTGGAGGCAAAGCAACCGGAGATTGAGGAGATCCAGGCTGAGAACGGGCGTCTCCATCAAGAGGTGATTGAAATGTCCAAATTTGTTGGCCAGACTGGCAAGGAGAGAGATCGTGCGAAGAAAGATGCGAGAAAGGCTGAGACTGAAGCTGCCACTGCCCATGCCGAAGCAAGCATTCTTCATCAGCAGCTCCGAGACCTTAGCGCACAAATCAAGATGTTACTGTGTGACATGGAGGCCCAGAAGCGTGGATTGGATGCATTGAGCCCTGCAGATCGAGCAGAGCTCGAGCGCTTAGCTAGGGGTGAGGTTGAAGAAGGAGCCTTCGAGGGTCTCACGGATACGGACCGGTTCATCAGCCAGAGACTCACTATCTTCCGAAGTGTCAGCGAACTTCAAGACAAGAACCAGGAGCTTCTCAAGATCACTCGTCAATTGGGTGCTCAGATGGAAAGCGAAGAAGCACTGGCCGCCAAGCATCAAGCAGCTCAAGATCACGAAGAAGTCCAAAATCTCAAATCAAAGATTGAGAACTACAAGGACGAGCTCCAGTCTATGATTACTCGTTCCGAAAGTTACATCAAAGAGAGAGATATGTTTCGACGAATGCTCCAGCACCGAGGACAATTACCACCGACATCAGATCTTGCATCTGTCTTTGGCCAATCAATTGATGGGAACCGCAACAGCTTGGTGCAATCGACCGAGCAGGCCCCTGGTTGTCAAGATAATGCTAGTCTTCTACGAGAACTACAATCCCATTTCGATCAATACAGAGAAGAGCAGACTACCGATCGTCGTACTATGAAAGAGCAGTTGGAGAGACTTTCTCAAGAAAAAGGTACTCTCCAAGCCGAAATCGCCAAGATAAACAGCCAGCTCACCTTCGCGAATGAACGCTACGACTTGCTCAATTCTAACTACACCATGCTCAACAACGAGAATAGCGAATTGCAAAAGCGGTCACAACTTCTGTCTGAAGCGTCTGCGAAGCAAGACTTGCGCACTCAATCTGTCGCCGAGGATCTGGTCGAAGCGAAGGGCTTGGTGGACAGCATGAGAAACGAGAATGCAAACCTCAAGGCCGAGAAGAAACTCTGGAAGGATATTCAGGACCGTCTTAGCCAGGATAACGAAGGGTTGATGAATGAACGGTCCAGACTGAACACTCTGATTGCCAACCAGCAGACACTTCAAAATGAGCGTGAGCTTGCCGACTCTGAGACTCGGCGCCGATTGACATCTCAAGTGGAGAGTCTTGAAGCTGAATTGACCAACACGAAACGCAAACTGAACGACGAGGTTGAGGAGAGCCGGAAAGCCCAATTGCGGAAGGAGTATGACGCCCAGCAGACCCAGAAACGCATCGATGACCTCGCCTCGAGTCTCAGCCAGGTCCGGGAAGAATTGGTTGCCGCCAAGACTACTCGCGACCATTTACAGTCACGGGTTGATGAACTCACAATCGAACTCAAGTCCGCTGAGGAGCGGGTGGTGCTTCTGCAACCTAGACCAACGCCGCGTCACGCTGAAGCACCCACTGATTCCAACGGGGCGGACCCCGACGGGGAGCTTACCAGGGAGCAAGAGCTCGCAATCGAGGTATCAGAGCTGAAGAGAGATCTTGAACTTGCAAAATCTGAGCTTGAGAATACAAAGAGCCAAATGGAGCAGTACAAAGCAATCAGCCAGTCATCAGAGGAGGAACTTGCCAGTTTCAATGCTACCCAAGACCAATACCGCGAGGAAATGGACAGCATCATTGAGGAGAAAGACACCAAGATTCGGGAACTTGAGCAGAGAGTCGACGATATCTCATCCGAGCTTACTAATACAAATAACGAGCTCACAGCACTTCGAAATGGCCAGTCTGAAGTAGCTAGACAAGCCGAGGAGGAAAGGGCCGCTCTACAGGCCGAGATCACTCGACTTAAGGATGAAGATGAGAAGCACGCTACCGCAGCTCAATTTCATCAACAGGATCTTCGTGCCCAAGCTGCGATCGCGACTAAAGCCCAACAAGACTATGAGAATGAGCTCGTCAAGCACGCAGAGGCTGCGAAGCTACTCCAGGTCCTCCGAGGCGAATACAATCAACTCAAGACGGAGTCCGCTACTTTCAAGGCTGAGGCAGAATCTGCTAAGGTGACTTTGAGTCAAAGCCAGAGCTCTTGGGAAGAGCGGCGGGATCAGTTTGAGAAAGAGCTGAAAGAGTTGAGAACCCGACGTGATGATCTCAATGCACAAAACAAGCTTCTGCACCAACAGTTAGAGAATGTGAGTGCTCAGATTACGGGTCTTCAACAAAGTCGCACCGTTCTACCTGAATCAAGTCCAGCCGACACCGAATCTCCAATGGCGGAGTCAAGCATCGATCGTAATGCAGATGGTCTCCGAGAGCTCAACAACTACTTGAGGCGAGAGAAGGAGATTGTGGAAGTTCAATACGAACTGAAGATCCAGGAAGCCAAGCGCCTGCAACAACAGCTTGACTACGCTCAATCACAGCTTGATGAGAGCCGACTGAAATTAGACCAAGAACGCCGTCAACATGCCGATGGCGGTCGTAGCTCTATCGCCCACAAGGACCTCATGGAGAAGTTGAACGAACTGAATCTTTTCCGTGAGAGCAGCATTACTTTGAGAAATGAAGCCCGCCAAGCACAAGCCCAGCTAGCTGAGAAGACCAAGCGTGTCGAGGATCTGCTAGAACAGATTCAACCATTGGAGAGCAAGATCCGTGAGCTTGAGCAGGGCAAGGAGACATCGGAAGGCGAGATGCGTCTGTTGCAAGAGGATCGGGACCGATGGCAGAAGCGTACTCAGGATATCATCTCCAAATACGACCGTATCGATCCAGTAGAGATGGAACAGCTCAAGGAGACCATCGAATCTTTGCGCGCCGAACGCGATTCGTTGGCTGAAGAGCAGCAGCCTTTGCAGGACAAGATACAAACGCTCGAGGGAGAGAAGGCTGCTTGGCAACAATCTCGCACAAAGTTGATTGAACAAGCCAAGGAGCGGAATCGAATCAACCTGAAGGAGAATAAGGACCGAACAGCCGAGAGAGACGCGGCCATTCAAGAGAAAGAAACCCTACAACAACAGCTCACAGGTCTTCAACAGCAACTCGAGACTGCAGTTCAAGAGAAAGAAGCGGCTGAACAACAGCTCACGTCCCTTAGTCAAGAGCTTGAAATGGTCAAGTCGGAACGCGATCGTGCTTTGGCTAATATTCCAGAAACTCCTCAGCCAGCGATTACTCAGGCAATCACACCACAGGCGGATCCAGCTCTTGACCAGCAACTCGCAGACCTCCGCAAGGAACTCGAGCAAGTCAAGCAAGAGAAGCAGACATTGGAAACCCAACTCAATACTCTGCGAGAGCAGCTTGAGAAGTCAAATTCTGAGCGAGATAGTGCTATTGCCGAAGCTGCTGAAGCGAAGTCGAAGCAGACTGCCGCCACTTCCGATGCAGCGATGCAAAATGGAGCTGAAGAGGGCCAGATCGACGAGACGCCCGTGGCCACCGGGCTTTCTGATGAGGAGAGAAAGAAACTAGAAGATCGCATTTCTGCAGCAGAAGCCAAGATGAAGGAGGCAGAGGAGAAGGCTGCCAAAATGGAAGAAGACATGGATAACACGGTCCGCGTTCGTTCAGATAGGATGAAGTCTGCTTTGAACAAGAAACTAGTTGAGTCAAGAGAGGCCCAGAAGACCGAGCTTGAAGCCGAATACAACCTGAAGCTAGAGCAAGAAAAACAGATATGGCTAGCGGAGAACAAGGTCGCTCAGCCACCTAGCACTCCAATGAAGGCTGCCGCGGAGGCCCCGAAGCCAGCTAACGAAGCACCCCCCGCCACTCCCGCAACCCCCGCAACTCCTAACCAGAAGCCCGAGGGATTGGAGCAAATCTTGTCCAATCTTCCAGAGGCCGAAGTCCGTGACTTCATATCTAAGAATCCGACTGCTCAGTCTATCATCAAGCACAACATCAAGAACTTGGTCACCAAAGAGGCCCAGAAGTCAAAGGATGAGCATTTGAAGGAAACACAGAAGCTGATCGATGAGCATGCGAAGGCATTAGTTGAAGCTTCTCACAAGGCCGAAGCTGCAAAGACAAATGCAGTCTTCATGGAGAGCAGAAAATCGGCGCTAAAGATCAATATGTCGGAAAATAAGGCCCGTACTGCCACAGGGAAGTTGGAGGTTGTTGAACAAGCGGTCCAAGAAACTCCTCAGAAACCTGTTGTAGAAGTATGGGAGGACGTCAAGGCTTGGAAGCTTCCGCCAGCGCCAGCAGCACCTGCTGTATCGGCTCCCGCTGCTACACCTGGTACTTATTCTCTTACCTATACCGATTTCTTCCAAGCTGACAAGTCAACAGAAGCCCCAGCTCAGGCAAACGGAAACTCCAATGCCGCTACTTCGCCAGCTGAAGTGAAATCCGAAGCACCCGTCAATCAGCCATCGGCTCCACCCTTGCTACCGACTCAACCACCCCAGCAACGTCGAGCATCCCAAGCATTGAATGCTTCGATGAACCAGAATGGCACAGCAGTGTTACCTCCCAGTAACATTCCAAACGTGCGTAGCCTCCATGATCCTTTCTGGCATGAACTAACTATCTTCCAGGCTCCGGTAAACAATGCTCAACGGGTTTCCTCAATTCCAACTATGCGAGGCAATGCTTCGATCCGAGGACGTGGGAATGGAAATGGGCTCTATCAAGCACGAGGAGGTGGAGGAGGTGGTGGACAGCCTGGTAGAGGCAGAGGTGGGCCTGCTCAGCGAGGTGGATTGAATGCATCAGCGGCTCCTTATAGCCCAACGGGTCCAGCAGGCGTTAAGCGAGCTCGAGAGGAGGGTTCTATGGGCGGACAGCAAGGTCATGCTGGTAAGCGACCTCGGGGCGGTGGACAAAACTAGGTGGAGGAAAATGTTGCTTTGCTTGTATAATATCTCTGCTTGCTGCATAGCCATAGGGCGGCTTTCATTTTTTTCGGTGACAAGTGGCGTTGGTAGGAGTCTGGTAACACATGTAGAACAGGAGAAATCGCTATGTGAATGGAGATAAGTGGCAACAATGCCTGGCATGAATGCATATTCTAGGAAATGCCCACATTGGCATGTACTGATCGCGGAGACTTTTCCCAGGAGCGTGATGACAGGTAGCGTGCCGCTATCGCCAGTCTGTTGTGGCTCGAGCTCGAGTCCAAGTCAGCTCCGACTTTAAATCCCCCATGATACCTTATCAGTACCTGAACTATGCTCTACAATTGAGTCGAGCAGTCAACAACCCTCTAATGCTATTCTTTGTATGGGTCCACGGCTTGATATCATTGGTGTCATTAGACACTCAGCCTCTTTGCTGCAGCCTCCCGAATGTCTGCTGTCTTGAACTGTCTGCTTTTCGCATTTCGACCGGAGCAGAGTGTGTGCAGTCCATGGCAGCAAGTCTAGTTATTTCCAGTCTACTATTCGAGCAAGCTTTAAAGTATATTCCTCTTCATATCAACAGGCATGCTAGAATCTATCAGGACCTCGGCCATCAGGTTGATATGGTGTTGTACGTACAACACACGTGACTTAACCTTAAGCTTTTTCATTGGGCGGATATGGATATCACTATCTACGGAATCCACAACCAGAAAGATAATTTGCCGGTGAATTGCGATGTCGGGTCCAGCAACTCGATGTTTTAGTATAGTACGATGCTGTGCATCGAGAACGCCCTCTCCAGATCCTTCATGGTGGAACCAGCCGAGCCAGTGTGAAGAAGTGGCTCCAAAACAAGTCTAACGGGGTTTCGGAGAGGCTGTGTGTGCAACTGTGCCGCACACTTCAACATGAGCCACCATAGAATCCTTTCCGGCAGTCGAATCAGCAGCAAATCCTACCAGTTCTCACTGCTCTGTATGGCTGTCAGTTCTTTTTACGTGTATATCAAGCTGTTGGTGGGTTTAAAAGCTTGTTCAGCCACTCATGTAGCGTGCAAACAAATAGAGCAGGCAAATTGATCGCCCAAGTGGGTGTGATCCATATTACTCAAGGCAGACACCAACAAACACTACTGAACGTCCAACAAAAGCCCATATATATCTATCTTACCTTTGCAAGAAGGAATTCTTCCGGTGCTCATTTCAACGTCCTTGAATCTTATACACATTACCGTTTGCTACTAAGCATATCACTCGTTTCAACATAATTTGCTTGAAGGAAACATGGCATCCTTCAACAATCAGACGCAATATTCGTCGCTGCCTCGGGCTTCCGGCGAGACAGACCGTGATGCATCACCACACGCGCATCTGCTACCAACTACCGAGAGCAGTTCTGTTCGACACATGCCTACTGCTTGTTCTGTCACCCTGAGTCCTGTACTCGTTCTCAGAACCATTTCGTTCATTCTCGCCCTTGCAGCATTCATCGTATTCGTCATCGATGGCCGCGAAGCATTCATTGCTGCCGACATTTTCCTGGCCCTTCTTATGATTCTGAACATTGTCCACGTAGTTCAATACTCTGTCTCTCATGTTTTCAAAGTGACCGTTGAGCTTCGGCAGAGTGCCTGGAAGCATGATCTTGGAGGAAGCCATGGAAAGCCGAAGACAGTCACATATGCGGACGTGGGCCTCAGCGCTGCTTTGACACTCTGTTTGATCCTCGGGAATGCTCTTACAAATCGTTATTATGGAGGACCCTACAAGGCCGGTGTCATTGTTGGATACTTTGTTGTGTAAGTCTTCCGTAACGGAACCTTGAGGCATTTGCTAACTCGTACTTAGACTCTGCCAGGTTTTGGTAGCAGTTCCTGTCCTCGATGAGAAGAGCTTGACGCTTACTGCAAGATTGACCGACTTGAAGCCCAAGTTTGCTCCTCGAGACAACAAACTTCCAATACAGGCTTCTGTGGGCGCGGGTGGAGCTGATACGGGCTCTGCTCGACGAAGGGGCACCGAGAGCGAGGAGCCGAGACAGGCTGCTGGAGATCTCGTCTAAGAAAGTAAGGAGGTCTTAGTCGTCATCAACCTTTCGTTGATAAACTAGTGGACCATATTATAGTCATGAATCGTTGGAAGAAGGAAAGTGTTATTTGATGTAAACGATTGAAGCACCTGGGCATAGAGTTTTCTATAGAAAGGGTCGTGTCGTACAGTTTCAAGCAAATTATGCAATATCTTGCTTGGTATTATTTCATCATTCTTTCAACCTGTCCCATATCTCCTTTGACGACAAGACAGTGCTTACTACACTCGAGAATCCCACAAAAGAGGCCGATGTTCTAATCCAACCTGTGATAAATCCAGGACTAAAAATGTCAAAACCATCGATCACCATTTGACTCTTAAGTTTTCGAAACTGTGCCGTCCGCTCCAGTTCAAACGCCAATTTTGCCTCAGCTTCCAGATCCGATGAAGTCTCACGACTAGCTTTCTCGTCGATCTCCTTGACCCCAACTTTGTAGCCTTCGTTGCTAGCATCCACGTACTGCACTACTCCCCAGAGTATCGAGAATACCAAGGAGTAGAACCAGAACTTATTGCCCTCAAGCAAGCAGGTGCTCGCTTGAGGCGTTGGCCAATACCCCATGGCGTCGAGCTACTCACATTGTCAGTCTAGCTTTCAGGACGAGGATTCCTACCCAGACTTTTACTTGAATATGAAAGCCCTGGAGAGCATTGAGGACTTACAATTGTCACGGACTCCAGAAACATGTAGCCTCCCAAACACGTCCACTTTCCCACCGCCAACACGCCTCTTACGCCATCGACGTGACGAAAGCAGTCATGTGCCTTTGAAAAACAGTCTAAAAATCGAAAGAAGCGGAAATATCGGCGTCCTATGAATCAAGTCAGCTCAGTTTGGGCTAAGACGTCAGAAATATAGTCAAAAAAAATGTTTATGAGGGTTCTCATATCCTGGCAGCCTGGTACAATGGCTCTTACCTAGGGCAAATTGTGCTCTCAAGAGAAGCCATGGCGTTGCATCGTCTGCAGATATGGCGTATGCTGCGAGGATTTGACATAGGGATTGGAGCAGCCGAAGGATCTTTTCGAGGGCGGCTGTGTGGTGGTGTCAGCAATTTATGTCTTTTTAAGGGCATCACGTGGTTGTCGAAGATGAAGTAGAAGAAGAAGAAAGGAGGACTCACTGGCGTCACTGGTGAAGCGGATGACGTTTTTGTAAAAGCCCATTTCTACGGCAGCGTGTTGGATTGGTTTCGAAGGCAGAAACAGACTGTGCGTTCTTTGGAGATATTGTTGGGCTGGTAAGGCGGTGACCAAAAAAAGTCGTTCGTGAGAAGCGTCTACTTGTCACTTGATTTTGAGGCTTGCAGTGTAAAAGTGGAGTTACTTTGAGGCATAATAGAAATTCAAAGCCACCAGATGCCTCTCGCAGGCAAGGTGAGCACTCACCGTTACGCATTGTGTGATGCGTTGTCTTGGGCAGATTCTGAAAACAAGTCATCGCTTAGCGAACCACTTGAAACAGCAGGCAAAGAGCACGCCAGGAACTGGGTGAAATTTCAAGTCGTGTCATATCAACATATCACTGGTTCGAGATCAAAGCCAGGCAAAGTAAATGAAGCGTTTTGCTGATACATTGCGCCGATCAAAAGAGCACCCATGCCGAATGTCAATAATTACAATAGGAGAATCCCTATGAACAGTCTGTCTAAGGCCAACCGTCTATTGCCCAGGCGCAATCAGTTTTCCTTGCTGTCTTGCGTCTGGTTCCCATCCACCAGCAAGAGCTTGCTTGCCCCCATGAGCCTTGGCATAGTCTTGCATGCGTGCCTCCAGTTCCGGTCGGAAATGTCTAATGAGACCCTGAATGGGCCATGCGAAAGCCTCGCCGAGAGCTGCTTCATGTTAGTTCAAACCCATAAGGATGTGCCTGATTCTTGCTTACCACAAATAGTGTGTCCCTCGACTTGCTTCGTCAACTCTTGCAACATATCAATTTCTCGCTCACGACCTTGTCCCTTCTCGAATCTCTTCATAATCTGTTCGGTCCACTTGCTGCCTTCTCTGCAAGGGGTGCATTGACCACAAGACTCGTGTCTGTAGAAGTGACTCAACCTGGAAATGGCACGAACGACGTCTGTGCTCTTGTCCATTACTATAACGGCGGCTGTTCCGAGACCTGACTGACTGTCCTTCAAAGCATCAAAGTCCATGAGTTGCTCATCACAGACATTCTTGGGAAGAATTGGAGTTGATGAGCCACCGGGAATGATGGCCTTCAGATTGTCCCATCCACCACGGACACCACCGCAGTGCTTATCGATGAGCTCCCTGAGAGGAATACTCATCTCCTCCTCAACGGTACATGGGTTGTTGACATGACCAGAGATACAGAAGAGCTTCGTTCCAGAATTTCTCTCACGGCCAAAAGATGAGAACCACCCTGCTCCTCTTCTGCAAATCGTTGGTGCTACAGCAATTGTCTCGACGTTTGCTACGGTCGATGGACATCCGAAAAGACCAACAGCGGCTGGGAACGGAGGCTTTAACCGAGGCTTTCCAGGCTTGCCCTCGAGAGATTCGATCAGGGATGTCTCCTCTCCGCAAACGTAGGCTCCCATTCCGCGGTGCAGGTACACATCGAAATCGTAGCCACTCCCGCAAGCGTTCTTTCCGATCAATCCATCCTTATACGCCTCCTGAATTGCTCGTTGAAGGACTGTCGCTTCGTGGTAAAACTCACCACGGATGTAGATGTATGCAGCTGTACAGTTCATAGCTCGACCGGCCACCAGACATCCTTCAATGAGCTTGTGGGGGTCCTTTCTCATGATCTCTCGGTCCTTGCAGGTTCCAGGCTCGCCCTCATCGGCATTTACGACCAAATATCTTGGTTTGTTGTCTTTATCCCAATCCTTGAAGTTCATGAATGACTAAAACGAATGAGTACCCTTTCAAATATCAAATTACAATATGAACATACCCATTTCATTCCGGAAGGGAATCCAGCACCACCACGTCCTCGCAAACCTGAAGCCTTGATTTCAGAGATGATCTGTGGAGTTCGTCAACAACTTCCATTCCGATTGTCTGCTGCAATATCCAACATACCCAATCATGACCCTTCAGCAGGATTTCCTTCGTCTTATGCCAGTCGCCATACTTCTTGGCACTCGCCAGATCCGCTCCGTGATGTCCGTAGAGGTTCTGGAAAATACGATCCTGATCCTTCAATCCACCAAATTGTGTCCGCTTCGGTGGAGGAGGGGCATCTGCAACTGTGGCAAGTCCACGGCTCTGCTGTGCTGGAGAAGCGGAGGAAGGGAATCGGGAGGTGGCGCACGCTGTTGAAGGAAGGACACGAGTTGAAATGGAGGCAACAGCCTTGGGTGAAGGCGCGTGTCGCGAAAGCATTGCGATATGTGGTTGTGCTCGATTGAGCTCGAATTGATAGTAACAGGCAGGGTGGAGGTTGAGTTTGAGGTTCAATGTAACTTATTTAGTCTTTGAAGTCATCATCGATATGGGTGTGTTGATTGGTTGAAGCTAGCACGGGCAACCGGCGAAACAATGTTGCGAAGCAGCGCGTTTATGTAAAGAGCATGAATATCGAGTATCTTTCCCGACAATGCACCTCAGGTTCAAGACAGTGAGCATCGCGAACAATTGAAGAACATTGTTGCAGTCAGATTCGCTCATCATTCAAGAAGTAAGCGGCATCAACTTCAAGTAATGAGAATGCCCATTCTGATTTATCCATCTACTCCGACTTCAGGTCAATACTTACCCTGCTTCCATTGACATCCAGAACCAGACAATCTCCTGCCAAATCTCTTCTTCAGCAGACAATATGTCGAGCAAACGAGCATCTATGATGCCCCATCCTCCAAAACCTCCAACCCAGTTGTCTTCCTCTCTGGTTATTGCAGATCAAGCTGCACTGACGGGTACACACCTCATAACACTGGGCGCGAACACTGTTATTCACCCCCGTACGAAGCTCAATTCTGGACATGCCCCAATATCTGTGGGAAGTAACTGCATTATCAGCGAACGAAGTCAGATCGGCCTGCAAAGTGACCCACCAGATGACGAGGAACACGATGTGACCATCGAGAATGGCGTTGTGATAGAAGTTGGAGCTGTTGTGGAAGCACGGAGGGTCGGAGAAGGGTCTGTTGTTGAAATCAACGCAAAAATTGGAAAGGGGGCAGTCATTGGCAAGGTATGCTGAACATCATGCTGTTAATGCTCTTTCTGATGGGGTCATAGCATTGCAAAATTGGTGCTCTATGCGAGGTTGCAGAAGGAGAGGTTCTCCCGGATTTCACCGTGTTATATGGCAGCGGTATGCGGCGGCAGGACACCAGTGGGGCAGAGGACATGAAATTGAGGATGGTTGCGAAGCAGGTGGAGGTTTTGCGCAAGCTTATACCGAGCAATTTAGCCAAGTTCCAATAGCAGTGGTGTTGTTGTAAGAAGTATTCCTTCTTCTCTTCCTCTCCCTTTTTCTCTATATGCTATCGGCTTCACTACTATACGAGGCCCTTCTTCATGTAGCCGAGTTGAGAGTTTCAATACAACTGTTGCTTGATCTTCTGGTTTTCCTTATAAAGCTCTATCCAGATAAGTCCTCACATTCTTTTCTTTCATGAAGCTTTATTCCTCACGGATTTGCTAAGTCAATGGTCTACAAAACTTCATTGGCTTCATGGAATTGTGGACTACTGTACTCGTCTACAGTGGCTCCGAATCGGAGGTTCAATGATTTCAAATTTTCCTTGGTGTCTTTGGGTCTTGTGGCAAGGTCCGCCCCCATTTGTGTATGGCTTCAAAAAGCAAACATATTAGGGCTTTTATCCGTAGTCTCTGGGTACAGATTCTGCTCGGATAAGTTTCCTACTTCTAAAATTTTTACCGGATTTACTTCAAGCCTGCTACTGCGGTATTGACTCTCTGCTGTCCCCATGTACGACGCGGTCTCACGACTAGTACTAGTACTCCTTTGGGCATCTCTCAAGCAATGGGAGCAAGTTAATACCGTATTCTTGCGCATCGGCTTCTTTGCTCGTGACATGAGTATTCCAGACTGTGCTACGCAGAATGTTCCCGTATTGGGAAAGTACACAGGGAACTCTGAAATGTCCCTACTTGAAACTTCTATATAGAATAACCTGCCAATCTCGTTATCCTACCCCATGCATTTTGGAATGCGTGACTTAACGCGCCTAGGAATGGTCTCTCTATCCAGTCCAGAAGATCGTGGCACAGTCATTGAAAGCTGAATATTAGTCGGAAGCCGGAAAGCTGAAGATACCAGGCCAGGCCGCAAATGCTTCTTCTCGAGCTTGCACCAAGTGATGTGGCTTTGGGCAGCTGAATCTTCATAGGATTGGCCAATCAAAACATGCCTACATGTTCGATCCAATGTTCCACCGCCCTTATCGGGCTAGCAATAAAGCCACGAGGTCAAGAACCGTTCTATAGAGACTAGAAGCAGTGTTCGGAACTTTTGTGAAACTATTTTTCTCCTTCATCTTACTAAGTGGTCATTTTCCCGGCTCGTATGGCCGAGATTTGACCAGGAAACAGACCACGGGATAATTCAGCAAGCCATACGAGGGAGGATAAAACACTGTCAGCTTTCTCTCGAATAATGAAGAAAACATTGTAAGATTCGTTTCTACGCTTGTAGCCAGGCAGAATCGAAGATGGGGTCGACTGCCGATCCGGAATTCGGGAGGCTAATATTCTATCCCTGAATATTGAGAATGCACGACAGACAATTGGATCTGAATCCCGGAACGACTCAATCACCCAAGATGATTTCCAGAAGCAAGCCATGATCGCCCTCAGGCAGGCACACAAGCCCACGATCATTTCATCGACCAGTTCCAAGGGAGTTGCAGCGATGTTACGAAAGGTCTCATACAAACACCCATGGTCCACCACTTCTATTCTGTTTGAAGTTGGCCCCCTGTCGTATTGATACACCATCTCTACTTCTTTAGCTGTGTCCAAGATGCGCTATCTGACGGCGTATCCGCTGTTCCAAATCGCGATACAGCCCCTGGTACCTTTCCCTCAAGCTATTCCGCAAACGCTGTCGCCCCGCAATTGGCTGCCGAGCTTCCAAGATGATGGAGATTGCAGAACCACCGCCGTGACCCTTTCTGGCCACACCAGACGAAAAGATGGTGGATGTCTTAGTCCGAGCGTCTGTCAATCCTGGACCCAGATATGGTACGGTATGGCCAGCAGCGACCTGGCTTCTCATTCTTCTTCAACTCCCCCTTACCGTCGTTTGTAACGTCGTTGGAGAGTTGAGAGTGAGGACTGCCAACAAAAGCATCCCTACCTATAACCCTTCTCAACTTGACGACCATTGATTTGCTTCCGACCCCGCCTCGAAGATCAGCTCTCCCTACGGACCCCTCGTTACTGCCGGCTGCATTGCGATGTCTCACTGACAAAAGGGACAATATACGGTGCAGGATCGCAGCGTCAAGCAGCCACCAAGAATTCCTGGACTTCCCTCCAAAGTCGCGTTGCGATTTGGATCTGCCAGGACCAGGAACAATGGGTCGAACAAGCAAATTTTCCTTCCCAATTCCTGGCCGGAAACATAAAGAGGTTCCGTCCGTGAATGTCCAAACTGTGCCGGGGAATAGCAATTTGTCGAAGGCTCAGAGGATCCTCGGGACTTCCAATAACCTCAACATCGATATATCGCCGATTCGAGAGGAGGGGCAACATCAATGGAAACATCCGGGTTCTAGATCAAGTGGTATGAGCATATCTATATCCGACTCCACACGTTCCGCCGAAAGCATCCATGAATCACAAAGTGAGCAATGGGAGCATGAGTCGGGTGTCTTGCCCAAGGGTATCAGCGAGAAAGCTTCTTCAACACTGCTCGGACGACGGTATGGAGAGGATGGGACCACAACAACTTCGGATAGAAGCGGGCGCTTGAGAAACGAAGACTCGTCTTCTACTCTCAAGTCGTTCTACGACAGGCAACAGATGCCGCTCTCAATATCTCAGCAGACTGCGGCTTCATCGGCCCGTGATTTGGCACTGCGAAAAGGATGTCCTCCCGTCGTTCAAAGGAGCCCATTATTGCAGGTTGAGACGGCCCTTGACCCATTTGATGAGCATTTTGCGGCAAGCAATAAGCATAATGGCAGCGGGCTTCAAGCAATTCAATCACCTGAGAAAAGGAAGAAACCCGGCCGGTTGGACTTGACGAAGCTGTTCCCAAAATCACGTAGGCATGGCGACAAGTCAGATTCTGATTACATGACACCTTCTCCATCCTCAGCATCCACGAACGGGTCACACAACGCAGGAAGTCTGATGCCAGATTCAGCACGGCGCAAGCTCAAAAAGTCGCAGTCCAAGGAATCTATGCAGTCCCAGAAGTGTAGTGTTCGTTCAGAGAGATCATATGAGCAACGACAGACCAACGGCACTCTTTTGCAGTTGTATGACCATTATGAGAACTTGCCTGTCCGTTCTCCACGAATGGACCGAATACCCGAATCCAGAGTTCCTGACCATATATCATCTGGACGAGACAGCAAAATAATAAGAACGGACCCTGAACCCAATTCATCGAAGCGTTCTCCGGATCCCCCGGCGACCTCTTCAAGCAAGGAACCATTCTCTTGGAAGAACGTCCGCTCGAGTCTGGCAGCTACAAATCTGACTCCCTCAAGCCTGACCCCTTCAAGTTTGACCCCACCAAATTCCAACTGGGAATCCACTAGTGCCGCGAGTATATCCAGTCGCAACACGAGAACGTCGAAGACTACTGCGGGCAGTTCCTTCTCACATTCGGACTTACAAGAGAAAAGTGTGCTGTCACTCTCGTCTGATTCTGAGGATGATTCAGAGACCGACCCAGGGTTGTCCCTTGGCCCACCATCTAGGGGTAAAAGCAGCGGTGGTAGTAGCTGTGGCTCTCCCATAAATACTTCTCAAGTACAGAAATCAACTCAGCCATCCGGCGGGCTTACCGCGAGAAATTATGGGCAGAGACGCGGGCCTGTACAACAAGCCCCTTACCTCACAGTGCCCGAGAACTCGGCCTCAAGCTCGCGACTTTCAGGCCCATGGACGCCGCCGCCACAGCTTGCAACACCGCCTTCATCAAGTCACCAACGATATTCACAACTTCCATCCCCGAGAGAAAAGAAAGACCAATCATCCTCAATAAGATCCGGCAACTCATCACGACGGGCGAAACCGCCTTCAATCGCTTCTATCCAGTCGCTACAGGCCCCACACACTCCACCGCTATCCCCGAGTTCTATGGTATTCAGACAGACATCGGAGCGCAGCAGTCGTTTTATGGCTGTGACTCAGCAAGAAGAAGCTCTCCTCGAGGCACTTCGCCAAAAGAGGGCTCGCATGCGAGAAGAGATCATTGAAGAGCATGAGACAACGATGAAGACCCCTCCCCGAGAAAAGGAGAAGCAGCCTTCCAGGTTGTCTTCTGTTACAGCACGGTCGTCCGCCAGCACTCTCCGTCCCGCTAAAGAAGCAGATAAGAAGCAAACCATCCTTCTTTACCTTGATACGCCTCTGGCGTCCACACAGTCCATTGACACTGCAGAACCATCACCGGACCTCGATGATTTCCTGAGTTTTGGGTCTGACGAGGAACCAACGCCTAGAACGAGCTGGGCCCCATCACGCAAAGGCAAGCCGAGGCCGGACTCCTTTATTGCGCCACTCCAAAGGCAAGACACTGTGTCCTCCTCAGCACCACCTTCGGCTGCGAGACTTAGCGCAGTAGGCTCTGCTCGAGGATTCAAGCCTGATAGGTCTTCTGGAGTGGCCTCCAAGAAGCGAAATACCGGAGTGAGATTTGTTGACGACAATGGTGTCGCCAATAGCGACGACTTTCTAGCAGATGAGGAGCCTATGTTATGGAATGTGTAACACTATAATGTGGTGCAAGTCTTAAAGCACTCTGCTTTGCACATATCTCATTTGTCTTGTTTCTTTTGTTGTTGACTTGGAAGCACTTTATACCCACATTCAAATTTCAAGGACATACTAGGGATGCCTGGACAGCGAGCGCAATTTGGACAGTGAGATGAAGGAACGTAAATAGTAATATTGTAAATAGTTACCTGTATCATAAATGAGCATTTGAGAGAATAGCGCTCTTCTTAATCCCAACACCGACCTCTAGATCGCAAAGCGTGAAACTGCTCATAATATCCAATTTTGACACTGAGATCCTACTAATCCTCTCTGAGAGGTGATACTTGCTTCCATCCACCACGAAGATAATATAAGAAGTAGATGTTATCTCTGATTTTGTTGAATCTAAGAATTGTCGGCCGAGGTCAATATTTTCAGCTAACGAGGCAGCTGACCCCGATGGTTCGGCAAAGTCAATGTCCTCTGAGCATCAAACCAATAAAGCTCATCTGATCTTTGGCGGTCTGTGGGACTCGACCATTATCACATCCGTTACCATCTCTACCCAAGAGTCGTCAGGGTGGTCGACAGTATTGGGCCACGTACCGGGATATGCAAGTGACTCCAGCTGGTGGTGGTGATACTGCATGCATGTGTGGAGACCTCGTAGGACAATGTGACCATCAAACAACAGGCACGAAGAATGATCACGAGCGGTGTTTCGAGTCATTAGAAGAAGACCTCTCAACCATAGCTCTGTTCCTCAGACCGACACGCTGCATATAGATTACAACGTGCAAATACTTGTAATGTATTTTGCTTTTTGTTTGCTGCTGCGTTTCTCACTACGTGGCGTACCTCCACAGAGGCAAACATCATCGCCCAGGGACTCACGTCACAGTCACAGGGCACGCAGCAGGGTTCTCCTTTTCTTACATGCACGTCAAAACCCCAGGCTCAGGGTGTTGCAGCCACTGGCGGGTCTTCTTCAGCGATTGGCTGAGCTCCCATCTCTCAGCCTTTTCTGAGCCGAGAGCGCGATCTTAGTTGCAAATAGTTCAAGACAGCCAAGTCAAGCCAAATCCATCGCATCGAGTTCAGTCCTTTCCACACACACCGCTGGCCTGCACATAAGGCAATAACTTGTTGGACGATCCTACATTTGGAAATTTTTGATTTCGTCTTTTGTTGAACCTGTGTCGTGTGTCCATTTGTCGAAAACCTGCAAAAGAACAGCCCTTTCCGGGCAAAGGGGGTAGCAATGGCTGTCAATGACGCGCCGTCGAAGGCGCCCTCTTTCATGGGAGTGCCTATGAAGCATGTTTCTCTCATCACTGTAGGCAAATCTTTGCCGCTCTGCGAAACTGGACATATGGCTAACTACAAATAGCTCACATTTCAGAATTCCGCCCTGATACTTGTCAGTACCCCTCCAAATAGCCTTCGAGCCCTAGAAGGCTCAGCAGAAGGACAAGAGCAGCAGCGTTGACGGAATATACAGATTATGCACTATTCGCGGACAATGCCTTCGATCGGTGGACACCGCTACTTTACTTCAACGGCAGTCTTCCTCAACGAAGTCATCAAACTCGCGGTTTCCTTAACGATTGCCATGTACGATATATCCCAGACTCTACCGCCTTCCACGCCGGCGACGGTACTTTTCGAGCAACTATACATGTCTGTGTTTTCTGGGGATGGGTGGAAGTTAGCCATTCCTGCGACGTTGTATACACTACAGAACTCCCTTCAATATGTGGCGGTTAGCAACCTGGACGCGGTGCATTTTCAAATCCTGTACCAGTTGAAGGTAATTCAAAAGTGCTGGAGCTGACACGGGACATTGGCTAATTACATTCAAGATACTTACAACGGCCCTTTTCAGCGTTACCATGCTGGGGCGGCACCTACCCTCGAAGAAGTGGATAGCTCTGATCCTCTTGACGGTTGGAGTTGCAATTGTGCAGCTACCCAGTTCTGACTCGGACGCATATGCTCCCATTACGGATTCCAACTCTCGATTCTACTTCCCTCGATCCTTCCACGAGCTTGGACAGTTGACAAATGGAGCTGGAGAGGTTGCAAGGGAGCTGACAAAACGAGGAATGGACGGCCTTACCAAACGTTCAGCAACATACGAGGGCATACAAGAGGATATGGGGCTTGTAAAGCCTGCCATGAACTACTCGTTGGGTCTAACTGCAGTGTTGGTCGCAGCAGTGATCTCTGGGTTGACGGGTGTATACTTCGAAAAGGTACTAAAGCAATCCACTCAACACGTCACAGTCTGGACTCGGAACATACAATTATCGTTTTACTCGCTGTTCCCTGCCCTGATCGTTGGAGTAATCTTCAAGGATGGAGAGGAGATTGCCAAGAAGGGCTTCTTTGACGGTTACAACGCAGTTGTATGGACTGCCATCGTCTTCCAGGCTATCGGTGGTGTGCTCGTGGCTATGTGCATCAACTATGCAGACAATTTGTTAAAAAACTTCGCAACCTCGATCAGCATTATCCTAAGCTTTATATTCAGCGTTTTCTTCTTCGACTTCCAAGTCACCCTCAACGTAGGTCCCAACTATAATACAGGACGTTGACTGAATATGGAGTAATAACTGACTGATTTACAGTTTATTGTTGGCACTGCAGTGGTCATTTTTGCAACATATCTGTATAGCGGCGCGGAAAGAAAGAGAGGTCGTCCGCCTCCTATCAACATTGCGAATTACGAGAAGACTACAATCGACAATGGCTACACACCAAGATTCGAGGAGACCAAGATGCTGACTGTTGAACCTTTGGAAAACGTCAAGCAAGCAGGATTATCAACTTCACGGCCATCCTCGCCAATGAGGCACCACTCCCGAGTCGGGTCATCGAGAAGCAAGATAAAAAGAGACGATTGAGTCTACTCATGATGGGAATTAGTGTAACATTACATATAGGCTGGTCAAAAGAGCGGGTGCTCGGGTACGATGTGAACAAAAATGGAAAAAGGGCATGGAAGCAGGTGCGGGGTTGGGCCTCGCATATGCGGACTTCGGAGCATGATATGTCGGCGTTTATGACTGGTGAGCATGATTTCATGCGCCTACTGCTTGGGATAGCATCAGGTAGGCTGCCAGCGACTCTCAGGGGCGAACGTGATATTACCACGTAGTGCACGCTGAAAGGTAGCACAGCTCTATAGCAGTCGAATAGTTTTATTGACTTCTTCCCTTTCTCTCGAAAAGGATTTCAGAGCCTGCATCTGCCTTGTCTGTCTATTGAAATTCGGATACATAGAAGAAGCTGGGAAGCTCGGAACTAGTCACATGCTCAGCCCCGCCAAGAAGTTCGCTTGTGTTCTTTCCTTCCTTATTTGTAAATCCTTCTTTACACCTTGGATTTCTACTTACAAAGTTTCTCTCCCACTTCCATCAAAATATCAGACATCATTCTACCTCCATGGTAACGACAGTTCTCTGAGGTCCTTCTGTAAGGGCGAAGTATCTACGTATTGATTCTCATATTTCTTGTTGTTTTCCTCTGCTGTCCTGTTTCTTTCCTCTTCCCATTGCCAGGCTTCCAGAGCTCACTTCTTTTCTAAAATATGGACCGCCACAGTCAGCGGATTACGCAGGCAGCAGGCTCCAACAAACACCCAAATGGATCCTTCACAGGGCAGCTGCCAGAAGAGATCGAGCAAAGCGAATTCAGATTTGCACCTGCACCTGCACCTGCACCTGGATTTCGATATCAGGTGCAAGAACCTGTTTCTATAGGTGGCAATAGTTACGGTTGGTGTGCTCCTACATTTTCCATCATCCGTTGCCTCTATTCTAATACAAATCAACCACAGGGCTAGATCTGGCAAACACAACTCTGGCGCCATCTACGTCCATTACAGCCCGGACAAGACTATCCTTTGCCCCTCTCAGCATGTTCGACCAACCTGAGCGAGAGCCAAGGACGATCACCAATGCGGACAACCACTTCAGGTTTACACAGAATTTGCGGAATGGCATGGCACTCGGACAATCCCTTCCCAGGCAGTTCAGCATGCACTCTGCCGACCCGATTAGCCCGCTTGCCACTGCCATGTTAACGCAGCAGTCGATGCTCATGAGACAGTCACAACCGGGACAGAGCATCGATCATGATCAGCTCTTTGTTCCAGGTCTATCGCCGACGGATGTGATATCACAATGGCCAACCTCACAGAGACAATCTACACTTGGCCATACCAATGTCTTTCAGGGATCACAAACAAACAGGCTGAACCCGCTTCAACCTCAAAGACAGCAGGTCACCCCGCCTTTCAACCTCAGTGAGTTATATTCTACTATTGACTTCGAAACACAATGTAATGTCTCTAGGTGGATTTAGTGGCAGCCCAAGCGCCTATCAGTCCACGCATAGCTCGTCACCACTTGCCGGTCAAGGCTCAAGTCCAACAACCCGTGTCAGTCTGCGCAGAGCTGCTAATCGCACCATTCCCACCGTCGAATATTCTTCCATGGGCGCAAATGCGGATCTCGATGAGCCGGAGGAGGTAACCCAGACTCCACAGCAACAAACGACATATTCTACTAATAAGCACACGCCCAAGACACTTGCCTTGAATCATGCACCGCCAATGGCACACGGTATTCAGCTTATCTCTCCTAATGTCCTCCCTGATCGTTTCCGTCCAATCTTTCCATATGACCTTTTCAATGCTGCACAATCCAAATGTTTCGATCCTGTATACAAGACTAATAACAACGTCGTGGTGTCTGCTCCAACAGGGAGTGGCAAAACGGCTCTTCTTGAATTGGCCATCTGCAAAGCCGTGGAAGGTTATGGAACCGGGCAATTCAAAATTGTATATCAAGCTCCGACCAAGTCACTATGCTCTGAGCGTGTACGAGATTGGGGTACAAAGTTCAGCCATCTGAATCTTCCTTGTGCTGAGTTGACGGGTGATACCAGCCAGTCAGAGATGGCTCGCGTTCGCAATGCTTCAATCATCGTCACAACTCCTGAAAAGTGGGATAGCATCACCCGCAAGTGGAGTGATCATCAGAAGCTTGTCCAGATGGTCAAGCTGTTCCTCATTGACGAGGTTCACATCCTGAAGGATACCAGAGGTGCGACTCTCGAAGCTGTCGTGTCTCGCATGAAGACGATGGGTGCAAATGTCCGGTTCGTGGCTCTGAGCGCCACTGTCCCTAACTCGGAAGACATCGCAATGTGGCTAGGTCGAGACCATACCAATCAGCATATTCCCGCTCATCGAGAAACCTTTGGCGAAGACTTTCGACCAGTCAGACTCCAAAAGCATGTTCATGGCTACGACGGTAGTTTCAATGACTTCGCGTTTGAGAAGGTACTAGACGGCAAATTGCCAGCATTGCTTCGGCAATACAGTCAGCAAAAGGCTATCATGGTGTTCTGCTTCACAAGAAAGTCTTGTGAGACTACTGCCCAACACCTGGCGGAGTGGTGGTCCAGGCAAAGTCCTACTGAGCGTGTTTGGCCGGCTCCATTGAAGACCGTTGTAGTCAACAACAGAGAGCTTCAGCAGTTGGTTTCCTGTGGTGTTTCATATCATCATGCTGGTCTGGACTCCCAAGACCGCATCGCCATCGAATCAGGGTTCCTGAAAGGAGACATCAACGTCATCTGCTGCACATCTACACTAGCGGTAGGAATCAATCTTCCATGTCACACAGTTGTGCTCAAGGGAACCGTTTGTTTTCAAGACAACCGCCTCGGCGAGTATTCTGATCTGGAAGTCATGCAAATGCTTGGAAGAGCTGGTCGACCCCAATTCGAGAAAAGCGCCGTTGCAGTGATAATGACTCGGAGCGATAAAGTGAACCGCTACAAAAAGATGGTTTCTGGCCAAGACATCCTCGAGAGTACACTCCATCTCAATCTGATCGAACATCTGAATTCTGAAATCAGCCTAGGAGCCATCAAGAATGTGTATGATGCAAAGAGGTGGCTTTGCGGAACCTTTCTCAGCGTCCGTATGCACCAGAATCCAAACTACTATAAGATTGAAGGTGCATCCCCGGGTGCCGATGCTGATAGGCGCCTGGAGCAAGTCTGCGAGAGAGACATCTCTCTTCTTCAACAACACAAGTTAGCCAGTGATGAGGAGCGACTCAGCAGCACCGAATATGGAGCAGCTATGTCTCGGTATATGGTTCAGTTTGAAACGATGAAGCTGCTTCTGTCTATCCCATTTCGAGCAAGCACAGAACAAATTGTGAGTCCCTAAAATTGTCCCTTGGTCTCCACTAACATAGGAAGCTTCACACAATCTGTCAAGCAACAGAATTCAGGGATCTGCGGATGAAACCAAATGAGAGACAATACCTTCGTGACTTCAACAAATCTCCTTTCCTCAAATTTCCATTCAAGGAAAATATCGCAACAACGCCCCATAAAGTCTCGCTGCTCATACAAGTTCAACTTGGGGGAATTGAAGAGCCCACGGACAAAGAGTTCAACCAAGTCAGACGACAATTTGCAACAGATCGAAGCATCGTATTTGATCGCATACGACGCCTCATTCATTGTGTCATTGATTGTAAGGCATACGACTGCGACTCAGTATCGACTCGGCATGCTCTTGATCTTGCACGAAGTATCTCTGCAGGATTTTGGGAATACTCGAACCTGCAGCTGAGACAAATCCCCCAATTTGGTCCTGTGGCGGTCCGGAAACTCGTCAGCAACAGCGTGGCAACCATCGCAGAACTTGGAAAAATGGATACCGCCAATATCGAAAGACTTGTGTCCAAAAACCCCCCATTCGGGAAAAAGACGAGGGACATTATCTCAAGCTTTCCTAGCCTCAAGCTAGCTTGTGAAGTTGTGAGGAGAATCGCCGAAAAGTCCAAGGCCTCACCCAAGATCCAAGTCAAAGCTCGCTTGTGGTTCGAAAATGACAAGATCCCTGTGTGGAAGGACAGAAAGCCGTCTGTGACGTTCATGGCTGAAACCACTGACGGCAAGCTGGTTCATTTCTGGCGTGGCAATATCTCCAAGCTAGAGAAGGGTTTAGATGTCAGATTCACTGTCGAAGTGTCAGCACCTGACGATGATATCAAATGCTGGGTCACTTGCGAGGACATCGTAGGAACTGTTAAGTCATGCATCCTCAAGCACAACATTCCGGCATCAGAATTTCCATCAGCACCTCCGATGACCAAGTCCAGTAATAACACAACGATCGACGCAGGAGAAGAACCGATTGCTGACGTTGATGAGTTTGGCACTGATGGGGTCGAGGATGATGATATGATCGCTGCTATCAATGGCGTTGAGAATACGAAGAGCGACTATAGCTCCAATGACTTTCTCGATATCGACGAAGCAGAGCTCAGAAATAAGTCGCAAGGTCAAAAGCCAAAGATCGGCAAAGTTGACAAGGAGTCCATACAAGACAGAGACAAAAAGGAGATCGAGGTCTTAGAACCTTTCCAAATGGCGAATGGCAAGTGGACATGCAATCATGTCTGCCGTGACCGTCAACTCCTGAAGAATGGTCAACCTTGCAAACATTACTGTTGCCATGAGGGTCTCGACAAGCCCCGGAAGATCAAGAGAAAGGTTAGCCAGCTCTTCTGCCGCCCCAGGTAGCACAGAATCGCTGACAAGGATACCAGGCGTCAGTAGGAAACACCGGAAACGCTACTTCAGCTCTAGAGGTTTGTCTATCAACCTGTGAGTTTGTTGTGCAATGCTAAACCTTACAACAGAGTGGTGCAAGCTCCAGTGCAGTCGGTGCCCAGTCTAGAAAGAAGGTGAGAGCCGACCAACCCATCGATGATTTCGACGCGCAAGGCATCCTAATATTTGCTTCCAGAATCCCGGCCCACGACTTGACTTACCTGTGCCTCGATCGAATCAAAAGTCACAGGTAAAATGATCATTTATGCTGCTCTATACTTACTGACTCTTGCTCTAAGCCGAAACTCAAGCTGAGTACTTATACTAATGCGGCTGTCGACAACGCCGAGATGGCGGACCTGTCAAATGTCCTTAGTCCGGTTGCTTATTCGAATCTCGCTCCCCGAGACTATCGAAAGCTACATAAGCTTCATACGAGTGTGCAAACAGACAAGGCTAGCATCTGCCTTACACAAAACCCTCATTTCTCTTATGCAAGCGGCAAGGAGGCCCAGATTCCGTTTCTTGAAACGAAGGTCGATAGCCAATCCTCAAAGTCCGAGAGATCTGACGATGAGCATGCATTTCCATCGCCTTCTGTCTTGCTAGGCGACGATCTAGGCTCAGGTCAATTCGAAGTAGATACCAGTCGTCCAGAGGATGTCTCTGCCCATGATTCGGTTTCTCCATATCAGAATAAATCTATCGAAACTCTTGAAGCTGGCATGACGGAGCTTGAAGGCACTATGGAGGCTAGGCCAGCAACTCCAACTGCGGGTTCTAGCTTCTGCAATGATGTTTTTGATTTTGAAGCATTTGAAGAGATTGATGTTGAGATGATACCAATCTCTGCATCCGGCTCAGCCGCAGAGAGATCCACCATTTCTGCAACAACACCAAGCTCTGCTCCAAAGAGACTCCTTTCCTTGAGTCCAGAGAAGACAGAAGTCAAGCACCGCCGCGTCACGAAAGACCTGCCAGGGGCGGAAGTCTCCTCGGTTCCATCATGGGTCAGAGAATTTGATTCTGAGCTCATTGCTGGCTTGGAGGACTACGTTGAATTCGTGGATTGATTAAGATCCAATGGTTCTATCTTAGTGAAGAATTCGCTAAGCATTTGCTGGGTATGAGCTTCGAAGTAATATGGCATGATGAGTTGGGATTGCATTGCATGGCGCTTTACCTGTCCAGATGAATACTTGGGAATGCCGGGGCAGATTTGCCATATACGAACTGTACTTGCTATGATGGACTCGAGTTCATAGATAGATCCCTATCTGCCTGGCTCGTTATGTACAAAGTCAATACAATAAAATCATTCGCTCAGTCACACATTGAAAACATCATGGGAAGGATAAGGCCTGTGATCAACGATCTACAAGATGCTATAATAGTAAGGTTAAGCCCAGTATATCAGTACATTCTAAGACGGTTGACTAGTCAGGTACGGCAGCTCGAGATCTTGTTTTCACATCACAAGTTAGAACTTCGAGGTGCAAAATTAGAAAGTAAAATGAGGAAGAATCGTCTGTCAAAACTCAAGGTAAGCAATTGAAGGCACGAAAGCACACAAGTTGCACTACGAAGCTAAAAAGTCCCCGGAAAGTAGCAAATAATTGTATAGATGACTTCAAGTCACGCCCAAGATTGTCTTAGTATCCCCCATGTACTCTGCTCCGCACAACAGAACCAGCCTGAGAGTCAGATACAGCAAAGCAAATGTTCTTTCCCATGTAGCACATGCAGCACACGACGGGGTCAAGAGAGGCCCGCGGCCATCACTTCATCTTCCGACGGCTTGATCGACCTTGCTGGCTAAATTGAGGCAGTCGTTTATTAGCAGAATTCACCCTCAAAACATCAGGATTCGAAATGTCGGGAGTGGTGATCCCATTTGCAGTATTACTGCCGCCTAATTTCATGGTCTGTAACTCGCTGTTCGAGGGAAATTGACGAGCCCCAGGGCCTTGTTGATGAGCAGGGGTGCTGACGGCAGACTGAGTAGTAGCATCATCCACAGAGACCTCTCTTCGCGAAGAGTGTTGCATGGTCCTTAGTGTACGGTACTGCTTTGGTGGGTATGAAGCAGTGGGCGTGCGAGGGAAATCGGAGGCAGAGCTGAAATCAAGGCTATTAGGTCCCTCTATACTTGCAAGAGGACCGGTACTCTCAACAAGTGGAGTATCACTTTCGGAGAACTGCGAAAAGTAAGCAAGCGTTCCTCAATACTGATACTTTCTGGGATGTATCTGCTCACTCACAAGATGATAAATCCCGGTGCACGGGTTGAAAAACGCGCTTGGAATCAATGGAACCTTTTCAAGTACCAGGTCGAAAGATGAGTTGGCGACTTGCTCTACAATAAATCCTTCGGATACAAGTTCCTCCAAAATTGGTCTGGTGATGCTCTTACTTCGCTCTGTTGGCAGTCAGTCGTATTCGATGCGTTGATCAGCGAGGAGTTCTTTACCATCTGTTTCCATGCCAAGATGTGTTAAGACTTCGCTCAGCGTTCTCGCTGGCCCGTTCTGGAAGAAACGAAGGGTACGTCTCAACTGACAGTCAAATCTTCTGTCTCGTAGGTTTATGTTTATGTCGAAGAGATCTCTGGCGCACGTGTAACAAAATTCCGCCCGTGGGACCTCAGAGAGATAGCCATAGCATTCACCATGATGAAAGATATGACATTGTAGGCATTGGACCTTCAGATGTCAGCGATAACGCATCGACTAGGAAGAGGCAGGCATGGACAATACCAGTCGTCCAGAATGCTCACGAACTCCACAATCACAGTCGATCTGCACACCCTGTGGGGCATCCAGGTCGCCATCACCCTGTGCAATCAGAGCTTGGAATCTGGGCTTGGCAATATCAAGAATTTCTGGTGTGTATCGTGGAATGTAGAGCTCTGCATTAAGCCCCATGCTAGAAGATGGCTGCAAAGGTGATGTAAAATATTGCTGCGTATCATGTCGACTGTCGTGATCAAGCCTGGAGAAATGCTATAGCGATGCAATGTTCAGTAAAAGTCAAAGACGGGCTCCGCTGAACTTCGACTTACAATCCCTCGAATCTGTCTTAATATCTCAGGTTGTGTGTGCCCTCCATCAGACGCAGAGAACTGCGACAGGGCTCTGACTCGATTGATTGCTCGGAGGCCTCCCATCGAGTGTATATCATTGAGACCTTGCTCGACTCTTGGGGTTATTTCTCCGGCTTTTTCTGTATCGTGTCGAGAGGTTGGGGCAGTTTGGGCGCGATTGCCAGGGGGTCTGAAAGTGAAAGCTACGCTGGAGCGGAAAGCCGGCATATTAGACAGCAATCAGCGCATGGACGGACATTCACGTACCTGTGAAACCCAGTTGCTAGATTGTACCTGGATTCTCTGTTGTCAAAATCATCGTCCTTTTTCCATACGATCTCCTTAACAGGTTTAAAACCTAGAGGGTGGTAATCAGATGGGGTCTGCGCAGTGTACTCTGCCTGCAAGCTGACTCGAATGTTGCCTGCTAAATGTTAGCCCCTTTTAAAATTAAACCTGATACATGGATGTACTTGGTAGAGGAAGTGTTTTGAAGACTTTCGCCTGCTCCGACGAAAGAAAATGACGAGCGATGCCATTCACCATTTCCTTGAGGTTCGTCTTGCCCTCCAAGACATTCATAGTCGTGGTCTGGGAGCCCTGGCTATGTCTGAGCTCTGTATCGATGTATGGCATGTTGGAAGGTCCATAAGATATGTGCAGCCCGTATGATTCGATACAGTTAGACTCAGACATAGGCTCTGTGCCAATGGAGTGGAAACTCAGATCAATCTTGCGCAGGTAAGAATTTGCTAAAGCGTCTTTGACTCCGTTTTCCTGTTTTCATCAGCTTCGAACATATGGAAGGACACCAGCACGCACGAGAGCTTCCATAAGCTTGTCCAGCACAAGAAATTGGCCACTGACAGGAACATGCCACAACACACCACTTCCTCCCTTGGGGGCTTGAGTGCCGGAAACGAAGGTCTCGTAAGCGGTGTCTGGGTTGGCAGGGTCGTAGTAACGCTTATGCCATTTGGTCCCAATGGGGAAGACTTTCCTGCAGTGAGGTTAACACAAAATGGCAATCAGGTTATGTCGAGCGATTTATGAGGTACCGAGCGAAAATGACTTCGAACATCTGATCAAATAAGGTCAGTTGAATGCGTACTGCAACACACGAGGAAAACATACGGTAGCAGCTATGGCAGTGTGAACAAGGTCGAAACTGTGCTGTGATTGGAGGACAACCGCTGATTCTAACGGCTTGGGGACAGGTCTAGGACGTGGCTGAGGCTGAGGCTTTGCCTTTGGCTTCCGAGAGGGTTTCTTGGAAGGCATTTTGTTGAAGTTACCTATGTAGGTCCTGTTGCGGAAGTCAGGTAGAAGTAGGCGGAGGGGAAACACAGCGTGAAATAGAAAGGCTGGTGAAGGCTACGACCTCTGAATCGAGGCGCGAGAACGATGGATCTCGACGAGGGTATTCATACAGAAGAATGAAGGATGGAGAGAGAGGAAGAGGAGAAGAGGAAGATGCTTTTGAACGGTTCAAAGGGAAGGAAGTCCCGAGAGGTCCTTAGCGTGGTCCAGAGCATGCAAGTGCCTTCCATTTTGTTTGGGCAAGATCTTGTTTTGGGAAGGAACGACCCGCAACGCCTGTGTTGTGTGGGCAACACGACTTGAGCACTTGCAATACAGCGTCTCAGACGCTTGCTTGTCAGCCGAGCTGAGAGTGGTTGGTAAGGGCTAGATGTATCGCTATCCTCTCACTGGAGAATCTCCGTCAGGACCTGCAGATTTGAAGGAGCTCCTACAAACACTCTGCGGAACAATCCTTACACATGAGACAACCGACAACGAGAAATGTGGCTTGTCAAATACTTGACTCGAGGCCTCATCGATTCATACCGCCGCCTCCATGCTTTAGATTTGCTACAGGAAATCGCCTCCGTGCCTCGCCTCCCTTCTACACGCGCCCACACGAGATGTACAATCCAGAATGTCACCGGCCCAAAAGTAAATGACCACCCACTCTGCCCTGGTATAGGACAGATCTTCCGCTCCAAATGCGAAAATATGTGAGACGAGCAGGCTAGCCAGGCCGGTGGCTAATTGCCTTTCCCATCTCTTCCCCTTAAGACTGAAACCAGATATCGTAACCTCCAAAATTGTGCCGCTTGCTAACTTTCCGCCATTCCAAAAAAGACACAAATCCCATCCTACAGGTATATATCACACAGGTTGACTGACATGGCAGATTGTCAAGTGGCATGCCATATCGTCCAAAACTTTGCTTCCGCTTCCGCTATGCAAGATTTTAAGCAGCGCTGAACTCCCCAAGTCTTCCCTATAAAGCCGTTCGAAAATTGCAACCGAAGGCATGCAAAATTATATGATGCCGCCTGGTGGATCATACCCAGCTTGCATTCCCCTTCCGTTGTTCCGATCTAGACCAGCGCTCCCGGGACCTTCACCAGGTTGCGCATCTGCGTTGGGACTAATTTTCCGGAGCATGAACATGGGCTTCTTTCCTTCCTTGTCCAATTGCTTGAACAATATGAGAGGCTTCTCGTCCATTCCTAAACATCGTTCCTTGTCTCCGTAGACAATGTATAATGCGTATTGCTCCCAAGGTGCGTTGATGTTGTATTTCTTCAGTGCTGCAGGGAGAACTTTATAGCACGGATCTTCCATACTGACCCGAAAAGACTTGAAGATCTCGACAGAACCATTGGATGAAGGAGTATCGAGCGCAGGAGTCTGGGCTCGCCGCGACGGCGCGGGTTTTTGACTGTCGCGAGAATATGTAGAGGCTTGGTACTGGTCGTTTTCTTGCTGGAAGGTACTTCGTGCAGGAGTCGGCTGGTCAGAGCGATAAGAACGAGATGCGAGCGTTGAGCCTCCCAAGGTAGGAGGCGAGGTTGGAGATGGTTGATTTGGTGAAGGGTATCCTGGCGAGGTTGATGGTTGGGAGCCGCCATTCATAGCAGCGAGATGTGATGATGAGAGAACTGCGCGTTCCGCAGCATTTGCCGGGTCCAAAGCCTGTTCCATAAGAGACCTTTCCTGCGTGGACTGCAAATATGTGGGAGACGATGTTTTTTGATTATCGAAGAAAAGCTTCTTGGTAGAGAACTTTCGAGATAAGCCGCCGCCAGATTGTGTAGACGAGGGAGTTGGCGCAGGTGGTGAGATGGTATTCTGCGTATCGTAAGGATATGAGGCTTGGTTATTAGACTCCGAGGCGAGATAAGGTAGTGGTTGTCCTTCCTTGGCCATTCGGAAGACTGGAAGTAAATCCTCTCGTAGACGAGCATATTCCGATGTTATCCTGCGAAGCTCCATCTCTGCGATACTCATCCTCTCGTCTCGCAACCGTAATTGTTCCACCAGGTGCCGGATATCTTTCAGAGTCGCTGTTGCATACTGCGCTTCTGCATCTGCCGCTGGTGGCGAGTCAGTAGTAATCTCGACACTTGAGCACTAGAGACCTACACAAAGGGACGTAGTGATCGCTCTCCAAGGGAATATCCTGCTTAGTCTTGATATCATAAACGCTTTTCAAAATCGTAAGTCGATGCCCAACACTAGTGACCCCCATCTGCTTCAAATCATCGTGTTGCAAAGCTACTAAAGCTTCGCCAACAATCTCGTTTTCTGCGCTGCGTGAGCATGATGTCAAATTCCATTTCCAAGGCTGGAAAGCATACCTAAGAACTGGTCCACGTATTGCTGCAACCCCAGGCTTCCTACGAAGTCCGCGCACTCATCTGCAGTCCATTCCGTGATGATAGTCTCGGGAAGTCTATCTCCTGAGCCAGGAGCACCGTAAGTTGTCGGAGTATGCTCGTTCGAGGAGGGATTGGAATCTGTCGCCTCAGAATCCGTTGCGAGGATAGGGGAGGAGTCGTGGACGCTTCTCTCGTATTCGTCGTCAGCATCGCTCTCTGGATACATTGCGGTGCCCGATGCGAATGCCATGGTGTATGAAAGTCCCTTCTTGCGATGGCAAACCCGGCGTGGTGTTGAAAGAGAACTTGGAGTTCTTCTGGTCTGGTCGTAGTTGCACGTTCGCACCCAAGCCAATCGGGACTAACGTGATGCAGGCAGAGCGGGCGGCTCGCAGTGAAAAAGCGGCACCGCACGAGATGGCCTTGATGGAAGAAGGTACCACTTGTCGAACAATACCTCATCTCAACTCTGACATTCAGGTACTCTTTGGTAATTACACATAATCTGTAAAGTTGAAAAGCATGAAAAGTCTGACTTCATCCTGGCTTTCTAATCTGAGGGCCAATTCGAGCTTGAATGTATTGAGAAATATTTGGTACCTTCAATGGACCTGTTACAGGAGCATGTATTTGGTGCTGCTTTTCTGTGTCTGTACTTCGAAGGCGGGTCAAAGCGGTAAGGACGCTATCCCGGATGAAAATAGCATAAATATTGGGACTACTGCAAGGTATGGTGCAAGAGGCGCTGGTCAAATTTCTGCCTTCAGCCTCGCCGAACCCAATCATGATCAGTGAATAGCAGCAATCGAAAGTTGTCGCTGTTGTCTGTCGGTGACGTGGAGGCCAGCCAGTACGGTGCTCGAAGTGGCGGGTGCTCATATCTCAAATAGAGTTCTATCTGGGCGCTGGCCTTGGCCCTGCTGTGACAGCAGCGAAGTAGGGGCTCGATCAACATGAGACAGCACAAAGCCCAGCACACAACTGGGGCATTACCATGGAATCAGACAAGATGCAATTAGGAGTGTTCAGTCAGTGGAACGAATCATAAGTTTTGTAAATGGCACTTTATGTGTACCCAATTTTTGCTGGTTCAGCATCAAACTTCATCCAATATGGTATAGACTGATAAGAGTTCCCGTGCCGCCACGCCGGCCCAGGTCATTGCCCCAGGTTCCTTGCCGGTTACCGACCCCAGCCTAGTGCGCCGAAATATGAGACGAAGACGCCCCTCCCGTAAGAACTTCATTTATCATGTTCGTGTGCATCGTTTACAAAATACAAGCCGGATAGTGCTGTTTACCTGGAGGCTTGGGTTCTCATTTTGCGAGCTAGCCAATCCCCAAGCATGCCATCCAGGCGCTGAAGTCAATTAGCAAAGTCGTGCATCAGACTGGCTAGCAAACTTACATTGGTTATGTCTGCCAACTTGGCGTTTTCTTCTCTGAAAAGATTTCCAGTTATTGGATGATCAGGTCCAGCAGGGACCACCCCAGATTTATCATAGACCACCACAAGTAGATCTTTGATGTCTGCGTCGTCGTCAAAGAATGTTCGGAGGTGGGCATCACTCCATGTGGCAGTTGACGTAGAGGTGGTAGAGCTCCCAGCACCTTTCTTTTCGCGAGCATCTTCTGCATCGATCAGCTCGGGAGATGGCGATGATACAGGCGAAGGCGGTTCTTCCTGACTAGAAGTATCGACCATAAGTGCAGGAGGATACGATTGTGAAGCTGCCACTGGAGACACCTGTACTGGAGACTCCGAGAGTCTCTCTTCTGCAGGATTGGACCGCTCGTTTGGAGGAGAACCAATATAACTATCTGGAAATGCACCAGGAATCGGCCGCTGCATTTGTTTAGTTGGTCCTCGGAGAGACTCTTCCGCATGAGAGTCCTCGCTAGAAGAATCAAAGTCGTCCAATTCCACGCGAGATTTGGCTTTCTTCGCTTTGACAGGTCGCGGTTCAGAAGTACTTGAACTAGCTGATCGGAGGATTTTAGATATTGTTCCCCCTGTTTTCTGCTCCTTGGGAGCCGCCAAAACTGGCGCTGTCCTTGTAACTTCTGGGGAAATGTTCCGCCCTCTAGTGGCTTCTGGAGACACGTTACGCGGCTGCTGACCCCTAGTGAGCTCGGGGGAGGTATTCCGTGGCTGTCCAAGTTCCTCGAGCGAAGGTTCTGGCTGAACTAAGCGCATAGACGGCGCCTGTGCCGAGTCGGCTGGTGGTGGCCTCTCGGGAGCAGGTGCCTGTTGAGGCTCCACTGCCTTCGTTTCCTTAGCAGCTGCAGGCTTCCGACTAGGTGACATATCATTCCGTTGTTTTTGCAACTTGCTCGGCTGTCTCTCTGGAGTCTGGGCGACGACTGGCTCTTCGACTGCAGCAGTTTCTTCTGAGTCTTTACTGGGGGACGGAGATGCCCTCTGGTTATCGGTTGATCTTTTGCCAGCCATTAATTCGTCAACCTCGTCTTCAACTGAGGACTTCGCCTTCTTTTCTTTCCGTTTGAACAGGCCACTGAGCATTCCCGGTTTCTTTTCCTTCTCCTTCTTATCTTTCTTGTCTTTCTTATCTTTTGACTTATCTGGGGAATCCTTCTCCAGTTTGTCAAGACTAGGACGTTGCTTGAGCTCCTTGGAATCATTAGAAGTCCGGGTAGAGGTACTCGAATCGTCTCTGAGCAAGTTCGGTGTGAGAGTTATTTTCCTGGTTTCGACTGAATCGTCCTTGAAGAACGAGTCGGTGTTCCTTACGGTACCATTTCGAGATTTACTCTCAACCTTGCCATCGAAAATTTCATCGCTTGTTCTGGTAGTATCAGAGCTGACCTTGCCTGTGGGGTCGCGGCTCGCTTCCGGCTCTGCTGATTCAGACCTAACTTCTCGAATCTCCGCTCGGGGTTTCAGCGGCTCAACTGCCTTGATCTCGTCCTCATCGGCAGCTTGGTCCTGCTGGTCTCCGTTCTGTTCCTGCTGTCCATTTTGGCCATAGTAGTCGCCTTCGCCCTCTTCCTCGTCTGTGGAGTAATCAACATCCGAGGCTTCAACATATGTTGGAGCCGTAAACGTGACGGTTTTGGCATTCCGTCTCCGAATCGCCTTTTTGAGAGGGTTTTTGGACTTGGCTTCTTGATCACCCAGCATCGTCGACGTGAGCTAAAAGATTATGATTAGCTCACTGCACGCTTGGGGAGATATGATACATACATCGATATTCCTGTGTTTATTCAACCGCGCTAGTCGCTCTGTTGGCGTTTCAATATGTTCTGCTGGCAGGTATCCTACAACTGTAATTAGAACTTCAAACACATTCACAGGCATAATCATAGTCACTAACCGATGCTGCTGTCTTTGACAACCCTAACGAGCCACCAGTAGCTATTGCTGTCATCAAGGAGCACCATCGTGTCCCCTTTGGTAGCATTTGCCTGGCCCTCGACAGTTGCGACGAAAGTGTGGAGCGCATAGACGAATTCGAAATCAATGTCCTCTAATTCTTGTAAGCATTCACCACCCCAACCAGAGTCAACAAATCTAGAGTCAGCAGAATAAGGAATGTCATAATCGTCATCTTCATCCTCGGAACTTTCGTATGGTATCATGACTCCTTCGTCGCCACTTTTGGGTCTCCAGTCATCATTGGGCTGTTCACGTGGATAGTCCATTGCAATGTCTCCAGTTGTAGACTCAATCTCGTCGCTTAGCAAGGCCAGATGGTCGGCAAGAAGCTGCTCCGAAAAGTGTTTCAGGTCAAAGTCTTGGTCGTAATTCTCGATTTTCCTTGGTCCAGTGTTCGCGAGTAATGGTGAGTTTTCAGCGGTATGCTCATCGTAGTTGGATTCGCTTCCAGTACCGTCCGGATACTCACCAAGAAGATAACGATGACGACGTCTTTTTGCCTGCATACCGTGAACCCCGTCCTTGTCGGTCGGTTCAGGTGGAGGTCTTAAAGGAAAATAGTCCGGGGTCTCCACAAATGGAGACGAACTTTCGTAGCACGCTTGTGTACAGGTGGGAGAACCTGTTGGAGTCGATTGCGGAAGAGAAATGCCTCGCTGGGGCCACAAAAGTGGAAGAGAATACCCACCATCATCGATGGACGGGGAGCTGGATATCTTATCCATCATATCATCGTCCATTCCGTCGTCGCCCTCCGCATCTGCCATGTCGGCGTCTTCAGCTGTCGACCCTGTCAATCCCCCATTCTGCGCAATGGCTAGGTCATCCTGCTGGTGAAGGTTGGAGCCCGCCAATTTTGAGGCGACCCCTGCCGCGAGGTCGTCGTCGTCGTACTGCTGGACCTCGCCCTTTGACCATTCCTTAGATACCCTGGGACTTCTGTGGTTTTCCTCCGCTGTCTCTATTGCCAACTCGCGCAAAGTCTCGGCCTGGTGTGGGGCTGGAGGTCCTGCACCTAAGGGGGCTGGGTTGGTAGGTTGTCGGGTATGGTCTTGAGCTGAGGGAGCATTTTGGTCCTGAAGATCAATCGAGTCTGTTCGTATCAATATTAGCAACCGAGCCTTCCTTAGGACGAGAAGGAATAAACTGCCTACCTGCTCGGATAATTTGTGGTCGCGTCATTATGTTTCCGGATCATGGGGTTCCTGGAATTCGTGAAGGAGAATGTCGTCGAGAGTGGTGGTGTAGCGCGATTTTGTTGATGCACGAATCCGCACTCGGCCAAGCAGATTATCTCATCCAAGGAAACCTGCAGGGACGGTGTTCAATTGCTGATACGTAACGGAAAGCTTGAAGGAGTGACGGCAGCTTTATGCTGCGAAATTGGCTGATTCAAGGAGAGACCGAGGCGAGGGATGAGCAGTGGTTTCTGGGAGCCCTCCAGGGCCTGCGAGGGGAAGGGCAAGTTTCGCAGAGAACGGGACCGACTATGACCTGCGTAGTCGTGAGACGTCGTATGGTATCGGCACCAAAGGAATGTAGGTATGATGAGAAGGCGACAGCGACCGGAGAGTGAGCTGAACAGGACTGAAATGTTTCGAGGCCCAAGATCACCGATCGTGCACCTGAAACAAGTTGTTCTGAGAAGTTGGGACAGGGGGCTGGACAGTACTAAGCCGCTTCGGGGTGGACGCCAAAGCTAAATTTAAATTTGACCCCAAAGCAAGTCAGGGCGATAGACAACATCAAGAACTTCAAAGAAGGGAGGAGGGCCGGGTCCTTCGTGCGTATTTTTGAGTTCTTAAAGAATTGTCAAAGATTCAACAAAAGCAAGTGCTGAGTGCCGCCACGTTGCACACAATTGCTGGAAGTACCTCATGAAAGACATTCTCTGAGGGAAAAGTTGGAGTTGCATCTGACAGCTTCGAGGCTGCATATCCCATCTTCCATTCGGCCTCCTGCAGGTCAATACCGACGAATGGCGTCCACCCCCACGCTGGATACAGTACAACAGAATCACATCGCAGGCATCCAGAAGATCCAGAAGATCTCTGGGGAAACCAGGCAGGGGTGCTTGGATCTTGAACCAGATGGATGGGCTGGTGGGAAGTCCCCTTTTCTCCTCGTCCTTGCTGTCCTTGTTAAAGTTTGGTGTCTTGGACGAAGTGCAGGGAGTAAGATCGCAACAAGAAATTTCCCGACGTTGAGTCGTCTCTCAAAACTTCATGGGATGATGCTAAAATCGAAGCCAATTTCAGGAGCTACCCAGTCACGCGACACTCTGTTTCCCAGTGAAGGGCTCATGAGAAATGTATCCTGACATGGCACTTCTTTTCTTATCTTTCAACAGAGTCGCAATGTTGCATTTATGTTTGGCTTTTCAGAAAGCATGCGGAAGATAGTCAGAGCCAGGCCAACAACTCACGCATCGCATTTTGACGTTCACGTTTGTGGTGTCCTTGGATCTCAATTATCATAGACTTGCCTGCCATGCCATCCAGTAAATCTAGGGTGTGTGCTGAGATTGATTTCCATATTGCAGCTCATGCCGTTCCAGTCTCCTTCACATTAATGTACAGGTCACATTAATGTCCCTGTAAGAGGCGTCCTCTGGAGCATAGTTGATTACCTAGATATCATCCAGCGCTGGCCAAGTAGGTGACGGGAGGCGCATCAACGCTCTATCACCACCAGTCTAATATCCTATCCAAGTCACGAAACATTTATTCCACAATGAGCTCCCCCTCCTTCTGCTTTCTTAAAAGTAACGTCCTTAGAGCGGACTACCTATGTACCGGCTACTTGACTGTCGTCCAGCGCCCACCAGGTGGTTGACGAAAGACATCCTCATCATCGACCTTCCTAATGTACCAAACTCCTGATAGCACATTGAGCTCTTCCTATTGTATCTCCGGAAAATCGGATTCTCTGGACACGGCATCGTCTGTTCATTGTCTTTTGACGCCCGTCAAGTGGAGATTGGGGCATCTTGAGGCACTCTCGTCGCCGGGCTGTCGCCTCGCCATACCTAAATACCAATGTGCCGAATTCTTGTTTCTACATTGAGCTCTCCTCAACGTAGTCTCCTAGATTCTTTCCCTTTGAGTGAGCTTTTCCGTTTTGAAGCCCGGTGAATATGTGCTGATCGATTCTTCGCGGAGTCAGTCGACCTTAGTGACTCAAGCTTCTTGCCTCCACCCCAAGATATAAGACCAGCAGGCCCCACTTTCCAAAGTCTGACCAAAGTTCAACCAACAAGTATCAAGATGTACCTCCTAAGCTTCCTCATCCTCTCACTCGCCACCGTCCTGCTTCCAGCAGAAGCTATACCAACCCAACTCCACCCTCGCAGTAAGCCATACTACTGCACTCCCAGCACTCGTTTCGCACTTGGCTACCAGATCTGTACCTTTGCCAGTCTGATCGATCCCTCCTTCAACACCTACCTCTGGCTCTTCGACTCACAGTGTGGTATCGTCGGCTCAGCCACAGATCTCACCCCCTCCCTCCTCCCTGCCTCCGCTGGTTCCGGCAGCCATGTCTACAACTTCAACTCCCATCTCCGCTACGTCGCCGTCACTGATCTGAAGGATGGACAAAGCCCAGTGGTGTTGAAGTATGCTGGGAAGACATGGGGTGGGAAGAAGGAACAGTGCTGGAGGGATGACAACCAGGTGAGTTTCGCTGCTGCTCCTCGGCTTTCCATGAGCAGCACTTCTCGAGTCTGCGGTGCTAACACGATATATTTCAGTGGTGGGTCTGCAGCTTTGAGTTCAACTGCGAGGCCGCAAAGACTATGGGCATCGCGTCACTGCCAGGAGAACGTGGCGAGGAGGAGATGCAGCTGGGCACTCTACCATTCGGTCATGGAGAGGAAGGAGTCTTGGGCGTGATTTGAAAGATCGGAGGAAGCGGTATAAAGAGTCTATAGGTGTGATACATGTCTGGCTTTCTGCGAGACGTTTCTGGTTTTGGCACTGCATGATTCTCCGCTTCCTGTATCTAGATTTTTAGATCCTACGAGCTAGCTGCTAAAGCGTTTTCTACACTTGAAAATACCTGAAAGTCAGTAGTTGCTTTCGTGACATTGTGATATAATACGAACGTCAATAGCGATATGCGTCCCAGTTCCATGTCCTTGTCTGTAGGGAATGATGAAGTAAGCATCTACAGACTTGGAAAAAGCATCACACTGTGGTGCTCACTCTCCCATGCACTGGAGGTGTTCTTTGATGCACTTACTTCAGATAAGTTATCCTATCCTTGTTTCGCGGCCTTACCTTCTGGACCAAAGTTGAGGCCACGTAAAGAACGAGCTGATATTTCTAAGGATGTTTGCAGAACCTCAACCCCGTATCTTCGACCTTATGTACAATAGAAAAACATATTGTACATCCTCACGTTTATACCTCCAACAATGCCCCGAAATCCGACAACCTACTTTACCAGCTATCGAGGAAAAACCTAGACGTCTTATTTGAGTACGTTGGCGCCAGGTAGACTTCCTTTCATTACAGTGCAATTTATTGCGCGTTGAGCCAGGCTGTGGTGAAAGCGAACCGGTCAAATAGGCGAGAAATCTTTTTGCCATATGTCTGGCGAAATAACAGATTTGCGGGTGGATTGACACCAAAGCCCCTGTGGTCAAGCTACAAAGCTGTCAAACCCCTATCTTAAACAACAGTAGGTCCCATTGCGGTTAACATTGGCCTTGAGCTCTCACGAGCTCGGCCGGTGGAGTCATAAACCGAACCGACTTCGGTCGGGGAGGGAAATTGCTTTCAAAATCCTCTGTGTGTAGTGGGTTCAATTACCTCAATCTTATAAACGGGTTCGACACCTGTTTATGAAGAACCAAATACTGTGTCTGGGTTCTTCAAGAGAGGTTAAAGATTACTCTTTTGCTATTGTTTTTGGCGCCTCGCTTAGGTTGTTTTGATTTTTGTTTTGACCCACCAAATCCTCTCGCCTGTCTCTTCCTGATTTTTTGTAGCGGAGCAACATCCCATGACTTCACAGACTCGCCCTATCATATTTAACAAGATCGACTCGACATGCCTCCAGCCCAATCAATCCCGCTTACTAGCTGCCCAGAGTCCGATTTCGAAAGCATCCGTGGTGATTCCGAAAAGACTTTTACTGGGAACAAGACTTTATCCTTGAGCCTGAGTATCAGGTATATCAGGAACCGTCACCCTCCACTCATTACCCAAGGATCTCAGCCTTTTGGCGGTGAGATTATCGCCCGTCAGCTCGAAGTGCTCTCCGGGAGCGGGCATACATCTACTGTCCACCACACGAATGTCTGGAACGTGTTGGGCCGCAACCCATCTGTACGAATTCTCAACTGCACAGTCTCTCAGCCCGTCTGTAAACTTGGGTATCGTTCTCCAGTCTGGTATGGGATGACCATGTGAAGTTTGCGAAGGAGAGTGATACTCGTGGAAGATAATTAGCCTTTTTAGAGCTAGAAATCGCCTCAGCCAATAGCTCCACATACCCCAGTGCGCATGAAATCGTTTCGCACAGCGGCAATGGGGTCCACTCTCACAGATGGGCGCTTCTCCAGGACGTAAGGCTAGGGATATTATTTTATCATCGCGCGAGAGGTTGAGGAGTAGAGCCGTATTAAGGTAAAAGTCGAGTTCACGGAGTCCGCTACCATATAATGTTATGCTTTGATACACTGGGTCTCGATAGACCCCCCAATCACCACCTCCTTCTGCTCCGAAATCCTGAACTGGGCAAAAAGTAATGGTGTCCTTGGCCGGGTATATATAGACTGACTCCATGTGGTCATTGACCCCGTTATTCGCCCAGGCTCCAGGCTCATCGATGCGAACGTAGGATCTGAGTGCCTCTAGACGAGTCGTCCTACAGATGGATAGTGGCGACGGATTGGTGGTGTTCGCTATCAGTAATTCTCTGTCCGGTCCGAAACGCAGCTGAATGAAACGGTGCTGACTCGTGAAAACTCTTGCCATCGCCTTGAAAATTGAGACTTGCAGCTCAGGTGGCAAACCACGGACGCAGCACGAACTGGCTGCCTCAGATTGCGATAGGTGTAGACGAAGGTTAGGACAAGGTTGTGGAGCCGACGGGGTAGCTGGTATTGGTGCTGAAACTGCTGGATTCGGTGAAGCTGCTGGTATCGAAGAAGAATCATTCGTTGTCCCCGAATGGCTAGCTTGGTCATTCATATCATCGACCGAAACCGAGTCTGGTGTCAGCAGATGCCGAATCCAGCGTCGCTTGATATTATGGTGTTGCAGTATATAATGGAGTATGATATTGAGTATCGATATAGAAATAGACACAGAGTTCTCGTGCAATGTCGGGAGTCGAGCTCGATAATGTGTAACTATGCGTTATACAGGACAAGAGACACAAACCGTCCGAGCGTGTAGAGAAACTAAGGTAGGAATTCGGCTTCCCATAGGAAGAAGGAAGTCACGTATCGCAAGGCGGTTCCGTCCCGTAAGAAATTGCGCGAAGGTGGAAGTCGCGACACCAAGTAGCCTCTTTAGTGGAAAAGCGCCAGCCAAGCTTCAGGAATGTTTACGACGTACTGAAGCTCTGTGTCGTCAAAAATTCATACTTAAGATGCTCACGGTCTCACACTTCATGCTAATCCAACGTATCCTAACTGTCATAAACACAGAAAAGTCTTTATTGATGTTTCTATGTCATCATTCATCCGTCAACATCAATAGCCTCATCATCCGAGATGTCCATAGGAGCATCCTCCATCACGACGTATCTCAGACGGTGTCTGAGGCTTCACTGGCTTTTCCTTCCAAGTCCCTTTCTTATTCTGCTCGACATCGCTGCAAAAGCTGAAGTCGGAGTCTGACATATCACCAATGTCATGCTCTTCCTCCGCATCGTCACGAGTGATGATGTCCGATAGATCTACATCAAGTCCTCGCTGATAGATCAATAAAGATAGCAAATCATGATGAAGACGTGAGCTTACATTCAACCTCGTATCACCAAACTTCTCCGCTTGCTTCTTCCAGTACTGATTAACAGCATCTCCCTCCATCTTCGGCCGAATCGTCAACGTCGATTTGTGCAAGAATGAAATATGAACTTACCTGATAGATGGCACGTCTCAAGAATAGATCTTGCTTTATCTCATCTTGATCTGCACCAGCTCCTTGGACCCAAACTTTATGAAGATCCTTGATGATCTCGACCCAGGCTGTTTCGGCGGTGGCGCAGTCGATGGTGAAGTCGTTCATGACTTGGAGATCGCCGCAGAACTGAACGAACTTGATCTTCATGGAGAGATTCATAAAGCCAGCTTCTGAGTAGTCAGGCTTTGAGATGTTGGTTGTCTTCATCGTGATGGTTGGTGTGGTGGTTGAGATTGGCTTTTGTATATTTGGCTGTTGATATTTGTGAAGGAGAAAATGAAGGACGGCGAGAAGTCAGGGATTTCATCTAGGTGAGGCTTATCTCCAAAGTGAATTCCAATTCACCGACACAATTTCTACAAGTATCACTCCCTGACTTATGATCTCCACCTGTGAATTCACTTCTCACTTGTAGGACACGTTAGTACACTCAATAACACATCTCCACAAAACGATTCTGGCCCCTTGCTTGACTTTCAAGATTTCATTGCTCACTAGCTCGTGTATGCTCGTCTGAGCATGATACTCAGCTTCTGATTACTGTACAAAACCATGTGCTATGCCACTCCGTCCAAAAGCTTCTCTTCAGCAACCGTAGCAAGGGTGTAGAGACCGTAAGACCCAGCCACATCCCAGAAGTAAACGAGCCCATCAACGACACCGAGCGAGAGCCAAGGTCGGAAAAACAAAAGGAAATCATCAAAGTCTCCATCAGCCTCGCAGCTCGGCCCCATCTTTGTTTCCTTTGGAGCCGTGGCCGTGTCTCGGACTCATTCTAAGTTTAACCCGCCAGCGCCAAAGCAAGAAAAAGAGGAAAGACAATATGACAAAGGAGAGGTGACGCCCAATTTTGGTGAGTGCTGTAGACCTGTATGGATTTTATGTTGCAATGCCCGGGAACACCGACGAAGGAAAAGGGGAAGGAAAGCCAGTGAAGACGTGAAGTATACAGGGTATCGAAGATGTATCAAAGACGATTCGTGAAGGTATGAAGGAAAGTGTGGCGTGCCGGTACGAATGATCGTGACGAGAGATGTGGTATAGCAGAGATTATTGAGCTGCGGTCCACATCTCCTGGCCCATTCTTGGTTTGACATCGTATGCATCGGGTTCGGTGCTCTGCGGTCTTCGCATGTTGGAGTTCTGATAGTAGAGCGATTGGCCATAATCGGGATCCGGGTACACATAACCATTGCTCTGCGAAGGCGATGGCATGCTGCCTTGTGATGGTGATTGCCACCCAACGCTGCTCATATGAGGGCTACCGACGGCGCTGCCAGATTGACGATCTGAGTTTGCAGGAGGCTCCAGAATCGAAGGTGGTCCGTATGCCGTAGGGTGAGATGTTGGTCTCATGCCGTTTGAGTAGGGGGCCGTGGTGGGAGGTTGTTGACCTTGCATGTGGTAGTCTCCTCGGACATGGCCAGGCAGGTGGCTATTGTTGATGTACTGGTATTCTCCAGGGTGGCGTTGCATGCCATTCATAGGAGCCAGGTCTGAATGAGGTGATGCAGTAAGGTGTCTCTGGCCTGGGGAAGGTGTCGACATGGGAGATCCATTGTTTGAGTACTGTTCTCCATCTGATCTTTGACGTCCACCTCTGTTACTTCCAGCACGGGTAGCAAGAGCTGCTGCCGTAGCTGCCGCTGCCTCTTCAACAGTTCCGGTATGGTGGTTTTGGTGGCGAGTCAAGGTAGTTCGTCGGGTGAAGGTCTTCTGACAATCTGCGTATGGACATTTGTAAGGTCGCTTGCCTGAATGAATTCTGCGATGTCTTGCAAGGGAGCTCGAGTCGCTGAAGGGCTGCAAATTGTTAGCTTCGTATACACATAGATACAGTGTTGCTTACCTTGCCGCATCTCTCGCACATATGTGGCTTCTCGCCTGTGTGGACTCTCATATGTACAGTCAAGGCAGAGCGCTGAATGAACTGCTTGCCACAATTTGGATGCTCACAAACATGAGGTCGGACACCACTGTGTATACGTTCTAAAAAAAGGTCAGAAACGAAGCATAGAGAAGTTGTAAGAAAGCGTACCGTGTCTTGCGAGGTCGCTTCTTCTTGCAAATCCCTTGCCACATGAACTACATGGGAACGCCTTCTGAGCAATGCCATCTCCGGCCTGTCTTGGTCTGGTATTCTCTTGCTGCATCATGCCATTATCGAAAACATTATCTGATCGATAAGGTTGCTGGAGCATTGGGAGAGGGTTTTGCATGGCTGTTGGGGAGGGGTAGCGCATAGCATTGGGATTGCCATTCATTCCATTCAGCTGACCATATCTTGGAGCAGAGTAACGTGAATGTTCGGAGTCGTGGGGTGAGTTGCCACGTTCTGATCCGGTATCAGACATAGGCATGCTATTTGCTTGTGAAATAGACTGGAGGAGGTGCAGATCTTGCGCCGCCCCGTTTGCTGCCGCCGCAGCCGCAACTGCTTTGGGACCGCCTTTGGCGTTGACTATCTGCTTGATGTCCATAATGAAGGTGGAATCGCTTTGGATGATAGAGGGAACGCGGTGTGGGTTGAAGGTTATAGGGAGTTGGGGACGCTCGGATCAGGCGTTCATCCAACTGTCCAGATCAGACACAGGAATATGGCGTTGTCTTGAATCTGATGCTATGTCTCGGGGACGAGTCTTCGGAAGGATATCCGCAGTGATAAAGCTGGAATCTACTCGTCAGAATCGATGTGATCAAACACAGCTCGGCAATAAGACAGCCGACGCGTAGTTAGAAACGTGACGAAGAGTAATGTCGCGCCACGATTTCCAATGGGGTTTCGTCGATTAAATGTGCTTCAATGAAGCGCACAATAAATCTGAGAGAAATTGGGGTCAGTCATGGACAGTGGGATAGTCAAACACAGATAGAAACAGGTCGCAATTGATGTGGTTATTGCTGGCGGCATTCACACCGCCAATTCACGAGTGGATGGGAAAAGTACAAGTCAAGAGGAATAGTGGAGAGAATGCGTGTGTAAACATGCATCGATCCGAACGTGCTCACCTTGTCGAAGATGACTGAGCCAGACCAGATGGGCGTTAGGCCGAAATTTCGCAGCTTCAAGATATCCGCCAATGCGGATGCTGGGTTCGTGGGGCGCGGGAATGTCAGAACGCACGGGCACTGAGCCGCCGGTTAAAATTGGCTGGGCTTTGATTGATTTGCCTTGCCTGAACGACTCCTGAAACCCTGGCTTCTCGGAGGTACAGAAGTACCTTTGTTGCTTGTAAGAAGCGTTGGTCGAGTCTGGAGTCAAAGTTTTGCAAGGCACAAAAATAGTGTGGTGGAAGAGGCGATCCCTGCTGCCGACGGAATATGCGACGGGGTATGGGGGCGACGAGTAGGTTGGCCTTGACTTGTGTAGCTGTTGGCTCTCTCCGTGTCCTGTGTCTTTCTTCCAAGTCTAGGACTGGCACGGTATGCTGCAGTGTCTGAGGCACGCACCAGAGGTTCGTCCGTAGGTGTGAGTTGTCGAGCGGGCAAGGTAGATACCCTACAAGTGTGTCGAGAGCGGAACAAAGATTTGATCTGTCCTTGTCGCCAAATGTGCCCTGAATAGTCCACACCGTCTTCTGGTTCGAAAAGAGGTTCTTCCTGTGTTCGAGACTGTGGCTCAGCTGGTTGCGCCAACTGGACCAAGCTGAATGGTGGACTTGTAGTGAAGATGGTGAAGCGTCAGGTTCCAATTACCAACAGCCTGCCTGACAGATCCTTTGTTCCTTATTGAAATCTAGAAAGAAGTATTAGAGTATAGGTCGTGTACGAGATCGTGAAGGCTTCGAGTGCAGCCGTGAAAGCAGTTGATGGTTGAGGAGTGAGATGAGAGACGGAAACGCTAGTACAGGTTAGCTGGCTTCGATGAGAAGTGCATTCTCCGGAGCGGAAACAAAACTTGCAGTGGATGGCAGTGATTATTAGAGTCCAGGACCAACTCGACGTTGGAAACGAGGTTGAAGTTTGGGGTGACACGAAGGATGGGATGCCTCGGAACGGTGCTGCAGGTGCAAGGGAGCGCAGCGGTATGGGCAGGTTTCGAGGAAATGCAGAGGTCTCGGGCGTCAAAGGAGGGATTGAATTGCTGGCGATGAGGATGATCGTGGAGAAATGTTTTTGTCTGAGCTTCTCTTTCTCTTCTCAAGAGAATCCTGCTGGTATTAGAAGAGGGCAGGTTTGTTTTCGGTAGATGGAGGCGCAGAGCGAACAATAAGAAGGAAGGTTTGGGTAGGTCAACTTTTTGGTGGCCGCGCTGCAGGTGGAAGGGTAGGGTGCAAGTGCAAGTGGCCTCCGAGTGAGCGAGCGTGCTTGCTTCTGTAGTCGTCGCTTGCTGGTCCCAAAGACACCCCTGTCGAGTTAAGTTCCTTCTGGCTACAGGGGTACGCCAGGGAACTGACAGGGGACGAGGACCAGCGGCCTGCTAGCTGGTCTGGTACTGGCTCTGTGCTGGGCGTGGGGAGGAGAGCAAGTGGGTGCTGTGGACTTGGACAAGGCGCCCGTAGATGAATGCCCTGAGGAAGAAGGTAGGCTAGGTGGGTAGGTAGGTAAGGTCTAGTAGGCAGAGTGGATGATGAGGTGGATTCAACTCGCTGCCTCAAACCAAACCAAACCAAACCAAACGTGCCTGACCGTCCTGACGACTCGCTAAAGCACACAGGGCAGCCCAAACGTCGAAGGTGCCGGGGTTGATCCCTTCAGGCATTGCAGCACCAACGCCAGGACAGGGGGGCTGGCAGTGGAGTTGGAGTCGAGTGGAGCAAAGATTAGCAGGCCCGACGACTGACTTGGGTCTGCGGATACTGGGTCTTCAGGCAGGGCAGGGCAGGGCAGGGCAAAGATGGAAGGTTATGTTAAGTTAAGGTTAGGGGCACCCAGGAATTTTGAAGCTTCAATTCAGGAGAAGTTTCGCTGATTCAGACAAGTGCACAGCACAGAGAGTTGATGTCCTGGGGTCTTGCTTTACAATGGATGTCCTGATGTCCTTTTCTGTCCTTGACGGCCCTGATGACTGATGTAGTTCACAGTAGGGGGTCGAATAGAGGGTGTTTGTTGATGTTTCTTCCGCCCTGGTGGTGCTAGTCTTGGTATCCGTGTCTGTCGTTCGTTGCTGATCAGATCGGACCAGGCACCGCTGTGGTACATGTCCACATCCTGCGCGTGGAGTCGAGTCAAGAACCCCAAACTGACTATTTCAGTGCACTTCATGCTGATTATTGCCTTCCTGAGCTGCCAGTAAGAGCATGAGAGGCAACCAAAGATGGTGGCGTTAAGTGTCGAGGCTTGCTTGTTTGTACTGTACCTCCTTGGCCAAGGGCAGGCGAGCCAAATGGGACAGAAGTGCACGAAAAGCAATAGTCCAGCTAGCATCACACGCAATAGGGACGGCAGTTGCATCATGAAGCAAATGGGGAGATCTTGATAGAAAACAGCTTATTTCTTGTCTATCATCGAGTCCAAAAGTAATCTGTATCTCCGACTGTTCCTTCCATCCATAGACCAGGGTCACAAACAGCCTTGAGTGAGATGCTTCAACTTCCATTCCTTCCGTCATTTGGGCCAGGGTATCTGTTTGATTTGATTCCATCCAGTACTGTTAGCCTTGTTCTTATGTCATATGCAATCTCAAGGACTCCAGAAGCCATCAAGTGATCAACGATTTCATGGCCAGGAAGGAGTGTCGTGGGAAGGATAGCCAGAGGGCATTGATTCATGCTTCGGCTCCAATCTCGGGGCCTGCACCGTTCGAGGAAGGCAATCTTCTAGAAGGCCACATCCCTGTTTCCAGAAGCTCGACGGAACAATGCAATGATGCACTGACCGCTCGGAATCTTATTTTATCTTTCGTGACCCCGTCCCCCCTTTTCTAGAACAATGAGATCCTTGGTAAGGGCCCTGGAAGTGCATACCTAGTCCTGATCCGTGTCATTTCCATGCACGACTTGGATTGCTTAGGTAGCTTCCTAGTTTCTTGTTACGACTCGAATCTCGATGGATGTGCTATTTCGTTCGTTCTTGCCATCCTCATACGAGCGAGCATGCTGTCGCGCTTCGCAGAAGCTACTCTTCCATTCGAAACATGCCCTTCTTACTCCTCCAATGATACGACTTCGAGAGCACACCACAACTTCTCGCACCACTACTCGGAATTGAATTGCGAAGCGAAGCTGTCCCAAGTTATGTACTGCACTCCTTCGAGGAGGACATTGGCAGAGAAAAGTCGGAAAATATAGAGCGCCCTGCCACTTTATTGGAGTCTGTGTCTTCTCCATGTCTGTTCCTCCTGGCCGACTACCTCCTGCACAATCAATCAGGCGAATATGCTCAGCCTAGTGGATTTGTTTCATAGAAGTTAGGACGAGCTACTCCAGAGAGGCAAAACAGAGTTGTCTTAAAAATTCAAAATAGCCTCGGCGACCGGCCCTGAACAGCAATGACCGAGATGTCAGCCACACTGCCGTTCTGCATACTGCAACCAGATTTTGATGTTGGCAGACAGTAAATTACAAAATTAACGGTTGCGATGCCATGCCATGCCATGTCATTTTGCCTGATCTGCCCCAATTGAGGATGGGATTGGTCTGATCACAAGACGCCGTGATCACTCTGCGCTGCGCTTCCTTCAACTGTGAGTGATGATTCCAGCGGGAGAGCAGCCGGTAAATCCCTCTGCATGGACCACACCCTGCACACACCGCCAGGGCATCTTCGGTCCGAACCTGGGAGATGTGACTTCACTTGCTTGCCCTGTCCTGCCTGTAAACGACGAAGAGCGCCAGCAGCAATTGAAAAGCAGCCCGGTTCAAGTGTTGCAATGGGACTTGAAACATGCCCTTCACACCTTCCACATCCAAGCTTACCTGTAACAGAAGTCCAATGACCCTTTCTGAGACTGCGACACTATTTAGGCCGCTTGCCAAGGAAAGGCGTTGAGTTATCTAGCGAACTGGAAGCCGATCCTCTCTCTCATGAATAATTACTGGTACTACTTACTCGTGCCGTACAGCAATTTCAACAACTAGGACCGATAGCCAGGGAACGGGAAATTGGTTGACTGATAATCCTCCTATGGACCTTACCCCATCCAGAAGCCAATTGCAGACATATTTATGGAGAAATCTCGGGCCTCCAATATTTATTGATGATAGGCGTAAGCTGGAGCCAATTGGTAATCTTGTGCCTGGATAGAAATACCTATTGGATCAGCTACCAACCATTGTCTCGGAAATCAGCGACGGCACATATGCACAAGTCAGGTGGCTGCATGTTAATGGCACAGCGTTTTTACAGAGTATCCGACTCGTAGGTCGCGGGGAAGAGACTGAGATGTTCCAGCCACGGCATCTAACATGTGAGCTGTTGTAGACGCCGTGCGTGCCTGCTGCATACTAGAGGCTTGAAGGCGTCTGGGGAGCAGCCCTCATATGGTCAATTGGCATGTGTCTCTCACGAGGTCTGTGCCATATTGTAATATTGTAGATGAAAGGGAAAAACAAAACGGAAGGGCATGCAAGTACTCCTTAGATTGATGACATTCTTGAGGCCATGCCATGACGACCGATTTCTTTTTAAAGCGCCTCTTTCTTGCCCTTTGAACTGGCTGATGCTCAGTTATTGAGCTCAGACCCGATGGTTATCACAGCGCAGTCACCACCACCCACCAGGACCCTCTCCCCACTGAAGTACTCTCCGAGAGAGGAAGAGCGGAACGTGGCCCCCTGGACAATTCGTCAGATCTAATTCCATTCCGTTCCGTCCTCATGGCATTGGATTTGCTGGGTCAACAAGGGGCGGCATGGCCTCATCTGCCACATGTCCTGCCCTAGTCCGAGTTTCGTGGTCAAATTTGCTTTCTTTTCGCACTCAACTGTTTCTGTAGATAACGAGGTCCTCATGATGCCCTGTTGCCACGCTTTGTCATTGGTTTTGCTTTTGCTTCTGCACTTACTTGCATCCATTGCCTCACAAATCCCTGCCAGAAAACGTTCTTCAGCGTGGGACTCGAGGCAGCTCGTGCTGTTCGGCACTGACTCCTTCAATGTGAAGCGTCCAAGCGGACGACAGGTTATCTGATTCGCTGACTCCTGGAATGCTGCAAGAGATCGTTAGTCTCCTTTGACACTTTGACGACTCCAAGGGCCAGGAAAGTGGAGAATGAGACGGCTTCAATTAGTCGCGGGTGGAAGATCTAATCAGGGCATTGGCCGGGCGGCTTCTTGTCATCGTCGCCAAGTTGCAGCCGCCTTCATCTTAACAAAGTGTGCTGAGTTGGCTTCAGATAACTGCCGTACCGTCATTTGAGGCGAACGTGAATCGCAAACTTCTTCCTCTCCCGCGATAATTCCTGCCCAACGACGACGACGGAGGCGAGGGTTGTGTGTGTATTAGTGCAGTTCTCTTGACATGAGGTCGGCGACCGGATCTAATGTGTCAGAAGCTTGTGGACGGCAGGATTGGAGCTGACGACTAGCTCTAGCGATGCTGTATGATGATGCTGAATCGACGATAGCATCCTCTTTTCTTCTTGGGCGATGCGAAATCAAAGGGAAGGGATGCGAGTGGAGGATCCTGGCCCGTGTCTGCACATCTGGCGTCCTTCAGAAACCTTCTAGCGGCCTTCTAGCGACCTTCTAGAAAGGATTTGGAAGTGATTAACCGAGCCGAGCAGGGTCAGGGGTTGTCTATGGAAAGGGGGGTGGACGGGGAGGAGAGACGGCCTCATCATACAAACAGACTTGGAGGCATGAACGTTTCATCTCCCGCACACCAGAGCAGACGAAGAAGGACTACTTGAACATCACTTGCATTTGGAATAGCGTAAGGCTTCCATGCATCGTGGTGGTGGCCGGCCATCATAAGCGTCGATAGAGGAATGTCGCTAGTCTCCATAGTTGTCATCTCGCTGGCTGCCCTGCAGGCATAACCAAGTCATCTTGATTCCTTCTCGAAGCAGGCGAAGAACAAGCTAAACGAATAAATCACCCGCATATAGTCCACAGAAGCTCGTTCGATTGACGGATGGAGTGCACGAACTACTGCAGGTTCACCTCCTGGACTGAACTATCATATCGAACACCCTTCGGTGATGACGATGTACCGACCGAACAATGCATTGCAATCTGAAATCTGCAGTTTGTCATTTCCCCGTCCCCAGCTTTGCTGCAATACTACCCTGATCCGGCCACCTCGGACATTGAGAAACAAGAGATCTCAAGCCCTGGTCAGGATCTATTCGTTTGAATGTTTGGTGATCTATTTCCGGCTCAGCTGTCTTGTTGCAGGTATCATAACCGTACCTCGGGTCGCCGGTTGTATGGAGATTGAAGCTCAAGAAACATGAATTGGCTTGGCTTGTGCAGGCAGATCAGCAAGCAGCGACCAGAGCAAGACATCTCATCATACATGGAGTTTTTCATGTTGATCCAATATGGTTCAGGTGCTGTTCCTGCGTCCCTGCATGTACCTTTGTACCTCCGCCCCTCGCCAAATCCAATCAGCCCATCGAGACAAGCCGCTTATGTCACAAGCAAGCCTGCTCATGTATCTGTTCCACTTCACTCGTCGTCTGTCTCCTCTTCGAACATGTCGGCCCTGTACGCTCGGGCAAGAACAGGCATCCAGCTTATGGAAAGTCAAAAGACAGTCCGCGGCAAGATTAGGAGCTCCCTGCAAGCCCTAGTTTCAGCTTTTGGTTGCCGAGCACGGGGCAGCGTTTCGACCACACCACACGAGGAAACCAGCTCCACGAGCGTCCCCACAGCACTTGTTGAAGATCTATTATGTCGCATCGCAAGGAACAACCATGAACATGTGAACCTTGACCTGCTGTGCTGCGATGCTGGGTGGCTGGCCACCTGCTTGACAGCTGCTTAGCTACTGTGTCTTGCTTGAACGTTCCTACATTAGTCTTGCGGACTAACCTGTTCACGACTTATGCGTGCCGGGCTTGTGTGTTCACTATTCAGCACGGGAAATATCTCAGATCTGTCTAATTCTAGTCCTCGCGCATGGAATTTGCCGCAAAACCCGTATTGTCCTTGGTTTGATCTGATTATATCTGCATTTGCTAGTTCCTCGGGAGAGATCCCCGCGCGAACTCTCTTCAGCCCAACGCGGCTGCCACACCATGCTATCACCAGTACCATGCCTTTCCATGTTGGCTGGATGGACAATCTCAAGGTGAGCCTGGCAAGGTCCGCTCGTGTTCTGTCAGTCGATCAGCACTTCGAGGAAGTTCCATCTCCGGCTGCGTCAGGTCATGAGTCGGCCCATTCGCAGCTAGCATCACGGTTAGGGTTCATCCTGAAGACTGTCCTTGTCCATGTCGCGAGTTGTCTCAACGGTCCCTGCATCTTCCAGGACAAGGACCGCTTTCTGCGCTTGCCAGAATACTGCCTGTGCAGGTATGGGGCAAGGCCCGCTTTGATTTGCATTTCCTTCTAGAAGGAGTCATGGAAGAAGTTTGATTTCATGCCCTGGCAGTACCATGATGATAGCTCACCTCTTGTGAGGCTGAAGCGCCATCTAGCTTGCCTCTCCCTCATCTGCTTCTCATCTCAAGAGAAATGTATTGCTAAGTTAGAGCCGCGTTGGGCAGCAAAGGGACAACGCTAGCTCAAAGTTTATTTCGATGGACAGTTCCGTACATGAACATTTCCATCTTTTACGCGTGGCGCATTGGGGAAAGTGGCTTGCTCCACCAATCCTCGCTCATGCATAGTATTGTTTATTATTGGCTTTCTGATGACCAATAGTCCTGGAGAGCCAGTCCGGTTCTCTTACTCCAAATTTCCAAAACGGTCGAGGTGCAGGTTGGTCTCAATATCGTGTGAAAACCTCGAGATGAAGCCATTGATCTTTACGAGGTATTCGGACTCGATGATGGGTTCGGATTGATCCCACCGACGAAGAGTCTAGTTGTGCACCACTGCATCATATTTTCCTAGTGCCATAACATATTCTCCGAAAGAGAACCAAAGGACAGCAGCTAGTAATCTGTTATATGCCGAGCATACAGCGCAAATGGGCGTCCAGCCGGCATTTTTCAAGGTCATTCCCCGTCCAAACTATCGAGATCTGTATTTTCAAGTTTCTGGAAGAGGAAATGGACATGCACAATTCCCGCTTTCGATCCCAGCCACTGTTTCTTATTTGACTCTACGATTGACTTCCTCTGAACGATCACTAGAGCGAACGAACTCGTTCTCGAAGTGGAAGCTGCGAATCGGGCAAGTTCCCAGCATCTTGTCAAACTTTGGGCACAACAGCCTCAAGTCTCAATCTTGAGTTTCGCAAACACGCAAAGACGGATTTCGATGCTTGACGTCCTCCCCAAACGTGCTCGCACGGGAATACATCTGGAAGTAAGCCAGAATACGATTACGACCCACTACCGAACCACCGGGACTTCCTAGCCTCTCGCATCTTTTCTTGTCACTCAACTCCCTCGTTCCATGTATCCAGCATTTCCCGCCTCTCGTGTCTCTCAAGAATCAACCACAGCCTCACGGTGCCTCAAGGTGCGTTGCGTTGCCTTTCCAGCCTCAGAACACTATGAGCCAAAACTCCGGAAAACAAGCGCTGCATTGTCTCTCCTCTGGCTGACGCTGCCGCTGATCTCCCGGCCGGGTTCAACCTGCGTCCTTTGACGATGCGTCTGAATATATGCATAGCGGTAAGCTTCCGGATCAACAGAAACACCTCCACCGTCCACCGGCACCTATCCAGAACATGGATTTCTCCTTGTTGACGGCTTATGCACTGTTTGTTATGTGTCCGCTCCGGTACCTCAAGTGAGTGATGACCAGCATGGAACTTGACTCGCAGGCAGAACATACCCTTGCCTCTTCCACGGCAAGGCCGCACCACCGAGCTTTCCGAGCCCGGGGTATCAAATCATTGCTGTACTATTCCGCCCTATCGTTTGTTTGAAACTACTGGCTTCAGAGAAGAGATGAGCAATGGTATATGACGAGCCCTGAATATACTTATTAGTGTCAGTAATCAGATCGCAGACTTTCCGTTCTTAACTTTACCAGAAGAAGGGATGTCTTCTGACGCAACGGACTCTATCTCCCTCAACATCCTTGCTTAATTTAAGAGATGGCGAGACACAGACTGTGGCTAGTTCCAAGCGGACAATACCCACTAGATAGTTGCGCCTACACGTCACCTGGACGTGAGAGCTGAGCCACAATGGCTCTCGCAAGAAATCAGGATGGTGTCTCTATCTCGTGCCGGAATATCACAGTTGCCATCGACTTCTTCCGTGTGTTCCAGCTTTGGGTTTTGGATTACGTCTTCCAAGCGATCGAATCTTACTGGCACTGCCACTGACCCTGGACTTTGGCCGAAAGCCGAGACACGTGTGTTTCTCTTGATATCACTGGCACATCGTCTGCAATCAATCAGTCAGTCATCGCAGGTTATTTACCATCCTTGTCCTTCAGACCTCTTGTTGCCTGTCTCTGAAGTCGATCATTGGTATCGTTAGTGGACACTGCCATGTCAGGGTCATTTACTGTTGTAAGATTGGGAGTCGATGTTCGGCTATCTGTGTTGATGTAACATCGACAGATGGAGACCAGTATCATTCATACCGCCCCTAAATCCCGACTTCTGGTTCAAGTCAGTACCTTTGGTATACCCGTGCAGCTGTGCCACAATTTTGTGGGTGTTGCCTAGGCCATTCCGTCCTCCTCATTCTACTATACATTTCTGCATCTTCTAATCTTGTGACTGAATAACATCTACCAACGATCACTTTTCAGCTTCCTCTCAATCTCAGTCGAGAATACATATACAGTGGTTCGAAATGAACACAAATTTCTCAATCGAGGTCTATGAAAGTCTCACGAGTCCTTTCTACACTATGGCAGAGTGTTAGGCAGGAGCCGGAGAAAACAAAAGAACGGATCTGGGCCCTCTTCCACTCGAGGCCACAGAGCCTGGAGCAGCTTCAGAGCACCGGTAAAAACCCATGCCAATACAGCACAATAGATTTTAGTATAGCATGTCTAGCGGGGACGACTTTCTAAGAACTCCTTCATTTTGGAATGTTGAAATTCGAGTGAAATCCAGCCGGAATCCCCAACGCTCCCCGTAAGGTGTACCATATGTCTCTGCAGTTGTCTGTTTCTCTTTTTCCTATTATTAACTAGCTCTTCAGTCTCCACTTCTTGAATTCTTAGTGTCATGGATCACTTTTACAAAGAGAGGAATAAATTCTATCTGCATCAATCGCACTTGAAACGACGTCCTGTGGCAGCGACAAGATCTACCGATGACCTGCCGCTTTGAGACGCAACAGAGCTGTGATTGACGAATAAATATGTGTCATGTCACAAGTAGCATAGTTTCGATTCCACCGGTACCACGACAGGTTTCTTCGATTGACATTCTTCCGGTCAAAAGGGGAAGGGGCAGTATTTACCAAGTCTGACACATTTATCAACAATCTCGAGAATATATGTAATTTTCTTCATTCAATAGAGACCTGGTAGCTCTATATTTATCTCTCCAGTATGCCTTCCTGATTTTCTCGGTTTCGAGGAATCTATCAACATGAAATGGGCAGAAGCCTGCCACTTTTTGCCATCAGAATGTAAAACCCCTCACTCCCCCAGCCTGACAGACCTCGACAAAGTCATAAATCACCTTGAAGTTATCGGCATTACAATTTCACATTATCGTAAGTCGCAAGCCGGAGTCGTATGTCTCAGGAACATGGTGTTTGGCTATTGCTAGTCAACTTGGTATGTACTTTACAAGCCTGCTCTTCTATTTTTCCATCCCAACCGTCCATGTGAAAATATTTATATACATCGAAGAAATGCCAAAGACCGCTGTTCGGCTATCCAAGAAACGGAAAAAGTAAAAGAATCGCCATGCATGCTTACATATAAGTGGTATCCACGTAAGAAGCCGAAGCCCACGAAGCTCCCAAAATCGACTCAATCGTCACTGGTGCATCCAACAGCTTGGCAAACGCAGCTCTACCCGTCGTAGCGGCTCCAGCACCAGTGTTGCCATACTCAGCAAGGTACGAGTCGGCAATGTTTGGGGTAGCATCATTCCACTGCGACCATCCAGCAGCATTGACCACATCGCTGAGCTCAGAGTTCTGGAAGACGACTCGGGCAAACGCCTTCCAGGGGCGGCCGAGGACGGTGGATCCAGCCGCGACGGCGCTATCTCGTGCGGCGACTGTGGACTTGTTGATCACGTACCACGAGTCGTTGGTCTCGGTATCTCTGCCGGATGCAGTGATGTAGCCCTTGTCGAAGGTGCGGATATCGACTGCCTCGAACCAAGCTTTGGCCTTTTGACCGAAGATGAAGTCAACAACGCCTACAATCTTGCTCTTGGCGTAGAGTTGGTTACCGGTCTGAGCGAGGATGGTGTCTTGGTAACCGATGAACTGGCATCCGTAGTAACCTTGATCTGTTGCCTGTGCGGAGAGGGCGAGGTTCTGACCATTGGTGGCAGTGTGACCAAAGTCGTTCTCGAAGTTGACGTTGTAGAACTTGGAGTTGGGAGTCCAGTTTCGGACAGTTGCTGTGAGATCGTTGTTGGCAACAGTGTTTCGGGAGATGTTGTTGATGATGGTAACTGTGTTCGCCTCGTAAGAACTAGCGTCGGTTGTCTCGCCCATGACAACAAGGGGTGACTTGAGCGCCTGGATATAGACTTGCTCCCTGTAAGTTCCGGACACGATGAAAAGAGTTTGGGATTCGGTAGCGGTCTTGGAGAGGGCATCTACGCCCGCCTGGACTGTCTTGAAGGATCCAGACACTGCGCCGCTGGCATCGACGACGACAGCTCCTGCTGGAGGTGTGCTTTGGTCAACGGCCCGGATAGTTGCGCCAGCATTGGTAGCCTTGACCTTCTTCGAGGCAAGAGGGCTTGCAGTGACAAGGCTGATTAACAGTGCGATGGAAAGGAAGGAACGCATATTGCAAAATGCTTTCACGAAATAGGTAAAATGGAAAAGAGTGTGAAAACCAAGAGTCTTGACGGTTGATTTGGATGGTTAGCAGATCATCTGGGGCTATGAGCTTTATACATACAGTGACCCCTTTGAAATGACGCATGACTTGGTCCACCAAAGGAATTTTAACATACTTTGCTGTAGTTCTTGCCAAGAGTACAAGGGATTTTCAACGCCGAGTTCTCTACTCATGTCGCCGTGATGATTAGCGACATGTCCGGAGGCAGTGAAGCGGAGGATTCGGAGAGCTGACGATTTTCTGGAAAGGAATTGTTTAGACGAAACGTAATACTTGAGTGGTGGAATGAGATAAACATTATTTTGAAGCTTAAGTAGGGATGAAACCACGAATCATGATGGACGTTGATTGTAGATCGCTTGGCTGGCAAGGATTCAAGCGGTGTTTTGTTCTTGCCAAGAAGGAGAGTGTTCCAAGACGGCGGAACTATATTGCAGAATCGTGGAGACTCCAACGAAATCCCACCAGTAGAAAATGCGAGCCTGGTGTAACAAATTTCGTCTGAAGCAGGTGCAACTGCGAAAATTGATAGCAAAGAGGAGAAACAGATCTCGGACGGAATGTATGAAATGCGGAGTATCACAACACTCGGGATTTTGGTGACTCCATTGGGTAGATCCCGCTACTGGGGTAAACGCGGCATCTGTGTGGGGAAGCTGAGTGCTTCGTCTGAAGTAAATACAAACTTCCTTGGCTCGTTCCCATCAATGGTTCTTCGGTACCTCGCATGGAAAGCAGACTGCATAGCACTTTACACTCGACTCGAAGGCTGTTTGACTGGGGTTTGAAATGGTGATTTGACGAAAGCCGAATGCGGTTCATAATTATCGTAGAACTCTAAGGACATTGCTACAAAGCCAAATTGACGAAACCTCGTTCTTAAGTTTTGCAAAGGCAAGCAACTTCGGATGCGCGGAACCTAAATAAACATGCGGATCACGGACATATAGTTCGTAATACCGAAAGCGACAATGAGGTGGGAATCCGATCACAAGTCAGGAATATCGAAGGAGAGAGCTAGGTAAACTGGAATTTGAGGCTCTGTAAATCAGATAGAACCCCAAGCTAGGAAGCCTGACCTAATCTCACGACGAAGTACCCCAAGCTAGGAAGCCTGACCCAATCTCACGACGAAGTACCCCAAACACCCATCCAATCGCTGAAGCGTGTCGAAGTTGACAGCAGCTATTGCGTTGCAGAATCACAAGCAACATGCACGGCATTCACCCAAGCCGTACGGTCTTCCATATACGCATACACTCCTGCAAATCCATTGCCAGCGAACCATGAGCAGCGGTCACCGAAGCCTTAATGACCGCTAGGAATAAGCTCGCATATGCAAACACAATCTGATTCTCCTTCAAAGCCAGATATTCAGCTTTTCGCATACCACCATTATCGACGAAAGCTTGCCAGGAGAACAAGCTTTGCGCCAAATCTTGGGCAAAGATTGGCTCGTTCACCATCCTCCACAGCAAAATTTCCACCGATCGTTTCAAATCATGTGTGTTTTCAACATGCCCTTCCTTCTTCAGCCACAGAAGGTTGTGCTCAGCGACGAGTTTGTTGTCCCATTTGGGACTCTGTATGGCTTCAATAATTCGAGTCTCAGCTCTTTGAGCATCTCTTCGTCTGGTGGCATTTAGCCCGTCGATCCAATCATCATGCTCTTTGCGAACCCGCTCATGAAATGCTCTGGACTTCTCTGCTGGTGGGAGTTGCATTTCCCTCATCACAGCCTTAGACTGATCTCTCTGTTTGCGCATTTGAGCCTCGCGAATCTCTTCTTCATCGTTGTACTTCGTTGCCCATTCTGGCGTTGCTGATTCTTCGACGACGTTCAGTAGAACTAGGATGCCGCAAGGGATCGTGTCCCGTTTTGCGAAAGCGAGTATCTCGGCTGGAATCTTGTAGTTCCAGAGGATGGTCTGGGAAGAAGTGCTGAGTGCTGTAAGGACGCTTGCGAACCAAATGCCAACAGTGTTGACGTTAGTCTCATCGACTTCGAGATGATTGATATCCAGCGGCTCGAACAGCAATGGATCTATATCATCTGGCGTGGCTGTGAGGAGTCCATGGACACCTACTTGACATCGGATCGTCGGTACAAATTCCTCTGTTGAAGAGACACCTAGCATTGGAGAATTTGTCCCCATACTACCTAAGGTTTCCGGCATATGAGCTTCATGCTCAGCGGCTTGCTTCCAATCCCCGGCCACTTCATTGACTCTCGCTTCTGGAGTTGTACACTCTTCAGCGTCCTTGCAATCTGGTTCTGTGAATTTCATCATGTTCTCATCCGTGCTTGTTACTTTGACAGCTTCTTTTCGATCTCTGGTATGCTCTCCGGGCGTAAGGCCTTTTCGGTCGGCCCCTCGAAGTCTGACCCAATACGGTGGCAGAGAAGCAGGGTTCCGCATACCCCAATTAGATGACCATCTTACGGCCAATGACAGCTTCCCATCGGAGTCGTCCAAGGGAGCTATGGTCAAAACAGCTTCATGCCGGTCAGGAGACAGGAGCAGAGGAGTGCCAATAGGAACCCACAATCCACTGCCCCTCAGCATACGAAAGCCAGAAGGGTCTGGCACGGCACCAAGATCCAGAAGAAACGAGAGAAGCTCCTCGAAACCTATCTCTGCTTGAGGTTGGCGCAGCTGGTCTGAATAATCGATCCTCTGAGTCTTTAGACCTGTATTATGTCTTCTCCACTGTACAATAGTCTGTCAGAACCCGAAAATACTGAAGCATTTACGGAGTTAGGAGCCTTGGTGTGGGACTGGGAAGGCAGTCTGATATGAGTACTTCTTACATTGAACGTAGTATAGGTACCGCCAGGAATATGGCTCGGATATTCGGACAGCCTCCAATACTCATGACGTTGCTCCTCTCGATGCAAAGGGGCTATTGTGTACCGAGGAAGTTCAATTTCAATAACGTGATTGATAACATCTCCTCGAGCAATACCTGCCAGACGTCCATGACGAAGCATGCGTCTTACTTTTGCTAAAGTTGCAAGGGTCGTGATGGTATTATAAATGATAGGCAGAACTCCAAGGACAGCCAGTGGAATGCCAATATAAGTGATAATGTCAGGCCCAGAAACCATGTTTAGACCATTACTCAAATCCCTTGCCAGCTTGGCATTGTCAGAAGCAGGCAATAAGAGAAGGTATTGAAAGTATTCCGTACGTGACAACGACCAAAGCAGAATAACAAGCAAAACAGAAGGTCAAAGGGATTCTTTTCGAAGTCCAGAGCAGGGGAAAAGCAGGTACAGAACTCAGACCGGAGCACGGGGCACTTCAGCCGCAAATGCGCTGAAAGGGGAAAAGTTTTGCCTTGAAATCCGGGGGCGTTTAGATTAAACGCGGAGGTCAAAACTATTGTTGACAACAGAGACGGACATTCAAAAGGGCTTTGTGAATACAGAAGAGCATCAGTACCTTCATACGCTGCTGCCACTCCGTTTTCCTAGTCCCTTCGTGGGTGATGGCAAATGTTGCGAGCTCCTCGACACGACCACGAAATTCGGCTTGGAGCAACGCTTTTCCGGAGGATTGGCCCGCTCGAGAAGTAAGAGATCAGCAAAGCCTCGCGGCGCCGAGGGAGCTTCTCACCCACTCGCTCTTTCATTCAACTTCAGTCGCACTTGTTCTTGTTCTTCTTTCAGCAGCGAAACATGAGTGAACGATGATGGATCGCCTCTTCCTCTTTTTCTTTTTCGTCGCATTCACACTCGCTCAATACCCTCCGGCCGCAGTCAACCTAACGACCATCAAATCCCCCGTCGACGGGAACATCACGATCTCTTACAAAACTCCGCCAGCAGGCACGTGCGAAACAGCCTTCCCGACACAGCAGCAGTATACAGGATGGGTCCACATACCCGGGAGTTATCCGACGAACACGTTCTTTTGGTTTATAGGAGCTAGAGATCCGACGGATCAGCTCACAGTATGGCTGAATGGAGGACCTGGTTCGAGCTCCATGATCGGTCTCTTCAATGAAAATGGTCCTTGCGAAGTAGTCGAGCTGGGCCTGGGGAAATTGGGTACAAAAGTTAGGGATTGGGGTTGGGATCGAGGCTCGAATATGTTGTTCATTGATCAGGTACGAAGAGATATCTTATATTTCAACAAAGACGCTTGGTGCTGTTGGGAGTCTTCAGTATTAGCCATTGTCTATTCAATCGTTTCTGCTCAAGGATCACTTGGAACTTCTGCAAGCTTGCTTGATTCTTCGAGTAGCTTGCTGCTTTCGACAGTGCAGACAAACACCAGCTCGATTCACTTCCTTGTTTATTACCTCATGAGCAGTTCCTCAGCTAACATTTCGCAGCCAAATCAAGTCGGCTTCTCCTACGACACACCCACCAATGGCTCAATCGACTTACTTACGTCCGATCTATACACTCCTCCACAGGTTCTTCCGAGTTCCCAGCCGTCGACAACGTTCATGAATGGGACGTTCAGCTCCCTGAACGCCAACAACACCGCAAACACCACTGAAATAGCTGGAATGGCCATCTGGCATATGCTTCAAGGATTCCTGGGAGCCTTCCCAGAGTATGGGCCGAACAGCAGTACGACGATGGGAGTACATCTGTTTGCTGAAAGCTATGGTGGAAAATATGGTCCTGCTTTTGCGAGTATTTGGGAGGAACAGAACCTGCGGCGGTCGAATGGAACACTCTCCAGAGGTGGCACAATTGAGATCAAGCTTGCTTCTCTTGGTATCGTCAATGGCTGTGTGGACGACCTGATTCAAGCTCCATTCTACCCTGCGATGGCAGTGAACAATACTTACGGACTGTCCGCGATCAACCCAACTCGAGCGAGACTTGCGAGCGCCAGCTTCTCTTCTGAAGGAGGATGTGCGGATCTCATCAGGCAATGTCGAACTGCTGTGAAAAGCCAGGATCCTGGCAACGAAGAAGATGTGGCAGTTGTCAACAATATATGCTCCCATGCATACAGCTCATGCTCTACGAACGTGATAGAGCCTTACTTTGATGCTGGGAGGAGTATATACGACATTGCCCACTACCTACCGGATCCATTTCCACCAAGCACTTACCTAGAATACCTGAACACGGCATCAGTCCAAGCTGCCATTGGCTCACCAGTCAACTTCACGCAAACGAACCAGCAGGTCATCTCGGCTTTCACCTCCACAGGCGACTACGAACGGAATGATCTGATTCCGGAGATCGCCAAACTCTTGAAAGCTGGAATTCGTGTAGGATTTATGTACGGCGACCGAGACTACATTTGCAATTGGCTAGGCGGCGAAGCCATTTCTCTCGCGGTAGCAGCAGCAACATCTCCATCATACGCTTCGATCTTTCCAGAGTCTGGCTACGCACCCATCATCGTCAACACCTCCTACATCGGTGGTGTTGTCCGCCAATACGGAAATCTATCATTCAGCCGCATCTACGACGCAGGACACAGCGTCCCTGCCTATCAGCCCGAAACGGCTTTTCAAGTCTTCGCTCGAATCATGACCGGCACGTCAGTTTCCACAGGAGAGATCATCAATCACTCCTTGTATAATACTACCGGTCCGCTAAATGCAACACATACGAACTCTCTTCCACCTTCACCATCCGCTACTTGTTGGCAGCGGAATATCCCCGAGACTTGTAACGGTGACCAGAAACAGCAGATTGTCGAAGGAGAAGGCGTGATCATCAATGGCATTCTGTATGATGATGCTAAGGACTGGAGTTCAGCTACTTCTTCAGCGACATCTTCATCGCAATCCCAGACGACAGGCAGGGTGACTGTGACGACGACTACGCAAATACTAACTGGTTTCTTCACGGCCACCGCTACACCCAGCCCGACGAAGTCATTCGGAATCATGTCCTCGGAGCTCAACGCAAATTTACTAGCAGTGCCTACTCTAGGGATGCTACTGCTCTCTTTACTCACCTGAATCGAGCCGCACCGAAACCAACATACACTTTCGACAGATGAAGCAGCGACGCAGCGGCTCGAGCCAAACGAAACCAAACTCTTAGAAGTTCACGAGATACCAGGGCGAAAACATGGACACAACCACACAGCAACAAACAAACACGAAGTCTCCCTTACTTTCTTTCTCCGCACTATACCCTGCCAAAAAGGCACCATCAGCATCAGCACCGGCACTTGAAAATGAAAGAGAATGAAACAGGCGGCGACAAAAGGATAGAAAATCGGATAAGGTGGCAGGCATGGCGTTGCAGCATCGACTGCATTTGGTTTTCCTTCATGTGTATTTTGGAACCTGTCCCGGCTATACCCAACATAACGACATGTTCATACCGATACGGGGTGTGGAGGAGATAAAGGTAATGCATACAGCGCTGGAAGGAAGAAAATGGAGGGAGGATAACTCCTTGTAGATTCAGATCTTGTATATAATAGGCAATGATGGGATTCATGGGATGTATGAGGCGGGGGCGTATATGCATGGGGAATGGGGCAATTTAGAATATATTGTTCCACCAAGAAGATAGCTTCTCATTTATTGCCAGCTGACGTGAAGGTTTTGTGACCAAGGCTTAAGTTCGATTTATCCTTCTAGCCATGCTGGCATGGCTAGCCTGGCTAGACCCGCTATGAAATCTGTGCTTGAAGAGACTTTCGGAGGTTCATGAGCAATACGGATAGTGGAACTGCTGTATGGAATGAGAGTGCAGCAAGAGGCACAAACCGCAAACGTTGATGGAGCGAAAGGAGTAGCACGACAAGTCACGTCAAGGAAGTCACATCGTTGGAGAGATAGTATGAATTGGAACAATTTCATTGGCAAATCGAGTTCTACTTGCACAGCGGTTTCACCCAGCTGTGTCCTTCGAACTCATACCCCATCCAGCACCCCAGGAAGCTTGAAGGCATTCCAGCGCTTCAACAAGGGATACCTTTGGCAGAAGTTAGTGACAACTTCTAGAAAATGATTGCAAGCGAATATGTATGGAAGGAGATATCAGATCTACAGCCCTGTCACAGGCATTCTCATCAATACCAACGTGTGGCTTTATGTTGACCGTCGTGATAATTGATCATCATGTAAAGTGGTGTTGGAAGAGTGCAAAGAAATGGAACATACCCGAGAGTCTTCGTGTGGAGGGCGGGGATTGGGTCAAGGTGCGTAATTACTCGACACTATAACTGAAGGATGCAAGGGCATAAGCCTATGATGAATGTCAGCGCTGCTCATCGTGGTACGACAGTGCAAGAAGACAACATGGGCATATTCAGTTAAGACAGACTCGTCACCGCCCGAAGGCTTGGACATATGCTTGTCATTTGTCGGTCGAGGTCATCATTATGCTTGAGGTCTGTCGCTGAAAGAGATGTTGAGCTTACCCAATGTTCCGGAGCAGGGAGACGGTTGAGGGTCCAGCCAAGGATTCAACCAGAGCTCCCTACAACCAAGGTATCGCTGAGACGGTGTACCGTGGGAGATACCTAGAATAGCAGACCCTGGGGATGCACAAGGACCTGGGAGTTGATATGTAAGCTTATGCCAGAAAAGGTACACAATACACAATAGTATGTTCCAAGAAAAGATCAGTTGGCATGAATGGTATAATTTGATTTGTGTCAACATCGGTTACCCGGATCAGACTCGTCATCTAAAATGCTCATCATAAAAATGGAAGTGAAGAAGAGAAGAAACTGTATCGTGACCTACCATATTCCAAACCCCATGCACCACCCCGCATTTAATCAAACAAATTTGTTTAAAGAAAATTCTGATGCTGAGATCAGCAAACATTCAGCCCAAATTATCTTCAGCATCGTTGTTGAGAAACACTGTAATCAGTGGGCGAGGTTTTCTAGGCCTGCCGCAAAGAGGCATCTCCTTTCACAAACCAGCCCCGATCTTGTCGAGAACTGTCGGAGCCCAGTGCCAATTCATCATTTGACAGTCGTATATGAGGGAGAGGAAGAGAGGTGGTGTGCCATACCATTGAAGAGTTCGATTCGGAGTATCGAGGTCCTGAAGCTTTATACTCGTCAGCAAGATGCTCAATATAACAGTCATTGTGCAACGATGAGAGTAGAAGGGTGCTCAGATTTAGCCATTTGATTTCGACATGATATTTCAGTCGGTAATTTCCAGCGTGCAAAGCACGAATGTTCATCACAGCGAGGTGGGTAAAGGAAAAGAGAGGAGCGTGGCAGCTTACCAGTTGCGCAAGGGCCAAGCTATGTTGCAGACGGAAAGGAGTAAAAGGTTGAGGACTGGCAGTATCTAGGATCAATGTTAGCATTTGTCAATAGCAGAAACTGCTGTTGGCTGAGAAACATTGCTTGCAGTTCAGACTGACGTGTTACAAAAGTTTCATGTCCCTTGGGATCAAAGACTCTAGTTTGCGGTTGTATATGTGTCATCACGTAGAAGAGGGGGGAGAAAAAGAGATATCGCTGCTTACCATGGCCAGAAATCGAAGATAATTGTGCGCTGAGTGCGCGAAGTTGTAGGAGTTGCTCACATTGTTTGCGAGTTGATTCGAAAGAAAAGAAGAGGTCAAGCTCAAGCTTGAAGTTTTTGCAGTGCGAGGATGGCACTAGCAGCCGCAGCCGAGGATTTGGGGGCTAGCTATAAATGGCTAGCATGTTTGCCCGTCAGTCACATGATCTCCACAAACTCTCCCCTGAGATCACGAGCAGCATCAAGCTGGCGGAAGAACATTTCTGCGGCTCAAATCGTCCCATCCGACATCTCCCGGTCTTATCGACGCTGTTCAGCCATCGTCAAATTATTCGAGCATCTTGGTGGGGGATCCGGGGAGGAGACAAGATAGTTGAGAGTCGGCCATCTTCCCGAGTACTGTAAGAATGCCCAGATTGGAATTAACCCGAGATAGATTTGCTCTCATAGGCTTTTCCTTCTCTCGCAATGCCTTGTCCCAGCCTCTGGACCTGGATATGCATCTTGTGCTGGGTCTTGTGCCGGTTTATCATCGTCCACCCAATTCCCATTCCTCCCATTCCACCCGTCCGTGTGTTAGCGCGGGGCACTTCGCGGTCGTTATGCCGAGCAACGCGGGGCACAACAGCGTGTGGAGCTGCACTGCACTACACGAGAGGGCATGTCATGGCCGAGCTGGTCTGGCCTATGAAGCTGATCAATGAGTTCACAGAAGTGCCTACTGGACCCAGGACCCAGCAAACATTGCCGTGGATCATCGTGTGATGCAAGCCAACGTCTAAGCGTTAAATATTAATAAGAGAAGTCAATCCCCCCCTCTTCTGCTCTCCTCTTCTACCATTTCATATCTTTCTTGCTGTACAAAATACCCCGAGTTCTCTCGTCAACTCTCGTCTCGAAGCTTCATCTCTGACCTTCCGGAACCCCTCCGTCTCGACCCGAGGTCCAAGTTTAACCCATAAAACGATCCTCAATTGAAATTCCTACTCCCTCTCCCCATTACATTTTTCCCTCTCCAGCATCAATATTACAAACTCTAAGTCTCAAACTTTCAACATGGCAACCAACGGCGCTGTTCAGGAGGAGAAGATCAATACAGACATCATAACTCTCACCCGCTTCTTAACAGAAGAACAGTCGAAACACAAGGAAGCCACTGGAGATTTTACGTGCGTAGTCAGCTCCTCTGATACCTCAAGAGAAAGATGACTGACAGGTTTCCAGACTACTCTGCCATGCCCTGCAATTTTCCTTCAAATCGATAGCTTACTACATCCGACGAGCTACCCTCATCAACCTCACAGGCCTCGCAGGCTCCAGCAATACCACCGGTGACGACCAGAAGAAACTCGATGTCATCGGCAACGATCTTTTCATAGCAGCCATGCGCTCATCCGGCAAATGCGCCGTTCTCGTTTCCGAAGAAGAGGAGGAGGCCATATACTTCCCAGAACACGAAGGCGCTCGGTATGCAGTGGCATGTGATCCTATCGACGGATCCTCCAACTTGGACGCTGGAGTTTCTGTCGGCACAATTTTCGGTATTCACAAGCTGCCAGAAGGATCGAAGGGCACAAAAGAGGATTTGCTGAAGCCAGGAACGGAATTGGTCGCTGCGGGCTTCACCATGTACGGTGCCTCAGCTCAATTGGTCATTACCATGAAGGGCAGCACAGTCAATGGCTTCACGATGGATAACGCACTTGGAGAATTCATTCTTACACATCCCAACATGAAAATGCCAAAATCGAGAGCCATCTACTCAGTCAACGAGGGTAACTCCTTGTACTGGGAAGAGCCAACCAAGGCGTACTTTAACTCATTGAAGTACCCCACTCAGGAAGGAGGAAAACCGTACTCTGCGAGATACATCGGCAGTATGGTTGCTGATGCTTACCGGACTCTGCTGTACGGTGGTATCTTTGCTTACCCTGCGGATAAGAAGAGCCCCAAGGGCAAGCTAAGGATTTTGTACGAGTGTGCTCCTATGGCTATGGTATTTGAGAATGGTAAGTCGAGCCGTGACCAATGTCCTAGGATACTTTAGCTAACTTTGCGCAGCTGGTGGACAAGCATTGGATAGCAAGATGAACAGACTGATGGAGGTTGTACCGGCGCATATCCACGACAGATCGGGTATCTTCATGGGTAGTTACGATGAGATGGAGAAGGTCAAGTCTTTCCACAAGTAAGCTTCTTTTGGGAATTTGGGGCTGGACTGGGCGGGTTTGGTCTAGTTGGGTAGCGATGCATTTTACCAGATTTCAATGCATCACGAGGATTACCCTGGAATTACGAAAGCGATAGGATGATTGATAGCTTATACCAAACAGCTTATATCAATTGAAGGAGTTCATGCACTTTCTCGGGAATACGGCTCCGTTGTGGGAAGCCGTCAGACTCCCAATACACAGGCCGAAAATGATAGTACAGGGTGGAAGTAATGTGTTCTCGCTATAGTAGGTCAAAATGGCAAGACACGAAATGCCGAAAAAAGGCCAATCTCCGCTGCACAAGGCCCAATGAGTCTTCGTGCTACTGTGCTTGTTCCCTCCCCCTTTCTTCAGCGAGATGGCCCCAAGAACAAGTTCAGCACATGCTTTCATTGTGTGCAGCTATCTAAGTGTTGTTCATCTAGCCTTGGACTACCTATCTGCTAGTTCTCAACGTAGGCGATTTCATTTGATGGTGCTCTTATTGGAGTATGACATTCACAGCATTCGTTAGCATTCAATTAGCCTGAACTTCAAAATAAACAAATATCTTTGCAAGTCCATTATTGATTTCCAGTCAGCTGGGTCGACTAACACTTCTCTGCAGAATAGTGAATGGCTCCACGATATTTATTTCGGAGTAATTTTCCGGCCATTAAACAACTTTCAGGTTCGGATAAGGTCTACAAGGATCTTGAGAGCCTCCGCAATCTCTGGTTTAAGGCTTCGCTTACGACTGATCTCTGAATGCGTCTGAATTACTCGGCAACGGTCCTTTGGTCCTGTTCTTCAACTTCCAACACCACTTTACTCCCTCAGTCAACACAATATCCAATTTCTCATTCTGTCCCACAATAAGCAGCCTCCGCGACCTTGGACCCGTGAATCTGCCCTCCTGACCGGTCTTCTTGGCTGGCATATTGCGAATGGAGGGCGTAGTATGATGGGTGTGGGGATCAGAAGAGTACTGGTGCTGGGGGTCTTTTGTTTGGTTGTGAAAGGAGAGGAGAGGAATATTGGAAGTTGCGCATCTTCTGAAAGACAGTGGTTGAGGCAAACCAGTGAGGGCCGTCTGAGCGATACGTGATGGAAATTAAAGTGCGCAGCAGTAACCTATTTCTGTGTTCACTCAACGTGCAGGTATCTTGAACACACTAGCAGAGCACTGGATATCAAGAGGACTTAGTTCATGATATTCAATTTATGCATCCCGCACTCATATAATCATTACTCATTCGTACTCGTCATGAAAAAAAAGAACAATAAGCACGAAACAATGACCCCCAACACCACCAACCCATGATACAATACAAGGAAACAAGAGAGCCGTAATCAAGGGACTGGTGACCAACAGTGAAACGCACTCCATATCAGCAAAGCTGAAGCATGAACGCCATAAGACACTGGCACATCAAACTCAACAACTACAGCCAAACATCGTCGCTCACAGGCTTCTTCTGTCTCTCAACCGCAAAGTCTAGCTTCATATCGATCTTCGGTGGCGGCGCCAGGGCAGCGGCTGCCTTCTTAGGACTTTGCCTAACCGGACTCTTAGGCTCAACCGAAGGACCATTTCGCACGTCTCGAGTGTCCCAGCCATCGTCCACAGCAGCTGCAACCCAGCATCTCAAGCCGGCATGTACACCGCCGTAGAACTTCTCCTTGCATAAGCGAAGTGTGCCTCCCAAGCACTTCTCCCAGCCTGACACCAGCATCTGCTCGCGCAGAGTGTTTCGTTCCTCTTTTGTAGGTAGACAAGATATGATACCGTTGATGAGATCGAGGTGCGAGGCAAGATAGTTGGTTGCATCCCATTCGACTCCTCCCACGTAGGGAGCTGCCGGCACAGGTGGGAGCTCCTGAGGGAAGTGTCTGGCCATGAAAATATGGTGCGGGTTGGAGCTGTCAAAATTACTATTCGACATCAAGGAAGCGATAGCTGCATTGCTCGTCTCGTACATGGTCTCGCTGTCGTGGTGCCTAGCTCCCGGAAGCGCGACGACATTCAAGTTGTGGAGGAAGATCCAGAAAACCTCTTTAGTCACATTGACTACTTCCTTGCACCAGACTCGGTATGGACGAGGACGTCGCATGTCAAGAACAAATCCGACAGGTCGCTGTGACTCGTTGGGCTCTGGATCTTTGAGATATGAGAGAAGCGTCTTGGCACGATGAGCACGTTCGGAAATAGGTGCTGATTTCAGGTACGTAAACAGTAGAGACGTGACGATGTTACGCGTGGTAAATTCGCTCGGCCCTTTCTTCTCCTCGTCAAAGATCATGTGTAGCAGTGCCGGAAACAAGGTGTGCTGGATTTTGTCCAGGTGATGAAGCGCAAGAGCTGTTGTTGATAGAGCCTTCAGGCATAGAAGGACTTCGTGAAGCAATGCATCTTCATGTTCCTCTCTAATTTCGTGTTAGCATTGTTCAAGGGCGGAGGCTTTGGTGGTTATACCTCCACTCGACTTCCATAGTTCTGTGCAATAGGCCGACAATCTCCTCCATTCCTCCCTGCCCAATGAATTCGTCTGTCCATGCAACAGTCTCGTTGCGGAGTAACAATCTCAGCTTATGCAAACGACCAACTTCGACCAGCTCAGGCTTTTGTACCCTTCGCAAATACGAGACGAAGTCATCAGGTTGCTGTCCCTTAGCCTTTGCAATGATTGACTGAGCAGCTGCAACACCAGTTGCGGTCAACGATTTGCCTCCACCATTTCCACTTTCCGTCGACTTGGTGCGGCTGTGTTTTCCAAAAGTACCTTCTGGCTTCTTCTTGGTTGGTGACTGTGGTTCCTTACTGCTACCTCTCGATAATGTAAATGTTCGACTCCTGGGCCGCTTAGCTTTCACTTCAGGTACAGCCTGGGTACCGCTGGTAGCATCAGCACTTGAGTCGCTACCATTTGTCCCAGGTCTGCCATTCTTTGCAGCAGCTATCTCAGCCCAGTCTTGTTTGACGAAATCCTTTTTCATGGACATAGCCAGATTTCGCATCTTTCCACGTTGATGTTCGGGAATATTCCTTCTATCCAGCATGGCTTCGAATTCCCGATCAATATCTTTATCCTGAAGAACTTGCTCAGTTTGAGCATCCGCCTTCTGTGTCTTTCCTCCAAAAGCTGATACAGCGGCCATGACTCGCTGACCTTTGGTTGGTAGTGCCTTTTCTGAACCTTCAGATCTGGCAGATGATCCCGTAGTCTTCCTGTCGAAGCTTGGTCGTTTTCCTCCAGATACCCGACGCATCAATTCGGCACTCTTTCTCGATCCATTGCTGACTTTTCTGGTTATGTCCTGTACACTAAAGCTACTAGGCAAGTATGGCATCTTGGGTCGCTCTAGACTCTCATCGCGTCTGGTGAGAGTAGGCTGCTGACCGGGACCTTTGTAAAAATTACGTTGTTTTCCTGGAGAGTAGTTCTCTGGTGTATATCTGTCTATCTCGTCCTCGAGGAACTTGCCTCCTAGAGGCTGCTTCGTAAAAAGCTCACTGGAGAATTGGGCATATATCGGCGGAGGTCGCGTTGCTTCTGATGGCGAGGAGGAGGCTGGCGTCTGGTTCTCTTTATCCTTCTGAGCTCGAGCTTCCGCTTCGGCCTCCTTGTGTAGACTTCTTGAGGACTTTGGGCGCGAGAGGAGGGTTGCGAGGTTCGTCGATGACTTAGTCTTCTTCGGCTTGCTAGACTTGGACTCCTTCGACTTCGTGACTTTGTCCGTGTCCCTGCCAGCTAAAGATTTCAACGAGATTGAACTCAGTGTCTTCTTGTGTAGTGACCTGAACCCTTCCTCTGTTGTATTTGGGCGCTTCCCCTCCCTCGATTTCTTTGGCGAAAGCGGAGGCTGGGTTTGTTGATTCTGCTGTATTTCTCCCAGAGCTCGAGAATGAGGATGATCAGGCGGAAGAAACGGCATTGCTTCGTACACTGGAGTGGTGACAAATTCGTCGGCTGTATTCGAAGAGAGGCCAGCTCCAGCAGACGGAGTTCTCTTGTGCATGAAAGGCAGACCAGCTAGTACAGATGATTTGGTGCGCGTGTGGTGGTAAGAATCCGGCTGAGGATAATGGGAAGCCATGATGAGCAACAATTGATGTAATGATCTCAGTTGATGCTCCAAATTATGCTACGGCGGTGCAAATAATGGGCATTGTGTCGACAATGAGAGGTTGAAGTCGGAGATCGAACTTCCCCCACGATGTTGTTGATCTCGAACTTGTTGCCCGGGGCAACCCAGAAGAAGTTCGCTTTGGCGCGACACGTGAAATGCACTAGGATAGCTGCATATCAGTGGATCCCAATCGCGAGTTGCAGGCCGATAAAAGCCTGTTATCTTCTCCACGATCTATAACAAAATTCAGTTAATGACCGAAACCCTGTTTTCGAGTGCCTGCTATCCAATTCATCAGATGAATTGATTGGACCGGAGTCCTGATGATAGGCGAGAATTCAGATCTCGATATTCGCGAATTCAACCTCATCAGAATCGCGGGACGCCTGCAAATTGTCTTGAACCGAGCAGTCTCGAACTTTAATCAAAACATTACAAACATGAATACTCGAAGGGTAGGGTAACAGTACAGCAAAGGTCACAGTTCGAATCCACACAGCATCTGCCTAAACCCCTTATTGTTCGCTTAATTGCACCATAGACAACAGCTAAAAGTGCCCAATGATCCGAGTCTAGTACTCTAGATGTACCGAATGTACTAGTCAAAACTGCCACATGTTCTGTTCACTGTATCACTCGAGCTATATACAGTAGTCCAACGAAGATTCTATAGTCGCCGTAGCAAGGTCTGAAAGCCATCAGGACTGTGAGTACTTCAAGTCTTCGACGTAAAGGCACGGTTCTGAGCTTGGCCTTAAGTAGAGGCATCAAATCTCACCAAGACAAAAGATAAAGAGCTACTTGGAAAAAAAATGGATTTTCGAAAAAGTCAAATTTCATTGCAAATGCTCCACCAACTCCATCTAGCCCTCTAATGCTTTCTAAATAGCCCAGCAATGCAGTGTGATGGTCTATGTTACAAGGTCTCCAAGCCGTATCGCTACCAACTGACCAGTCCCTTCTGCCTGTCAAAGCCAGCCCTCAATTGACTTTCCGGCTTGATCAGCTTCCCCTGTAATACCGTAAACTTGATGATCCCCTCACAATCCTCCGGCTTCACTCTCGCAATCCACATACACTGTGCCGCACCCTCTTGTACCTCATCAGGCGATCCTTTAGAGGGTGGCGGACACACTTCGCCAGCCAGCTTGCCCCTCTCAACATTGTCCAACCCAAAAGCATTTGCCTTCCGGTACACCATAACATTTGCCGAGTATTTGTGCCCTCCAACATGCGAAATGAAATATATGCCAACCCCACCAGGTCTCTCATCGTCCAAATCTCTATATAATCCGCACACCCGTAAGTGTCTTTCCATTTCTTTTCTTAACAGTGGGGCGGATTGTCCACATCTAGCATCTCGAGTCTTTTGTGAACAGAGGAGTATGAGGGCGCGGTGGGGAGAAGGTCGAGAAGTGAGTTGTTCAGCTGTGGGTAGGGTGTCTGGTAAAGACGCAGGTATAGATACTGGACCAAGTGGTGTCATGTTTGTGGGCGCTTTATTGATGTATTCGGAAATCAGAGTATTGACTGATTTTGGAGTGACGTTCTCGATCACAATGAAGGCTGGAAGAAGTAGAACCGTCGTGGGCTCTTCATAGTCTGAGGAGTGGGTCGGGGTGGGAATATTCGAGGCAGATAGCATGAGTTTCTGCAGGGACGATCAGAATTTGTTTTCTTGGAGCCATTGCTTAGGAACCTTACACCATTGCTGATTTTTACGTCTGCCTTCTTCTCAATGGCTTCCATGAGACTTCCTTTCTCATCTGCGACATCCCGTACCCAGTCCGTCTTTCCTGTCGCCACCAGGATATGCGTACTCCATCCCTTCACTTGACCGTAAAGCTGATCCTCCTCCTCGATTTTGAATCCTTTAGGGTACTTCACCACACAGGAATTGCAATCATGATCGCAATCGTCACCGTCCACTTTCGGATCAACCTTTGGGAAGAGCTCAGTGCAGGCTGGTGTTCCGGCTGGAGTAGCTGTGCCTGATATGGTCTGCCGCGCAGTACTCAGAAAGGATTTGAAAGTGGTCGCCATAGTTCTCTTGCGCTGCTGCGGTGCTGAAACTCTGGAGGTCCGTTGGGTATTTTTGTAAGTCGAAGCCGACATGGTGGGGCCGGGGCGTGGACCTGAATTATGTACTCCGTACGTGGGGTCCGAACGCCGTATTTGCTACCTAATCAGATCCGCGTTTTAGTGCGCTTGGGATGAAATATGAGGCTTATCAGATGGCTGCTGACAAAGGTGCGACTTGAAACGACATTCTTCTGTTGATGGGGAGACGAGCAGATGAGAACTTTTATATCGATTTTGGAACTTCCATTCCTCGAAAGACATCTACTTATAGGGATGACGCGGCTCCTTCGCAAGGCACAACAATCTGCATCCAACGAGACAGGATATTTGACTTTCTCGCTCTCATGTTCCATGTTATCTCCGTAGCATTAGAATTTCCCGTCGGGTCCGAGAAGGATGTGTTGACATTGCCCTGATTGGCCCAAAGAGGATGGCATCTGGTTTGGTCTTCTTTACCGGTGCTCCCTCAACCAATTCTCTCAACTGGGACCAAGATACTCTTTTGGATAGCTTCATCGACCCTATTGCTCGGTTTGTGGGCCTCGCAACAGACCCAAAGTTGGTTCCGTCAAGTCATCCACAGTGGAGATCCCTGCCCCTAGATCGTCAACATCTGACAACGGGCCTCACGCCTCCTGAAGACTTCGATCAACACCAGCTTTTCACAGGCTACTCTCAAAGCCACGAGGCAGGAGAAACTTCCTTCTTCACCACCTCACAAGTCGAGTCGGAGTTCTCCCAATCACAAGTACCAAGTGATTCTTCCCTTTCGACTCAGGCGTCCATCTCACAAGTCCTCTCTCAATTCTACGAGGAATCTTACGCTCGGCATGAAGACGTACCTTCTTCTCAAATAGCGCCAGCTTCAGAACGACCATCCTCGTTCACGAGTGATGAGTTTTCATTTAATTCTGCTTCATTTGAGTCTCAATACCAGCCACCAGGACTCAAGAAGGAAGTGCCGATAGTCGGGCACTTGACGAATCTCAAGGATATTCCTAAGGCGCCATATCTCAGCTCTATCCAACCACAGACGATGACGGTAAACCTTATCGTTGGAATTATATCCATGCCGCAACCCCGGGCTATTAAGACTCGGCGAGGGGCAGATGTCTCGTTGGTCGAAGTGCTTGTCGGGGATGAGACTAGATCCGGATTTGGAGTCAATTTCTGGTTGTCATCTTCACAGCCCACAGCAGGGGACATGAAGACTGTACTAGAGGGATTGCGGCCGCAGGATGTGGTGCTGACACGCAATGTGGCATTGAACAGCTTTCGAGGGAAGGTGTACGGACAGAGTTTGAGAAAGGAGATGACCAAGGTCCATCTACTTTACAGAAACCGAGTCGACAAAACAGATGTGGGTGGGCTATACAGGGCAGCTGACTTAGTAGCTAAGGAAGGCATGCATCCGCAGATGGATAAGACTCGAAGGGTTCGGGAATGGGTTCTGAAATTTGTCGGTATGGGCATCGCCAGAACTCGGGGGAAGAAAAGGGCGTTCGAATTCGTCAACGAAACACTGCCACCTGACACACAATAGAAAAGCAATTAAACTGACATGTGATCACCGAGCTTCTGGAGCTGCGATTCTGTGGAGCGAAACAATGCGAGAAGTACATGTCTCGTGTATTGAGGACAACTTCATCGTCTAATATGCCAGATTCGTAGCTTCGGCAAGGTCTCTAATCCGCAAATAACACCCCTTTCACCAGCCGGTCTACTAGATTAGACTCTTGCCGCCAGGCTCTAAATAACATTCAGAGATTTCAGATATGCTACGCCGAGTGGGAGTGGATGCTATAATTTTGTTCCATTCTCATGATCAAGTTTGGTCAAAGTAATACTGCTTGACTCGTTCAAACTTGGCACAAGCATCTCGCATATAAGAATCTCATAGAGGGATGAGTCTACATATAAAAGATATTAGCCTCATACACCATATTGGTTAAGACTACTTTCGCTAATTCGAGGAGTCAAAGTTTGATATTCCCGGATCTAGATTCAGTAGGATCACCCCCGAATTCACTTTGAATCGCTCAACCTCATCCGAGACTCTACACGAATTGACAATGCGCACTCAAATCACTTCAATTTTCCTGTTCGTCCTCATCCCCTTTATCATCGCCCAAAATTGTCATTCTACTAATCTCATGGACTGCTACAACTTTTGCGATAAGAATACGATTCGATTTCATGGCGAGCCGGACAATGGCGCCTGCACCTCATGTCTATCAGATCGGTGTAGCCATTTCAAACCAGCCCAGGCATAGGTAAAGCACGCCGTTTCTCCGAATGTTTCAAGGTGCATTTGATTTCCAATCTAGGATTGGAGCAAGCGAGACCAGGCCGAGGTAGGACGAGCTGATGGCTAATAACTCATGAGGCATGGCAGATCGCGGCTATTCGATGAATGATTTGGTTGGAGTGCTGTGGTCCCGATCTGATATGTCTAGATAATCTTTATGCGATAACTATACAGTTTCAATCTCAAGCTTTGAGTGAGGTCTGTTGTAGCTGTCGCTGTTTTATTGACGTGAGGCTCGGTTAGGAGGTTGCTTTTATCAAACCACCGACAAACAAGTCGGTCCCCACTCCCTTCGACGTTATGGCCGGTATGGCAGATAAAGACACAAGACTTCACCTTCGGCTCAGATAGTCAGTCGCCTTAGCTGGATTTGATAGATCTAATCCTCTTTGCCTCCGAAGGAGCCAGGAGCGTCGCTACCATTAAGACTCAAATCTGGAGCTTCTATTTCCGCACCGAAGGAGAAGAGGATGAGCCAAGAGTGAGATGATCCAGAAAACAAGTATATCAAAGGTGGCTTCTAGGGTAGCCAACAAGCTCGAGTATCCAACGAGGGCAACTAAGCATCAGACTGCCACAACTCCCCCGTTCGCAATATACCGTCTCTCGGCCGCTTCCCTGTCAGCATCAACTCTGCGCATCCTCACACCCTTTTGCCTACCACAGCATCCTAGTGCGAGTGGTAGAGGTACAACTACTAGGGCGAGCACTGTCTGAAAGACAAGGGCATTGTACATATTTCCCGGAGGTCTGTCGGTATGATCATCTGCCGTTCCATCATTGGCTCCAGATGCACGTAGTGCATCCGACACAATAATGAAGATTCCACCCAAAAGTTGGCCACCGGTCCAGCAAATCGTGCTAGTGACTTCAGGAGCAACGGGGTGCGTGATCTCGATCAGGTACTCGAGGACAATAGGTACCAGACTGAAAGACGAAGCGCCAAGGATGGATAAGATGACATATGGAGCAACGATGGTTCTTGTTTGAGGTGCCCAGGTGAATGCTAGATAACATATGGCAATGATGGGTACGCAAATCTTGATAGCAATTAAGTATGATTTTGTGCGATCGATAATTGGCGATGTAACGGCCGATGTCACCAGCCCGACCACGATCAGGAGAGCTCCTCCAATACCTGCCTCATCCTCGGTGAAGGAGTATGGCTGGAGAATTTGGTTGATGAGGGACGAAATGCTGTTGAAGAGTCCTACATAGAATGCATATGGTATGGCGATCATGTAGAACTCTGGACTTGTGAGCAAGAAGCGTAAGGATGGTCGGAGCTGATGCTTTGGCTGTGTCCCTGAATGAGAACTAGGCGTAGGAGGATGTGCTGCGATGAAGAATGAAGGAATCGTAGCAACAGAGGCCTAAGAATGTTAGCGCGCGAAGCAAGAGAGAAGCATATGCACTTACAATGATCGAGACATACAGCACCAGATTCGGAATATCAGAAGTCTTGCTAACCCAAGCTGGCCCGATAAGTTGGGCCAACGCTCCACCTAATGGATTTGCCAAACTCATCACAGCTGTCGCAGCTACTCTTCCACGGTTCGTGAACCATAAATCTGAATATCGCGATGGCGCCGAAAGTACGAAAGGTTGCGCCAATCCAATCAAGATTTGTCCAAACATAAGGCCTCCAAAATTTCCGTGCTTTCCTGCCTTTGTGGCTCCATATCTTATCCAGTTTCCTACAAGGAGCAGAACTGAGGAGATTATGATGGCCGTTTTCGGGCCTCCGCGGTGGAGCGTGAAGACAACCACTGGTGATGCCACAACGAATGAAAAGAGGAACGCGGTACTGATCCAATTGATGCTCGAGGATGTCACATTGTAGAACTCGGCAGCGGTCGTAGAGTTAGCAGAAAAGGTAAGCCACTATTGTGCATTAGCAAGAGCAAGGCTGTCTGGCGCGAGGCTGGCTGAAAGCCGCATGTGCCACTTACGTCCCACGAGACAATTATATTCAAGAGTACCAGTTGGACCAGGCCAAACCAGCGTCTTTTGTACACCTTGAATTCAGTCTCACTACTTGTTATTGTTCCGTCATCGTCCGCGCCGTTATCTGCATTTACACCTCGAGGCGAGGCTCCTTCATCGTCGGATCCAAGCAATTCGTCGTCGCTGCGGATCTCATGCAAGGCTTCGACTTCTCCAACTCCTCCAGGGCCATCTCCACTGCCATTGGTTACGTTTGTTTGTGTCGTTTTGAGATCTCCTTTCCTGTCGACGCCATCTGCGATTCCATTGGAGTGCCTCGCGCCGCCTTTGCTCTTCAGTCCTCGCATTTTCAAGGGCCTCATTATTGTCCAACCCGGCAACGTCTCCCCTTCAGCAGGAGTTGCCTTTTGGTTAATAGCGACGCCAGCCTTGTCTGTTTTTGGCGCAGAGGAGGTGGGTTCTTGTACTTCTGGCTTCTCCGTCGCGCTGACATTGTCTCCTTGTTCTGGAGGCGACCCCATGGCGTCTCACCCCGGATTACTGGCGCTGCCGTACAAATAAGCTTGAAGGATCCGTGCTTTACGGTTCGACCCCGGTGTATGGACCTCTTTTACGGTGGGTTCGTGAGGGGGCATTCATAAAATATGCTGTCAAGAGAAATAATGGCTACATGCTTGGATATATGTATCTGCTGGTCAGAGAGGGGAAAGAGCTCGAGTCTGCAAGATAAGGTCTCGTGGTGGTTCCCGGGTCAGTTGCTCGAATTGGCAAGGCCGGTATCAACGCGGTCCCAATCCAGACACCGCCGGTCCCAAGTCTTGTAAATCGATACCAGCAACACCCAACTGTGTTGTCGTGCAGGCAGGTTGCCTTGTGAAAGACCGAGGTACCTACCTATGCTCCCCTGATGCATTCCATAATCTTATCTTTAACTTGAGCTGATTCGTACCTGGATATGAAATTCACCAGGGTACTGATGGCCAGAAACAGAACACATCAATCTAAGGTGCATGATCTCCCGAATATTCACACCTGTGATGAAGTACAATCGGCAGCGATGTGCTTAACATCCATGTCACAGAAAGCGCCTGACCAAAGTATCATCTATAAGCTTCTCTCTTACTATACATGCAGAACCGCTCAAAAAGTGGTGGGTCTCCCGTCATACAAAAACACGATTTGTACAATTCCTGACTGCCTGCCATCGTCTTCTCCTATCATCTAAGTCGTCTGAGATTTTTGATGCGAGTATCAAAAGACAATGCCGGACAGCCTACTTGAGGGAAGCCCAAAGTTTTGGCGCGGCACAGGCGCTCGCACAGTGGGCAAGGTGGAAGACTACACATCATCAATATCGACATTCTATAGAGAACGGGATCGTGACTTACATTCTTCTACGCAGTCTTCGTCAGGGTGCTTTTTGTCAGAACTGTGCTCGTGTGCACCAGTAACCCGCTCAACACATTCATCAAAGTGGTGCTTTGCTGGAGAGCAAGCCTTGGACTCCTTGCATTCTGCCTGGAATTAGCAGACGCCCATGAACTATCGACCAGCTGAAAGGTAATGAAATGCCAGGTTAGATGATACTAAGCTTCAAGGAGAGATCCATTCAAATGCTCCTGCCACTAGGCTGGTAACATAGTTTGAATATGTCCTCCCTCGAGCCTTGACCAGCATTTTGTCTGCTCCAATGCCACATCGACAGCAACCCCAAATGTGATCGGTATTTCGCCTCACACCGAAGAATGTTGAAGGAGCTTTGTACAAAGGCCGTGGCATCCAAGGCAGGCGAGTGTTGACTGCCAAAGCTATATACCACATTCCATTTCTCAATGGGCCCAACTGTCGCTTGCAGTGCCTCCAATTGGACCAAATTCGTCCAGATGCCAAAGAAATATATCGACTCACCCTCCTCGAGCTTTTCCTTAGGGTCCACCATCTCCTCTTCCTCTTCTTCCTCCTCTTCTTCCTCGGCATCCTCTTCAGGCTCATCCTTTGACTCTTCGCTGTCCTCGGAGGCATTCTGCATAACGAATGATATCAGTCACTTTTCCCGATATTTCAATCTCGCCATCGACAACATGTCTCAGCCCAAAATAAATCAGTCCATCTTCAGGGCTCTGCCGATTCCGCCTCTGTCCTCTCATTGCCTGCCTGCTGCGAGCCACTCCATCTCTGCCACGGAAACGACATGCAAATGAATTTTACACATTCACAGCCCGTCTCCATCCTCTTGTGCCTTCCCGAAACAAAGAATAAACATACCTTCGAATCCTCCTCTTCTTCCTCCTTTTGGGCCTCCGCCTCAGCCGAGCTCCATGGCAGCGCCGCCTCCAGCATGTCGCTGAAGCTATCAAAGAATCCCATGTTGGCTATGATCGCAAATCGACGATTGATGGCTCAATGGGGCGGGTTGGTGATGCGTGTTGAGTTCGATTCGATGGAGGTGGAACAGAAAGATCTCTCACGAACCGGACGATTTGAGCTTTGAATTGGCATGCGTTGATTGGTTTAAAGCGATTTTGAGCTAAATCGGCTACACGTGACTCGGAACGATTTCCTGAAAGTCCCGACCCTACAAGCCTCTTGACGCTGCCCTCAAAACAGTTTTGTCTTTGCGATGTTTTAGACTTGTAAAGTGTTATGGTGTTTATGATCTGCAAAGAGTTGACTAATATTCATTTGCCAATCCGCTCGCAAGACTTCCTAGTGGATATTTATCCAAAATTCCATACCAAAGACACTCGAATGCTCTTGATTTCAGACTTTGAGTCTGTCTTAAATCTCCAAGAGCATCAAGTACGGCAGGAAAATCGTTCTTTCAAATTTCTCTACTCTATATTGAGTAATCTATTTCATCTTTGTCGAATCATGGCTCCGAAACTCCAGGCGTAAAACCGTAAGGGAGTAGCCCTTAGTAGCCCTCGCCTTGTTGAGGTAGAACGCCATTTTCCACCCTATGTCCCTCGAAGAAGTGCCACCAAGCCATTAAGTCCTTATGACACACATGCATAGATTCACAAACTACTACGGACGCTCTTCCCTTTCCGCTCCTTGCCTGAGTCTCTGGTCCAAGTCAATACCAACGGCTTGAGCCTGGGCTTCTTCGTAATCTGGTGGAGGTTCGTCCGGTGCTGGTGCTGTGGAAGGTTCTGGTTTGGGGGGCGAGCTTGTGATAGGACTTCTCACTCCATCTACACCACTATCCCTGCCCGGACGGGTTGGAATTGGACTTAAAATAGTAGGTCCATCGTCTTCCACTACCTCTCTGGCTGCCTCATACGCAGGAAGTTGCTCCAAATGAACATTGGCCAAATCTATATTGCCAGCTGCGTCTCTTTGTGATGTTTCCTGAGCGACAGTATATGCCTGATGCAAACGCTCCTTTATCTGCTCGAAAGTTGTATGGAAATCGAAAGCTCCACCCTCCCGGAATGTGAAGCGCAGCTCAACTGCTGTGTGCGTAGGTGGGATGTTTCCACCGGCAACTGGCTTGCATAATGCAACCCAGTAGTTCGCGCCGAAGAACGGCGCTCTCACATATGTGTCTTGAAGATTGAGGATGGGGGACGAGAAGGATTGGAGTTCGGGAGTAGTGGTTGAGGGAAGGTAAACTATCTGCCACTCGCAATCAATATAGCTTCAAAAGCTCGAGAAATTTCTTGCCATACCCGCTGATTTGTGAGGTAGACGATCCCCGCATCGCTTTTCGCGGAGAAAGGTTGTGCTCCAGGGAATGTATTGGGCGTAGATAGCTGTAGGCTTGTTCGAGGCGGTGATGTATAGAGTATGCGTTCGTTTGGTAGCTTGACAAAGCCGGCCTCGTTGGGCGATGTCATAACCCAACTGCCACAGGCTTGTTTTAGCACATTGTCCTGAGCCAGCTGCAAGGCGTAGGCATGTTGCTCCTGGTGAAATTGATACATTGCGACAAGAGAGAGATTATCTGGAAAGTAATGAAGAGAGTGGCAAAGTGCAAAAATGGGCTCGAAGCACGCAAAAGACTTACTTGATTGACATCTTGACTCCTGCTAATTACCTATTCTCCCCCGCGGCAGATGCGATGCGACCAAATATGCAGAGTGGGGTCGAAATCAAGCCGTGAGAGGAGGAGGAGCTGTTTGTTCGGTTCTGCGGGAGGTTTCTGCTGCAAGTGGTGCGAGCAGCAGGCTGCCTACAACTCCTCGATATCCTGCAGATGTGAACGGGGTTTGGAAGTGCAGATATGGCGTCGGGAAAGCTTCAAGCTCGATGCTTCTGATGGGGTGGATGGCCGGACAAAGATGGTGGGGCAGGAATTTGAAGCTGTGAGAGGCTGCGGATGGAAATGTTCTGGGATCCGCTGCACAAGCGTCTGGTACTTCTTGCCGTCAAGACAATGAGAAATGCTCGGCGTCGAGATTTGGGTTGCAGCGTGGGAAGATATGTATATAAGATCTGAATGGTAGAAATGGGTATTAAAGCTTTCGGCATGGCCCGTCGAGCGTCACATTCGTCATCTGGCCACCGCCAAGAGAGTTAGATTTCTTCCCACCAGTCATGGGGTCTATCAATTTGGAAGGACATCATTTTGTGATGAAGAGAATGATAGAGATCGGATGAACCACATAAAGCTCTTTGTTTCAGCCCGTACAAATCGATCGAGTGTTAGAAAAGTAAATTTACTGACACAAAGGTCCAACCAATTCTAGGATAATTAGGACTAGCACACATACAGTCCGAAGATGCTACATCGGTATTTGCTGTTAGTGTTTATCTGATGCCTCTTCCGCACCTTGCCACACCAAGACCCCTACATGGACCTTCGAGAGAGCTTCAAGCTGGCATGGCGTGCCTAGATAGTACCTATAATCTGTGTTTGTAAAGGGTTCGAAAGGAACGAGGCCGTTCCGAGGATAACCTTGGGTGGAAGTACTTCTGGAGCAGGAGGCAAGCAGTGCTGTCTCCGCGCCGGACATCTGCATGCAACATTCACACCGGCTTTGATGTCCGTGGCATGAAGTGCGAGTCAGACTTTGCAGCTAATGCATGTTCGAAGTCTATTAGTCGATTGGAAGCGACGATAGTTTGGTTCTCCAGATATTGCGCAGGAGAAGCTTCTGTACAGAAGTATGACTTTGACACGAGCAGTAAGGACCATTGGAATAAACAATACAGTAAGCTTCGTCCAAGCCATAGAATTCCAGATTGAAGTATTCAATGGCGTCCAGATTGGATATCAAGAAGAGAAGAATGAGAGCCATCCAGCGGCTGCTTTAGAAGGTAGGGGTGAGTGCAAAAGCAGCGAACCCCTTTCTAACCGAGGTCTTGAGCTCCACCTCTCCTCTCCTCGCTTCCGACATCATATGTTTTCCTCTCGACAATCCGCAGATTGTTGAATCCCAATGCAGGTCTTGACAGGACTTGCAATTCTTACAAATCTCAGAGTATCTCTTCAAGTTCCACGCTCAACCCAAAACTTCCAAAAATACAACCTGCTCGTCCGAACAAAAGACCGACGTATGGCTACATCAAGACCAACAAAAGACCTGCTCCAAAAGCTAGGAAAGTACACAGCTTGCGACATAGCCGATGCGCTTCTTAAATTGAAAGTACCCAATGCAGGCTTTCTGGCCGATCTCAAATTATTCACTCCTCCTTCTGGGTCCCCGAGGTCAGAAATCACGATAGCGCCAGCTTCAACTGTTCTATTCGCTCCAAAGACAGGAGCCACAGCAAACTATCCTGATGCGAATATTCCATCCGGCAAGCACTACGTCGATCTTACCCAACCCGAGACCATCGTGGTCATGAAGCAACCTGAAGGACAGAAGTGTGCTGTTCTTGGGGGCATCATGGCCCTTCGGATGAAAGTCTTAAATGCCAATGGCGTGGTTATTTGTGGTCGGGCCAGAGACATCGTCGAGTTAGAATCCACTGGCCTCCCTGTGAGTTACTGAAGTCTCGTCTACACCTTATTTATTCGCTCCATCGGTTGTTACTTCAGCAGATGCGCGGGTGCTAAATTTGACCAGATCTGGGCCAAAGCTCTCTCGATTGTTGGAGCAGGAGCAGAATCTAAGCCCCATGCCGTTCAAGTGCCGCTGGATATCGAAGGTACTATTGTTGAGCCGGGAGATCTTGTCTTTAGTGATCCTACAAATGGCGTGGTAGTGATCCCTCAGAAACAAGTGGCGGAAGTTATATCACTCTTACCACGGCTTGTGGAGGCTGATGATCGAGTGAAGGACGATGTGGCTAAAGGTATGACTGTTCAAGAAGCTTTCAAGAAGCATAGAGGATAGATTGTGCTTGTAGTTACACATTTGGCTTTGCGACGACTATCGTTACTGAAGAGTTGGGAGCTAGACGTCAGTAACCAGGTGGCTCTGATAGAATTTTCGATGCCCTTTGGGTGGTTCTTGGCTTCTGCTTCCTCAGATAAGCAGTCGTCTTGTAGACAAGTTTTCGAACTTAAAGAGATCCTAGCAGATGGAATCGAGAATATAATCATCGCTATGTCAACAAGTCTGGGAGGTAAGCGAGCACTCGGTCCAATAGCTGTTATCGCCTGGAACACTCTGGACCAACACTCCGGGACTACGAATCAAGAGTACGAATCATGGTAAACAACACTGTTATAATCCAGGTTCCTGGAATCTAACAGCACAGCGAGGTTCATGATACACACTACAAGAATGCTACGAAAGCTCGAGGCCTTGGCCAAAATGCAGCAAGCTCACTAAGACAAAGTAATCAAGAGGAAGATGAAAAATCTCCGGATTTTGATCCGCAGAAACATCTTCTATCTTCGCTATTATCAAGACAGATTCTTCGCCTTAACAACCAAGTCTGAACTTGATCTTCACCAACCTTGAAGAAATCTGGAAAGCTCAAGGCTTGTTGCCTTAACCCCGAGGCTGATTCAATCTGGCCTAACGCTAAGATAGCAGATAAGCACTTGCGAAGACGGACGAGGCTTGGAACTTTTCCTGGGCATCGAGAACAAAGTCTGAAATATCACGCAAAACCCGGCCATGTCATAAATCTGGAGACTACAAAATCTCCTTTCTTTCTTTTCCTATTTAATAGAACGTCCCGTTGCTACGGGATAGTCCTCAGCCCTCTCTATTTTCAGAAGACTTACCAGAAAACAAAACAATACTCCCGCAAGCTTCAAGATGCCCCTCACCGTGCTGAGCGACGAGAATGTGAAGGAGGTCCTCCGAAACCTGACCAAGGAGGATGTTGCAACTCTGCAGATTGCTATGCGAAATGCCATACACGAATATGCTACGGGTACAACTAATTCTGGAGCTTGCGCCGACAATCAACCAAAGCGAACAGTTATAGAGTCAGCGAGCACTGGAACCACAACACTGTTTATGCCATCCATTAGCTCGTCTGCCTTAGCCGTCAAAGGTAGGCTGGAAGTCCCACATTTAAGATTTGGTCACTGACCCTTTTGTAGTTGTCACCCTTGCCTCACCTTCATCGAATCCCGAAGCAGCAAACACTGAAAATGCAGATGCCACTCCCTACGGTGCTATCTCGCTCATGGGTAGCAATGGCAAGCCTTTTGGATTCCTCAACGCCGAAGAGCTTACTGCTTTTCGAACAGCACTTGCGTCCTCTCTCCTCATGCTCCGCCGAACAAAGGTGAAGACCATAACGGTGTTTGGGACGGGAAAACAAGCATACTGGCATGTGCGACTGGCCCTTCTTCTGCGCGGATCAACCATCAAGAACGTTCACTTTATCAACCGAGACTTCAACGAGCGAGCAGCCAAGATCATGAAGTCTTTTGTGACTTATGATATTGCTACAAAGAGGACTGAAGGCTGGTTGGACACACAATTCGATTTGGCTTCACTGAAGTACACCGAGATTGACAGAATCTTGAAACAAAGACTTCGAGCTTCTGACATGATTATTTGCACCACGCCAGCAACGGAACCGCTGTTTGACCACACCATTTTGACCAACACAGAGGGAAGAATGAGGCCCAGGCTTATCATAGCTGTCGGAAGCTACAAGCCGCACATGATCGAGGTCCCAACAGAAGTTGTGAATCAAGCCATCAAAGTTCATGGAGCCGGCCACCACTTTCATAAGCGAGCCGAAGAAGGCGGCGTCATCGTTGTTGACAGTCTTGAATGTCTCAAGGAAGCAGGTGAATTGGTCCAAGCTGGTGTAAGATCAGAACGGACAGTGGAACTCGGAGAACTCGTTATGTTGGATCAGATGCATCCTCACGATGACGACTTGTCGATCGAGGATAGTCCACCTAGCTCTTTCAGCGAGCTATCGATATCGCCGGATGGGTCTCGAAGCATGTCCAAGATCTATGGAGATTCAGGCATTGAAAGTTCTGGAGGAGGGTCTTCTAGAAGCCCGTCCAGGAAGTCATCCTTCACATTAAATCGGAAGTCTTCTTTCTCGCTTCGCTCCTCGAGAAGTACTAGCGTCTCTTCACAAAGTGGTAGACGAAGAAAGGAGCAGACCGAGAAGGAAGACCAAATGAGCAGATGGCTGAGTAACGGCAATGTCATCTACAAGAGCGTCGGGATGGGCTTGATGGATCTGGTGGTAGGAGGCGAGGTCATCAAGCTGGCGAGGGAAAAGAACATTGGAACGACGGTGCCAAATTTTTGAGGGAATATCACCGATACCACATTTTGGAACAGCATCACGAACACCTGTCTCGAAAATGGGTGTGATATTCGGATGGCCGGATGGAAGAGGAAGCGGGATGTTGTTGGATTACACGAGCGCCACGTATGACGTTCTACGAGATGTATGACATGATGCCAAAAAGATCGGACGGATCAACTTTCGATCAAATATCGAGATCCGGGCAGATGCAGATGCCTTATTGGGAATATGGAATCTGATCGGTGGGGAACACGTACGCAAGATACCTAGGACAGCAGGGCTGTTGAAAAATTTCTAAGCCTCGGTCATCTGAATAATAAAGATACGCAAGGATAAGCATGGCAAATAGAGGGCAATGAATTGATTGAAATTCGAACTTGGTAACTCCCCGTTTCCTTTCCATCCAAGACATGAGCAAAGGATTCATAAGGTCTGAACTGAACGCCTAGCTCCAAGCAACCCGCTGAATTCGTCGCTTTTCAAATAACCTTCCCACCAATAATCTTAGGGTATCCGTTCTCAACGCGCTCGATCTTTGCAATGTACAAATGCAGCACTTGCTAATGTCCACTCTACTATGTTACCTCATAGCCATCGTAGCCACGTCTCCACTGAAAACCAACATTCCATGGTTTCCCTTGACAATCTCTCCCTGCGGCTCCTGGGAAGCTGAGCCCGGAAAGCCTTCCTTGCCAGTGGTACCGACTTTCAGATCCCTGATCTTGCCGCAAGCGACGTCGTAGAGCACACCGTGCACAGTCAAGCCCCGATCCCTGATCGCTTCCTCGACAAACCAGCTGCTCATCAGATTTCCGACTCCCATCTCGACGTTCAACTCGGCGAGCCTGACGGCCTTCTTGCCATCATCGCGCAGGGATTTGAGTTCCACTTCGTTGTTCTTGCGCAACATCCTCAGCGGTGTAATCCATGCATCGATAACCCCGCCGACTCTACCATCTGCAAGCGCTGCTCCTGCTCCGCCGCAGCATGTATGCCCACAGAGCACGATGTGTTGGACTTTCAAGTGCACGACTGCGTATTCGATCACAGCCATGGAGTTGATGTCCGTCGGTGAGATGATGTTGGCAATGTTGCGGTGTACGAAGACATCACCGGGCTGTAAACCCAGAAGTGTAGTTTCCGGTACGCGAGAATCAGAGCAGCCAAGCCATACTATGAATTGGTACATGATCAGCCAACGTTCTTTAACGTTACAAATATTCGGAGGGAAGTGATGCAGAGCTGCCTGCATAAAAATCATTGGGCCATAAATTTTTGAGGGAAACATACGAATAGAGGGACTTTGTCCGCTAGCCAGCTTTTCGAAGAAGGCGGGGTTCTGGTGACCTTTGTAGTTCGCCCATGCCTCGTTGGACTTGAGAGCGTATTCAAAGGTATTTCTTTCTAATTTGAGTAACAACTCGTCAGTATCATCTTGATTCCCAATCTCAACTTTCCCTTGTCTCTTTTCGAAAAAGTAGAAGGAGAACAACAAGGACCGGGGGATGAAATGGAAGGATGGAAAGTCGGCGGTGAGAGGAAGCTCTTACGGTTAGAACCCATTGCAATTAATTTGATAGGGTGCAATAATAATGACAGTAGAAGCGAAAGATTGCTGGTGAGAGAAGTTAAAGTCGATATCACTTTAGACCTCAAAGCCGTCCGTGTATATTCTAAGTTCGGAGGAAAGGACGATCGTTGGTGAATTGGAATTGGCGCGAGCTGTGATTTGTGTGATGGTATTTAGCTCCGCGGGAGCTAGACCTGTCAGATTGATAAGGGTCTTATCGCAGGGTGACTAGGGTATGAACAGAGTAGTCTTCCAGAAAGACAGAAAGGGTGCTCTGATGACGACGGGGTCGCGGAGAGGGAGTGGAGAGCGGCGGAACTCTTTTTTGATATCGTACGATGATGGCCAGATGGGGGAGAGGGACGAATATATGAAGGTTGAGGAGGTCGGAGGCACCCCTGTCACTTGCTGGGAGACATCAAACGAGTCCTGGTGGTCCTACGTCTCACGGATCCGTCCGAGATTCACCCAAAGACAAGCTACATGGCCATGTTGGGGGAAGAGAGATGGGCACTTGGCCAACTTAGCTATCGGCGGGTTTATTGGTGGCGTTGGGAGATGTGACCTCAACCTTGAGCGTGGGACACTCGAAGTCATGACTAGGCATAATGAGATGGACCCGAGACATCCTTCCAGAACCCCCCTGGACAGTCTTCTCACCACTCAGCGATCAGTGTGGCTGTTGGTGACCACGAACCTGCAGCAAAATATCTCATCGCATCTGCTGGAGGAGAATTTTTTCGCATCTCGTCGGCCCGTTCCTCAGCTCATCTCAGCGGAATTTCGGAAAAAGATGGATGCAATTGTGAACTGATTGCAGCCAAATAGAAAGATTGTCAGCCAAGCGAGACCGACAACAACTTAATCTTGCAGTTATTGAAATTGGTGGACCCCTGTTGTCGATCAAGGCCGGCAAGTAGGGCACCGCTGAAATTGCCAAGGACACCAAAGGACTTAAGCATGCCTTGGAGTGTGAGGTATGAAACGGGTTTGAGATCATTGCTATCTTGGGACTTCCCCAGAGGCTTGGGAGAGATATTGACTTTGGATAATTCGAGCTTTTGCGATAAGGCTATACAGCTGACCAAGTAAGTAATGTAACCTGAGGACTTGTGGTAAGGAAAACCCTGGTCTTCACCTTTAGATGTGGTGAGCAGAAAGTGGACACTTGGAAGAGAAAGTTCACGGTGTAGACAGGGATTCATGTGGACCAATTGAAAGAGTTCAGAGTGTTCGCAGAAAAGCCCCAAAGTATGGTATCATCAGCCGGATTTTTGTTTGCGCCTAGCTACAAATCCTTCCAGAGCCATAATATCATAAAAACGCCAAAGACAAATGCATCAAGAAGATATTTAGATCTTGATAGCACTGTCAAGGGCCTTGCGCTTCTTCTCGGTACGAGCATTAGCCTTAGCACCCATGATACCACCACCCCAGTGTCTCTTGGCCTCCTCGTACTTCTCAGCGTAACCCTCCTTGATGGCTTGGACCAACTTGGAGAGCTCGGACTTGTCCTCGGAGCGGACCTCGGTCAAAGCAAGAACAGCGGCGGTCTTCTTGTGGACGACCGTGCCGAGTCTGGCCTTGCCCTTGATGATGGCGTATGGGACACCCATCTTGCGGCAGAGTGCTGGGAGGAAGATAACCAACTCAATGGGGTCAACATCGTTGGGGATGAGGACAAGAGAAGCCTTCTTGTTCTCGATCAAACCGACGACGTGGTTGAGACCGTACTTGGCGGCATATGGCTTCTTGCTGACATCCTCCTTCTTCTTTCCCTCCTTGATGGCAGTAGCCTCCTTCACAAGTCTCTCCTTCTTCTCGGTCTTGCTCTCTGGACGGTACTTGTTGAGGAGCTTGAAAGCTTGAGCGGCGGTGTTCTTATCGAGGACGTTTTGGAATTGGGCGATCGCAGGTGGGACCTTCAGGCGGAGGTTGAGGATCTTCTTTTGGCGTTGAAGGCGGACATACTCGGGCCACTTCACCATGCGTGACAGGTTTCTACGTGGCTGAATGTCTTGACCGATACCATAGTTGCGGGTGCGCTTCTCGATGAGGGGGTTCTGAAGCCGGTCAGCGTCAACCCAAAGGAGAGGGATCGGAGTAAAGATGTAGATGAACATACCTTTGGGGCCTTCTTCGATCCTGCACCAGCCTTAGACTGGGGGAACGGGGCTGGAGCAGCCTTCTTTCCTGCTTTAGGAGGCTATCATTGAGAAAAGAAGACATCAGCGAATATGTTCACTAATAATCTTCTTTGAACTCTAAAGAGACTCCACTGGCATTCCTGCACAGATGAAGCTCAAGCCAAATCATCATCAACACCCTCGGGTAGTTGACGGGAACACATCTCGACGTGCGATTGCTCGTAGAGGTACGAGAGTGGCGGCGAGTCGAATCACTTCATGAAGGATATATCAGTAGCTTACCATCTTGATCGAATCGCTGTGGTGGTGGTGCGATTTTGTCGGAGTGGTTGTCGATGGGATCAGGAGAAAAGATTGAAAATTCGCAATTCAGATTGTGGGCTGTGGGAGAGCGAGACGCTAAAAATCTTGGCGCCCGCTTTGCTAGAGTATAAGTCACGTGGGTCGTCATGTTTGCGCTGTTTGCTCTCTCAAATCGGATTTATTTTGATGATGGCAATCTCTACCCCACCAAAACATTTGGAAGTCTACATATCGAGCGCTGACAGTCTCCCAAGATGGCGCCTTCTCTATGTGCCATTTGCAAGACTGCGCGGGCTCTGATAATACGGCCGAAAAATGCACAAAAGCTTTGCAAGCCTTGTTTTATCGCCATATTCGAAGAAGAAATCCACCATACCATCACTACCACAAAGCTTTTCACTCCAGGAGACCGGATAGCAATAGGCGCATCGGGTGGGAAGGATTCGACTGTACTTGCATCAGTACTGAAAACTCTCAACGAACGCTACAACTACGGCTTAGATTTGGTATTACTCAGTATCGATGAAGGGATTAAGGGCTACCGAGACGACTCCCTCGAAACGGTCAAGAGAAATGCCACTCAGTACGAGATGGAACTGAAGATAGTGGGATACGATGAGCTGTACGGATGGACAATGGACCAAGTCGTGGAGACCATCGGCAAGAAGGGAAATTGCACATACTGCGGCGTGTTTCGCAGGCAGGCTCTGGACAGAGGGGCGAAAATGCTGGGGATCAAGCATGTGGTAACTGGACACAACGCAGACGATGTGGCTGAGACCATCCTCATGAACCTTCTGAGAGGAGACCTGCCACGACTGGCAAGAAGTACAAGCATAGTGACAGGCGACGAAATGAGCGAGGTCAGACGGAGCAAGCCTTTGAAATACGCATACGAGAAAGAAATTGTGCTATACGCACACCACAAGAAGCTTGATTATTTCAGCACCGAATGCATATACAGTCCGGAAGCTTTCAGAGGTAGCGCAAGGACGCTGATCAAGAGTTTGGAGCGAGTGCGACCAAGTGCTATCCTGGACGTGGTCCGTAGCGGCGAGGATATGGCAAAATTGGTACCAGAAGAGGTCACAGGAATTAGCCAATGCAAGAGCCAGAAAGTTTCGTTGTCAAGTGCTGATGGCGAAGAAGAAGGCGCTGGTGGCTGTGGGAGTGCTAACGGCAGAACCAGTGGAGGAGAGATGGCAGACATGGAGAAGAAGTTACAGGAGGACGAAGAAGCCTCAAGCCGAGAAATAGACGTCACATCCTTGCCTTTAAATGGTACAAGTGGCCAACGACATGACAGAATGAACGTGGAGAAGGAGAAGCGAAGTGGTGCAAAACAAGGGCTCGGCAAGAAGCTGACTCGACAAGTATTGGGCACATGCAAGAACTGTGGTTACATGTCAAGTCAGGATATTTGCAAGGCTTGCATGTTGCTGGAGGGTCTGAACAAGAACCGTCCGAAAATGGAGATTGAAATCGACGTTGAAGACGAAGAGAGTTCCACTCTTAGACGAAAAATGGAGGGCATAGTACTAGCAGCTGGTTAGTTGGCCAGAAATGAAAGAATACGAAGCTTTTCGAATACCTCGGGAGAGTGACTCTGAGATTGTAAATGCCTGACGGGACTTCGTTGTATCATGTCTGCCAGCAGAAACGAAGCCAGTGCTTACGGGAAGGCCAATTGGATAATTTTCGCCCCTTGCGTGAAGAACATGCTCCAATTTTAGGAGTATAGCAGACTCCCGAAAGTATATCGCCGATATCAATTCCACGGAGTCTTCGGATTTAAGTTGGAGTTAATGTATTTAGGAGAGTGGGGAGGTCCAGAGCCGGCAAGCGGGGTAGCAAACCGCTCACTCTCTGTCAAGGAACTGCATCGTCATCCAGGTTCTCATACCTCATGATAGGCATTCCAAAGTTCTAAGCCAAGCAGGGATATTTGATTTGAGTCATACCTAGTAACGGCACTTATTTAGACATTCTTCTGGTGTGGATGCACTATATATAGGACAATTATTGTCCCTTTCCAAACCGAACATAACCACGCGTCAGAAGTCACAGAACGCTTTGAATACATCAAGAACATTCCACACACCAAGAACATGTCTGCCGTCACGAAGATGGAATACGCCCGCCTGGGCAAATCAGGTCTCAAAATCTCCAAGGTCATTTTTGGATGCATGTCCTTCGGATCAAGCAAATGGCAAGAGTGGGTGATTGAAGAAAAAGAAGCTCTGCCTCTTCTGAAGCACGCCTATGACGTTGGTCTCAATACATGGGATACTGCAGATATCTACTCCAATGGTCTTTCGGAAAAGATCATCGGCAAAGCTCTCAAGCAGTATGAGATCCCTCGCAACAAGGTCGTCATTCTGAGCAAATGCTACTTTGGAGTTGCTGAAGATGGATCGCAACCGCCGATTTCTGCGGCTTCAGTCAATGATGGAGACTTTGTCAACAGACAAGGATTGAGCAGGAAGCATATCCTGGATGCTGTCGATGCTAGCGTGGAGAGATTGGGGACGTATATCGATGTCCTACAGATCCACAGACTGGATCGAGAAACTCCAAGAGAAGAAATCATGAAAGCGTTAAATGACGTCGGTATGTATTAATGAGGCTCATTCTCCTCTGTTTCCACTATCTAGGGAATTAGAACTTTCCCGAGACATAACTCCAAACAACTGTGATAGCAAATACTGACTCTTCATTGCGTAGTCGAAAGCGGAAAAGTACGATACATAGGTGCTAGCAGTGTAAGTCTGCTCCTGATCATTTGCAGGTCTCAAGTGCTTACAAAATGAAGATGGCTGCTTGGGAGTTCCAAACTCTTCAGAACATCGCAGATAAGCATGGGTGGGCCAAATTTATCTCTATGCAGAACTACTACAACCTGATCTACCGTGAAGAGGGTGAGTGATCCTTTCAATGTCGTCAGATCTTCTGAGAACTTGTAACTTACACTTCGCCATAGAACGTGAGATGATCCCGTATTGTCGGGATGCTGGCGTGGGACTCATTCCATGGTCTCCAATCGCTCGCGGTGCTCTGGCCCGCCCTTTTACGGACCGAAGCACGAAGCGTGAGAAGACAGACAATTATCTCAACAACATGATCCGCTCCAAGGAGACCGAAATCGACAAGCAGGTCATTGGCAGGGTTGAAGAGATTGCAAAGAAGCATGGCGTTTCCATGACCACTATCGCTACTGCCTGGTGTCTTAGCAAGGACAGTGTCAATCCTATCATTGGACTTAGCAGTAAGGAGAGAATCGATCAGGCGGTCCAAGCAGTTGCTTTTGCAAGTTCGGGGAAGCTGAGCAAGGAAGATATTACATATCTTGAAGAGGGATATGCTCCAAAGGAACGACAAGGGTACTAGCAGTGTTGAATACCATTCAAAATTAATTCATTACTGTCAACAATAAAGTCTTTTAGCGAAAGTCCCTTGCCTGTTGTGTTGGTGGTAAGTCCTTATGCAGCTCTGAATATTTCTACGGCCAAGTCGAAGCCGATGTCCAAAACTGCCAGATTAATTCCAGGGAGAATATCGATTCCCATTTCGTGACTTTCGAGTAAGAGGTGAAGACCAAATGGATTTGGTCAGTCTCGGTGTCAGAAATTGTCCCTGGTCGACCGAATAAGATGCTGACCGGAGTATTCCGCAATTCGACACAAAGTGCCCTAAACCGCTCTGCAACTCAAATCAACAGACTCTCTCCACTATCATAAGGTAATAGTGCTCGTTTAATGCTTCTGCCCAGGAAGAGACCAGGATCGAGATGCTTCTTTGGGCTAGCCTTTCTCATGCATCCTTATCAGATAGCCGGCGAGATTGCCGGCGACAATGACTGCTATGGCAGCCATTCACAATACTATATTAACAAGCACTTCTTTGTCTGTGACTTGCGAGAACCTCAGAATCTCTTCAATCTTGTGTTCGCAGGTCCTCTGATCCCCGAAAAGTCATCAATGCCTGTGCTAACACAGTATTGCGCAGTACCCACAGCATCTGGGACCCCATTTCAACCCCGCCATCACCCCACCTTTTGAAACTTTCTGTCTCTCATACTAGACATTCCATATAACGAGCGTTCCTCGCTCAATTTTACTGCTGGTCAAAGAAGAAGAAAGCAACGGCATCTGGAGAGAAAAAAGATCTTTCCAAACCATGTCTATCCTCAGCATTCCTGTCCTAGGACTCACGGCCCTCTCATTCCTCGCCATCTACAAATTCATAATCTCCCCTGCCTTCTTCTCGCCGCTTTCCAAGATCCCAAACGCCCACTGGTCTGCTCCAATATCTCCCTTGTGGGTATTATGGATTCGGTTCAAGTGTCGGGAGAACCGAGAGCTTCACGCTGCTCACAAGAAGTACGGACCTATCATCCGACTCGCACCGAATGAGCTTAGTGTCAACGACCTCAATGGGTTGAGAACAGTGTATGCTGGAGGCTTTGAGAAAGGAGAATGGTATTCGATTTTTGATAACTACGGGTATGCTCTCACCCCGTCTTGTGTCTCCCACCGAGTACTGAGTTAGCGGTGAAGTGTACCATGTATGTTCTCTTCGTGGCATTCACGACCTCACTCTGCAAGAAAGCGAATGATGTCCAATATCTACTCCAAATCTACAATTCATACATCACCTGCTTTAGTTGCGCAGGCTAGAGCCATCATTTTTGATCGCCTTCTTCCACTTCTGACAGCCGCGGCCACCCCTCTTGATTCTCAAGATGGCATCGAAATCCACGAAATCTGGAATTCAACAACTATGGACTTCATCGCAGCTTATCAATTCGGATTGAAGAACGGGAGTGACTTCCTCATCAACGAATCTTTTAGGAAGCATTGGCTTTCTCTGTATCACACTCGCAAAACATATGTCTTCTGGTCCCAAGAACTTCCACGCTTTAGCAGCTTTCTCCGCAAGTTGAATATCTATCTTGTTCCACGCTGGGTAGATGACAACAACAGAGAGCTGGAAGCATGGACCCGAGAACGCTGTGATAAGACATCGGCTTACCTCAGAGATGGTTCAGCAGCCAAAGACAATGATCCAGGAAACGAGCCCGTGGTCTTCAAAGCCGTCTTGGCAGGAATGGAGAAGGAGCGCAAGACCAAGGGCGACGAGTCTATTCTTAGTCCAAACTTTCTCAAGTATCCTGAGAAGAGCATGGCAAGCGAGATGATTGATCATATTGCAGCTGGTCATGAGACTTCTGGAATTATGCTCACTTACATTTCTTGGTATATGTCCCAGGATGTCAGCCTTCAGGACCGGCTGCGCAGCGAAATCCTCACTCTATCTCCGAATATGAGTCTTTCATCTTCGACACCAGCAATTCCAAGTTCGAAAGAACTAGACAACCTACCGCTGCTTCACGCCATAATCATGGAGACACTCCGAACCAATGCCGCTATTCCAGGTAACCAGCCACGCATGACTCCGTCTTCTGGCTGCACTCTAGGAGAGTACGCTGTCCCTGGCGGCGTTAGGATCGGTGCTCAAGCATACAGCGTTCACAGAAACGAAGAAGTGTATGCCGACCCGGAGAAGTGGGATTACAAGAGGTGGATGGACGATGAGAACGGATACACCGAGGAGCAAAAGAAGGAGCGAGACCGATGGTTCTGGGCATTCAGCAGCGGCGGGCGAATGTGTGTAGGGAGTAATTTCGCCATGCATGAGATCAAGCTTGTTGTTGCGGCAGTATATTCCAACTTCAGGACTCAGATTGTGAATGATGATGGCATTGAGCAGGAGGATGGGTATACTTGCAGCCCAATTGGCAACAAGTTGTTCTTGAAGTTCGAGAGGGTAGGAAAAAGCTGAGATTATAGGTAGCACTTGTTAAGGTGATACCCTTAAGGAAATGCATTCTCACTTGAGGCAACCTAATCAGTGTCTCAGGTCACGGCAATGTTCTGTTCTCTGCAAGAAGCGAAATGTAAGTTCTTACTGATAGTGCTCTCATGTGAAGGATCCTTTCCCTTCCTGGTACCACCAATGTCGTGAAATCTTCTGAGGACATTTGAGGACCATGGGGAGGACAAATAAAAGCCTAGCTTGCCCAGAGTCGCCAGGTATCCGGGTAGGCAACAGTCAACGTTATTAAGCAGCTTTTTACCCACCAACAATACTTCGAAAGAAGACCGACGCTGCTAAGCCCTAAATCAGACTCTATGCCAACTCAACATCCTCGTCCTCACCAATACAGTTAGATGAACCCAACTCGGGACTTGTGTTTTGCTTATTTGGCTACTTACATGAGCATCGGCTTTAGGCGAGATCAAAACAATCGCGTGGCCTGACCACGCCCACACAATCAGCATATCATGCACCTTTCAGGCCAAGTGGCCTTCAATATGGTCTAACTTATCACTGTATGTTGTCTGAGTGATTTGGCTACTTCAATGTCATATTCTGATGTGAGGACATAGTCTATTGATCCATGTCCGCCCCTGCAGAAGCCACTGCCCCCAAGTCCGGCGGCACTTCGACGTATCCACATACCACCTACTTGAGATGACTCTTCTTGAATGTCGCAATTCTTTCTCAAGATATATAATGGTTCTCTGAAAATTGAAATTGGTTCATACCCCATGTCTCAGCGTGAAGATCTCTCGAATCCCTCAAAGCATATCACCGAGCGACTTCACTATCATTAGATTGGCTGTGGACCCAGACTCATCTAGACTTGGTGATTTTTAGTGGCTTCATAAACATAGGAAGTGCTTCATTGGCCAAACCTTCATATTTCACTAGAGAACGGAGATCATCACCGCGTCACTGAACTCCAAACGCCAAGAAACGGCCAACTGGCAAGCAGCAGCAGACTCCAGGACAGGCTCAAATATCCATAGCATCCGTACCCTCAACCCGTCTCTCCTTCTCCACAACCTTCTGCTCACCACCCTTGGCTGCAAGACGGCGCTCTGCCTTCTTGCGCTGACGTGCCTCCTGCATGGCCTTGAAATGCGGATTCTTCTGCGCCTTCGGCTCCTTGCCAGCAACAGTCATACCTCCCAGACTATTTGTAACCTTCTGCAACTCCCAATACACCTTCGGATCGAAAGTGTCGTATCCTCCGGTCTATCACTTGTCAGTCTACATTCATGAGAATGGATGCTTGGCTGTGTGGTCGTCGAACATACCTGCGAGTTGGCTTGACTCAACACCTTTCTCTTGGCCGCAAGGGTCAAAGTCTTGTCATTCCATTCGATGTGGTGGATTCGGAGGATTTGATACCCTAGATAGTGAGATAGGTATAGTCAGCAATGGAATTGGAAAATTAGGTCGAAGATCGCATATAACAAATATGTCGCCAGAAGTTCTCATGACAACACGGGGAGAACGAGATTGCCACCAGAGACCTACAAAGGATTTCCATGTCACTGCGCTTGACGGACTCGGGGTTCAAAGCCTGGACGTCCTTTGCGAACTTCTCGTACCGAACCTCATTGACGAGGTAGAGGAAGTATTCGCCAGGCTCCTTTCCATAACCCGGGACGTTCAGATTGAGTTTCTTCTCCTTCTTGCCGCGCTTTCCGGTTGCCTTGATGGGTGGTGTAGGTTCGTCGTTGAGGACTCCGTCCATTGCTTTGTCGAGAGCTTGAGAAGGTAGATCGTACATCATTCTGGCTAGCATAACAGTCAGTATTTCAGATTCAGTTGCAGAGCTTGGTGGAAGGACTAAACCTGTTGCCGCATTCTTTGGAGAAGAGCGGACTGTCAAGCTCTCTACCTGCATGCTGCCACCTGCGAGTGCTTGTGGGCCTTGCTGGCGCGGAGCGGATGAAGTAACGTATGTACGATCTCTGACAGAATCATACTCTCCATTCCTATCATACAGATGCGAAGAATCCATGATGATTCTGCGTCAAGCTCAAAGCTAGAAGCTGCAAACTTGGGTGTTATTCTTGGCTCGAGTTGTCTGATGGTAGAAGCGATATGCTAAAAGATCAGGAGCTCGAAAACGGCTTAGCGTGAAAAATTCGAGTATTATCTCAAGTCATTCACAGCTACTGACATAGGCAGTCGTTTGGGTTACGCTAGTACTGGACTTCCTCCGTGGGTGGGCAGCATAACAAAGGCCATCGGTGAATGGTCGCATCATTGACAGCAGCACGCAAGATCCTTGCGTACGAGTGGATGTTTCTTCTCTCTAGGACACCAAGGAGAAGTGGAGGAAAACAAAGTAAGACATAAGTATAAGGGTTGTGGTTTCGAAAGTAACATCTCATGACCTGCATTCTCAACACTTGGATCATTTTGGTAACAACTTGTGTTGGATCATGTAAACTTGCAACTAGGCAAGGTCGCACACAGGCATGATGAAATCCGATCCTACAGCCAGGTATGAAATGTGCCCACGAATATCCACAGATTCCTTATTGTCTCTTTACAGGAGCTGGTGGGGCCACTGACCTCACCCCGGGTCAGCTTTCTAGGCAATTCAAACAAGGAGCTCGCTTAGCTAGTAGCGCAATTCAAGTGAGACCTTCAAAAAGTAAACATCTGGCATGGGTTCAAAGGCAAAAGACACACGCAACGGATGAGATTGCAAGGTTCAGAGAATGGGTCGCAGCTAGAGAGTTCAAGGAATCGTTCGCACCGTTTTGCCATGCCTATGTATCGCTTGCCAAGAAAAGTGTCGGTATCTCATACACACAATTACACAATCGCTCCATGTCCTCATTCTTTCGCTCGCTGCATGATAGCCAGCCAGCCAGCCATGTCATTCCCGTCCATCCATTCATGCATGCTCCCAACGAAATATCATCTTATGCCATGTATCCGCAGCAGCCAGTAAGCCAAATCGCATGCCAATCAGCCATCAAAAAGAGCGAGACAAACTCCGCTTCCCATCCGTATAACCATGCTGCCATCCATTCCATGATATGTTGTTCCTTCCCGGGGATACCCATAAGCCAAGCCTGAGACAGTGCTATGAACTGACTATGCAAAGTAGGATTTCCATAGAACGCCTTCTAAGTCTTCTAATTGGTCGGGTGTGAAATACTACACTGTGTTAGCCGGGCTATGCAATGGAATGGGGGATGCATACTCTTTGGTCTGTGACCCATGTGTCTTGTCTTGTCTTCTTGAAGTCTGCCAAGATTGTCTTGACAGTCTTACCAATCGCACCTGCATCATTCGCTGCTCTAGAGGCTAGCAAGGCTAGGATCTCTGGCATCCATACTGGTGGTGGTGTCACGTACGGGAATGCCGTGACAAGAGCACCGAGACCGAGGACCGCAGCGTGTCTTCGAATGACTTGCTGGTTGTTGCTGATCGGCGTGTTGGTTCCAGGTGTCTTCTTTGGCATTGGATTCTTTCTCAACGACTCGGTGAACTTCTTCTGGAGAGAAGAAAGGATGTTATTGCGAAGAGCAACGGGCGAGCAGCGAATCATGCCAGAAAGTGTGGTTGCAGCACCAGAACGGACTTCGTGTTGAGTGTCTTCAAGCATATCGGCAACAGCTTCGAATAAGGCTTGTTGCTGTTCAGGCTTGATGAGGAATATGCGTCGGAAGTAGATGACTTGCATGTTGATGAGGGTCCGCAGACGTTGATGCCAAGAGGTAGACACCTTTCCGATACGGATCAATGCTGAGATGAAGTCACCATCCTCTCCCGCACGGAACGGGATGTTTGGCAAGTGGCGGTACACAAGATATGCAAGCCGCTGAAGCTCTGGATCTTCTTTGACGTCCATCATATGCAGCAGCTGCTCCATGAAGACATCTGGAAAGAAATCCAGGAGCTGCGTGCATTCGTATGACTGCAGTGTGGTGTCAAGCCAGAGTAAGACAGTTTTGCTACCGGAGGTATAGGAGGATGGAGTCTGTTGACCCGGAGCACGCTCGCCACGCCAAACCTCGAGTCGATCGAAAACGTCTTTGATGCTTGTGGAGAACTCTTTGGTCGGGGTGTACGGCTTGATGCCAATCGACGAGGAGGCTTTGTTTTCTTCCAAAAGGATGTTGACGTCTTTGAATGCTTCGTAGTAACGAGTGCGGTAGATTGAGGCAATGGTGCGACCAATGGCCTCTCGTACAGCTTTGTACGGATGATCAATATGAGCCAGGAAATCCTCAAGGATAGGCTTCTCGGCACGGAAATGCCACCCAGCATCTTGAATTGCAAATTCGAGAAGTTGAACTTTGGAGCTCTCCTTGAATGCCGCATTAGATGACATGTCTAGACGGAACGAAGTGAGCGTATCAATGATCTCCCGAGCCTGACGTGGATCCCGACCACCAATGATCATGTGTAGACAAGTCATCCAATAGGCAATATTTTCTGGTGTCAGACCATCGGCGAAGACCTGCAACATAATAGGGACGCCATATTCCCAGACCTTGTTGCGCAGGTCGAGCGGCTGCTCAATTACACAGATCAGGAGAGCAGCTAATATTTCTGATGTAGCACGATGTTGGTGCTTATCGCTTCCGTCACCAAATGTTGCCTTGATCTCTTCTTTGATGTCCTCAAATGTAGCAGCCGTCAACCCAGTAAGCGTCAGATCGAATGTCTGCATAAGAAGGGCAGCATTGTGCACCCGGAAGCGGTCGGACGCCGAATCACGAGGCTCTTGCTTCATGTAACCAAAGAACTTATTGTACCATTCCCGGGTGAGCTTGTCTCCAATTTGCTTTCTAACGGATGTTTCCAGCTCATCGTAGTCCGTAAACTCGATCGGTCTGGCTCTGGTACCTCGGAAACTTGTGCCCCAAACAAGCCATCCGGGAAAGTCCCGTTCGACAAAGTATTCGGGGATCTCGTGGCTTTCGAACCCCTCGAGGAACTTCTTTGTCCAGTTGGGGTCGTCTTTGGGTACAGTGACTTCAATTCTGTTCTCTGCGTTCTCCTTTTCGAGAACAAAATTCTCGACGCTGTGGCCGTAAATTGCACGAGTATCGAGATGGTTGAAGATTCTGATGAACGATTCAGCATAGCTGGCTCGAAGGCCGGGGTGATCATCGATGGAACCATCAATTGCCAGATCGATGAGAGACGGTGGTGCAAGGGTCTGCACCCGAAGGCCAGAGTTCAGAATAAACAGAGTACACCGGCCAGCGATCTTCCAGTGAGAGTTCTTTGATATCTCGATAAGCTTCTGGGCTAAAGTCAACTTCTTTTCTTCGACCTTACGTCTGCGATCGACGATGAAGTTGTGTCTTGAGGAGATCTTGTCCGAGTTGTCATCCTTGGGCTCGAAAACATCCACGAGATCCTGGTTGATAACAATGATATGCTCGAGAGATTTGCCAAATTCCATGAGGCCACCATACAAAGCATTGCTACTAACTTTCTGGATCGAGGGCTTGTCAACTGAAGCAGTCTTGATGTAGAGGTCGATCATCTCAGGAGCGAAACGCCAATCCTTGGAGATCGTTTTGGTCAGACTTCCGTACAGCAACGTGTACAATGAACCCTTAATTCTGTCATAGTCATTTGTTTCCAAAGCTGTTCTGAAGGTCTTCAACAGCTCGGGAATCACAAGCGGACGGCCTCCCAGAAGACTTTTGAGAGCAGACTCCAGTGCCGCCTGTGCATTGATCCGGACCTCGGCATATAATGAAACAGCGGAAGCAGCCAAGTCCAAGAGAAGTTTCTTGTCAAGAGCAGACTTGTGTCTTGCAGAAGAGTTGTGCTTGGCTCGCTGGAAATGGTAGATACTGGCTCTCTTAACCAAGAGTGGTCGTGGGTACACCTTTCGGAGCCCACTGACCTTGAAGGCGCGAATGTCGACGTCGTAGAGCTTGCTGACTCGTTCCAACATATGCGCAGATCGCTCATTACCAACATCTGTGATCCACGTTCGATATGTCTGGTAAAGAGCAGTGAAGCAAGCAACATCATCCTCCTGGAACTCGGATAAGAAAACATGGAGTCTAGACAACAGCTCTCCGATGTTTTCTCGAAGCTCATGGATATGGACATATGTTGGGCTGTCTCTCTCCAGCAGATATCCTGCTCGATAATGGAACTGGGGGCGTGTCTCCACGTCCTCGGCTGCTTCTGCAAGCGGACTCTCTTCCTCGTCACTGGAATCGTTCCCGCTCATCTGAGTATCACCATCCTGGTCCTTGTCAAGCTGGCCAGAAGCCTTCTTTGGATCGAACAGCGTAGCAATGCCCGACACGATCAGTCGCAATTGCGACAAATTTCTCGAGACTTCGTCAGACCATTCCTTGTTCTTGCCCTTTCTGCTAACAGCTGGATTCTCACTGATGAGATTTGTGAGTCGTTGCATCGCAGTATCGACCTGGGACTCGAAGAGCTCAACGGCAAATTTGATCTCCTCGTCGGATGGCAAATGCCAGTTGATAGTGAGATCCGTTGGCTTGGTAATCTTACCCCAGTCGCTAACGTCTAGACCACGCTTGAACACATCTGGCTCGTACAATGCGCCATCAACAGGATAGATCAGCGTCAGGTTTAGGAGTAGGTGATGGATGTAATTCGAAATGTGGATAGTAGGAATACCACGGCACTTCTCTTGCATATACAGTGCAATGTCGAAGAGATCCTTCTTGTATGGCATGAGACTGTCCCCAACGTGGACGATAATCATGCTCAACATGCTGATATGCCAGACAAGTGCTCTGTCTCGGGGTAGCACGTCGCTTCCACTACTTCGATCCGAGGCTGCGTCATTGTAGTCAATCTCATTCCGGATCCCCACGATGAGCATCGGAACGAATATTTTCAGTGTCTTTTCTGGATTGGCTTTGCATAATGAGTTGCAAATGAAGGCCATCGCATCTCGAGATTGGTGGATGACATGACCACCAACAAATGTGGCAATCTTCTCAAGAGCTTGATCAAAGATCTCAGGAGAGAGAGCCGCAAATAGCGGGGTGAGTGCTGAAGGCAAGGTATTGATTACACTCTCTTCAGGAGAGCCAGATCGAGCACGCGACAGCTCAGGCAGATTCTCTAGAAGAGTGAAGATCTTTCCAAGCAGAGACAGGACAAACTCGCCAAACCCAGCAGTTGACGAGCGGACGATGTTCGCCTCATCCTCGTCACTCAATTCGGTTCGGTAGTCAATCTCAATATTCGGCCCCTCTCGTTCCATCCGTTCCATTTCGCCTTGCACCCATTGAATCGCCAACGAAGAATCATGGATCTCTCCATGCTCCTTGGTCAAGTCGACGAATGGTATGCTATAAGCCACAGACTGAATGAAGTTCAACGTGTGTAGTGTCTTTGACAAATCATTTGCATCAATTCCTGGCAATGCCAAGGCCAAGAGGGCAGTGATGTGGCATCGCAAACCTTTGTGCTTTGATATGACGTTGGCTGTTAATTGCAGCCCGCAAAGCGATGACTGTGTTCGGTGAACTTCCACCAGACCTTGCAAAGACGGGTAAAATCTTTGCAGAGCTCCTGGAATGATGAGATGAGGCTCGAGATACGCCAAACCTTGGATGGCGCCGAAGAAGCAGTTCAAGGACTTGGCCTTCTTAGAGAAGAGACCCATGAACATGACTTCCTTCAGACTGAGCACGAAGCGCTTCTTCAATTCAGCATTGATTCGTCGCTCTGGAGGAGTATTCATCTCTCCGCTCTGCTCGCGGTTCCAACGCATAACAAAAAAATCGACGAGGTGGAAGACAATCTGGGCCAGCATATCTGTCCAAGAACCTTGGTTCGATGGGTGGAAGAATGTGTCCACAGATACCATCAAACCTTCCAAGTTGGTAAGGATGGAGCCTGGCTTGTCTATACAAGCTGGTGACAACGACATGACGATCCATCTGGCAATTGAGTAACCAACTGGAACCTTCTTTTTGTCTCTCTCTAGATACGCACCAAGACCTGCCCCTAGATCAACCATCCCACTGTATGGTGATGATGCCTGGCCCACAGGAATCTCGGTCAGTCTCAGCAAGGCAGTGAAGATCAAGTCTGACTGATCCTTCGTAAATATACCGTATTCGGAGAATGGTACATGCTCGCTTGTGAGTGAGTCTCTTGCGAGCCTCGAGAACATATCAAAAAAGATAACGTCAAAGGCCTTGGATCGGTTTACAAGGGACCAAAGGTGGAAGAAGGTGGGCAGGTAGTCTTGCGGTTGCAGCTGGCCGGGCTCATTTCGCGCTGGGTAGGTGGGCATTAACAGATTCAGAGATCCAAGTACAATGAAGGCACCGGAAATTTCTGAAGTCGTGAAGTAGGGTAAGATCTCTTCCAGCATGGCTTGGCGCTCACTGGGATCGAAATATTGTGATGCGAACATGCACATATTTGCAATATTCTTATGGCTCCGCTTCCTCCCTCCTTGGTGTGTTGCCATCTCGGACGGGAGAACGATGGACTTGATCTCCTTCCATAACGGCCGCCAGTCAAGTATTAAGTCCTCTCCAGGCTTTAGGTAGTGCTTCTTCCTTCGAATTGTTAGCCAAGCTCCGCAGAGGGGTACATCAGAGCCTTACTTTATCAGAAACCTAAACATGCTCTCAAATCTGTCTGCAGCCACCCAATCCATCCCAGGTGCCACGGCCAACATGTAATACATCTTGACCAGCTTGATCCGCAGCTCCCGCGTGATTTCGAATTTGAGGTTCAGCCATCCCTTCAGCTCTCTTGTCCAATGCACAGCACCTGGAGATATGTCTTCCGCCTTGAGAGCAATATAGAGTTGTTTCAATATTTCCCCCAAGGCTGCGTTACGTTCGCCCTCTTCCTCGACGGCATATGGAAGTAGCTGGAAGTATGGGAATGTTCGTGGTCGGTATCGCTTTTCCTTCTCCGATTCTACACCATTGGCACCAAATCCAAGACCAGGCGATGTCGCACGCGATATTGCGTCGTTCGACTGTCCGTTGTGAAGGAGACCCTGCAGGAACTGCGCATGGTTGCGACCATTCGTATAGCCGTCCTCCATGGTCTTGTGCGGTGCACCGGAGCTCGAGATTCGGGTACCTGTCAGCTTTGGCCGCTGCGAGTAGCTTCTGGGTCCGTCACCATGTTAGCAGAGATCCAGAAAGACCGTGTGTTACATGTGGAGCGGTGTAGATATACATAGACGGGAATGTAGAGCTGTTGTTTGAATGAGCTTGAAGCTCTATTGCACGACCCGGTCGATGGCAAGTCCGCGCAACAACTGATCATATAAGTTCTGGCTGGTATCGGATGGTTTCTGGCGAACTGATTTTGTCATTCGCATATGCCTTCTTCGTAATTGATGGGAGACAGCGAGGTCGGCTGCCAAATGAGGTGGTACTGCTTCTTGACGCGGCGACTCCAGCCTTGCATGAATAAGCACTCGCCAAAATCGTGAGGTTGACAGGCTGGATAGGACGTCACGAATGTCAAGCAAAATCTAGTGCTAATTTGGCAGGATTGTGTAGATTTTCTGGATTATAGTCGACCTTCCAGATAACAGTGAACTATTCGGGAGTTGCGTCTTAATTCGTTCCTTTGTATGGGAAGTGCTCTGTTTTCTAACAAAGCAATTCAGGCGATGCCAGGTACGCAATCCACGCTCGCCTCGCGCATACGTGATCTAGTCTTGCCTGAATGGTGACCACCCAGCCATGGCCTACGGATTTCACTATGCCCGAGATATCTAGGATTGTATACTTGTCACTGGGCCACATTTTCGAGATCAATGGACATGGAACTGAAGTCGAATTGTTTCATTTCCGTTCCCTAGCACCTAAATATGCAGGGTATTCTGTAGGTAAATATATACATGTCAATCCTGTCAACTCCCACTGATGCGGGTCTTCCAAATAGTGGAAGTCCTAAGCACTGCAAACTCCTGTCCCAAAATTCCCAGATACAAAGGGGAATCAAAACGCAGACTCTGATGGTATTCTAAACTGTTTTGGCATCGAAAAAATGCTGCAATGTAATACAAGACTCCGATAATGGACGTTGCACTCTAACTAGAGCGTGAACTGCTGTTGTTTCTTCGAAATAGATTTGTGAATGACTTCCACCGACTGATCTTGGGCTTCCCGGTATGATCTGAAGAGTGCTTTGCCCCAAAGAATGCGATACTGTGCCGTTGTGGCTGGAAAGTCGTAAAATTGTTCTGGAGAGAACTGGTGGGAATATATGATTGAGGTCGTTTGGGCCTTCGAGTTGGGGTTTCAGGTGTAGTTGCTGATGATGCTCCAAGAGCAAGTGAAGCTGGAGGAGTCTCGTTGGCTGGGGTGCCATTGACAGACCTCTCAACTTGAATTTTCCTTGATTCTATCATACTCTCTCCTTCGCTATCACTAGCAACAGTGCTTGGGGCATTGCCAGCTCTACGGGCAGCAGCTCGCTGCATGAATGCGGTACCGGTAGAAACTGTCCTCTTAGGTGTACTGGGATTGCGTTCGAGTTGCGGAGAACTACCATTGCTCGGACATCCAAGTGCAGAAACTCGTCGAATTTTGCTACCTAGAACGGCTCCAAGAGTATGGCCCGATTCGGGGGTACTGGCACTTGTTGGAGTCGGGCTCAAGCGCCCTGGTTCAGGTGTCAAAGACATTGATCGCACCCGACCGCCTGAGCTTGACTGACTTTTTACTGCACTCATCGCATCGTTGTACTTGAAATAAGGAGACCATCCTTGGCGCAAAGCTAGCCAGATGCCAGTAACCTGAATGAGTGTCTTCAGCCTTTCATCTAAGGGGATCGTTGCTCGCTCTGGTACGGCTTCATCGTCGGCTCGCTGGTCTGCCTCTTCTGCAAAAGTTCTCAACGGAGATGTGGGAGGATGTCTACTAGCAGAAGGCGAGACGGTAGTATAGCAATCAGGAATGTCCAATTTAGCTTGATTTATTGTGGCCAAGATTGGATGACGTCGAGAATTCGGATCAATAATGCTGAAAGTAAACTTCGTTTCGTTGTTGACGATGGCCTCTGGCATATCGACGCTCTGCCGTCTATTGCTCCTCCGGACCCACCGAGCAGTTGTCTTGATCCCGTGCTCATCGGTCGTGATAAATTCGAAAAGACCATTCGGCAGTGGAGTCGCTTGCCAGACAGAGCCATCGCTTAGGACCATCTCAGCTTTGCCCTGAGATCCTCCGAAATCCTTCGGCATCTGGCAAATAACAGCCACCAAGTCTCTACTTGCAAGGCCATCCTCGTCTGAATCACTGTTTTCAACACTATTCTCAATACCCGTCTCATATTCCTCGCTCTTGACAACCATAACATCATTACACCCTAGTTCCGCCTTGCCCCTAAACATCCGCGGAAACTTCTTGTAAAGTCGGGGAACGACAACCGTAGAAGGGAGAACGTCAAGAGATGGCTTTGGTCTGGCATCTGTTGATAGTCGCTGCAATTGTAGTAAAAGCCTTGGTCGAATCTGTAAAAGTCTTTGCTTCTGGGTGAGGGTCGGAGCAGGGTGTGCAAGATGGAATGTGGTGCTCGTTCGTAAAGAGCGTTTCCGTCGTCTACCGCCTCCAGCAGTGGTAATGCTGCCCTCTGAGTTGGCCACGGACTTAGCATCTTCACTCATCGTATCCTGCTCGACCTCCTGGAATCTGACGACAGGTTCCTTAGCAGGTGCTATATTATCGGACAATGGTTTATATGGCCGGCGTAAAACTGGCAAAGGATTCTCTGTAACCGCTGTCGTTTGGGGGGCTAATAAAGGTGCGGAAAATGCTGATCGTGCTAATGTAGACCGTTTTGGTAGAGAATTACTTCTCAGTCGAGATCGAGAAGCAGATGCATCCCTCGAAAACTCATGGGCATGGTAGCCACTGCCAGAATGGATGAGCATCGTGAAGGGTTCAGGATGGAAGCGACGCCCCAGATTTGGGGGCGTCTTCCTCAAGAAAGTACGTTGATGTTATAAGAAACCGTCGAAAATTGGATGATGGGAGAAGTTTGTGGTTGTTTGAGGGCATTGGACTGACACACGAAAGGCTGACAGGCGGCTGAGGTCAGAAAGCTCCAGCCACGGGTGGTAATTCGATATCTCGCAAAAGACCCACAATCAGCAAAGTCGGGTATAAGAATAATAATAGTAAAGATGAGATGTTTCCCCGAGATGAGAGAGCGTATAGAGCGAAGAGGAGAAGATAGGGAAAAGAGGGGGTTTTCTGAGGCTGAAGATGCTCGAGGTAGGACAGCAGGTCCAGGGGGTTTCCTTGGGCCGCGTTTGTATGGAAATGATCTCTCGTCAGCACGAGAATCCGAACGCTTTGCGCCGACTGGCCGGTACGTAGCTGATAGGAGAACTAGGCCCAGGAGTTTGAAAAGTGATCGTAATTGGGACAAAAAGCTAAGTTGAATTGAAAGCCACCGAGTCGTTTTGCTGTGAGGGTTGAGCGGATCGCCGGAAACGTCGACCACAAAGACGTGGGATAGGCCAGTGCCGATCAATGAAGCTTTGGATTGCTGCTGGCTGTCTGGCACCTGTGCCGCTGTCTTTTTCCTCCCTTGACAAATTAAAAAAGCTTCTGCCGGCAGTGATGGAAGGGCTGGCGAGTGAACGATGAGACGGATGATATCTAACTTCCGCTGCATGCAAGTCAAGTCACTCGTCAATAAGAAGGGTAGGGAAAGAAGGCGATGAAGAGAAAGTAAGCAAATGTGGTGAGCACTTCACCCGGAGCTTCGGACAAGAAAAAGGAGATCAGATCAGCTCAGGGTCAAGATCAGGACCCCTCATCCCACTTGCACTCCACTGCACTTGTACAGCTTCAGCCACAGCATCGGACACGGAACAAGAAGTGTCCGCAAGCTGGCTGATTGGCTTGCAGTGGTATCAGAGCGAAGAAAGAGCCTGAGCCTGAGCCTGAGCTGAGCAGCCTCGCCGTGTGAAGGGAGGAGAAAGCGAAGAGAGGGGAGACTGGGAGCTTGAGAGAGCCACACATCAGCATAAATGTTCACAAATGTTTCATTCGTTGGACGATGATTCGCTGGCCACGGCAGATGGGCGGAACGGAAGTGAACATCTGCCCTGTGAGGCACATGTCAGATCCATGTACAATTGTGCATCGCATGGCATGGCATGGCATTGCCGTTCTAGCCTTCTCGGGCCAGGTGGGAGGAAGCAAATAGAGTGCCACATCCCTGCATGCCTACAACCGGCTTTTGGAGAACGTGGAAAGCGGCACCAGATAAACATTCCTCGAAGAGTGTCGTACCTGGAAGTTTAGTACTTCAAGACCTGCGTACTGTACGATTAGTTATTCTGAACTTCGCTTCACCGATGGCAATACATGGAGTAGCTGCTATAGAACAAGGACTGTAAAGTCCAGGGCACTTTTCGCGTCATTCGCTCGGACTCGTGAGATTGACAACTACGCAAGGCTTTCCCCCGATGCGTTCATTGAGTGCCGCTTTTCGTCCTCACCACAAGGCTGGTAGCCTGGTACGCGGTGAGCCGACAAACGAATACGCCGATACGGCACGGCCGAATCAACGGCGCGGAGTACGGGAGACGGGGACAGGGGGGCTCGAAAGGCTGGATATCGGATGCAAGTGTTCTCGTGACGAAAGCCTGACCCGATCTGATCTGGATCTGAACACCTTCTTGCAACCACAGCCAATTGTTGTCCCGATCCGACCACCTTACTTCAACAAACCATAATCCACTAGAGATCTGGCAGCGCGGTCTCGATCTACTGTACTATACCCTACAGTGCTGTGGAAGTCAAAGAAGGTTTTCGGCGGCTTTGCTCTTGCGTCGAGCTGTGCATCAAGGTATGCACCTGGAGGCTCCCCGCATCGAACGCATGAGTCTTTAGCCTCACCGCCATCGATCACTTTTTGGACTTTCTGAGCTGCCGTCAACAGGAGGTATCCGGCTCACCCGCACAAGCTCAAAATGCAACCATGGACTCGGCCTCAGGACAGTCCCATCCGCTCTCTAGCCGCCCTCTTTGTGGCCTGGAAGACCCTCCTCTTGCTACTTGCAGTTTGCAGTCCAGGAATGGGCTACGATACCTCCACGAGTCTCTTTTATACAGAATCTGAACAAGCCATCCAACTCCCATTAGTCCTTCGCTATCTTGTGGGCAAGCTGACGAGATGGGATGGTATTTATTTTGTGCAAAGTTCCCGCCGTGGCTATCTGTTTGAGCAAGAATGGGCTTTTGGATGGGGTTTTACGCGAGTCATTGCTCTTTGCTCACAGGGTAAGCAAAGCAGTCATTGTACTCTTCTCCAGACTGACCAAACATAGTCTTGAGAAAGTGTGGTGTGGCAAATTATGTTGGTGTAGAAGGATTGGTCGCTATATGCATTGCACATCTCTCCCACCTGCTCTCAGTCCTAGCAGTATTCGACCTCACCCGAGCGTTGTTCTTCAACTACTCTGTCACAATCGCCTTCAAAGCAGCTGCATTTCATATCATCTCCCCTGCAGGACTTTTCCTCTCTTCTCCTTATGCTGAGAGCTCATGCGCATTACTGAGCTTCGCAGGGTGCCTTCTTTTTACCAAGAGCATTGTCCATGGAGGGCCAAAGACTGGCACTCATGACCTGCTAGTTGTACTCGCTGGTATCTGCTTTGGGATTGCTACAACATTCCGAAGTAATGGAATCCTGAATGGCTTGCTTTTGCTTGAAGAAGCATTCAGAACACTGCTTGCCTTGAGAGATGGCATACAATTCGGAGTGATGCGCCGCCTGCTCGCCACTGGCTTAGGAGGCATGTGTGTCGGTGCTGGTTTCTTGATACCGCAGTACATTGCATATAGTGAGTACTGTGAAGGAACAGACACGGACGTGCGGCCCTGGTGTCAAAGATTCATACCCAGCATCTATACCTTTGTCCAAGATTACTACTGGTATGTATTTTCCCGTGCTAGATGCGATGACCTAGTCTGACTGTCCTTAGGAACTGCGGCTTTCTGCGGTACTGGACAGTGTCAAATTTGCCATTGTTCCTTCTTGCCACGCCAATGTTTTACATTCTAACCAAATCTGGTTCGTGGGCTTTGAGCTTCAAGCTCTCTCAGAGACAGGAGAAGACTGACAAGGGTCAACCGAACGAAGAAGGAAGAGCTGCACAACAGGTGTTACAGAATCTAGCATTCACTCAACTCGCATTAGTTGCACTCACATTAAGCACTGCTCATGTCCAAATCATCACGAGGATCTCGTCAGCATTTCCAGTTTGGTTGTGGTATGGGGCGATAGCATCTCAGGATGGAAAGAATACGCTAGTCGGGGGCTTTGTGCGATTCATGGTGATCTATGCCTTGGTGCAAGGAGGATTGTATGCTTCTTTCCTCCCCCCTGCATAGCTTGAGATCTAAAATACAAACGGCGTGAAAGACAGAGCTCCTTGTGTTCTGAGGCTCTAATTCTGACGGATATAAAGCTCCATTCCACAGAGCACGCAACCGTTTAAAACATTGTTGAAAACTACTGTCAAGTTCTTCTGACGTACATGTTGTTATCAGATACCTCAGCATTGCTGGAGCAAAATACTTTGAGGCTGATCCAAGTTTTATAGCCTTGAAAGACAGTTGTATTCGTCCCAACTTAGAAGCCCTGTGCTTCGCATGGATATGTACTGTAGGAGCTAGTTCGGGAACCAGACCCCTGCAGAACGCGCAGACGCGCTAATCGGCAAGGTGCTTCGAGCCGCCTATACAACACCTTACCTGACCTGGCTGGCAGTTGATCAACCACTTTGCGTTTCATTTTTTCCTCCAGTATACCTTTCGCATTTCTTCGATTGATCACGAACAAGCTGTGAAAGCTTGTTGTCCACGGTCGACTATTTGTAGGACCTGTCCTCTGAAAAGAAGCTTAAGAGATTCAAAAAATTCTCCGCGGACCAAATATTCTCGAACAGATCAAGGTACCAACAGATGGCCCAGAGTCGATCTTCACGTCGACGATGTGGCATAATAATGGTGGTTTTGGCAACAATGGCCCATTCCAGAACAACTTCAGTCAGGATGGTTATCCACCATCTCCATTTGCTGGTCAGCCGATCCAAGGACAGCAATACTTTTCTCAACAACCAAACATGACACAGTATGAAGAGCCAAATGGTGAAAGCTTCCAGCCAGAGGTCGGTCTGTTCAATGATAGAGCCTACACACAAAATCAATTCAACAGTCAAGGTCCTCCTCAGGTAAGCGTACAAAACGACCTCGAAGCTGAAGCTCTTGTAGCTTCAGGTTTCATGGCTAACTGGCAACCTGTGCAGTTCTCGCCCCCTCCTTTTAATATGCAACAAGCAGTCGCCCTTCCTCCTCGACCTCCCACTCAGATCAATGCTAGAGCCGCAGAACTGAAGGCTGAACTGTTAAAGAGACGAGAAGGACGAGCAAGCTCTGCCACCCCTCCTGTTCTTACAAATCTTGCACAGGTTACCAAGCAAGTAAGCCGAGAAAACGGCTCAAGTTCATTGCGAGCATCTCCGAAGACCCCAATCACAACGGCCGAGAAGCTGGAACAAGAATTGAACCTCAACGAATTAATCTCACAGTATTCCGAATCCAAGCCAGCTGCAGCTACAACTGTAAAACAAGAGACTGTTAATTCCAACACATCTAGCTTTCAAAGAATCCCAGCTCATATGGGCGCGAAATTACAAGAACCTTCTCTAAGAAGCCCTCCAAACACTACAAAGCAGGTCGATACTGGTGGCAATAAAACAGAAGTGGGAAAGCATATCGACAATACTGCGAAGGGGAAATCGTTGGGAAATAGACATATAAGCAACGGTTCTGTATCCGAAGGCGAGATTTTGGAAGACCGAGAGACAAATTCTAGAGCATCCACAGCAGCAACCCGCGCCAAGCCAAAGGAAGCACAAAGTGTTGCAAAGACTGATGAAGCCATCTCTCGCAGACCACGGGATGAACGAACAGATAAGCCATATACTCGCCCATCGCGAGATGAGTCGCCACCCCGCCGATTCCTTCTAGCCAATTCTAATAACCTGGTTCAACGCAATCGCGACGATCGCCGTGAAGAGGTGGAGTTGCGATCGGAAAAGCGAGCAGACCGGCCAGACTACAGAAATGAGAGAGTTCAATATCCAGATATCGAGCGGCCAGCATATCAGCGTCGAGAAGTTCGTACAGAGGATCAACGCAGACCAGGGTCCAGACCCGAGCATCGCTCAGAGACTATCGAACAGAGACGAGAAGAGGTCGTCAACAGACCAGTTCGAGAGCCGAAGCCACCAACCCTGGAAGATTTGCTGCCTCTTAATGAGGATCTACGAGAATGGCTAGAGATTACAGGTTACCACAATGCCCCCTACAGAAATAAGATATTGAATCGTCGACGCGCCATCGCAGCTTTGGACGCGCAAAGAGACCAACTCCTCGCTGAAATGGAGGCAGACGAGCGAGGTGGCCTTCCTGCAATTGCTGGAGGTCAAATGCCTGCTTCGTCAATGCTGCCCCCGCCAATTCCTAACAAAGTAGGCGGTCGTTCTGAGTCTGTCACCGCGCCACCTGGAGACATTGCTTCAGATTCCCAGCGTGATCGAGTGATCTCTAACAAGCGCCCGTATAGCGATTTTGGTGACCAAAGAGGCGAGGCTAATAGTGCTGCGAAGATTGCTCGTACTGACGATCGAGGATATCAATCACAGCGAATCAAGGAGGAAGATGGACCGGATTATCGTCGACCACGCTCTAGTGGTTTCGACACAGCTCGCCGCTCTCCACCATTTGAACGTCGTGAGAAAGAGACGTCCCGACCCCGTTACGAACCAAGAGGTCGAAGCCGAGAACGCGACTCCTCTCCAGGTCTGGGCCGCCGAGCATTCGATAGCCGACCACCAGCTCGCGGACGGGGTTATGACTCGGTGACTTTCTATGATGGCGAGGAAGTCGAACGAGGCCCCGGTGGATATGAGCAGCGTGGTGGTTATCGAGGTCGTGCCTATGACCCCAACTACCGTGGGCGAGGTCGCGGACGTGGCCGTGGTGACTCTCGTGATGGTCGAGAGAGCCGAGACTTCAACCAAAACTCAGACGTCAGGATGGAAAACGGTTTTGGATCAAAGATTGCAAATGGCAAGCCGTTCAAGGATCCCAAAGGCTTTGACAAGGGCGGCAGAGGAGGTCTGTGATACCCCTATCTCTTCAAATTTGCGTTTATCGGGATGGATACCCCTGTTTTGTACTGTACACGTCGTCGTTATATTCGACAGTCTGCTGTCTTGAATATTGTCCTTTGCTTATGTACAATGCTGAATCTGCCTAATGAAAGTCCGCAAGTCTGCATTTTTGTGATGGTCTGTGACGAGTGTCCTCTAATTGCTTGATTAAATCTCATCCTGGGCCTTCAAAGCCTACAGTCGTTGACTTGGAAGCAGAAACTAGGTATTTCATCGTAAAATCCTTCAACGAGGAGAATGTTCTTAGATGCATTCAAGATGTAAGCCTTTCCGTCCCCATCGAAGTCTGCCGTCTTATTGACTCTGGCTTGCAGTCCGTTTGGACAACGCAGGTACAAAACGGCAGCATCTTCAAAGAGGCATTCGAAACCTGCAAGAATGTAATTCTAGTATTCTCCATCAACAAGAGCCGCGCCTTCCAAGGCTACGTAAGCAATCCCATGCTATCCCAATCCCTCTCAAAAGATACTCACTGAAACAAACCGTAGGCAAGGATGGAGTCTGTCCCAGGCTCCGTCGAACCCCCAGAATGGCAGAATGCCATCAACTGGGAAAGCGCAGGCGCCTTCCGTATCCGATGGCTTGTCATATGCTCAACCCGTTTCCACCGCATTGGCCACCTCAAGAACGCACTGAATGACAATCTCGCCGTCCTGATCGGCAAAGACGGTCAAGAGATCGAAGAGAATTGCGGCGCTGGTCTTATCGAACTCATCGATGAAGAGGCTAACCTGGCGCTCGGTCAAGGGAACAGACATGATGATAGGATGTGGGATGACCATTACTGATCCCGAATATTAGGTGATCGGATATTTACATACGTTGGTTTCGCAAGCATCCAGGATTGGTGAGGAAGGGAAGCTTGGAAATCGTTGCAAAGATGCTCTTGCATCGCTTTGTTGGGATAAGTGTAAGAATGTCTGGAAATATGGCGGTGCATTATAACGATGAGTTCAAGACACGTAATTAGAAAACGCTGCATATAATCAATAAATAGCACTGCATCAGATTCAACCCGAGTGCCTTATCTTGATATCTTGGAAGTGCTGAGCGCCTGCCCTCTCAGAAAGACTCCCATGCTCCATGAATCCTCTGGGTCTAATTTCAGATTCGAGTTATATCTTCTGGCTATACAACCAGCTTTGTTCGGTATAAACTACATTGAGTATTCCCATCACAGCAGATAGCTTGTGTTGAGTGTAGTAGTCGGCCACATTGGTGTTAGCGCCATTATCCCACCTTCACCCACTTTCGGTTCTTCTGACCTTTGTCACAATAACTTGCATCTCACCGCTCGCAAATGAACACAACATGATTTGTTGAAAGGCGTTCGGTTGATCCGATAGAATTGGACTAGAAAGTTCAGCCTTATCTTGTGCTTTTGGCGTGTAGGCAGGTCCCGGGTACCCAGATCTGAGCCGTCGCCCTATCTATTCCCGTATGAGCTCCGCTCCCACTCTTCTCGGCCAACGAGATCTGTGACAACGCTGATTGAGTAATATGATATCTACAGTGCCATGCCCTAATTTGCAAATGTGAAGTTGATATTCTGGAAATCTCAAGGAGAACATTCATATCCTTCAATATCCTCCCCTAATCCCATTGGATATCGCTTGACACAACAGCAACCATGTTCGGCAACCTCCTACCGATATGTGCTCTCGCAACAGCCATCATATGGCTGGGCATCGGGGCATATCGAGCAATTCTGGCACCACTTTCCAAACTTCCCGGTCCGAAGTATTCTCTCGTGACAGATCTCTGGCTCATGAGCAAAGAATTCTCATCTAAACGCCGAGAATACATACACCAGCTCCACGAGCAATTCGGACCCGTGGTCCGACTAGGACCCAATGAGGTCTCTTTCACTTCTTTGGAGGCGTTAAAGGAGATCTATACTTCAGGTGGAAGTGGATATGATAAGACGGAATTTTATACGCTGTTTATGCAGTTCGGTGTCAGGTGAGAGGATTCTTTTCCAATGCGTGGCGGGAAATATATGTTGACTCTGTTAGAACGATGTTTTCGACTTTGGTGAAGGGAGATGTAAGATATGCCTCGAATGTGCTCTGAGCTATCTTTGTTAATAGCTTCTAGCATAGCCAGAAGAAGCGATATATTGCTGGCCAGTATGCCAATACCAACATCATGCGACCTCCAGTCATGGGAGGAATTCAGGAAAGAGCTGAGGCGTTCGTTAAGAAGTGTACTGAGGCTCAAGGGCGAAGCATGGACGCATATGTCAGCTCAGAATCGTTCAATACTCGGCTATCACTAACGGCATTAGGTTTATTTACATTGCTTCGCTCTAGATTGTGCTTCTCATCACCTCTTTCACCCGTATGGTACGCACTCTCTCGACGATGAGAAAGATTTCGGGATGATGGAGGAGCAGTCTTATCACAACAGTTTAAAACGTGAGTCTCTTGATTTTCAGGTTAGGCATTCTAGATCTGATAGCGTGCAGAAAATTATGCTAAGTATCGCTGGCCAACGCTCTCAAATCTCGTTGATAAGTTCACCAAGCCAAGACCATCTCCCATCGCGAATAGTCATGTCTTGAGTTGTAATGAGAAAACAGATCTGGGAGAGCAGACTCTCCTCTACAAGCTTCAGCACAGTAAGGAGAATTTTCAAAAAGTTGAGATGGCAGCCGAATGTATGGATCACCTGGCAGCAGGAATCGACACAACGGGTGACGGCCTGACGTTCTTGATGTACCAGCTCTCGCTTCCCGAAAGTCATGCCGTACAGGACCGACTCGTTGAAGAAATCCGGGCCAACAAGGATAAGAAGATTGATGAACTGCCATACCTAGATGCAGTCATCAAAGAAGGATTGCGATGTTTCCCGCCCATTCCTATGTCTCAGCCTCGATATGTACCAGCGGGAGGCCGTACCATCGACGGCTATTTCATCCCCACAGGAACAATCGTCAGCTGTCAGGCACACAGTGTTCACAGACTCAACGAGCATTTCTATGAAAATGGCAATGCTTTTATCCCTGAAAGATGGCTTGATGCTGAGAAAGTCCCTGAGATGAACAGACTGTTCTTTGCCTTTGGGCTTGGTGGTAGAGGATGTACTGGGAGACAGTAAGTCTTGCTTCAGTGCTGCTGATACTTGAGGACCGATTGCTGATATCTTGTAGTTTGGCGATCGCGGAGATGAAGTGTCTACTTAGAGAGGTGTATTCCCGCTTTAGAACCCGTGTTGCGCCAGATATGAAGGGGAGGATGACGATGTCGGATCAGGTTATTTCGAGTCGACCGCTGGATCAGACTTGTAAACTCATCTTTGAGCCTATAGATTAACTTCGGATTACATGCTAGATATACTCGATGGTTCCTTGAAGCTGAATCGCTCCTAAACACGAAGAGTGGGAGGTATCCTCCGCAAGTATTTGTGAAGTGATGACCCCATTACATGGACTTTTCTACCGGAAGTCCGCCCTTGTTCCTTAGCCGAAAACAAACTTCAAGATCGGGATCTCCTGCTTCTCGCGGGATCTTGATATGCAAGATTAATGTGAGTAAACATAAACAGCCAAACTACTTTAGGATGGTGCATCCGACAGACTGCGGTTCCTGGCCGAGAGTGGGGGATTGTCCTCCTCAACAGTCACGTGGAAGTCTTATCTCGGGCTTGAACACCGATGATGTGTTGGCCGGTCTGCATCCTACTCTTGAGTGATTCCGTGAAATACATTCTCTGTCCGTCGACTTTAGCCATTCTTTGTTGTTAAGTCTACTTGTGCAAAGTCTGGAAAGTATTGGTATAAGTACGTGAACCAGCTATCCTTCCTTCCAGCTTCCCCACCCTGTTGATAGACAAGCTTTCCCCAACCACAACTCTCAGCCCAGCCTCGCGGGAATTTGAGCTGATTGTACCATATAGTTGCATCACAATGTCTCAAACAAGTATGAGATCCCAGGATTTGGGAACAGCAAAGCATCCTCTGGACCCATTGAACGCAGCCGAGATCACACAAGTCTCAAAACTTCTCAAAGCCAAGTATCCAGACCAAAGCCTCCACTTCAAGATCATCACCATCTTTGAGCCTCCCAAAGCAAAACTCCGTCTTTTCTTGAAAGCAGAGAGAAATGGCGGAACCAGTGCTCCGCTACCACGAATTGCATCGGCTCTCTTCTACCATCGTGGAACGCCGAATCTGTTTCTTGCCGAGGTGAACGTTCGGTCTGGCGAGGTTGAGAAGGTAGAGAAACTGAATCCGGAACTTCATGGCCAGAATGATATGGATGAAGTCATTGAGCTGAGAGATGCTTGCCTGAAGGATCCAAAAGTATTGGATGAGATTAAGAAATTTCAACTTCCATCTGACATGGAGGTGGTGTGTGACACTTGGCCGTATGGGAGAGACTCCGAAGATAACCTACCACGATATATCCAGGTAAGTCATGATCAGAAATTGGGCGTAGGACGGCAATTGACAATATCACAGTGCTACCTGTTCGCGCGCACAAATCATCCCGGATCGAACCACTATGACAACCCATTGCCATTCTCCCCAGTGTTGGATATGACAACGAAAGAAGTCATAGACATCATCCGACTTCCCACAGGCTCAGACTCCACTCTGAATCACGACGCAGTATTCAAGTTCCATCCCGCAAAGGAGTACCACCACGATCTTCAATCTCAAGCAGCACGGACGGATCTAAAGCCACTGATTGTTCATCAGCCAGAAGGAGTGTCCTTCACGATTGACGGGTACCTCATCAAGTGGCAGAAATGGAGATTCCGTCTAGGTTTCACGTGGCGCGAAGGAATGGTGTTGCACGATGTGACCTATGACGGAAGAGAACTTTTCCACAGACTTTCTTTGAGCGAGATGTTCGTGCCGTATGGTGATCCAAGATACCCATATTCGCGGAAGAGTGTTTTCGATGTTGGAGATATTGGAGCTGGAGTCGCTGCAAACAATCTTGCGCTGGGTTGTGATTGTTTGGGTGTCATCAAGGTGTGCGATATCCCTCCAACAATCGACTCGGCTAATTAAGACACAGTACTTTTCTTTTGTCATCAGTAACTCTCAAGGACAGCCAGTGGAGAAGCCGAATGCCATTTGCATGCATGAAATTGATGATGGCATCGGATGGAAGCACACCAATGGCCGGACTGGAGCAGTGTCTATCGTTCGGTCTCGTGTGCTTGTTCTCCAAACTATCATCACTGTCGGAAATTACGAGTACGTCTTCATGTGGCATTTCGATCAAGCAGCTGGTCTCCACTACAAGATCCAAGCGACCGGGATTCTTTCAACCGCACCAATCGATCCAGGAACAAGCGTGCCATGGGGGACGAATGTCAACGAAGGGGTAATGGCTCCATACCACCAGCACGTATTCAGTCTGCGCATCGACCCATGCATAGATGGAGACAAGAACAGCGTGATGGAAGAAGACTCGGTAGCAATGCCGTGGGATGACAAGAATCCATACGGTGTAGGTTACGTGACGAACAATCGCCTCATCTCCACATCCAGCGCCTTGGACTCAGCTCCAAATCGAACCCACAAAATAATCAACCCCTCCAAAATCAACAAAACATCCGGCAAGCCCGTAGCCTACGCCATACACAGTCCTCACAAGCAGATGCTTCTCGCACACCCAGACTCTTGGCACGGAAAGCGAGCCAAGTACGCATTCCATCCTTTTTGGGTGACTGCGCATCGAGACAACGAACTGTATGCTGCAGGCGATTACACCTATCAGAGTTTGCCTGACGGGAAGAGCGATCTTGGAGCCTGGGCTGGAAGAGGCGACAAAACAGACGGAGAGGATATCGTGGTGTGGCACTCGATCAGCTTGACGCATAATCCTAGACCGGAGGATTACCCTGTCATGCCGTGCGATACCATGACGGTGAGTTTGAAGCCGAGCGGGTTTTTTGAGCAGAACCCTGCCTTAGATGTACCGCAAAGTACGCAGAAGTCAAATGGAAGTCGGTTGCTGGAGGACAAGGATTTGACGGTTGCAGTGGGAGAGGCGGATTCGTGTTGCAAGCCGAAGCTGTAGCTACGTCGTGGCTGGTACAAGTTCTGGAAGCATAGATGAGAACGTGAAATGCAGCAAATATCGTCTCAGCCTGGCCCGATTGCATATACTCAAAGCAGCAAAGGTGAGCTACTTTCCATCACAATTACAGTCATGTTGTCTTTGGTTTTGCATTTGTTTTGCTTCCTTCCTCGGCTTTCTGTTTGGGAATAGCTTCATATCGCGGAGCGTGTGGGTCCACTCTGGCCCCGGAAAAACTACACAGAACTTCCCTCTATATCTAACCAAATAGCGCGCCTTTCCGCCATCAACAGATCTTCTGACGTAACAGTCAGAAGAGTGCGGGAGCGTCGCCAAAACTAAAAATGCACTCGCCAAAGGACCGGAATGTGTGTCAGCTCAGGCATAGCAAGAGTGGTTTAGAAATCTACCGTCCTTGTCTTCGGTCGGATGTTGATCGGCACCCAGTTCGGTTTATATAGCATGGAAAATTTACGGGGGAGGGATATTGGGGATTCGAATCGAGCTTGAAATAAACCCTAGTTGGGTTTTTCGATGGAACACCTCCACGGAGCTGTTCCGGAGTTTTTGGACTTTTTTTCTATCCCAGAGTTTCCTTCCGACTTTTGATGCTTTTTTGCGTTTTTGAAAATGGTGCGCAAAGATGCATCCCTTTTTCTTCGCATTGTGCCGCGGTTTCTGGGTTTGTTTATTATTTTGGTGGATCCTTCCTCGCTTAGAAAATCACAAAGAAAACAAAGCAGATTTTGTAAAATTTACCCGTGCACATCGGCACCTCATCATCATCAGAGATGAGTGCGAACATTCACTCGCAGCTGTCCTTCAATCGCAGCTATCTTATCACATGATTCCTAGAAGCGACTTCTGTCTTGAGCTTTTTTCTTTATTACTCGCTCGAGATATTGTTTGTCTTGCACCAACTCGAACTTCTTTCCATCATCAACACACTCCCTCATACCACTCAAGTGATGACCCGAACGAAACGTAAGCCAGGCAATCGTGCCCAGGAAGATTCTCTGGCCAAGCTAGGGAGTACATCCACGATCAATGCTCTGGAAAGGGCCTTCTCCAAGAGTGAGTCCTGAGTCCTGGGTTCCTTGTTCGGGCACCAGCTAATTCTCACTGGCAGAGTTCACAATCTACCATAATGATCTCAAAGAATCCAATGATACTCCCGACTATGAGAAGGTGAAGGTTCCACAATACAAGGAGGACTTTGAACACATCTTCTCCAAGATAGGCTTCGTTGGCTTCCTCAGGAAGCTGAAGTTCTTAAACAGGAATCTCAACTTGACACTGGATATCGCTGTCACGAAATGGAAGGAGATCGTCGAGGCAAAGCATGCTGAATGGAAGTGCGAAGATATTAGCGACGCTCAGAAGAGTGACATGCTTGCTCAGGCTTTGCCCTCGGTACGTGTCTCGAGATACAGAACATGTTCTTCGGAGCTTACTGACGCTCTGCAGGCGAACGAGGAGAACTCCGAGATTTACCGCGCCATGTCCACGAAGAAGCGAAAAGATAAAGCCAGCAAGAGAGCAAAGAGAACAGCGAAGCAACAGGGAGGCGCTGGCTCAAGACCGACCTTGACACGGAATTCTGGTGTTAGGAAAAATACTAGGAGGTCTAGAGATGTAGAAGGAGAGGTAGTGGTTCAAAAGGATCCCATCGCGTCGAGACTTCGATCCAAGATTGCTGCGCCAGATCTGCCTCCTCTTGAGCACGATGCTTTGATCAGAGGCACGACTGTACCTGTCCCTTCCGCTGGTGCAGACGTTGAGATGGAGCTGTAAACCACTCTGAGGCATGCTTAGCTTGAGCTTGCAAGGACTGGACTGGGCATGCAATTCTAGCTTCAATATCAACACAGCACTTTTGCTTTCCTGTAGCAGTACCAAGATCTGGACCCCCGATTCCGTACCGCATTGTATGAAAGACAGTGTCCGATTTTTAACGCGCTCGGTAATCTCCACTGCCAATCATGATTGCCGTTCCTACCTATACGTGATCCAAGATTGAAGTTTCAGGTAAACGATCCATCACATCGAGAACCCGGTTTCACGACATCGTCATCTTGCACCTTCTCTTTACCCTTCGGATGATCTATCCGAATGTTAGATTGAAAAACACCTTCATGGGAGGGGGCGCGCGGCACGAGATTGCGAAATTGTGAAACGGACCGAAATATTCGGAGTGAGGAAGTCACGTCTTGGCACAGCGACTCGAAGTTTGAGATGAGGGAGATTCATGGAACGACAACTTGAAGTCGGGTATGAGGAACGCAGTCGCGCTCGAGGGTTTCGAAGTGAAGATGCTGGAGTGAGAAAGTGAGTGTCGCGCGTCACTCTTCTCTGCGAGCAGAACGGAAGGAAGCAACGAGCACCTGCCAATTCTGCAGAGTTGGGGAAGTATATAAAGCCCCCCCCCCCTCGGATTCCATCTTTCGCCACATCTGGTTTCTTAACTCCTTTCTACCCATGGCCCATGGATGGAATCTGCAGCAGCATCAGAGAAAAGTGGATGCAGAACACAACAGTAGCTTTCCGCAGCAGCAAGCTTATGAAAATGGAGCTGGATATCGAATCCTAGACACCATTGAGAGCAGGCGGAGGTTTGCGCAACTCACCAAGCCGGTTCAAGTCTACCGGCAAGTGGAGACATGTAGAGAATATCAGGTCCCTATATGTATATGATCAACGATATCTCAAGCAAATGTTTCGAATAGACATGATGGACGCGTGTACTTTTGGTGATGAAGTGGTGTCCTGAAATATGCCAGCTGCTTTCCTACCTACTCAAGGACGCTCAGTTGTGGCCAGCGGAAAGTGAATGAAATGAATCGATATCATGTAACGCCTTTTTCATAAATACTACTTTCACAGTACCTGTTACTTGTCTGGCAGCAAGTAGTGATTTGGGAACGAGGTGCGTGGTTTGAACACTGAGAGGCAAACCCCACTCGCGATGGTTGTAGAAAAGCTTTCGATGATGTGCGGAAGGTTGCTTGAAATTGTCTTGCGGTTGAAAATTTATGTGAATAATCTGAATTTATGGTTCCAAAATGCCTATCTGGTAGTCGTTGCGCCAGATAGGGCTCTCATGAAAGGTGTGCTTGCTTCGCAGCAGATTGACTGATTGCCGTTCGTCACTTGAAGAGGCCGCATTACTTTCCAGTTCGATTCGGTCAAAGCTCTTCAAAAAGACCGATCATATTATCAATTCAATCAAACATTCATTTCAATCTTGTCTCCCCGTATGTCTACTTGTTCCCGCGCTCCTGCTGAATGCCCAATTCGCGCTCTCGCTCGCACAGACGGGGTAGGCAGTGTCACAATATGCCCATCAAACCCATCACCTCACCCAAAGAAGACAGAAGGTATTAGGAAGTAGACCAAACGTAGACAAACTGCCCGCGCACAGTCACCGCATAGAGTAAAGCTACCATTCAAGGCGCGGAAGCGTTTCACTTCCCCTTTCTCTCTGCCTCTTTGGTTTGGCAATCCGTCGTGGCTGACGGGACAGCTACTTAAGAAATGTCTCCCATCCACATGTGTTCCAATATAGGGTATCCATAATCTTATTCATTGATATGGACCTCCATTATGATAAATCTCAATGATGTGTGTCAATTGAGTTCACTGAGGAGGTATTGAGGAGTCCGAAGAGTTGTCTCCGTACTGTACGCCGCTCGAAACGGTCATTTTTCGCTTCAGGGCCTGCGATGTAGTTGTAGGCTCGTACGCGACGTTCTTCCGTGGTTTGTCGACCTGCGGCTATGGTTTCCGTGGCAGGTGAAGGTTCGTTGCTGTCGTGTCGGGCAAGTCGTTCGTGGAGGAGAACAATCGGGTATTCTGTGGTCAGTTAGAAGTTTTGAAGGTATGCAACTCCTTGCTGCAGCGAAATTACAAGTCCACGGTACTTGGGAGCTACCGTGCCGCATTCAGACACTTTTGGAGGCCTGTCAAAATTTCGAAGAGTTGGACTTCGATCCTGGGAATGGGAAGAGGGTTTGGAACGTTCTTTGCCGGGCTGTCCAAACAGTGATTCAAATTCCAGAGCAGAGAACGAGAAGTTTGAATCTCCGTTCGTTGGGAATGGAGGAAAAGACAGATAGCTTGGAGAAGTGATGGGGAATGTAGGGCCTGTGGGCGAGATTAGTACCATCCATCCCAGACCGTTACCAAAGTTGACGAAAACTCAAACCACAGCATCCTTACTTCAGGGCATAGCCAGCCCAAACAGCGGAGAACCTCCCAAGGAAGTTCATGCGAGCTATCCTAAGCATGTTCTCCAGGATTTCATGAAAAGCTACCAGCTTTTTCTGACACCAGATTTGATCACCGTATAGAAACGGTCCGAGAACGCAGACGGGACGGTACGCTGTTGACCATTACCTCTCTCCATTCTTCTTGGCTCGAAATTGTGTGGCTCGAAGAGCAACGCCAGAGTCTAGAAGTTGTTCTGGGCTTACCATTCGGGACTTCCGCTGCAGAAGGGGAAACGAATGGATGCCTTGTGGAGAACTCACCTATTCTGTCTTCTGCTCACCAGGATCACGGCAACGAGTCTTATCTGGAGCCGTCTATAGGTTGAGGGGAAGTGCTGAGCTGGCAGCTGACTGGTTGTCGACGTTTCTGATTCCTTCCGCTTGGAGGGGTACAAGCCAGTCAGTCCGGGGAATGACTTCAACCGTGGCCGGCGGCGAGGATGTTCCCCTCCTCTGAAAGGTACGGTGAGACGGTATTACTCATGAGAGAAAGAACGATGGCGGGATGAAAACGCACATCATCATGGGACTGATAGGAGAAAGTGAGTGGACGACTGAGAGCCAGCTCCTGAATTCATACACCATTTCTGCGAAACTGGAGAGCAATGGGCCGTTCGTCCAGCTTTGAAGATATCTATCCTGCCAATCAAGATCTCCCAGTTCGTTTCGAATTGCAGAAGTGCATAGCTTAGTGAGCTTGATATGTCTATCGATGGGAAGGGGGCGCTCGAGTCACAGAGCCGAGATACGGAGAAGACTTCGGAGTGCATGTTATCAGGTATGGGTACAAAACCCGGTACTGTACTCAACGAACTTTGGATGATACGTGAAACTAGATGTTTCGATATGCTCAGTGGGCATATAGGTAGGGAGAATTTCGTTATTATATGTGGGCAGTTTTCGGAAACGCATACAGGAATAGAACGAGGATGTAAGGGATGAGCGGAGAAACCTGGGATTTTTCTCAAGCACCTCGCTGCGTTCGGGAGTCTGGGTCCTGGTGGAGTTGGAGTTATTTGGTCCGTTGTTGGAGGGATGGCGAGACGCTGGCTCCGCCTGGTCAGGACCGAGTTTTGTCTTGCCTCTCTAAGTCGTTGGTGAGGATTTGGATGAGCAGGCAGGAGGTGGTCCACAAGAGGGTCTTGCCATCAGCGGCTGGATTCGAGCAACCTCCCCATTGACATCGCACCGCCAGCAAATTCAGGGATCTCAACGAGCAGGTATGGACAGGTGACCAACCTCGTTTGCAATGATTGAGAGGCAGGATTTTGCTGCAGAGTAGGCCTTCTGTATTGTCAATCAAATTTGATATCGAGGTTACAAAAGCTTGAACCAAGATAGATTCAAGCTTTGCCTCTAAACTACATGTGATACTGCTGGAATGCTTCCCCTCTAGGTCGTGAAAGTAAACACTTGCCAGCTTTCGCCAACGTCCACGCTTATGAGCCCAGGTCATCTGATCTTCTCTCCAGCTCGAGGACAGGAGAAAAACTCCCGTCGGCTCTTCTTCTGGCGTGCAGACATGGTTCAAGGTAGAAAATAACCACACAGATGTCCCTGAGCTCAGCTGTCTCTCACTGATGAGAATTTTCATCTAAATCCCTGCAAGATCTCTTCTCATCGCGGGTCGGTGCCCAAACCGACGAAAGCCGTCAGCATGAATCGTTGAGTGGAGAACAATCTCAAAAGTCTAATCATGTCAGAAAGCATGTGAAGGTTTTCATCTACTTCCATGCTCTTACAATGATTGTATGATAGCTGTGCTTTATTATCAGGAGATAAAGTATATATTGTCTCTGATAATCAAAAACACTCACCGCAGGGCCGCACGTACCGTGTCGAGCCGTTTTTTGCGGACCGATATTCGGATGTGCCCTCGTTCTTGTACAGTACATGCATAACTTCATGCGATATAGGATACAAATATCGAAAGTCGATTTGATTGAGGGCTATAAGATCTGCTGGATGGCTCCGAGAACGTCACCAGGGTGTTCGGAGTTGGAACTAAGCAGGGCAGTTTGTGGATTTCTGGGGTCGTTGGTACAATGCCTGTCTCGTCGCCACAGTCGGAGATTAAAAGACGTTCGAGAAGGATGTCTCCGGTACCCGAAGCGGCGCCTCGAACTACCAGTCACTTCGTATATCCCATCAGAGCATGTTCGGCCGTGCTATCGCACACTGACCATGTGATCTTTTGTAAGATTGGCAGCTTCAGGGTTCGTATACACAGTACAAGCCCAGGTTGGCAGGACGTCCTTCTGATTGTTCATAGGACCGGAAGCTGTTGTTCCATACTGTTAGTAACGTCCACAATCACCAACCCTGTTATAGATAGTGGAGCTTGGAGCTTGAGCATTGTTGGCTGCCAATGGTTGCTGAAAGCTGACCAGCCCCCATGTCTACTTGACCAAACCCCGGTTGCTTCAACAGATGATTGCGGCGAATGACAATGACGATTTTTTGTAGGGTTGCTCGGGTAGCGTCAGGGAACAGCCGCGTTTGTTGTAGCCCTCGACTATTGACGTGTCTTAGTTGTGCATATCTCGCGCTTGCTGAGACTCATAAGATACAACGAATTCGATATCGAACACCAATTGAGCTCGGGGAAGCTGGCCGAAATCCGGGTAATTGAGCATATGCGGCCCCTGCCGTGTCGTTCCATGGGCCCAAATTCGTTGATAAGATGGACGAATTCTGCTATTGTAGTGCGACTCGCAGAACTGCCTCTGTTCGTAAATGGTCGAATGATAAGGCTCTAGTCACATTGCCAGCATTCTACTTGTTGCTTCGTGCGAAGCAGTCCCGTCTCTGGAGACACATGACGGCATTGGCGGCATGGTGTACGGATTCAGAACAGTACTTCCTCAAACGATCGAAAGGGGACAAGCGATCTGCAAGACGTCCACTTTGATGTATCGAAGTGACAGGATTGGAAAGAAGACTGCATGCTAAGTGCACGATTCCCAAAGAAGACGTCGGCGTCAATCAACCGCCTTCAAACATCCGGAATCGGGATGGAATGGTCTCGGCGTCCGCGACGATAAGGCGGCACTGGAGATTGGAGTGCATGCATCTTCGGCTGTGGGTCTTTATCGATCTCGAGTTCCGATGTGGGGTCTAAGGTAGATACATGGTTGGGAAAGTACCTACCTTACAGAGGTAAGCAGGTACCTAGGTACCTCGAGACAACGCTCCACTTCCGTCTATGCCTTTGACGTTACTACCAGCACGATTGAAGAACGGAGCTGAATGAAATTATCGTCCCATGAGGCGCAAAATGGCTTTTCCAACATCCGCCAGAGTCCTCCAAAACGAAAAATATCGTCCCATGCGTGCAGCTCTTAGTTTGTATCTGCGCCGACGGCTTGTCCAAGCACATCTACCTATGACTGCCGGAGGTGAGCCGCGAGGTACAGACGTTGTTTATTGTGAGAAGGTGAGGATTGGATGCATCGAGAGCAGGCCTGACTCGGATCAAGACGGCTGTCGTACACGTCTGCGGATTGCATAGCTCTAGGCTTGCTGAGTCGGATATTTCTTGAGACTTTGTGCACCTTGGATTGTTGGGGAAGCGCATCATCGTTTGTACTTTGTATCACCTTGTGGCACCTGCGACCCGAGGAGCAATAGAGGAAAGCAGGTCCTCGTGGGTCTCGCATGCTGGAACGGCAACAACGATTCCCGTGATCCTTGGAAAGGCGCGTTCCTTGTGAGTTGAATCGCATCAGAGATAATTTGTTGACACTTGGCTCAATGCTATGCGTGGCTGCGTGGCTCTTCACGACCCCTTCGCTTACAGGCAGTTCCGCAGCAACGGGAGTCGGCGGGGCCGGCGCTGCCTCGCTTGAAAAGGGGGAGCTAGCTCCTAGGTAGGGGAGAAGGGAAAGCTCTGAGTCTACGTGCAAGCGGTCTAGGAAGTTAGTCCAAAGGAGAACTGAATTACTGTCTGGGATAATAACAAAATGCGCATCGCGAACTCGACTGCCAGCAAGCGATGCATACCTCTCCTGCCCTGCTCCACGGGAATTTGATGATATAGCGCAAACCATCTATGCTCGGTTATGGAATGCTCGTCTTTTCGACCCCAAATTGGATACGTGCTGTTCTTCACTATGATATCAAGCTGCATGTTATGGACTAACCATATAAATACAGAGGAGCGAGGCGCGACAAAATGTTGTTGGCTCGGCCTCTTTCCAGCAACCTGAAACCGCTATCCTGCTATGATAGCCAACCTATTATGCCTCCAACCCAACCCGCCTCTTAACCGAAGGTTGCTATCATATCTGATTTCCATATAATAATTGTCGTCCAAATGATGATCTTGAAAACCCTGATTCGGCAATGACCCAAAACAGATGATATAATATGCTGTCGCAGAAGCCACTCGTCTCAGATAATGTTCTCAAAGCAGCCGTGAGCCCAGGCTGAGGCTTTGCAGCATTGCGAAGCAAAAGCAATCTGGCTCTCCACGTGGAAACCTCGTGCTCGGGCGGGCAGCGCCTGGATTCCTTTTGTGTAACAACGATACCAGCCAAATCGTACGGTCTGGCGTAGCTTTGTAGAACGCGGCGGGATCTGGACTGCTCTACCCAGCTTTAGAAGCGCAACGAAAGTTTGATTTATCGTTTTGTGGATGCACTTGCCATGTATTTACCTCGTGGACACCAACATTGGAGCGGATGTAGGATATGATGGCCAGTCCTTTCCAAGTTCTGGTCCGGCACTCAGCTCTGCCACGATAGTTTAACAAAGGGACGATGTCGGATATCGTGAGCCGCGCAAAGCATATTTTGACTCTGCAACAACCTGACAGCGGCAACCACTGTCTGATGACCATATGCTACGCTTTCGGGACTACGGTCGGAGATCTGGCTGTTCATTTCGGTATGAAGCGGATGCGAAAGCTGGGGCGGAGGATTGCCTCGAAGCGATCGAGAGTTCGGACGAATGCCGCCCAACTTGGACCTGTGATGTGGTGCGAGCAGATCATGTCGGCGCACGAGTGAACTGGTGGACAAAGCTCAGAAGTAATTCCTCTTTTCCCCTGCCTGTCTCCGAATTTCTCAAGTCGCTTTTATCATCCTTCAGCCGTCATAGAAGACTCGAAGCAGGTGGCAGGATGTCCGTGCCCAGAGCGTGAAAGAAGGTTTACAGAAGAATGGAAGCGTGTGTGCATAAATGGCTTGATGGAGTGACACGCCTGCTGTTCGACACGGAGAACGATGACGGTGACTTGTGACTGCGCACGGTTGTGTATCTCGACTTTTGGAGCTCGGCTCTGGCTCCAATTGACGGCGAGGGGAGTCGGTCAAGGACTGAAGACAGAGATAAGTGGAGAGCTATCAAATCATTCTTGCTCATGGTGGATTGGATTTGCTCTCTCGAGCTCTCGAGCACGTTGAAGAGCTTGCAGCTGCAGCTAAGCAAGCATGCATGCATGCAGGTCCAGAATCCCTGGTCATAACAGATAGCCGCTGTCTATAATCGAGCAACTGAAGAGTAGGAGGGGCGGTCGGTACATCACAGATGACCTGAAGAACTGCTGCAAATCATTTGTACGACACAGACGAGCTTTCGGACCACTTGTGCAGCATGGCGCGATGCCATAGACAGCTTGGTCTGGCTAGCCCCCTGCCAGCTGATAAGATGCCTCTCTCTGTGCCATGAGTAGCAATTTGAACAAAAGCAGAGTCTGTGGAATCGGCCTTTTGAATAGCTGCGAGAAATGCACTTGATGCAGGCCGTAGTCAGCCAAGGCGAGGTACCTCCTTTAACGAAGTAACTGCCTAGCTTCTAGTAGCACTGTGAAAACTTCGGCTTGTATCTTGACATACAAAATAAGCCCCTAATAGCAAGAACAAGTATATTAAATAGACTAATATCATACAACGAGCTTCAAGTAGCAGTCTATAGCTACATGACATAAGATAGCAGCCGCATATGATCGTCCTGCGTAGCTAGGTGATCCGGATTCAGTCATGTCGCTCCATCTGGGTAACTCCTGACTAGGGCTCAATAACACGATGAGCTCGCCTACTACCCCTTGCAGCGCGGGCTTGCGGATTGCCGCAAACGACTTGAGGCTATAGGTGCTAGAGTCGCATTGTAGCAACTATAGCTAGCAATTATACATGTGGAAGCATATGACGAGCCGCTTTGGAAGACGGGCAGCATGGGAAAAAGAAAGAAAAGGGGATCGAAGATCGTGAGCAATCCTTGGGGTGGGTAGGTTTAACGCACTAAGGGTAGCTGAGGATGCATGCACTGAATGCTCTCCCGGAGTCCAGATGTAAATGAATTGTGGAAAGAAAAAGATCTCGATGACGCACGGAACCCGCCGTCGTCGTTGTGGCTCATATTGAGCACCGACCAAAGATGCAAATTTCTTCATTCGTGTAACCTTCACGCCGCAAGGAATGACGAGCTCTCACTTATGCTCACCAACAGCACTGAATACTGTACACCGCAAGGCCAATTGACGGGAGGAAGCAAGCGATGAGCACCCGACGGGACTGTCCAGACCCACGCCTCTCATCAGTCTGAGACCGGCCTCAGATGAGCAATTGAAGGGCCCAAGTGAGACAAAAATCCTTCCGACAAATGCAAAGAATTTTTTTAATTCTCCATGAGGCGTCTGGCACTGCCAATGCCGGCCAGAAGCACGACAGGGCAAGGCAAGGCAAGGCAAGACAAGACAAGACATCAAAGCTAGGGCAGGGCGGTACGGCTTCCTCATCGCTGTGTCATCCGCAGCACCATGTCAGCCATGGCTGGGACGAGGGAAGCTTCCATGCCCATCAACAAAACCACCCATGAAATTCCCATCCTACCCTTGCCCCCCATACCCAAGCCCACATCCACGATCCCTGAATGTCTATCTATGACATGAACCGTAGCGCTCAGACGATCCCGTCCAAGCAGACTCGGAGATCGAGACGAAACCCTGTCGGAAACCCTGGTCTCTGCTCTAGTATTTTTCAACGCCGCCAGACGACCTACATACGCACCTATCCTAACCTGACCTAACAGAACCTCAAGAAATCTCGATATATGCACCGAAACGGAAGGGAGGGACGGCTTGCTGCCTCGTCTCCAGATCTCTCAATGCAACTCTGTCTGCAAACTCCACACCAGGAGCACAGTCCACCATCCAGCGAGTCCAGAAACCACCCTCGTCTCTCACCCATGACTCTCCAGCATCCCTCCAGCCCTCCATTCATCACGCACCTGCGCTCCATCAATCACACCCTATGCCCTGCCCTGTCTTCTCGTCCTCGTCGCCACATTTGGCGCCATCCCATCTCGCAGTGCAGCCTGCTCAGGCGTCCGGCTGCGCTGTGGTGCAACAGTCCCAAGAAGCCAGAGATAGACAGAGAAAATACTGCAAAGAGACGCAATGCCATGCTTTGCCATGTGTGCCATATGGCTGACCCTGCTTCTTGATATGCGGCCATGGCCATGGTTCCTGACGAACATCCATCCACCCGTCCTTCCATCCCACCCCAACCGTCATATTCCCATGTCAAAGCCCAGCTTTCTAGCTAACTAGCTCGCGAAATCATGCTTGCTTTCTGATGGTCCGGGACTGATCTGATCTGATCTGATGCTGATTGCTCAACCCGTCGAGCTCCAGCTGCTCCTCCGAGTTTCTGTCCCCAGATCAGCTTGGTGGCGCCGCATCTATAGCTTTAAAAGGTCCCTGGGCCCCCTAGCATCTGCCCCATAAGTTTTCAGTTGCCTTGCTGGGTTTTTTGTCAAGTCGTATTCTCGGGCTTACTATCGCTTCCTTGCCCATAGCAGACCACTCGTCAACGAGGAGCTCGCGTCCGGCACTTTGAACGGGTTGCCGCGTTTGGTTCGTTGATCTGAGCACCTTGCCTTGCTCTGGACTGGCTTACCGGGTCCCTGTCAAGCGTTGAAAAGGCGCCGCTGTCAAAGACGGTTCAGTGCGTTGTGCGTCTGCAGGTGCGTGCTGCTTTGCTTTGGCGCAGAGAAAACAGCAGAGGCGAGAGGGAGTGACAGCCCAGATAGACCGGGGAGAACAGAGACTCGACCAGGATACATCAGGGCATATCAGAGCGACAAAGTACAAGGACAGGGCACGAACTTGCTTGCTTGTCTGTGTATCTGCGTGTAATTGCTTGCTTTCTGGCTTGCAGACCGGCGCCGAGCCCATTGTACCTTTCATCTCTCTCGCTCGCGCTCTTCTCTACCTGCCCGCGGTCATCTCTCAATCCCAACCAATCGACCTAACCATACCCGTCCCAAACAGCTCAATCTCAATTTCTTCACTTTGCCAGGCCACGCCAGATTATCGACCTCCCTGTCGGCCCTATCTTTCCCTTCCCCATCATAGCAGATCCAACGGCGGATCGTGCCTCTTCATCTCCACCATCTGTTTGCGGCAAACGACCACTGGCTACGGCTTCCCGGCACTGCAGGACCCTGGAATCCTGGATACTACCTACTTCCGCTTCACTTCCTCGCCTCGTCTTCAAAGGCACAACATACCTTCCACAGCCTGTTCCTCCTGGCTTGCTCACATCTGAATCCAAACCCCAAACCCCCAAGCTCCAGATCTTGTCACATCGAGTCCCGTGAATCTGGAGATCCAATCACAGCAGCAAAGATTTCGTCACCAAACAACCAAGGACCCCTTCTGGATGGCCAGTCTATCTCGTCTGATCTGATCTGCTCTGATCTTCTCTTCTCCGCGTTGGCTGCTACACTCCTCTAATCCAGCTAGCTACCTGCTTGCTTGCTTGCTTCATGGTCCTCTCCTCATCTTACTGTACGACTACTGCTTCTGGCCATTTGCACCTTCTGGCTGGTATTTTATTTCTAATTCTGGAACGAAGATCGACGACCTGCTGCTTTTCCTTCTATTTCTGGAACGCTACTCTTACAGAAGTCTTTTCTGGAACAACTGCCACCCATTGCAACTACCAGGACTACAAAAGTGTTCCATCTTCATCATTGTCTCCCTGGCTCCTCCCACCCCGTCCAATCAGCAAGTAAACAGCTCGATATATAGTACTTTGCCCAGCCTGCTCGACACTTCAATTTAGGAGGATACCTGTCTGTGTGTTCAATTTTTGCTGGAATCTGGCTCCCTGGCTCCCTGGCTCTGCGGCTAGCAAGTACTGGCTGGAACACAGACTACTACTTCGGTACCCAACTCCATACTTACATTCCAGTACCTGCTACCTTCAGTTGTCCTTCAAACCCCGCGCCGAGACTAGAATAAGCAGCCTGCGCAACACCCACGACATCTTCCACCCCTCTGACACAACCACTGTTCAGTTAACTGCATTGCGCTTCTGCTGTCAATACCTGGTCATATTATAGTGGACTCCGTCTCATCTCATCTAGAAGCCGTTGTCGATTATCTCTTTTCTAGCTGTACAGTACCAACCAGCCAGCGATACCACCAATCAACCGACCGAGACTCTTGGACTTTCCCGCATAAGTGCACTGCACTGCACTGCACTGCACTGCAAAGCACGTTCTTACAGTCACGGTCCGTACGGTAAAGTCTTGTACCTACAGGATAATCGAACTGGACCTGGACCTCGAATGGACCTCGACTGGACCTCGCTTACTCTGCTACATCCTCCGATCTAGCCTACACAGGGCCCTCTCTCCACATCCAGGAGGTCCCCACACTACATACCTCACCAACCTTACCTACCTTGCCTTACCTACCTCGACTCCAAAGCACACACCACTTACAATCCTTTCCAAGTCTCTCCACAAAACTCCTCCTCAATCTCCATTCTTCCACACCAAACCAACTTACTCCTGCGGCCTTCCACTTTATTCTTACGGCTCTGCTTCAATCCGAGACGAACTTTTCTTGTACATTGTGTCGAAGTCAGAGTGGCTTTCACTCCCACCTACCTACTACTGCCGCTGTCAGCCTTATCGCTTTTACATCATCCCGGGCACACTTGTCTCGACCTAACCGTGGTTCCAAAGTGAGCTATCGAGGGCCGGCGCAGACCCTTACTCGGAGTGTACCGAGAAAGAGCCTCCGACTAGCCGACTTTGAAGGTATTCTCAAAACCCTAAGTCCTCGGCGCCTTCCCTACACAGAGCTAATCCCTACCTAAGCTTCAAAACTTCCACTTCAGGCCACCTACACCTTCAGACGGCCAAAAAGTCAAGGCGCGACCCCGAACCGGGTTGGCTCAGGAAAGTCAAACTGGTCTGGGGTGTGAACTAGGACCCCGCCAACGTTCTTAATGACATCTTGCGATTTATGCAGTAACAGACTTCTCAATCTCCATGCGCACAAACCACAGAATTCTTTTACATACAAGAACCTTTCCATATCTCTTATGGTAGACAAATATCGTCATCACACCAATAATACTCGACCAATTTCCCAGGAGACCTGGCACTGCGAAAACACTTCAAGATCCATCACCAAGAAGCACCCTCATCTGCCCACCTTCTGGTGCCCTAAAGATTGAGCTTGAACAAGAACAGAGCAGCAATGGCAACAGTTCAATCTACTCACCAGTTCGCCGAGGCAATGACTTCTCAGATTCAAGGACTGTCAAGGTATGCTATGAACCAGTCCCAAACATGTCTCTGCTGCTAAGTATGAACGACAGTCACCACTGTGAACTTATTATCCGGCAACAGCCTAAGTCCGCAAGAGTGGCAATTGGCAAAGAGAAGGGTATGACATCTGGCATTCCTATCAGGATAGAATGATCTAACATCTCCCAGACCGCAAGCCAGTCGATCCCCCGCCGATCATACAACTGAAAATCTCCACACAAGCAGACCCATCCCAAAACTTTCTACAAAGTACGCTACTCCTCAGGACCAGGAGAGCTGAAGCTGACTTTCCTTTCTCGCAGGTCCATACTTCTTCATGTCATGTAGCCTCCTACCCGAATCGGACCATGCACAGCTGCCAAACACAGCAGGATCTCTTGGTTCGACCTTGGCAGGAACTCTGGTATCTTCTCTTCATCGACTCAAAGACACAGATAACATCGATGGGGCTTTCTTCGTTTTCGGGGATCTTTCTGTCAAGCACGAAGGAAGGTTTCGGCTCCAATTCACTCTTTATGAGATGCGCCGGGATGAATGCGCTTATATAAAATCGATCAGTTCCCAGTCATTCCAGGTTCACTCGACAAAGACCTTCCCAGGGATGGCAGAGTCCACTTTCCTTACTCGGTCTTTCAGCGATCAAGGTGTGCGATTGAGACTGCGAAAGGAGCCTCGAACTTTGTTGCGGAAACGTGGACCAGCTCATGATGATTACGAGCCACGCCATTACAGACAGGGCAATCGCCAGCAGAGTACAGGAGGAGGTGGTCAGATTCAGCCCCCTTCCGAGACTCATGAGCAACTTCGACGAGACCAGAATGATCAAGGCGATTATACAGAAGCGCAGGCCTCCTGGGCCCAGCGACCAGCCCCGACTCGGCATTATTCGCAGCACTCTACTACGTCATTCCCAGACTCAACTAGTCAGTCTTATGATGATTATCAGACTTCGAAACGTCCGCGAACAGGTTCCGATCAAAGCCAAGCATCACCAGCCTTTGGTGCACAAGTTCAACCGAACCCATTGAACACCACAGCTCTTGTCTCGAGACCATATCCAGGTGATAGCCAGCAGCCAGGCTTCAACCAATATGTATCAGCTCAGCCTCCAGCATACGGATCCTACACCTACACCCAGTCTCCTCAGTCTGCTACCTCGTCTCGTCCAAGCTACTTTGCTGATCGAGCTGCAACACAAGGAGGAAGTACAGGAACCTCGTCTCCATTCGACTCTGGCCTTACCAGATCTCCACAAGATGGCCATTTTCCTCCTCAACCACAAGCCATGCGGTATAACACACAGCTGCCGTTCGAATTTCCACAGCCGTTATCATTGGCCCCCAGGGTTGATAGCACACAGCAGATCTCCCTTGGCCCAATGTCGCCTGGATATCCTGCAACGAATTATGGGATGCCACCTCCAATTACCAGAATCAATAGCAACCCTGTCTATCCAGGTTTCTCAGCACCGCCTAATATTGGTAGAAGAGAGCCCTATCAGGCATATTCGTCAGCTGGGTCGAACCCGAACATGTCGGCAGGCAATAATATTGGCAGCGGCCTTTATTCCCAAGGTTAAGGTGTCTTTATTCAGTCACCAATTGTCCCGGTCAGAATTGAGTAACGAAAAGATACGGTCAATCATACATGTGCGACGTGGGAAGATCAAAATTCCAAGTCGAAAAGGCGTTTTTGGTGGAAAAGTGTTTCGCTTCTTGGAAAAGTGTATACGCGTGGTATTGATAGCGCACAACTTCGCATATGTTTTTCATTTATCTTCATGGGAGCTAGGATACATTCACGGGCGAGAGACTTGGGACGCATAGCTTGGATAGCGCTGGTTTTGGGACCTTTTGTGTGAAGCATGTCAGTCTGGTCGGTGATATGGCATAGCACAGCACAGCGTGGGGCGTTGGGACAGGCAGTCATACACCTCTTTCTTCATCGTTTGGTTCGTTTGTTTCGTTCATTCAGCAGTTTTTATAGAAGGAAAGGAAGGGGAATTTGTTCATCTGTCCGGTCCGGGATACCCCAGGGGGACTGTTGACAATGTATTCTACAGGTAAATTGTGTCTTTGGCGGGTGCAGCGGCGTGGCAGACAAGAACAGTAAATTAATCTTCCGGACAAGGGCTATGGCGATAGAAGTATTGATGCATAGCTCATCCAATTCCAGTGTTATTAGACTACTTACGGCTCCTCTGCATGACCACTTTGGCATTTCTAGATGACCTCAAACAAAGTATCGAATATGCAGCCAAGTGGCCAAGCTCAAAGTCACATTACCAATGCATAAATACCCCAAAATACTCTCTTGCATACAATACAGCGTCTCAGAGCATGTCACGTTTCTCCAGAAATACATACTGCAGTACTGAACACAAATAGGTACGTACCCTCCTGTACCCCGCAATTCGTCTCGTCTCGTTGCATCTCGTTTCGTTTGAGTCTTCCCCAAACATCACATCCCAGCTGCCCTCGCCAACTAGCTCCAGCCCCTCCCTACTCATTCAGGGGTCAGTCAACAAAGAAAGCCTAATTTTAGCACGCCACGCTGCCACATTAACCGAGATTTTGGGGGCGGGCAGGCGGCCTAGTGAGAAGGTGAGCCAGTAAGGCAGTCTAGGACTATATTGTATGTGATCTGCAAGCAAGCTTCGAAATCTGCGGGAACGATGATCGGTCAGTGAGGAGCTAGAAGCTCGAGCCGATTGACACTTTATTTCGAGTTTTTGACAGGTGATTTTTAACGAGGGTGAAGTAGTTGAGGGCGCGGAGGGGATGTTGGGGAAGTGGTGCGGGATGGCAGGTAGATTTATTGACCTTGTGATTTGTCACTAGATTAATGGGCGATGGGATTGAAGGTACTTTGCTTTGGGCTGATTCAGGATGGGCTTCAAAAGATGCGATGGGCTTGTTTTATCAGTTCTGACAGATCTGGTGGCGGGGAATTGATTAATCATTATATTTCCGAATGGATAGGTGGTCGGAGTGTCGAGGGACTCGAGGATTGGTGATAGAAGAGTAGTGCAGAAATAATGTGGTACTGGATGGTTTCAGCGTTCTGGAAGATCTTGGGGCCTTGATTGAAACTTTTCAGACTTTTATAATTGGTCAGGATGTACATAGGTTGCATATTGGATGAGTGGCTTTCGCGATTCAATGAATTGATGATTGGTGATGGATAAATCGACTTGATTAAATTGACCCAAAGTCTACAGGTACGTACTTTTGCGTCGTATCGCCAAGATGGCGACTAAGTTCTTACCCAACCAGAACTTACAGCTAGAAATAATTTGATTATCTGTTCGGGACCGAGCCATTTGTTGAAGACCGAGTAAGAAGCAAGGATTTATCTTCTATGTTTGAGCAATTCTCCGAGCTATCGAGTGCAGGTTGTATTGTTGATGGCTCCGTGACTTGTTGTCGGCCTGTTGGTGCGATACTCTCGCGAGATGCAGCGACCTCTGTAGCGAGCTGTTGTCTCGTTTTGGCGGTTGATACTTACAGTACGAGCTGTACTGGCGAACGCATAGCGTAGCGCTGAGCAATACAGGACTGCCCAAACTTAATTCTTGTTAGTGCTAAGTGGATATCATAAGCTTTCTGATCTCAGACCGGAGTGACTGACATGTGAGAGTCATAGTGCTGATCTATCGTATCTTGTGTCGCGCTACTTTGTGAGACGTACATTGAGCGATGGCGATGATGACGACTTTCATGGTCGTTTGTGCAACCGTCTTCTCTGTTGATGTTCTTTAAACGGCCTTTCTTATCGAATTCAGACTGTCTTCATTCACCCTCAGTGAGACATCGCGACATAAAACAAGTAAAATGCTGCCCGCAAGCCGACCGATTTACTCCCTTGCCGCCCTGAAAACTTATCTGTCACATATCTCCCTACCAGCAGCTCAAAGGCATATCCTTCTTCAAAATGCCTCTCGTAATTTATCTTCAGGAGACTGGGCAACGTCCTCTTCAGCGCTACAAGCCTTACAAATACTCCATAACTACCAGCAAGCCAAAATCCCCTTCTCAAACCTGTATCTACATTACAGTCAGCACCATGTGGGAACCTTGGATCCAAGAGCCTTGTTTGAGTATTTGGTTCAGAGTAGGGGAATTGCTGCTGATGGCGAGTTAGAGACTGGGTCCGGAGAGCTAGATATCATGAGCACTAGTTCCTCACCGAAAATGAATGAGGATGGCAACGATGAGAGATTGGCCAAGTGGCAGGGCCGACCTGCAAGTGGCGGACGAGGAGGCACATGTACAGTCAACAACACATTCTTTGGAACTGTGATGAGGAATTCCGGGATGGATGTCATGAGTTCGGGCGCTAGAGTTGCGTTGAATGTGCTTGGTGGTCCAAAGGGGCGGTTTTCTGGTTGGAATCACTTGATCAACCTTGTCGGATTCGAGGGGAGGAAGTATCTTGTTGATGTTGGCTTTGGAGGGACTGGTAAGCTTTGATCGTCCGCTCTCTGTCGTACCATCCTTTGCAAGGTCGAGCGGTCATTGACATGGGTCGCAGGTCCAACAGCTCCAGTCGAACTCCTGGATGGCAACGAACTCCCATGGGGCTCAACAAACGACCGTATCCGGCTGATCTATACTTCCATCCCGGAATTTACGTCTCCCTCCTCCAAATGTTGGGTATTGTAGCATTGTCCAGCAGGCAGCACCGCCTGGGAGGATACTTACAGCTTCACGGAAATAGAATTCCTTCCGCAGGATATTGCAGTCATGAACTTCAAGACCACGAGAGACGTGAGAGGAAGCTTCTTCAACCATATCTTGTTCTGTGCAAGGAACTTGCTGGTCGATGGGGAGGTGGTGGGCACTGTGAACTTGACGGGTGGGAAGCTCAAGAGTACGGTTGCGGGAGAAGAGACGCTCGTGCAGGAGGTGGAAAGTGAGATTGAGAGGTGGGAGCTGCTGGAGAGTGAGTTTGGGATCGTATTGGGGAAGGCGGAGAGGTCGGGGATAAGAGGATTAGTCACGGAGTTGAGAGGGAAGCCGAAGGACTGAAATGTTTGAGCTATACTGTAGGACTTCGCGAGCACATCCAAAGCATCTGGCTCGATAAAGGGCGGGGAGGCGTCTTCATATATTTTCCATTGGGTCTACACTCTGAACAGGAGGTCACATACAAGGGCCCAATGTACGATTCTGGTGTCAATCCCTCACGAATCACTTGCATCATCGAGACACGCAGGAGCTTTACAGATACCCTGGATGCGATTTGAAGCAGACTCGGGCAGGGCCAAAAATATCGTAATTTTTGTCCAAGCCGAGTGCAAGCAAGATGGAATTAATTGTTGCCTGAGGATCCAAGGCCAATTTCGATGTTCAAATCCAGGGCATGGGCCGAGATATTGGTATCTGGGTAAGAGGACATGGCGCATTGCTCTGTAGTCGAGATCCGAATCTGCAATAAGAAAGCACCTGTACTCAGCAGACGGTGGAAAGATCACAGGAAAACCTTGAGTCATATGAAGCTTCATGACCTTGATCCTTGATTTTCCGTAGTATGTATGTACAATTCCATTGCCAGCCCGCTCTACATGATCCGCCTCTCGAGCTGTAAATCCGGTTAGCTTTTCAGAAAGGATGGAATCCTTGGCGGTACGTACTCTCCATGGGTTGTTCAACTCGAAACCTGCAGGCGCGGCGGGATTGTCTGTTTGTCCTCTCAAGAATCCGGTCAATCTGCGATCGCGATCCATCACTATCTTCCATTAGCACTTTGGCTCATGAGTCGATATAGCTGGGGAGATCTACTTTGCTATTGAATATTAGCACATGAAGTTACTGAGAGATTTCTAGTAGCTCACTCTGTCCCATTGATCCACCGAGTGTCTTCCTCTCTTTCCACCATTCTGCATGTGTCTAATCTTCGACAATCCTGCTCCAGAAATACCAAACATCTGCGACACTCAGTATAGGCTCCTTGGATGAGCGGATTGGCGGGGAAATGGAGGACGCACGGCAAGCATGATCCCATAGGGGAGGAGAGCTTCGAAGGGGACGCCCATAATCGTGGTTGTAATTCAATCCTGATAGATCAATTAGCATATGGCAGTCCCTTGTGATATTGCGCAGAGTCCATACCCAAATACTTGTGTCGCGGGTTGATTGATTTGCTTCAAATATCCCCTTCGTAATGGATCGAAGACGTTGAAGGCCTTCCCGAGAGTGCTGACTAATGCAATGAATGAGACGACGGCAGCACAGCGACTACCACGAATGCGCTGGAGAATTCAACGATAGCACAATTCCACGAACAGATTTCAACTTAATTCAAACTTTATCTACGCGTCGGAAGACTTCGAGCATCCTATTTTATCGTGTCATTGATTGACTTGCCACCATTGTGGCTACAAATCGCGTCTTTCTACCTGTTCCCCACAGACGCACACCTCTCCACCACCTCCAAAACTATCCCCACAACCAAGATACGATCAGGCAGTCTGCAGAAGGGGGTGGATTCGATACTTTGTGCCTCGAGGATACCACCTGACACTGGCCACACGCATCTGGAGGACACATTCAGACTCGGTTCTCTTTGGCGCATCCCCAGCGCCCCCCTTGTCAGGGTTTCTGCCTCACATTGAAACCACAACTCTGCGCCAAATATACTTCACCCATCCAGACGAATGCCGAGAGGCTGATAAAGGATGGCGGCAGCGGTCCTCATGGAGGAGGAGCTCCAGCATAGCATGGCAACGTCAGAAGAGGATGCTGAATTCGAGGAAGATGATGAACTCGCAGCAGATATCATGGCAGACGCAGATGCATTTGCCGCCAATAATCAGCTCCATAATGGAATGCTGGAGCAAATAGAGGGAACAGAACCCGAGGAGGAAGAGGCGACCGGGACCGACGAGCTCTCTGACGAGGATGCCGAGGGCGAAGAGGACGACGAAGTGGCAGAATCAGCTGTGCTCGACGATGAAGAAAGTGACGAGGATGAGGATGATGAGGAAGATGAAGATGCCGAGGGAGTCGGTGCAGTAAAGATACAACCTGGTCATTTAGATGAGGATGAGGATGTAGTTTCTGGGTCCGATAATGAAGATGATGTGAGCGTTGCAAGCGGTGCCAGTGGTGCGGACGATGATGAATCGAAGGACTCGACAGATGCGGAAGTCGAGGAGCGATGGGAGCCCGCTGCCGAAGAAGGTGAAGGAGAAGACGAAATAGCGAACCCAAATCGCTGCATGTAAGATTCCCCGTCAAATGGAACCGTTGAAATCGAAACTAAGCAGTTGATAGATTCTGTCAGCAGGACGAGGAGAATGACCCAAGCGAGGAATTTGAGTTGTATCTAGCTTGCGGTGTTTGCGGCGACAATGGTTTGTTTTGTTTTGATGCTATTTTTGACGAGGCTGACAAGGCTGTAGCACATCGGCAATGCGCTCGTAATGCCGGAGCGCTCAAATCTGAAGATGGTAAGTCAACATTGACACGCTTTGAGAAGTAAATTTCGAATCCTGACATATAACAGAAACATGGTACTGTCCTGATTGCGTGGCAAACAATCTTGTACCGGGCTCTGCGCCAGAAGAGCCTGAGGAGTTGCTCGACCCAGCCGCCAGACGAATATCAAGAGACAGGATCGCAGGAGATCTTCTACCACCCCAGCGTGCAATAAAACCCGACTCGCATTCTGTTTTCAATCAGCTTATTGCGCCGGATGATCCAATGGACGGATCACGCTTGTTGCGCAAGCGAAAAACTTCCTCTGACGCTGATCCGGTTGAAGAGACCCCCAGAAGGCGAACTCGTGACAAAGACGCGAGCTCTAGTCAATCTAAAGCGCTAACAGTAGATGCGCAATTAGGATTGGCCAATGGCAGCATGGATGTTGATTCTGCTGTTGATAAAGCTAATATCCTAACCAATGGCAACAGGAAAACGGAGATGCCTATAAGCCCACGAGCCTCTAGGTCCCTCAGGCCGAAGTCTTCGAAAGCACCTGCTACGATTCTTGAGAGATTGCCTAGAAGTATTAAGGTGATGTTTAGAGTGGATTCCATAGAATTAGCACACATTCTATCGCTACCTCCGAAACCAAAGAAGAAGAAGAATGGCGGCTCGGCATCTCGATCTGCGCCTGCAGTCTCTCAATTCGTTCCCTCAAGTTACTCCCAGCCATTCTACTCACTCCACGACAAAGAGATGGATGAACTCAAGTCCAAGCCATATGGTGGCATCCTCAAGGAACAAGAAGCAGACACCTCGTTGACACTGCCAAAACCAGAGCACCGCCGACAATTCGACGAGGCTCGTCAGAAGGCTGAAGAGGACTGGAAGGCTCGCGTACAGGCGGCGGCCGAGGCAGCTGCGAAATCTGGTATCAAGAAAGCACGCAAGGTGTCTGGGCCTGCAAGTCAGATCGAATACATCGAATTCGGCCAGTATCAGATCGACATATGGTACGCCGCTCCATACCCGGAAGAATACAGTCGAAACAAGGCCCTCTTCATATGCGAATTCTGTCTGAAGTACATGGAATCCGACATTGTTGCATGGAGACACAAGACAAAGTGCCCTTGGAAGCATCCGCCTGGCGATGAAATATACAGAGATGGTAAAATAATGATTTTTGAGGTAGACGGTCGCAAAAATCCTCTTTACTGTCAAAACCTCTGCCTACTTGCCAAGCTTTTCCTGGGATCGAAAACGCTATACTACGATGTCGAGCCCTTCCTCTTTTATGTCATGACGGAGTACGATGAATTGGGCTGCCACTTTGTCGGGTACTTCTCGAAAGAAAAAAGGCCAAGCAGTTTGAACAATGTTTCCTGCATTCTAGTCCTTCCAATTCACCAACGGAAAGGCTACGGACATCTGCTAATGGACTTTTCCTATCTCTTGACAAGAGTAGAGAAGAAGACTGGTTCACCAGAAAAGCCTCTCTCAGACATGGGATTGGTGTCATATCGGAACTACTGGCGACTGGTGCTCTGCTATTATTTCAAGGATTACAAACCGCGCGACAAGATACCCAGTATCAGGAGAATTTCCGATGAGTTAGGCTTGACCCCGGACGATGTGATCTCAGCACTAGATGCGATGGGAGCACTGATCAGAGATCCTATTACTGGGACGTATGCGTTGAAGCTCAAGACCGACTACTATCGCGAGGTCATTCGGCAGCACGAGGCGAAAGGCTACGCCAAGCTCAATCCAAAAGGACTTGTGTGGACACCATACATCATGGGTCGAGGCAACGCATCTGCTTTTGACCATGCTCCACCTCTGAATACAGTCGCTCCTCGTGACGAAGATGACGAAGACGAAGATATTTCGGCAGCCAACTTATCGAGTACAAGCAAGCGAGACTTCGAAACCTTTGCCAATGGTGATACTGATGCCGTTACTGAGTCGCTTGGAAAATTGACAACAGAGTCCGGGGAATTCATCAAAGGGGGCAAACCGGACACGAATGGTGAAGGATCACAATCAAGACCGAAGCTGAACGGCCTTCCCAAGAAGGTCTCCTATTATGAAGCATCCGCTGTTATTCCTCCAACACGATTCGAAGTGTTTCCTCCAGTCCCAGGCGCCCGCAACCGCAATACCCCAAGAGCATCGGGATCGCGGCCGACTCCTACTCGAAATAGGTCGGGGCTTTCTTCGTCTTCGAGACCCAAGCCTAGGTCACGACCATCGGGTGGTTCGTCTAGACGTACTTCAGCTGCGCGGCCCCGGAGTAGCACGTCGCGGAGGAAAAGCGGGGGAACCGGTAGAGGCCCCGGACGGTACCCAAAAGGTACTTCAAAGGCTGACTTCGATGGTGCAGACAGCGGTCCCGGTCTTCCCCCGAAGCTCTTAAAGCAAAGAAGCAGATTGGGAAACGAGGTCCTGCTTGGGGATGAGGAAGGAGAGGGAGATGATAATGAAGAGGCTGCTGATAGCGGGGACGACGTGGAATTGGAGGATGAAGTAGAAGACGCGGTTGCCCTCGAAACTCCCGCTATGAAGAAGAGGCGTGATGTTAGTCGAGGTAAAGGATTAGGCAAGCCAGTCCTTGATGCCAGGGGCAAAGGAAAGGGAAAGGGTTTGGGAAAGCCCATACTCCCTGGTAAAGGGAAGGGGAAGGGAAAAGGCAAGGGAAAGATGTTGCTTGACGACGAGGATGAAGTCATGGAAGACGCACCAACGATCTCAGCAGAGATGGATTTGGATGCCGAAGGCGAGGATGAGTGAGGGAAGTTATTCCCCTATTAAGTGTATGGATTATACTAGGGACATCTGAAATTACTGGCGACCAAGGCGTTGGGTGATGGTAATCGTACAAGCGAGGAGCACACTTTGTGGCATTTGGCGCGTGAGGAACCTCAAGGGAGCGGTCCAAGGCTGTTTTTGGTCGATAAATGTACAATTACAGTCGCAGGGTCATGAAATTCTCGTTGATACCACCTGATCGATGGATGTTTCATCTGTTCATTCTTGCCTAAAAGTTGCCGCTTGTCCTTTCACAACTGCCGCAGACGTCACAGCAGCCACAACTCAAGGAAAGTTCGGGCTGGAGTATGAAGTCAAGACCACATGGCAGCACAGACGATGCCTGACTTGTTCTCAGGAGCCGAAATCAGTTGATTCGACAACAATCGAAGGCCAAAACGCCTAGACAAGCAAGGCCAACCTCGTTGAGATCTCCTGAGCAACGGAGATTAATGCCATTTGACCGAATCATCATCAGAAGTCTCGAAGCGCATGCGGGGATGATCCCAAAATACATTTAGATTTTCTAGAAGACTGCTTGTTTAGGTGTTTGCACGCCACTTTGGTCTGTTTTAAGCATCAACGAAGTGTTCTTGGCAAAGGGGAAGGGGGCCATCGACTCCACCTGACTCAAACTGTTTTGATGCAGCTTATTTGAGAAAGTACAGACGAGTCTTCTCTTGGCTGGCAACTAATTTCGCAATTCTGACGCTTCTGAGATGGGTGGTGCAAGCTTTGAAGAGTCCTGGCGCATCTTGGCTGATGATCGTTCCAGGTGCTCAATTCAACTGTGTTCTCTAATTCGGGAGCAATGTCCATGGAAGGGAGAGGTCCAGAACGATTTACTGCACCTGGATTCATTCCTGTCCGCATGTCTAATTACTTAATGGCAAGACGAGGCGAGCATCAACAACAAATCGCGGTCAACGCTTGTCGATAACAATACGTTTAAGGTACCGATCTGACCTCACAGTCAAGATCTTCCAATGTTGTTGCACAGATCGGTCAAAGAGACGGTACAATTCCGCTGATTGCGTGCAGAAACTTGGGAGCATGAACAAATCACTTCGCTCTCTGGCAAAATTGCTGTGTCTAAATACAACGAATTGTCTTCTCCTATCTCGACACTCGTTAAAGTTATTGAGAAAGTTGAACGAAGTAATTAACAAGCTTCCTACTTATATTGCAGAGATATGCTTAAGTGATTGGTGATTTGCAATATTAACAAGGCTGTGAGGTATAGACGATTTTCACCCACTCTCGATACATACCACCAATGGGAACATTTTATCTGTCTGATCATTCTCCACACTATGAGCCTATTCTTTCCACATTTAATTAATCTTCGGCGCCTCCCACCATATGCCTGCTTTTACAGGGTTTAGGATGTCCCGGCTTCCCCTTTTTAGCCAAACCCACTCGTCTAAAACCCGTCAAAGCGAACTTAGAAACAACAGCCTCATACTCTTCCTCCTGCCACCCCATCATCAGGTTTCACGGTCGTTGGCTCTGGTCCGATGATTGAGCAGTCGACCTCATAACACAAGGCTGGGCAGCGGGTCAAACGCTACGCTGTGTCGCGAAGACTTGCTCCCTAGCCTTCGCTTGCTGGGGCGCCTTGCACGGTGGCTGCTCGAACCTGACTGTGGATCCCGTCTTGCGTACAGAAGACTCTGCCAGCCACTGCGATCTGCCATCCGATGATCTGATTGATGTGAGGATGGCATTCAAGCATAGGCTGCCTACCCTGCGAATTGTTTCTGACTGTTTCTGGTGAGTGGGCATTCCTAGAAGTGGTCTGTCTTGGCAACAACCATCCCAAGTCCCGCCCATCTTGCAACGAGTGTTGTAGGACGGCGTTTGCTCGGTATCCACTATGGGGCCGTTGTCGTTCGCTCTCATTGTTGTTGCGAGATGTTTAAAAGTCCTTGTGGTCCTTCTTCGCTGTCTTTGTTTTATCACTCCATTCTTCGTTCGATAATTCTATTCTTTGCTTCACGGGATCCGGGCGATTCATTACTTCTTAACTTTCATCCACTCTTTCAAAGTTTCGTGCAGGACACTATTTATATACCTTCACCATGATTTCCTCGATATTTTATACTGCGGCTCTCCTGTCCTTGGTCAACGCTCACGGTGCTATCCTGAATGCTCAGGGTGAAGCTGGATCTCCAGCAAGTGTAGGATTTCAAGGTCAGTCGGCTTCCATTTCTTCCATCTCACAATGCTGACATCCATCTCAAGTCAACGATGCTATTGCACGAAACTGCACAAGCATCAGTCCATGTCAACAGGATACCACGATCATTCGAGATGCCGAGATCCAGGCCAACATTGTTAACGAGTGTGGCCGAACCGAGTTGACTGGAAACATCGATATTGGAGAGAACACCGAGAACGCTCTCGCAGCTAACCAGGTCACGTCTGTCAAGGCGGGCACGGAGATGACTGTCACCATCCACCAAGTCAATGCTGACGGTGCCGGACCTTACGTGTGCGATTTGGAGGAGACTGGTGAGCATAAAAACCATACCACAAGTGGACTGTTCTAACTCGATCGATCAGGTAACACCGGTGTCTTCACTCAGAACCTCACCGTCACTAACAACGTTCCCGGTGTCAATGGCTTCTCCCAAGCCAAGACCCAGGATTTCAACATCACCGTCACTATGCCTGACTCTATGAACTGCATTGGAGGTGAGAACAACAAGCATCTATTCGAAAACATCATACTGATATATCGTCTCTATAGGCTCAACCGGAAATATCTGCACTGTCCGCTGCCGAAACAATGCTCAAGCAGGTCCATTCGGAGGATGCTTCGCTGTCCAGCAAACCGACACCACACCCAACGAGAACTCTGCCAACACCAGTACGTAATCTCGCGATTTCATGTTCGGGTTCTGGGTTATGAGCAAGTGCTTTGCTCTGTAAATATGTTTTAATTAGATAAAACATTAATCGAAACCCTTTGAACCCGTCTCATTTGCTCTGTTTGATACACTTATATTCTTGAATCGTGCTGACCGAGAACCAGTTGCTACTGCTGCTACGCTCCCAGCCGTTCTCGCGCAAGTCCAACAGGATCAACTCGACCTAGATGCTGCCAACAAGGCCAACCAAGTTTCCGGACAAGGAGCCGCAGCTCTGAAGGCCGCAGGAGGTACGTGATAAATATGTCCTATCGATGGATCCAAGCTAACATTAGATAGCCGAACTGCCAATTGTCAGCAAGGCAGCCGAAGTTCAGACTCTTTCCAGAGAGAACATCAATGGAGCCGCCGCTACACCAGCCGCTAGTGCCAGTGCTGGAGCTGGAGCAGCTAAAGGGGCCGGAAAAGGAGCTGCAAACGGTGCCGGATCAGCTGCCAGCGCCACTGCTTCAACTGCCACGAAGGCTACCAAGGCCGCAACCGCCGGCAAGGGAAATGGAAACGGAAGAAATCAGAACAACAACAATAACAAGCGAGCCATTAAGCTGTCTGTTTAAATACTGGTACAGAACTCGCTCGAGTGCAATGGGCAGAGACATGTATACTTAGCGACATAGAGGGGGGATCACGATGAAATTCTTGTATCAATGTTAGAATGATGTGTTATTTGGTCTATCTGTTTTCACTTCTTCTTGTGATTTGTGTGGTATTTTTGAAACTCCGCGGGAAAATGTTTGATAGACTAAGTAATCGAGCATTAAGATTAAAGATTAGAATAAGCTCCGCTGATCCGTTCGAGTGCGACAGATTGAGACCCTGGACTTACACTTAAAAGAGTGACGAAATTCGCAAATTTGTCCAATTTCGCCCATCAGCCCACTTCCCCACCCACTTCCAACTCCTCTCAAACACGCTGCCAAGACCTCGCTTGCCCTTCAAATTCAGGCGTCTGAAAAAACATTCGGAGTTCTCCCGTCTCTTCGGCGCCGAGGCTCGAGCATACTGAAACACTAACTTACGACCCCGTCTCCTCAGCTCATTTCGCAGCAACGAGAGTCATGTCGAATTGACTGAGATTGCGTCTGCAAACTGCAGCCTTACAGAATAAAGGACGTGCTGAGCTGACGTCGTCCTGTCGGAGAATTGATGGATGTTGTGCAGTGTGCAGGGCAGGGGGGGGGGGGGGGGGGGGGGGGGGGGGGGGGGGGGGGGGGGGGGGGGGGGGGGGGGGGGGGGGGTGAGAGGTGGTCGGGAGAAGAAAAGAAAATTGCGGTGTGTGTGTTGCATAGCATGGACGGACGGATGGGTGGATTGGAGGGCGTTTTTACTTTTACTCTTACTTTTTCTTCTTACTTGTTTGGTATTTCACATTTTCTTTCTTCCACTTTTCTGCTTTGACTTGTTAGTGGTTGACTGGTTCGCTGGGTGGCTTAAGAGAAAGGAGGAGTGTCATTGTATATTGTACGATTAGATAGTTTAGGCATTGCATACTGCGTGCGTGCATGTTTGCTTGCGTGCATGCATAGTGAGCGGGAAAGATAAGAATGAGAATGAGAATCAGAATAGGAACGGGAAACATGCTTGATTTTGAGCGGATAGAAATCATGCCTTCTCGATACACAGATAAGTGATTTCTGCAACAATGATGTGAAGGGAATGTGTAACGGTACAGGAGTAGATTGCCAAGACTTTGATTGATGTGCTTGCTCACTGATCGCTTAAGTCAGTGCGGGTTTGTTTACTTTTCTTACCCCGCTATTCCCCCACCTGAATAGAAAAATCACGATCTTTGAAAGGTCGAATGTCGCGTAACCGTTTGCTGACATCTGAAGGACAAGGAATTGCGCTTTCAGGGCATTATATGAAAGAATGGGTCAGATCTTTAGACCCACAGTTCTTGTGCAGGTCTCACATTTATTCAAGGAGGCGTCAGCATCATGCAGAAATCGCAGATTTTTTAATTGCGTTCTATGTACTTTTGGCATCTTGGCACTTTGTGCATCCCAAGCAACCAAGCAACCAAGCACGCAAGTAAAAAAAATAAGCAAGCAATTATCGCCAGAAAAGAAAAGAAGCATCTCAAGGTCCTATGACAGAGACACAACTTGTGGATCCAGCTATGCCCTTCGCACCAATATCATCCCAGCCAACGTGATCAAAGCATCCATTCATCCGTCCATGCAGAAACTGCCCTTCCTCCCCAAAGAAAAGCAGAACGGCATATGAGGAAACCATGATCGATGATCGAGAAATGGGAAGGGGGAAGTGAAGTAAAGAAACCTAGGTGCAGAAGTCATACTCCTCATCGCCACCAATGACTTCCCAATCCTCGCCAACACCACCGACCTGGTCAGCAGATACAGTCTCTCTCTTCTTAACACCAGCTGAAACACCAACATTTCCACCATTTTTAGCCTTAGCGCGATCAGCATTGAAAGCCAAAAGCTCAGCCGCAGCACTATTCGGCTTGAGATTGATCCATTCATCCTCCACTTCTCTAGCGACCATCATACGCTTAGCCTCCTTTCTGGCATGGTTTGAGTTGGTGGCGAAGCGGAGGGTAGGTGGAGAGCGTGCAGTAACGGTATTGGAGTTGGTGGAAAAGGCGCCATTAGCGGGGACGACTTCCTTGTCTGAATCCTTGCTACCGAGGTCTTTGCCTTTGGCGTTCTCACCCTTTTCGCCCTTCTCAGCTTTCTCATTGACGTGTCCACTGCTAACAGCAGCAGTTGTGACAAACTTTGACTTCGAGTCTCCCTTTGTCTTCGAGGAAGAGGCAGAGCCTTCAGCATCAGCGGTTCCACGAATGTAAGGAGCAAAACCATTCGTGCGCTCACCAAGCAACTCGAAATTCAGGTTCTTCTCATAAAGCTCCGATGCGAGTCTACCGAAGTCATATCTCCACTTAGATGGAGGGAGACGACGAACTGAAGCGGCGATTGCATCTTGCTTGTCGATGGCGGATGTCATGAGAGGGGTGTTGAAGTTTGCGGGCATGCAGTCGGTGTAGTAGGGAAGCGCGGGATCCTTCTCATTGACGGCAGTGGCCCGACCGGGGAGCTGAGAAAATAAATCATCTCCAGCAGCTTTATTCGCACCAGCTTGAGACTGCGAGATAGCCGATTTCTTCGAGATACTAGCATCGCCTTTAGCCTTGTTCGAGACGGAAGAGTCTGGCTTGGTAGCAAGATGGGATTTGGCAGAGTCTTCGAAGGGACGTCCGGTACCGGTAGTAGACTTCATACCCGAGGAGGCAGTAGGTCTGGGGAGGATAGTGGACTGCTCCATGAAAGCGAACTTTTGCATGGCTTTGTGTCTGTCCTGTCGGTTTTCACGCTCTTGTTTTCGTAGCTCAGCCTTCAGCTTTCGTGCAATGAGAAGCTCGCCTGCAACACATGTAGCAGCTTTGGTGGCGCGAACAGCTTCAGCAGCAAGAATGGCTTCATCCTTTTGTGACTCTTGGGCACGATAGTATGCTTCTAGGTCTTCGGGCTTAGATGCTTTTGTGACTGGATGAGCAGTATCCTTTGTTAGGGCATCTGCAGAGATTGAGGTCGTGGCCTTTCCTGGCTTTCTGTTGGTACGAACAGCGCTCGACATCTCTGCTGGCTCTTCAAAGAGGATACAGTCACAGCAGGGGTGGTTGACTTCGAATAGCTTGGGGTTCGAGGCGCGGCTTGGACGCAGGACTTCGTGGATCGTCAGACAGGTGCAAGGGTCTGCGTGGTTGATTCGAGGAAGATTTGGGTGTGCAGCGCTATGGTGGCAGGAGTAGACTGTATTTATTATTAGCTGAACTATCGCTCGAAAAATTTGCGGCGCGGCAGTTCAATTTGAGGGTGAATTGGATTTAAATGTGAACACAAATTCGAGGTGATACGGGGTCAAAATCCAGCGCATGGCTCAAAGTTGAGCGTACAATGCAAACAAGTAGAATCCAAACTAAACAAGAAGATTTAGATGATCGATAGTTGCAGAGTGGATAAGCAGATGTAATGCATCATGAGATTGAAGCCAGAGTGGTAGACGATAACAGAAACCTTCAATTTGAAAGATGATCTTTCATGTGAGGCTAGTAAATTGAAGAAACTTACCGATCTTGTTAAAGTAACACTCCTCCTTTGGTGGTGAGGCTTCGTAGGGGACGAGTGGAATAACACGCTTGGTGCGCGAATCTGGGGCATATGAGGGTGGCATCTTGGCATGTGATATGTTGAAGATTCTGCCTTGTGATATGTCGAGATCTGGAGTTGATGTGATATGGTGGGGAGTAAGATCGACCGTGGTCGAAGCTGTTGTGGTGTTGATGGGGGACGAAGGCTCGAGGCTGAAGGAGAAGTAGGGCTTTTATGGGGCTAAGCAACGACGAGCGCCTCGCCTCGAAACAGAAATTCACTTTTAGGCTTCTGGCGGCTTCTTGGCTTACATGGATGGACAATAATTTGTCAACTACATGTCATGAAAACAATAAATACATAGATAGCCTTTACACTCGGTTCAGGTCGTGAAGCCCGTTTGTTTACATTGTGACGCGTTTGTCAACATCAATGTCTCCCTCCGCGGTGTACTGCACAGTGTGGTTTCCAGAAACCTCCTGCTGACTTCTTGATACCTGTAGATGTACATGGAAGCTATACATAGATCGTTCCTAGCATATTCGTGACGTTGGTCGGGCTGGGGAGTTCCTTCATGCCCCATGTCAGATGAAAGCCTAGCTCTGAGCCCATTCTGGGCCTTCAATCTTTACCTCTTCACGATTATTGGTCTCTTTGCCACCTAGGCGTTCTCCTTGTCCCTGGTGTCTGGCATATCCCAAGTGTCCTTGTCCTTTCAAAACTGAAGAATCTAAATCGCTGCGATAAGCACATCGCAGCCAAGATGCTCTTCCAAGCTATTTGAGCACTAGTAAAAACCATGCGAGAAGTCCTCAAGAAGTACCAAAAAGCTGACAAAGGTTCATTTGTCCCATGAATGCTTAGCGGTCGGTCTCATCAACAAGGCCAACTTGCCAGCAGGAATACACCCTCCATTTGACCAAACAGAGCAAATTCATGGCAACGCCGGCCTCAGTAACCAAATGTACTGATTTCTGATTTCAGAAATTGTAATAGGGACTTTGAAAATTGCGGGATTGATCATACCCATCTCCATCTCTCTAAGACTGCCTAGTGGAAGTCTGGACGGCCGGTTTTATGGGTGCGTCGCGGTTGGCTAGAACCATGGCCTGCAGTTGAACCCTCACAACCACAAGCGGAACTAATTTTACCATCTACATCTAACCAAATAAGCAAATTCCTACATCGACAAAACCGTGGCCGGCCAACTCGACGGCTCAGATCAAAGCGGTTCGCATACGAACACCAAGTAACGGCGGATCGAATCGGAAAACGTGTTAAATCACGTTTGTAAATTGGAACCTCACACGCATCCGAGTGTGAGCTTCCAATTGTGTTTTGCGGGTCTTTGACACCAGATTTTACGCAATTGAGAAGGCGCGGAGATGTTTGAGGGCATCCAACCTTTTTTTTGCATCTGTTGTTGATGTTTTTGTTGATGTTTTTGTTGATTTTGCCGATAAGCGAGGCGGAGTAAGTTTGAGCCTTGTCAGCGAGACATTCCAGAAATCCGGAGACATTACTACCAAGCTAGTATAATGCAAGATTGATGATTGTTGATATCGTAGATGGTGTTATTAAATCAGTGATTTTCAAGTAACGATCGACTTAAAGGTTGGCGTATGTCACGTGATGTCCACGTACGTCGAGGAAGTGCCCAAGTACTTACAAATAGGCATCTTCACAGATCTCGTAACTCCATAAGTAGTCAGGCTCTAATAATGATACGGATTATGAGATCGAAAGAATTTTAAGCTGGGAATAGGCTAACACTAGTGTACCACTCGATGTTCTCAGAGATCAAGCTAGTTAGTCCGAATAGTAACAGTGACATTAAGGAAAGCTCTCGCCTGGAACAAAAATATTTACTCCCTCTTCATTTCAAATTCATCTCGAAAACTTCATACAACTCAGTATATCCCAAGAAATGGCTGGAGACAATACGGGGTCCCTGTTGGAACTCCCAAATGAGTTTGCTTCACGCGATTTTCTCCCATCTGTCTCTGGACTCCATCCGCAACCTGCGCCTGGTCAATTCTCGCATATGAAAGATTATGCATGACATCTTCGCCAGTCATTTCACCGATATAAGTTCGACCATGTCCCAAAAATCGGCTCAAAAGCTTCAAGGTATCTCCAACGATCCAATACTGCGAGACAAAGTCGAAGTTCTCCATATACATGCAGGCCACTGGGCATACGGCGAATCCTGGGTACGACACAGTGCAACTCGTTCTCCCAATCCACGATATCTAGAAACTCCGAATGATGGCACTAAGATGCTCAGCTCGATACTTACAGGCGGATTACCGAATTGCCATTCCCTGCATTTAGATCTCGATACAGTTGTGGACGAGCCTGCAGAATATCCCGGAATCATCATATCGCCAAGCGACATCTTGCACATCACACTTTGCACTATCGCCAGCACTGGGGTGCCATTTAAGGAATTCGCAATCAATTACGCCTCAGGCAGATTTGACTCACATTTCATCGACTTCACAGTCATGCAATCGGAAGGATTTAGTAGCTCATGGGAGACGCTCGAATCCCTGACCATCGGGTACGACATCGACTGCCCTCACAACTCAAGCCAGCTCAGTGATTTCACCATCTCCCTCATCAACCAAGCTAAGAACCTGCGGAAACTGCACCTAAAAGACGTGAGACAGTCAGGCGATACTTTGTCCTCCTTCAACCAAGTTACACTCGTCTCCATGTTCATAGCCGACCACGTGGAAAAACTGAAGCTACACAGGCTCGAACACTTGATACTGGAATGCCAGTTTCTCGATACCAATGTACTGCCGAAATTATTCTCCCACTCGAGAGATACACTTCGGCATATTTCTCTATCTTCCATCATGCTTGTTAATGGGTACACGTGGAAAGCACTGTTCCAATCTATGCAGACACTTCTCCCCAACCTGAGCAGTATACATATCCACGGAGGCTACCAAGACGAGTCGCCGATTTCATATCCAGGGCTTCAACTCGATCTAACAATTCCAGGTACCGGCGGTGCGAATATTAATGTTCAGAAGGCCAGTCTGGAAGATACATATGTGTTGGATGATATCTGGACGGTATCGTACGAGGGTCCAGAGATGCATACCGCACTCGGCATGCTCGCGGATAGCGCCCAATTTCTATCGCTCCCTGAACGCACTGGGATCTGGATGAAGGGAATGATGGACTGATAAGTAGAAATGCTGCTGCAAATCATACTGATTCTGAAGAATAGATGCAAGGGAGCGTCTACCTCAGTAACGGGCATTTGTCTTTCGAGGTTCGGAGAGAAATTCTAGTCACTGAAGCTAGTGACTAAAAGTACCCAACTTGTAGGCTATCTGGAGCTTCGAAATTGATCTGCCTCTGCTCAGGCTCCATAAAAGCGTACAGATATGTCTGAGTTAACGTTCATGTTTGCTTCAGCGAGCAAATTGGATTCGATCACAGAGCCAGGTATGAGTCTGACAACAAGATGGCTGTTCAATGTCACGAGCGGTACCGAAGACAGGAAGACAGAAAGACAGGAATCCAATCGCAGATCGATTGAGATCAGGCAATCAGTGGAGTTTACGAAAAGAGGCATGAAAGAGGAGAGGGGGAAGGGTTGGTTATCCCCTCAAATGTGGTTTCATCCACATCCTGAAAACTTGTATGCAGCGCCTGTAAGCTAGCATGCGAAGCCTGAGGGTGGCAGGTCAGCCACCTCAAGCTTGCTCCGGACGCTGTAGAACGCTGAATGAGAGGTGGCTGCTGCATCCAGGGAAATAACTCTCCGCTCCCTTAAGATATTCCTAAAGCACCAGAGGGAGCACAGACACTGGTATCAGTCTGCTTTTTGCATCACTACCCAGCCGCACTGTCCTCAAAGGAGGGAGTAAAAATGGGTATCAATAGGCCATAAAAGACATACATTCGTTCAAACAACCAATCTATGTACGCACAATCGCACGGTATCATTAGCATTACCTCATTCAAGCATGCAATTTCCCATCCCAAAATGCCAATGCAATCAAACAATAAAAGCCTTGCTTCCCTCTACAAGCCCATCCGTCAATTTTGTTACAGCAGCCCATTGCGGCATGAATCGCTGCACCTCGTCCAAGGCTGGGATCGTACCCAGCTCGTTGTGATCACTCCACCAGCAGACCACTCTTCCGCTTCTGCCTTCGTCTCCTGCTTTCTTGCCCTCGCTGACGGGCCACTCGACATCAACGATCCATTCCCGGTCCCAGTCTCTGTGCCACAATTTGATCTGGTCGCTTCCGCTTTCTGGCACAGCGTCCCATTTGCCGTCGCCCTTTGCAGCACCATGAACCTCGAATGCCGTGAAAGGATCGTCAAATCGGATGATGCAGGCCTTGGTATCGACGGCAGAGATGTTAAAGGTAGCTTTGTTTTGGCCCTTGGTGCGAGTCACTTTGGAGCTCATCCAGTCCTTGTAACCCTTTTCGGGTGGAATGCCATCTACGACGTTGTCAACAACTCTGGGCGGTATTCCAGTCCATGAGCAGTAAGAAAGCCCTTGGCGAATATTGTCTCTAGGCCCGCAGGATATGTTCTGGCCAGCTGCGGATGGAATATCTGTAATGATCTTTCGGACATACTCTTCGACACCGGCAAGAGTGACCTGGTTGATACCACTGTCAAGATCTACGGTTTGCTGGAAGTATGCCTTGAATCGATTGTTTGACGAAAATGGGAAGGCGACAAGGTTGTAGATGAGAGTGCCGATGAAAATGAGAAAGAAAAAGGTTGGAACGTGGTGAGTGATCCTATGCATGAATGGTGTTACAGGCAATAGCACCAGAATCGAGAACAGGGCAATGAGTAGGTAGGGCAGAAGAAGAGCGCTACCATCAGAACCAGTTTGAACTACGGCCCCAACAATAAGCAGCCCGACTTGACCACAAACGATGATGATGAATGGACCAAGTAAAAGGAACTGAAGGAGCCATGTCCATGCCGGCATTTTCGCTGACCATTTCTGCTCTTCTCCGAAAGCAATCGTTTCGTCGTCGGCTCCATCTGCACCATCAGCACCATCGAGAGGTGCTGGAATTACGCGCCGATATCCTCTTGCGAAAGTCGCACCGAGTGTGCTTCGGTGACCATTGCCTCCAACTAAAGGAGTCGTCTCGCTCGGCTCGTCGTCTCCATCTGCTCCAGCACCATCTTCTTGGGTATCGCCAGATGATATTATAGCATCGGAATGGGGGATTGAATTGAATCCCTCGCGCGTCTCATGTTCGTCGTGAGCGGCTTCGACAACCGAACTCTTTGTTGGAAGAGCAAAAAGTTCGCATAGCCCGATAAATGCAGCCAAGAAAGTAGCGGCCTGGTAAAATACAAATATGTACCCACCACTGACCTTGTAGCGGTCCTCGAAGACGGTAGCGCCCACGAGAACAATCCATCCAAGGGCAAACATCCATAGCAACGCATACACACGATGGAGTGCCGAAGGTCGAGCAAAGTTGCAACCAGCCATGAGGAACCAGAAAACACAGAAGAATAAGCTCAGAGACATTGACCATACGGCGTACTGTGAGGAGTATACAATCAAAGGATTGAACTTGCGCAGTAGAAACGCCGCACCAAATGTAATAGCACCGGAAATGATGAGTACGACTGGAAATCGGAAAGCTCCTCTCCAGCCTTTTAGGGAGACAGCTTCGCTCTCGTGTCCTTCTGGCTTAACGGCTCCTGCGAAGAGATAGTACTTATCCTGGCGAGCCAAAAGATAAGATACGAGCATCAATATAAGTGGTGTAGCAATGAGAATCGTAAGAGACCAGGCGAACAGAGTTCTCAGTCTGAAGACAGCCATGGTTTTACCAAATAAGTCAAACCATACACCATCACTGCCACGTCCGTTCTTGACTTTACCAGTAGCATGATCTCCACGAGGACCAACGAATTGTTTGGTGTGCGATGTCAGATGTTCCATTGTCGCAACGGAGGCAGACAGCATGTGCCATAGCGAGTCTCTGGAGGTGTGCTTGGCATCATCCTGATCTGTGTGGTATCTGGCTCTTGGCTCCCAGAAGGCGACATCAAGCCCACGGTAGCCCTCAGCTCGGAAAACGACGTAGTCGGTCTCACTTCGGATAAAGCCCAAAGCAAATCCATCCGCACTGACAACAGTGCCCAGTGGATGTGGAGCTTTCGTATACGCTCGAGTAACTTCCGAATCTGTACTGCGGAAAAGCATAGCTCGACCTCCAGCACCGGCTCCTTCGAGATTCAGGAATGCATGGACAAAAGTGGCCATGGGGTGTGAGAGGAAAGCTTTAGCGCCATATAGTCCGTCCTCTTCGCCATTGTTTAACAATACGATTACGCCTCTCTTTGGAGTATTGCCCGGAGTGGTAAAGTATTTTACCAATTGTAGTGCCGTTACAACCCCCACTCCGTCATCTGTAGCTCCATATCCTGTTGATACACTGTCGAAGTGGGCATTGACCATAACCCCTCCTTTCCCATGAAGTCTGTGGGTGTATGGCGGCAGTGGCTTCCACCAGTCTTCCTCCTCATCTTCGGTCCCGCGGATGTACACAATGATGTTGTTGCCTTCAAAGTATGTGCTGATCCCCAGCTTTCGCCCACTCACTCCGATACTTGTAAGGGCGTTACTCGTGTAATTGGAAACAAGGTCGTTGAAGACGACCGCGGCAGGTTGTTCTGCTCTCAGTCCAAGCTCTCCTCGATCCGCAGATCCTACCCGAGGCTCTTCTTCTCCCGAACCTGAATGTATACTGACGTCTTGCGCCTTGCCGTTGCTAGATATCGAATCGTCTGGTACCGCGTTCACATTCTCGCCCTTCTCGTGTTTGACCCCATTATTGTCCAGTATCTCCTCCACTCTTCTCAACAGCCAATTCCTGACATCGTCGTTCCTTCTGCTGTTGAATGGATGATAGCCATTGCTCAACTCTGCCAGGTCCAGCCAGGCTTCGGTGAGGTTCAATCCACGATAGACTGTTGGGTCTTCTGGCGCAGAGGGGACTGTTTCGTGGATAATAAGCAGAGGGATAAAGCCGGCAAGGTACACTACAGCAGTAACCAGAGTCACCGCCATAGGAACGAAAGCGAATGGATTATACCATCTCATCGTTGCTGGCTTGGATATTCAGGACCGGGACAGCTGTTCGAGCTCGTCGTGAAGCTCATGTCATGCCTTCGAGGTGGCTGGGAAGCTGCCTCCCAGAACTGGGTCAATGCACTAGCGCGGGGTAGCTCGACCTCGACGACATGTCATAAATAATCATCAATCGCCTCACCAACTCCACCTAGAAAAATCGAGTAGATTGGCTCCGATATTCAAACCTTTCGAAGCATTTATTCGGTTGTTATTATCGTAGGAAGGAATTTCTCAGAACCATTGACGCCGCTACGAGATTTTCGAGCTTTGTTTTATCAGACGCCCCCAACGGCTGGCGATTCCAGTGGAATGAGTTCATCTAGCAAGTTCCTTGACATTCGACTTATTCTCTGTTTGATTTGGTAGGAGTCGCTGTTTTTTAAGTTGAATTGACACTTCTGCAACCATGAGCATATCCGGCTCGGAGTATCAAGTAGTACAGCCATTTGAAGATCACTATGCCAAGCGGGTTCTCTTGTTGAAATGGGAAGTTTCTATTGATATGAGGTGTTCCGAATACTGTTTTGAGCATTTGGTCTGGTGCTCATCGGAGGTGCTGACGATTTATGACGCTACGTTATTGCAAGGAATGTTACCTCTGTCACATCAAATCGGGGTCTGTCTGACCCTGTTCATCTTCTTTTCCAAAGTTCGTCTCGTTCTGGAAACTACACGCGTTCTTGAAAGTATTTCGTAACATGTTTGAGATTTTGAAGCATCACCTCATCTCTTCCGGGCTTCTGTGCTTGCTCAAAAGCTGTCCCGATAAATGTTAATGAAGTCCCAGATGTTCTCATCTTGCCGTGCTACATCATATAGTTCCGACTTCTCAAAAGGAAGGGCCACACGAAGCAGAGCAAGTTCGCTTTCAATGGACTCCAACCTTTCTTGAAGATCAAGTTTCTCTGCTGCTCCATCCTTTCCTTCTGTGTCTCCTTCTGTGTCTCCTTCTTTCAGTCTTTTTCCTAGCCTCCTACGGACGCTATCAATCGTCAGAGTAACTGCTTTGCCAATCGATGTTTCGCTCAACACACGAAGATCCAGAGCCTTCCTTCTGCATTGTCAGAAGCGGTGGAGTCATCTTGGTGTTGATCAACATGTCCACCATTTCCAGTACCGAGGTCTTGCTCCCAGTGTACTTCGAAACCAAGGCCCCCTTTTCAACCATGTCTTTCCAGTATATGCCTTCTAGCTCTGTATGTAGTCTCAAAAGAGTCGGTGGCGCTGCGGAGCCTTCTCATGTGCTCAACTTGTCGGTCGGCTCAATTCTTCATATGGATGCCTGAAATAGTTCCAGCCTTGCCTGTTGATACCCCCAAGTCAACCCAACTCTACCCGAGAATCAGAAGCAGGCTGGGACAAACGCTTGTATCCAAGCATTGGCAACACCATCTCGGGGACTACCTCTGGGATCTGACAGTCCACGTAAGAGATAGAGACAGCCTCACAAATTTCTGTCGCTTTGATAAGACCACTTGCATGATACAAGGCAGGACTGCGTTTGACTGAGTCTATGGACCAACAATATCGCCTGTCAGAAGCTGGGCCAAGCCTAAACTTCCAAGCCTTGGGCTGTTTGCACTTCGTTGTCAATTCATGCTTGCAATATATTTACCAATCCAGAGCAGAAAAAAGTGAGGCTTAGAGTACGTCTTTGATACGCTCGATGGTGCTCATCAGTATATAGCCATCATCAACGCAAGCTGGAGTGTTTACGGTTTGATGGTTGGGACAGCCAACGAGGCAAAAGCATTTGAGAAAATTTTATTTTCAGACATATCAAACAGACAGCCATGTCAGGTCCAACTCCAGACGATGCCATAGTTGCGGCGATGGGAGTGACGGGAGCTGGCAAGAGCACCTTCGTCGCCAATGTGACTGGTCAGGATGTTGAGATTGGAGATACTCTGGACTCATGTAAGTATGGCATTTCTGACTGATCCATACCTGCATTAACCACACGAATTAGGCACCACGGAACCCGGAACCTGAGATCTACGAGACTGAGATAAATGGCAAAAGGGTCTTCCTCATCGATACTCCAGGCTTTGACGATAGCTCCGGCATAGACGACGCCGACATTCTGAAAATGACGGCTGCAAAACTAACCCAAAGCTCCAACCACAATCTGAAGCTTACTAGCATCCTGCTTCTGCACAAAATTACAGACAATCGTCTTACTGGAAGCAGTAAGCGCCTGCAGCATGTGTACGAGAAAGTATGCGGGCATGAGGCATTTCAAATTGTCGTGCTTGGCACTACCATGTGGGACGACCTCGGCAGCGAGAAGAAAGGTATTGCTCGCGAGAAAGAGCTCCGGAAGGGTGAATGTTGGGGAAGGACGATCCGAGGGGGCCCGGATTGCTGCCGATTGGAAGATTCTGTGTCGTAAGCGCAGGAGCTTGCCTCGAAGCTGATTGACAAAACGCCGGTGGAAATCCAGCTACAGAGGAAGCTGAAGGACAACGGTGGAGTATTGATTGAGACCGCAGCAGGTCAGGAATTGGATCACATATACGAAAAGCGGATTCAAAGACAAGAAAACAGGTCTGATCTGGACGAGAGCGAAAGAGAGGAGCTTGAAAGGCTCAGAGAAGAACAGGGGAAGTTCCAGCAGACCATTGTAAGTTCCAGACGTCTGTAGGATGTTAAACTTTATTGCTAACACTACATTCATAGATTCAATATATATATCCGCGAACCATCTGTACCATCCTCTGATAACAGTGCTGACTTCATATTTACCATTTAATCGTCTTGGCGTCTCGAATTTTATTTGTATCTGGCCGAGTAATGCTTTCTAGGGTTATCAACAGTATGACAGTATGTCTCCAGTTTAGTAGCGTATACTCATATCCAAATAGTTTGGAAGCATCAACATGCCCGACGTCATATCATTCTTAAGTGAGGCTGCGACGGCGGTGTCTAAGATAGTGAGCATCATTGATGGCAGCCGTCAGGCGTGGAGATATGTACTTCGTGAGCTTTTGCAGCATTATTCCATTGCTGCGAAGCTCGGCAAACAGCCAAAAGGATTTTCTGCTCTGCACCAGAGTCACATTGATAATTTTTTTAGTAATCTATTCTCCGTTAGACATGAACCAAGCGGGAGTAAGGGTAGGCGCAGTAAGCCAGACAGGGGGCGACAGTGCGGAAGCCGGGTAAACAAACCTTCGCAACCACTTGGCTAGAGCTGCGTCCTTTCTCCTTCGCCTGCATTTGATCATCCGGTGTGCTTTCATAGTGTGGACCAGGCGCATAGCTCTGTCCCCCGCAGGCTGAAGGCTTGGTCCTTGTCCTCCGTTAAGATACAGACCGTTTGTTGACATTCGGTAAAATGGAACCGAGATATCACGTTGCCAGCTCCTTCCAAATAAGCACGCTTCGCATCTCCTATGTGAGCGCCTACCTACAATGTCTGTGACAGAATCTTGTTGGTAGCTGCATGACAACTCGCCTGCCCACCGAGACTTTTACTCCATCCATTTTTCCTTGATAACCTACGGTACCCCTTTCTCTCATTGGAGGAAAACGAAGATGAAAAGAACTATCCCTCCGCCAGCGCCGTTTTCTACATTGTATACATGAGTCTTTAAAGCCTAGTAGTTCTTAAAGCAGAAACACAAAAGTCTGCTCGAAGCTCTTCTAGGCCACCTTTGAAACATAACGTTCGATATTTTCATTGCCGGGTATATTCTCGTGAAGCAGAAGATACGCCGGGCCTCTTCGGGCAACAACCAAGTTGCCCGAATACCTATTAATGACACCAAAACACCTGCCCGATGCGCCTCCCAAAGTATTCGCCCTCTCCAATGATCACGACCCTGGCCAACCATTTACACCTTACATAGCTAGAATATGCCAAAGAAACATAGTAGTAACCTAACGAGACAACTTTGTGAAGTCAAGTCTGGACCATTGACATGCCACCTGTCCTGACACGAATCGCCGCATTTTCCTAATGAGACTTGAACTGTTTGTGCCCCCCAGCTTTAGGTCGTTCTCCATAACCCCGCATTTCTGAATTATTGCTTGAGCCGGGTTGAGTGTGCAGCGTTTGACTCCTCGGTAACTGTACAGGAGAGTGAAAGGAAGACTGGTCTGCGTTTGAGTGGGGATCAGAGATATAGGAGGTGCGATACCCTGGTGATATTGGATCGAGCACATCATCATCGTCTTCCATTTCGTCGTAGGCCTCCACAAAGCTGCCCAAAAGCATTTTATTCACATCACCGTCGCAATGTTCTGTATCAACGATATCGCTTTGTACGATGTTAGCTTCCTGAGCAACACAGACTTGTCAAGGTTTGCCACTCACATTATACCCTCGTGTTTCAGCTCATCGTCGAGGCGCTTGAGACGGAAAGTAGCTTCAGGATCTCTGCCAAATTGGACAAACTCGATGCTCACAGGCCGCTCCTTCGGTGGACGTCCCAATGTCTCCTCTAGTCTGCGAGCAAATGCGACAATGGTCTCGTTCACATCCTCCTTGTTCATCGTGCCTCTCCAGATACCATCTGTGAGAACAATGATCGTGACCTTGCTCTTCTTAGTATTGGAAGGTTTGAGTTTTCTGAAGTAGTCGTCGAATATATCCTGAAGAGATGTCTGCATGGAGGTGTAACCTCCTTGGTTTGGCTTGGCCTCATCGTTATCCAATTTCTTCATTATCTTATCAATCGTTCTCTCCTTTGAAGTGTCGACTTTGACGTCTCCCAGTGTGAAAGTCAGATCCACCCCATCTGGATCAAGACCTTCTGCTTTGAGTAATAGGGTTTCTAACACAAATTTGACTTTTCCCCAGTGAGTCTGCATAGACTCTGCATTATCCACGATGAATTTCTGTAGGTGATTGTCAGTAAAGTCCGAGCAAGTTCCAATGTAGCTAAGTTCAGTGAATTTACTTACCAGATCCCGATCTCCCCAGTAATTTGACAGTCTGGGATCCTTAGGTTTAGTTCTCAATCTCGCAAATAAGTCTTTCTCCCGTCTTTGTAGATCTCGCGCCCACATGTCCTCTCTCGCCTGAAAGAGATCTTGTGGATGCTCCTTCTTCGTTAGTGGTGACCTGATATCCTTGGTTGATCCCGTCCAGTTGGACGACTCTGACATCATAGTCCCGGGCCTTCTGAGTTGGAGTGGAATCCCATGTGAAAGATCTGGATCTTTTATTCCGCCAAAACCAAAACCAGAAGGACTTCCACTAGATCGCAGGAATCCTGCTGGCAAGGGTTGATCTCCGAGTCCTGGAAATGTTTGAGAGTTGTCTACCGGAAAGGTCGAGCGGGTAGATGGCGGTTTGAGGTATGAGCGATAGTTGTCCACCAAAGGCCCATCCAGAAACTTGAAAACTTTGTCTCTGCGCTCTTGACGAGCCGCCTTTGGTTCTGTCGGTTCGATGATCGTGCTGGTAGAAGATTGCGCTAGGTTGAGGGAGAGATTTTGATCGTCACCGTCCCGAAGAAAGTCTAATATTGCTGTTGGAACATCGGAAACAGGGTCCGGAAGCCTGTGAGAGATCTTTTCTAGTTCGTCCCATACATCTTTGGATTTCATTCGCTTCTTAGGGTCGCCAACTAGCATTCCGTTTCGCTGGCCTAGCAAATTCAAGACCTGGCTGGTGACTGTGTCAGTGACACGCATCGAGTGTCGAAGGTACGTGTGCCAATCGTTGACTTCTCGTAGAACCTCAGAGCCATTGTGGAAGTAATCGCCTCTTTCTAAGTGCAGTCGTGGTGTGTTGGATGTTGTGGCAGGAATTTGGAGGCGAATAAGATTCTCGATCCCTTTCAAGCGCAATCGCTGATACTGCTTGATCCCTTCTGCTCCAAGCACTACCCAAGTGGCAGCAACGGAAAAAACACAACCCAATGACCACGTATCAGTGGTTTGGGTTACACCACCTCGTCTCCTCCGTCCTGGACATCGTTCCGGAGCCGCTGTATATTGTGTCAATGTTAAAAGCACAAGAGAATAGCAACGCCACTAGAGCGGTTGACATACCATAAGTATGAGTGCCTCCTGTCAGATTCGCGACCGGGTCCGAGTCTGAGCTTTCTTTGGCTCGCTCCACGAACTTCGCGAACCCAGGATCGGCAAGCCGAAATTTGCCCTGGATTTCCAAGATGTTGTCTGGTTTGATGTCCGCATGCCAGCTTGTCTAATCAGCTCGTCTCAAGGAAGAGAGGAGAACTTTAAATTCTTTGACGGAGACGTACCCTGAGTAGTCTTTAGTGATACCATCGTTCTTGATCTGGAAGTCATGCATATCTCTCACTGCCTTTGCCACAGTAAAAAGATTCTGCCAAAATGCTTGGATATCATCTTGAAGCACAGGAGGCAGCTTCTCCCCAAAGAGTAGATCAAGATCGCGATCCGCATACTCAAGAAGAATATTGTGCTTATATGTCCTTCTTCCACGTCCATCAGCATGTAGGTCCATGCGAGGGACCTGGATGACTCGGTGAGTATAACCACCCAGATATTGAACCAAGCCATTGTGTTCGTGGAGGGTGACAAATGCCTTGCGCTCATCCTCGAAGATATCCACGTTATGTTCGTCGAACACCTTAAGTGCAAAGTGATATCTCTGATTAGATTCATCAGCGGGGCTCATAAAACTTTGCGAAATATTTGCCTCACAGGACCGAGGCCATCCTCTTTGTCGTCATACCTGGCGTGAGGTACTGCCTGTTGCAACTCACGTCCAACGAATTCCTCAAGAACCGCAATCTGCCATAGTTTCGCTGTCCCTCCTTTCTCGCTGATCAATTCCTTCTTTTGAATTGGAATAACTCTGTCTATATCCAAGTACTCATCGAATTCGCCGTTGAACTTCGCTGGGCAGAATTGCCATTGGGTTTTGTTGAATGTTTCTGCAAGCTCGTCCGGAGAAGGATCACTCTCCTTCAGTATTCGACGACCAGCCATCTCTTTCAATTGTTTCTGAAGTGTTCCCAGATGAATTGGCAGCTTTGCATCTGTTAGATGCAGGCTGTGGAAGCGATCGACTAGCCAGCCTGAGCCCATGGTGAGCAGTATGACGAATACAATAATGCACGGATTTTCTTTCTGGAAGAGCTTATTCCGATCGATAAGGGGACGATGTTCTCTATGGCGGTAAGCATGTTCAAGCAGACGGGTTGTTTGTGTAGTTCTATCACCCCGAAGATTGGTTCCGCTCTCCAACCACTGCTTGAGTTTGGAGACACGAACGTACCGTCGTCCACATGCCAAGGGAGGGGGAGGTGTCGAAATGGTGCATTGTTCTAGGCATGCCATGAAGTCTTCGATTGCCGGGCGACTGTTACCACTATTGGGGTCCATGGTCACTTGAAGCAGGATCTTGAAGTATCGACAACGAATCCCTGAACACAGTATTGGCGGGGTATGTGCTTCATAGATCTTGGTGTTCGGAGCACAGACAGGAGCCAACAGGACGCTGGCGCAAGTGGGCGGACGAGTTGATAAGACGTGGTTGGGAAACCGTTGATAATCGGGAGCCGGTTGAGGCGAAAAGAGATATGCAGCGAAGTATGGTTGGAATGATCGATGGAGAAAGGCCACAACGCAAATTGAGGGGAAGATCGCGAATGTTGGGGCGGGCCAGAGGCCCTTTCATCGACCTGAAGTGCGGCTGGAGACAACTGCCAACCACACCCTCTAGCCTCCAGAGAAGGTGGCAAATCTCCTCCACGTCGAGGCTCTGTGATTCCTTTTGGGGACACCGAAAGCGGGCGATGGGATTGGACAGTAGCTGTCTAGGTTCGGAGCAGGAACGATGCCATCAGAATGATCCAGTGATCATAGCCTTACTTCCTCGATTGGTGAACCGATGGTCTAATCGAATGCACGCACCTGCTCAGAACATACGTATATTCAAGAGGTAGTCCCCTTGATGATGTGGTTCTTGAGTAGATAGTGATCCCACCCACCATTTGCCTGCGATGATAGCCATTGCTCCCAAGACACTGCTGAGCTAGGAGAGTGTGAGGGCTGAGACGACTCTGATAGGAACGCGGAAGTGCAAATGCGATTGCCCATCGAAATAGCGACTTAGTCATGCCGTCCCTCAGCGCTTAGAGAGCTTGACTTCGGGAGGAACCCTAAAATCGAGCTGCTATGCCCCACCAGAGCTTTACTTTGTGTACCTATGTAATCGTCCCGGGACCTCAGCGTGCGCACCTAGATATTTAACCCTGTAACACTCAAAAGCTTTACAAGCTGCCAGGTAGCAAAGTTGAAGCATCTCGCAGCAGGAACTCAACAATTGGATACGCTCTAATTGTCTTAAGATTGATGCCATAAGTTATCTTTGTGCATACAACATTCTTTCATCGTCTTCTCATTTACTGCGGCTTTTCCGTGACTGATTATCTGCACCTGCTAGACCGCCATTGAAGTCAATTGCGCTTTAGAATCGAATCAGAACGCCAAAATGAGTTTAAATACATGTTAACAAGGAAATTCCTAGCGACTCTGACATATGTATTTCGGCACCAAACATTGTCGCATAAGCCTCCTCGAAGTCTATCAAGTATAATTTTCATCACCACCATCGCTTGTTATTCTCTACCCTTCTTTGCCAACACTGGCCCCAGTTTCACTCTCATTTAATGTTCCGCACCGAGATGTATCAAGTGGAAGATGTTTTCAGTTCCTACCTTTATCTCTATAGAAGGGCAATTGAGCAGTTTGAAATAACTCGTCTGCTTTCTTCCCGGATCGTCGAAACGCGGTAATAGCAATGGCTCCAGTGATTGCGGTCAGCGGTAATGCAACCTGAAGCCATCTTAACATGGCGACTTCAGAAAATGACCCCATATACTGCCCTGTACCAGCGGCAGTTGTATTGGCACCGTCGTTGTTTGGATTCTGATATTTGACTATGTCGGTGCTGAAGAATGTCTGGGGCTGTTAGCAACTGATATGTTCAAGAATTGATAATTGAATTTCCTACCGAGACAAATGTTGCTGGTAGATAGATGAGTGTCACGACTGTTATGATGCGCATAGCAATAGCCTCTCGCTGGGACATGGTACCAATTTTGATTGTGAGTTGTGTCAACTCCTCCATCTTTCCAGTTGCCTGGCTTTGGAGATGCTGCAGGATCTTCAAAAACTGTCAGTCAATGATTCCGCAACGACTTTTGTCAGACTTACTAAATTCTTCCTCTCGGCAGCGATTTTGACCAGAACACTGGCACGAGCGATTTGCATTCTCGAATCATACACCATATCGTCTAGTTGAGCTGCGAATTCTAGGATGGCTGGTTTGCAGTTCGCCCGCAGTTCAAAGTCGTCTAAATCTAGCAAGCGTTTGTAGAAGCTGCGGAGGGAAATGATCACATCGTTATTTGCTTGCAGAATCATGATCGCTTCGTTAATTTTATCCTCGCGATGTTGCACCATTTGAATGTGTTGAGGGGTGTAAACAATTTCCCCTTTCGCTCCACGAGTGCCATACACAGCAGGATTAGTCTACTTTTACATTAGTACCCAGTCAGATAGCTATACTGTATGCAAAGTCTTACCTCTGTCTCAATAACTTCTTCGAGCCATTGAATATACCACCTCCACTCTTCAGTCGACCAATGACAGTTCAGTAGATGGGTTGTTAAACTTGTTCGAAAACAGTCCTCACTAGTAGAAAATGCCCTATCTTCAGGCCGACCATGAACTGCTGTCATTTCTTGTATCCTCTCCTTCAGGAACAAGCGACCTTGTGTGATAATCCACAATGACAGACCTGACTCCACATCGAACTGGTGATGAATAGCAGCTTGTCGAATAGACCACTGCTGTTCGGTCAATGCAATACCCAGAGCTGACTTGCAAGCCACTGCCTTCAAATTATAGCTCAGCTGGAACTGCCTTCCACTTCGCCCTAGTTCTGGAATCGAAGCGCGATGCGTTATTGAAAGTGCGACTTGCTCTCTAAAGCCACTGAAGCGTAAGTCTCGAGCCTCATTCTGAGAGCCGAAGACGGATAGAAAGTCGAGATAAACCGGCATAACTTGGTGGAAGCTTAGGAGTCTGAGAAGCATATCTTGAGTCAATCTCAAAGGCGCCCGAGAATTATCAGCTGTGATGAAGCTGTAGGTTACATTAGCTTTGATCTCACCATGGGATGTAAGCATCCCTACTTACATATAACGGCATTTGGGATCCTTTTTGATGGCATGGTTGGCTGCAATTGCTCCATGAGGATTTACTTCTTCCAACCATGCTTTTAGTGCAGCTTCATCGCCGACAATTTCTCTCTGGACGCCGCCGTCATTCCCTATACGAGTCAGCACCCATCTTCGCAATTCTAAAAGGACGATCTTACCAGCTCCAGTAAATTCACGCAACGCAACATAAATGTTGTCCTTCTGAAAAAGCTTATGAGAATACTGGTCCAAACGTGATCTGTAGCCTTTGAGGGCAGCAGTGTAAGAGTTCTTGAAAACAAAATTCGAGGGGTAGTCTCGGTATTTCTCGTATGACTTCCTAAAAGCTTCAAGAGGGGTAACTGCAGTTGGTGCTGCCATTCCTATGCAATACTTCCACGACGTGGAAGGTGCGAGAATAAATGGACAGAGTTGATGCTTTTCTTGTTGTTGAAAAAATAACGACTGGACTCGATAGATATAGTTTTTGCAGACCAAAGAAAAGCAGCAGCACAGCTTGAAAGCCCAACTGATGGCACGGGGCATACATTCGGTGGCAGTGTCTGACTGGGCGCCTTCTCGAACACAACGGCTTGTTGAATACCCTTGAAAGCTACGCGCTGCCAACAATGCCGTAAGAAGCCGCAAGAATGCAAAACAATTCATGTAGGTGTCCTTCCGGGAATGGTGGTGGCTGGATGTCGCCAAACCTGGCTGTGCAAATGCGCGAGACAGCCTAGGTAGAGTACGTTACGCTGGCGACAACAGTATAAAGCTTACGAGGCTGCGCTTTTGAAACAAGATGGTTCTGGCTCTCACATCTCCATTTTTATAGTTGATTTATCTCTATGTGGGCTAAACATGGCTCGCCTCTTATGCTCAATAATCTGGCTCCGCAGCCTGCGGCCCACCTCTTCTCAGACCAGCAATGTCCTCTTTCTCGAGCTTTCAGACCCAGTTTGTTAGCTGGCATGTGCATAGATGTGAGAACAAAGAATATGAAAGTCGTAATTCCCTTACATCTGTCAACTTTTCGGGCACCCAAATCATATATTTATCTCCCCTCACTTCAACTCTCTGCGGCAAGGCACTGTCAGCGTACAATATCTCCAAGCATGAGAGTGCACATGATCCTGGAAATTGTTTAGAAACTCACATCTCCGTCAAAACTGTGGCCTGGGAACCTTCTTCTCAGCCACCCTCTCAAATCGTCAATCGCTAATTCGTAGACAGGTATCTCATCTTGTTTGCGATTGGGGCGGCTGGGTTTTGGTGAAGCCTCAGCCTCTTTCTTGAAGCTACAGCGTTTGATCACCCTCGTAAAACCGGAATCGCTTCGATTGGGTGGTGGCGGATTCATGACTGCGGGAGCTGAAATCTCGGGCGAAAGCTGTTGAAAGCCTCTGGGTATGGCACTCAAGTCTGACGACCTTTTGTTTGATGAAGATAAGCCGTTTGGTGTGGATGGTAACCTTCTATTAAGGCTCGACTGGTAACGAGCCAGCTCAACAAGGCTGCCGGCCAGCTTCTGCCTGGCACTGGGAGGGGTTTGCCTCTTCGGCTGAGAAAATGTCATTTGAGATTTCAAGACTCTCATTGGGTAAGTTCTCTTGTAAATGCATGCGATATGAGACCTTGCAAGGATTGCTGCATGCATTTGATGTGTGGAAAGCGAACATGCCAATCACATTGTGGCTGGGGGATAAAAAGCTGAAGCGAGCCATTCAACTGCTTACAGGTGGTGTAACCGCTTCTACCAATCAAAAGAAGAGGCTTGGAGTTGAGCCTCAAAAAACTCGTCCCACACCAATGAAATGAGTATTTGATTAGACGCGAACCTGGAACCTACATGAAAAGATGGCTGCGATCTAGGCAATGCAATTGCCGGTCTTCGGCCAACCTCGCTTGAAAGCCTTGCGCCCAGTGTGCCAGAAACCGCTGTCATACCAGTGACTTCAGAGCGCATCTCTATTGATGCTGAACCATGACTTCAGTAGGCCCATATTTAGAACAGTCTCAAACGATCTAAGTGAAGAAGTGTGTGCGAAGACTTAAGCGAGCTATATGTTTTGTTTTCAAGGGCATAAGCGAAAGGGGCAACTACCGACAGTCTCTCATTAAAACCAGCTTATAAAATCCAGACCTGGGATCTGAAGGGATGACCTTAAATTCTGAAGTTGTAGAGAGCGTGTGATGTGATAAAATTCGAGCTGAGAAAAGTTTCTCGTCACCCAAAGCAAGATTCGATTTTCACCCTACCAGTGCTATGTTCCGGTGGCCAGGGGGTTGATGAAACTATCATTTGAGTTGCAACAGGGCTTAAAAGAAAGCGTTACAACGTTTATATACGAATGGATGATAACAACACTATCGGAGAAAAGTAGTGAAATATATAAGAGCTAGTGGCCCCAAATTGAGCTCTGACATCCCAGCCAAAAGTAACCAAGCTGTCAGTTCCCTCCTTGAACATATTCAGGTCGATCCATACGTCTTCACTCCATTGACGTTCACACACCTCACAAAGTTATTACAAAGTGGCGGATTCGGCCACGCATTACATTGCCCATAATCCCTGAACGTACTCTCCCAATACTCCGCGTCGGCGCACCTGTCAGCACCACCCGGCCTGCCCGCAAAGCACCAACCTCCACCCCTCTCCTTTCTTGTGCGTCTCCCTGGGCGCGAAAGTCCGATCCAGCCGTACTGAGGTTGAATGGTGTTGAGATAATTCAGGGCGTCACAGTTCCCAAACATTTCCAGGCCCCACTGGTTGCCGGAGGGATCATAGATCCCGTCCCACTTCCTCCTAGAGTTGCTTGTTGCAAGGAGGTGGAACATGAGGCGGCCGTTGTGCTCGACTGTTATTTCGTAACTACAAGAGAGAAGATGTCGTCAGTATAATGAGCCTTTCAAACCTTGACTTTTGACTTTGGAGAAGTGCCAGTGCAACGGTGGCAAGGTGTGCCGGTGGAAGAAGCTTACAATACTTTCCAGGAGTCAGGAGTCGTGCCTTTGACCCCGCCACAATGGGCCTGGACGCATCCTGAAGGTAGTGCGCGATCGAGTAGAGCACCTTTGACTCTCTCTCCTCGAGCGACAATGGCGCTACGATTCGCGGCATAGGAGGCTTCTGCTTCGGTTGGGACATATCCTGTTGGCCAGATTACCTCGAGAGCAGTGGTGACGGCCACCATGCTGAAGAGCGCAAACATGGCATTTCTGAGTAACATTGATGATTCGTGGAAGTTTTGGTATTTTGAAAAGGAAGTTTGAATATGGTAAAGAGGGTTTGAAGCTCGATAGTAGATTCCTGAAGGGTTGATTGCAGAAGCGTGGCCGATTTGTTGATGTTTGAGAGGGATTGGGCCGTCGGATGGCCCTTTATATACCCGTTTTGCTACATACCACCATATTCAACTCATTGGCACTGAATCTTCTGGTCGCAAGCGGCCATCTAACTCAATTTCGTTGCTGACCGCCAGGAACAAATAATATCGAAGTGTTACGTCCCAAGACTGAGAACCCATAAAGAAAGCCGAACGTAACAGCACATCCGGGTACTAATAGGCTATGGCAGACATAATTAACGGTCTTGAGTCTTGGTACAAGTTCAGCTTGGTGGATACATCTTTGAGGGAGCCACTGAGAAGCAGGCTTGATACGATCCGTGGTGTAAGCTGCCAAGTCAAAACACTTAAAGTTATTAACTTGCGAGATAATAGTACTGCTTGCTTTATGCCATCTCCTTGTCGAGTCGAGCTGAGCATGGGGTATTGCGGCTGTCTATGCCCACATGGGCTGGTCCTCGCCGATGTTACTCTGCACACATGCTCTTGGGCGCGGTTTGAGCCGGAGGACGGAAACAAAATCGAGTTTCGCACTTCTGTTATATGTCGACAGTCGCAAAGTGGACATGCCACATTTGGATCCCGAACGCAAAACAATTCTGAGATACACAGAACAGAACAAACATTGGATATGATCGAGTCTGAGAAGAAGCAAAGCCAAAAAAAAACATTGTACTGAGCACCCGATGTTTAGATGCCCTTACCTACCCTAGCCCAACCCGTTCCAACCATTTTCATCAATCCTCACTTCTCACTATAATCCCCCTTTGCCCACGCCCTCAACACATTCTTCTTCACCTTCCCCGTACTCGTCTTCGGCAATTCCTGCACCACTTCAACCTCCCTCGGGACCATGAATTTACTGATCGCACTTTCGTGCTTGGCCCACTCAATCAGATCCTCGCCTTTCATTTGCTTGCCCTCCTGCACTGTGATGAACGCTTTAGGACGTTCGCCCCAGTGCGAATCCGCGACTGAGACGACGCCTGCTTCAAGGACGTCGGGATGTTGGACTAACATGGACTCGAGAGCAACGGAGGAGATGTTCTCGCCGCCTGTTTTTGAAAGTCAGTATTGAAACAAACATTATTTTGGTTGAACTGTTTTGAAAGGAGGTTTGGAAAAGGAGGCATTGCTGGCTCACCAGAAATAATAATATCCTTCGCCCTATCCAGAATCTGCGCACTCCCATCTTCATGCCAAACTGCCAAATCCCCCGAATGCAAGCCCCCACCCGCAAACAACTTCCTCGTCGCCTCGGGATCCTTCAAATACTCCTTCGCGCAGATATTGCCAAAGAAGATGATCTCGCCGATCTCCTTGCCGTCTTTGGCGACGTCGATGAGTACGCCTTCTGGCTGTTCCGTCTTGACGATGCGGATGGGGAGGCCGGTGATGAAGCCGTGGCCTTGGCGCGCCATGCGCGCGTACTTCTCTTTGATGGGGAGGATCTCCCAGATGGGCATGTGGTAGCCTTTGGTTATTGGGCCATAGGTTTCTGTTAGGCCGTAGACGTGGACTGGCATTAAGTTCAGATTCGTCATCTGCTCGAAAAGATGGGCTGTTGGTGGGGACGCGGCGACTGTTACTCGCACCGGATTTTCGAGCTTGACGGCGTCTTTGGAGGCGCAGAGGAGGGTGTTGACTGTTGGTGCGGCATTGAAGTGCGTGATGTTTTCTTCTTTGAGGAGCTTCCAGATGAGTGGGTAGTCGATTTTTCGTAGGCAGAAGTGTGTGCCTCGGACAGCGGTTACGGACCAGGGGAATGTCCATCCCATGGCGTGGAACATCGGCAGGGTCCAGAGATAGCCACAACGGCCAGAGTGATAGTTGAGACCACTCTCAATTACGTTTCCCATAGCTGCCAAATAGGCACCTCGATGCGTGTAAACAACACCTTTTGGCTTTGCGGTTGTACCGCTCGTGAATGGGATTGCGATGGTGCCATTCTCATCATCGGCTTGGGCTTTAAGACCAGCCCAGCCATGCTTTCCAAGTTCAATATCGTAGTTCAGACCTTCGAGGACAGCTTCGTCGAATGGACCAGATAGTTGTCCTTCAGTGGCGTCTGTGTCCGTGTCGATAATGAATGGGACATTTGGGTTTTGGGAGCGGAAATCCGAAAGGAGAGGGAGATACTCTTCATCGACTATAATGCTATCCACTTCGCCGAAAGAGAATATATAGGATATATCCTCCATTTTGAGTCGGTAATTGACCGCTACATTCACACCTGCATACTCGTTAGTATAGTTCCTACGATCCGCCCAGGACATAAAAAGTTCGCCCAAGGACAAGAAAAAACCTGCAAGAAACTCACCCCCTGCAGCCGCAATCCCAAAAATACTCTCCAAAAACGCCGGCGTATTTGGCGCCAAAATGCCCACCCTCTTAAAGCCATGCTTCATCAAGAAATACGCCAATCCTCTCGCCCGGTCCGCAAACTCCGCATAATTCCTCCTCAGCGTCTTGCCATTTGCCGTGACGTGGAAGATAGCTTCTGCGTCTGGTTCGATCTCGGCGGCTCGCGGGAGGAAGAAGGTTGGGGACAGGGTGTGGATGTGTGGTTCTTTTGGTGGAATGGGTGTATTGGAGGAGGGGACGGTGGGGGAGGAGGATGAGGGGAGGAAGTGCGAGGTTAGGGATTGGAGGCGGGTTTTAGCGGTGGACATCTTGTCTCTGGAATTGAGTTTCTTGTTGTTGAGATTTGAGGTGTGAGATTTGGTAGAGGGTGCTTTTGAGCTTGAGACTGGGTTATATTTCTGTGATAGGTGACACGGGATCCTGTCTGGCTGTCCTGATGACAAGAGCTGAGTCTGAGCCTGAGTCTGGGTTGAAGGTATCTGAGTCGATGCTCTTAGCTTTGCTCAGTTGGCCAAGACTCCGGATAGTTGCATCAACAAATGTTATCCTGCTTCCTGCGTCGATCGATACCTCTAATCTTCTTGAGCCTAGCCCTGACTCCGTCAATTTAAATCGTACAAATGTAGTAGCGAACGTTCCGATGATGACCTCCGATGATAATAACAAACCAGGAAAGAGGAGAAAACGTATGATGATCTAGTTTAAAACACACCTCAAAAATCTTCATGAAAGAACGTTCTGCAGCTCCATACTTGTACCTGTAGAGCTGTCGTCGCTACTAGCTAATGTGGGGTACGGATCGCTTCCGCTATTGGGAGATGGGGATTAAGCGGGGAGCTGGGGTTGGGAAGCGGAGGGCTAACCCGAGGTGATGTTCGGGAGAAGGGATCAGAGGAGCTTGCGAACGTCGGTGTTTGGCGCGGTATCGGCTGGCGGCTTGCCGATCATGAAGGGTTGGCATTTGAGGGGTGGTGATTGGATACATGGTTGGGATGGGAGAGGGCTGAGGGTCTTATGCAAGGCTGAGTGTAGTGACATAACAGACATGTGAGAAGCATTTGGCTGGGCATGGATGAGGGAGGGATTGATGTCACTGGTGTGGGAAATGGTAATTATTGTAAACTGGCATGGCTGAAGGCAATTTTGTAGGGAGTAAAAAAGTAACCTCCTTCGAAGGAGATAGGAGGAAGAATACTGCAAAGGACTACTGGATCGTTGATGTTGAACTGGAGCCCGGCAGGAGGTTTGGATTGAGACCTGCCATCTTCGAAGAGCCTTGCCGTCCAGCGTATCGCAATGGTTTTGTAGTCAACCGGGCCCGATACTGCCAGTACATAGACGGCAAGGGAGACCGAATTGGAAAGCGTCAAAATAGAGAGATCGTAGCCTGTGAAATCGAACTGTCAATTGTAGCCCCATGACGGCCTGTAATTTTAGCTTATCAAAACCATAACTCCATATCACTCATCATCCAGAGGCCCAAGTATTCTTATTTTTTGGATTTCATTTCCCTAAGGGCGGCAGCATGCAAATGTGGAAGCTTATACACATCAGAAGCAGGGCCCAATATCACTTCCATTCAATAAGCAACCTCCCATAGTATCCCGCTCACGGTTCTCGTATGGTGTGTTGAAGTAACCCAGCCTTGGGATCCCTACCCCCATCCGCAGCAGCAGAAGAAGCACAGGTGGGGGTTCGAGAACAAGGCATTGAAAGTTTTGTGCGTGGATTTTGTCTTTTTGGTTGCAGTGCGCGGAGACAAAAAAACAAGGAAGAAAACAGATGAACGAAGCCTGCCAGACCGACCAAATTCCCAACCCATCCAGACGTAATCGCGAAATAATTAACTCCGGGGGATGGTCTAGTAGCCGAGCTCAGCCAACTGCTTCTTGGTCTTGTCGTCAACCTTGGCGCTCTTCTGGGCGTCAGAGAGTTGTCTTCGTGCGGCCTTCTTGCGTTGGTAGTATGCGGCTCCCTTAACCTTCCGTCTCTCCTCAAGTCTGCGAATTTGTCAGTTCCAACTCCTCGTATCCTGTAATCCAGCTCGACTGACCTAGCAACAACATCCTGGTACTTCCATCCAACCTCGTGGCTCAGTCTGCCAACGGTGCAGTACTTGCGTCCAGGCTTCAATCTCAGGACTCTCAGGGCTTGTGGAACCACAACACGCTTGACTTTGTCGTATGGTGGTGGGACACCCTCAAAGACCTTAAGTCTCTCCATAGCAGCGGCACCACGGGCGGTCTTGTGGGGAATCATGCCACGGACGGTCTTGTAGAAGATTCTTGAGGGAGCACGGAAATGGAAAGGACCTGCTATGCATTAGATATTGCCAATTGTGCTGGACTCGGCTGGTTCGCAGCCACGGCGCTGCTTATGACGTACCTCCACGGGTTGGGTTGTATCTGGTCATCTTTCTGAGGTAGGCGTGGTACTTTACTGTTCATCGAGCCAAGTCAGTCAAAAGTGCTGTAATCCACCATATATGCGCCCATATAGCCCCTCCTTGTCCTCCTCCAAAACCAACTCGCGCCATGGAATAGGTGTAGAACATACGCTTCGCACGGAAGAACTCTCCGGAGATGTTCAAGGCCTCGCAACGCACAACAACGATCTTCTGGCCGTTGAGCAATTGCTTAGCCACAGTGCTGGCCAGCCGACCAAGGAGGTGACCCTTGCCATCGATCGTGATCTGTCAGACACATTGCAATTAGCCTCCGATTCTCCAGTTCCGCGTCCTCCCAGAGCCCAGCGACCAGCAGAAAAGAATTCCTTCCATGAGGTAGAGTTGAAGGGCGCGCGAAAGTTCCTTGCGGGCGGGCGGGAGAGACTTACGACTTGCTCGAAGGTCGACATTTTTGCCTTACTTCACGGATATGAGCAGACAAATGTCGAAGGGGTTGTCGGTATCCTCAACCTTCGTGATGGTGAGGAGTGGTGTCGATTTTGTCGTTGGGGTTCGTTCTTAGAATCGGCTTTCCAAATCGCAAGACAATCCAGTGTGAGCTTGCGGCGGCGCGCTAGTCTTAGCCGAGCTCGTGACTGGGCCCACACAGGTTAGGGCCCACAACCCTATGAAAGGTGAAAATTCAAGGAAATGCGGGTACGATCGAGGAACGAACTCACAATTATGGATTAATTGAATTGAACGACTGTAATTGTGGTCCGTTGTTTATTCGTAGTTGGTTGTTGACTCTTTTCTTGGAGATGTTGGGAATCCCCTCAAACAGCGGCTGTTGACATCACATCACCCGCTGGAAGGATGAAGATCATCACCAGAATTCTGCGCATCATATGATGAGGCGAATATGCAATGCTTTGATCTCGCTGAATATTGCTACAATGTCTATTTTCAGATCTGAGTTCATCTCGGTCTCTGCTGTTTGATTCTTCTGTTTCCCTTCTGCTGCGATCCATTCCGCCCTTCTCTCCAGCTTTATTTCCTTTCTCTAAGGGGCTGACTTCGTATCTCAGCACTGTAATTAGTACTTCCTTCATCAAATTCATTACTATTCAAGTTTTAAACCAGACGCATCTTCTATTTCTCTGTCTCCATCCTCTGTTCATGTCTCGTTGATAGGAGGGTCATCGCACAGGCTCGAAGGACAACGGCTCTCTTGCCGAGAAGCTACGATGCTCTTCATCTCACTCATGGATGAAGAGCTTCTATCTACCTTGCTTTTGACAACCGAGCCTGATGTCTTCCCTCACACATTGACCCACCAGTAGACTCAATTCGTTGTCTGTTTACACTCACTGGCAGACACCACCTCGCTTCATGTGAGCAGCGTCGCTGGACGATATACCAATAGCTGGCAGTAAGCCTAGAGCATCTAGCTGGCATCACTCCCGAAATACTGACAGCCGCGTTTACGACTATGAGAAGTGACAAGAAGCAAATGCAATGCGCATCATCTTCATCAGCAAGGCTTGTGACTCAGGGAAACAGTACAAATGCTGAACTTGATGGACTGCACTACAGAATCAGCAATGTACGTTACTGACATGGTACATGCACCGAGCAGAACGAGGCTGCAGAAAACGTGGACATTCAGAAAGTAAATCGCCACAAGACGTCACCGAAACTCAAATCCCCAAAAAGCAAAGCCTATATCCTCAATTTACTAAGAATATCGATACGTCACCACAGGAGCAATGTAAACAGATCCAGGAGCCACAACGAAGTTGAGAAGAATTGGCATTTCTACAAGCGGGACGAATAAGAGCCTCTATTCGAGTCCCTTCATCAACACTACTAATGCCATATGCAAAAAATATGCTTGAGTCCATACCGAACAACGTCTGAAACGAACTGAACTGAACGCCATGCTCGCCTCGTGAGGTCTTAAAAACCACCCATCCTGTCCTGCCTCTACGAGGAGATTCGCGATGCTCCCAATGCAAAATGTAAACGTACATAAACACTATTTGACCTGCTCCACATGATAGGTCGGCCAGTTAGGGATTCGTGACGACGCTCTCTTTCTCATCCAGATCAGGGCGTCATTTCTCAACCGAAGAGAAGGGGCACGTAATGTAGTAGAGTAGCCAAAATAAGCTGGGATCCAATTCGATTATGACTGATGTCCCATCTTCTCGTCCAAGCCATTCAGAACACCCTGCGTTTCTCTGACCAGCGCTCGTCTCTTCTCTCTCGCTTCGTCATTTCCTTCTGTCTCAACAGCATCCAGCTTCAATAACACCTCGTTCATAATCGTCTCGCTCAACTTCTTATGCTCGAAATCCTTCTTCTTCGGATCCTCAGGCGGGTGAAGCGTAAACTGTACACATAGCGGCAAGATCTTGGTATGGAAATGGCTCGAGATAGCCTCTAGCTTCTCAATAGGTGATTTCGGTAGGGCCGGGGACGCAGTTCGTGACGTCGCTGTACTGGGGTCGGCTGAGTTGGGAGAGAGGTTGGCATCGCTCTTCTTCTTGCCGCCCTTCTTCTTCGACTTGTTACGGTTGCGCTTCTTCTTTGAGAAGAGCCCCCCGCCTTCCTGAGCGCTGGCGCTGTCTTCGTCGCCGGAGTCGTCGCTCCCTTCTGGTGCTTCACCGATCACGCATAATACCTCGCTGTTGTTCTTGAGGCTGTAGTCTCTGCAGGGCTTGTAGTCGTCCTTAAGTTGCTGGCCTTTATACAGTAATTTGATGTTGCGGCCGTTTGGGAGGTCCATTACGGCGGCGGCCCGCTCCTTCACATCCCGCACTTGTAGCTTGCCATCGCCGATACTGTAGGCGGGGAACTTGACGGGATATGTTACCCCTTTGTTCTTGATCAAGAGGACGTCGTCTTCAGCTTGCATAGATGGCGGTGCGCGGCCTTGGGGATCGTATGCCCGGCCTGGCTGGGCCAGGTCCTGAGATGTGATGTACGAGAAGTCTTCGTCGGTGACATTGGGAGGGTAGGCTCTGCTTCCAAAGGGCGAGAAGCGGGCATTCGAACCGCCAAAGAAGGAACGGCCCCAGCCGCTCATTGAGACGGCGAAGAGGGTGGAAGTGGTGAGGAGGAGGAGAAAGCTGGCAAGTTGGGCGGATGGAGAGACGGTGTCGAGATGGGTGTACTTTGCGACTGTTGAGATGGTATTCTGCGTACTTGGAGACAGGGACTCGTAGGCTGATTGAAGATGTGTTAAAGAGGTGCTGAGGTAGCTCTGAAGAGAGTCAGGAAGGTGGTTGATGATGGAAGACAGTGTGGCACCGGATGCCACTGCTTGGTTAGCCACCTTGTCTGATACGATGCCTTGCTTGAAGGACTTAGCAGACGTCTTAAGGCTGTTGTAAGGCGTTGGTGCAGATAAGTTGCTTGTTTTGAGTCAGGTGAGAAACTCTGTAGATCGCTGGGACAATTGGATCGACGGGTGGATGTCAAGCTTGACTCGAGACAGGGAAGGGGATGGGAGAAATGGTCTGCTTTGAGGTCTGCTTTTGCGGTCTACGATGGCAAGCGAGAGAGGTTCGGGAGATTTTTTTGGCGGGGGTCCAGCCTAGCAGAGGAAAGTCACGTAGGGGTCTCACAACAATACGGGATGTGAATGATCAGGTCATTCTGGCATTGGCAAAAGAAATATTGTTTGTTCACTCAAACTATGATGTCTCCAAGGCCATCGTACTATTTGCAAGGCTGAGGAGTTGCACGCACATATTCCAAATGCTGACTGTCCATATTCCAACCTGCCAGCAAAGCAATCATCCACCGTCCCTTGCCATGCATCCGTTTGGCCCAGAAGCCGACGCCGACGCCGACGCCGACAACCAGAACCCATCGCATCAACATGCAAGCCGACATGCTTTGTCAGCCCTCAGCTTCAAACCCTTCCCTTCCCTTCCCTCCAACCCCTGTATCCCCTCCTGGTTGCGTCATGGGCCGAGAGCGACCTATGGCATAATCCAAATCCAATCAGAATCCATAATCAGTAATCCCAAAGCATCCAAAGTGAATTGTTCACCATACACTCCCAATCCATTGCTCTCTAATACATCCACTAGTCGCATAGTACAGCAGAAGCCGCGGCCCTGCCCCTCCTTTATATAAACACTACAACCCTTCTCCCATCATCAACCAGAATAACAGTTGCCCACCATTTCGTTCCTACGCAGATTTTTCTCGACAACTACTGTCAATCCCGCAACCATGTCCGCCGCAAAGACCAAGGCCCAGCAGATCATTGACGAGAATGCCGTCGGTATGTCCTCTTCTCTCACTAAGCCTGTCCTCTCGACATCTACCCGCATTGAATTGAAGAGGGAGATGCTAACATCACTCTCTGTATAGCTGTCTTCAGCAAGTCATACTGCCCTTACTGCAAGGCCACAAAGGCTCTTCTGACTGAGCTCGGCGCAAACTACTACACCATCGAGCTTGATCAAGTCGGTATGTAGCCCACTTTTGCCACCTGAAAAGTAAATAGAAGCTGATTGTGTATGTGATAGATGATGGATCTGCCATCCAAGCCGCATTGAAGGAGATCAACGGCCAGACTTCTGTCCCCAACATCTACATCAAGCAGAAGCACATTGGAGGAAACTCGGATCTTCAGGCAATCAAGGGCAATCTCAAGGGTCTGTTGACGGATGCTGGTGCTTTGTAAGGACAGCTTTGAAAGGCGAGAGATTACATGGCATTGCATTTGAACTGAGCATTGATTTGGAGGAAAGGAATACCTAGACAACGGAGGGATGAATGCAAATTTGCTATTGTACAAGGACTATCTACTTCCGCTTGACGCTGTGATGTACATCTTTATACATGTGTTTGGACTTGGACCTGAGTAGCAACTGTACCGACAGGCCTCTCGACAAATTCCATTACACCATCAATGATACTCTTCCTCGCCGGCACACTTACTGGTGTTTTCCCTGCCAGGTAATTCAGCCACAAGCCTCTAGATATCCTTTCATCATCAACCTGTCCCAGCCTCTGAGCCCCAATCTTCCCATCATCATACCAAACCGCCAGCCTCCCTTCCCTGTTCCTTGCAAGCAACAGCTCCTTTCCTTTCGGCACGCTCCCTCTATTCAGCAACCCCTTCAAGGTCTCAACCCCGCTCCCAAACGCCTCATCCCCATACTCTTCCTTATTATCCCTCGCCCTCTTCTTCAAGCTCCCCACAAACGCATCCCTCAGATGCCCAAAATCCGTATTCTTAACCGGCACAATCCTAACAAGAGTCCTACACCCCGCATCCCTCAAAATCTCACTCCAAATCCTCGTCCCGTCCTCAGCATCATATAACTTCCTCTTCAACTCCTCCTTCTCGCCTTTAACAAGCGAGCTCGCCCCAGTAGCAATCTGCTTGATCAATGCCTGCTGCAACTTCGCAATATCGTCCGTAGCGACATACATCCCCACAACATACACCTCTATCCCCAAAAAGCTCACCGTCCGCACCCCGAGGCCGATCAATTGGTACTCATCCAGCATATCCTCGCCCTTCTCCCCCAGGCCCTCAGGATGTCCCAGTTTCTTGTCATCGAAGAACTCCAAGACGCGAGGGAACGTGGGGATCGTTGATGTGCCTGTATGCACTACGTCTGGGATCTCCTCGGGCTCTTCGCCGAGTTTCTGGATTACGACTTTGCGCTCGCGGCCGAGGACTACCATGGGGTCGTCGGAGCGACGAGGAGAGTCGAGCTTTGTGGGTTTGGGCGGGTAGGCGTTTAGGTCGATGGAGGTTGCTGTTAGGTAGATGGCTATCATGCCGAAGACGACGCCGGCGGCGGCGTAGTAAGAGCGGCGCTTGTAGTAAGCTCTACGTTGTACTTCGAGACGGTGGAGGGTTATGGGGTCGAGGAGGGGGGTGGAGGGTTTGTTTGTGGAGGGGGAGGAGAGGTATCGTCGGGTGAGGGGGGTGGATGCGAGGGGTCGCGGTCGGAGGCATTGTGTTGTATGGGAGAGGGTTGGCCGTAAGAGGCGGAGGGTGGGCGAACGGAGTAACATTTTGACAGGTTGAGGGAGCAGATATATCTACTCCTGCGAATTTAGGAAGAGAGAAGAGGTTTAATGATGATGGGCTGATTTGAAAAGCCGCTTGCAGAAGCGAAAATCCGGGGAAGCTTGCTTGTTGGTGGAGCTTGTATTGCCGAGCTCTTGTTGATTTTCATTCTGGGCAAGACTGTGACTGAAATAGAAAAGGTTGGTAAACTTGATGTATGTAGTTTTCTATTGCACGTGTGGTTTCACTAGCGGTTTAGGTGCGTTCTTCTGACCTTTCTTAATGGTCCTTTCAAACCTTTCAATAAAGTGCAAGGAGTAGATGAACTCCGTTTGAAGAAAGCCAAGAACTCGGAAGAATCCGTACTGACTTGAGTATACTCCTCTACGATCAACATTAATATTCTTACAAAATGATCCGCTAGCAAAGAGCACAATTTTGACGTTAGGGAGAGTCGCTATTGCTTGAGATGTTAGATATAATACGGAGGCTTGGTATAAGTGCTTCATGCAGTAGCTGTTCTGTTAAATAAAAGCAATACGAGATTGGTGAGAGTCAGCGACTATCATTTCTTGCGGCATTCAGTCCTTGAACGCCCAAGGGCGCAGCTTCAGCTTTTTGCTTTATGTCACACCTTCGCCATGAGACCCTTTTAAGGTCGAATTCGTTCAATTTCTCGGATGGGTAAGAATAAAGTCGACTCTCAGAAGGGGCCGGCAAACATGGGTGACAATACCCACCGAACCAGAAAGCATACCAAGTGGAAAGCTAGACTAGATCTCATTGAAGCCATCCACTCTTCGGAGGGTTCTTGGCGCCGCAATGCCGCATACGTCATTTGAGATACAGAATGATATCTCATTCATGCGTGTAAGACAGGAAATGTATGAACTTAAGGCTTTAGAGTGGCACAATGCACTATAAGTCATGTTATGTAATCGTGCATTCCCATTAGTGGACAGCATTGCAGCTCACAGCTTATTGCTGGCAAAGTTGTTGATGTTGTCCGCCCTAGAGACCCAAGTACCCGCCTTCCTTGTGTAACGATCAGGGACTAGAGCTGCGGGAATGAAAGCCACCATAACTTTTTGATATGGAAAACATTGTAGACTCCCTATCAAGTGAAGATTTGCACCATCTTCCAGACCGTTCAGCCTCTGCTTACGACTAGAAAACTTCCCAACCTGCATCTCTCACGTGCCAAATCCATCAACCATTCCAGGCCCTAAGCGAGACCAATCACAGCCTTGCATCGGTGTGATGCAGTGCCCTGCTGCTTCACCACTTCAATCCTCCAGTCCAAACGCCATAATCTGATCACAAAGCAATTAACGCCGCCTTCAACACTCATTTCAACGCGACATATCGGCCCCTTTCATCCCCATCCGCATCGTTATCATCGCGAACGATGACTGTAGCTGTTCACAACAAATAGAATCACCTGAGGGCACGGTAGAAATCTCCCTCGTACACGAGGCTGAAGGGGCCTACGAGCAACCCCCCTCCACGCAACATCGACTCGCAGACGATCCCAGAGCAGTGAAGCATACATCCGAGACTCGCAGTCATCACGAAGCATCTAGGACACAAAGTCCGACCGTATTCACGACTCTCTTGTCGCTCCTGCTAGGATTGAATCCACACGACGACAAAATGAGGGCCCAAGCAGTACCAGTGATGGCGCCCCTCGAGACCGAACCCTCTTATCGCGGTACTCCGGACCCAGAAGGCGATTCGCAATCATCTTCGAGTAACTCGCCTGCTCGAGCAGACTACGAAGAATCTGATTTCTATGCCGGCAACAACGACTCGCAGTCTTCTATCGGAGTTCCCACATTCTCAGACATGGCCGTGTCGGAGGAAAGCTGTGTGGCAGCCTCAAACCGCCTGCCCGCAGAAGTACTTATTGGCATATTTTCGAAGCTCAGTAGTCCTCATGACTTGTTGACGTGCATGCTCGTCTCGAAGAGATGGGCGCGAAACAGCGTTGATCTTCTTTGGCACCGGCCTGCGTGTGTGACTTGGACCAAGCACAGCTATATCTGCAACACTCTGATCAAATCACATCCCTACTTCGCATACCGAGACTTTATCAAGCGCCTCAACCTGGCGCAGCTGTCGGACAGTTGTAGTGACGGAAGCGTGGTTGCCCTGCAGTCCTGCAATCGGATAGAACGGTTGACCTTGACAAATTGCAACGGGCTTACTGACTCTGGGGTAACGGGTCTACTGGAAGGCAGCAATCATCTACTAGCTTTGGACATATCTGGGGTCACGGAAGTCACCGAGTTGTCGATGTACTCTCTGGCCGATAACTGCCAAAAGCTTCAAGGACTCAACATTTCTGGTTGCACAAAGATATCCAACCAGTCCATGACTGCGGTAGCCAACTCTTGCAGGTACATCAAGAGAGTAAGTCTCCTGTATAACTCGAATCTGTGCTATGCTAACAGTTCCCAGCTTAAACTAAACGACTGCGAACAACTCGAGGATTCCGCGATTATTGCATTTGCTGAGAACTGCCCCAACATTCTCGAAATCGACCTCCACTCGTGCAAACTTATTGGAAACGATCCGATCACATCTTTGGTCACGAATGGACAGACCCTGCGAGAACTACGACTTGCGAACTGCGAGCTGATCTCCGATATGGCATTTCTCAACCTCGGTAACAACAAGACGTATGAGCATCTTCGTATTCTCGACCTGACAAGCTGTGCTCGTCTTACGGATAGAGCTGTGGAGAAGATTATCGAGGTTGCGCCACGGTTGAGAAATTTGGTTTTCGCAAAATGCAGAAACCTCACAGATGTGTCGGTCAATGCTATTAGCAAGCTCGGAAAGAACCTTCATTATCTTCACCTCGGTCACTGCCATCACATCACGGATGCTGCGGTCACTAAGCTTGTACAACTTTGCAATCGCATCAGATATATTGATCTCGGATGTTGTACCCACCTGACCGATGCTTCAGTTACTAAGCTCGCCACTCTACCCAAATTGAGAAGAATAGGTCTTGTCAAGTGCTCAAGCATCACTGATCAGAGTGTCTATGCCTTGGCACAAAGTCGACTACGATACCCACGTCATTACCGAAATGCTGATGGCGAGCTTTTCGAGCACATGGCTGGAAGTAGCCTCGAGAGAGTACATCTTTCTTACTGCACAAACCTGACTCTTAACGTGAGCACCTTACACTCCTTCTTCTGATGTCACTAACAAGTATGTCAGAGCATTGTTGTCCTCTTGAATAACTGCCAGAAGTTGACTCATTTGAGTTTGACTGGCGTTCAAGCCTTTCTCAGAGCAGATCTAGAGCAATTTTGTCGAGACGCACCTGCTGGTCCGTTAACATCTATACCCCTCATGACTCGGCGCTAACGTACAATTGCAGAATTTACGGAACACCAAAGAAATGTCTTCTGTGTTTTCTCGGGTGTGGGTGTCAATGGCCTTCGACATCACTTGAATAACCTGCAACCTGGTCAAGGTGGATATGATCCTAACAGCGCCGACGACGATGATGATGACCAGACCATGACGGGTATGCTAGGCGCTACTGCCATGATGGGCGCTGCTGTTCTGAATGCCGACGACGAAGACGCCGACGGTGATGAGGAACTTGAGGATGCCGACGGCGATAACAACCAGACGTGAAAGGTTTTCTTTTATACCGACCGACTACTATGATTTTGATGCAACATTGACGACGATAAAATGTATAGGTGGTACCAAAGATGGCTGGCGGAGGGACTAATCTGGATCGGCGCGGAGCGGAACCAGGAACATGGCATACAGCGGCTCACCAGGTTGCCAAACCTGCAGTTGTGGAATATCTCATATGGCTATCTGATCTCCATCACGGAGAAGGGATGACGGTCTAATACCTACATTGTTGCTTTGCCTGACTTTCTGCGTATGGTTGCATGGACGATGGCAGAAGGATTAGGGGCGGGGATAGCCGTATTTGGCGTTAAGGATTCGGACTATCAGGGCCAGTTTTCTCGACCCTGCATGGTATCATTCAATGAATTGCACACTTCTTGTCTTATTGCAACTCCTTCCTGGTCTCTTGTTCGCGTTGCGACTTTTGGTTCAATTTTCGTCTCATTCAGCAGGCCGGCTCTTGAAAATGTGAAAAAGTAATGTGCTAAACCGTCGAAGCCTTGCTAGCCCTACTAGCACTGCCAGCCGTGAGCTGAAGACCATGGGCAAGTGCCCAGAGATACTGTTACGCATCGGAGAATCCCCAAATCGAACCTCTCAAGTCTCGCTCTCGAGACTAAATCACGCCTTGCTGCAAAAGATCAAGGACAAGGACATTTTCGAAATTTTGACAATGAGGCTTGACAATGCTTCCCCATATCTTTGTTTCGAAATGACGGTCGTTGTTATTGCAGTAAAAGATGTCTTGTATCAGGGACAATGAAGCCATATCAAGCAATTGATACATGCTTTGTAGCCCTTGTTTGTGACCCTTCTTCCATTATGTTGTCAAAGTATAGGGACGAACAATGCCATTTTACCTCCTTATATCCGAAGTGTCCCGAGTCTCAATATTCATCCCAGCAATTTCAATCGTCAACCACATCGCTACTTACTCTATACCAGCAGCTAAATCCAGAACCCATCAAATAATTTCTGCAAGCAAGAAAGGAGGATGTGCATCCAACATTATACCGTCTACGCCGGCTGCCAGCATCGTATACACACGAGCACCGAACCTTGCGAACACGCAAGAGCCGAAGACTGCCCTAACGCCAAACTCGAAGATTCCGCCAACGCCAATAACATCGTGACTGACGACCCCGGACGCTGCAAATCCTGCCGTGACAAGCGCAGGACGACAACGACGAGAGAGCAAGCGTATAGAAGTCACGGCCTGGCCTCACTAAATGACGAGTCCGGGTCGGGGCTTGATCACGTGGCTCATCAGGCGGTTATTTATCATGGCAATGATGCAGCGTTGGTTGAAGCTGGACTGTCCTCGCAAGTTGGACTTGTGTTGAATGGCGATGAGCAGCAGGTGAGTCATTTCGGCGGTGGGATTTTGGGAGTAAGAGGGGGGAGTGGAGAGCGTGCAGAGAATGGAGGTGACCATAACCATGAGAATGGGTCGAGTGGTGATTGTTTCATTTGTTTGCTTGGGCTTGCGAAGTGGTTCTAGATGACCGGTATACTGAGCGCCGGAGAAAATGGTATGCAATAGGAGAAGGTGGGCGAATCCATTTTAATTTTGGTTTACACAACCGCCATGTCTAAATACTGATACTCATATTTCATCTATCATAAGTTTATTTGCGAAAAACGTTTCATGGATTGTGCCCTATCTCTTACTTATCAAGGCTTTCACCAACCCTGACCTCCCCTTCCAAGAACGCGTTTAATCTCCCGTAGAAACCTCCAGCACTCCTGTCTTTACAGTAGTACGGATAAACATGCACATGGTCCACCCCTCGATGACACTCAACCCTATTTCCCTTCTCTAACACCGCATTATAGAGCCTCCGAATCCCTGGCATGAAGATCTCCGCGTCGCCATAACACAACAATATATGCGGCAAGCCCTCGAGCGTATAAGGAGCAGAGAGATTCCCTCGACCTGGGGAGAGCAGTGTGCCTCGGAGATCCGGTCGGTTGGTGCTGTATTGTGTTGATGCAATGGAACACATACTCGGATTCAGGAGATCCAAGTTCAGCGCATCTTCATCACTGTGAAAGTCATCAACGAGATCCACGAACGGCGAGACCAAGATACAGCTCCCAGGCTGTGCCAGCCTATCCTTGTAAGCACGGAGGTAAAGTATCGTAGTCGTAACAATCCCGCCACCTCCCGAGTCACCCATAATACAGATATTCTCTGGCTTGAAGCCTTGATCAATGAGGTAGTAGAAAGCGGAAACTGCATCCTGTAAAGCAGCTGGGAATGCCGTCTCTGGCGTGATAGCTTTCCGGAAATTGACCCCGAAAACAGGCATGGAAGTGACCTGCATCATCGACCATGCTAGAGGCGACTCCAAAGGATGACCTTGAACCATTCCTCCGCCAACAAAGTACATCATGGCTTTCCTTTCCTCGACAGGCTTAGAATCCGTGAGTGGATTGACCATCTTCCCATCCAGCCACATCCAAAAACAGGGACACTCCTTCGGCTTCACATTCTCGCAAATTACGTCACCGAACCAAATTCCCTCCTTTGGCGGCACGACCACTAATTCAGCCTTACCAGAGCCCTTCAATTTGGGGATTGAACGGCGTGCGGAGTCGCTTAGGACATCCGGGGAGGGACGAGTTCCTGGGTTCATGGACCAGATCATGTGCGCGCCGATGCAGCGGAGGGTGCGAAAGCCGAAGGACCATGATGGGCGGCCGTAATACCGCGTGTTGAGGGTTGTGTCCAGTGCGATGAGAGGTAACTGAAGAGGAACGGCGATGATGGAGTATAGGGAGCGGGAAAGCCGGATGAGACGCTCGATGAGGGGTGAGGTGTGTTCCCAGGCGGCTACGGAGGTGACGTTGAGATATGGTCCTTTCGCCATGTTTTCGTGCGAGGTTGTTAATCGTGTATGATTAGTCAATTTGAGTGAATTGCAGGCTTGAAGTCTGAGACGTCGTCAATCCTTTGCTTATGGAGTCAAGCTTCTATTGTTGATGTTGACAAGGATTACGCGAGCTCCAGCCAAGACCGGTACAGCAGTACCCCGCTTCAGGAATTGAGTTCCAGCAGAGGTGATCATACAAAGAAGAGAGAAGATGTCTGAAAGCGTGTGCTTTCAGAAGACTCTAGATGGTTTATGAGAATGCGCACAGGCTGGCTTCGCTATATGAAATGACTACTGAGGACGGCTGGTTTCAGGTTCAGATGAGGTCTAGTCCGGAGCTTCCCCGCTCCCGACATCAACAGCCGAGATTCGGCAGTCAACAGCGGTGACACTTGAAAGTACACTTTTGCGAGAGATCATCGACTAAAACCTCAACCCAATTGTCTGGCCGTTGATGTATAACTACACGCTGCAAGTGCTACAGAACACTGCTTACTTTAGCTAGAGATCGAGATTCGGATATTCAGACGCGAGCTGCAAAGTGCATCTCTGAAGTCCCCAGATCAAAGACAGAGACCACAGACTTCATGAACACGTCCCCAAGAACGAAGGTCGCATTTTGATCGCCAACCGATCCTCCTCCGGCCCAGGCTGAGAAGCAATTCCCGCCCTCCTTCAACACAGCAGACTTGGAAGGCATCGCAAAAGTTGTCCCGTTCAGAGTTACCCCAACATCTGGAGCAGTCGCCGCACAGTCAATATTGAACAGGCCCTCTGTGTCGTTGAACTGGGCTGGTGGAGTCCAAAGATCGTTGATCCGGTTCGCGAGGTCGTCAGGTACGATGTTGGCGAAGGTGCCCGAGTCGACCACCATCTCCAATTTCTTCATCGTCATGACCTTACCGTTGACAGTGAATGAAGGCACGGCAACGATATAATCAACAATTTGAGGACTTGGAAGTGGGCCTTGGAATGAGCTGGTCTTCTTTATGATGGGTACCGTCGTGAAGTTATCCGCATGGGCTACGGGTGGCAAGCCTCCGAATACTAGAAACCCAGCTGGTCCGGAGTCCACGTTGTCAATTGTCATGCTGAAGAATGGTTGGGAGACATTTTGTTGAATCATTTTCTGGAAGACAGGATCGTAGACAGCCTGCTTGTTGTCATTTCCCACCGCAGTGGTCCTACTTAAAGTCAGTTTGGGTAGAATGCTGGACGGGAGATGCTGCGACTCACGTTGCAGTTCCGGAAAGACCCAACAGGCCTCCATTAACGCCATCTCCGTTCCAGAATGCGGTATCGACAGCCCCAATCTGAGACTTTTGAACAGTAACGCCGCCGATGGAAACAGTCTCGAGAACCATTGGCCCAGTAACAAACTCCCCACTTGCGTAGCCTTGGCTCAATTTCACACCAGAGACTGAGGTCGCTCCAGCTGATTGTGTATATAGGGTGGGAAGGTTGCAAGTAGCCTGGCCAGTAGGCTTCTCTCTCTCATTGACGCAAGTGAAGTTCTTCGTGGCCACCCTAAATTGCAACCTTCGGTCAAATGAAGTCTTTGGAGGACGGTTAGGGCAACTAACCATGTATCGCTACTGCCGGTGTCAACCAATAGCTCGAATGGTTGATCGCCGACAGTAACATTGGCAAGCAGATTTCTTGCAACAGCAGTAAGTGGCGATCCAGGCAAGTTTGCATCACGACGGACACGTCTGGTGACTCCTACTCCGCGAGACAGAGGGACTGTGGCGCCTTGGAGAGATCTCTTGTTTGGATGTTCAGAATAGAACCTTCGAAATCCTTTGGTTTGGCCAAAGGAATTCGGTTGAATTGATAAAGCTTCGCTATAAACACAAAGAAGAAAGCAGGCGACGAAAGTGCTTGCGAAATACATATTGGTTGAGACGGTCGAGTGGATGAATCTCAAATGGAGAAAGTAGATGAGGGGATGAATGTAAAGTATGTATGTGGAAAATTAAAAATGGAAGACCAGCTTCAATATCAGATAGGACAGTTGTTCTGTGTTGAGATGCTTATCATGATCTCTTGGGACTGGGCACCTTTTGAGTCTGGTGCCTCAGCATATTGATGCAGTTGTGAGGAATGACTGCCCTGTCACTAGCAAACATCTAGTGAGCACATCATCAGGCCAGCCCCTGCAACATATGTTTTAAACGTAAACAAATGAATAAGCTTTTAGTCTCCAGATCCTCATTCACGAGTTCACATCTCGTCATTGGAGTGGGAATCCAGTTTCCCGGGTCGAAGCTAGTTTGAAGCAAGAGGTGGATCATTTAAACTTCATCAGGCCCCCTCTCTTCCCCATGTCCCGTCAGATATCTAGCTCCGACCGACCGTGAAAGCTGCTGTGTGGAACCCTGGGATGAGTTCCAAGTGAGCTTGATAGCTCTTGGCGCTCTTGTTTCACCCAAACCTTCGGCATCGCAACCGGGCTGTTTCTTTCCGGAAGCACCTGCCACCCCACCAGGAATTTAAGCTTATTTATTGGCTGGGTACAGTACCTGGCAGAATGTTATTGAGTGACAGGGTGTCAAAGGAGTGTATTCCATGTACGGGGGCCGTAGTGGGCTTCTCTTTAGCCTTTACATCAAACATCATCGATTCCAATTCGATCGTAGCCGACGCTATCTGTTGGCTGGTAGGCTGCTCAAAAACATGAAGCTGCGATGAATAACAATTTTTACTTTCGGGCACCAACTGTGACTAGCCTGTTTACTCGTCTATTGAGACGATGCAAAACACGCTGGGCTGGGAATGATAACCTCCGCGGAGACATGATCCCCTCTCCCCCTTCATACCCACATTGAAGCCAGTGTGACTTGCATAGAACCCCAGTCTGCTGGGGTACTAATCAGGGCAGTCTTGACCCGAGTTGACGAGAAGCCGACATGCTTTGACAGTAATAATTCGTGGTGAAGTGATCTCTTAGCTCGTTGGCGTGAAGCGACGAAAATGGTACACTGAACTTTAATACTGCAAAGAGGTCAGACAGTAAGATCACTGTCAAACTATGCTTCGAAAATGCAGTATCCTTAACTAAACCTTTTTTTAATTCGGGTTAGAAATGTCTCTAAGTTTTGGGCATTTGACACTACCTCATTGACTCCTAAGTTGTGCAAGAATAGGAGGACATTGCTGGAAGAGAGCCAATTCCTGATCAAAAAAACCTAGCTTCGTCGGCGTTCCACATATTTGGTGCCACATGGCTTCAATGAATGCAGCTTGATGCCTTTCCGTCTTCAGAATGGTAAGTGACATTGCCAATTCTTGGCGATGCTGCTGGTGGTGGCTTGGACGTTCAGCTGCACTTTGAAGACCTCAGTACCTGATTTCCTGAGCACTTAAGTCTCGACAAGACCCATTGAATAGTTCAAAGTCTTTTAAAGTCTCTATGGCCGATATTGGTGAACTAATTTCTCTAAGGCCTAGAAGTATCTTTCGAGTGTTGACGTGAGGTCCTCCAAGATGCCGAATGCATTTGGTGACCAAATCTTCCAACAGCATGACGAACACGAGTTTTGTCTGGGACAATTGGATTCGAAACCAAGTAGCCCAAAGACTGTCTTCAAGTACGAAAGCCTACACCATGCTAACTCGATTCGTCTACTTGAGCTGGGACCGGCACGTGACCAAGCTGAAGCATTGAGAGGGCGCCTTTTCGAACAGACCGACTTCGAAAGTGCAGGATACGAGGCACTATCCTATGTATGGGGTATAGATGGGCCAAAAGATAGGCTCGAATTGGGCGAGAGTACAATGCAGATCTCTACAGCCCTCCACTTAGCTCTGCAAAGCCTTCGACAACCATCTTCGCCCAGAATCTTGTGGGTCGACGCTATTTGCATCAATCAAGAAGACGACAAGGAGAAAATGGACCAAATCTGCCGTATGGGATCGATTTATAAGTCCGCCGAACGAGTACTCATCTGGCTTGGCGAGGCCACCCCAAATACAGCCCAGGCATTCGAGTTTATCGACCACTTTTCTCGGAGGTATGGCCATACTGACGAGCAGTCGCCACCCCTCATGAGTTGCTTTGGTAGCTTTGGAAATAGAAGCATTGAACACGTGTTGCCAAGTTATGTCGAGAAGGAAGGACCCATGATATGCAAGATGGCAGAATCGAGCCAACTTGAGGATATCCTTGGGCGTCCGTGGTTCACCCGTTTATGGATCGTTCAAGAGCTGCTCCTGAGCAAGTCGGCAGTCTTGATCTGTGGAGCGCACAGACTCAATTGGACTCAATTTTCCTATATGCTCATTGTGCTCCATGTGGTCATGGACAGGAATGTCATCAATAATACCTTGCTGGAATGTCTCGGACCGGCGTGGAACCTCATCCAGATTCAAGAACAGCACAGATTCAGTAGAATGATGTTCTCCACGACTATGATGCTCCGAGCACCAATCACATTCCTGGCCTTCATGAATAAGCAAAAATGTCAGGAAGAGAAAGACAGGGTCTTCGGCATCTTGGGGCTGGATGATCTCCAATTCAATGCCATTGGTCTTGATTCATCGTTGCTCAAGATGGCAATGACTACTGAGGAAGCCTATACACTTCTATCTGTACTGTTCCTGGCACGAGGAAGCAATAGAGTCTCAAGTATCATCAATTTCAGCGGGTTTTCACGACATAATCGAGTGGGCAAGACCCCGGATGACGAAGATTCAACGTCACCAGATCAGAAAAGTACCTTGCCGTCATGGGCTTTAGACATCTCAAGCCCGAAAACTTTTCAAAGATTCCCATGGACAAGTGGGAAGTTCAATGCTGGCGGGGATTGGAACGTTGGATACAATTTGCAAAGCGCCAGTAGCCTGGCTTTGGAGATGTGTCAGAGTACCTGTGTCCATTTGACTAACCGCCCTATAGGACCCTCACCTGGTCTCGACTTCTTTTGTGGACTGTGGATCTGGCTCCAGTATCAAGTTGGTGCTTCTTTGCATATCGCGAAGAAGCTGGAGGGGAGAAGTACCGAAGAAGCTACGGGTTCGGACATAGTCACATACGACTCGATTGATGCTGGGACACTTAGACGTTTCGCACGTACCCTGCTGGCTGATGGCGTAGCACTGGCCCCAGAGTTGGACATCTTGGAAATCGCAGATGAACCTGCGCGCATGGACTCTAATCAGCTGCAAAGTCTCTGGGGTTTGTTCGAGATCCACTTTCTTGCGGAGGGAGGAGAACTCAGGAGCAGATATGAGAAGATTTCCGAGCTGCCTTTCTCAGAATTAGTGCAGGGAAAGTCCATACTGGTTGGAGCAGCCAAGCCAGTGACTGATGCGGAGCTTGTCGAGAACCTTAGTGACGATGCAGCCCAGGCGTGGAATGTCTACGTTGCCATACGATCGATTTTTGAAGATGGCGTTTTTGCGGTTTTAAAAGATGGAAAGTTTGCAATCGTACCGAGTGTAGTGAAAGGCGGAAATGGCGGTGGCGAGATATGCTGTGTGCCTGGACTCCCGATGCCTCAAGTCTTCCGTGCAACAAGGAAGGCCAAGGAAGTTGAAGGCGGTCAGACCAATACTTGTCGGCTTGTTGGTCCGGCGTATGTAGAGAACTTGATGGACGGCGAAGGTATAGTCTACACTGACATTGGCGATGGATTAGTGACTTTCCCTGCGGCAATTGTTGTTTAAGACAGATCCTAAAAGTATATTCCTGCAATACCAGAAATCGTCATTTATTCGCCTGGAAATACGAACAGCCAAGAAAGTGAAAAGAAAAGTCCAATTTCCAAGGACCATTTTGTTCGACAAGAGAAGATGAGACATTCTTTGCGGCAATGCGGCTGAGAGTTACGTCGTCTGAAGAAGGCCTGCTGGCCTGTACGCCTAAACAAATCTAGACCTAAAATGGACGTCTCTAAGCGAGGGAAAGCTTGGGATTGGTCCCCTTGGTTTTAGCGAGAACACCACATTTTACAAGGCCGTCCACGGCGGTCGAAGTTGCAGTCGCATATCACTATTTAAGAGAGTACATTTTCAGATTTCAGATTCGGATTAAGACTCTTCATTCATTCCAAGATGCCACAATCTCCGGACAAGAAACAGAAGACCGTCCTTATCACTGGGTGCTCAGATGGGGGTCTAGGCGCAGCACTTGCAAGAGCTTATCAGAAAGCTGGCTACCGAGTTTTGGCTACAGCACGAAACCCTTCCAAGATGGCATCTCTAAAGGGGGCGAATATTGAAAAACTGACATTGGACGTGGTTTCCGATGAGTCCATATCAGCCTGTGCTTCCGAAGTCACGAGCCTCACTGGAGGAACACTGGATGTCCTCATCAACAACGCTGGTGCTCAATACAACATGCCGATCTCAGATCTCCCGATTTCCGAAGCCAAGAAGATATTCGACCTCAACGTCTGGGGGTGTATTTCCACCATCCAGGCATTCATTCCCTTGCTCATTAAAGCCGAAGATGGAGCTTTGATCGTCAACCACACTTCTGCTGGATCTCTTGCCGGCCTACCATTCCAGTCTGCTTACAATGCCTCGAAAGCTGCATTTGCCATGTTCTCTGATATCCTTCGCCTTGAGTTGGAAGCATTCAGCATCAGGGTTGTGGATTTGAAGACCGGCGGCGTTAAGTCCAATATCATCCCCAACTTGACCAGCACGGAGCTACCGAAAAACTCGATTTACGATGCTGCCCGAGAAGAAGCAGGGAGAATGCTGTCGGGAGAGCATTTGAAATCCTTGAAAGGAGTCTACATGGAAGCGGATGTGTGGGCTGAGGGAGTAGTGGGAGACTTGACCAAGCCGAAGCCGCCGTATCAGATCTGGCGAGGTGGTCAGGCTTGGTTGGCGCGTATAGGCACGTTGTTACCAGTTGGGATATTCGATGGAAAGTTGAAAGAGATTACGGGACTGGACGCTGTCATACGCAAAATTCAAAAGGTCTAGTCGATCGAGCAATCATGAGCCAGAAGTTGAGCCCGAGGGGGTATGAGGCGGAGGTTCTTGGGTTTTGGAAGTTGCATCTTCTCATCTTATTTTTCACGACTGAGCTGTTATGACATTTTTGGGCTCCTTTATTTGCGTATGTCAAGGAGTTGTCCTCTTTCCATTGATTGAGTCATCCTTTTTATGTAGCAGAGAAGAATTGCAACATCGCCACCTCAATTCTTGCTTCAACTTTCTCCTTGACCCAAAGTCCTAAGGTTTCCTGATACTATGATATCTGCCTTCAGTCTAAACCTTGCTGAGCTGTTTCTGTTGGTATCAAATGGCAATTCTTATGTTCGAGGGATTTTTGGACGATCTGAAACAGATCTTCCTATGGGCTTGTTCTCCATGCTGCTCGACATTTTGCAAACACAAGGTTGTTCTCCAATGCTGAGAACTAATTCCCCCAATACAACGCAATCTAGTCTCTGAGCGAGGTCTCGAGACCCAATCACTGCTTCGAGAGTGATAGACTGTAACAGAGATGAAACAGGTGAAAGATTGGAAATCAACGTGAGAATACACTGAGTAGTTCGCATATATCAACAGAACGTTTGAGATTTCCTTTCAAATAGAAAACTTCCTAGTTTAATACCCAGTGTTTATGATTACAACACTTCCCGACCATGTCTGGACAAAGATCCCCCAAGTTAGCAACCACCAATACTTCATCCACATCCGAGAAGACTCAATCAGCATTCACATTCGTCTTCGATATCGATGGCGTACTTCTCGAGAATAAGAAGGCCCTTCCGGGGGCTAAAGAAGCCATCAAGATGTTGCTGGGACGCAAGATTCCATTCGTGTTCCTCACGAACTCAGGTGGGATGCCGGAATTTAGACATACCACACTGCTCGCTCAAAGACTCGGTATTCCAGGCCTACTGAGTGAGCACCAGCTCGTTCAATCTCATACACCGTTCAAAGGTCTCTTGGAAAGATTTGCAGACAAGAACATCCTTGCTCTCGGTATGAACAGCGAGAAGACCCGTAACCTCGCGGAGGCGTATGGCTTCAAGAAAGTCATCACCACAGCTGACTCAAGCACGCTCTCAAAGCACTTTGGGAGAAGCACACCAATGGCGCGGATCTGAACCCAGCCATCGTGAGATATGGTAAGCCTAGCGAGACCACCTTTGCTTGGGGCGAGCGTGCCCTGCATGAGTGGCACACGGAGCTTAATCCCCAGAATGCCCCTCCTATCCGTACTATTTACATGATACGAGATGATGTCAATTGCGATGTCTATGGTGCTAAGAACTTCAAAAGCAGATATGATAGCGAGTGGAAAACTATCTTGGTTGAGACTGGTGTTCACGAGAAGGGCACCAAACCCGAGCATGAGCCCGATCATATCGTTCCCGGCGTGAAGGAGGCTGTTGAGCTCGTCCTTAACCTCGAGATGCAGAATGATGAGCCCGCCTAGTGGCAAGCTCTTGACCTGCAGGACCTGAATGAAGTGATGAATTTTCTGGTCAGATCGCTAGGGCAGTCCGCTTTGTCTGCTGGACTAACCCATTGTTTCCGAAAACAAAGGTTGCCTTGCAATACTTCTTTCATAACACGTAGAATAATGAATAATTAATAATAATCTAGCCAGCAAATCAATCGAACGTCTCAAGTGCAGCAATGTGACAGTGGGGAACAATGAATTAAAAACTAAAATACCATTGGGTGTAAACTCGATAGTGATGTAAAATGTACTGACTGACACATGGACATGAATGACTAGAATGGACCTTTCGGAAGCCATTTTAGTTGAATGTTAACGTTTAATTATCTCAGATGCCCATTCTAAATCAACAATCAAGGATCCCACGGTCCAACAGCCCTCGTGCCCGTAAGAATTTCTGGCTCTCCATTCTCCTTCACCAACAAAATATCTTCATGTCTCACACCAAACTTATCAACCAAATAGATCCCCGGCTCACTCGTGAAAGTCATACCCGCCCTCAGCGTCACATTTACATTTCCCTTGTTCAGATACGGGCTTTCATGAGCCTTGATCCCAATCCCGTGACCTACTCGATGCGTGAATGCTTCGCCATATCCTGCATCGGTGATGACTTTACGGGCTGCGATATCGACTGATGCTGCACTGTTGCCTTGGTGGAGAGCGTGCATGGATTGTGTTTGCGCTTCGAGAACAATGTCCCAGACGGAGAGCTTCTCGCGGAGCATTGGGGAGAGAGCTTCGATTTCTGCGGTTGTGTTGGGCTTGGGGAAGAATGGTGGGAAGAAGGTGCGGCAGATATCTGATGAGTAGCCGTATAGATGAGCGCTATGTCATTGAGTCAGCTTTGAGCCTCGTAACTCAGTCTTCTTGACTTACCCGACGTCGATCAGGACGAATGTTTCGGCTTCCAAGACTTTACTCCCATTTGTTCCGCCATGTGGGTTTGAAGCATTCTCATCTGGAATTCCTGTCAGCCTTGGGCTCCTTTCGGATTACACAAAAAACATGGAAGACCAAGAAAATCTTCCAACGATCGCTTTGGGTCCAGAAGAATAGCTCTCGAACTTACCGAATAGCACAATATCGAAGAATGGCTCCATCCCCGCAGCACGTAGCGTGTTGTCCAGCACTTCCATGACCTCGTTTTCGGTCAATCCAGGATACATGCAAGTGCGCATCGCCCTCAAAGCCTCAACAGTTCCTGTATTAACGGCTCTCACGATTTCGATCTCCCGCTCCGTCTTCGTCTGCTTCACCCTCTCAACCTCGCCGTTAAGCCCGAGAACCTCAAACCCATTCTCGCCCAGTCCCCTCTGTATGAAATCTCGCATCTCATCATCGACCATGATCATAGGCTTAAAGTTCTTCTCAGCCGACCCCGTCGTCTTCCATGATTCCAGCAGAGTCTCGTAAGGATTCCAGTGTTCTTCCCAAGGGACGAAATCAAGCTGGTCTACAAAAGGCATGCCCAACAACCTCGCTCTCTCAATTTCGAAGCTCGGGGCCAGGAATCTGGTTACTGCTTTGATTTCTCCTGTGCTCTCATTCTTGAGTGGCTGAACGATCATCAAAAATGGCCGTTCTTCTGGTTCCCAGACCTCCCAGTCTTTTTGACTGATGTTGGCGTAGTACTGGAAAGTATATCCAGGTTCGACAAGAAATGCATCAACGCCATCAGCTACGAGCGCAGCTGCGAGATTGTCTCTGCGTTCGACGTATTCTGAGACGGGTAGTGGTGATGCTGAGTCCAGGAATGAGACGCCTGTTGCCAGGAAGGTATCAATGGAACATTTCTGGAATTCTCGGATTGTCTGAGCTGGTGAGCTACCATCTGGAGTCTCGTCGTCAAAGCCTGATATCTTTGACCCTGTTAGTCTGGAAGTATTTCTATGCCTATGTGACTTACCAGTATCAAGCAGGTGACTACAAACACGAACGCTGTCAAAAGACATTGTCTTGCTCTAAGCTTGATGCTAGGTATCTGGTATCTATACTCAACCCGAACATTGGGCTGAAGTAGTAGCCGTTTCTCATCCATGGTTCGAATCCTTAAGATGCAGTTCCTGACTGCTGAAATTGTCAGAATGCTGCAGTGAAAATAAAATAGATCTAGTCACCTGGAATGAGGTGATAGGTGGGGTATCTACAGCGCTAGGCAGGTGCCGAAACATGCCCGCCACGGGCAACAGGCATTGCGCGTTGGGCCCTGCAGGGTCCTCTGCGAGTTCAATTGCTTCCCCGTCTCGCGTGTCCCCCATCTTTGACATCGGTCACCAACCGAGAGCAGTCAAAAATCAACAAGCTACGATAAGAAGGGTAATTAACAATGAAGATCTTGACTTTGCCGGTAACACGCCGGTGGTAAACCGGCAAAGCCGTCAATTGAAGAGTGGGCTGGTATGAGCTCAATTTGGTCAGCGAGCTCCATGGGATTCTTTTCTTTGGTCTTTCCTCCTTTGCTTTCTGTCTTCAGCACGCTCACTTGAGCATTGAGTTCGACTTCTCTTGTGAACTTTCAAAATGGGGGAAATCAACGCCTCAGAGCCTGAGAGCAAGGAAGTCTCTCAAACGAAAGGAGATGCGATCACAGAAGCCGTTCCCTACCAAAACGGAGAAGACCATGAAGCGCAATCTCTCGCGGAAGGCCAGACAGCCTACAGCAAGCTCTCTGTCACATTGATGGTCGTATTCTCTGGTCTTGCAATCGGATCAGATGGTTTCAATGCTTCGATCATTGGCAACTTGTCACTGATCTTCGGCGTCCTGTACCCAGATCTGTCGACTGTCATGTACTCACGACTTTCCAATGCTTTCCTCATCGGTATGATTGTGGGTATGCTAGGGTTCGGATATATTTCTGATCGACTGGGACGAAAGAGCGGTGCTGTGTTGACGACTTTCATCCTTGTCACGGGAATTGCGTTAAGTGCTGCGAGCAGTGGGAAGGACCAGCTCGGCATGTTCTGGATGCTGGTTATAAGTCGAGGTATTGCTGGTGTGGGAGCTGGAGGGTAAGCCTTGGGATAGTCTTCTCATTACCCAAATAATTGCTGACCATCTGACTCGCAGAGAATATCCGGTGTCCGGAGCTGGAGCAACTGAAGCAACAGACGAAGATTCCGGAGTCCGCAAACACAGAGGCTTCATCTTTGCACTGATTGGCGATCTTTCTGCAACTCTCGGATTTGTCTTTGGAGGTCTTGTGCCTTTGCTTCTCATCTTGTGCTTCCACTCCAATGAGAAGCATTACAACATCGTTTGGCGACTCGCCCTTGCATTGGGAGCGATTCCTCCACTTTCCATCTTCTGGTTCAGATACAAGATGGCGGTCAGTACTGCATATCGAAAGAGTGCTGCGAAGAAACAACGCCTTCCATATTGGCCGATCTTCAAGAGATACTGGAGACCACTGCTTGGTTGTTCGATAAGTTGGTTCTTGTACAGTAAGTCTTAGCTCGCTATCTCGCTGCGAATTGTTTAACTAACGTCCGCCAGACTACATCTCATATCCATTCGGTCTCTTCGCATCAACCATCCTCAATCGCCTGAACATCGGCTCCTCGCTCACCAGAAATATGGGTTGGGGAACTGTAATCAACTGTTTCTACATTCCAGGAGCGTTCATTGGAGGCTACCTCTCTGATAAAATCGGACGCCGGCGCACCATGGCTCTTGGATTCGGGCTTCAAGCAATCCTCGGTTTCATCCTAGGCGGTGCGCTTGGTAAAATCCAAGAGATTCTCCCTCTTTTCATCGTCATGTACGGTGTTTTCTTGACACTTGGAGAAGTCGGACCTGGTGCAACTATCGTCCTCACTTCAAGCGAGTCTTTCCCAACGTCAATCCGCGGTCAATGTCTCGGTCTCATCGCAGCATTCGGCAAAGCTGGGGCTGCGATTGGTACGGCGGTGTTTGCGCCGATCCTCGCGAGTTATGGTGATAGTGTTTACAAGGGCAATCAAGCTGTCTTCTTGATTGGAAGTGGATTTGCTGCAGCAGGTGCGATCTCATGTTGGTTCATCATCCCGGATATCAGTGCGAGGTTGGAGAATGAGGATGAAGCTTGGAAGAAGTATCTGAGAGACATGGGATATGAAATTCAGTGGGGCGATGAAGAGACCAAGGATCCTGAGGGGTTGAGACTTGATGCTTTGAGAAGTTAAAGTGGTGGGATGACAGTGTCGAATGACGAGATAGATGGAATATTAGTTCGTAATTCTGAGATGATTAGAACCTGTCAGTGTGAGGTAAGACGCAAAGAAGTGTATGCTAATGATCAAGTAAGCATCGATCGATGATCCAGAATACAGGCTCGTCCGAGTACTTCCAATCTTTCTTATCATCAGCCCCCGGATTCAGCTGAATCTAGACCCACCTCCCACTTTCGACTACATGCGCATCCAATATTCAGGAAGGGGGATGATAATACCATATAATTGGGCAAGACTGTCGGTTTGACAGCTACTTTGGGCCTTCAAACCCGTTTTTGAGCATGAGCGACTCAATGTGCTTCGCCAGGAGGGCAGAACGGCCGAGGCTTTCTATTTTGACGGATCTGGATGCTAAGCGAGAGGGGCAATCCTGCTCATCGGAACATTGAGACGCGCATGTCTTCTCAAGCTGGATATCGGCTTCGAGATACCGTACGGTTTTGCTCTTCATAAAGGTTTGCAGGGCTACATATCAGCTCTGATTCGTACATGTTGGTTGGTTATCTCGACGACGATCGAAGCCGCTCGGCAAATCTATTGTATCAAAACATGCGATGCCCACCCATTATCTAGATTCTGAAGTAGATAAGGAATGATAGCATGAGTAGTGACTTTGGATATGTATATATCAATCCGTGGCACCACCATAAGGTTTTCGAGCAGTCCTCTGTTTGACTAAGTAAGCTTCGGAAAATCACCAGACATGGTATCCTCAGATGAACTCGACCCCAACTTCTGGGCACCAGGTACTGTCCGCCTGGAAGACATCCAGCGAGCCAAAGGAAAAGACATCATTCTCCAACCCCAACCAACAGACGACCCCAACGATCCTCTCAACTGCAAGTTCCCATCCCCACCCACTACAAACTCACCACTAACCACAACCCCAGGGTCCAAACCCCTCAAACTCTACAACTTCGCCCTAACATGCCTCTACGTCGTCATAGTCTTCGCCCTCATCGGCGTCACAACCGCAACCTGGGGCATAATGAACGCCACCCTCCCCGGCTTCACCTGGGGCATCCTCAACGACGGGTACGCCGCCGGTTGCGCGGGTCTAGCCATCGGCTCCTTCCTGCTCATCCCCTTCGCACTGAAATACGGCCGTCGTCCCATCTACATCGTCAGCTCGATCATCCAATTCTTCGTTGTATCTGGTCGGCTAAGATCAAAACGCCAGGCGATTACATCGGCACGAATCTCGTGGGGTGTGGAGTTGGTGCTCTTGCGGAAGTGATTGTGCAGATGACGGTTGCGGATATGTTTTTTGTGCATGAGAGGGGCACTATGAATACAGTTTATGTGTGGGTTATGAGTATTGGGACGGGGTTGTCGACTGTTGCCGCGGGGTACGTGGCTAGCAGTCAGGGGTGGAGGTGGGTTTGGTGGTGGTGTGCTATTCTTCTTGGGGTGGTTGTTTGTTTGTTTGTTTTCACATACGAGGAGACGAAGTTTGTTTATCCTGCGATTGTGGGAGAGGAGAGGCCTGGTGTTGGGGAGATGACGACGGTTGTTGATACTGGCGTAGAAGGAAAGGCGGAGAGGGATCCTGATATGAGGGATCTGACGATTGTGGAGTCTATGCAGAAGACGATGGTTGTTGGGGAGGGCCAGACGACTGTCGTGCTGAATGCATCGATCCCGAGGAAGACGTACGTACAACGCTTATCGCTTTTCACACCTTCGACGGGGAACTGGAAGGATTTACTGGCCCACAGCTACCAGGTGAGCAATAGTCCTATCTTCTTGGTTTCTGATGCGCAGCCCCACGAGGGCTGACCAAATTTATCTGCAACTTCGTTTGTATTCCGTTGTTGCATGTCGAGATTTAAGACTCCGACACTCGCTAACCGAGACAACTGTCACAGCCCCTAGTGATACTCTTCACCATCCCAACAGTCTTCTACATGGCATTAATCTACGCAGTTATAAGCGCTTGTACGTACCCTAGCCTTCTCCCTCGCTTCATCCCATCTTTTGCACCCACCCCTCCCCCCTTCTCCTCTCCTTCCTTGAACCGGCACTTCTCGCTAACGAATCCCCACAGGGTCAACAATAATGATAACCATCCTATCCTCCACCATGCCCCTCCCCCCCTACACCTTCACCTCCTCCCAAATCGGCCTCATGGCCCTCCCCGGCTTCATCGGTACCTCCCTCGGCGTAATCCTCACAGGTCTCCTCTCCGACCGTTCCATCCTCTACCTCTCCCGTCGCAACCGCGGGATCTACGAGCCAGAATTTCGTCTCTACTTGATCCCCCTATTCGCGCCTTTCGTGCCGGCGGGAGCGATACTGTATGCGTGTGCGCTGGAGAGAGGATGGAGTTGGGTTGCTGTGGGAGGGGGTTATTTGATGTGTAATTTTGGGGGAGCGCCGGTTAGTGCGGTGGCGTTGACGTATGTAACGGATAGTTATAGTGAGGTATGTCATGTTGTGCTGAAATCGCTCTTGGCTCGCTGTATTTCCTCCTTTGGCAGCGGAATTGGAGTCGAGGATGTCGAGGTGGCAATTGTACCTTACTGACTAGTCTTGAACACAGATTGTTGGCCCTTCCCTTGTAGCGATAACGTTTACGCGGAACCTCATTGCTACTGTTCTCGTCTTTGCACTCACGCCCTGGATCGAGGAGATGGGGATTCAGAATTGTGTCATCACTATCTCGGCGATTGGGACGTTCATCCTCGCTTTTGTGGCGTTGTTTATTTGGAAGGGGAAGGTGTTTCGGGTCTGGACAATGGAGAGGTATCTGAAAATGGCTGAGAGGGAGGGGAAGAGTGGTGTTGTTGTGGTGAGGGTCTGAGATGTGGTGTTGGCTGGTGCTGGTGTGGAGAATGAGGGAAGTGGTGATGTGGGGACGGTGTGCGGCGGCAGTGTTGACTTCGCTTCCGTGGAATTCGAGGTACGGTGGACTGACTGGGGATACTCATTTGTGGAGGCAAGTAGACAGTGCTTTAGTCGGTTTGAGCTGTAATGGTTCAGCTTTACCGCACACTGAAGCGTTATGTCTGAGGATGTGGTCATGTAAACATAGACGTCTTTCTAACTGAGCAACGCGAGCAACACGAGCGACCATCAGAGAATCATGTGAATACGTTGGGAATTTCCCCTTCTAATTATCTGCCTACTCTCACTCTCGATAACTGGACACAATAGGAGTACTTCGTCTTCCAATCCATCTCCAGCTTTCTGCTCTCGCCCACACAAGTCAGAATTGCTATATCGTTCTCGAGGAGTCTCCCCTCTCACGTGACCATGCATCTGCTCAAGGGTTCATCTTCTACCGGGAAAGATTGATTTGAGAGAGAAAGATGGATGGCTGATACTGCCAGCTCTCTGTATTTGGTTGTTTGCAGAGCTCGGGAGTATGTTGAAGAGAAGAAATATAGAGATAGGGTGCAAGTGGCGGCTTGAATATCATGTAGCAGCAGCATGACGGGGTGGACGCTGAGAAATGGGGATGCACAAAGTACGAGTGTTTAGTCGACACATGGATAGAGAGAACAGCAAAGAGAGACACTCAACACCAGAACTAATAACCAGTTGACGACAAGGAAAACGGGAACCAACTTCGTAAGATATCGAAAGGAGATAAATCCTTGCTCAAAGACAACTTATTGGGATGGCAATCTTCTGACCCTCCATATCCAATCACCAAAAGCACCACATCACTCCATCCAAGACTAACACCGTACTCGTACCGTACATCATCGCGATCTGCTGAGACAACCATATTGACCTACCTCTTCAAGATATCCAAGCCTGCATACCTGCAGCGCCAATGTAATGAAGTAAGCATCTTACCGACAACCCCTTTCAGAGGGAGCAACCTGTAAGTGCGCTTGACTTCGTTTGGCGGCAGAACACGATTCTGGGGCTGGAATGAGGATCTGAAGTAAATTGAGGGGAATTGGTGACATATGACATGAAAAAGATCTTTTCTGAAATGAGATCTCAGATGGCTTCACCAGCTCACATCACAGTCAGAGCCTCTAGTCTGACTGGGGCCGTAATGCCAGTGAGGTGTGCCCGCAAGAGCAGACAGGCTTTGACTGGTGGCCCGGTAGAATGAGATGCATGATTGAGCGAATCGAAATGATGCAGTGAGAAAGATCGGACGAAGCCACCTTCTTGTCCACCACACTCATCCACACTTAGTGTCACTCACCCACTACACTCTCTCCTCGTCCCATCCTCGACGAATTTGTTGTTCGCTCAATGGATGGAGGTTCCAGTCTGCAAGCAGCCGCCTGCCGCCGGCCGAAAACGCACTTCAAGACTCACACTCACTCGAGTCAGAAAATACTCCGTATGGCAGAACGCCAATGCTGTAGGTAAGCGTGAGGTAAGGTCAGAGACGGGATACAACAGCGGCTCGTGTCTTGTCTCGTGGGCGGCGTCTTACACTGTACTCGCGCCGTTGCAGTGCATGGAAATATTGGTGGCGCTTTGGCGGCTTGTGCCAATTCTCTTTGTTGACGGTTTTGGTGTTTGGTCAATCGTGATGGTGTGGGAGAACCTGGGAGAAGGAAAGTAGTCTTTGAGATTGTTGGAATATGGTTAGTCATCGCACCGGACCGTAGCTACTTAGCTAGCTGGAGCCTGGGGTAAGTGGTAGTGTTGGTGAGTATGGTGATGTCGTGGTCTTGATCTACCTGCTTGTGTGTAATTAGGGAGAAGAGAGGAGAGGTAGATTCGCCGAAGGATCTAAAGTAGTGGATGACTGGCATATAATTTGACAACGGTAAAATTGAAGCTCTGCAAAATTTCTTAAGGAGCGCCATTCGCTTTAAAACGCGGGACATCGATAGAGAGAGCTCGGTGGCAGTGGTGTGATAACTTGACTGGTATTACATACCGGTATGCTGTATTACTGGCGTCGGTGTCGGTATTAGCTTGGTGAGACGATTGATGGCTTCGGAGTAATGTATTCGTAGGGCCGAGAGATGCATAGCCGTATTCCGAAGATGATGCATCTCGGGCCTGTTCATGATGATTAGATGGTGCGCGGGGTCTTGTATTGCCCTGGTTCTGGAAGATCTAATAGAGTGGCTTAATTTGGGGGACTCCGGGGAAGTGATGCCCGTATTCGACGTGCAGCTTTTTCGCATTGGCATCATATTCAGAAGGAATTGAAATGTCTGGCATTTGATAAGACGATGAGAGAATTTTCTAGAAGGTTAATTGACTGCTGGTGATTTGCTTGGAAAGAAGTATAGCAATCTGCTCTGATTCGCTAAAATATGAATAGGGGTTTAGGGTAAAATTGCACAACCTTCACAACAATGCACGCATCAAGCGAATGAAAGATTAAAGAGGTGACGCATGTCCAAATATCGGACGAATGTGTCCTTGGCACCTGCCGTGATCTTGATTCATGAGCCCTTTGTGCAGATGAATAAAACGCCTTGCTATAATTGCTTTTTCATCTGCACAAATTTACCCGAGAGAGGGGATGGGGAAAGGCGCATGAGTGGTATAATTGTTTTCATGCGTGCGCGAGCAGAGACATGCATGTCTGCACCGTATGCATGCGGCTTTCCGTGGCGTGTGAAGAATTTTCTTTTCTTCTTCTTGGATTGAAATACTGGCTGCCTTGCTTTGTGCTGCTTGGTTTGTGTAACTGGACTGAGTTCTTGTCGTCTTGTGTCGTCTTGTGTCGTCGGCTGAGGGAAAGGCAATAGAGATAGCTGTTGGGTCATGCTCGCCCGCATGCATAACCCAGCCAGTTATCCATACCAAACTCGCTCATTTCATCTCATAGACCTTCGCGTTCACATCGAGCCATATGATGGTAAACAATTCCAATTGACTTTCAGCACCTCAAAGTCCGACACTCATCAAAACATCAACCATCACCAGCCAACGACCAATCTTCAAGTCTTCAACATCAAAAGCCTCGACCAGTCCATGGATCCAGTCTAAAACCCTCGCGTAGAATATGCCCTAGTGTAAGACACTGTAGCATTCCGATCCGTCCTAGCGCAGCTCACTCGCACGTCCTGGCGCTGGTGTCTTTTCCAGAAATATCCCGGGCCAACGCGTAATTGGCATGGTTGCCGCTGAAGCGCAATTTCGTTTTGGCGCGATGTCTGATGCTTTGGGAAAAAGCGTGGATGCGGCGTCGGCTTGGGTGGGAATGGCCGAATGGTGGGTGCCAGGTGTTGCGCGGCATTGATTGGACCCAGAAGACTGCATGGAGAAGAATCTTCGAATCGAATTGGAGATCTGGAAGAGGGGGGTCTGGAAGGTGGTCTGGATGCTTACGAGGTGCTGGGATTATTGGGCCTGGGGATTGGATGGTAATATTTTGGATATGATTGTTCTATGAATTATCTTGTTGATTATGGCAACAGGATTTGGGAGGGGAGTGCTGTGAATGGTAGAGCTGGGAAATAACCGGTGAGAGAGCTGCTTTATTGGTCGGCTGCTTATGTCATGATGTTGTGTTGGTCTCTCGCTTTTGTTCCTCATCCGATGTTTGGTTCCTGCGCTTGGCCTGAGCTGGACTGGACGCACCAAACTGCAGTCAGATTTGACCAAAACTGGGTGAGTCCGGTCAGGCTAACCGCAAGACAAGATCAGGTGGGAAAGGGGAAGGAGGTGTGAAAGAGGCGGAGCGGATAATCGACGTTTGACCCAACCTGATGTGACCTGACCTGACTGCTCGTGGGACTGTGCAACGGCAGATAGGGCACAGATCACAATCACATTAGTTCCTTTTCCTTCTCCTCACATCGCCATCACCATCAGAGATCATAAGTGAGGGGAAAAGAAGAAAAAGCCGCATGTCAGATGCAGCAGTCAGTCGCAATATGCAATATATCGGTGTATGCTCCCAAGGCGGGGTTTTTCTGTCGTGGCTTTCCCAGTTGGCCATTCTCGATTCGCTTCCCCTCTGGCTGTTACCGCGGCCCTGCTTAGCTTCTAGCGGCGTTCAATACTTCGATATTGGCTACATACCGTGGCGTCGCTGGCACGCGTCCGCCATCCTGACTTGACAGACTTTGACTTTCTAACTGGCTCTAACGTGCGGCGGCGTCCCCTGTGCTTCTCTGTGTGCTGCACCGCTTGCTCGGGGATGCAAGGGTTGAGCAATATTTGCCAGGGGAGAAGCATCCATGCCCTGTGAAGCCTGCAAGGCCGGAAACAGGGCAGCCAACAAAAGCCTGCCGTGTCCCCAGCAAAGCAGATCGATCTGGTATCAAGAGAGGAGACTGCTGATGTGCAGTCCCTTTTGCCTATTTCGCTGTCCAACATATACATAATCGATCCTTCCAGGCCCTCCCACTCCTTCATCCAGACCACAGCAGTCCAGAGCAAAGGAAAGTCAACTTCAGGTCGACGACGATAATACATCCCGGAATAATACCAACTACAGTCACTCGTTTATCTGTGTTTGGATCGGCATTGTTGTGTGTGGGAAAGTCTCGATACCCGATACTTCGAGCTACCTATCTGCAACTTCGGGATCCTACCAGACTGGCAGCGGGATATTGTACCACTAGGACACGCACACGGCACGACGACACTGGAATATATCTGCAACAGTCGTCCGAACAGAACACTTTGCGGGTGAAGAAAGTCATCCCAACAACGGAGCAAAATACGGGACCATCCTCTGCTTCCCCAGGCTTGGTCTGTTGGTTCCAATTTTGCTGCCGTTGGATACTGGGGACGACATCCTTTGTCGACTCACCACACTCGAGTAATGCTGGAACCACGATTATAAACAACATTTCACGACCTCGGAATAATTAATTTTTGCCCTTCGACGTCGAGCTTTCTGTTCACCATGGAGGCTCAAAATAGACTTACTGTTGCTGCTGGCCCATCCAGAAAGTCAATGCAACAGCCGTCGCACCATCCAACCACCCCGACCCGCACAGCAAAACATTGCCGTCATCGCGCAGTCAAGCCACAAACAAGCTCCCAACAGCTTTTCCTCTTATTCATATTCCTCACATGTTGCATATCGCTGTCGTCGGCATCGCCAACATTATATATCGACGAGCAGTTGGTTGAAGGACAAGAGATCGAGGGACGGTCCGCTGCCTCGGAGCCGCTGGGATCGACATTTGCACGACTAGCTCGTTCAGGTACCATTCTCGTTGATCGCAGTCCGCCTCCAAAGCCCAACGGACACGGAGAGGATCTAGAAGCCGCTGATCTCAGACGACGTGCAGAGGAGACAGATTTTGAATCTTCATCCTCAATTATCTCGACATCAACAAGGAAATCATCCTCATCCTCCACGCTGGCGCCCACTTCCACCTCCAGCGGCATTCTTGCCGCTGAGACGACCAGCGCTCAGCCATTACCTACCCCTTTTGATGTGGGCTTCAACAATAACATAACAGCTAATTGCGCGTCCTTCATGACTTCTATGCTATCCAACAACACATTCAAGCAATGCCTACCATTCTCACTTCTCCTTCAGGTACGTCGCTTTCTCAAATCCATCCTCTCCCTTTTTCTCCTTCCGAGATGAAAACATTCTATTGAAGCTCAAGCTAACATCCACCTCCCTCCAGAACTCCAACTCCTTCTTCCAAGCCTCCAAATCCCTGGTCCGCATCACCCAGACCCTCGATTACTCCTGCTCCGCCGACTCCACCCTCTGCGCCTCCGTCCTCTCCTCCTTCGCCACAAACATCACCACTCCCTCCGCCTGCGCCGAAGACCTCTCTCTCGAGAACCCACTCGTCCAACAAGCCCTCCTCGGCCTAAAAGCCTACAAGCCGCTATACACAGCATCCTGTCTCCGCAATCCCGAAACTTCAGCATACTGCTTCGCAGACGCCATCACCAATGCCTCGAACCCGACAGATTCATACATCTATTTCCTGCCGCTGAACACGTCCCTTGTAGGAGGTAGTCAGCCGACGTGTGATTCCTGCTTGCAGAATACGATGGCGGTGTTCGAGGCGGCGAGTTCGGATCGGAGTGGTGCGCTGGCGAGTACGTATGTTAGTGCTGCCAGCCAGGTCAATGTCAATTGTGGCCCGGGGTTTGTGAATGCGAGTTTGGCGGAGGCTGTGGATTCGGCGGCCGTGTCGAATTTACATGCGCATCCGGCGGGCTCGATGGGCTTGGTTGCGTTGCTGGCTGTGTGTATAACATGGCTGCTGTAGTAGCTTAAGTCGACTCGGCGCGACTGTGGTCTTGTACATGTTGGAGCGACATATGGGTTGAGAGACTTGTATATTGGGGTGCTTGCTTGTTGCATGAGCGATTTTTGGATTCGGATTTTGTTTGGGCTTTGGAAAAGGTTTATAGTTCTGCTTGCTTGATTGGATATATTTGGGGCGTTCAACATACCCATGGGAAATGGATTTTGCGCCTTCTGTCCCGTTCATAGACGGTTTCATTTTCGATATTCTGGATTACGGCGTTGCGGCATATCATACACACATACATCTTCTTCGCTCTCAACACCAAGGGAGTGGGAATTGATTGGTTCGGATTGGGACGGAATCTACCCGGACATATGGCCTGGACACAAGAATCTTTTTCTTAATCTTTTGTTTTCTACTAATACTATTTACTTTCTATTATTTATTCTGTTAGATGGGGAGAGGGAATGTTTCGATTCTAGTGTGCGGCGGGAGATATGGGCCCGACAGAAGCAGGTAGGGAAGATACGATGACGAGGAGCATGGGAAAGGGAAGGATGGGACGAAGAGCGATGGTTTACGACGGTGGTGGAATGGAAGATGAGGGTGATGGCGAGGCAGTCAATCGATGAATTTGATCATTGGAGCGACTTGGTCCATACTGCCTAAGCAGAAGCACGACATGTGTCTTCAATTTCTTGTATATACTTCAAGTCTCGTCTGGTTACAGTGCCACCAGACAATCACATGCAAAACTATAGAGAGAATACCAAAACATACCACACAACATCATCTCGAGATCTCTATCGTATTTGATACTATATCACCTGCTTCTCAGGTAAGTTACCTCGAATTTGACTCAATCTTCTCTTCCCTTTTCGTCGATTAAACCTGGTTGACGGGCTGCTCGTCATGCGTTCCCAAATTCAGATCCTCAAATCAAGCAAAAGCCGGCTTTGAAGCATAATACATCCATTTCCTACACCCCAATGGATTCAGACGCTACCCCAGCATCAAGCAGATTGAAGATACAGTACTATATCAACGCAACTGGGCCTCGCTACTTTCGAGCACATGATGGATTCAATCCCCAACCAGCGCTCACCCAAAAGAAATCCGATCAAATCCGTCCGGCAATGATGAATATCGAAGCGAGGCGTTCGGGAGCGCGATAGTATAGGAAATATCGCGTGGAGCTCACTCAATCAATGGGGGAATTGTATGATGTGAGCAAGCTTTGCCTCGACACATTCGATGGTTTTGGGCAAGAAACTTGAAGAAAGAGGCTGTTTGCCTGGTTTGTTTGGATAGTCTGCTTTGCTGATGCCAAGGGGAATTGGGGATAATTCGATGGATTTCAGGATCGGTTCAAGGCTATGTTGTTTGGTTATTAGGTGCGTGTGATGTACCTGTGTGAGGTCGATGGTAGGGTGGGGTTTTCGTTCGCTGACTGTTTACTTTTCACATCGCTTGTGTCGAAGTCTGGATTTGGCGAGGGGTTGGAACTTAAAGGGAGAGGTGAGGCAAGAGAGGTGTCGGGAATAAGAACACTACTTGAATGGAAGAGAAGAATTGTGGGTTGGAAGTGGTTTCTCTTAGAAGTTTATTACACAGAGTCGAGAGGAGTATCTCTTCAGACGCCCGGCTAGCATCAACTCTGCCAGGAGTTCCCTGGTTAACAGGAGCACCGGAGATGACAAAACAACATCTCCTCTGCTTAGAGGCTCAACTTGAGCGATTATATACCAAGTGTTATCACCTTTACTCTTGCTCCAAGGGAAGTGATACTATTATCAAATATTATCTGTACTCACCATGTAAAACTCAAGAATAGCGGGAACGTGAAAATGGGTCTGTATACAATCTGCGCAAACTAACAACGCCTCAATTAAGGACAGAGTCAATCTCTCCTCCGATTTATCCAATTTTCATGTCTCATAACCCATATCCCACTTCCAAACCAGTGCTAGTGCTCAACCACTAAAGGCAGCCATTGTTGTTATTCACTTCTCACTTCCCGCACCTGCAGCAGTAACATGAAACTTCGCCGCCCCCGGCCTCGAATACCCACTGAAATAATCATCATACTCCCAATCTTCCGCCGTCAAGTGATTCGAAAGGAGATTATCGTATCGTCTGAACAACGTACCCAGACTAACGTAGACTTCGCAATACGCGAGACTAATCGAAGCAAGAACATCACCTAGTCAGCCTTGCATTCCCGGAAGACGTAAGGGTAGGTAGAGAGGGAATTTGAAATGGAGGGGAATAAATACTTTATTCCGACACAGCCACGACTTCCCTTCCCAAAGGAAACAAATGCTTTGTCGATGCGTCGCGCTTCGACGGGGTCGACCCAGCGGGTAGGGTCGAATTTGAGTGCGTTGGGGAAGTAGGTTTCGTCTTGGTGTTGCATCCAGGAGGACATGGAGACGAATGACTATTTAGAGTTCAATGATGACTAGTCTAAGGTAAGGTTATTGGGTTGGGACGGAGAGGATCAGCTTACCCCGCCTGCGATGAAGTGACCGTTGAAAGTCGCGCCTCCTGCTGGGACGATTCGTGCGAGACGACCGGGAACACCGAAGGATAGACTAGGATCTATTTAGAATTTTGGAACAGAAGTAAATCTAGAGATAAGTAGGAGATATTCTTACCGTAGACCTTCTTTCACGACACCAGTCTGTAAAAATGGTAAGTATATGCCAAGAAGATGATGCGGGTTTACACATACCAAATAAGGCAACTTCTCTAACGTAGCATAATCCAGCTCATCCTCCCCATTCGGAAAAGCAGCAATCAATTCCTCCCTCAACCGTCTATATATCTCCGGATTGTTGACTACGTTATACGCAGCAACAGTCATTGCATTGCCAGTGGTGTCTGCCGCAGCAGCCAGGACGCTAAGTGCTTCGTCTTTGATCTCTTCTACACTTGGAGCGGGTATACCTTCTGGTGGGGCTAACAGAGCTGGGAAAATGGATGGCTTGTCGAGTTTCTTGCCAGAATCCATGTTGGCTTTGACGGCGCGGACTTGGACGCGACAGTGCTGAGTTTGATTTGTGAGATTTATGGATGCTGGGATGGGGAAAGGATAGGACAGGGAAGGATGTAGAGTACCTCGCGAAGATTCATCATTTGTTTCAGAGGACCGTTGATGTGTTTGACGAGGTCGGGAGGGAGGGCAACGACGATCTTTGCGAGAAGAGGCCATTGTTGGAATACCCACTAGCCGCGGTGTCAGCGTTAGTTGATATCTCATCGGAAGCAGGTCGAGGTCGATCTTGAAAGTCCGTCCAAGATGTTGCATGTAGCTACCAGTGGCTCCAAAGAATGGAGTACTTACCATGCAAGGCCCAATACCACTGACCATGGCGAAGAACTCCGCGCCAAGATCTTCCTTGTCCATGAGGTTGTAACAAGATCCAAAGGCGTATTCAGTGATGACATCCACAGATATCGAGCGGAAGGTATGGTGCAGATCAACAGCTTCACACTTTGCGAATCTTGCTTTGATGAGATTTGATAGTTTTTGTGCCCTCTCTTGGACAATGTATTCCAGGTTCATGACATTTCGGCGGGAGAAGAATGGCTCCAGCATCCCTCGACGAATTCGGTGGATGTCAATCGGTCCACAGCTGAAAGTAGAATATCCAATTGTGAAGCCATCGTAGAATTGGGTGGACTTGGCATACTTTGTACCCACGCAATTGATGATCTCATAATTGTCAGTGTCGCTCAGATGGACTTCATCTGGGGTGATGCGGATCACTGGGCCTGCATGGTGTCAGCACCGACTGGATGGAGACTTTGTCAGCCTAGATTTTTATGAAACATACCATATTGTGCGTGCATTTCCCGAATACGCTTGTAGTAAGTACTAGTACCTCTGAGACTATAGTATGTCTGATAGAGGTATGTTGCGCCTGCTATCTTTGGTCCAGGAATCTCATGGAGGGGGTGTTGGTATAGATTGTAGATCACATTGTTCACAGCCGACGCAATGCTGAAAAAGACAACCAGACAGATGACGATGAACCAAAGACTGTATCCAGCGGTCGGAATACCGTCAATTACAGCCATTCTTCTGTTTGATATCGATCGCTTCCGAAAGTGATTGTACGACACGAACAACCAACAGAGGATGTTCCCGAAGTGTCGGGAAAAGGATTTCCTCCACTTCAAAAAGCTGGTGTGAGTGGGGGTGAAATGGAAGGTGTCCAATCGAGAGATGCAATTGATAATAGGCTCTGTTCCCGATGGACTTATCGCCCTGGCAAGGTGTTCGCATATTGAAGCCGTTTGTAGACAGGCAGTGGATAGCTCATGCATGGAAGCCGATGCACATTCAACTTCCCCGGCCAATCCACGTGTGTTGCCATGCCGGAAGGATATTTGAAAGGGTGTTCTTCCCGCTCGTCCAATTATCAAGGAAGCAATAATCTTTCAGACACACACACTTCCAAAGAATACCGAGCCCTGGCAGCTATGGCTGACGACTGCATTGCTTTTTCCCCTCATGACTCCATGATCCCGCTCCTAGATCCCACGAGCTCGATTGTCAAGCCGAGTATATGTCACTGCTCATCCACTACAGGAAAAGCAATTTTGAAGAGTACAAACGAGTTTAAATCCCCTGCCTCGTAGGATTTGCACAATTGTTTGTTGTTAATTTGACTTTCGGATACTCCCGCGCGCTGGAGGATGGCAGATCCAGTCCCCACAGCGCCAGTGGCAACTAGCCCTAGCCTGCCCCAGACGGTGAGTGCCCTGGCCCTAGATCCTGTCCCTACTGTAATTTAGCTCACACAATCTGCAATGAACAATTTTTGGTGAGATCATCAACTAACGTGGGGATCGTGATATTTGACAGGATGACCCCGCTTCAGAACCTACCACTAGCGTAGTATCAACATCAGCTGCACCGCCAGCAACAGACTTGTCGGTAGTGCAGGCACCACAGGACAACGATAACGATTCTCTGGATGGTGAGGATTCAGCTTTCGGAGACGGGTAAGTGACCGAGCAAGCGATCGAAGAAAGAAGCCTGACATGTGCTTGATAGCGACAGTTCAACCGGATCAGTATCGTCCAGCATTCGCCATTATCGTGAAGTGCATGGTCGCACCTTTCATAATTATGGCAACACAGAGTATTGGTATGAGCGCGATTGGCGATAATTATAACCTTACAACGCTCATGAATTCTCAGGGGTCCAAACGATGAGACTCAGAACGAGCAGCTCGATATTGGGTGAGTCGGGAACATCTAATGCGGGGGAAAATCTCCTCGCTGAACAATTGATAGACATCACATGTGTACCCTCATTCTCGATAATAAGCTATACCTAGCACCTATCGAGAAGAATATTCAGAAAGCATTAGATATAGGAACTGGGACTGGTATTTGGGCAATAGATTTTGCTGATGAGCATCCGTCTGCGACTGTCATCGGGACAGACATATCTCCAATCCAGCCAACAGTGAGTCAACGAAGTTTGCAAAATCTCAGCAGACGAGTACAGTCAAACTAATTCGACTAATCAGTGGGTTCCACCAAATCTTAAATTCGAAATCGACGATGCCCAGCTGGAGTGGACATTCGCCGACAACGATTTCGATTACATCCATATCCGCTGCTTGATGGGGAGTATCGACAACTGGCCCCTTCTTTACCAGCGAGCATTCAAGTGAGCCATTTCCTCCCTAGATCCATGAGTCTTCGGCTCAACAATCACAGAGCCACAAAACCAGGAGGTTACATCGAGCATCTCGACATGGATATCCAGTTTACGTCCGACGATGGCACCGTCAAAGAAGGCGACATCATGTACGAATGGTCAAAGGTCTTCATCGGTGCCGGCGAAATGATGGGGCGTACTTTCACGATTGCACGGAATTCCAAGCAGCTTCTTGAAGAAGCTGGATTTGTGGATGTGGTAGAAAAGACGTACAAGATTCCTGTTGGAGCGTGGATGGAAGATCCGAAGTGGAAGGAGATTGGGAGGTGGGATCTGCTGTATCTCACGACTGGATTGGAAGGCATGGCGTTGTATATCTTGAAAAATGTGTTGGGTGTAAGTTTGAAGTATCCCAATATTATTAGGATAAAGCTAACAGGGGCTTTCTGAAGTGGGAATTCGTCCAGATTCAGGTATATTTGGCTACAATGCGGAAAGCTCTTTTGAACAAAAACCTTCATGGCTACTATCCCATGTAAGTTCATCATTCGACAGGCTCGCAGCGCGCATTGAATAGTTGACTGGTTTCTGGATCTAGAACCGTCGTATACGGACGTAAACCTGAATTCAGTACGGATTGAAGGAAGAACCAGAGCGAGCTACCGCGCGTGCAAAAGGCACATGATCAAAGCCCCTCCATTCACGAGCTGAGTGAGGTGAAAGTTCTCACAGGCGTTTGCTTTATTGAGAGATATATGTTTGAAAAGTTCTACAAGAAGTGTCTCTAGGAGGCTCTAAACTCTCCAAGACCGTGTACTCCTGGCGAAGTTCGTGTCACAATAACAGGACTGAGCGAGCTGATTAGCCCAGTCTGGAACTGCTCCAGGAGAAGTTGTGGTGGCGCGGAATTACGACTGCAACGTTAGCATGGGCACCAAATAAGTACATCCAGCGGAGAAGCATCGAACGGCAGTCTCGACTTCTCACCGAGGTTAGGCTCGGCCGGAAATACAGAGAAGCCCAAGACTTCACATGGGAGGGACTTTTGGTACCAACACGTGTGTAATGTCACTGGCAACCCCGCGGCAGCGAATTGAAGAGGAGATGAGGGGAAAGCTGCCACACTCCTTATATGTGACATCCACGTGATATAAGCAACACCTTCCAATCAGGAAGCCCATCGACCTCCTCACCGTTCAGCCCCAGATTCAGTCATACCAAGAACGGGAGATCTTCGATTGTGCCTCCAAAGAGCATGAAAGTCTCTGCTTGACAGTCATGACGTTCCTGTCCCCAGATCGTTCATCGTGAGATACCATCACATGACCCGCCTTCTCATCCTTCACTTCCCATACAAGGCAGCTCAACTCCATGACGAAGTCAAGAGACACGTCCAAACTTTTGTTGCACATCTACAAATGCTCGCTTTGCGAGCCGTCCATTCAGATAGGTTTAAAAACGCGAGAGACGTCGGCGACCAAACTCCACCCAGCTCGTTTTGCTCGCACACGTTGCCCGTTCAGGCGTTCCGCGGAACGCCAACATATGTTGGAAAAAAGCACTTTTGTGTTTTAGACGAGGCGGCCGCACTTCCAAAGCGAGGATGATTAATATGGCGAGGTGGTGTGAGTCTGCGAGGGCGTGTTGTGGTTTGCTGGCTCGCATATTGGGTTGTTTTGATTGGGTGGGGATGCGAGGGAAGCGAGCGGATAGGGGGAGAGATTGCACCCCTGGTCCCGTACGAGAGGGAAGTGTTTGCGATGCTGTGTGATCGTGTGATGGCGTTGATGTGGATTGAATATTGAGGTGGACGGGGATATTGGAAATGGTGAGGTAATGATGAAGCGCATGGTATGGTAGTGAAGGAGGTATGTATGAATGAGGAAGTTGGACTGACCAACTGCAGCTGTGCGAACCTGCGAATGAAATGAGCGCATTTATGACTTCTATATAAAATTATCTGCGAGAAGCGCCTTTGTTTAGGTGTAGCTGCTCTCATCGAGATGAAGATACCCTCTCCTGATCCACTCACAGAGCCTCCTCGGTTGGTAACACAAACACAGCACGACATTCGACAAGATCCGTTCGATCTTTGACATGGCAATTGGCAACTGCATGATCGTGTAACACCGAAACCGGGACGCCTTCTCCGACGACAATTTGCTTTCTCGGTCCCGGAATCGCCTGCGACTGGATCCCGTTTCCGAGAGTGTGATGTTCGAGCGAAATCTGCGACGTGCAACAAAAGATTGTGAGACTGCGAATGTCAGACGATCACGTGTGTGTCATGTGTGAACAGACCGTTCCGGAGCATATACTTTGGAGAGACCTAGCTGTCAAAGGGACGATACTCCACATGTTACAATGAGCTGAAGCTAGACGACGGCTTGGCTTTGGGGCGGAGCTGTCAGAATCAAATGGGATGTCATGCGGGGGTCAAAACGATGGAAGCTGAGACGGTGGTTTGATATAAATATGACGAGAAATAGTGACGTGAAACGGGACGCGATCTGCAACAAAACCTCGTACAGGAAATTAACAAAACGTAAATCAAACTCCTTGAAGTAAGTTCTTTCGCCTAGGTAGATCTGGGGAAGTAAACGATTGCAATGTATGGATATTCCGATGTACGCATCACCCTTGCCTCACAGGCACACTCCCACTCCAAGTCTTCTTATATACCATAGCGAATTAGACCCGACTTAATTATTTGTCAGATACTTCTTCTATATCGTCGTCGATCACGACACCCCTCTCTAGAAATCTGACAGTACCTTGCTGTGCGTCCATGATGCACATGAAGTGTGTACACTCATTCATGACCGGATATGCCCGTAGCCAATCCTTCAGTGTGTTTTCTCTCACGCTCGCCCATCCCATTGATGCCACGTCTTCCTGGCTTGCACCTTCTTTTTTGAGGAGCTTCTTCTCCTGCCTGCGCTTCACACTGCTCCATTTCCTCCACACGCAGGCTCTCCGCTCCTCGCTCTCCTCGATCCAGGAATCCATATCCAGTACAAGCGAGCTCTTTTCCTTCTTAGATCTGCTCTGTTGAGGATTATCGGGGTCAAATGACCTAGTATCGTTGTTGGTGATGATGATGAATTCCTTGTCGGATCGGACTTCGGCGGTATCTAGATCGCGCTCGATCACTGCAGTGCTTCCTCCGTCGCTGAGAATAAGGTAACATGGCGGACATCTCAATCTTTGAAAGTTCGCCACTTGGTTCTCAAGAGAGACAGGGTTTACCTGTTGCTCGGCATCGCTCGGCGTGATCACATTACGGATGAACGAGCAGACGGAAGGTCGGAATCCAAGGAGGACAAAAAGCTGGTGCTTTCGAAGGGCAAGGTTTGAACAGGAATGGGTAGGTCGGAAGTTCAACGAAACCGACAAATCTCTTCTGAAGGAGTTTTAGCGTACGTTCCGAAAGTTGAAGAGGGGTAGGACTACCTGACACCAGTCAACATTCCCACGAAGCCTGCATATGTAATTGATCTCCCAATGATCCTTTCTGGATCCTCACTCTTCGTCCTCACGAATTCTAGAGCAACAAGGACCCTCCGTAACGGATCCATTCCCCAATCAAGTGTTCTAAAATGCAGCATCCTCTTCCCACCCTCCCCCTTCCTACCCAACGAAGTCATTACACCACCGCTGGTGCAACCCAGTAACGAATCCAGAAGCACATTCAATGCAATCAGGAAGTACAAGTCCACTCCGCTCGTCGCGGAAATGCCTCTCAATTCCTGGGTTTCCTCTGCAGAGTGGACGCGACGAAGAAAAATCGAGGCGAGCCACTCGACGAATTTCCGTAGCCAGAGCCATGGGATCACCATCTGTAGAACTTCGTCTAACAACGAAGTCATGGCTTTCATTTCTGGGGAGAAGTCTGTCGCGAGTTTCACATATCGTTCTGCAGGCGGCAGTGACAGATCAATACGATACGTCGGGATAGGCGTATCCTTTTCTGGAGGCTGCGGAGGTGCCATTCTGGCGACAGCACTTCGTAGAATGAAGCGCAAATGAATTTATATGTTGGAGAGAGGATATCTTTTTACATAAATACATTCAAATGGAAGCCTGCTATCCCCTTTAGACAGCGATCTCAAGCTGTTCGGTTCTGACGCGCTTCATTCCAGGCAGCAAAGCGGCTGGACCCAGAGGTCGATTTACTCACAGGGTACAGAACTTCCAGACTGGCACACAGAGAAGGCATTGTCACTCGGAGAATAAAGTCAGCCCATGTACAACCCGGGGTTGGAGTACGACAGCAAAGACAAGTTATCGATGACGGCAATGAGGTCGCAAAACTCCGACGAAGCTTGGAAGATGTTGAAACCCTTGTATGCATCACGTGATGGGCAGAGTTCCCGCGTCGGTCGGCTCTTTCAAGCATCAACATCGTTCAACGTCTTGTACCACGATTTACCTACTGTAATATCATACCGACCTGGAGTTATGTCCGGGGGCGACACAGGAAGATATGCTGTGCTATGTCCCCATGTTATCCCCGCACTTCGCCATGAGCTGGAACAGCCCATGTCTCCTAACGACATATTTCTTATCTGTCGTGCTCGATTCCGTGCCTCGTCGACGGGTCTGGATTTTCGCTGCTTCTGCAGGGCCATCCAAATCTTGCGCTAATTTTATCATTTGGATATTCATTTGGAACTCTATCTCAAGGAGATATGGAAGTACATAAACTCCTTGCTTCTTGTTTCTAATGCTCCGTCATTGCGTCGCCATCTCTTGCTTTTTCCCGCTTTTCCACAATGTCGTTTTCAAATATGTCTCCAGTTGAGACGCTATCACAGCCTTTGACGCTACCATGCGGCCTTGTGCTTCAGAATCGGTATGCCAGACATCACGCAATGGGGACAGAATCTCGTGATACACAGTCTTGTCAAGTGTCCGATGCAAGAGACTCTTGCCGAAGCCCCATTCTTTGATCCTCCAGTGGAGAAGTTCAAGAAATCTATACGGAAAGTGGGCGAAGTCCAATTATGGTCTTATCATTACCGGCCAAGTTCAAATCGACATTCGATGTGTCCGCGCTTCAGTCGCTGAGTGTTAATTCTCCTTTGATCCTCCTTCGAGATCACAAATAGCCTGCTTGGAAGCTACTCACTCTTTCACCTTTCAGTCCTCTCCATAAGCGGCGATGTTGTCTGTCACCGCGACTCACTCTCCTCAACACACTTCGAGAACTGGAAAAAATGGGCAAAAATTGCGCAGAGCGGTGGCACACCATGTATCGTTCAACTAGCACACCCGGGTCGCATGTCTCCAGCAGGTGCAGGAAACCGCCCAGCCGACATGCCAGCAATCTGTCCCTCCTCCGTTCCCGTCAAATTAAGCGATAAATGGCTCGAGAAACTCGCGATCCAATCCCTCCTCGGAACACCAAAAGCCATGACAGTGCCAGTAGACCACCAAGTGGCGGAGGATTGGAAGCGAGGAGCTCGCGTTCCCAAGGCTGCGGGGTTTAAGGGGATTCAATTGCATGGCGCACATGGCTTCCTCCTCAGTCAGTTCCTGAGCCCGCATACAAATCGCCGAACAGATGAATATGGTGAAAGTTCAGAAGGCAGAATGAAGCTTCTAAAACACCTCGTTACTGAAATTCGCGAGGAGAACCCCGCCCCATTCTGCTTGAGCGTCAAGCTGAATTCGGGCGATTACATGGAAGAAGGCGGTCTCACACAGGACAAAGCCTTAGAGCAAGTTCGTTGGCTGACTACTTGCGGCATGGTGGACCTCGTTGAGATCTCTGGCGGAAATGCTGAGCAGCGATTTTCTGGTCTGCACAACTCCTTCGGCACTCAATCCTTGCGGACAGCGCCGAAAATCAAAGAATCCACGCGGATCAGAGAAGCGTACTACACCGAGTTCGCCGAACGCGTCGTCAAAATTGATGGCTTGAAGTGCCCGATTCAGCTCAGTGGTGGATTCCGCTCGCGTACAGGCATGGCCGATGCCATTCTCAGTGGGGCTTGCGATCTCATCGGCTTGGGAAGGACAGCTGTTCTCGAACCTGATATTCCAAAACGCCTTCTGCTTAACACGGGTCTGTCGGATGATGAAGCGCTTGCAAGCCCACATATCGTGCGATGTCAATGGTTTTCGAACATGATTCCGGTGAAAGTTGTAGGCAGTGGACTGCCGATTCAATTCTTCTACTTAAATATGCGGAGGTTGGGAAATGGTCTGTCTTCGGACCCTGATAAGAGTATCTCAGGCATTGTTTGGCGTGCAATTCTTGAGACTTGCAGGAGCGGATGGGGTGTTGCGGTGCAGCGAGTCTTGGAGACGTTCTGGTGGACGACCCCGAAGGTGCAGAACATTGATTGAGATGCGTCCCTCGTCTAGCATTCAGCTATGACTTCTATTCCAGTGGTCTTTAAGGATCATTCTCACTGTTATCTGTATAGAATACTTTGTTCGCAAACCTACTCCACCCCACACCACCGGGCCTAGTGACATCGATCATCCTTTCCCACAGGAGTGTGGAATCAAGTACTCTATCAAGTATTAATACGCTTTGCGTGCACATTACAGCACCACGGGTTGCCATTATTGCGAAATGCTTTGCATGTTGCTTTTTATTGCCTATTGATTGGTGACAAGCCCACCGCCATCATGAGGCTGACTGGCGGTTTGCATTAGCTTCACATGACATCTCGGGCGACACAGCAGCTGGGGCTGAGTAAGGCTTCCAACCTCGAAATATGTTTCTCCTTCAAGGCTCGATGCTGCAGTCAATTATCGATCTCTAAATCAAGTGATATCACGATGAGTGTCACGTCGGACGAAGGCAACATTGGTCGGAGACCCAGTCCGGCGAGGACGAAGGACGATATTGGACGGAGAACTTGCATGTGAGATCCCATTACTGTGATTGCCACAGGAGAATTCGATATTTATTTGAGATGTGGCAGGACTTGTGATCAAATCTGCGATGATAATACACGGATGCCAGAGTGTTATACTTGCTCAAGATCAGGAATCAAATATGACGATGAGATCGATTTCGCTCATCTAGCCAGTGCCCACCCCATGGGCACTGAAGAGGTTCTCGACACTCCAGTACATGGAAATACACCACAGCCTCCACAGAAGCTTTCAGAACCTTCTTTCGCATCAGAGAATTTTATCACACACGATGCAGTCCGATCTGTTTCCGATACAAATGAAAACTTTCTCTCACGACGATTGAAGTCGAGACTTTCGTTTCAGAAAGCGCGCCATTCTCAAGGACCAGACCGGTCTGGTCACACTCCCTTGGGAACCTCCACAGGCTATTCCCAAACATCGAGACTGGGCGATGAACTCTCACAGACGCGTCATCGGAAGCCGCCGTTCCTCATATTCATTCTCCACTGAGTTATCTGAGAAGACAAGAAAATACAACGGACCATAAGTTTCGGTCGGAATTCAATCTTGATGGACTCCAACTCATCTTTCCCAAGGGACCGTATGAAGAGTCGGCATCGATGATATCCTCTGGTGCAGCTGAGCATTCTGGTGTTGCTTCCTGGGGGTTCCGGCGAAGATAGAGCGAGAATTCGAACAGACAAAGATGAATCCAATCTAGACCTGAACAGAGAAGTGCCTAAATTAATTAGCAAGGCCGAACCTTCCCACACACAAAATAACAAGCTACTTGACGTGCCCCGACGATTCAAGGGTAAGGACGGACCACTCAAGGATCGCAAAGATCTTCAGGGAGAAGATGACTACATTTTAACTTCGGAATATCTGAAATTTGGAAGCAATTCCATGAAGCTCTATCCAAGAATAAACAGATTGGCGGCTCCAATCATGCGGGTGAATGCCAAACTCCAATCAGCCATCAAGAACACCGAATCGAGATTTTTTAGAGATGGCGTATCAGATAGTCCTTCAGAGGAAGAAGCTAAGATTCTCCAATGTGCCATTGAAACGCGCACAGCAATTTTAGTGGCCCATGGTATTTGTATCAGCGGGTCCCGCCTCTTGACTGCTAGGCTTTTCAAACAGATAGAGTCGTTGATCTTTGGACTTGATATGCTGAGCATTCCGGAAACCATCACGTGGTTGGCCAGCAATGAACTGGATGCCAACTTCCAATCTATCAAGTTGTTCGTGAGAGAGAATAGCTTCTCCAAGACTTCGGGCGGCAGCGGAACAGGCCGAACCTCAGCAGGACAGACTCAAGCTTCCAGAGCTTCAATCCTTCCAGCAAACATTGCCAAAGCAGATCCGAGCGTTATCCAAGAGACGGAAACTGGCACCATGTCCACAAACGACGAAATAATAGCAGAGGAAACAGGGGAGGGAAGTCTATCCATGCGCTCCATGGATGAAGAAGAGAATAGCAAGGAATTTACTCCCATCCTTGGAGAAGAGCAAGATGGAGCGACCAAAGCACATGGAATATCAGGAGGCATCAGTCAGGAACGCCAGGAAGGCCTTCTTGTTAAAGCAGACCTGCTCCAAGAACACAGTCCCTTGCGTGATGGTATCAGTTGCAGTCCAACTCTAGATGTTGACCCCTTGAAGCTAGATTATGATGCCTCATCAATAGTTCCAAGAGTAGCTGGTGACGCTAAATCATATCGAGAACCGAGGCATCGCTTCAAAGATGAAGTAGAGCAAAGGTCGAAAAGACTCTCTTCACAGACCAAGCTGGAGCTGTTTCTGAACATTACGGCGATGGTGCTTGCTGTAACGTTCAACAACATTTCAACACCAGATCGTAGCATTTCCAACAATATTACTCCGACGGATATATGGATATACTGCGGCTTGTTCGTGGGTGTTTTCACGACAGCCTGCGCCGTGGTGTGGTACTGGGAGGATCAGCCTCATTACCATCAGCAAGTCATCGAAAGGCTGTTCATGCCCACCAAGAGGACAGACGAGACTGTACGACATTCTGATACGTCTTGGTGGCAGAATTTAGGTGGTAAGCTTGAAGTCACAAGCGATGTGCTGATAATGGCAAATCTCAAGATTCAAGAGGATGCGCCTTTGTCGCAGCAAATCCTAGCACTCCAGAAATACGAAGGTTCAGATTCCTGGGACGTATATTGCCGGTCCGTATCTGCACAGTCTTTGAGTTTCTTTCCGAACTTCTCTAAAACAAGACTGGGCCAAGGTACAATGCGCTTGAAATGGACATGCGTAAGTTGAAGCCGAATATATCGAGACTGGTACTAACAGCGAGCTAGAAATGCGGCCACCAAGCATTTGATGATTTCCAAGAGCTCAAAGAGGACGCTACGATTGACCTTGCGAATGAATTGCTTGATGCTGGATACATTTCACACGCTCGTATATCGAATCATACAGACGGGCAGTTCTTGAACTTAAAAATGAAAGTGAACAACGCTTTCGCTGGAGCTCGAAGGCGCCTATCTGGGCTAAGATCTACCACTCTTCCCATGTTCTCCACTTCAGGCCCGACAAATTCTATCGCACTGCGGTGTCTACCGACACGAAGCTGCAGATGGTTACACCTGTGCTTGAAGAAGCGACCATATGCAACAAAGCTGGAACCGTTACATGTCTGTAAAGATGACCACAAGAACAATTTCACCGATGCAACTTTCTTCCAAGCACTGCGAAAAGCATACTACACACAGCGGACTTGGAAAGAGAAGCTACTATTCAAGCTGAAGAAGATTGAGTTCGTTCAGGTGCGTAACATTGATCTCACGCCAATGGCCTGACTAATTCGAGACAGTTCGAACTCTGTCCCGAGGACCTTGTCGACCATATAATTCCCGACAAGCTTCCACCAAGCATCGAAGAGTATGACTTCATGCCGCCGCCTTCCCTGAAGAAGTGTCCGGCTATAGGAGCAGAGCACATGATGCACCTCTTCACATCCTGCTCAGCGCAACCGCAGAACACATCACTCTATCTTCGCCACATTCCCAAGCGAAGAGACAAAGCCCTCTCGTTCCGTGCCGAGTTGGTTGAGGGCAACACAGGATGGGGAATCCACTTCGTCGAGACTCTCAACAGCTCGCTAGCCGTGACGGTCTTGTTTTGCATCTCTTTGGTCGTTGGTCTCGTCTTCGCAGCGTGTTGGAGTGTCTGAATGAAGGATGTCCAAGGCGCATTTGGTGTTGCGTCCTATGTGACAAGTGTAGTGACCTTGGCGGTCATGACTTGGCAAATGTGGTCTAGCTAATTGTCAGGTTGATGTCAAGTACGAATGAGGGATCAGCATACCGATGTATGTTCTCAGACATTTCAGTCTTGCGGATTACAAGTGCGGCATCTGTAAATCTCCCATGAAAGCTTCCTCTTCAAGTTTCTCCATCCTCAGCCGATACTCCGAGACCGATGCCCTTCTCGACATCAGCACTTGTTCGCGACTCCGTGCGATCTTCCGCATGACTCACACTCCCAGGTCGACTTAGATTCCGCATGCCGTTCATAAGCCCCTGCTGGACTTCACCATCCCATTGCGCCTCACGGATAGGTACGCAGTTTCTCGATTGCCTCCAGTATCTCCATCTCATGATCTCGCGTGGTGTTGCTCCTTTCTTCAACTCGCCCCAATAAATCCAACATAAGACGAATGGTGAAAGGACAATAAGACTGCCAACGAATGCGATGGTGTATGATCGAGTGTCCGGATGGTCGACGTAAAGGATGTTCCAGATAAATCCTAGGATAATCGCCAACGAAACCACCTCTTTAAACATATTGCGCACTGAATGATCCCCCACCAAATTTCGATTACATATGCATCGATCAAGAATACTGGTTTGCGATAATCCGTCGATCCGAAATGTCGAGGTCTGTTGCGCCACTGAAGCTCGAGGGAAAGAAGGGCGCTTGCCCAGTCTTTATTTCAGATGGAAGGTACGAGTGACACGGGATCTGAACTCCACATGCAGCAGTATAAGTAATCCGTCGGCCATAAGAAGCCGACTTGCATTCCTCATTCAGCACCCACGATGTGGTGTGACCTCGTATCCCCCGCCGCACGTACAAATCCAGGGGCTTGGTGAGACTGGATCTCCAAAAACCAATCAGCAATGCTCAAGAGCGACCCAAACTCCACAACTTCTCCAATCATATGGGCCAAGCTTCAGCCCAAAATGCAGGCATTTTGACCTCTTGGCGTCATCTTTTCCCCTGTGCTCCAAGCCTTCAAATCACAATTGATAACTTTAAATTTCTCGTGTTCTTCGAGAAGCAGGGGCTGCGTATTTCTGAGAAAGTGCAGGCTTAACGACCACTCATTTGCGCCTTTCTGCGTCTCTGAAACATTGAAATGTTACCGTGTTCTTGTCACGACAGATAAGGCTGATGGCTGGTCCGGGTTGAGGGTGTCAGCCAAGCCCGCTCTTCCGCCCGTCTGTCGTGAAATCTGGGGACGGTATCCGCACCAATTTGGAGATTTTACGAACTTCTCCTTTTCGACTTTTGAGTTCTTACTCTCTCACTGACGCGATCAACATGCCGTGGACCGAGTAGTCAAAACCTGTGCCTCAGCCTGTAATCCCAAAAAGGTGTGCAATTCGGCTCAGGAATTCGACCCTAGGCGAAGACTTAGGCTCTCTGCGGCGAGGTTTATAGATTGCGATCCATGTCCCTGTCGACCTTGCTTCGTCTCCCTTGCCTTGGTGCTGGAGTCACGCTTGTCTCTCACTAATTAGCGAACAGACCAATCAATATTGGACGAGCCTAAATAAGAAGAGACAAAAGTGTTAAGTTCAGCGCATGTTTCTAACTCAAATGTGTCGAAATTGGGGGAAAATAAAATGGCCAACTCTTTCTCCACGATGTTCTCCTTCATTTCGACCTGGGAACCCAACCCGAGAGTAGGTTTACACCGCATCAAGTGCTCATGCGAATTACTCAACTTCGAGCTGTCCGAACCGAGCCCGCCATCTTTTGACATATGCTTTCGGTACTGCTTCGAGCTACCGGTCTTATGTGCAAGTCGGCGCTACGACACTCTCTCCCGATCTCTGATTAAAGGCAGCAAATATATCTCCTGCAATTACTCTCGCTCACGAAGCGAGCCTTGAGGCAGGATGCTGCGCAATCTGAAGCAGACTCTTGCACGTACATTCTCGCTCGACATCTTCGCATTTCCTTTATCAGATCACAATATTTTCTTTTACAATTATTAGACAACTACTTGTCTTATGCTCTCATCATTCCCCTATCTCAGATGTGATATCATCTGCCTGCCATCGATTCGAAATGTCCTTGTTAGATAGATTTATGCTGTACCCGCAAAGTCTCAAGTTCCTCAGCATCCTCAACCTTACCATGGAACTTTCTACTCCGCTTCTCAAAATTCAGGATCGCACTTTCAATTCCTTGATGCAATCTCTGTTTCACCTCACAACTTGCTTCTTTCTGAAGCCAACCAATCTCTATGTTAAGCGAAGGCATTTCCTCCGAGACAAGACTTGATGATGAATAAAATGTCCGTTTGGATTTCCAGCACGGAGGTAACGACTGATCAAGGAGGAATTCTCGATGGTACGCTGCATGCGATGTGCAACAGAAAGTTTGGAGGATAGCCCGAAATGCAAGAGGATGAGGATGGGCGGGGAAATTTTCTGGTCACGTGCCGCGTCAAGATTTTGGTCTTGCCTCTTGTGCGTGTCTCTCTACTTCTCCCTGATGAGTCCCACTGACCTGAATAAGGGTTTGTATTGAGAGAAGGATCTTTCTATTGAATATCTGCAATCTTTCGGCGATGGTCAAGACCTGGCATCGTGACTTGTGCAGTCTGCCTACCAAGCTCCTCCCCTGGCCTCAGCCTCATCGTTGATTGATGCTTTTCCCGGAAGGATGCGCTAGTTCCCTTGAGAAACAGCTCATTATGTCTGTTGCATCGACCCTGTTCACCCACAGCCTCGCGACTCGAGAAATGCCCTATATCCACTCCTTCAAGAGTCAACACTTAATTGTTCGGAACTGCCTGATGGAATTCAGTCTGGCATATGGCAAGTTGACTGATTCATGGGTATTTCATGTCAGTTACACCCCAGGCGCAACGAAAATCAAGACTTCGATCAAAAGTTGGGATACTTGTGATTGGGGCTTTCCGCAGCCACCAATTCAGCCCTCTGCGGTTGGCATCTTCAGCTCTTCCTCTTTCGGCATCAATACAACGCCATATACTGAATTTGCACTTGGCACAAAAAGCATAATGTCCCATGCCGTGTTACTCGCGGTGATAAGTAAAGGCAAGAATGCCCCGCGCATGGTAGCGTTTCATCTTTCCGTTCAAATTCGAAAGCAGCAAGCTCGCGAAGTGGTGATTGAAAGATGATTTCAATGCAGTTATTTTTCAGTCTCGCAGCATGCGCTGTCCTAGTCTTGGCGAATGCGATTCCAGAGCCTATTATCACTCCAGCCCCAATCGCTGGCAGGCAAGCCTTTGAAGACTCGCTTATTGGGTATTATTCATATGCAAACAACCTTTGTGAGTGCTGTGTTCTCAGCTTCATTCGTATCATGTGATTTTGACTTGTACTGTAACAGATGACAGTGCGGAATGCCCTTTCGGGTCGACATGGACTGCTTCCTCAACGTACGGGCGCTGCTGCGCGACGACCAAGATTTGCACCGCTGCCGATTATATTACTCGCTGCGCAGGAAATAGCATCGTGTTTGCAGACGGACTGCAAGCTTCATGTACTGGGAGCTTCAGCGTATGCAATACTGACCAAATCATCCAAACGATCAATGATGCCAACCCGACGTTCTGGATTGGTTGCGATGATGATGGGCTGCAGACATTCTACTACAGAACAATGCCCGGTGCGGCGACAGAGCCTCGTCAGTAATCCTGATAGACGGCCCCAGAGAGAACTCGTGACTGACTGTGTCATAGCAATTACTCCTACCACAAAACCTCCGGTTGTGACAGGTCCGACGTCAACACCGACGCCAACGACAACGACGACTCCTCCACCCATAGACGTAGAGACCACAGTGCCAGTCTCGGATTCAAATCCGGGGAAGAGCAAAGCGTTTATTGCGGGTGTCGTGGTAGGCCCAGTCGCTGCGCTGGCCATAATCGGACTCCTCGTATGGGTCTTCTTCCTCAAGCGGTCCAAGAGGAAAGATCAGACAGCGCAACAATATCAAACTCAACAACAGATGGCGCCAGCTCCGCAACAATACCAACAGCCTCCACCTCAAGATCCGCGATATTCTGCAGCGCCAACGTACTCCAATGTCTCGTATCAGGGATCGTACCAGCAGCCGACCGTCTACTCGCCAGGCGCGTCAACGATGAGTTCGCCGCAGATGCCGTACACGGAGAACGTAGCGGGAACCCAGCATCTTGGTCCGGAGGGTTACTTCTCGCCAGATTCAAAGACGCCGGCTGTGACTACTTCGCAGGTGAGTGAATAGGTCAGAAAAGAATGGAAGTGTGCTGACTGTGATTGCAGCAAACTCCAGGTTCTCCTCCTCCAGCAGCACCGTACAACTATCCGCCCCATTCGGAGTTGCAATAGAAGCTGAAGAAGCACGGATAGGGAAGGGAAGAACAGACTGTGGACAAGATGTACTTATTGGACAAACTTTCGGTTTTCAAGGCCTACAGTGCTTTGTATTGTTCTGTGGTCCCCCCAGGTCGAAACCGACCAGTAATTTATTCCAGCACTTATTTCTTTAAGGGTAGTCGGAATACTTCAAGGAACGGGTGAAGGAAATATTCTAGCAAATTGCTGGAAACCAAGACTATGAAGTGCAAAGAGGGATAAATTCAGTAACATGAATCAGTCATGACGGTCGAGATCATCCAAGGGGGATGCAAATTACTGATGCGTGAAATGTTTCTTTACGCCTGGGAAGGAATTTGCAGCGCAATGGATCCACTGATAGGACTGCGGATCATGTTCTTTGGGGTGCTCGCGATTGCAGTGACCGCGCCGTACGGCCAGCACCCATACCTAGCTGCCACTTGAAACTTGTTTCCCTCCTCTTCAAGTCTTCTTCAAGATCATCTCTGGGCCTTGTGGGCATCTCTTGAGCTCTCTCAATATCCCAAAGCCCTCGATACAGCAGCACCGTCTCGCCCTTTGGGCAGACTCTGGAACTTTTCTGCCCGAAACCATCTTGTAGTATCGCAGCTCCCGGGCTCTGCCCGCCAATGACTTGTAGACAATTTTGATGCCCCAGATACTCCTCGGTTTATCCTGCAGAGATGCTGCATGGCTCGATATCGATCGCCGACGCGGGGTCTTCAGAGGTTGGAGGGGTCAAGGCAAACTGTCCAAGAGGGCTGGGAGAGATCGGGATGTGGTCATATTGTTGGGCTTCGCTGGCATCACGGGCTGTCAATTGTCGCATTGGTGACGACCATAGTAACGGGAGTGTTGATTTTGTCTACCAGTCTGGCGAAGAGAAGTTGTCTGCTGCTGACTGCTGTGGTTGTCCATGAACTCAAAGAAGTCCGGCACTAGCATCCATTTTAGGTCTAGCTCCGCCCCTGAGCAAAACACCTTGTCGAGCAGAAACATCTGATCCCTTCTTCCCAATTGCTCGTTCAAGATCCTAAGTGGGATACAGGACCAGTGTGCGAGAACCTGCTCCGCAGATTTGGCTCGCAGATTTTTGGTTTCATCACCGATGACTTGTCGGATGAAGGTCTAGACATTTCTGGATAAAGCCCGCGTTAAGCATCAGTTCGATGCAGACTTCGAGGGAGCAAGGAAACCTTCGTCTCGAAATAGTGTCTTAGTATCGCATCTGACTGGCTCCGTTTAGGAATGGAGTGTTCGGATCCAGCTTGTATGTCACTCTTCACCTCATTTTGCTCCAGTATGCATATAAGACAAAGTTCATCTTTGGTATGGACTTACCAAGCTTTCTTGATCGTCGTATTCATCAGTGTTCCTGCAGTAGAGAAGATCGAAGTCGCAGTGCCACTATTTCAGACCGAAATCGTGAAGCTCTCGGATGATATGGTAACCGTGTACCGAGTCACAGCGTATCTTGTTTCTGGGTTTGAGCTTGTTGGAACCGCGATTTGTTTCATCATTTGACGCTTTGGCCAATCAAAGCGACTGCTCAGCCTAGAGATGGACTTTTCTGCTTCGAAAACGAAGTAAGCTTTCGTGGCGATGCGAAATCTCGTTTGACAATGCTCGTCATAGAGCAATGTCAAAGCGAATGCTCGATCTTCCGAGCGTTTCCGGTTGGCATATGAGGACGACATCCCATGTATGAAGTCTCCAAGTACCTTCTTTTCGTTGGATGCTTGATGTACACCTGTTACCTTGGCGAAAATACAACTCTCGTTATCCATCGTTGTCAGTTCGGTCTTGTAGACGTTGATTCGGAAACTGGAAGCTTCGCTGAAGTCACGGTCCCATCTTGGACTTTTGTAATTCCAGTAGGCCACTGGAAGTTGTATTGTTATATTAATCTCCTTTTGCGCAATGGCCTTGTAGTATTCAGAAGGTCTTGGAAACTGCAAGAGCAGTACACTGCAATACAATACGTGGAACAATGCATGTCCTGCCGTCGCTGAGATCAGCCATCATAATTCGTATATCAATCTTGGTTATTGGTAAGTAGACTTCTCTCTCTGAAGGATTTTTATCCTTACTAATATATTCCAGCGACGTCAGTTCTTGGAGCTGATTCCAATGCCACTCTGCCCAGCGGTTCAGTTGGCCAATTTGTACCTCTGAAGATTTTGCCACTTGGAAACTCAATTACCTACGGCTATCAGAGTACCGATGGAAATGGCTATCGCGAGCATTTGCTTGACAAAATCACTACGAATGGCACCGCTCAGTACATTGGATCAGTTCGGTCTGGCAATATGACTGATAACCACAACGAAGGCCATCCAGGGGCAACGATCACGCAAATCTCGGCGTTCTCGGTCATCAGTCTTGCACTGCGTCCCAATCTTATTCTCCTCATGGCCGGCACCAATGACATGAACCTAAATCTCTCTTTGGGAGCTCCAGAGAGGCTAGCAAACCTTGTCGACATGTGTTCCATAGCCTGTCCTGATGCTTTGATTCTTCTAGCGCAGCTCACGCCTGCTGGAACTGCTGATGTCGAGGCTCGTATTCAGCAATTCAATCCTAGCGTGGCTAGCCTTGCCACCAGCCGAGAACAGAAGGGCATGAAGATTCTTGCTGTGGATATGCCAAATTTTGTGACCCCAGCGGATCTGAAGGATGAACTACATCCGAATGACATTGGCTACGCCAAGATGGCAGATGCGTGGTATCAAGGAATCCAGCAAGCTGCTTCGAGAGGGTGGCTCACACCGCCTATGGATGGAATAGGCCCTCCCGGAGATATCGGCCCAGCAAGTGTGCTCTCTTCCACAGGTGCTGGATTTCTTGAGTCTACGAAGACTCTGATGGCATCGAGCTCTTCAAGCACGTTCACGTTGATGAACTCAATTGCCACTACGGCAGCGAGTAACGTGTCCATACCGGCACCCTTCTCGGTGCCTACCTCGGCACCTGCGAGCTCTTCATTCTTCTCAACCCCATCTGCTCTCGCAGTGCCTACACAAATCTCAGCCCCCTCAGTGGCTGTAGCTTCTCAAGCGGCGACAAGTGCTGCAAATTCCAGTGGTAGACGGTGGGATTATCTGAACACTTCATTTTTCGCCCTAGCGGGATTGTACATATTGCTCTGAAGACTCTAATTCAAAGCCGGCTTAATCGGTTGGAACGAACACAGGAACTTTCTTAATCATTCTCGTACATACATGATGTTCGTCAGAAAGTTTCTGGACCGGCCATCCTGCTCCCTCACGTGACCCATCCAAGCCTTCACCGACCAGAGTCGCAGCGCAAGTGCTCTGCTCAGGCACGTTCAATTTCTTGCACAGTCGTCCCATCATTATTGACCTTAAGATCCTTCATCTCAGCGTTTGCGATCTCTGCAACATCAATCGCACTCGCTCCATCAAAGAACTTGGCGATCTCCTCAAGAGGTGTGTATCTAGTCTCAACGAGGAAGAAGTAGATGATGAAGACTTCAAAGAGGAGGAACACGCAGTAGAAAATATAGTATTTCCAAGCGAGTGCTTCGAGCGCGATGGCGTTGACATATTGATTGAAGAAGAGCGCGGCGGAGACGCAGAAGTTCAGCCATGTGAATCCTTTGGCGCGGATACCATAGGGCAGGATTTCGGTCGAGTACGAAGCCAGAAGACCAGATCTTAAGATTACATGAGTATCAATTTTGCAAAATTTGGACCGGAAAACTTACTTGAAATCGTAGAAAGTACCATAGACGAAGATCATGAAGACGAAAGCCCCGCCGAGACCATTGGCAGGCGAAATGGCATACCTCGCGGAGATAATAGTCCAAATTGTGAAAGCGAAGAGCGTACCTATTGTCGAGATCAGGTAGGTTGGTCGTCTTCCGATCCTGTCAACTTGGAAAGACATGAAGATGTTCACAATCAACGCCCAGGACTTGAGACCGCCATTAATACCGAGTTGCGTCTTCGGGTCTGTGATACCCATGTTATCCATGACCGCAGAGAGGTAGTACGACATCAGTCCATTACCGGACCATTGTGAGAAGAATGCAATCGCAGTGATTATGCCGATTCTCTTTCGGTTTCCTTTTGTTCGGACGAGGTCTATCCAAGAATTTGCTTCGGCTTCCTTGTCCAGCGTGATTGCTGTTCTGATCTCTGAGAACTCGAGCTGGACGAACTCATCATCGCGGTTGTCGCTTGCGTGGTAGTGTGCGAGAATATCGAGCGCTTTCTCGGGTTGGTCTTTGCTGATAAGATATCTGGGGCTCTCGGGGATCCACCACATCAAAACGAGGATGATGAGTGAACAGATGGACTGGAGTAGACTTGGGAGTCTCCATGACCAGTCGCTCTGAAATGGACGTCAGTACATGACTTGAATCTGGCTAGCCTGGGAACTAGGCTAGTGGCTTACCTGGATCTGAAGAGTACCATAAGTGACCCAAGAAGCGATGAAAGCTCCAGAATGATACGAAGCACCACTCAAGGTGACGAGAATAGCTCGATCTTGCGGATGCGCAATCTCAGTAATGAGCAAAGGAGCCGATCCGAGGACGATCGAATCTCCCAGCCCAAGCAAGAGTCTCGCCGCAACGAACATCCCGAAATTGCGGGCACCGGTCTGAATGCCTACAGCAAGCAACATGATGCAGCATCCCAAGACGACACCACACTTTCGACCGAACCTATCAACCAAGAAGGGGATGAAGAACAGGCCGATCAGGGACCCGAGACTCATGGATGCATTGAACAGCCCGAGTGTCGAGCCTTTGGGATGGTGGAAATATTCTTGCCAGTAGGAGAGGGCTTGGAGACCATTCATCATGGATCCATCAAAACCATTAGCGGTGTTGGTCATGATGAGGACGACGATGTACATGTACAGTCGGCGGAGATTGGTGTCCTTGTACCACTTGACGCGAGGGAATGTTCGCCCTGCGAAGAAGAAGTGGCCCTTAGGTGGTTTCACCGGTTTCAAGGCTTCATTCTGGCGAGTCCTAGGAAGTTTTGGGAGGAAACCCATCGTGAGTGCAAAAGTACTCTAGTGCCTAGGCTGGAGATCGGATGAATGTAGGATTGAAGATGGGAAGAATGAGTTCATTCTCGAAACAATCGGCGGCCGATGCCAGAACTTTATAATTCTGGCTCATCCTTTTCAGGACCAAACATCTGACAAGTTGATACATGTTTAGGTGGTGATCAGTATGCATACAGGATCTTCATGATTGGCTGTAGATGCACTTGAGTCCCTGGGGGAAGAGGGGTATGGGGAATGGGGTAGCTTCGACCCTTCTTTTGCGCCAAAGCTGCATCCTATCCATGCCTTGTTGTTGAAGACATTATCCACAGTCGAACAATTGGTGCGATATCCGGATAAGTCGAAGTTCTGACTTGCCGTAGTTATCGACAGCGGGGGAGATCATTTCTGCGTCCCGACTACCTAGCTCGCTAGCTGCCCTTGAGGATCAAAATAGTCAACCTCGGCTCCCTGTGGGTTTTCATCAACATATGCAGAGTCCAAACTGCGCCAAGAGCACAATCGATCTAATATTGCTTTACAGCCGTCCATGGCGTTTTGGGTGATAATTGATAGGCGCGCATTTATTTATGTTTAGCCTGAATTTAGCCTGATCTCTGGTCACGCACCTTGGAGACGACACATGAAGATGCCTCTACTCTGTTATCTTGTTATCTTGGACTTCATTTGGTAGTTTGATACAAAGCAGTAACGCACTACCGTAGTTAATTGCCGCTGCAGAGACGAGAAGAAAAGAGGGGTTCTGGAGCTGTTCGTCTGCGCAAGGCTTGATATTCTCTTTATCCGGATGCTCTTGGCACATGCCCGACCACGGAAAATATATAGATTTGCTCTACGAGAGGTAGTACTCAGCATAGACCTGTAGTTGCCCAGTTATCATTGTAGATCTATAAGTCTGCCTAGTTCACTTCTAGATGATTAAATGGCACCTGCACATCTGGTATCTGAGAAGTTGCAAATACCCCGATAACTGGACCAACGAAGTCCGGTCCAGTCATGTCGAGAGCATCGACTGAAGAGAGAGAAGCCCACGCCCCTTGCTTATCTGCTCCACTTCTGTACGAGAACAAGAGATTCGTCTCGGTATACTCAACACGGAAATGGATCACATCCTTCTCATTCAGCAGCATATTAACCTTCGAAGTCCGTGAAATATCTTTCGCCTTGTTGTAAATTTCGATGACGACCGAAGAAGTAAAATAGTCGTAGAACATTTTGACAAAGCGGTGTTCGTCTTTATAGTACGCCAAACCGGCCTTGAGATTCGAATCGGCGGGTGCGGAGATGATGTCCATGGATACACTGCTTTGGCCATCAAGTTCACGCTGGCGCTTACCAACAAATGTGACAGGGTCTGTCCACTGCGATAAATCTCCCTTGCTGGCAGTGAGAGTAATCGATTTCGAGTCGTCGGAGAATTTGTGATCCTTCAAGATGGCGTCTCTGATGTAGAGGTACTCGACCAGAGGCTCAGCGCTGAGACGAGGAGTACCTTCGGGACGCAGAAATGCAGATCCATCCCTGAGAACAGGATTACTCTTGACCTGGTCGAGACTTGGCCATTCTCCTTCATCCCATTTTCCAGTTGTAAGAAACGTCTCCCTCCCCATGATATAACTCCCAGTCGACTTTTCTTTTCTGACTCCAAGACAAACACCCCACCACTTTCCTTCTTGATCTTGGAACATATCGCAATGTCCCGTGTACCGAATATACTCATCAGTTCCACGTGCAGTGAGAATTGGATTGTTCTCGTAAGCATCATAAGGACCCCAAAGCTCCTTTGATCTTGCCACCGTGATCATGTGGTTCTCGTGCGTGCCACCCTCAGAGATCATCACGTAGTACCAGCCATCCTTCTTGCACAGATGCGGTCCTTCTGGGTAGATACCGCCAGTGCCTTCCCAAATAGTCTTCTCCTCTGTCAACTTTTTTCCCGTCTTAAGGTCGACTTCGAACAAATTGATCTTTGTCATCGGACCAGGAGCAGCTGAGCCTTGGATATAGGCACGGCCATCATCGTCGAAAAGAATGCTGGGGTCAATACCATCAAAGCTGAAGTAGATCGGGTCACTCCACTTGTTGGACCAGATGTCTGTTGTTGAGATGACGAAATTCTCCTTGACGTCGAAAAGTGGCTGCAGGATATTTGTACAAACAATGTACGTGACACCATCTTTATGGCGAATGGTTGGAGCGTAGAGCCCTCCAGTAGCTAACATGCAGTCGCCAGTCCCGCCTGGAGAATCATCTCTGGGCCAAATGGTGGTGCCCGACATAGCAAGGCTCAGTTGCTCTTGTCTGTTGAAGGCATTTCCTGCGATACCTGTGAGTAGGTTTTAGATGTCCAAACCGGATCTAAGTACCGATGTGTTTCCAAGATATTAGATCTTTGGAAGCATATATTGGGAGACCCGGGAATAGATGAAAAGTGGAAGTCACAAGAAAGAACGTGCCATCGATCTGAACAATAGATGGATCTGGCGAGAAACCAGGTATAATGGGATTTATGTCGGCCGATGGCATAATTGATGATTCTTCTGAGATTCTTCTGAGATTCTTGGGTTGCAGTCGAGGACCTTGATACAGGGTCGTAAAGGAGTACACGCCTCACATGTGCCAGCTTCTTTAACCCCTCCTTTTGTCCGGCTAAATTCAGTAGCCAAGCACGAAGAGGAGATCGTTTCGACCAGTAGCAATTAGCTAGGTGATGTTCTTTGCGCCTATTGAATAATAATTAATGAACCATTTCCTTTGCCGGGATGAGCCCATTCGAAATATCTTTAGCCCGAGACCTTGAGTCTTTTGTTGTTGTCGCCTGCCGGATAAATGTGATTGCCAAGGATTTAGACGGGCCCCCACCATTGACGTTCCCAGTCATTGGGGTCCCTGAAATGTTCCATGGTTAGCTCCTCATTTGCTTAGAAATAGAGGGGAAAGGAGGTACGCTCTATGCACTGATCTGAACTATCAAGATTGATCACAGGTGACTAATGAGGGGAAGAAGCTCGCAAAAACATGAGTCACGTGGGCAGCTTCTGTCACTGATATTGTGGAGTTGGCCTCCGCATTGAAGATGTTGTAACTGGTTGGCGTGCAAGTTCAGGAATCTCAAGGAACTATCAAATCAAAATCACTCCTGCATCACGACTTGAAAATCCCATCGATCCTCATGATCACCAGTGGAGATTTGCTACACTTATTTATTAACCCGCCTTTACTGTCTAGCGCAAAAGTCTCTCAAAAGCGCATTTTCCATCGCACGCTGTCAGAATTCTACCCACCATACGACTTAGTCGACTCTTCTAATGACTATCAGCAACTTCCTTTTGACACTTTGCAGTGGAGAGTACCTATCTCAGAGCCCGCGACAGCTCTCTGAGCTCCATGATAGTTTTGTACTCGACATCCATACCCGCCAAATTCACATTCTTAATACAGTGATCTTGCTTGAAGTACTCTCTACCAGTATTCTCTCTCCGGACTCTACGAGGATCCCCCAGGGGGAATATGTGTGGGATGATGACATGTTTGAGAGATCGGAAGAACCTGACCAGCAGGAAATCTAGCCCAGCGTGATGAAGCCGACAAGGTGGATGGATAATCAGGTTGCGGACCTTGCCCAAAGTTTGCTCTCTGATGACGCTCATGGCATGTCCATCGAATAGAGCTTCGAGAAGTGGGGGGCTAATGTGAAGTTAGTCGAGATCGTAGTTGAAGAACATGGTCTGCACTTTCGGATGGTGCTCGAAAGCAATAGAGTAGTGCTTCAGAGCGACGGCACGAGAATCACGGACGGCGTAAAGGAGTCCTGGAATGCTGGTAGCGACCTTGATCTTTGCCTGAGCGAGTTGGGAAGCGATCACAAACCCATGACCTCGACTGCCTGAAAGTCTGAAGTAGACAGCCCGTGGACCATGCAAGGCAAAATGCCATATCATATACCGGAGCTCTACGGGGAGCTTGTTGAATAGGGTAAATCGCGGCAAGGCTGTGTCTGGCGACTGGACGGCGGTGCTCGGCGAAGAATCTGTAGTGGTAGCGAAGGTCTCTTTCAAAGCTCCCTCATATTGTTGTACACTTCGGATCCTGTGAGGATCAAAATCAGCTTCTGGTCTATTTCCTGTGGTAAGACCTCTCTGCCGCTTGTCTTGGAGCAATAGCAGCCGCAGAAACACTGACAGCAACGACTGTCTGGCAACTCGGAGGTCCCCGGTGGTACACGTTTGAACTCACGGAAGAAGGTGGAACATACCGGTGGATGAACACGTCTCCATTCGAAGACGGAAGGGTCGAAGGCATTCGTGATAGAGCCATGGTATTCTCCGGGTGGATCATTTGATACGGCTTCAGTACCAGGGTAATCGTCGATCGATCTCGTAGAAACTTATGGTGAAGAAATGCCGGACTTGAGACCCCCTGTCTGGCATTTTCTGCTAGTTCCAGTCACAGCTTCCACACTACTGAGATCTAGTAAGTGAAACAACTGCCTGTGCGGTACCAAGCTATCCAGTGCTCAGCGCGCGTGAGGAGCAAGATGTCGAGGAATTGAGGAATTTGATGAGCAAGAATGACTGTCAGAGGAAAGGACTATTCTGCCTAGATATTAGCTTCCAAGTCGTCGTCAGATTCACTACTGCATCGGTAAATCGAAAGTCAATAGTAAGCTCGCTTAATTCACCACCTCTTCCACGCTGACCCGAACATTGAATCGCAACTAGTGAAGCTCTTGCAGTTGAAGCGCGTTATATATCGCAGTGTTCGAGTTGACGCGTCAACCTTGGTGATCTTGGTTGGGGTTCGAGGGGAGTGAATCTCTAATCAAAATCCTGGGCGATAATCGGTTAACAGTACGAGGTCACACAATTTCTGCCAACTTGGTGAGGATATACCATGTTTGTATTTCTACTCAACAAGCTCTCCTCAGAAGTCCTGAATTCCTGCCACATAATGTTCTGGAGAACAAGTAAACGTGAGATTCCACCTTCGGTAACACAACGCTCAGCGCTCACGTCTTGTTGTGTAAACGACCCTAAAGCTTTCCTTCAGTCCTGTTCCTGCCTTGAATAATTTGATAATATGATAATATCAAGGTTGGTGCTCTGCAAGCTTGGCCCAAGACCAAAGTCGAGCCTCCCGTGCTCGGAAACGCATCTGCTTCTGCGTGAGAGATAATTAGTCACAGTTTGTCTAGAAATCAAGAGTGTGCTTTGGTTTACCATGCTCGTTGGTCCCACAACAATAATCTCTGGCATATTCAAGTCCTGATCTCTTGACAACTTCCACCTCCTTCCAAGTGCTTTTCTCAAAAATCGAGCCGCAAATGATGGAGGTGCCGGGTGAACACCAGAATCTTCCAGATAGACCCCTTCGATGAACAGCTTTGTCAAATCTCCGAAAGTCCCTAGCAAGTTCAACACTTCAGGCTTATCGATTTCCTCCCATGGTGTTTCTCCTGTGATGGCATGAAATGGCAAAGGATTGCTTCGCCCAATAGCCATATATCTCAATTTGCTCTCGATCTTCTCATCATCGGTATATCGTCTGGGGACAGTTCCAAAGTTGCCTTGGGTATCCCTCACAGGAAATAGCTCGGTAAAAAGGGAACTGTCGTAAAATTTGAGTGTGTGGGGCAGTGCGACTGGCTTTGCGAACTTGACAAATGCGTCGACGCTGGCGAAAAGTAAAATGTCGATGTTGGGATTGAAGTATGTTGGCTTGAGGAGTCTATGCTTCAAAGTGACCGTGTAGTATTTGAGTGCTAGGTGGCGCGTTTCGTGATTGACGTGCAGTAAAGTTGGGACTCGAGCTCTGGATCCGATGCAGCTGCAGGACGCGCATGGCTTGTGCCGGCCACTAGCGTTTGTATATTTTTCGACTCGAACGACGCGCTCTCCAGGAAGCACCAACTCCCAGACCATCAATCGAATCCTGTGGTTATATTAGCGCACGATTGATAGTTCAAAAATTTCCGAGATCTCGAAGCTCTACGTAGCACTGGAGCATGATCGATGGGGGACTGGACCTTACTCTGTTGGTAATTTGGGGAAAGATTCAAAGGTCTCCAGGGGAAGTCGTGCTGAACTGAGTGTAAAGCCCGGTTGACGTGGGTCCGGCGGGCTAGCCGCAGGTGACGGAGAATGAAATGGGAGAGGTGTACATGCGGTGTCGCGAGGAATGTTATGGTGCGTGACAGATGTACCACTAGAAGGTATAATCAGACGCGATATATTAGATCCCATCGTGGCGCGTCGAATGATATTTGCGGAGTTTGGATCCTGATCTGACTGGGTTGTTCCGTCTTGTGTTGGTTAACATGGGATAGTCTGAGCAGTTGTCGAATGGATAGACGGGTCGCGCAACTCTTCGTCGGAGCGTACTCCACTCCACAGCAGGAATTCGATACCTATGACATGGTTATGTCGATGGAATGAAAATACGCGATTCACGTTGTTGATTTCATTGATTATGATGAAGGTAAATCAACCTCAACTCGACTAAGCGAGACTTGGCGATTTTAGCTCCTTCGGACTTTCTCCAGAAAGAATCTTCGGAAGCGACGACCTTCCTTTGGGAAGTCGCGAATAACTAGGCATTGCGTAATAAGATTGTATCACGGCTTTGTCTCACATTCTCAGGATCCTTAAATCAGCCGCGATCTGCGCATACTCCCTCGCCCTGCATTTCCCAACGTCAACTCCCCTTCCGAATACTAGCCTACTCGATCTATTTCTGCGTCTTGCTTTTCAAATCTTATATCATTTCTTTGCCTGGGATGAATTCCCAGTTCTGTAGTGTCAGCGACGGCATTCGTGATCAGATTGACGACTCTTTATCAAGATCTTCTGTGATGTTCCACGGCACCTTCTGCCTGCTAGCATTTGCACAACCTCACAAAGATATCTGTGCATGCCTTAAAGAAGGTTCTCCCATATTGATGACACACAACCCTTGTAGCGCTATCACGGTATATTGCTATTCCATACTTTGTGCAGTTGGTTCATGCTCCTGGACCCTCCTGGCACACAATCTTGAAGCAGTCCACGTGCCTTTGTTTGAAGCGAGAAGTGTCCCGAACAATATCCCTTTGGCATAGCTGATCAACGCTTTCTTAAGGTCGATTCTAAGAGCAGCAGCTATGTTAACCTGCAGATTGAGCGTTCTCCACGATAAAGACTTTTGGTACGACGAAACGTCTCCGATATTCAGTATCTCTCCAGTACGTAGATTATGGACCGATCTGTATGTTTCGTTGCGTGTCATCCCAAAGCTTTACTTCAGACGCACATTTGGAGATGACCACTTTGCAGTTCGACATTCTTCAACACGTCCGCGTTGATATTCCCTGATTGGTTACAGAAAGCTGACGAGGATGACGAAACAGGTCGGCTTGAGAAGGCTGGACTTCTGCAAGCAGCCATCATAAGCAAGCAACACGGCATTAAAAAGTCTTAAAGGCAGCAGAAAATGGACCTACGATTCTATTTTAATTGTTTTTAGCCTTGGCCACATCAAAATAGCGCCCATGAAAACAGCCGAGTCAGGGCGATTCAAGAGGGGCAATCTAAGCGAGCGCCAACGATGCAGCTCCCGTATTCGTTTCTCAAATAGGTAATTCTCGGGTCGTACTTCGTATTTTGGAGACAGATTGGGATGTACTTGAAAACTTTGAGGAGGTGAATCGTCATCGGCGTGTCGGAGGGAAAATCGTATGAAACAAATATAAAGTCGTACACGCCGACTGTCTCTTCAATTCTAAATTTTCTTGGCAAAGATCTTTACTCCCTGCTCTGCGTTGTTGCCTCCCGCCAAAACCGCCAACTCGCAGCGAGCCTCAGCACTCCTTGAACAAGTTCCCTCTGTCTATTTCGAGTACCGAGCTATCAATACTTTGACGCTTCGCCTTATCGATAAGATTGCAATTTGAAGAGGAGCTCGTTCAGTATTCGCCCATCGATAATTCACAAGGCTGAGATCCTCATCTTTCAGCACTCACCCAAACATCCACAATGTCACCAGCAATGCTTCAACACTGGCACAAACGCGACACAATCGGCTTCCTCCCCCTCACTTGCTACACCCTCCGGGCCCTCCAGTTCATCATTGCCCTCACAATAATCGGAATCTACAGCCCCGACCTCACGAACTCAACCCGCACCCACACTCGGGCACACTCCGCATGGATATTCGCCGATGTCGCAGCCTGCCTCTCAGCCTTGACATGCCTAATACACTGTTTTGTCACAGTCACACGAGTGGTCTGGTGTCTGTTGGATCTCGTACTAGCTGTGCTGTGGGCGGCGCAAGTGGGTGTTTTTGCGGGGATTTATTTGGGAGGGGATGGCGGGGGGCAGATGGAGGAGGAAGATGTGGGTGTTACGAATGATGTGGGGAGGATGAGGGCTGGTGTGGGTGTGGGAGTTGTTAATTTGGTGTTGTGGTTTGGGACGGCGGTGCTGGGGTGTATGTGGTGTTGTGTGGCGAGGAGGGGAAAAGCGGTTGACAGTGACGAGGTGGATGGTGGTGACGACCAGAGAGATGTTATGGGTCATAATATCGAGAAGGAAGCTTTTGAGAAACCTACCAAGGGGAGTAAAGGTACTCATGGGTACTCCAGCGTTGGTCGTGAACACTCGATGGAGAAGAGCCCCGGGGACTTGGATTTGAAGGGAGAAACCCCTAAGGGTAGTCTGTCGAGGCCACCGAGCTACGAGTCGGTGTTAAACAAGGTGTGGATTAATATCGAAAAAGGGCTAGTATAAATTGGAAAGCCTGTCCAGGAGTTGGAGGACTACCCCATATGTTCTTTTAGAATGCTGTCGCAGGACTAAAGTAATTGTTTTCTCTCTGTATTTTAGAGGAAATCAAGTTCTGGATATGTCCTTTTACCATCCACATGAGTCTTAATCTCATAAATTAACATCATAACAGTAAGAAGAAAATCTCGGTAGAGCTCTGCACTTTTGCTATTTGAATTTCGCAGCAAGAATATATGAAGAAGTTGCAAAAGTAAGCAAAATTGCCGAAGTCGAGCAATTACGACGCAGCGGATAGCACAAGTAGCGTGTCAAGGTCAGGGAAACAAATGCCATTGGAGGAATCATTTTGTTCATTTCTTAATCTTGATTCAGTGGTACATTCCCGACGACATGGTTCGCTCGCTGCCCTCAGAGTGGGGCCGAGGCGAAGCGATAAGGCGACCCGAGATGACAACAACTCCGGAGAAACACTTGCAAGCTGTCGCATGATCAAGTCCATCGGCATGATGCTCTAAGGCTGTACGGATCGGTGTTCGACTGAGTCGAGACATTGAGCCATTTGTAGCTCATACAGAAGATACCGATACAGTACTGTACATATTCTTGTGTGGGCTTCGTGTTGTGCTCGTCCGCATCGCTACAAGAGCTCCAACATCACCTCCAGACAAAACTCTCCACCCTGTCGCACCCAGCTCAAGATACGACAAAAAGTCTCACGTGAGAATCACAGCCACAGCCACGATGTCATCAACTCCATCTTTATCCCTCATCCACATAATCGGCTCCCTCAACACCGACCTAACGACCTATACACCTCGCATCCCGCTTGGCGGCGAAACCCTACGTGCAACCGCCTTTCAAACCTCATCTGGCGGTAAAGGGGGTAATCAAGCCGTCGCCTGCGCAAAACTCTCCCGGACACGCGCACTCACAGATGCCACAGCGACCATCCGCATGATAGGCGCCGTCGGCTCTGATGCACACGGTCATGCTCTCCTCGCTGGCCTACAGAGCGCTGGCGTTGAGACATCAGGTGTCATAATGAGAAATGATGTCGAAAGTGGTGTCGCAGTGGTTCTGGTCGAAGAGGAAAGTGGCGAGAATAGGATATTGCTGACGGCTGGTGCGAATGCGTCGTTGCTGCCGAAGCAGTTCGAGAGCTCTTTGGGGGAAGAACAAGGTGAAGGGGCACCTGATCTAGTTATTCTACAGCTAGAGATTCCGGTTGAGACTACAGTCAGGATACTGAGGACTGCGAGGGAGAAGGGTGTAGATGTTTTGCTGAATCCTGCGCCAGCTGTTGAATTGCCCAGCGAGGCGTACGAGGGTTTGAAGCACTTAGTCCTGAATGAGACTGAAGCCGTGATTTTGTCGGGGTGTAGTGTTGAAGCGCTGGAGAAGGAGGAGACTTTATCTGGTGTTGCGGATGTTTTTCATGGGAGAGGTGTAGCGAATGTGGTTATCACACTTGGTGGGAAAGGTGTATTTTTCTCTGGAGAAGGTGGAGACAAAGGGCTGGCAAAGGCGAACAAGGTCCAGGTGGTGGATACGACTGCGGCCGGAGATACCTTTGTTGGAGCCTATGCATTGGAGGTTATGAAGGGTGGCGTAGGTATCGAAAGTGCAGTAAGGAGGGCGAATGAGGCAGCTGCAATGACGATTGGGAAGAGAGGAGCACAGAAATCTATTCCGTGGGCTGATGAGTTGAGTTAGCGGTGGTTGACAGCATCAATATAAAGATAATTACCAGTTGTTCCGAAACACACGGGTCACACAATCGCAAAGCATGAGTTGAAGATATCATGCATAACCGTGCGGATGTCAACTCTTTGCTTCAAAGCTTCCTGCCTTGTTTGCACTTCTCTGAGCACTTGTCCCGTAATTTCCGCATTCGTGGCCACCTTCTCCATTCTGTTGATCTGGCCATGAATCCAGCCTTGCATCTCGGCATCATTCTCCTCAGAGCCCCACATCAGTAAAGGCCACAGCATGCTTACAGGCAAGAACTCTTCCTCGAGGCTTCCCTCAACCATGACACGAGCCGTTGAGCGGATATGGGACACCGAGGCTTCTGTCTCGGTAGAAAGTGGTAGGTGTTTGTAAGCTACGCGATGCAGATGTATCTTGGAGGCGTGATAGTTGGCGTAGTAAGTTCGAAAGGTCCGCGTTATTGCGAATGCAAGACTGGGCGACAGATGTGCCGAGGTGAGTTTACCACTCAGAGCATAATCCATGAGTGGAGGGCGTTGTTCCCACAGTGATGTCAAGTCTCGTCCTATCTTTGCGGCGATGCTCATTACTTCTGTTTCATCTTTCACTGTCCCACGAGATCGATGCCATGGGTCAATTAGTGATATCCTTCCCATGAAAGACTGTATCTTTTGGAAGAAGAGAAATCCTGGTTGGTAGAGAGCATCGAAGAGGACATCTTCGATGTCCGCTTCGCCATTATCCGTGCTACCTTCGGCAACCTCAATGCTCGTAGCAGGTGAGGATTGATCAATAAGATCCTCATTTTTTCCCAGAAGAAAGAGACCTTCTCCGCCTGCCGAGACGGCACGAGCATCCAGAAGTCGGATCCAAGACACTAAACGCTTGCCCACCATGCGGAATTGCGACTTGTCTACTTTGCAGAACACATCGTATGCATGCTTGAGATGAGCATGGGCGTTCCCAATCCCGCCTTCCAGTAGATCAATGTAGCTGAGGAAGAATAATGCCGCAAGCACATATTCTAATGTTGTAGCTGAAGTGCTTTCGTTGCCAGGTGACATTCCAGAGACGTATCGCTGAATTTCGGCTGCAGCTTTCTGATAGTACTGCTGGTATTGAGGCACGACGCTACGTTCTCGACCCATGAGAAGCTCAGAGAAAGCTAGAATAGCGTACCGAACCATTGGAGATGCCGTGGCCATGGATATGAGTAGCTGTCTCATCGACGACCATTTCAGTTCCGTCTCAACCTGAGCAATGATGGGAGGTACGACAGTACGTGTGAAATACTCCATGAGTTCTTTCTCACCCGCTTGGTTGAAAGCGACTAGTGCCCTCGAATCCATGCTGGGCTCTGGGACTTGGTAAGATGGCATGTGATCTGTTGGGGAGTTGCTCCATTCTGGAGGTAGATGCTGGCGCGTGGAGGAATACGAGGCGGAGAACGTGTGGCTAGGTTCTTCCTGTTATTGTATTAGTGAATTGTTCATATGTTCGACATATGTAGTCGTTATAGGGTATGTGCTTCAAAACGCTGAAAACATACAATACTGCCTCTTTCAACACTTTGCCCATCAAGATCCGAAAACCCTTGGCTTCGCCACCCCGAAGCCTGTATCATATTATCATCGATACTCGGATCCCACATGAAACTGGCATAGTTGAAAATATCATTGAACGAGTTGTCATTAGCGCCATAGTTCGCACCATTCATATTCGGCATAGCACCGGCAGAAGCAGGCCCAGAAGTAGGCACAGGCGCAGTTGAGCCGTTCACCGTGAACGAAAGTTCTCCATGGCTTTGCCGCAAGTTGGAAGTACCTTGTCTGGACGACTGCTGTATCGGTCGCCAGAGACACTCAAGATTTAAGCGTTCACAGTGTGAACATCGTGGTCGATGTTCATTGCATCTGACTTTTCTACGACTAGTAGCACTTTAGTTGTGAACTTTGGAGAGGCCTGAAGCCGTACCCCACTTACCGACATGTTAAGCAGCCTGATTTGGATCTAGGAGGTCGTCGTGGGGTGGGTGAACCAGCGGAAGAGTTTGAGCGTATTGACTCGTTCATGGTAGCGCCATTCAATGAGGTCCAGTGACAATTTCAGGGAATTGCTACTGCCCAGGGTGAGGTGATTCAGATGACCGAAGAAGAAGCAAATATCCCTGACGATTGTCGATGGACGCACCAATTACATCCGATGACAAGATATACAGGGGCCGATTTGCAAATCCTCGGATGAGTCTCTGTAGAACGAGGTCGAAGCATGGGGTTGGGAGTCTGGGGAACTCGCGTCCCGTAAAACTCAAATTGCGGAGGAGCGGGGGCTTGATCACATGACGCAGAAGTCAAGATTTATTTCAGAGAAAGCAGGAGAGGTCATGAAGGTTCTGATCTGAGTCAGATTTGTAGTCTTTAACAATGTCTAGAATTTATTAACTTTGTGGTAAGATTTGCTGTTGTTCGCTAAATCTGCTCAGCAAGGAAGGATGCCCAGCGCGCATGTTCGCACCTCCTGCGCTCGAGGACTGTCTTATGGGAAGCCACAAATCAAGCGAAATTGAACCCATGTACAACGTCGCAAAAATACAGGGCTCGTCATAATACCATTTAAGGATATCTCGCAGGCAATGATTGTATGGAGGTCATTTCTTATTACAGGGTATCTAAGCCTTCGCCAACTTCTTCAAGCTAATCTCCTTCGCCTCCAAAGGCTTCATAATGTTCATAATCCACTCCTGCTTCTTGGCATCCACGAACTTAGGATATGGGCGACGAGTATGGCAACTCGATTCTGGATAGCCCAGATACTGTGCAACGACCCACTTCGTCCCGTTGATTCCACCCTTAGCGAATCCCCATTCTACGGCTGCGAGCTCGATTTGCGCTTTCTCGGCGGCTTTGCGGTCGGAGCCGATGGAAAGGTTGTAGAGATCGATGCATGTCTGCAATATTATTGTTAGCAATAAGACAAAATCGTTAGGGAGGTTCGGACATACTCTTGGGTAGATATTCGCAAGACCGGTAATCGTGCCAGTTCCTCCTACCGAAATAGCTGGGAGGAGCCAGTCACTCTGCCCAGCCAGAGCGCAGAAGGTCTCGGGCTCGAAAACAGAGCGTACGCGAGCGACCTTTGCGATACCACCACAAGTCAATTTGACACCGACGATATTTGGGTGAGCGCCAAGAGTCTCGAGCATCTCGGAGTTGACGTCTAAGCCTGCTGATACGCCTGGGAAGTTGTAGACAAGGACTGGGATGGGACTGGCGTCCGCGAGCTGTAAGAAGACAGTGAGCAAGTAGCCATTTACAAGCATTTGGATGTCATACTTCGCGGAAGAATGCTACAATGGCTTCTTCGTTCATAGCGAAGTGGAAATAACTGGGCACCATGACCAGCGCATAATCCGCACCAGCCTCCTTCGCCAACTTCGTCTCCTCGATCACAGCTCTTGTTGATCCGCCTCCACATCCTAAGATGACTGTGAGATCTGGTCGGCCGAGCGAGACGGCAAGCTCGCGGGTTATGCTGACGAGTTTGGCTTTTTCGGTGGCTGTGAGTGCTACTGCTTCTCCGTTGGTGCCAGCGAGAACGACTGTGCTTGTTAGAGATTTTGTGACTTGGAGAAGTTTGTTGGGGGACTTACTGCCATGTAATCCGGATCCGATGAGAAAGCTTAAGTGCTTTCTCTGAGTGTCCCAATCAACTTCTTGATTATAGTCATCCAAGAACCAAGTTAAACTTGGGACATGTACACCTGGAGGAAATGGCTTTCCAGCTTTTGATGCCCCATTGGTACCGTTTGTTGAGATTGCCATGATTGTTAGTAGTTCTGGAAACTTCGGAAACGTGCACAGAATGAGCGATTCGAAAGAATTTTGACTGGTAAGTGGAAAGGAGGAGTGAAAGATAGATAATTTGAAAAATACCAGCCGCAAAGCTTGGGAAACTTTTTGTTATCATTCCCCGCGTACAGTGGGGGTAAATCATAGGGAGGACTACCCCTCGACGCGGTAGCCCATCCGATGAGATTCACGCCTCGGAATCGCCATGACGAGTCAAACAAGTTGCATGTTCTCATCACCTGCCAGTCAGTTTTCATTCCGACGCGACTGCCTTTGAGGCGATCGTCAGATTCTTCGGATCTCTGATGACTGCCGACGGATTGAGGGTCCATCCATGCCATGATTTGCCGACGCGACGCGACCCGTAGCGATGACTTCCATCGCCAGTTTCCAGCCACCTGGAAGTGCAACAACTTCTGACACTTCTTCGACTTTCCCCAACTTGGCGGAGTAAAGAGTGACCCCGTAAATCATACCGGCTCCATATCTCGCATCTCTGCCGACGCAATTGCAATCTCAGTAGGAAATCTGGTAGACGATAGGGAGACAAAATCCGGGAGAGAATTTTACCCCTGAATATCGCTAAGCATCCCCTACCGACGCGAGCCGACCTTCCCCTAAACAGTTTGGTCCCTCGCTCCATCCCCGAGCAAACGGTCAGCTCCATCCCCAGAAGTCGCCCCGCCATGCACCCCGTTCCCCACGTACACGATTCAGTTTTGCAGCACAGGTCGGGTCGCTCAAAGATGGGTTCAAAGGGCAAGGTTCATGTTGATGGGCGTGTCCATGGGTATACATATATGTGTGCTTGGGTCTGCTCTTCCGACTGCTTCTCAAATTCGATACAGTCTCAAGCGACAACGACTTCATCCATCTCGATCGAATTGCATTGACGACTCAGCATGGCGGTAACTGTAGGAAAACCGAAGATGGACTGGTACACTTTGGGCGTCGCCATGTTTGCGGCGATTGGAACATTCCTGTTCGGATTCGATACTGGTATTGCGACGACTACAATCGCTCATCAGAGTTGGGTCGACTACATGGACAAGCCGAGCAAAGCTCAAGTTGGTGCCGTAAGTTTTCAACCTCGAAAGTTCCGACTTCTTTCGCTGACATATCTTGATAGATCGTCTCTATTTACATCGCTGGTGAAGCAGTTGGCTCCATCCTTCAAGTCTTCGCAGGAGATAGACTCGGTCGTATTCGATTCATGCAAATTATGTGTGTGATCGTCAAGATTGGTACCACGATCCAGACTGCTGCTGCAAACTATGGCATGTTTGTCGCTGGTCGGTTCCTCGCTGGATTTGCTGTCGGGTATGTCAAACATCTCCAAGAATCTCTGGAAGTTAAGCTGATAAATATGACAGAGGAATGGTTGGCACTGTTCCCGTCTACCTTAGTGAAATCGCCGCCCCAAGAAATCGGGGTCTGATTGGTGGTATTTCTGGTGTTGGAATAAGCTTCGGATCCATGATGAGCAACTGGGTTGGCTTCCTTTGCGGTCTTGCTCCTTATGGGCAATTGCAGTGGCGTCTTCCACTCTCCCTTCAGATTCCATGGGGTATCATCATGTTCATCGGTCTCACCACTTTCATGCCCGACTCTCCTCGTCAATTGATCCGAGCTGGGAAGGTCGACAAGGCTCGTCTTGAGTTCTTGAAGATTCGACGGGATCTGGCATCTGAAGAGAGCACGAGGGAGTTCGCGTTCATGCATGCGCAGATTGAATTTGAAATGGCGAGGGAATTGACCTCGTACAAGGAGATCTTCAAGCTCTTCAAGCGTCGTGTCTTGGTGTATGTACCCCTTCATCCAGCTGTCGTGATAGTCGCTAATGGGTTGGCAGATCCATCGCTGTGCAGACGATGACTTCGCTCACTGGAACGAACGTTGTTGGCGTAAGTTCTCTTTGCCATACTGCCAGTTTCAACGCTAATCGAAGTGCAGTACTACCAAACTATCCTGTACAAAGGCCTAGGCTTCAACCCAACAATCGTCCTGTGCTTAGCCGGTGCATATGGTACAGTTGGATTCATCTCCAACTCTCTGACCACCGTCTTCTTGACCGATGCTTGGGGACGCCGAAAGATGTTGATCACTGGTCTGGCCGGTGTCTGCTTCTGGGAGATCTACTCCGCGATCATGCTTCGTGAATTCAATGGCTCAAACAACACTGTTGGAAAAGGGTTCACGATTGCTGGGATCTATATCTTCTGCGTGACATACTGTAAGTGATCCCCCTCCAGGACTCACCAGTCATTGCATCACGCTGACAAGAATAGTTGGAATGATAAACAGCACAACATGGCTCTATGGCGCTGAAGTCGTACCCATCATCCTCCGAAACAGAGTCATGGGTGTCGCTTCCTTCTTCCATTTCGTCGTCAATGTTGCCAGTACGCATTCTACTCCAGCTCCCCTCCTCCCGACATCAAAGACTAACACTTCGCAGTAACCCAAGCTGGCCCAACTGCTTTTGCCAATATCAACGAGAACTACTTCTACGTCTTCGTAGGATGCTCGTTCTTCTTCCTCGTTATGGCATACTTCTTCTTCCCGTAAGTCTACCCTCTCTCGTTCGAGTTCACAGAGGAACTTCGATACTGACAACTCTCGCAGTGAGACCAAACAGAAGTCTCTCGAGGAAATCGCCGCTTCATTTGGCGACAAGGTGGTCCTGCTCACGGAGATGGAGGTTGCAGTTGAGGCAAACATCCAGCAGAATAAGGGTGGAGCGGATAAATTAGAGGTCGAGGATCGGTCTGTTGATAAGGTCGTTTGAGTTGACGGTGGAGAGAGTGGCATGCATTGTTTGAAGTAAAATCTTAAAGCCTTAAGTTTCAATGTAATATGAAGTCCAAGTTCAAACATATCCAACACAATCCACAGTTGACAACATAGAGATCATGATTTGATAGGGGAAAGACGACAGGCGGAATGCCTCCCCGCACGTAGGGGGCATCGCTAAATGAAATCTCCAGGAGGCAGACACCGCATTGGTTTCAAATCAAATCAAATGAAATCTCATTCTTGAGCAGCTAGACAAAGTACTGTTGGTTGCTTGCCAGGTCGAGTCAGAAATTTGCTGAGTTTGGGGGTGTGTTCGGCCATGGTTTACTTTGGATAAAGCCTTTCAAGGCAAGGGGTCACCACCACTCAGTATTGCCAACACTGTTGGTGCAGGACGATGTCTTCCCTCTTTCCAGCGCTGCTGGGGATTCAAGATCTCTTCCTCAGCAATGATTTCCTGTTCTCCTCCTCAGTAGAAACTGTGAGCTTTCTTTCGTTCAAAGCTTTCTTTCGTTTAAAGCGCGACGAAACATGTCTACTAGCACTTCTCTCCTTAGCGCCGGTGACTTCGTCGCCACTTTCGCCGCTCTCCGACCATCAACACTCACAGCACTCCTCTTGATCGCCTCCTCATGTGTTTACCTATATGCTCGCAGCGTTATGAAATAACACGTACCTTCTCCTATCCTATCAGACGTACCTAAACTGTCCAAATGAACTCTCTAGCAGGACATCAAGTTCGGCAAACGCCACGGATGCAAACCCTCAGCATCAAAGCTCATCTATCACTGGCCGCTTGCTCTGGATGTCCTGAGAGACGGGTTCAGAGCAGGACGAGATAAGAAGCTTCTTGCGTTCTTCACTGAGCATTTCGATCGCTTGGGCTTAACCGCTGAGGTTAGGATTCTTGGAGGCGTTGGATATGTGACGCAGGATCCGGAGATATAGAGGCATTGTTTTCTACGCAATTTGAAGGTAAGTGGCCAGAAAACCTTCTTTGTTGTCACACTTGGGAGTCATGGACTGATGGTATCAATTCGCAGACTTCCATCTTAGACCGCGCGCTCTAGCCATGAAGGCGATGATCGGCGATGGGATATTCACCCAGGACGGCCCTGGATGGAAGCACTCGCGACAACTTCTGAAGCGGCAATTCATGTGGATGCAGTACCAGAACCTGGAAGGTTTCCACGAACATCTTGACAGCTTCATGGAAAGATTGAAGACTTCGTCTGGAGTTACGAACCTGCAGCCGATCTTTTACAGATTGACGCTTGATACTACCATAGCTAATATTAGGACAACCGGTTGAAAACTTTCAGCATGAGGCTGGAGATGTGTGTACAAAGGCTTTTGATCGAGCGTCTTTGGTTAGTGGTACGCGCGCGAGGCTTGGAGGGTTGTACTTCTTGTATCGTCCGTGGGGATTCGCCAAGGCTTATGAGATGATCAAGAATTACACATACCGGTTTGTTCTGGATGCTTTACAGCGTGACACGGAGGCTCCAATCGACGCTGAGAGACCGTCGTTTATCTTGGGGCTGTATCGTAATAGCGAGGACTTGGAGCTCGTTCGTGATCAGGTGCTTAATGTGCTGATTGCTGGCCGAGACACCACTGCTTCGACATTGTCCTACGCATTGTCAGTAATTGAACATATTTCTGCAGACTGGTGTTTAACACCTCAGATACAGCCACCTTATAATAAGGAACAAAATAGCGCTAGAGACTCTCCGCCTTGAAATCGATGACGTCGTTGGATCTGAAAAGGATATCAAAAGAGCGCACATCCAGCGTAATGCCCTACTTGCATAATGTCCTCCAGGAAAGTGAGGCACTCAAATGATATTCTGATAGGAAAGCTGCCACACACTTGCTAATGAAAAAAATGGCAGCACTGAGGTTGTACCATCCAGTTCCGATTAACACACGCTTTTGCAGGAAGACGACTACTCTCCGCGTTGGTGGTGGGCCAGACGGTCGCTCGCCACTTCTCGTTCGAGAGGAATTGCCAGTCGCGTATTCGGTGTACCATATGCAACGGCGGAAGGATATTTATGGACCTGATGACCTGTTATTTCGACCTGAGAGATGGGAAGGTTCGGAGCTTGCTGGTATTGGGTGGGCGTATCCTCCGTTTAATGGTGGGCCGCGAGTCTGTCTTGGTAGTAAGTTCGACATTGTGGGCTTAATGTGATGTTAATACTGATTGGGTGGAATAGAGAATTTTGGGCTTATGCTTGCTTCTTGTGCGATTGTGAAGATTGTGCAGGAGTTTCCGGGAATCAGACCTGAAAAGGGGACGGTGTTGGAAGAACCGGGGACGGAAAAGCAACATCTTATGCTTACGCTGTCGAATGCTGAGGGTTGTAAAGTCGTTCTTCGGTGAACAAAAGTATGATATCGACTGTGGCCTTATGTTCTCGGGATCTAATATATTGATACATGGCGACGAAAGAAAGACTGGGACAATTTTAACACCCATTCTCGACCGTTCTCAGCTTCCATCTAGGCTAAGCCAGTGGCACCCAAGCAAGAACATTGCACGAGACCGAAAAATTATATCAGCTCAATGACGGAGAGGAAAACTTGAGGAAAACGTTCGACTTGGTGACCAGATCTCACGCTTGGCTTCATTGTCTGAGTTCTAATCAACACATGCGAATGGATCGGCGCTGCCATTTCTAGCGTGGCTCGGTAAGGTTAAGAAGCAAACCGCAGTCTACAGCCGACTTGGCCAGACTGACGAATGAGTTCCAAACCCTCTGTAAATAAAACACTCGATTCCAATGGACCAAAGAAAGTGTAGAGCATTGAAGGGACAAGTCGTGAAGGAGAAATCTGAGAAGCTCCGAGAAGTTTCTGGAAGACTGTCCACCGAGATGATGGCCCAAGTAAAATTCCAATAAGGTCACCGAGTGTTTGCCAACATGCAAGGCGATGATTCTCAAGGCTACTTAGTACAAACCACATAAGATGAGGTTGCAAACGAAATGATATCCATCCATCAATTGCATTCGATCAGGCAACAGTAACAGCCTTGCTTGACATATTGTCCAATGAGAATGAAGGCAATACAGCACGTGATGTAAGCCTAGCTGAAACCTGAGGCTGAATCCAAAGAATTCCAATGGCAACCAACATCGAAAGCAGCTCAAGTGTACAGTGAATTGGCAAGAATAGTTGATAACTTAAATGAGAACAGAACTTGCCAAAGTCATCAAAGGTTACCGGGACAATGAGAATTGATTGTTTGCTTGGGGGAAGAAGTTGCAGGACAGTTCCAGCCTCTTCCTCAAGGCGTAAAAATTGGAAGGCGGTGTGGCGCTAGTCAAAGAGCCCCTGCTTGCATGCAGCCGAATATGGAAAGGCTGTTTTCCGCAGAAACTCGTAGAAGCTCTTTCGACATCCTCCACAGCAACGAAGATAAATTCGCTTTTTTCCAACCAAATCTGTTCGTCTTCTTCTTCTACATACCACTCCAAACCAAAGATACCCAACTGCTCTTCTCGTCCTCCACACACACTTCCTTCCTTTACGAATACCCTCAAGGTAAGCTAGAACAATTCTCTACTTATTCATAGCTGCCTCGCCGTTTGTTTGGGAGCTCAGCCTCATAGCAACGAGCTTCGTTCAGCTTCAACATCCACCTTCCACAATCGCAATTGTCCTCAACACATCTCAATACATTCAAGTACGGTCTGCTAACGCTCTATCTTCTCCAGAATCCGAAATACCGCTACCATGGCTGGCGAGACCTTCGAGTTCCAGGCTGAGATCTCTCAGCTTCTCTCCCTCATCATCAACACAGTTTATTCCAACAAGGAGATCTTCCTGAGAGAACTTGTTTCCAACTGTTCCGATGCTCTCGACAAGATCAGATATGAGGCCCTTTCCGACTCGAGTAAGCTCGAGTCTGGTAAGGATCTCCGTATCGACATCATCCCAGACAAGGAGAACAAGACCCTCACTATCCGCGATACTGGTATTGGTATGACCAAGGCTGTAAGTATCAATCTGCCACTTTCGCAAACTCTGCTAACAATCAATAGGACCTCGTCAACAACCTCGGTACGATCGCACGATCCGGCACCAAGCAATTTATGGAGGCTCTCACCGCAGGTGCTGATATTTCCATGATTGGTCAATTCGGTGTCGGTTTCTACTCTGCATACCTCGTCGCAGACCGTGTCACCGTCGTTTCCAAGAACAACGATGATGAGCAATATATCTGGGAGTCCTCCGCTGGTGGAACTTTCACCCTTACCCCAGACACCGAGGGCGAGCAACTCGGCCGCGGTACCAAGATCATCCTTCACTTGAAGGATGAGCAAACCGACTACCTAAACGAGTCGAAGATCAAGGAGGTCATCAAGAAGCACTCCGAGTTCATCTCATACCCAATTTACCTCCACGTCACAAAGGAGACCGAGACTGAGGTTCCTGATGAGGAGGAGGAGACCAAGGAGGATGAGGGTGATGAGAAGAAGGCCAAGATCGAGGAGGTCGATGATGAGGAGGAAGAAAAGAAGGAGAAGAAGACAAAGAAGATCAAGGAGACCAAGATCGAGGAGGAGGAGCTCAACAAGCAGAAGCCAATCTGGACTCGCAATCCTTCCGACATCACCCCAGAGGAGTACGGTTCCTTCTACAAGTCCCTCTCCAACGACTGGGAGGATCATCTTGCTGTCAAGCATTTCTCCGTTGAGGGTCAACTCGAGTTCCGTGCCATTCTCTTCGTTCCCAAGCGCGCTCCTTTCGATCTTTTCGAGACCAAGAAGACCAAGAACAACATCAAGCTCTACGTCCGCCGTGTTTTCATCACTGATGATGCCACCGATCTCATCCCTGAGTGGTTGAGCTTCGTCAAGGGTGTTGTTGATTCTGAGGATCTCCCACTCAACTTGTCTCGTGAGACTCTCCAACAAAACAAGATCATGAAGGTCATCAAGAAGAACATCGTCAAGAAGGTTCTTGAGCTCTTCCAGGAGATTTCCGAGGATAAGGAGCAATTTGACAAGTTCTACACTGCTTTCAGCAAGAACATCAAGCTCGGTATCCATGAGGATTCCCAGAACAGACCTGCTCTCGCCAAGCTCCTCCGATTCAACTCCACCACCTCTGGAGATGACCAGACCTCCCTTGCCGACTATGTCACCCGCATGCCTGAGCACCAGAAGAACATGTACTACATCACCGGCGAGTCCCTCAAGGCTGTCCAGAAGTCTCCATTCCTCGACTCCCTTAAGGAGAAAAAGTTTGAGGTTCTCTTCTTGGTTGACCCCATTGATGAGTACGCCATGACTCAACTCAAGGAGTTCGATGGCAAGAAGCTTGTCGACATCACCAAGGACTTCGAGCTCGAGGAGACTGAGGATGAGAAGAAGGTCCGCGAGGCCGAGGAGAAGGAGTTTGAGGGTCTTGCCAAGGCTCTCAAGAACGTCTTGGGCGACAAGGTCGAGAAGGTCGTTGTCAGCCACAAGCTGGTTGGTGCTCCTTGCGCCATCCGTACCGGTCAATTCGGTTGGTCCGCCAACATGGAGCGTATCATGAAGGCCCAGGCTCTCCGTGACACCTCCATGTCATCTTACATGTCCTCCAAGAAGACCTTCGAGATCTCGCCCCGCTCGCCTATCATCAAGGAGCTCAAGAAGAAGGTTGAGGCTGATGGTGAGAACGACCGAACTGTCAAGTCGATCACTCAACTTCTGTTCGAGACCTCTCTCCTCGTTTCCGGTTTCACCATCGAGGAGCCAGCCGGATTCGCCGAGCGCATTCACAAGCTTGTCTCTCTCGGCCTGAACGTTGATGAGGAGCCAGAGACTGCTGAGGAGGCCGCCGACGAGGAGGTCACCGGTGATGCGCCAGCTGAGAGCGCCATGGAGGAGGTTGACTAAATGCAATCATGAACTTTGCGTTTTGTGCGGGATTCCTTTTTTGCGGAGTTTGATGGTTGGTATTTCACGAATGGTCATTCTCACGTTGCATGAAGCCTGCTTTTTACTCTTTCCCAATTGATGCCCAACTTAATGCAGCATTGGTTTGCTTGCTCTTGGTGGGAATAATCAAAATGTACTTTAGTGCGAGACTCGGAAAGACGGAGCAGAATACAAAAGATGTTAACTTAATGATTGTGTATCGCGACTCGCTGTGTGACCATGTGAACGGCGATTAACATCGGCTTCGCGTTTGCCGTGGACCAACCCAATTATTCCCAATCTAGTGGTTGAGATCATCAACGTGGGTTTGCAAGTGCAACCGCATCTCTTAAGGGGATGAATTGCATATGAATCTGTCTAGTTGTAGCTCCTATTGTATTTTAGTCTGCCATGTGTAATAGCTTTAGTCAATGAACAGAAAGCTCACTTCAACGATCATATCCACCCATTTGAGGATTCTGGTCCCGTCTGATTTCAGCTCTGAGCCGAAGCTCGGCGACCAAATATCAAGGTTATGATTGCTCCCGCCTATCATCATTTCTCGTGTCGTCGCTCCTTCCTGCATTCAACTGAATATCTCTCCGTTCCCTTGCCAATCTCTTCTCCGCGTTTTCCCAGCAGTACAAAGGTACACAGCGTCGCGCATGTATCGCAACATCTTACATCGATGAGGTGCTAGATCGCTTAGAGCATTCTCGATGGTGTTGAGGCTTGGTTCAGCATGGTCATTTCGTGCGAGGAAGAATAGGAAGGAAAATTTTGGTTTCTTCAAATCCTTCTAGGCTTATTGAAATTGTCCTCCAGATGTGGAATCTGGTCTCTTTCAGCTTTGGTGTCTAGTCATGAATGTGACTTCCCTCAATCTCTACGCGTGGAGATGAAATTCGTGTAAGGAATTCGCTCTTTCCGCGTCTGTTACCTTAGACAAATCATTAATATAAATGCGGCTCACTCCTTCCGTTGCTCAGGTTATCGTCCTTGCCTACCATCCAAAGAATACCTCCTTCCCTTCCATTAGACACCGAGTCCTGTCACCCGGGTACAAAAGCCAACTCATCCCCCTTCAAACTCCATCTTCTTCAATTCTCAAATATCCGCTCTTCAGCACTTCACCACTTCTCCAAGACCGCAGTACCCAACTCATCAGCACTCAAAGTCACCTTTGACCACATCACCAACCTCCCTTCTTGTCCGGCAGCATACCTCCAAAATGGCACTAACAACAATCTCCCAGCTTCTCACGCTCGCTCTCCTTACCGTCAGCACGACCGCCACCGACGGAGGATATGGTGAACCTCCTCCACCACCATCTTACGGCCCACCTCCACCACCTGGAGTCCCTGGCAATCCAGGTGCTTTCCCGCCGGGTTTTCCATTCAATAATGCGCCTCCTCCACCAGGCTGGAATCCGGTCCCAAATCCGGTCCCGGGTTATACACCTGTTATTCCTGGACCACCAAAGCTCACTACGAGCACGGCTGGTGGTATCTTTACTACTGTTCCTGGTGGTCCCGGTGGGCCTGGAGGTCCTGGAGGTCCTGGAGGCCCAGGCGGACCAGGTGGACCTGGAAACCCGACTGGACCTGTTGACCCCAACTGGTGAGTTTCTCTTCTTTCGCTCAGAGCTCTCCACTGCATTATCGAATCATTCTCTGACAAATACAGTCCAAGCACAATCCTCTCCACCACTGTTGTCACCCACATCTCGTCTACTGTCATCAGCTACACGAACACCATCTCGTCGCTCCAGACATTGACCAACAGTATCTGCGTTCCGGTCATCCCAACTCTTCCTCCAGCCGTCTCCACCTCGGAAACTGCAGGCGGTGTCTTCACAACGACTAGCACACTTCCAGGAGGATCTTTGACCGTTATCACGACTTTGACAACCCTGAGTACAAGTCAGGTCACAGTTCCAGGCCTCTCCAGCATTACTCTTCCGAGCATTCCAGGTGGAGGCGGTTCGACTGATCCCGGCACCAACCCGACGAGCAAGTCATTTTCATTCATTCCACCACCAGCTCAAACCTACCCACCATCACCACCATTGTATCCTCCACCACCCCCACCAAGCTACGGCAGCGGAGGACAGGGCGGATATGGAGGCTCAGACGATGACTACTAGTTGATGCAGCTCACAGCTGTTCCTCGTGGTTGGGTGTCACAGACTTGAGGGTAGCTAATATTACATTTATTTGAGTGGACGGTCTTGAGCTTGCAGACTAGTTATACTTTTGATTCCGCTTTCTGTGTTCATTTCTATGGCTGACATATGTGGCTAGGTCACTCTTTACCTTTCTTTTGCGGGCAGATAATTCATATGCATCATCAGTACACGATACAGACATGTTCAATCCCAGCCGATTCTTTCAAATAATTCAGTAATGATACTTCTCATCTCACTGTATCGGTGGTTGTGCTTGTGAATTCAAACACGAATATATGCCACGGTCGATTTTCAATATTGCGTAAGCTTGCCATGCGTGCACTCTTTTCACGAGTAGCTTACTATGGCTCCGGAGGAATCTCAGTCCGATCCTCTAGGGCTGTATGGAATACAACTGTCACACTTCGAGTGTTGTGTACCGTCAACTCTGTACCTGCAGATTGACAGATCGGCAGCGCAAGCGAGGTGAACGTAGCACAGCAGTCATACCCACGCTTTGAGGCTGTGTAATATCGCATGCTACATAGAATTATCTACTTCTCAAGCCGACCTCAATTTATGGCAGAGGCAGGCCAAGGCGAAGTTCGAAGGGACGTGGTACTGCTATGGACCTTCTATTCAGCGCGCCTCGTTTCCCGGACCCGAACATGGGTAAAGTGCATTTTCACTTGCCTCTGAGCGACTGCGCCATTTTCAGTCAAGCACATGGAAGGCTCCTCCCCATTCTAGTCCGCGTGGTAGATCAGGCACGTATTCGAGGTACTGGAAGAGACTTCATGACTTCATGGCTTTTCTCCTTGCACACCAATCTGGTTTCTCTTCACGGGCCAGGAAGTTCCGAGCCCTCGGCCTCAAAGCCGAACAAGTACACATCATAATCCCCTCCGTCGTCTATCTTCCTAGCAGGTTGGTCCAAAGCACGTAAGTGGCAGCTGAAACATAGAGATCAGCATGGGAATCATGCTTGTCCAGGATAGATCCCGACAGTTCGGGTGCTGGAAGCGAGGATACATAGATAGCCAAGAATATACTGCTCATACAAGACCATTTCCTTACCCACAACCTCTTGTTTCTTCCCAAGTCGCATTGTCTTATTTTTCCTTCCCGCGCGTATCTAGCTACGGTCGCATTTCCACTGCTCGATATGTCTACGCATCCCGCACCACACCATCACACTTCCTCCATCTCAACTCTTCTTCTCGTCCTCCCATTCTCTTTCCAAGCCCAAGGACAGAATGAAGCGAGAGCTAGACCAGATCCGATCTACGACCCTCTCGGTCTTGGAGTTGGCCTAGGTGATGCTTTTCGCAATGCGTTTCTACCAGGTTTTCCATTCAATGGACGGCAGACGTCGATACCTGCGTATGGATGGCAGACTGTACCGACATATGCACCACCCCCGGGGAAGTATGATACTGTACCGATGGTGAGCACGTCGAGTCAGAGTGTATCGACGAGTTCAGTCGGTACGGTGCTGACTACAAGCTTGGCGACTACGACATCGAATTCTGTCTCTACAACTCCAGGATCAACTGAGTCCACACTCACTATCTCGTCCACGAGCCCTCCACTATCCAGTTTGACTACTACTTTGGTTCCCACTTGTTCATATGGAGGTTCCGCGACATTGGTACCGACTGTGCTCACGCGCATGTCTTTAGTTTTGGTTAGCTATTACAGTACGGTTTTCAGTTTGGAAACGGTGTTTGGTGGGAGCTGTATGTCGATCACGTTGACTGTGATATCGAGTCAGTCCAGCTCACTCAGTACTGGTCCAAATACAGTGACAGTCTTGCTGCCAAGCTCGAGTAGTGGCACATCAATTTTCCCAACGACTATGATTACGACTGAGCCTCCGGCGTCTGTATCTTCGCTAAGTACTCTGCCCACGAGCATGGCTTCTGTCTCAAATCTTCCGAGCTCGAGTATCAATTCACTCTTGACATCGATGAGTCTGAGTACTAGTTCTGTACCATCTACAACCAGCTTGCCGTATTCAATTCCAGATTTCAGCTCATTGATTAGCTCGCTGCTCTCAATCTGGATGCCTTTGACTTCGACCACAATCATGCCGAGCATGATATCTCTTACTTTGACTTCGATGTCTGTCTCCTTGGCGACGAGCAATACTTCGGCACTTACTTCTTCGACCGGATCTCTGTCCAGTACCATCTCACCCATCAGTATCGAGACTTCAAGCGCTACTTCTTCAATGTCCTTGGCTTTCAGTACTACTTTAATAACGACAGTCCTAACGGCGGTACCTTCAACTTCAACCTCGCTCACTTGCGGGGCAATCACTGAAGGATTCACGATCACATAAGTTACACAGCGGCTTCACCACAAGTGACTGGCCTTCTTGCGCCTGACTTCCGACCGCGACTTTCAAACAAGGTAAGCTTCTTTCCTCATTCACACTGCATACTGAACTTTACTGAGAAAGAGAAGTTGTTTCACGCATCCATATCTTCCAAATCATCAGCTGAAAACGAGTGCCAGCATTTATGTGATTTGGATGCGAGGTGTCAGAGTTGGCACGTTAGTTCTAGTGAGTCTCCCTTTCTTCAATCCTTTTTTTTTCTTATTTTTTTCTCTGGGGCCAAATTGGTGATTTGGTCGGGACGAAAGATGGGTGGCTGACTGACTGGCACATGATGATTGGTAGATCGTGTTTTTAACCAGTGGATGTGTGTCTTTTTTGGGACGCCTTTAGATCTAAGGACTTTCGATGAGGGGGGGATGACGATTACGGATGGTGCGGCGTTTAATGGGAGATGTCCAGGTACGACCATAAGTATTTCGGCATCGACTTCGAAGGATTCTTTGACGACGGAGATGTCTGCTTCGAGTGGTTCATCGATGAGTAATTCGATGCCTACGATGACAAGCATGCAATTTTCCAGCCTGAGTACGATCTCGAGTTCCGTTTCGAGTAATGGATGTGGGGTAGTCACTGGAGGGTATACTGTCACTTACTCAGAGATTGCTCCTCAAATTACGGGAAACGTGCGACCGGATCTTGAGAACGTTCTTTTTTACAAGGTAGGATGGAATTATCTGCGTCGGACATAGATGTCTGAACGCTGAAGCTGACAATAAATAGAGGCCTACTGCCCAACTTGAGGATCGGCCTTTGGCTGAGTATGAATGCCAGCAATTCTGTGATGAGGATACACGGTGTGTCAGCTGGTTCGTTGGATATGGTACAAGCCCCGCAGCCGCTCTTGATCTCTGGATTTCTGGGCTGACAATTTGAAAGCTACTGCTTACAAGATCTGGAATTGTCTACTTTTCGCCAGCCCATTGCAGCCAGAGGTTTTCACATCTGGTCAAGGCACAGTTCTCAGCGGCGCTGCTTTCAATGGAAAATGCAGTAGCACGTCTTTCAGTTCTGTGATCACATCGACTACCTTGCTCACATCCACCAGTGTACCAGATCCTATGACAACATCAAGTTCCGTGGAAGCAGGTTCGTCCACTCAATCAATGGAGATCACGACATCAGCAACCCCAATATCTGATTCCGTCCCGGCAACGTGCACGCTGGCTCCAGCAGCGACGACTGGAGCATACACTTTCCAATTTGCGGAAGTGCTGAAGCCCTCTCCTTCTGCTGGAGTGAATTACACTTTAGACTTCGGCTGGGCTTTAGGAGTAGTCTCCGGGACAACTGTAAGTCGACATTAAGCTCCAAGCACGTGTGACCTATTCGCACAACTGTAGCATTCGTACCATATTCAAAGCGACTCGCTAACCCGACATTAGAATATCAACCTACCAGAGACCGCCTAAATTGAAGCGGAGAAAGTCTGCAACGATTTCTGTGATAAGCCCGACTGCTTGAGCTGGTTCATGGGATACGATTAGTCCAGGAATAGTCTTTCACATTTTGAACTCTTGAGGTGGAATCTTACTTGAGTTACTGACTTGTTTGTGATTTATAGCTCCTGCGCGTTCTAGGTGGCAGTGCTTTTATATTCAGGCGTTGGCTACTCCCAATAGATGGGTCGTGGATCCGGCGGAGGTTCCGAGGTATACGCATAATGTGATGTTTGCGCGGATCTGTAAGTGACGGAAGATTGAGAGGCTTTTCTTCTTGCTCTTGCGGCGGGTTGTACAAGGGGATACGAAGAGTAATTTTGGCCGATCGTCTTGTCTACCCCGCACTTTCTTTCTCGCTTATTTGTTGACTTGCTCTTCATGTGGCAAACAAGCTTTGCTGTAGACTAATGCAAAAGAGATTATGTCATGATTTCAGATGCTTCTGTTCTGGTCCTTGATAAGGATGAGGGAGAAGCACATCGCTGTTCCAGTTCTTGTGATGGGAGGTTGAGAATTTGATGATCGCCAATGAAAATCTTTCAATTCAGCCTATATGCAGGAACAGGCGCCATCCCCGACAAAGCTCGGTACCCCTCGCCGAAAAAGCTTGTCTACCCCACCTCTCCTCTCCACCCATGGATAAATTATTCTTCCACTCCACTCCACATCCCAGATCTCTATCCTCATCATCATTCATCCCCGACATATTTTGCCAGCTGGCAACCGAAGGTCCCGACGAAGATGAGCATCCGCGAATTCGGGATACGACCTGCATCAGGCACATATCACATTCTCCGTCAAAAGCCGACACGTATATTAAGTCGGATGAAAGGATGCCAGTCGCGGAGTTCGAATAGATTGGGAATAGAGTTTCGTACCTGCGTCATGGCATATTAGGCTGAGGTGTTCCGGGGCTGGTAATTTCTTACCGCTCCCCTCCTATAGTACCAGTATGGGGATCTTGAGATTTCTGCGGGGTCGGGGAGGGTATATGTAGCTGGGGGATTCCGGATTCCGGATCTTTTGGAGCCTCTTGCTTGCTTGCGTACTGATTTCTGCTTGCGACTTTTGGTGATTTTCGAGCATCATGTTGTTCCAGCAATTGTTTCGTTTCGTGGTCCTGGCTGTATCTGTTGGGAAGTCCAATGCTTCCATTCATAGGAGACATGATAGTAAGCATTGGGTAGACACTTGGGTTAGCATGCCGCAGCTTACGGAGCCGGCGAATCTGCCTCCTCCGCCATTCGTAAGTTTCTTTGCCCAATACTTCAACATGTGTCTGATAAGAGTCCATAGAACGAAACAGGAGCAGTGTTCGTAAATTCAACCATCCGCCAAACATTACACATGTCTATCGGCGGTCCTTCGATACGAATCCGCATCTCGAATGCTTTCGGCACAAGCGATCTGCCCATCACAGCCGTGACCGTAGCGCTACCATTCAATGGTTCCGCGGGAGTCGCAGCTATTCAGTCAAATACTCTCAAGACTGTCACGTTCTCGGGAAGCAAGAACTACACGATTCCAAACGGAGCTCTGATCGTCTCGGATCCTATTGATTTCAAGGTCGAGCCACAGAGTATGTTGACTGTGACGATTTATCTGGCGGATGGACAGAGGAGCGCCACCAATGCGATTACGTCTCATCCTGGAAGTCGGACGATCAGCTGGATGAGCGCGGGCAATCAGGTCTCGGCTACCAATATCACGGATTCGAGTTCGGCGAATGTGGCGCATTGGTGAGAAGTTCCCAAAGCCAAGGCTTGAAATGTATGCTGATGAGGACTTGTAGGTACTTCGTAAGTGCTGTCGAAGTTTATGTGCCGAAGAGCACTCGAGCGTGGGTGATTATTGGAGACAGCATCACAGATGGTCGTGGAAGTGATAACAACCAGAACAATCGGTTGGTGACCCATGCCAGCAACTCATCTCCTTCTAACAGACATCAGTTGGCCCGATCTCGTCCTTCGCAAAATGCAGACTCGCCACTCGACTTCAGATATCGCAGTCCTCAACCAAGCTGCAGGCGGGAACCGGATCTTATACGATGGACTTGGCCCGAATGCCCTCTCCCGAATAGATCGAGATGTTCTTGCCCATTCAGGAATCGAATACGCCATGATCTTCGAGGGCGTAAACGACATCGGGACTGGCGCCACAGACGCCGCAACCCAAAAGGCCATTGGCGATCGTCTCATCGCAGCATTCACCCAAATAGCCATCCGCATTAAGACATTCGATATCCCGATTTTCGCTGCAACCATCACGCCGTTCAGCGCACCTGGGTACAATATCACGGTCCAGGGGTATAGCGATCCAGAGAGGGAGAAGACGAGACAGAGGGTCAATGAGTGGATTCGGAAGAGTGGAACCTTTGATGAGGTGCTGGACTTCGATAAGTGGTTGAGGAACGAGACGTATCCGAGTCAGTTGGCGGATGCGTTGCAGGGTGGTGATTATTTGCATCCGAATGGGAAGGGGTATGCGAGGATTGCGGAGTTGTTTCCGCTTGATATCTTTTGAGATGAGGCGGCCGTTTGGGGTGTATATAATGCCGATGGAGAAGTACAGAATGAAGTAATACATGACGAGGGTGGCATTGTTCGCTCTGAGCTGCCTAAGCAAATGACATTTCGTCGAGGGATCTAAGCTGGCGTCGGGTCACGGAGGGGATTGTTATTCTTTTCCCCGCCGTATCATCTGCCTCCTTCTAGCTGCATTTACGTGATTTAGTGTACGTATTGACAAGTTCTCGAAGTCCCCAGTCTTCTCTGCATGGTCAACGCCCCGACAGTTAGGCTGAAGGGTGACTGGTACTCATCCGGCTCAGCTGAAGCAGCTAGATACCCAGCATAGCGAAATCCCTTTTTAATTACCAAGTCTGCCAGCCAATAATCATTGTTCGGTACGCTGTTCGCTTCCCGTCTCGGGGCGCTTTCTCTTACGAGAAGCTCCGGGACAGTATGCAGTAACACTCGAGCCAAGGAATTCCAATGCACTTGATGGTTCTGCCCTGATCCACTCCCCCATTTCGGTTATGTCTTCTGTATCCAAAGCAGACGTTCTGAAAGATATCGATATCTCGTTTTCAGGTACCTGCGGGATGGTGTTTGTGACATCCGCAGATGGTGTCTGCTGGGGGATAGGATGCAAAATGATTCCTCTGTCACTAGACTCGGCAGATAATCTGGTATGAACTGGTGCTCGACGTAAAAATGATTTGTCTTCGGTAGCTTGGTCAGATCCTTCCGGTTCTTGGCATGTCGACTCCTCACTCTCCGATTCTTCATTCTCCGAATCTTCGCTGTCCGAATCTTCGCTTTCTGTTTCTTCATCTTCTTCTACATAATTCGTTTACCTTTCTTCCGAGATCCACAGGACTGAAGTCGATATGGAGATGGGCAATCCCTTCTCATGACCCTTGTTGAGCGCGTTAATGAGGCTGGTGGTAAAGGAATATTTCTCGTCGCCTGGTGTTTCCAAAGACCAGCAGTAGGCAGCAATGAGCTCTTTTACTCCGCCTAATACCTTCGTGGACTTCAGAAAATCGGCAGAATGGCAAGTGTCGTAAATTATTAGGACACTAGAAACTGATTATTCAAGAAGTCGTTGTATGGTTCCTGAGGAGATATTCGTGACCCTCTTTTTTCTCCTAAGATACTTCAGTGACTTTGTTGGGAACGTTACTATTGCCAATAAACTTACGGTGTCCAGCCAGAGTCCAGGCTTTCCTGGAGCTTGCCATGGCCTGTATGCAAAATCCCCTCAAAAACATCCGAGGTTTTGTCCTGCTCCAGCCATGAGACCACTTTTGCTTCAAGAGCTGATTCTGAGTCCTTGTCGGGGATCAAGTACTCCTCAGCAACGATGTTGTACGAGAGTAGAATCTTTGTAAGCTTCCCCACCTCGGCTTTTACTTTCAAATCGCTGGACTTCCAATATAGGATCAGAAACTTGCCACTCTCATACCGCGACCCATGCCGCTCCTTCCACGTCTTCTTTATTGTGTTGTCGAGGGCTGTCGCCCACTCTTGGACCTGGCTTTTGTCGTCGTCCGCTTTCAGAGGAGCTTCGTCCTCTGTCGCCTCTGCTGGCTGATTATTCTCCTTGCTCGATACATTCTCCTGCCGCGGACTCTTGTTCTGCTCTTCCAGCTCTTTGAACTTTCGGTCTGTGTCTCGTCTTTGCTGCTTCAGCGATTGGATTTGGGTATCGTTGATTATCTATGGAGAAAGGTAGAGATAGTCGATGATAGTCTCCAAGATAACACTGGAGACTTGCAATATTCTATGAGCTTGTTTCAGAGCCAGACTGATTCACGATCGTAGGCTTGCTGTCTCCATCTTGGCTGAACGTCTGAGGCATAGCCATATCCTCTATGAGATAGTTGATCTTGCCTTCCCTGATCGATGGGCTGACGATGCGAGAGATGAATTGACGATGCCGAAGGTTTTGCTGAGTTCAAAAGAGATGGCAGGCAAAGCCAGAGGATTATGGACGACTGTTGTGGGATTCGAGTCTTAGTTGTGCAGGTAGAGTCTGTAGTGTTGATGGCGGCGGATGGAGTTGGAAGTTTGCGCTCTTCAAGTCAATTTCTGACTTTTTGTGTGTCCAAGGATTAATTCCTCGAAGCTAATCTAGCTTCGAGCAATGAGAGGTGAGATAAAAAGTATGATCTCAAGGAAGGGAGGGTCTTTACAAGTGTTCTTCTGAGTAGCTACTTGAATGTGCCAGGAAACCCTGTCGCCGTACTTGTAAGGCTTGGGGTTGTCTCTTTCACCCAGAAACACATGTGTTCACAAAACCTGCCAGTACTCCACCATTTGCAGTATAATTCTCATGCAGACCAAACAGGGAACGATGCCTAAAGTTACAAACTTCACAGGTTGTGTCCTGGCTCCATCCTTCATTTGTCTAGCCTTCCTACATAGATACGTTCAAAGTCGTCAGATGTATTGGAGAATCTTGCATTTTGGCCAATTCAAAAACCTACCAACAGACATGTTTACTTGGAGGTAATAAACCACAGACAGACCACATCAGAAAATGCTTAGCAGCAGTCCTTCTTGTTTTGTTTGAAATGGCTTGTGTTTAATTCCCACCTGCTCAGTCCTTGATCTTGAAGTCAACAAAGTCGGCTATTTACACGATCGAGTTTGGCCTTGGGTCCATCACGTGATTCGACGTTCCCTTTCAACGGATGCCATCTAGTAATGTACTCCTGAAAGCAAGGACAACTACGTTATATGGTTCAAAGGGAAGGAGGCAATCTATTGTTGCCGCTGTAAATGGTCTATAGCCGCCGGCTAAGATATTGGAAATTCTGTTTCACCATACGCTCTTATTTACAGTAACGGTAACAGGAACCGGCGTACCCTTCAACAACATTCTGACCCTAGGTGCCACCTCATTCTTGAAAATGTAACTAAAATCGCGGTATAGAAACCTGTTTTATGGCTCTCACATCAACTCATGTTCCACATTACAACAAGCAAGTCAATAGCTTCGACACTCGTTGCTGGCGGGGGGGTCATAGGTCAAAGAACTCTAGATCTCTTTTGGAATCTTGGGCGACACCATCACTCAGCCAGCAAATTCCAGGCCAGGGAGCATATTCGAAGTCCTCTAATCAAATGGGAACTTCGATAGCGAGCTGAGAACTCTAGCAACTCTTCCTCTTTGCCCTTTAAACTTGAACATCAGGTTACATCGGATTGGACTCGTCAACGAGAATTGCTCCATCTGAAAATTTTCACGAGGACTGAGGTTTACCATTCAAGTATTGTCTGTCATTGACTGGGCGCGAAAATGGTGCGGATTGGCCAGAGGCAACGTCATACTAAAGGCTGCGAGCATTGTCTCGTTAGAAGCATAAAGGTTTACCTGCCACCATGACGGCCTCAGATAGCTTCGAGCCTCGAATGTACCACCACAAAATTACTATATCTCACTGCACGTCGATCCTGCAAGTATGCACAATTCATGGAGCACGTCCAACAGAATTTGATTTCTTGAGGAGGACCTTCCCTCTGAAAATTTTGGAAATGCTCAGCCCATCTCAAGAACAGCGGAAAGAAGCAAAGAAGGTGACTGAGAAATGGGGACTGTTTATGAGACTGGAGGCATTTTGAAGGCCGAGATGACAGTCTAAAAGTCATGGCAGAGGAAGAAAAGTCGCATTTCTTATTCTTAACCGAGTCTGTCAACAATGGGGTGGGTCCATGCCAAGACTCTGGCCAGCGCGTCAGATCGCGTCGCGCAAGATTTCCTCTCAAGACTGATTTTACTGGAGACAAACTTCGACATAATTCTCTACCACAACTCCCCGCCGCGACTCCCGATGAAAGCCGGAATAATGGCAACCACTGCGAGCCGTCTATCTGCGGATGTTGACTTGCCTTCCACCTGTTCAATCAACTCCCAACAGAGCTCCGAAACATGATATGGGAATGGGCACTTCCTGGACCACGGGTCGTCTACCTGGAGTGCTGCTTCTTCGAACGTCCCCATTGTTATCGAGTACGGTCCGACAGAGCTAGATGAGATTGGACAATGGGGTCTGCCATCATTCTTTGATTGTGACGAGATCAGCGAAGACGAATTTGATAGAATTGTGGAGGAAGACGCCATCGGGCCAATACATGAACATTACTCGGACAACCGTGGCTTCAGAACCAGATCTCCCCCCACCGGCACTGCTGATTGTATGCCGAGAATCTTTCCAGGTCGCGACCAAGCATTACGAGCGTGCATTCGGATCTGTTAACACATTCCCCGAAACTTGATTTGACTTCAAAATCGATACTCTATATCTCATTTGGGGATGAAAGAATGGCGTATCATTTGATCCCGAGGACCTTGCGGAGGATGACCTAGCGCGCGTGCGATACCTGGCTATTGATACTTTGAGCGACTGGAGTCTGGCCATCAATCAGTATGCAGGTGAAGAGGATCTACTGGCCTTTATGCTTTTCTGGTGTCCCAATATCGAGAGGATCTCGCTCTGCAGCCAAGAGGCTTTTCATATTGTAAAAGAGGCTGCAGATGTGCTGCGAGACCCTGTCCCCTTGGGTGTAACAATACTTGGAACCATAGACGACTACCAGCTGGATCCTGCGGAGATATTGTCGAAAGAAGATGCGATGTACCTAAAAGGCCGTCAGGTCTATGAAATGACGGACCCGCCTATCGACATGGAAAGACTGAACGAGCTTGTGGCAAAGAATGTTGAGAAAGGGTTGAAACCACGACCACTACCCGAAATCGTTGCTAAGATCTTCACTACGCCTGCTATTGATGGCAAGTTGCTGGTTGCAGAAGCTGAATGGGAGAAAGAAAAAAATCGTGAAGCTGAGATAGGGTCCTTCGATTCGGATTATCAACATCTGGAAAGCTTAGCCCAGAGCTCTCTGTAGATTTGAAACTGCGTTGTTCTCGATTGGCTATGCTTCAGCAGCCCTCGACCGGACAAGCTGGGATTTGATTCACTTTGAATAGCTACACTCTACACCTTCCGACTTCTACCTGTGAGACCACGCAAATGTACGTTGACAGAATGGAACCAGCTTACCAAAATTGACAGCCGTCAACCACTTCACGTGTAGCCTCTCTTTTGAGTCAGTCTGTTAATGCGCTCCTCTGCTGTTCATCTCGCAATCTACATATTATCTTGCGAGTAGACAACTCCGCCAACCTTTCGGATCTCGTCCATTATGCGAATCATCCTTACACTCTCTGCCACAGGCATTATCTCATTCTCCTTCCTCCCAGCCAAAATATCCGCCGCAACAGCATCTGCCTCGAAGTGGAATCCCATTCCCTCGTGTTCGAAGTCCAGAACCTTTTCTTCCTTTCCCTTTGCCGAGATCGCGATTCTTTCGGGTACTGAAGCCGCACCTCCCGAGACAACAATTGTGCCACCAGTCCCTTCAACACGGAGGAAATTCTGTCCGCTCTTTCCCCTCATGGAGGCAGTCAAGATGGCCATTCTTCTAGTTTCGGGATATTTCAGCACGATAACATCATCGAAGTCAACACCATCAACCACAAGCAGGCTACTAGTGACCTCGGGATCCGAGGCTTTCGATCCTACATGCTCGTCAAGCACGACGCTACTGAACATGAGAGGATAGACGCCAAGGTCAAGGAGTGCTCCTCCGCCTAGCTCGAGGTTCTTCAGTCGGTGTGTCGAAGGCAGAGAATCGACATTGATATCGAGGCCGAAGTCACAGAACATCCGAGAGATGTCTCCAATCACTTTCTCTTTGTGGAGAAGGCGCTGGAGTTCTAGGACCAAGGGGAAGAATCGAGTCCAGACGGCTAGCTACCATCAGTCGTATTCTCTGAAGCTGATTGTATTCAAGGAGACAGCAGACGTACCTTCCATTAGGAATACCCCCTTCTCCTTTGCAGCAGCGATCATCTCGTTCACCTCCGTCTCATTAATTGCCATAGGCTTCTCACACAATACATGCTTCCCCGCCGCAATTGTAGCTAAGCATGATTCTCTGTGAAAGACATGAGGGGTACCGATATACACGATATCGACGTTGGGGTCTGCATACACTGATTTATAATCTGTGTAGATGCTGGGTCTGGACTGGTTGGATGTGAAGATCGAATTGACGAATTCGCTGCCCTTGGCTTCTGAAGATGTGCCTAGTGCGGTGATGAGGTGCTCGAAAGGGGATGACGGACGTAAGAGAACGAGGTCTTTAACGAAATTTGTGGAGACCCAGCCAGTTCCTGACAGAAGTTAGCTGTGGTCTCTGCCTTGTAGAGAGATGCGAAAACCGAGAATTCCCCATCGGATGGATTGTTTAGGATTTGAGGCCATATCCTTTTTTTCTTGAGGTATGGAGATCTTCTGGTAGTTTTCTAATTTTCAATTTGATCTTGATCAACGTTCAATGGTCAAGGAACGCCTTACATCATACCAGAACAATGGGATGGAGGTCCGAAGAAGCATTCAGGCTAATCTCAAGGCGGATTCGAGTCATGTGATTATCAATCACATCTTCGGAGTTCCTAAGTTTGTGCAGCTATTGGAAAGCATTTCGTTCATGGAAGGAGAGCTACTGTAGTAATTGTCATATCTCAGCATTTCCAGGTAAGCAGAATTGATTGTAAACAATGCCAAATCCACCTACTATCGAGATCCTGCAGTTTCGTGAGAAGAGTGGGGTGAAGGAGGGCATTTGGCGGGGTAGAGAAGAGGCCAAAATGCAAAATTTTCAAGATGTCTAGCTCCTTCAGAGAACCAAATAGTGAAAAGTCGTCCAAATCAAGCTAGCTTCTGTGGTGTAAGTATACTCCGGATCTCTCAAATTGATCGAACTAACTTGTATCCAGCCAATGGTTAGGTTCGTAACATTGCATAGCTCTCACCTGAATCATCTTCTAACTCCTCCTCAGGATTCCACCCTTCCAGACTCAATGTCAAGCGAGGTGGAGGTTCGTGTTCGATTCACGGCAGTTGCATTTCTTTTTTTGCATTCTTTGAAAAAGCGAAAGTGGATACAGAAAGTGGGTATACTCCCTTTTTGCCCAGACGCTGACCTGGGTTGCTGTTTCCTCACTCTACTCAGTCGAGTTCCGCTGCTCACAGTACATGAAGCAGAGTAATTCTCTCGGATATGTTCAAGTTTTGGTTTATTCTTTTGCAATTTTTGCTTCATTGCCAGCTAAACTGGCGCTGCGAGGCTCGCCACACTGACTGCAAACCTCAACGATAAAGAATGTAGCTGTAGCATTCATATTCACAGATGGCATGGCATAAAAGAAACTCTTCCTCCAAAGTTGGGAAGAGCCACAGCATTCCAACTTTAGCTCGAATTGGGCTTAGTAAAGAAGAATGCCTTGCCCCTCAGAGCGCATGTCCTCCGCCATCAACAGCAATGTCCGCTAAGGAATGGTCAGCAACAGGCATGAAGGTCGAGAAGTCAGACCATATACCTCCAGTGATATATGAAGCATCATCACTCATAAGAAAAGCCATCATCTTTGCAACTTCTTCCGGCGTGCCCATTCTTTTCATCATGGTACCTGAGCTCAATACTTTAGGATCAACTCGACCAGACTCGACGGCCCTTTGGAAGTTGTCTCCGCTGGCAATTGGTCCACTGAAACTCGGAATCAGTCACTGGGACATCTTTATCTGATGGAAGCACTCACGGCATCAAAGTATTAACACGGATCCCCATGGGTCCAAACTCGGCAGCAGCAGTCTTGCTAAGACCACGCATTCCCCATTTGGTAGCTGAGTACGAAGGCATACTAGCAACAGCCTTCAATCCAGCTCCACTGGAGACATTAACAATTGACCCGCCTGGACGGGTCAGCACACGAAGCTGAGCCCTTTGACAGTTCATCGTTCCTGTCAAGTTTACAGCAACGGTTCTGTCCCAATCTTCTTGGATCTGTCATTGCTCATGAGTACGAAGCCCAGGATAATAATGAGAAGGAACCCACAATGTTTGCAGAAGTCGTATCTGGATGTCTCATTGACAATCCAGCCACGTTCGCTGCGCCGTCTAGCTTTCCGAACTCTTTCACGGCATCATCAATCCACCTATCAACCTGATCCGCTTTCGCTATGTCAACTGTGCGTATCAGGACTTTCGTTTTGCTCTTCTCTTCACTGCCTCGCCGTCAGCACTTCTCTTTATGTTCTGACTGGCACGCCTACATCATTTTCTTACTCACTTCCAGACCTTCTGTGCTGAGGTCACAAAGAGTCACTCCCGAGGCACCAAGCTCGGCACATCGTATTGCTGTTGCTCTTCCAACTTCAAGAATATTAGCGCTGAAAGAGTAAAGATCCGGGGATCAGGATCTTGGATCTTAGATTCCCAAAACATTGATCTCAAGACATGTCTCTGATCCGAGATCCATGATCTTTGGCTTAAACAGGTGAGACTACATACTACCAGAACCGGCTCCAGTGATGGCGTAGTATTTTCCCTCCATGGCTCTGATGTGGCAGGCAAGGGATGGACTGATCAAGAGATCCTCTGCTTTTCCGCGATGGTCAACGATGGTCAACGATATTATCGCAAAATCAAGATTGTCTGCTTATTTGAACACGGAAAGTGCGAACGTTGACGAATATACCCCACGAATCATGACCAGCGAGAATGAGCCGAAGGAGTGATCCTTTGCATCAGCTATGCCAGTCAAAACACGAAGGTGCGAGCTTTCGGGTTGGCAATTGAGCATTTCCCTGCAGCAACTTGCCACCTGCCTTCTTCTCAAGTCTCAAGAACACAGCATTAACAGCCTGAATTCCGGAAACCTTTCGACCAAACACAGCCAAGTATCTTGACTTCTTGATTTCATCCTCCTTTTCCATCCACAGTGTCGATCTTGCAGGCTTGATTGGGGGATCGACACACCTACCAAAGAGTGTCAACCAAGAACGTCAACTTCTGGAGTGCAATCCTCCGCGTTGATTCGCACCTCTCGTATCTAAAGGCTGTTTTCCGAGCACTTCGGACTACACTGCGGGGAAGAAACGGTAGTGCAACAATCCCAGAGTAAAACGCACCATCTTACTCAAGTTATCAATTGCCGGACCATTGACGTTCGGTTCTGACCGAGGACTTCCCCTTCTCCTCGTTCCCAGCTCGTATTCGCTTAGTAAGGGGTGCTGAGACAGTCACCTAAATAAAGGGAAGTGATAATCCATACAAGTGCCGCGAATTACATATCCGGTCCTCTGAAGCCTTGCAAGGTGCATCGGAGTTTTGCTCAAGTGTAGCGAAATGTACGTCACTAGCGTCATGAACTGTGATGTGTCAAGTACTCCCAGCAGTTGGACAACCCTTGGCCGAGGTATGTCAAGGCGTCCATGCAGCGATTTGTAACGCAAGTTAACCTTGATCTCTTGTCAAGATATGGTTTTCGGGCTTGGGAAAAAGTGCGAATTCCGAAAGAGGAGTGCTGGCGCGTGGATGAGAAGACGTTGAAACCCATCAATTAAGTGTTTCCTGTCATCCAAACATATTCGGATGAATGCCAAACCCACATCGTACTCGCGGTTTGAGATCTTCATACCCACCATCTCCTCCCGCGGCGAAGGCAACTATATCTAGTGGAGGCAGGTACGAAAGCATCTTAGCTTGATTACTAGATCAGACTGTCACTCATATCTACGACAGCCGTCCCGCAGAACTTCTTCAACACTAAGTCGTCCGTCAAGCGGTCTTTGGAGACATAATAGACAGCCAGTCTACTAAATCACGACACTGGAAATATTATGTTGGCAATTATGGAGACAAATGGCCTAGCCAGCATCGCCAGCAAGCTTATCCTAGGTATTTTCGCCGTGGTCGCATGCTCGCTGGCTTCTCGACTATTCAACACCTTGAGGATCAATAGGATCATATCGCGATATCCTCTCGCGAACGAAAAATGGGATGCTGCAGGGCAGAAATACTTCACAGAGAAGGCAGATGCCATTCTCGCAGATGCAGTCGCACAAGCAAGTATACCACAACTTTTCAATTCGGGACTCTCAAATTAACATCATTTGCCTAGAACAAAGGACGTCCATTCCGCTTGAACATTAAAAGCAGAGCTCGTCTGATCATTCCTGTCAAGTACATTGAGGAAATCAAGAATGAAAAGAATCTTGATTTCCATGCGTCTGTTGGGAAGGTATGTCATTGCAAGGCAAAATGGGGGTCGTCAGGCTAATTCAAAACAGGAATTCTTCGCTGGGTATCCTGGATTTGACGCATTCAGCACATCTGTCAATCAGACTATTTTCCAAGACGCAGTGCGCACGCAACTCACTCAAGCATTAGGTATTATACTTGGCATCATCGGATCTGAGATAGTGAAACTAACATCAGCGCAGCTCTCACAGTTGAACCGCTCGGCAAGGAGGCACCCAACACGTTGAACCTTGTGTACGGGTCCGCACCAGGTAAGTCCATTCTAAACATTAATTCAAAGTAATACTAATAGAGAAAAGAATGGAAAGAAACAATATTGACTCCCTCAATTTTGAAATGTGTCGGGCGTCTGACAGCCCTCATATTCCTTGGCGAAAAGTTCATGAACAACGAGGAATGGCAGCGCATTTCCATAATGTATACTGTCGATGCTTTCATGGCTGCCCAGGTGCTCAACTCGTTTCCTGCTCTCGTCCGACCAATCGTTCATTGGTTCCTCCCTCAATGCCGTAAGATCAGAGAAGAAGTCAAGCTCGCCAGGGCGCTTATCACCCCCGAGGTCGACCGCAGGCGGAAGGAGCTGGCTGAGAATGCTGGGAAGCCAAGACGCAAAGTCCTGGATTCAGTCGATTGGTTTACTGCTGCTGCGAAGGGCCAAGAGTTTGATTACGCCAACGCAGAATTGAGTTTGGCTATGGCGAGTATTCACACGACGACCAACACGCTGGGCTTTGCCATTTGTGATTTGCTGGAGAACCAGGAATACATCCCCCTGCTGAGAGAAGAGATCAAGCAAGTCATCGAGGAAGATGGCAAGTGGGAGAAGAGCACGTTGTTCAAGATGAAATTGATGGATAGCGTGCTGAAGGAAAGCATGCGATTGCATCCACACAGTTTGGGTACGTCGCCTAGTTCTTTTGTGACTTATATACTGATGAGAGCAAAGTCAACATGCCGCGCCAAGCAACAGCAGACGTCAAAATCTCTGACGGTATCACCATCCCCAAAGATGCATACATGATGGTGGGTCCAGTTCTCATGACGGACCCAACAATCTACCCGAATGTCGACAAGTTTGACGGTCACCGCTTCCTCAAAATGCGTAATGCACCAGGTGCCGAGAATAAGCACCAATTCGTCACTACCACTCCCGAGTGCACTGTCTTTGGATACGGAAGTCATTCCTGTCCTGGAAGATTCTTTGCCAGTAATGAGTTGAAGTTGCTGCTAGCCCACATGCTGCTGTACTACGATTGGAAATTGCCTGAGGGTCAGACGAAGGTCCAGCATATCATCAACGGGATATCAAGGAGTCCAAATTCGAGGCAGAAGGTTTTGTTCAAGAGCAGGACCCCAGAGATTGTAATTGATTATAGCGAGTAAAGAAAGACATGAAAGTCGTGTGGACCATGGATTCATATGTCGGTTGTTGATTTAGCTTTGTCGAGATTGATATGAGTGCTTTCGTTATGATTTGCGATGTGTAAGAGCAATATTGGCATTTATGTTTGTTCATCCATTAAAGTTCAGATTCCCGTACAATCTAAATCTAGTCTGCATATTGAGACAGTGATGAAGAAAGATGATTCGCCATTCAGCTTACCAACTTCGCGTTGATGATCTAGTCTGAGTCAGTTACAGCTTACCAGCTATCCCTTGCGAAGCTAAGAAGTGCCTGTTTTCGTGATGATACATGGAATATTTACACAACACAAGTCGAGATTATCATGGCTTTGTTTCGAAATCCAGTCTGGCAGCATCCGCCAACTTTGAGTCCGTCAGCACCCGATAGCCTAAGACCGCCATTCCTTTCGCGCATCGGATTGCAGATTCGTGAGCAGCATCTGTTCCCGCGGCCGCGGCAAAAGATGGGTTGTGTCCGGTGACATTATCTGGAGCTGGGATGGCGAAACCCCCATGGAAAGCAGGAACAGCGTAGGATACGTTGCCTGGATCGATCAGTGAACCATCAGCCAACTGGAAACTTAATAACATACCCATGTCTGTCGAAGCTGTTGCTGGAATGTCTTCTTTGAACTTGATTCTCTCGCCTAGATCTGCCATGTCCTCCACATATTGCCTGCAGAGAGCATCGTTTGCTCGAAGATCCATATATGTTGGGGCACTAAGACAATGTAAGAAGTTGAATATCAGTAACAAGTGTAAGACGTACTATATGTAGCTCACAGAACAGCCTGTAGCAAGTGCAGCCGCTTCGAAACAAAGCTTCACCCGTGCCAGCAGCTCGTTCGCCCGCTGAATCGTAGGACTCCGAATGTTGAAGTTCATTCTCGTGAATTCCGTAATGACATTTGGTACAGTTCCACCCTGCTCGATGACACCGTGTATCCTCTCATCCGGTCGAATTTGTTGCCGGAGCATGGATATGTTTGTGTAGGCCGATACCGCGGCATCCAAAGCGTTGAGCCCATTGTAAGGCTCTGCCCCAGCATGTGCGGGCTTCCCCCGGAACTCGATCCGCAGTTTGTGACTTGCAATAAGCTTGAAGCCAGCGAGCCCCGAGTGCCCATCTTTGTATGAATGAGAGGCCATTGGATGTGCCATGATCGCCGCGGAAATTGTGTCCTTGAACGCGCCAGCTTCGAGAAGCTTAACCTTTCCTCCTCCACCTTCCTCTGCGGGTGTTCCTAGTATCCTGACACGGCCTACAATATCTAGTCCCAGCACAGCCTTTGAAAGACCCAGAAATGCAGCAATGGAGGACGTAGCGATCAGATTGTGGCCGCAGGCATGGCCAATGTTTGGAAGAGCATCGTATTCCGCACATATGACAACCAGGCTCCCACCAGCACCACACTCTGCCTCAAAGGATGTCTCTAGCCCATATGCATGCTCCTTGATGGTGTAGTCGTGTTTCTTCAGGAAGTTGGTGAGGGTTTCGTAGGCAATGAACTCTTCGTATCCAATTTCGGGATTGACATGGATATGCCGATTCAGCTCTCGAAGCTCCACACTGCTCTGGTCAATTGCTGTGTATATAGCAGAGCGAACATCTGAGATGCTGTGTTCCTTCTGTACAATCGGATTTCGAACTTCGAGAGACAATTCGTCGGTTCGAGGGGTTGAGAGGGAGGAAATTGTTTGTACGAGCGTCATGATGGCTGCCAAGTTTGAGGAGTTGCTGCCCAGGCTCTGGTAGCAGCAGCATGGCTATATAGGAACATACTACCCATCATTGGAGGTATGCAACATGCCAAAGAAATGATCATCTTCTTCGGGTAGCCTCAATTGTTGACATTAGTTATTGTATGTAACTGGTCGGCAATCTTTCGAGGTCGTAAAGAGCCGACGAAGCTAAACCCAACTAGGAAACTAGGAGGTCAAGAATGTTGACCATACAGCTTCCTCTCCACAATCGAGCTGCATCTGTAAGCTTATCTTCTTCACAAAACTTGCCACCGTGGCTCTCCCGACCAGATTGCCGGCAGAGAGCCGTTGCTGGTCCATCGAATATCAACTGTCGGAAATGGGCACTCGAGAGTGGGATGATTCCCCGCACTGCCCGCAGACATGCATATCAACGGGCAGTCGTTGACTCTCGAAGCCGCCAGCGCGATCACGAAACTGTTCTGGTCGATTGAAGATAGTCGGCTAGAGCTCATCGGCCCATTGTACCTACCTTCAGTCTGGCGTCGGCTGCGTAGAAATGCGAAGTCCCACGCTTTCCCTTGCCAGCTCACTCACTCACATTGCCTGCTTGGTGGAGAGCAGGTCTTTTTCAATCTGATACTATGGACCTTGTGAGAAACGCTGTTAGCTCTCCTGATTCGCTAGCTGTCTCACCAGAAGCGTTCCACCTGGGGGGAAACAGGCACGCACCTAGATCTCGGGCTGGCTGCTGGACTTGCCGAGAGAAGAAGGTCAAATGTGACGAAGTACGGCCATCATGTACGCGCTGTGTTCGCCTAGAAAGAGCCTGTGACTATGTCCCGAGGCAAAGAAAGAAATGCGGCCCACGAAAACCGAGAGTTGGAAATCTCAACAGTCCAACTTCGTCGCGGGAGCTGGATACTAGCAGTCGGTATGGTTCAACCACGTCTACGGAACTGCGAGAATCAGACAATGGTTCTCCGATAATGACGAGGCCACGTATACCATCATACTTGTTACCTCCAGCAATTTCTGCTGCTTGCTCTCTGGTGCTGTTGCCGGCTGATCACGAGTCCATTCACCACTTTCGAACTTCCTTTGCTATACGCCAGCATACCAAAAATCCAAAGTATTCTGTACTTTCCATTATCTTTCGTCTTGCGGAGTCGAGCCCTATGGTCATGCACATGGTAGCAGCGATTGCTGGTCAAGAAATCGCCTACCTGGAAAGTGTCAAGAACGATAGAGCCCTTGAGAGCTGTCGTCCAGCTGAACATTATGGAGATGCGATGCGAATGTTATCAGAGACATTCATGGACAGCGAAGCAAGTTCTGACATGGATTCCATCCTAGCTACCCTTTGGCTCATGATGCAGTGGGAACAACGATTTGGAGACGGTCATGGCCTAGGATTGAAGAGCCATCTAAATGGTCTCGCTGCTGTGTTGACAAGCAAGTATCCCGCTCTGTCCAACCTCAACGGGGTGGCGAAAGGACTCTCACTAGACGTCTTGGAGAGCGAGATCCCTCTAAACTCCAACAGAGATATAGGAGAGTATGCACCTCTCTCGACATTTGCTACTCGGATGCTCGTCTGGTTTTCGAGCTTTGATGCGAGTGCTGCAACGTATGGTTTAGGAGGCCAGGTGAATAGTTCTCTTACCCAACTTCTGAGGCATGTCACAGATGAAGACGAGGACAATCCTATTAAAGGCTACTTCAAGGTCCACCAACATTCCAATGCTCTTTTCCGTACAGTATGGGGAGAAGCTTATCCTCAGAGCGAACTGCTAGATGATCTTGAGAACAGAGAAATCTTCTACCTGTTAGGAGAGTGTGGCCAGCTTCGGTACATGGTTGCCGAACTAGCAAAGCGGTTGTATCATGACGTGGCAGACGCCGGGGAGCAAATTTCAGCCGTAGAGAAAGCTATTCGACTGGTCGGCAGGAAACATTCGGAGATCCTGCGAGTGGCGACAAGTCTGTCTTCGGATGAGAGCAACCACAAGAGGCTGATTTCAAATGTTCGCTACATCGTTCCAAATTTTCACGCCACGGTGCTTCATTTTCTCAGAATCACCCGGTTCAACCAAGTCCTCGACGAGCGGCAGAGATTATCACTCCGTGAGATCATGACACTCGCCTTCAAGAGTTTCAAGCACGAAGGTGATACTGCCATGATGCGAATCTCTTGGCCTTTGTTCATGGCAGGTCTCGAGACAGACGATCTACTCCATAGAGAGTGGATCTTGGACCGTTTTCGCAGCCTTGGCCGATTCGGTCTGAATTACAAGCGAGCTTTCCTCTTACTGGAAGCGGTCTTAGAACAGCAGGAGAAACTAGGCGAGCGTGTCAACATGCTAGACCTCTTGGATTCTGGCTGCTTTGAGAGTTTTGTGGTCTGATCTTCTCCCCAGCACGAAGATCTGGAAATGGAGACATCGACACCGGGGAGCCGACGGGCGCCCGTCGTGTATCAGTGCATCACATCGGCTATTCAACCATCGACCACATCCGAGACTGCCAGTACTGGACTTTCCGAAGGTAAATACCGACCATCGCTATCTACAAAGTGGGGTATGCGACTGATGTGGGGTAATTTTGGCTTCGGCTAGTCTCAAGCTGATTGGGCCGTCACATCTGCAGGAGGGCGGGTCCTTTCCGCTCGGCAATCTTGAGATAAGCGACGAAATATCAATATTCCCATCACCATAACCAAAGCGCCGGACACTATCGCACGTTCAAAGCAGAGGGATGGAAAGGTATAAGACAAGGAGGGCCAATGTCGGTGTCTAACGTCCATTCAAGCACCGAACGATTGCCTCAACAACACCATCCAATAAATTCTCAATCAATATGGAAGAGATGAAGAAGGAAACCATGATCTCTTCTGACAATTCAGATGTTGATGCAACCCTCAAAGAACTCGGAGAAACAGTCCTACTGACTGAGCCACTGTCTCCCGAGGAAGACCGACGGATTCTGCGACGTATTGATATGTAGTAAGTTCCAAAATACACGTTTCCGAACACAAATGTTTACTCAATCCAGCTTGCTCCCTGTCATGGCCATCTCGTACCTCTTTCAATTCTTGGACAAATCAGCCATGGGCTACACATCTATCCTCGGACTTCGGACAGATCTTCATCTTGTCGGCCAAGACTATGCCTGGGCTTCCAGTATATTTTATTTTGGTTATCTGGCATTCAGTTACCCCGCAGCGCTGATCATGAATCGATTCCCTGTGGGGAAGTTCCTTGCGCTCTCAGTGTAAGTTCGCATATCCGTGGTACTGCTCATTAATTCTAATCGATAACAGGACTCTTTGGGCAGCAATTTTGCTCTGCACAGCGGCTACACAGAATGCTGCCGGCCTTCAAGCGACGCGTTTCTTTCTGGGATTCATGGAGGCTGCGGTAGCACCTGGCTTTGGAATTATCACGTCCATGTGGTACAAGAGATCTGAGCAACCTCTGAGGATGGGCGCGTGGTTCATGGGAAATGTCTGCTCAGGCTTGTTCGGGGCATTGCTTGCGTACGCCATAGGTCACATTACTGGAATTGAGCCATGGAGGGTAAATCTCTCTAGCACCTGCAAATATGAATGCACAGATTGACAATGTACAGGCCGTATTTATCATCTTCGGTGCCATCACAATCGTGTGGGTTGTCACGTTGTTCTACACTCTACCCGACACGCCAATGAATGCACGTTTTCTATCGAAGGAAGACCGAATCAAGGCTATCGAGCGAGTCAAAGACAACATGACCGGTATCAAGAATAATCATTGGAAGAAAGATCAAGTCGTTGATGCGCTCACCGATCCCAAAACTTGGTTCATCTTCTTTATCGGGTTGTGCTGTAACATCCCAAATGGAGGCATCACAAGCGTAAGAAGATACCTCCCTATACCCATCACGCTGCTAACACTTCTCAGTTCGGCTCAATCGTTATCAAAGGTCTCGGTTTCTCCACTCTAAACACCCTCCTTGTCCAAATGCTCGCCGTCGTCTTCCAGGCCATCTATGTTCTTAGCGCAACAGGTGGTTCTACTTACCTGACCAACACAAGAACATACTGGATGGCACTGATGATGGTCATCTCGCTTGTCGGAACTGTGATGATCCGTTCGATTGAGCACTCAAATATCTGGGGACGCTTCATGGGATACTGTCTCCTGATCGCCTTCTCTGCCAATTTCCCCATGTCACTCACGATGGTTGCTGCCAACACAGGTGGTTTCACAAAGAAGACTACTGTCAGCGCTATGGTAAGACTACCTCCCTCCATAACCTCGCCTTTCAGCCGGCTAACACGACTAGGTCTTCATCGCCTATACAGTCGGCAACATCATCGGCCCTCAACTGTTCTTCGAGGACGAAGCTCCAGGCTATGACTCCGGTTTCGTGTCCATGCTGGTCTGCTTCTCGGTCGGTGTGTTTTTCTGTTTCGGATTGAGATTCTATCTCATCTGGGAGAATAAAAGGAGAGATGCGATGGGCGAGGCGCCTGTCTTGACCATTGATGGAGTTGAGGTCGAGGGAGCCGCGGCCCTGAACTTGCTGGATAAGACTGATCGGGAATTGTTGCAGTTCAGATATCTGTATTGAAGGAGCAAGAAGAGCGTTGAATGCATATTAGGAGCTTGTATATTGGTGAGACAATATTTTATGTAGCTGTGGTGGTGAGAATGGAATCAAAAACTCGATAGAGAGAGCTTTCTTAACGATATCATTTATCCATGAGTGTATGCTGGAATTTTTCCTTGTCACCGTCAAGTCTCCCAGGCAAAGTTTTTTTTGGTATCACGTGATTTACAGGGACAAATCTTCATGACAATCTATACTGAGTCTTAATAAGAGAGAGCAGAGAGCAGACAAAGCATTAGTTGACGATTAGAAATAGATCACGGTAAGGTCACGTTGATGTTGACCGAAGGACATCAAAAACCCTTAGGGATTCGACTTGATGAAAATTTAGCGGATACCCCTGAAAATTTCTAGGGCATTAATTGATATTTGGCGAGATAGAGGCAAGTAGCAAGTCGCAGGATCAGACCCGACGCGATGAACAATTTTAGTGTCTCCGATAGCCGAAAAGCAATTTAGACATTACGATACGTAGATTTTCAATTTCAATCGTAAGAATCGATAAACAAAACAAGATAAGTGGTACTGCTACTACTCAAAATTGAATTGAAAAATCAGCACATTCAAGGGGGCATCACTGCACATCGTGAAAACCCAATCTTGTTGACCACACCCCCACCTCGCTTAAAAGCAAGGGGCTTGTTTTGATTTCCCAGAAAATGCGGGGTAGTGAGCCCCATGAATGCAGTCGAGGGGTAATTGAGTTAAAAACACTGCACGAAAATTTGGTGCTAGGTTTATCAATGTCATTGGATGCATTTGCAAGTCTAAATCACAATCATCATGTCGTCAGAAAAGTCAAAAAGTCAAAAACGCCAAACATGCAACCTCTTGCCCAAAAGAAATCCCAGAAAACACTGATGGATACGAAAATCCCGGGAACCGACACAGAAGCAAAGTACCCAAACATAGAATGAATCCAAGATCGCAACAAATGACAGACCCAAGGCATAAGCAAATGATACCATCCCGTCGTCAAATCTTCCGGTTGTAGTCCCAAGATTAAAGATAGAACATGATATCGTCGACACTGTTGTTCCAGGGGTTCTTGCGCTGTCCGTTAGTTCCGCGATTCCTTCCCCAAGTACTGATATTCTGAGCACATGCATCTACCGTGATGGGGTTGCCCTGAGGTTGGCGGCGGAAGTATGGTTTCATGTAACATCGCAGTCTGTCGCAAAGAATATCGGCGTACCGCGCGGGTGTGCATACCGAAAGCGACTTAGTGGCACGAGCGCTGAGGAAGCACAGGTTATTTGTCTACCACGCCAGGTCAGATTCTTTTGTTTTCAAGTGGAAGGAGACTGTTCGCTTACCAGCTCTTCCAATTTGTCCATCGTGTAGCAGCTTTCATTCTCGAGCACAATATAGTGTGCAGTACGGGCAGTACCAAGATAACGATCATGACTCTGTAAATAGAAATCACACTTGTAGGGAGAAGTGATGACAGTGTCCACTACAAGTCCCGACTGGAAATTCTTGTTTTATTTCGTAGTTCCGGGCTTAGGTGGAAAGAACCGGACATGGTGACGCTTGCCGACGACCAGGAGGGTGATCTTGGGGGTCCAATCAAGCTTTTTCTTTGTCTTTCCCCAACGGATACAACCACTCCGGATGAGAGGGATCTCTTTCTGCTTGACCATACCAAATTGACTCTCGCTAACGCCATCGCGATAGAACAAGATGTGGGATGGGACGCACCCCTCTTGTTCGTAGTACGCTTCGAGTCTTTCTTTAATCATCGAGTCTAGTCCATCAATGTGCTGTAGTGATATGTTAGCCGATTTCAGTTGTGTAGTAGCTAATGTTACTTACCTCTTGAGTTCCTCTTTGAAGCCTAGCTGACGCGAGATAATGAAAGGCGTTCTTGCCTCTAGTAGCCACCACGCCCCCCATGGATGGACAGACCATATTCTTCCCAGGATGTGTCACGTCTGCACCAACAATCATGGTGTTATCGAGAGCGCCACCCCGTTTCTCGCTATATTGGACCTGATGGGCTGTCCCGGCGAGCTTGAAATTGATCTTGAGGCTGGCGTATGGTTAACTTGTGCTTTTTCGAAATTTGCCCTACCAAGCTTCCTATTTACTTACCTTAGATTGGCCAACATGTTCGGATCCGCATCGCTTGAGTTTTTCTTCTTCTTGTTTATGACCCCCCTGGTAAGACAGATATTGGCTTTCCCTACCGAGCATTCGGCCCACCACTTAATATTGGAGTATGCTGAGATATCTTTGTAATCCAAGACGAATATAAGGAGACTTGTACCAACGTCGAGCCCGCGATACGCATTGATAATGTTTGTCGACGAACTTTGCCCGTCGTTATCCGTAGACCCTCCATCGACAATACCGTATCCGAAGCATTTGTTTTGGTTATCCCAATTGACTTCATAGCCATACGACCGCAATGCTGGTTGAAGCTGATCTGCAAATGTTATAATCTCATTATTGGTGAATTGGCCGAACTTGATGAATCCCAGTTTAAATTTCTTCCTCGGCTCCAGAAACTTGCTGCCTGACAGATTCCAACTTCCTCTGAGACCACTGTCCTTAGTTTTTAACACCTTCGCTTTGTGGTTGCCTTGGAACTTCAGGGTGGGTGCAGGGAGCATTCGCGCATTGACTTTTAGCAGCTGGCTGTCAATGTCGAGACCAAACCCCTGTGGTTGTTAGATGAATACTGCTGTATCTACAATTGTTTACAACTTACAGAAAAGAAAGTAGAGTTCCATTCTGTGTTCGGTGCGAGAGTGACAGAAGCCGTAGTGCCGGGTGGTGGAAAATCATTTGAAGGGCGAGCTAAGCCCAACGGGCCGAATGTCTTGAAAATGATCGCGTTCTTTTTCTCTTTAGGGTCCTTCTGCGCCTGTTTCAACATTACATCGGTGAAGTCACTGGTAATTACCTCCCGAACAGGCTGGTACGGTACGATTATCAATCGATCGGCTGGGTAGAACTTATCATTGCCAGGATTTCCAACCTGAACACAGCAAGCGTTCGCGTCAAAATTCAGACGGCTGGCCCCTGTACCATATGCTTCCTTGAGGTTAGTTTTGTGCGATTAGATTGGAACTAGGTGATACTTACTATCCTTCAGATTTTTCAACATAGATACGGATGTATTGGTACCCTTTTTGGTGAAATTCTTGGCACCCACTTTGCCTTCAAACCCCATGATGACGCGCTGTTTTCTCTCCACCTTTGAGTCAAGTGGATCTCCGTTGAATGTGACTCGATGCCCAATAATCTCCTCTTGTGTTTCGAATTCCGGATCTCCATCCGAGCCCAGACTCCCTCTGACCTTCAGCCAATCTTGCAACTTGACGCTCGGGAAAAAAGTCAAAGTGGTGGGTTTGACATTAAGAAAGAGTCGGTCATCTTCTGGTGCTTTGGCTCCGGATCTCTGTGCTCCGACTGGACCGACTCCGGGTCTGATGGATGAGAAGTATCCTCGAGTAACGACATAAACCGGGGTAGTCTCGCCGGGTTTGTACATAGGAACAGCCGACGAAAATGGATCTGGGTAGAATGTCTTCTTGACAATTCCTCCTCCGAAGAACAATAGGTTATTGATATTCTTCCAGGAAATCATGTTCAGAATTCTGATGTCGTCATCAGAATGATACTGGGCTACGGTTGCAGATACTTGCCGATTGCCCATACCCTTACTGTACTCCATGAGAACGTCCTTGTCCAATATTCCTTCATAGTGAAAGGCCGTGTCCATGATGGCAGGAACCTCGCCCGGTATTGGCGAAAGACGATGTGGAACTTTGAACGACTTGGGCTCGGAAGGCCTTGTATCTGTGTGAGTACCAAATCCAGGATACAGTGTTGCCGTCGAGATAATGTATGTCAAGAAATCCGATCACCCATTGAGCTGTGGTCACTGGCGGGCGCTGAACCGTCAGGAGCTTGAACACCAAAGCTTTTTTCACCTCCTCCTTCTTGACTGGCTTTCCCTTGAGATTGCCAAGCTCGATTCGGTACTTGTGGAACAGAGTCTTGGAAACGAATTTTAGTTTGAAGAAGTTGACCTCCACCTCAATGTCACGGTTGATCGTTTTGTTGGCCTAGAATGGAACTGCGCCATAAGATTCTCTTGCCCAGGCAAGCTTTTGAGCCAGTTCGGGTGTTGGAGCAGGCGCGGTGTAATTGAAAGGAGTGATGGGCAACTCCGTCTCAAGCTGTTCGGTAGGGTCTTGCGAGCCCGTAGCCTGATACGGGTCCACAACAAAGTTGTATCTTCGCTTCGGGTTCTTTTTCATGTATTCGTCGAACTTCGACTTCGTCCATTGTCGTAGGTGACCATCATTTGAAGGATCCTTGATCTCGCACTGCGCCTTATTGTGGTGGCCTTGGCCACAAATGCTGCACATCGTGATATCCTCGCTCTGTTTGCACACGCCCTTCTGCCCGGTCTCATGTTCACCTCCACAACGATCGCATTCTTGTACTGGATGATAAGCCCATTTCTCTCTGCAGCCAAAGAGCTTGTGTTTGTTGGTTTTGCATTTGGAACACCGTGTGCCTTACATCTCGAGAGAAATAGCTAAAGGTCCTCAAGGAACACGAAGAAGACCACAGTTGCGAATATCAGGATAAGCTGATGTAAGAAGGCGTAGAAAGCTGAGGAACCCTCAGTCCTTTATGCATCGATTCGCGCTCATCTATATCCCGCAATTGTCAGAATCATCTCGGCTGACCTATGCCCCAGATTGTACCTCACAAACATCCATTGAAAATCTTCCCGATTTATCACCAGGATACCACATGACGGTAGCACAGTGACTTTATCAAACTCACATTCGTCCCGTGGCCGTGGACAGTCTACAAGAGCTGGAGATGACATGAATACACTGCATCAAATACAAGCTATCGAAGGCACATGTCAGTCACGTGGAAAGCTGGCAAACATTCCTTCGCCAAACAACAACACTTGCACCCAATACGTGATCCTAAGCCGGAGGATTCACGGACTAACGGAGATAAGGACAATGGTGACGGCAAAGTGGAAGTTTAAGGAGAACAGTAGTCATAAGCAGATCTGTAGTTCAATTCATGTAGCAAGTGACTTTGATGAAATTCTCGCCAGAACTTAAACCCGCCGAAGTCCCTCACTCTATTCACCCCGGTCCTCCTCGCCCAAATGCAGAGGTTATGACTGCGCTCGTAAAGTCAGTTCAGCCTCATCAGACTCGGACCCCTTGATCCATGGCGTTGATAGCACTCTGATAAGTTGCCAAAGCGTCAACCCAGCCACTACCGAAGTTCTGCGTCAAGACATCTTGCATATCCTTCGAAGTGATGCTGCTCATGCTTCGAGAACCCATGTGACGTCTGATAACCTCCTGCATATCCCTGATCTTCTTCAGTTGAAGCAGGCCGAGGCGTCCACGCGGGGCAATTCTCGTCCAGCTTGAGGTTCTTTGCCATAGCCCAGTTTGGTGATCCTGGTGGTGGTCGAAGAAGAATTCTGATGCGAGCATCTTGATGTGTCTTCTTAATTTGGTCCTGGTCATTGCGACCGACAAACTTAGCGTTGTTCTCCGGCGTGTCTTTTCCTGTGATGACAAGGTGTCTGATAGGAGTGCTATTCGACATCAGCACTGTCACAATGTAGTAGCAAGACTTTCGACCACTGCGTTCCCAGCCCCATCAAATGTGCTGAAGCAATCGAATGAAGCAACCTACACAAGTCCACCAGAGCCAAGCTTCAGTCCAGTCTCGGCAGCCAAATCCTTTGCCTTGTGATGGTTCGGCGCAATCATCTGCCAGTACTGGTGAGCTGGAAGCTTACAGATGACCTTATGCTGCTTCCAATCTGCCTTCTGACATTCCTTGGAGCAATAACCCGCGTTCTTGCATCCTCCACAGAGCAAGAATTTGGTAACACCATTGAGGGGTGGACCGCGGCACTCATTGCATCGAGGGGCTGCTAACTCGATCAATGTTTCGAAGAAACCCAACCAAGTTTACTTCCCCGCCTTGATGCTTTCCTCGTCTCCAACCTTGACGACGCACAGCTCCTTCCGAACTTCGGCAAATTTCAGGCGTTCTTCCAAGGCTTTGGCCAAGGCCTCATCGTCCGTACCCCAGCTCCAGGGAGCATTTGGTTTGACATTGGTAATCCCAGTAGACTCATTCATAAAACTGGTACATGCCCTCAACATCAGCTCTCTCGGAAGCTAATTTATACCAGGATCTGAGCTTTGGAATGGGGGAAGCCACTACCTGGATTAGGGAAATGAAGTAGGTCACCTGAAGGTTCGAATGACACATGATGAATAGCGAATTGCCAGTGAGTGTCGACCAGACCCGAGGAAGTTTAGAGGAATCGTGGAAGGCCGTTGAACGCACGGACGAGCCCCTGAAGATCCATGTTAATGTACCCATTGAATGACAATGCGAGAAGTGAGGGAGGGATTTTGGTGTCTGGAGTGCCCACAGAATATCAAGAGAACTATGGCATGAGACCAGAAGAAGTAGAAGGAGTGTTGAGAGAAGAGGGAAAGAGAAGGAGAAGAGAAGGAGGTGAAGTCGTTTGCACAGAAGCTCGAGTCGATATCTTCCCATTTCAGGTCAGATTTGTGGCTACCCGAGTCAAGTGGGGGCCTTTCTTTTGGCCGAGCAAGACCATTGCTAGAAGCAGAAGTGAAAGGCTTCGAGACAGCAGAGAATGAGTAAATGAGTTTATTCAGCATCATTAACTGACTTTTGAAAGAAATATGTGCAGTAGATGCGTTCCCTTGGTGTCGGGCATGTATGGTCCCCGATCTTTGTAAACCAGCGAGCCCGAGAAACTATCCCCAGAGGTGAAGCCAGAAACAACATGTTGTTGCTTCATTTGAAAATAGACATCATGAAAGAGCTAAAATATGGGTACGTAATACATATTCAGCCAGTAAGTCAGCTCATTCCCTCTAAGCTCCATTGAAGCAAACCTTCCTTTGTACAAAGTTATAAAAGCCTCTTCGCACATTTGCATGATAAACGACCATCTTTCAGCCTGCCTCCTTCCCACATTCGTCGCTCAATATATCAACACGAGTCGAAGGTTCGGTCCCAATATCATGTCTCTGACGCAAACCCCCTTTCAAAGAAAGTTCAATGCTTCAAGTTCGTGATCCATTCCCGCCATCCTCGAAGGACTCGCATCGACATCCTCAGCCAGCTTGGCAGTGTCCTTCGTCTTCGTCTTCACTTGATCCTGCTTTCTCGTCTTCGCGCCAAAATTACTTCTAGCCCACCGATCGATCTTCTTCATCGGATTGGTGCGACGAGCAGGTCTCTTAATCAGGGACTCGAACAGCTCCAAATCATCCCCTGCCAGCTGCTCCCGGGCAGAAGCTAGCGCTGTAGCAAGTCCGATCCAGGCACTCATTTGGCGACTTCTCCGTCTGCGCAAATCGCTATCGGGAACTTGGCTCGCAAAAGTTTCAACAGCAGGATAGTCATCATTCGGAATGTAATTCGGGAGTTCGCTCCAGTCGACGTTCTCGTCCTTGAGGCTACTTTCGAACTTGGTATTCTCTCCAGTCTTGATGCGCTTGCTTACATGAGGGTCTAGTACGTCGTCATATCCAAGATTCGAAGTGTCGGCTTGCCGCTTGTACTGGACTGAAGTGGCTGTTTCGTGTGCTGTGAAAACCTCCCAAGACTCCTTGTAGTGATCATTGTCCATGACTAAGGTGTCGCCGTACTCCATGTTTGGCTCCCAATCACCAGCTCTAGAGTCTCCATCATCGGTACTGATCTCGCCTTCCTCCTCCTCGGAGTAAATGTCTTCATCATCCACGATCGTTGGAGGTAGAACCTCGCCTTCGATTGCTGTTCTATTGATGGATTCGGAGCCAAGGAAGAAATCAGGCACGGAGTTGAGAGGAGTTGATGCGCCATGCATCGGTTTTGCAGTGCTTGCGTGGTCTGTGAAGTCATAATCCATCTCGTACGTCTGCAGTGGGCTGGGATGTGGCTGTTTACTTCGTTTCGTTGTCGTCAATGTTGTTGGTGATTGAGGAAATGTCAGAGAAATCGAAGCTCTGGCTGCTTGAGGTATCGGTTCTTGTCAGAATGCGAACATGATAAACGAGGAAGGCACGACTGGGTGTATTGCAAGTACGGTAAACAAACAGGGCAGGAGCTCCTGCTGGGCTGGTGCGAATTAGCCGAGCCGCTAATTATTTTTATCTCATCCTCTTTGAACTTGGCCAGAGGAGCCCCAAATCCGCTCTGATTTGAGGCTTTCGTCTCAAACCGGCCAGGTCCAGATTATGACTTGCTCATGCTAAGTTCCCATCGGGAAATAGAAATGTAAAACATTTCCCAGTACCGCAACGTGTGGATTTTCCAAGGACAAGGAACACGACGCAGAACCTGCTTCGAGCAGAGCAACCACTAGATGGAAAATAAGGTCTTTAGAACGTATCTCGATAGATTTGCCTTTCGGATTTCTGGTTATCCGCCATAACAACCACCCCTTCGTCTTAACTAGTACACGCACTGCCCACGTATAACAACAACCTCCTACAACATCTTGATATCCTCTTCTTCGCCACTGAGATCTATTTTCTTCATATCATCAGATAATTGATCCTCCAAACCTTGATTACCGAATTCAATCTGCTCGGATCGTACTGGAGGTGTAGCGCTGTCGAAGATACAGGGGTGATGGTGGTTCTTCGACCATCAAAACCGAAAGTGGTGACGGAGAATCCTCAATACTCTCCAGGATATCGCCCATCTCCACATCATGTTCACACTCCCCAGAACTCTGCACCTTCAACTATGGTACCCCAAAGAACAGCCCCTCCTTCATCATGCTCTTCATCGCAACCTCTCTATCTTTACTGGACCTCGTGTACACCACTGCAAATCCGCCGTCCACCGCGTATCGCCTTCTGACATCCTCCCTCTCCTTCTCGGTAAGACTTCCGAAGTCTCTAACGTCAAGTATTAGAGGATGCAAGCCTCTACGACGGTCGATCTGGACAGCGATTTGGTTCTCAACGGGCGTGAGCTTCTGCATCCATGACATTTCTGGGTGTTCGAAACGTAGTAATTGAGACTGAGGCGCAGGTGCAACGCGTTCGTAGCCGGAGACTAGAAAAGAGAATCTGATACTGGTTGTGGTAGTTGACGATAGTGTTGAGAGTGAGGCTGTCGATGGCGGCGGTGGCAGTGATTTTAGCCGTGATCTGACGCAGAGGGTCTCGGTATCCGAGGAGGATATGTCTTCGACATCTGCAATCATACCGGTATCCATTTCTACATCTTGGCAGGATGAAAAATGATCATAGGATGAGGAGATCATGAACTCCCTCAGTGGGGAGCTGCCTTTGGCTCTGCGGTCTCTTAGCCCGCGGATTTGGCTTCTTAGCTGTGGGTGAGCGGTGGATGATGTGAAGATGCCGTCTACATTATCGTAAACTTCTGCTGATTGGGGATGGATATACGTCTTGCGATTTTCAACAAATGATGTCCATCTAAATCAAAGGGGGGGGGGGGTTTCTTACGGAATATGTGTTGCCGGTTGGAGGAGTACTGAAAGGCCCGAAGCGGACCTTTTTCTTGACAACAGACGTTTCGATGTCCAAGTCCATTCCATCGTCAGGGTAGGTTCTTGAACGCGTGAGTTGCAGCATTTCCGGGAATTCCTGGGGCTTGGGAAGTTGTGGTGTTTTCAGTCTTCTGGATATTCTTTGAGCTGGGCTTGATCGGGACTGGATAGCCTTGATATCGAACTGTTGTACCCTTGAGACGATGAGATGTTTACGGAAATGAAGATTGGAAACAGACGAATTATATTGAGAGAAATGTTGTCTCTTGTGCGAGAGAATTCTCATCTGGACTGCTCCAGAATTAGACCACAATAGCAACCGATCAATTTTGATGTTTAGGATTGTGGTCCGCCGATCTGGCAGAATCGCGTATGCAACTACCCACAATGTGATATTTGGACTAGAACGGATAATTATAAGCTGAATAGATTCTGGATTTTATAACAGCCACTGAGTCTCCGTTAGAGAAGTAAGAACATGGATCTAAGTCTAAGCCTTATACTTAGGTACCAGAGTTGAATAATGTTAGCGCCAAGCTTCTAAGCGAACCAGAAAAGGGGTATCGAATGGCCTCGATTTTCGTGATGCTGATGTAGGTGCTACCCAAAAGTTCTATGGCATCTAAAAAGGTATGATGATCCAATAGAACTTAATAATTAGTCGCGCTACCGGCTTTATCCTGTACTTTCTCATCGTCCTGACCCTACAAATATTGCCACTGATAGGAGAAACTTGTCACGTGAGGCCGGCCTCTCGAAAGGAAAAGAGAATGCTCGCCAGTCTCGATATATCGTTGAGTCAAAGGCAATAGGGACTCTATGTAAGTTTATCGACGCTCGGATTGCTTATCAAGCTTTGAAGATTTTCATTTGCAAGAGAAGCTTCTATTCTCTCAACAGCACTTGAGAGAATATGCTCACATAACACTTCTCAATACCGTGATCAGTAGCAGTGTAGCTATGATTGGAGACAACGGAGTAGTCTTATTAATTGTAGATATCATGGATTATTGATACCATCTTTGCAAGCTGTGAGAACCCGGAAGCCAGCACTGCGGAAATGTAATGCGCGCACTGAAAGCCAAAAGAATAAACGTATGAATCTCCACCTCTCGCTGTATCCTTATCTCCAAGCTGAGAACATCTCATTAACCAAATTCAAGAAGAGTAAAGGAAGAACCCTAGAGATCCACGTCCGAGGAAACACTTCCGATATCTACTCCCAAGCCAGATTCGAGAAGTGTGGTCGATTTCTTGAATTCGTAATTAGACTTAATTTGCTCAATTAGCCTTCTTCTGGTATATTCTGAAGGGCCGATTCTCAAAAAACCAGTAGCATCTAGCTCAGTATCCTGCAGCATATCTTTCAAGCCGATGTATCTCACCAGCATACTCATGTTGGAATCACTTCCAGGCCAGATGAGTGCACTGTCGTCATCGCCACGACCTCCGAAGAGACCTTGACATTAGGGAGACATCTCATTAAGACTTCATAGCTTTTTGTTGCAGATTCCGGGCCATATCGAAAAACGTCACGAAGGGCGAAGATGACGCGCTGCACATTCTGGTACTCTTCCAAATGCTTAGCTGTGGTACCAGGGAGAGTATCAAACAGAAAGCTGTAAAGAGCTGCGTGGTTGGGAAAGAACAAGATGTCCTAATAGTAGTCGATGTATACCAGCTTCTTGAGAGAGTTTCAAAAGCGACGCTGTATTTCGCCAGACCTACTTGACGAGACTCTTTGTTGGTGCGAAGGATTGGAGGTGACAGCGTAATAGAATACACGGATGGACCGGTTCAGCCTGGACTATAAAAAATTTCCTCGTTGTAAGAGAGTAGGTCTATGATTGTGATGATTCGAGGGCTGGATACAGACTCCCAGACCATTCGCCGAAGTCTAGGCGAAGATTGAGTCAGCCAGATACTTCGCTACATGAGCGCCAATTGGTCTTCGAGAACAGATCCTGGAAATGTTTTGGCAGCTTGACTTACTCGAGCGGCAGCTTGGGAAAGTAAATGAAGGAAAGTCCCACGTCTTGGATGGCTTCATCAAAATTTCTGATAAGGTCTTCTAGGGTGTTTGATTCAGTCTCCGAAAACATGGTCGACATGGTGACTTGAGTCTCTGAATTTTAGGTACTGGAGTCAAACGGCGAATGTTGAACTGACGTCGGCAGCTATCGCACTGATTCAGTGTTCTGGTGTCCAGGGAAGGGGTATGAAGAGCTTTCTGACATCACGAAGTTGCATCGAAGTTTACTCGACGACCTAAGACCTTATGTACCCCAGGGTTCAGAGCATGCGGCGTTCCGTAGCATTCACTGTACTTTGTATCACCTCGAGGGTATCCAAGAGCGCTGCTGGCTCTTCAACATCAAAATCACCCTCCGATTGATTGTGCATCATAATCACTAGATTTTCCTGTAACAGAGCCAATGTCAAGGAGAAAAACCGGGGAATATAACTAAGAGTATGTCCGCCAATCATGTGAATTCCCAAATTGTTGTGAAAACTTGCATCAATATCTGCCTAGGCTGGTAAATCGTAGCCTCCTAGCGCCCATATCTAATGGCATGGGTAGTCTGCAAAAGATCGCGGAATTCTCATTGATCTTCGATTATTGGTATCATCGAACCTTCATCACTACGACCTTGCTCCTATCTTATTCTAGTGCACTTTTGAGTATACTGTGCGAAATTTTGGGAAGGAAAATTGCCGATGTAAATGATATTGGATGCGTTTATGAGAATCCTGGATCAGTGTTAGTCATGTGTAATTATCCGTCTGTACCCTCGTTGGCATACCATGTATTCCACGACCAGCGAGCTGCCGCACCTCATTCAAGGATAAGGTAGTGACTTCAACGTCTTTGCCATTCGAATCTTTTCCATGGCCACACGTAGACTTGCATTGAGCCCAACAGTCCTTCAAAGCTGTCTCGTAAAGCCTTCCAATCTCAAATAGGTCGTAGGGATCACGAGTCAAGACCAGGGAGCTGAGGTTCTTGAAGTGATTAAGGCGACGCGTGTTGATCATTGGATATGTGAATCGCTCAACGCCTAAGATAATTTTTCGGACACACGCTACCTCCGACAATGGTATGTCTTGGCCAAGTATGTCTTCTTCGTGAACCAAGAAGCTCTCAAGGTCCGTGCTTGCCGTTGGGAAGAACAGAGAATCGTGAGCGAAGTCGATGTAAGCTGGCTTGAATAGCTGAGATCCAGAGCTCGGCTTATATGAAGCCAAAGCCACTGCACGAGACTCGCTGCTATGGCTCGACGGTGCTCTCGGTAGACTACCAAAGCTATATGATGACTGCAGATGCCCCAAACGGGTACAATCTTGCGCTCTGCATGCACCCCTGCTATGGAATCATGGACCAACCAAGTACTCGTAGATACGATGATCTTTGGACCAGGATTCGCAGCTGTTTTGGGGTACCGTCTGTAACTCAACTTCGCAACGAGATGCAAGTAGAGGAAGCCGACTTGCCAACACCTCACATGGTATATATCCACGATGATAACGGAAGCTCAGTCAACTTTGGTACAGAAAATTGCTGTGATCGGCGGAGGCTGTTCTGGCATCGCAGCTCTCTGGGCTTTGAAAAACAGCGGTCATGATGTTTACCTGTACGAAGCAGATGACCGGCTCGGCGGGCACACCAATAATGTGCAATGGAAAGCTGGAAAGTATACAGAGAGGGTTAACACGGGTTTTATTGTACTCAACACTGCTGCCACCTATCATGCGTATATGCCGTCAGGGGCTGTTCGGAAGTGTTGTCGCTGGTTTTGAGTATTGGCTTACATATCAGCGTAGCTAATTTCATCAACTTCCTCAATGAGATGAAACTTGAGACAGAACCGACTAGAATGGATCTCTCGGTTCCACGAGACTTTGGAACTTTTGAATGGGCCGGGAAGGATCTGGCATCAGTGTTCTGTCAACGAAAGAACTTGTTTTCAGCACATATATGGAGGATGTTGTTTGATATTGTACGATTTAATCAATTTGCCCTCGACGTCCTGATCGATGCGTATGACCAAGACACCGTTACATGGAGTGAGCCCATCGGCAGGTACTTGGACCGGCATGGCTACTCCGAAGCCTTCAGAGACGGGTATCTGATCCCGATTACTGCTGCTGTATGGAGCACAAGCCCTGAGAGATGTATAGATGAGTTTCCTACGCTGACATTGATTAGATTTTTGTGAGTAGCGACTGCTGCAAGTATTTTCACTGGAATGACAAGCGACCAGATGGAACCATCATCAACTTTCGACTGTGGCTACTAGACTTGATTGGATTACACTGAAGCAAGGATCAAAGTCAAATATTGACGCGGTCATGGAAGACTTCCCATCGGATCATGTGCTTGTCAATAGCCCGGTGCAGTCGGTAAATAACGACGCCAATGGTCGTGTCACTGTGCACGTGGACGACGGACAAACAGACACATTCGACCATGTCATACTAGCTACCCACGGCGATCAGGCCCTATCAATCCTAGGTTCCTCAGGATCAAAGGAAGAAAATGATGTGCTCTCATGCTTCAAGACCTCACGCAATGAGGTGGTATTACACTCTGACATCTCACACATGCCCAAAAGACGTAGTGCTTGGTCAAGCTGGAACTATATGACGCTTTGCTCGGACTCGAAGGAGTAAGTCGACAATGTCTCCCTCACATATAACATGAATATTCTACAACATATCCCAGAAGATAAGCTCGGCCACATTCTAGTCACAATGAACCCTTTTCACCCACCTGACGCCACTCTGACGCCACTCTGACTCAAGGTCGATTTGTCTACCCACACCCTCTATACACTCCTGAGGCCATCCAAGCACAGAAAAGGCTTCGAGAGATCCAGAATAAACGAGGAATAAGCTTCGCTGGGGCATGGACAAATTGTGGCTTTCATGAGGACGGCTTCAGTAGCGGCTTACAGGCTGCGCAAGACCTAGGTGCAAAGCTTCCCTTTGACTTTGCAGATTCCACCCTGAGTAGGGGCAGGAAACCAAAACTTCAATCCGCTGACTACTTGGCTCGGATTCTTATCGTCTTCATTCAAAGTATGGTAATACAACCCGTGGAATTTCTGTTGGGGATCAAGAGGGGCCAGAAAAAAAAATGCTGAAAAGTAGGTGGAAAGGGAACGAGGACTAGTGTATTTGGGATACCAGGTATGAGAAGGTGCATTCCGATAGAGTGATCCGGCTGTAGTGTGAATGGGTACTTTCAAGATGATTTATAGGTGGAATGAGTAGGAAGTTGAACGCAACTCAGTTTAAGTTCATCCATACAAGTCTCTCAACGATGACCGGCCACACTACTGCTTTGCTATAAGGTCAAGTGAACATGCGCACGACAACCACTAGAGGAATGTTTACTCAGTAAGTTCTAGTTGTCGGCAGTCAAAAGTGTTCTATGGATTGTATGTCATTGGCTAACCAAGATAAATGATCTTATTTTTCTTCATCGATGCATTCCAATGATCCCAAGCCTCCTTGATGACTTGCCCAACGGCAACACGATACGCAACATCGCCTTTCCATAGGACTAGCATCACATTAATTACTCTCCAGCTACTAGCTGGCCGATCGGTTGAGTTTCCTTCGCCGTCTGAAGTGCTTGGTATATATTTCCCCGCTACTGCCCCTTTTATAGCAAGTCCTGTTCTCCTCGATGAAATGGCAATGAACTGATGCTTAATCCCCGTCCGAACAAGCCTGTCACATGTCCATATCTTCCCTACCCGATCTCCATTCCTGTCCTCAAGGTAATATGCTTGCAAAGCATCTCTTGGAGTCCGCGTCCGCGTAATCGGTGCGCCGATCCAAAAAGTACGTATAGAGGTGTAAAAGCTCAGTAACGTGCCGCTCAGTCTTAACAATTGCCGAGCATTTCTGGTCAAAGGGTCCGGATCATTCTTTTTCTTGTTGCCAAAGAAACCCAGTCGGCTAGACCATACACAATACGATGTTACAGTCCCATCAGATCGCAGAGTGTGAACTGTCATCTCGGGCTCCTGGCATGCAAGCGCATTGGGCCGCGAATACTCAGTCCATCTGCAGCCTTCACTCAGAGACCAAGCTGCCCATGACCATGTGGGAATACCTATCGTATCGATATCGATTGAATAAGGGCTTCCGTCTCTAGGCTGCCAAAGCAGCGTCTCAGCCAGCCAGTCTCTCGGCAGCCCGCCCGGAAAAGCTCGTCTTGATCCATCCAGGACTTTCAACAGCCCCGAGACTGCTTTAAGTTTATCCTCGCTGAATGTGAATGTGCGTTGAGTGAATTCAGTAATCAACGCTACATAGTTTGGAAGAAAATGAAGCTCCCAGTCTTTTTCAGCGAGTCTCCAGGCGTCAAATGTCAGAGTATCCGTGACTTGGTCGAGCAAGTTCGGCTCCTTAATTCGTGGAGGGACCCATGCGAAGGGGTTCTGACGCCTTTTGATGCTGTGCGATAGGGCGCCAGCTTCCATCGCAACATCTTCCGCGCAGATTGAGTTGGCGCAGCGAAAATATACTTGGTAGTCTGTGAATAGTAGTAGCCGCTTTGAAAGCAGCTGGGCCGTGTCAGCAAGTACTTCAGTTCTGGAGAGTCCGAAACAATGGAGAAGCTTGCTAAGAAGGAGAACAGTGAGAAGATATTTCATGATGAGGTCGGGGTAGTCCCGACCTTTTCTTGCAACGTCCACCCTCTAGTATTCCAGAATAGTTCGGTACCTGAATTGAGTTCCTGAAAAGATGGAAGAGCTACAGCAAGCTCAAGTTTCCCAACGATCGCAGTGCGTTGACGATTCCGTCTCACCCGGCTGACTCCTGGTAGTCCCCAATCTGCGTCTACATGGCATTAGCATTGCAATATTCAGCGCTTCAGAGGTCAGATCGTTTCAGGAGAACTTACGCAGACCAGATCCAGCGGCGATTGTCAAAGTCGCATTACTGTATATTTCGTCCATCATACCTATTTGAATCTCTTGGTCCGTCTCGTCGTCTTGCACGATGCAGAGCGAATCAACCCACAGATACCTATACCCAAGAGAGCGAGTGACATCGATGGCATCTCGGATCGTACGTGGTATGTTGTGAGGAAGTTCCACTACTTCTTGTCCATAGTCATCAACACGGACGGCTCTCTTCAAAGTTCGAGGCATCCGCCACCCCCGCGGCTTTTCCTTCTTCAGCGTCTTTTCTCCCCAGACATACGTCAAAGCGACATACTCATCCTCTTCGCCCAGGCCTCTTTTGATGATCAGGCTCTTCACATCTATCACTCTCAGACGACCCTGTAGGAAAAGTCGTGACGTCTGGTCACTGATGCATCTCTTCGAACTCCCAGTGTGATACTTTTCGCACAAATCAAGCCATGTTCGACACAGCTCCAAATTTACGAGCTCCCTGTCCACTATCCTCCCAAAGAACGGTCCTGGACGTACAGGTCGAAGATAAATCTCACAGAAGCCATAGTTCCAAGATAGATAATACTGGTAGCGAGACTCGGTTCTCGTTTCTGAAGCGTGCGAATGGAGATCAAACTCATTGGAATAATCCATTTCTCGTGTTCCATGATACTCGTTATAGCTTTTGCAGCATTTCCAGCTCCTTTTGTTAGATAGTTTGATGACACTTCTGTCGGACGGTCGATAGCTATCTGAGAGAATGGCTGCTTTGACGAGGCTACAGAAGGGACAATTTTTTCGTTTGGAGACCTTCTCCCAGGAGCCTAGTCTGAGCGCGAACAATCTTTTCGTATAGCTGTATTTGCGGAAATTGATGGATCTGCATGTTGAGCAGAGTGAGTGCGACATGTGCGAGGGTATAATGTAGCACGGCTGAGGTGGGGTAGTTCTGCGACTTCAGTGAGGCTTGCAAGATGATTAGAGGGAATGATATCTTGGGCAGTCGACGTCGTAATAGCTGATGTGATGATAGCTAGACTGTGAAGCACCGAAGAATTGACAATGAACAGATAAGCACCGTATGGATATGATGTTGGACAAGATATTATGTTGGTAGTTTTCAGCCGCTCCAGGCTGCCTTGAAGGGCGACGTGATCATGTAAGCTCAGCCATTTCTGGTGCGTGACGCAGAATGGACACATCCTGTATATTCAATCAACGATCCAACCGAGCGGGCTCAGAATAATCGATCAGATGTGAAGTAACGCTACGCTAACAGACCTACACCGAGCAAGTGCACATCGAAAAGTCTAATAAAACCCATGTGGAATGATGATAGAAGGCGGAGACTGGATGCGGATGCGATCAGCATGACCGAAGGCTGAAGTATGAAAATCTGCCTCGTTCTGGGCGACCGGGACAGCCTCACCATGTAGCTACTCGGTGAGCTAAAATGACTAAAGCAGATCAACGATTCCATTAGAGGGTTGATGGAACCCCAAAAAGAAAACATGCTTGTAAACAAGAGTCAATTTTAAAATACTCCAAGGAGGACTGTGACCAAATACAGTATTTTGCTCTGCGCCACCAAGACTCCTCTACCTAGGCACGGCAGGTACCATCACTAGATGCTCTTCTGAACACAAAATGACAAAGACTGAGTAGGAGGGCCATTCTCTGCTAAATACATACGCTGGTCAGCTAAGCCATACTATAATATGTACGCAAAACATCAAAGTTCGAAATCCCCATTTAACTACTCCTTGTTCTCTCTCCTCTGTCCTCCTAGTGCTTCTGTATCTGCGCCACCCTCTCCGCAAGTCCGATGCGCCTTCCTCTGAGCTCGGTAAATAACCTGTTAACATTAAACAAGCGGAGTGAGTATCTCGGAAAGTATGATGGTGGCTTTTCAGGGCTTCGAAGGCTGTACAGGCGCTTGGTGGTTACTGTTTGTATTCGGGGACAGGAGGGGACGGCGTGGAAGGGGGTTAAAAGAGGATGGTTGAATACAGAAGGTAGGAAACAATTTCCTCCACCGATTCGAAAAATAGATAAAAGAACAACCATTTATTCTAATATTGTGGTAGAGAGGTGCCATACTGTGATGCTCAAAGGTTTTTACAAGGTATCTGTACTGCCTTCGCTTCCACTGTTTACATTTGAGCCAAGTCCCCGGGTTCCACGAGACCCCTAAAAACGATAACTTGTAAGGATAGAATGACCCTTGTGTTGTGCCCAATTACTGCGCTGAAATCAGGTGAACTGCGAGAGTGAAGCACAGTCCAATGAAACGGCCTGCAGCCCATTGCTGGGAGCATACAGTGTGCAGCTTATTTTACGTGATCGCCTGTCAGATTTTGCGGGGACAGTGCGCAACGAAAGTCAACCCGACTCTTCTCATCAAAGTCCTTGTCCGACTCGAATCATCAATTGTGAATTGGCAGCACTATCCCTCAACTTTACTCCTTCGATCAATTCAGCACCGAGAGGTTCCGTATGGGTCGCTCACAATGAAGCCGCTGTCCGTGTGAGCATGGATTGGCCCGGAAGCCCTCAATCCGTCGTCCACTTCATTGCGATAACAGTAGGTGGCATTCGGGAACCAACCATCCACTCCTATTCTGGTTACAATCTGCTTGCACTCTCGGTGTTCCCAATCAATCTGAGACATGTACTGACTCCCCGATTATCAAGTATTCAACTTTCTTCATCGGAACCAGGCTGGACTTACTCTACACCATCGCCATCGCTACCTTTCTTCATCGATCCGCACTATACTCGTACTTACTCTTGGCACTTCCTCCGGGGATCTCTATCTCAATGCTCATTGTTAGTGTGTTTATGAGGTTTCTTGTTCTCCCTCTCCAGAAAACACTTACTACCACTTGGCACGGCCTGGACACCCATATTTTATTCCCTGCAGGACAACACACTCGCGTCTCTTCCCGGTGAAATATACGTTCTCCTACTCTTACTTGGCTGTAGGAATTCCGGTGGAATTGACAGCAACGTGAATGAAATGATATGCATCGACGATCGCTTACCTTCGTCGATCTGGACCAACTTTCCCTTCGCAGACTTATTCGCTTGCAGCTGGTTTTCAATCCGAGCTTCCGATTCTTTACAGAGGGGCCAAGGAGAGTTAGGTCCCAGACAGAGGCTGGATTTGTATCTCCAATCCGAGGTACGAGCACTCTCCTTTATCTCAGAATGCTTTTCTGACAGGGTGTAGGAACTCAGTCCAAGAGACTTTCCTCATGCGTATCTAGTCACTGCTCCCAGATTCGCCGGGTCCAGCTTCAATCCAGTCTCATTCTGGTATCTCTACTCGGCCACCCAAACGCCTTCCGCTATGATCCTTGAAGTGAACAATACTTACGACGAAAGACGACTGTATATCGTGTTTCGAGGCACCTCTCCTGAACCTGGAGCCCCAGCTGGGCGAGCGACCATCGAGGGGTACCGAGCGAAACACTTCTATGTATCGCCATTCAACTCCCGGAAAGGTCATTATTCGGTGCTGTCAAGTGATCCTCTGGGACCAGATATGAACGTATTTCGCGGCATCGATGTCAAGATCACGCTTAATTCCTCGAAAGGGCATCCAAAGCTGGTAGCAAGATTGGTCTCTGAAGGGCCTGCAGTTGATCCAACAGCTCTGGGTCTCTCTTCCAAATTAACGTTCTTGACGAAATGGTGTTGGGTCGGCTTTGCAATTGTGCCTAGAATCGTGAAGGAAGCTATCGTTCTGCTCTATCGCTGGAAATTGAATATGGTGGATAAGCTAGAACTATTGATTGGATCAATCGGAAAACGTGCAACCTCAATCGAGTAAACCCTCGAGGAGTGCTTGAGACAATACCTCGAATTCGTTGTGCACAATTCCAGGACGCCTGTCTCGCTAAAGTATTCAGCAAGTGGATTCCCATCCGAAGCTGAGATGATCTTTACTTCTCATCGTAATGCGGATTTGCAGGCCCATGAAATTCTGGAGTTTCGAATACTGACGCTGACATTTTACTCTCGATTTATACAATACAACGACAGCCTAGGTGGGATGAGCTCGCAACTCATGGAGCACAGGACGATATGGATGAACAAGCCGGAGCTTCTACCTGTCATATTTTCTCCTTTAACGCTCACGCGACTTAGACCTCAGTCTGTGAGCTTTTCCAGCTTCTTGTTCTCGACTTTGGTGATGCAACTCCGACGACAACCACCAAAAGCTTCGATTGATTCAGTGCTGGCACAACTGCCTCAACTCTTCCGTCGTCTCACAAGACTGAAGACGCTGATGTGTCCTCGATAGAGGCATACATGATGATGCATCCAGTGAATGGACGAAACATGCGATATAAGTCAACTGTCATTCGACAATCGATAGCTGATCGTTTCTTCATTGGGCGATTCGCCTCGCTGGAACGGGGGATTTTTGCTGCTCGCTTAGGAATTGCTCTGGCATTTGCATCATCCCTGAGCCAAATACAGACCCTGTGGAGTCTGACCTGACGATGAAGGGGTTTCTCCAATGTTTATTCCAGTAAATCGTACGATAAAAGGGCAAAAGTTACCTCGCAGAAGCTCAAAGACTCGCCATCAGCCTGCGTCTTTTAGAGCCGAAACAGCGCCAGCAGTTTAGATGTCACAAACACCAGCCATTACATCTCGGCAGACTACCATCACGTTGCAAGAGAGATCTTCGTGCTCCACTCAATGTCTCTATTAGACACTCAAAAAGTGCTATATCTGGAACATCGCTAGTAAGAAACAGGACTTTGATACTTTTTCAGCGGAGAATCATGGCTATGCTCTCCTTTCTGGGCGTTGATCTGGCAAAGCGTGGGCCGTTCAAATTCACAGGAGTGCTATAATGTTTTCGATTGGTTTTATCTTGAAACGCCGAATCTATCTCCTAGATAGAAGGAACTCCGAAGGCACTCTCACTGCACCGGACCGGCCACAAACTCGTCTAGCTCGCCGATCTTCTTCACATCCCCTGAAAGTCTCTCTTTGACCCTCTCCATTTTCCTCTGCCCAGTCCTCCTATCAACCATCATCATCTTTCCACCATCTCTAACCCTCATTTCATTGTTTTGCCAAACACTCTCCTGATCAACACACTCACCAGCTCTCCTCAATCTCTCTCCTAACACACCCCTCAAGACACCAATGACAGCATCTCTCGCACAGCTCAGATCCCCACCACTGCCCAAACTTGCAAAGACTCCTCTACAAATTCCCTTGGCTAGCGTCTCCACGCCGCGGGCATTGCCCCATCCCTTCGTTGCAACAAACTTCTCCATCAGCGCCGTCACTTCAGCATTTGCGCTTCGACCCTCGTCCAGGAATCCCAGGCCGATGCCCGCCTGCTTTACCTTAATCTTCAGAATCTCCACACAAGTCTCGGGCGACAAGTGCTCGAAACTAATCTCCTCCGGAAAGCGACTCGCCAAACCAGGATTCATGCCCAGTAGCGCATTCATCTCATCCTCGTACCCCACAAGAACAACAACAACTTTCCCTTTGAACTTCTCCTTTGTCATGAGATCAACAAGCTCACTCACAACTTCGCTTGCATAACTACATTTCCTCACATCAGCAAGTCGATATGCCTCATCAATAAACAGAACTCTTCCCAGAGCCTTTTCAAACACTTTAGCTGTTTTGGGTCCGGAATGCCCAATGTATTTGCCAATTAAATCGCTTGCCGAGCATTCCACGACTGTGTGCTCAGCGAGTAAACCCATGTCATAATACAATCTTGCGACCTTCCTCGCTGTAGTGGTCTTCCCTGTTCCAGGCGGGCCTTTGAACACGAAGTTCGTGGGAATATATTCTCTCGGGTCGAGGTCTCGGCTTTTCATGGTGAGTGCTACGCGTTGGTATGTTTCGAGCTTGTGGATGACGGACTCACAACCTACGACATCAGCGAAAAGTCTGCGGAGGTTGGAAGGAGCAGACTTATGTCGATCGAAAGAGGGGTCGAAGTCTTGAGGGAGGAAGACCCATTCTTTGGGACGATCGGCAACTGGCAAAATTGACACCCGTGATTGGTAGTTTGTTTTTGCTTTCGAGATGAGGTTTTCTACTTCTCCTCCGTTCCCGTAATTCGCTCTCTGGCTAGCTTTCTTCAGGACATCCATCGCCACCCGTATGGCTTCATCTGTTGTTTCAAGGACATCATCGGCCAGTTTCGAGCGCAAGATGCTTTCCAGCTCTTGTGTCGTGAAATTCTGGAAGCGGAAGGCGCCGGCGAGTGGAAAGCGGCGAGCGAGACCTGGGTTGGAATTCTGTAGCATTTCTTCCATGGCAGTGTCGTAACCGAGTAGGAGAACGCAGCGATCTTCACCTGGCGTGAATTGGATCTCGCCGACGAGTGTGTCCATGATGCCTTGTCTGTAAGAATCACTTTCGTTACCAGTGCCATCTGAGCCGCCGCTGTACATCATGTATGCTCCATCGATACTGAGGACATTGCCGATCTCTGCGTTCAGCGCAGCCTTGGTATTTGCTTCAGAATCTCTAATGTATTGGCCAATCAAATCGCTCGGGTTTCGCAGTAGTACTTCTCCCTTACTCAATATTCCAATCTCAGCAAGGAGCTGTCCATAAAGCTTGGCAACGAGTGTTTTGCCTGTGCCTGGCGGCCCAAGGAAGAGGCGGTCGAGAGAAACTTTCAAGAGAGGTTTCTCTTCCATCTCGCGCTGGTAATTGGCTTTGACGAGTTCCAAAAGGCTAAGAATAGAGTCCTCGACCTTTTCTAGGCCGGTGAGCTTCTGCAGTTGAGTCCATGCAGGACTGTTGAGTACTGCATTTGATGGATCTGGGCCGAGAATATCTTCTTTGGTGAACTTGTAGTCTTCTGGGTCGACATCAATTACGGCATTCTGGATTTCATCGCTGTTCACTTCTTGTTGTTCCTTTGCGAGTCCGGTGTTATCATCCTCGTCGGCCATGGCTTGCCCGGAATCTTGGAGTTCTGCTAGAGTATCAACATCTTTGATGACAGTATCAGATTCTGAAGCGACAGAGACAACGTTTAGAGCCGCAATAGAATTGTCGAAGCCTCCTTCCGTCTCTGATGAGGTGATCCCATCACCAGTTTCGCTGCCTTCGTCCTCTGCGGCAGAGGTACCCTCAGGGACCATTTTCGGATCTACCTTCTGCTCACCCCCCAAAGTACCACTATCAGTTTCATTTGATGTTGATGGGCTGTCAATGTCCTGGGCTGGCTTTGATGCTTGAGGCTTCTTCTCTCTCTCGACGGCCCGTCTGATGACTTGCCTCTCCCAGACTCTGCCCACCAACGCCTCCACAGCTCTTGCATTTCCAAATCTATCCATCCCACGTCCCCTGCCCACCCTCCTCGTCGCAACCCTGACGAATAACCCGTCTTCACCACCTTCAACACTCATTTTCCCATCCCACTTTTTCTTGACCAGTCTGCCAAAAATGCCAATCAATTCCTCGTCCTTGAAGTCGTGGAAATTGATCAGATACGGGAACATAGTGGCAGTACTATGACTACCGTGTCCGATAATCTTTTGCATACCTTTCTCGGTGCCGGCAAGGATGAATGCGATTTTTTTTAGATTGGACAGGAATGGTTTGGAGAAGGTAGTCGAGGACTTTGACGCCGCTGCTGTGATCGCAGGAAAGCAAGAAGTGTGCATCGTCGATGAACAGGACACCGCCACTGTGTTCCAAGTTTTCGATGTATTTCTTGATGCGGCTTATGCCACCATCTGCGAGATATATGCCTGTCGTTGACTTGACAGTGGATGTGTCGATGAGACCGGTAGCATGTAGATAGGCTGCATAGTGATGGGCGAACGTGGTCTTGCCCGTCCCCGAACCGCCCATCAGGATCGTCCCTAAACCCTCACACTTCATATCCACTCCTTGCATCTGGGATGTTTTAACCTTTGCCTCCAACTTTCTAATGTGCTCCTTCGCGCCATTCCAACCCACCATCTCCATGATTTCTGTACTCTCTTTGTCTTTCTGTTCTCGCAACTCTTTTTTCATTTCCGCTGCTCGGCGAGCTGTGATCGCTTCATAGTCTGGCTCCGCTTCTTCTTCCGTCTCTTCTTCAGCACCGTCGTCCTCATTTTGATCATCATTCTCGTCCTCACTCTGTTCAGCGCTGGTCACTTGCTTCTTTTTCTTCTTATTGTATACTTTGCTATCTCTTAAGAAGATGTCGAGATCAGACGTCTCGGAAGGGATATATCTCGGGCAGTACACATCAAGTGAGTGAAGCACCCCTTCCGGGCAGACACATTTCAGTCGATAACATATCTCAAGATTGCTGTGGCCGAGGACCTCGAGCCGCTTCTTGGTAATCGAGGTTCCAAATACTATTCGTCGACGCTGGACGCTGAATTTGAAATTTCATTTCCCAAGCGATTTGTTCGATGAAGAAGCGCGGGATGCAGGCGGGCACAGTTTCGTACTTGATTTCGAGGAACGATCGAATGCTTCTGAACAATGCCGCAATATCGAACCAGGAGGGTGACGAGGCGTGTACATCGAGTCCGTAGCTCGATGTTCTAGTCAGAGAAGACGACATCGGTTCGAAAACTGTGAGATAGACGTCCGGTATCTGTTCTCCTGGTGCGGGATGCAAAATTTGGCAGACTTCTTGCACATTTGATTCATTGACCATCTCAGCATTCTTCTCTGCCACTCGATCCTGCAACACGTCCTGCTTGAAATCTGGCGAATAGCCTGGCGGTGGCGTAGTATTCACCGTCCTCGACACGCTCAGGCTTTCTGGTAATACTTCATGTCGTTCCTTCTTCTGTGAACAACTTGGGTTCGACCTGAACAGTACCTTGTTCAATAACCCCAGACTACGGATGACCTGCTGCGTACGTCGCGCAGTACTATCCGCTTCTGTCGGCGAAATTGATGATGTCTGTAAAATGTTGTCCAAGGATGAAATAGCTTGAAGGAGAATATGCTGGGAGAGCTCTTGTTCGGTGGTGGAGTAGCCAGAAATGTGATCTAGCATATTGAAACCTTTTCTCAAGACCAAATATTGCTCGTTGAGCAGAATAACGATAGAAATGCGGCGATTCGCACGACGGCCAGTATATCGAAGTCAAAATGGCAGAAAAGGTCGAAATTCAGACAGAAACGACAGATGTAAAGAAACTCACGGGACCATCCACTACTTATTCGACCGGGAAGCCCCATACTAAGCCAAAATTACAATGGTTGCTGTACACAGTGAGGCTGAAATAGGCACAGCATGCAATTGACCCACTTTCCCTCAAGGACTCACCGATTGACCACTTGGCGCCGGCACGAATCGCATTTGCAACCTAAAACTTCCCATAATCATTGAAGCCGACTCGCTCTAGCATTTCCGAACCATGAATTTACATGTGATACCGCATAGGCACGGTAACAAGAAGTGCAAGGCTCGCAGCTGGCAGCCTGTGGCTGGGGTTTTTGCTCATAGTGTGGCCTACGCTAGCAGGTGATTTTGGCCCCCAAGAGTCATCGTACAACAAGAACGGTACTTGAGCAGATGCGACAGGTGGAAAGAACTTCAGGGGTGGTGAGTGATGAGCTGGGGTTGTTAGGCGTCGGTAGTGGTTGGAGTCTGAAGGTTGGAAAACACTGAAGGTCTGGGTTCAACAGGAGGAGTGTTGACTTAGTCATCACAATTCCAACTATCTGACATCTACCCAGCCCATGTTGTCCTTATGTTTCGAGCCATATCCCTTAATATTATACCGCCGATGAGGGTATCAGATCTTTTGAAGCGCGTCTTCCGATTAGTCTTAGATTCTACAAGTTCTAAAGATCTGTGAAAGTAGCAATTGTATCGTCAACAGTGCTAGACAATTCAAATCGGGAGGGCGACGATACACTGTGAGGACACTTCACAGAGAGTAGATTTATGGCCACCAGAAATGGTGCATCGAAAGCGTCTCTCGGATCCTTTGATGGACGTTAAAGCAATCGCATTTATGGTATCGCAGAACATCTACTATACATCTCACAAGGTCAGCCTAGCCTCCGCACTCTGAAGGGCTACTTGACGGGCACATCCAAACACTGGCAATCCTCAACTTTCCCACCCTTTCCCATCCCACTCAGCAAGCTCGGGCATCTAGCTGCTACTGCAGCATTAGTGCCGCACTGCATTACCAGTCCCCAGACTCGTTCCATCGCAAAGCCAAAGTACGGATTACTCGGACTATCTTCATCCGCGCCCGCGCCTGCTATATCCTGAGAAGAAGTGTCGTGACTCCATCCTTCTTTGCTTGTGATTGTAGTGAGAAGTCCGCCAAATACCTTCCTACTTATTCCACGGATGCGGCGGGCGCTGGCCACAAATTGACCTTTGTAGGAGAGGAGGATCTGTTCTTCCGCTTCGCAAGCATGAGAGTAGATCTTCTCATAAAGAGCTGGGATAACCCCCCATTTGTCTTCCCAGCCCCATCTGTCGCTGCAATTGTTGCATGTGCAAGTTACACCCGTGAAGCCCAGACTCAGCATTCCGGTTTCCTTGACTAGGTAAGAATTTATTCTTGGAATCAATTCTCTCATGTTGTGCGCATGTGCTTGAATGAACATCGTTTGTTCTGCGAGCTCGTCCCATTTGTTGACAATATGTGAGAGATATGTTCCACCCTCTCGCCCAAGGTTGTCTAAACGCTCGACCTGGTCTGCACCTGTGGCTTCTTTGAGCTGGTATAAATCTTGTTTGGGATCTTTTGTGTAGATTATGACGCGCGGTTGGAGGGTCGCGAGCAGAGTCGTGCGTCTGAGTGATTCGAGCATAGATCTGACGGAGACTGGGTCTTCCTTGTACATGGATACAACGATTTCAAACCGGGTCGGAGGTACGAATGCGGTGTCGAAAGATGTCGGTAGACTCGGCGCCAGCGAGGTGATTGCAGAATAGGCAAAGGAGGAGATTATTGAGCTGAAAAGGATGAGAAGGGCGAACAAAGTGCACGCAGTCAAAACTCCGCTGGGTTTCGATGGTTCTCTCCTCTCTTTCCCAAGCGATTTGTTGATCCATTGTTGAATTCCGTCCACAAATGACAAAACCAAGTGTTGTGCTTGCTCTGCTCCGAGCAAACAGATAGATGCGACGAGATAGGCTGCAATTTGAAACAGGGAGATGAATGAAGCCGGATCAGAGATTATTATCGCCAGAAGAAGCAGGAGACTTGCCGCGAAAGGCGCGAGAAAGTCTGCACCATGGACTGGTATGTAGGAAAACTGTAGTGCTGTGTCCTCGAAGGATATCGGGGAGTATGCCAGAAGGGAAGTCCCAGAGAACGCAGCTGCAACGATGGAGACAAGGTTGATAATCATGAGTACGACAGTGCTAATCCCAAGAAAACTTGCGGATCTGATGCTCTCAATATAGTATCCCGTAATGCCACTGAAGAGAAGGCCAAAGGTTAGAGTCATGATAACGAAACCATGATATGCTTTCAGCCTTGCCTGTACCGCAATATCTGTCCCAGCTCTTTCTGATCCTACTATGAATAAACCACGAGCCGCTCCTATCAAGAGCATCCCTCCCACACCAAATACCAGTCCTGGAACCATGAGACGATATTCATTGTAGAGAACAATGCTTGATGCTGCTGTGGAGACGACAGCTTCCAACGGGATGTATGTTTGCGATCGAGATTTGGAACAGCAGACGAAGAGGACGAGGGATTCAATGGTGTAGATGACAGGCTGTATCATTTAGTATCGATGGAGCAAGTGGATTTGTATCACCTACAAACAGCATAACCAGGACTGCCAGACTAGGCATATGCAGTATTCCTTCCAGTAACATGGGAAATGAAGCCGCAGCCGCCAACGACGCTGGGATCATAGGACCCCAGTAGCTGTTCAACAGAAAGTCGTCACCATCTGGTTGTCTCAGCCCCCGCGCGCTTCTTTTTGAACTTTGTATATAATTCGCGTCTGACTTTATTCGAAGAAGGACAATGTAAATGATAAGAATCGTGCCGAAGGATCGAAAGGCGATCGTGAGAGCTGTTTCGTGTCAGCCATTTGGGTAGGAGGGGTAGTTGATCAATTGACGTACGGTAATCTGGTAGTTGTTAGTGAAGGCTTCTTAGAAAGCTGGTGGACTTACGGTATCCATGTATTACCATCAGTCGCTTTGTAGTATATACCGCTGTCGCAGAGCAGAAAGACCAGCATCTAACAGACATAAAGGATCAGTACACCACAGGAAGTTTTCCAGGAGGGGCTGCCTCACGCAGCTCTCATGTAATTATAGCCCGCTTGCGTGAAATCCAGGCCATGCTCCTCGTCCCTCTCGTCAAATGCCAGAAATGGAGCATTGCTGTCACTGGTTTCGGTATTAAAGGTCGTCAAGGGCGCAGCCACTGGCTCTCGAGGAGTTGTCGAGAGCATCATTCATGGCTGTGGTGGAGATCGAGATTGTTGGGAAAGGAAATGCGTTGACGTTTGTAGTATTTCTTGTGTCGTGTCAGAGAGGCTGAATGTTGTCGCGTCTTGATGCGCTGCAGCCTTGGCTTGGCTCAGCCTTGCAACTTGAATCCTTGTCCAGTTCAGGGGTTGAGTCGCTGGGGGATTACCCTAGCGAGGAGTAAACAAGACTGGGAAGGATTTGAAACACGAGAAATTCACGCAGTTTCGAGGGCTGCTTTTCGGAAATTCCTAGTTTCGAGGAGTCAAGTAATATTGTGGGCTTGAGGTGAATGTGTTTTCTCCCCATCGTCTTCTTCAACTGTCTTGGTTCATGGGGCAGATCTGAACTTGGTATGTCAAGGATCACATACAGTCTCTTGACTGACTTTCAATATCGTAACTTACTGAAGGCGTCTGAGCCAGGCTGACGAAGACTCATCAATACTGTGCGGGTGGGTCACCCAAATTATAAGATTTATGAGAAGGGGCGACCTCCGATCCTTGATTTCCTTCATACTTCATGATCGCCATCAGGTTCTCTTTTCCCTTGGAATATTGCCACATTTCGATTTCTCGGAACCCCATCGCATCATATAGTGGTCTTCCTTGAGTCGTTGCATACAGTACTGCCGGTATCTGCTCCCGCTCTACTATATCCAAACCCCACTGAACCAGTTTCCTCCCAACCCCTTTCCTCTGGGCGTCTGGGGCTACTGCAAGTTGAGGTAGAAATAGGCAGTCATCAAATTCGGGTTCCTCTTTTCGATAAGGCTCATCTTCAAATGCTATGTACGAGACTGAATGCCGTAGTGAAGTTGCTGGATTACGAAAGGCGAAAAAGACCTGCGCTATTATGCCGCGAGCGAAAGATTATCGAACCTCTGGCCAAATCAGCACCTGGCAACTGACGGCACTGGCTTTTCAAACCTTTCCAGTTCCAATTAGTTCTTCCCTCTGACTTGCTTTCTGGATTCTTATCGTCTCCAGTCCGCCGCCAACACGCAAATCCAACGATTTTCCAGCCCTCACTTCCATCTTTCCCTTCAGCAACCATCATCGAAAACCCCTCATCGTCCATCTCGCATCCAAGGGTGAATGAGTAGTAACTTTGATAAGCCTCTGGATGTTCTTTCCGGCGTGGACATAAGAACGTATCAATATCACAGTCAACATACGCGGCTGCGGCAGTGGCAGCTAGCGTTGGAAGATCTGAAGCTCGTGCTGGCCGAATTCGCATCGCGCGTCACACCTCAGAAGCGTTGTTCGCAAAGACGTTTCAGCACCAAATGGGTTTTTTTAACGGACCATATATGCAATCGTTTATTACTCAGGTTAATCTGCCGAGGCCCGGTATGAATCACTCGGTGGATTTTATTATATTTAAGTATATTTTACGTGAGCTTGCTTGTTAGCCTTGGCGTACATTTGTTGAGGTGGCAATTCTGTCATGATGAGAGCTGCAGACCCGGTTGGCCGTGTACTTCCAATTGCGAAGAGGAGTATTATTGGTTGCTTTGCAAATACTCGCAATTCTCTTGACCGGTTTTCCTTCGAAAATTCCAAATGCGACGAAGACATCTTTGCGGAGCTTGATCATAGCCTCATTTATTTCCTCCTCAGGTCCTTCACTCTCGATTGTGCAGCTGTCAATAAGCAGATCGCAGAACTGGTCGTATTTGGCCGATAAAATTTCTTGGTGGGATCTGGTGGCCAGGCTATCTCTCGAGGTAATAGTACGGTGATCGATGATGCCAGGTGCATTTAGGAGATTTTTTGTGAGAGCCCAGTAGAGGAAGATTGTGAAGTTCTTGGGCTTGCAGCTGCGCAGAAATAAGCGCGTGGTCTCCCTATATACGGTAATTCCGTTGTGTTTCTTGGGTTTATTAGTGCAGATTGTGCTGAATAGTTTAGATTTTGAAGAAACCAGAGCTTTGTTGGTGAGAAATTCTGTCCTCTCCGGCCAACAATGACCTTCAGGGTAGGAAACAAAGCTGCTTCGGATATAAAAGAGTCAGCGGTACTGCCATAGGCTGACTATGTTTTGTATTGGGCTTACGTTGACATTTCCACCTTCTTCCTCTTCTTCGTCAACTAGATCGCGAACGTAGAAGAGGCACTGCACGACCAACGCAAAGCGACAAGGAAACCCAATACCTGCCCAGGACCTTTCGTTATCGGGTGCGTAAAAGGAGACTTTCGTAAGAAGTACCCAATAGGTTTTTCTCTCTCTTCGAGTAGCCTTGGCACAATTTGGAAGTTGAAATCACTGCTAGCAATTGTTGGAAGTGCTATTGCGAGCCAGATCTCAGGCGAAAGGAGTGATTGCAAAGCCCCGAACTCGCTCAAGGGGAAGGCGCCGGCTAAAAATTAGGTAAATCAATCGTGTCATAAACTGTGTGAGCGTAGGATCGATTCACCGTAACTGATGAAACAAGTGCTGTTGTCTTGGAAAGCTGGCAGCCGAGTCTCGCTTGAGCACACTAGCGCTATCGATGTCAACAAGCTTCGAATTTTTATTTTACCACCCGTTCTAAGCAACGCCATCTTCTTTCACATTGAAGCAAGCAAGTCCCTTTTCAAATTCGAAGCTTCGAAATATGTTTTTCGTCGTCAATACCGCTGTTGCTCGCTGCTAAGTCACGAGGATATCCTCGCACGTCCCTGCCACAGAGGAGCTGTTAGCTATTGAGGAGCTCACCTTCCACCCGTTTTGTCGAATGCCGTCCAATATCCGACTTTAGGTATGGGTCATAACTATTCGCTTCTGCCGCGCATCTTGATGGTCGACCACGTTTCAGCTCTCACGAAGACCCCATGGAGCGCACGAATTACGACAGCCAAGCTACCTACGATAGTTGGTCTGACGACTTCGGGGGGTTCTATTCTTACTAGTGTCACGAACACAGAATAATTGAGAGCTTGACTCGCGATACGTTTGTTCCTGCCATATTCCCCGTTGATCGAAAAGCGCGCTACGAGACCCTCAAGGTTTACACGCTCTATTTCCATGCCCAACTCGACAAGCAAATCTACTTCCATTCCGCAAACACGTACTTCAATATTAAGCCTAGATGACAGGTTTTCTCGCCAAGTCAGAGAAAATGGAGGATACAAGACGCAACAAGACGTTGATGGCGCCTCGAATAATGCTCAACAGAGAATACTGCTCGAATGAAGCATACACTGCTGCCGCCAAATTGGGTGGGCTTCCAGTCAGTCTAAACCATCCGACAACCAGGAGTACCGAGCGAAGGCTTGGCTAACATGTGGTTCCAAACATGGCTTGATGGCAAGCCTGTCCTGGGAAGGGGTGCTAAGACCTGTTCCATCAACCTGAGAGTGGCTGACTATGGTTCGTTGGGTAAGATTGGGGCTTGGGCGGATTTCGATCTTGAGGGCTGGGTCGGCGTGGGAGCTACATGCTGAAGAGCCTTTTCAAGCGACCTTGATGGTGATGTGGAATACTTCAGCCATAGTTTCAGTGCGATCGAAGCTCAATTATAGGCTTTGGCTGTTGCTTTGTCTATCTTGAGCCGTTTCGGTGCCCAGCAGCGAGGTTTACCTTCCAAATTTTCTCTCGAAAATGGCTACCATGGCACGCCTCGGAATTGATCATGCCTGGACCTTGAGCATCGGACTTTTACCAATACGATTCAGGAGGGTGTGTTGATAACAATGCAAGCATAAATCCACGAAACTGTCTTTTATTGCTTTAGTACCCTGATTTGCGTCTCTTTTGCCTTTTGAGATGGAGGTAAGAGGTTCGGGGCACAGCGTACGGATCATACTACAATACGACCTTAAAGCGAGCTTTACAGCGTGGTATGAATTTCAAACTTTCTTCTTGCGTCTGATAGTGACAGTGCCCGACATGTCTCATTTATCATCACGTCCAATATGCTGCCGCGCATTTATGACACGGGCTCGTGGTAGTGTACGACCTTGACCAACAGAAGTCCAGTTTTGTTCGATGGTTAATTCATCATCAGATATTGCACTCACATGGCTAGCCTTACACCCCCTTTCTTGGTAATTACAAGCGTGCATCACGGCAGAATCTTCAAGTGATGTTGGCTGCTCTTGAGCACGTGATTAGCCAAAGGGTGGTTACTAATACCCTTGGAGTTTAGCCCGAACCAAAGGTACATAATAACTCTTTTAAAATCTGCAGCTATTCTCTCCAACTTTTTTCCTACATCTATCTACAAGTTGCTTACTGCTGCTTACATTACCACGAATCATAAACTATATCTTGCGAACATCTAGGCACAACTCCACATCCCTGCAAGTCAAATGACCCTACCCAGCTTGTGAACTTGGAAAGCGCAAGCATTCCAGAAGTAGCACAGTGATCGTTTACATCTACGCATCACAGCTTCTGGTTGCAACACCACCTCTCGAGCTATGCAATATTGATATGCTACTAAGTTTTACCAGTCTCCAACACACCACCACTATGGCTTCTCCATCGACTGAGGATGATCATCATCATGTTTCCAGTAGCGTTATGTCGGAGTACAGGGAGCTCACCTTCGACTCTTTCATGCAGCTGCCGTGGATGTTCGCATACTGATTTGGGAAGCTATCCTCCGTGCCCCACGCGTCATAACAGTATCGCGGATAACAAGAATGGTACAAGTCAAAGGCACACCCTACAATTTCAGAGATCCTTGCGCATCGGTAGTTCCCGTCGATGCATATCCTCCGACGGTCCTCCATGTCTGTAGGGAGTCCCGGTATCTTGCTTAGAAAGTCTACCAGTACGCTTTCCACGGTCGACTTCGAAGGCCCATCTACTTCAACTTCGCCTCGATTACCTACACTTCGAGAACGAACACGCTATGCCGGTCTTCGAATACCCTCGGGACCTTCATAAATTCGGAAATGTCGATAAGAAGGAGACTCGCCAGAAGATCCAACGTGTCATAGTGGGAAAGCCTGCTTTCGACCGCTACGAGTCCTACGAATGCTCCGATTCATATGCCAAATGTATTAAGTCGAGCATCGGCAGGTACCAAGCTTTGAACATCGTGATCTTTCAGACACTATCCAAGGATTTCGATGACTACTACAGTGTTATGTGGTGTCTCTCTGGAATATTGACACCCACCATCAAGAAATGGGGCAAGTTTTCTCCACGAACCATCGTTCCGGTGTCGTCTGAGACATTGGGTGCGATTGAGAGCGCGGAAATGTTTGTCGAGTCTCTCGCGTGGTGTGTCTGCTTACTGATATTGAACAGGACTTCGAGAGGGCTGTCCATGAGGAATTCGTACCAGAGGACTTGGTAAGCATTAAAGAGCAGAGCGCTTTGTTGAATAGATACCTTACAGGGGAGCTTCATGAACATTCCGATCATGATTCCGACGATTCTGCCGGAGGTGCATCTTCCGACGTGGGACTTTCCGACAACGAAGAATCTTCCAACGAGGGCAGATCACCGGACGACATATGAAAGGAACGATCTTTGCGTCAATATTAGCACGCATGCGAAGCAGATGAACACCACAGAACATGGCACCACGAAGCAAAGAAACTACGAGCGACTTCAACAACGATATCGGCACATGATACATGGAGTCGCTGAAATAATCAAAAGTTGAAATGGAAGTCAAGAGCTCTCCTTGAGCCTAGTCACCCTCCACCTTCGGACCGAAGAACAGGAAAAATGTTGAACAAGAATATGAGAACATGAGACAAGGGAAGCGGTGCCGAAGATTCTATAGACGGAACATGAACACTACATACGACATTAGTAGAGTACTCAATTGCAATCCAGGACTCGAATACTCAACACCTGGATATCCTATCATGGCCATATGGACTCGTCACCTCGAATCTACACAGCCTCGCAAGTTGAATAGCAGCATCTGTCGGCGCAATGTACAATATCTACCACAGCAGGTACCCTTACATTAGCAAGTCCAAAAATTGGCGGGAAAACAAGACAGGATAATATCAATCATTTGTCAATCATTGTCTGACAGAAACATCGGTACTCCTATTGACATATATGTCCTCGTCACCTTTCGCTTAGATCAGAGCATTAACATCGGCAGCAGTTGTACTGTGCACGAGCTCGTACTCCGTCCCCACAGGATCCGTTAACATCATTGCATTATTCCTGCCTTCTTGTTCCAGCGCCAATTGCGCAGCATTGGCATCGACAGCAGTTTGAGCATCCATGGCGCTCTCTCCACCTTCGTATGCACCGGCCTCATACCCTCCACCCCCGCCACTTCCAAAAGCGCCCGCATCCCCCCCCCCCAAAACCCCCCCCCCCCCCCCGCCACTTCCAAAAGCGCCCGCATCCCCTCCCCCAAAATCCCCACCTCCCCCACCATCAAAAGCCGCTTCATCGCCCCCACCAAAATCCCCACCAGCGAAGTCCCCGCCCCCAGCATCCTCAAACAAACTCGAGTCACTGACAGCATCGACGCCAAGGGCGAGTGCTCCTACAGCTACGATACCGACTGCGGCTCTGGTACCCCATTTCATGAGACCGGGTTGTGAGACGCTGAAGCGCTTGCTTTTGTCGACGGCGGTCTTGCTGTAGCTGGTGAGTTTCTTGCCCATGCTTCCCATGCTGCCCACAATTCCACTGGAAGATTTGTGCGGTGGTGGGACGTGAAGAGTGTGGGCGGGCGAGGACGATTGAGGTACGCCCTGGGCTTGGTGTTGAGTTTGATACTGAGGCTGTTGGAACTGGCCTGATTGCTGGTACTGCGACTGATTTGGAGCTTGGTAGGGGACTTGAGGTTGTCCTAGATATTGCTGCTGCTGTGGTTGTCCGAAGTTAGGCCCAGGAGTCTGAGACCCACCTTGAGGCTGGCCTGCATGTTGCTGTTGCTGTAGTGGTTGGGCAAAAGTATTGCCCGGAGCCTGGTAACCACCTTGTGGCTGCTGATGAGATGGAATTTGAGGCTGAATTTGGCCATAAGACTGAGAATGGGCCACAGGTATACGTTGAGGAATAGCATTACTCTGTGTTCGGACTCGCTGAGGAGGTGGTCCGTAGAAGGAGTTGGCATGTGCAACTTGCTGGGCATACGGATTCTTCACAGGTACCGGAGATTGGCCATGTCCTGACTGGGAAGCAACATTCTCTTGCTGGAGAACGACCGGCTCTGGTGCAGAGGAGTATCGATGCAACGCAGGGGCACTGGGCGGAGGCTGGGTCTGGGGTGGCTGCTGGTAGGAACCGTGGGCTGCAATTGGAGCAGTCGGATAGTGATGAAGCGGCAGTGGTGTTAGGTCGGTGGCGGCAGATTGCAGATGGTAAGCTGTCTGGTCCGTGGAAGCGCCATGCTGGACTGCTGGCGCCGGAGAATGGCATTCCTGTTGAGGTGGGGGAGAGGTAGTCGTTTGGGTTGATGTGACTGTTGCTAGGGGCGGTGCAGTTTGGCTCTGAACTGGGGAAGGATACTGCTGATCAACACATGGCGATGTTTGTCTCAAAGCCTCGGATCTTTGGTTCTCGTGTTGACGAACTGGTGTGGGAGGTGGCGGAAACGAATATTGAGCAGTAGCAGGACTTTGACTTGGACTCTGACTCTGCTGTTGAATTGGGGAAGTATCTTGCTGGTAGGGACTACTATGGGGTCCCTGTTGAATGCTTCTGGGTGTACGAGGTGGAGCATATTGTTGGAAGGGTTGGGCTTGCTGAATACCCGAAGGTAGTTGTTTCTGTTGTTCCACTGGCTGGTAAGCACCAGGAACTGGAGCCGAAGCATATTGTTGTGTCGTCGGAGGTGCTATGGGGGCGAAACTGCTCTGTTGCTGTGCAGAATAGGTCACAGCTGATGGAGAAGTCGTGTACTGCTGCGAGTACTTTGCATTTGGTACATTGGCTGGGAAATTCCCCGGAGGAGCAAAAGTCTGACTTGCTACCTGTTGCGACTGATACTGGTACTGGGCTATATTTCTAGGCGGAGGTGGAGGCGGCACAGGTCGAAGTACTGGCTGAGGAGCAGGTAATGGAGAGCTGTTGACATTGGGCTGCGCATTCTGGTATACAATACCACTTTTAGTAGGGAATGTCTGATCTGGAGTTTGGGCCGCTGGAAACGACTGATGTTGTACAGCAGTGGGTGGTGGAGGAAAGTAAGTGGTATTTGATGGCTGGGATGAGAAGTTGTGAGCATTTGGTTGATTGACCATAGGAGATATCGGAACATCGTGGGTGCTCAAAGGAGATTGGGCAGTCTGAGCTTCTTGAGATGCTTGAGACGATTGACTTTGAGCAGATAATCCTGTTGGGGCATCTGTGCCAGCGTGGCTCAGCTCCAAAGAGAGCGAAGCGAATTTTCTACTGAAGTCAAGTTGCTGATACTGGCTTTGAACCGCATGAGATTGCTGTGGCACTTCGTACTGAACAGGAGTTGGCGCAGGACTCAATGGCTTCGCCATCTGAGGAGCCTGATACTGTCCCGGAACCGTTGAAGGTGGGAAATAGCTATTTGTGGCTTGCGGTAATGGCACCCGAACACTCCCAGTATTGGCCTGGACATTTCGTGCGGCAGCTGCAGGAGAAGCTTGGTTGGAACGAATAGATTGGGTCCCGACAGCCTTCCTCTGGATCTTCTGGAGAGGGGCTGATGATGGCGTTAAGACTGGCGGTTCTTCTGGCTTTATCTGGTCCGATTGTGGAGGAGGCTTGCTGACTGTTGGGAGGTACCATCTCCTCTCGCCCGTACTTGTATTTATATAGTACCTGGATGATGATAGTAAGCCTCGCTTCTGTATTCTGTGAGACTTATTGGATGTTTGTCTGATACTTACAATTGTTGGTGCTCCAAACTCCACTGCGAATTCCAACCTGGCATAGAGCTTGGATTTCCCGGCGGTGGATCATTCGGGATGACATTCCCGTGCTGGTCCATGTTGTCAAAAGTGGGAATACTCCGTGTAAACGAGCTCAATCCTTGACATCTGTTGATAGAAGTTCTCCCAATAAAAGCCCCCAAAAATGTTGAAGCTCTATAGCTTTGATGAAGTCGTATAAAGGATTCAGATTTAAAATATCTCAAGAATAAATTTACTCGGAAAATTGAAAGCCACAAAAATAGAAAATGGACTCACCCATTCCCCAGCCCCGGCCGCCATCCACGGGTTGAAGCGAGGGCTGAAATGCTTGGACTTGCCAAGTATTGAAAGCTCGCAAAAGAGATGCTTGCTGCATCAAGCACCACCAACCATTCTGGACTCCTTCTCACTTGACAACACTCAGTCCTCCCCAAAGCAGTGTGCATCCTAGTTGGCAGCACAATGGCCAGCAAATTGAGCAGGAGTCTCCTCCGTCTGTGGTCGCGGCATAATTTCCCCTCCTCTTCTCGCTGCACCTCCATCTCCACCCCGCGAAGCTACCACTCCTACGACCATCCCCCTCCCCCAGGACCCTTTAACCCAATCGAGATATCCATCCTCTCAGCCTCGCTCCCACACATTCCTTCACACGGCTTCACGCACACGACGCTCGCGCTCGGCGCCAAAGACGCCGGCTACATCGATGCTTCGACGAACCTCTTCCCTAAAGGCGCATTCAGTCTGGTACATTACCATTTAGTGACGCAGAGGCTGGGACTGGCAGACAAGACGCATGTATGTGAGGTAGAGGAGGGGCAGAGGCTGATGGGCGTGGGGAGGAAAGTCAAGGCGTTGACGTGGGAGAGGTTGATGGCGAATAGAGAGGTCATACATAGGTGGCAGGAGGTATGTCTTTAGCTTCGAGAAGGCAATGTTGTCTCTGGGAAGACCAAACGGATTGACAAGAAGTCCAGGCATTAGCACTCATAGCCCAACCCAGCAACCTCCCGACCGCCATCTCCGAGCTCTCCTCCCTAGCAGACGAGATTTGGTTCCTCGCAGGCGACAAATCAGTCGATTCGAGCTGGTATACAAAGAGAGCTTCACTATCGACAATATATGCTGCTACGGATCTATTCATGACGAGGGATAAGAGTCCGGACTTTGCGGAGACGAGAGAGTTCTTGGAAAGGAGGTTTGGAGATGCAGAGGTTGTAGGGAAAGCTACGGGGAGTGTAGCGCAGTGGGTCGGATTTACGGCGCAGGCTGGACTGAATGTGCTGAGGAGTAAGGGTGTAAGAGTATGAGAGGATTCCTGGAAGACTGGACTGTAGAATATGTATCATCACATCTAACGTTGTACAATATGGCTTTTGGAAAAGGTAGCCGCCCATTCCATTCTGCACAGCACCTAGCCTATGCCCGAACGCCGAAAGGTGAACCCGAAAGACCCCCCTCCCCTAATTCTTCCTCAGTGTAGTTATACACAATATATACAAAAGTCACCGCCTTCGATCATCCCAGCATTTCATCTATCCTTTTCTGCTTCTCACGTGGATCGACCAACCTGTATGGCGTCAGCTTTTTGGCTCCTGAATTTGAAATGGTTTTGAGATTAGAATGGACTTACTTGATCATGTTCACATCATCATCGGCATCCATTCCAGCACCTAAAGCTTTTGGAGTGATAAGAATGAATTGCCGGCCGACTGACTTGCGGGCAGCCGATATCTGTTTGACGTTAGTACGTAGGCGTGCCTGATTGGACTAGAAGTACTCACAATCATCCTCGTGCTGACATCTCTATTCACATCATCCATGAAGACATCGAACTCGTCCAGGCATCTAAGAGGTGCACCCATGGCTTCCCACAGGGATAAGAGGAGACAGATTGAGGAGAATGATTTCTCGCCACCAGAGAGTGTTTTGGTTTGCCGTCCCTTGGCGCTCTTATTGGTGTCGTCCGGCTGGACCACAACGTCAAGTAATTTGTTGGCATGATCGATGACAAGCGTTCCGCGGAAAGCTCGCTCACTAAGCAAGTAACTAAAGTTGATTCGAGAGCGTGCAGAAATCCACTTCTGAAACGCTCTATATTGTTCGAGACGAAGCATGAATGACTGCTTCAGGAGCTGCAAAAGCTCTTCAAGCTCCTTTCGATTAGAGACCGCAGCTGAGAAGACGGTTCTGGCATCAATGGCTGCTTGCTGGATCTCTTCATCGGTTCCACCTTGCCTTCTCCTAGCTTCATCAAGCTGCTTTTTCTTCGTTTCATAGATTCGACTCAGGCTTGTCTCAGTATCACCAGGTTCGAGTGAAACTCGCGGACATATCTTTAAAGCAGCTTCGGTGTATTCAACAACTACGCTATTTTGTGTAGCACGGGTTCGCTCTGCCTCCTCTTTGGTGTCTTGGTAGAATCCGAATTCCTCTATGGCGCGGTTTTTCTGTGTCAAGGCGAGCTTACGAGCCTGCTCATGATTCCTGACCTTGTTCTGAATCTTCTGCATCTTGGTGTCGAATTCTGCGAGACGCTCCTTCACGGCATCAAGCGTTCGTTTCCTTTCCGTGGCAGCAGCGTTGAGATTGCTTTTCTCCAATGCCGAATCACCATAGTTCTTCTCCTGTAATCGCAGTCCTTCTTCCGCAGGTTCCAAGTCCCGCCTAAGACCGTCAAGCTTGCCGTCATCCCCTTGCAAATTGTCTATCTCAACTTGAAGGCTGTCCACTTTCTGTGCTGCTCTCTGACTGGCGACCTTGAGCTGATTATTGGCTCTCTTGTTCTGCTGAATGGCGTCTCTGCATTTGTTGACCTCGCCTTTTCGCCGCTCATAGACTTGGGTGCGGGCTTTCAGTTCCGCATCCAGGGATTTGATCGTTTCCTTCTGAAAGTCGATCTGACTGTCGGTGTCCGTTTGCATGCGGGCTCTTCCTCTCGGAGGATAGACCGGGCTCATATCTCTACCGCCACCGCCGACTAGAGCAACGCGGAGACCCCAATCCGGTTTGGTGTCGTGTATAGCAAAGCAGTTCTTGACGTTTATTGGTCTTGCGCCTTCGTACATGATTCTAATAGCGTCATTCCGGTTGGCTACCAGTATCGTCTGTTCGATAGCATGGCCAATGATTAGCTGCCGCTTGACTGCCTCATTGTTGATGTTAAGGACTCGTAGAATGGTGTCATACTAGAAAGATAGTTTTAGCACGACTAGTCTAGAGAAAGAACCCATAACAGCGCGGGGCACATTTCCTGTGGTGAATACTGCGGGTGTATCAGGAAGCACGTACCTGGGGATCGGGCTCATGATCTGAGGTATCAAGGGATTGGGACTTGCCGATAGAGACCGGACAATACAACATATTATGCCGCCTCTAATGCCCATGTCAGTCTTCTTCTGAGGTTAGGTAGTGATGCAAGGCTCATGAGAATTGGAATAGGCGAGATTTATTATAGCCGCTCGGGGCTTGACTTACCAGATGATCTTTCAGTCTCAAGGAGTCTGCTTTAGTAGCGACAATGAATCCGTTCAAAGCATTGCCTAGCGTCGACTCGATTATGTTGCTCCACTTGGGCTGTAGTAGTTGCATGTGCAAGCCTAGAGGGCCGACAGGCTTTTCCCGAAAATTGCGGTCTGCTTGGAGTGCTCTCAACAAGGAGGGCATGCTCTTGTCAAACCCTGCCATGCGGTCGCCACGATTTGAGCTCAAAGAAGTAAGCCGAGCCTTCGCGCTGTTCAACTCCTCGGTCTTGGCCCGTAGAGGCGATTCTAGCTTCGCCATATCAATCTGTGCTGTCTTGAGGTTTTCTTCGAGCCGAGATTTGTCTTCTTCGTTCTGTGAGAGGTTTGCCCTGGCATCTTCGGCTGCCTGTTGAGCGACAGCAAGCTCTTCGATTTTCTTATCCTGAGCTCCACCATGAGCTGCGTGCAAACGCGCCTGTTCAGCTTTGATTTCTGCCTTGATACCCTTGACCATGTCCTGTGCTTCCTTGAGAGCGGCCGTGACACTCTTCTGCTGAGCGTGAAATCTCGCAACCTCCTTGGAAGCCTCCTCGTGAGCCCGGCGAGCAGCATCCTCCTCTTCCAGGACTGGGCCCCGCTCTTCTTCGAGACGTGTCTCAACCTCTTTGGCACGCTGTATGGCCTCGTCGATCCCATCAAGCGCCGCTTCCTTGGCTTCAGCATTCTTCTGAGCATCAACAATCTGCTGCTGGGCATCGGCAACCTTTTGCTCGAGGTGTGCAAGAATTTTCTCTTCATCAGCGACTTGTACCCAAGCGAGCTTCTTCCGGAGTCGTTTCAGCTCGATCTTGACGCCGTCGTACTTGCGCACTGTTTCCGCTCTTTGAATAGCAGCATCAGTGGATTTCTTCAACGCCTTCAAGTCTCCTTTCGAATCGTGTAGCCTGGTCTCGATCTGATCACATGTGTCTGAAATGATCTTGTAATCTCTGTCCAGGGCTTCGAGCTGAACACCCTCCACAAAAAACTTGTATTTCATGGCCGGGGTCGAAGCAGTGATGAAGGACTTTGCAGCATCTTGTGTGAGTACGTTCATCGGGTTGTCGACCTGCAGTTGGTAGTATTCCACAATATCTTCGACATCCCCCTTCTTTGTCGAGATGAGCTTATTAAACTCGGTCTTGAGCTTGAAGCTGCTGCTCCCTGACCGCGAGAAATGACGCTCGATAATGATCTTCTTTCCATAAAGATCCGGTTGATATGCATCGATCCCTTCATTCTTCAACTCGATAATCAAAGAGGCCTGTTCTCTACCACTCTTGATGAGCGCCTTTAGACTTGCTCCACGGTTGGTTGCGGCTGTCTTGCCTCCCAAACATAATGTAATAGCTGTCAGGACGGCACTCTTTCCACTACCATTCATACCGACGACAAAATTTATGAGGGGTCCTAGTGGGACGACAAGATTGTCGTGACACATGAAGTTCCTGCAAGTGATTTTCTGGATAATCCCATTGTCGGCAGCGCGATTGTCGCCCGTCAACGTGCCCATCCTTTTGGCTAAGAATCTCTTGCGTTCCTTCGCATCATCCGCCTTGGTATTATTGAGATGCATGAAGCCATTGTCCCTTTGAGTTTCGTACTGTGTGCTGGCAGGAACGGCTGGCGCATCGTCGGCATCAGGTATTTCGTCATCGGAATCGTCGTCACTCGAGGCTGGAGAAGGGCTCCTACTTGAGGCATCCCGGGCTTTCGATTCATTTGATAAACGTGCTTTCTTATTGCTCTGGGCAATATGTGAGTATGTGTGAATGGTTTTCTGAGGGTCAAACCTACGCCTTCATGTCGCAGTGCGGAACTGGCACTTTCCACTGCGATGACCTCCTCGTCATCCTCTATCCTAGCCCTCTTCTGCGGTGCCATACTGAAGCCTGAGGACTGAAGTCCAGTATTCGACGTCTTCGATAACAGGCCGTGTTGAGGCTCAGCGGACTGAATAACTGGTTCAGCTTTGTTGTGTGGTGCAGTTGTTCTTGGTTGCCTGTGCTACACGCTCCTGGCCGAAAGACGCGACAAAGCACGCTAGTAATTTAAGGTTTGGGTACAACAACGCGCTTGAGTGCTCTCGGATGTGAAGTCAAACGTGAATTTTCGAAGTAAACAAATTCTAATATTTTCCCCCGGGTTTGAAAATGCTTGTAACTACTCATTCATTCACTGGATCAAAACTTGGCTAGCTTCATGCCTTGGTGGCTCGAAATGTATGCTGATTGAACGAAACATACTTTGCGTCCTGATAATGCCGATGATCTGTGCCTTGGTACCGAACGCCAGAGCGGAAGCGAAGCTGCCTAAGATGCTCTGGAACCTTGAGGGGCTCGCGAATACTTGTCTCAGACTTCTTTCTGGACATCAATCTTCAATTGACGTCAACTTTTGATGCAGGCTACAAACACTTGTCCTACTGAGTGTGAGTACTCTCGGATACATCTTACAACACTACTGATAGAGTCAGGCCACAATCATCATAATCACCTCATGATACACGCCACCTATCAATGTCTACGAAATGTTAAGTTCTTCATTGCTATTTTTTCGTTCCCTTTCCCAGTAAGCAGCAAGTGCTCAAGCGAGCGAAGGGCATTTGACGTATCCAAACCGCCATGTCCGATCAGCTTTTGTCACACTAAGACTGGTCCTTCAAACGACCTTTCATTTGGTAGTCTCTTCAGCCGCTTTCAAAGCGATCGCGAACCTCGACGTCAGATCCTCCGCGTCCTCCAAGCCAACACTAATACGAATCAAGTCGCCAGGAACGCCAAATTGTGCTGCCCAGTCAAGCTCCAGGAAGTGTGCAAGAATAACATAGGGGGACACCAGCGTGAAGTTGGTTCCCAAACTTGGCCCTTTCGCAGTCTCGAGACGGTCATAGAAAGCTATCGCTTGCTCCATCTTCTTGAATGTAAAGGAAAGAAGCCCACCATATCCACCGTTAGGGGTACGGCATGCATCGTAGAACTGCCGTGAAGGATTGTATTTGGGGTAATACACATCCTGGACCAGGGGGTGTGCTCGTAGGATATCGCAAATCAGATCAGCATTTTCGTTGATTCTCTCGATTCTGGACACGAAATGACGGCTGTTACGCTCCAAAAAGATTGCATCTTCAGCCCAGCAGTTGTCCTCGTATTCAACTTCAGCAACCTTTTTCAACGATTGGTAGTATCGACCTCGAGGGTTCAGTATGGTGCTCCCTCCCATAACATTACATTCTCCTGAGAATATCTTGGTCAGACTGCTAACCACTACGTCTGCGTAAGGAAGCACGTGGACATTGATGAAGTTGCCAATAGTTTCGTCCACAACTACACCGAAATCATATTTATCGGCCAGTTTTCGGATTCGTTGAAGATCAGGACACTTTAACATTGGATTTCCTGGAAACTCGCAAAAGAGTGCAAGGAATCGCTCTCCTGACTCTAAACGAGATTCGAGGTCGTCAAGGTCTTCTGACTCTCCATTTCCATAGAATACGCAGCCTGGGCCAAACTTTTCCAAGATCTTGAGTGTGTCGACGTAAGGAAAGCCAAAGGAAATGCTCTTCATAGGTCCTCTCGCTTCCAGCATCATACGGTGAGCATTAAAAATGGAGTTCATTCCACATGGATAGAGATAGACATCGCTCTCTGAAATGTCAGCTACTCCACGTCTATTGGAGCCCATATCTGGACCAGGCGTTGCGGACAGGTCGACCTCTCCCATCAGTGAACCTGCAATACGACGTCGGATGGCGGACTTGGCGTTGTCGACGAAAGACACATCAAGATTACGACCGAAGCGCTCTTCCAGGAATTGTGAGCTCTCGCGATTCTCAGCGGATCCATTGAGACTAGAATCGTTGCGTGTCTTAACAACGTCTGATCCATTTTGGTGTGCTTTGGGTGGCGTCTTGTCAACAGATCCTTTCTGGTACCGTCTTGGCCCTTTCTGGAAACCATTCGAAAGTGGTTGAAGAACAGACTTCTCCACCAGGATTCCTTCCTGGAAAAGTCCGTGGCAGAACTCTGCACGACGACTCTGGACTCCATCACCCGAGTGCTGCCAGTACTGTTTCGCAAGGGGAAAGAGATCTTTGGGATATATGACAGCAGAAATAGCTGGTGAAATCTTCTTGAGCATCTCCGAGTCTGTCCGACTTACGTCCAGCACAAGATCAACCACGTGGATCTTGTCGGTAGAAATCGATGGGTCTCTCGAATGCATAAAGTCCACACATCTCCTAGCAGTCCTAGTGGATGGGAAAAGCATTGCCTGTTCGCCGGGAGTGCCAACCTTCTTAACAATATCCTCAGCAAAAGCAGCAATAAGCTTATGGATGAAAAATCTGAGTAACGAGGTACAAATCAGTGACTGTGGCAAAAGTGTTTCGAAGAATTGGAAATCAATACCGTGGATAGCCTGTGACCATCTTACTTAAGACCCTTTCCTGGCCTTCTTCATATCCAATATTGTCGCTCCATTTTGGCAGAGAAACACTTGTCGCCTGTATTGAGAATCAGATACTGAGTCACATGTACTGATGAAATTGATGCCAGTGGGGGATGAACTGAGAGGCATTAACTTACATGAGGTGTCAGCGCCGGGACTGATTCCCCTAATTCAATGACCGACATATTGTAGCAAAGGTATATGTAAAGACGGCGTCAAATTGACCCCGCAATGTAGTGCTTTTTATCAGATGCATGAAGTTTGTTTTGTCTCGAGAAAACAGCACTTCGTTGGTCAATCCGTTACCGGTGATAGACACACCCCGCACAGTCATAATTGACAACACCCCGACCACAGATAAGCAAGGTTGGTTATCTTAGCGTACAAGGGTAGGAAAAAAGTGCCTCGCTTTGAACATCGACGATTTGTACATTTTGAGAAATTCTACCAACTTTCTGTCCATAATCTCAATGGCACCACTTTCCACAAAACGACGGAAGCTGGAAAATGGACGGTCGGTTTCGCCTGCCGAGAGCGAAAGCTCACAAATTGAGCAGACACCCAACCATGACTCCCAGGTGAAAACACAAGCACAAACCCCGGCTCAATCGCGACCAAAACGAACAGCGGACGATGACGAAGCTGCCATATATGCTGGTGGATTGTACAAGACAAACCTGTTTAAGTTACAAGTGGACGAGTTGCTAGCTGAAGTCCAGCCAAACTATGAGAAGCGACTGAAAGGCGTGGACGACCTATTGCGCCAATTGAAGGGCTTAATCGAAAGTATTGGGGATCGTGATGCTGTCTCCGTGAGTATATCCTCGAACTCCTTGAGTGTCTGCAGTCGCTGACTACCAAGCAGATCCCAGAAGCTTCCAAGGCTTTGTTGAAATCGCACAGAATCACAATACCGTTTCCAGATCCCAAACCCGACAAGAACGCTGCATATAAATTGTCCTACGAAAAGCCATCCAATGTGAATGTCGTCGGAAGCTATGCTTCAAAAACAATGGTCAAGTCGGATGATGTTTTGTCTGTCGATATGGTTGTAGTGATGCCTGTTTCGATATTTCAAGAGAAGGACTACCTTAATTATCGATACTTCTACAAGAGAGCATACTATCTCGCATGCATAGCTGCCGGTCTTCACGATTCTACGAAGAATGATCTTATGCTCTCGTTTGAGTACCTGAATGGGAATACTCTGCATCCCATTCTGGTTGCCAAAGCTTTCTCAGGTAGGACCGAAACATGCAATAACTGGCGGTTACTAACCTGTAGTAGGAGACAAGTCAAGTACAGATGCAAAGTATCAGGTCCGCATTATTCCTGCAGCCCCATCATCTTTCTTCAATAAGTCCAAACTGCAACCCAGCAAAAATGCTGTTCGATCAAAAGATACCCCGGAGACCGAAACCTCTACCCAGTCACCTACGCCATTTTACAATGCATCTCTCATTTCCGATTGCAGCTTTGAGCCATACCTGAAGTGTCTGCACTCGGCTGCCAAAATTGCTTCTGGCTTCAAGGATTCTTGTATTCTCGGCAGGATCTGGCTGCGACAGCGCGGTTTTGACGGAGATGTTTCGAAAGGAGGATTTGGCCATTTTGAATGGGCAGCTGTTACAGCTCTGCTCTTGAAAGGAGGTGGGCCAAAGGGTCACAGCGCTCTTTCTCCGGGCTACAGCAGTTATCAAATGTTCAAAGCTGTTCTCCAATTCATCGCCTCCAGCGATCTAGCAGCAAAGCCAGTCATCTTCGAGGCGAAGGATTTGACCTTTCCGAAGTCGAACAGCCCGACGTTATTTGATGGTGCAAGAAACCTCAACACACTCTACAAGATGACTCCATGGTCCTATCAGCTGTTGCGCCATGAAGCTCAAACATCTCTCACGATGCTCAATGATTCAACTTTCGATCAGTTCGAGTCAACTTTCATCATCAAAACCTCTCAGACTCTACAAAGATATGACTCCACGATTAGATTGGCGTACTCTTCCCGAACTGCGAACAGTTCCTCTTGCGACCATGTCTCAAGCTACAGACAGTTCAGCGGCAAGGTCTACGATGTTCTCCGAGAAGGTCTAATGGACCGTATTCGACTTCTCGACATTCAGGAGCAAGAGTTGTCATCTTGGCCAATCAAGTCAGCTGGTCCTCCCGAGCAAGGTCGTTCAATGCAAGTCTCGGTGGTGTTTGATCCAGCAAGTATCGATCGCTTGGTTGATCACGGTCCAGCAGCTGAGGAGAAGAAAAAAGCTGCCAAATTTCAGAAGTTCTGGGGCGAGAAGGCAGAATTGCGACGCTTCAAGGATGGCAGCATTCTAGAGAGTCTGATCTGGCCTGCTGGTTCGGCTCATACAATTTTTCGAGAAATTGTCACCTACCTGATAAATCGACATCTCGGTCAAGATTCAAGTGCGAGTCTTGAGTTCATCGGGGAAGGTTTTGACAAGATCCTTCCTGCCTCCAGTTCAAGCATGAAACATTTCGATAGCCTCAGGGAAGCATATAGAATTTTCGAAAAGAAGATCAGAGATTTTGAGGAACTTCCTCTACAGCTGAAGCAGCTCTCCGCCATTGGTCCACAGCTGAGATACTCTTCAATTGACCCGCCGGTGTTCAGCTCTAGCCAGCCCATGAAAGTTCCAGCCGATGTATTGATACAGTTCGAAGGATCTGGAAGATGGCCAGATGATGTTGTTGCAATTCAACGAACCAAAATTGCATTTCTCCTCAAGATTGGAAGTTTGCTACAAGCTGAGAGGGGCATCACTACTCGAATTGGATTGGAAAATGAGGATCTTCCACTGCAAAATTGCGCCTTTCTCGATGTCATTTATGACTCTGGGGTAGTGTTCCGTCTCCGGATTCATAATGACCGAGAACAGACTCTTCTCGAACGGCAAGTCAAAGACAAGTCAAGCGATCACCATGCCCGTGAGGCTGCTGTTTCTGCATTGTCGGTATATAAGAAAACATTCATCCATCTTCCATTACATACGCAATCGATCGCGACACATTGCACCCGCTTCCCTCTCCTATCTCCAACGATTCGACTGGCGAAGATCTGGTTCGACAAACACATGCTCTTGGGTCACATCAGCGAAGAACTTGTGGAGATCTTGGTCGCCCGTACTTTCTTACAGCCATACCCTTGGCAGGCCCCATCTTCAGTTATGACAGGATTCCTGAGGACACTTCTATTTATCTCGAGGTGGGACTGGCGTCTTACACCTCTCATAGTGGATTTCACAGGAACGATGACAGCCAGCGAGGTCGATTCCATTAACACTAGGCTCGAAGCATGGAGGAAAATCGATCCGAGTATCAACCGCACTGTACTGTTTGCAGCATCGAACCACGATCCAACTGGTACTAGTTTCACAGACAAGGGTCCTTCAAAAATGGTCGCCTCTCGTATGACAGCTTTAGCACGTTCTGCTTGCAAGTTGGTCAAGGATAAAGGCATTGACCTCGACCCAAGATCCCTATTTACCACGTCAATAAGTGACTATGATTTCGTTATTCATATATCTCCCACATACTCTGGCGAACGACGGAAAGAAGGGAAATCTAAATTCAAGAATCTCGAACTCCAAGAGAAGACTGATCCGGGACTGGTTGGGTATCAACCTGTTCAGCTTTATCTCGAAGAGCTGCAAAGACTATACACCAGCAGTATCGTCTTTTTCCATGGGATCGCCGTTGGTTCAGTCATTGGTGGCTTGTGGAACCCTCAAAACGTCACTCCGCGAGCATTCAAGGTCAACTCGGCCCATGCCACGAAGGTAGTAGTATCAGATGAAGTTGACACTGAGAAGATTGTCATTGACAAGTCTGTAATCCTGGCAGAGATTGCGAGACTCGGAGGGGATATGATTTCCCGGGTGGAGGTACATAGATGATACCCAGAAGGAGGATGTTTTGGATGATGATTTATTATCGAGCAGGATCATTTTGGACTCAGATGAAGCTCAGAAGAGCCACGGAATATATTCATGAAGACATGGAATCCTGGACGCGTTCTTGTGTCAATCCAGTGCCCGTATAGGAGTAAAACTCCTCGTGTAATCTCCACCTCGGCTCAATGTGCAATTGATATTGATGCCTTTCAGATGTTCGACATATAACGCCGCCCTTGACCCACCCGAAAGAAGGGCAAGAAACGGCCGATTACTCAGACATTATAGCTACTAAGCCTCCATACATTTAAAATCAATTCTGTCTCTTCTCGCCCTTCGCAATTCCCAAGAACTCAAACTGACTTGACTTGAATCTTGTGCAGCGATGCACGTGACACTGACAGCTCAGCTAAGCGAAACTCTGCCCCACTAAGGAGCCACAGAGAAATCTGGCGAAGCTCTGCTCTCAACCTTCTCAACTTCCCTTCGTTCGCATTTCCTCTCCAACCACACTCACACGAAGTGGAAGTCGCAAACATGGGAATCCCATTCGACTACGCGCCCGACCGGCCAGAGCACATCGATGCGATCCTGAACGGCCTCGACAGATACAATCCCGAGACGACGGCCATCTTCCAGGAATACGTCGTACAGCAATGTGAGGGGAAGTTCGTGGACTGCTTTGCGAACCTAGCCCTGTTGAAGCTGTGAGTGTGCCCTTATTCTCCACGCTTCTACAGCCTGTTTTGTGTTTGCCGTACCTAGGCGCAAAGAGTGTCAACGTGATGATCGTTTTTACCAACGTTTCCTATTACCTGAATGGGCATGGAGAATGAATCCCTCCAGTCCTTGAAGTTTATTATTAGCTCTATCTGAAATTTGACCTACCTTTCACTCTCTTCAAACAAGCAGATCAACAAGTCTTGTGCACAGATTACTGACAAGATGTTTTGCTTGCTGCAGGTACCAATTCAACCCCCACCTCACCAAAGACGAAACCATCACCAACATCCTCGTCAAATCCCTCACCGTCTTCCCCTCCCCCGACTTCTCGCTCGCCCTCCACCTCCTACCCCCACACATCCTCACACCCATATCAGCATCCTCTGCTCTCCCAGCAGCAGGTGACGCGCCCCTTTCCGAAGCCGTCCAGAAGCTCAATGTACTGAACAACCTCCTCGGCCAAGCGTCCTACTCCCAGTTCTGGAGCACCCTCGACAGCGACGATCTCTACGCCGACCTGATCGCTGACGTCGCCGGCTTTGAAGAGCTCATTCGCGTCCGCATCGCCCTCAACATCTCACAATCTGTCCGGGAAGTCGAGAGATCGGTGTTGGAATCATGGCTTGGCATGCAAGGCGAGTCGTTCGAGAAGTTCGTTAGTGGAGTGTGTGGCTGGGAGATGGAGGGGACTACCATCAAGGTTCCGCTGAACAAGGAGAATGAGGCGAAGGGTACGGTCGTAAGGGAGAATGTCAAGATGGAACAGTTCTCGAGGGTGATTAGAAGGGCTTATGAGCAGCCTGCTTGAGTGAGCTGCTGGTGGTGGTCTTTTACGTTTGATGAACTTGCATGGCATGGGCGGGCTGGTTGGTGGCGTTCATGGATGGGTTTGGTTGACCATAGAGTCAGACCTATGCGATTGCATAGATGGATAGAGAAGTGACTAGGACATCGTGGGGTTAAAAGTCACTATCTCTGGACTCCAAAAGCAGCCTGCCTCACTAATAGCTTTACTGTATATTAGTGCTTCATCGCGATGCTTTGGAGGCCACATATGAGAATCTGGACTTGTACGAACACGCACAGGAAAGAAGATATCAATGCAAACTCCAAAAATCAAGGACAGTACATATTTCTTCACACATCTTGTCTAAATCATGAGTATGAATATGTTCAAGTTTGATTCAATGTTCAATGTCCATGTTTCACATGTTATGCAAGGTAATCGGTATCTAAGTTGCTCGCCGTCAACTGATGTATGAACTCCCCTCAACGCCAATTTTCCAATCGCTCTCCTCTGCTCCTCCAGCTTAACCAAATGGGAATCCACCTGGGAAGCCACCACCTCCTCCACCGAATTTGAACTCGAACTGCTGACCACCACCACTATGACCACCGAAAGGATTTCCTCCGAACGGGCTGCCATGGAATGGATGCTGTCGCTGCTGCTCGTGGTCATTTGGATCGTCGCCCTGGTCGTATCTGTGCTTCAGCTCTGGATCGCTTAGTACTTCGTATGCCTCATTGATAGCTGACATCTTCTTCTCGGCGTCTTCCTTTGTGATGCCGAGCTTATGTGCCTTATCTGGGTGGTGTAGCTTGACCATCTTTCTGTAGGCGGACTTGATTTGGAGCTCATCAGAGTCTCGTTGGACACCAAGAACCTTGTAGTAGTCCTTGGTCTTGCTGCGCTTCAGCTCAACTTGTGCGTTGTTTAGCAATTGGTTGACTTGCTGAGCTCCTGGGTGATGTTCCTTTGCTGTATTCAGAGCCTGAATGGCGGCCTCGAAGTTTTCAGCTTCCATGTGTCGACGTGCCTTGTTGAGAAGACCGTATAGCGAATTTTCGTTGTAGCTGAGAGCTTCGTCACACCATGTGAGAGACTTCTTTGAGTTTTTCAACTATGACTTGTTAGTTCTAAGTCCATTGCAGCCTCTCCAGGATAACGTACCTCATGATAAGCCTCGCAAACCATCTCTACCAATCCGACAAACAGATCATTTGGAGCATGTTCGGGAATAGTACCAGCCTCTCGTAACTCCGTCACATCATCCTTAATCTCCTGCACCAATCCCACGTCCTCGCCATTTGGTAACAGTAACTTAAGAGAGCTTGCATACTGTTTCTTCTCGAAGTGTTTGTTGACCTGTGCCAGTTGCTTGTCCAAGGTCTTTTCTCTACGGTACAATTTCTTGCACTTCTTCGAATCTGGATCTGAATGCAAGCACTTTCGCAATTGGTCCATTCCGCGCTCCAGATCGGCCAAGGCATAGTATGTGATGGCTGATATTTGCATATGTGGCTCAGTCTGTCCGGGCTGCATCTGCAAGACGTGCTTGAGATCGCTCATTCCTTCCATGACTTCTCCGCGCTCGAATCGGCAGTGTGCTCTAGTTCTTCGTAGTGACAGCATCTTGCTTGCGACCATGATGGCGACTCCAGATTGATTGACACATTCCTCCCAGTTTCCTGCCTTCTCAGCAGCAGTCGCCAATGCAGCTGCGCCCTTAGCCTCCTCCAGCTCGACCAGTTCATCTGTCGACTTTCCATGCAACAGGTAGTCCTCCTTCGCAGCGTCCCAGTCACCATTCTTTGCTCTGATCTTCGCACGCTGGACGAGTGCACCTTCGAAGCCAGGCTTGATTGACAGGACCTTGTCGAAGTCGGAGGTGGCCTGGACAGTTCGACCGAGAGAGAGGTATGTGGCACCACGCTTGAAGTAGGTTAGGTAGTTCTGAGGATCGCGAGAGATCGCAACGTCGTAGTATGTGAGGGCATCGTTGGTTTCGCCTTTAGCCAAGTGAGCGTTCGCAGATGCAAGGAGGGAGGAGATCGGTGTGTCGTGGGGGATCTCGGACGACGAGATAGCTTGTACAAGTGAGTTTGAGGATAAGAGTGTGGCAAATGCTAAAGCGGAAAGGTTTACAATCATCTTGAATGGTCGCTCAATTACGGAGTTATGATGTTGTGGAGAGGAGAGGAGACAGAGGAGGAGGAAGAAGGGAGAACTCCCAAGTCAATGGGTGGGAATAAAGAATGTACAATCAGTCTCAGGATCAGGGGGAAAATAAAAGTGAAGTGAAGGGAAAGGATGCGAGGCGAGGTGAAGGTCTGGAAGTCAATTGCATCGGCGCAAAGTGTCCTGAAGCCTTGCGGGACAAGTGTCCAACTTAATCGTCCCTGTTGAGTTTAGCGTGGTGGGGAGACCCTGACGCCAAGATGCCAGACTTGACGAGGCTGAGCCTGGACTTCGCGAACACTGTTTGATCGATCTCCCAAGTAAACAAGGCTTCTACTCCTCTTCGAACAATTCTCACAGCATCACAGTACTACCAAGAAATATGTCTCACCTGTCCCCCTCAGCCATATTCTCTCCTTCTGTAGCCCGACAACAGCAAGCCGCAGCCAAAGACTGGAACTACATCGACAACTGGCTCTCAACCAAGTTCAACGGTAAAACACCCCCGCCATTTGAGCGCAACAACGATACTTTGAAAGCACTTCTCGCCCTCGCAGCCCTCAACGATACCGCAGACGAAGAGCGCGACTTACTCGCTCGAGTCGAAGCCAAAGCACTACAAGATCTACAAGCAAAAGAGGACGCAGATCCACACATCGAACTCCTTAACTCGCTGGAAGAGTCTCTGACACGCGAGGGGCGAGCAAGTCTCGATGCCCTGTCATCATTGAGCGTAGCTCTCAATCAACCGGTTCCTACAATTGAGAAGCTAGGACGTGGTATTCTCGATCTACAGGTAGCTTCATACGACCTCGATCAAGCCAGCGAAAGGGTCTCGATATTGGAATCACATTTGATTAGCGAGTTGGAGAGTATCAATGCGCTCATCAGGGATTTGCAGAGCGATGATTACCAGCCCTTATCCGATTTGACGAAGCAAACAATCGATTATCAGAGGAGGGCTAAAGCTTTGTCTGCTAAGTTACCAGAGCTGAGAGACCGGGCCGCTTCGACAGCTGGAGGTTCTGGAAACTCGAGGATCACCATACAGGATGTGAAGCTGGAGGAAGATAAGTTCAAGAGTATGATGGAGACTGTGAAGGAGTTGGAGGGGCAAGTTAAGAGCTACCATGGACTCCCACAGGATACGGACTTGGCTAGGCTGGAGTTAGAAAGTCTCAGGGTCGAATTACGGGAATTGACGTTGCAAAGAGATAGCATGTTTGAGGATCTGGTGGAAAGGGAAAGTCCGAAGAAAACTAGATCATGAAGAAATTATATAGATTAAAAGTCTTCTGTAGGAGTCGAAGCGAGGGACGTATGTGCTTTTTCTGGTCACCTCTTTGGTCGCGTCCCTGATACCGCTCCCCCCAAACGCCCAAACTTTCCTAAACTCGATTTCGATTTGTTTGCCGCTGGTTGCGCCCCAGCCGGAGCAACTGCCACATCCTTCAGCGGCAAAGGCGGTCCCTGTAGTCGAGCCAGGTCCTTGAATGCCCTTGCATCCAACCCTTCCCCAGCTCGAGGATCTGCCATCATACCAAGTCCATCGTCGAAATCTCCGCCTGGTCTTTTCGCTCTTCTTGCACGTTCCTGAACGCTCTTGAACTTCTCCAACAACTCGTTCCACCGAATTCCACCCTCATCCCTGCCCTTCAAACGACTTGATCTATCAAAGCTTGACGAACTAGCATTTGTTGGCGCGCTAAATGCGGAGGTATGAGTCTCACTGCTTTTCTGACGTTGATGATATTGAAATGTAGAAATAGTATCCACCACACTGTTATTACGAGATTGAGGTACGTACGCTCGAGGGGCAATGTGCAAGTAGCCAATGGCACTAACACTATTCAGGCGATTCTTTAGTGCTGCAAATGCGGATGACTGGGGAAGAAGCATGAGAAGTCCGTAAAGGCATTTGTAGAGGTGTGGATGTTTTTCTGGTTCCAGTAGTTGAAGTCGAAGATCTGTAGCATTCATTAGGAGCAGTCATTATGTGTAGCTCGAGACCTACAAGTGAAAACAGGAGACTCTAGAAGCTGAACAAGCTTGTCTATCTGAATGAGCATGTTGACAGTCATCTCTAATTCCGCGCTACAGTGAATTAGCATAAGTGCAATTGCTGAGAAGGGTTCGGCGCACAATATCTGAAGAAGGTTGTAGGCCTGCTCATATGCCTGGGCAAGAAGGCACAAAGAGAACGTTGCGACGGCATTGTAGCACCAAGATCTAAATAAGGCGACGAAGAAGGTTTGTCCATCCTAAAAAAAATGTTAACACGGTGGTGGAAATGATTGGAATTGGGCTTGCCTTAGTTTCCAGATTCCGAAGCCTTTTCCGAAGCTCGGCTAACTCTGGAGCTGTGATGAGATTATTGTTGAGATTTTGTACCATGATACTAGCGAACTCAACATCCTCCTCCTTTTCAATGCAATCTGCGAGGGTACGGTAGATCCTTTCCGCGCTGAGACTAACACAAAGCTGTCTGATGATCAAGTTCCCTCGAGTTTCGAGAAGCTTTCTGTCTGTAGAGAACAGTTGCAGGAGATTCTCCATGAACGAGCTGAAGTAGTCATCCCCGCTGTTTCTGGATATCTGGGAAAGCAGTTGCAGATCTCGAGTCACGACTGCCTCTGCGGGATCTGAAAGTGTTTTGAGAAGTGCGGGAAAAGTGCCATCATTGAAAGCAAGCACCTTTCGAGGCGCCTTGCGATGTAGCATGAGAAGCCACGTAAGAGCAGCAACTCTTGTAGCTTCATGATCGTTTAGGAATAGTAGAGTCAACGAATTGACAGCTGCTGCATAATCAAGATCAACCTGAGGTTGCAACGGTGACGCTGGCGAAGGGGTTTTGTAGGGTGGAGGGGGTGTCTGAACCTCCAACTCTCTCCTGTCCAGTTCACGAGAATTCGAAATCGACCCACGAGTATTCGTAGAGGAGTCTCGTCTCTCATTACCAGCACTGTCTCTCACTATTGAAGTCGGTATCCTAGATGGCCCAGTCGTAGACTCTGCCGGAGCACCCTCGTCAGAAAGTGAAACGACGTAATCCATCAAGGATGTGTTGACTCTTGCAGCAGCGAGCCGAATGGTCTCAACACCACTAGCCATGGCAGGGAGCAAATGGGCCAAGATCTTCGGAGCAAATGGCAGCACTTCCTCTGGACAAATGTCTAGGAAATCGACGATCCATCTCAACGATTCCAAAAGACTGTCTTCTTCTGTGACGTGTTAGCTAATCAATCTAAGTGAGTTCAGATAGCTCACCTAGCGGCGAATCGAGATTAGCTGTCAGTATCTCCAGGATCTCTTTATGGTTCACCTGGACATCTTGTCCAGGAACCCAATCATCATCGCTACTGACATCCTTCTCGTCGCCACTTGCAGAATCCTCATCTCCGCCAGCATCAGGAACCATGGAATTTTCACTATCCATCGATCCTGACCGTTTTCTTTTGACGTCACTCCGAGATTTTCGACTTTCGGCAATACCCTTCTTGATTCGTGAAATACGTTTAATTTCGCTCAAGAACCTCTCCAAGGCACCCTGCGTAGCCACATGGACATCTCGATTCGGATCGCTGAGAAATTTGAAGAGGCCGCCAAGAAAGTCTGGGAGATATGAGACCAGTTCCAAGTCCGGGATTGAGTCCAACAAAGTGATCCAACCCACAAGGAAAGTCCTCGTGAATGGGTTGATTACATAGATCCTCTCTTTTAGCAGCGGGATGAATCGAGCCAGCGAGAAGGCAGTAGGGAGGTCAACAGACTCATCTGGAGTCTCTTTGCCGGTATCAGCCGTTGAGTCTTCCGATGTTTGAAGTATCGAGACATAAGTCGCCGCTGATTCAGAGACAATGTCTTTAATCAACCGGTCAAGAAGTTCGGCCCCATTTTTCACAGATAGTTCAGAATCTGCACCGAGCTAGTTCGCAGTCAGTTTCATATCGCAAAACATAAGGCAAAGCCCTGGCTTACTTTACACAATGCGTCAAAAATGTCGTTGAAGTAAGGCAACACTTCGCCTTTTGCTACCTTCGCGATGTTGTACATGCTTTCACATGCATAGTAGCGAACCCGTGCATCTTGGTCTGTAAAACAGGCTAGCACGGGAGGTACAATCTCATCCAGGTACCGAGCCAAGTCCTACCAAATTGTGAGTGGCATAATTTGCATAAGTTGAGGGCCAAAACATACCGGTCCTAATGCAATAGCTGCGGCTGCCAAGCCAATGAGACCGCCATTCCGGGCGTGAGGCTGATGGACAGCGTACGCAAAGTCGTTGCAGAGTTGCTGAATGATCTTCTTGATCCTGTCGAACTCTTTCGCGGCAGCAAGATCTCTGATAACGCGCTCGAGACTGGAAAATGCAATGTCAACTTTAGAATCCCTTTCGTTGACCCAATAGTACATACTCAAGAGCTCCGACCTTTCGTTTGTCGTAGAGTTTGTCATTCAGAGCGCGCTGGATGCTCGGCTCCATATTGAGTCTCAGCTGAACGCCAGTGACATGTTATTCTTTCAGGTAGGTTTCTTGCAAATCTTGAGGACTTGAGGAGTTTCAGAAGTGCATGCCGTGTCGCTATCGTAGGTATGTAAATACAGCCAAAGAGCAAACAACGGGATGCTAGAAGGCTGCAAGGCTGGCAGCACGTGAAGCGTTTGAGTGAAGTGGCAACGCGGAGATGATGGGACTTTGTACAGCAGCTGTAAAGCTAGAGATGACAAACTCAGGCGCTGAATAGTAGGTAAACTTGCCGGATAAGATGAAACCTTGAGGGCGAGAGATTCTTAGCCCGTCTCGTCAGAGCTGTATTTGTCGATGTTCGCCGTTGACGTCCACTCCCGGGAGGGTCCTTCTACGCCATGGAACCAGGAACAAAGCACATGCACGGACCATTAGGTGTCACGTGTGAGGTAAAGGGGCTGATTCCAGCCCCGAATTGTGGCGCTCGCTCGTCAACCAATAATATTGATGGGCCGATTCTGGGCATCGGCTCATCATGTTTTGTTTTTCCATCAAGGATTTACGCAACGCGACAATAGAACATACAATGCGGTTGAATCCCTGTCGAGATAAGAGATCATGAGCAAAGTCTTGTAAAGATCCGACTGGATGGAACTGCCGAGCTGCTCATATCATTGGGACACTTTGTCAGGTCGCGGCGCTCCACTCGGCCAGCGTGAGCAGAGTTCAGCCAGCGGATGGCCTTGGTCCAGTAACGTCGAGAATTTCTGAGCCGTGTGAGTTTTAGTAAATCTTAGTCCCAGAGATCGCCCACTTCTCATTGAGGAAATTGGCCCAAGGATCGGGGCAGTGGGTTACACACGAGATCTTGCATAACAGCGATCGGTTCCCGCTAGCAGAAATACATTTCATCGCTCAAGTGTCGCAGATCGAGCATATCAGCCAATACTAAATAGCTTTCCAATTTGCAATCATGGGATGAACATATGGCTCAAGCAAATGGTGATTCATTGCCAGTATCCGAATAAGCACAGTCCCGTATCGCATGTGTCCCCGTCCCAGACAAAAGAAACCCGCTCCCGCACATGGCATCTAACCAATAATACCAAAGAAAAAGGGACAGACCCCTACTCCACAAGAACACCGCAGATGATCTGCACCCCTGACTCCTTGTCCCCTTGTCAGACCCTCCAGTTTGGGTTGCTGTGGACCAAAATTAATCAGTACACATTTCAATTGAGTACTTTGGGGCTAGGAACTCATGGTCAAGAGATGGCATATCGGAAGTCGGGATTTTGAATGAATTCAGAATGAGATGGGATGATACATACTGGACCATACAAGGCTCGTAAGTTGAGCATTGGCTTCCAGACCGATTTTTGTTTTGGCATGTTCCATCACTACTTCCACCTCCGTCTCCCGAACTTCCACTTCCTCCACTTCCTCCACTACTTCCGCCCCCGGATCGGGATTTATGGTATTTCGCTGCTCGAGAAGCCGATTGTGCTTCGCGAGACTGTTTTCAAATTAGCTTTTGACTGGGCAAGCCTTACGCAGGCTAGGGAGGAATAGTACATCTGCGCCTCGACATCTGGCAATGCGCTCTGCGGACTCATCTGTATGCTTGGCTTTGGTCATTGTGATTCTGTAAGATTTGTCGATGAGAAAGAAAGGGTTCTTTTCAGACGGGAAGAGGTGATGTTGATGTTGGGATAGCCGAGATTTGATAATCGAGTATGACGAGGTCCGATCGTCAAAATACGACTGAGAGATTGGATGATGCTCTTACTACTCACTAAAGGAAGAAGCGTTCCTCATGGCATACCAAAGGACTTTATATCAAAGTCCGTGCCTCTGTGAAGATCTCTTTTTTTGCTTTTTCTTGTCAGAGAGTCTGGCTTGGCGCTTTGTCTCTCGGAAGGCGGAACGAAACAGACGCCTCGCATGTCTCCATGCCATGGCTGATCCAGCTCCCAGCTACTGAAGGCAAACAACGTCGCTACCCGCAAATTGAGATGTGATAAAGATTTTTGCTTTTGGGGATTCGATCGATAGGGACCGCCGCGGCAATCGCGGGATAGGATCTTGATTTATCGTGCCAAGACCTTCTCTCGCTATGTGAGCTTGTTCCTAACAACACGGATCTAGGCTCAAACCACATGAATGAAATCAATGTGATCTGGAGTTTCTGGAAGACCGTTACAGATCAGAAAGCAATCCTAGGGATGTTCACTCGCCAGAGGCGGGATTCGGGACGGCCCAGAGCAAGGAGAGTCAAATTTATGCCAGCCAGTCAAGTGTTCCAATAAGAGCCACGCTAGTCCTGCGGTTCCCCAGGTGCTCAAGGAAGGTGGCTACATTGCCTGTATTCTTGGGGCTAGCTTTGGATCCCGTCGCTAGGTAGCATTCTGCCAATATACTGTGAGTATTCCGTTCTCGCAAGTTGACCTTGATTTGGTTTGGAATGAGATGCTTGCATGAAGTAGCAATTGCCATCTAGACATATCATTCGCTCATACTGGCGAAGCTGTATCTTGCTTGCTTTTAAGAGGCGAGGTGCAGGGAGGTCCAGCGGTGGCGTAGAAATAAATTGAATGGAAGACGCAAGAGCGAGAAGACAGCCAATAACGGAAGGGGTTATACAGCCTCATTTGTGCCTCAGACCGACCACTTGGGAGTCTGCAAGGCCTTGAAGATCTTACGATTAGGGGAGACGCAACGGCTACCAACATCTGTATCTGCAGGCTGTGTCACACCAACAATCCGGCGATCTTTCGAACTGTACATGTTAGCGGCATCCGCTCCCTAAAGTGGGTGATGTCGTATTAACAGATATAGGAAGGCGGGAACAAGACTTGTTATGAGATTGCTAAAGATACGCAGTCAATCGATGCGGACAAACACAAGCCCTTGATGGCTCAATGTCCGTGTAGAATATCACCCTTTTCAGCAGTGACTCGCTGGCATTTTGCAAGGATCGCCGCCTGTCTTCCCACTTCGCCAAGTCTCCCAATGACCTGTTTACTTCCATCTACGAATCCATACAAAGCGTATGGGATACCAACATCTACGCAGAACTCCTGCACAAGTTTCTGGGCTCGTCTGAGATTGTGCCTTGGCATTCTTGGAAACAGATGGTGAACAGCTTGGAACTGAAGCCCTCCGTGGAAGAAGTCTAACCACTGAGGGCAATCAACGTCCATGGTAGTGCGCAGCATCTTCTGCGGAAACGATTCGTGCGGGCCAAGCTCTGCAGTACTCATAGCAAAGTGAGACAGCGTGATTTGAGCATGCAACGGCATGGTAATCATGTGGCTGACCATGAGGAAAGACAAACGCTCCGAGGCTGTTGGAATAGTCTTGTACATGATGATATACCCAAACCAATACCAGAAGAAGACTTGTCCGGTAAGTTCCAGCCATCTGTGCCACCATGCAGGCCCTTTCTTGGGCCCCAAACCACGGATGAGATATTCCCAGGACAGAAAGTATAAGTTGAAACGTCCAAAAGTGAGGATTGGGTAATATAGATAAGCCTGGTATGGTAGTATAAATTTTGCAAAAGCATCATAAGCCATGACACGCTCGTAGAAGGACGACGTAAGTGACTCTAGGAACCGATGTGAAATTGCAAAGAAAGGCAGATGTTCGATATCGGGATCGTGCTCCGGAGAATTTGTAACAATGTGATGGACATTGTGGTTTCTTTTCCACCACCCCACGGACAGTCCGCCTATAAAATCAGCGATGATGATTCCGATCGTCGTATCGACATGAAAGTTGTGTGTGATACCCATGTGCCCTGCATCATGCACAGTGAACACCAGCTGGTGCCAGAGACATCCCAGAAACAAGCCACTGGTAGCATACCACCCCAGTCGAAGGAAAAGAAGCATCATGCAGAAGAGAAATGTGTATCGACAGCCTTCAATAGCGTATGCTGTATAATTGCAGTCGTATAAATGTTCTTCTTTAAGCCGCTGATCCAGTAGACGGTACTTCTGGACAACCTCATCTTGAGTATTGAGATCCAACGATGGGTACTTGGCAATATCTAGGTTGATTTGTTCCTTGGTTTGGGCGTCCAAGTAGGACATGCCATCCTCAGGTTCCGTGGTAGATGAGATTGATGATGCAGAAGATAGCAGCGGATCGTCTCTGGAATGGATGCGGCGGCGAGCGGTCGGCTCTACCGTATCAAAAACCGGAGATGGAGCTCTCGAAATATCAGAGCTTGGGGCCTGGTGTTCGGGGTAATCCTCCTCACTCTCTTCCTCTGAGGTCGCCTCGCAATATTGTCGGAATCTACCACCTTGGATCGGAGGCACAAAATTGGCCCAGCGGCCATCAAATCGTCCTATGCGGTATCTTTGCATTTGCTTTTGGGCTTCCAAGGAATGCAGCCTGTTTATTATCAGCTATGTCGCGAAGGTATGTGCCAAAGGTACATACGCCGTAACTTCGTCTGTGGCATCTCTGCCCACCATATGCCGTATTGCTTTGTCGCCCCCAGGATGATATTTGAGCCATGGATCAACCTTTAAAACCTCCCCATTGACAATGATTATAGATCTGCCATCTGCGATCAATCCTTCGATTTGTCTTCGAGATAACAAGGTATCATTCTTGCGAGGGGTGGTTGTGGAAGCCATGAGGGGTTCGATAAAGAAGGTCAATTGATGGTGACCACGGACCCGGAGGTGATGATGTTTGTCGAGGTGTCCAAATCGTTCAAGGCACTTTAAACATCGCTGAGTTGATGAAGAAGAACTTCTGTCCAAGGTATCCAGGAACAGATGGGTCGGTGAGGATAGCGCCACAACTCTCGCCATGTGGGATGGATACCATCCCTGAGACTGAGACGGCTTGTCGAGCCATCCATTCTAAGTGGCTCGCCTACGGAGGCGCGTTCCGTACCTGAAAGACTATCGTAAGCCAACCTCCTTTCCTCATGACAACAACCTTCACGTGTATCGATCAATTCAAAATCAGTTCGTAACACTGAGTCAATATCCAAACACCTTATATCACAGCTTGGCTCGGATGTTCTTAGCGTCAGGCTTTCTCCGAGTATCCAAAAAGCCTAGGTGTTGTTTAGATGCAGCTAGTGCGGATTGAGGACATTGGGCTATTTCGCTGGCTTGGGGCAGGATACTCACTAGGCTACAATCGTGGAACGCCCTATTTGCTTGTTACCATAGCAATGCTTTATGTGTGATTCGTTGTTTTCCGAATGCCCAGTGGCCTGTAGCTATTCTGCTTCTGATCCATCTAGTCTCATGGTTTGTTTGTTTTCTCTGGAGGACTAAAGGCCTCTTTTTTTCGAGTATAGTCTAATCATCAAGACTTTTCTTCATTTCGGACATGTAAAAACAAAAAGCGATGGTAGGTCGAGGATCTCAAAGCCCGTCTGATTTGCCCGGCTTTGGTCACTTACTATCACGTGTGGTTTGCTTCGTTCCCTTCCTGATAGTGCTATCACTTCCTTTCAAAATCAGCCTTAGTGTCTCTCTGAGTTTTACAGGTCGTACAGGTGCTCAAATGACACCTGCAAATACAAAATGAGTGGCTCAGATAGTCGGAGCTGAGGGAGCAGGTTGCAGGCATCTTGTCACATACGACCTGCTGGCACTCGGATTTGCTAGCCCATTCCTTATATATGTTTGCCTGAGACTTAGTTAGTCCTATGGTCAGAAGGATGAGATGTTCGATTTGGCTGGTCGTGAAGTCGAGTCTGAGACCGGTTCTTATAACAACTCCCTAGGCGAAGTATGTTACGGAATACAAAAGCGTCGACCGGGAGCAGATCTGTCGATTCCTCTCTTGTGGTCTGCCTTCTGGTCCAGTCTATGGCCCTAGAATCGCCACTGCCAAACGACTGTCTTCTGAGAAAGTGGCGCCTGTCGTTGTGCAAGTTTACCAGTTCTCAACGTCCTGGTGATCTCCCTCAGCCGCGGAATTCCTCTGATTGTTGAGATCGAATCCACCAAAGTTCTAAGCCATGCCATGTGCAACGCACGATACGCTCCGCTCCTATTCTCGGAGCTGATTCTGAAGTCATACCAATCGTCTGGCCGCCGATACAAGGCGCCTAGAGGGGCGTCTTCCAACCACAAGCTACTCTGGAGTGGTCACAACCCTGCGGAACTTTTTTTAAAGTGGATGATGGTACTTTCCCAAGCTGCACAAGATGGAGTAAGAGTGCTCGACAGCCCCATCAAATTTCAAAGAGCGGATCCTGTGTCACCCGAGGAAGACTTCCAATAACTACATAAGGAAGGACGACTCCTGCTTGCAGTCAAAGGAAACTTCCCTCCATACACACAATCTTCAAAACAAATCATCTTAACGTTCTTTACAAACAAGATATCTGCAACAACTCGACGCTCCTTACCACAATGAATATCAACAACAGTCTTGTGCTGCGAGGTGCAGGTCTTCAGCAAGCACAGTGCACTTACTGCCAGCTCGATCCGTACACCGGCGGACACTTTTGTGATTGTACCACGCAGGATTACTTGGCTAGCCTTGGTTATGTTTCTCCTCAACAAGTTCTGATCTCGGCTGCTTCGTGCAATTGCCCTCAATGTCCGTATCAGACGCTTGTAGGCGGTGGTACAGGTCTTCTGAACGGTAACTATCAGCTGTAAGTTTCATCATTTGCGCATGTGCTTGTGTACCATACATCGCTGATTTTGACAGCGCTGCTGCTTCTCCCTTGAGCATGGGTTACGGAATGTAAGGAAGCTCCAGATCTTTCCCCGGAGTCTATTTCTTTCCTACAATGCTAATTCCTCATACAGAGCTGAAGGTATGGCGATGAATCCAGCACTCGCAATGTAAGTATTGCTGACCGGTTTTGAGCGTCGATGCTAATTCCAAGAAGGGGAGGTTTCCAGCAAATGAATCCTCTCGCACTGTAAGTCCTCAGGCTCATTCCAGCCTTCACTATATCACTCCTTGCTAACAATGCCAGTGATCAAGCTGTATCTCCATTCGGTGCTGCCGGTATGGGTGGAGCTGGTGCCCTGTGAGCAAAATTTCCCAGATCCATCGGTTCAAGCTAGAAACTTTCTAACACCAACAGCAGCGGTCTGCTCGGCCAGGGTCTCGGAGCGTAAGTTCTCACAATACAAATACATCCGGACAACTGACAATAACCAGAAATGGCAGTCAACGCATGCTCGGCTACCCTATCATGGGCGGCATGAACAGACGCGGCTTCGGCCGTGGAGCTGTCAATAGGCTCGCCATGTCCCCTATCCATGGCGGCCGCTGGGGTCGTGGCTACCCGTAGAGTCTATTCGTTGAGGTTTGGAGGTAGCTCTTGATGCTCATTTAATGATAAACCCCCATCCTAAAATACCAAGGATATTCTCATGTGGGTGTGCTGGTGCATGATAGCAGTAAGTTATTTCTCCTCACGGCTACAAGACGTACCCTAACATGTTACTTACTGCAGCTACTCGAATTCATTTTGGCGCGCCTTTTGCCGGGGCATTCGTGTCTCGGACGGTCTCAAATTGGGTTGATCTTTTGATTGTCGATGAAGGTCTGCAATGGTCTCATTTTCGCTCTTAACAGGTACCTCAGGAGCAACCACAGGATGGGTATTGAAGTATTCGTGATTTTACCTTTGCTTTTCGGGATTTCATGAGGAAAAGCGCAGAGTGACGAAAGAATGATAAGCGTTTTAGTTGGCGATGGATCAAGTGATGGACGGGACCATGGTCGAAAAACTATTCTTGTGCTGCGGATTCACGAACAAGTCCTAGGTTTAGCTCAGGTCCTTTGTCAACGCGTATTGCTGGAGTTCACAGATTTTGTATCTACAACACAAATGGAATTCGACTGGTCAAAATATTTGCAGTTTATCTAACTATCGTACAATGGGGTATGCTCAGTAATGAATCGCCTTGCCGTATGTTGCCATAGCAGCCTCCTTGAATGCCTCTGCGAGAGTTGGGTGTGCGTGACTTGTACGTCCGATATCCTCACTCGATGCACCGTATTCGATTGCGAGAGTTCCCTCAGCAATCATCTCTCCAGCGTTAGGTCCGATGATGTGGATACCGAGGATTCTATCAGTCTCGGCATCGGCGATCATCTTGACGAAACCCTCAGTGTCGAGGTTGGTCTTTGCTCTCGAGTTGGCCGAGAATGGGAATGTGCCGACCTTGTACTTGACTCCTGAAGCCTTGACTTCTTGCTCGTTCTGGCCAACCCATGCGACCTCGGGATGTGTGTACATGACGGATGGGATAGCACCGTAGTTGACGTGTCCGTGTCCCTTCTTGATGTACTCAACAACGGCAACGGCCTCTTCCTCGGCCTTGTGGGCAAGCATAGGCCCGAATGTGCAGTCACCAACAACGCGGATGTGTGGGATCTTGGTGCGGTATTCCTGGTCGATGACAAGTCTTCCCTTATCATCGGTCTCAAGACCAATGTTCTCCAATCCGAGACCAGCAGTGTATGGTCTGCGTCCAATAGCGACCAGAACGACATCTGCTTCAAGCTGTGTACTGTCAGTAACCTATCGCTATTCGCATTCAGCTCTCAAAACTCACAGTCTCGTTCTTGCCTCCCTTGGCAGCCTCAACCTCAAGCTTGATCTTCTCGCCACTTGGGTCACCACCCATGACCTTGGTGTTGAGCTTGAAGTCAATACCTTGCTTCTTCAAGATCTTTTGTGCCGACTTCGCTACCTCAGCGTCCATTCCTGGGCCACCAATTTGTCCCAAAAACTCAACAACGGTGACCTTGGTACCCAATCTCGACCACACTGATCCCATCTCGAGACCAATGATACCTCCTCCAATAACAATCATGCTTTCCGGGACCTTTTCCAGGGCAATAGCACCAGTGCTTGTGATGATTCTCTTCTCGTCGATCTCAAGTCCTGGGAATGGCGTAGCTTCACTACCGGTGGCAATGAGGATGTTCTTTCCGACAATGGTCGTCTCTCCACCCTCGGTCAAGTTGACCTTGATTTCGTGCTCGCCGGCGAAAGCTGCGGTGCCCTTGATGTACTCAACATTGTTCTTCTTGAACAGGAATTCCACACCCTTCGTCAAGCCAGAGACCGCGGTGTCTTTCGACTTCATCATTTGTGCCAGGTTGAGTTTCACGTCGCCGACTTCAATACCGCGAGCCTTCGTGTCGTGGAGAATTTGGTGGTAGAGATGCGAGTTGTTGAGAAGAGCTTTCGAGGGGATGCATCCAACGTTCAGACATGTTCCTCCTAGTGTGCCACGCTTCTCAATACATGTGACCTATTCGAAGTGTCAGATTGTTTCCACAAAGCCTTATTCCCCGTTGCAAAGCCTACCTTCATGCCCTCCTGTCCAGCTTTGATAGCTGCGACATACCCAGCAACACCTCCTCCAATAATGACCAAATCCTTCTCCTCTACTACCCGTCAGCTCTGTAATCTTCTTCTCCATACACAGGATCAGCTCACCAGCCTCTGTGGCATATCCTCGTTTCGACCATCTCGCAATTGATGTAGGGGCGACAACTGTGGGAAGGCTGCGGAAGAGATATTAGCTTCTCGGTCGAGATTCCAGCGAGCAATTGACAGAGTACATACGATGAAGATTGATTGAAAGCTGACCTGGCAGCCGCCCGTGGCAATACTAAGCTTCGAAGCATTGTGTGTGAGGAGAGAGAATGTGTTGATTCAAGATTATTGGGACGAAGCTACAAAGATGTTTTGATGGGACGCCAGAGCCGCCGAAGAACGAAGTTGCCCGATGGTTCAGTCCCGTCACCCGTATTTAGCCGCACTCGGCTTTCTTCACCACGGACGAACGCCACGGGGATTTGAAAGCACTATTTACTTCTGGGATGTTCTTAATATCTCATTTCTGTTTCATTGCGGTGAGTTTGAAGTAATAAGGAGGGTAGTCAGAACATGTCGAGATCAAAACTTGAAAAGATTTTACGCAGTTACCATACCTTGCCGAGTGATACTTGAACCATTAGACAATCATTAGTCTGCACTCTATGAGGATGTAACATCTAGAATAAATGCATGTTCAGATTCAAGAAGCATCAGCAGCCAACGCCATAAGGGTATCTCCAGCTACTTTACAAGTCCATTTTACCGTCGCCTTCTCCTCCTTGCCACCCGCGATATCTGTCTTACTCACTACCTTCTTCAAGAAGTACTGCAAGCCCCTGATGAGCTGTGGCGTCTCCTTCGCCTGACCAAATATGTACCTCAAAGCCGTTTCGTCTCTCTTATTTTCAGCTTGCCGTTGGCACTGTAGTAGAACAGTGATGAAGAACACTTCCATGAATATCTTCGTCTTGGTTTGGAGGTAGCTGAAGTTCAGGTTCCTGAGTGCGTTGAGACTTAAACCGCCATCGACAAGGAGTGTACCAAACATCTTTGCAAGGTTGACAATTTGCCTTGTTTCTAAAACATCCTCTTCGTCGTCAGGGTCGACATCGTCTTCCTCGGACTCGCCCATCTTCTTGAACAAATCCCAGAGGCAGTATTGAAATGCTGTCTTGAGTCTTCGATCACCACAGATCTTCTTGGCGATCAATGTATAGTAAGGATTGTAGGTCTTCTCACCACCTGCACAGTGAATCAGAACCTTCGGTATCTCAAACTCTTGGACCTTCTTCAGCTTCAACTTCATCAGCCGTAGATGTGCATCTTGATAATCTGTCGCAGACATGATGGTAACAAATATGGCTCGACGAATGTCGGTGTTCATCCGCTGTTCTCGTGCAAGTTGAACAAGATCTGAAGTTCCTGCATCCTCTGCTGGTATTCTTTTGCTTCCAACCTCTGAGGTCGACGGCTCGGTAATGTCCTCTGCATTACCTGACCAACTGGCACCCACAAGCCACCATTTGCCCTTCTTGTCGGATTGCTGTATATCCTGTAGGCCAATTCGCAAAGGCTCACTGCCCTTAATGGTTCGGGTATTCAGAGAACCTAAAATCTTCTTCATCCGGATGGTATGTTCGGATGTGATTGCCGAAGCTGCACCTCCAGTCTTCATCTTATTGTTCTTGAGGTCATTGATTGTCTCGATCATAAATTTCGTTCGGACGGAAATGTTGGCTTCACCACCAGCGCTTTCAATAGCTGGTCGAAGCATTGCAACGATAGCCTTGAGGGAAGAAGGGTCGTCCTGTCGTAGCTGGGGACCAGATGCTCGGATAATCTTCAGTAACAACTCTGCGTTGAGCTCGGATAGCTTCAGCAAGAACATCTTGATGTAGTCAAACATCAAATTGCTCCCCACTACTTGGAAATTGTACATCTCGGAGAGAAGCATGATCAGATTCGAAGTCTCTTTGCTACTGTCTGTTGTCGCCGCAGCAGGACCAGCATTGCCGGAGGCTGTGGCACGAGCATAGTGCTCATCGAACAATTCTACTATTCGTTGGATGACCTGGGCTCCAAAATCGGTTCCGATAATCTTATAAATAGCCGCGATAAATCCAGCAGGAAGAATGACAAGAGTGTCTGGTAAGCTCGTGGGTTCGCAGACAGATGTCAACAAAGTATCGACGAGCGTCGAAGTGACATGTTGTCTAGGATTTTCTCGGTAGATCTTCTCGATGTCGGCTAGGATCGATATCAAGTTCGCTTCTGTGAGCCTGTTCACCAATCCTTGCGTCCGCCGCCGCAGTCGAATCAACTCTTCGGAATCGGAAGATGCTGCCTTTCGTAAAGATGGCGGAATATACTTTTCTATAGGAGCATTGGAACCTATGGTCGGCGCAACATAGGGGTTCTCGCGTACCCTCTTGGTAGGCTCGACCACTTCTTCCTCGGAGTCACTGTTCGATTCGAACCCTCCGAAGTCGTCACCGACATCCAATGTGTCTTCTTCAAAATCATCCTCATCATCCTCTGAGACATCGTCAGGAAACTCCGGCCCATCCAATGACATATCTGACGCCCCATCGTCATCATCAGCTTCGTCCCCCTCTTCTGATTCCTCATCGTCCATATCACTATCATCTTCTTCGTCCTCAATGAGCGCCGCTTTCCCTTGAGCAGCAATTCGTGCCTCTTTCCGTTTTCGCTCAAGCCATTCGTCGCCCTCTGCTTTCCTCTTCCGTTTCTGCTGATCACCCTCGTCCACTTCTTCCTCTCCTCCTAGTCCCTCAAGCAATTCATCAAGTCCATCGTCTTTGAAAGATTGTGGTAAACCTTTCTTGCCCTTCAACCCCAATTTCTTCTCTAAAGCAGCAATCTCCTCGTCTTCCTCAGCCAATTTGTCCTGCACCGCTCTCGATATTTTGGTAGGTGGAGACACGGATCTCTGTGGTTTCAAAACTTCGGGTTCAGGAACTGCCCTCTTGGGACGTTTCAGAATCGACTTAGGCACGGGTTCCTTCGCAGAGTCGTCTCGCGAGGGCTTCGTCGATAAAGGTTTCGATACTGCCAGTGCTTTGCTGTTCACGCCATGGTTCTGGCTCTCGTCATGGTATACTTTGGCTCTCTTTGCAGGAGGAGGTCCACTTCTTGAAGCCTTCTTCTCGACTCGTGCAGCCTTGCGAAGTTCTTTTCTTGAACCAGCTCGAGGACGAGATTTGCGCCCATTGCCAGAAAGCGCCTCTGTCATATGTCAATTTCTGCACAGCAACAGTTAATTATGGACGATAAACATACCTTCTCCTCCAAGCTGATCAATCAGGACTTTAGGAAGCTTTAAAGCTCTCTGTTTCGGCGCCATTTCATGTCGTGGTGTTCCTGTCCCAAGTTCCCCAGATTTCGAGAAATTTATACAGAGATCAGCAAGGACGCCAAAATCGACTTGACCCCACAAAGCTCAGCTCACCCCACCACGACCACCTCACTTTAAAATATCCCACCACGAGCCCCTCGATTGACGACACCACCTTATCGTGTCGCAAAGATGTCAAAGGGACATCTGAGCAATGATGATGTACTTCTCTACCCCAGTTAAATTTGTGCCTATATGATGGTCACTGACAGCAAACAGTTCTTCCTGCGTCTCTCAGAGCTCTTCGACGAGCGGCGGCAGAAAGACCATGGCAGCATCTACCTGACTCAAAAGCGCAGTATGAGCTCCTCAAGCCCAGTACACCTCTTCAACTTAATCTGACACCAACAGTGACGTACGGTGAAGACGTAGATGTCGACTCACCAGAAGCCACGATCGAGGCGCCGTTTCCCGACCAGAACCCCTCCAAACCATTACCGATCATAATCAGGGCGACGAACGGCAATTCCAAGGCGAAGCGAGATAAGAAAGTCAAGCTATCGACGATCGTTGAAGTCGATTCATTAGAGGGATTTTATGCCAAGTATGCAGAGGTGTGCAAGCTGGGAATGTCTGGCCTAAAGAAGAGGGATAGGAGTAAGGCGAAGGAGAAGCTCAAGAAAAAAAAGAAGCAAGGCGGTGCTGCTGGGGCTGCAGCGAATGCGGATGTCAAGAAGCCATAAAGCTCCGGGGCTCGTCATTTTGGGGGGGGGGGGGGGGAA